>Ga0310344_10000001_pt1 | contig 832074 bp, 730 predicted proteins | sample HC15DNA20200_MG_FD_203801 | JGI IMG/M metagenome (GOLD analysis project Ga0310344, IMG submission 203801) | Marine microbial communities from station ALOHA, North Pacific Subtropical Gyre - HC15-DNA-20-200_MG | ecosystem: Environmental > Aquatic > Marine > Oceanic | place: Pacific Ocean...
TTTTTCATCTTCCTGATCCTGAGATTCCTGATCCTGAGATTCCTGATCCTGAGATTCCTGATCCTGAGATTCCTGATCCTGAGATTCCTGATCCTGAGATTCCTGATCCTGAGATTCCTGATCCTGAAGCTGCTGCCTCACAAATTCCAGATTGTATTTCAGGTCGACATCATCTGAGGTTAAACGTAGACCTTCCTTATAGGCTTCTATTGATTCTTCCAAACGACCAAGCCGATACAGACTATTTCCCATATTATAATAAGCCCGTGCTTTTAGTGCTAGATCGCCGCGAAGGGCGTTCATAAAGGATTGCACAGCCATTGGATATTCCTGTTGACGGTAAAATACATTACCACGATTATAATGAAGGCTAGGATTTTTATCGTCATTTTTTAGCGCCTCATCATAAGCAGCAAGAGCTTCATCATATTTCCCTTGATCATAAAACTCATTACCTTGTGTAGAGATAGAATTTGGGAACCAAGCCCAAAAAGTTATTATAGTTAAAATCAAAACCATTATTTCTAATTTACTTTCTCTACGGTGAACGTAAAATCTTTCGGTCCCGGATGATATTGTCTACAATCAATAAAAGCAATCCCAAAAATAAGATATATTGATACCGTTCTATGTAATCTTCAAATTCTCTGCTTTCTAATTCGGATTTTTCTAGAGACACTATGGCGTCATATACTAAGTCTATCTCATTTCCACCAGGTGAGGTTATTTGGTATAATCCCTCGGAAGTTTCTGCGACTTTACGCAGAATTGATTCATCAAGCTTACTAATAACCACATTTCCACTCTGATCTCTCATATGCCCAATGACCATTCCATTGGTGTTTCGAAGCGGTATCGGAGCTCCAGTCAAGGTACCTATACCAATTACATAAATCTGTATATCTTGAGTCGCAAGGGTCGAAGCAACCACGGCTGGATCTTTATAATGATTTTCCCCATCAGTTATCAGTAAAATAGCCTTGGATCCTTTCTGATTTTCCCGAAAAGAATTTCCCGCAATTAGCAAGGCTTCGGAGATAGCTGTTCCTTGTGTTCCCACCGTCTGGGTATCTATCCCGTCTAGAAACAGTTCTATCATACTGTAATCTGAAGTCAGTGGACATTGAAGAAAGGCAGATCCAGCAAAAACTACTAGGCCAATCTGATCATTGCTAAGTTTTTTTAGAAGGGTTCTTATTGCATACTTAGCCTGACTCAGTCTATTAGGTTTGACATCTTCAGCAAGCATACTATTAGAAACATCTAGAACTACCATTACAGAAAAACCCTCTTGCTTCACCGTTTCTGCTTCAATACCAAACTGGGGCCGCGCAAGTGCCAGAGTGAAAGAGACAAGTATAGCGAGCACCAAGCTCGCCTTAATGGACTGCCTTCCTTCAACCGTCGATCGTGCTAATCGATTTATTAGTTCAATTTGTCCTAATTGTTTAAGAGCTTCCCGCCTACGACGAAATTGGATAGCATAAAATAGTACCAGTAAAGGCACGATTGTTAGCAAATAAAAAAATTCAGGTTGGGCGAAACGCATATTCAATCCAATATACTAAAAATGGCTATTACGGCAGTTTCCTCAATCGTGTATTAACCAAAAGGACATCCCCAATTAATAAAAACATAGCAGGCAAAAGAAAATATCCAAATAATTCTGTATACCTTGAATATTTAATGACATCCATTTCTGTGCGTTCCAGAGCGTCAATACGTTGATAAATATGGGCTAACATTTCTCCATCTGTCGCTTTGAAAAAGAATCCTCCCGTAATACGAGCTACCTGTTTTAGTGTTTGCTCATCAATCTCAGTCAGAACGAGAGTGCCATCAGAGTTTCGAGCGTAGGTCCTCCCAAGTACCGGGTCATTAACTGGGATAGGTGCGCCCCCTTCTTTCCCAATACCAATGGAATAAATTTTGACCCCCAAAGTTTTGGCTGCTTTGGCTGCTATGATTGGATCAATAGATCCAGTGTTGTTTACTCCATCAGTTAATAAAATAACAACTTTGCTTTCAGCACTACTCCCTCGAAGCCTATTAACTGAATTAGCAATGCCCATTCCAATAGCTGTGCCATCTTCAGTTAAACCAATCTCCACTTGATTGAGCAAACTTAGCAAAACCTTGTAATCCAATGTTAAAGGGCATTGTGTAAAGCTTCTTCCTGCAAAAACTACCATACCTATACGATCATTTCTACGTTCCTGAATAAATTCAGATATTACTCTTTTAGCTACATAAAGTCGATTTCTAGGTTTATAGTCTTCTGCTCCCATACTTCCTGAAATATCGAGTGCAAGTATTATATCAATTCCTTCAGTCGTTACTTCGGCACCTTCTGTCCCTAACTGAGGACGAGCCAGAGCAATTATAACTAAGCTGATAGCAATAATTCGGATATACCAAGGAACGTGTTGATATTTCAAAACCCGTGGAGATTCTAATCTTGTAACGAAAGAAATATCAGAAAACTGAAGACCTCCTTCATCTTTCTTAGATCGATAATAATACCACCAAAAAAGAAGGGGTATTATTAGAAGTAAAAGTAGAAAAAGGGGAGTCGAGAAAAACATTAGGGAGTTATGCCTTTGCTAAACAAATTAGATTTATTGTTGAAGATCTTCGTTTACAGAAGCCTGCCCCACCTTCTTTTCAATTATTGCCCTACCTTCCTTAACTGAAAGATATTGCCGATGAGAGTCAGGGTTAAATTTTGCAAATTTAACCATATCACATTCCTCAAATAATAATTGAATTGCCATAATTTGTTTAGTCTCCAGGTTTATCTTTTTTAGAGCTCTGATCAATTCATTAGTGGTAAATTCCATAGCCGTAATCTGATAACGAGCACATAAATATCGACGTAAGATTTCGGATAAAATAGTATAATGAACTTTTAGACGACCCTTTACCAACCAATCGTTATAAACTAATTTATCAAGTTCGCTTAAAGCAATTTCTTCTGGAGTCAATATTTGTTGCGATTCGACAACCGACGCATCTCGACGTTTTCTTCTGTAACTCACGTAAATGAGGACTACTGTTCCAATCACAAGAACAAAAATTAGAGTAATCACCCACCAATACCACTGAATTTGATCTGGAATTTCGACGACACTTTTTAGGTCTCGGATATCATTGGCATCAGCATCCAAGACGGTAACAACATTGATTGGGATTGACACAGAGCTAGCACTAAGGATTGTTCCTTCTGGAAGAATGCAAGAAAGCGAAGCTGGGGGAAGGGAGTACTCACCTGTTTCAAATAGGGTAAGTTCGTAGTAGAGCGAATCAACATTTGAGCCATCCGATGCCAATATCGGCCCTATGTGGTCGAACGATAACAAAGAAAATCCTCTAACAAATATATCCGGTTCTGGCCATTCTATTGCCCCATTCATGGGACTCTTAACTATCAACCGGAAGCGGAAAGGATCACCAACGGTAATATGTTCTCGATCCACCGAAGCATCAATGGAAAACCGTTTATCTTCCTTTTCCTTAGAAGAAATTTCTTGGCCACCGACCAAAGTATTAAATATATTAACCGTCAGGATGAAAAATAGAAGACATCCCCTCACCGCGCACCACCTCATGTCACGATTTTGGTGTTTGGGCGATCATGTTCTGCAGCCGGGCTACAAATCCGGCTTTTGCTAGTGACACTACTGGACTGTTCCGCTGCTTAACGTAAACCAAACGTCTATCACTTGAAAATGGCTTCCCTATCAGGAGAGAAATACGTTCTTCAGGAACATCATCCCGACCACCAACCTGTAAAGTCAATTCCATATATGGTCTATCTAATCCGTAGGGAGATAGATCTGCCTCAGGTTCGGCAGTAATAAAGCCTTCAGAATAAAGTGAATCTAATTCGCTAAATGCTCTACCAACAGATATTGCATCTGCATCACCTGTTATAGGTTCTTCCATCTTCCAAACTACCCGTTCTTTCTGGTCACGTCGGACTCTTAATCGTTCTTCTGGTGTGACGATCTCAAACATGTGCACCTGGTAGCCCTTGAAGCGGAGAATTTTATTATCCTTAAATTCCATTGCAGAACTTGGTAATTCTTGAATTACTGATTTTCTGACTGCATAAATCCACTCTTCTCCCGGATCTGAGATATAGGTATATTTCCCATCTTCAGAATTATCTCCTATAAGAATCTGTTGAATATTAATCTGATCTTCTATAGTTAAGGAGAGTGTGGCAATAGGACTATCCAATCCGAATTGAACTTTGTTAGCTTCAGTTAGAGGAATATATCTTTGGATGCGCATGATTTCTAGACTATCTAACAAAGCTGTTATAAGCCGATCATTCGCCCTTAACTTGAATGGTTCCATCATACGCCAATCCTCAAAAGCTTTTTTGACTAGAGTTACTGAGTCTTCTCCCATTTTGACTTTAAGTGTAGGTACCCTGTAAGATTGAAAACCGAATGCCGTGTTCCGCCTATAAGAGTCTGCTCCACGATCTAATTGTTCTAGCACAGATAACGAAATAGCGTACACATTCTTTCTTTTGTTAGTTGTGGCAAAAACCCGACCATTTTCAACATTTCCAAGAGAGAGGGTATGATTGATACTACCATCCATAGATTTCAGTGTTGCGGTCAGCTTGGGATTCGTTAGTCCATATCTGCGCAGTGTTTTGGGTTCCTCCTCCACGAAAGTAACTACTGAAGCTCCACCAATCGTGTTTAACGCATTGAGAACCTCATCACGTTCAGCAGGTAATCGGTAGGGTTCTTCAACCCGCCAGGTACCAAATGAATCCATTCTTATAACAATCTGGTAGTCATTTTTTGTTAGAATAATCTCGTTGACTTTATCACGATCTAATTCGAATAAAGTCCGGTTTCGCAACATATCTGAGGTTTTACGAAGATTATCGTTTATCTGTGAAGGGATTAGGAAGACTCGCCGTGTAGCTCCATCCACTGCATAATAGGCTGTTCGACTAGGATTAGGGTCTCCAAGCATGAGAGTAAGGGGCTTACCTAGACCCTGGTTAACTGTGATAGAGGCTGATGGATTCTCTAAACCGTATTCTGATAAGTTCTCTACTGTATCAGCTATTGTTCGAACAGGTGATAATGTAGAAAGCTCACGGAGTATTGTGCCCACAACATTGGGATCAGCTGAATACCTCATCGGTGAGGTAATTTCCCACCCCGTCAGCGGCACCTTTTCTATGGTTGTTGAAGTGTCATAGGCATTTACTTCAAGAGCTACTACCCCTGCTATATCAATATCAAATACACGCTCAACTTCCACTTTTTGCTCTTCTTCTACTACAAAAAGAAAGAAAATTGATGCTAGTAAGCCAAGGATAGCAGAGAGAATTATTGTATAACGGCCACCGCTCAAGTGCATCACCTCCTATTTCCGTCTCCACCATACCATAATACCTGCTATCAAAATACCGATAGGGGATAGGATACAGGTAATGATAAAAATATCTTGCATTTGGCTAAGTGAAATTTGAACTAGTCTCGTATCGCTAGATTTTGGCCTGATTGCAAGTAAATCTTCTTCTTCGGCAAGCCAATTAAAGGTATTAAGTGCTAGATCTCCATTGCCCGGTAGTAACACATAGGCATTAGATGCAAAGGAAGAATTTCCAAAAACAACAATACGAGTTTTCAACTCGTGCTCTTCAGGGCGCATCGCTATTTCCTGTGGTGTTAATGTAGTCATATCTTTACGAGGTAATGCTCGGGGGATAGCAGTAATAGCCACAGCTATTGATACTGGACCCAACCCATCACTATCTGGATCTAACTCAGGAATATAATCTGCAGCTTCTTCAGGTGTTCCAGGCAGCTCAGTTTCGGCCCAACTACGATTGCTAGTCATCGCTATAGTTTGGATTTCTACTGTATCATCTGGGGCCGATACCGGATCAACAGATCTAACCAAGGGAAAATAACTTACTGTATTTTGAAGAGATCGGGTGATCGGGTGAGCTGGATACTGCATAACCGCAGGCATATACTCGTTCATCCCGGGTAAACGTCCTACAGCACTTGGGTCTATTACAACATTTTCACCAAGCCTTACATTCCAATCAATTAGTAAAGAAGACAAATCCGCATTTTGGTCAGGATAATTGGGATTTATCAGAAACAGAGCTCGGCCACCACGGTTTAGATAATCGCGAATAGCCTCCTGTTCGTTGCCAACAAGGTTGGTTGTAGGGCCAGCTATAACCAAAACATTACAATCTGAAGGCACTTCAATTTCACTCAACAAAGATAAGCTTTTAACCACATAGCTCTGGTTCTCGAGCATCTGCTGAATTTTGTTATAGCCCGGACCATCAGTCAAGTTAATATTATGCTCGCCATGACCCTCCAAAAAATATATTTTTTTCTGACCTTCACGAGTCACCTTTACCAGAGCATTAGTAACACTTTCCTCCAGATAACGATTTATATGTTCTGTCTTACCTTCACTCTCAAAAACAACAGTACCATAAGCACTAATATTGTATTGTCTGGCGATATTAGGTTCTTTATCTGGATCAACAAATTCATAGGTGATATGGCTTGAATGGTACTTGTACTGATTTAACATATCGTTGAGTTCATATCGTATTGTGGCTTCGGATCCACCGGATCTCAAAAAGCCTATGATATGCACATCTTGTTTAAGTTCACTAAGGACACTAACAGTTAGATCTGCAAGGCTGAAACGCTTGTTAGCTGTGGTATCGATACGCTGAGTATAACGGGAACCTATTAAATTAACGAAAGAGAGAATTCCCAAAAGTAACAGGACCATAGCCAGCGTATTGGCACCGTATCTAGTTGTTCTTCGGCCTATTATATTTCTCACCAAATCCCACTCGAAAAACAACCAACTAAATACCAAGCCAAGTCCAACTAAAAGTACAATTAAAACAGTACGTTGAGTAGCCGTATCCGATACGTAAAGATAACCGCTGATTAAAATCAGGATACAACCAAGATACCCAGCGGAAGAAACAAAATTTTTCATGTACCAAACCTCTTCCTCACCTATATTATCACTCTATATTCGTAGTTCAGATAAATTTTATTAACCCCGCCACCGAGTCGACTCTATTGACCGAACTGTAATAAATAAGCCCATGTAAATAAAGCTTAAGAAAAAAAGACAATCAGTGGAATCTATGACACCTTTCTCGAAATTATTATAGTGCCTCAATACCGATAGGTATCCAACAATTTCTCCAAAGGTTCCAGGAATTGATTCTGATGCATAGTCTAACATCCAGAGAATTAGGGCTAGCCCAAAACAGATAACGGCCGCAACAATTTGATTTTCCGTTAGTGATGAGGCAAATAAACCAATTGTGATAATACCACCACCAAGAAGCAAAAGCCCCAGATAACCAGTCCAAATTGGACCCCAATCTGGATCGCCATAAACCTGAAGTACCAGCGGATAAATCATCGTCAATCCAATCATCGCTGAGTATAGTGTAAATGCAGCAAAAAACTTCCCGAGGATTATGTGCCAATCCCGAATAGGAGATGTTAAGAGCAATTCGATTGTACCAGATTTTTTTTCCTCTGAAAAAATTCTCATTGTTAGCATAGGCATCAGCGTTAAAACTGCAACAAAACTGATTGTATTAAAGAGAGGACGCATAATCATTTCATTAATATTAATTCGCTCCATCATTGGAGGATATTGAGCTGCCTGCATAAAATACTGGGTATAATACTGCAAACTCTGAGAAAACATGAAACTTACGATAAATATGAATACTGTTGATAGAACATAAAAAATTGGAGAAATGAAATAGGCCCTGAGTTCCCTACTCCATATCGCTATTAATGGCTGCATTATTAGGCAACCTCCTCTTCCTGCGTTGTTAATTCCAGGAATATCTCTTCCAAGCTCATACCTAGAGTTGTAAGCTCCACAAGATCCCAACCATTCCCCACGACTGAAGAGGCTATGGAGGGGCGCAAGTCTTGGCCAGGATTAACATCAATTTCGTATTCCCAAAGCCCATCAGCTATTGAAGAACGGGTTTTAACTTCGACGACCCCATCTATTTTTTTAAGCATACCCATAATTTCTTTCACAGGACCACCAACCTGTACTACTATCGAATGAGATCCTCTTAAGCGAGCATCTAAATTAGAAGGTGTATCTCCCGCTACGATACGACCCTGATTTATAATCAATACACGCTCACAGGTCTTGCTTACTTCGGGAAGGATATGACTACTTAGTATTATTGTATGATCTCCAGCCAAACCTTTGATGACCTCTCGAACTTCGTTAATCTGTTTGGGATCTAACCCATTTGTTGGTTCATCTAGTATTAAGACTTCGGGATCATGTATCAAAGCTTGGGCTATTCCAACTCTTTGCCGAAACCCCTTAGAACAATGTCCTATTATCCGATTTTCTACTTCTCCCAAAGCTGTTAGATCAATAGCTCGATTGACCGCTTTTCGTCTTTCACTGGAGGGAATGTCTTTAATCCGAGCAATAAAGTCTAGATAAGATCGGACACGCATATCTAAATAAAGAGGAACATTTTCCGGAAGATAACCCACCCTACGACGTACTTCCAAAGATTGGCTGAATGTATCAAATCCGGCAACACGGACCGTCCCTATCGTAGCAGGCATGAAACATGTCAACACTCGCATAGTCGTGGTCTTGCCAGCAGCGTTAGGCCCAAGGAATCCGAGAATTTCGCCTTTCTCCACTTCAAAATTCACATTTTGGACAGCTGTAAAATTACCATATTTTTTTGTTAGATCTTTAACTTCTATCACAATAACTCCCTACCAATTTATCTAGGTCCTATATAAAACTAATAAGGTGATTGTTCAGAGCATTGCAATCTATCTAAAATCCTCTTAAAAAGCAAGGCTTTGTTAACAGTGTGTGGTCTTTTAAACAAAGCAAATACTGTATTATATTTAACGGATCAATTTCCGTTCCCTCTTCCTAAAAAACCGTAATAATGGATCCATATAAGATTGTTCCGTTTGAATATGAATTGCATCAACACCAATTGATCTAAATTGTTGGTCACGTTGATTTCGACTCAGAATGTTATATTCTCTATAATGACTGCGCCATTTCTCAGCACTAGTATCAATTACAATTTCTTCGCCTGATTCAGCATCTTCCAGTTGGATTAAGCCGACCTTAGGTAATTCAATTTCTCTAGGATCCGTAATGGTAATGGCTATAACATCGTGCCTTTTACTTGCAACCCGTAACTGTTTTAAATATTCTGTATCTAAGAAATCTGAGATAATAAAAACGATACTCCTGCGGGTAAGAAGACGATTTAGATAATCCAAAGCCTGAGCTATATCAGTACCTTTATGTTCTGGCTGGCTATAGAGTACTTCTCGTATCACTCGAAGAATATGGGTGCGACCTTTTTTAGGTGGAATAAACTTCTCGACTTGATCCGTAAACATAAGGAGCCCTACTCTATCGTTATTTTTGATCGCGGCAGAGGCAAGAATTGCGCATATTTCTGCCGCAATTTCTCCTTTTAATTGGTTTACCGTTCCAAAATTTTTCGACCCGCTTATGTCTGCCATAAGTATAACATTAAGTTCACGTTCCTCTATAAAGTGTTTAATATAAGGACGACCTAACCGGGATGTAACATTCCAATCAATAGATCGGATTTCATCTCCCGGCTGATATTCCCGCACTTCAGAAAATTCCATGCCGCGTCCTTTGAAAACGCTCTGGTATTCCCCACTAAATACTTCATTGACTAGATGTTTAGTTCGAATTTCAATCTGCCGAATCTTTTGGAGAATATGCTTGGGGATCATGGGATTTCTACACAGTCGAAGATCCGTTGGAGGATTTGCTCCGAGCTGATATCTTCTGCCTCTGCCTCATAAGTAATAATAACGCGATGCCGTAATACATCCATCCCTATCGATTTTATATCTTCAGGAGTAACATATCCCCTACGACGTAGGAAAGCATGGGCTCGAGCAGCTGTCGCAAGGTAGATAGTTGCCCTAGGAGAAGCACCATATTCAATTAAACCACGAATATCACTAAGTTCTTCATATTCCTTTGGATTCCGGGTAGCAAAGACAAGATTTATAATATACTGCTTGATTTTTTCATCCATGTAAACCTGGTTGATAGTTGCTTTTGCTTTAGCGATATCTTCCAAAGCTACCACTTGTTTTACTTCCAGGGGCTGGTTAGTTGTCATACGATTAAGGATTTCGAGCTCTTCTTTTTTTCCTGGATAGGTAGTTGTTAGCTTGAGCATAAATCGATCAATCTGGGCTTCAGGAAGAGGGTAGGTTCCCTCCTGTTCTATAGGGTTTTGTGTTGCTAGAACAAGAAAGGGATCTTCAAGCAAAAAAGTCTCATCTCCGATGGTTACTTGGTGCTCCTGCATCGCTTCTAAAAGAGCACTTTGAACTTTTGCTGGAGCTCTATTTATTTCGTCAGCAAGTATTAGATGAGAAAAAATTGGACCTTTTTTTGCCGTAAATTCTCCACTCCCTGCTTGATAAATCATGGTACCAGTCAAATCTGCGGGTAGCAAATCGGGGGTAAACTGAATACGCTGAAAACTTGCTGCTACTGTTGATGCTAAGGTTCGAACTGCTAGTGTTTTGGCAAGTCCCGGAACTCCTTCAAGTAGTATATGCCCGTTTGTCAAAAGTCCAATTAAAAGACGTTCAACCATATACTCTTGACCTACAATCACCTTGCCAATTTCTTCTATCAACCGATCAACAAAAATACTCTGCTGATAAATACGATCATGAATAGCTTTTATATCAACTGGAGTTTGGGGGGGTTCTGAAGTCATATTGACTCTTCATTCGGAAGTTTTGGAACCAGAAGAGGAATCAACCTTTGAGGAACCTTCTGATTTCGATTTTCCACTAGTTTTGGAAGACCCTGATGAACTATCACTGTCTGATTTGGACCCTTCAGTTTTGGAAGTTCCGGACTCTTTATCAGCTTTTTCCGCTTTCTTATAACTTTCACTTCGGTAATCCGTAATATAAAATCCATCTCCTTTAAACAGAAAGCCTGCCCCACCACTAATAAGACGTTCGACATTTCCGTCGCACTCCGGGCAAACTGAAAGAGGATCTGCTGTTATAGATTGGAACTCATTAAACTCATATCTGCAATCATTACAACGATACTGGTAGGTAGGCATTTACACCTCTCTAACAAAACCGGCGTCGACTACTTAGTCGACGCCGATTTTCAAACGGTTCAATCATCCGGCATAGGTATATTACATCATACCACCCATACCACCCATACCACCCATACCACCCCCACCGTAACCACCTGGAGCTGGTGGCGGTTCCTTCTCAGGAATATCTGTAACTAATGTTTCAGTCGTTAACAGAAGGGCAGCTATACTTGATGCGTTCTGTAGGGCAATACGAGTTACTTTCGCTGGATCTATCACACCAGCAACCAGTAGATCTTCATAGGTACCAGAACTCGCATTGTAACCTACATTACCATCCTGATCTTTTACGTGCTCGATAATTACTGAACCTTCAGCACCAGCATTGGAAGCAATGTGGCGCAACGGCTCTTCTAGAGCTCGCCGGATAATAGCAACTCCGGTTTCCTCATCATCATCAACTTGCAGAGAATCTAGTGCTGCAGTTCCACGGAGATATACCACTCCACCACCCGGCACTATACCTTCTTCTACTGCTGCCCTGGTTGCGTGAAGTGCGTCTTCAACACGAGCTTTCTTTTCCTTCATCTCCGTCTCAGTTGCTGCCCCAACATTGATTACAGCGACCCCACCGGCTAGTTTAGCCAGACGTTCTTGAAGTTTCTCTCGGTCGTAATCAGAAGTTGTTTCTTCAATTTGACGGCGAATTTGAGCAATCCGACCTTCGATTTCTGACTGCTCACCTGCTCCTTCAATTACGGTCGTTTCATCCTTATCAATAGCTACTCGCTTAGCTTGGCCAAGGTCCTCAAATGTTACATTTTCGAGTTTGATACCAATATCCTCGGTTATCACACGACCACCAGTCAGAATCGCTATGTCTTCTAACATAGCCTTCCGCCGATCACCAAAACCTGGTGCTTTCACTGCAGCTATTCGCATTGTCCCTCTCAACTTATTAACGACGAGAGTAGCCAATGCCTCACCTTCTATATCTTCAGCTATAATTAACATAGATTTACCCTGCTGGACCACTTTCTCCAGGATAGGTAAAAGATCCTTCATCGCACTTATTTTTTTCTCATGAATGAGAATATAAGGATCATCCATGCTACATTCCATTCTTTCAGAATCAGTGACAAAATATGGTGATATGTAGCCTTTATCAAACTGCATACCCTCAACCACATCTAACATGGTATCCATGCTTTTAGCTTCCTCAACCGTGATGACACCATCCTTGCCAACCTTCTCCATGGCATTGGCTATTAAATCACCAATTTCAGAGTCGTTATTGGCAGATATTGTCGCGACCTGTGCAATCTCGGTTTTTCCAGCTGTTGGCTGGCTTATGCTCTTTATCTGTTCTACCACAGCTGCTACAGCTTTTTCTATTCCCCGTTTTAGAGCCATGGGATTATGCCCTGCTGTAACGTTCTTAAGACCTTCTCGGTAAATTGCTTCAGCCAAAACCGTAGCAGTCGTAGTTCCATCACCTGCTATATCACTGGTTTTTGAAGCGACTTCTTTTACCATCTGGGCTCCCATATTTTCGTAGGGATCTTTTAATTCAATTTCTTTAGCAACTGACACACCATCCTTAGTAACCGTTGGTGAACCAAATTTTTTATCGAGCACCACGTTCCGACCCTTAGGTCCCAGGGTAACTTTAACCGCTCTGGCCAGGGTTTCTACCCCACTAAGGACGGCCCGCCGCGCTTCATCTCTGAAGATTAACTGCTTCGCCACGAGTTCATACCTCCTTGAATTCATTCCCATTTCAACCGCAGACGGAAAATTGCGGTTACGATCAATCTCAGTAGTTCTCTACGATACTATGCCGAGAATGTCTTCTTCTCGCATCATCAGATATTCATCATCATCTACCTTAACTTCAGTACCGGAGTATTTCCCAAACAAAATTTTATCTCCGACTTTTACTTCCAGGGCTACGCGATCACCGTTGTCACCAACACGACCCGGCCCAGCTGCTACAACCTCTCCCTGCTGTGGTTTTTCCTTTGCAGTATCGGGAATGATTATTCCACCACGCTGCACCTCTTCTTCTTCGAGACGCAGGACCAGGACTCGGTCGCCCAAAGGCTGTACATTCATTGCTGCATGCTCCTTTCAGCTCGTTAATAATTACGCTGACCAAAATCAGCTCGATTTGTTTTCGTTCTGTATCTAATAGAGTTGCAAAATTCATGCCAACCAAAATTTTTATAACAAAAAAAATTTTAAGTTATTGATTTTATTTAATTTATGTACTAAAAATAAATTTATGCTATACACTTGACAAATTATTTAAAATTGGACATGCTGCCATATTGGCACTAAATGGCCCATTGGGCGCCATAATGGCCAGGCCATTATGGCGCTTCGTGAAAATAATTCTGATTGTCATTACTAAACTACATAAATATCTTATTGTCGCCCTTGTTGCATTTTATTGTAAAGATAATACCCTTCCAAGCATTATTTAGATCGTTAGGAGCAAATTTATGCCTGTAGTACCTTATGATAAGCTCAACAAGTTAAGTCGCGCAATTTTCAGGTCTACCGGAATCCCAGAAGAAGATGCAAATATCTTAGGTGACCATCTGACAAATAGTAATCTTTTGGGCCATGATTCCCATGGTGTTTGGTTTCTTCCTCGATATGTCCCGGACCTTAAATCAAAATACCGGTCTTGGGAAGAACGGCGGGTTATTATAGACAAACCGGGGTTTACACAAATTGATGGGAATAATGCTAATGGAATCGTTGCCGTTACCAAAGCGATTTCTCTTGCTGTGGAAAAAGCTCGTAATTCTACTATCGGCTTAATCACTCTACAGAATGTTTCTCATATTGGGAGATTAGGTGACTTTCCTCCTCGGATAGCCGCAGAAGGGATGATTGGGATGGTTGGATTAAACGGTGGGGGAGAGTTTGTCTCACCGTTCGGTAGTGCAGACCGTCGCCTTCGGCCAGAACCTATTGCATTTGCAGTACCACGAGGAAAAGGGCCACCACTTATGCTTGACATGACACTTAGCGTTGTTGCCGGAGGAAAAATAGAACAGAAAATTGAACGAAACGAACCGATACCTGACGGATGGCTAATTGACCAGGAAGGCCAATATGTTAATGATGGTAGCCGCTACCACGCTGAGCCCGACCAAGTCGGAGTACTACCCCTCGGTGGTTTGCAATTTGGCCACAAAGGCCATGGACTAGCAATGATGATTGAGGCTATTATCGGCCCTCTGTCAAATGCAGGTTGCACAGGAGGGAAGGGAGGAGGTGGAATATTGATTGCAGCATTGAACATCGAAGCTTTCATGGACCTAGACGACTATACAGAAGAAATAGAAGCCCATATTGCCTATGTCGGGTCCGCTAAAACACTTCCTGGCTTCGAAAAAGTTTATGCTCCGGGAGAAATCGAGGAAGAAAATAAGCGTAAAAACCTGGTAGAAGGAATCTATATCCCTGAAAAAACTTGGAAAGCTATTGCAGAAACAGCACGAGAATGTGACGTTGATTTTCCGAATATATAGTTGTTTTTTATTTGCGCTATTACTTACAAAGACCATAACCAATAAAATAATATCTGAATATGTTTAATATCTATGGAATGAGGGGATGATAGATGCCTGACAATGAAATTCGTGTAGCCGTTTACGGTATAGGAAGGTTTGCCCGTGCAACGCACCTACCAAACTTGTGCCAAATTGATGGAGTTAAAATTGTTGCTCTGTCTGATATAGATGAAAACGCCCTTCAGGCAACCGCCACTGAGTTCAATGTACCAAAAACTTATTTAGATGCTCACAAAATGCTTGAAAATGAAAAACTAGATGCTCTTTGGTCTATTGTTCCGGCCTTTGCTCGAACTGATGTTGAAATCAAAGCAGCAGAAAGAGGCATCCATCTGTTTAGTGAAAAACCTCAAGCAATCAATATGACACTGGCTAAGCGGATAGACAAAGCCGTCCGACAAAATGACATAATTAGCACTGTAGGTTTTAGGGAACGTTATCGCCCAATTTTCCAGGAAGCAAAGAAATTACTAGAAGATAAACGTATTATACACGCCCGTTTCCAGCAAATAATCCTTCCGAGATTGGATGCCACTCCGAAAACTACTTGGGATACTCAGATGGACAAAGGAGGCGTTAAGTTCTTCGACTGGGGAGTCCATGCCACAGACTATATTCGTTTTATGACAGGACAAGATGTCGTTAAAGCTCAAGCCTTCCTATATAAGCCAGATCAATTAAATACTCCTCTCTCATCATCGTTCCATTACCAACTTTCTAACGGACCTACTACATCCCTAAACTTTATTGAAGAGAACCCCATAGGATTGGGGGAAGAACCCTACTTCAAAATTTTTTTTGAAGGCGGCCAACTAGCCCTATTTGGCTATGAGCGTATCGAGATAAATAACAAAATAGTTTACGAGGCTGAACAATTTGACCCCTGGTTAGCTCAGGATACTGTTTTTATTGAAGCAGTTCGGTCAAACAAACCCGAAATCCTGCTAAGCAATTATCAAGATGGGCTACAATCACTCGGACCAATTTTAGCTGGATGGGAATCAGCGCGACGAAATGGGATTTGTTTAGATATTCCATCATTTATTGAAGAAGCCTAATTGTCTATCGTTAGGAATATTCATCTACGTTAGTAGTTAGATGAAAGGCTTGACAGCTCTTCCCATAAGCTTTCCAATACTTGCCATCTTCGTTTTGTTATTTCTCCATCGTAAATCCCATCCACAATTGATGGGAGATTCACCAATCCTTCCGGAACTAATTCGAATGAGGGAATTTCCCTATGGCACCAACGAGGCGTACTTAAAAAATACCCATTCCTAATATATAAAGCTGCCAAGAAATCGTTTACTGCTTGGTTTATTAAGCAATATAAATGAATCTTATCGGCAGCCCTCTCTGACTCACACCATGGGTTTTGGAATGAAGCTAATCGGGCTTGAGCACTATTGTAGATACCTGCTATCAAATCTGGAGATAATTTCCCCATGAATTGTTTCCACAAACTTAATTTTCTATTACTATCTACTAAAATATGGCAACGCTGTAACTCCTCTGCCAGAATACGATTATGAGGTGGCGCCGGGAACCCTAACAACATCTCCTCAGTCGTTCCAGTTGTCCAATAACGGATATGAATCATTACGCCATCAATCAAGACCGAATCACAAGCTGATTCAATGATAGGCCCATATTCTATTGATGGCCATTTTGATATAAATTCTTTTCTAGCTTTCTCACTAGGCATCCCCAACCCAAATACTAGGAGATCAATATCGGACTGGCTATCAGCAACCCCACGACCAAGAGATCCCCCCAGAGCTACACCCTCTACTCCCTCCAAAGTTTTTAGCCTATTAGCTAGTTCGTTAGCCCAATCATACAGCTCCGCTTGGTTCCGGGTCTGATTTGATTTGAAAACCCCTTCCTTGATCTGGTGTTCTCTTGACGATAAATCATAATTTTTCGAAACTTGATTCCAAATGCTTAGAGTAGAACGAATTAATTCGGCAGCGATACTCCAGGCTTTCTCTTGCTCCCGTTCAGTAGCTAGACTCTGTAACCTTACTCCCACCTGTTCTGGAGTGTTAGGCAAATTATCAAGTATATTCCGAACACCTTTAATCCGGGAGGGGAAGTACATGACTCCCTTGTGCCCGTTTAGGCTATAGAGCACAGTTACTATTTGATGAATTATAAGATATAAAGCATACCTAAAGCGGACATGGTCACCTCGATCAATCAGGTTTCGAGGTGGCAGAGCGAGCCACCAGTGTAGTTGTGTTACTGCTTCCACTAAATAAGTAGACATTATCTATAGTACCCAATATGCCTGGTGATCTTAATATTCTTAACGGATGACTGAAGCCGGCATAATCAAAGAAGGATCTTTTTGTTCTACCAAGAAAGGGGGATCGGGGGGGCGCTGATTCTTAGGAATAAGTATTCTCTCCATGGCAATTTCATCACACTTGTCAAAACGAGCACAATGAGTACAATCTTTCCATACTTTGTGGGGTAGTGTCTCCCTATCGACCAATCCAAAACCCTGTTGGCCAAAAAATTTTGTTTCATATGTCAGGGCGAAGATTCTAGCTAAACCCAGTTTCTTTGCTTCGGCTACGAGGTCATCAACAATACTCTTCCCCACTCCACCTCCAGTGAAACCTTTCCTTACGGCTAGGGAACGAATTTCTGCAAGATCATGCCAGACAATTAGTAATGATCCACACCCAACTAAATCCCCCTCTCGTTCAGCTACAACAAAATCTCTTATCTGTTCGAATAACTGATAAACTGAAACAGGTAGAAGTATCTGCTGATTAATATAAGGTTGGAGGATCTCTAGGATTGGGCCAACATCACTTATAATCGCGGGCCGAGTAATTATAAGTGGCTCCTTAGAAGCCACTTTCTTGGAGAGATTATTATTCATCATTACTGGACTAAACTCCTAACACACACAATTTATTATGTTTCTGGCTTCTTCTAACTGTTTTAAGACAGAATCTTTACCAGTACCACCTAAAAGACCCCGCTTATCAGCACTTACCTCAAAACTTAGTTTTTTTATGACATCATTGTTAAAATGTTTTGAATGATTTTGAAAAAGGGCAATTGGCAAATCCCGGAGAAAGCAACCTCTACTTTGAGCCTCATCTACCAGTGAAGCAACAATCCCGTGCCCTTCGCGAAATGGAACCCCGCACTGTGTCAGATAATCAGCCAAATCAGTAGCTAGCATAGTATCATCCATGCTTTCAGTCACACGATCTTCTTGGATTTCTACTGTCTCCCAGATTGCACTAAAAACGTTTAAGCTAAGCAGAACCGTATCAACTGTGTCAAACAATGGCTCTTTATCCTCCTGCATATCCTTATTATACGCATGAGGTAAGCCTTTAAGCATAGTTACTAAATTAACTAGGTTACCGGCAACTCGGCCCGTTTTGCCTCTCAATAACTCAGCTGCATCCGGGTTCTTTTTCTGAGGCATTATACTACTTCCCGTTGCTAGTCTTGGATGTTGCTTTACATAGCCAAATTCTGTAGAAGACCAAATTATAAGATCTTCACAAGCTCGGCTGACATGGACCATTAAAATAGTACATGCAGAAAGGAATTCAGCAATAAAATCACGGTCACTTACGGCATCTATACTATTAGCCGTGATACTGTCAAATTCAAGTTCCTGAGCGAGAAAAATCCTGTCAATAGGAAAAGCGCTTCCCGCCATTGCACCAGCTCCTAAAGGAAGAACATTAATACGTTTTCTGCAGTCCTCTAAACGTTCTTTGTCTCGTTGAAGACCAAAAAATATTGATAATGGATATTGAGCAAAACGTATAGGCTGTGCTTGTTGAAGATGGGTGTATCCTGGGAAAATAATATTGAGGGTTCGTTCAGCCAAACTCAACAGGGCCCTCTGACAGTTTCCCAATTGATTATTGATGTTAGTCACAGCATCCCGCAAAAATAACCGCTCATCAGTGGCAATTTGATCATTCCGACTTCGACCGGTATGAAGCTTCCCTCCTGTTGGACCTATTTTTTCAATCAAACGTCTTTCCACTGCCATGTGAATATCTTCCAGGTCTCTTGTCAAAGCATAGGCCCCACAGTCAATTTCTTCTTCGATTTCTTTTAAGGCCCTTTCGATTTCAGCCCCCTCGTCTTGGGATAATACTCCTATTCGAACTAAACCTCTGGCGTATGCAAGACTACCCTGAATATCAACACGAAAAAGACGACGATCCACGTCAATTGACGAGTGAAATTCTTCCATTAAAAGTTTTAGTTTTTCTTCTCTTGATTTGGCCATATTACGCTCCCTCCTTTGTTATAAGTACCAATCTAGCAAGTTAACATAGGAGCGATGAATCTTTTGAATGTACCGTAGACATAACTAAGATTCATATTAACCCTAGGTACAATTTAACAGAAAGTATTGGATATAGTGCAGGTCTATCGACTGCTCAAAACCCTCTCAATTATGGCTAGCGCTTCCTTTACGTGCTGTTGCTCTATTACCAAAGGGGGTGCCAATCGGAGCACTCTTTCTCCGGCAGTGCCTAAGATCAATCCCGCATCTCGACACGCAGCCATAATTCCATCCACTTTATCTTTAAACTCTACCCCTATTAACAATCCGGAACCTCGGACATCAACAATATCATCATTTTTTTTCCGTAAGCCATTTAAGCCATCAATCAGTTTTTGACCCATTTCTGCTGCTTGCTGATCTAGCCCTTCTTTAATCATTTTGCTAACTACCGCATGCGCTACATGACAAGCTACAGGATTAGCTCCAAAAGTTGAGCCATGCATGCCTGGTTTAAGCGACTGGGCTATATGGTTCTTCATTATCACCGCACCAATAGGTAGACCACCTGCCAAAGGTTTAGCAAGCGTCAATACATCTGGCTCAATGCCATGATGCTGATAAGCAAAAAATTTGCCAGTACGACAGAGCCCACATTGAATTTCATCAAAAATCAGGACTATTTTCCGTTCATCACAGATTCTGCGCAGGCAACTTAGAAATTCAACATCGGACGGATTAACTCCTCCCTCCCCCTGAATGGGTTCTACGATCACAGCAGCTGTACGTTCCTCAGACAATGCCTCATCAAGAGGGCCCCGTTCATTAAACGGCAGGGCAACCATTCCAGGCAACATCGGTTTGAAACCTTCGTGGTACTTGGGTTGAGCGGTAGCACTAACTGCTCCATAAGTGCGTCCATGAAAAGCGTTATTGAAGGATACTATTTCATGTTTAGATTCTCCTCCCAAATCCGATGCCCATCGTCGTGAAAACTTTAGAGCTCCTTCTATAGATTCTGAGCCACTGTTACAGAAAAATACTTTAGCTGGGAAGGTATTATCCACCAAAAGCTTAGCCAGTTTAACATGAGGTTCTGTATGATAAAGATTGGAAACATGCATCAGTTTTGACGATTGCTGAGCTATAGCACCAATTATTTCTGGTACCCCATGCCCCAGAGAATTTACCGCAATACCACCGAGGAAATCTAGATAGCTCTTTCCGTCAAGGTCGTAAACGTAAACACCACTACCTCTTTCAAATACTACTGGTGGCCGCACGTAAGTTGGGGCGATAAATTCTTCCTCAAGCGCAATAATTTCGTTGGTAGTCATTCAATCTCCTTTCATTCGGCTATTACCACTGTGCCATAAATACTATTATCCGATGCCAACTCTTTCAATAAGGTCCCTGGACCTTTCCAGCCTATAATCCGAACTCGACTGACACCATCCGCCAAGCATTCTAGGGCTGAACGCACCTTGGGAATCATGCCATCTTTGATTTCACCAGCTCTAATCAGTTTGTCAGCTAATGCCGGAGTAAGACTCCGGATAGTCTGCCCATTTTCCCTATAGATACCAGGTACATCAGAAATGAACACCATTTCATCACAAACTACAGCCCGAGCGATATCTAGGGCCGCATGATCCGCATTCACATTGTAGGTTTCTCCATTTATTCCCCACGAAACCGGCGAAACTATTGGTGTAATTTGGTTTGAAGCACAAATATTTAAAAGATCAGTATTTACTTCAATGATTTCACCTACAAAACCAATATCAACACCATCTTTCTTATACCTAGTTGCCTGTAGTAAATTCATGTCTTTCCCACTTATTCCGAGGGCACGTAACCCAGAACGCTGAAAACGGGACACCAAGTTCTTGTTGATCTTACCCGACAGAACCATTTCTACCACCTCAACTATATCAGCATCTGTTATTCTGAGCCCCTGAATGAAGGAAAATTCCTTTCCCATCTGTTTCAAATAACGTCCGATCTCGGATCCTCCACCATGGACAACAATTGGAGAAAACTTGGGTAAGGCTTTTAGATCAGCCACCAATTCTTCTACAACGCCATCCTCTTCTATGGTTTTTCCTCCGAGTTTTAGTACTATACTTTTTTTCATTAATCTTCTTTCCTAAATCAATCCTGTTATTTCGTCCAACCCAAACATAATATTCACATTTTGCAATGCTTGTCCGGCTGCTCCTTTAACTAAGTTGTCAATCGCTGATGTTACTATTGCAACATTGGAACCTTCCACTTTATTAACTCGTAAATCACAGTAATTTGTCGAAGTTACAAAACGGGTTTCAGGGTACCTCGAATTAGATAATCGAATGAAGGGTTCTTCACTGTAACTTTCTTGATAAAGTGCAAATAAGTCGTCTTCAGTAGTATTATTTTTTAGTCGAACATACATAGTGGCTAAGATACCTCGGCTCATCGGTGTCAGGTGAGGCGAAAAAATCACATATGGAGTTTCATTAGACAACCTAGATAATTCCTGTTCAATTTCCCCTACGTGTCGGTGAGAATGGCCTATATTATAGGGCGTTATACTCTCATTAACCTCTACAAAAAGATTCCGTAGCTTTAAGCCTCTACCAGCCCCACTTACTCCTGATTTAGCATCAACTATTATTTGTCCAACATCTATCACTTCCGCTTTAAGAAGTGGAGCTAGGCCAAGAATTACAGAAGTAGGGTAACAACCTGGGTTACCTATAATCAGAGAAGACCGTATCTGATTTCTGTTTAATTCTGGTATCCCATAAACAGCAGAACCTAGCAACTTTGGTGCGTTATGAGGACGGTTGTACCAAGTAGTGTAAACTGTGGGGTCATCAAATCGAAAATCTGAACTGACATCCACTATTTTAATTCCTCGGTCAAGAAACCGACCAACATTATCCATTGCGATCCCATCGGGTGTGCAAAAACACACGACATCAACTTCAAACTGGTCAATATCCTCATCCTCTAAAGATCTCAATATGGTATCGGCAAAAGGATCTATATGTGGAAACACCTCGCTGACATGATTTCCTGTATATTGTTCAGACGTCGCAAAAACAATAGCTATATCCGGATGATTCGAAGCAAGTCTATACAATTCGATGCCCGTATAACCTGTCGCTCCTATAATACCCAGCTTAATCATCTACTACCCCCCTTTCCCCTTCATGAAGTACTTAATTTGTTTGAGGAGCTTTCTAGCCTGAAAATTAGATTTGGTAATCAAAAGAACCGTATTTTCGCCAGCAACACTACCTACAATTTCGGGCCAACCTGCCTGGTCAAGTGTCTCACACAACCCTGATGCACGACCCGCCGACGTTTTTAGAATGACCTGGTGCATTGCATCATCGACACTAACAACGAATTCTCGGAGCTCACGTTCAACAAGTCCATCCTCGGCGGCTAAAGAAGAGGAGGGAGGCAATACATATCGATATCTTCCATCATCAAGACGTGCCTTTGTTACATGCAGGTCTTTAAAATCTTTGGAAAGTGTACCTTGGTTAACATGAACACCCTGTACCCGAAGAGATTTTTGGACTTCTCTATGGGTGTGATAAGACCCATTTTGGATCAGCTCCCGAATGTATTCCTGTCGTTTGTACTTACTGTTCATCATGACCCTAAGAATATTTATGTGTTGTTTTGGAATATTTATTCGGGTTAAATATATGCTCATTCCTCACACTGTCAATACAAAATATGTATAAACCTCTTTGGATTATTTTAAAATAAAGCTGTGGATAATCTAACTGGAGAATTGCTTAAGAATTACTGGGGTTTTTCCATCCCAAGCGCTTGTATATTCCAGATTTTCCTCCCTGCTTCTCCACTAACATAAAGGGACCAATAACCATGGACCGATCTGCTGATTTACACATATCGTAAATTGTCAATGCTGCAAGTGAAGCTGCAGTCAATGCCTCCATCTCCACCCCAGTTTTCCCCAAGGCGGTGGCCGAAGATAGGATACTAATCCTCCCCTCATCCTCATGCAGTGTAAAATCAATTTCTACGTGGTTCAAGGGTATAGGGTGACACATGGGAATAAGTTCGCCGGTTCGCTTGGCACCTGAAATTCCTGCAATTTTTGCTACAGTTAGGACATCACCCTTACCAATTTCATCTGCAGAAATTTGACGTATTGTTTCGGGGAGAGCCCTAATTTCTCCATATGCCAAAGCTAGTCTTTTAGTAACTTTTTTTTCTGAAACATCTACCATCTGAACGTTACCTAGTTCATCAATGTGTGTGAAGTCCATGATCGCTCTTTTCCAAAATATTTTTTATGATTTTTGACAACGGCAATGCCACTCCCCCTGCAACCAAAGCCTGTATTAGATCGCCAGGAATCTGTGTAAGTGCAGCTACTGGACCAAACATTATTGTCCCTGCCAAATAGTAACCAGCAACCATCCAAATACCACCTACTAACACTGCCACTAAAGGTACAAATCGGTTAGCACTAGGACTTAAGGAGTTACCTAAACCAGCAATAACACCCACAATTACACCTTCACAACCTTTGATAAGCAACGTCCAGGGGGCCCATATTAAAAAGCCACCTAAAACATCAGCTAAAGCAGAACCCAGGGCCCCAGCCACTCCAGCAACACGCCAACCGAAGATTAAAGCAACAATGAACAACATAGCGTCACCAAGATTGATATACCCCTGGGTTGCCGGATTAGGGATACGGATAACTAGTGTCGCCAAAGCTATCAGCGACACTGCTAACCCAATTCTTGTTACCCGCTGACTCAAAAAAGAGGCCATCAAACACCCGATCTTACCATTGCCACTGATAAAGCATCAAATATACCAGGACGCCAGTAATAGAAACGTATAACCAAGCTGGCAATGTTAATCTAGCTAGAGGAGCATGTCGTTCAAAATTTCCTTTGAAGGCATGGCGTAAAGTTAATATTACCATGGGAACAATAACAATTGCCAAGATAGTATGGGTAATAAGAATAGTAAAATAGAGGTAGCGAATCCAGCCCTCTCCAGTGAAAGGGGTACTGCCGTGATAGTAATGATAAGTCAAGTAACTTCCAAGAAAAATAGTCGACGTAATAACCGCTCCAATCATACAAAACCTGTGCCTAGGAATCTTATTTTGTTTAATAAAAATATACCCTACTGTAATAAAAGTTGCACTAAGCATATTTAAACATGCATTTACCAAGGGCAGATCAGATATTTCCAATGGTTTCTCCTTATTAATTATCTCGTTGATTAGAGGCTATCTGAAACTTCTTGAGCTTTGCCTTTTCATCCATTTACACAATTATATTTTGTCAAAAGCCATCGTCGAGAACTGGACCAGTAGAAAAATCAAAGTAACAAAAAACAGCTTTCTTGCTGAAGTTAGTGTCCGAGTCACTGTCAAATGTATCGCAAACACTATCAAGCCTAACCCAGCCAGAAATGTTGTATAAAAATATATTTCCCCTGTTAGCCCGATTATCGTTGGGACGAGACTAACTACTATTAAGACGAAACAATGGACCAGTATCTGGATGCTTGTGAATCGACCTTCCGGATCTACAGCTGGTAAAAGTTGGAACCCTGCCCGAGCATAATCGTCCTTATATAACCATGCTAAGGCAAGTGCATGGGGCATCTGCCACAGAAACAGTATGGCAAAAAGAATTCCGGCCTCCACTCCCAACTCATTTCGGGCTCCAGCCCATCCAATTACTGGGGGTAATCCACCGGGGATGGCACCGAAGACTGTTGAAAGAGTGGTACGGGACTTGAGCGGTGTATAAATAAAAAGATAAGTGATAGTTATAGCCGCCGCTACTAGACAACTAAGAACGTTGACCACCAATCCAAGGTAAAGAAGCCCAACCGCAGTAATCCCCACTCCGAAGATCAGTGCCTCTCGAGGTTGTAATTTCCCTCCAGGGAGTGGGCGCATCTGGGTTCGGTGCATTAAAGCATCCTCTTCTCTCTCCATATACTGATTGAGAGAAAGAGTTCCCCCCGCCGCTAACATCGTCCCAAATATTACATGAATTAAATCTAACCATTTTAAAAGCCCATCAGATCCCAAATAGAATCCGACACAGGTTGTAAGTACCAACATAACAACCAACCCGGGTTTAGTTAAAGCTATAAAGGCCTTCATAGATAGTATCCCGGAACCAGCAACCTAGTTCTAAAATGATTAGATATTTCTTGGTTAATTTGATCTTTGCAGTCTAGCATGGCCAGTCTATTTTTTCTAAACAAAACTATTTTATTCGCTCCCTACTTTTTAGGCGGAGATATTCATTGTTAGTAAAACTATACCGAGGAAAGTTGCCAAAGCAAAAAGAACAGCTCCTACAATACCCGATGCTCGGGATTTAAATCCAATAGATCCATCGGGAAGAACTCTCGGCTCTAGAAGCCTTACTGCATGGTGCACTATGAGAGCAATAACGACAAGCAATTTTATTGTCATAATACTCTCATAACCAGCTGGCAATAGAGGATAGGTTTCTGGATGCTCAGAAATAGCCCGGGCTGCAAGTCCTTCCATTATACGAGCTCCGAGGCTGAATAGGCCACTTACGGCAAGAATAATTATTGCTAACCAAGAAATCCGCCTAAACAAAATTCCTGTCTTACGCATTATATCCACTCGTTCTTCAGTAGTTCGACCAGATTGCAAAGCTGGCAAAAGCCCTACAAGGACGTAAAAAAATCCCCCCGCCCACAATATAACTCCCATCAAATGTATCCAAATCCATATGACTTTTGTTTCTATTAACATTATCCCATAGCTCCCGCATCAAATTGGTTTTTTAACTTAAATTGCCCTATTGATTATACGCCCCATATAATAATTTCTCAGAGGCCTTGTCAATTCCTTTTTAGTGTCCTTAATACCTTTTAAATCAGTGTCAAACTATTTGACAGAAACGATCATTTAGATATAATAAATTCAGATCTTTACTAGACACATCGGGGTTACTCTGAACGAACCATAATGACTGAATTGAAACAAAAACCAACACCCAACGCCCGATACCTTATTAGCTATGGCAACTATTGATACTAACTTATCTGTTGTTATAGCTGTTTGTTACAGCAACATTATAAAAGAATTCGGAGACACATAGAGGCGAACAGATTTCCTGAATCAAATAATCGAATTTTTCGTTTTTGCTATAAAGGAGGACAATATGAATGCGATCCGGGTCAATAAATTTGGAGAACCAGATGTAATGAAACTCGAGAATCGTCCAGATTTCCAAGTGGAGGCTGGACAGATCCTAGTTGATATAAAAGCAGCTGGCGTGAATCCTGTGGACACCTATATCCGTGCTGGGACCTATCCTATGAAACCGGAACTACCATTTACACCAGGCATGGATGGAGCTGGAATTGTTGCTGCGGTAGGCGATACTGAAGGAGATATATCGGTAGGTCAGCGAGTATATCTTGCTGGATCACTCACAGGTACTTATGCATCACAAGCTCTATGTTCTGTGACTCAGGCATATCCCCTACCAGAAAATATATCTTTCAAGGAAGGTGCCGGGATTTACGTTCCTTACGCGACAGCATGGCGAGGCCTTTTCCAAAGGGCAAAAAGCCAGGCTGGTGAAACGGTGCTAGTCCATGGTGCTAGTGGCGGTGTAGGTATAGCGGCTGTACAGTTAGCCCGAGCCGCCGGTATGACCGTCATCGGAACAGTTGGCTCAGAACGGGGAAAGTCGTTAGTATTAGAACAGGGGGCTCATCACGTAGTCAACCATTACGAGACTAACTATACAGAAGAAATAATAGAACTTACTAAAGGCTTGGGTGTTAACGTTATTATGGAAATGTTAGCTAATATTAACCTAAGTAAAGATCTTAAATTACTTAATTATGGCGGGCGAGTGGTCATCATCGGGAACAGGGGAGAAATTGAAATTAATCCACGAGATGCGATGGCTAAGGATGCTAATATATTGGGAATGGTGCTCCTTCTTGCCTCACCAGCTGATCTTTCTGCTATCCATGCTGGTTTGTATGCGGGTCTTGAAAAAAACATTCTAAAACCTGTAGTAGGTAAAGAATTTTCACTAGGGGAGGCAAGCCTAGCTCATTTAGCTGTTATGGAACCCGGTGCTTATGGAAAAATAATCCTGAGTCCTTAACCTAACGACATTAATTAGTGTATGCATACACTAATTACCAGTGCAAAGAAGGAATCAGTTTATGTTAAATCCTCTTATCGAACTTGAGAAATATGGTCAAAGCTTTTGGCTCGACAATATAAGCCGAGAACTAATGACTTCCGGAAAGTTAAGAAAACTTATTGACGAAGATGGGCTCAAAGGAATGACCTCCAATCCTGCAATATTTGAGAAAGCCATAGGAGGTAGCACTAGTTATGACAAAGAAATTGAACGACTTTCTCAGCTAAATCAAACAGCTACTCAAATTTACGAGAGACTAGCAATTTCAGACATACAGTCGGCAGCTGACCATTTAGCTCCTATTTATGATAAAACTGATGGGGAAGATGGTTATGTTAGCCTCGAAGTATCTCCAAATCTGTCTGATGACACAGAAGGAACAATTGATGAAGCTCGGCGCTTCTGGAAAGATGTAAACCGGAGCAATGTTATGATTAAAATCCCAGCAACTCCAGCGGGGATACCAGCAGTAGAGCAACTAATCAGTGAAGGTCTAAATATTAATGTAACACTTTTATTTTCACAAGAAGTATACGAGGAAGTAGCTGAAGCCTACCAGAGGGGTCTAGAAACCCGGTCTTCTGGTGGTGGGAAAATCAACCGTATCGCCAGTGTTGCAAGCTTTTTCATCAGCCGTATTGATACTCTAGTTGACTCCTTGCTTACCGAACAAATTCGACTATGTTCTGATCCAACGAAACGAAAAATTTTGACAAATTTGATTGGTAAAACAGCAATTGCTAATGGAAAACTAACTTACCAGCGTTACAAGGATATATATTCAAACCCACGCTGGGATTTCCTTACTAAAAAAGGCGCCCGACCACAGCGTCTTTTATGGGCTAGTACTAGCACTAAAAACCCAGACTATCGAGATGTCTGTTATGTTGAAGAATTGATTGGGGAAAATACAATTAATACTCTACCTGATGAAACCTTGTATGCATTCCGAGATCATGGCCAACTTTCTGATTCGTTAGAGGCAGATTTAGACGAGGCTGCAGCAATAATGATTAGCGCAGAAGAAGTTGATATTTCGATGAACCAGATTGCGGTACAACTTGTCGAAGAAGGAATAAGAAAATTTGTAGACCCATATACCAAACTGCTAGACGCTATAGAAAAGAAACGGGAACAACTTATCTAATCTAGCATTGAGGCGACACATAGATTTGGTATAGATTAACCAAAATTTTGGAGTATGAGATATGAAACTTGGGATGGTGGGACTAGGTAAAATGGGTAGTAACATGACTAAGAGGCTGTTACGCAACAGCCATGATATCATAGTATATGACCATGATATCAATGCCATGCGCGAGATAGAAAAGGAAGGAGCTAAGTTTTCTTTAGCACTTGATGATTTGGTAAATAATCTTCAACCAATTCGTGTAATTTGGGTCATGTTACCAGCTGGCAGAGCAACCGAAGAAACAATCGACAAACTTTCCCATTTACTTTCCCCAGGTGATATAATAATTGATGGTGGAAATACTTATTTTAAGGATGATGTAGCCCGATCTACTAAATTGTCCGCCCAGAAAATTCATTACATTGACGTGGGTACTAGTGGCGGAATCTGGGGTCTTGATCGAGGGTATTGTATGACCATAGGAGGGGCGGGGGAAATAGTTGAATATCTGGATCCTTTGTTCAGGGCACTGGGTCCCACTATCGACCAACATGATAGAGTTAGCAATGGATACTTACATGTGGGCCCCGCAGGTGCGGGACATTTTGTTAAAATGATCCATAACGGAATTGAATATGGTATGATGCAAGCTTTTGCCGAAGGAATGGAAATTCTCCGCGAATCAGCCTCTGAACAGGTAGAACCAGCTAACCGATATGACTTAGATCTTCACAAGATAGCTGAAGTGTGGCGCCATGGAAGCGTAGTAAGTTCATGGTTACTAGATTTACTGGAAATTGCCCTAAGGGAGGACAAAGAACTTTCCAATTATTCAGGATACGTTCAGGATTCTGGTGAAGGAAGATGGACTGTTCAGACCGCTATAGAGGAAGATGTGCCTGCCTCTGTCCTAACAGCTTCATTATTTTCGAGGTTTCATTCTAGACAAGATAATTCCTTTGGTGCACGAGTTCTTTCAGCCCTACGCCATCAATTTGGTGGCCATAAAGAACATAAAAAACCGGAGAATAACCTATGATACAGATCTCTCCTTCTGTTCTTTCAGCTAATTTTGCCAATTTAGCTGATGAAATTCAAGCTGTAGAAAATGGTGGGGCAGACCGGATACATATTGATGTCATGGATGGTAGATTTGTCCCTAATATCTCTATGGGACCATTCATTGTTGAAACGATTAATTCGATTACCGAACTTCCTCTCGAGGTTCATTTGATGATTGATGAGCCTGATCGATTTGTTGATTCTTTTATTGATGCTGGTGCAGATATTCTTATCGTACATCAAGAAAACACACTCCATCTTCACAGAGTCATACAATCAATCAAAGAGAAAGGAAAACAGGTGGGAGTTGCACTAAACCCAGCAACACCTAACCACCTTATTAACGACATAATCAACTACCTTGACTTGGTTTTAGTTATGTCAGTCAATCCAGGGTTTTCTGGGCAAATGTTCATTGAAGAAGTACTCCCCAAAATCAGCCAATTCCGGCAATTAATATCAGACAAAAATATTGATTGTGACATTGAAGTAGATGGGGGAATAAATACAAAAACTGCTCCTGATGTTATATTAGCTGGTGCTAATATACTGGTAGCAGCCACAGCTATCTTCAAACATAAAGAGGGTATTATTGAAGCTATCCAGCAGTTACGAAAAAGCTAACTCTCCCAGATAAATGAAATAAGTCACCTTGCTCATACTACTACTTTTCTCCAGCTTCCTTTATAGTACCGCTTAAGGGTAAGAAGCCCCTGTAAGATACTTGCTGCAAGCCATGCTAGCCAGATGCCTTCTACGTCCAATCCAAAGGGAAAAGCTAAAATATACGCTAAAGCAAGCATTACACCCCATTGGGAAATTAAAGTATAGTAAAGAGATGGTCTAGTTTCTCCTCCACCAGCCAGAACACCACTAGCTACGATAGACAGGGAAGAAAATACTTGGGCAATAGCAAAATACCTGAGTAAGGTAGAACTAATGGAAAGGACTGTCTCATCTGTCGTGAAAATGGCAGCAACCGATTCTGTAAAAGCCCATATTAAAGCTGATCCTAATCCAATTAGAACTATACAGAGTAAAATTGTCTGGCTGCCATACTGTTCAGCTGATCGGATCTGTACCCCTCCCAATTTCTGGCCAACAAGAGAATTTGCTGCAACAGAGAATGCTAAGGCTGGCATTATTGCGAACATTCGAACTTGAAATCCAATGGTTAGAGAAGCTATAGCCGCCGTAGGGTGACTAACACCGGATATAACCCTATAAAGTAATACCCTAGCACCATTACGGAAAAAACCAGAAGCCCCAGAGGGAAGCCCTATTTTAAGCATACGGGAGATTATATTCCAATCGGGCTTAATAGTCCGGGGGAACGAAAGCTGTACTCGTTCATGTCCCCTAACTAAAATCATAAATCCAATAATGAACCCAACCAAACGTGAAATAATCATGCCTAAGGCAGCTCCAGCAACACCCAGTTGAGGCAACCCCCACATACCAAAAATAAAACCATACGAAGCGAATATTTTTACGACAATAACGACAACAGAGATTTTTAAAGGAGTGCGAGTATCCCCAACCCCGCCAAATATAGCACTCATAACATAGTTTAGAATCATAAAAATCATACCAGCAAAATAGAGCTGTAGGAAAAAAAATCCATGGAACAGTACTTCTTCCGGAGCACCGAGGAGGACCAAAGCAGGTTTAGTAGATAGAATACTTATGATTGAAAGAATGAGAGCCAATGCCCCCCCCATAAGAAGAGCTTGCTGTCCAGTCCGTGTAACATCTTCGTGATTTCCCGCACCGTAAAACTGGGCTACTAACGTCCTAGTGCCACCAGTTATCGAAATCGCCATGACCATGACTATAAAAACTATTTGGCGGCTCATCCCAATTGCTGATATAGCAGCAGGTCCCAAGAGTCCTACCAAATAGATATCAACTAGACCTTCGCTTGCGTCTATCAATGAAGCAACTACAACAGGCCACGCAATGGCACAGATATGACAAAAGGCTAGGTAAGTTGGTATTTTTTCATCTATCAATTTGGGAGGAATAGAATGAACATTCATAGATTTCAATCTACATTCTTGGGAAATACCAACAAGTTAATTAATATTGGGCGGGATATTTTATCTAATTAACAGTAACAATTCAGCCCATTAATTAAATCCGGCTAGTGTCCTAACTGGGGAACACTCTGAAGAGTAACCGCTAGTTGACACCAAAACTCCATTAAATAATCAAACACGGTTATTATTAAAAGAGGTCCTAAGGGGGGCTGCAGAAGATAACAGAGGGTGCTTACCCTCTGTTATTGTTTGTTTTAATGACCCCAACGGGATTTGAACCCGTGTTGCCGCCGTGAAAGGGCGGTGTCCTTGGCCAGGCTAGACGATGGGGTCAGCAATTCCAAAACCGAAGTAAAATAAGAACCTAAGCTACTTAAAGCAAGCCTTTTTTACCCTTCGTACCCCATATCTTTCCATATGTTCTGGGCATAAATGAGATCTTCTTGTTTTGGTTCCCGGATACCAAGAATACTTGGTGGAGGTTGTCCCGTCCCAGCTGCGGCAGGCCACGGAGACCACTCATCGTTTTCCCAACATTTCCTATTATTTTCGTCTCTAAAATTTGGGACTTCGAATGGATGACCGTCTTCCAGGGCACTTTTCCATCCTAAAATTCCTACCGACGAAATGGCGACACTAGAATATACATCTAAAAAAGGTTGTTTCCCGGAACGAATAGCCTCTCCAAAATGAAAACTAGTCCAAAAATCTCCACCACCATGACCTGTACTGTTAGCAAGGTCTCCATGCTCTGGCCAATCAGGTTTGTAGACCGTTTCTTTGTGTTTTCCTGAAGGGGAATGCCAAGGTTCATGCCACACACGGATTTCTTCCGGGCCAAAATAGCCAGGGCCTCGAGTGGTCTCCATAGCTCCGGATTCGCCATGCAACCTGTACCAATTACTATGCCCGGGCAAGCTAAGGCCAAAGAGGCGGAAGACCGCACCATTATCCATTCGGCACAGTATAACAAAACCAGGGTCTCCTCTACGCAGAGTCGGGCTACGATCTGGACGAGCTATAGAGAGTGCATTTACACTTACAGGACGGGTATCAGTTATATATACCAGTGGAGCAAGGGCATGAGTGCAATAATACGTAGAAGGAATCCAGGATCTCCAATGGTTAATACCTGGAGAAAGCCTTAGGCTATCGTCTTTGGACATAGGGTGGTTATATTCTCCTTCTGCATAAGTTACTTCACCAATCTCACCCTCTCTATAGAGTCGATGCATTTCTTGATTAAAAACTGTATATGGATAATTTTCAGCCAACATGTAAATCAAGCCTGTTTCTTCGACAGTACGACACAGTGCAACTCCCTCTCCAATTGTCGCATTTGAGGATGTCTCACTCATAACGTGTTTACCAGACCTAAGCGCCTTGATAGCGAAAGGAGCATGTTCGTTAAAATAGTTAGCCAGTATGATTGCATCCATGTCGTGGCTCAGAAATTGATCATAATCAGTATAAGCAACTACAGAGTATTCGCTGGCTAACTGTTTTAATCGTTCTTCCCAGATATCACACACAGCAACAAGTTTCATACCTGTCAACTTACCAGCACTCTCAGCGAAACTTTTCCCACGTCCAACGCCAACAACACCAACACGAATGGTAGAATTATTCATAATTATCTTTCTCAAATTATTCCCACCAAACTTGGGATATCTGTCAACCTTCTGATCGAAGGAAGACGATAACGGACATACTTATCATAACGATCTATAAGGATAGCATCTAGGCCAATTTTTTCAGCCGGTAGGATGTCTTCCTCAGGGTGGTCTCCGACATAAAGAATCTTTCCTATTGAGGTATTGGCATGACTAATAGCTATTCGAAAAATTTTTTCGTTAGGCTTTTCCAAACCAACCTCAGCGGAAACAACCGAAAAAGAGAAATATTGATCTAATTTAAACCGCTTTAGGACAAGAGATAGGTTTTCTGACCAATTTGACAGTATACCAAGGCGAATACTAGAACCTTTCAATTTTTCTAATGTAGGATAAACATCGCTATATAGCTGAAGATACCTGCCATCCTGAAACCTATTGTAGAAATTCTCCAACTCAGAGAAAAAGTCACCCTTCATTCCTGCTTCTTTTAATACCCAGGAATAAAGATCCAAAAAGTACTTACGGGTTTGATTTGGTGAGCTCATACGTCCTTCTGAATCTCGAAACCTAGGTTCCTGCATAGCTTTTGTAAGAGCAGTTTTGGCTTCTTCAATTGTAATTGCAGTCCCAAGTTCCTTGGCTGCTATAACAAAGAAGCTCTCGAAAAAATCTGGAGACTCCCTACCAACCAAGGTACCTGCTGCATCGAAGATTACCGTATCGTAGAACATGTGAACTTGGCACCTCCAAAAGGTTACTCAACAGGCATACCCCATTTTTCGGCTGCTAATCCTTTAACTGCCGGATTTACTAGGCCATCATTAGGCCAACGTCCACTAAGGATACTAACTAGTTGCCTACCTGCTTTTTTTGAACGCTCTATTCCACCTCGTTGTGACGATGAAGCATAGTGAGGCGTCAAGATTACTTGTTCCATCTGCAATAATGGATTGCTTGGATCTGGAGGTTCTTTTTCCAAAACGTCTAGGCCTGCCCCAGCTATCCAATTCCCTTCCAAGGCTTTGATCAAAGCTTTTTCTTCCACAACTTTACCACGCCCAGTGTTAATAAAGTAGGCAGATGATTTCATATTACGAAAATCCTTTTCACCAATAATTTGGTAGGTGCCACTTGTTAATGGAAGATGACATGAAACAAAATCGGATTCTCTAAAAAGTGTTTCCTGGTCAACCATAGTCACACCCCAGGGATCAGCATCAACTTGGCTAACAAAAGGATCACATGCTAGAATATTAAGATCAAATCCAGCCGCAATTTTTGCCATAGCCCTACCTATATTTCCAAAAGAGACTAATCCTAGCGTCTGCCCGTATAAGTGTTGTATCGTCCCTAATCCTTCTAGGTTACCCTGTATCATACCTCGGTTTATATTAACTAACCGACGAGCTAGTGCGAGTAAAAGGGCCATGGCGTGTTGAGCTACTTCTCTTTCAAAAACCCCAGGAATGTTGTAAAGTATAATTCCCTGTTCTGTCGTGGCTTCTACGTCAATGAAATCTACTCCGATACCACCAGCGCCTATAACTCGAATTCTTTCTGGAAAGAGCTTAATAATTTCTTTTGAATAATTTAGACTACCCTGAGTGAATCCATCAACATCTTGAGCATCTTCCAACATTTCCTCGATAGTTCGGTAGGGTCGAATTTTTAATTCAGCACCAATAGTTGCTAGTTCATCTTGGATATATTGATTAAGCCCTGGTTGATCAGGATTACCAGCTGCAAGTATTTTAAATTGGGCCATATTAACTCCTTCAAATAAGGTTAGGTTTTCTATCGAAATGAAAAATAATCTTATAAACTAAACTTAGCAACATGAGTTTTTAATCACAGGGAGATGGTATTTAAATTAGGACCCTATTGTCCAAAACTACTTGCTCTCAATAAAAATTAGTTAATTCTTAGGAGAAGTCGATACTAAATTTGAACAAAAAGTAAAGTCTTAATAACTTTCTATATTTATACAAATTGATCAAAATTCATCCCTGAGGAATCTATGCGTCCCATAGCTCTTTTGCTGACTGGAGGTCTTCTCATCATTTCAGCTACTGTATGTAATAAGGCGGACGAAACAAAGCCTAACGATCTGTTGGAACGTGTTCAAACACTTCATTCCAAAGTTCCCTTAATCGATGGGCATAACGATCTACCTTGGCAATACCGGCAGAAAGCTAATAAAGATGTTTGGTCCGTTGATATCAAAGAATCACAACCTAACTTTCAAACTGATATACCCCGATTGCGTGAGGGAATGCTGGGGGCCCAATTCTGGTCTGTCTATGTGCCGACCTCCATGCAAGGGGATGAAGCTGTTAGAGCTACGCTAGAAGAGATCGATATAGTATATCAGATGATTCAACGATACCCTGAAACATTTCAGATAGCTACGACAGCAGATGAAATAGAAACGGCTTTCCAAAGTGGAAAAATTGCTTCCATGATGGGAATGGAAGGGGGGCATTCGATTGATTCCTCTCTTGGAGCTCTTCGTATGTTTTACCAACTAGGTGTCAGATATATGACACTTACACATAGCCGCAATGTTCCCTGGGCAGACTCAGCTACAGATAGTGTATCAGCAGATGGATTAACAAAGTTTGGAGAAGAAGTAGTACGTGAAATGAATCGTCTTGGTATGCTAGTCGACCTATCTCACGTTTCGCCTGGAACTATGAGGGATGCACTTGCTGTATCTGAAGCTCCTGTCATTTTTAGTCATTCCTCCTCTTTTACCGTATGCAAACATGTCCGCAACGTGCCCGACGATATTTTAAGTCGATTACCTGCTAACGGTGGGGTAATTATGGTAACATTCGTACCGCCTTTTATTTCTGAAGAAACTCGACTCCACAGTGTGCAACAAACTGAAGAGAGAGAAAAACTCCAGGCGATAAAAGGTAGTACTACAGAACTTGTAGACGCTGGCATGAGTTCCTGGAATAGACTCAATCCTGTACCGACCGCTACTTTAAGTCAGGTTGTTGATCATATAGATCATATCAAAACAGTAGTAGGAATTGATCATATTGGTATTGGCGGAGACTATGATGGTTTTTCTACTTTTCCTAAAGGACTTGAGGACGTATCTAAGTATCCCATGCTGACGGCTGAATTAATCCGGAGGGGGTACACCGACGAAGATATTCTTAAAATACTCGGATTAAACATTCTTCGGGTGATAAGAAGCGCGGAAAAAGTTGCAGATGGACTGCAGGTTGATCGGAATCCCTCAGCTGCCCAGATAAATTTGTTCGATCAAAAATAATTTAACTATCCAAGGGTAGATAACATGTCAATAATAACGATAAACCATAAAAGACCTAGGCGAGAATATTCATATGAACCAATCTCAAATTATGGACTTACTGAAGCAAGTCCAATCAGGTAGTATTTCAATAGATGATGCTTCAGAAAGACTAAGGTCTCTACCATTTGAAGACCTTGGTTTTGCTCAAGTAGACCATCATAGAACTTTACGGTGTGGTTTCCCAGAGGTAATTTTCTGCGAAGGGAAAACACCCGACCAAGTTGCTAAAATAGCCGAGAGTATTGTCGAATCGGGTTCTGATATGCTTGCTACCCGAGCTAATAGAGCTAAATATGAAGCTGTTGCCGAACTCTGTCCTCAGGCAAAATATCATGAAATCGCTCAGTCTATCGTAGTACAAAAAACTTGGAAAGATAAAGGAATTGGTGAAGTTCTGATTGTTTCTGCAGGGACAAGTGATATTTCTGTGGCTGAAGAAGCGGCGGTTACTGCCAGAATTATGGGCAATAGAGTAAAATGTTTATTTGATGTTGGTGTGGCCGGGATACATCGACTTATGGCTCATCATAAAATGATTATGGACGCAGCAGTCATTATAGTCGTGGCTGGTATGGAAGGGGCTCTTGCTAGTGTCATCGGTGGGATGGTTTCCAGGCCGGTTATTGCTGTCCCTACAAGTGTTGGCTATGGCGCCAGCTTTAATGGCTTAGCTGCGCTTCTAGCTATGCTCAACAGTTGCGCTTCTGGCGTTACTGTAGTTAATATAGATGGTGGATTTAACGCTGGCTATTCCGCTGGTCTAATTAATAGAAAAACAGAGAATTTAGTATGAGTATCGTAGCTTATTTTGACCATATCCCCTACTTTACCGGTGATATACTGCTTGGTGCCCTGATAGATACTGGGGTTGACCCTCAGAAACTTGAGGACATTCTTAACCAATATCATGGTATAGGTAGTAAGATTGATCTGAAATTGGGGGAGACACATGGAACCAAGGTAGTCTCTGTTTCTGTGTCAGCAACTAAAAAACTTCGAAGAGAATCTATTTGGGCTACCCTCACGGAGGGCAAGGATTCACCGGCAGGTGAACTGATAGGTAAGGTAATATCAAATATTGAAACTCACGCTAAAACTTGTGAAAAGGGGGGAAACCTGATCTCTTTAGCAGATGATGATTGGGATGCCTCTAATGTAATTACTCGTATTTTAGCACTCTGTAATGCTCTTCATCTACAAGAAATCGAAACTCTTTATCACGAACCCCTGCCTTTCTCTCCCGGTGTTCTGAATTCACCACCCTTTATAACGTCACTGATGCAAGGTATCAATATTAGCTGTGCTCATAGTAGCGACGGCGTCGTTATGGATATTGCTGGAATTTCTGTATTAACAGCCCTATCTGCAAGAACAAGATCTATACCAGACTTCACGTTACAAAAAATTGGTTATAGTGTATTAGATATAGATGGAGATCCTAAAAAATTTGTCCGGCTATGTCTAGGCAAAAATGAGCCCTCCATTAATTCTGATTCTGTCGATGTTTTAGAAACCCAAATTGATGACATGAATCCCCAATTTTATGGTCACGTGATTGATCTCTTACTCAGATCCGGCGCTTTGGATGCTTTCCTCACTCCTCTCATTATGAAAAAAAATCGACCAGGCGTACTTCTAACCGTACTGTCACCACCTAGTCTGACGGATCTCTTAACCAAATTAATTTTCAAAGAGACAACCACCCTTGGCATTCGCCGATCGACTACATCAAGAGAGATATTACCACGACGCGAAGTTCCAGTCATAACTCCCTTAGGCACAGTCAGAATTAAAGTAGTCTACCTAGAAAATAAATGGCGTTATACTCCAGAGTATGAGGATTGCCGCCAGATAGCTCTCAGAAAAAGTATTCCATTAGCCGATGTATATGCAGCTGTTCATGAAAAAGCCGGGCATATGAATCTGGGTAAAACATCGTGATCTTCGCCCAAAATATAACTTTTCGTTATCGACTAAACTCTTCCGATTATCCCCCTATATTGAAAAACCTGTCGTTGGAGATTGAGGACTCCGAAAGTGTGGCTATAATAGGGCCTAATGGTTCCGGTAAAAGTACATTGGGACGCTGCCTTAACGGATTGCTTGTACCGCAATCAGGTAAAATTCTTATTGATGGATTAGATACTTCAGATGATAAGAAAAAATGGAATATCCATAAACAAGTAGGGATGATTTTTCAAAACCCAGAAAACCAACTAGTTACAACGACCGTGGAAAGAGAAATAGCATTTGGTCTTGAGAATCTAGGGCTTCCTTCCCCAGAGATCTGTGACCGTGTTGAATGGGTACTGGATAGATTTCATTTGTCTAAATATCGCCATTATCCTCCTCATAAATTGTCTGGAGGTGAAAAACAACGAGTAGCTATAGCTTCGGTTACAGCCATGCAGCCTCGCTATCTAATATGTGATGAACCTACTTCTTTGCTCGACCCCTATGATCGAAGAGTCATTCTTGACTTACTGTTTTCAATAATAGATGAATATAAAATGAGTATGGTTTTTATCACCCAGTCTTCTGAAGAAGCAACTCAAATGGACCGAGTAGTACTTTTGGCAGGAGGAAAACTTGTCAAATCTGGAACACCTGAAAAAGTTTATTATGATTCGAGCATCCTTGTTAAACATGGACTCGAAATTCCAGTTGCAAAACAACTTGGAGACTTGTTGAGAACCCGAGGCTTTAAAGTTCCTGACACAGCTATTCGTCCCAAACCTTTGGTCAATTGGCTATCAGAACAATTATCCTCACCACTCCAATATAAAAACAGGCAAACAAGTTCGGGAATAAAAGCAAATGAACCTCCTCACATAGCCAAAACTGACGAAAATTATATCGGCAAATCTTCTCAACCCCCAATTATTGAGTTTGATAAAGTAAACCACACCTACTCTCTTGGGACAACTCTCGAGATCCCCGCCTTACGAGATATAACGACCCAGATTTACCGTGGAAACTGTGTAGCAATTACCGGAGCGAATGGATCGGGAAAATCTACGATGATACAACATCTTAACGGTCTACTTGAAGCTGATTCAGGCCGCTTAAATGTTGACGGAATAAATGTGGCAACTCCGGATACCAACCTCAAGGAACTACGTAAAAAGGTAGGTCTTGTTTTTCAATTCCCTGAATATCAAATGTTTGAGGAAACTATTTTTGATGAAGTGGCTTTCGGGCCGAGACAATTAGGAATAAAAGAATCTGAGATTCCTCGTCTTGTTAATTTATCTCTCGAACGTGTTAATCTAGATCCTAAACAGTTTCTACAGAGACATCCTCTATCCTTGAGCGGAGGAGAAAAACGTCGTGCAGCGATTGCTGGAATTCTAGTTACCGAACCTTCCATCCTGGCATTAGACGAACCAACTTCCGGACTTGACTCACAAAGCAGCCATCAGGTTGAGGCTATTTTTAAAGAATACGTTAAGATGGGAGCAACACTTTTACTCATTACTCATGACATGGATCTAATCTCCCGTCTGGCTGACCGAATTTTGGTTTTAAAAGATGGGCGACTCAAAGCCGATGGAACAACTGAGAAAATTTTTGCTATGGGTGAAAGTTCTAAAATCCCTGGATTAGGACAGCCTAGTTTATGTGAATTGCTAGATACTATCAAAAAAGCTGGATTTAGACTTGATAGCAATTGTTTCCAACTAGAGAGGGCTGCAGAAATGATCGACTCTTGTATTAAAGCTGAAAAAAATAATAAATCCAACCATAAATAATAGATCCAACCATAAAGGGAGCTAACGTGTTAGTTGATATCCACACAAATCTAATGTGGTACCCTGATCACATGTCTGATGAGTTCGTTGAATTTGCATACTCCGCTAAGAAAGCAAAGATGCGGTTATCTGATGATGTTTACTATGCTGGCCATGAAGAACGGTACAAAAACGCCTTCGATTCGACTCCAGAAGCACTTCTGAAGGCAACCACAAACTGTGACAAAGTGGTCGTTTTTGGACTTAAAGCCCCTTACTGTGGAGTGAATGTCCCTCAGGAGTTGGTTGCTGATTTTGTTACAAAAAATTCGGATCGTTTTATTGGTTGGTGTTCGGTAGATCCAAACGATGATGATGCTGTTGAACAACTTGAGTACAATGTTTTAGAGCTCGGACTTAAAGGACTAAAAGTTGCCCCGATTTACCAACATTTCAATCCTCAGGACCCGACATATTACCCTCTATTTAAGAAAGCTGAAGAACTCGATATACCTGTCATATGGCATCAAGGAACCTCTTTCGTTCGTCCTGGTCCACTAAAATGGGCTAATCCAGTTCAATTGGAAGATATCGCGATTGCTTGTCCAAAGCTTCGAATGATAATTGCCCACATGGGGCATCCCTGGGAAGATGAATGCGTAGTTCTAATTAGGAAACATCCTAATCTTTATGCAGATATATCTGCACTTCATTACCGTCCGCTAAGGCATTACATGGCATTTATGTCGGCGTTAGAGTATGGGGTCGAGCACAAGTTGATCTTTGGATCTGATTTCCCGTCAGCAACACCAGAGCAGGTCATCGCCGGACAATGGAAGGTAAATAACATAGCTAAAAATACATCTCTTCCTGTCATCCCGGAAGAAGCTATTCATAATATGATTTATGAGAACTGGAAATCATTCCTTAAGGAAAAATAAAAATAAGGCTACCCATACTTAAATAGGTAGCCTTGTTAAAATAACTAACCGCATTATTACCAACTACTTTCGTTTAAGTTCTACCCTCCGATTCATCGACCAAGCGCTTTCATTATTTCCGGTAACCGCAGGCTTTTCCTCACCATAGCTGACGGTTTCTATACGATTACTCTCCACTCCAGAATCAACCAAATAAATTTTGACAGCTTGAGCTCGTCTTTCACCTAACGCCAAGTTGTATTCTATCGTTCCTCTTTCATCGCAATGGCCCGCTACGATAACTAAATCTTCAGGTTGATACTCTCTTAATTTTCTTGCGTTTTCATCCATCATTGACCGCTGGTTTTGCCTAACATTTGACTTGTCATACTCAAAATATATAGTTGTAAGAGACATTTTTTCTTTATGCAATTTCTCAGCAGCTAGACGAGATTCCTCTTCTGCTATACGCCTTGCTTCTTCTTCTGCTGCCAGACGCTGAGCTTCTGCCCGTTTCCTAGCTTCACTTTCTAGACGAGATTCCTCTTCTCTTTTTTCCCTCAAAGATTCTTCTATCGCTCGCTGCCGTTCAGCTTCAATAGCTGCTAATTCTTCGGCAGATGGCCCTCGGCTTACGGCACAAGAAGTTGTTAATACGGCTGTCATACCTATTGTTCCAACTAGTGCTAAGACTGAAGCAATATGCTTAATTCCTTTCATCAAAGTACCCCTTTCATCCAAGTGATCACTTTTGCTTTTTGTAACAAAAATTAATTTCTATTTTTCCTGATCATCCGAGTATATGACAACACAACATTTCTTACAACAAATTTTTATTCATGATCCATCAAGATCCATAAATTAATGACCAAAGTAAAGAAGAATCAATTGCCTGGCATCAAATCTAATCTCATTTTGGCTAATTGGGCCTCATTGGAATTGGGATGCTCCTGAATTACACGCCCCAAGTAGGCCCGAGCCTCAGCTTGTTTTTTCCTAGCTAGCTTAATGAATGCAATTTTTAGCAATGCTGCCGGTATTTTATTACCATCCTTCTTCAGGTTCAAAACTATTGTATAAGCATCAAGAGCTTGCGTATAGAGGCTCTGAGTATAATAACACTCCCCTATGTAGTATTGCGCATCATCCACAAGAGCCGAATCAGAGAAATACTCCGAATATTGCAAGAATTGTTGAATCGCTACTTCATAGTTGCCCAGTTGGTAATCCCTCAAGGCTAAATCGTATAGATGTCCCGCATCTATACCTTGGACAGGGGCTATCGTTTTATCTGTTCGATCTGTTGTATTCAATTTCACTTTAATTCCCTCTAACTTACGAACCAAAGTCGAAAACTGTCTATCGTTTTCAGATATACGAGTGTCCAGTATTCGCAACTGATTCTCAAGGCTATTAACTCGCTGCCCCAGATCAGCCCTCATTTTCCACAATTCGTCCATCTGTTTCTTCACAAGAGTTTCCAATCGCTCGATATAAATTGTAAGTTTTTTAAGTTCTTCCTGGCGAGCCATTTCTTCCCGGAGAACTTGAAGTTGTGCCCGGATATGGGTGGTATTATCTCTTAGGGTATTTACTTTCGAAAGGTCAGATTGAGTAGCACAACCACTCGCCGTAACCAGAGTAAAAAGGACAAGAAAAATAATTAATTTCTGAGTTTTGATGATTAATTTTTTCATGTGATCTTAATCCATTTCGAGGTCTGCGGGTCTAGGCCCCCATACGGGTTGTCGATTATTATCTTTGGTGATTACAGGATAGGCATATCCACCATTCCAATACATCCGATAAATATGAAACTCCCCTTTACGATTTCTGTCCGATCCAAAAAGTATTTGAAGGCCATCAGGTGACCACGTCGGGTTGACATTATCACCTTCCCTACTATTAATACCAGTTAGTTTAACAAGATTCCTTCCATTAATATCAGAGGTATAAATATTGAATACTCGGTTACCTCTTCCATCTGCAGGATCCACTTTATCCCCAGCTACGAAAGCAATCCTATCTCCTCTCGGAGACCAGGATGGCGACCCATTATAACCACCCTCATGGGTTATTCTGTGATCACCTGAACCATCAATGTTAATAACATACAGGTGCTTCTTAGTTAACCGATCTGACATATACACTACCTGATCTCCCCTTGGAGACCAGGATGGTGAAACATTAATTCCATGACCTATCACCAGCGGTATCAATTGAACTCCATCAATCGTAGTAATGTACAAATTTGAAAGACCTTCCTTGATTAAACTTATAGCAAGATGACTTCCATCAGGTGACCATCGTGGAGATAAAACAGTTTCCCCTTTAAGCGGCACCTTGGTAGTTTCTCCACTCCGAAGATCTATAATATATAATTCATGAGGGCCATCTCGGTATGAGGTATAAGCTATTCTACTACCATCTGGAGACCAGTTTGGTGAATATTTACGGGAACCATCTCGGGTCAATTGCCGAATATTAAACCCATCATAATCTGACACATATAACTCAGGTTCTCCACTTTGTTGGGAAATAAATGCTAGTCGAGTTTGTGCGATCCCCTTATCTCCTGTTAACTGCATCACGATATCATCTGCCATAAGATGTATAGTTCGTCTTAGAGCTACGTCAAAAGCTATATAACCTTTGTCTACTATTTTTCGACGGGTACTAATATCAACAAGCTCCATTGATATCTCTAACTGAGAACCAACAACTGTGTACTCCCCGGAAACCATAACCTGAACTGATAATTTCCGAAGCAGCTCAAGGTCTACCTTACCAGAACGGTCCAAGAATACATAGGTTTTATCGCCTACATTATTTGTATGTAAAGAACTTTTTTTACTTGTTTCAATATTTGCCGATAAGGAAAGATCCCGGACTGAGAAAACACCGGATGCAATCAGATCCCTGCGAAGTACGTTATTAATTGTATCTTGGATAGCTACCCTTATTTGTGTTCCTTCCTTAGCGGTAAATGGCTTAAAAGCTATCGGAATACGTGGAGACACACGCGCTTGAACTGTAAGGCTCACCTCATCTTGAGCCTCTACAACTTTATAACTACCCAGAGGGAACACTATAATAAATAGGAGGAACCGGAGTGAAAAAAGAAAACCCCATAGATTCCACAGCCCTTTGATTCCTAATTTTTTTCGCTGAAATTTTCTGAATCTGATAAACATACGGTTTTATTATAACGAATATTGGAAAGTAAAATGGACCCCTAAGTAAGGTTTTGTATAACCTCCAGGAAGGGGTGGCAAACGGCCAGCAGCTTTCAAAGCTCTTTGCGCAGCAAGATCAAAAAATGGATTATCGGAAGAACTTTCTATCATAATGTTAAATATCCGCCCCGAGGGATCTACTCGGAAATAAATAATTACTTCAAGATGTTTTATACCGACCATTCGGGGCACTACAAAATTCTGTTGTATTTTCCGCTGCATAATACTTAGGTAATAGGGAAATTCGAATACTTGCTCATCAAGGCGAATGCTTGGAGATTCTGTTTCAAATGATTTATATGCCTCAGGCTCAACAGAAGGCACTTCAGAAACGAGTTCGGGAATCTTTTCCAAGGCCAAAGATGCTTCTTTCTGTGGGACAGCAGCCTCCTTTTTCGAAACTACCTTATAGGTCTTTTCAATTACCAAAGGCCGCCGCAAAGGAGGCCTATCAGGCAAAGTCAGGAGATTAACCCTGTAGACCTGTTGCTCTGGTGTTGATTTGGGAATAAGCCACCAGGTATTTACTCCCAACAAGCCAGCAATAATTGCGAAATGGAGAATACCTGATGCCCAAATTATTAGTGCCATTATTTTGATGTTTTAGGACTGGTAGCCAGCCCAATCTGAGTTACACCGTATTCTTTTAGCTTATCAAGTACAGAAATAACGGCCCCATAAGGAACTTGCTTGTCACCGCGGATGAATACCGGCCTATCCTGCTGATCTTCGAAAATAGCTTTGAATACACCATCAAACTCACCCAACGAGAGTTTCCGATCTTCCAAATATAACAACCCTTCCTTTGTTACCGTAATAACTAATCCCTCTTTAATGCCTGGAGCTACTGCACTCGTCTTGGGTAAATCTATCTGGACACCACTTTGAATCATTGGAGTTGTAATCATGAAAATTATTAAAAGAACAGTCATGACATCGACCAGTGCGGTTACATTAATCTCTGAGATAGGACGAGGCGATCCACTTTTATTAAAATCAAATGTGTTCATTACGGCCTCGCAGCTGGAGAGTATTTATAATCGTTATCGCCATATCCTCCATTTCCAATCCAAAAACTCGAGATTTTTGCACGAAATAATTGTAAGCTACCATAGCAGGGATTGCCACGGCGAGGCCTGCTATAGTGGTAATTAAAGCTTCCGCAATCCCAGGCGCCACGACAACAATGTTTGTTGAACCTTGAGTGCTAATATCCAAGAATGCTGTCATGACCCCCCATACAGTCCCAAACAAACCTAGAAACGGGCATACACTACCGGCTGTGGCAAGTGCTGGCAAACGTTGTTCTAACTGATTTAACTCACGATTGGCCGCTAAACCCAAATCACGGAAAATGGTCTCTAATATAGCCTTGTCAATTATACTTTTATCAACATAAGATGAAAAAATCCCGTGGTGTTTTTTATATATCTGGTGAAAAACAATCGCAGCTGGACTATGGTGCCATTTTGATGCCATGGAATTTACTACTTCAAAATCACTCTGGTTCTCGAAACTTCCAAGGAAACGGCGGGAATCTATCTGAGCACGTCGAAAGTAACGCCAACGTTCAGCTATCAGTGCCCATGATAAGATCGAAAAAACAAGTAATATGATTATTACTGCTTTGGCGACAATTCCTGAATTCAAAATTAAATTTAGAATATTAATTTCAGATAACAACGTAGGTTTCTTTCTATTTTAAGTTCAGTTCATAAAAACTGGCCAAAATAAATTTTTTAATAAGGGTGTCAAACAACTTAGAATTATAAGCCCTTATCGTTGAACTAATACGACTTCAACAGCAAGATTAGGATGACCTTCAACTAGATTTATGGCCTCCGTTATACGATGAGCAGGAAAGACATGGGTTAGAAGAGGACGTAATTTAATTGCCCCAATACAAACAAGTTTTAAACCACGCGCTAATAGATAGGGGGTTTCAAAAGGTTGCTCCTTACCCATAATAAGTTGGAGTGATCTTTCTGACCATTCCTGCAAATTTATGGAAACTTCCATTAGGTGACTCTGTAATACCACGAGGGTTCCACCCCGACGTAGATTGTTTACGCATTGCGAAAATGACTCCTCATTGCCAACACAATCAATAGAAACATCTACTCCATGGTTACTGGTCATTGCCATTATTCGCCGGTGAACATCCTCTGTTGATACATCTACTACTGCATCCGCTCCTAAATCTTTAGCGTTCTGTAGGCGTTTTGAGTATAGATCTGAAACTATGATATTTTTGGAACCAGATATACGTGAAACCTGGGTACTAAGCAGCCCCGTCGATCCAGCCCCATTAATAAAAACTGATTTGTCTTTTACCTTAGCTTTTTCTATCCCGTTCAACACTGTTGGCAGGTGGTGTGCAATCGCTCCCTCTTCAAAGCTAATCTCTCGCGGTAGAGAAACTACCTGAAATACTTGAACCCTCTTGCTTTCGGATAGAACTCCATCAGTATGACATACAATAACCCTATCGCCATCATTAAAAGATTCTACTCTCTCTCCAGTCGATTGTATAATTCCGGTCAAACTCCTATTTAATGGACTACTATCCTTATCATTTTTGATCGATAAAGAATTGTTTAAGGTTTCGGGCATATTTTGGTAAAAAGTACACGCTCTTACCTTAATTACTACCTCTGTATCATCCACACCAGAGATAGAACATCCCAATATTGTAGAATTGTTATCCGTAGAAGACGTTGCGACCTGGGTGTTCATCTATTTATCATACCTAATCATAGTTGCATGGGATTTTTTATTCGAAGACATTACGATTTAAAACACTTTTGTCATATGCTGTATTATCATACTCTTGTAAAACTTATGATACTCCGACTACCAGTACTCTTCAAAATGGATGTTTCCCTTATCCCTTCGATGATCTGCCTTAAACCCACGAGATTCCAATATTTCGACCAATCCTATAGGGGAAGGATACGATTTATCACCTTCCCGGGTATATTGAGGAACACCGATCATATCTGGATTTCCACAAATATATACATGTGTCCTATCCGAATCTAGATTTACACCCGTCTCTTGTTCTAACTGGCCTGTTTTTATCAGATCTTGTAAGTAAACTTTCTGGTCAAGATTCTGTGACTCCCGAGTTGTAAGAGTAATATAATGGAAATTAGAATAGATTTCTTCCAGTCGTTTATTAATTTCTTGGTAACCAAGGTCCCTGGAATATCTAACACAAACCATAGAGATAATATCTGGTTTATGTCCATTTCTGAGTAATTCTGCGACCATACAGTTATGCGGTGCTTCGCCTGTACCTGTTGCAGCAAAAACAACTTGATCACTAGCACCTACGTAGTCAAGCGTGTAGTGTCCTGTTATCTTGGGCCCCATCCAGAGTCGATCCCCTTCGTTTAGCATCCAGAGCCTGGGGGTTAATGATGGATCTTGACCACCATCTCCATTACGCTCTACTAAGGTAATATAAAACTCATAATAATCCATAGCCCCTGGTTCTAACAATTCTTGAGGGAATTTTTTATACATTGGGAAAGACATAGAGTAAGCTCGACGAATCAGCTTTGATTTCAAGTTCTCACCGACATCTTCATTATTAGCCGGGTCATTAGTGGGTTCCCAATCTCCTAAACCCAAGGTTGTATACTGGCCTGGCTTATAAATGGGAAGCTTATCGTCCGGTTTTACTTTAAGAATCCAAAGTTCAGAGTTTAGTTTCTGTATTTCAATGAGCGTGGCATTATAATGCTGCTCCCTCAAAGCTTTAATTTCTTCTGTAGTATGCATATAGACCTATAGGTTTCTTAAATATGATTAGTATGGTTAGCTAAGAAAAATATCTTTAGGTCGGACTAAAAGTCGGCCCCAATTGTAAAGAAAAACTGAGTATCATCCAATGCGTTCTTTAATCGATATGATCGAGTACCTGGAAATTCTGATTCAAGGCCTTGAGGTACATTAGTTAAATTTTCGTTATTATACCAACCTGGCCGCTGCCCTAGATCTAGTTGGTGGGCAATATCAAATTTTAAAATTAAGAAACCCACACGAGCACGTAGGCCAACCCCATAAGCTATGGCTAATGGGCCACCTGCTATTTCTTCCATAGTACTTGGGCCTAATCCATTAGCTCGAACAAGCCTCCCATTCTGGAACTGACCCACGTTCGGATAGCCTGCATATTGGTTTGCTTGCTCAGGACTGGTTGTTTGATCCCAAGCACTACCCACATCTATGAACAAGGAACCACGGATTTGCTGAAAAGCTAAGGGTAATGGCCAGCCTAAAGCCAACATTTGAATCATGGGAAAACGGAATTCAGCATTAACCATAGCGACCTTACTACCCCATACAGACCAAAAATCTACCCCACGAAAATCATAAGGGCCACCGAATGGATAGAGTTCTTGATCTCGCCCAACACTCGTCAATCCATAAAAACGGAAAGCAAAAGCATAGTTTTGTAAAACATTGAAATATTTACGGTAATCCATAACAAGGCGGGTAAATTGTAGTTCCCCAACCGTTGTTGCTACTTCCAGCCGCCCACGTCCACCGGCTATGGGACCAGTCGTTCCGTAAAGTGTGTTATCGGTAACTAAGGCAACTGTAGGTTGGACAAAATTAACACTACCTAAGCTTCCTCTACTTGTTCTCCGGATACCAAAGTAATTAAAACTAACATCTACCAATTCCCGTGACCGGTTGACACCTTGGATACCTACCTCTATACGGTTGAATTTACTAAACGGTCGGCTGAAGTGGACCTGAACACCCCGATTTATTTGTGTTGTTACTTGAGTTAATACAGGACTTCTTGGGTCGTAGAACATATCATGCCGATATTGAAATGCTGCTACGCTCCAGTTTGTTCGGTTGGAAAGATTAGTGTATTTGAGTAATAGGTTTGCATCGGTTAAAGAACCAAAAACATTCATTCCAACCACAATCTTATGATTATTAAGAATATCACTGAAAGATAGGATAGAGCTGCCTACAAGACCAATATTGGTGGCATAGCCGGCGTTACCACCTATATAATCTAAACCAAACTGTGGCGAGTATTTTTTCTTCTTGAAAGTACCATCTGACCACGCTGTCGTATCGGGCAACTCCCCCGCTGGACCAATTCCTCCCCATATCGGACTCGATGGTACTGGTTGCTTGGCTAGATGTTCCTTTGCGATTCCATCATCTTTAACTTCTTTCGAATCTTCCTTAATTGACTGGGTTTCTGATATAGAGGGAGTTTCTGTTGGATCAATCACAATAGTTTCAATTTTAGTAGTTGTTCCCGACTCGGAATTTAGTAACGAATCATCAGCTAGTGAAGTTGAATCAGAAAAGGATGATACATTTTCAATTTCCGTCTTTTCAGCATTTAATATAGGTTCATTATTGTCTTTAAGAATCTGAGTCAATTCTACTGGTTCAGTTCTTAAAGGCGGGGCTAATTGCTTGGATATTTGGCTGTCTCCACCTGGTACAGATTTACTATGGCGATAAGGCTGCTTTATCAAGCTGCTAGGATTATTAATAGCAAATAGATCAAACCCACCCCAAGAAAGAGTTGAAAAGACGAGACGATCTCCTTTCTGAGCCCAGCTGATTGCAGGGCCAGCACCAGTTACATTGGTAATTCCCGTTAGGATATTGGTAATCTGATAAGTTTCTCCTGATGTCCTATCCAAAATAAATATATTAGAAATACCGGTTCGATCTGAAATAAAAGCTATTTTCTTACCATCTGCTGACCACTGAGGAGAGATACTCTTACCTATCTGATCTTTTATTTCTTCAATTTTACCAGTAGTTAAATCGAAAATTGCTAATTGCTGATGACCAAAAGTTAATGTTCGAAAATCTGTGACTTCCCCTCTATCAGTAGAGAAAGCTATTTGGTTACCGTTTGGTGACCAGACGGGGTCTCGGTCGGTATAACGATCACGGGTCAGAGCTTTTAAATTATCACCTTCTATATCGATCGTATAAAGATCTGATTGCCCACCTTGAAGACCGACAAAAACAAGCTTTTTACCATCAGGAGACCAACTGGGCGAGGTGATACCATCTAAATCCACCTTAATACGTCGTATAACCTGTTTACGCCTGACATCCATTATGTAAAGGGCATCCCGTGCACCAACCTTAGCCGGAAAAGCTATATGTTTTTCATCAGGAGACCATGAAATTGATGTCGAGAAAAACCGTAGTGATTCAAAATCGGCGGACCGTTCACCTTCAATGAGTTTGGAAATGATCTTGCCATTGATAGCAGAGGCAAGATAAATATCGTTATAGAGACTCTTATTTGAGATAAAAACTACTTTGTCGCCACTAGGTGATATCGCTGGTGCCAAGTGAAAACCGGCTCGAGATTTACGGACATCAGTAAGCTGACGCGCAAAAGATTGTGGTTTTTCAAAATCCTTAATCTGTGGGAGATATTTCTTTCGGACATACTCGTTCCACTCATCAGAAAGCTTTTTTAAGTCCTTTCCTATAACGGCTTGAAAAGCATCATCAACGTTACGGATCTCACTAGTTTTCATCAGGATTTCACCAATCTTCCTATCTCCATAACGATCGCCTATATATGCAAAAAGTGCTTGTCCAAATCGATAAACCCCAAAACTGTAATCCATAGAAGGGATTGAATCTGGTAGGTAGCCCTGTAGAGCTGCATCACGAAGCCACATATGAGTATACGAGTCTATAAGACCAAGAGATAGGTATTCTGCCATTCCCTCCATAAACCACAAAGGAGCAACAAAAGCCATCGGATTTAAAATAGAAACTCCCGGCCCCGCACCATATAGTATGTCCCCCTGAAAAGCATGGACGAGTTCGTGAGTAAGAACATGTTCTAATTCTGCGTAGGATCCGGTGAAAGGGAGTAATATACGGTTCTTATTAAACTCTGTTACACCCCCAGTTCCCTCACTTATAAAACCTGATAAAACATTCGTCTGTTGAAAATCGGTATGGGAGGCATAAAGTATAATCGGGACTTTTTCACTAAACTGGTGCTTGAGAATGTGACTTAACCGATTATATGATCTCTCCGCCATTCTAGCTGCATCATAAGCAGCTTCCTCTTCCCCCTGGTAATAGTATATTTCAAAATGAGGCGTCGATATTATTTCCCACTTAAAGTCACGATATTGTACCTTATTACGACCAAAATAATTACCCTGGGCAAGGGAAACCATAGGCGTAATAATTAGACATAATAGAACAAGCACAATCCGCAACCAATGTGGCATTAATTATCTCCTTGAGGATGGATTCATCTTACCAGCCTGATTCTTATGTGTCAAGCCAATTATGGAAGACCAATAACCCCGTATTTAACCGTTTCATAGGTCACTGGCCAATTACTCCTGATTACTACTCTTGTACGTTGGCATTGTTCCCAAAGTTGCAAATCATCCTCAATATCAAAAACTTAACTAGTAAGTTGCGAGTACTTAGGGGTTAAACAAATAACAAAGCCTGTTATTTTTCTAAGGGAAATAAAAATAAAATTCTCCGTACAAACAAACGTAGATCTACAAATAAAATTTTGTGGTTTTTACATGGCCTTTTAAAGAAAGAAGGATTATTCTTTGAAAAAATTTATTACTGTCTTTTAGAACCTAAATGCTAACCCCGCGGATAAAAGGCGACCTATATACGGAGCCCCAACAAATGAGCGATATTTTTTATTAAACAAATTACTAGCCTCTAAACGCAATGTTACAAGGGGAAACTCATAAGTTGCATGTGCATCTATTAAAGTATAAGAATCTACTGGCCCGGCATAAACACCATCTATCATCGGGAAGGAACCACGATAACTAACATTGGTACCTAGTGAAAGCGGCTTTCCTCTAGGTTGAAAAATCACCCCTCCATTAAACTTATGTTTCGGAGCATTTAATGGAACATCTCCTTGATTTTCTACATTTCTAAACAAATTTTCATGAAGATAGGAATAATTCCCTGTGATTTGCCACGATCGATTCGGAAAATAAGAGGCTCCCAGATCAAAACCATAGACAGAAACTTTTCCAAAATTCTTGTAGGTTAATGCTACTGCTGTCGGATCTGAAGCCTGCTCAGGAGTGATAGTTCCGAAAGGTATCATTGCTGCCCCACTAACAATCATGCTTATCAGGTTCTCTACTTCATCTGTATGATCTCCGTTCCCATTCCCTCCTAAGGAATTTTGGTCAAGCAAAGTTACCAACAATGCAAGTTCTGCATTGTCAGGATTTGCGAGATGATTAGCTATGCTTTGAGTTAACGCGCTTTGTAGTGAACTGGCCTCGAGGAAAACAGATGGAGTAAAAATTAGTAAAGGTAAGGTATAATTTTTCATTTGGGTCAGATATATATCTGCAGACACAGCAAAATTTCTGTTAAGGAACCCCTTATACCCTACCTCTAAGGTTTGGGTAATTGTTGGTTTTATCTGGGGAATATCTCGAAGGGATAAGACATCATAAGGGTTAAAATCTCTCGTCTCTGAATCAAGTAATCCTAAGCTATTCTTCAATCCTACGAGTTGCGAGGGAATTATATCTGTGAATTTTTCAGCTAACTCGGGAGTAACTAAGCCATCGCTCTGTTCACCGAGTTGATTAACCATCTCTGTAACCAATAGATCTCTGGCCGCTCGCCAAAGAACATTAGTAGACGATTGATCATTTAGGGGGAGATAGGTATCTCTTGATGATCCCGTGGTAATACTAAAGGGTGACCGGTACATAGGCAAGCCTGTTTCATCCCGGTGGAAAGTAAACCCTTCGGCCGCCCCGTAAGACCGAAGATCAATTGTATTATCCGAATCCAGGCCTAAATTTCCAAATAGAGAACCTAACTCAAACACATCGGAAAGCGCCTTAAGGTCTAGTGAAAAAGTGGTTACTGTTGGAGTATCGAATGCTCGATTATAGGTGAGTCTAAAAGTGCTTGCTGGGTTAGGTTTTAAGACCAGAGCTGCCCGGGGTGAAAACACGGGGTTTTCTAACCGATTGTGCTTGTCTAATCGCCCAGCAAACATAAGACTTAGTTGTTCATTAAACTTAGTTTCACTCTGAAGATATACGCCATATTCATTAGTGTTATCATTATTCTCATTCGGACCATGAATTGTACCCTCAGTTTTTGGACGAGTAAGAAGTAGGTCAACACCATAGATAAGATGTTGGTTTTTATTAATTTCAGAGGTGTGTTGCAACTGCATTACCGTTAATGAAGATTTATCCACAACGCTTTCACCCGTCCGAAGCAATTTGGAAGATCCAGCATCACTCTTATTATAGAAAATCTGGCCGAACCACCCTTTGTAAGAGACTCGACTCTGCAGATATCCGTAGACCCAATCCTTTCCTTGGGCTGAACCTTGACCGGTCATCTGGATACTGCTACTCTTTGAAAATCCTCCAGAATTAATGAACGTTAATTCTTTTGTTGGACGAATATCAAGTCTCATCTCCCCATACAACCCTTCGGTATTAAAGTTTCGGGGAATAACCTCCTCCGGGTCGTGGTATTCCCAATCTCGGGCTGTCAGGTATTTCCCAGAGATCTTCATTGCTACTTTTTCATCTAGAATACTAGCATGGCGAAATGAAGCTTGCAGGAGTCCACGTTCACCTCCGGATAACGATAAAAAATTACCCTCCGAATCGAATGGCGACCGAGAGATTATGTGCATCACTCCATTAGAACTATTAGGTCCATAAAGAGCTGATCCTGGACCTCGAACAATTTCAATCTGTTCGATATCTTCACTAATTATTGGTAAAGTATGAAACGAATTGATTCGTAAGGAAGGGATTCTTGCTATTCGATTATCTACCATGGTTAGCAGTAGCCCAGATAAAGCATTGTTAAAACCACGAATAACTGTACTTGCTTGAACTACGCCCGTCTTAGCATAGTCAACCCCACCTAAACCTTTAATATGCTCGTTGACAGCCAATGCCTGAGAATCTCTGATTTTCTGACTATCAACCACCTCCACAGAAGCTGGAGCATCCAAAACCTTTTCGGGTTTTCGAGAGGCTGATACTACATATTGCTGACCTACTAAAGTAGTGGGGAAAAGTTTGATGTTTCTGATAGTTTCTTGGCTACTTCTTATCGTTAAATTAATTAAGGTGATGGTTTCGTAGCCTAAATACGAAATAGTGACTTCATATTCCCCGGCAGGAATATTTGTAAGATAATACTTTCCTTGTTCGTCAGTCGTCGTACCCCTAGATCCTTCTATCACTTGGCCCCTTAGGACCACATTGGCTCCATAAAGAACCTGACCTGACTCGGAAACAACCTTGCCTTTCAGGCTACTTTGATTTTGTCCGGAAGCTGGAATTGAAATAAGCAATAGGGTAAAAAAAACAACCCACTTTAGCATTTCTGAGTCTCCTTCCTAAATGGCTGTGAAAAGCAAGGAAACATTGTGTTTTTTAGATTTGAAATAAATAATGATTTTGGTTAGGTTCTGTATCCCATTTTATTTAGTGATATAGTGACCGTAGGTTAATCATACCAATAACTTTGTCAAGCCTGATTATCGGGGAAAAAACTTTGTTTATATTTCCTAAGAATACTTAAATGACCCCAAAACCCTGACCAGATTATTTTAGAAAATGACTTATATTTTTAGAGTCATTAGGTATTCGATATATTAGGAAGACGTGCTCGAGGGTGGACAGAAAGAGTAGGTCCATCTTTTTGCCCCCTCCCAAAATAATAGGATCCAACTGCTGCGATCATTGCCCCATTGTCCGTGCAAAGTATTGGTGGTGGATAAATCACCCCCAAACTATTTTCTGCCCCCTTTTGGGTCATACGCTCCCGGAGTCTTCCATTACAGGCTACACCTCCCGTTATCAATATATTTTTTGCCCCTACACCAACTGCTGCCGCAATAGATTTGTCAACTAACACATCAACTATAGCTTCTTGAAAAGAGGCCGCTATATGATTTTTCTCTAGCGTAATCTCGTCTTCTGAACATTTTGCTAGATAGGTTCGCACAGCTGTCTTAAGGCCACTAAAACTAAATTCGAAACCCTTCGGATCTAGGTATGTACGAGGAAAATCAATAAATTTAGGATCTCCGTTTCTGGATAATCTGTCAATTATTGGCCCTCCAGGGTAACCTATTTTCATTAACCTTGCCACCTTGTCAAATGCCTCACCAGCCGCGTCATCTCTTGTATAGCCCAACATCTGATAGATTCCCCAGTCCTTGACATAAACCAACTGAGTATGACCACCCGAAACTATAAGTGCAATAAAGGGAGGCTCAAGATTTTTCCCAGCAAGACGGCCAGCAAAAATATGTCCTTCAATATGATTAACCCCAACCAAAGGTTTATCAATAGCTAATGCTATAGATTTTGCCATAGAGAGTCCTATTAAAAGACAGCCAGATAGCCCAGGCCCATATGTTACAGCGATAGCATCCAGGTCTTTAAGTCCGATGGAAGCCTGTTCGAGCGCTGACTCTACTGCCGGTAATAGTAGAGTTAAATGCGCCCTGGAAGCTAGTTCCGGCACAACGCCGCCATAAGCTGTATGAATCCCTTGGGAGGAAATAACATTAGAAAGGATATTATTTTCGTTATGCAATACCGCGGCAGCTGTTTCATCGCATGAAGTATCAATACCAAGAATAATCATAGAGTAAATACCAAAAGTATATTTGAATCAGACCAAGGGTTGACCAAAAATTCCAATCACTATTATTATTTTGTATATTAGACCCATAACAAGCTTTATACTTTACTTTGCCATCTTTTTACCCGTAATCAGAAGACTAGACTACATTTCTCACACTTGGGAAAAGTCAAGTCGATTACTGACAATTTCCCTTGGAGTTAGAGTTGACTCAGCCTAACAAAATTTACATGAAACGTAGTAACCTTCAGTATTGGTGAATGAAGAGATGTCTAATTCGGATTGATAGTTTTTGTCAGCAATTATTATTTTAAAACAAAATTAACTTCTGATAAGATTACGTAGAACAAACCATAGATTTTCTCTGTTCCCCCTGATTCTACGATAAAAATAATTCATCCATTCAGGGCCACATGGCACATAAATACGCATGCGGTAACCTCTCCTACTAATTTCTTGCTGAAAATTCGGACGCAATCCTAATAACATTTGAAACTCAAATTGGTTTGAGGATATACCTAATTCCTCGGCATAGCTTATTATCTTATCAATCAAATAATCATCATGAGTAGCAAATGCTGGGTAATTACCATCTTTAAGCAATTGTTCTGCCATAGAAAGATACGCACTCCGAATGTTGGGCATCTTCTGCACAGCAAGCTCGGAAGGCTCCCGATAAGATCCTTTGCAAAGTCTTACTGAAGCTCCAATTTTATTAAGGACAAAAATATCGTGGGGACTACGTAATAACATTGCCTGTATGACAACACCAGCATTTGAATAGCTATCAACCAATGAATAGAAGATATCAAGAGTCTGTTGGGTATACAATGACCCTTCCATATCTAATCGAACGAAAAGATTTCTCTCTTTCGCAGCCTCCAGGATCTGGCACAAATGCTCCAAGCACTTTTCTTCGTCAATATTTAGGCCCAAATGGGTAAGCTTTAGAGAAATATTAGCCCGAAGGTCTTCATCGCAAATTTTGTCCAAGACAGCAATATAGTTTTGAACCGCACTTTCTGCTTGCTCTGGCTGTTTGATTCCTTCCCCAAGCAAATTTAATGTCACATCAAGGTCCAATTGATTCAACGCCTTAACAACAATGACCGCATTTTCTATAGATTCTCCAGCAATGAATCGCTTGGCAATGAAAAAGAAACGCCCCATATCGTCCCCGGTCCGACATACTTCATTTTGCAGTCAATTGTTTTGATTTAGGCTTGGACAGAAAAATAGTTAACTTAAGGAGTTTCCCCATTGGGTATCGGATCAATCGGGTTGAAACTTAATTTATTTACCATTTCTAGCATAGCTGTCATGTAACCTATTGCATAAGCCCGACCCCGGTGGCTCCAATCAGTATCATCAACAAATTGTGGCACGTGATCAGTTATCATAAAACCCGTAAATCCTGACTCCTTCAATGTTCGCATAACCTCATACGGATCAACATTGCCCTCATTAATGAAACATTCGTTAAAACAAGGTACGTTCCCCTGGACATCTCGAAAATGCACATAAATAATTTTCCCCCGGCTACCAAAATACCGTATTGCATTAATCACATAATCATGCCCTCCCATTTCTGACCAGCAACCCATACAAAAATCAAGGCCATGGTATGGGCTATCGAACATTTCCATAGCGGCCTTAAAGCCTTCAAAATTACTAAAAATTCGGGCTACTCCACCGAGCATAGGTATAGGTGGGTCATCAGGATGCAAAGCAAGTTTGACGTTACTTTCCTCAGCGACAGGAAGAATCCGACTCATGTAGTATTCGTAATTATCCCACATCTCTTCGGCTGAAAAAACCCTTTCATGGGTATTTTTTATATCCTTATGGAACTCAAAATTAAACCGAGTAGCCGTCGCTCCACCACGCAACACCGCTCGATCTGGGGTTCTCCATACAGCACTAGGCATCCAATGATATCCAAGGATGGGGATACCAGCCTTCCCTATGTTGCTGATAGTACATTTCATATTTTCAATCTGTTCATTGCGGCCAGGAAGACCAAGCATGGCCTTATCATAGAAGGAGATAGGGACATTCTCCAAAGCCATTAATCGTAGTTCAGCATTATCTGATTTACGTTTTAAGTCGGCTAGATCTTGAAGCTCCCATACTTTCTCACCTGGAATCTTTGGAGTATTCATCAGAAAATCATCAGCTCCGAGTTGCTTAATATAACTTAATTTTTCTTCGGTAAGAACGTTGAACTGTCCTAGACCAATCCGCATCTCCAGGGGATTCATCAGCCGATTCCTTTCTTAGTCAGATTCTATATCCTCTATTTTTTTGTTAATTTGACACTCTTGATCGCCTTAGACGCCATGCGAATACCTTTAGCCCGGTTTCCACGGATCGGATAATCGGAAAGATTGAAAACTTCCTCGAATACCCGCATACGGGCAGTAGGTTTATAGTATATAGTTGCTAGAGTGTGGGAATCTGTTGTTAGTTGCAGAATCCGGCACCCTTCCGGTACCAACTCATATTGCCGATTAAGAATAAACTTATCTAACTTACAACGTTTTACATAAGCGTAGTTATTTTGGTCTCTATAAATAAGATTAAATACGATATTTGGGTCTATAAACCCGCAGTAAAGCATACCTTTATCCACGAATAATCGTTCAGTTTCATCGTGCAAAGCATAGATGCCAGATTTTCGAATGACAACCACACGATCGTAAGGAGATACACTAAAAAGTGAGTCTCCAGTCTCAAGACTGTAACCCAAGTATCCAGTATTTCGATCATACTTAAGGAGAAGATTACGTTGTGCCGCCTCTCGGGCGGCTACCTTTTTGAAGGAGGTTATGCTAGTCCGCCGAGGATATATTCCCCTATAACTCTTAATGAGGCTTTCCAGAAGCGTTATAGCATATAAAGAAAGGTTGCCAAGGTGTCCTTTGATTTCAGCTAGGCGCTTCCGCACAGCTCTCATTTCGTTGTTAGAACGGGTGATATCGTAAAGAGATATCCGACGAATCGGAACCTTAAGTAGTATGTCTATATCATCGTTGGAAAGATCCTTTATTTTATTTTTAAAAGGCAAGAATCCTGTCCTTATAGCGTCGTAAATCTTTTCTGAGTCGCGAATTTCCTCAATACGTTTATAGATTCTTTCCTTAATGAATACTTGTTCTATTGTTTTTGCTCGGAGTTTCGTATTTAATTGGGTGCGTTCAATTTTTAACTCTGCTTCAAGAACATCGAGGAGACGTTGTGTATTGTGACGCAGAACCTCGGTAACAGGCAAAATACATGGATGCCCATCCCGAATAACTAGAACATTAGTGGATATTGAGGATTCACAATCAGTAAAAGCAAAAAGGGCATCTACCGTTTCTTCAGAATGAACCCCACGGGCTAACCGAATCTCAATTTCTACTTCATCAGCGGTAAAGTCGGAAATACCTGCAATTTTTATTTTATTTTTTTTGGCCGCTATCTCGATCGAAGAAATTAGAGAGTCTGTTGTTGATCCAAAAGGGACCTGACGTATGATAATTCGTTTAGGGTCCGAAACGTCTAGTTGAGCGCGGACTATGACTTTTCCATTACCATCGTTATATTCCGAAACGTCAACCAAGCCACCGGTAGGGAAATCAGGCAAAACTTCAAAATCTTCATTTCTCAGGCAAGCTATCTGTGCTTCCATGAGTTCTATCAGATTATGCGGAAGGATTCTGGTAGCCATACTTGATGCGATACCTTCGGCTCCTAAAGCTAACAGTACAGGAATTTTAGCAGGAAAGGCTACCGGTTCCTTATTACGACCATCATAGGAATCAATATATTCTGTGATTTCAGGATCATGTAAAACTTCCTTAGCTAAAGGTGTCAGACGGCATTCTATATATCGTGCGGCTGAAGCAGGATCACCAGTAAAAATTGAGCCAAAATTACCCTGTTTTTCGATGAAAACATCTTTATTGGCAAGATTGACTAATGCTCCAAAGATTGACTGATCACCGTGAGGGTGATATCGCATAGTCTGACCAACGACATTGGCTACTTTATGAAATTTACCATCATCAATCTCGAAAAGAGTGTGGAGGATCCGCCTTTGCACGGGCTTTAGACCATCCTCAATATCCGGGATCGCTCGATCCTTAATGAAATATGAAGCGTATTTCAAATAATAATCATTAAACAGTTTATCAGCGTAGGCCATTGAAATTCCTATACTTCGTCTAGAAGATTTTCCACTATATAATCTCTGCGTTCTGGTGTATTTTTCCCCATATAGAACGTAAGTGTATCATGGATACTGTGAATCGATCTAACATTGACCTTCACAAGACGCATGTCGGAACCTATAAACTGACCAAATTCACCTGGTGATATTTCACCTAGCCCCTTAAACCGGGTTACTTCAGCACCTCTAATTTTTTCAAGTGCGGCATTGCGTTCTTTCTCACTGTAGCAGTAAATTGTTTCTTTTGTATTGCGAACCCTAAAAAGGGGGGTTTCTAAAATATAAACATGACCAGCCATAACTACATCCTCGAAAAAGCTTAAGAAAAATGTCATCAAAAGATTTCTTATGTGGTAACCATCGTAATCTGCATCAGTGGCAATTATTACCTTATTAAATCGAAGATTTGAAATTCCTTCTTCGATCCCAAGTGCCATCATAAGGTTATATAATTCTTCGTTTTTGTAAATTGCTGCCCGAGATCGTGAAAAAACATTTAGTGGTACACCCTTTAACCCAAAAATTGCCTGAGACAATGGGTCTCTAGCTGAAACCATAGAACCAGCAGCTGAAGGTCCCTCTGTAATAAAAATTGAGGAGTCCTCTCCGTATTTAGCCTGATCAAAGTGATACTTGCAATCCTTGAAATTAGGAATTTTAATAGCTATACGCCGCGCTGCATCCCGAGCTTCTTTCTTAACGGCGTTAAGTTCCTTTCGAAGTCTTTCATTCTGGCTTATTTTTTCGTGAATCAGGTTCGCAGATTCTTTGTTTTTGTGGAGAAAATCGACTACTGCACTTCGGATTTCAGAAACTAACCACCCCCGAATTTCGGTATTACCTAGCTTGTTTTTGGTCTGTGATTCGAAAACTGGTTCCTTCAGTTTTATAGCTATCGCTCCAGCAATAGATTCCCGAACGTCAACTCCACCAAAACTTTTCTTGAAGTACTCATTAACTCCTTTTAGAATACCTTCTCTAAAGGCACTCTGATGAGATCCACCATCTGCCGTGTACTGGCCGTTAACAAAAGAAAATAGGGTCTCACCGTAATTTGTTGTATGTGTAAAGGAAAATTCTAAATGCTGAGCCTTATAATATGAAGGATCATATAGCGTGTTGTCTCCTACCTCAGCTTTGAGAAAGTCAAGTAATCCATGACGTGAGACAAAACTCTTTTTGTTATAGATGATACGAAGCCCACTATTTAGGCAAGCATAGTTCCACATACGGCGATCCAAATAGTCTGACTGAAAAGAGTATTCTCCAAAGATCTCCTCATCAGGAAAAAATTCGATATATGTGCCATCCTGCTCAGAGGTCTCACCATTATTTTGTCCCAGAAGCTGCCCCTGTTGGTATATTGCTTCTGAAAACTTTCCATTTCGATAAGCCACTGCTCTAAAATTTGCCGAAAGAGCATTCACTGCTTTAGCTCCTACTCCATTTAACCCTACGCTGAACTGAAACACCTCATCATTGTATTTGGCTCCTGTATTAATTATTGATGTGCACTCGACTATTTTCCCAAGAGGTATTCCCCGTCCATAGTCACGTACTCGGACTATGTTTTCTTGTACCGTTACATCAATTTTTTTTCCGTAACCCATAATGAATTCATCTACAGCATTATCTATCACTTCCTTGAGGAGAATATAAATACCATCCTCGGAATCATCTCCATTACCCAGCCGGCCAATATACATACCTGTTCGCAGCCTAATATGTTCTAAAGACGAGAGCGTTTTAACTTTGCTTTCATCGTAAACAGGGAGTTCCTCAGAAACTGGGGTTCCATTACCTTCACTAATGTTTGTTCCGTTTTCTAATTCCATTAATTTTTCTTGAGGCAAGGTGCCATTATTACCCAACACCGTTTTGTTTGGGATACTTTCACTCGGAGTTTCTTGAGACGCGAGAAGATCTAGTTGGGGGTGGGGTTGCTTACTGCTTTGATTCGCCATCGGTGCTACTCCAATAGCAATCGGACAAGCCAAGGCCCTTACATTATGAGACCCTGGACATTAGAATATGTTGTACTAGGATACCGGACTGGCACAATATATAGCTATTGAATATTTATGTCAACAGGCTCTACAATTCTGTTCTTGAATTTTTTTAAATTATGATAAAAACTAACTACCAACATGGTGATAAAAGATCCCAACCCTTAGTTAAAAAGCTCTCAACTAGGGGTTAATATTTTTCGGGAAATTACGATTTTCTGAGCTTCAGAAGTCCCTTCGTAAAGAGTAGTTATTCGAGCATCACGATAGAACCGTTCAACATCAAAATCTCTAATATATCCATAGCCACCATGAATCTGTATCGCTTCATTAGTGATCTTTATTGAGGCCTCTGATGCATAAAGCTTAGCCATTGATGATGCAACGATATAATCTTGTCCGTTATCTTTTAGCCAAGCTGCCTTATATGTCATGAGCCGGGCAGCCTCTAGCTCGGTTGCCATTTCAGCTAATTTGAAAGCGATGGCTTGAAACTCCGCTATCGGTTTGTCAAACTGTATTCGCTCTTTTGCATACTGTACTGATGCGTCGTATGCTCCCTGGGCAATTCCCAGTGCTTGCGCTGCAATACCAATCCGTCCACCATTAAGAATAGACAGTGCGATGTTCATCCCCCTGCCCTCTTCACCCAGAAGATTTTCCTCTGGAACTCGACATTTTTCGAAAAGCAGTTCACTAGTATCTGAACCTCTTATTCCCAATTTATGTTCCTGGCGACCAATCGTAAAACCAGGAGTACCCTTCTCCACTAGGAGCATACTGAGTCCACGGTGGCCTGTTCCAGGAGCTGTCGTTACTAAAACAAGAAGATTATCGGCAAAACCACCATTAGTGACAAAATGTTTCTTTCCATCAATCACATATTCAGAACCTATTTTTAAAGCTGAAGTAGTTGTTGCACCAACATCTGTTCCTGCTTCAGGTTCAGTTAGGGCAAGACATGCCTGTGCCTTACCACATCCAAGTGGCGGGAGATAAATCCTCTTTTGCTTCTCCGTTCCAAACGAGCAAACACCATCAGCGAAAAGAGAATTATTAACCGAAACACATACTCCCGTTGAAGCACATACTCTAGAAAATTCTTCTACTGCAATTACATAGCTTATTGTATCTAACCCTGCTCCACCGTATTCTTCAGGAACCATCATAGCCATAAAACCCATTTCACCTAGTTCTCGTATTGTTTCGTATGATACTGTTTCACTTTCGTCGATCTCTCTAGCAATGGGTTTCAATTTTTCTTCAGCTATTCGACGTGTGGTATCTCGCATCATGATGTGATCACTATTGAGGGCGAAATCCATTCTTACTCCCTTGTTATTTAAATTCAAGTAATCGAACCATAGTAAGCGCCATTACCTTACAGCTTTGCACAAGATCATCAATGCTGCAGTATTCATCTGGCTGATGAGCCAGATGTAAAAGCCCCGGACCATATGCTATACATTGTTTGACTCTTCCTGTATTGTAAACATGTTTATGGTCATAGGTTCCTGGACTTGCTACGAATTGCGTTGAATTGCCTATTAGTTCTTCAATTGTCTGAGCAGTTGTTTGCACTAATTTAGTATTCGGGTCAGTTTCTACCGGATGAACAACCATTAAATCGGACACCTCGCTACTGAAATTAGAATCCTCCTGAGCAAGAGTGGATAATAGGTCCTCAATTTCCTTTTTTACGTCGGAGAAAGACTCCTCTTTTAGGTATCTACGATCAAAAATTGCTGAACAGTGATCAACTACGCATGGTGACCCTACGCTTCGACTTTTCTGTCCTCCAACAATACCGTTCACATTGATAGTTGCGTACCGAGCTTCCGGTGGCTCTACCGGCATATTTGTGATTCGGTTACTGATCGCCGGCATTAGTTTAGATTCTATTTCGCGCAATATACGTCCCATTAAGCTTATCGCATTAACTCCTAGAAAGGGCATACTTCCATGGGCCGTCCGACCGAAAGTATCAATTTGGAACCAGTATACTCCTCTGTGTCCCAAGCAGATTCGATTAGGCCCGAAGGGTTCTGGAATTATAACATACGACGTCCTTTCTGGTGAAATCCATCCTTTCCTAGCTAAATAATCCATACCGGCAAATCCACCGGTTTCTTCGTCCACCGTCGCACTATATTCAAGACTCCCACGAAGCTCAATACCAGCTTCCCGAATAGCGGCCACTGCAAAAAGTGCAGCTACTAGACCGCCCTTCATATCACTGGTTCCTCGACCATAAATTTTCCCATCTTTCACAATACCCTGAAAGGGATCGACTGTCCAATTTGCCCCAGCGGGGACCACATCTGTATGCCCATTAAAGTGAAGTGTAGGCATTGGCAAATCACCATTTAGGCGACCTACAAGATTAACTCGAGGATATTTTTTTGAATGATCAGGATGGTTTTCTGCTATTACATATTGGGTATCGAATCCCAATAATTTTAATTTATCACCTAATAGCTCTGCACACTGATGATATCCTTCCCCGGGTGGATTCACGGAAGGTATCCTTACTAGCTCCTGTAAAAATTTAACCATGTCCTCTTGGAGATCATCAATCTTCTCTACAATATCTTGTTCGACAGATGTAATCATAAGTTAAATAATGGTTATGTTTTTCACAGGAATAATTAGATTAGCCAGCACCTTCTATTTCGTCGTAGAATTTTGCCATATCTCCCCGATCCTTCTGGGCGTTGAAACGCATACCTGCCCGGGGATGCTGATTCATCAAACCCGTTATCATATAAGGTATGTCAAACCCCCACATTAATTCTGCTCGCATAGGTTCAACTTCGTATTGAATACACTCTAAAAGAGGGCGCAACCGCAATTTGGGGTTATGGAGAAAACCGACAATCAGTTCCATAGGGCAATTCCCTGCCCCTCGTCCTAATCCTGCCAAACTAGCATCGAGATAATTTGCACCTAAAATCAAAGCTTGGATAGTATTGGCAAACGCTAACTGTTGATTATTGTGAGCATGAATACCTACTTCCTTGTTAGTTGACTCTAAAACTCTGAGGAATTTTTGAACAAGAGATTCTATTTGTTCACTGTAGAGAGCACCAAAGCTGTCAACTACATAGATGGCATCTACACTTGAGTCTACCAACATTGAGAGGGCTTGATCCATTTCCTTTTCAGAAATTGTCGAAGCAGCCATGAGATTTAATGAAGTTTCATACCCTTTTTCATGGCAGTCTTCTATCATATCAAGCGCTAAAGGAATTTGATGGATGTATGTCGCAATTCGAATCATATCTAACACACTATCTTTAGCAGCTAAGATATCAGTTTTATAATCAGATTTTTCAGCATCAGCCATGGCAGCAATCTTGAGTGATGTTTCATTATCTCCAACAATGCGCCTAATATCGTCTTCGGAACTGAACTTCCATGGTCCATGCTCCTTCGAAGAAAAGATCTCGCGAGAATTTATATAGCCTATTTCCATATAATCTATTCCACCACTTACGCAAGCCTTATATACTGCCTTCACTGTATTGTCTTCGAACCAGTGGTTATTCATTAGCCCACCGTCTCGTATCGTACAATCAATGAGTTTTATCTCTGGTCGGTAAGTTAACCACTTCCGTGCCGGTTCTTCATGCAGAGCTGATTGATCCATAATGATTTTAATTTTACTCCTATAGTTCTAGTGAAAATATACACCAAGCCTAGTTAATAATAAAATTAGTATAAAACATTTTACAAAATGTACATACCATGCAAAGGTGTAACAAGATATTTTAAGAGTAGCCAATCATGTACCTGGAGCTGATATATAGAAATTTGACACCATCTAAATCTAGGCAATCGGGTGAATTGCCCTATCCCTATTGTATCGGTTGGCCTAGAGTTGTTTATTGACCTTGACTAAATCTTATCCCCTTGTATCATGCATGATGCTTTACAAGAATCACCTTGTCAAAACTGCACGAGATACATACTGTATCAGCAAATTATATCACAGGGAAAGTCATGGGTATCATATTAAAAACTGAAAAACAGATCGAAACCATGCGTCGAAGTAGCCAGGCTGCTACCACAACAATCCAACGTATGGGCGAAGCAATCAAACCTAATATTACAACCTCTCACCTCGATAATATTGCTCGACAAATGATTCACAAATATAAGGGAATCTCATCCTTCTTAGGATACCAACCTACATTTCACCCCCCTTTTCCAGCAACAATCTGCTCATCTATCAATGATGAAATTGTTCACGGTATACCTAGTCCGAATCGAACTATTATTAATGGGGATATTCTTAGCCTAGATTTTGCTATAATTATTGATGGATATCATGGTGATACTGCTTTTACATTTCCTGTTGGGAATATTTCAACCGAAGCCCAAAAGCTACTAGAGGTCACCAAAAAATCTCTATTTAAAGGCATTAAGGAAGCAAAACCAGGCAATCGTATTGGAGATATCGGCCATGCTGTTCAAAGTTATGTTGAATCCCATGGATACTCTGTTGTGCGGGATTTGTGTGGACATGGTATTGGTCATAACCTTTGGGAAGAACCACAAGTCCCTAATTATGGAAATCCTGGACAGGGAATACGACTTAAACCAGGCATGGTTATCGCTATCGAACCCATGGTATGCATAGGAACTCACGATATCAATGTTCTTGAGGACGAATGGACGACCTCTACGGCTGATCGTAAATTATCAGCTCATTATGAGCATACGGTTGCGATATTATCTGATGGTCCAGAAATCTTGACCGAAAATACAGACCTGTGGAGTAGGGATTAATTTTGGTGAGATTGACAAAAGAAAGATCTTTGGCTAATTATTACCTGTTATTCTATGATAAGACTAGGCTATTATAGAAAAGCTACCAAGCCCCCCTATCTTTCCAGACCAGACCCAGTCCCTTCAATCTGCAAATCCAAATCTTGTTTGGTAACCCAATTTAAAGAACCCGGAACAGAACAGGCTAGTCCTGCTGCTGCGGTACCATATTGTAGTCCAGAATAAGTACATTTGGATAGGTAACCATAAAGAAAGCCCGCGGCGAAGGCCCCGAGAGCTCCATAGGGATCGATAACAACAATACCACTGGAACTATTTTCGAATACCTCTCCATCCGGAGACACGGCTGTTCCCTTCCAGTTAGATCCTGTACCAGAAAATAGTTGCTCCATAACCACGGTAGTTTTTCCCTTAAATCCTGATTGCACAAAATCAGGTACTGACAATAATGAACTGTCATAATCCCAGATCGTTTTTAAAGTTCGAAGTGTTACCTGAAATATGTCCACGATATCTACAAGATCAAAAATCCAATTTCTAATCTCATCATCTATGCCCTCTTCACTTGGTAAATCTAGTAGTACGCTAACCTGACAAACTGCAGTTTTTGCATTTATAAGGCTGCTTTTTAACCAATTAGCATCTACGGAATCGATTAGTGGTGGAGTAATGTCTACATGGAAAATTTTTGTTTGATTATTCGAAGACCATTCCATGCTTGCTGGGGACGTTTTACGGAAGGCAGTATCGTGCATATCAAACCAAGATTTTGTTAATCTTGGCGCTGTACCAATTTCTGTATAACATAACCCAGTTCGACCATCAGGAACCAATTCCACGCATGTGGTATCAACACCATGTTCTCGAACTTTATTAACAATTTTAGCTCCTAACGGGGTATCACCAACAGCCGAGAACCACAATGCACGATACCCCAGCCGTGAAAGGCCGACGGCTGTTTCGAGCGCTCCTCCTGCAATAGCTACATTAAAACCTGCCGATTGTTCAAAACGTTCTTTCTCTTTTGGTGTAAGACGTAAAAACCCCTCACCCCACGTTACAACATCGCACTTACCTAGATCATTTGCCATTATTCTTCTCCACAACATCTATTTCTATCGACTCAAGAAATTTTAATGATTTTAAATCATATCGATCATCCATTTGGTATAAGTAGTAAGCTTTTATTAACCGTTTAATTTCAGCTCTGGATGCCTTAAGAGGTTTCAATCTATTTAGACGATCACGAGGCATCTCACATACCCGGGATAAAAATCGAATTGTACCAAGGGAAAGTCGCATAGTATTGCTATCCTGACCTTGGCAAGCCCGACATAAGACCCCTCCCTCGGCTAAACTAAAATTAACTTCTTTATCCTGTAGAGGTTTTGTGCATCCTCGACAATTAGAAAATTCTGGTCCCGCCCCATATATGTAAGCAAATTCTAATTGAAACCTCCAAAATAATACTTCACATGCTTCTGAAGGGCCTAGATCTATTGCCTGTAAAGTTTCAAACATTAAGATAAAAAGTTCGTGGCCCGGCTCTTCACCTAGTACCAAACGATCTACCAACTCACAGACTGCGCTCGCATATCCAACTTTTGAAAGATCTTCTCCGATATTTCTAAAAAATGAACCTACTTCAATCTTTGAAAGATTCTGTAATTCCCTATTAGGTCGTTGGTTAAATATTACGGTAACAATGCAGAATGGCTGGAGGGCGGATGCTATTTTACTTTTGGGACCTCGAGCTCCACGAGCTACCAATTTGACCTTGCCAAAATTACGTGAGTAAACCGTGACTAGGAGGCTGGTGTCGCCTAGTGGGATTCTTTTGAGGATGATAGCTTCTGATGATTGTATGGCCATTTAATAGGCCCAGTGTTTACCTAGTTATCATTTTTATAGCCAGAATCTAATTTTTTATTTTAGTCAGATCTTCATTTTCTTCCGGAAAATGATATATTAACTCGTCTTCCCGCGCCATACCATGTTCTTCTCGTGCAAGTTTTTCGATTTCGAAACGAGTCTCACTATTTGTATCTATATCACCTTCTAATACTTCAAGTTTGTTGATTAGAAGAGTCTGTCTTGTTTCTAATACCTTCAGTTCCGATTTGAGATGGTTCTTCTGAGATTTGAGAGTTATCATATTTAGCCAACCATAACTACCTCCAATATATAAATAACCGAATATGGCAGCTATGAGACCCAGAAAGATCAATCTTCTCCGGTTTCTCTTCATTGTTATAACTCCCTTTGCGAAAAAATACTTCAACTAACAATTTTTTCGAAAAATTGATTTACCCGCGTACTGCGCTTGGTCTCCCAATGATTCTTCGATTCGAAGAAGTTGATTATATTTGGCTATCCGTTCAGATCTACATAGAGACCCTGTCTTAATCTGACCAGCCGATTTTGCTACTGCTATATCAGCTATTGTGGTATCTTCTGTTTCCCCAGATCGGTGCGAAATCACTGCAGTATATCCAACAGACTGAGCTAAACTAATAGCTTCAAATGTCTCTGTTAGAGTACCTATTTGATTAATCTTTATAAGAATACTGTTAGCCACATGACTATTAATACCCCGCGACAGTCGTTCACTGTTGGTAACAAAAAGATCATCGCCAACCAATTGAATCTTCTTACCTAGGCATTCGGTTAACATTTTCCAACCGTCCCAATCATCCTCTGCCAAGCCATCTTCGATTGAGACTACGGGATAATTTTCAACTATTTCCCTATAAAACTTGATTAGATCCTGCGAGGTTTTTTCTGGGCTTTCTTCTGCTCTTAAGGTGTAAACCCCATCCGCATAAAATTCTGATGCAGCAGCATCTAAGGCAATCACAACATCGTCACCTGGGCTATACCCTGCATTTTTTATACCAGAAACAAGCATCTGAATAGCTTCCTCATTTGAGGATAAGTTTGGTGCAAAACCACCCTCGTCCCCAACTGAAGTAACATAACCATTTTTTTTAAGGACAGATTTAAGACTATGAAAAACTTCCGCTCCCATTCGTAGAGCTTCTGAGAAGGTTGATCCTCCAATTGGCATAATCATAAACTCTTGGAGATCTACATTGTTATCAGCGTGCGATCCTCCATTAAGTATATTCATCATAGGAACAGGTAGCACAAATGCTGATTCACCCCCCAAATAACGATAAAGGGGTTGATCTTGAGCGGCGGCAGCTGCATGAGCTACCGCTAATGAACACCCTAGTATAGCATTTGCGCCAAGAACATTCTTGTTGTGGGAACCATCTAATTCGATCATTACCCGATCTATATTCGTCTGATCAGTTCCATCCAATCCTACTAAAGCTGGAGCAATTTCAGCATTAACACTTGAAACCGCAAGTAATGTACCGTTTCCAAGATAACGGGAATTATCTTTATCCCGCCTTTCGTGAGCTTCATGAGCGCCTGTTGAGGCACCGGATGGAACAATAGCCCTGCCAAAGGCTCCTCCAGACAACTTAACCTCAACTTCGACTGTCGGATTACCTCTTGAATCTAAAATTTCACGACCATGAATTGATAAAATTTGTGTCATCTTTTAAGTCCTAGCTTACCAACTTTAACATTATTAAATCTTTTCCATCGTTAGCTCGTCAAACTTATATTTGTTACCTTACTATTTTAAGAGGTTTGTTCCAGGCGTCAAGAATAAGACAACTAATCTTAATTGTTTTTAAATTTTTTAACCCTGAAATTCACCTAAAAGAACAGACTAAATCTTATAATAGCAAAACAATCAGCATTCTCTAGCAAATTATCCTTCAACGGTTAGTAGGCTGGGTTAGATTAATTTCAATATAAATAACAATTGAAGGTAGAAAGACTAATTACTCCTGAAAAATCTTGACATCATATCAAGTAATTTCTAAGTTTATCGGACAAATTTTGGGATTAAAGAACCCTTTTTAGTGTTTTGGGGGATTATGTAAGTTCCATAATGAAAAGAGTTACCATGAAAACTTTAAAATATGCTATAAGCACATGTTTTATACTTTCGATCTTGTTAGTTGCAACTGTAAATGCTCAACGTGGTCCAAAAAATGTACAGGTTTTGACCGACTTTTCTAGCCGTGAAATACGAACCTATATGAAATCAGTAAGCAAAGGAATCGGAGAAAAGTGCGTCTATTGTCACAACTTGAAAGATTATTCCAGTGATGAGAAACATCCCAAAATTATTGGCCGAGAATTTATCAAACTTGTCGAACAGATTAACAAACAAGTAGCTGAAATTAAAACAAAAGTCTTAGAAAAGAAAACTGTACAGCCTGTTACATGTTATACCTGTCACGCTGGTGAACTGACAATAATATCTGAGAAATAGTAAACAGAAATAGACAATTCAGATATGATCAGAAAAATAGCTGGTATGTTTTTCTGATTTGACCGAGGAACGCCAAGATCCTCACACACCCCAGCCTGGAATTCTCCCTGATCAATAAAATGACACGATCCGCCTTTATTTTTGGACTTCTAACCTGCTTTATCCAGGCCTTTGTCTCGGCTCAGCCAGATAAGAACACCTTTGAAGGTAATCTCAATTTTAATGTGACTTTTGCTGGGGGCGAGGAAGAGGACCGGGCTCAAGTTACAAAGATGGTTCCGGAGTCATACAAAATATACATTAAAGGGAACCAGACGAAAGTGAATATGCGGGGTGGCCTGATTGGAATGATGATGGGAGAGGTGGTGATTGACGGATCGATGGGGCGGGGATATGTTATTAGTCACCTAAACAATACAGCTTATGAAATTAATCCTGATCCAAACCTTAAAGAAAGGTCTCCACCTAAAATTATAGACGAAAAAGAAACAACGACCATAGCTGGTTACGAATGCAAAAAATTTAAAGTTATCAGATATAACCCCTCGGGAACAATGATTCAGTACATGTGGGTTACCAATATAATTCACATGGATCTAGACTCAACACTAGGCGGAGTATTAAAAGATAGTATGCCCTTCTGGACCGATGGGCTATCTGGATTTCCTCTAAAGATAACTACAACATTTCCAGGGTCTCCCCTAACAATGACTATGACGGTAACACAAGTTAATCAACAAAGCGTTGATCCATCAATTTTTGCTGTACCAGCCGGTTATAAGATAGAATCCCTTGATACAAGGCAACTTCTAGGTAGATAAGTAACAAGGGTTCTAGAATTCTTTACTGAATTAATCAATAACCCTTCGGTGGGAATGATTAATGATTTAAAAACTTAGCTTTAAATGAAACATACTTACATCAGGATTATCTATGAAAATCACGTCCATAAATCAGTTTTTTCCAACTCACCGCAGTCGGCTTGTCAAAATCATGACAGATGAGGGTATATCTGGTTGGGGCGAAACTACTCTCGAGGGAAAACCAGAAAGTGTAGAGGGAGCAGTGAGAGAACTTGCTGACTACCTGATCGGGAAAGATCCCCTTCGAATTGAGCATCACTGGCAGCATATGTATCGCTCAGCTTTTTATAGGGGAGGTGCTATTCTTATGACTGCTATATCGGGTATAGATCAAGCGTTATGGGATATTGCTGGGAAATACTACAATATACCTACTTACAAACTTCTTGGTGGTGCCGTCCGTGATAAAATTCGTGTATATGCACATTGGGGGATAACCAACCTTTCTGACGAAACTTTATCTAGGGCAAAAGAACGTCTGGACTATTTACAGAAAAATGGTTACACGATGTTTAAGTCTGGCCCTGCAGGGCAATGGAGAGGACATGAATCTCCGGCTGTCATTGACAAATTTGTTGAATGTGCCTCCCTAATGCGCGAATGGGTAGGGCCAGAAATTGAATTAGCATTTGATTTTCATGGAAAAATGAATCCAGCATTAGCTATTGAGATATGTAACGAGATAAAACATATGAGACCTATGTTCGTGGAAGAACCTGTCCCTCAAGAGAATATAGATGCATTAAAACTTGTATCTGACCACGTTCCATTCCCTATCGCTACGGGTGAACGTCTTCTAAGTCGATGGGATTTTCGTGAGGTTATAGAAAAGCAAGCCGCCGCCTATCTCCAACCTGACGCCTCACATGCTGGGGGTATAACTGAAATGAAAAAAATTGCAAATATGGCAGAGACATATTACATCGATGTTCTGCCTCATTGTGCTATTGGACCAGTAGCTTTTTCAGCTTGCATGCAAGTCGACGCTGTAATCCCCAACTTTCTTGTTCAGGAACAAATCGACCAGGCTCTCGGCAATGAATTACTAGAAGAAAATTGGAAGGTCAAAGATGGGTATATTGCATTACCTACAAAGCCCGGATTGGGTTTTGATATTAACGAACAAGAAGTACAAAAACGGGTAAAATATAAAGAAGAGCTTGGCGGTGAATATCGACATTTAGCTGATGATAGTGTAGCAGACTGGTAAACTATAATAATTCTTGATGGCTATTTAATGACAAAACACTGTAATTAATAAGGGAATATGTTCTTAACCAACTTTCCCAAGGGTGAACTAAATCCCAAATTATTTCTCCTTCTTTGGAACATCCCCTATTTTGAATAAAAACGCCAAATATATTGTTTATTAGAAAATTAACTTTGTTATGAGTGATGACTCTTCAAACCAAGACCCAAAATGGGCATCAGTTCCACTAAATAACGATTGGCTATTACCTACTAATCAGGTTCATATCTGGCGATCTACTTTAGAGCTTCCAATTCATCAAATCAATAACCTTAAACACCTCCTGTCACCGGATGAGCTTGAGAAAGCTACCCATTTGGCTCTGACTCAAAAACGGCACCAATATATTATTGCTAGGGCAATTCTACGAAGGATCCTTTCATTATACGTCTCTTTACATCCCTCTGAACTAAGGTTCCGATATAATAGAAATGGCAAACCCGTATTGGCTTGTTCTTCGAACAAGATACAATTTAACGTCTCTCATTCCCACAATCTTGCTATTTATGCCCTGAGCTCTGACTGTTTGATCGGAGTTGATGTGGAATACTTATATCGTCGCTCCCGAATTGACCGAATGAAAATAGCATCGAGGTTATTTACACCGAGGGAATATACTACACTACAAAGTCTGCCTGAGAACCAACGGGATAAAGCTTTTCTAACATGTTGGACCAGAAAAGAAGCATTTATTAAAGCCATGGGGTGGGGCTTATCTTTCCCTCTAGATAAATTTGAGGTTACGGCTGATCCAAATGAGTCACCGAAATTACTCACCACACCCTATAAACCTAAAGATGCTCTTGATTGGTCTATGGTACCAATCGATCCGAGTGATGGCTATGTTGGTACTCTCGCTTTAAGGAAAACAAACTTTGATCTTAGCTACTGGCAATGGAATCACAACTTTATTGAAGAAATACATAAGTAAGGAGTAAATATATGTCTAATAAATTTTGTCCTCTTAATCTAACTCCAGATGAACTTATCGAATACACCCCAGACTGGGATGGCGAAAGGTTTAATGATGGCCGACCCAAAGTGTCCGATGATATCCTCCGACGGATGAAAAATGTTTCTGTCACCCAAGCTTGGGGTGTAGTCAAAGGAGCTGGGTATGAACACCAATATGAAGGAGGTTGGCATCAAACTCACCCCGGAAAAACACTTGTTGGTAGAGCTGTAACAGCTATGTATATGCCTCGCCGTCCAGCTATGCGAAAAGTAATGGAGAGTAAAGGGGCTGCCAGCGGGTGTATCGGAGATCAAATCTCTTGGCCAATCGATATGCTTGTCCCTGGAGATGTATATGTAGCTGATACCTATGGAAAAGTTACGGATGGGCCAATAATTGGCGACAACCTTGCAACAGCTATCTTTGCTAATTCCGGTAATGGTGTTGTATTTGACGGTTCGGTAAGGGATCTAGAAGGTATTGAAGAAATCCCCGAATTTTCATGCTTTGTCCGAGGATGGCACCCCTCTTATGCTTCTCCTACCATAATGCTACTCGGTATCAATACTGCTGTGCGGATCGGCCAAACAACAACAATGCCTGGCGACGTCGTACTTGGAAAAAGAGAAGGAGTAATATTTATCCCTCCACACCTGGCGGAAAAAGTTGTCAAAACTTCGGAACTTGTTCAACTCAGAGACATGTTTGGGAAACAAAGGCTGAAAGAGGGGGAATACACTCCTGGCCAGATTGACGACCGATGGTCTGACGCAATGGAGGCTGATTTTTCAGTATGGCTAGAAGATCACCAGGAAGCCTTACCTGTTTCGAGAGATGCCATCCAAGACCTTCTTAAGGAACGAACTTGGTAGTAAGAAAAATATCGTATTATTCTTTGGATTCGGTCCCTCTTATTTCTGGGTCCGATCTTGGAGAATCATCTTGAACCAACTTCTGGATCGAACTAGGAACGGTATCTATAGGGTCAACCTCAGGCATGTCCCTACTTACGGGTACATTCAACTCAGGAAATCTTCTGGCAGAGGCTGCTACACGATTATCCCAAGATCCTACGCTTCGATTATATCGCTCGATAGCTTGCCTCAAAGAATTTCCAACGTTAACATAGTGCCCAGCAAAAACAGCTAGTCGTTCGTACATTTCCTTCCCCAAATCGCTGATCTGCCTTGCTGTCTCAGCAACCCGAATTTGCTGCCAAGACATTTCTACAGCTTTGAGCAAAGCTAGAAGGGCAGGTGGAGTAACAATAATTACATTTTTTTCTAAGGCCCGTTCTGTCAAGCCAGGTTCTCGCTCTATTGCTGGCAAAAAGGCAAACTCGGGTAATACCATTACCACCATATCGGGAGTCGAAGAGAGAACATTCCAATATTCTTTCTTTGCAAGGGAGTCCACATGGTGTTTTACTTGGGTTACATGCCGGTCGAAGGCTTCTGATCTTTTAGTTTCATCTTCCGTTTCGAAAGCTTCTATCAGAGCAGCAAGAGATATTTTTGAATCGAGGATTATAGTCCGTTCTTGAGGCAACCGAACGATAACATCAGTTCGATTTCTTCCACTCTCCACTTCAAAGGTGTCCTGTACTGTAAAATCAATATCTCTACGCAGCCCTGAAAGTTCGAGAACCCTTTCTAGTTGAGTTTCACCCCAACGGCCTCTAATATCGGGTCTTTTCAATGCATTTGACAAGATCTGTGTTTCCCCAGCAAGTTCTTTATTCGTGCGCATAAGATTTGATATTTGGGTTCTAAATTCACCTGCATTTTCGGAGCGAGCCTTGTCCAGTACCTCTATCTTATCTGACAAAGGTTTAACAAGTTTTTCGACTGCCTCATTGCGGGTTTTAAATGACTCTTCGATAGTTTCTTGTTGGGATTTAAGAACTTCGCCAGAAAGTACTTTGAAGGCATCCGTAAAACGTTTTTCTACCTGATTCCGCTCATTGAGCCGTCCCTCAGCCCCTTCAACTTTTGTTTTTAACTCAGCTTTTTCAGTAAACAATTTTTGTAATTTTTCCTGAAGTTCTCCTACTATAGATTCTATTGCTTGTTTTTCGGAAGAAGTTCGTTCATATGCCTCTTCAACTGCCACAAGTTTTTGACTGAGTTTGGCTTGCTCAATCTCTAATCCTCGTGAATGTTCTAGTTTATTACGTGTTTCAACTAATTCTTCCCGTAAACTAGTTAGTTCACTATCCAGCCAGGCTTTCTTACTCCCCAATTCTTGGAGTTGACCGTTGGTTTTCATTATCCAAACCCCTAGTATACACGCCAACGTTATGCTGATTAATAGTGAAATTAGGAGGACAATATTAGTTATATCCATTTATTATTTTCCCATCGGTATAGGACTTTCTAATTTATTGATGATATTACTTATATTGCCTAAATCATCCAGATTTTGCAATAGAGATCTTTTATTTTGGGTCGACCAAGGAATGACATATTTTACTCCTACCTTATAAGGCAAAACTAAATACCAGAAGGCGATATTATTGGCTAAGAAGATATCATCCTTTATTTACTTTTTTAAGTTTAAAAGGGCGGTCATGCTTTAGACTAGGAATCTGTTTGCGGACCTTGGCTACCACCTCCAGATCCACAGTAACAACTTGGTAGCCTGGGCCCTCTCCTCCATCACACAGCACCTCACCCCAGGGTGATACGACCAGAGAGTGTCCATATACCATTCCCCCTCCTGGCACTACCCCCGTAGAGCAAGGAGCCACTACTACTGCACCGTTCTCAATTGCTCGCGCTTGGTTTAAAACTCTCCAATGCGCTTCTCCTGTTTTCTTGGTAAACGCAGCTGGGATTGCTAAAATTTCAGCTCCACTCTGGGCTAATTGACGGTAAAGATGGGGAAATCGAAGATCATAACAGGTAGTCATACCGAGCAAGCCCCAGGGAGTAGCGGCAACAACAGCCTCACTACCTGGGTTTACAACAGTAGATTCTCGGTAACACTCATCATAAGACAAATTAACATCGAACAAGTGAATCTTATCATATCGAGCTCGAATATTACCTTTACTATCTACCAGAAAACCCCTATTGATAAGCCTTTCATTAGGCCCTTCGACTGCTAAAGAACCTATCAATACCCACACACTATTTTGGCATGCGAAACTACGTAGAGCTTCTAATACAGGATGTTCTGATTCGGGAGCTGCAGGTGGTCTGAATATGCCTCTATCACTCTTTAACCCACCACAATATTCCGGTAAACAAAGAAGTTCTGCTCCCGCCTCCACAGCATTTCTGGAAAGTTTTTTTGCGATGTCGATAGCTGCATCAAAAGTTTCATGCGCTGGAGTTTGAATACAACCGATATTAACCTTACGTCCGGCTGCCATAGATGGCTCCTTATAAAAAAATTAAAACCAGTATAGATTCGGAAACCTATATTTTAACATCTAGATCTAAAAACCCTCTTATAACATTGTTGGTCTAATTATTGCTCTAAATACAATCGGAACTAATTTTACCAGTCAGATAAGTCGCAGTAAAATTAAGTCCTATAAGTCGGATTGCCGGATAAATCAATTGCTAACGACTACCCATAAATACAAACAAATCTATTTCTTTTTCTACTATCTCATTTAATTTGTCCATGGGCCTCTTTGTTTGTAGCATTGCAGACTATTTCTTATCAATGACAGGCAAACCTAATTTTTTAACTTAAAGTCTGGTTTTTATAACTAACTATTATTTTCTTATTGTTCAATCTTTTTTAGATAATCTTTTGAACAAATCCATTCCAGAAAGGATCCTTTTCAATGGCTTATCACAAAAGTATTATGAAAGATAGTTTTGCCCTTCCAAGTTGTGAAAAACACTTCCACGATCACGACGAAACATTGCTACTTCTAAAAGGTAGCGGCACTTCCTACTGGATTGACATATGAAGGGCCCCGGGGGGGAAATTTCATCTTAGATGCGGGTGATGTTTGAATGGTTCCTGCAGGTTATGAACATGGTAGTGATGGCCCAATAGTCCTGATTTCAGAATCAATGTTTTCGATGGCACAAAAACTCCAGACTGTCAAGATACTGTACACTATTATATCGAGGAAGAGGGTCATATTCCAATACTACAGTTGGTCAAAACCCCTACAGATCGCTACAGCTAATCTGAGTGGTTGTTAGATCTGACGAATTTCAATACATTAAAAGAGGAAAGTTATTATGCAATTTAAAGATGACTGGGAGCGAGCCGAATTTGAATATGTCCAAAGCTTAAATCGATACGAAGTAGCACAAGCTAATCTTGAAGAAGCTCGGAGATCTCTACTAGATTTGACACCCGAAAAAGGACGGGAGGGGAATTTACTCAAAGTTCGATATGGGACTAAGAATGGTGCTGTAGACTGGCGAGCAGCTTTGTATGCTATCCTCGATGCAGATGAAAATGCACTTAACGATATAGGCGATAAATTTAGAAAACCTAGCTCCAGTTCTTGGTATATCCGTATGAATAAACTACTAGACAATCCATAAGAATAATGACCTTCATGATAATTTTTTAATTTGCTGACATAAAAAAAATAGATAGATTCACCAAGCAATAAGATACCAATTCAATCCATATTCTGTATAGAAAAAAGGCTTGTGCTATTGGGGAACACACTGCTCCCCTGCAATAAAGACCTAATAAGCTATTATCCCGAAATTACTACTGGAGTTTCATATGTATTGTAACGACCCCCTTCCACCGGTTGATCGTCGGATAACAGAAATACGGCATCTTAACCTCCCTTGTCAATTCAAAGCTCCCTCTTCAAAAAAAGCCTGGGAGGAACGAGCTCGGCAACTTCGAGAACATATTTGGATCAGTATGGGGCTCTGGCCAAAGCCGACAAAAAGTCCCTTACATATAGAAATTACTAACAAAATTGAACGGGAAAACTACAGTATAGAAAACGTCCGTTTCCAAAGCTTGCCTGGCTTCTATGTAACCGGGAACCTTTACCGCCCTACAGACAAAACCAAACTACACCCGGCAATTCTCAATCCCCACGGACATTGGGAAAATGGAAGACTTAACCACGAAACCGTAGGTTCGATACCAGCTAGATGTATAAATTTTGCCCGTCAAGGATACATCGCATTTGCTTGGTCAATGGCTGGATATAATGACAGTACTCAGTTAGCACATCGTACATTTGGCGATAACCAAAAGCTACTTTGGGGACTTAGTCTAATGGGTTTGCAGCTTTGGAACAGTATCCGGTCGGTTGATTTTATTATGTCCCTACCCGATGTCGACACAAAAAGAATTGCCTGTACAGGTGCCTCCGGAGGAGGTACCCAAACATTCATGCTGACAGCTATAGATGACCGTGTAATAGCAGCTGCCCCAGTTAATATGATTTCTGGACATATGCAGGGGGGGTGTATCTGCGAAAATGGACCTAACCTCCGAATCAACACTAACAACATGGAAATTGCAGCCCTAATAGCACCACGCCCTTTACTATTGGTATCAGCTACCGGTGATTGGACGGTTAACACTCCTAATTTTGAGTACCCAGCTATAAAATCGGTTTATTCACTTTACGGTGCGGAAAACCACCTTGCAGAAGTTCAATTTGATGCTGAACATAACTATAATGCAACTAGTAGAGAAGCTGTTTACGCCTGGTTTGGCAGATGGGTTCTGGGGAAGGGAAAAGATTACCAGTTTGTAGATAAGCCCATTCAAACTGAAGAGACTGAATCTATGCTGGCTATCAAACCCGGTTTTAAACCCAAAAATTGGGTTAATGAAACTCAATTAACAGCAGACTGGATTACTAGGGCGCAAAAAACCCTCCAAGAAATTAAACCTATAGATAAACCAACTTTGCATAAATATCGGCAAATTCTATCCATCGGTTTTCAGTCAATCATAGGATTATCCAATACTACTGAAGATAAACTTATTGTAACTCCACAGGGAACTCAGCATACCGAACTTGGCACAGTAAGCTCTCTATGTATTGGAAGAAAAAACACCGGAAGTCTGATTCCAGTAACAGAATTCAAAACAAGAGCAAAATCCCGGGGAGCTGTTCTGGTTATTCACCCTAACGGTGTAAATAATCTGATACAGGACGACAAGAGAAACCCAGGGGCTTTGATTAAGAATCTTTTAATGGAAAATCAATTTGTCATGGCGCCTGATCTTTTCCTGACAGGGCTTTCTGAAGATGAATTAAATGTGGAGCACGACTATTATTCGACCTACAACCGAACCATAACTGCTAACCGGGTGCAAGATATTCTCACAGCTGTCGCCCGACTGAGAAATTCAAGTAGCTTTTCTTCTGTTTCTCTAATAGGTATAGGTAAAGCTGGCCCTTGGTGTCTTCTCGCATGTGGATTATGCTCACATATTATTAGAGCTGTAATTGATATTGATCAATTTGATACTCTTAGCGATTTAGAATATACCAAGAAGCTTTTTATCCCTGGACTGAGACAACTAGGTGGTCTAGCTGGAGCAGTGGCACTCGCTACACCTATCGAATTGTATCTACATAATACTAAAACTACTATAGAAGCTGAAAACCTGGGAGAAACATATAGAGTTACCAATATGGGCCACCGATTTAAAACACAGCATGCCCCACTTGATAAAGGACAAATCATTAGGTGGATTATCGAAGGGGCTTCTGAATAAATTATAGTTAATATTTTAAAAACATGGAAATCCGGATCAGATTATACGATTTAGTAATTACTTATTCCCGTCGATTACAATTGCTCAGAGATCTACATTGGAGTATATTGTAGCGTCGTATTTCTGGGGAATGAGGATGACAAGGATTTCTTGACCGGTATGCCTGTAATAATATAGACTGTATTAGATTCGAAAGGAAACTTCTTAAATGGCTAAGTCTCCCGATTTGGGTGATTTACAAAATGACCTCAAAGACTTTTTCTCACACAAGTATGGTGCTCAAGTTCAGTTCGCTCAGCAAGAGAATGAAGGAAGCCCTACCGATCCTCCAGTAGAAGAAGCTCCCCTAGCAGAATTACGTTTCGATATGAAACCCGAAGAATTGGAGGCTTTCCTAGACTCGTACGTAATCCGCCAGAACGATGCTAAAGAAATATTAGCGACCAAAATCTGTACTCACTTCAATCGGATCCGGCTGCAAGCAGAAAACAACCCTATCGGCAATATTAAGAACAACATTATTCTTATTGGCCCAACCGGGGTTGGTAAAACCTACCTCATAAAACTCATTGCAAGTCGGATCGGCGTTCCCTTTGTTAAAGGAGACGCTACTAGGTTCAGTGAAACTGGCTATGTTGGAGGTGACGTAGATGAACTAGTTCGTTCTCTCGTTCATGAAGCAAACGGCAATATTAAATTAGCAGAATATGGCATCATCTATATTGACGAGATTGACAAAATTGCAGCTTCTGGAAATAGTGTAGGCCCTGATGTATCTCGCACCGGGGTACAACGCACTCTCCTAAAGCTTATGGAAGAAACTGAGGTTGATCTCCAGGCTCCTCACGATCTTGCTTCTCAAATGGAGAATGCTCTTCAGTTCCAAAAAACAGGAAAAGTTGAGAAAAAACGGATTAATACACGTAACATCCTATTTATTGTTAGTGGCGCTTTCGCCAAATTAGAAGATATTATCAGAAAACGTATGAGTATTCAGGAAATGGGATTCGAAAAAACTCAGAAAATGGCTATGTCAGAGGAGAGGGAATGGCTAACTAACGTTACAGCAGAAGATCTTATCGAATATGGTTTTGAGTCAGAATTTATTGGACGTCTTCCCGTAACTGCTGTTCTCCAAAAGCTACGGATTGATGATCTCTATCAAATTCTTCTTAACCCAAATAGTCCTGTAATAATTGCAAAGAAACTTGATTTTAAGGCATACGGGATTGACGTAGAGTTTGATAAAGAATCACTGCGCTTGATAGCCGAAAGAGCCCACAAAGCTGGAACAGGTGCAAGGGGTCTGATTAATGCTATGGAAAGGATCCTTATTAAATTCGAAAAGCGTCTACCATCTAGTACTGTCAAGCGTTTTGAAGTGACTGCAAACTTAGTTAATCAACCTGAACAAGAACTAGAACGGATACTTGCTGAAGCTCCGGTACAAAGTTTTGAACAGCTATTTTTTGAGGAGCATGGCATAACTCTGACCCTAGATCATAAGGCAGCTGAGACTTTAGCAGAACTAGCCCAAAAACACAAAAAGACCACAGAAGAAATGGGTATGGAACTATTTAAAGATTATGCCCATGGTCTCAAATTGATTCAGGCAAAAGAACTCAAAATCACCCAAACAGCAATTGAAAATCCAGAAGAATACCTTGATAAGCTAATAAAAAAATTCTATGAAAAAGAAACCCAAGCCAATTAATGTTTACTTTACCAAATTTTGAAATATGATACCTATAGCACTGACAATAGCAGGATCAGACTCCGGCGGAGGAGCTGGTATACAGGCCGACCTAAAGACCTTTGCAAGCAAAGGTGTTTATGGGATGTCTGCGATAACAGCTGTTACAGCTCAAAACACCATAGGGGTACAGGCTGTTCATAATCAGCCTCCCGATCTGGTTAAACTTCAAATTCAATCAGCACTTTCAGACATAGGTGCTGATGCAATTAAGATTGGGATGCTTGCGAATAAGGAGATAATCACTGCGGTTGCTGAAACTATTCAACATTATCCGCAAATTCCACTCATCGTAGACCCAGTTATGATTGCTAAAAGTGGCGATTTGTTACTAGAATCGAACGCTATCTCAAGTCTGATAGAACAGATATTACCTCTTGCTACAATTATCACTCCAAATCTAGACGAAGCCACAGCTATCACTGGGCTTAAAGCTTCAAACCAAGACGAAATGGAAGCAATAGCTTGCAAACTCTTTGAGATGGGGCCACGCTATGTAGTAATAAAGGGTGGTCATCTTGATGGACCAGCCCTAGATGTGCTTTATGACGGCAAAAATTTTCATTCTTTTGTAGCCGAACGAGTAGATACCCGTAATACCCATGGTACTGGCTGTACTTTTGCCGCGGCCATCACCGCAGAAGTAGCCAAAGGATCTAGTATAATCGATGCTGTAGACCGAGCTAAATCTTATCTTACCAACTCGTTGGTCCATTCCATACCGTTGGGAAAAGGCCATGGGCCAGTTCATCATTTTCACCATCTCTATAGAAATAGCGATCGAATTTCTGTGCTTGAACAATTAACTTCGGCTATCAAGCGATTGGAAAGTTCCCAAACAGGAGACCTTGTTCCTGAAGTGCAAAGCAATCTGGGTATGAGTCTAGAAAACCCACGGTCTATTTCGGATGTGGCTGCCTTTCCAGGTCGGCTAGTGCGTGTCCATAAAGATTTACGTTCGGTCTCCCAACCAGAATTTGGAGCATCCTCCCATGTAGCCCGTATCATCCTGACTACTACCCAAAAGGATCCTCAAAAAAGGGCCGTTATGAATATTCGATACGACGAGGCTTTTCTAAATTCATGCCGGAAACTCGGACTTTCTATTGCGTCTTTTGATCGGCATGATGAACCCTTTGAATCGCAAAATCGAGAAGGTTCATCTCTCGAATGGGGAACTGCGAAGGTCATTCAAGAGCAGAAATTTGTTCCAGATATTATCTATGATCAGGGGGGTGAAGGAAAAGAACCCATGATTCGGGTTATTGGCAATAACCCCGAGAAAGTAACAGACATAGTACTTGCTATTTTGGAGAACGCTCGAAGAAAATAGTTTAAAACTAATACCCAAGTTGTTGGAGATATGCCCTGTCGCGACGCATCTTTTCCTCATCAGCAAGGTCAGACTGACTTGGACATACGGTCACCCACCGATCGTATTGTATTTCTTCTAACGCCTTCATTACCAAACCAAAGTTGACTAAGCCACCTTCCCCAAGTTCGACAAAACGATAATCTTTATAATCCTGTAAATGAATGTAAACTAGGCGATCTTTAAAATCTCTAATTGATTGTTCTGGATCGTAGTGCCAGAAGGCTGAATGAGAAACATCAATACAAAGTTGAGATTTTGTCATCAACCGCATTAGAAGCTCCCATTCTGACCTAGAATCAACAGTAGTACTAGTATGGATATGATAACAAACATCCAGGTCGTACTGGGAAGCATAGTCAGCAAATGTATCGGAAAGTTCAGCTAGTGCTTGAATATCATCTGTAGTGGAAGCTTCACCGTACGGCCTAGTAGCTCCCATAAACATAAAGGTGTCCGCTTCAACATCAGCTGCAAAATCTATACGGCGTTTGTTACGCTCCATCATTTCATAGTTATTGTCAAGCGATATAGAACCTCCAGTAACAACAGCTACGGGTATCCCTGCCCTATCAGATATCTTCTTTACCCGGCTAGCTGAACCCAACCAATCTAGAGACTGTCGGATTTCCCAGCCATCCCACCCAGTTTCTTTTAGCTGACTAAGTATGTAATCTAGATCAGGCGTAGTCCATCTAAGTCCACTATATCCCAGTTTAAATTTCACAAGCCCCCCTCCCTACTTTTTATTACAAAAATTAGACACCAAACCTATCACTGTTGGAAACAGTGTAATATAGATGATGAGCAATTGGAGAAGCTAAGAGAAGATTTTACTCAGTTAATTTACCCGAAATTGCAATCTTTCTAACCTCTTCCCCATCAAGCCTATAGTTAGTCGACAATGCATCTATGGCATCGCCAACTCTGCTCAAAGGAAGGGTGTGTGAAACCATCTTTTCGAAAGGATATCGACCAGATTCGAGTATCGGTAGACCACGAACAAAGTGTGAAATGTTACTAGCCCAGACACCAACAAGAGTTATGTGTCTAAATACAAAATGATTAAAGGGGTTCATTCCTACATTCCCTGCATCAGTAAAATGACCTCCTTCAACATAGGTACCTCCCCGACGTAACATTTCAACTCCTTCAGGTATAGAAGAAGGAACACCTGTACATTCAAATACGACATCGGCTCCAAAACCTCCAGGAGTTTCGGTCCTAACTTGTTCTATACGTTCATTCTCATCAGTTATATCTTCGATATTAATCGTTACATCAGCACCAAAATCTCTAGCTAGCTGTAGCCTAGATTCTGGAGCTCCCACAACTATAGTACGGTGCGCTCCAGCCTCCCGAGCAGCAGCTAAGCTGAATAATCCAATAGCTCCCGCTCCTTGAATGACTGCGGTAGAGCCTAATTTCATTTGAGCTTTTTCGGCAAAATGAAGCCCTACAGTGAAAGGTTCAAGAAGAACAGCAACTTCCGGAGTGCTTTGTACCTTTAGAAATTTAGTCCGAGGAATATTAAGGAGGACATATTCCGCATATCCACCCTGAAAATGAGGTTTTGTATCACCATAGGGACGAAAACCGTATGCTAATACGTTGGGACATAGTCCAGGTTCCCGTACTACTGTACAAAAATAACAGGTTCCACATTGCTGTCCTGGAATGACAGCAATGTGGTCACCTTCTTGGACTGGCTTATCCATACAATCTGAATCAACCCCAGGTCCCATTTTTTCAATAGTACCTACGATCTCATGGCCCAAAACAAGAGGAAATGCTTTCCGACGCATGTGACCATTATATATATGTACATCTGTCCCACATACACCACACAAGGCTTGACGGACAAGTACCTCACCTGGGCCTGGATCTGGAACTACTGCCTCATCTATCGTAAAAGTACCCTTCTCTTTATCCAAAATTGCTGATTTTCCAACTAACCCCATCTTTTCTCCAGAATTTTAGCGTTGCATTTTTTAGGGTGAGTTTAACTATTAAAACGTTTTTCTGCTTCTACCCAATCTACTACACTCCACCATGCTCCAATATAGTCCGGCCGGAGATTTTGGTACTTAAGGTAATAAGCATGTTCCCAGACATCTAAACCCAGAATTGGAAGCTTCCCTTCCATAAGAGGGCTATCCTGATTGGCAGTGGAATAAACCTCTAAGTTACCCGCACTGTCTTTTGCTAGCCAGGCCCAACCCGAACCAAAACGAGTTGTTCCAGCAGTTCCAAATTGCTCTTTCATAACATCAAAACCACCAAAGGTACTATTGATAGAATCAGCCAAATTACCAATAGGATTCCCTCCACCGTTACTACTCATTATAGTCCAAAACTGGGAGTGATTAGCATGGCCTCCCCCATTATTCCGGACCGCAGTTTTGATATCATTGGGGACGATTGCTAAATCGTTTGCGAGCAATTCCTCTAAGCTTTTACCTGCCAGATTTTGATCGTTTACTAAAGCGTTATTCAGGTTTGTTACATAAGTATTATGATGTTTACCATGATGTATTTCCATCGTGCGCGCATCGATATGAGGTTCGAGGGCATCATGAGCATAAGGTAAATCAGGTAGTGTAAATGACATAGTTGTCTCCTTTGGGAGTTGAATGAACAGCTAAATTATTAGAAACTAAAGATGATCAATGTTTTACCATAAGATTCTAATCAGGTGACGCTATATTACCAAATAAAGTAAAAGCTGAAGTATTATGAACAGTCACTGGTACAATCATATTAGATTGAATACCTTTCCCCTTGGGGAATATTACCGTCTTAAAGGTATCAGTCTTGCCGAAAAGCTTATTAGGATCACGCTTAGATTGACCTTCAACAAGAACATCGACAGTTTTCCCTTTATATTTTTGATTATTATTTTTGGATATTTCTTTCTGCAACTCAATGATTGTTGTTAATCTCCTGGACTTAACTTCTTCAGGGACGTCATCGGAGAATTTTTTTTGAGAAGCTGTCCCTGGCCTCGGCGAATACTTGAACATGAATGCACTATCAAAACTTACTGTCTGCATCATCTCACAAGTTGATTGAAATTCTTCTTCTGTCTCCCCACAAAAGCCGACAATAATATCGGAAGTAAGTACGACATGTGGAATCTTCTCTCTCAGCCGATAGACAACATCTAGAAATAATTCCGGCGTATAATCACGCCGCATTCGAGCTAGCGTTGTTGAGGCCCCTGATTGTAGAGGAAGATGGGTATGAGGACAAATTTTCGGAGTTTCAGCCATAATTTTGATAAGCCGATCGGGGAAATGGGCTGGGTGAGGCGAAGTAAAACGGATCCGTTCAATTCCTTCCAATTCGGCTATTTTAGAGAGCAAATCCGCAAAATCGACTTGCCCATCATTATACTTATTTACTGTCTGCCCAAGCAACGTTACCTCTCGATATCCTTCAGCAGCGAGGTGTTGAATTTGCCTCAATACTTCTCCATGAGGGGTACTACGTTCACGACCCCGTACAAAAGGGACTATGCAAAAAGAGCACATCTTATCACAACCACGCATTATTGTTACCCAACCATTGACTCCAGGGTCTCTTATTGGATCGATGCCGAGGTAATGTTCCTTTTGTTCCCAGTTTAGGTTTAGGGCTGGTTCATTATTGGTGTCAAGGGAACGAAGCATAGCGGGCAGTTGACGATAGCTGTCAGGTCCAGCAACTAAGTCTATATAAGGAGCTTTTTCTATTATTTGATCGCCTAAGTGTTGAGACATACATCCACATAACCCCAGGATCAAGCTAGGGTTAAGTACTTTAAATTTGTTTAATTCTGACATACGACCCAAAACTCGCTGTTCGGCGTTCTCACGAATAGCACAGGTATTCACGAGAATCACATCAGCTTGGTCAATTTTTTCTGTTACGAGATACCCTTCGCCCAAAAGCAAACCGACAATCAATTCGGAATCTGCCTTGTTCATTTGACAACCATAGGTCTCTACATATAAAGAACGTTTTTGTATCGCTACCAACACCGTTAGAGGATCTCCTAGCAAACTAAACTACCTCAATTATCTATATTTATAAGGTCATTTCTCTGCCTAATCTATAAATAAATGAGGTTATCGTCAATCAAAATCATACTATAAAACGCCTGCTTTAAACCTCTATTGTTTCAACTTTTGTTAATTTCAATTTGGGTCTGGATTATTATTGAACCAGCTCTGTGGCAATCTTGATTCCTGCAAACTTGAAGCAAGATCACCATTCCATCTCTGAAACTCTGGATAACTTTGATTATATAAACTTGCTGAAGTAGGAATTTATTGTTCAAAATTAAGAAAAGTAACGCTCATACTATTTCTAGTATCGATGATACTTCTTAAAGGATGGGGATAGGAACTCTTAAGGAAAAATAACCGGTTTTTGTAAATGTTTGACAAGATAAAAAGGCAGGGAGGAGGAATCAACACCTCCCTGCCTAAATTCATTTTCTACCGCTAGCTATTAGTTAACAGCCGTTCTCTGACCGGATATACTTCATGGGGTCTACCCGCCGTCGGTTTTTATGAACTTCGTAATGTAAGTGGTGGCCACTTGCTCTTCCGGTCATACCCACATGCCCAATCAAATCACCACGAACCACCTCCATCCCCTGTTTTACTAAAACTGTAGAAAGGTGGCCATAGCGCGTTTTGAATCCATTCTGATGATCTAAGTCAATATGTAGACCATATCGAGTATCCATTCCAGTTTTAACAACTATACCATTTGCTGGAGCTCTAACGGGTGTCCCAGAAGCTGCCGCAATATCTATGCCTCGGTGCATTGCATAAAGGCCCGTAAAAGGATCGCTACGACGTCCATACGAACTGGTAACAATTCCTGTAACTGGCGTAACTGATGGTATATATTGCCAACGAAGGTCAATTTCCTCTATTTGCTTCTTTATATCTTCCATGCTTCTTAAAGAAAGACTCGACATCCGCCTAGAAGCTTCCATTTCTGAGTATAACACAGAAACACGTTCATCAGTTGAATTGATATTATAGTCCAAATTTAGAGGAATATTGACTCGCCCCCCTACCCCAAGTTGTCGTATATCAGGATGGATTAAAGGCAAGCCAGATATAAGGCGAGCAGATTCCTCCGACGAAATAAGCCTATTTAGTCGATCCCTATTTGCTATACTCGATCTTTCAAGAATTTTAATTTGTTCTTGAAAGATATTTTGTCTATACTCCGCCAACATTAATCTACCTTCTACGTAGGAAAAGGCTGTTACTATAAATACGAGGCCTAAGATTGCTGGAATAACAAAATTAGGGACACGTATTGTCCGCCCCATACAATAAATAACGATGAGCCAAGGTGGCATCACATATTTTCTCAAAACTTGGGATTCCCAATAAATAAAAAGTAATATTCCATTTTTATAAAGCATTCCCTACAAGATAATATTAATAAAATTTCGTTCCTAAGGTCAATTTCTTTTTTATTGACTGTAGAAACCAAGAATTTTTCTATCATTTATCCGGGAAAGACCAATTGGATGGATTTAGAATTCGCCCTTTGTATAGAATTTCATAATGAACATGGTATCCATTAGTCTTTCCTGTCTTACCAACTACCCCAATCACCCTTCCTCTTTGGACTCTATCTCTTCTTTTTATTAAGACTTTTGCAAGATGTCCATACCGGGTAGTATATCCATTTTTATGGACTATCTCGATATATTTTCCAAGACTTCTATTAACTCCTGTACGTGAAACAACTCCGTTGGCTGTTGCCCGAACAGATTCGTTCCTATGGGCAGCAATATCTAATCCGCCGTGGACACGCTTGGATTCGCTCAATAAATTGCGAGGGGAACCGAAAGTTCTTGAGATAGGGCCAACCACCGGTAAGACGATGGGGATATCAGTCCAGAATGAATTATCTTTAGATTTTAACTCTATAGCCTTAAGGTTTAATAATTCTTCTCTGGCTTCTTGCAGCATTAGGTCAACAATGCTATGAAGTTCGACAATAACCGAATGGCTAGAGTTATAGATGTCGATAGACTCTATCGAGGCACTTAAAGAATTTGAGCTATTAAGGGTTGAAGAAATATTAGCGCCATGGACAATGTCATTTATATCTGCAGCCTTTTCAGACAAAGTTTGAATATGAGCTTGGAGGGAAGTATCTAGTTGATTTAGACGCTGCAACTTTTCACTCAGTAAGGTATTTTCTCTCTCACGGGCTATCAGAATATCCCCACTTAGCCACGGAATAATATAACCTGGATTAATAATGTGCCACCCTAGTAGCGACAGAAAAATTACCACTATAGAACCCAGTATTGCTCCCCAGATTCCAATTTCTTTAGGTTCCTTGTGAGAACTACCAGGTAGGTTTACAAGTGAGAAAAATCTTCGCAATGGAATACCCGACTTTACGGCCCAACAGCCGTCGTTTCCCTATTCATTAAAAGAACTCAGGGAATGTAATAAAAGAAACAGTCCGGTTTTAATAGAAGAAGTTAATTAAGGTAAGCTCGGAGCGTTTTACTACGCGATACATGACGAAGTCGCCGAAGAGCTTTTTCCTTAATCTGGCGAACCCGTTCTCTAGTAAGACCGAAATATGTTCCTATTTCCTCTAAGGTTTGTGATTTGTCTCTATTTATACCATAGTAAAGAACTATGACTGTTGCTTCTCGTTCTGTTAGAGAATCTAGTGCCCTAAATATCTCGTCTTTTAAGGAATCTACCATAAGTGCCTCATCTGGTGCTTCCTGGACTTCATCCTCAATAAGATCTAACAGCCTATTGTCTTCACCAGATTTTAGTGGGGCATCTAGAGAAACGTGGCGACTCGCTATACGCATAGTATCCTTAACATCTCCAGGGCTCATATCTAGTTTATCAGCAATTTCTTGAGTATTAGGCTTGCGGCCATGTTCTTGTTCGAATTCACTCGACAATCTCCCAATCTTATGAAGGATTCCAACTCGGCTCAAAGGGAGTCGAACTATTCGAGACTGCTCAGCAAGTGCCTGAAGAATAGCCTGCCGTATCCACCAAACTGCATATGAAATAAACTTAAAACCTTTGGTCTCATCAAATCTTTTAGCAGCTTTAATCAGTCCTATATTTCCTTCATTAATCAAGTCTGACAGGGAAAGGCCCTGGTTTTGGTACTGTTTAGCCACGCTAACGACAAAACGTAGGTTAGAAGCCGTAAGTTTTTCTAAGGCCTTTTGGTCACCTGCTCGGACTGACCGAGCTAATTCTGTTTCTTCTTCGGCAAGTAACAACGGGACGTTACCAATTTCTTGCAGATAAAAATCAAGAGAACGATCTTCGGATATGCCCGACTGTGTTTTTGATGTAGTACTCACGTTCAGCAAAAACTCCCTGTTTAACAGTTTAACTTTGAGGTTATTTATCCCCATTAACACTATGCACTTCTCTGTTGCATCCTTTGCTAGACAGAGCCAAAAAATGACAGAAGGATTAAAATACATGCCAAAAAAAACTTGTCAATATCTAAATACACTAATCGGCTAAGTTATTTACGCTATCATAATTTAGTGACTGCGGGTTCCCCACGATATCAATATGATCTTGACTTCCTATTTCTTCTAATAAAGCATCCGAAACTGAAATATGTCCAAGCGAAAGGGTATTTCTTATACGAATAGCTCTCCCTTCTGCGGGCTGTTTGAGACCAATGGTAGCAAAAGCTGCCTCAAGAACCTCTCGGTCATTGTCAAAAAATACCGGTATCCTAGATTTCTGAGGACTCATTCCAGTAATTGCATTCACATAAGTGTATTGATGATTAATACTATCTACTAGGCGACGCGTAGTAAAATCAGCTAGGCCAATACCTACAGCATTGCCTTCACTCTCCGGCGTCAAATCCCGAACAACAATACGGAGTACCCTAGGTATTTCTGGTTCATTCTCAAAATTTTGCATACGACGACCGATAATATTCGTGTCCATTCCAGTACCACTAATATTCTTTCCCATTTCGTCGATAATCAAAACATCAATATCATCAGTGGGAAGGCGAGGCATCAGGTCTTGAGCTTTCTGGAAAAGCCGACGCTCCTCACTCTGGAGAATCTCTGCAGGGACCCCAACAATGTGGGCAGTTTGATCATAGCCATTTTCTATAATAGCCAAACCAAAAGCTATAGGAGCATGATTTAGCACATGTTGTGATACGGTAGTAATCATGTGTTCGAAACCATACTCAAACGATGCCCCGTGGTAATAACTAGCCCCCTTCTGTTTTCCTAATCCAATAGCTAACATCTTCATCAAGCCACTTCCAACAGAACCCTTGAAGTCGGTATGAGGCTTTACTCGGTTTATCACCACAATATGATCTGCTCTGAGGGCATTAGCATCAAGATAAACAGGTAACCCATCCCCAGTATGCCCTAAATTTTCTGGGGTTATTTCTGAATAAATGGGACAACTCATCGAACTCTCGGTAATACCATAGTTTTCTAGTACCCTTCGCTGTCCTTCAGAAGTTGCTCCACCATGACTACCCATCGCGGGCACTATAAAAGGAATGAGTCCAGCTTTACTAAACGCAGAGATTACATGTTTTACTATTATAGCTATATTACCTATACCCCGACTCCCTGCTGCAACAGCAACTGTACTACCCGGTTTTAGACCTTGTTTTTCTATCATACTTTCGACTTCGTTTTCGGTCGTCCGGGCTATATCTTGAACAACAGGAGCATTAAAATGCTGTCGTATCTCGGTGAAATTAGGCAATTTCATATTAGCACCTCAATTATCATGCTTGGCGAAAAAGTGACTACACATCACTTTTAGAAAAATTGTTATGTTCCGTCTATAAAACGACCTGGATTTAATGTAAAATTACGATCAAATCGACACTTAAGCATCTTCATGATCTCTTGGTTTTTATTGTCCGAACCCCAGACGTTTACCCTTTTTTTAAGGGCTAATGGTGCATGTTCCAAAACTAATGCTCCTTGCGTTTCTGATGCCTCTTGTAATTTTGTTATCAACCTAGCAAGACCATCAAAAGATTCATCTCGAGAAGATTCATCTAAATAGAATACAAGGGAGACATGACCACAGGTAAAATGTGAAAGCATACCCACAGTTATGGATAGTTCATGACATTGCTCTTCTGCCAAATCAAAAAGACTTTCTATTGCGTCCGGGGGAACACTAGCTCTACATGTTATGGCGCGTCTCATTCCTGATGGTACAATGAGACCTGAAGGAAAATCTCGAAGAAACTCAAGCCCCCTAATATCTCCGCAGCTATTGAGTGTTATCAGACCATACTCTTCGTTTTTGCTAAATAGTTTTTCACACTGCTCGATTTGCCAATCAACTGTTTCCTCCGCACCTATCATCCCTCCTAAAAGAAAGCAACTGTGTTGACCAAAAGAATCGTTTATTCGCCCCTTTTTCACCCATGGACTTAGCAACATGGTTTGAGAATTTATTAATTCCAAGAAGGAAGGCATAATATCAGAATTCATAATACGAAATGCACAATCACTGGCAATTTTTGTGGAGGGGAATTGAGCAATGAATATCTTTTCCACCTCGGGCAGCGGTTGGATTTTTAGGGTAACTTCTGCTAATATCCCTAGAGTACCTAATGACCCTATGTACATCTTGTTTAAGTCATATCCAGCAACGTTTTTAACAACCTGCCCCCCTGATTTTACAATAGTACCATTTGCTTGAACTACTTTTAAACCTATTACCATATCCCTAGCTGAACCGAACGAACTACGTAACATTCCTGATCCATTAGTAGCGAGCACCCCCCCCAATGTGCTACTGGAAACGAGAGGGGGATCTAGTGGCAAATACTGTCCTTGTTTTTCCAAGCTAGCCTGCAGAGATGCAATGCTGATACCAGCTTCTGCTATAACGGTCTGGTCGGCTGGTTCATGGGATACAATACGGTTCAATCTTTCTAGAGATACTAAAATGTATGGACGAATTGGTGGAAAGCCAAAGTCCATTTTAGTACCTCCTCCTCGCGGCACCACTGCAAAACCAATTTCGGAAGCTAATTTAACGACTGCAGCTAGACATTCCACAGTATCAGGAGCTACTACTGCAATAGGATCTTTTTTGTCCACCCCAAGACCTGTTAGTGTTTCCTGACTGGCAGGGTTGTAATCATCCTGTATAGATTTTAGTTCTTTGTGTAGGATCTTGTGAGACATTAGTAAACTCATCTTCCATTATAAGATAATCTTATAATAATGCTGCTTGTCTATTTGTATACTTTAGCTCCGCAGTTCCACATCCTATACAAGATCGGTTGGTAGGAAACATCTTACCTGGATTACTAAGATTATATTCATCAAAAACTTGTTTAACCGTTTCCATAGCTAAAATATCTGTTTCATTAAAAATTAAAGGCATCAAATTAACTTTTTCGTACCCTATTCCGTGTTCACCAGTTATGGACCCACCAAGCTCGACACACGCCTGGAGAATTTCATTACTAGCCTCAACAGTCCTCTTCGCCTGATCCTTGTCTCTATCATTATAGGCGATACAAGGATGGATATTACCATCGCCAGCATGAAAAACATTACCAATTAACAAATTGTATTTCTTACCGGTAGCCTGAATAACTTTCATTATCTCGGGTATTTTTGTCCGAGGAACAACCCCATCCTGAACATAATAACTTGGACTTAAACGCCCCATAGCACCAAAAGCCCGTTTGCGGCTCATCCATAATAAATTTCTTTCTTTCTCATCTTTAGCCGTCTGTATCTTGCTGGTCTTATTTTCCTTACAAACTCTTATTACTTGATCCGCTTGCTTATCTAGGCCAACCTCATGGCCTTCAAGCTCAATAATCAGGACAGCTTCAGCGTCTAAGGGAAAGCCAAAATGGTAAGCCTCCTCAATTGCACCAATCACAACTTTATCAAGCATTTCAAGAGCAGAAGGGACTATGCCCCGAGCTATAATACCTGCTACAGCCTGGGATGCATCCTCCACTGTATCAAAAACTACCAGAAAAGTTCTCCAAGCCTGAGGTAGTCTAGTTAATTTAACCCAAGCACGGGTAACGATACCCAACATTCCCTCCGAACCTATCATCAGACCTCGCAAATCGTAACCAAAAGTGTCATCGGATTTTCCACCAAACCAGGTTATCTGCCCGTTCGGCAGTACAACTTCAACTCCTAACGTGTGGTTAGTCGTAACTCCATACTTTAAGGTGTGAGGCCCCCCGGAATTTTCGGCTATATTACCACCTATCGTACAGGCATATTGGCTAGAGGGATCCGGTACGAAATGATATCCTTGTTGGTTCACTTCATCTGATAGATGTAGATTGACAACCCCTGCCTCTACGAGTGCTCGTTGATTTCGAATATCAACCTCCACTACATGATCCATTTTGGTCAGAGCGATCATAACACTACCTTCTGGTGGTAAACTTCCCCCACTCAAGCCAGTACCGGCTCCTCGGGCTACAAATGGAACCCGGGCTTCATGAAGAATTCGAACCACCCTAGCAACTTCTTTAGTTGTGGAAGGAAAAACAACTGCATTAGGAGCTTTTCGATCGATAGTCAATCCATCACATTCATAAACAATTAATTGGTCAGGTGCATCTATGACATTTTCTCGTCCTATAGCTGATATCAATTTTTCAATTAGCCCGTTTTTACTCATCAGAATCCCTTTAGGTATTATGGTTCCCTTCCCTCAGAATAGTTTTTATTATTTGTTTTTTGATTGGGTTAATTCGAGAAATTCAATACGAGTACTACGATCCTCCCTGAATACTCCAAGCATAGCACTTGTGGTAGCCTTAGAATGTTGTTTTTCCACCCCACGCATCATCATACAGAGGTGACCAGCTTCCATAACAACAGCTACACCAAGAGGGTTGAGATATTCTTGAAAAGTTTGAGCAATTTGACTGGTTAGACGTTCTTGTACTTGGAGACGACGAGAAAAAACATCTACAATACGGGGTATTTTACTCAGTCCGATAATTTTCCCATTGGGAATATAAGCGATGTGACATTGCCCAAAAAATGGAAGGAGGTGATGTTCACAGAGCGAAAAAAACTCAATATCTTTCACTAATACCATCTCATCATAATCTTCTTCATATATCGCATCGTTTATAACCGTCTCAATATCTTCCCCATACCCCTTAGTAAGGAACCGGAGTGATTGAGACACACGCTGCGGGGTCTTAACTAAACCTTCCCTATCTGGATTCTCACCAATCTCCGTGATCAATGATCGTGTTAATCCTTCTATCAGGTCCATCGTTCTCTATCACTCCTTTTCACCAAAATATTCAAATACGTTATTTGAAGTTTCCACCAAACGAAGCTTATATAGTACGGGTTTTGTGAATAAAGGGGCTAAACGTTTCCAAATCACCCGTAAAAGTTCTTCCGAGGTTGGATTAATAGACTGAAATTCCTCCACGTCGTGGTTCAAATGTCGATGGTCATAACGGTCAAGGACCTCCCTTTGCAGGATGTCATCAAATCGCCCCATTTCAATAACCACACCCGTTGCTTCGTCTATAGCCCCCCCTACAGTTACTGCAAGTTCGTAATTATGCCCGTGGCCGTGGGGTCGGTTACATTTACCAAATATACGTATATTCTCCTCATCACTCAACCTTATACTATGAAGACGATGTGCAGCGCTGAACTCAACGCTTCTAGTGACATAGATCATACTCTTATCTCCAATGAATTCAACATTTCTCTGCGGACTTTCATGTAACCGAATACTCATAAGTCTACATATCTTTATTCGTTTTTCTAACAACTTCCAGAGGATCTGTATTAAAATCTCGCTTGTAGGTACAAAATCATCAATAAATCCTGACCCAGGATCAGAATGACTTAATCCCACTGGCTTAATTACTTTTTCAAGATGCTTTTTAATTTCACCCAGGTTTAGAACAACCCCTGTAAGAGGATCAACTGGTCCACTAAAGGTAAACTCGCCCAAATAGTTATGGCAATACTCCTTACCACTGGAGCAATCACTATAACCTCGCCAGTTTTTAGCATTTGTCAATTCGGTGTTACGACATAAATGAGCTGCCGAAAACCGCATTTTTCGTGTTAGAAACATCATACTTTTGAAAGATCAATTTGGCCAATGACCAAATCCATTTTTTTGAGAGGAGGTTGTCAATTTAAACCGCCGTACGTGCTACTTCTATTACTGTCTTTACGGCCTCTTCTATTGTGCCTGTAAACAAAACTCCTGCAGCATTTTTATGACCACCACCACCCAATTTGACAGCAATCTGATTAACGTCTGTTTCGGGTCGGGAACGTAAACTGATTTGAATTCTACCGTCTTCAGCTTCAACAAATATAATCCCAATTTTAATTCCTGTGATGGTCATTGTTACATCAACAAAGCCACTAGTATCAGATGGTAACGCACCGGTCTGCCTTACCATTTCTTTTGTCACTATCAACCAAGCTATCTCACCACCATCGGTAATACGGATACCTGCATAAGTTTTCCCCATCAGACGGGTCCGAACTTCACTATTGTGATTATATACCTGATCATAAATCCTAGATGGATCTACCCCTAGTGAAATAAGCTTAGCTGCTATATGGTGTGCACACGGGTCTTTCCGGGCGTAACGGAAAGATCCTGTGTCAGTAAGGATACCAGTATAGAGAGCATCTGCAGCCCTCGCTGTAATTGGAACATTCATTGAATCAACGAGATCATAAATAAGTTCAGCGGTCGAGGACAACTTAGTCTCTATTACCGAGTAGGGTGCTATCTCTTTTGCATAAGGATGATGATCGATTACTACTTTTACCGCTTCTGATTTCTCCAAAGATTCTTTTAAGCCCCCTAATCGATTCCAAGCATTAGCATCTACAATAAATATAACATCCGACGAACTTATTAGTTCAAGGTCAGGCTCCTTAAAAGGAGCAAGAATATCTCCTTCGGGATCGAGCCATCGGTAGGCTGATGGTATAGAATCACTCATTGCTACGACAACATCCTTTCCTAGAGCCTTTAGGCATTCAAAGAGAGCTAGAGCTGAACCTACGGAGTCCCCATCAGGATTCACATGACTACTGATAACAAAAGAGTGATTTGAATCTATTATATTTTTAATATCATCCCACATAGCGCTATTCCAGAGGGTTAAAACTATTCTAGATCAGGCAGTACTTAGACATGCCTGGTCCTTTTTGATAGTCACTGTAATATTTAAAGAGAAGCGGCAAATATACGTTTTATTATACTATCATGTCAAGGTTTATTGTTTATTTATAATATTTTACTTATGTGTTAAATAGTTGATAAATAAGTGTTTTATTTGACACCTTAATCCCAATCGGGTAAGTTTTCGAATTCATCTAACTTTTACCAGATTATCCGGCGCAGATTTTTTATAGTAACTCCATAGAGAGTAATTCTGTATGTCAAAAATTCTAATTCTTTTCTTAAAAACTCCGAGGCCTGGCCTTGTAAAAACACGATTAACTTCGATTTTTTCTCAATCGGAGGCTGCTGAGCTTTATTCTTCTTTTATCAAAGATACACTTCATTTAGCACTGAACATTACCGGGGTTAGTGTATATGTCGCCTGGACCCCAGACGACGGGTTACCAGAACTCCAGTCTGTGTTAGGTTGCAATGCTAAAGTGAGTTGGTTCAAACAAAAAGGGAACCATTTGGGAGAAAAACTCTCAAATGCTTTGAAGGGCTTCTTAGAAAAAAAAACACAAAAAATAGTTATTTTAGGTGGTGATAGCCCGTTACTTCCTCAAAATTACGTTGAACAAGCATTTAGTGCTCTTGACAAAAATGAGATTGTATTCGGTCCCGCTATTGACGGTGGATATTATCTAATCGGCATGAGTAGCAAAGCGATCGACAAATACAAAACGGTATTTGAACTAATTGATTGGGGTACTAGTAGGGTACTTGATCAAACTCGAAAAGCAATCCGAAGTTGCTCTCTCTCTTATCATGAACTTCCAACATGGTACGACGTCGATTATCCTGAAGATCTGGAGAAAATTAGAAATGACATTAAACTTCTAAGAAAAGATGGTGATTACAAAACGGGGAGCAATACGGAAGCCACCATTAAAGCAATATTTGAAAGAAGGTCATAAAGATGAAATCGTGTCGAAAAGAACTTAATTCGATTTTCTCCCGATTACCGTCTGTACATTTGTTACAAAAACAGCCTATTATCAAAGATCTTAAATGTTTTTATGAAGACCAAAAAATTGACTATACGATTCGTAAGGTATTGCAAAATAATAGAGCCAAGCTTCTTTATCATCCTAATATCTTGGATGCCTGTAATATAAATCAGATTACCGAGGAAATCATAGCGTACCTAGACGACGAAAACCCTGAGCCAAAAGATAGGATTATTAATGCAACTGATGTTCTTTTTAATCCAAGAGCATCTAAGTCTTGCCTAAGCGAAGTTGAACGACAAGCGTCAGAACTAGAACTTAGGGTCGGGACGTACCATGATAATGACCAAAATACTCAACTAATTAGAAGGTTAACCGGAGGAGAGGACTCACTTGTAGTAGATTCGGTGCAAAATGCATTACTTTTAGCCACCAGGGCTATCGCGAAGGATAAAGAAATCCTTATTAACAGACACCAGCTCGGTTTAATTGATGCCCCATATGAGGAAAAACCAGTTGATCCAATATCAATTTGTGAGCTAGCAGGTGCTCGGGTGGTCGAAGTTGGAACTACAAATAAAACTCGAATATCAGACTATGAGTCTAATATTAACTGTAGTACTGCACTGATAGCTATAATTCGACCCTCAACCTATTCGGTAGAGGGATTTACCCAAGATGTGGGACTAGAAGAGATTATCAACAACTCTTTTAAACCTGACACTACTATTCTTTACATGCCGGGTGATACCACTCTACGTCATACCTCTTTAGCAATGTTTTCGGCTCCTTATTCTGTTTCCGAAGCTATTCGGTATGGTATTCAATTGGTTATCATCCCCGGAGGGGGATTGATCGGGGGACCACCTTGCGGTATACTAGTCGGGAATCGACAAATAATGAAACAAATCAAGGAAAATCAATATTGTTCGGCTATGCAAGCCTCTCCCCACATACGAGCAGCTCTAGAATCGAGACTACGGGATCTTGTTTCCTGCCAATCAGATCTACAAAACCATTCGGCAAACTACATACTAAATGTTACCCCAAAAGATGTGGAGATTCGTGCCCAAGAACTGTTAGATAGCCTTTCAGGCATTGAAAAACAAGACGTTTCAAGAGTAATACTTGAAAAACCAATGTATCTTACACCTTACAGACTTCCTCAAGATAGAATGTTTGGTTTAGCTGTGTCTATTCGCACAAAAAAACTCCGTCCTAAAGATGTAGCTAGGCGCTGGATCAGTGGTGATCCACCTTTACTTGTCGATTACAATCAAGATGAGCTTCTCATTCAGATGCGAGGATTGGCGAAAAAAGATTTGCCCAAAGTAATTAAAATCCTAAAGGAAAACCTATAGGTTACTAAGAACGAATTTACTTGTGCGAAATTTTTGCGCCGAATATATTCGTCTTTAATACCTCTCAATCGATAATTAGTTAATCAAACGGAAGTCTTCTATCTTGCATCTACAGCAGGCTATATCTGACGTGATTCAGGTTGGAAAGCGGATGTATAATCGGGGTTATGTTGCCTCGAACGATGGTAATATAAGCGTCCGTTTATCTGAAGATCGCCTTTTAATAACAATGTCAGGAGTAAGTAAGGGTTTTCTAACTCCTGAACAACTAGTTATAGTGGATTATGACGGCAAGGCTATCTCCGGAACCCAAAAGCCATCGTCAGAAATGAAAATGCATCTGATGGCGTATCGTGAACGCCCGGATATCCATGGTGTTGCCCATGCCCACCCCCCGACTTCAACTGGGTTTTCTGTCGCCGGCATTGATTTACCCAAAAATCTTCTACCTGAAGTTATTGTTTCTTTAGGTAACATCCCGACCGCACCCTATGGTACACCTGGGACTATGGAACTGGTTGAATCACTAAGGGAATACGTCTGTACTAATGATGCAATATTGTTAGAAAACCATGGGGCCTTGACCCTAGGTTCCGATGTTATTTCAGCATATCATAAGATGGAAACTATGGAACATTTAGCACATATAGCTCTCGTCGCCCGTTTACTCGGCAACGAAAATACTATCAATAATGACAATGTGGAAAAATTAATTCAACTGTACCCTCGATCATAAAAGATTTAGATGAAAGAAGAATAATGACAACAACACGAAAAGAGTTAGTTAATAGCGTCAGCGAAAAACTGGACCTAAATAAAAATCTGACGTCTCCAGTAATTGACACCTTATTCGAAGTTATGCGACAAAACCTTATAGAAGGTAACCGAATCGAGATTAGAGGATTTGGAGCACTAGAGATAAAAAAAACACGGGCTAAGCCGGCGGCCCGAAACCCTCGCACAGGAAATACCATTGAGGTCCCAGCTAGGAGAAAAGCTAAATTTAAACCTGGCAAATTACTAAAGGAAGCCCTGCGGGCTCAGAGAAAATAGATAGGTTAATCCAAAGTTAATATTTTGACCTCGGGGTAATAATTAATCAATATCCATGCCTCTTCACTACCCGGTCGGGAAACTACCCACCAAAGACCTAGAACGAATACTACAACGATATGCTTCTAGACCTGACCCACGACTTCTTGTTGGGCCTGGTATTGGGAGAGACGCAGCTGTTATTTCTTTTGGTTCTAATGTTCTCGTAACCAAAACTGATCCTATAACTTTCGCCACAGATAATATTGGTTGGTACGCCGTCAACATAAATGCTAATGATGTTGCAGCAATGGGAGCTATTCCTAAATGGTTCCTAACAACGATTCTTCTTCCAGAGGGTAAAACTACCCCTAAACTGGTCGAAAATATTTTCTCCGGCCTGTCAAAAGCCTGCGATGAACTTAATATTACGCTATGCGGTGGGCATACCGAAATTACTCATGGCCTGGATCGCCCGCTACTGGTTGGCCAGATGCTTGGTGAAACTACCAAGGATAGATATGTTTGCGGGACCGACGCCAAAGTAGGTGACCGAATACTTATAACTAAAGGTATTGCTATTGAGGCAACTGTATTAATCGCTATGGAAAAAAGAACGGAGATAAAGGCTCATTTTTCGGAAATTTTTCTTGAAAAATGTTATAAATATTTTGAAGAACCTGGTTTAAGCGTTATAAAAGATGCTCGTATCGCTATGGAAACTGGGGGAGTTCATGCTATGCACGATCCTACAGAAGGAGGGATTGCCTCGGGGTTACATGAAATAGCTATCGCAGCTAACGTTGGGATGCTTATTGAGGACGACATGATCCCCATTTTCCCGGAAAGTAAGGCTCTTTGTTCGTTCTATAAACTAGATCCACTAGGAGTGATCGCCTCAGGTGCTTTGTTACTCTTTGTAGAGCCTAACTATTCGGAAAGGGTTACCAAAAATCTTAGACAAGCGGGAATTTTTACGGCTGACATCGGTTGTGTAAAAGAGTCTGATTTTGGGGTCAGAATAAATCGCAAGGGATCACTAATCGATCTTCCCGTATTTGCTAGAGATGAAATAGGAAAGATATTCGAAGCATAAACAAAAGAATTAGGGAGGGAAAAATAACTTGCTTATTGCCCCTTGCAAGATTAGATTTTCAAATTGTAAATAGAGAACAGATAGGATGAACAACTGGGTACCGATCTACGGTGGGAATCCAGTGACATCTTTGGATTTTCTGGAGAAAAACATGGAAAAAGTGATGGAAATCATTGTTTTCCTAATGAAGCACATGCAGGATGAAAAAGGCCGTTTTAGTGATATTGCTGATGTTTCGCAAACACTAGTTGGACACGGGTATACACAACAAGAAGTTAATACAGCGTTTGCCTGGTTATTTGACCGTCTTCAGGCTCAAGCAGAAGTTGTGGTCGATTCGACCAATCCACTTCAACCCAAACCCAACCGAATTCTGCATGCGGTAGAACAGTTAATCATTGAACCGGAGGCGTACGGTTATCTTCTAGAACTGAGGGAACTCGGTCTCATATCTGATTCGCAGACAGAACTAATTATAGAACGAGCTACCCTGACTGGAGCTCGTTCTATAACACGGGACGACATCAAGACAATCACTGCTCCTATCCTGCTTGAATCGGAGTCTGGTCAAGCTATTATCTGGTTACCCGATGACCTTGATGATGATTTTATTGGAAACTGATGGTGACCCTCCTTCAGAACATTATTTAAACCTTTATTCAACTTTATAGAAATGTCCAAGTCTCTCGTCATTGTGGAGTCCCCAGCTAAGGCCCGTACGATTCAAAAATATTTGGGCAAGGACTTCGATATTAAAGCTTCTGTAGGTCATGTAAGAGATCTACCCCCAAAAAGCTTGGGCGTGGATGTTGATAATAATTTCAAACCTGAATACGTAACTATTCCCGGGAAAGAAAAAGTTGTAAAAGAAATTCGTAGTGCTGCAAAGCTTGCTGATCAGATTTTCCTAGCGACTGACCCTGATCGTGAGGGTGAGGCTATTGCGTGGCATGTTGCTAGCCAGATAGAAAGTAATAATAAAGAGATTGGTAGAATCCTTTTTCATGAAATTACACCAGTCGCGGTACAGACAGCTATTAAAAAACCTGTTCCGATCGACATGCAAAAGGTAAATGCCCAACAAGCCCGGCGCGTTATGGATAGACTAGTCGGGTACCAAGTCAGTCCTGTTTTATGGAAGACAATTACAAAAGGGTTGAGTGCGGGACGGGTCCAATCTGTAGCTCTTAGGCTAATTTGTGAACGGGCAAACGAAATAGAAAACTTTAAGGTCGAAGAATATTGGTCCATAACAGCAAATCTGAGGACTGATGAGAATACTGTTTTCCCTGTTAAAATGATTCGACTAGATAATGAAAAAGTTCATATCCCCGATGAAAAGAAAGCGCAAGATATTATAAAAAAACTTGATGGTGCAATATTTCAAATCCAAAATATTGCCAAGAAAGCAACAAAACGTAACCCATACCCACCATTTATAACAAGCACACTTCAACAAGAAGCGGCTAAAAGCCTCAGATTCAATACCAGAATGACTATGTCAATTGCTCAGCAGCTATACGAAGGTGTTGATTTGGGGAATACAGGAACCATAGGCTTAATTACGTACATGCGGACAGACTCTACCCGTATTGTGGATGAAGCCATCCAGGCAGTTCGTGATTTGATAACCAAGGGTTACGGTCAAGAATATCTACCTAGAAAACCCAAAATATATAAGACAAAACAGGGAGCTCAAGATGCCCACGAAGCAATACGCCCGACAGATGTTGAGCAAACCCCTGAGAAAGTAAAACCTTTCCTTACTCCCGAACAGTTTAAATTGTATGAGTTAATCTGGCTACGCTTTGTTGCTTCTCAGATGGAACCAGCCCGTTTCGACGTGACAACAATAGATGTGAAAGCTGGAGCATGTATTTTTCGTGCTACTGGAACTGTACCTACGTTCCCAGGTTTTCAAAAAGTTTATGAAGAAGCCCTAGATGACGATGCGGAGGAGAATGAAAACAAATTACTGCCTAAAATAAATGGCAATGATCTACTAAATCTTGTAAAACTAGAACCCAAACAGCATTTCACACAACCCCCGCCTAAGTATACAGAAGCTAGTTTAGTTAAAGAACTAGAAGTAAGGCAGATCGGCAGGCCTAGCACCTACGCCCAGATTATAAGTACATTACGTCAGCGAAAGTATGTGGAACTCGAGCAAAGGCGGTTCTCACCATCCGAACTGGGCATGGCTGTTAACCAAATTTTAGTTAAGGCTTTTCCTGACCTCTTCGATGTGGCTTTTACTGCCAGGATGGAAGATGCATTGGACCGTATAGAAACTGGAGAACTGAACTGGACCGGTATACTAGTTGATTTTTATAATCCCTTTAATGAGCAGCTTCAGTCTGTTATTGCCAAACGATCAGAGTTAAAAAATACTCTTACGGAAAAAACTGATGAACTTTGTGAAAAATGTGGCAACTCAATGATTATAAGGTGGGGAAGAAACGGGCGATTTATGGCCTGTGAAGGATTTCCCGAGTGTAAGAATACTAGACCCTTAAATATGGATCAAAAACCAGAAGAAGTCTCGGATAAAATCTGTGAAAAATGTGGAGAACCCATGGTGGCGAAAACAGGCCGGTATGGTCCGTTTTTAGCATGTACAGGATATCCAAGTTGCAAAGAAACTCAGCCCATCGAGCTGGGTATTACCTGTCCGCAAGAGCAGTGCGGTGGGTCGTTAACAGCAAGAAGATCTCAGAAGGGACGTAATTTTTTTGGTTGCACCAATTATCCTAAATGTCGTTTTGTACTGTGGGACACTCCTCAAAATAAACACTGTCCTGCATGCAACTATCCCATTATAGTTGAGAAAACAAACAAGTCTGGTGAGTCTACACTTCAATGTCCTGATTGCAAGCACCAAATAACTGCCGATGCTTCTGATGCCTCTTAACAGAAGGAAAACCATTTTGGAAGCTGAGATTAAAAGTTTTCTTGAATACCTTGAGGTAGAAAGAAATTACTCACCACATACCAGAATAGCCTATGCTGGAGATTTAAAAAAGTTTAAATCCTTCATCTATGACTCCTATTCTGTAAGCTCAATGGAACTTGAATCTATCAACAAGTCCACCCTAAGATCTTTCCTGCACCATTTACATCAAGCTGGTTTGAGCCGACGTACTATTGCACGTCGTTTTGCTGCTGTACGATCTTTCTTTCATTATCTTTGTAGAGAAGATCGTTTATCTACTAACCCATGTATATACCTAACAACCCCGAAATGGGAAAGTCATTTGCCACGTTTTCTGGATCGAAATCAGGTGGATATGCTTCTAAATCAGCCTGACCGAAATGAAGTTTTAGGACTCCGGGATGCGGTTATTTTAGAAATGCTTTATGGGGCAGGTATGCGGCTTTCAGAGCTCATTAATTTGGATACAGAAGCCATAGATCTAGTAGAAGAACGGATAAGGCTAGTAGGAAAAGGAAATAAAGAACGGATAGTTCCTTTAGGAAAACACGGGCTTTCGGCATTGGCATCTTACCTTGAGGTAAGACCTCATTTACTGAAACAGGGGGAGAGCAAAGACATGTCAGCACTACTCCTAAACCAACATGGCAATAGACTAACAGGGCGTGGTGTACAATATATCCTGGGCAAGTATGGGCTACGTATAAATCATGAAAATTTAACCCCCCATATACTACGACATACAACGGCGACCCACTTACTGGATGCTGGAGCTGATTTGCTAGCAGTAAAAGAACTACTTGGCCATGAGCGTCTATCGACTACTCAAATTTATACTCACGTAGCCTTAGAACGCTTAAAAAAAATGTATGAAGAAGCACATCCTCGTGCCTAATATATGAACAGAATTCTGTGCGGGATAGCACTGATTCTATCAATTAGTCTCATCTCGATAACCTGTGCCCGGGAGGGTTTTCCTCCCGGAGGGCCAAGGGATATCTTCCCCCCTTTCGTAGCAGAAAGCCAACCAACCTCGGGTTCGACTGAGGTGTCTTTTAATATTTCTCCAACATTCTCTTTTAATGAAGCCCTAGAGACTTCGTCGATAGAAACCAATATTTTTATTTCTCCCATCGTAAAATTTGGTATCGAAACAGATCGGTGGAATAAAAAAATAAAAATAAAATTTAGAGAATTCCTTAAGGAAAATACCACTTATATTATTACCCTAGGGACTGGAATTAAAGATAACTACGGAAATCGGATGAGCTCTCCCTACATTTATGCCCTCTCAACTAGCTCTCAAATAGATCATGGGATCTTATTTGGGAAAACCATTTATAAAAAAAAATTAACTCCTAGAACCTATATCTGGGCCTACGACCTTTCCAAAAACAAAATTCCAGATCCTACTTTAACCGCCCCAGATTATCTAACCCAAACCGATATAAATGGGACCTTTCGTTTTACTCATATTTCACCTGGCCAATATCGCCTTTTTGCCTTTTTAGACCAAAATAGAGACCAGAAGTATAATTATCTTGAACCTCTGGGAGTTCCTCCTCGAGATATGATGATTTCTGAAAAACAAATATCTGATGGGCCAATATGGTTTCAGTTAACTACTAGGCAAGGTATAATATCTTTGATCTCAGCCCAACCATCGCACCGAAATGAGCTAAATATTATTTTGAGTAGAACCGCTGAGAAAAATCAAATAAACGATAAAAACAACTACCAAATTCAAACTATTGAGGATGGCCTAGAACTTGATATTACTGGCATCTATTTAAACCCTAACGACCCTAGATCAATCAAATTAATGACCGCATCTCAGGAGCCTCTAAAAGCGTATATTTTAACTGTCAAAGGGTTGGCAACCAACAATTTAACAAAGAGCAAATTACACTTTTTGGGCTCTGATATTGAAGATCGATCTCAACCCAAACTTTTGGGAATTCACCCGCATAACGGATCTCACTACAACCAACTAACAACTGAAATAGTATTGTCTTTTAATGAACCTGTTACTTTCAGCCAAAAAGCTATTACTATAAACGAAGTAACTGGACCTAACCTAGAATACGAAATATATTGGAGATCACCCAACACTGCGCTGATAAAACCGTTGGTTTCCCTTAAACCAAAAACAGAATATGAAATCAAAATTCAATCACATCTCATAAAAAATATGGTGGGATTAACTTTAGACTCCCCTTCTGGTACTTCTGACACTATCTCTTCTTCCTTTATCTCTATTGGGCCTGAAGAGTATGGTTCGATAGGGGGTAGGATAGGAAATAATATGTCGACTGGACATATAGAAATCTCGCTGTTTTCTACCGAAAATTCTAATAATACCACAAAGGTTAAATTGAATGCCCCCGGTATTTTTCAGTTTAATAAAATATCCCCAGCAAAATATATCCTATACGGCTATAATGATACCAACATGAATGGCCGCTATGATGATGGCATAGTGAGTCCTTTTTTGCCTGCCGAGCGATCGGCCATTTATCCTGATACATTAGCGATCGAACCAGGACAAGATATACGGGAAATAGAACTAAATTTAACCCCTTAAGCATAAAGGTTATCTAAGGAGCTATAAGTTATGAACAATATCTATCCGAGATTAACTCTACAAGATGCAGTTTCTATTCTAAAGGACCAGGGTATCGTGACGGTAGAAGGTGTATTTTCGGCTGAAGAAATGAAAAATTTTCGAGATCACCTAGATGAGACAATCACTGAAGTAGAATCTGTTGAGGAGTATAAAGGTCGGCCTACTGAGAAATTACTGGGTAAATCTAAGGATACAATCTTTTTACTATGGGAGCTCTATGCTGTCTGTGAAAAGGGGCTCAGGTTTACACGCCATCCTGTAATCTTGAATGTCCTAGAAAATACCCTCGGAGAACCTGTTAAACAAGCGAGTATAGGAACAATGTTTGATAAAGTAGCTGGGGGCGATGCAGAAATCAGCTGGCATCAAGACACATTTTTTATAGTCGATCCCCCTAAAAAAAAGGGAATCAATCTCGAAAAATATTGGACTCAATTTGGTCACGTCCATATACGGCCAACAGATATCAATTGGCAAGAGGATTATTTTCTAAAAACTATAATTGTTCGAATCAACGTTGATCCTCAAACTATTGAGAATGGAGCGATGAAAATTCTTCCTGGCTCTCATCTTCAAGGCCCTTTAGAACTCACTGGTGGGCTTAATGACTACATTAATACCCACGAAAATCAAGCTATTGACTGCATTGCAGGAGAAGGCAGTGTTACATTTTACTTCCCTACAACAATCCATAGCTCAGAAATTAGCCAAGCTAAGGCTGGTATACATCGCAGAGCAGCGGCTCATAGGGTTCGAGCTGCCAGTCTGGAAATTCCTGGATGGGAATGGCCTACGAATTGGCCAGAGGGAATGCAAATCATTGAACCTGAATCTGATTTTGATCTAAATCCATTTGCCTGATTTCTAACGCCTAGAGTTCAATTCGCTGGTTTCTCCAATGTAAAGACTTGAGAATGCCGGGGCAAATCCACTCCAACGGCGGTCTCCATATCTATTTTCTTCAATACCTTTAACCCAGGGTTTACTGAGTGTCGCATTTACCATATTGTAAAGAAAAACACCGGCCGCCTCCTTAGCTAAAATTTCCTCGGCATCTTGGTATATAGCCACACGTTTCTCATTATTAAATTCCTCTGCTGCAGCATCTACTAATCTGTCAAAGGTATTATCTCGCCAGTCTTGCCTTCCTGACCCCATCGGTTGAGAACGCCAGGGTATAGCTATCATGTCACTAGGATCAGGGTAATCCATATTAAACCAGAGGAAACCCCAGGGAATTTCATGGTTGCGCATGAAAGAATTAAATGAATTAGTAGGCTGCTGTCTGAGACGTACCTTTATATTAAGATGCTCTTGGAACATTTGTTGCATAGCTACTACCACATTCCATTCATCGGGCGTTGGTGGTTGTCCTCGAACCCAAAGTTCCAAAGGAGGTAAACCCTTTCCGCCGGGATACCCAGCTTCAGTTAATCTCTTTCTAGCTAATTCTGGATCAAATACTTGATACTTTCTAATTCGGTTTACTTGATACCCTGGAAAACCTTTGGGCAACATTCCATAGGATGGAGTTGCAGCACCCCCTAGAACAACTTTGCATATCGATTCACGATCGATAGCATGAGCAAGAGCCTGCCGCAAAAATACGTTATTGAAAGGAGGTTTATTCGTCTGAAAAATAGTGTAGTAAGTTCCAAAATTAGGATAGGTTATTAACTCTCTTTTAAGAACAGGGTCCATTCGGGCATGCTGGTAATCAGGTCCGCCAACACCCATTCGGTCAAATTCATTATTTTCATAAGCGGTTAACCCTCGCCAACCCGGAAGAACAAAAGTAAAATCTATTTGTTCAAGATATCCCTGCCAAGGTCCATTATAATGAGGGTTTAACACATATTGCATTTCGACATTTTTGTCCCATGAAGCAAGTTGCCATGTAGAATTGGATACACAGTATTCTGGTTCTGTCCATTGCCTACCATATTTCTCAACCTGCCAACGAGGCGCGGGGACAGATGTAAAAAAGGTAAGAATAAAAGGAAAATAAGAGCAAGGTTCTTCTGTCTCTATTATAAGTGTTCGTTCATCTACTGCTTTAATACCAAGCACGTTCTTATCAGTCGTCTGGCCAGTATTATAGGCTCTTGCTCCTTTAATTGGATAATAAAAATAAGCAAAGATGTTACCTGATGCTGGATCAATTAATCGGCGAAAGGACCATTCGAAATCCTGAGCTGTCACGGGCCGACCATCGCTCCACAGAGCTCCTGGCCGGATCTTAAAAGTCCAAGTGACATGATCATCAGCTACAGACCATGATTCCGCAGCCGCACCTTTGATCTCCATATTTTCGTCGCAAACCAGCAAGGATTCAAAAAGGAAAGCGTTAAATTGCGCATCAAAAAGAGAGATCCCCACATCAAGAGTAGAAGGCTCCACCATACTCAATCTAATGTACTGTTGGTCTAGGGCTGCACCATCCGAGGGAAGTTCTCTCCCTATAGAATTAATACGTGACAACTCTGCTTGGATGGTAGGGACATCATCCGATGTCTCACATCCAAACAATAATAAACTTAAAAAAAAGCTAATGCCCCAGGTCCATCGCTGTATAGGGCAAAATTCTATAAGAGGCATTCTCTTCTTCCAAGAATTAGGTTATTCTTCTGAAAAAGCAGCATCAAAAGCTAAATTTGAAGGTGGAAAATCAACGCTTTTTGTAAATGCACAAGCCTCCTCAGCGCCATGTTCACGATCCATACCACTATCTTCCCATTCTATTGACAGTGGCCCCGTGTAACCAATTTCATTCAGAGCTCTAATAATTTCTTCGAAATCAATACTTCCTCGGCCGAGGGACCGAAAATCCCAGTATCGGTCCGAACTTCCAAAAGCTATATGCCCACCAAAAACACCCGCTTTAGTTGGTTGTTCAGACCACCATACATCCTTCATATGGACATGGTATATACGGTGACGGAAATTTCGAATAAATTCTACATAATCTACACCTTGATAGCCAAAATGGCTCGGATCGTAATTGAAACCAAAAGCTTCCCGATTTCCTAAAGAATCAAGGGTTCGCTCAGCTGAAGAAATATCAAAAGCAATCTCTGTTGGATGCACTTCCAATCCAAATTTCACACCTACTTCGTCGAATACATCCAGGATAGGATTCCATCGGTCTGCAAAATCTTTGTACCCATTATCAATGGAAGTGGAATCTACTGGTGGGAAGGAATAAAGGAGATGCCAGATTGATGAACCTGTGAAACCATTGACTACCTCAAGCCCCATGTTTGAAGCTGCTCGTGCTGTCTGTTTCATTTCTTCAGCAGCTCGATTACGGACACCCTCTGGATTACCATCGCCCCAAACATGAGGTGGCAGGATGGCTTCATGACGCGAATCAATTAGGTCACAAACTGCTTGTCCAGCTAGATGATTGCTTATTGAAAAAATCTTCAAATTATGCTTGTCTAATAAAGCTCTACGATCTTCGCAGTAAGCTTTACTTTCAGCACCCAACTGAACATCAAAATGATCCCCCCAACAGGCTAATTCAAGACCGTCAAATCCCCATTTTCTTGCCTTTTCAGCCAGCGAATCTAATGTAAGGTCCGCCCACTGTCCGGTGAAAAGTGTTACTGGACGAGACATGGTTACTTACTCCTTTCTTTCTTATGATCAATGAAGGACATATCACTATCCATAAAGCAAATTTGTTCAAAGGTCGGCTATTTTGACCCAGGTGCCGTTTTCAGAGGATAATGATATGGCCTCTAAAACTGCTTGATCTCTTACTCCTTCGTCGAAGTCAGGATGAAGAAAATGGTTTGATCCAGCTATAGCCTGCATGAGATCATATACCTCATGGATAAAAGTATGTTCCCAACCAATGGTATGCCCAGGAGGCCACCAGCGATCCATGTAGGGGTGGATCCCCTCCGTTACTATAATTTCACGAAAACCCTGAATGTGATCTTCATCTTCTCGATTGAAGTATTGTAATTCATTCATTTTTTCTAAATTGAAGGTTATTGATCCCTTGCTACCATTAATTTCAAAACGATTTCCATTTCTTCTTCCACCCGCAAAACGAGTCGCTTCGAACGACCCCACCGCACCATTCTCAAAACGGGCTAGAGCTAATGTTGTATCGTCAACAGTTACGGGGCCTGTGCGGGTAGAAGTTCCCGTGGTTGCTCCTAGAGCCGAATCAATTTCGTCAACAATTGGACGCTCTTTTATAAAGGTCTCTTGCATCCCTGTAACTTCAACAATTTCTCCTATTAAATACCTCGCTAGATCAATAATATGGGCGTTTAGATCTCCATGGGGGCCTGATCCAGCCTTCTCTTTCTGTAAACGCCAAACTAGAGGGAAATTAGGGTCCATTATCCAATCCTGAAGATAGACAGCTCTCCAGTGATAGATTTGGCCAATTCGGCCTTCTTCAATAAGCTGCTTTGCTAGAGCTACGGCTGGCACTCGTCTATAGTTGTACGCAACCATACTTTTTACACCCGCGTTTTTTACCGCTTTCGCCATAGCTCGTGCATCTGATAGGTTGTTTGCAAGGGGTTTTTCACAAAAAACATGTTTACCAGATTCTGCAGCAGCTATAGCAATTTCGGCATGACTATCTCCGGGAGTTGAAATATCGATAAGATCTATATCCTCACGAGATATCAGCTCCCTCCAATCAGTTTCATATCCTTCCCAACCGAACTCATTTGCAGCACTCATTACATTCTCTTTATTACGGCCACATATTGCTTTCATAACTGGCATTCCTTCGGCATCTGGAAAGAAAAAACCCATATCCTTAAAAGCATGACTATGAGCTTTACCCATAAAGGAATAGCCCACCAGACCTACATTAACGTTTCGCCCCATTTAGAACTCCTTTCACTCACTCTTACTTACCTGGAAAATCTAATCAACTAGCTAGTGATTCTTCTACGTAATCTTTAATTTCGTTGATTGGAACCCTATCTTGTTTCATTGTATCTCGGTCACGCACGGTCACAGTATGATCTTCGATGGTCTGAAAATCAACCGTGACACAAAGGGGTGTCCCAATTTCGTCCTGACGCCGATACAGTTTTCCTATAGCACCAGAGTCATCATATATAGTACGTATCCCAGTCTCCATTTGAAGAGTTTTACTAATATCTTTAGCAGTAGCAGAAATCTGTTCATCAGTCCGTTTGAGTGGAAAAACTGCTACTTTTATCGGTGCTAGATGTGACTTTAAGCGTAACACGGTCCGGTAATGGTCACCGATAATTTTTTGTGACAAGTTTCGAAGAGTTTTACCATCTTTAATTCGGTCAGCCCCCGGCATTGCTAAAAGAGCTTCTATAAGCGGCATATTTTCTGGCAGATCTTTAGAGATTGATTCTCCCAGAGAAAGCATAGAGTCTTTCGTGTCAACAGGTAATTTATCATTTTTCGCAACTGATTTATTAAAAGCCTGCAAACCATTTTTAACATCACCCAATTTCTCCGGGGTCGGTACCTTAACCATCGGTTCATCATACGCTTCTGAAAGAATAGCTAACATACATCTACCAACTCCTGCTGAAGGTTCCACCACAAAAGGAATAATGTGCTTATTCTCACGCGGATCAAAATAAGAAAGCCTAGTCGTGCTAGACTGGTTCTCAACTACCTTTGCAGTAAGTTCATACTGCTCTTGATACCGTGTATGAGACCCTAGATCAAAATCAGTCCGACTAGCAATTCCTTCTAGTTCTTCATAACCTAGAGTCGGAAATTTGTACATTAGATCGTATGTTTTTTTTGAATAGTGGGCGAGATCCTTTTTCGGAACTTCATCAACCCGAATCTTATTTCGACTCAAACCAATCGATTCCCACCATAAAAGACGTTCTTCTAACCATTTATCTTGCCATTTATCTTCAGTTCCAGGATAAACAAAAAATTCAATTTCTAACATATCAAATTCACGAACTCTAAAAAGGAAGTTTCGGGGATTTATCTCATTCCGAAATCCCTTTCCAACTTGCGCAATGCCGAAAGGTAACTTACGGGCAGTCGTAGTTAATACATTATTAAAATTTACGAATATACCTTGGGCTGTCTCAGGGCGAAGGTAAGCATATGCGTTGTTTTCAGAAACTGGACCTACCTGCGTTTTAAACATTAAATTAAAGGGTCGGGGGGCGGTGAGGTTTGTGGAACCGCATGTGGGACAAGATTCCCCAACCTGATCAGCACGCCAACGCCCTTGACAATTTCTACAATCTACTAAGGGGTCGACAAACGTTTCCTCGTGGCCCGAATACTTCCAAGTAAGAGAATTCATAAGGATCGCACTGTCGAGACCTTCCATATCATCTCTTTCATAGACGTTTCTCCGCCACCATGATTCTATGATATTTTTCTTCAACTCAACACCTATAGGGCCGTAATCGTATAATCCCTGCAAACCACCATATATTTCGGATCCCGGAAAGATTATTCCTCGACGTTTGCAGAGGGAGACCAATTGATCTAGAGAGACAGCAGACACTACGGTCCTTTCTGTTGAATTTTTAAGAGCATTAGAGATATAAGACAAAAAAACAACTCGTTCACCATAAATGAAACACTTCTCAGTGTCAACCCCAAACGCCCATCTATTTTTAAAATATAGATTGACATAATGATCGTAGCGCAGCAATGATACATAATGTTTCTCAATGCTTCCAATCATAAACCATTTTCGAACTTGCCAAACTAATGACCCAGAACTCTACAAAACATACTGATACTAGTGTTCCCTCAGATCATTCTAAAAACAATACCGGGGTCCCCCATTACGGAAACATCGGGGCTGAGTATGATGCTGTTAGAACTAGCGCTGGTATATGTGACCAGTCTCATCGTGGAAAACTAAAGATGACAGGAATGGACAGACAAACCTTTTTGCATCGAGTAGTTACTAATAATGTACAAAATTTGGCGGTAGGTGAGGGGGTATATGCTTGTATGCTTACCCCCCAAGGTAAAATTATTTCAGACATGGCGATCTACGTTCGTGAAGAAGATATATTAATTGATGTAACCCGTATTCATGTAAATATTTTAAAAGAAACCCTAGAGAGATATACCGTTATCGATGACGTTGAAATAAATGATATTACAAATGATTATGGTTTAATTGGGGTCTACGGCAAAGATGCTATTATAAAGCTTAAGGACGCATACGGGGCTATAGAAGGATTATCCCAATATGGAAACGTAGAGATAAAATCTGGACCATCTTCTTTGACTTTGGTACATTCTTACCGCACAGGAGAAGATGATTACGAAATCTATTCCCCTATCGAACAAATTGGTGATATCTGGGAAACCCTAACTAATCTCCAATCTCCTAATCCATGCACCCCAGTGGGAATGGCCGCGATCGAAATTCTCCGTGTCGAAGCTGGAATTCCATGTAGCCCGGCAGAGCTCAATAATTTGACTATTCCTAACGAATCAGTCAGAGAACGGGCAATCAGTTTTTCAAAAGGGTGTTATATCGGTCAAGAACCTGTCGTAATGATGGAACACAGAGGGCAGCCCAACCGACTATTATCGGGTTTTGTTATTGAGGGAACATCCTTACCAGAGAGGAATTGTACGATTAAACAGGATGGCAAAGATATAGGATGGATAACCACCGCTGTATATGGACGTGGCATTGACAGTATAATAGCTTTAGGTTTTATCCGACGCCAATTCAAGCAAATCGGAAAACGAGTTACAGTATTAGTTGATGAACAGTCAGTTGAAGCTGAAATTGTTGATCTTCCTTTTTACATATCTAATCGTTAAAATAGTAAACTTTTCCATTTTTTATGTCGAATACTTATTTCTCTTTAAATACTCCCTTAGACATGCACATACACTTCCGAGAAGGTGATATGCTCAGAAATGTTGCACCTTTGAGTGCTGAGACCTTTTCTGGTGGTGTAATAATGCCAAACTTAGTGCCACCTGTAGATAACTTGAAACGTTTAAATCAGTATGAGCAGGAGATTAGAGACACCCTAAAGGGTTATGTTTTTGAACCTTTTATGACTTTGTTTATGAAGCCCTATACAGAACAAGAATTGGCTCAGATGAAAGATCGTATTATTGGTATAAAACTTTATCCTGCGGGTATAACCACGCACAGTGAAGATGGGATCAACGAAATACATGAAATTGCAAAAACGCTAGAGTTAATGCAGGAAATGAATATCCGCCTCCTAGTACATGGAGAAACAAATGATTTTGTTATGGACCGAGAGCAAGCATTTATACCTATCTATGAAAAGTTAGCAAACCATTACCCACTTCTTAATATTGTTATGGAACATATTACAACACGGGACACAGCTCTTCTACTTGATCGGTATGAAAACTTATATGCAACTGTTACCCTTCAACACCTAATGATTACTCTGGACGACGTGGCAGGAAATCTTTTAAACCCACATTTATTCTGCAAACCAATCGCTAAACGGCCAGAAGATCGAGATTCGTTGCTCTCTCTTGCCCTAGAATCCCATCCTAAACTTGCCTTTGGTAGTGACTCTGCCCCTCACCCTATAGATGCAAAAGAGTGTTCGGGTTGCGCTGCAGGGGTTTTTACAGCTCCGATTGCATTGCAGATGCTCGTTGAGCTTTTTGAGGAAAATAGGGCACTGAACCAACTCCAAAAATTTGTTTCTGATAATGCAAAACAAATCTACGGTGTGAGGCCTCCAGAGAAAACAGTAGTTTTTGAGAAATGTGAAACTGTTATCCCCAACCAATACGGCAATGTCATACCAATGTTTTCTGGAAGAAACCTGAAGTGGCGAGTGAAGGAAATAAGCTAAGTATAACTTATTCATTATTCATGAAAGAATATCTATTTCAACATAATACTATTAGATATAATCCATATTCTTAGGCTTTCTTTCAGGTAGTAATTACTCCGTAACTGATATACCTCAGCATGATATAAGCCTGGTCCAGGGACATCTATCAATAATTTCTGTTCATCTGTCTCAGCCAATACTTTACCATTCCTGTATAATTTGATTCTGATGGCTCCAGATGAGGGAGCAACAACTTCAATTTGACCACCGGCTTTATATTTGGTTCGAGCGCCCATAGGAAAGGTCTCCGCACCAACATTGAAATCGAAAGAAAAACCTGGAGCTGTTTCGTATCCTTCCAAAACGACATAACAACTTCCCCTCCGTATTGAGTTGAGTAAGATATCTTCATCCACAACTGAATCTCCTGTTAATTCAACCTCGGTAATCACGTAGGTTCGAATAAGGCCAAATAGGTCTTCATAGGAAGGGAAGGGTAATGCTAGATCTTGCCAAATGGGTATGCGCTCATGAGCGTCAGCACTGCCTACGATACTTAGCCTCGTTTGTTGAGAATGATTTAGCCATAATTGAATAGATTTACTAGGTCGATCTATTAAACTGTTAAATGCCTCAAGAGGCATGATGGGAAGGAAAAATAGAGCTCTGATTAGTTCTAATATATTATCATCACGCCAAGCTGTATCTGCATTAAATATTTCTAATCCATCAACATTATCCACAGTCCAATCAATCCATGGCCGCCGACCTGTTGGGTGAGCGATAAGGGAAACACCACCTGCTTTGGATATCTTATCAAGCAATAAAGGGAGACCAAGAGGACCTTTTTGTTGTACATGGTAACCAACACCAAGCGACAATAGATGTCCGGAGCTCGTATTAACTTCTTCCCCGACAATTAGCAAAATATCGCTATGATATCCCTGTTTACCATCCAACCTAGCTTGCAGCGTATCATGATCTGTAAGAATTATAAAATCTAATCCAGTTTTATGGCCGCTTTCGATAATATCATCAACTGTTCCTCCTCCATCGGAGTAGAGAGAATGAACGTGAATAACACCGGAATATCGTAAAGGATAATCAGAGGTACTAGAAAGGCCTACTCGTTTTGATTGGGACTGAATTAACAGAAACCCGTCAATGAGAAAAAAAAGAACACCAATTGACATCATAACTTTGACAAAAATTTTTATTCTACTTGTCACTGATCTCATTGATACATTGACCTACTTCCTAAATGTTTATTTCTTCCATGCAACTTAATAAGTTTGATACCACTGGATTAATTCTCTCACTATTATTTTTTTAAGTCTTTAAAAATAAAACTTATTTGGCAACAAACCTCGAAGCTAAGTCCCAAGAGTCTCCTATCGCTTCAATATTATATTGAACCACAGTAAACAGACAAGGGGAAGCTATACAAGGGTATACCTAGGCAACATTAAAGATGGTCTTACCGAGTATTTTTCGGAGAAAGGAATGACGATGTATCTCTGATGGTCCCTGTGTCGTTAAAACATCTATGTGTGCAGGAGTTCCATAACCTTTATGACTAGCAAATCCATATATAGAATATTTTTTATCAAAGGCTACCATAATTCGATCACGTGTTACCTTAGCTATTATTGACGCTGCAGCTATTGAGAGACTTTTAGTGTCTCCTCGCACTACTGGGGTTTGGTAACCTCCCCAATCAATCGAGTCAACTCCATCAATTAATAAATGATCAGGATTAGGTGAAAGAGCTTCAACTGCTTCTTTCATCGCAAGAAGATTTGCACGCCGGATGTTGATATCATCAATCAAACTGGCATCTGAACTACCAATTCCATACGCGGTAGCTGACTTAATAATTTGGCTGAACAGTATCTCACGTTTTCTGGGAGTTAGACGTTTTGAATCGTCCAGACCGGGCAATTCTACTTTATCGGGGAGGATTACGGCAGCAGCGATAACTGGGCCAGCAAGAGCACCACGTCCTGCTTCGTCGACACCTGCTATGAAACGTACACCCTGATGACCCCGAAGGGACTGCTCTAAAACAGCCATCGATTGGAGTCTAGCGTTCTCTATACTATTCACAGTAAGTTTAATTTCTTCTCTCTGTGATCCGTGCAGCTTTTCCTCTTAACTTTCTCTGATAGTAGATACGAGACTGCCTTACCTTGCCCCTACGTAACACCTCAATATTACCGATCCCGGGCGAATGGAGAGGGAATATACGCTCAACTCCAATACCCTGTGAAATTTTTCGTACAGTAATGGTTGCTCCAACGCCATGGCCAGATCGCTGAATTACTACCCCTTGAAATAGCTGCACTCTTTCCTTGTCACCTTCCCGGACCTTAACCTCTACGCGGATAGTATCTCCGGCACGGAATTCTGGCAGATCAGTTCGCAACTGTTCCGCTGATAAAGTATCTAGTACATTCATAGTTATTTTTCAATCCTTTCTAATTAATCATGGGTACAGATTACCCGTTCTCACTCTGTTTAAGGGTTTTTAAAAATGTTTGATCCTCTCCAGTTAACTTGATATTTTTTAGTAAATCTGGCCTCTCATGAAAAGTTTTCATCAGGGCGTCTTGTCTTTGCCATTTTTTTATTTTTAAGTGATTCCCAGAGAGTAAAATTTCTGGAACCTGCCATCCCTTATAATTCTCTGGGCGTGTATACACAGCATTACCTAGTAAACCATCAAAGTAGGAATCTGTCGTCGCCGAATTTATTTCGCCCAAAGCTCCTGGGATAAGGCGAATTACTGAGTCTGCTATCATCATTGCTGGCATCTCACCTCCCGTAACAACAAATTCACCTACAGAATATTCCTTTGAATCTAAACCCATCACCACTCGCTCATCAACTCCTTTATAATGGCCACAAATCAGGATTAGTTGATCAAGTTCCAAAAAAGTCTTAGCTGTCTCTTGCACGAATGGTTTACCACTAGCCGACAGTAATATTGTAGCAGATCGCGCACTTTGATCAAGCTGCTCTCTAACATGCCTTACTCCCCTAAAAATAGGCTCGGGTTTAAGAACCATCCCAGGGAAACCACCATAGGCATAATCATCTATAGTTTTATGTCTATCCGTAGTAAAAGCACGCAAACTATGAACGAAGATATCGACTAAATCCCGTTTACAGGCTCGGCCAACAATACTTTCTCTAAATGGCCCCATAAAAACATTCGGGAAGGCAGTCAAAATATCTATACGCATTGGTTAAATTAATCCTGGAATCAAATTAATTATGATTTTCGAGTCTTCTGGGTTAATTTCCACTATAATGTTTTTGGCAACTGGTATCATTGCCTCTCCTTTCGACATCCTCACAACCAAAACATCATTTGCTGGCATTGAAATTACTTCCTTTACGATTCCAATTAATTCCCCTTCGGTGGAAAATACCGAACAACCCTCGATTTCGAAGACATAGTAAGAATCATCTGGCAAAGTGGCGATATCTTCTTCGGAAACCTGAATGTAGGCACTTCGAAAACGTTCAGCTTTTTCTGAAGTATCTACCTCCAAGAACTTCATTAACCAGCTATTTCCTTCCTGCCGGCAACTTTCAATTTTCAAATACTCTCGGCTTCCATCACTTAACTCAACACCTATTCGTTCTATATTTCCAAAACGATCTGGGCTGTCGGAAAGGGCCTCCACGCGGACATAACCCCTTAGGCCATGAGGTTTTCGGATAAATCCAATATTAATCCTGTTATCCCTCATACCCTTCCCTGAACCTACCTTATGAAGATTCCGATTGTTCGGCACTCTCTTTATCTACTCCCCGCCACTTAGCCATCGCACCACTCTTTGTCAAAAGTGATCGAACTGTCTCGGAGGGTTGAGCACCCCGATTTAGCCAATCTACAGCCTTTTCTACGTCCATTTCTAATTTTTCAGGGGATATGGGATTGTAATAACCCAAGCTTTCGATATATTTCCCACCTCTGGGAACCCTTGAATCGGTAACAACTATACGATAGAACGGTTGTTTTTTAGCTCCACTTCGACGAAGCCGAATTGCTACTGACATGTTTTTACTCCTCTGCTATCTAAAAGGCAACATCTTCTGACCGAGTCGTTCTAGAGCTCCCGGCCTGTTAAACTGTTTCATCATTTTCTGCATCATATTAAATTGTTTGAGTAACTGGTTCACCTCCTGAACACTAGTTCCACTACCTCGGGCGATCCGACGACGCCTACTACCATTTATAACTATAGGTCGTGCCCGTTCCCCTTTTGTCATAGAACTCAGAATAGCATCCATTCTTATTAGTGCTTTCTCATCCATTTCCATACCCTTTAAGGCTCGTTTATTAGCCCCCGGCATCATCTCAACGATTTCTTGCATAGAACCTATCTTCTCTAATTGCTGGAGTTGAGAGCGAAAATCTTCAAGATCAAATGTTTGCTTTCGCAACTTAGCTTCTAACTTCCGTGCATCCTCAACATCGATTGCATCCTTTGCTCGCTCAAATAATGAAACAACATCACCCATACCCAAAATTCGAGAAGCTAATCGTTCGGGATGGTAAACCTCCAAAGACTCTAGTTTTTCGCCGAGCCCAATAAACTTAATGGGCTTATCTGTTATTTGCCGTAGCGACAAAGCAGCTCCACCTCGGGCGTCTCCATCCATTTTTGATAGAATACAACCATCTATATTAAGATTTTGATCAAATATCTCTGCTACATTTACCGCATCCTGCCCCGTCATTCCGTCTAACACTAACAATATTTCATTAGGATTGTTCAATTCTTGAATTCTCTGTAATTCTTCCATCATTTCTTGGTCGATGTGCAACCGGCCTGCCGTATCAAGAATGACAACATCATATTCCTGATTTTCTGCATACTCCACAGCGCCTTTGCAAATCACCTCAGGGGATTCATCCTTTTTGCGAGATATAACTGGTATTTCGAGTTGATCACCCAGAATTTCCAATTGTTTGACCGCAGCTGGCCGATAAATATCAGCCGCCGCCAATATTGGACGCTTATCTTTCTTAAGGCAGTAGTTTGCGATTTTTGCCGCACTGGTCGTCTTACCAGAGCCCTGCAACCCCACTATCATGATAACTGTAGGAGAGGTTTCCGAGAATCCAATTTCAACAGCCTCTTCTCCCATAAGAGAAATGAGTTCCTGGTTAACAATACCAATCATCTGTTGGCCCGGAGATAAATTCCTTAACACTCCCTGCCCCAGCGCTTTCGTCTTAACAGATTCGATAAATGCTCGAGCTACCTTGAAATTTACATCTGCCTCTAACAAAGCCCGACGTACCTGCCGTAGACTCTCATCAATATTTTTTTCTGTCAATTTACCCTGACCGCGAAGTTTTTTTACAATACCCTGCATGCGGTCTGATAATTCTTCAAACACAAGTCTCTCCAAAAAAATTAAACATCTCGTCTTAGCCTAACAGCAAAAATGCCGTCAACACCATGAATTGAAGGTAACGTTTTAACCTTTCCTTCAAAGTCCATAACCTCACTTATTTCATTTGGCCAGTCAACTGGTTTCTCTAAATGAAATTCTGGTTGTCTATTACAAAATTCAGAAACAACATCTTCATTTTCTTCAGGCTCGATTGTGCAAGTACTATACACCAGTAAGCCACCCTTTTTTACCAGTGCAGCACCGTTCTCCAATAGCTTCAGTTGAAGTGCATGGAACCTTTGAAAATCCTCAACACTACGCCGCCACCTAATATCTGGCTTCCTAGCTATAGTGCCAAGGCCTGAACATGGCGCGTCAACAATCACCCGATCCACCCCAGCTTCCAGTGCCAGGAGACTACCGTCCATGGCTATTATATGTAACTGGCTCAATCCCAGTCGTCGACGGTTTTCTTCAACTTGATTAAGACGCCGAAGTGATATATCGCATGCGACAACGTATCCTTCCGCACAAACAAATTGCGCTATATATGTTGTTTTTCCGCCCGGAGCGCAACATAAATCTACAATCGTCTCACCTGGCTGAGGGTTTAGTAAGTGGACTGCAAGCCCAGTACTCTCGTCCTGAATTTGGAACAAACCCTCATCATAGTAGGGCAATTGGCGTGGATCACCCCTATGCCGCATAGATACAAAGTCACTAAACCAACGACTTGGTTCTACTTGAATTCCATGATCTCTTAGTCTGCTAACAAGCACCTTAGGTGAAATCCTATCTGTGTTTACCCGAATCGTCAGGGGGGGCACCTTATTTCCAGCTTTCATCAGATTTTCAGCTCCCTCAGTTCCATAACGTTCAATCCACCTTTTTATCAGCCATGTTGGGTAAGAATAAGTTATTCCCATTTCCTCAATGGGATTATCCCTGCATTCGGGTTTTTCAAATTCTTTCCGCTTTCGGATAGCGTTCCTCATTATAGCGTTGGTTAGTCGAACAGTGCCTTCATGGCCATAACGACGAGCTAGTTTTACTGATTCATCAGTAGCAGCAGAATCAGGAATCTGATTCATCATGATTAACTGATAAAGTCCCATACGAATAATTTGGCGAATCCAAGGTGTTAACGATTCGGGATTCCCTCGCATTAACCGACCAAGTATCCAATCTAAACGCCTTCGCCAACGGATGCTTCCATAAACTATTTCAGTTGCTAAAGCTTTGTCTCGATCACTAAAGCTGTAACGATGGAATAACGTATGGAGGCTTTCTTGTGGAACCGCTTTCCGGATCTCCACATTGTAAAGGGCCTTCAAAGCGATCTCTCGAACCACCGGCTGTCTCTGGTGTGAAATAACTAATAGCCTCCAAAAATAAGCTAAGATTTTTCTAGTATACATCTACTAACCACTCGGTTAGTTATAAATTAATGGCACTTCGATTTAAAGTATAGCTATGTACTTACATGCCAAATTGATCTCCTACGGAAGGATGGTACCCTTGCACAAATTCTGTACCTTTCATCTGATTTTTTCCTTCCGGCTGAACTACTAACAGGTTCAAACAACCATCGCCAGTTTGGACTATTATACCGCGTTTTTCATTTGCCTCAATTACAATTCCTGGAGCATATCCACTATCTCCTCCATTATTAGTTACGAGAGAACTGCGGATCACCCGAAAAAGTTTTCCTCGCCAAGTAGTAAATGACATTGGTATCGGATTTAATCCCCTTACTTTGTTATGAATTATCCTGGCAGATTCTCTCCAATGAATCCTAGCATCCTCCTTTGAAATCTTAGGAGCTGGTGTTATTTTGCCAGTCTGGGGGCGCTGTTGACTCTCGCCAGACTCCATAAAATCCACGGTACGAACAACTAGGTCTGCCCCAATTAATGAAAGACGGTCGTGAAGATCCCCGGATGTTTCTTCTGGATTAATCAATACCGATTTTTGATCAAGTATATCTCCAGTATCCACTTTTTCCTTGATTAAAAACGTAGTAACTCCTGTTTCTTTATCTCCATTTATTATTGCCCACTGTATCGGGGCAGCTCCCCTATATCTAGGGAGAAGAGATGGATGGAGGTTAATTATACCGGCAGGTGGTATTTTTAGCAATTCAGCTGGCAATATCCGAAAAGCTACTACCACAAAAAGATCAGCTTCGACCATTGCCAATTCATCAAGAAAACTAGGATCAGAGAGATTTTCAGGTTGCCAAAGTGGATAATTATGTGCAATAGCTGTTTGTTTAACTGCCGTTGAAAGTGTTCTCAGCCCCCGACCTTGGGGCCGGTCGGGCCCCGTTACCACACCCACAATCTGATGTCTCGATCGTTCCGACAACGCTTCAAGACTTGGCACTGAAAAATTGGGTGTCCCCCAAAAAACCAATCGCATTTAGTCCACCTGGATGCTTTCCTTGAATTTCTTCAGTTTTTTTCGATGAAATTGAAGCCGAAATTTGTTTAAATAATCGATAAAAAGTATTCCTTCTAAATGGTCATATTCGTGGATTAAAACTCTAGCCAGAAGTCCTGTCCCTTCAATTTCCAAGGGGTCTCCGTCCAAATCAGTCGCCTCAACACGGACAAGGTTAGGCCGAGTAACCCTGTCAAACATTTCTGGCAAACTTAGACATCCTTCATCTCCTGTTTGCTCTCCTTCCTGTTTGACTATTTTTGGATTCACCAGCACTAGATAATCTGGTTTCGTCTTCCCTTCCAAAGCCCGGCCTCGGCATTCAATGTAAAGATCTGGGGTAATTGCTGTTAGGTTAAGAGCATACATCCTAATAGACTCTCCAACCTGGGGAGCTGCTATCCCAACCCCATCTGCTTTGACCATGGTGTCTATCATATCTTCACCAAGCCGACGATGGCTTTCCGTTACTTCCTTTACCGGCCCTACTTTCTTTCTGAGGACCGGGTCGCCATAAATTCGTATTGTTCTCACTGCCATGCTAGTTCCTAATCTTCCTTGGTTCCTTTTTTACTACTCACCAGACGGGATATTGCACTTCGCTGCAAATCGATCCGCACATCATCGGCAATTCGCACTGTGACTATATCAGATTTTAGGCCTGTTATTACACCTATGATGCCTCCTTGAGTCACAACTTTGTCTCCGTTTTGTAGGTTATCTAACATTACTTGTTGCTCCCGCTGTCTCTTCTGTTGTGGTCTAATAAGAAGCAGGTAGATGATAAGAAACATCAAAAGAATCGGAATCATAGAAATGAGAAATCCTGGTCCAGCGTCTGCCCCACCTGATGCCGGCCCCATAGCAAATGCATCTTGTATCATTTAGAATACTCCTTTCGTTTTTTCCCCTTGTGATATATGGTTAAAAATGAATTACTCCATTCGGTAAAACGTTTTTCTACTATGGCCGTCCTAATCTCTCCAACCAGCCCAACATAGAAATGAATATTATGTAAGGTACCCATTCTAGGACCAAGTATTTCTCCCGCACGATACAAGTGACGAATGTACGAACGACTAAAGGTCTGACAAGCATAGCAAGAGCAGTTTTCATCAATAGGTTCTGATTCATCTTTAAAACGGGAGTTATAAATATTTATACGACCAGATCGGGTATAAAGACCGCCATTACGACCTTCCCGAGTGGGGATGACACAATCAAACATATCTATTCCCCTTCCTATAGCATCTATAAGATCCTCAGGTGTCCCGGCCCCCATAAGATAACGAGGTTTATCTTTAGGAAGACATCCAACAGTTACATCGATCAGGTCACCCATGGTCGATTTTGGTTCGCCGATCGACATTCCTCCTATAGCATAAGCATCCATCCCTTGGTCAACCAAAGACCGTGCACAATCAACCCGCAAATCTTTATAGATACTTCCCTGAACGATGCCGAGTAATGCTTGAGGTTTTTTCCGGACATCTCCCAACTCTTCAAAACGTTTTCTCGAACGAATAGCCCAACGTAACGTGAGAGAAACCGAATTTTTCGCATACTGGTAGTCACATGGATATGGCGGGCACTCGTCGAGCGGTGCAATAATATCAGCACCGAGGGCTGTCTCAATTTCCATTACTGATTCAGGGGTAAATAGATGTTTCGAACCATCAATATGAGACTGAAAAACTACTCCTTCTTCCTGAATCGATTTGAGATCCGACAAACTAAAAACTTGGTATCCCCCACTATCTGTTAATATAGGACGTTGCCAGTTCATAAAATCGTGTAAACCTCCCTGTTGCCTAATCAAATCATGACCTGGGCGAAGAAATAAGTGGTACGAATTACTGAGTATAATCTGGGCACCCGCTCTCTCAAGTTCTTCAGGAGTTAAGGTTTTAACTGTTGCCTGAGTTCCAACCGGCATAAAAACGGGAGTATTAATTATACCGTGGGGGGTAATCATACGACCGACCCGGGCATTTGAATCCGAATTAATTAACTTAAACTCTAGCAAAACCATCTCCAGAAATTCATAATATAGAGGGCTATAATTCAGAATTATTCGAGTGACTTTATCGGCCCTTCACCACGCCCCTCGATAAACTGTTGGACCAGTGGATCATTACTGTTTCTAATTTCTTCTGGTGTTCCGACCACATGAATCACACCATCATGTAATAACGCGATCCGATCCGCGATTTTGTATGCGCTGATCATGTCATGAGTCACTGCTACAGCTGTAACCGATAGTTTTTGATTCATATCCAAAATCAAGTCATTGATAATATCAGCCATTATGGGGTCTAGCCCAGTCGTTGGTTCATCGTAGAGAATATATTCAGGATTCATAGCAATCGCTCTAGCAAGCCCGACCCTTTTACGCATACCCCCTGATAACTCAGCTGGCTTCTGTTCCTCTACACCGGACAAACCAACCAAATTTAAACAGGTTTTTACCCTTTCAATAATCTCCATTTCCGTTTGATCGGTATGAATCTGTAGACCAATTCCCACGTTTTCTCCCACAGTCATAGAGTCAAAAAGAGCTCCACCTTGGAACAAAAAGCCAAATCGTTTTCTGAGTTCATCTAAGTCAATTCCATTCAGCTGGGTAACATCCTGCCCATCTATCAGAATAGTACCACTATCTGGATGCAATAAACCCGTAATATGTTTTAGTAACACACTCTTTCCACATCCACTCCGGCCAATGATAACCATTGTTTCACCGGATTCGATTACTAGATTAACATCCTTAAGTACGGATTTGCCAAATGACTTTTGTAGATTAATTATTTCAATCATGGATAGGTAAAATACATCCTACACTATAGATGGTTAATACGAGGCGGATTCCGGATCTTCGTGAAACACATCTTGATTTTCAAAACGAGCGAAACGGTCGACAAAAACAAGGTCAACGGTCCCTATAGGACCATTTCGTTGTTTACCAATAATTATTTCTGCTTGGTTATTTTCATTTTCCTCTCCTCCATCACCATAGCGAGAAGGGCGGTAGATAAATAAAACCACATCAGCATCCTGTTCGATTGCACCGGATTCCCTTAAATCGGAGAGCTGTGGACGTCCGTCACCCCCTCGAGTTTCTACAGCTCGAGAAAGCTGCGAAAGAGCTATAATAGGAACATCTAATTCCTTAGCAAGTGCCTTTAAATTTCGTGATATTGCTGATATCTCCTGCTGCCTATTTTCCGAGTCTTTAGGTCCCCTCATTAGCTGCATATAATCGACTGCTAGTAGCCCAATATCTTTTCGTTCAGACATCAATCTCCGTGCCCGAGAACGCATTTCTGTCACTGATAATGCTGGCGTCTCATCAATGTACACAGGAGCTTCGGCCAAAGCTCCCACAGCAACACTAAGATTTGACCAAGCGTCTCCAGGCAATCGCCCCGTCCGCATTAGGTGCGAATCTACCCGAGCTTCACTGCACAACATCCTCTGAGCTAATTGATGACTAGTCATCTCCAGGCTAAAAAATCCCACTCCAATCTTTGCTTCTACTGCTACATGTCGAATCATGTTAAGACACAGCGCTGTCTTGCCCATAGCTGGACGTGCCGCTATGATAATTAGATCACCAGCCTGAAATCCCGCTGTCATTTCATCTAGTCGTTTAAAACCAGTCGGAACCCCAGTAACAGTACTATCTTGTTCATGAAGTTTTTCGATATTTGAAAATGTGTCGTGTAGGATCGGATTTAGCTGGGTGAATCCCCGACGAGCATCACGTTGGGAAAGAGAAAAAACCATTTGTTCAGTTTCATCTAAGAGTTCTGCCGTATTTTCTGTTGATTCGTATGCCCGTGATGCGATTTGAGTAGCTATGTTGATCAATTTTCGTCCCTGCGATTTTTCCAAGACAATCTGAGCATGATACTCCACATTTGCTGCAGTAGGGACGCTATCTACTAGACCAGCTAAGTAAAATGATCCCCCGACTAAAGCGAGTTGCTGGCGTTTATCTAATTCTTCGCTAAGAGTAATAAGATCTGTTGGTTCATTCCGGTCATAAAGGGCAATAATGGCGCTGTATATCTTGCGATTAGCTTCCCTATAGAAAGCTGTTTCATCAAGTATATCAAGGACGATTGATATAGCATCCTGTTCTAGCAACATAGCCCCAAGAACAGCTGCTTCTGCTTCGACAGCCTGTGGTGGGAGTCGCTCTGCTCCATTGCCTTGGTTATTCATAAAAAGACACTCCTAAGTCAAACCAGAATTTTCTATTCGATCATATTCCCTTCGGAGCATTTGCATATCTTCCCATGTTGGCCTTTTGTAAGCTGGGTTGCGTAATAAACCAGATGGATGATAAGTAACAAGGAGTTTCATTTTCTGATAGTCATGAAACTGACCTCGAAGGTCCCGAATCGAACTTTTTGTTTTTAATAACGCCTGAGCAGCAACCCTGCCCAAGGCGCAAATCAAGCGAGGTTGTACAAGGTGAATCTGTTCCTTTAATATGGTGTCACAGGCTTGGACTTCCTCAGGTAAAGGATCCCTATTATTGGGCGGTCTACATTTCAATATATTAGTAATGTAAACATCATCTCGGCTAAAATTAATGGCTCCTAATATACGGGTTAATAGTTTGCCTGCAGCACCAACAAACGGTTCCCCTTGTTCATCCTCACTCGCTCCGGGAGCCTCCCCTACAAACATCACCTTGGCATTTTCTTTTCCGGCTCCAAATACAAAATTTTTTCTTTTATGACCAAGCGAACAGGCTTCACAACGACAATATTTGTCGTAGAGCTGACTAAGTGAAGTTGCCTTAATATTTGAGTCCAAGTACTCCCCCTTTCTAGGCAAAGATATTACCGAATCTAACCCATCGGGGAGGTAGAGGGATTCAATGCCATGTTCCAGATCAGTCTTCAAAGACTCAATAGTCTGGTGCATTAGATTGGTTAGTAATTTTTTCTGGCTCATTAGGACACACTTGATCGCTCTCGAAATAAGCGAACCACCTCGTCTATTATTCGATCTGCCACAACTGACTTGGGTTGCTTGGGTAAAGCCTCATCCCTACCGTCTGGGTGTATTAGTGTTACTATATTGGTATCCGTATCAAAACCAGCGCCTTCAGTTGTAATATCGTTATAGACGATCAAGTCGAGGTTTTTATCAACTAGTTTGTCCCGGGCATAAACTATTCCATCATGAGTTTCCGCAGCAAAACCAATTAAAATGGAACGCTTGTGAGTACTAATTTCTTTTAGAATATCCCGGGTAGGATTCATTTTCAACTCTAGTGGTGATGTGGATTCTTTCTTTATCTTTTGGTCAGCCTGAATTATAGGGCTATAGTCTGCTACGGCTGCGGCCATAATTATAGCATCTTGTTCATCATGATATTTCAAGACTACTTCGCACATTTCTTTAGCTGTTCTAATCCGTTTCACTATTATCCCGTATGGATCTTCCAGATCTGTGGGCCCCGACACAAGAGTGACTATAGCACCGCGACATGCAGCGGAACGGGCAATGGCATAACCCATTTTCCCACTTGAACGATTAGTCACATAACGGACAGGATCAATATCTTCTTCTGTTGGTCCCGCACTAACCAATATTCTGTGTCCGGCTAGATCTTTATTAGGGTCAGCAAGGATAGCTATTGCCTCTGCTATCGAATCAGAATCTGGCAATCTCCCCTCTCCCGTTTCACCATTAGCCAATAAGCCATTTTCAGGTTCTATTATGTTTATTCCACGACTCTTTAACAGCTCAATGTTATTCTGAACAGCAGGGTTTTTCCACATCCTAAAATTCATCGCCGGGGCGACAATACATGGTGAATCACAGGCTAACATCAGGGTAGTGAGCAGATCGTCACCCAAGCCGTTTGCTATTTTACCAATAATGTTAGCTGTTGCAGGCACAATTGCTATAGCATCAGCCCATACTGCGAGATCTACGTGTTCTTCACCGGTTTTTTCAGAATCAATAAATTGGTCGGTACCTACCGAATTTGCTGTCAAAGCCCTAAATGTAAGTTCCCCGACAAAAGCACTAGCCTCGCGAGTCATTAGAACACGGACATCTGCGCCTTCCTTAACGAGTGTTCGAACTACCTCTACTGCCTTATAGGCTGCTATACTGCCAGTCACGCCTAAAACTATATGCCTATCTCTTAACCGTGACATTGATATCCCCTGGATCTATTTTCCATCTTCCTTATCTTCACTCGAGCGGTAATCATGATGCAAATCGTCTCCCAATAAACGATCTAGTGCTACTGTTGTCACCTTCTCCTTACTTTCTTCCTGTGTACCTAACATCTTTTTTTCGAGATTGATTCGACGCGCTTCCAACGCAGAAATCATGACAGCCTCGTAGATATTTCCTGTTATTCCCCTCATGCGTTCTTGAGAAACGTATTTTATATCATTCTTTTTCTTCATTGCTAGTGCTCCCATCGACTAATGCGACACCGTTCGGCTCCTAGGATTCCGAAAATAGCATCGACTGTTATCTGCTGTTTGTCATTATTATTTTCTACCGCGTAATCGTAATCAGGTAGGCATCTAAGCTCAGCCTGAGCTTGATTCAACCGATTATTTATTTCTTCTTCAGTATCAAAACCCCTTTTCTTTAATCTCTCAGCTAAAACATCGACCGAAGGAGGTATTAGAAATACCAATGTGGCGTCGGGCAATAATTTCTTAACAACCTTGCCACCTCGGACATCAATCACCATTAAAGCAATTTTCCCTGCACTCATTATTTTATTAATCGACTCATGTAGAGTCCCATAAAATATTCCATCGTAGACCTCAACCCATTCTAAAAACTTACCTTGGCTTATCTTTAATTTAAAATCATCAGGATTGGTAAAATGGTAATCTTCCCCATCTTTCTCATCTGGACGCATCTTTCTGGTAGTGACGGATATTGACTGAACGACCGATGAGTCCTGATTAGTTAACAAACGACCAATGGTTGTTTTTCCCGCTCCAGAGGGTCCGGAGAGAACAAGACAAAACCCTTTAGAGTATGAATATAATCCGGAATCACTCAATATTCTGTACCTGTTCCCGTACTTTTTCGAGTTCTTCTTTGATATCTATTACCGAATGACTGATTGCCGTATCGTTTCCTTTTGACCCAATTGTATTTATTTCACGATTCATCTCCTGTATTAAGAAGTTAAGACGCCTACCTGGGCTTCCATCAGAGGTCAAAAACTCGAGGAATGTATCGCAGTGGGACCTTAATCGCACACATTCCTCTGTTATATCGGTCCGCTCGGCAAAAAGCGTAATCTCCATGGCTACCCGTTGGGGATCAATTGGATTTTTTTCGAGAAGCTCTCCTAAGCGTTGTTTAAGTCTGTCTTCGAACTGTGAGACACGTTCTGGCGCTTGTTCTTCAATACTATTCAAATTGCCTAATATCTGTTTAATCCGGGCCTGTAAATCTTCCTCTAAGGCTTCCCCTTCACGTTGTTTCATTGCCTTTAAACCAAAAATAGCTTTTGACAAGGCAGTTTCTATACTATCCCAATGGTCTTCTGGATTGACTTCATCTTGATTAAATGTTACGAGCCCTGGATAGGAAGCTAGCATATCTAAGGTCACATCACCTGAAATTCCAAGGTTATCTCGCAGTTTTCGTAAGGATTCGCAGTACTTTCTTCCATTTTCTATATCGACCTGAAATACAGATTCAGTAGAGTTACATTCATCATATTTGATTGATACGGAAATGTTGCCCCGGGTAATCTGGCCTTGAACTAATCCACGCACCCGGCCTTCCAAGGAGCCTAGAGGCTTGGGCATTCTAACAGTTATATCACAGAATCGACCATTAACGGACCGCAATTCTACAGTAGTACGGACACCGTTAATATCCGATTCTCCAGCGCCATAGCCAGTCATGCTGTAAATCATCCGATGCCTTTATTACCTGTTTTAGGCCAACAGTGCATAGAGAACAAAAAATACACGCTAAATAGTTATTTGTCAACAACATATTCGAATTTATCCAATAGCAAATTGTATAGTTTTCAATTCATAGATGAGATAAGAATAACAAGCTTTGTTAAGCATAAATGCTTATATTAAGGAACCATAAGCGCAATAAAAATTGAAACTAACAAATAATGAGTATTAAAATTGCTCCAAGTAAGCATAGGCCCCCAAAATGGACACCTTCATCCTCCAAGCTATTATCGATGAGTGTAAACCATTAAATGGCACTTCGATCGTAGCTATAGAACAGTATGGTCCAACAGAGATTGGCTTGGTCCTTAAAACGACCTCTGGGAGAAAGGTACTTTTCCTTTCTGTACATCCTATTTTTGCCCGAGTTTATCTCAGCGATCCGTCTATTAAGCCTACAGGTTCCTCCCCACTTTTGACATCACTACGTGAACATTTAGTTCCTGGCATCTTATCCGAGGTTAAGATGGTTCCTTTTGAGCGTATCCTAGAAATTCAATGTAAAGGAAGATCATCTAGTGGACTTCAACACTACCGGTTAATGGTAGAGTTTATAGGCAACAGATCTATTTTGGTATTTATAACCGAACCTGATCTAATGATACTAGCAACTCTTAGAAGAATTCGTCGGGCAAATCAATCCTTAGGGCGAGGAAAGAACTATATTCTTCCAACTCCCTTAAATTGTCCTCCTCTCGTAGAAGCTACGCCAGGTTTACTTATTGATTCATTCTCATCTACCATACCGGCTAACAATGCGAAAATTTTGGCCAGCAAATTTGGTGATCTGTCTCGGCAAGTAGCTATTGAAATACTAGCACATGCTAGATTAGATAAAGAAAAAAATAGGGGCGACATCGGAAAAAGTAGACTCTTAGAAAATCTCTGGAAAAGTATTGAAAAATTAGTTTTACGAGTGAAAAATAGAAAATGGACACCATGTATTGGCCGTACTCCAAATGGACAAGTATGTATACTTTCGGCTGTTCCAATTTTTTCCCTCCCCGACACCCAAATTCAAACCTATAGATCTATGAGCTGTGCGGTTGAATCATTTTATAATCAACATATATCTGACGAACAAACAAAGTCTTTAGCTAAAACCCTTCAAAGGACTATTGGGGATGAAATAAAGCGCCTCGAACGTTTGGAAACAAACCTGAAGTTTGATCTTAAAAATATGGAAAGAGAAGAAGAATTTCGACGGTATGGAAATCTCATAACTTCCAACTTGAAACAGTTAAAAAATGGCATAATGGAAGCCAAGGTTACAGATTACTACAGTGCCAGTCAAAAAATAATTACAATTCCATTAAAACTAACCCTCTCACCAGCCGAAAATGCGCAGTGGTATTTTCGCCAAGCCCGAAAAACAAGAGATGGTCGAAAAATGGTAACAAATCGATTAAAACATACTCAGGAAAGACTTAGTGAAATAGAAAAAGTTTTTAAGTTATTCCAAAAGGATCCTGATCATTTAAAGCTAAAGGATATTAGTTTGTTATGTACCAAATTAGAACTTATCAAAGATCCTGGCGTAATCTCTCCTTCGAAAAAATTGAGAAGAAGAACCCAAAACAAACTCAACCCAAGAAAGTACCTGACTAGTGAGGGACATTTATTACTAGTCGGACGCAACAGTAGGGAAAATGAAACCCTCACAAAATCAGCAGCACCCAACGACATCTGGCTCCATGCACGGAATCTGGCTGGTTCGCATGTTATTCTAAAACGAGTTGATAAAACACAAATGCCAAGTAAAAAATCTTTATACGAGGCCGCTTGCCTGACAGCATATTTCAGCAAAGGAAGAGGTTCTACAACTGTTCCGGTAGATTATACCGAACGTAGATATGTTCGAAAGACTAAAAATGGTGCACCAGGGCAGGTTATTTTTACCCATGAGAAAACACTTTTTGTTGAGCCTAAACTTGAACTCAAGCACGCAATTCCTTCTAATGTATCAACTGAAGAATAGTGTAATTTACGAATTTTTTGGCAAGAGGTATTAGCGAAGTCTACCGATGTCATTTTCCTTGAGGATATAGTAATTAGAAGTCACCAGATCGATATCAACCATAAAAGAGTAGGTTAGTTAAAAAGAAATTCTGTCCATAGCCCACCTCCTCGACGAACTCTCTTTTGGCGTGTGATGACATTGAGCGTATTCGTCAACTCAACAGTTAACCCTCCCCTGATATATCTACTAAACCGATAATCTGTTGTAGCTGAAAACCGATTCTGATTTTGACCATTGTTGGCTTGAAAACCAGTATCCAAACGAGAAATTAGCATTCTACTCGTATTCCGAGAAAACTGCAATCTAGCATTAATATCACCGTTTGTTCTTTTCCCGAAAATCCGAATCCCTGAGCGGAGTCTGTAGTCTAAAGCAATTGTTAAGGATCGATTACGTTGTTTCTGATCGGTCGCATTGCTTCCAAAACGGGTCAATCCGTTTATTGTGGTATAGTTGCCTCTAACTACCAACCCAGCGTTTAGATCAAAAATAACTCCAACTAGTGGAGACAAGGTGGTGGTAGTCGTCCGAGTTACCCCGGTCTCATACGAATCTGTAATATTTGAACTACTTGATCCTTGACCAACCTGTAAATCTAATAGCCTTAGGTCGCTTGTTCTTCCTTTTCGCCTGGAATAGGCACTTGAAATTTCGATGCGTCTAAAAATTCGACCAACATTCCCCATTTTTTGAGGATTTGGACTCCAACGGAGAGACATTTCTGGCCAGGTTATATTATTCTGAACTCGGTTCAGATTAGTAGCCTGATTTTGGGTAGATATCCATGTAGGTCTTACAGATAAAGTGGCACCCAATATTCTTAACCCTGTCCCTATATTGAAGGCGGTCCGATAGTTTTCGTTTTCTTGGTTTCGCTGTATTCCGGTCACGCCACCTCCAGAGGCTAATGTATCAAATGGAACAGCAAAATAATTCAGCCCCAACCTTTCTTTAAATGAAGGCCGAGAAATAGCATTGAATAAATTGCGATTACGACTGACGGAATAATTGAGAGTGACAGGAGTGAACATTCTGAAGACTGAAGCGAAGCGCTCTACTATGTTTCGCCGAAACCACCCTGAACTATTTTGACCTGATGTAGACGACCCATTCAGAACTTTTGATACCATCCTGACCATATTAATGCTTGTTCGTATTCCCTGCTGGTTACTAAACATAATAGACCTAGAGTCAGGCGAGCCGCCGGCAAGCTGCAAGAGGGGATTTCGGTTTTCGGAGTAAGTGGTAGTAAAATTATAAGATGGTCTAAACCAAGTGGTAATCTCAGGTCTATAATCCACACCCAGATTTTGCCGATAACTGATTTCTGGTCCGAATTTAAGTTTGGTTAGGGTTATTGTGGAGTCAACTTTCATATCGTTGGCAATTGATAAATTGTAGTTCATTCTAACTGATTTGAATGGTTCTATAACAGTCCGAATATTACGATTAATATATCGTGTAAAACGCTCACCCCGGTCAAAGCTTGCCGCTTGATCATTGCTAGTTTCATCTGATACTATTTGTTGATTCAATCGATTCTGGTAGGTCTGTTTTCTTCGGTTAATTTCGGAGGTCAATTCCAGCCGCACAGGTAGAGGATTAAATATCATTCCTGAAAAAAATTGAGGCAACCCGGTCCATCTAAGAATGGGCCATTGCACCTTTGAACGAGGAGTCAAATCATAATGCATACGAGCCCGATATGAACCTGAGGTATCAATCCTGGAGACCGAATGGCGAAAATAGCTAGTCGAAGTAAAATCTAAGCGAAGGCGTTCCAAGGTCCAAGCAATTAAATGATTCTTAGAACCAACCCTTTTGGAGAAAGAAGCTGTAAAAGAATGATCTGTATTTTCAGTTCGTTGTTCTTCTTGTTTTGCCCTTGTCATAAGCACTATATCAGATCCGACCTGTAAGCGAGGTAGTCTTAAATCGTTCTTCCAACGAAATCGAAGTGGAATAGACAAACCCCAGTCTTTTGGCAACATTTTGCCCAAATTTAGTAAAGTCGAAAGATTAGTCACTGTTGAGGTGGTTCCAGCTTCATCACCTCCGATCCTCCTAAAATGACTATCGACACTCCTTATTGTTCCAAATATAGAAAACACATCAGCAAGATCGGCATTAACTTTGAGCCGCCCAGCCAAACCCCGATCCCGCCTTACATCAGCAGCTCGCAACTCATTTAACCATAACTCGCCCCCCACAAGAATTTCATCATAAGGATTGTATATCCCTACAGTAATATGGCGTATTCTAGCTAGAGCTGGGGAACCAAGCACCCTAATTTGCTTATTACCTTCCAAATCGACTATGGCTAGATTAAGCCCTTCTCCCGGAGGCCCAGATTTAAATCGCACCGAATGTTCTCTTCCATCACTAAGTATAATTGTAGATGTCGTATCTATGGTTGTTTGCCGAGCAATTTCTGTTTCACTTTTTAGAATGGTCAAATCATTGAAAATAATCCTAAGATGATTTTCTTCACTCCAACCCGGAGAAACAGAGGTTCGATATTCATAATAGTCATATTTCCCGCTACCAAATCGAATGTAAAATTCCGGTGATTTCTCTATGTTAAAATTATCTGAACCATGAATATATAACCTTAGAGCGTTATATAACGTGTAATCCTGATCCGAAAACAAAGTCCTATAAGCCTGAGCACTATGATAAGGTTGTAAATTAGTATAATTAAGTATCAGTGATTGTTCTTTATTTTGTAAGCCAGTAACCCTATCATATTCGATAATCGCTCCAGGTGGGGATGTATATTCATCAGGATTATCATGGGTATTCTTCACTGCCACATCGAATTTTTCATCGAAATTTGCTAAGTCAGAAGCTGGTATTGGATTACCAATGGAATCAGTGATCGCCCCACTAAACTCTTCTTGCCACTGATTGCCAACAATATTTATTCCCGCAATACGTATCTTAACTGGTTCTTCAACCTTAGTAACCCAGATACGGACCGTTTCAATTAAGGCCAGGTTAGGTATACCCACGACTCCTTCATAAGCTAAGCCTGTTGACTCAGAACCAGACATTCCCGGGCTTTCAAAGCCTTGACTATTTCCACTATCAGCTTCTAATATGTTTTCTAAAAGGTCAGTGTTTAGGGGTATACGGTACAAGCGCCAACTATCCAAATCCCCCCAATTATTTTGATTCCGGTCGCCACCCGCTACGAGAAGAGTGTCTTCGTGTCCTGGACTTAAATTTATGGCAAAACTAAAATAATCATTCTGTTTTTCTAAGTATCCAGAATTATCAAGATCTTCAGTGTCAGGACGCCTATTTCGATCAGGATCCGTAGCATTGGCTTCCGGACCGTTAATTTTACTATAATCGATCTGATCTATTGGTACCGAACCATCGATTGTACCTTCAAAAGTAAAATTATCTCCATGGGGATCTGGGTTACTTATTGGATCATAACCAAACTCATCTTCATCTTTGAGACCATCAATTCCAATATCTTCCTCGGGTTCTAAAAGATTATTTCCAAACCCATCACTTCTATCGTCTTCCGTATCAAGTTTACCATCTTCATTAAGATCCTCACTAATTACACCAAAATCCATGTGCAACTTACCACGGTTTCCATTTATCCAAACCTCGACGAACCTGCTTCGTGTTTGATCGACATCCCCTCTGGCTAAGGGATGCATTAACCCAGCCCAACGATTTAGGATGTCATTAGTTCCATATGGTATCCATGGGCTATTGAACGTCGAATCAGCAGAAATCCCCCCCCATCGCAAGTCGGGTTCATTTGGATCGAAATCCATTACCAGAACATGTTGCAATTGGTCCCTACCTGTAACTTCCCTAGTTGGATAGATCTGGCGGACATCAACCTGCTCTATCGGGTTATACCAAACTAGCTTCCCCCGCTGGAGATGTGTTTGGTTTTCAGGTGGGCTGGCTGGTCGCCAGCCACTTCTTCGGACACCCAGGTCGGTTTCTACCTTGCTTCCCTCAAAATCGTCTATGAATCCATCACCCAAAATATTTGGATTTGGTATACTTTGAGATATTTCACCCTCTATTCTTAACGAAGATTCAGTCTTACTTAAATCAGCAGGCGCTATAAAATCCATGAATGATGTCAGGAAATTTGGGTTGAAAACTAAACGGGTATCGATTCCCCACATAAGATATCGGCCAGTTTCACGCCCAATTCTCGATTTCTGTTCCAAAGATTTGTCAGATCGATAAAGAAGAGTACCTTTCAACCAAGACTCTTGGTTAAATTGGTATTCACCCTGAAGCCCTAATAATGTATTCGATACTGGTTTGAAGAATGGTGCAAACTGAAATTGGACGGTCACTTCTGCATCAGGACTTAGGGCTGCTTCATTAGTAAAGCGAATCTGGCCTACCTCATAAAGAATTATATAGTCCGATCCCCGTTGAAGTTGTTGCCCATTGAGTCGTACAATTTCGCTACCTTCTATTATATTAGACCGCCCCAACGAGTACTGAGACAACTGATCTTGGTACTCAACTTCCAGATAATATTTATGTAATGTACTAAATTGACTATTAATGAGGTTGCTGGTTAGAGTATAGAACTCAAGGCTTTCATCAGCAATACCTTCGCCCTGAGTTTCGGGATATGCTAATTGGCCAGCTGAAGATTTTGTGAGATTTGGTGCGAAAGGGTATTGGTCGGGAAAAATCAACTCACCCCGTTTAAAATCAATTAATGCGTAATCTATATCAACTAATCTATCAGGTTCGGAGCCAGGATCAAGCCCTCTACGGTCAAGCCCTAATAACTGTATGTAAGGGGTTCCATTCTCATTAATTTCAGCGTGCTCACCCTCGGATCTGAGGCGATAGATTTTTAGTTCAAAATTATCTGGTTCAATATCTGTCTGGCCAAGTGAATAAACATTACGCCACTCATACTGCCATGTCCCCCATTGTGATGGATTATCTAGTATTTCTGGTATAAGCTCTTGTTGTCTTTTTAGTAGACGTAATTTTGGAACATCACTATCCAAACGACCAATTGTTTTGATTTCACCGTCCTGGTTCTCTGTCTCGTAGTAGACAGCTAGTATATCATCTTCCTGTAATGGAGCATCTAATACTATATATCCAAATTTTTGATTTACGTAAAATTCATCCGATTCCAAATATTTAAACTTCCCTTCTACAAATTCTCCAGCATCTGAGCCTTGAATCATTACGCCATCAGAATCATATACCGGGGGATCCAGATAAGCACTGGCATTTACTAACTTCGCCTGATTTGTCATGGTAAGCCGTCCAGACACATATACTTGTATCAATCTAACTGAATCTTCTGGGGCAACCCTGTAACCATTTTCATCCCTAACAGAAAAACTCTGCCGATACCGCTCATCGATGAAATAGTAGGTCCTCCGTTTAAAATCAATATCCCTAATTAACCGCCTTGTTCCTTTGGATCCGGCCTGAAAGGATGCAGATTGGCCCTCACCTTTCTCCTGGCTTGCAATCGCAGTTAGATGAAAATTACCAAGTTGACTTTTCATTTTGATGCCAAATAAGCCATTATGTTGTTGCGTATATCCTGTAAATTCGGTGTTTTTAAGTTCAAGAGAGACATTACCTGCCTCTATGCTTTTTAGTATGCCATTCCCTTCAATACCATCATCCGAAACATCCTGATAACGAATAGAAAGGTTGTTGTCTAAATCCGTGAACGCTTCACTATTCTGTTTTATGTTAACTTCTATCTTCTCACCAATATTTCCTGTCACTGTAAATTCCTGTGTCTGTTTCATCGCGACATTAGGTGCGCGGGTTACCCGATTAGTTGCGGTACTCGTACTACCTTCTTCCCACTCACTAGCCATGTCCATTTCAATTTTTTGATTTCCAATAATCCGAATAACCGGAGTACCTCCACCCAAAAATGTTGGTAAATTGACTGGAAGATCAAGTCTTAGTAGCCCTTCCTGAGTTGATACCATCTTCGTTTCGAAGACGTAAGAAAGAACCGCGACTCGCCACAACTTTTTTAATTGAGCAGCACTACGAAGCTGAAAATACTGTTGAAATGAAAGGACCAGAGGTGCCCTACGCGATAGCCCTTTAGGTTCATCAATGAAGGCTAGAAGCTGCATTTGGGGATAAACGACAGACCGCCCCCCCCAGAGCGTATACCAATCTGTTAGTGTCTGGAACACTTTTCCATTTTGCATTCGGGCTATATCGTCTACCTCATTAAAAGTCACGATATGCTTTTTACCACTATCGAGCCTGATTGTCAGCCCCGAAGTTTCTAAAGTAATAATCCCGATTTGTAATAAAATTAAACTAAGGATAAGTTTCATAGTACAATAAAAAATAACGTGAGGACCCAAGACTTGCAACCCCTCTTCGCAAGATGGCTATCCTTGAACAATTGATGGCACTAATTATAAACTGAATTTTCTTGACAGATAACCGCAGCTTTGGTTATCATAAAGGTTATATTTTGTTACCGTTTCAGAAAACACTTCAATTAAAATTTCTACTTATGGAACAACATACTGCCGAACTAACAACCAGTGGATGGTTTTTTCTTATCTTCGCTTGGACGGTTATCACTGGCTCCACTATTGCTTGCTATTACCGGATAAGAAAGTTGAAGTAGTATCCAGTATTAGATTAGCTATCCATAATTTATTAAATCAACAAGCTTTCTGGTAAATTCTTGCAAACATTTAAAATTTTCCACATTTTGAATACTACTGAGAAATAACCTCCGCCTTGACATTTAAAGGTTTTCGTTTTATCGTGTCGCGGCTTTAGTCTATTTAGAAAACCCTACAGAAAGATTGCCATGCGGATAATAGTTAAGTGTTTCGCCGGATGTAAGGACGCTGTTGGGGCTGCGTCTATAATCTTAGAAATACCAACGGGTTCTACAGTAGGTGAAGCTTTTATAAAATTAATTGAAAATTACCCTGCCTTAGAATACTATAAAAAGAGTATCATGCTGGCTGTAAATAGACAATATGCAGATCGGCAAGTCCAACTGAAGGAAAATGATGAATTAGCTTGCATACCTCCAGTTAGTGGAGGCAATCAAGTTTGTTAAGGATCGATAAAGCAAGTGTATAAAGTGACAACTAATAAAATAGAACCGGATGATCTTTTCGATTGGCTTCAGAAACCTCACAATGGTGCCGTTGTCACTTTTGCTGGTACTGTTCGGTCAGATACGGATGGACGGAAAACATTGAAACTTGAGTATGAGGCTTACACAGAAATGGCCGAAGCCAAGATGAAACAAGTTGGCGAGGAAATTCGTACCCGATGGGGAATTGAAGATTCGGCAATGATCCATCGTGTGGGTGCCCTTAACATTGGGGAGATAAGCATTCTGATCGGGGTATCTACTCCACATCGTAAAAACGCATTTGAGGCATGTTCCTATGCTATCGATAGGGTAAAACAAATAGTGCCAATTTGGAAGAAAGAAATTTGGGCTGATGGAGGACGGGAGTGGGTTGAACCAAAATCCTGACATCCGATCTCTGCCATGAAATACTACGACCATAGCTCAGCACCACTGATTGATCCTCGCGTAATCGACTCAATGGTGTTCTACCTTAGAGAAAGTTTTGGTGACCCTTCAGGCCTGCATCAATTAGGAATAGAAGCGCGTGAGGCAGTCGAAGAATCACGTCGCATGGTTGCTAATCTAATTGGTTCTGAATTGGGTGAGATAATCTTCACAGCTAGCGGATCGGAAGCAGACAACCTAGCTATAAAAGGGTTATCTCAAGCACGGGAAAAATATGGACGTCACATAATAGTATCTAACATCGAACATCATGCTATTTTATATAGTACCAAAACACTAGAACGTCACGGATTCGAAATTACACTGGTCCCGGTTGGCAATGATGGGATTGTTGATCCGGATGAGGTGTTACGGGCTATGCGTCCAGATACTATCCTGGTTTCTGTCATGTTAGCTAATGACCAAATCGGTACAATTCAACCAATTCATGAAATTTCTGACATTGCTCACAAGCAGGGGGCTATAGTCCATTCTGATGCAGTCAGCGCAATGGGACGTTTGCCCATAAACGTTAAAAATCTGAAAGTAGATGCTCTATCAATATCAGCAAGATATATTAATGGCCCCCCAGGAGTGGGAGCACTTTACTTGAAAGCCGGAACTCGGATTCGCCCTCAAATAGAGGGGGGAACTCAGGAAGGAGGTCGGCGAAGTGGATATGAAAATATCCCTGCTATTATAGGATTTGGAAAAGCAGCAGAATTAATAACCAATGAGTTTCCTAGAAGGAAACACCGGCTTAAAACACTGGATGCTTTATTTTGGAATGGACTCAAAAACCGCCTGCCAGAGGTATCGCTGAATGGGCACCCTATACAACGTTTACCCGGACACTTTAATTTGTGGATAAAAGGAGTTGATAGTGAATCATTAGTTCTGATGCTTGATGAACGAGGAATTGCTGTTTCAATGGGATCATCATGTATGTCACATGCCTCTAAGGCATCTCACGTACTTATAGCTATCGGTAGAAATCCGGCAGAAGCACGTTGTTCTCTAATGGTCTCATTAAGTCCTAATACAAAAGAAAGTGAAATTGAAGAAGTGTTAGACACATTGGTTAACGTAGTACATAAATTGCGAAAGATTATGGGTACTAATAATCCCCAAATATAATAAGAACAGGTTTATGTTTTTGAACGTAAGTATTAAAAAGGGTTTTTAGTCATAATGATACAACCTAATACTATACTGGACACCTACGGTTTACTTTGTCCCGTACCAATAATAAAGACAGCTGAAGCTGTTGCTCAACTTTCTTACGGTGATATTTTAGAAGTTCAAGCTGATGACGACCAAATATTAGAAGATTTACCAGCCTGGTGTGCTAGTCATGGACATACGTTAGTAGAAACTATTCAAGATAATGGAGAATTCAGACTTTTTGTTAGAAAAGACACCTAATGTAATCTGAGGTCAACCCTCAGATAAATTCGTTTATTCCAAATTGGCAAATTGTTTAGCTTCTCAGGAGGGTAAAATGGCAGACAAAGTAACTGTACAGGATATAGTTGAGAGATTAAAGCAAATTAAATACCCTGGAGTTGACCATGATATAGTATCAATTGGCCTTGTAAAAAATGTGCAAGCTTCCGATGGTCAAGTAGCATTTAGTTTAGCATTTTCTACTCAAGATGAAGCGATTAGAGGGGAAATTACTGTCACTGCACGGGAAGCTGTAGAAAATATCCCTGGTGTACACTCTGTACAGATCTCAGGGCCTCCCCCCGGAGAATCAGCTACTACTCAGAGCCATGGGGCTGAAGGGTCTGGTATGATTAACTTACCAGGGGTTAAAACGATAGTAGCTGTAGCTAGTGGCAAGGGAGGGGTTGGCAAATCCACTGTTTCGGTGAATCTAGCTGTCGCTATGGCTGAAACCGGCGCCCGAGTTGGTTTATTAGATGCAGACATCTATGGTCCAAGTGTGCCAACGATGATGGGGATCAAGGACCAACCAGGAGTAGTCGGAAAAAAAATACTTCCCATAATAGCACATGAGATCAAAATGATGTCATTTGGCTTTCTTATTCCGGAAGATCAGTCAGTGACCTGGCGAGGTCCAATGGTCCATCAGGCGGTACAACAGTTATTAGGTGATGTCCTATGGGGTGAACTAGAATGCCTTGTTATTGACATGCCTCCCGGAACGGGAGATGCCCACTTAACATTAACCCAGTCGGTCCCATTAACCGGAGGATTGGTAGTGACAACACCACAGGATGTAGCTCTGATTGATGCTAGGCGTGGGGTAGCAATGTTCCAGCAAGTAAAAGTTCCCATACTTGGAATAATTGAGAACATGAGTTATTTTTGCTGTCCCAAATGCGGTGATCGAACAGACATTTTTACGACGGGTGGAGGTAAGAGAGCAAGTGAATCTCTAGATGTACCGTTTGTTGGTGAACTTCCCATTGATCCAGCGGTTTGTCTGGCGGGAGACCAAGGCGTACCAATTGTTCGGAGTGATCCAGATTCTCCTCAAACCCTGGCATTTCGGCAAGTAGCTGATACAGTAATAAAAACGATAGGATTATAAGGAGAAATAAGAATGACAAAAACTATAAAAGCTGTCGGGTTGCTATCCGGTGGCCTTGATAGTACTATTGCTGCAGCTATGTTAATGCGACAAGGGATCGAAGTTCAAGGTCTTACTTTCTATACAGGTTTTTGTGTAGTTGAACATAATCGGAGATCCAAAACACGTAAACGGGCCAAACCGATACGTAATGAAGCCCTGCAGGCAGGAGCCAAATTGAACCTACCTGTCGAAATGATTGATATATCTGGCCCAGATTACCTCAAAGTATTAACTGACCCTAAGTATGGTTACGGATCAGCGGTTAATCCCTGTATTGACTGCCGGATTTTTATGTTCAGGAGAGCCCACCAGTATATGAAGGATATTGGTGCTGATTTCATGTTTACAGGAGAAGTTCTTGGCCAGCGTCCTATGTCTCAACGTCGACAACCTATGCATGTCATCGATAGAGATTCAGAACTAGAGGGGCTTTTACTTCGCCCACTTTCGGCTAAACATCTTCCGGAAACGGTTCCTGAGCAAAAAGGATGGGTTGACCGAGAACTTTTGGGTGATATTCAAGGTCGGTCTCGTCAAAAACAAATGGAATTAGCAGCAATTTACGATATAGAAGATTATCCTTCCCCAGCAGGCGGTTGCTGTTTTCTGACAGACCGTAATTTTGGTCGTCGTATCCTAGATTTTTTTGAGCATGAGGGCAAAGAAAATCTGACCATGGATGATGTTATGTTGCTTAAAGTGGGTCGCCATTTCCGTGTAACTCCCGACGTCAAAGTAATTATTGGACGTGAAGAAGGAGAGAATAAATTTCTAGACCGTTATGCTTCTGGTCGATGGAAATTAGAAACAAAAAATATCACGGGGCCAACCACATTAGTAGAAGGTATCCCAACAGATAAAGATCTGCGCCAGATTGCAGGTATAACAGTACGATACGCTGGATCGAAAGCAAATTTTGAAACACCCGTAACATGTCATTATGAGGATGGTGAGCAAATTATTGAACCCAGTAAGGTCGACGAAGCCCTACTAGAAAAGTGGAGAATATAGGAGTGATCCTCCTTCAACTCAAATATTTAACAACTTAGCCGCATTATCCCGCATGATAGCCATAGCTATTTCATCTGGGAGGTCATTAAGGACACGGGCTATCCCAGCGGCTGGCATAAACATTGGGGCATGGGACCCGAAAAGCAATTGGCTTTCCAAGCCTTTTTCAACTAACATTTTGATACTATCCATCCCATCCAACTGAGATGTATCTAAATATATGTCTGGTTTAGCCCTTAACTGGGGTATCAGATTAAAGCTTGATGGAGTATTCACTCCACCAAGGATTATTTTCAGTTTAGGGTAAGATTCTGCAACATCCATAATATCTTTGATTGGCACATCAGGCACCCTAGCAAGGGTGTGGTGACGACGAGGGTCCTCCATACGTACCTGTACCATAACAATAATACCCTTAAGACTAGCCTCTTCAAAAAGCTCATCAGCCTCTTTTAGCTTAAAACAACAGTAATTGGGTAATAATTTGATTATCTTTACTCCAGCTTTGTCTAATTCTATCGGCCAAGTAGGCAATGTAGGATCAATCACAGGAACAGGACTGATATGATCGTATTGTTCAGTTTCATAAATTATTGAATTACTCAGATGAGGACTTCCACTCCAAGGGGCATCGAGAGAAGCCATAAAAATATATTCGATACCATATTGGGAAAGCAACGTTTGGATCGGTTTAATTTGGGAAGGTATGTTTGGCTTGCCTGGCCACATACCCGCCCACGCATTTATATCTATAAACATTCCTTATTTCCCTCAATGATCTATATTCAATATCCGCAATGCATTGTTCCATAGTATCGACTGCTTATCAGTCTTCCGAATTTCAGCACCTAGAATTTTATTTATCATAACACCAAAATGACGTATCGGGGCATCGGATCCATAAACAATTCTTTTCGCACCGAGCCGCTTTATAGCTACCTCTAGTATTCCACTTTCCGGATCTCCACCCGATGTATCAACAACAACGTTAGGCAAATTAACCAAAGCTTCTATCCCTCTATATCCAACACCATTGAGATGAGCCATTATTATTTTTGATTTGGGATGGCGTCGGGCAAGATCAGCAACATCAAATGGGGTAGATTCTCCAGCAAGATTACCCATACTTTTTAGCCAAGCATGCTGTAGAACTGGTACATCATAGGCTATAGCTGCCTCCATAATTAAATCTAAATTAATATCTTTTGCTCTACGTGCAACCCAGAGTTTAATTCCTAACATACCATGGTTTCCAACACAACGTTCTATCTCCATTACGGCTTCATGTGGAAAAGCTGGTGTCACATAACAGAATGGAATAATTTTATCTGGTTCCACATCACGCATAGAGAGCACATAGTTGTTAGCCCATTGGCATTGTTCAGGAGTGGGCTCGTATGGTGTAGTTTCGTACAAGGAAAATACACACATTTTTGTAATTCCCGATCGCTCTGCCCGCGCAATCAGTATTTTTGCATCCTCCTTGGGGGAAGATGGCTTAAATGTGCCAAAACAATTTAGAGGATGTACGTGAATATCCAGAACTGGGCCATCTGGTTGCAGGTTATTTCGTAGAGAAGCTAATGACATGAGATTAAATCATATATTTTTTTAAAGACGATAAAAGGAGATAGCATTATCTCTAAAAAGCTTGCGTTGGTCTAATTCGGAGAAACTGCTTGTAGCCAAACAAAGAGTCTCAACCCAACGGGGATAATCAGATGCCTGGACCGCGACGGGCCAATCCCCTCCGAACATAACCCGATCGATCCCGAAACTATTAATCACATGATCGATATATGGCTTAAGATCCTCTAGTACCCAATCTGTCATGTTTGCCTCGGTGACCATTCCAGAAATTTTACAGAAAATGTTAGGGAATTCAGCCAGCCTTTCTAACTCAACTTTCCACGGATCAAATAATTTATTTTTTATATCAGGTTTACCAATATGATCCAAAACAAATGATACTTCAGGACATCGCCTTACTAGTTCAATAGTATTTGTTAATTGGGGATGGAATATACATAAATCGAAAGACAAATCATAATCTGGTAGAGCTCGAACACCTTCTACAAAGTTCGATTGTAAACAAAAGTCTACTGTTTCTCCTTGCAACAAACGCCTGATACCCTTGACTAAGGGTATTTGAACCAACTTATCAAGATCATCTTTAATTTTCGTTCCATTTTCAATTGGAACATTAGCGACAATTCCCCGAATCCGCTTATCCTTGCGAGACAAATCGGAGATCCATCGTGCTTCCTTTAAATTCTCCCCCGAGTTACATTCGCATTGAACAAAAACTAATTGGTCGACGTGTATTTTTCCACATGCTTCTCTATATTCCTCCAATAAATACCGCTTGTTTAGTATAGGGATTTCATCCAGCCAACTGTATCGTAAAAAACTTGGGTCCCAAAAATGGACATGGGTATCTACAATAGGGAAATTTAACATAACAAGTACCTTTAAGATGATTTTTCAGCACTACAAATATTACAAGAGTAAGCTTGATACTACGAATAAGATTGTTTTCCGTCAATGGTATTAAATTTTGACCTTGAACTATCTCTTAGCCAGACGTAATATGCTGATGATAATTTTCTCTCAAATTAATTTAATCAAAAACTAAAGATTTTTCTGAATGTCCACTGAAACTTCTACTAATAATACTCGACCGCTCGGGCACCTTTCCCCTCTAAAGATGGCAACTGTGCCAACTTTTGCTGGAATGTTGAAATATATTGGTCCAGGAATTGTTTGGGCTGGGTTAGCTCAAGGTAGTGGAGAACTTATTTGGTGGCCCTACCTTACAGCTAAATACGGTGCTGCCTTTATTGGTCTCCTGATACCGGCATCACTTATGCAATACTGGGTAAACGTGGAAATTGCTCGGTATACAATCATGACGGGTGAAACAGCACTAACTGGATTTAGTCGGATTGGAAAATGGTATGTTACGTTAATTTGGCTTGGTGTTTTCCTCGAAAATATCTGGTTCGGTGCTTATGCATCTGCGGGAGGTGGGGCTCTGGCTGAGCTGACAGGATTTCCCTATGGATGGACAGTTAGAGGCCAATCGTTGTTTTGGGCCTATCTGACTATCGGGATTTATCTAGCAACTCTATTTTTGGGTCGAGTGGTATACCTTATAGTAGAACGCCTTACTATGACCGTCGTTGTTATTACTATTGTAGGTATTCTTTTTGCTGTTTTTCAACAGCCTGTTCTAGCTGTTGCTGGTGAGTTCTTCGGGGTCTTACTCTCCCCAGGATACCAAAAACCACCTAATTGGGATCCGGCTGACTTATCTACTGTTCTTACAGCTATTGTTTTTGCCGGCGCTGGCGGATTTAGTCAACTTTTCCTTTCCTATTGGATGCGGGATAAGGGAGTGGGTATGGCCAGTTATCTTGGACGTATAACAAGCCCTCTACGTGGTGCCCCGGAACCAATATCAGCTACCGGATATGCTTTTGAAAACACTGAATCTAATCATAGGAACTACCGTAAGTTCATGCGATATCTCCATATGGAATCTGGCTTGGCTGTTGGACTAAATCTTATAACCACTATTATAATGTGCTGGTTGGCTTGGGCTCTACTAATGCCTCAAGGAATCGTCCCCTCCGGTTGGGAAATTGCTGTCGTACAATCTGCCTTTTTCGAAGTGAGTTGGGGAACTATTGGCAAAATAATATTTTTGGTTGTTGCTGCTGCTTTTTTATGTGATGCCTGGCTACAGTCTACTGATGGTTTCGCCCGGATGCAAGCTGACTTTATCTACGCCAATGTCAAACGAGCTCGCCAGTACCACTTCCGTACATTGTATTACGGATTCATAATACTTTTTACCATTCTTACAACAGTCACACTCCCCCTGGCACAACCGGGAGACTTACTGATTATCCGGGGAGTCATCGCTTTCATGGCTATGGGGCTTTTTTGCCCGGGACTAATATATTTAAATTATGTTCTGGTTCCTCGAGCTTTCCCATCATGGGTTAAACCCCACCCCTTAACACAAATTATTATGGTAGTAGTTACATTAACCTATATTCTCATCGGGTTGTGGTATATTTTTGTTCGCCTGACTGGGTGATTAAATAGTTGCTACTTCTTGATCCTATAAACAAATTAGAGCCTAAGTAGCTGTCAATATAATTATCCCTACCTACACACAGGTATTTTTTTTGCTATCTGATATCTATAATCGTATCTTCAAGAGAAATGTTATAAAACGACTTTACTTTAAGTTGAGCTCGGAGGGCTAATATGAAAACTTATCGCATTGGGATAATAGGCCTTGGCAGAATGGGAAGCACTATAGATGACGAAGGCCATACGCCTCTACCTTATTCTATAGCGGCAGCCTGCCAAGCTAGCGATCAGTTGGAAATTGTTTCTGGGTGTGATCTTTTACCTGATCGTAGAGCCCAATTCGAAAAACGTTGGGATGTCCATGCTCTATATGAGGACTTTACCGAGATGGTTCAAAATGAAGAACTGGATATAGTTGCCGTATGTACCACAGCATCAGGGCTTCAAAAACCTGCAAAAAAGGCTCCAAATTCATCATTTCGAGGCGATTCTCATGCTGAATTAGCTATTGCTCTGTCTACAATGGGTGTTCCTATGCTTTATATTGAAAAAGCAATGGCTAGTTCTATGATAGCGGCTGATAAAGTCAAAAGTACCGTGTTAAAAAATAAAACGGTATTCAATACAGGAGTCCTTCGTAGATTTGACAATCGATATAAAATTGTTCGTAATGCTGTTTTACGTGGGGATATAGGTGAACCCAAAATGGTAATTCATTGTGCCCCAACAACATTGATGCATGGCCATATTCATTCGATAGATACTATTTCTTGGCTAATTGGAGACCCACCAATTGCTGCGGTGCGAGGCGAACTTATTCCTCGCGATTATGTTATTGCTAAACAGCATATTCCGTACGACCCCCCTGCAACCTTTGAATTACAATTTGAAAACGGCATTCGCGCTCTATCTGTACCGGTTGGGTGCTGGGATTTTGAAATAATTGGATCACGAGGATCAATCCGAACCCTAAATAATGGAAACAACGTATCTTTCAGGAAAGCTTTAGATTCTGAAAAAAGCAGTAAAATTTGGCATGAGTCAGCTATCGAACCTGCAATTCCCCATAGTACTGTTAGGGAATGCCTTGAAAATCTTATTTACGCTTATGAAAATGGTAAAAAAAGCCGTGGGAATATTGAAGTCACTCATCACATAACTGAAGCTTGTATCGCGGTTGCCGAAAGCCATCAATGCGGCGGAAGATGGGTAAATTTACCATTAACAGAAAGAGATCTTTACATATGGCATATTTGAGAAAATTAGGTTTTTAAAAAGGTTCGGGGTATCTGTTGGCTTTTAATCTGTTCTACAGTATCTTCTTCGTAAATATAGGCACTTAAGCACCCTCCATAAACACACCCTGTGTCCAAACCTATTAAATAAGGTGCCCCATCATCTCTCCGCTTAATAATAAGGCCGATGGGAGCATCGTGTCCGAAAATTACCAATTTATTATTAGGATGGTATTCCTCATACCAACGGGGGGCTTTAATATCGTCTACCGGTGGCCAGGTTCTAATAGTAAGGAATTCTTCCCGTGAAGTACCTGCTAAGCCCTTTTCTGGATTTATCCCTGCATGAACTAAAATAAAACTAGGGTTATTAATCCATAGAGGCAATGTTTCCAGCCAAGGGATCATTAAATCCGCTACCGGCTCCAACTGGGGTATTAACCTCTGATAAAGAGGATTCTTGGTAAGGTCTAAAGAACCTGAAAGGTGTAACCTTAGTATATCCAATAGTCGGACATCATGGTTACCTAAAACCATTTTTGCACCAGTATCTTGGATAAGGTTCCACACTTCGGCGGGGTTAGGCCCTTTAGTAAAAGCATCACCTGTCAGGTAAAGATGGTCAGAGTTACGTTCATAACTTAATTTAGAAATTATTTGTTCAAATTCAAAAGCGCAACCGTGTATATCACCGATTATAAAAGTTCGCACAAAACCCCACTATGATAAAATCTGAGCTCAGGATATTGATTTTATGTTGATAATAATATTAATATAACCCTACTACATTATACTCATAAAATTTATTGTTGGTCAAGAGATTGAACCTTTAAGGTAAATTGCCTTGAGTAAATCTAAGCAAAGAGTATATTAATTAACCGGTTTACTAACACTACTTTAACTATAGATTTTTAAACTTTATTGAGGTTTAACTTGACCAGGATTGGTATTTTTGGTTGGGGTATCGTAGCGCCCCGTTCACCTAACGTAGAAACCTTCACTCAAAACTTAGAAAAATCAGACACCTGGCTTGGGGCGTTTGATGGATTCGGTCCAAATAATTTTCTAGTTGGAGAACCAGATTTCGATTTTCAGGACTACAAAAACTGGATTGATGATCGGTTTCCATCTAACCGTTTCCCTCGGTTGGTTGACAAAATGGATCCTACCACCCTCCACGCCATTGGAGCCTTTATCCAGGCCTTGGGACAAAACAAGGGCCTAGAAAATGAACTACAAAATTTAGGAACAGCTGCTCACGTTTACATTGGGACTGGAGTCGGGAATATTCCTACGATTAGTCGAATTAGTCTGGATCTCTATCGAGCTCAGCGAAATTGGGATCGTTTTTGGGCTTCCGTCGAACAGAACTCACAGCTCCGAAGATATCTAAAGATGGGTAATAATGAAAATATCCCTCATGACTTACCGCTCAATCCAGACCAAGCAAAGCCCGCGTCACGAGACGAAGCAGAGGAAACCTGGAATGCTTATTGGAGGGACAAATCTGAAGAATTAAAAAAATATCTTTCAGATCTAACTGAAATTGAAAAATTGACTGTTGAAGGAACCGTCGAATCTGGAAAACTTAAACTAATCCGAGAAAAACAACGTCGTAAACAACAATTGAAAGACAAATGGGGAGCACCCGAACCTCCTTGGGAATGTGTTTCAGCCGATCTAATTTGGAATATTCACAATACACCAGCTTCTCAGGTCACAATGATTGGACAAATACATGGACTATCAATGGCACCTGTCGCTGCTTGTTCAACCTTTGGTGTATGTCTTAAGCTTGGCATGGATGCTATACAACGAGGGGAGGCAAAGGCTGTTGTTATAGGAGCCTCAGATCCCCCTCCTTCAGCTCTTTTAGTCGGAGCGTTTCACCGAGCGCGGGTATCAGCAGCTGATGGTACTGTCTCCAAACCTCTAACTGGTCTCCGTGGCACTCATGTTTCAGGCGGATCTGTACTGTGGATCATCGGAGATTATGACTACATGACCCAGAAAGGTTTCAAACCACTCGGTATGGAACCTTTAGCAGTAGGTGTGAGTTCCGATGCAGATCATATCATTACACCATCAAAAGAAGGTCCGCAGATGGCGGTAGGTCAGGCTTTCAAAAAAGCTAATATTTCACCGACAGATATTGTTACTTGGGACCTACATGCAACCGCAACTCCGGGAGATTTTCTAGAAATGGAAAACCTCCTAGAAATGGTGCCTAGTGCTGTAACTGTCACAGCACGAAAAGGGACATTTGGCCATGGGATGAGTGCTGGAGGTGGGTGGGAACTAATGGCTCAGTATCTTGGTTATGAAAAAGGCCTATTATACCCGACATCACTTTCCTCAGATGAATTAAATCCAGAAATTAGTAATATTCACAACCAATTTGTTTATGACTCGGCATGTCCCTCACAAAAAGGAATCGCAGGGAAACTATCTATGGGGATAGGAGGAATAAACGCCTGCGTAATTTCGAAGCCACTCGAGAAAAATTGACAACATTCACCGATATTAACTTTTCTTCAACAACAGGGCGAGTTCTTCAACTGTAGTTACAGGGTTTTGACATACAAAATCTTTGCAAACATATGTAGTAGGAACACCACCAATAGCTTTTTTATTAGCTAGTAGCGGTATATAATCAGAAATGTTTGACTCAGGTTTTGAAATATCCTGAACAGCTAAAACTTTATTTGGTAAAAATGTATGGTCAATGAGCTTCAACATAGCTTGAGTCCTAGGATCTTCAAGACTTCCAATAATAGCTATCTCTACTGGAGTATCAAGGAACCAATCAAGCCCGGATAATAATTGTCCAAATCCCCCAGGGGCGGTTGCCATATAATCCGAAAAGAGAGAAAGTCCTAATTCTGCTTTTTCCCGATATTCATGCTTTCCAGTAAAAGTAGCTAATCTTAGTAAATTATGAATCGCTATAGCATTACCAGAGGGTATAGCGTTATCATAGGGAGTTTTTGGTCGAACAATGAGCTTTTCGTGATCGTTACTAGTGTAGAAAAAGCCATTCTTTTTCGAATCCCAAAATTGTTCAAGAGTCCTATCCATAAGATTTACAGCGTGCAAGAACCAATTTAGGTCAAAGGTAGCTTCATAAAGATCAAGGAGGGCGGAAATTGTAAATACGTAATCATCCAGATAACCATTAAATTTTGCTCTCCCATCCTTGTAAACATGCAGCATACGACCATCTTTATAAAGTTCTTTTAAAATAAAATTTATTGAATCAACAGCAGAATGGAGAAAGAGAGGTTCAGCAAAAATACGGCTCGCTCGGGCAAGACTACCAATCATCAACCCATTCCAATCCGTCATTATCTTCTCATCCCGCCCTGGTTTAATTCGTTTTTCACGGTGATTAAGTAATTTACATCTATCTTCACCCAGGATTGACCGTAATTCTTCAGGATCCAGATTATGAGAGTCTGCCAAAGCTTCCAACTCAACTTTTTGGTGCAATACGCTGGCCCCTTGTTCAAAATTACCGACGTCATCCACACCATAGTATTGGGTAAACAAAGTGCTTCTTTCTTCCCCTAGAATTGCCTGGATCTCACCGGGTGTCCATACATAAAATTTACCTTCCTCACCTTCACTATCGGCATCCTGGGTTGCATAAAATCCACCATTAGGTTTTAACATCTCACGAATAATATAAAAACCAGTTTCAGTTACCGTATTTCTGAAAAGAGGCTCTCCTGTAGCCTGAAATGCCTCGGTATATGTTCTGAGAAGTAAGGCATTATCATATAGCATTTTTTCGAAGTGCGGTATTAACCATTTTTCATCGACCGAATATCGATGAAAACCACCCCCAAGATGATCGTAGATCCCACCCTTAGCCATTTTCTTCAAACTATTAACTACTATATCCAGAGACGATTTACGGCCAGTTCTGTGGTTATCACGGAGGAGAAACGAGAGTGTCATTGAAGGAGGGAATTTGGGACTTGTACCAAACCCCCCATTCAATTCGTCATACGAAGCTGATATTCCGTCAGAAGCTCTGTCTAGTAACTCAATATCAAGTGTTTTTGTTTGTAAAGTAAATCCATTTAATTCAACCAGACGTTCTACCAGTTTATCTCCCTGCATCTCTGCTTCACTGCGACGTTGACGGTAAAACTGAGCAACAGCTTTTAGTATCTGAGGAAACCCTGGACGTCCGTACTGATCTTTTGGGGGAAAATAAGTTCCCCCATAAAATGGTTTGAGTTCAGGTGTTAGAAAAACGGTCATAGGCCAGCCACCACTTCCTGTCATGGTTGTAACCGCATTCATATATATATCATCAAGATCAGGACGTTCCTCTCGGTCAATTTTTATATTTACAAAATATTGGTTCATAAGAGCTGCTATTTCCTCATTTTCAAAGGATTCATGAGCCATAACATGGCACCAATGACATGCAGAATATCCGATAGATAACATAATTGGGATATCTTCTGTCTTAGCTTTTTCTAACGCTTCTTCACCCCAAGGATACCAGTTGACAGGATTAAAAGCATGCTGCAAGAGATAAGGGCTAGTTTCGCCAGCTAGTCGATTACCTTGCTGATTATTATTCTTATTCATATTTAGCTTACACCATTCCTTTTCTGACCATTCGATCTAGAGGGAAATCACTAATTTTAATAGGAAATTCCATAGCACAACGCCGGGCAGATGACTCAAAAATACCCACTATGATTTCGAGTGTAACTCGTGCTATTTTTGCATGGGAGCGATGAATTATTAGACCTTCCATTGCGGCAATTAATTCTTCAATTTCTAGGTGAATATTTGAATGTCCTTGGTGCAATTTCGGGATCTGCCAATTACTATTCGATGACCCTGAAAGTAACCGCAAAAGTGGGCCTCCAACACGATTAATTTCAATTATCCCATCAGATCCGATCACCCGGAAGGCAAAGTTCTGGTTTGCCCGCTCCCCCAGTTCAACAACTCCCACAACCCCATTTTCGTAACCTACTCGACCAATTGCCATATCTTCAAATACGATATCTGGATGATTACGTCGACCGCTAGACTTCGTACGCCTGTCTATTTGTCCCATTACCCAGCTTGGAGCAGTATCATTATTGAGGTAATTAATAAGATCTATAACATGGGTACCATTGTTCATGAGATCAAGCGAACAGTGTCCCCATATCATAGAAATATCACCGATCTCACCGCTTTTTATCCATTCTTTTGCTTTCACTGTCTGTGCTGAAAAACGATGGGCATGGCCAATTGCTAGGATTACATCGTTGTTTTCACATACTTCGATCATACTATCGGCTTCTGCCAGGGATAATGCCATAGGTTTTTCACATAAGATAGCCTTCACCCCGTATTGGGCTGCTGCGATAGTAGCAGTCCAATGCTCACTCGGCCAGACACAGATACTAACAATATCAAGGCTTTCATTAGCTAGCATTGTATGGTAATTCTTGTACATCCTAATTCCAAATTTATCTACTATATCGCGTGCATGGTCGCTGTCAGGATTAATATCTGATCCAGCAACCAATTTGATCTCTGCATTTTTGACGTCCTGATAGCCAGCAGCATGAGCACGAGCGATATTACCCATACCAATTAGCCCTACTCGATAAGTATTCATTTTTTATCCTAAGTTGGATCTTACGCTATATCAATATTTCCTGCAGATAGGACGAGTCAGACAAGTCGGCCCCCCACTCCCTGGATAGCAGATATGATCACCAAAAAACTCGTGAACCGTGCAACCTAGCAGGCGCATCCGTTCTACTGTTATCGGGTTTCCATTTCGTATCAGAACATTACGAGGTTTTACAGCTAATACATTACAGCCAAGGGTTTCGTATTCTTGGTCGGGGACATTAACAAGATTAATAGCTAGATCAATTAATTGGCTCCGAAAAGGTATAGGCAAGAGACGTTCATAAACAACTGCAAGATCAGTATCAAGCATACTAATAATAGACATTAAATGTAAAACTGCATCTGGGCCGTCCCAATGGATCATTGGGACTGGTAATACCTCAACTCCATGAGGTTTCACTATCGATTGAAACTGTTTAATCCCTTCCTTATTCGTACGATAAGTAAGCCCTATCGCAACCATATTTTCCCTTAACCATACTACATCCCCACCTTCAATAGTTCCGGGATAGTTGATTTTTCCGATTATTGGTATTCCCGCTTCTTTATACCAAGCTTCTTGTACTTGGGGCTCTTCCTTACGAGCATTTTTCCCCATACTACCCAAGATCACTCCATAGTTAGTTACTGCTGCCACTGGATCGTGCGTATAAATAGAGTCTAAACCAGTTCTGTTATCTTTGGGCAGAAAGTTTATTTCAGTTCCTGAAGACTCAAGTATAGATAAAAATCTACTGAATTCATTGACCGCAGCATCAAAATCAGGTCTTACAAGATAACCAAGAGATTCCCAATTATGGTTAATTTGACTCTGTTTTTTGAACGCTTCTTTAGGCCGTTTAACTAAAACCTTCTCTAGGGGACCAACCATAGATTGACTTCCATACAACTTCATGTCACTCCTCAGTTTCAAAAAGGTTTTCGAAGTCCTGTTCACTAAGAACTTTGATTCCAAGAGAATTTGCTTTCTGCAGTTTCGAACCAGGGTCTGTTCCAGCTACGAGAAAATCGGTTTTTTGGCTGACACTTTTTACAACGCGTCCACCAGCTGCTATAATCATTTCCGAAATGTTGTTTCGAGTATAATTGATTAGCGTTCCCGTGATAACAAAAGTCCGGTCTAGAAATACCTTATGAACTGTATCGCTATTAGTCTTTATCTGCTGCATATTGAGTCCTGCTACTCGCAGCTTTTGGATTATCTCAAGGTTTCGTGAATTCTGGAAGAAAAATACTATACTCTCTGCTATTTTAGGACCAATTTCGGGAATTTTAACAAGTTCCTCTTCCGAAATAGAAATAATAGCATCTATAGTTTCACACTGAACTGCTACCAATTGAGCCGCACGTTCTCCAACATGAGGTATACCCAAGCTAAAAAGAAGCCTTTCAAGAGGCTGTTGCTTACTAGTAGTGATGCTCTGGAGTAACTTATCTGTAGATTTTTGCCCCATACGATCCAGATGACAAAGTTGATCCCGGGTTAATTCAAATATATCCCCAACGTCTTGAATTAATCCGCACTCGATAATTTGTTCAGTAACAGCTGGACCAAAACCTTCTATATCCATAGCCTTCCGTTGAGTAAAATGGGTAACTCGAGCCAACATTTGGGCTGAACAAGCCGCATTTTCACAACGTATAGCTACTTCATTTTCTGAACGAAATAACGGATAGTGACAGATTGGGCAGGTCTTAGGCATTATGAAAGGTGTACTTTCTTTATTGCGTTTAGACATGTCGACGCTAATAACCTTTGGAATAACGTCACCACCCTTTTCGATAAATACCGTATCCCCTAGACGGAGATCTTTACGACGAACCTCATCCTCATTATGTAGAGTAGCTCGGCTAATCGTAGATCCTGCTAATAATATAGGTTCAAGTTCGGCAACCGGAGTCACAACCCCCGTCCGGCCCACTTGAAATCTAATATCTTTCAGTTTGGTTGTCACACGCTGAGCTGCGAACTTTTTAGCTATAGCCCAGCGAGGACTTTTTAGGGTCGTCCCTAATTCCTGTTGTAAGGAAATAGAATCAATTTTAATCACCATTCCATCTATATCATATGGTAATACAGAACGGTGGTTTTCCCAATCACTACAAAATTTTGTTACTTCAGATATAGTTTCAAATCGGCGGGATTCAGTATTAGTGGGAAACCCTCTTTTAGTCAACCAATGGAGCCTCTGATATTGACCATCTAATATAGGATGTTCTCTTAGTACATTGGTTTCGTCCTCGAAATGTAACCCATAGATGAAAACTCTAAGAGGTCTCTGGGACACTACTCTAGGGTTATGATGTTTCAACGATCCAGCTGTTGCGTTACGAGGATTTGCAAATTGTTGTTGTTCTTCTTTTGCTCGAACAGCATTTAATTGCTGGAAACCACGATGCGGAAGGTAAACTTCACCCCGGACTTCAAAATTACTAAACAGCGGAGAGGTCTCTTTAATGCTAAGAGGGATCGATCGGATTGTTCGGAGATTTGACGTGATATTATCACCCTGATCACCATCACCCCGCGTCGCACCTTGCACTAGGAGACCATTTTCATATTGTAGACTGATTGCCACGCCATCAATCTTTAATTCAACCACATAGCTATATTCCCTTTGTTCGCCAACTAGTCCGCGAATACGATGATCAAAGTCCTTTATCTCACTTTCGCTATAGGTATTACTGATAGACAGCATTGGAATTCGGTGTTCAACAATTGGGAAGGTAGAGGAAATAGATTCTCCCACACGCTGAGTCGGTGAATCTACGGTAATTAAATCGGGGTTTTTCGTTTCTAGTTCCTGAAGTTCAGCTAACAGCATATCGTAATCATAATCGCTAATTACTGGATTAGCGATTATGAAATACTGATAATCGTGTGATTGGATTTCCCGGCGCAGAGTTTCAATACGTTCGGCTGGCGACATAGGTTCCAGAACTTTTCTAACTGAGACCTTTAAACTTGCGAGCGTTGGGATTTTCTGACACGCCTCAGGTTTTCACGTTTTTTCGCGATCCAGTTTTGCCACCAAACAACAATTGGACTTGCAATAAAGATCGAAGAATAGGTTCCTGTTATCACCCCAAAAGTAAGGGCTAAAGCAAAACCCCAGTTGGTCGAGGCACTTCCCGCTAGGAGAAAAGCCAGAACTAGTAAAACTGTGAGTGAGGTCATCATGGTACGGTTTAAACATTCATTGATACTATGATCTACCACCCCAGAGAAACCTTCTGTTCTAGTTCGGCCTAGGCTCTCTCTTATCCTATCATAAACAACAATCGTATCGTTAGTAGAATACCCTACAACGGTTAGCAAGGCAGCAACTACCGCCATAGTTAGTTCCTCATCAACCAATGTTATTAGAGCTAAGACAATAAGAACATCATGAATCAGCGCCACAATCGTTCCAATACCAAAACGAAAGCCGTTGACCTGCCTAAAGCGCATGGTAATATACAGGACTATACCAATGATCGAAGCACCAACAGCTCCCAATGCATCGAATGTAAGTTCCTTCCCTATCTTTGGACTAACATTAAATTCCTGCCTCAGCCAATCTTGTTCTTCACCTTTAAGGTTTTCAGCAAATTTTTCTCTTAGAGTAACTTTGACAGCACTAGCAACTCTTTGTTCATTCCAATCACTATCGGCGGCACGTATGAGGATATTCCCTTCCTCTCCAATTGATTTAATCTCACTCCGACTAAGATTGACACTCTCGTTCCCGATAGTAACGTTACTCATAGCTTGTCGAATTTCCTGGACCTGGACCGGGGGATCAAATTGCATTTCAATCAATGAACCACTTTGAAAATCAACACCCCAGTTCACACCTCCTCGGATAATAATTGTGGAAAGTCCAACGATGATGATAGACCAAGTAATGAAAAACGCTACCTTCCCAAATCGCATAAATCCGAAGAAAATACGGCCGAAGGGATCAGCTGTACCTATACTAACTTTAAAGAGCTGCCAACGATCAATAAGGGCATCAAATAAAGATCTAGTGATAAAAATAGCGGTGAACATACTTATCAGAATCCCAAACCCTAAAGTTACCGCAAATCCCTTGATAGGACCGGTACCAAATTCATACAAAGCGAATGCTGTAATTAACGTGGTTATATTGGCGTCAACTATGGTACGGAGAGCATTTCCATAACCACTATCAATCGCCTGACGTATTGTCTTTTGTCCCGACTTCAGTTCTTCCTTTATTCGCTCGAATATAAGTATATTGGCGTCAACTGACATTCCCATTGTAAGTATAATTCCAGCTATCCCCGGCAAGGTTAATGTCGCTTGAAAAGCTCCTAATACTGCGAGCAGAAATAAAAGGTTTAATATCAGGGCAAAATTTGCCATTAACCCGGCTGTCCGGTAATATATTACCATAAAAATCATTACCGATATTAATCCCAAAATTGAAGCCCATTTCCCCGAATTAATAGCATCTTCACCGAGTGACGGCCCCACAACAAATTTACTAATGATCTGCATTGGAGCTGGCAAAGCACCTGCACGTAAAACTATAGCTAGATCCTTAGCTTCCTCAAGGGAATTTATGCCAGTTATCTCCCCCCTACCATTTGGAATACGTCCCTGGATAACAGGAGCCGAAAATACTCTCCCATCTAGAACTATAGCCATGCGCTGACCAATGTTATTGCCTGTAACCCGAGAGAAGGTTCTAGCTCCATCGTCGGTGGTTGTAAAACCAACTGAAGCCACTCCTAAACTTCCAATATCCATTCCTGTACCGGTTTGCGGATAAGCATCTGCCAAAACTGCACCTGTTAGTTCTGGTTGGGCATTCATATAAAAATAAGATTTGATCCGTTGACCATTAGAGGTAGTACGTTCAACCCCACCTCGTATTTCTGAACCGTCAGGGATGAAACTCTGTACTTGAGGTTGGGCTAGTATTTCATCTACTCTAGCAATATTACTAACTGGGACAATAATTTCATTATCAGATATATCAATGAGACTAAGGAAAGGGGTTCTCTCGACAGTAATATCTGTCCCTGGAATTAAGGAACTTGTATCTGAGGGAACAAAAGAGGTATTTCGAGCTGCAAGCAAAGCATCTATTCGCTCCAGTATCGACCTTAATTCACCACCTTCACGAAGCAATCTAAATTCCAATTGGGCAGTCTGGTTTATAAGCGTCATTGCCCTGTCAATATCCTTTAAACCTGGCAACTCCACAATTATACGATCTTCACCTTCCTGTTGAATAATTGGTTCTGTAACCCCAAATTCATTGACCCGATTAGAAATTACCTGCATAGCTCGCTCTACTACATCAATCGCCTCTTCAGGGGGGAGGTTAGACTTGTCTACTTCAAGTTTAATATGGACACCACCCTGAAGATCTAACCCTAACCGTATTGATTGGTCTTGGAACCTATCTCGATCATCTTTTGTTAGATTTAAGTTTTTGAGAGCGACCTTATCTTCTAAAACTAGCAGAGGGTCAGCATCTATAGCATCAATCTGATCAGGACTGAGACTATCCTTAATGGGAGAATACTGCCAATAATCGGAAATTCTAACAGAAGGATAGACATACCAAAGTGAGGTAAAAATCACTAACAAAATAAGGACGATACGTACCTTTTTCCACTGCATACAGGGCAGCTCCTAACCAAACGAAGGCGGGTAGCCTGAATTCCTGCGACCCGCCTTCGTTTCTACGTTAACAATATTTTGGCTCAAATTTTTTCTAAAAAGTTATGAACGTTAGTCTCTCAAAGCAAAAAGAACATTCTGACCAGAAAAATTATCTGGGATTAGCAGTTCGATAGATACTTTATCACCAGACGGATGAAAAGCCACCACATAATCCTGACCGTTTCTAAAGGTTCGAGGAAAAACATCTACCTTCTTGATACGTTTCAATGATGGGTGATCCGCCCGGTCAATTGTAAGAACATTACCGTCACGAAGATCTTGAGATTGTGAAAATGCTACACCCGATAGTTTTTCTACCCGAGGGCCGCCAAAAAATGGATCTCTTATTACTTTTACATCTTTCCAGTGATCCATAGTATTGACCGCAAAAAATATTGAATTCAGCTTCATTTCAGCTTCCAGTTTACCTTTTTCTTCCGTATCCCTTTGGGCCAAAGCCGCATCGCGAGCTTCAGTTAGCATGGACACTTGACCATTAAGTCGGTCTTCTTCACTGCGTAGAAATACAATCCGCTCTTCTAGCATATCCTTAACTTGGTTAAGTGAATCTGCTACAAAAGCCGCCCGCGCTTGAGCCGCATCCCGTTCATCAGTCAATGTCGCAATTTTGCGGTTGATACGTGCCCTAGCTATCCGCTGCGCACGTCCTGGGGACATGTCTGCTGTACCTTGTGTAACGTAAGTACCCAAAGTCCCATCCTTATATAATAACCACACCTGGTTTCCTACATTAACACTTTCAACTAGTGCAGTCTCTGCCACAGCTTCGCGAGCTTCCGCCGACGAAAGACCATGATTTTCAATTAGATACTGGAGTGCTACCTGGAGATGGGATTCTCCACGTTGTACCGTATGCGGCGCCGGCAAGTCATTTCTTAGGGCTTGCATTTCTTCTTGAAGCCCAGCAACCTCGCCCCGTGTATTTAAAATCTGCTGAACGAGACCACGGTAAGAAACATCAGACTCACTTGCTAGTAGTTCGTTTAATAAAGCTTCGTGGTCAGGATTCAAAGCCATTTGGGTTAATGACGCAGCATCAACCTGATTTTCTGGGTTAGTTTCATTGTACAACTTTATCAAAGATGCAATCTCTTCCTGATTAGCCCGAATTTCCTGCTCTGTCGCATCCAAACGTTCAACGAGTTCCTCAAAGGTCTCGATCTCGGTTGCGCATCCCATGATTAATGTCATGGATAGCAGTACCAATATACCTCGCATTTGACTCCTCCGTTAATGTTGTTTTACCGTGGTATCCGCCTTCAATCACGGTAGGTCTAGATTACATAATTAATAAACCATTATATAATACGAGCTAATATTTGTCAAGCATACATTAGCTCATATTATAAACTAACAGTCGGGGTAGGAAATATTGTTATAGTTTTTATTCTAACAAATGCCCTAGAGCACATATCTCCATCATATTACGGCTTGACAGAACTTAGCCTGGGACTACATTTCGATATATTCCACAGAAATCAGATCGGTGGTGCTTGTTGGTCAAGGATTAACACCATTATTTTCTGACCTAACCTCCTAGAACTACGGAGATGATCTTGATAATTTGGTGGTTCTTATAGGTCATGTTACCTCTTCAGGATACCCGGGATCCACCAATGAGTCCTAACACCAAACACTATGCCTAAATTGACTTTGCAAGATGATACAACAAACCGAATGGACACCGAAAAAGCCCTGACCTCATCTGCAGTTACCTACGTTTTTACTGGGGGAGGAACCGGGGGACACATATACCCTGGGTTGGCTATCGCTGACGAAGTTCGTTCTCGAAATCCCCAGGCTCGCATTATATATATTGGTGCCCGAGGAAAAATGGAAGCTATTCTAGTACCTAAACGTGGCTACCCAATTCACCTCGTTTACGCAAAGGGATTACCCACTAAATTCGGCGTCAAGGCACTTGTAACCTTTGGAATAGTTAATTGCATCGGCATCTTACAAAGCCTTATCCATTTGTTACGGCATCGGCCACAAATGATTGTAGCTACGGGAGGGTACGCCAGCAGCCCTGTTCTTCTGGCTTATAAAATCCTAAATATTTTTGGTCTCTCTAAAGATTGGCGGTGTTTCGTCCACGAACAAAACATCGTCCCAGGAAAGGTAAACAAACTAGCGGCTAGTATTGCAGACCTGATAGGAGTTACTTTTGAAGAATCTCTTAAATATTTCCCTCCTCGGAAGGGGGAGTGGGTAGGATATCCGGCACGGAAGGAAATTGGTAGTATTTCTAGGGAAGACGCGCGTATTTCACTAAATTTGCCAACCAACGCCAAAGTCATATTTGTTTTTGGTGCTTCATCTGGTGCTAGATCCATCAATCGAGCAATAGTAAAAGCACTCCCGAAGCTTCTTACTAGAAATAATATCCATGTTATTCACCTAACTGGGGACACAAAAAACACCGATTACCAGGCTGTAAAAGATACCCGAGAGTACCTAGTCAGCCTTGAATTAAGCGACGAGCAAATATCTAGATATCACCAATCTCATTATTCACACGAAATTCACAAGTTATATGCCGCAAGTGACTTGGTTATTAGCCGTTCTAGTGCTGGTGTTATTGCCGAAATTGGAATCTGTGGTATCCCATCTATCCTAATACCACTCCCATATGCACCAGGCGACCACCAAGCTATAAATGCAAAAATACTCGCCTCAAATGGGGCAGCTTATGTTATATATGAATCAATATGCCACGAAAATGGTCAGATTATAAGTATCGTCAATAATGAACAACTCTCCGATTTGGCCCTTGGAATACTGGATAATACTAATCTTCATCAAACAATGTCTCGACAAACAAAAGCGGCGTTGGATGCAGGAGGATTGCAACGTATTGTAGACCAGATAGATGATCTTCTGGAGGATAGGATTTCACCTCAAAAGGGTCTATCAGTTGGGGATTCTAGAGAAATTGATAATTCCCGACATTTAAATACTCCTATCCCCTCAGCTTTTGCCCTTGTTCAGCAATTTAGTAAAGCTTATGACCGGGCTTTCATAGATACTGTAGGCGCCGAATATCTTATGTACCGTATTGATGGATTTCTCAAAGATTCCCGTTGGCAAATTCGAAATGAAGGGGTTAAGTTAGTCGGACTCCTCGGCTACCGAGAACGGCTCCCATTTCTACTCTCAATACTCCGTGACAAAACTCCGGCCCCTATCATTCAACGATGTTTTGGTGGAGACTATAAGCAGGTAGGTTTTATCCGACGCAATAGTGTCATCGCTATTAGTAAGCTTGGGATTTACAACGAATCTGTCCGAAGTACTTTTCTTGATCTTCTGACAGACCCATACTATGAGGTACGTACGGCTGTGGCTCGAGCATTTGCTGTACTATGCCCGGATACACACGATATAGATGAAGAACTTCTCAATCGGTTACGTTGCCTTTTAGAAGACTCTTCCTTTGAAATTCGATCAGCAGCTATAGTCGCAATGGGTCGAGTAGGAGATGGACGAATACTCACCGATTTACGTCCCTACTACCAGGATTCTAATTGGCAGGTCCGCGAGGCTATTCTTAATACGATGAGCACTCTTGTGAGAAAAGATTTAATAGATGACTTAGTGGTTCTTCGTAAAGAACTCGATATGATTTTGATCACCTGTAACCATTTCGATCCAAATTTTCCAATCAAACAAGCTCTTATTAGCTTAACCGACATTATCAACGAACGCATGGAAACTTCGTGAGGCACGGATGATTTTTCATTTTATTAATTATCTTTTTGATACTATCGAACCTCTTTCTTTTTTAAGATTGTTCCAATATCTAAGTTTCCGAGCTATATGCGCTGCAATTACAGGCTTTGGAGTTACTCTATTCTTGGGGGAATGGATTATCCGGCTATTGTACGTTAACAATTTTAGAGATACCCCACGATCTAATATTATTCCATCCTCTGCCTCTAAGGCTGGCACACCGCTCATGGGAGGAATTCTAATAATCACATCAATATTTATAAGTATATTTTTGTGGGGCAATCTACAAAACCTTTTCACCTGGCTGTCATTACTAAGTATGGCTTGGTTTGCCCTATTGGGTTTCCTAGATGATTATCTCAAAGTTAAACATAAAGATAGTAACCGTGGCTTATCACAAATTGCAAAGATTCTCTCCCAAGCATTATTGGGTCTCATTTTTGGATTAATTATTCTATCACCTTCGATTTCACCCATCCCTGGTGAAATTTCCTCCGAACTTTATCTCCCTTTTCTTAAAGATCCCGTCCTTAATCTAGGTTGGTGGTACTTGCCATTTATAATTTTTGTTTTTGTGGCAATTGTTAATGCTGTCAATTTTGCTGACGGATTGGACGGCCTTTTGGTAGTTCCTCTTTCCTTTACGGTAGTAGTTTATGGGATTTTCGCTTATATTATCGGCAACTCTATTTATTCAGGTTACCTTCAATTTACTCACCTTCCAGGAAGTGGCGAATTAACAGTAATTTGTGCCGGAATATTGGGGACTTGTTTAGGATTTCTTTGGTATAATTCGTATCCAGCTCAGATCTTCATGGGAGATGTAGGTTCCCTCCCTTTGGGTGGAATTGTTGCGGCTCTCGCGATTTTGTTAAAACAAGAATTCCTTTTCATGATCACTGGCGGAATATTTGTTGCTATGGCTTTTTCTGTGCTTATCCAAGAAAAAATTGGGATAAGGTGGCTCGGTCGACGAATTTTCTATCTGGCGCCACTTCACCACACTTTCCAATATCGAGGACTTGCTGAAACTAAGGTAGTAATTAGATTTTGGATTATCGCTGGAATTCTTGCTATAATTGGCCTTTCCACATTAAAAATTAGGTAGACCATAAAACATATCTTATTGTGACATTTTCGATCTAAAAATAATCCATGAGTGAAACACCAGTCCGTTCCGTACTGGCGTTTTGTCAAAAGTTAACAAAACTGTATACGCAAAAAAAATGGCGACAACCAGATCCTGGCATCGCCATCTTCTAAAATTATACAATCAACCTTAGCAGACCTGTTGCTAAGGAGCTATAGCTCGCTCTATTTTAACTAACTTCCTCATTTTCCTTAGATTCTTCTGGTTTTTCTGCTTCTGCTTCTTCGGAAGCATTTTCTGAGGAATCTTCCCTGTCGATCAATTCAAGGATCGACATATCGGCTGCATCTCCCTGCCTATTGCCAATACGCACAATCCGTGTATATCCACCTGATCGACCATCGTAACGATCAGCTAGTAATCCAAAAAGTTTGGCTACTACTGACTCATTATGAATCACCCGAAGAACTTGTCTTCGAGCATGGAGATCGTTTCTTTTCCCAAAGGTTATAAGTCGCTCAACTAGTCGACGTACTTCCTTTGCTTTAGCGGTTGTTGTTTTCACACGCTCTTGTTCAAGAACCGAAGTAGCTAAGTTGCTTAGCATAGCCTTACGATGACTAGGAGAACGACCTAGGCCACGCCCCTGCTTTCGATGTCTCATTCCAATACTCCTATTTCAACTGCAGTATTTACCAGTCTGCTTATACTATTAAGATTTTTTATAATTATCGAGATCCATACCGAAAGATAGATTCATCTCATCAAGAATCTGACCTAATTCCGTTAATGATTTCCGTCCGAAATTGCGATACTTCAGCATTTCGGATTCACTCCTCTGAACCAAATCAGCCAATGTCTTAATATCGGCAGCTCTCAGGCAATTACTAGAACGGACTGAAAGTTCTAACTCCTCTACATTCATATCGAGTTGTTTACGAATCTCCGAAATTTTCTCATCTACCTCTTCCTCTGGTTCCGAAAGAAGATCGTCGTCCAAACCAATAAATAACTGGATATGATTTCGCATTATCTGGGCTGCTGTAGAAAGTGCATCCTGTGGTTCAACACTCGCGTCAGTCCATACCTCCAGGACGAGTCGATCATAATCCGTCCTCTGCCCGATTCGAGTGTTTTCTACGTGGAAGTTGACTTTAGTTACTGGAGTAAATGTTGCATCCATAGCAATAACATCAATAGGTTGATCTGTAAGTTTATTTTGTTCAGCTATCACATATCCTCGGCCACTATTAACATAAATTTCCATTCTAAGTTGGCCACCCTCATCAAGAGACGCGATGTGGAGATCTGGATTGAGAATTTCTACATCGATATCGGGCTGAATATCTAGAGCTGTTATATTTCCCTTTCCTTCTGCCTCGAGCATCAACGATTTTGGTTCCTCGCTGTGAAGTTTAAGTCGTAGGCCTTTCAGGTTCAGAATTATCTCAGCGACATCTTCTAAAACATTAGGCATGGTAGAAAACTCATGGGAAACACCCTCAATACGGACCCCAACCACAGCCGATCCCGGAAGAGATGAAAGCAGAACTCGCCGAAGTGAATTCCCTATGGTTGTTCCAAAGCCTCGTTCTAGTGGCTCGACAACAAACTTGGTGTAATTGTCAGCTGCTGATTCTTCTTCTATCGTCACGCCTTTCGGCATTTGAAAATTCTTTAATTTCATATTATTTCTTCGCCCCTTAGCGCTCTTTTCACGTGAACACTGGGATAGTAAGTTAATCCTATTTTGAATACAACTCGATAATTAACTGTTCTTGCACCGGTGTTGGTATATTTTCTCGAATAGGTGCTTCTAGTAACTGTCCAGTAAGTGTCGTCTTATCCACATCCAACCAATTAACAGCTGTACGCTGACTAGCCGCACTCAACGACGAATGGATACTGTCAAGTTGACGACTCTTTTCTTTAACCTGAATTACTTCACCCGCCCGGACTATATACGAGGGAATATTGACAATACGATCGTTAATCAGGATATGACGGTGCCTGACTAACTGGCGCGCGGCCTTGCGAGATGATGCAAAACCAAGGCGGTATACTATATTGTCTAATCGCATTTCTAATAATTGAAGAAGGCGTTCACCCGTGTTGCCCTTGGTTCGGGCTGCCTTCACGAAATAAGAACGAAACTGTCCTTCTGCAATACCGTAAGTTTTCCGCATCTTCTGTTTCTCACGAAGGCGAAGGCCATATTCCGTCGGTTTTCTTCGCCCTACTGACCCATGTTGGCCTGGAGGGAACGCACGGCGATCTACGGCACATTTATCTGAAAAGCATCGATCGCCTTTCAAAAATAGCTTTACTCCTTCACGACGACAGATGCGACAGTTGGCATCCGTATAACGAGACATATGTTCTCCTAACACGTCCAGATGGGAAACATTAGTTGATTCTTTCCAACTCCTGTTTCACCCGATATTTCACAATCAGACACGACGCCTTTTTGGAGGCCGACATCCGTTGTGGGGAATAGGTGTAACATCCTTAATTGCTGAAATTTCAAGCCCTGCAGCCTGGAGTGCACGAATGGCCGATTCACGACCAGCCCCCGGCCCTTTAACCCATACTTCTACCCGCTTCAAACCCATTTCAATAGCTTCCTTAGCTGCTGTTTCTGCTGCAATTTGGGCCGCAAATGGTGTGCTTTTCCGAGAATTCCGGAATGCTCCTCCCTTGCCACCACTAGACCAACTGATAGTGTGCCCTTGCAAATCAGCCAAAGTAATTATTGTATTATTAAATGTTGCCTTAATATGAGCCACACCGATCGAATCTATCTGTCGATCTCGCTTGCGGCTTCTGTTAGCATTTACCAAACTGCAACCTCCAAGGAATTAAAGTGATACACTAAATACTTTTAGGCCTCGCACCAATCGAGCGCCGTGGGCCTTTTCTTATACGAGAATTGGTACGAGTGCGCTGCCCTCGTACTGGTAATCCCCGGCGATGCCTCAACCCCCGGTAACAACCAATATCCATTAAACGTCGAATATTAAAAGTAATATCACTACGCAATGCACCTTCAACCTGGTAATCATTTTCGATACTCTGGCGAAGTTTTTGGATATCTTTATCAGTTAGATCCCTAACACGAGTCTCAGGATCGATACCTGTTGCTTCGAGCACTTTCCGAGCGGTTGTCAAACCTATTCCAAATATATAAGTAATTCCTATCTCAACCCGTTTGTCACGGGGTAAATCAACACCGGCAATACGTGCCACAATTTCCTCCTTGGTAACGAGTCCTATTAACCTTGCCGTTGTTTATGGCGTGGGTTTCGACAAAGAACTCGCACAACCCCCCTGCGACGAATGACTTTACAATGTTCACAAATTTTCTTAACTGACGCTCGGACTTTCATTTTCTAACCCTCGTTCTATTCTCTCTCCACGTTATTTAGCGGATCAAGTGTTCCTTTGCGAAACTCTTACTTGTAACGATATGTAATCCTACCACGTGTAAGATCATATGGCGATAACTCTACCATAACTTTATCACCTGGAAGAATTTTTATAAAGTTCATACGAACTTTCCCTGAAATATGAGCCAGTACTTTATGGCCATTTTCTAACTCAACCCTGAAAGATGCATTTGGCAATGGTTCGAGCACTGTACCTTCTACCTGCACTGGGGGTTCTTTCGCCATACAAATTACCCTTTCAAAAATTACTCAAACCTAGCTACAATACATTGTCTGCTTAAGATGACTTAGATACACTTTCCAATATGTTATTTGTGACCTCTTCCATGGACTGATCACCATTAATCCGGACCAATATCCCCATCTTACTATAATAATCTACGAGAGGGGCTGTTACTTTCCGATAGACTTCTAGTCGATGACTTATAGTTTCCGGAGTATCATCCTTTCGGTGCCTATAAGCAAGCCGACTAATAACGGTAATATCAGGTACCTCTATGTTAAGCACAAGGTCTAACGGCGCTTTTATCTTCTTCAGCGCTTTCCCTAAAAAGTCAGCTTGGTTTAGATTTCTCGGAAATCCATCCAGTATAAAACCTGGTCGGCAGTCCTCCTTCTTGATACGTTTTGCCAATATCTCCTGTGTTATCTCATCAGATACTAACTCGCCTTTATTCACAAATCCAGAGATCTTCTTGCCAACTAGTGTACCACCTTCCATCTCAGACCGCAGCAAGTCACCCGTCGAGATATGGGGTATCCCAAACTTTTTTGATAATCTTTTTGCCTGTTCGCCTTTCCCTGCCCCCGGCGTTCCCAAAAGAATCAGTCGCATCACCTATTCACCTGATTTTAGACCACTACCAAACCCAAAAAGCCTAGTCAGTTTGAAGCGAAGCGCCTTATCCTCGCCCACGTACCCGTCCACTCTTCATGAAACCCTCATAATGCCTTGATACAAGATGTGATTCAATCTGTTGCAGTGTATCCAATGCTACTCCTACAACAATCAGAAGAGCCGTACCACCAAAAAACGAAGATGCACTCATAGAAACGTTCATACTTCGAATGATAAGAAATGGTACGATAGCAATAATTGCCAGAAAAACAGATCCTGGTAAAGTAATACGCGTTAATATATGGTCCAGAAAGTCTGCTGTTCTCTTTCCCGGTCGAATCCCCGGGATAAATCCACCAACACGTTTCATATTATCAGCAACATCAACAGGATTAAAAATAATTGATGTGTAAAAATAAGTAAAAAACACTATTAACAAGCCATACAAAGCATTGTATATGAATGCTCCAGGCTGAAACCATTCGACCATTGTCTGGAACACCGCCATATCGGGGAAAAAACTCGAAAAAGTACCCGGAACAAACATGATAGATTGAGCAAATATAATTGGCATCACACCAGCTGCATTAACACGAAGTGGTAGATGTGTACTCTGCCCACCATAAACTTTACGCCCAACCACACGACGGGGATATTGGACTGTAATCCTTCGTTGTCCCTGAGTAATCAAAACTACAGAAGCTATAATAAGAATCCATACCGCTACAATAAAAATTTCAACGAGGCCACTACGTAACCCATTCATGACCGCATCTATTTCGCTTTTTACGGCTATAGGAAACTGAGCGATAATACCAACGAAGATTATTAATGATATCCCATTCCCAATGCCCCGTTCCTGAATTTGTTCTCCAAGCCACATTAGGAAAATAGTGCCGGTAGTCATGGTTACTACTGTAACGAAAATGAATGCGGGCCCTGGATCAATAACAGCAGAACGACCTAATTCGTCCCGGATGTCCTGCAACCAATAGCTGATACCAATAGCTTGGACCATCGCGAGTAGTACTGTTCCATAACGAGTATACTGGTTGATTTTCTTTTGACCTTCTTGTCCTTCTTTTTGAAGTTTCTGTAGGTAAGGCCACATAGATCCTAGTAACTGTAAAATAATCGATGCACTGATATATGGCATCACCCCAAGCGCAAATATTGTAGCCCGCTCAAAAGCTCCACCTACAAACATGTTGTAAAGCCCAAATATGGTGCCACCCATCTGACTAAAGAAAGCACCTAGCACCTCGTCATCAATGCCGGGGGTTGGTATTTGACCACCGATACGATAGACCGCAAGCAGGCTCAGAGTAAAAAGAACGCGTCTGCGTAGTTCCGGGATACGGAATACATTTTGAAAACTTTCAATCATTCAGTGATGACCTCTATCGAGCCGCCGGCTGATTCAATTTTTTGGCGGGCTGATTCACTAACTTTGTGAACACTTACTTTCATAGGCTGACTAATATCACCTTCGCCGAGTAGTTTTACCTTATCCGAAGATTTCCTTATTAACTTTTGTTCTGCAAGAGCATTAGGCTCTACTACGGTCTCTGCATCCCATTCTTTAAGGTCTTTTAAGTTAACTATCTGATAGGTTTTTCGAAAAAGGTTGGTAAAACCTCTTTTAGGCAGCCGTCGCATAAGCCGCATCTGCCCACCCTCAAATGAAGGATGAAGTTTTTTCCCTGACCTCGCCTTTTGACCCTTATGTCCTCTTCCCGCTGTTTTACCGGTACCAGAGCCAGGACCACGCCCTAGCCGCTTAACTTTTCTAACAGCACCTGAGGCAGGTTTTAAATTTCCGGCATTCATAAAATTTGTATTCCTTTCTTCATCAATCTCATAACATACCGTCGTTTATTTACCATCCGTTATTTCTTCAACCTCTAACAGATGTTCGACACATGCAATCATACCCTGTAACTGTGGTGTGTCGTTATGAATTACCGTTTGATGCAATCGACGGATACCTAGAGCTTCTAACGTTCGTTTCTGCCGCCTGTGCCTTCCTATCGCGCTTTTTTTCTGTGTAATACGCAATTGTATCGCCATGAAAACTACCCTTTCAAATCTTCAATATTAACATCTCGGGTCTTAGCGATCTCAGAAGCAATTTTCAGCTCAAGTAATCCTTGTAACGTCGCCTTAGCAACGTTATAAGGATTCGAAGATCCGATAGATTTTGTTAGTATGTTATGGATCCCTGCTGATTCTAATACAGCACGAGCTGCATCACCAGCAATAACACCAGTACCTGGAGCCGCACGCTTCAGTATTACCTGGGCTGCACTAAATCTGCCTACGATATCGTGCGGTATCGTCCCGCCGACGACTGGCACCTTGTAAAGATTCTTATGGGCAGTTTCAGTAGCCTTACGAATAGCCTCAGATAACTCCAGAGCCTTACCCATACCAAGCCCCACGTGGCCTTTCCCATCTCCAACGGCCATTAAAGCATTGAAACTGAAGGTACGACCACCCTTTACAACTTTAGCGACACGATTAATATCAACCAAACGTTCCGATGATAAATCAACTTCATCGGGATTGATTCTCGGCAAATTTGACTCCCTTCGTCATTAATAGTACTCTAACCTGAAGACCATAGAGCTTTGTCTCAGAACTTCATTCCACTTTCACGCATACCTTCTGCCAGAGCTTTTACTCTACCGTGATATAAATATCCACCTCGATCAAAAGTAATACTAGCTAATCCCTGCTCCTTCATCTTCTCACCCAATATTTTACCAACAATCTTACTCTGGGCTTTCCTATCCATTTCGGATTCTAGCTTTTCCTTAATTTCTGGCGTATTTGTAGACAATGACAGTAAAGTCGTACCTGCGACATCATCAATAACTTGGGCATAAATGTGTTTAAGACTCCGGAAAATATTCAAACGTGGACGAGCAGCATTTCCGCTAATAGTTTTTCTCACGCGGCGATGCCGAATCTTCCGCATTTTAGTTTTTTGTAACATTTTTTTTGACATGTAATTACACCAGCCTTCTGTCAGGCGCCGGTCTTCCCAGCTTTCCTGCGTACTTGTTCGTTATCATATCGGATCCCCTTGCCTTTATAGGGTTCCGGCTTCTTGAATGAGCGAATAATTGCTGCCACCTGACCCACAAGCTGTTTATCAATACCACTTACCTTAATACGATTCCCTTCCATGACTTCAAGGTCGACATCAGGAGGTGCTTGAAAGATTACTGGGTGGGAATAACCCAAACTCAGAGTCAAATTTTTTCCCTTCAAGTCAGCACGGTAACCTACACCTACTATTTCTAAAATTTTATCAAATCCCGCATTAACACCTTCCACCATATTCGCAATCAAAGATCGATTAAGTCCATGGAGAGCCCTAGTTTGTCGAGCTTCATTCTGACGTCCTACAACAAGACGATCACCGTCTAAGTCCGCACTTATTTGTGTTGGGAAACTATGAGAAAGCTCACCCTTAGGCCCCTTGACCTTAATCGATTGCCCATCTATTGAAACTTGGACCCCATCCGGGATCGTTATTGGTAATTTACCTATTCGGGACACCCTACCTACTCCTTCTAGATTTACTGTTTATCTACCATATGTGACATAAAACTTCGCCACCTGTATTAGCTTTACGTGCTTCTCTGTCTGTTACAATACCCTTGGGTGTGCTCAAGATTGCTATGCCCAGACCATTCAAGACCCTGGGTAATCGATCTGCTTTAACGTAAACCCTCCGTCCAGGTTTACTGATACGCTTAACTGTTGAAATAATAGATTCTCCCACAGGGCCATATTTTAAGTAAATTCTAATCACACCCTGTTTCCCATTATCAACCTGAGTATAATGACTAATAAATTTTTGGTTCAACAGTATGCGGGCGATCTCAACCTTTATTTTTGAAGCTGGGACCTCAACCCTCGGATGCCTAGCCTGGCCTGCGTTCCGTATCCGGGTTAACATATCCGCGATAGGATCTGTCATTGACATCTTATTAATTCCCCCTAAGAAACAAACTTATTTTCTACCAGCTAGCCTTTGTCACTCCCGGGATCTCACCCTGAAGAGCTAGCGTCCGGAAACAGATACGACAAATTCCAAAACGACGCATATATGCACGGGGACGTCCGCACTGCCTACACCGGCTGTATGCACGTACCTTATATTTTGGGTTCCTTTTTGCTTTAGCGATCAACGACTTCTTAGCCACTCGTCCCCCTCTCAATTATTCCTATATCTGGAACAATATACCTACCCAAACCTAAACAACACGATTCCTAAAAGGCATACCTAAGTACCGCAATAATTCAGAACATTCTTCATCGGTCTCAGCCGAGGTGACAAACGTAATATCCATTCCCCGGAACAAATCGATCCCGTCGATGTTTATCTCTGGGAATATGGTCTGTTCAATCAATCCAAGAGTGTAATTACCTCGTCCGTCAAAAGCTCGTTCTGAAATCCCACGAAAATCACGAATACGAGGTATTGCAACGTTAATTAGCCGATCGAGAAATTCATACATACGAGCTCCTCGAAGGGTTACTCGACATCCAACGGGCATACCTTCTCTAATCTTAAAGTTCGCAATCGACTTTTTGGCCCGGGTTACCACAGCCATTTGACCTGTTATTGCTGTTAATTCTGACACCGCACTATCCAACAACCCCGCGTTCTGTGATGCCTCACCGACGCCCATATTAAGAACAATTTTTTCAACCATCGGCACCTGCATAATATTGCTATATTCAAACTGTTTTTGCAAAGCGGGCCTGATCTCGCTATTATATTTTTCTTTCAATCGTGCCATATTTATTTTTCCGTTATCCTTCAGCTATGACTTTAACATTAGATGCATGCATGGGGGCCTCTTTTTCCAAACGACCACCCTGCGGGTTAGTTTGTGTCGGTCGAGTATGACGTGTTACAAAATTTAGCCCCTCGACTATAACTCTGTTCTTTTCCGGCAGAACTTTTAAGACTCTTCCAGTTTTGCCCCGAGTAGCGCCCGTTAGGATTACCACCGTATCGCCCTTTTTTACGTGCATTCGTCTGCTCCTTCCAGTTGGCTAGTCCTGGACCTCAAAGTACTTCTGGCGCGAGTGAAACAATACGAGTATATTCCCGCTCTCGCAACTCTCGAGCTACCGGACCAAATATACGAGTGCCACGCAGCTCACCCTGTTCATCAATTATGACAGCTGCATTTTCATCAAACCTAATGTAAGAGCCATCACGGCGTCGGACTTCTTTTCGGACACGCACCACGACTGCTTGCACTACCTCTCCTTTTTTTACTGTCCCACCAGGAGAAGCTTCTTTTACTGATGCCACAAACCGATCACCAAGACTCGCATACCGCCTGCCCGTGCCCCCTAAAACTTTAATACAACTAATTTGTCGAGCACCAGTATTATCTGCAACATTCAGCCAGCTATACTCTTGAATCATTTTGGTTTTTTCCTGTTAACAAAGTCTTAGTCAATTCAGTTACCAAATTAGATCTGCTCGGCTCTCTCGATCACTTCCATCAACCGCCAGCGTTTGTTCTTGCTGAGTGGCCGAACTTCTGTTACTCGGACAATATCCCCAATTTTACAGGTTTGCTCTGCATCATGAGCCATTAACTTTGTGGTCCGCCTCACATATCTCCCATAGAAAGGATGTTTAACCATTCTCTCTACCGCGATAGTTATAGTCTTATCCATTTTGTTACTGAGAACGCGGCCTACCCGATTTTTTTTGTGTCCTCTCTCCTTCATGCGTCTTCTCCCGGATCATTCTGTCCATCTTCTTGGTTCTGATCGCTAACAGCACGAATTGGTCGAATGCTAAGTTCATCTTCGTGCAGAAGTGTAAGAATTCGAGCGATCTCCTGTCGGGATGCAGAAATCTGCTTAGCATCCGGATTTTGCTGTGTAGCCTTCTGAAACTTCAGGTTGAATATTTCTTCCCTCAACTCGGTCACCCGATCATGTAATTCTGTGTGACTTAATTGGCGAAGTTCGTAGAGTTTCATTAATTCCCTTCCTAAAACAGTGCTAATTTAAGCCTTCTCGAACTACTACCCGTGTTTTAATCGACAATTTTTGCTGTGCTAACTCAATTGCTTTATAAGCTATTTCGGATTCTACTCCCCTCAACTCAAATAGAATACGACCCGGCTTAACTACTGCTACCCAGTGCTCCGGATTCCCCTTACCTTTTCCCATACGTGTTTCTGCTGGTTTTTCTGTTAGTACTTTATCAGGGAAAATACGAATCCATACCTTTCCACCTCGCCGCATATGATGGACCATCGCGATACGAGCAGCTTCAATCTGCCGATTGGTTACCCAACCTGGTTCAAGCGCCTGGATACCAAAATCACCAAATTCTAAAGTAGCTCCACGATTTGCCATACCAGTCATACGACCACGGTGTTTCTTCCGGTACTTCATTCGCTTGGGCATCAACATCGTTATATCTCCTCGACCCGGTCAGCCTTAACCTTGAAAAGACAAGCTAAATAACATTGCTTCTACGACGCCCCTTCTCTCCCAGTCGTAGCTTCTACCTCTTCTTCACCCTTAATAATCTCGCCTTTGCAAATCCACACCTTTATACCTATACATCCATAGGTAGTATGTGCCGTAGAACGCGCATAATCAATATCTGCCCTAAGAGTATGAAGCGGCACTCGTCCTTCATTAAATGACTCAGAACGAGCCATTTCAGCTCCTCCAAGTCGCCCTCCGCAGGTAATCTTAATCCCTTCTGCTCCCATTCTCATTGCTGCTGTTATTGACTTCTTCATAGCTCTTCTGAAACTAATTCTTCCTTCGATCTGTCTCGCGACGCTATCACCAATTAGCTGAGCATCGAGTTCCGGTCTACGAATTTCCTGTATATTGATATATACTTCTTTTTTTGTTACATGTTGAAGCTCATCTCTAAGCTTATCAACCTCAGCCCCCTTCCGCCCGATGACTATACCTGGACGAGCTGTGTGAATCGTAATAGTAGCTTTCTGCGGCGCCCTTGCTATTTCAACTTTAGAAATCCCTGCCCGGCTTAAACGACTCTTTACATAACGACGAATGGTCAAATCTTCTTGAAGGAGATCTGCCATATTACTATCAGAGTACCAGTTGGATAGCCAGGTTTTGATTACGCCAAGGCGAAAGCCGATTGGATGTGTTTTCTGACCCACTTATTTAACTCCTATTTTCTAGACCCAGGCAATCGTTAACTAATCGCCAACAATTACTGTTATATGACTGGTACGTTTACGAATAGTTGAAGCACTACCTCGTGGTCCATAATTAATACGTTTCATAACAGGACCACCGTCAACAAAGACTGTCTTAATCTTAAGATCTTCAATATCTCGGGATTGCTCATCACCCGTATTTATAGCGTTAGCTGCAGCAGAACGAACTGTTTTTTCCATTGGTCGAGCACAAGCCTTTGGAACAAATTGTAGTATATTCAGTGCATCCTGTACTGATCGGCCACGAATCATATCCGCTATTTGTCGTATCTTACGGGCAGATCCACGTATCTGGCGTGCTGTAGCACGGGCTTCCATTAATTTACTCTCCCTTTAACTGACACCAACTATTTGAGTGATGTCGATCGTTCTGTAACACGGCCAGTATGCCCTCTATAAGTACGCGTTGGAGCAAATTCACCTAACTTATGGCCCACCATATTCTCTGAAACATAAACCGGGATAAACTTATTACCATTGTGAATAGCTAAGGTGTGCCCCACAAAATCAGGACTTATTGTACAAGAACGGGCCCATGTACGGACCACCTGCTTTTCACCGGTCCGATTCAACTCGTCAATTTTCTTCTTTACACTACCATCAATATAGGGCCCTTTTTTCACTGACCGAGCCATAATTGCCTCCCAGGCTATCTTTCGTTTATTTTCGTCGTTTCACTATAAAGGTACTAGATTTTTTGTTCTTCTTACGGGTACGTAGCCCCTTGGTTTTCTTTCCCCATGGGGTTACTGGATGACGTCCTCCTGAACTCTTGCCCTCTCCCCCGCCCATAGGATGATCTACGGGGTTCTTAGCCACACCTCGCGAATAACCACGGCGCCCTAACCAACGAGAACGGCCGGCTTTCCCAAGAGTTATATTTTCATGGTCCGTATTACCAACCTGCCCAATGGTTGCAGAACACGCACTCGGCACTCGCCTAATTTCCCCGGAAGGTAACCTTAGTTGGGCAAAACCACCATCCCTAGACATAAGTTGTGCCGATCCTCCAGCTGACCGCACAAGTTGACCACCACGACCAGGGGAAAGTTCGATATTATGAAGATTAGTTCCTAAAGGGATTTCTTCCAACGGAAGATGATTACCACTTCTAATTTCTGATTCTCCACCAGCCATCACCGTATCTCCAACTGACAGGTCTGAGGGAGCAAGAATATACCTTTTCTCTCCATCTACGTAGTGCAAAAGAGCTATCCGTGATGAACGATTAGGGTCATATTCGATGGAAAAAACCTTAGCTGGAATTCCAATTTTGTCGCGTTTAAAATCAATAATACGATAGCGACGTTTATGTCCCCCACCACGATGCCGAGAGGTCATTCGCCCAAGGTTATTCCGGCCACCTGACTTCTTCAGAGGTCGAATCAATGTAGCTTCGGGTTTTTCCGCGGTAATTTCCTCAAAGGAAGATACCGTCTTAAATCTCTGGCCTGGTGTTTTAGGTCGAAATGTACGAACTGCCATTTTTTAACTTAAACCTTCCTATTATAGGGTCCAGGTTATCAAGTTCCCGAGTAAAGATCAATTACATCGCCATCTGCTAATTTAACAATAGCCTTCTTCCAATCAGGTCGGCGTCCTTCAAAACGACCGAGACGTTTGACTTTACCCTTCATCCTAATCGTACGTACAGATTCTACTTGAACATCAAATATTTCTTCTATAGCTCGCTTTACTTCTAATTTATTGACATCTCTTGCCACTTCGAAGACATACTTATTCTGCTCTTCCTGAAGCACATGATTTTTTTCCGTTACTAAGGGGCGCGCTACAATAGCGCGAGGATCTTTTGTCATACTTTCAACGCCTCTTCTACTTGCTTCAATCCCTCTCGGGTAAATACCAGGTAGTCACTGTGTAAAATTTCATGCACATGGGTATCTACTGCTAAATTGATATTTAAGTCGGCAATATTCCGACAAGATTTGTAAACAGCCTCGTCGTTACGGTCCGTGAGAACCAAACACTTTCTGTCGCTAATATTCATATTAGACAACACCGAAACCATTTGTCGTGTTTTAGGCGCCTCAAACTCTAGTGCCTCTATAACAAAAATTGAGCCAGCCTGCGCTCTGGTCGAGAGGACAGACTTAAGAGCTAAGCGTCTTACTTTCTTTGGTATTTCATAACGGTAGCTACGGGGTTTGGGGCCATGTGCCCTTCCCCCACCTATCCGAGCTGGCGATCGACGAGACCCCATACGCGCTCGCCCAAGTCCTTTTTGCCGATACATCTTTTTACTTGTGTAGGATACTTCCGATCGAGTTTGCGCACTTGCTGTTCCCTGGCGCTGGTTCGCTCGGTACATTTTTTCTGCCTCGTACAAGGCATGGGCATTAATGGAGATTCCAAAAACAGATTCTTCTAGATTAATCTCGCCCTGCTCAGTCCCATCGCTATTGAACAATCTTGCTACCGGCATCATTTCTCCCAATCACACTTTCACTTTCAACAGTTTCATTTATTTAGCCAGACCGATTAATCATTACATAACTATCTCTATGTCCCGGAACGGCTCCCCTTACAAAAATAATATTCTTTTCAGAATCTACCCCTACAACTTGCAGGTTTTTGACTGTTGTTTGCTTATTCCCCATCCGACCTCCCATACGGGTTCCTTTAAAAACTCGGGATGGAGAAGCACTTTGTCCTATTGACCCTGGATGCCTCCATCGATCACTTTGTCCTCGCGTCTTGTCCCCGCCTCGGAAACCATGTCTCTTAACCACACCCTGAAATCCTTTACCTTTATCCAAGCCTGTTACATCAACCAATTCTCCGGCGGTAAATATATCAGCACCGAATTCCTGGCCGAGCTCACAAGATTCAATATTTTCGACACCAATCTCTCTAAGTATTCTTTGTGGTTCGACATTGGCCTTTTTAAAATGACCCCGCAACGGATTTGTAGTCTGTTTTTCTTTTTTTGTTTCAAAACCGATCTGAGCTGCATCATAACCATCATGGCCTTGCGTTTTAACCTGGGTTATAAAACAAGGACCTGCCTTTAGTACGGTCACTGGTATGGCATCGCCATTATCTGAAAAGATCTGACTCATACCCATCTTTTTCCCTATCAGCCCGCTTAAACCATCCATAATTAATCAAGGCTCCTTACACTCTAATTTCAACATCCACGCCGGCGGGGAGATCAAGCTTAAGAAGAGCATCCACCGTTTGTTGAGAAGTATCATAAATATCAATAAGGCGTTTATGCACCCGGGTTTCAAATTGCTCTCGGGACTTTTTATCAATAAACGGAGAACGTAAGACCGTATATATCGTCCTTTTTGTCGGCAGTGGTATTGGTCCCATAACCCTAGCACCTGCGCGCTGTGCTGCCTGTGTAATCTCTTTGGCAGATTTATCTAGCATCGCATGATCACAAGCCTTCAACCTGATCCTAATTTTCTGATCGGCCATTACAGTCTCCTTCTAACCTATTATTCGATTATCTCAGTTACGACACCGGCACCAACGGTTCGTCCGCCCTCACGAATAGCAAAACGAAGTTCTTTATCCATCGCTATAGGCTGCATAAGGGTAACTTCCATGTCGACATTATCACCTGGCATCACCATCTCTACACCAGAAGGCAACACAACAGAACCCGTAACATCAGTGGTACGGAAGTAAAACTGAGGCCGATAATTATTGAAAAAAGGTGTATGCCTACCACCTTCTTCTTGCTTGAGAACATAGACCTGAGCTTTGAACTTAGTATGAGGAGTTATCGATCCGGGCTTAGCAACAACCTGTCCCCGTTCAAGCGTCTCCTTATCAACTCCCCGCAATAGTAATCCGACATTATCACCTGCCCTAGCATCATCTAAGAACTTGCGAAACATCTCTATGTCCGTAACCGTTGTCTTCAGGGTGTCATGAATACCTATAATCTCTACTTCATCATTTTTATTTATAACACCACTCTCTACACGACCAGTACCCACAGTACCTCGGCCAGTAATAGAGAAAACATCCTCTACTGGCATAAGAAATGGTCGATCTTCATCTCTTACGGGCGTAGGTATATAATCATCAACTGTATCCATAAGCTCACTTATAGGTGCATTGTCATCAGCACCTGTGGCAGCTTCCATTGCCAATAGAGCACTCCCCCTAACGACAGGGATATCATCACCTGGAAAATCGTAAGAGGACAATAATTCTCTAACCTCAAGCTCGACAAGTTCTAGAAGTTCCTCATCGTCAACTTGATCACATTTGTTAAGAAAAACGACAATAGCTGGCACGTTAACTTGTCTAGCTAAAAGGATATGTTCCCTGGTTTGTGGCATAGGACCATCCGCAGCCGAAACAACCAAAATCGCACCATCCATCTGGGCTGCCCCAGTAATCATATTCTTAATGTAATCTGCATGACCAGGACAATCTACATGCGCATAATGCCGATTTTCCGTCTCGTATTCAGCATGATGTACATTTATAGTAACGCCTCTCTCTTTTTCTTCAGGCGCATTATCAATATCATTATAATCTTTAGCCTCCGCCAAACCCTTTTCCGCAAGAACTTTGGTAATGGCTGCTGTTAATGTTGTCTTACCATGATCCACATGGCCAATTGTGCCAATATTCACATGGGTTTTACTTCGTTCAAATCTCTCCTTAGCCATAACAACAGATCCTCCAATATTAAAACGTTACATTACACCTTGATTCTTTTCTAGTATCTCCTGCCTTACACTATCAGGCAACTCACCATAATGCGAAAATTGCATTGTAGACACGGCCCGGCCCTGCGTTGCGGACCGTAATGCCGTTGCGTATCCAAACATCTCACTCAGAGGTACAGTAGCTGCTACAACCTGAGCATCTGTTCGGGGTATAATTCCACCAATACGTCCCCGACGAGAATTAAGATCACCAACTACCGAACCAACATATTCACTTGGAACCACTACTTCGACATCCATAACAGGTTCTAATAAAGCTGGGTTAGCTTTCCGCATTCCATCCTGGAACGCCATTGAACCGGCTACCTTAAATGCTACCTCTGAAGAATCAACATCATGATATGACCCATCGTAAAGAGTAACTTTTACACCCTGTACAGGGTACCCAGCAAGTACACCATTATGTGCCGCCTCCTTCACACCAGCTTCGACAGAGGGAATAAATTCCCGGGGGATCACTCCACCCACGATAGCGTTTTCAAACTCAACACCTTCTCCCTCTTCTAGAGGCTCCATTTCAAGCCAAACATGTCCAAACTGCCCCCGACCTCCCGACTGGCGAACAAACCGCCCTTCACTCTTCACTGAACCCCTGATAGTTTCTCGATACGCAACCTGAGGACGGCCAACATTTGCTTCTACACGAAACTCTCTTAATAGCCGATCAACTAGGATTTCGAGATGAAGTTCCCCCATACCTGAAATAATTAATTGGCTGGTTTCTTCATCTGTATGTACTCGGAAAGTTGGATCTTCTTCGGAGAGTTTCTGGAGGGACTGGCTAAGTTTTTCTTCATCAGCTCTTGTCTTAGGCTCTACTGCTACAGACATCACTGGTTTAGGGAACTCCATTGCTTCGAGCGAAATAGGCCATTCTGGATCACAAAGAGTATCACCAGTAGCTACATCCTTAACTCCTACAAGAGCAACAATATCACCTGCCTCGGCAACTTTAAGTTGTTCTCTTTTATTAGCATGCATTTGGAGAATTCTACTGATTCTTTCCCGCCGATTAGTTCTTGTATTTAAAACGTAAGATCCCGATGGTATTGTTCCAGAATAAATCCGATAAAAAGCCAATTTCCCAACGTGTGGATCGGTCATTATTTTGAATGCCACACCAGCAAGTGGAGCGTCCGATTTGTTTTCACGCTCTTCATCCTCACCAGACATTGTATTCTTTCCTGTTACGGGTGGCACATCCTCAGGAGACGGAAGATAGTCTATTACTGCGTCAAGTAAAGCCTGAACACCTTTATTACGATATGATGATCCGACTAATACCGGAATTAAACTTACCGAAAGTGTTGCACGCCGTATCGCATCTACCAGTTCTTCCACGGTTGGTTCTTCACCACTAAGATACTTCTCCATTAACTCTTCATCGACTTCTGCAACACTCTCTAATAAATTAGCTCGATGCTCACTAGCATAATCAGCTAAGTCTGTCGGTATATCATGCTCTTCGAAAGTCGAACCCATATTATCTTCATCATAGCTTCGTGCTTTCATTTTGATAAGATCAATCTCACCTGTATAAAGATCTCCACTTCCTATTGGAAGCTGTAACGGAACTGCGTTGGCCCCCAAGCGTTCGTGCATCATATCAACTACTTGGTGAAAGTCAGCCCCCACCCGGTCTATTTTGTTAACATAAGCTATGCGAGGGACCACATACTTATCAGCCTGCCGCCAAACTGTCTCAGACTGCGGTTCGACACCACCCACGGCACAAAAAATTGCTACAGACCCATCAAGGACTCGCAATGATCGTTCTACTTCAACAGTAAAATCGACATGCCCAGGTGTATCAATAATATTAATCCGATGATCTCGCCAAAAAGATGTTGTAGCTGCCGACGTAATAGTAATACCTCGTTCACGTTCTTGATCCATCCAATCCATAGTCGCTGCACCATCGTGCACTTCGCCCATGTTCCGCAAGCGGCCCGTATAATAAAGGATTCGTTCCGTCGTTGTTGTCTTTCCCGCATCAATATGGGCCATAATCCCGATATTTCGGGTTTTTGCCAAATTCGTTGCCGAAGCCTCTTTTCGAGGCTCCTCAGACATTTTTTCTTTCGATCTTATTGTTGTTTCTGACACTTTAATTTGCACTCCACAAATTACGGATCATCGTATTGGATGATCCGTTTTTACTTTTTTGATTCTCGATTTGTCTTCCCTTACCATCTGTAATGAGCAAAAGCCCGATTTGCTTCTGCCATCTTGTATGTTTCTTCCTTACGCCGGACAGCAGCTCCTTCTCCTCTAGCTGCTGCTGTAAATTCCCCAGCTAAGCATTCATACATGTTTTTTTCGGATCGAGAACGTGCCGCTTCGATAATCCATCGAATTGCCATTGCCCGTTGCTGATCATCACGAACTTCTACTGGCACTTGATAAGTTGAACCCCCAACACGTCGCGATTTAACGTGAACCACAGGCCTCACGACTTTAATTGCTTTCTCAAAGACTGGAAGAGGCTCCTGACTAGACTGTTCTTCAATTAAATCAAGTGCCTTATAGAAAATACGTTCTGCTGTACTCTTCTTCCCTTGGCGCATTAAACCATTAATAAACTTGGATACCAGTACACTATTATACTTCCAGTCTGCAGCCGGTTCCCGTTTTACAACATCTTTTCTTCTGGCCATCTGTCACTCCCACTCGTCCTACAAAGTCTATTTAGGTTTTTTGGTTCCGTATTTCGAACGACTATTACGTCTATCAGGAACCCCACTCGCATCCAATGCACCACGAACAATATGGTATCTCACTCCTGGCAGATCCTTAATTCGCCCACCACGGACTAAAACAATGTTGTGTTCCTGCAAGTTATGACTCTCTCCAGGGATATAGCAAGTAGCCTCTATCCCATTCATCAACCGAACTCTAGCTATCTTTCTTAGAGCTGAATTTGGTTTCTTGGGCGTTTGTGTTCTTACCTGAAGGCAATTACCTCTCTTTTGAGGACTTCCCCGCAAAGCTGGCGATTTCGTTTTTCTTTCCGCCTTTTTTCGACCATGACGAATTAGTTGATTTATCGTTGGCATTTCCAGCTAACCTTCCTCTGAGTGCAGAAACTTATTCTTTTTCTAGCCTTAAACAAATTTATAAACTAATAGATACTTCCCAAAAACCCACAGGCAGACAAATCTATACTCCTTTGTCCTATGTGTCAAGCGTTTTTCAAAAACAAAGTACTATACTACCACTAGACCTATGGTATTCAATATCCCTGTTAAATTATTCTTCTGATTTGTCCTCTGATTTTACTTCTTTTTCGATTAAATCTGGTTCTTTATCAACTTTTACATTCTCACCTTCGATTTCTCCATCAAATAAATTGTCGATTTCTGGCTTTGGTGCCTCAATTTCATTTCCCTTTTCGTCGACCAATCGCATCTCTAGATACTTATCGAGGCCGGTCCCTGCCGGTATCAGGTGTCCCATAATAATGTTTTCTTTCAGGCCAAGGAGCGAGTCTTGTTTCCCCTGTATAGCTGCTTCAGTTAGAACCCGGGTTGTTTCTTGAAATGCGGCGGCAGAAACAAAGCTTTCTGTACTAAGAGCTGCTTTTGTAATTCCGAGAAGCAAAGGCTGATTTGTTGCTGGATCAGCTCCCTCTGGTAAAACTCGATCATTCTCCGCTTGAAAGCGGGTACGATCAATCGCTTCTCCTTTTAGAAACTCTGTATCACCTGGGTCATCTACTTTAACCTTCTGAAGCATCTGGCGAACGATAACTTCAACATGCTTGTCATTAATACTAACCCCCTGCATCCGGTATACTTCCTGAATCTGATTGACCAAATATTCTTGTACCGCATTGACACCCTGTATTTCAAGTATGTCATGTGGATCAATAGATCCTTCTGAAAGAGGTTCACCAGCTTGCACTCGATCCCCGTCACGGACACTAAGGTGTCGTCCCTGCGGTATCAAATATTCCTGTTCTGATCCATCTTCCGCCCGTACCAGGAGACGATGAGACCTTCTAACGATACCTGCTATCTTAACCACACCATCTACCTTAGCTACTGTCGCCGGATCTCTAGGTCGCCGAGCTTCAAATAATTCAGCAACACGGGGCAAACCACCTGTAATATCACGAGTTTTCCCAATAGAACGAGGGATACGAGCCAGAACCGTACCTGATTCTACGTAAGTACGTTCGGTATTATTAAGGTCTGTAAATTCTGTGACAAGTAGATTAGCTCCAGTAGGTAGATTATACTCATCCTTTTTCCCTTTTGAAGTACCATCTCCTATGTAGACACGAGGATGCAGGGCACGAGAACCCCTGTTTTCTGTAATAACTTTTTGTCTCATTCCGGTCGTATCATCTAACTGTTCACGTAAAGTTTCACCAGCAACAACATCCTCTAGTTCCACTAACCCAGCATTTACAGCAATGATCGGTATATTATAAGGGTTCCATTCAAAAAGTGCCTGGTTCTCCTCTACTGTTTCACCGTCAGCTACTAACATTACTGCACCATAGGGAATAAAGAAATGCGCTCGCCGGCTATCATCATCATCCAGGACCGTAAGTTCACCAGCTCTTCCAACGACTACTTGACCTCCACTTTCCTGGTGTAAAACTGTTTCGACACTAGTCAAGAGGACCTTACCTGAGTGCTTGGTTGTGATCTTATTCTGCGTGGCATCACGACTTGCGATACCTCCAATATGGAAAGTACGAAGTGTCAGCTGCGTGCCTGGCTCACCAATACTTTGAGCCGCCATGACACCAACAGCCTCACCCATCTCGACCATGTTGCCAGTAGCTAAATTACGGCCGTAACAAGAAGCGCACACTCCCCGTTTTGCCTCGCAAGTCAGAACTGACCGTATGTGAACGGTTTCGCTCATCTCTGCATCGGGGTCCGAAGAATATTGGACGCCACCACGCTCTTCTATAATATCTGCCACATCTTCATTAATTTCTTCACCTGCCGCAGTTAGGACCTCTCGGGTAATAGGATCATAAATATCATCTAACACCACTCGCCCTAGAACTCGGTCGCCGAGTGGCTCCATAACATTTTCACCTTCCTTCAGGGCACCGATTTCAATACCACGAATAGTACCACAGTCCGCCTCATTTATTATTACGTCCTGGGCCACATCAACTAGACGTCGGGTAAGGTATCCGGCATCTGCAGTTTTAAGAGCGGTATCGGCAAGGCCTTTTCTTCCACCGTGACTTGATGTGAAATATTCGAGGACCGTTAACCCTTCCTTCAAATTTGATAATATTGGTGTTTCGATATATTCACCAATCTGCCCAACAACTTTTCGCTGTGGTTTTGCCATAAGGCCCCGCATACCACACAACTGACCAACCTGGTCTAATTTACTACGAGCTCCTGATGCCATCATCATATAGAAAGGATTGAAACCCTCATCTGATTGTTCGAGTGTGGTTTCAACCTCTTCGTTTAGCTTAGTTCGGGTATGTTGCCACACATCTATAACCTTGTTATAACGCTCTCCCTCAGTGATTGCATGCCCTTCATATTGATCCTGTATCGACTTTACTTCAGCCTCAGCATCACTAATCATTTTTGCTTTAACTTCTGGGATGACAACATCATCTATACCAGAGGTAAGTCCGGAAAGAGTCGCATAATGAAAACCAATGCGCTTTACCTCATCTAGCAGAGAACATGTACGATCACTACCCAATTGCCGATACACATCGGCCACCATTTTACGAATAGCCTTATTATCGAAAACTTGATTTTGATAACCTATTTCTGGTGGTAGTATTTGGTTAAAAATAACCCTACCTACCGTCGTTTCTATCATTTTTCCCTCGAGGCGAAGTTTGATAATGGCATGCAGGTCCACATGGTCATTATCAAAGGCCAGCATAACTTCTGACACACTAGCAAAAGCCTTCCCTTCCCCCCTACAGTTTTTAAGCTCCTTAGTAAGGTAATAACACCCTAATACAATATCCTTACTAGGTGCACAGATAGGCTGCCCATTCTTAGGATCAAGAATATTGTTGGAAGATAGCATAAGAACTCGGGCTTCTATTTGTGCTTCAAAAGACATAGGGACATGGACGGGCATTTGATCCCCATCAAAATCTGCATTAAAAGCTTCACACACAAGCGGATGGATACGAATGGCTTTACCTTCGACTAATACCGGCATGAAAGCCTGTATTCCGAGGCGATGTAATGTCGGTGCTCTATTCAAAAGAACGGGATGATCCTTGATTATTTCCTCAAGAATGTCCCAAACTTCAGGCTCCTCACGTTCTACTATTTTTTTGGCACTCTTTACCGTCTGGACGAAGCCTCTGTCTTCTAATCTCTGAATAATGAATGGTTTGAAAAGCTCTAACGCTATGTTCTTAGGAAGACCACACTGATGTATCTTCAATTCTGGTTCAACAACAATAACAGATCGTCCGGAATAGTCGACACGCTTCCCAAGAAGATTCTGGCGAAATCGACCTTGCTTACCCTTGAGTAGATCAGAAAGGGATTTGAGAGATCTATTCCCATCACCACGTACTGCTCTTGAACGCCTTCCATTATCGAGTAGGGCATCGACAGCTTCCTGTAACATTCGTTTTTCATTACGGAGAATGACGTCTGGAGCCCTGATCTCAAGAAGCTTTTTTAGCCTATTATTTCTGTTTATAACACGTCGATATAGATCGTTAAGATCTGATGTAGCAAACCTTCCACCTTCTAAGGGTACCAACGGGCGGAGATCCGGTGGGATGACTGGCAGGGCTTCCATTATCATCCAATCAGGGCGATTACCATCAGAATCTGGTCCATTAGAATTTCTAAAGGCTTCGACGACCTTTAGCCTTTTCAATGCATCATTTTTCCGTTGGACAGAGGTTTCCATTTTCACCTGAGTCCGGAGTTCAACCGACAGATTATCAATGTCAATTTCGGAAAGAAGTCTTTGGAGTGCACCCGCTCCCATATCAGCCTCAAACTGGTGCCCAGCCTCTTCTAAATCGAAGAAGGTATCTTGATCAATAATTTCACCCTTCTGATGCTCAGTATCTCCAGGATCTAGCATCACAAAACACTCGTAATAAATAACTCGTTCAAGGTTTCGTATTGAAAGATTAAGAAGGTTACCGATTCGGCTAGGTGGTGATTTGAAATACCAGATATGGCACACTGGCACAGCTAATTCAATATGACCTAGACGTTCACGGCGCACCTTCGCCTGGGTTACTTCAACACCACAACGATCACAAATAACCCCCCGGTACCTAATCCGTTTGTATTTCCCGCAATTACACTCCCAATCCTTGACAGGCCCAAAAATACGCTCACAAAACAAGCCATCTCTTTCAGGTTTGAAAGTCCGATAATTTATGGTTTCTGGTTTTGTCACTTCTCCAAATGACCATTTACGTATCGTATCTGGGGATGCTAATTTTATTTGAATTGTACTTCGGTTCTTAGTCTGTTTATTCATTAAGTCAACCACTAGTGACACCTCCTGATCGTGATCTTCGTTACTATCTTCTGGCGGTGGTGAAAGCCCAACTGGACTTTCCAAGTTGAGGTGTTAGCCGTATCATTCTTCTAATTTAACATCGAGAGCTAAGCTCTGAAGTTCCTTTACTAGGACGTTAAAAGATTCGGGAATTCCCGGTTCAGGCGGATTATCACCTTTAACGATAGCTTCATACAACCGGGAACGACCATTAACATCATCCGATTTTACTGTTAACATTTCTTGCAGAGTATAGGAAGCTCCATAAGCCTGGAGAGCCCAAACCTCCATCTCCCCAAAACGTTGCCCCCCAAATTGGGCTTTCCCTCCGAGTGGTTGCTGCGTAACCAAAGAGTAGGGACCAATCGAACGTGCATGTATTTTATCTTCAACAAGATGGTTTAACTTCATGACATACATGTAACCAACCGTTACTTCCTTATCAAACCGGATACCTGTTTTCCCATCATAAAGTCGACTTTTTCCTGTTTCTGGCAGTTCAGCCTTTTGTAATGCTTTCTTAATCTCCTCAATAGATGCCCCATCGAACACCGGCGTTGCTATATGAGTATTTTTCTCTTTAGCAACCCAGCCAATATGGATTTCCATAATCTGACCGAGATTCATACGACCCGGCACACCTAGAGGATTAAGAATGATATCGACAGGACGTCCATCTGGAAGGTACGGCATATCCTCTTCTGGAACTATCTTAGCTACGACCCCTTTGTTCCCGTGCCGACCAGCCATCTTATCACCTACTGACAACTTTCTCTTTTTAGCTACATATACCTTTACAAGTTGAATCACCCCCGGAGCGAGTTCGTCGCCACGACGGATCTTCTCTTGTTCACGTTCTAATTGATTTTCAAGCTCACGGATATTGACAGATGAAGCTTCTATCACTTTCTGAATCTGTGTGTTTAAATCAGCATTTACTACCCAGCGATCGTTCTTTATTACTCGATCAAAATCAAGATCATTTAAACGACTTTCCGTGTATTTTCGTTTAGCTTCTAATACTACATCGTCAGTCTCGCTATCCCGAAGTTCTACACTTACCTTACCATTGAGAAGCTCTCTCATTTTCTCGTTACGAGTACTTTTAACCTTATCGATTCTTTGTCCGTAATCACTTTCCAAGCCCCGAATAGTTTCTCTTTCTTTCTCACGCGTAACACTATCACTTTCTTTCCGACTATAGAGGCGAGTATCGATAACCGTACCCTGCATCCCGGGAGGGGCTTTGAGTGAAGCATCTCTGACATCACCAGCTTTTTCCCCAAATATAGCTCGTAAAAGTCTTTCCTCTGGAGATAATTCTCTTTCACCCTTCGGAGTCACCTTTCCTACTAATATATCCCCTGGACCGACTTCGGCTCCTATTCGTATAATTCCTGATTCATCAAGGTTCCGAATAGCGTCCTCACTCACGTTAGGAATTTCCCGAGTAAATTCTTCAGTACCAACCTTGGTCTCCCTAGCGGGCATTTCGAATTCAGTGATGTGAATTGATGAAAAAACATCTTCCTTGACTAATCGTTCACTTACAACAATAGCATCTTCAAAGTTATATCCTTCCCAAGACATAAATGCTGTTAATACGTTACGCCCCAGAGCTAGTTCTCCCCGATCTGTAGCAGGACCATCTGCAAGCACTTGTCCAGCTTCAACCCGTTCACCAGTGCTAACAAGGGGCTTCTGGTTGATACAAGTTTCCTGGTTAGATTTTTTGAACTTAGTAAGCGGATATACATCAGGTGGAATATCAAAAAGTCCCGTATCATCTAATATGTCAGGTTTGATAGTTATCAAGTCGGCTGAAACCTGCACCACAGTACCACTCTGCCTCGCGACCACGACAGCACCAGAATCTATAGCTACTTTCCGTTCCATGCCCGTACCTACTAGAGGGGCTTCTGTACGTAAAAGAGGTACCGCTTGCCGTTGCATGTTCGAACCCATGAGTGCCCGATTAGCATCGTCATGTTCTAAAAAAGGAATAAGCGCAGCAGATACACCCAATAGTTGCTTAGGAGAAACATCCATATAATTTACTTCAGCTGGATCAACCAGCTTAATGTCACCCTTGGTTCTTGTCGGGATCCTCCCAACAAGACCTCCATCAGCATCTAGTTCGATGGCTGCCTGTGCTATCAGAACATCCTCTTCCTGATCCGCTGAAAGATAGTCAATTTCTTCAGTGACATAACCATTCATAACTTTACGATATGGCGTTTCTATAAATCCAAATTGGTTGATTCTTCCATAAGTTCCCATATAGGCAATAAGCCCAATATTAGGACCTTCGGGAGTTTCGATAGGACATATTCGACCATAGTGTGTATGATGCACATCCCTAACTTCAAAACTGGCGTGGGATCGATCTAATCCTCCCGGACCGAGCGAACTAAGTCGCCGCTTATGAGTCAACTCGGCCAATGGATTTGTCTGTTCCATAAACTGAGACAATTGACTACTTCCAAAGAATGCAGCGATAACCGAAGATACTGTTCGAGCATTCACTAAATCCTGAGGCGTTATTGACTCAGCATCATGAAGACTAATACGGTCCCTTATAGTACGTGCCATGCGGGTTAATCCAATATTGAACTGGCCAGCGAGGAGCTCACCAACAGAACGAGTTCTTCTATTTCCTAAATGATCTATGTCGTCCGTCACTCCTTCCCCACGACGCAACTTTAATAGATATTCAATCACCGCTATAAAGTCTTCTGAAGTAAGAATTGTAGTTTCTATCGGGACATTTAGGTTTACTCGTTTGTTAATACGGTGCCGACCTACAGCAGCGAGGTTATATCGCTTGGGATTAAAAAACATGCGATCCATCAATGCCTGCGCTGTTTCCTGGTTCGGCGGATCACCTGGCCGCAACAAACTATAGATACGAGAGAGTGCTTCTTCCACCGATGCTGTTGTGTCTTTCTTAAATGTATTACCTAAAACATCCGGTTCTCTAGTTGGATCCATCCTAACCATTTTAATTTTACCAACATTTCCATTACTTTCGGCCAATTTACCTATCAATGCTTCTGTAAGTAATTCGCCACTTTCAGCAATAATTTCTCCTGTTTTTTTGTCTACTACTGCTTCACCGATACTGCGACCTAACAAATCACCAAGCTTCTTTGACTGAACATTATCAAACTTATAGAACTGCTTATAAATTTCATTGTTGGTCTCGAAACCAAGGGCCCGTAAAAACAGTGTCCCTGGCATTTTTCTTTTGCGATCAATATGGACGTAAAGAATGTCATTTACATCCAAGCTAAACTCCAGCCAGGTACCGTGTTCAGGGATAATCCGGGCAGAGTAAAGTTGTTTTCCATTGGGATGAGTTTCTTCAGAATAAAATACCCCATACGAACGCTGTAACTGGGAGACAATAACCCGTTCAGCTCCGTTAATAATAAACGTTCCTTTTTCTGTGATTAGAGGGAGTTCACCTAAAAACACTGTCTGTTCTATAATATCTCTAATCTTCTTATCCTCAGTTCCTTCTTCTTCTTCCCGGATAACTAGTCGGAGCCGCGCCTTAAGAGGGATTGCATAAGTCATCCCTCTTTCTTGGCACTCAAGAACAGTGTACTTAGGTTCTCCGAGCAAATATTCAATAAATTCGAGTGAAAAATGCTCGTGAAGATCTGTAATAGGAAAAATTTCTGTAAAAACGGCCTGAAGACCCTGGTTTTTACGTTCCGAAATAGGCACATCAGCCTGAAGAAAAGCCTTAAAGGAATCTATCTGCACTGCGAGCAGATTAGGCATCTCGATTATAGAAGGCAGTTTGGAATAATCATGGCGTGTGATCTGAGTTTTATCCATCAGATGACCACATCCTTTCGGCAGATAAGTGTATGTACAAAAACCCGAGCACCACCTAAGTAATACTATGTCTATCTAAACGCTCGGCTGAGTTACTACTGTGAACTTAACGTAAGTGTAACGTCTCTGCCTATTTGAGTTCGACTGTTCCGCCAGCCTCTTCGATTTGCTTTGTTATTTCATCCCCTTCTTCTTTCGTAACACCTTCCTTAAGTGAACCTGGAACACCATCTACTAGAGCTTTTGCTTCTTTCAACCCAAGCCCAGTAATTCCACGAACCACCTTAATAACCTGAATTTTTTTATCTCCAAAACTAGTCAGAACTGCATCAAACGAATCTTTTGCTTCCTCAGCTGGGGCACCTGCATCGCCACCACCTCCGGGCGCTGCTACTGCCACCGTAGCAGCAGCTGAAACGCCAAATTTGTCTTCAAGGGTCTTTACCAGATCATTAAGTTCTAACACAGTGAGTTGTTCAATTTGATCGACGATATCGGAAACGGCCATGACTTTATTCCTCCATATATAATATTTAAAGGATCCTGTTTCTAACTGTTTGTAAACTTATTAATTACGTAACCCGTAAACTATCTACATTTCTTTTCATTAACTACCTTCCTGTGTTACTTTTTTCTGGGAAACGGCCGATAGGGTACGCACAAGGCCACTCAAAACTCCAGAGAGAGTATAAACGAGCCCCGTGATGGGAGCAGCAATACCACTAACCGTCTTCCCTATTAATTCTTCTCTACTAGGCAACTTAGACAAGATTTCAGCCTGTGAAGGATCAATAATCGCCCCTGTCAGGACTCCCCCCTTAATACGGGGGCGGTTGTCATGTTCCTTCCCAAACTCGACAATTACTCTAGCCGGACCAACTGGATCATTTGACAAAACTAGTGCTGTAGGTCCATCCAAACTTTCACCTAAATCGGGCAGGCCAGCTTTAGTCACAGCAAGACGGGTAAGTGTATTTTTAATTACACGACATTCCGCGGATTCTGCTCTAAGCTGCTTCCGTAACTCTGTCACCTCTCCAACACCTAATCCGGTAAGGTCAGTCAAGTAAACGCTCTCATTTTCATTCAAGCGAGCAGCTAAATCATCAACAATTTGTTCTTTCTCAGCACGCTGCAAGGGCATGGTGTCAAAAACTCCTTTTGTTCCCACGGCACAAAAAAATTTCACCGTATGTTCTATCTATGCCTCTACGACCCCAGTTTGACGGTCGACAGAAACACCTGGACCCATAGTAGATGAAATGGTTAGAGACCTGATATATTGACCTTTGGCTGATGCTGGTTTAGCCCGGACAACCGCATCAATAAAAGTTGAAGCATTTTCCATTAATTGTTGTACTGAAAATGAGATTTTACCAACAATCCCATGTAGATTCCCTGCACTATCTACTCTGTATTCGACCCGTCCTGCTTTAACCTCACGAACGGCTGGTCCAATATCAAAAGTGACGGTGCCACTCTTTGGATTTGGCATGAGACCTCTTGGCCCTAGAACCCGGCCCAACTTACCAACATCGCGCATAATATCAGGTGCTGCTATTACCACGTCGAACTCGGTCCAACCCTGCTCAATTTTCTCTATATAATCATCCGAACCAACGTAGTCAGCTCCTGCCTCCTGAGCGTCCTTTTGGGTCTCACCACGAGTTAAGACCAAAACTTTGACATCTTTTCCGGTTCCATGCGGCAATGCTACCGCCCCCCGAACCATTTGTTCTGCCTGTCTAGGATCAACATTAAGTCTGATCGAAACCTCAACAGTCTCATCAAATTTGGCCTTTGATACATCTTTGACAATGGACAGAGCATCCTCAAGTGAATAATCTTTGTCCGTTTGCGTTTTCTCTCTAGCATCCAAGTAACGCCGACCTCTTTTCATTACCTATCTCCTTACATCTTACTACGGTTACCCTTCAACCTCGATACCCATGCTACGAGCTGTCCCTTCGATCATGCGCATCGCTGATTCTGTATCAGATGCATTTAAATCGGGGTTTTTCAATTCTGCAATCTGCCTGACCTGATCCCGCGACACTTTTCCAACTTTCTGACGGTTTGGTTCACCTGATGCCTTAGCCAACCCGGCTTCGCGTTTAAGAAGGACGGCAGCTGGTGGAGTTTTAGTGATAAAGGAAAAACTGCGGTCGGCATATACTGTAATAACAACCGGAATTATTAATCCCATCTGGTCCTGTGTTTTTGCATTAAACGCCTTGCAAAACTCCATAGGATTAACCCCGTGCTGACCAAGCGCTGACCCCACTGGAGGAGCTGGATTAGCCTGACCTGCGGGCACTTGAAGCTTGACCACTGAACTTATCTGTTTTGCCACTATTAACTCCTAACTAACCTGGGTAACCTGTAGAAAATCTAGTTCTACGGGAGTCGCCCGACCAAAAATGCTCACCATTACCTTCAGTTTCTGACGATCAGGTTGTATTGCTTCTACTACACCAGTAAAATCTGTGAATGGTCCATCGGTAACCTTTACCTGATCTCCAGTCCGATAAGGGATTTCTACACTCTCTCCCTTTTCTTTCTGGGGTTCGTCCCGATTAAGGATGCGGTTCAATTCGCTGCCCCTAAGAGGCTGTGGCCTAGTGCCGCTTCCAACAAAATGGGTAACGCCCGGGGCATTGGTCACCATATGCCATGAATCACGATCCATTTCCATTTCCACAAGTATATAACTCGGAAAAAGTTTTCTTATCGTAGATTTTTTCTTCCCTTGTTTCATCTCTACATGCTCTTCTGTGGGGATGAGAACTTCCCCTATCTTCTCTTCCAATCCTTCTCTCACCTTCAATTTTTCTAGGTGAATCTTCACTTTATTCTCGTGACCTGAATAGGTATGAACAACATACCAATGCTTTTCTTTTTCCATAACTTGAACTTGCTTTTCCATGACCCACTCCATCATTTCTTATGAGACGTCTAGCTTCCAAGTAAACGGCTAAGTATTATGGAAAGTATGAAGTCGATAACTCCTGTGAAGGCAGCCAGAATGAGGGTTATTACAATAACCACCGTTGTCGAACCTATCAATTCACTTCGACTCGGCCAACTGACCTTCGTGAGTTCTGTTCGTACTTCTCTTAAGAAACCAACAGTTCGTTCGTACATAATCTTTCTTATTATTCCTAAACGCTAACCGTCCCTGTGATGGCCAGTATTTTATCGTTCGTAATGTTTAGACCACATCCTATTATTCGATTATCTCAGTTACGACACCGGCACCAACGGTTCGTCCGCCCTCACGAATAGCAAAACGAAGTTCTTTATCCATCGCTATAGGCTGCATAAGGGTAACTTCCATGTCGACATTATCACCTGGCATCACCATCTCTACACCAGAAGGCAACACAACAGAACCCGTAACATCAGTGGTACGGAAGTAAAACTGAGGCCGATAATTATTGAAAAAAGGTGTATGCCTACCACCTTCTTCTTGCTTGAGAACATAGACCTGAGCTTTGAACTTAGTATGAGGAGTTATCGATCCGGGCTTAGCAACAACCTGTCCCCGTTCAAGCGTCTCCTTATCAACTCCCCGCAATAGTAATCCGACATTATCACCTGCCCTAGCATCATCTAAGAACTTGCGAAACATCTCTATGTCCGTAACCGTTGTCTTCAGGGTGTCATGAATACCTATAATCTCTACTTCATCATTTTTATTTATAACACCACTCTCTACACGACCAGTACCCACAGTACCTCGGCCAGTAATAGAGAAAACATCCTCTACTGGCATAAGAAATGGTCGATCTTCATCTCTTACGGGCGTAGGTATATAATCATCAACTGTATCCATAAGCTCACTTATAGGTGCATTGTCATCAGCACCTGTGGCAGCTTCCATTGCCAATAGAGCACTCCCCCTAACGACAGGGATATCATCACCTGGAAAATCGTAAGAGGACAATAATTCTCTAACCTCAAGCTCGACAAGTTCTAGAAGTTCCTCATCGTCAACTTGATCACATTTGTTAAGAAAAACGACAATAGCTGGCACGTTAACTTGTCTAGCTAAAAGGATATGTTCCCTGGTTTGTGGCATAGGACCATCCGCAGCCGAAACAACCAAAATCGCACCATCCATCTGGGCTGCCCCAGTAATCATATTCTTAATGTAATCTGCATGACCAGGACAATCTACATGCGCATAATGCCGATTTTCCGTCTCGTATTCAGCATGATGTACATTTATAGTAACGCCTCTCTCTTTTTCTTCAGGCGCATTATCAATATCATTATAATCTTTAGCCTCCGCCAAACCCTTTTCCGCAAGAACTTTGGTAATGGCTGCTGTTAATGTTGTCTTACCATGATCCACATGGCCAATTGTGCCAATATTCACATGGGTTTTACTTCGTTCAAATCTCTCCTTAGCCATAACAACAGATCCTCCAATATTAAAACGTTACATTACATGTTTTCTCTGGCCAAAGCCCTCGGCCGGATTTGAACCGGCGACCCACACCTTACCATGGTGTTGCTCTACCAACTGAGCTACAAGGGCATTTTGGTCTAAGGTTAAGGCAACTTTGCTAACGATAGTCACCACACCTTGATCAGTACCCCTTCAAAAAGCGGGAAACGGGACTCGAACCCGCGACCCTCAGCTTGGAAGGCTGATGCTCTAGCCAACTGAGCTATTCCCGCCAGTTTTCATGCCCAACACTGCTACAAAACCCCATCGACACATGGGGAGGGCAGGATTCGAACCTGCGAAGGCTGAGCCAACGGATTTACAGTCCGTCCCATTTGACCGCTCTGGAACCTCCCCTGGCTGAGACAAAGCCACCACTCGGAATCGAACCGAGAACCTACTGATTACAAATCAGTCGCTCTACCATGTGAGCTATGGTGGCAAGCAAATAATCAGTATGGATCCATTTTTGGAGCAGCTCAAGAACCCAGACAGGCAAATATAGTCTATTTGGAGGTCATTGTCAAGGAGGATTCAAAAAAATAATACAAAGCAAAAACAAGTTCTCTAGCGAAGGCGAATATGAAGTTCCCGTAACTGTTTTTCACTAACCTCTCCGGGGGCACCCATAAGCAAATCTTGCGCATTCTGATTTAAGGGAAATGCTATTACTTCCCTGATATTCGGCTCGTCAGTCAAGAGCATAACTATCCGATCTACACCCGGCGCTATACCTCCATGAGGAGGAGCCCCATATTTTAGAGCACTGATCATTCCGCCAAATTCAGCATCAACATCTTCGACAGTATAGCCTGCAATTTGAAAAGCTTTATACATAATATCTGGTCTATGATTCCGGATAGCACCACTCGACAATTCTATCCCATTACAAACAATATCATACTGATAGGCTAATACATCGACAGCAGGTGTATTTTCCAACGCCTCTAATCCACCTTGCGGCATCGAAAAAGGATTATGTGAGAAAATAACTTTGCCCGTTTCCGCGTCATATTCGTACATAGGGAAATCAACAATCCAACAAAACTTGTAGGCGTTTGAATCCCGTAATAAAAGCAGATCAGCAAGATGCAGTCTTAAATTACCAGCAACACTATTAGCCTGAGCTTCCATATCAGCAACAAAAAACCAAGATGAACCGATCTCGGGCTTTATATCAACCATAGCCTTCAGGTTAGAAAGAGTAGCATCATCTAAGGCTCGTGCTATTGATCCTTTAACTCCTTCTTTCGTGAAAGAAATATAAGCGGCGCCTCGGCCACCAAATTCTTCCTTAACCGTCCGGTCTAAATTATCAAAGAACCTACGAGATTGATCCGCTACACCAGGAACTGCTAACATCCGAACAACCCCCCCCTTTTCTACTATTCGCTCAAAAGCCTTAAATTCTGATTCCCTAAAAACCTCGGTAACGTCTTCTATTTCCAAACCAAACCGAAGGTCAGGCTTATCAGTTCCGTATCGAAGCATGGCGTCACGATACGATATACGGGGGAACGGAGGCTGTGTTACATTCCAATCACTAAATTCCGAAAATAATCCATAGAAAAGTGTTTCTAAGGCCTCGAAAACATCATCCTGTTCAACAAAAGACATTTCCACGTCTAATTGGTAAAACTCGCCTGGTGATCGGTCTGCTCGAGCATCTTCATCTCGGAAACACGGAGCAATCTGAAAATATCGATCAAAACCAGAAATCATTAGGAGTTGCTTAAATTGCTGCGGGGCCTGAGGAAGGGCATAGAATTTACCTGGATGAACACGACTGGGGACAAGATAATCCCTAGCACCTTCTGGAGAACTACTAGTTAGTATGGGGGTATTAAATTCATTAAAACCTAATTCCGTCATCCGCCGCCGGATACTAGCTATAATACGTGACCGCATTATAATGTTATTGTGTAGACGCTCTCGACGAAGATCAAGCATTCGGTAAGTTAGTCTTGTCGCTTCTGGATACTCACGTTCATCTGAGACGGAAAGCGGCAAAGAATCTGCTAAACTTAAAACAATTAAAGATTCCGCTTTTACCTCTATATGCCCCGTAGGAAGATTTGAATTGATCGCATCTTCCGAGCGTAAAATAACCTGTCCAGTAAAAGTCACTACTGTCTCTAATCGGAGACCACCAGCTTCTTCATGAAACCCACTTTCAGGCATAATAACAACCTGTGTCACTCCATAGTGATCTCTTAGGTCAATAAAGAGCAGCCCTCCATGGTCACGTTTCCGATGAACCCAACCAGCAAGTTTTACTGAAATATTCTCGTCACTTTGACGTAATTCCCCGCACGTATGTGTCCTGTATAAATGGTCTTTCATACCCTAACCCTTCCTTCCTATTCCTTGGCTATTCCAGATAATCGATCGACACCCAACTCATTCAAAAGTTCTAACATATTTTTCATACATACCCTTGACGCTATCTCACCAGCTTCCGAAAATTTTTTACCCCCTGGCTGGTCCAGCAAGGCTTGCTCAATTTGTTGCTCTCCGATACGCCAATGGGTCTCCAAGGACAAGCAACCACTATAATTGCTATTTATCAGCTCTTTAAATTGATCCCGATAGTTGATTTCGCCCTCACACATTGGAACACAAACATCACCCAGAGCTGAATTTCGAATTCCATCCTTAAAATGCATATGACACATGTCTGAACGAATATGCTCATAACCATTAGGATAAGGAACCTCTCCTCCATCGGCAAATAGTTCATTACACGGATCCCATAATGGTTTTAAAGAAGATGTATTCAGAGTATCAATAAAGCGCCGTGTTTGAGCACCAGTACCTATCATTGTGGAAGCTTCGTTTTCAAGGCCAAGAATTACCCCCTCACCCTCTGCTATCCTCACTGGTTCATCATACCTTTCAAGAATCTTGTCCCAATATTTTTCAACTGGATCTTGCTTCCAGAAGGCAAAAACACGAATGACCGAAGTATTTAATCGTTTTGCAACTTTGATGGATTTCTTAAGGATCTCAATATGGTTCTCGCAAGAGATATTATCATCTATACTGCATTTGTAGAAAGGGGCTGCTATACCGAAGATTTTGAGATTAGCCTCACCTATCTTATCTCTAATCCGGGCTATCTCATTGTCATCAAGATCTTGCGGAGATTTATCCCATATCGTTCGAATCTCTATACCGTCGATATTAAATTCTTGGGCAAAATTAATAACAGTATCCAAATCCTGGGAAACTTCGTCACTTATTACAGCTATGGAAAACATTATGTTTATATACTCCCTTAGGCCTTCCGCATGGTTAAAGTTTCCGAAAAATTATAAATAGCCGCTTCCTGGTCAATAGTCTCTATTGATCCCGGACGCATTTCCCGAATTTCAGCTATAGCATTTTCTGGATTGTATCCTTGCCAAACAAGGTACCCAGCTAATACCGTCCCCGTTCTACCAATCCCGGCCAGACAATGGACGACAACACCAGTTTTAGCAGCATAGTCATCGATATAAAGAACCGCTTTTTTAATTTGGCCAGGCTTTGGTGTCGCCATATCTTCGATCGGAAGGTGAAGGTATGGGATTCCGCAATGTTCCAAAATCTTTTTATTCATTGGTTCAGGAGTCAAAGTTATGATAGCTCCCACTCCGATCTTTTTCAAACTTAACATATCGTTTTCCAAGGAATGGTTTGCCTCACCCGAAACATCCAGGCTATATGCGCCCGAAGGAAGACCCATCCCAGCTAGTCGTTGGGGGATAATCCAACTGAAATTTCTTAGCATTCAATACTCCATAATTACTTATCAGAAATATCCTTGTAACGGCCCTCTACAATATCCTTCGGATTAATGACAGCTCGTCGTTTAGGTTTACTTTTCGGTTGTGATCGAGCAGTTGTTCTCGGAGGACGAGTTATCATCCCAGTTAAAAACCTGATAGCCTGTTGGATGAAAATTCCAGCTAGAAATCTAAAGACAAATTTAAGTATGTATAGTATCATTTGTACCAACCGTTACAAAATCTTGCATGGCATCTCTGACAAGTTTGCAAACATCCCCGTGAATTACTGACGCTGATCGATTACCATCAATAATTTCAACCGACTCTCTAGATTGTCGCCGGTCAACTAATTTCAAGTAGTTATCTCTGACGACCCGTAAAGTTTCTATATCCTCGAACAATTCTGTTTGCCCCCGAGATTGGTTTATTCGTTCCATACATACTTCGGGAGGAACATCAATAAGTATTGTTAGATCTGGATGCCTTGCCCACATATTTATTGATTCTATCCACTCAAGATCATCAGGCATGTCACGCCATTGGTACGCAAAAGAAGATAGATAGTACCGATCACATAAAACTAGTATCCCACGCCGTAAATTTGATTCTATCTCCAAATCCAGGTGGTCGATTCGATCGGCAGCAAATAAAAGAGCATGACAAATACTGTCAAGCTTCACTCTCCCCTTAAGAGCTTCTTTAAGTAATTTCCCAATAGGGCCATCTGTTGGTTCTCTCGTGGTATGCACAGAATAACAATAATTCTTTTCTATCCATCCCTTCAAAAGTTTTAGCTGAGTTGTTTTCCCAGTCCCGTCTATCCCTTCAATTACAATAAAAGGTGCTAAGGATTTCCCTGCGCTACTATTGAATGTGTGATTTTTCACGAATACCCCCAAGGACGGAATAAATCTCTCCAACCCCGTACTTCTTCAAAAATATGTTCTTCAGAAAAATCATAACGTTTTCGTATTTCTCTCACTCCAGTACTGAAAAGCACAGCAGTAGCTCCTATGCCAATAAAAACCAGCCCAACTCCGCTAACAAGGCTGAAAATAATGACAAGCGCTCCACCTATTAAAAGTATTATTGATCTTTTCATGTTATCTATTACTAAGAAAATCCCTAACTGAATGATTTGTCTTACAGAAAACTGTTTACTTTGGGCCAAAGGAAAAGTATAAACCGCAGTCATGCATACGAAAGCAACCAACCATATCATAACTCCACTAAGAATTGCTCCGACCCAAGGCCATTCTGGCATAGCATTAACATAAAAAAATATATTAATAAATAAAGCAAGCAGAGCGCCTAGATACAATAAACATAGACAATAATATCGCACTAAATCGGTTCTGTTATAAGAAAAAAAATCTCTTATGCCCGCTTTTTCGTAAGCAGCTATTCGTCCCGTCACTCGGAAAAGTCCGGCAAACGCAAAAGGGATAGTTACCAATGGCAGTAATAACAAGACACAAAGAATATTGATTATGATGAGAGTTCCTAAATAATCATAGGTGTTCCAGAACCACTTTTTGAATAACCCCGGTTCATTCTCGGACATAAATACAGCCCCAGTTTTAGAGCTCCCCAACAGCTTATAAAGGACTTGGGAGCTTTCTCCAAAGATCGAATTACTAGGCACTCTATCGCCAGCATGGTAAAGCCTGACCGGTGGGGCCGCAATAGTTTTCTTAGTTATAAAACCCTTGACGTCAAGTGATCACCAACCTATATTGGCTGCACTAGTAAATTGATTAATGTAGGATATTATAACTTTTAGTGGGCGAACTAAATATAGAATGATAACCGTTAACTCTTCCCAATCATCTCGATTTAATAATATGTGGTACCAGGGCTATCTTTTTAGTTGGTGGCCTTTTTACGGGAAGAGGCGGAAGAACATGCGAAGCGGCACCTGATTGAAATAAGTTCATCCTTCGTAGAATTAACCGGCCTCTACCCTTACAAGGTAGCGGCTTTTTTTGTTTTACTGGGGCAAGCATTGTTCTTTAATTTCTGGAAATTACTAGGTCCAAATGACATTTGTATGGTATAAAGGTTAATCTCATGTATCGCACATCCTATGAAGATTTTCTAGAATACAATCAACAACCTAACTTTCCTCTGGTTCCTGTCTGGATTGAGCGAAAACTTACAGACGAAACACCCGAGGAAACCTTCCTCAGAATAAGCGATGGTTATCGATATGCCTTTTTGTTGGAAAGTATGGAAGGAGACCAAAGAACCGCTCGTTATTCCTTTGTGGGTGCAGACCCGTTTGAACGTATTGTAGGCACACAAAATGGAATCAACCGGATTAACGACCGAGGAGTACTAACCCTCAAAGGAGACCCAGTTAAGTTGATGAGGGAAATCATGAAAGAGTACCGAACTCCAGTACTCAAAAATATGCCGCGGTTTACAGGAGGTGCTGTTGGGTACTTTGGATATGACATAGTACATCACTTCGAGAAGATTCCAACTACTAATCCGGATAACCTTCAGATGCCAGACCTTCACTTCATGATAGCGGGCAAGATTGTAATTTTTGATCACACCCAGAAGCGCATGTACGTGATAGTAAATATGCTATCTAACAGGGCTGACCCTGAATCTGCATATCTCCAGGGTATGGCTCAGGTTGATGACATTGTGAAACGGATTGATGAACCGTTATCCCGTGCACCTTCCTGTAAGGATACAAAATTCAATAATGTGGGCAATAATGTATCTTCGAACATGTCTCCTGAAGCTTACGGATCCATAGTAAAAAAGGCCAAAGAATACATTGCGGCTGGAGATATTTATCAAGTCGTTTTATCCCAGCGTTTCAATATAAAAATCACCCAAGAACCTTTTGACGTTTACCAAATTTTAGCTAAAGTAAATCCCTCACCTTATTTGTTTTATCTTAAGCTAGATGATGTTTCTATCGTCGGAGCATCTCCAGAAACGATGGTCCTAGTAGAAAACCGAAAGGTGACGGTACGGCCGCTTGCCGGAACATGTCGACGAGGAACCACCGATAAAGAAGATAAGAAGTTGATAAAAGAAATGCTTGCCGATCCCAAGGAACGGGCAGAACACGTTATGCTAGTTGACCTCGGTCGTAATGATATAGGACGAATTTGCCAATACGGCTCGGTTCGAACGACAGAACTAATGGGTATAGAAAGGTATTCCCATGTCAGTCATATCGTTTCGAATGTCGAGGGTGATCTCAGAGAAGGGATAGATAGCTTTGAAGTCCTAAAAGCAACCTTTCCGGCTGGGACGCTATCTGGTGCACCTAAAATACGTGCTATGGAAATTATAGACGAACTGGAAACATCAAAACGAGGTGTTTATGGTGGAGCATTGGGCTATATTGGTTTCTGCGAAAATCTTGATATGTGTATAACTATACGGACAATGATCATAAGAGACGGAGTAGCTTATATACAAGCAGGAGCAGGTATTGTTACCGATTCAGATCCGCATAAAGAGAATGAAGAGTGCTGGAAAAAAGCCGAGGCACTGCTAAGGGTATTGAAAGCATCCGAGGTGCCATTGTGATTCTAGTCATTGATAACTACGATTCGTTTACCTATAACCTGGTACAGTACCTAGGAGAGTTAGGTCAAGAAGTTAAAGTATATCGAAATAACCATATCTCGACCTCAGAAATTAAAATACTTAACCCAGACTATTTAGTCCTATCTCCTGGACCTGGCACACCAAATCAGGCTGGAATATCGGTCGAAATAGTTCAGAAACTTTCAAACCTCATACCTATTCTGGGAGTATGTCTGGGGCACCAGTCGATTGGTCAAGCGTTTGGAGCAAAAATAATTCGGGCACCTAGCCCTATGCATGGGAAGACATCTTTCATCACTCACGATGGGTTAGACATCTATAAAGGATTACCAAATCCTTTTGAAGCAACACGTTATCACTCGTTAACGGTAGATGAAAAGACACTACCTAGCTGTTTAGAGGTGACTGCTCATTCAGAGGATGGCCTAATCATGGGACTAAAGCACATCTCTTGTCCTGTATTTGGAATACAGTTCCATCCTGAATCGATACTTACCAAAGTCGGGAAACAACTTTTGAAGAATTTTCTGGAGTTAAAAGGAACATGATACAACAAGCTATTTCTACTGCCATGGAAGGAAATTCACTAACCGAATCGGAAGCCATGCAGGTTATGAGTGAAATAATGGAAGGGTCCGCTACCTCTGCTCAAATAGGGGCTTTCCTAGTAGCCTTCCGTTTGAAGGGTGAAACAATTGAGGAAGTTACTGGTTTTGCTCGGGTTATGCGAGCAAAAGCGATTCGCATCCATTCATCACGGTACCCTCTCGTGGATACTTGTGGCACAGGAGGGGATGGAAAACATACTTTTAATATTTCAACTGCTGCTGCCCTCGTTGCAGCTGCTGGTGGAGCTTGTATTGCAAAACATGGAGGTCGAGCATCTTCAAGCCGAACCGGAAGTGCCGATGTTTTAACAGCCTTGGGTGTAAATATCGAAAACTCCCCAGAGCAAGTATCGGCATGTATTGAAGAAATAGGCATTGGATTTATGTTTGCTCCTCTGCTTCACACTGCCATGCGATTTGCGAGCGGTCCCCGTAGAGAAATTGGCATTAGAACAGTATTAAACTTACTAGGACCATTAACTAATCCAGCTGGAGCAACGGCTCAGGTTATGGGTGTATATAGTCCTGAGGTCATTCAAACGGCTGCGCATGTGCTTAATAACCTGGGAACCAAACGAGCTTTTGTGGTTCACAGCTCTGACGGGATGGATGAAATAACGACTACGGGGGTCACCCACATAGCAGAAGTTAGGGCCGGGCAAGTTGTCACTTATGATATTGAAGGTAGAGATTTTGATTTTCCCGAAACATCCACCGATGACTTGAGAGGTGGAGATGCGCAGGAAAATGCTATCATCATAAAAGCAATCTTGAAGGGAGTGAGAGGGCCTCATCGAGATATTGTTGTTTTAAATGCAGCGGCGGCTCTAGTGGCGGGTGAAATTTCTGATAATTGGGAAGACGGTCTTTCCGTTGCTATTGAAGCTATCGACTCGGGAGCTGCAGAACAAAAGCTAAACGCGTTAATCCGTTTAACTAATACAGAATAGGCCAATAAGAGTACTTTATTTATCATGAATATTTTAGATCAAATTATAAAACACAAAACCAATGAAGTCGCAAAACTGAAACAGTCAATTATTTTGCCTTTTTCAGACCCTGTAGATCAACCTAACATACGTCGGTTCGATTTAACGATAAAAAAAGATGGGCCTATTAACTTTATTACTGAATTTAAAAGGGCATCGCCCTCGAAAGGAATGATTCGAAAAGATGCTGATCCGTCAGCTATTGGAGTCACTTACGCAGCTCATGGAGCTGCGGCTATCTCAGTGCTGACAGATTCCAAATTCTTCCATGGATCCGAAGAAGATTTGTTGGCTATTCGACAAAGTGTATCGGTTCCAGTACTCCGGAAAGAGTTTATAATCGATGAATACCAGATACATGAAACGGCTGAGATGGGGGCTGATGCCTTACTTTTGATTGTTGCAGCTCTTGATGATGGCAGACTAAAATCCTTTCATCGGATAGCAGATATCTATGGCTTACACTGTCTGGTTGAAGTCCACAACGAGGCGGAGTTGCACCGGGCCCTAAATGCTGATAGTCGTATCATAGGTATTAACAATAGGGATTTGACCAATTTCACGGTTAACCTTAGTACTTCTCTTAATCTAATACGAAAGATACCTAATGATGTTATTACCATTAGTGAGAGCGGTATAATTACCCGTAGTGACGTCCTACTCCTGGAGGAAGCTGGTTTTGATGCAATCCTCGTTGGGGAATCTCTAATGCGGGCATCCAATATTGGTGAACATTTAGATATTCTTATGGGTTAGTATGAATGATCAACCCCTAGGAAGTAGAAATTGTAATACTGATCGGGTATAACTATGGCTTCTGTTAAAGTAAAAATATGTGGGATTACCAACGCAATAGACGCTAACGCTGCCGTCCAGGCTGGTGCAGACGCTTTAGGGTTTATTTTTTATGAAGATAGTCCTCGATACATAAGACCCGACCTGGCTGCCGAGATAATTTCTGGGCTTCCACCCTTCGTCTCAACTGTTGGAGTGTTTGTTAATGCATCAATCGATATGACAAACGAAGTTTGTTGGTCCACCGGGATTCATATTGCACAGCTGCATGGAGATGAATCTCCCAATTTTTGTCGAGAGTTAAGAACACCTATTATTAAAGCCATAAGAGTGAGAGACAAATCCTGGGTCTCCAATGCTGAAAAATATTCTGTTAAAGCGATACTACTCGATTCCTTTAGCAAAAAGCAATATGGTGGAACTGGCAAAACATTCGATTGGAATGTAGTAAAAAATAGTTCGCATCGCATAATTCTGAGCGGAGGACTTAACCCTGAGAATGTAGCTGAAGCTATAAAAACAGTACAACCCTACGGAGTAGATGTGGGAAGTGGGTTGGAACAAAACCTTGGCCATAAAGATCATTTTAAAATTCAAGCCTTTGTGAAAGCGGTAAAAAACTTATCATGACATCTTTGAAGAGAAGCTCATTAACCCCAAATACTATTACTTCTTCAACTCGCATCTTTGGGGTGTGTGGACAGGATATTAAATACACACTTTCGCCAGCAATGCATAACGCTGCTTTTCATCATTTGTTGCTCAATTATGTTTACCTTACTTTTGAAATCTTACCGTCCAACATCTCGCAGGCTGTTGAAGGTATTCGAGCACTTGGCCTTGCAGGAATTAACGTAACCAAACCATTTAAGACGGAGGTATTACCTTACCTGGACGATATCTCGATAGAAGCAGAAAAAATTGGGTCTGTAAATACTATTATTAACAATTCCGGCCAACTAATAGGTACCTCAACAGATGGTATTGGATTACAACGATCCCTCGAGGAAAAAAAAGTTAGCCTAGCTAATTCCAGAGTTCTGATCCTCGGGGCGGGGGGAGCAGCACGGGCAGCTTGCGCAATGGCAAAAAACAACAAAGCTAAATCGGTAATTGTAGTTGCACGTGATACAGCACGAGGGCAAAAAACAGCAACTGTAGGAGGTGCAACAACTATCGGATTATCGTCCGGTGAACTGCGGGGAGCACTTAAGAACACTGACCTAATTATAAATACTATTCCAACCAATGTTCCTATAGACAAAAGCTGGTTCACTGAAGGTCATTTTGTCTATGATACACGTTATGATGAAAAAGAAACTCAATTGATGCGAGATGCTCGGTCTAAAGGAGCTCAGGTGTCGAATGGTCTTAGCATGTTATTGTATCAAGGCGCCGAATCTTTCGAATTCTGGACAGGTCGGAAAGCACCGTTAAATATAATGAGGAAAACATTAGTCGATCAACTATCGCAAAGAAAATAAGTAGAATATAGGCCTATATTTCATTTAGATTAACTTTAAGCCCAAAAAACATTTTTGTCTCGGCGGAAACTAAAGCCCCCGGGATTAAATTAGAACCTTGAAATCTGGAGATGGCATGTTACGATACCTTACGGCAGGAGAATCCCACGGCCCCGAAATATCCGCTATCATTGAAGGTCTTCCCGCTGGTGTTTCAGTCGGATCTGAAGAAATTGATCGCGATTTAAAGCGACGCCAAGCTGGTTATGGACGTGGCCGAAGAATGCAGATTGAGACTGATAAGGTTGAAATTAGGAGCGGAATACGTCACGGAGAAACTATGGGTGGACCCGTATCTCTGGTAGTCAAGAATCGTGATTGGAAAAACTGGACCGATATCATGGCTTTTGAAAAAATTGATGGTCCTATAAAACGACGAGTAACTAGACCTCGCCCAGGACATGCTGACCTAGCAGGGGGGTTGAAATATAATCGAAGAGATCTACGAGATATTCTTGAACGAGCCAGTGCTCGAGAAACAACCATGAGGGTTGCTGTTGGAGCAGTAGCTAAAGCCCTACTCGCAGAATTTAATATTCAGGTTATTAGCCATGTAGTCCAAATAGGTCAAGTTAATGCAAATGTCACTAATCTTTCCAACGACCAGATTATGAAAACGGTAGAACAATCACCTGTCCGTTGCGCCGATGAAATCGCCGCGAAAAAAATGATCAATGAAATTGATCGAGCAAAAAAACTCAAAGATACTATCGGAGGAATTTTTGAGATCAAAATACTTAATGTTCCTCCTGGGTTGGGCAGTCATGTCCACTGGGATCGTAAATTAGATGGTCGGTTAGCCCAGGCTATTATGAGTATTCAAGCTGTTAAGGGAATAGAAATTGGGATGGGGTTCGGTGTAACTAAAGTGCTCGGTTCTGAGGTGCATGATGAAATATTTTATGGTAACGGTAAATTTTATCGAGAAACAAACCGTGCTGGTGGAATTGAAGGAGGCATGACAGAAGGGGAAGAAATTGTTGTGCGGGGGGCCCTCAAGCCCATTGCTACGCTGATGCGTACTATTATGTCGGTTGACATAGAAAACAAAGAGGCTTTTGATTCAGCCAAAGAACGGTCAGATGTATGCACCGTACCTGCAGCTGGAGTTATTGGTGAGGCTGTAGTAGCATTCGTTATTGCCGACACATTGCAAGAAAAATTTGGTGGTGATAGTTTGGAAGAAATGAAGCGAAACTATAAGGGTTACATAGACCAGGTCAATCAATACTAACCTAAAAATTATGATTACTAATAGTTTTTAGACCACATGACTAGGTATCAGTGCCGTGAAAAAATTAAAAAAACAAAAACACAATTGTATTGTCTTAATCGGTTTTATGGCAACGGGTAAATCAGTTATAGGAATGCAGTTAGCTAAAACCTTGAATCTGTCCTATGTAGATACCGACAAATTAATTGAAGGAGAAACAGGGGAAAATATACCAACACTGTTCAAAAAACATGGTGAGGCTTATTTTCGGAAACTGGAGAAAAAGATAATTAAGGGTTTAGCAGATGGTAATAAGAGGGTTATATCAACGGGCGGTGGAACTGTACTTGACCCGGAAAATATGGACTTGCTTAAATCACTTGGAGTTATAATTCATTTAAGTTCACCAGCCTCAACGATACTATCCCGTACTAAAAATGACCCTAAAATCAGACCCCTCCTTTCGGGAGATAACCCTCTGGAGCAAATTCGTCTACTTCAGCAGGAACGGCTTCCTATATACCAACAAGCTGACTATGAAATTGATACTTCGATTTTTTCTGTCGACGAAACTGTCAAAATGATTATGATGTGGCTAAATAACAAAACACAGGTTATTAGGGTTGCCTTAAAAAATGATCCCTATCATATCGTCATTGGATATAATATTCTTGACCAACTAGGTACCATGATGCAAGCATTTGATCTGACAGAAAGAGCATTAGTTGTTACCCATCCTAGCATTGCTAATATTTATGAAACCAGGTTGCTTAAAAGTCTCAAATCTGCTGGCTTCGAGCCAACAGTAGTAGAGATCCCAGAGGGTGAAGAGCAAAAATCACTATATTGGGCTGAAAAACTCTATGATAGCATGTTATCGCATCGGATGGACCGAAGATCTCCTGCCATAGCATTTGGAGGAGGTGTTGTAGGTGATTTAACAGGATTTGCAGCGGCCACATTCCTACGAGGAATCCCATTTATACAGGTTCCTACCTCGCTTCTTGCCCAAGTAGACGCTAGTGTAGGAGGGAAAGTAGCTGTAGATCATCGCTTTGGCAAGAATCTAATTGGTGCGTTTTACCAACCTCTTTTTGTGTTGATTAGTCTGGATACACTTGAAAGCCTTCCAGAGAAAGAACTCCGTTCGGGATTAGCAGAAGTTGTCAAATATGGGGTTATTGCAGATGCTGATCTTTTCTCATATATTGAAAATCATCGTGACGATATTTTACAACGAGCATCTATTCCAATGAAACATCTCGTTACTCGATCTTGCGAGATTAAAGCTGAAATTGTTAGTAATGACGAAAAGGAGTTAGGCCGCCGGGCTATACTAAATTTTGGCCATACCATGGGACATGCTATTGAAACACAAACGGGGATGCTTCACGGAGAAGCTGTCGCTATAGGAATGGTATATGCAGCCCAACTGGCAGTCCGTATAGGGATATTAGATAATACCAGTGTCAAGCGCCTGGGAGATCTACTGAAAGATCTAGGACTTCCCGATAGTTGTGAAGATCTTGATGTCTCCGCTACGATTGAGACAATGAAATATGACAAAAAATCTGTCGGAGGCCAACTCCGTTTTATATTACCAAATCGGATTGGAAACGTAGTAATTCGAGATGATGTCTCAACTAATCATATTAAATCAGTCCTGATTGATGGACTTGAACGGTGAAATATTCCACCTAAAGGTAGGAAAAGCTTATGAAAATTCTTGTATTGCACGGTCCAAATCTGAATATGCTAGGTGTTAGGGAGCCTCAAGTCTATGGAAAAAATTCATTGGAAGAAATCAACCATTCTCTCAAAATAGCAGCCGCTGATATTGGAACAGAAATAAAATCTATACAGTCCAATCATGAAGGTGTTTTGGTGGATGAAATCCATCAAGCATTAGAATGGGCAGATGGAATTCTAATCAATCCTGGAGCGTACACACACACAAGTATTGCCCTCCGTGATGCATGTGTAACTGTAGGGCTTCCTGTGGTGGAAGTACATATGTCAAATATACACAGTCGAGAAAAATTTCGCCATCACTCCTACATATCAGAGGTAATACTTGGACAAATATGCGGATTCGGAAAAGATAGTTACCTCCTAGGCCTTCAAGCTCTAACTAATCATATAAAAAATAGGAGTGAGGGGTGAAGGAGAAAATATTACCTGACGAAAGTGGACATTTTGGCATCTATGGTGGACGTTACGTTCCTGAAACTTTGATGGCTGCTCTAGACGAACTTGTCAGTGTTTATGAGGAAGCTAGAATAGATCCTAGTTTCAGAAATGAATTTGATTACTACCTGCGTGATTATGTTGGGCGGCCCTCACCTCTGTACTTTGCGGAGAGGTTGACTCAAACTCTAGGCGGTGCTCGAATTTATCTCAAGCGTGAAGATCTTAACCATACTGGCGCCCATAAAATCAACAATACTATCGGCCAAATATTGCTGACACGAAGAATGAAGAAAAAACGAATAATAGCTGAAACGGGAGCTGGCCAACACGGGGTAGCTACGGCGACTGTTGCTGCTCGATTCGGCTTGGAATGTGATGTATATATGGGAACTGAAGATATGGAACGGCAAGAACTTAATGTCTTTCGCATGCGACTTATGGGTAGTCGAGTAATTGGTGTTAATGCCGGTAGTCGGACGTTAAAAGACGCCTTGAATGAAGCTCTACGGGACTGGGCAACAAATGTTCGACACACCCATTATATCATTGGTTCTGTAGCAGGGCCTCATCCCTTCCCGATGATGGTACGTAATTTTCAATCGGTTATCGGCAAAGAAACACGGGATCAGATCATAGAAAAAGAAGGTCGCTTACCTGATGTGCTTGTAGCGTGCGTGGGAGGAGGCAGTAATGCCATTGGTTTGTTTCATCCTTTTCTCGGCGAAGAGAATGTCCACCTGATTGGCGTGGAAGGGGGTGGACACGGACTTAATACCGATATGAATTCGGCGACTCTTGGAGAAGGTACTCCTGGTGTTTTACATGGTGCAATGAGTTATACAGGTCAGGATAAACATGGTCAAATTCAGGTTGCTCATTCGATCTCAGCTGGCCTTGACTATCCAGGAGTTGGACCAGAGCATAGCTATCTCAAAGACACTGGTCAGGCTGAATATGTTAGTGTAACTGATAAAGAAGCCCTGGAAGCTTTTGAGTTGCTTTCTAAGGTTGAAGGGATTATCCCCGCCCTGGAAAGTGCTCATGCGATAGGGCAAGTCGCGAAAATTGCACCTGAACTGGAACAGGATAAAGTCATTGTTGTTGGACTTTCTGGGCGTGGAGATAAAGATGTTCAACAAGTCTACGGATTTGAAGAAAGATAGGAAGCTGAATGAACCGAACCATAGAAATCTTCGCAGAGCTGAAAAGAGTAAATCAGAAGGCATTAATACCATATATTATGGCGGGAGACCCGGATCTTGAAACAACCTCTAGGCTAGTCTTGGAAGTTGATCGCCGTGGTGCTGACTTAGTTGAGCTGGGAGTTCCTTTTTCAGACCCAATCGCAGACGGCCCAACAATACAAAAGGCATCTCTTCGAGCTTTAGCTCAGGGGGTTACCCTTAATGATATTCTTGAAACGGTGAAAATGATACGAACTAGTTCCGATATACCTTTAGTTTTAATGACATATTATAATCCTGTTTTAGCTTACGGGATCGAATGTTTTTGTAAAGACGCTTCCCTGGCTGGCGTTGATGGACTGATTCTTCCTGACTTGCCCCCAGAAGAAGGAATCCGACTTTCAAAAACTTGTCAATTGAATGGTCTTTCCATCAATTTTCTGGTTGCACCAACAAGTAGTACCGCTAGGATAGATCTTGTAAATAACCACACAACGGGATTTATCTACTGTGTCTCCTTAACGGGAGTGACTGGAACCCGAACCAAGCTGGCCGAAGGTGTAGATAAGTTTATGGCTCATGTAAGATCACGTACCGATAAACCTCTCGGGTTAGGATTTGGAATATCCTCACCAGACCAGGCTCATGAAGCGTCACTCATGGCTGATGGTATAATCGTAGGAAGTGCTATTATAAAAATAATAGAAGAACAATCTCAGAACTCTAATATGGTAAAGTTGGTTGGGGATTATGTACAATCTCTGAGAGATGCTATAATTCGGAGGGAAAATTAGATACCTAAATCTAAAATAGACTTAATTTCAACGGGATGATATTTTTATTGAGGGTGGATTTATTTAATTTCTATTTTCATTGCGGACTTGGATTAATTAAATCATAATCCCAGGAGGGATCATGGTTCGAGGTATTCGTGGTGCTATTACTGTAAAAAACAATACCGATCAAGCTATTAGAGAAAGTACGTGTCAACTTCTCGCAAAAATTGTTGAACAAAATAATATTGAGTTAGGACAAATTGTCAGCGTAATTTTTTCAGCTACCAAAGATTTGGATGCCGAAACACCAGCGTATGGGGCCCGCCTAATGGGCTGGACCTCAATACCCTTGTTTTGTACTCTGGAAATGGAGGTACCTAATACTCTTACTAAATGTATCCGAGTTTTACTTCATATTAACACGGACAAATCACAGGAAGATATACAACATATTTACCTAGAAGGGGCTAAAGTTCTTAGACCAGACCTTACAGAAGGAGCTTAAAGATGGTTGTCGTAATGAAATCCCAAGCGACTGAAAACGAAAAAGAACAGATTCGAGAAACTATTAGAGCCTTAGGATGCAAACCAAGAGATATCCAGGGTGATGAAATAACAATTATCTGTATTATCGGCGAGACACGAAGCCTTTCACCTGACCAATTTGAAATAATGGATGGTGTGGATCAAGTACAGCGAATACAACGCCCCTATAAATTAGTTAGTAGGGAGGTGCAGCCCCATAAAACCACTTTTAAAGTTGGTGGATTAACTATTGGTGGTAAAAATATAACAGTAATAGCAGGCCCTTGTTCGATTGAGTCCTACGATCAGTTTTTGGAATCAGCTCAATATGCAAAAGATGCCGGTGCCCATATTGTTCGAGGTGGAGCTTTTAAACCTAGAACTTCACCGTACAGTTTCCAAGGCCTAGGAGAAGATGGACTTAAAATAATGGCTAGAGTAAGTGAAGAGATAGGACTGCCTACTATATCAGAAGTAATGGAACCTGAAATGGAACCAATGGTATCGGAATATGCTGATATACTGCAAATTGGTGCTCGGAATATGCAGAATTATCCACTCTTAAATGCTGTGGGTCAGAGCTCAAAACCAGTGATGTTAAAACGCGGGCTTTCAGCTACGATTGAAGAAATGTTGCTCGCCGCTGAATACATTCTAGCCGCAGGAAATCACAACGTCATTCTTTGTGAACGAGGCATCCGAACATTTGAAACCTGGACAAGGAATACTTTGGACATATCAGCTGTCCCCGTACTACAGAAATACACCCACTTGCCCGTGTTTGTAGATCCTAGTCATGGAACTGGAAATGCAGAATACGTCGCACCAGCGTCAAGAGCAGCTGTAGCGGTAGGTGCAGACGGACTTATGATTGAAATGCACCCAAAACCTGAACGAGCACTTTCAGATGGAGATCAATCTCTAACTCCGGCAGCTTTTAATGCACTTATACCAGAACTGCAAACTGTTGCATCAGCTGTCAATCGTACTATTAGTTAATATCTAATTATGCAAATAACTATCGTCGGAGTAGGTTTACAGGGCGGATCTTTAGGAATGGCAATCCGAAAAGCAGGAGCCGCTTCTCGTGTTGTGGGTGTCGATCTAGATCCGGGAACGCTGAACCGAGCCTGTGAACGAGGAGCTATCGATGAAGGTTTCCTGAACATAGACGAAGGAATATACGAGGCTGAGATAGTTATCCTTGCCACTCCGGTCCGATCAATATTAAGAATTTTACCTGAGTTAGTGACAAAAATTAGTCCAGACACTATTCTTTTTGACTTAGGTAGTACAAAAAAGGCTATTATCTCAACAGTCGCTGAATTGGCTGGGCCTGTCAGATATATTGGGGGACACCCCATGGCAGGTACTGAACACACTGGTATTGACCATGCCGATGACCAACTATTTAACAATGCAACTTTTGCACTAGTGCCTTCCAACCCGACAGATGAAAAAGCTATTGAGGCGCTCTCAGGTCTCGTCCATAAAATTGGAGCCCGGCCCATTATAATATCCGCAGAAAATCACGATAGAATAGTTTCTATGACAAGCCATCTCCCGTATCTCTTAGCTGTCGTACTATCACTTGCTGTCGAAAAAATGGCGAACAGAGAAAATAAGACTTGGGAGTTTGCCGCGTCGGGATTTCGTGATACTACTCGCTTAGCAGGAGCAAATGTACGTATGATGACTGATATCTGTCTGACTAACAAAGAACCTATCTTAAGCGGCGTAGAAGAAATAAAAATACTGTTGGATACACTAGCCGAACATATAGAAAAAGGGAATGAATTGGAACTGGTAAGAGCCCTAACCCAGGCAAATGAAAGCCGAACTACTTTGTTCGGTGAAAGGAGATCCGATTGACGAGGCAGAAGGTTGGCTTTCAAGGTGAACTCGGAGCTTTTAGCGAGATGGCAGTATTAGAATATTTCGGCAATGTAGCTGAACCAATACCTCATGGTTGGTTCGACGATGTTTTTAGAGCGGTTGAACAGGGTTCGTGTGACTTCGGCATATTACCTATTGAAAATACACTTGCTGGTAGTATTCATATAAATTACGACTTAATGCTAGAGCATAACTTGCAGATTGTTGGTGAGATTATATTACGCATTGTTCATAACCTTATGGTTAAACCCGGAGTCCGTCGAGAAGAACTACGTAAAATCCAATCTCATCCTAAAGCGTTAGAACAATGTGTCCAATTTCTACGACGAAATTCAAAATTACAACCAGAAACAGTATATGATACTGGTGGTGCAGCCAAAATGCTTAGTGAAGGAAATGCCGAAGACATAGGGGTAATCGCTAGTACCCGTGCTGCGGAACATTATAAACTTGAAATTCTTGAAGCAGGCCTTGAGGATAATACGCAAAATTATACCCGTTTTTTGGTTCTCGCTAAAGGAAAATCTCCTTCAAACGGTGAATGTACTAAAACGTCTATCGTTTTTACGGTCCCTCACGAACCAGGTATGCTTTTCAAAGCTATGAGTGCGTTTGCCTTGCGAGATATCTCAATTAGCAAGATAGAATCCCGCCCTCTGATTGGTTCACCTTGGGAATACCTTTTCTATCTTGATTTCCAGGGTGATCCAAACAGTGCTCTGTGTAGTCGTGCGCTTAACCACCTCCAGGAAATAGCAACCGAATTTAAACTTCTGGGTTCATATTCAGAGGGAAAGATTGTGGATAATGTTTGATCCCAATCAGAAATTTTCTTCGTTTATGCCTCACTTGAAACAGGCAAATTAATGTAGGGTTTTTCATTGACAACAACACCCTCAGATTCTATTTTCGGTGTTGTTAATCGGAAATGGGGTTGAATGCTTCGTATTGGCTCAGGAACAGCAAAGGGACGCCGGCTTAAATCTGTAACTGGTGAAGTTCGTCCTACCGGAAGCCGAGTACGTGGATCATTGTTCGATTCCATTGCACCCCAGATCGCTAATAGTACCGTAATTGATTTATGTGCTGGGACTGGAAGCTTAGGCATTGAAGCCCTAAGCCGAGGGGCTCGTGCCTGTCTTTTTGTCGAGAAAAACCGCCGGGCTGTCCGTATGATTAAAGACAACCTTGACCAATGTGGATTTGACGGGGATAATAAAAATGTGCAGGGTAGAGTGTGGTTGGCTGACGTCTTGGTTAGCCTTGATTATCTAGCAACTCATTCTTGCTCGGCTAATGTAATTCTTGCTGATCCACCTTATGGAACCTCTCTGAACCAGGATATTATACGAGCAGTTAGTGAACTAGGGTTATTAAGTGCTGGTGGTATATTAGTGGTTGAACATCATGAGGATGATCCTTTGAAAACACCTGGTAAACTTAAACTATTGCGTCAGCGAAAGATTGGCGAAACAACCCTATCTTTCTTTCAAGATGCTCGAGAAAAATCAGTGCTAATCGAAACAATTTTTCCTATTGAAATTCCACCTCCAGCATCGAGATTCAGACAATGAAAGTTGCAGTATACCCCGGGACATTTGATCCAGTTACCAATGGACACCTGGATATATTAAAACAAGCATTGAACGTATTTGATCAAGTAGTGGTTGTTGTAGCACAAAACATTGGTAAGCATCCCATGTTTACCGTAAAAGAACGAGTTGAGATGTTTCAATTGGCCGTAGAAAATTTGGCGAGGGTAGAAATACTAGCTTCAGAGGGATTGACTGTTAATCAGGCAATAAAACTTAATGCCCAAGCAATTGTCCGTGGTATTCGCTCGATCAGTGATTTGGAAAATGAATCTAATATGGCAATGATGAATCGAGACCTAGCTCCTTCGATCATCACGGTATCGTTTTTCCCAAGTGAAACTTTAAAACATATAAGTTCTTCTTTTATAAAAGAAATTTTTAAATTCGGTGGTGACATAAGCAGTCATGTCCCTGGACCGGCTTTGGAAGCTTTTTTAGAGAAAGGTAAATAATACACCCTGATTCCCATGCCTTAATTGGGATTTTGACACCAGCTATTCTTTATGTCTGCTATTCGCCCTCTATCCAAAAAACTAGATAGTATCGCCCCGTCTGCAACTACCGTGCTGAACGAGCAGGCAATTTCTATGAAACGGGCTGGCATTGAAGTTTTTAACTTCGCTGTTGGTGAACCAGATTTTCCTACACCACACCATATCAAAAAAGCTGGAATGGCTGCAATCCAAGATAATATTACCCGATATACCCCTGCTACGGGAATTCTTGACCTTAAGGAAGCTATCTGTAATAAATTAAGTCGAGATAATGGGCTTGAATACACGCCGCCGGAAATTGCAACTACTTCTGGAGGGAAACACGCTCTTTACAATTTACTTTATGTTATGTGTGACGAAGGTGACGAAGTTATTGTCCCAGCACCATACTGGGTAAGCTATCCAGAAATGGTAAAATTATCCGGAGCAACTCCGATTATTTTGAACACCGGATCAGACACTTCATTCAAAATCACGGCTGAACTTCTTGCCTCTAAAGTAACTCACAGAACTAAAGCACTGCTACTTAATACTCCCTCTAATCCGACCGGTATGGTTTATACCAAGAATGAACTTACCGAAATAGCAGAGATTGCTATAGAGTTGGGGATTTTTATAATCACTGATGAATTATATGAAAAAATTCTCTATGATGACCATCAACACGAAAGTATAGCAGGGCTTCATCCACAGATGAAACAACATGCTCTTGTGGTCAATGGTCTATCAAAAGCCTATGCAATGACTGGTTGGCGACTAGGTTATATTGCTGGACCCAAGGATGTTATTGATTTGGTCGTCAAATTTCAGAGTCAGACTGTTATGCACCCAAGTGCAATAACTCAACACGCAGCAATCACAGCACTCACTAGTCCTGAAGATTTCCTTCCACCCATGATTGCAGAATTTAACAAGCGCCGTAATTATATAATTAAAAGACTAGAAAGTATGGATGGTATACTCTGCTCTCGACCAGGGGGTGCTTTCTACGTCTTTCCTGACGTATCGTCTTATATTGGATCTACCGAATCTGATGGAAGGAAAATCAAGTGTTCCCTTGATCTCGCCATGTTTTTGCTTGAAAAATACCAGGTAATTTCTGCACCTGGAGAAGCCTTCGGGGCAGAAGGGTTTTTGCGGTTTTCATATGCTACTGATCTAGAAATTATCGAAACTGGTATGGATCGAGTAGAAGCAGGTTTGGCGTCGTTAAGAAATTAATGTCAGCTTATAAACGGAGGTTAAAATGGTAAAACTGGGGATTGTTGGCGCGGGAAATGTAGGAGCTACTGCTGCTCTTTTTGCTGCGCAAAAAGAACTTGGAGATATTGTCCTCCTAGATGTAGTTGATGGGATTCCACAGGGCAAAGGGCTTGATATGATGGAAGCCGCTCCCGTACTAGGATATGATTCTAAGATAATTGGCACCAATGATTTTTCGGACCTCGAAGGTGCAGATCTTGTTGTAGTTACTGCCGGATTAGCTCGAAAACCAGGAATGGACCGGCTTGACCTCCTGAAGAAAAATGCAGAAATAATCACTTCAGTAACAGAAAACATCGTGAAATATGCTCCTAATGCACAGATCCTTATGGTCAGTAACCCGCTGGATGTTATGACCTATGTTGCACTCAAAGTTTCTGGACACAACCGGCAACAAGTTTATGGGCAGGCTGGTGTGCTTGATTGCGCTCGATATCGATCTTTTGTTGCTATGGAACTTGGGGTTTCTATGGAGGATACCCAAGCCGTTATTCTCGGTGGGCATGGCGATACCATGGTTCCTATACCTAGGTATACTACCGTTTCCGGTATCCCTATCACAGAGTTATTGGGGCAGGAAGCTATTGACCGGATTGTACAACGAACTCGGGACGGAGGTGCAGAGATAGTCAATTACCTTAAAACCGGCAGTGCCTACTACGCTCCAGCCGCTTCTGTCATTCAGATGGTTGAATCAGTTATGAAAGGGAAAAACAGGGTCTTACCCGCATCGGTGATGTTAGAAGGGGAGTATGGACTGCAGCATGTGTGTGTTGGTGTACCGGTAATTTTGAGTAGTGCGGGAATCAAGGAAGTCGTGGAGCTGGAACTATCAGAAAATGAACTTTCAGAACTACATGCGTCAGCTTCAGTATACCAGGAGAGCCTTGACGACCTTGGGATCTAAGTCCTTTATAACAGAAATAGGGAAGGGAAAAAATAATGGAAACTTCACCACCTACTGGTGGACAACGTATAACTATTGATGGAGATGGTTCCCTTAAGGTACCTAATCAACCTGTCATTCCTTTTATCGAGGGAGATGGCACAGGACCTGACATTTGGAAGACAGCTCAACGAGTATTCGATGCTGCTGTTGAAAAAGCTTATGATGGTAATCGACGAATTATGTGGTATGAGGTACTATCTGGAGAAAAAGCCTTCAACCTTACTGGTAGTTGGCTTCCAGATGAAACTATTAAAAGTTTCCGAGATTACTTAGTGGGTATCAAAGGCCCGTTGACTACCCCGGTAGGTGGAGGAATCCGCAGCTTGAACGTGGCTTTGCGTCAGATTCTTGACCTTTACGTATGCTTAAGGCCTGTTCGTTGGTTTACTGGTGTCCCTAGCCCTGTACGCCATCCAGAAAAAGTGGATATGGTGATTTTTAGAGAAAATACGGAGGATGTTTACGCTGGGAAAGAGCACGAAGCCTATAGCGATTCAGCTGAAAAACTTATTAAGTTTTGTCGTGATGAATTTGGTTGGGATATTCGCTCTGATTCCGGGATCGCTATCAAACCTGTAAGTGAAACAGGTAGTAAGAGACTTATCCGAGCAGCTATCGAATATGCTCTAGAACAGGGTCGGAAGAGTATCACGCTGGTCCATAAAGGAAATATTCAGAAGTTTACCGAAGGTGCTTTCCAGAAGTGGGGATATGAAATTGCTAAAGAGGAATACCCTGACCAACTTGTCTCCTGGGATGAGTGTGACGGAAAGGTTCCCAAGGGGAAAATTCTTATTAAGGATGCTATCGCCGATATTTTCTTACAGCAAATCCTAACAAGGCCTGATGAATTTGATGTTATAGCAACCATGAACCTGAACGGCGATTATATTTCTGACGCCTTGGCTGCCCAGGTTGGTGGTATCGGGATCGCACCAGGTGGTAACATTAACTATAAGAGTGGGCACGCTGTTTTTGAAGCCACTCACGGCACTGCGCCTAAATATGCTAATCAAGACAAAGTCAATCCAGGGTCAGTTATTCTTTCAGGTGAATTGATGTTGCGTTACCTTGGTTGGTTTGAGGCAGCCGATCTAATTATGACCGGTATAGAGAAAGCAATTTCCGATCGTATTGTGACCTATGATTTTGCCCGTCTTATGGATAATGCAAATGAGGTCAAATGTTCAGAATTTGGTACTGCTATTATTGACCGGATGTAGATGACTAGGATGTCTACATCTGGCAATTCTTAATTTGATAAGCGGAATATCTCTCATGATTGTTGATCTCGCAAGGATACAGGTTAAAGCTGGCCGAGGTGGCAATGGATGTTGTAGCTTCCGGCGAGAGAAAAACGTACCGAAGGGAGGACCGGACGGTGGACACGGCGGCAATGGCGGCCACATAATATTAAAGGTTGATGTTAGCAAACGGACACTATTGGACTTCCAATTTCAGCATCTTTACCGAGCTAAAAATGGTATGCATGGCCAGGGAAAGGATATGCACGGACGGAATGCTCCAGATTTAATCATTGGCGTCCCCCCAGGAACCCTGGTAAAAGATCAAGAGACTGGTGCTCTAATTTCGGACATGGTGGGAACTGATCAGGTTGTAATGATTGCCCAAGGAGGGAATGGAGGCCGTGGGAACTCCGCTTTTGCTACATCAACTAATCGAGCTCCTAGGCGTTTTGAGGAAGGACAAAATGGTCAGGAAAGATTACTAGAACTTGAACTGAAACTGATAGCTGATGTGGGGCTGGTAGGGCATCCTAATGCTGGAAAATCAACACTGCTTTCTCGGCTATCATCAGTAAAACCTAAGATTGCCGATTATCCATTTACCACTCTTGAACCCAACCTGGGTATTGTTGAACTTGGCGATTATGACAGGTTTGTTCTAGCCGACATTCCCGGTTTAATCGAAGGTGCTCACCAGGGCAAAGGACTTGGGCATCAATTCCTCCGACATATTGAACGAACTAGAATCCTTGTTTTTCTTCTTGACGCAAGTCAGGCTGACCCCCTTCAAGACTACAAGGTGCTTTTAAACGAGCTTGGAAAATTTAATCCGAATCTGCTCGCCCGACCTGGGTTAGTCGTTTTTTCCAAGTTAGATCTAATCGTGGACAGATCAAGAATTAAAGAAATCTCTACAGCTCTCAGCACAATGCTAAAGCATACGGCTCCTGGAATTAATGGCAATAAACCCTTGATTGGAATTTCTTCTGCTACTGGCGAAGGGATCTCTGATTTCCTCCAAGAAATCAGAGTAATTCTTCGCGACAATGAGGAAATTTAGTTTTAATGATTAACGATATGGAAAACGTTGGTTCAGAAAAATATTATATTTTGAAATTTAGATCCTCATATATTGAAAATGAATAATTCTGGCTAAATACCTCACCATGTTCTTATATCTTTCTGACACCTAATTTTGATTCTCCTGGTGTAACTTATTTTTGTTGACACAATAGATCTAGAATAGTATAAAATCAGAACAGCCGTCACAAGCCCTCCCAACACCAAAATTATTGGCTAAATATGACATTTAAAGAAACTATAGATAAACTTTTCGACCGTGATAATTTAGCAAAAGTATTAGAAAATGAACGGGCAAAAGGAAAAACTATTGTATTTACGAACGGTTGCTTTGACCTACTCCATCCCGGTCACGTACACCTGCTTAAGACTTCACGTTCTTTCGGCGATTTATTAGTGGTAGCTATAAATACTGACTCATCTATTAGGGGTATAAAAGATACAGGGCGTCCAATATTTAGCGAAGTTGAAAGAGCGTACATGCTTAGCTCTCTCTCTTGCGTAGACCATATAGTTCTTTTTAATGAATCAACTCCTATTCCCCTTCTAACTCTCCTCAGGCCTGACGTTCTTGTTAAGGGAGACCACTACGGCAGCAAAGAGGTAGTTGGATGGGATTTAGTAGAGGGTTACGGGGGCCGTATTGAACGAATCCCCATCCTAAAGGGTTTGTCCACTACTAGCATGATAGAACGGATTATGAAAACAACCTAAATTTAGAAATGTTATAAAATATATAAAGAAAGGGGAATAATGCCTGAAACACATCAGAAGTTGTTACTACTTTATCTAACTACTCCGGACTTAAATAGCCCAGTAGTAGCTTGGTCAGAATTTGACGGAACAGTCAAGTCACCTAAACCGGCTCAGGATGCAACTAAAGTGAAGGAAGAGCCTAAACCACCCTACAGTTCGGTGGTAGATGCCATGAGAGACGGTTGGAGGGTGATTCAATTCCCTCAACAATATCCAGCTTACCCAGGTACTGAATATTTAACATCTTATCTCAAATTTGAATATATACTTGAAAAAATGGAGGCAAAAGATGGCTGAAAAAAAACACCTATTGAATTCGAAACAGATGGCCCAATTTGTTGTTGACGGTTTTCTTCAGTTTGATGAGCTGGTTCCCACAAAACTTAATAATGAAGTCCTTGAAGAAATGGCTACTCGATCTATTCCTCAGGCAAAACCAGGTTCATTCCTTAGTGAGATATGGCAAGAGGCTGCTATAGGTGAAGTATTTCGTCTACCTAAAGTAGAAGGGATAATGCACAGTCTAATTGGTCCAAATTCAATCTATGATCACCATGCTGTCCATACAGTACCTGCTGGCCATGAATTAGCACAACACTGGCACGCAGATGCTATTATTGACACCCGGATGCATTTTGATATACAGTTTATGTATTTTGCTCATGACACCCCCCGCGAAATGGGTGGTACTATGATTTTGCCGGGAAGTCACTACCGCCGGATTAGCGAATCTGATATTGCTCGGTACCAAAATTTTATTGGTCAACTACCGGTGGTATGCAAGGCTGGGACTTTATTGGTTCTCCATCACGGGATGTGGCATTGTGCCCAACCCAACAGAACAGACCAAATCCGTTACATGTTCAAACTTCGACTAAATCCAACCGTAAGGCAGTTACGGCTGTGGAATACAGATGATATTGATGAACACGAAACAACAAAAATATTGGGTAATAGCCAAAAATGGCACGGAAATGAGCAGCGCCTTGAGCATGTGAACCGAATTAAATTTTGGCGGTTTTTGACGGGTGATAACGATTTTGATAGTCATTACTGGTTGAGCCGTCTTGAGAACGAACCCGAGTTAGTATAACCTATTCTGGATAACAACTAATGCCCTCCGTTAATTTACCCCGTTATTTAGGTACATGGGCGACAATAGCGATAGTTATAAATGGTATGATCGCTGTCGGTATTTTTCTGGTACCAGCTGGGATGGCTAAATCCGTAGGATCGCCATTAATTTTACTAATTGTATGGTTAGTTATGGCAGGGATGGCTCTTTCCGGATCACTTTGTTTTGGAGAATTAGCCTCCCGTTACCCTGCCGCTGGCGGGGGCTACGTCTATTTACGGGAGGCTTTTGGTGCCCCAACTGCCTTCGTATATGGCTGGATGTCACTTATGGTGCTAGATCCAGGTATCACTGCAACACTTGCAACGGGTATGGCCAGTTACATAGGGCACATTTTCCCTATGGAAGATACACAGATGAAAGTATTGGCCATTCTAGTTCTTGTCACCCTTACTCTTATTAATATTCTTGGTGCCCGAATTGGTGCTTGGATGATAGTTTTATTAACGATATTTAAAGTTGGTATACTCGTTATTATTTCTGCACTAGGTTTCGGATTGGGACTAGGTGACTGGTCAAATTTTTTGCCGTTAGTAGAGAGACCCGCTGATTCTGGACCATTATTTGGTGCGCTAGCTGGTGGTTTTGTGGGGGCGTTTTTTGCTTTTGCCGGATGGTGGGATTTAAACAAAGTGGCTGGCGAAATCCAAGATCCTGCTAAAGTCCTCCCCAAAGCTCTGTGCGTAGCAGTTGGAGTAGTCACTCTTATGTACATTTCTACTAGTGCTGTATTCATATATCTAGTACCAATTTCAGAAGTTTCTAACGATGAAACGTTTGCTGCACAAGTCGGTACTGTAATCTTTGGCCGTAGTGGTAGCGTTTTCCTTTCTACTGCCGTAATTATTTCCATAATAGGAAGCCTAACTGGCTTGCTTCTAATGGCACCTCGGGTCTATTTCGCAATGGCTAGAGACGGAATATTTTTTCGCTTTGCTGCTGGCATTCATCCAAAATTTGGAACCCCCTATCGAGCTATTGCTATTCAAGGCAGTTTAGCTAGTGTCCTGGTATGGTTCGGCACTTTCAATCAGATTCTTGACTACTTTATTTTTGTTGCTGTTATGTTTATAGGTCTAACTGTTGCTGGTCTCTTCAAAATACGACATAAACAAAATTATGCACCGGATTATAAGACTCCTTTCTATCCTATCACACCAGTAATATTTCTGTTACTTGCAAGCGTTCTTCTTGTCCTACTTTTCGGAAATAGTCCTACTCAGGCTTTACTGGGGATGAGTGTGACTGCATTGGGGATTCCCGCATATTATTTTATTTTTCGAAAGCAATCACAACAAGTATCTACCTCATAGGAGATAGTTTATGGCTTGGATTAAAACCGTTCCCCTTTCCCAAGCAGATGACCATTTGTTAAAGGCGCTCGAAGCACAGCGATCCCTTTATCCAAAGGAATACGATAGTCCTGTTCATCCAGACGACGATGGGACAGCCGGAATTGTATCATCCCACACCCTAATACCAGACGCACTACATCATGCATTTGCCACCTTTGGTACACTTTTATCACCTGATTTACCATTAAGTCGTAGGCAACATGAAATGATTTCAACGGTTGTTTCCTCTATAAATCGTTGTGATTACTGACTAAATTCGCACGCAGAGTTTCTGCGTCGTGTCACCTTAGATAGTGGTTTGGTCGAATCTCTTCAGTTCGATTATGAAAATGCGCCATTGAGTGAACAGGATCGAACCATGTTAGATTTTGCTATCAAAATTACTCGTGATGCTACCGAAGTTTCAAAAAGTGATCTCGATAAATTACGTACCACTGGCTTTGATGATAAAGGTATTTTACAGATCACATTAATCGCTTCATGGTTCAACTATATAAACCGTGTAGCAGATGCCCTAGGGATAGGAAGAGATGAAGACGATTAAAAAATACTACTCTGATCAAGCAAGGATTGCTATTGCTCTTCCAGGCCATGGTTGTTTTCAGGGTGGAGGTTAGAAAAAAACTCCTCTTGGAGGTAGCTTCCCAAGACCTATGAGAAACTCTGAAAAGATCATCTCCTTATTTGCGGCCAACCAGTACATCTTAATTAACTGTACTGGAGATACTGTCCTATCATGACTAGCTATTGGTTAAGTTTTTTTAATATCCTATCTGGGCCGACTATCCTTTCTTTTAGTTTCTGTTATTCGTTATTCTAAGGAGCCTTACTATGTCTAATCAACGTATCGGTATTATCGGTCTGGGTGGGATTGCCCGATCTCACTGCGATGCTATCAGTTATTTGGATGGTGTTGAAATAATAGCAGTAGCAGATTTGTTAGAAGACAAAAGACGGGAATATATGCAAAAATATGATATCCCTAAAGGATATGCTACTCATACCGAATTATTAAAGGATGATGAAATAGATGCCGTGGCGATCGTCCTTGGGCACCAACTTCACCATAAGTTAACGTTAGATGCCTGTAATGCTGGGAAGCATGTTCTTGTAGAAAAGCCAATGGGAATTAGTTTGAACCAATGTGACGATATGATTGAGGCAGCAGCAACTAATGGTGTCAAACTGATGGTTGGGTTAACTCAGCATTTCTTAGGTACTAGCATTAAAGCTAAAGAAATTTTGGATTCAGGAGTTCTCGGTCCGGTTATAACCGCCGTTTGTTATATGTCTAAGAATTGGGGTTATAATTCTCGAAGGCCGCAATACAGAAGTAGGTATCATGGTGGTGGGATGTGGATGACAAACGGAGTACATGTAGTAGATCGTCTTTCTTGGATAATGGCCTCACAAGCTGTTTCTGTATCTGCTTCGATAGGGAATAGAGCACACTATCAAGCCGCCGATGACTCCGCGACTGCTTTTATTCGATACAAAAATGGTACTGCCGGGGTCGCAGTAGCGGTTGGTTATGCTGACGGTGGCCCTAACCACGAATGTCAAGTTATATGTGCCAATGGATCATTAAGATTTAGTGAGCATGGAGACAAATATGTCCAAATAGGTAAAGATAACAAATGGGAGGATATTCCTTTCGAAGTACCTCCACATAACATGTATAATGAATGGGTAGGTTTTATTCATTCAATAGAAAATGACATCGAACCTCCAACATCTGGTGAATGGGGTCGCCACATTATGGAAATTCTGTTTGCGGCAGAACAATCTGCTATTTCTGGACGGGAGGTTTTACTCGACAGTGGCAATCAGTGGACTCACCAAGAATCAGGAACCGCAACGTATATTAACCACGGATGGATATGATTTATAGAAACTGATAACGCAGCTGGTTCGGTGTGATAATATTTATGATTAAAAGAGGGTTATCTACTGGAATTTTATTACTATAATAAGGTGGGGGAGAGTTTATTTTATATCTTGTTTCTTGGGAGGTCTGAAATCGAAGACAACCTTAACTGAACCGTTTTGGCCAGCAGTCATGGCTAATTCTAAAGCTTTTCTGTAGTCCTTTAAGGCAAACACATCTGTCACAAGGGGCTTCAGATTTATTATGCCAGAGTTAAGAAGCTTTATCGCCAAATCAAAGGTTGAGATAACATCACCTTCATAGCTTTCTGAGCCGTAAGCATATGACCCTTTAACTTTCAATTCTTTATACCAAATAGCAGTCCAATCTATATTTTTAGGTATACCCGGCATACCTACTATTGTCACGTCCCCACCGGACCCTGTTAGTCTTAAAGCATCGTCTATTGTTTGCGAAGAACCTACACAATCAAAGGTTCGTTGGGTTCCACCTATAAAAACCGGCCGCCCAATCTCAGGCCAATAAATTTCTGCTCCTGTTATTTTTCGAACAATATCATATAGGTCTTTATCTGCTTTTACAACTAAATCAGCCCCAAGGTTGGCTGCCATAGTTTGCTGGTGAGGATAACGAGCTGCTGCTAAAATTTGGCATCTAGCACCAAGAGCTCTAAGAGCTGCTATAGTCAAAAGGCCAATGGCACCACAACCAATGATAAGTATTTTTTCGTTATCCTTAGGGAAAGATTGTAATGCCGCATGGAGACAGCAACTAAACGGCTCTACCAAAACTGCTTCTTCATCACTAAGCTGTACTGGTATTTTATGCACTTGAAACGGATGGGCAACGACCGACGAGCTCCATCCTCCACCCGTATCCCTGCAATATCCTGTTTGTATTCCTGGAGCAAGGTCACCATGCATAATCATCTCACAAAGGCTAAAGTTGCCTTCCTGACAAGAGCTACAGGGAGGATCGATTCCTCGGACTATGCAACAAAGCCCTGGTTCAATAACTACCCGGTCGCCAATTGATAAATCCTTTGAATTTGAGTTTGGCCCCAACTCAATGATTTCTCCAACAACCTCGTGTCCCATTACGAAGGGAGCAGAAATTAAAGGGGAGAAATATGGGCTACCTTTCGCCTGTATTGTAGTCAAATCGGACCCACAAATTCCACTCAAAAGAGGCCTTATTCGTAGCCATTCGGAAGTTGGAAGTTCCGGTTGGTTAATATTGGCCATCCGTATAGATGACAGCGGACCTGTAACAAACTTAGGAGACCAATGACCGATAGTACGGACAAAAACATATCGTGGTACGCTTTTTATGTATTGTAATGCTTTCATACCTGACTCCACCGTACGGTTTCCCAGCCATTAGCATCTGCTATCTTTTTTAATTTATTTCCAGGATTAATAACGATGGCATTCCCAACTAGATTTAACAGTGGGAGGTCTGAGCTACTATCTGCATAAGCATAGCTTTGGTCCAAGACTATACTATGTTCTTCTGCATACTCTAAAACGATGCGGGCCTTTTCATTATCACCAATGGGGTTCCCTATTGTTTCACCTGTTAATCGGCCATGTTTCACTTTCATAGTTAAAGCTATGAGTTTGTCCGCTTTAATATACTTAACCAGGGGTTCCATTATAAAATCAAGTGACCCCGTTACCAGGACTACTTTGTCCCCGTTTTTCTGGTGATTCCGAATTCGTTCAACTGCCCCAGCAAATAAACGTGGGGAGATTAGCTCCTTAAAGAGCTGTTCACTCTTAGATATACATTCTTCATGCTGAAATCCCTGATATTGCAAATAAAATCTCTTGATAAAATAGCTTCGGTTAATCTTATCCAGAAAAAAGTAATAAATAATCTTCGGGAAAAACCCGATCATCCAGATTCGGCGTTTTAAGTCGGAATAACCTGAGGTTCTGTAATAAACATAATAGTGCACGATTGTAGCGTTTATAATCGTACCGTCCACATCAAAGAAGGCAGTCCCTGAAGCCATTTTGTTGCTGTTTGTTACCACTTATAATCCAATATGTCAATGGGATGTCGTAGAATCTGTATCTGTCTGAGCAAACCCAGATCGTTCCGCGACTTCCTCTTCTTCTGTAGTGTTAGATTTTGTTTCGTCAGTTTTTAATACGTGGCGCTTAAGTCCTGGTATGTGAATGTCCTGGAAATACTTCTTCCAATCTATCCTAGTAACATCGCTGCCGAATAATAAACGATCGTCCTGTTTAAGATTATTATGTAACTTAACCATCTGTTCAGTGTCAAAGATACATTCCAAAGAGGTATAGGGGCTGTAAATAGCTGCGTAATACAACATTCTCGAAATTGCAGATTTTAATACAGTGATACGCCGTTTCCAATTATTCAAAAACATTATTCTATTAGAACGATTTAAAATCCAGAGCAAGATATTCAGTGGGTATATATAACGTAGTTTGTACCTACGTCTGAACTGTCTAAGAGTTGGGTAAGTCCATTTTTGTATAATTATAGGTTCGTTATTTCGATTGCGGCGGGGATTTTTCTGAAAATATTCATAGGAAAGTTCAAAAGCTTGTTGGAAAAGAATAGGGTTTCTGTCACCTGTTGAAACATGGTATACTGATATACCACCCTCTATAGCTGTCCTTACCATAGCTGCCAGGACAGTATTCACGACTATATCTACAGGGATAATGTCAACAACCATATCTTTTTGACCCGGAAAATCTGGCAAACGTCCCTTACTCAAAGCATCAATCAATGGATCAGCCACTTTAAGTCCCTCTATCCAACCTGGTTCGGGCTCAAGTAGTCCACTTTCTACTATAGATGGTCTTACTATTACCGTAGGTAATTGACCACGGTGCTGAACTATAAATTGTTCACCCATAGCTTTAGTTAAGGTATAACTATCGTGCCAACCCCATCTCTGGCCCCGGCTCATCCCCTCTTCAATAAGTCGCTCCTTCAACCAACGTTTCCGAAAAGTCTCAACCTGAGCCTCGAGCCATCCGGAGCTAGCTGAAGCGTTTTGCTGAAGTGCTAATTTACGAAATTTCTTCTGACGCGAGATTGATCGTGATTCAGCGTGAATTTCATTAGTAATAGCCTGAATTTCCTGCGTTTCTTTTTCCAAATTGAATTTCGCATTACTAAGCCCTATTTCTTCAGCTATTGAGAAATTTGGACGGGGTGGAGTTTCTGGTATTCGTCCTTTCTTCTGGCCATTAACATAAGCTGTTGACACGTGTACAAGGATAGCACTCCGACATGACTTGGCAAATTCAAGCATACGTCTAGCACCCAAAGCATTAAGCTGTAATGCAGCATCTATTTCTTCATCAAATGTAACTGAGGCAGCACAGGTTAATACGACATTTACTTCCTCGGACAGCTGCTTGTAAATGTCTTCTTTCAAACCAAGTTTTTCGAGAGTTAAATCGCCTTCGATAGCACAAACTTTTTCATCCACAAAGATCTGGAAGTTTTCCCCATATGATTTTCGTAATCTTGAGAAAGCAGGTGATCCAAATACGTCAGTTGTCATACGATCTTTTACCGATATAAAAGTACCATCCTTCTTCTGGCGAGATCGAATAAGAAGATAAATTTGATTGACTTCAGGGGCACACCTAAGAATCTTTTCTACAACTGCTTTAGCCAAGAATCCCGTAGAACCCGTTATTAACAGCGTTTTCCCTCGTAAATACGTTACTATTTCACTCATACTTTAGTATCTTTTCAGCTTGCCTGAAAGGCGGACAATTAAGAAGGCTTATTTTATTTAGCCATGAGTTGTTTGAATCTATCTACCCATGGAATGGGCGATGGATCAATTTCATTTATGATTGCTTGATAAAAACTAGCATAAGTTCCCAAAAAAAGTATGTCAAACGCTTGTTCCAGCAATGTTTCACCTTTCGATTTTATTGCCTGGCATAAAATACCCTGTTTTTCTAAAATGGTCCGGGTGATATCATATCGGTGCTGGTTACGTTGGTCATAAAGATCCGATAGGATCATTACTGCTGCTAGTTGCCCCTTATTTTCAACCGGGTAGCTTGTTCCTTCTAAAAGATGATGATTCAGTTCAGGGATAGCAAACCAAGTTGCCATATTCTTAGCATTTTCATTCCACTGGTTTGCCATAATATGAGCATTACCTGTAAGATGCTCTGATCCTATGATGATTACTGATTTACCCCTAAGACTTTGAGCCATATTGTACGAAAGATTCCCTTCATCTGGTATAGCATAATTCAAATTTCTTTCGCGAAGAAAGTTAATAACTCTTGAGATGTCAGAACTGGATAATTGCACGAAACCTAACTGGCGAAATATGCCTAGAAGGTAAGTCACTGCATACCCTAGTCCTATCCTTGGCTGACCACAAGTATTTAAATTTCCACTGAACAATACAGCCGGCACTTGATTTCTTTCGGCAAACGATTCTAATCCCCCACCCGTAGCTAAGATTATCATAGGGATTTCCCGAGTTTTACCAAACTCAGCTATAGAAAGTACTTCTTCAGTATTTCCAGAATAACTTGAAAGAATCATCAAAGTTTGTTTATTTATCCATTTGGGTATCGAATATTCAGAGATTATAGTTACCGGCTTGCTGAGCTCGTTACGAAAAACATTTTGTATTAAATGAGCCCCTAGTGCTGATCCCCCCATACCAGCAACAACAATATTATTCACATCTCGGTAGGTCCCCGGAAAATTATATTTAAGGATCTCTGCCCAAGCTTTTTCCACTTGATCAGGAATAGCACCTATCGATCCTTTCATATCAGATTGGTCATATTTTTTTATATTCATTTCAACAACTTTCTTTTAGCAAAGATATTATTGGGTCAAAATTTCTTAAAAAAATATCACTTTTAGGCGTTCTTAGCTGTATTAATGACACCGATATTTTTAAGATAAGTAACGCTTTTTTCAAATTGGTAATTCTCATAATATTTTAAAGAATCCACAGATTCACCCTTTTCCTTTGGCGTCCGCCAATCTTCCTCTCTAGGACGAACATTGGCCCAATATAGACGTAGGAAGGGCAATAATTCTTTAATATCACGGTCAGGGTATTCAACCCAATAATCATCCATTAACATACGAACATGCCTAGCGTATATGGCCCCTAATTCTATCGTTTTAGTAATTGTTCGAAAATTAGTTGGATACTCATTAATTAAATCTAGTAACCGTGGATATTCTACCACTCCACTTCCCAGTGGGCAACGTGCAATGCGATACCCCTCACTGGTTGGATGTAAAGTATAATCTTTAAGATGGACGTGACACAAATGAGGAAGAAGTCGTTCGGTATATCCAAAAGGTTCTTCACAAACAGCAAGAACATTGCCGACATCGAGTGTAACTCCTATATATTTGCTTTTTAATTCTTCACATAACCAAAGCATATCATGAGAAGTAGCATCCGAATGATTTTCAACCGCTATTGTTATTTTATTTTCCTCTGCTATAGGTAATACTTCCCTAAGTATATTTCGACATTCTACCAGGTGATCATGCCAATGACCTGATAAAGAACGACGGTCACCACCTAGAACACCACTAATTACAACCCGCAAGGTTGAGGCTCCCAATGCCGAAGTAATCGGAATAAGCCTAGCCAACATTTTATATTCAACCTGCCCCCCATCGACTATAATAAATAATCCATTTTTTTCGGCACGATGTCGAATTTCTGTTAAAAAATCTGGTGATAGATTAGGCAAACAGTCATCAGGAGGAAACTCAATTCCAGTCAGACCATTCTTCAATGCTAGATCCATTAGTTGGAAAACGTCATACCCTGTATTAAACGAATAGGCACAAATGCCTACTGACATATTAACTCCTTAGCTTTATCGAGTAAACCCTTACCAGGTTCTCATGCCAAACCTGTCTAATACCATGTTTTTAACAGATAGTTCGACAAAATTTAGGTTTTAGAATAATTCTTTTGTATCCATTTAATATTATTGTGTTCTCTATATTATAGACGAACTAGTGGCTCTCCTCTTTCATTTCGTCAGAGGCCTTACAGTTCCGGATCCAGATTGATCGTTGGGGTGGTTCATATCCCTTCCAAGCATAGGGATCAGTACCTGCAACAGGTACGATCGTGCGTCTATCAGCGACAGCTGGGCTCTCACCATCATTGAGGCTCCATGGTAGCAAACTCCAAGCATTACAATAATGGTTAACCAGTGCCCGACGAGGTTGCTTACTTCTATTCTTGTAAGACCGATGTAAAAGATATCCATTGAAAAAAACCAGAGAACCCGAAGAAACTTCAACTGGAATTTCTAAGGACTCGTCGAACCCATAGCTTTCAGCGGAAAAATCAAATTCATCTGGATTTTCGTGTTGTCGTTGAGGATAAAGATAGCCATTACGATGGGAACCCGGGATCACATAAAGGCAACCATTATCGATAGTCGCATTATCAACCGCTATCCATGCTCCTATTAGCGAACGGTCACGTGTGGGGATAAAAATTTCATCCTGATGCCAAGCCTGTCCCTGGAAATTAGAGGGTTTGATAAAATACATTGACTGCATACATTTCACACTCCCATCCCAATAAGGCAGATGGGCCGCTGTAATCTGACTTAAAATACCGCATATTTTGGAATGTAATACATACTTTTTGATTAGCGAACTAACAAAATGTGGCTGGTGTATGCAAAGAATACGTTGCAAAACATCTTCATCTGTTTCATCTGATTTAGGTGGAACAAGACCTTTGCAGGGGTACTTCCCCCGTGCGATATCTATTAAATCATCCCTCAATTCTTGAAGTTCTTCACTATCTATCAAATTATTTACTACTAGATAACCATTATCAACGAAAAACTTGACCTGGTCATCACTAACGATTTCTGCAACATCAATCGTGGTCTCAGTTTGCATAGAAAGATCTACCATTATGGCCCCCCGGACAGTTTTTTAGTGTGATTTTGAACTATTCTTAATGTAACATAGTGAAATTGTCAACAGCCCATTGTCATATGTTAATAATTGTTTTTTTATCTCATTAGATCTAATATATTTGTTAAGAGTCAATCTTGGCTCCCTTTGGAACTTGTATCTAAAGACCTAATATAAAATTTATTAAAACAGATAGCGAGGAAGTTATTGTGCTAACCGCAGAATGCAAGCAACCAAATGATGTTAGAGACTTTAGATATACGCGTATCCAATATGACGTATCAGAGGGCCTAGAAATCGAAAACAAAGAATATCAGGTTACGGACGACATGGATTTTTTAGGAGGGATAGGAAGGTCCTTCAAAATACTCTCTAACTACGAAACAAAAGATCCCTTTGCATCAGATGCCCCACTAATCTTAAATACAGGCTGTTTTACAGGAACCCAATTTATGACAGGGTTGCGGACTTATTTTTCAGGCTATTCTCCTATAAAACGAACAAAATCTGATGCACCTATGCCGGTTTGGTCTGCTATGAGTGGCTGCTTTGGCCGTAAACTTGCCTATACCGGAATTGATGATCTAGTCCTTACCGGACGGGCCGCAGTTCCGAGCATCCTTGTAATTAAACAAACTGATAAGGGACCTGCCCTGTCTCTAATTAAAGCCCCTAATTCCTTGATTGGATCTCGGGTACGAGAAAAAATGAACTACCTAAACGCTAAATTCAACAACGAATCTAACAAGAAATACCCAGCTCACTTTGCTGTGATTGGCCCTGCTGGTGAAAATTGGGAATCAGTATGGTACGCATGCGTGGTAGGATCAACCCAAGAACAACTCATGAGTGGAGAAGACAAATGGCGGTTTGCCGGGCGTCTTGGGATGGGTTCAGTAATGGGATCCAAGAATATACTTTGTATTGTTGCGGAGGCTGAAAAAGAGTATTATCGCAAAGGCGATACCCGATTAAAGGCAATTAACAACGAAATTGGGAGAGGTGAACAAAGTCGAGGATACCGTCATCCTAATAACAGAGATGGGTTGGGTGGCACAGGGAAAAATAGTAAGATTTTAGACAGCTTTGGAGTACTTCCATATAAAAACTTCGAACCTACTGGGGAAAATTTAGCCGTACCAGTACACTTAGAAACTATGCGTGAATCGGACAAATTTATTGTTATAGATAAGAATTGTTTCGGTTGCCAAATTTCCTGTCATCAAGATTTCTACAATGTACCTCCGAATGGGAAGTCCCCAGATCCTAGAAAAGCACGAAAGAACCACGGGGATTATCTTGGTCGATTTGAATTTGAACCTATGGAATTATCAGGTGCTAATCTTGGTATCCTTGACCCCCACGATAATCTTGATCTAGCCCGCCTTGACGACGACCTCGGATTTGATACCATCTCGGTTAATGTCGTTCTCGCATTCCTGATGGATTACAATACTAGGGGGGGAAATAACGTAGCCGATGGTATTTCTTTTGGAGATATAGAAGGTGCCCGACGCCTTAAGGAGAATATTGCCTATGGCAAAGAACCGCTCTTTGGAAAAGGAGTTAGGAAAATAGCTGATAAAATTGGTGGACAGGCCTTCGCTATGCACGCTAAAGGGGTTGAATTTTCTGCTTACTTAGGCCAAACGAACCCTGGTTATCCCTTTGCCATTGCTGGGGGCCACATGTCAATGCGTACTTTCCTTCTGTATATAATGGACCCAGAATGCAAACCAGAATCCACTGACTATTGGGTGCAACAAATCTGCGAAGAAGGGTGGAAAATGATTAATAAAGATTTACATGGCGGGTGCCTATTTTCTATGGCGGATTCTGACCAAATAAGTGAAAGTATAAAGTCTATTTTTGATGTACCATTTACTCCTGAAAGGGTACTGGAAGCAACCTACAAAACTTTCCTTCTAGGATTTGCTCTCGAGCAAAAACAGGGTATTACCGCTACTGAGTATGATATGCCTTCTGAAGTTTTTTCGGGTCAAGCTAAAGGGAATCTGAAAGGTGCTAATTTTCTAACACGTCATATTTTTGAAGAAGTTAGAGATCGAGTTCTAGGCAAATTAAATGATGATGTAAAAGCATTCGATGTTAACTATTGAAAAAATAAAAAGGCGTGACGAATTCGTCATTGGCTCCAATTTACTAGTCTATTTTTATAAACCTTGCCTTAGGGTCCTTAAAAACAACTCCACCCCATTTACCGCATAATCAAGTATATTGGCATTGGGGGGAATATTTTGAAACCATTTCCGGATAACGGTTTCTGCTGGTTTCTTTTCTATACTATAACCTCTATCATTTTCCCCTTTCTTATCTGGTTCCCAGATCCAAAGGTATAAACCAGCTAGCTGGTCTTCACCTTCCCATACTTGTCGCAACGCTTGATAACATTTTTGTTGTCCTTCGAGATCCAGCGGAGCCTTCAAAACATAATTCCAGGGATGGTTAGCCACACCAGCCTGACTCATATAGCCAACCTCTGTAAACAATAGTGGCTTATCCCAATATTCCTGCCATTCTAGCAGTTGATTCTTAATGGGTTTCCACCCTCCTACAAGCTCCTCTACTGTTGGATCCCATTTTTCTGAAAGCTCAAAGTATGCTGACATACCCATATAATCTAAATCATCCCAAAAAGATACGTCTCCGTATCGGTCCCAATTTACTGAATAGGTGATTTCTCCGTGGTAAATTTTTCTTACATCAGCTATTAACTGTCTCCATTTTTCTGTAAATTTTTCGGTTGATACTAGTTCAGTCCCAACGCTTAGATATTCCACATCCATTTCTTTAGCCAACTGGGCATAGTGTTGAATGAAACCTCCATAACTGTCAAACCATGTATCCCAGTTTGTAGGTGAAATAACTCCCCGCCATTCGTTCTTAGCTGGTTGATCTATATTAAGAATAGGTACCAACATTATTTTCAATCCTAACCTATGTCCATATTTAATAACTTCCCTGACCACATCATCGTGGCTCTCTTGCCGAGACCCATCTGAGGGCTTAGAAAAATGAGTATTGGAATTAATAGACTCTTGCAGGAAAAAAACGGGAATAGAAAGATGACTTGCACCCAAGGCGGCGATTTCTTCTAATGATGGCTTGTAAAAAGACATCCCTTCTGAAGCCTTATAGATCCCCAGAGTCATCCCTTTGTGAAATACTTGACGGATAGCCGTACGCCCTGACCATAATATAGTGAGGTCGAAGGCTAATAAAATGATAGCTAGAAGAAATCCACTAATTGGTATAACAAAACGGCCCATACAATCTACCGCCGTGACAGCGCCTTCCTCTTTCGTCGGCCATAGGTGGGAGGGAGAGGTGGAGCTTCTTTCAACACGTTAATAAATTCAGTCGGTACTTCTGTGGTTAGAAAGACAGGGGAGCGATCATAAAAAATAATACCAGCCTCACTAGCATCTTGAGCTTTAATACAAAGAACAACCGGAGTTTCTGTTTGACTTCTTGCTACCTGGGTAGCGGTTTCCTCAGAAAGTGATAAGTGAACATACTGACGCCCACTAGGTTTTAATCCATCACTTATGATTTGGTGCGCTTGAGCTGGCAATGAAGCATAGTAGAGAAACTCTGGAGGGGTTGTTGGAGCTAATCCCAGGTCTATAGAAAAACTATGTCCATATCGGGCACGGATCTTCTCTCCTTCTATTTCAAAACGTCTTTTCTCCGACCCTGTAGCTATCTCCATAATTTCATTTCGTTCTAGATCATCAAACTTGGCCTTCCCACCTTCAACAACATCGTCAATGAAAGCATACCCCTTTTCATCAAGCTTGATAGAAAAACGGTCGGGTTTATGGCGAAGTATGAGAGACAGTAATTTTGATAATCTTTCGCGTCTTTTTGTTTCCATTTTTACTTTTTCCCTTAGTCCACCATAAAGAAGATGATCTGTTTGGAACTCCACGAAGGTACCTGAGGGTTGCTGGACTGTCAAGGCTAATCAAGATCTAATTTTTTCTATTAAACGTATCTATTTTTTCAGTTCATTTCCATACCGCCATCGACATTGATCGCTTGCCCGGTAATTAAAGTATTTTCATCGGAAGCCAGAAATACTGCTGCCGCTGCAATTTCTTCAGTTTGGGCGACCCTTTTAAGAGGAATTTTTTCAACAAGGTTAGCCCGGGCAGTCCCTGGCTTGTAGCCGAATAACCGGGCACGGTCCTCATCTATAGTATCCCACATGGGAGTGGCAACAACACCTGGGCACAGGGCATTGACTAAAATACCCTGCTCAGCTAATGCTAATGCACCTGATTGCGTAATACTAATAACACCCATTTTACTAGCAGCATATACACTAGAATCAGCTCTTCCATGCCTTCCCGATATGGAAGACATATTGATAATACGACCTCCACTACCCTGCTTTATCATTTGGTGTGCTCCTGCCTGCATACAAAAATATGTCCCCTTCAAATTAAGATCTATAATGTTATCCCATTCTTGTTCATCTACAGCAATAAACGGCTTAATTTCCACTCGCCCAGCGTTATTTATCAGAATATCCAAATTACCCAAGAACGAAACTGACTTTTCTATCATAGTTTTTATGTTCTTTACCATTATTAAATTGACAGAGAGCGCAATTGCCTTGCCACCTTTCTCTCGAATTAATGAAGCTGTCAATTCTGCACTCTCCAAGTTGATGTCTGCAACAACCACTTGAGCACCTTCCTGAGCGAACCTTAAGGCGATAGCCTGACCAATACCTCTACCTCCCCCAGTAATTATTGTTTTTTTATCGACTAAACGTCCGACCTTACTCATCGAAATCTCCCGGAGAAGATAAAGAACCATCATTGGTGGTTAATTACACAGAATGTTCGATTCCTACCCTAATATAACCTTACGATTATTTTAGAAATTTTAGACAAAAGATTTTAAAATGTAAACCTAGTCTTTCGGTCCCCATACAAATACAGAACAGTTATATTCGACTGCAAAATATTATGCATTACTATCACGAACTGCCTTGATTTTTTTTTCTCTATCCTCTTCTAATCGTTCTCGTTCCTGAAGAAGTTGCTCCTGAAGAGCAGCTACTTGTGTCTGAAATTCAGGGCCTCCAGCTTGAACTGCTAATTGTTTGATTTTTGATTCGACCATAATCTCTTTCTCTGCAATTTTTGCTCTATATTCTTTCTCTAAATTGCTTATCTCTGATCGTTGCTCATCTGTTAGTTTACTACCACCTTGAGTGGCAGTTTTTTCTAGGGCAATTTCTAGGGCACTTTTCATTAGACCTCCGTGACGCTCTCCACATTTTTGCTCCCAAACTATTGGTTCAATTGGGGGCTCATATTGTTAAGATGAACAAAAATTTTGGAAATATATAATTGCTTGATCAAACACCTTTTAAAAATAAGTCAAAATCCAGAGGAAAACTATTCAAAATTAAAATAATCTCACATATCCTTTTGGTTTTGAGTTTTAACTAAAACATCAAAATCTTTGATAGCAATTAGTATACGGGTGACTGGAAGTCCCATCACGTTGTAAAAACATCCCTCAATACGGGTAATAAATCTAGCACCAAGCCCCTGAATACTATATGCACCAGCCTTATCTAAAGATTCTCCAGTTTGTACATATTCTTTAATCTCCTTATCAGAACAATCCCGCATGAAGACCTTAGTCCATTCATATCCTGTCATAAATCGTTTTGTTTTGGTATCTAGTAGGGCGAAACCTGTTAGAACCATGTGTGATTGACCGATTAGTTTATGTAACATGGAATAGGCATCCTTAGGATTCTGTGGTTTTCCAAACACTTCTCTTCCTAAGATAACTATTGTATCCGCGCCAAGAACCATTTTCGTACTACCACTTTTGATAGCAGCACTGCGGGCCTTAGATAGTGCTAACTGTTCAGATACTATTGTCGGATTTTCACCAAACGTAAACAGAGATTCATCAATGTTGGGTTCAACGACATCAAAGGATATTCCAATTTTACGTAGTAATTCTGCCCGACGAGGTGAAGAGGATGCTAGTATAATAGGTTTCATGATTCGGAATCAATAGTTAAAGTTACCGGGCCACAATTGACAAGACTGATCTCCATGTCAGCGCCAAAACTGCCAGTTACGACATGTATATTATGTTGCCTTAGACGTTCAACCGCTAATTGGTATAAAGGTTTCGCCTGCTGGGGAGAAGCTGCTCTGTTAAAACTAGGACGACGTCCCTTTCGTGTGCTCCCATAGAGAGTAAACTGCGAAATAACCAATATCTCTCCATTAACATCCTGAACCGAAAGATTCATTTTCCCATTTTCATCACTGAATATCCTGATTTGGACACACTTGTCTATAACATATTCAACATCTTTGGGTTTATCTTCAATTCCAATGCCTAGGAGTAATACCAACCCCTTCTGAATTTTTCCTGTCAAGATCCCATCTATACTGACAGAAGCGCTGCTAACTCGTTGTAAAATAGCTCGCATAAATTAATCCTGAATTGATTAGAAAAACGTGTTATGATACGAAATTATCATGACTACGGTCAATTTAAGTATAAACTAAATAAGCACTTTTTTCCAACGACCTCTCTGAAAAAGGAAGTAGGCTATTAACAAACGGATACCCCAATCTAGCGCCGTACCATACCAAATTCCTGGCAACCCCCAACCTTGATCAATCACTATAAAATACATCATTCCTATGCGTAGGAATATCGCCCCAAAAAGACTTATCAACATTGGGCTAAAAGTATCTCCAGCTCCGCGCATAGCACCAGTGTACATCATAAGCATAGCCGAGGTTGGTAATTCGAGAGCCGCAATACGAATACAAAGGACAGCCAAGCTATATACTTCAGGATCAGGATTAAAAATACTAACCAAAGGACCGGCAAAGACAACAAAGATAATACCCAGTAGCCCCATAGCTGACAATCCAATAAGAACAGCTTTTTTTACAGCCATTTCTGCTATATCAGGTCTTTCCGCACCAAGACTCTGACCTACTATCGTAGATACTGCTATTGATAGCCCAAATACCGGCATAAATGATAACATTTCTAATCTGATAGTCATAAAATGAGCCGTTAATGCGGTTGTTCCTAGGCTAGTCACTATTCCGATAAATAGGAAATAAGCGCACTGCATCACAGCCTGTTCTCCCACGTTAGGAAGTGAGATACGAACAATAGTTCTTATATGATCCGACCTAAATTTCTGAATATGGCTAACTTGCAACCTAAATTTTGATTTCCTATGAAAAATCTTGAAGAGAAGTAATGAAGATCCGACTATATAAGCTGTACCTGTGGCTATAGCTGCACCCATTATACCTAGTTCAGGGAAAGGACCAACTCCAAAAATCAAAACCCAGTCAGCTATAATATTGTAAATGTTCATGATCCCTGTTATCCACATTGGAGTGCGTGTATCCCCGGCTGCCCGAAGAATACCACTGCTCGTATAGATAAATAGGCGTAAAAAACTAAATCCAAAAATAATTGGCATGTATTCTTGGGCCAGTTCGACCACGGGCGGTTCGGTTCCCAAGAGAACCATAATATCTTTACCTAAAACCAACCCTAAGGCAGCAACTATTAACCCGATAGTGGTACCCATTAGAATACCCTGCCCCGCAGCTTCACAAGCAGTTTTGCGATCTCCTTTACCCAAATTTCTTGCTACCACCGCACCAGTGGCCACCCCTAAACCATAGAATACAAACACTACGGTAAAAAGAATCATTGAACTTTGTCCGACCGCAGCAAAAGCTAATGTACCCAAAGAACCAATAAAAATACTATCAACAATGAAAACCGAAGTGTGCATTAGGTTTTCGAGAATAGCTGGCCAAGCTAATGTTATTATAGTTCGATTCAACCGTTTTTGTGAAAGGTCGATCATGAGATATTCCGATCAGATAAAATCTTTTTTATCAGTTACTTAGGCGAAAACCGTAAAACAATTATGTTAGTTGCTAGAATGCAATTATGTCAAGATCATATCGAGTTAATGAAGATGTAAAAATGTTGTATATATTTCAATACTCTTGACGATTGACAATGCCGAGGTCATTATATCAGTATAATATACTAAAGTTATGTTTCTCTTTTGGAAGATGTCAGGAGAAACTCTAATCCGGAATCGGTTATCTTTTACGATCGGCCTCCTTATCATGGAATCTGATATTCAAGATATAACTCTGGGTGAGTTGGGGAAAATCCGCATGGAGTGGGATTCCAACCAGATGCCAGTATTAAATTCAATTAAAACACGTTTTGCTAAAGAACGACCCTTCCAGAATCTTCGCGTTGGAGTCTGTCTACATATTTCAACAAAAACTGCTAATCTGGTAACGACAATTAAAGCTGGAGGAGCTGATCCAATCGTATGTGCTTCCAATCCACTTAGCACCCAGGATGATGTTGCCGCAAGCTTAGTAAAACATCACGACATTCCTGTATTTGCAAAAAGAGGTGAGGATTCTAAAACTTTCCGTAGGCACCTACAAACTATACTGGAAGCGAAACCAGATATTTTAATTGATGATGGGGCTGATCTAATAACTACAGTACATAGTACTCATAGTCAGCACATAGATAAAATTATTGGAGGAACAGAAGAGACTACTACAGGAATAAATCGCCTCCGAAGCATGGTTAAAAAAGACGCATTGACCTTCCCTGTAATTGCTGTTAATGAATCTAGAACTAAACATCTATTTGACAACCGTTTTGGAACTGGGCAAAGTGCTCTAGATGGAATAATTCGTGCAACAAATCACTTGATAGCTGGAAAGACTGTTGTCGTCTGCGGATATGGTTGGTGCGGCAGAGGTGTAGCTTCCCGAGCCAGGGGATTGGGAGCTAATGTTATTGTAACAGAAATCGACCCGGTCTCAGCTCTTGAAGCTGCAATGGATGGGTATCGAGTCATCCCTATGGAAGAAGCTGCTAGTCAGGGAAATCTATTTATTACGGTAACCGGAAACTGTAAAGTGATCAACCGAAAGCATTTTGAAGTTATGAAGGACAACACGATTTTAGCCAACGCGGGCCATTTCGACGTGGAAATAGATCTTGTGGAACTAAATAAAATGTCGGCAGGGAAAAGGCCTGTACGAGAATTCGTAGAAGAATATACACTAACAGAAGGGCGAAAAATCCACGTATTAGGAAAGGGACGTCTTGTTAACCTAGTTGCTGGCGAAGGACACCCAGCAGCTGTCATGGATTTATCTTTTGCTAATCAGTCACTTGCGGCTGAATATCTGGTCAAAAATCAACTCGAACCTGGGATCCATAAATTATCCGATGAACTGGATATAGAAATAGCCCAAACAAAGCTAGAAAGTATGGGAATGTCCTGCGATATTATAACTCCAACCCAAAAAGAATATCTGGAAAATTGGGAACATATTAATTGACTTATTAAACTAAGAAACTGGTCCTGTAGTCTATCTCATAAAAGGGTTTCAACTCTCGAAGAAATTAAAAGGCATATTATGGGTTTATCTCAGACAGAAATACGTCATTTTATGAACCATGGCTATGTAACTAAATCTGATTTCTTTTCTGCTAGAGAAACTATTGCGTTGCAGATCGAAGTTGATCGGCTTATGCGGGAAGGGGCTTTACGAAATGTTGCCACAGAAGGTGACGGTAAGACTATGTCTACGACGCTAAGCAATATGCAGTTATGTCCCATGTACTGTCACAGTAATTTGTTTCGAGCTCTTCCTTTCCACTCGGAGGTCGTCAAAGCCATCTCACACCTGATCGGTGATCCTTATATACTTCACCTTGACCAAGTTTTTCTTAAACCAGGTGGAACTGGTATGGGGACCCACTGGCACCAAGATAATGCGTACTTTAGAATTAGTGATCCTCTCAAAGGAACAGGTGTGTGGATTGCCGTGCATGATGCCACCATTGATAATGGTACTATGCAGGTAATCCCAAATAGTTTTAAAACAACTTATGAACATATGCGAGACCCTTATAGTGATCACCATATCCGTTGTTATCCACCAGAAGACAATATAGATACTATCGAACTTAAAGCTGGAAGCGCACTCTTTTTCTCCTATGGAACAGCCCACTGCACTGGCCCAAACAAGACAGATAAACCCCGAGCTGGTATTGCTTTCCATTTTCTTCAGACCGATTTCGCACCAAAAAAATTAATTGAGCCAAACCGTAATTATCGACCTTATATAACAGGAACTAATGCATCAGGTGGAATGTCAGAATACGGAGTTCGTGTAGAGGGGACCTGGGATAGTGAAGTAGAGCAGGTACTTCGCCAGGCCTAATGATAATATATTCTTTAATTATTCTTATTTGGGCAAATTGTTGATCAATCTTTCATATTGAAACTATCCCTGTATCTTAAGGGTTTAAACAATTAGGAGGAATATTTTGTATTTCCAGAACCCTGATCTTAACTTTGACCCAACCTTGGAAGATTCACAAAAATTAGCTTCATTAAATCGTCGGGGGTTTTTCCGAAATGTTCTAGGCAGTACCGTTTTAGGCACTCTAATGCTCTCTATGAACACTAAAAACGTGAGCGCTTCAGAGATCATAAATAACCAAAACATCATGCCTGATGATGAAAATTTTTGGGGGTTTGTTGCCAAACAGTTCCTAATACGTCCAGGCCTTGCATATATGAACACTGGGACTAGAGGACCTTCTCCTCGGAGTGTTCACATGGCTCAGATTGATGCATTAAATAACTTAAACAGGGATTATTTGAATTTTAGGACGAGCGTTTTTAACAAGGATTATAGGGATGATTTTAAAAACAAATTAGCAAATTTCATAGGTTGCAAACCAAACGAAGTAGGCCTTGCGAACAACACTACTGATGGAATGATCACCGGGACATTTGGCCCAACTCTTAAACCAGGTGATGAGATCGTTATAACTAATCATGATCATCAGGCCGGAGCTAATCCCGTTCTCAATCGAGCACAAAGAGATAAACTTTCTGTAAAAGTTGTTGATCTTTCGGACCCCAAACTACACCCACCTGATTCTCCCGATGCTCTTTTAAAAAAGTTTGAAGCCGCTATTTCATCCAAAACTAAGTTACTTAGCTTCTGTCATACCAACTATACAGATGGATTATTTATGCCAGTCAAAGAGATCTGTGAAATGGCACGATCTAAGGGGGTAATAACTCTGGTTGATGGTGCTCAACCACCTGGTATGGTTAAACTTAACATGCATGACCTTGCATGTGATATGTACGCTGGCCCCGCACACAAATGGATGCTAGCCTCGATGCAATCGGGCTTTTTCTATGTCCGTGAAGAGATGCTTGATCGGATAGAACCGGTGCTGTCCACTTCACCTTTTACTGGCCAAAATATGTATGGAGATAATATTAAATCTAGTAAATCATGGCAAGATAGCATGTATTCGGCTGATAAGTATACCCGGCGGGGTTCAAGTAGTTACTCAAAGTGGATTGCTGTCAATGCTGCACTTGACTTCCATAACCACCTTACTCGTGAAGGGATTGAAGCTCGTATTCGACATCTAGCTAGAAAGTTGACTAGTGGCCTTCGTAACATTAATGGTGTAGAGGTTTTTGCTTCTGACAATCCGAAACTCTATTGCGGACTAGTTCCATTTAAAATCAATGGGATGCCAACCCGTGACCTGAATAAACTTCTTTGGGATAATTATAATATTTACATCCGAAATGTAACTCATAGGCAAGTGGGTTGGGATTCTAATCGGGCATCTATGCATATTATGGTTACTGAATCAGATGTAAAAAAATTACTAGGGGCGGTCGAAGAAATTTCTAAATCAGTAAATGGTTAAAGAGGATCATCAGTATGAGGGCTAGCTATTTTCTTACTGGATAGACGGCTCCACAAACGTTCCATAAACCAATCTAGTAAACGAGGGGCAAATTTATGGGAATAAACAAAAAACTTTCCATAGAATGAGATTATAACCTCCGAGCTCCCTTTCTTAGCGGCTTTAACTATTTCACCCGCGACAACTGCCGCAGAAATAGACGGCACCTTCATCCTCTGACCTTTCCGCCTCATCAACGGAGTATCATGAAAGGTCGTATCAACCCTAGGAGGACACACAACAGTTACGGTGATACCACGTTGCCCCACTTCCATCCGTAGACTATCCGAAAACCCCTGAACAGCAAACTTACTAGCACAATATGCTGAGATATGAGGGACTGCTCTTTTCCCAGCGACAGAAGAAATATTTATAATGTTCCCACGATTTTGCTTTATCATATAGGGTAATACCGCTTGGGTACACCGCACCAACCCAAAAAAGTTCACCTCAAATACTCGTTCAAGCTCAACCGGATCCATATCTTCTACTGGACTTAACAAACCTATGCCTGCGTTATTAACCAACACATCAATATGCCCTTCAGTCTGGATAATATGATCAACCATTTTCGTCACGGAATCTCTGTCTGTAATATCAGCTGGCATCGAAACTGCTACTCCACCTCTTGCTTCAATTTCACTTCTAATCCGTTGTAGTCTTCCTTCAGAACGAGCAACTAAGATAACTTTAGCTCCCTCATCGGCAAACGCTTCTGCTGTAGCTTGACCTATCCCGGTAGATGCTCCGGTGATCAGCACAACTACCCCACTCATAGATGACATAAACTGGAAACCTTTTCTTGGCAATCTACTTATCTAACAATATTCGGCAGCCAGTTTTACTAGACTCATAAGCAGCCTCTATAATTTTTAGTACGCGAAGAGCATTTTCACCGTCATTTACTGGAGGATCTCCACGCATTGCTGAAGTGATAAATTGGCTAACAAAATCTTGCCCATACTGACCACCATAACCATCTGTTTCTGAGACCACATAACGTAGTTCACGACGGGGTGTAGAATTCCAGACCTTTGATGTTGTTTCGATAATTACTGGTCGTTCTTGTTCTGTAGGGTACCAAGTTATATTACCCTCAAGGCCACGAAAACTAAGGTAAGTATCATAGCTCCCTAACATATAACCAGTTTGGCTGATCGGTAGTAGATATCCCGCATGAAGACTAGCTATTGCACCATTTCCTAATTGCATAATAACCGCTGCAGTATCTTCTACATCAATATCTTGTTCGTTCAATGTATCTACCATGGAACTAACTGCTTTAACCTCATCCCCCGTAATATAACGGATCACATCTATCCAATGGCATGCCAACCAACTTAGGATCCCACCTCCCGATAATTGTTTCTGAAAAAGCCAATGTGATGGGTCCCGAAATCGAACTTGAGAAGTTACCATCCGACCTTCGACCGATAGCAATTTACCAATAACTCCACTCTCAATTATTTCTTTTAGATCTTTTACTATTGGATGGGATCGCCATGTATAGTAAACTCCTAAGTGAACACCAGAATGCCGTATAGAATTAAGTAAAGCGGGCATATCTTGACTTTTTGCTGCCACAGGTTTTTCTGTGAGAACATGTTTTCCAGCCTCTGCTGCCCGTCTTATCCAATCAGGATTCTGGTTATTTTTTGCCAATGATATAACTATCGGGATATCATCGCGATTCATTATCTCGTCAAATGAAGATTTGCCAATTTCAAATTTAGAATTAGATCTTATTTGAAACTCTTCTACTGAACTATTATTTTCATCCCAGAGGACAATAGAGTGTATTTCATCAAGTAACTCTAGTGTCCGAATGTGAGCCCCAGAGTGAGGATGGGTGACGCCTAAAACTCCGACCTTAATCTTCTTGTTTTTCATTTCAATATTCCTCCCCTAAGTAATCACTAGAAGTGTTTACTTTTAAAAAACCTCAACCTTATTCGGATACCTGAAGTTCTTGACCTCTTTGATACAGAAATTCGTAGGTGTATATACCAGTGTTATGTCCATCTTGCCAGGTAAACTGGAGTGCATAACGTCCAACGGTTGTCATCTCTATTAATTCAACACTTGGGTCAATAGATGATTTATCATCCATTAAGGCTAAACTATCAGAAGATGAAAGTTGTTGAAGAAGATCTTTACAGGTAGCACAGGGACAAGCTTTGCGGAGATCTGTCATTAAATACTTACTAGCTTTACCGTCGGTCCAATAAACAGCAAGATAACCCTTTCTAGGGTGGTTCAACGCTAGGTGGAGTGGCACAGGCGAAAGAAGAGACATTTTTAAAATTTTCCAAACTATGTTAAATCCTACGAACGAATTATATCATTGTCAAGCACAATAGATTTTGACAATGAACAGATCTTCTTATTGTTCATTCCTTTCGGCAATAAGAACCAGTTGATTGGTATCCCAATTATAAGGTCTAAAATCGAGCCCGCCATGAATTTCTCTAATCGTCATACCCGCAGCAGCCAAAAGTAGGTCTAGTTCAGTAACCGTATAGATACGTATAGAGGTTTCATACTCTCGCTTTTCAGTAGAGTTAATAATAGTAGTTTTCGTGTTCACTCGATTTTCAATCGAATTAAACTCACGCTCTTCTATTAAAATACTATCATTTTTACGATGAACCTCCTGAGGGACAAAATGTCGAATGAGGTAATCTCGGTTAACCAACTGACAGATAAAACGCCCACCGTTACAAAGTGCTTTCGAAATAGATCTTAGAACCTCAAAGTTCTCGTCTTCATTTTCAAAATACCCCATAGTATTGAACAAATTAATTACTATTTCGAAACTACCCTGAAATGGCAACTCTCTCATATCACCCCTGACCCATATTCCTTCGGGATCGGTTTGACCGGCACGTTTTAGAAGAGTACTCGAGATGTCATACCCGAAAACCGTATAACCACGTTTCCTTAATGGCATACTAACTCGGCCGTAGCCACAGCCTAAATCTAGTATTTTTTTGACCTCTGGAGAGCCGATCAGTCGTATTAGACCATCCACTTCTAGGGCTGTGTCATTATGGTTATCAAACTGAAAATAATCTTCACCAAAATAGTTGAGATACCATCCATTACTCATAATTATTACCTATCCGAATTCGGACATATTAATGGAAAAAATAAGTTTTTTTAAAATCCGAAATAAAAGTAATGCCAAGAAATAGCAAAACTCATATGGTTAATTCTTAATATAAAATCAGTTTTTAAAAAATGACGTTTCAATCTTTTAGGTTAATTCCTACCCACAAGTATTTCAAGAGTCTTTTTGTCGTTTAACAAATTGCAGTTAAAATAGCTTGCTTTCTAAGTAAGAGTAGGCGATTTTGAATTGCTTCCCAAAGGTATTAACACCAATATCTGATCACTATTTAATACTAGTTTTGTCCATGTCAAAAATGAAAATCGAAATAAAAGGGGCACGCGTTCACAACCTGAAGAACGTAACCCTTGATCTGCCAAAGAATGCACTAATTTGCTTTACTGGTGTTTCGGGTTCTGGCAAATCTTCACTTGCGTTTGATACGCTATACGCAGAAGGACAACGTCGCTATGTTGAATCTCTTTCTGCCTATGCCCGACAATTTCTTGGCCAGATGCAAAAACCAGATGTTGATAGAATCACGGGACTGGCTCCCGCTATATCTATTGAACAAAAAGCCTCCGGGTTAAATCCAAGGTCTACTGTTGGAACGATAACTGAAATCTACGATTTTTTGAGAGTGTTATATGCCCGCGTGGGCAAACCTCATTGTATGAAATGTGGTGAGATGATAGGTTCACAAACTATCGAACAAATCGTCTCTCGTGTCATGGAACTTCCAGTAAATTCGCGTCTACATATCTTGGCACCTATGATCCAAGGAAGACGAGGTGAATACCGTGACTTGTTTGAAGACCTACGCCGCCAGGGATACATTAGAAGTCGTGTAAATGGACAAATTATTAACCTTTCTGAAGATCCTGATTTAGACAGGAACATGCGACATACAATTGATGTAGTAACGGACCGGCTTATTTTAGATGCTGATACAAATACCCGTATCTTTGAGGCAATAGAAAGTGCTCTGGGGCTGAGTGATGGTACCGTAATAATACAAATAGAGGAAGAGAAAGGGAAAACAAGAGACCTCCTCTTCAGTACAAGATACGCTTGTAACAGATGCGATCTTAGTTATGAAGAACCCACCCCACAACTCTTTTCTTTTAACAGCCCTCTGGGAATGTGCTCAAATTGTCAAGGCTTGGGTACTATGATGCGGATTGAACCCCATCTAATAATCCCCGATACTACAAAATCAATTAACGAAGGTGCGATCGAACCCCTCGGAGAGATTACCAACCTCTGGAAACGTCATTTTTTTGAAGGGGTTGCTGAACACGTGGGCTTCGATCTAGACACCTCCTGGGAAAAGTTAACACCTCAAGCACAGCAAGTTGTTTTACACGGACTTGGTTATAAACGTATTACCTTTACTTTTCGTAACAGTAGAGGTGGTGAATGGACACACAAAGATAGGTTCACCGGCGTTGTTCCTGACTTAGAGACACGGTATCACCAGCTCAAATCAAAAAGCCATAAAGCTTTTCTAGAAAAATATATGGCTATAGGAAAGTGTGACCACTGTCACGGTGAACGCCTTAAGCCGGAGGCACTTTCTGTAACTCTGGATGGTCTTTCTATTAGTAGCCTTTGTCACAAACCGATCAAGGAAATTCGGGAGTTCTTCAGAAAACTAACTCTTGACACAATACAAACCCAAATTGGTAGTGAAGCTCTCAAGGAGATTGTCACCCGTCTTGATTTTCTACTTAATGTTGGACTTGACTATCTTACAATGGACCGTACAGCACCATCACTATCTGGTGGAGAGGCTCAACGTATCCGATTGGCTAGTCAAATTGGTAGAGGCCTTGTTGGTGTATTATACGTTCTCGATGAACCAAGCATAGGTCTCCATCCCCGTGATAACAAACGCCTTTTGGATACCCTTCGTCATCTGCGAGATCAAGGTAATACCGTCATTGTGGTTGAACATGACGAAGAAACGATGTGGGCTTCTGACCATATGGTAGATTTTGGTCCGGGAGCGGGAATCACAGGTGGCGAAATTGTTGCCGAGGGCCAACCTCACGATATAGCAAACAATCCTCGTTCTTTGACAGGTTGTTATTTGAGTAAGAAAAAAGAAATTGCAATCCCACAATCCCGGCGTAGTGTGAAAAACCAATGGATTGATATTCAGGGAGCCCGTCAAAATAACCTCAAAAACATAAACGTACGTATTCCTATCGGTTTATTTACTTGCGTAACAGGCGTATCTGGATCCGGGAAAAGTTCTTTAATTAATGATATTTTATATCCAGTATTAGCACGTTCTCTGAACAAGGTAGATACTGAAACTGGTGAATATGACAACCTTAGTGGTTTTGAACATTTGGATAAAGTTATTAATATCGACCAGGCTCCGATTGGTCGCACTCCAAGATCGAATCCAGCTACATATACAAAAGTTTTTGATGCTATTCGAACTATTTTTTCAGAAACCCCCGAAGCTAAAGTACGCGGGTATAAGCCAGGTCGATTTAGCTTTAATGTTAAAGGCGGCAGATGTGAGGCTTGTGAAGGGAATGGCGCAACTAGGGTAGAAATGGATTTTCTAGCTGATATGTGGGTCTCATGTCAAGTATGTAATAGCAAACGCTTTGATAGAGAAACTTTAGAGGTAAAATACAAAGCACATTCAATAGCAGATGTACTTAACCTAGATTGCCAAGAAGCACTAAAACTTTTTAAAAATATTCCAACAATCGCCCGAGTGCTCAGGACCCTAAATAATGTTGGATTAGGCTACATAAAGCTAGGTCAACCAGCTCCTACTCTTTCCGGAGGAGAAGCTCAGCGCATTAAACTAGCTCGTGAACTTTGTAAGCGAAGTACTGGACGTACTCTATATGTACTAGATGAACCTACAACCGGGCTTCATTTTGAAGATATTACTCATCTTATTAAAGTTCTCAATAACTTTGTTGACAACGGTAATACTGTTATCGTAATCGAGCATAATATAGAGGTTATTAAGACCGCCGACTGGATTATTGACCTCGGCCCTGAAGGAGGGGAAGCAGGTGGCCAACTTATAGTGACGGGTACTCCGGAAGCTGTAATAAAAGCCAATAACTCCTCAACTGGTCGAATATTAGCGAAAACTCTAATATCTCCAGACCAATTGAACTATTCGCCATCAAATCAACAAATGTTATCCAAAGAAGACAATATAACTCAGATATCGGTACACGGTGCTAATGAACATAATCTAAAAAATGTGTCTATCACAATCCCACGAGACAAAATGACCGTATTCACCGGAGTATCTGGTTCTGGGAAAACATCCTTAGCTCTCGATACGATCTATGCTGAAGGACAAAGGCGATACGTGGAATCCCTTTCCGCTTATGCTCGTCAATTTCTCCAACAAATGCAAAAACCACAAGTTGATTATATCAGCGGGTTATCACCTGCTATATCTATAGAGCAAAAATCACCGGGACGAAATCCCCGATCTACTGTTGGCACTATTACTGAGATTTACGAATATCTCCGAGCTCTCTATGCTCTGGTTGGAATACCACATTGTCCTTCCTGTAAGGTGCCTATTGGAGCTCAAACATCCAGTCAAATTGTTGATCGAATTATGACTCTCCCTCCAGAAACACGGGTAACCCTGCATGCTCCTGTAGAGCCTGAAGGTTCGGACGGATACGATAGTCTTCTTGAACGAGCACGTCGAAATGGGTTTATCCGGGTACGGATTGATGGCAAGACCCAAAGACTTGAAGATGATATTCAGATCGATAGAAAACGTCGTCATGAGCTCTGCATAGTAATAGATCGAATTATTATGCAGGCTGATGTACAGCAACGTCTGGCTGACTCAGTTGATACAGCCCTAGAGGTTTCGAGCGGCCTTTTAATAGCTGAAGTTCAGGAACTAAATAAAGAAGAAATACATGATATCAGGTTCAATCAGTTTTATTCGTGCCCAGATTGTGGTTCCAGTTATGAAGAATTATCATCTCAGAGTTTCTCTTTCAACCACAGGTCAGGCATGTGTCGGGAATGTGAAGGACTTGGTACTCAACCTGGTATCGATCTTAATCTATTAATGCCGGACCGCTCTAGGTCTATTAGGGATAATGCCGTAGCCCTATGGGGGGAAAATAATGCCGAACCTATTCTTGAAAAACTAAAACTGGTTGGAGCTGATTTAGGGTTCTCCTTAGAAACACCCGTTGCTAACCTTCTACCCGAGCAACTTCACGTTTTTCTCCATGGTAGTGAGCAATGGATAAATGACACAGAATGTTATGGGTTGTCCTTTCAGTTCAGAGGGATATTCCCTACAATTGAATTAGTTGCTCGATATGCCAATCGTTTTCCCGAACTAGCACGGATACTTCATCCAACCATATGTTCTGCCTGCAAAGGTGGACGACTTCGCCCTGAAAGTCTTGCTGCTCTGATCCAAGATATTTCTATCGCTAAACTCTGTGCTATGCCTATCAACCAAGCTATAGATTTCATAGATGGAATAGTTTTCTCAAATTCTCAAAAGCAGATTGCCGCCGAAATAATGACCGAAATCCGAAACCGGATGCGCTTCCTTTTAGATGTAGGGTTACACTATCTAACACTTGACCGTAAAGCACCAACTCTTTCGGGGGGAGAAGCTCAACGGATACGATTAGCGAGCCAGATAGGTTCTGGGCTTACTGGCGTCCTTTATGTTCTGGATGAACCTACTATCGGACTTCATCCTAAAGATAATCTTAGACTAATCAAAGCTCTTGAGAACCTGCGTGACCTTGGTAATACGTTAATTATGGTAGAACATGACCGAGATACTCTTGAACGGGCGGACAACCTAATTGATTTTGGTCCTGGTGCAGGTATTAAAGGGGGAGAAATTGTTGGTAAAGGACCTCCTAGAAAGCTAATGAGACTTAAAACTTCACTGACCGGCCAATATTTGAGTAACCAAATAAGGATCAAAAAGCCACTCGATCGTCGTAAGCCAAGTCAAAAAGAAATCGTTATATTAGGTGCCCGTCAAAATAATCTCAAGAATATCGATGTAAAACTACCTTTGGGGCTTTTCAATTGTATCACCGGTGTTTCTGGCTCCGGGAAAAGTTCATTGATAAATGATATCCTTTATCCTGTTCTTGCCTCTACTCTCCACCGTGCCCAACTAAGTCCTGGCCCCCATGACGAGATCTTGGGCTTACAGTTTGTAGATAAAGTAATTAACATAGACCAAACGCCAATCGGGTATTCTCCTAGATCAGATCCTTCCACTTACGTAGGATTATTTACACCGATTAGATCGCTTTTTTCACAGACGGTAGAAGCTCGAATCAGGGGATATAAACCTGGAAGATTTAGTTTTAATATACCTTCAGGGCGTTGCGAAGCATGTCAGGGTTTAGGCGTTCGCAAAATTGAAATGCATTTTTTGGCAGACGTTTGGATGACTTGCGAAATTTGTAACGGTAAGCGTTACATGAAAGAAACACTGGAGGTTACCTACAAAGGGAAAACCATCTCTGACACATTGGAGATGACCGTAGCTGAGGCTCTTGAACACTTTAACAACGTCCCCCGCGTCCAAAATATGCTTCAAACTCTAAATGATGTAGGACTTGACTACATCCGTTTGGGGCAGTCCGCTATTACACTTTCTGGAGGAGAAGCACAAAGAGTTAAACTTGCCAAAGAATTGTCCCGGCCCGGGACCGGACAAACAATCTATTTGTTAGACGAGCCAACTACAGGCTTGCATTTTGATGATATTCAAAAACTTCTCAATGTCCTTATGAAACTAGTGGACAATGGGAATACGGTGGTGGTTATTGAACATAACCTTGATATTATTAAAATGGCTGATTGGATTGTAGATCTAGGTCCTGACGGTGGGGATCTTGGTGGTCACATAGTTGCTACTGGAACTCCGGAGGATATTATTTCTTCACGATATTCGCACACTGGCAAAATTTTATTGAAGGAACTAGCAAAAAGTAATTAAGTGTTTTTCCATGCTCTAACTATAAGTTCCCATACTCGCCCTACTCTCAATGAAGCTTCAGATTCCCCACGGCAACTGTACCAGCATTCGTTACAATCTATTTTTTTTGAAACTGGTTTGAAATCTGTGTATCCAGAAATTACAGGTAGTTCCGCACATGGTTTTATGTTACCCTCAGGAGTTAACTGCACCAACCATTTCCCTGCTGCTTTACAAGATTTAGGTAGTGTGTTTTCGAAATAAGCCGGGATCTGCTTAAGATACCATGATGAGTTTACAATATTTCCTAAACTAGATTTAACACGGACTAGATCTTTAATAACATTATCTAACAGATCTGAGTGGGAAGATTCAATCAGATGGGTTTCATTTCCATTTTTGAAATCGCTGTAACAGCTGTAAGACACCTTCGCTCCTATAGACCGGGCCATGTGGGCAATCGGGATTAAGTGATCTAGGTTATCCCGCATAATTACCGTATTGAATATCACATTAATACCCTTTTTTGTTAATTCAGGGACCAGTGAAAATATATGTCCATATAATCCGTCGATACCACGTTCTTGATCATGTTCACGCCCCATATAATTTAACGAAATTGAAATGTGGTCAATACCAGCTTCCCAAAGGGCCATGCCCCTTTCAACTGTTAAGAGAGATCCGTGAGTCACCATACCTATATATACAAAACCTAAAGATTCCCGTATCCCTCTAACTACTTCTGGTAGTTGTTTATTAAGCATTGGTTCACCACCTGTCAAAGTAACAGTCATAGGATTTAGCTTTTTGATTGCATCTAAATAGTCATAATCCGTCACTTTACTTGGGTCTTTAGATTTCCAGTAATCACAAAAATCACAAGTTGCGTTGCAAAGTAAGGTTACCTCTAAATTAACAGACATCGGACCTCCCTTTAAACGCACCCATAAGTACTTGAGGAGGCCTCGAAGTTTTCTTGTTAAGGACATTTGCCTTAACAATCCTTTTTCATATCCAAGATTATCGGCGGACAGCCCAGACCCAGGAGAGGTTTGTCCCAATTCCGGCCTAGAGATTATTGAGCTTTGTTCCGACATTAACGGTAACTCCCTCTTTTAAGGTGTTTTATGCCGCAGCAACAAAATTAGTACCATCTATCTTGCCTTCCACAGTGTGTCCCATCAACGTGAGCATTGATGGGAATAAATCTACGGTCCGTACAAATTCTGTTGAAATCTTCGTATTTATAAACAACGGAACATGCATATGCTCACGATTAAGTGAACCATGAGTTCCATAGTGTTCAGGATTTTCATACTTATATCTCAAGTCAAATCCATTTGTAGCGCTGACTATAAGATCACCTGATCGAGGTGAGCCGAAAATACGCAACAATTGGTATGGAGCATCAGGATAATCCGTATTAAAAGTCGCAGAAAGCATCTGTTCTTGAGTTAATTCTCCTGATAAATTATGATAGCCAAATGGATCATTCCCTTCTACTATTCGATAACCAATCCCATTAGCTGTTTCCCAGATTTCGCTGGTTCCTTTACTACCAAAGACCAGAACCGTATCCTCTTGCGATCTTGTCGAGACCAAATCTATCGCTTCCCTAGACAGGAGTGCCTTAATTACATTAGTATTACCCATGTTACAAATATTTGGGTAAGTCGGCCTTTTCGCCCAGGAATCACCCTCCTTAAGGTATATATGTGACATCCCGTTACCGGAGACCATCGAAACTGCATTACAATCTTTACGCAAAATCTTTGGATAGTAAAGGGTATCAAATCCCAACTCATTGAGATATGACCAAAGTTCGAAATGGGTGTGTGTAGCAGTTAACCCATGATCACTTGATATTACAAACAATGTATCATCCAATGTCCCTTGAGCCTGGAGCTTTTCGGCCAGCCTGCCTAGGCCTTTGTCAAATGATTGGTATGCATTCAGGGTTTCATCTGAAAAAGGATCCGTATAGTGTGAATATTCGTCTACTGCTGGGAACACGACCGAAACAAAATCTACTCCTTTGGCTATTGCCCTATCTACATAACCCCAAGCGGCCTCATCTACCACCTGCCAGCGACCCGAAAAATGGCCATAAAGCCAGTACCAATTTTTAGCTATTATTGTCTGATTTTCAAAGATTCCTAAACCTTTATTTAAAAAGCTAAAAACTCCCGCTGGATGTTCAAAATAATCGAAGATAGTACGGATATTATCCTTAAGGTCACTATCAACATAAAAACCACCTGGCCCCACATAACTTCGAGACTGCTTGAAATGGGTAAACCTTTGAGGTTGCGAGCGATCAAACCATCGAATTCCAGGAAGATTGCATGAACCGGGGGTACACCCGGTCAAAAATGGCACGTGGGCTGGTCCAGTTGTTGAAGGGAACGATGTTACTGCTTTTCGATAATCCCCCTTGTCCAATACAAACCTTTGAATAGCCGGGAGTTCTCCCGCATCTATCATTTTCTCCATTACGTCCGCACGGGCACCATCAATTAAGAAAAAGATACACCGTTTAAACGGTGTTTTTCGCATGCTATCTCCTATAATTATAGTACATATCCTTACGCACTTTCTCGCACTAACTAAACAAGACAAATAATATATAGGTATTATTGATCGTTTTCAAGAATTTTCAGGCGGAGAGTACTGAGCAATTCCTCATAAGAAGATTTATTAATTTTCTGATAGAATGCATCACGATTAGCAAGGGCAATACTAGCTCCATCTATAACCATATCATAGATAAGCCACTTCCCCTTTATCAATCCCATCTTGTAATCGACAAGGGTTTTGATACCCTTGTACCAGAGAATAGTTTTTACTAGTGCTTGGTTCCCTCGAACGTCTTGGCTATCATAATCCGTTTTATCCGAACTCTTACGCAATTTATCTAGTGCCTTTTGTTCAGTCCATTTACGCATAACTGATACAAATTCACCTTGCTCTTCTTCTGTTCTATTACGCCAGTATTTTCCAAGTGATATTCGGCTATGGCGTTTAAAATCAAAACCTGAAATAATAGAACGTCGCATTGTTTCTTCTTGAATTAAATTCCCCTTGGATATATCCAGTTCTTGTAGCATAGCATCCCTTAGTTTCAAGGTTTCTATGGGTGATTTCTCCTGTGCATAGCTCCAAGAAGTTAACGAAGAAATAGAAACTATTGAAACAACTATCCATAACCGTCGTAACTTCAGGTAAAGACAGAACATTTTCCCCCTCCATTGGGTCAGATTATGGGTCGCTGAATCGACGATGAATAACAAAAGAATCGTAATCACCCTGTGATTCTGTCCCTGTTGCATTTCCATCGGTTAAAACACCTATACCCACGGCTTTCCTTGGGGGAGGCTTGCCAAAAATTCGAACATAATCAGCATATACGTCAACCGACTCGTTCACCCATTCTCCAAGTTTTTCTTTGCCACTTTGAAGTACAATCACATGGGGGCGACCCATACCTTCCCGACGATGATATGTACCAACAGGAAGTGTAGTACTCCAGACGTACTTCAACGTTTTAGGTATCCCAATAAAATTTTGATCTAAAACAACGTATACAGCCACACTACTGTCATTCTTTGGTCCAATAGATTCATTCCCGTTTTCTGGCAAAACTCTGGCTCTCCAACGCCATGAAAGTATCGGATATTGGTTTGCATCCCAATTACCGAGACGTTTACGAATTATAATGGACGACCCATCATCATTAGCACGGAGATACTTATTCTCTTGTTCTTTTTGAATAGTATATACATTTCGGGCACTATCTTTATTTCCTCGCCAAGGTTGCCATCCCCCAGGGAAACTACCAGATTGATATTTCTCAAAGTCATCAATAGTAATAGACCACTTAGAACTTACTCCTTCTTGAAGAGTATTAGACCAGGCAAAATTTGGCATGATCAAGCAGTAAGAGGAACTTTTAGAATGGATCGAACTAAATATCATATGGGCACAAAAAGAAAAATCGATAATTGTTACACAGAGTAAAATGGTAACTACAAGTACCAAATGAAGTAATTTACTCCATTGTCTCCCCACCCTTATCATGCCCCGTCCTCCACTCTTATATTCTTGACTCTAACTAATACTTTTCGCCTGTCACATAATCCAACTCAGACAAGGATACTTGAAGACCGAAGATAGATCGCTCATATTCTTCCTGCATTCTTGCATATGCTGTGTGGGCATTTAGTAATTCAGTTATATCGCCGTTCACGTCAAAACCCATTTTTGCAGAAGTCAGCCATGCTTTTGCAGAACGAAAAGCTCGATCACTATCCTTCATATTAGAAAGAGCGTCGATTACTTGACGGTATGTTTTTTCTACTTCCAGTTCAATCACATTCATAGCTTGAGATTGTTTACTAATCAAAGATTCTAGTTCAGCCCTTCGTGTTAGATATTTTGCTCTGGTTAAACCAAAATTAAAATTCTGCTTGAGAGTTATAACAGCACCACCACGAAAAAAGTTAAACTCATCTTTCAAGAAAGGATTGTCCAATTCTGGTCGATGAGGAGCTATGCCCCATTGTAGTGTACCAGCAAGAGCAATTTGGGGATAAAAATCACTTTTAGACACTTTCATTAAAGCCCGTCGTACTACTACACCTGCCTGGAGCTGCTTGAGGTCATATCGTCGGTTTTTAGCCTTTTTAATGTAAATACTAAGTCCTTCCAGAACAACTCCATAGTCAATAATATCAGGGTAAATGATTTCGAAATCTGTAGAGCGATCAATTTCAAGTAACTTCATTAAAGCGGCCTTACTCATTTTGATAGATGTCTCAACCTTTGTTTTATTTTTCCGCGTCTCATATTCAAAAACATCAATTCTTAATAGATCATTTTGGCCGACTACTTCAGAATCTTCCTCTATCATTTGGGTTACAAGTTTCCGGGCATTTCCTACTTTGATTTCACTTTCTAATACTATTTCATGAAGTCGGCTCGCTAAGAGAAGTCCAAAAAATAGTTTTTTTACCTGTAGAACTATTTTTGCCTTCTTTAACTCTACAGCGGCTTCACCCGCTTCAAGACCAAATTTGGCAGCTTTCCGGGTATTAGAAAGTTTACCGAAAGTATAAAGCGGTTGGACCAATTCAAATTTTGTTTGTGAAAACAGGCCAATATTAGAGAGATCACTTCGAATAGTCTCTACGTTTTCTATATCACCTGCGATGCCAGGTGCTGGTCCCAAAATACCTGTCCACTGTAATCGAGGAACTATACTGGCGAATTTGGCTTGACTAAGCCCTGCTTCTAATTTTTCGACTTCTAGAATTGCCTGTTCAATATCCGGACTTACACTTAACGCCCTTTCCAGACACTGTTTCAAATTCATTTGAACAGATTTATTAGATCCCTGAGCAATCGTAGATCCAACAAAGAGAACTATTACAAGTATTTGGAGCAAAATTCGCACGATGTTTCCTTATTTTATCCATAACATACAATACAGCACTGTTATACTTATTTTAAACGTCATAGTTTTCCAATGGATCCATTTTTAAAGAAAAAATTCCAAAACGAAAATAAACTAAATTGGCATCTCCAGTTTGCCATTAAGTCTACTCTTATATAAGAGCCAAAGTGATCGTTTCCAATGGAAAATAGCAGTAAAAAAAGTCCAAATCGCTACAAAAATAAATAATTCTTCCGTCATCCCTATTACAAGTCCACCCAACAATAAAAGAACATTTATGTTACGCCTAGCGCCAATCCGTCGAAAAAAACGGTCTATTGGCGCATAGTCAAAGAGTTCAATGCCTCGACGTGATTTAAAAATACCTGTTGCCATTTTATCTAGTAAATAAAAAATGGTGATTGTCCCACTAAATATAAAGGGACCTGTTAAAGTGCCATTTTGACTAAGCATCCACCCAATTGCCCAATACCAAGTCAGCTCGTATACTACATCTAAGATGTGTTCATATTTATCACCAAACCGAGTACATCTGACAGTAGTACGGGCAAGTTTTCCATCAACTCCATCCAGAATACCAACGAGAAATGCCAACATTAAGCCACTGGCTAAAAATCCAAGAGCCATCAGACCAGTTCCCAAGAAGGCAAGAAGAACTGTTACGGTTGTTATCTGATTAGGGGTGACTGCTTTTTTTGATATCCATTTTGTAACCCGATTTTCTAAAGGAGGATGGATAAATTCCGCGGGGAAATCTAAAGTACCCTTCTGGGCAGCATCGATCAAAAACATCTCAGCCGTTAGTATTTTTTTATCTGAATCAAGAATTACCCACCATGCTGAAATATTACGTCGAAGATCTACAATATAGGGATTCATGATACTAAGATCAAAAACAGAACAGGATCTTTCTGATAGACCTTCCACCGCGGACCACAGAGATTCTGAATCCGACCAATTAACAGTAAGATTCTGAAGCAAGTTAAGATCCGCAAACAAAAGTCTACATGGATTAATTGAACTTGTATCAATAACCTTTTTATTGGGACCATTGTTAATCATGGCCTTTAACACCCGTTCATCGTACAAATGGTGTCCATCTAAAAGAAGAATACATTCGTCATTTCCAGTTAACCAACTGTCAGTAGGATCATTAACTCTGAGCCAATTAACTTTTTTCAATTCTTGAAACCAGATATCCTCAAACCTTTTAAAAATAGTTTCTCTTTCACCTATATCTGAGGGGTCAATAACTGTCACTTGACTTGCCCCTAGAGAAGCGAAGACCCGAAAATGACGTTCGAGCAAGGGAAACCCGTAGATTGATCGCTGGGCTCCTGTTATTTTTGGTTCTGTATCAATAAATAGGACAACACTAAAATTCACTATTTTTGTTTTCCACCTTTCGATAAACTCCCTTTTGATCCGTTGTCAATAGAAGAGCGAAATTAAAAAGGCATATGACCTCTTAAACGCCTAAGTATTATTAGATCATCCCCCTCAAAATTTAGCAAACATAATATGCCTAGATAACCAGATAGAAAGATAATCGGCAAAATAATCAAATGTAAGAAATTAGAGTCTGGTAAAATTCCTCCGACGAAAAAAGCCGCCCCAAAAGCTAGGGCAGCGGCACAAATGGGTTTGGAGATTCGCCAAGTTAATGGATGAATACGATAAAAATGGTAGACTTCGAACAAACGAATGAGAGACAGAAGTCCGAATGATATTAAGGTTCCTAAAGCGGCTCCTAAAATACCCATTGTTGGGATGAACCATAGGTTAAAAACAAAATTTACTATGACAACAAAAATAGTATTAAAAAGGTTAAGATAAGGGCGGCCGGACATTATTAGAATAATATCTCCCGAACCCATAACAGCGTAGATAATTTGGCTTATAGCGAGAACAACCAATACCACAAAACCAGCAACAAATTCGGAACCCAATAAACCTAGTAATTCTCTTCCAACAAGCGTCAGTCCACAAAGAACAGCTAAGCCAATCGTAAGTACCCACCGGGTTACTAACCTAAGATTTTGTTCTAGGCGGTTCAATTCTTGACTTTGATTTAACTCAGCGACAATCGGACTGAAAATAGGATCAAACCACTGCCGTACTTTCTTGGTTGCCAATGCGATCTCAACCGCGACAACATACACACCTAACTGGGCAGCAGACAAAAAGTACCCGACCATTAGTACGTCTATTCGGATCATCAACATATAGACTAGTTCATAGCCCATTACTGGCAAAGAAAATCGGGTCAATGGAGTTATTAGACGTATTCCCCCTAGGTGGGCAAAACATTCTTTCCAGGAATAAAATTTGGTAAAAATATACAATACCAAAAACATACTACATGCTAAACTACCCACCAGTGCTGCTGCTATTCCATACGTATACCATTCAAAGTAAAACAAAAAACATGCCAACCCGAAGAGAATTAGAGGTTCTATGCCTCCCCTGATTAGTGCATCGTATTTCATAATCTTGTGAGCCTTGGTAATGCCCATTATGATAGTGGTCAGAGAAATTAATGGCATAGCTATTGATAGTAATTGAAGAATACCGGTAAGACGAGGTTTGTTCAGTATATTCTCTGCTATAGAAGACGCACTAAAAAAAAGTACTGTGGCCACCAACATACTTAGAGTAAGGCTTATTCCAAGAGCTTGAACAATAACTCTATAAGTACTTACAACATCCTTATCCTTACGATACCGTGGGATAAAATTGATAAGACCTTTGTCTAGGGAAAATTGCCCAACCTTTCCCAACATATCAATAATTGTCCACCCAAGCATTGATAGTCCGAAAATTTCGGCACCAAATAAACGGGTAATAATGATGAAGGCGAATGTCTTGCTTAATCGTGCTACTGTACCAATAAAGTTAATAAACGCACCTGCAGCAATTACTGACCCGTCAGACACTGATAATTTTTTATTGGGAATCGAATCTTCTCGTTTTTCTGGCATAGTTATTGACTTTCTTTACTAGCTTCGACGAGGAGAGTCCAGCCTCTGTTATTTTCAGTAAACAAATTGATCACAGCAGATACCATCCGGCCTATCGAAATTAGACCTAAACGAATCAAAGTAGCCGGTACTGTATGCATATGTTCAGCTGTATAGCTTAGTCTTATTAATAAAAGATCAAATCTGGAACGAAGAAGATACTGATATCGATTTAATTTAAATCCACTTTCTTCGAGTAATACCGCTACTGACCCATGAGAGTAAAATTGAACAACACTATGTCTTTTCCGGTGCAAGTCACGCCATGTATCGTCTATACTTTTATGAGTGAGGCTATCAAGAGTCAATAATATCCGCCCCCCCGGTCGTAACACCCGCCATATTTCATTTAGGGTGTCACGGTCGTTCTGAAGATGTTCAAAAACGCAAAGGCTCATAACCGTGTCAAACTGGCCCGAATGTAATGGTAATATTCCAGCATCAGCACAGAAGTAACTAGTAGAAGAGGTTTTGTGGTAATCAATAGCTCGACGCAATTGCGGTCTATTGAGGTCAAACCCTAACACATAAGCACCTTGAAGACCAATACGGTAGTTATAGCTTCCCTCTCCGCAGCCAATATCAAGGATACGTTCACCTCTTTTAGGTCTTAACCACCGAATAGCCGGAATAGTTTCTTGAACGCGACGGAAATTAAAATCTTTTCTGATCCGGAGGGCCAATAATCCTCTTAATCTGTAGATAAATTTCCTCATGGGCTCTTCCTCTCATCTACATAGCCTCTATTAAAGATCCTGTTTCACAGTTCTGTCATGAGCCAATAGTCGACCCGTCGAGATGAAAATTGCCAACCCCATGCATAATCCTCCAACTGTTACTAACCAAAACATCCAGCTAAGCAATCCTAAAGCAGCTAAACCAAACAATACCACAGTAAAAAAGTCCCTTTTGCACATCATCCTGAATAAATTTAGTAGCCTTGCGATTAGGTTGCTACGACCGATTGTGTGCTTTTCGAAAGCCTTATTAAAACGTACTAAACTACCACTTCCTCCGGTCTGAATTAGATAGTAATACATCACCAAAATTGCTAAGGCCACTATTATGACAGACCCCATCCCTAGATACCTAACCACACTCAGGTCATTTTGGGCAGCATATGCCCAAATTATGGCAGAAAAAAATGCCAAATAGGTCAAGTTGTCCGTGATGGTATCCAGCCAAGAGCCATATTTGGATTCACGGAAAGTTAAAACAGCTACTTCTCCATCGCACCCATCCAAAATAGATGACATCTGAAAAAATAATGCCCCTACTAACACCATCCAGTAACTTCCATCTAGTACTAATCCTGCTCCAAGTAAGCCAAAAAGGAAGGTAATTAAAGTTACGACATTGGGAGTTATGGGTGTTTTAACTAGCCATTTTGTTATTCGTGTCGATATCGGTCGATTAATGAAACGTGAAATCCAACCATCTGTTGGCTTAGTGAGACCTTGCAATAAAGTTTTTTCACTATGAGAAAGCATTTTAGGGGTGTCCACATCTTGCCAAAATCCTTCACCTATGTCAAATGGACGCATCCGACCATCCCGGGCAAGAACTCTTATACCATCACTAAGAGAGCACCCTTCTGGACCGTTGACTGATTCTAGCGCGTCAAAAAGACTTGAGGTACAAAGAAACATACCAGTATCAATTGCGTTATAGTTTTGAAGGTTTTTATTGATTTCTACTATTAACTCTCCGTCTATCCTTACCTTAGTTGCATCATCAAGATCATAAATCCCATCAATCTTTCTATCAATAGCCAGGACACAGTCTCTTGTCCCAAAGGGCTCTACAATCAATTTTTCCAAGGTTGCTTTATCAAACAGATGGTCAGCCATAAGTAGAATAAAAGGTTCTTTAAAATATGGTTTTGCTGCCAGAGCGGAAACTCCGTTGGGCAGATCCCAGCGGTCGTTGTGAACCCATTCAATTTGGCAGTCCGCAAGGGTCGAATCAGGAGAAAGGGCCGACCGAAGATTTTCTTGCTCGTATCCTGTGACAATAACAAAGCGTTTAATTCCAGCTCGCTTTCCTGTCAATATAATCCTCTTAATTAGAGGCAACCCTAAGATTTTAATCAAAGGTTTTGGTTGTGGGCCAGTTAGATTCTGTAGCCTGGCACCGGCACCAGCAGCAATAATAAGAGCAGAAGTGGGTTGAGATGTATTACGATCCATTAATCCGTTTGACGTTTGCTTGGTGCATTATGAGAAAACACTAAAATATAGCAGAGATTCCTAAAGAAATTTCTGGACGAATATGTGAAGTATAATCTAATTCTTTTCGGTAAGCCGCCTGGGCAAGAACAGCAACATGTTTCGCCCAGAAATAGCGTAGTCCGATTCCAGCATCAATTATAGTTGAATTATCATCCTCACGCTTAAGTTCTAAGCCAGTACCACAACTTAAGAAGGGTGTAAAAAACTTCCCTAAAATAGGAAGGTTGTATCGATAAAATGCTCCGATTCTTGTTATTTGATCTAACTTCTTTTCTTCCTGATTCTTGAAAGACTGACCAGGTAATGAACTTAAGTTTCCAAATCCGGCTATCTTCCGACCCCGAAGCAAACCGGCTCCCAAAGTTGAAATAGAAGTAAACGGAGCCTTTGTAGCTATTTCGGTGTCGGTTGGCTCCCTAATTGAGAACATAAGACCCAACTGATGAGTTTGTGTCACAAAATATCCTGCGCTTAGAGATATCTTGTTAGAATTAAACAACTCATTTCCAGTGTAACCAAGGCCCTGTACCTCGATTTTTCCTGATCTTATTTTTTTCCCCACCTGCGCGGCTCTATTATTTAAGTCAAAAGTTGATGAGACTCCTAGAATAGCAGAGTGGATTTTTTGATTTCTTTCAGTACTGACGACTTTATCAGTACCATTTTTATTGGGTTTGTTCATTATAGCTATCATAGATCTACGCGGTGAAGGTCTTCCATCAATTAGAAGGGTTGGTTCAGACACTGGACTAGGATTTACAGGTGTATTTTTTTTAATAGTTGAAATGGCCACCCTTTGGCTCACGTCATCTTGATCGGAAGGAATTAAGCCAAGATTGATCTGTCGAAGATTTACTAAATTATCCATACTAGTTGATAATTCAACTTGCATCTCACCGGGTGCTTTTACTGTGGATTGAAAGAGGGGAACCACCGCCATAAAAATGCCTAAAGCTAAAATGACCAGAGAGGATTTATTGTTACGTTCATGAGATGTTGACAGACCTAAAACATCTCTAATTCTTACTGCAGCCAAAGAAGCTGATTGGGTTAACTCAAGTACAACATGCCAATGTGTTCGGACTTTAGCACTAGCCACTTTTAATAATGTCGAGGCATAATTTAAAGGCTGCTTACCAAAATGAATCACTTTCACATCGCAAGCTCTTTCTGCCTCAATACCTATTCTGCGTGCTGCATACCATACTGTTGGATGAAAAAAGAAGAAGATACGACAAAAATGTACGAGTAATACGGTAAAATGATCCCGACGAGCATAATGGGCTAATTCATGCAGGAGTACGTGTTTAAGTTCTATATGGGATAGTTCCAAAATACACCATGAGGGAACCAAGACTACGGGGTTACCAAGAGCTATTAATGAGGGACTGTCAAATTCATCAGAAACATGTAATGACACGGTTCTCTTAATTCCCAATTCCGCTCGACAGTTGTCAAATAACCTACAAATTTTAGGATCTGTAATAGGAACAGAACGACGTTGGCGTTTAGTCATTACTACGATTCCGGTAACGGTTTTAATCAAGCTAAGGGCAACAATTACCAGCCAGACTAGACCAACGCAAGCATATACGTAATATCCAATATTACTTAAATCTACAACAGGATGTCCTGGGTGTATATCTATGTCCCATGGAAATTGAATTAGACCCGGCCAAGGCAGTAGGAATGAAAGTAATGGCTTCACCAAAACCAAGACCCATAGAAAATGCCTAAGATTGGGAGAAATTCCTCTTTTAACATACAATAAAAACCAAACAAGAAACCCAAAAATAAATGTTTCAAGACTTGGCAACCACAACAATTCAGCTATTTGCTTACCTAGTCGATCCAAGAGAAATATTATATATCCTGAATCAATCACCTGCGTCCCCCGAGACTATTTGGTCAAGTAAATGACGTAACTGTTCTGCTTCCTCAGTAGTAACCGAATCTGACTCTATTAGATGTAAAACAAGAGACTGGGATGATCCGGAAAACAGTTTATCTACTAGAGCTTTGACCGTTTCTTTCCGTACACCTTCAGGCTGAACAATAGCACTGTAAACGTAAGCACGGCCTTCGCATGTATATTCTACAACTTTCTTTTCTGTCAATATAGAAAGCACTGTTTGGACTGTCGTATAGGCTAAAGGGCGAAAGCTTTGTAGTGCTTCCACAATCTGCCGGACTGTTGCTCTATTTAGCCGCCAAACGACATTCATGACATCTAATTCAAGGTCTGTTAACGAAGAAAGTTTTTTTCTTGCCATCTGGTCTCTCTCCATTTCACCATCATCTGGATGGGAAAATTTAGAAATTTAAGCCAAAAATTTCTGTAGGGAAATCTATGGACCTATGTATTTTAATTAACTAGGGATCGAGGATATTGTCAATTCAAAGTTATATTAGGTGTTATGACAAAAAGACAGGGCTTGGTACCGATTTTATTGGTGTTTTTACTATGAATGAATCTCCTATATACTTCATTTCTGATGCCCATCTTGGTGCTGAAGATTACGTCTCTGAGAAACCGAGACGACATCACTTTCTTAACTTCCTAAGAAGCCTTAGAGGCAAAACCAACCAATTATACATAGTTGGAGATCTTTTCGACTTCTGGCTTGACTACCAGAGTGTCATTCCCCGTCAGCATTACACTGTCCTTTATGAGCTCAATGTGCTCGTAGAAAATGGCACACAAATTACCTACATTTCAGGCAATCACGATTTCTCTCTAGGAACCTTTTTGGATCAACAGGTTGGCCTAAAAACAAGCCATGTCCCCCTAACTGTAAATCATCAAGGTCGCCGAATATTCCTAGCTCATGGCCATGGCCTGGGACCTGGTGACCTTAGCTATAAAATCCTTTCCAAAATTCTTTATAATCGTTTTTTTATTAATAGTTTTCGAATAATTCATCCAGACCTTGGTTTTATTTTAGGTCGACTTTTTTCTCGACTGAGTCGCACCCACACCAAACCAACTACCATAGACCCCAATGAAAATCATCGAGAGCTTGTATTTTCATTGTTTAATGAAGGTTATGATATAGTAGTTTTGGGCCATAGCCATCGCCCAGCCCTATGGGATAAAGATGGAAAGGTATATATCAATCTGGGGGATTGGCTCCAGCATTATACCTATGGTGTGCTACGTAATGGCCGGATGACTCTAGAAAAGTATGAAAATGATACTACGATGCCTTGATTTGAAAAATAAATATATCGTTGTTTCAGAACAGCCTTATTAGTTTAACTGAGAGAATACCCCAATACCGGGCGCGTCAGGTAAAACTATTCTTCCTTTATCTACCCTCGCCCCTACAAATTTATCGTTAGTAATTAATAGATTGCCATCTAAGTCAATATAATCGGCCAAGCAGGCAAGGTGTGCTGCCGCTGTAATTGCAACTGATGATTCAATCATGCAACCTAACATAACTTTCATACCGTGCGCCCGTGCGGTATGAATTACCCTCAAAGCCTCACGAATCCCCCCGCATTTCATCAATTTAATATTGACACCATCTACTAAACCTGCCATAGCTGGGATATCTGACGAGGTTAGGACACTTTCATCTGCAAAAATTGGCATTGGAGCAGCTTCACGTACCTTAAGCCAATCCTCAGGTAAGCCTGGAGGTAAAGGTTGCTCAACTAGCTCTACACCAAATTCAGCTAGGCAATTTACCATTTCTACGGCTTGATTTACAGTCCATCCCCCATTGGCATCGATTCTAATCTGTGCATCAGTTTCATTACGAATAATATGCATTATTTCAAGATCTTGCTTAGACCCTAACTTAACTTTTAGAGCTTTATATTCTAATGCTTCTCGAACCTTACTAACGATAGTGGAGGGTTTATCTATTCCAATAGTAAAAGAGGTTATTGGTATTTTAAGCGAATCTAGTCCTAGAAAACTGGACAAGGAGACTCTAAGTCGTTGACAGACAAGGTCATGTAGTGCAATATCTACGGCTGCTCTCGCAGAGGGATGGCCCGATAATTTTGATACTAGTCGGGCTAGGTTCGCTTCTAGTTCAAAAGGGTTTTTACTTAGTAATTTATCCACGTTTTCAAGTGCTAAAAGAACTGACGAAGCGTCTTCCCCATAGTAACGGGAGGGAGCAGCTTCTCCAATCCCCATAAACTCGCCATCCGAGATACGCACTATCACATTTTGCTTAGATTCACTAACCTCCCGAGCAATACGAAAAGGATGCTTGAGATTTAGATGAATTGATTCACAACTGAATTTTATAATATGGCCCTCTCGTTTAAAGACTGCTAAAAAGCTTATTCATGAGCTCCAAACTAATCTGCATTGGTAATCCAATCCAGATCCTAATAATCCCTAATCTCAATATTTGGTCGACCACTATCAAACCTATTAACATGACAGGACCATACATTTCTAATTGTCCAAACCGCTGAGCTTGCGCTATAGGTAAGACCCCCTTTAAAACACGTGAACCATCTAAGGGGGGTATTGGCAACAGGTTAAAAAATGCAAGCGCCAGATTAATGACAAGCCCATAACGAACCATTTTGCTCAAAGTTTCTCCAAGATCGGAACCAAAATAAGTAAGAATTCCTCCTAGAAGGAATGCCAACACAAGATTAGCCATAGGGCCAGCTAGGGCAATCCATACCATATCTTTCCGGGGGTTACGAAGGTAAGTGGGATCTACTGGAACAGGTTTGGCCCATCCTAATCCAAATCCACTCATTACGGTAATGACAAGCATAATGGTACCTGCCGGATCAAGGTGAACAAGTGGGTTTAGGGAAAGACGCCCCATTTTCTGGGCAGTTGGGTCACCCAGTCTCCATGCTGCCCAGGCATGTGCATACTCGTGAAAGGTCAGAGCAAACAGTATAGCGGGCATCGCCTCAAAAAGAACATTAAAATCAAAGGGCATGAATACTCCTTTTCGAAATCATTTTTTAATTCTGCATTTGTTTTTTTCGACGTGCCCAAATATTCTGGACGGCCGTATATTCATCATAATCAGATCTGACATCGCCATTTATTTTCATTGATAAAACCTCATCTAGAATCTTTTTGTAAACAGGGCCCTCAGGAATATTAAGTTCACGAAGCACTTCCCCATTGACAGATAGTTGTAAATTTCTATGGTTGTGATAATACAATTCGCAGCGCTTACGAATAGTATTATCATTATTAGTTAAACTGACAAATAGTATTGTAATTTCTGATATTGCCCGGACTCGATGAAAAAATTCAGCTGGTGTTTTTATTTCCCCAGTTTTAATAGCTTTTTCTACGGTTTTCCACCGAGGCATATCTTCAATAGCTTTCCTTATACGGCGGCTCGGATTTAGATGATCTAATATTACTTTTAAAATATCTACCTTCCACGGCTTCAATAATGCTATCAAAACCAGTACCCAACCATTTTCCTTTTTAGAGAATCCGATCTTTTTAAACTTACAAACCTGGCTAATCAATAATTTTAAATTTTTATCAATTACGATATTGGAATTAATACCTTGAAACACCTTAAGCTCTTCCAAACGCCTAAAACTTAGCCAGGGATCAACTTCAAGACAAATTAATTTTAGTTGTTCGAGAATTCGCGCTCCGGACAACTCGCCTATCATTTTTTTTTCAACGGCATCGTCAAGTAATGCACGTGTTTCAAATTCGATTTTAAATTGTAGTCGTTGTTCAAATCGGATAGCTCGAAAAATCCTGGTTGGGTCGTCTATAAAACTTCTCATGTTAATTATTCGAACAATACAACCATCAAGATCTTTTCGCCCCTCAAAAGGATCTATTAATTTACCATAGCACTTTGCGTTTAAAGCAATCGCCATCGCATTAATGGTAAAATCGCGACGTTTCAGATCTGTCCGTAATGAAGCTGGCTTGACCCTCGGTAAAGTGCTTGGCTTTTCGTATATCTCACTACGTGCAGTAGCTATATCGAAAATATTTCCATCTGGCATTTTTATTGTTGCGGTCAGGAAATTAGAATGGGGGATATAATAACCTTTTAACTCTTGAGCCAAACGTTTGGCAAAACTTAATCCGTCTCCTTGAACCACCAAATCTATATCTGTTATATGACGATTAAGCATTAGATCTCTTACTGTCCCCCCTACCAGGTAAACATCTACACCTTCTTTTTCCGCTAAACAGCCAGCTAACTGTAGTTTAGCTTGGATGTCGTTACACAGATTTGAAAATTCTACGACCATTGGTGACCCAATCAAAACCTTAAAACCTACTCAGTTTTTATAAATCGATGGACGATAATTTTGCTCTCGTTCTTTTCATATTTAATTTTTCGAGACTGTTTACTATGACGATAACCATGATTGATCATAGACTTAACAAAGGATTCTGCTGCCCTTCGACCAGGATCACTGGTAAGAAACATTCCACCTGTTTTCAGGGTCTGATCTAGTAATTTTTGAATCGGATAATGGTTAGGAGTCTCATAAATAATGTCTGACCCGATTACTATATGAAATTTTTGATTAAGGTTGGGGCTCCGCCAGTCTAAGAAACGAAAAGATATACTTTTTTCTTGGCCATTCAACCTAGCGTTATAGCGAGAAAATGCTATGGCATCTTTTTCATAATCACAAGCGACTACTTCCTGACCAGCTGCCGCTGCTGCTATACCTGCTACTCCGAGCCCACACCCTAACTCAAGTAGCTTTGAACCTACAGGTAAAGGGTACTCAAAAAGGTGTCGCCCTAGCCCGATTGCTGCCGGCCAAATCTCTGCCCAATAAGGCAGTCGTTCGTCTTCATCATATTGTTCTGGATCCAATTCGTCTATAAGAATATCTGGGTCACGAACCGCCAAGATCTCCAGTTCTACCCAATTACCAATTGGAACTCTCTTTATACATATATCATAACGATCAGCTAGATTAGCGGGAATATCAAACTTTATCATGGACTTTGATTTTAAAGGTGTAGATCCCTAACGTCAACCGATTTCACGCTTGACATAGGAATCGCAACCAACTATTTTACACCGTTTGTAAGCGGCAACGTTCGGTTCATTTTGTCGTTGATACTTTGTAATGGTTAGACACATCCATATAGGCTGTTGCCAAACTTTTTGGGAAGAGCATAGCTAGTAAGGAGGCTCGGATGACATATATTATAGCGGAGCCGTGCATTGATGTAATGGATAAGGGTTGCGTAGATGTTTGCCCTGTGGATTGTATTCATACAAATGACGGTGAACGTATGCTATATATCGATCCGGAAGAATGTATTGACTGCGGTGCTTGCGAGCCCGAATGTCCGGTGGAAGCTATTTTTGCCGAAGAAGATACTCCGGATGAATATGAAAAATATATTCAGATCAACGCTGATTTTTTTCAGGACTAACGCTGAATAACGTTCGGGGGGCATTAACACCTCCCGAACGTAACAGTTCCTCCCTTCAGGGAGGAGATACGAAACAAGGTTTTCTCACCGACAGATGATTATCTGCCTGATTAGGGGCAGGGACATCAAGAGGAAATCTAGGAGTATTGGTTCATCAGCATATCGATGGTAGCTTGTTCGTTGCCATAGGCTTTATCATAGACATCTTGAAGTTTTTCAGTATATGTTCGGTATTGATCTTGGAAAAATAGCCCACTGTGAAATACCCCGTCAGTCACTTCTTCCATTGCTAAATCTATCGCTTTGATACGATCGCTAATATCCCAACCATCTGGCAAAGGAACAAACGATTCTTTCCAAGGGTCGTATGTGTTATAAAATGTAGGACATGGACTCATAGCATGAATGAAAGAAAAACCATTATGATCAAGTCCCTCGCCAATAAGTCTAGCCATATCACTCGCTTGGCTCGAAAAGGTCCGAGCAACAAAACTGCAACCGTAAACCAATACCATCGCCAAGAAATTTAGCTGTCCCTCCAATACCCCCTCATAAGGAGCCATTTTGGGCATTGATATACTCCGTTGCAACGCTTCCATTCCACTCGGCGTACTTGGTGAAGGCTGTCCCTTAGTTAATCCATAAACCTGGTTGTCCATTACGATATAAGTAATATCCTGATTACGGCGCACAGCATGGGGGACATGCCCACCTCCAATAGCAAATCCATCCCCATCACCACCAACAGCAATAACAGTTAATTCTGGATTAGCTGCTTTGACACCTTGAGCAGCAGGTAACGCTCTACCATGGACTACATGCAAACCATAAGCATTAACAAATTCTGGTAATCGCCCTGAACAACCTATGCCTGAAACAATTACCACATCCTTAGGATTCAAATTTCGTTCGGCTAGAGATCGTTGTAGAGCAGATAGTACCCCAAAATCTCCGCAGCCAGGACACCATGTAGGCTTAACTTCGCTCCGATAGTCTTTAAGGGAGCGTTTGACAATCTTTTCATCCTGCTCAGTTATTTCTGTATTATTTTTTTTCGCAGCACGGACTTCAGCCATACTGTAGAACTCCTTCTATATAATCTTCGATGTCACCTGCCTTGAAAGGTAACCCTGTAATGATGTTAAACTGTTCAAGAGAAGCTGATAATCTTCCCCGTAAATAGTTAGCAAATTGACCACTCGCATTTAATTCTACTACTGAAACCATTGGGATAGTATCAATAAAATTTCTTGCTTCTTTTTCTGGCAAGGGGTATATCATTTTAAAGATCAGGGCTGCTACTTTGTATCCTTTTGCCCTGGTTCGATCCAATGCTTCTAGAATAGGACCTTCCGATGAACCCCACCCTATAAGGCCTAGTTGAGCATCTTCAGCTCCATATCGCTGAACAAACCCTGGTTCATTCACGGCAGACTCTATTTTCAGGGACCGTTTTTCCGTCATCCGAATATGAGCCTCCGGTGAGTAATCAATATGGGCATGCTCGTCATGCTCTAAACCCGTCGCTACATAATGTTGTCTATGACGCCCCGGCACGGGCATAGGTGAAATATGATCCTCTGTCATTTCGTATCGATTAAATTGCTGAGCTGCGGTAACGTCATTTGAGTCGGGGTATTTACGATCTACTATTTCTATCTGTTTGAGATCGGGACGAGCCATAACCTGAGCTCGCTGTGACAAATGCTGGTCGCTCAGCAAAATAACAGGGGTCTGATATTTTTCTGCAAGATTAAAAGCCTTAACCGCAGTATAGAAACAATCTTCCGTATTAGTAGCAGCTATTACAATACGGGGCGCTTCACCATGTGCCCCATAGATAGCCAAATTAAGATCAGATTGTTCGGTTTTGGTCGGCATTCCTGTACTTGGCCCCCCCCGCTGCACATCAACAACAACTATTGGGATCTCTTCCATGGTTGCCAAGCCAAGCGCCTCAACCATTAAAGAGAGACCGGGGCCTGCTGTTGCTGTCATTACTTTAGCACCTGTAAAAGATGCCCCGATCACAGCTGTTATAGCTGCGATCTCGTCTTCCGTCTGCATCAGAACGCCACCGACTTTTGGCATTGCTTTTGCCAATGTCTCCATAACATCGCTAGCTGGTGTGATTGGGTACCCAGCATAATAACGACAACCTGCAGCAAGTGCTCCCATACACAATGCTTCATTCCCTGTCATGATCAATTGTGAATCACCTACTTCTCTTGTTGCCTTAACCCTCAGGCCTAGATCGATATCATTTTCTGCCACATAAATATAGGCTTGTTTCAGCGCATTGATATTCGATTCTAGAAACTCCTTACGTCGTCCCCAACGACTTTCAGCAACCATTTGTTCAGCAGATTCACAAGGGATACCAAGACAAGCAGTTAAAACACCAAAAGCTAATACATTTTTTGATTTCATCGTTTTTATTATGGTTTTTGTAATATCTTGGAGTGGTACTGCAATTTGCAAAACCTCTAAATTCTCGTCTGGTTTACATTCATCAGGATCAAATATCACAACTCCGGACGGCTTAACTTCCCCCACATGGATGTCATAATTCTCCTGATTCCAAACCATGAGGATATCTAGTGCATCACCTGGCGACCGAACAGGAGTATCCTGCACCCTGACTTGTGTCATAGATGCACCGCCCTTGATTTCAGCCGGAAGGTTTTTAAAGGTATATATATACAAACCCGACCGCGCCAAAGCTTCCGCAAGAACGTCACCAACAGTAAGAACCCCTTCGCCATTTTCACCAGCTATCCGTATTGTAAGATCTAGCGAGTCCATACATTGATCCTTCGTTACTTTTTATTGTCTCTTAACACCGAAAACCAATTGATTATATTGCTAAGGTATCCTAAAGTCAATCCTAATCGTTATGGATGGATAACATTACCTCTGAACCTACCAATTTACATAGAAAAAAGCAGCGAATTTTTTCGCCAATTTTTTCTTTCGATCTAAATTAAAATAGTTAATATTGAATTACACCCTTCGTCAATCTACTAATTTATAAAGTCCAGATATGTTTTAACCTTGGACTAGAGTAAAATGTTGATAATGTCAAGATCAAACCGCAAATTTCTGAGAATCTTAAAGTATCGTTTAGTAAAGGAAAAAGAATAGGTGTTTTTATTTCCGCCCCCTGCCTAACAACTGTTGGCTATATAAAATACTGTGATTCTCATTATAGTTTGGTGAGAAAACAAACTATAATCGATTATTTTACATAATTTTTAGTTTGATTTTAGGTAATCGATATCATTAGGCATCAAACAATAGTTTATATAAATTGTCTTTAATAGTCAGAGGACTACTCACATATCGTATCCCTCAGTATAGATCTCTTAGACAAGTTATATGACAAAAAACATATACGAACCCGATGAACTATACAGATTATCTCGAACCGGTGGGGAAAACCTATTGGTTGGTACTAATTTTCGGTTGCGTCGTCAAATTTTTCGTTCGAGATGGACTGATTTTCTTATTCAGGAGGACCAATCTATAACTGAAAATCGCATATTCAATTACCTAATACTTGAACCTATTGATCAGCCTCCATTAAAAAAAAAAGGGGCTTTGATCATTTTCCATGGTCTAAATGAAGGGAGCTATGGCCAAATATTACCATGGGCAAGTAGTTTCATTAGGCAAATAAATCTTCCTGTTATTCTTTTCCCACTTTCTTTTCATGTTGGAAGACGTTCATCCCTCTGGAATTCCAAAAACCAGAGCCGTACTGCTTACCAACGCTTTAGAATACCCGGCAACAATAAAGTAAGTTTATTTAATAGCCGAATAAGTGAACGTTTAAGTGAATCACCTGAGCGCTATTACCTTGGAGGATTACAGTCCTACTTAGATGCCTTAGATCTTGTAACCCAGATCCATACGGGAAATCACCCACTTTATGAAGTAGGTAGCAAAGTACATTTCCTTGGCTATTCTGCCGGTGGTTACATGGCATTAATACTTCTGCTTTCCCAACTTAATGATTTTTTTTCTAATAGCCGAGCAATTCTATTTTCATCTGGTGCTCCACTGGATGGGATAAACCCAGAAAGTATTTTTATTATGGATAGTTTGGCCGCTCGGAACTTGCATGCCTATCTACGAAACAAGTCTTTTTTAACTAACTCTTTTGATGCTGAACAATGGAAGCTATTTGAAAAACCGACTCATTGGTTGGAACAAATACTTTTCAAAGGGAACGAACTTGAAAACCGCATGAAGTTAATTCACGACAGAGTACTTCTCGTAGTCAATCCGAAAGACAAGGTTATTTCCGCGGCACAATCAATACTAAACCTTGCTCCAGCCAAAACCCTACATCTAGATCTAGGGGTTCATGAATTTCCTTTTAAAACCGCTGAACCTTTACCCGATGTTTACGACCGTAAAAAAACAGAAACTCGGGTCATGCTTGAAAATATCCGAAATATACACCATATTGCCCCTGACTACAGGGCAGTATTTGACAAGTTCATTCATAAAGTATCTAATTTTATAGTTACCTAAAGAATCAAAACCGACTTGACAAGGAAACCGATCACTCTGTATCTATATTGGTATTAGTTAACTAATTGTAAATAAGTAACGTTACACCTACCACCTGAAATATTCTGCCGTGATTTAGGTATTACTTAAAAATGCACCTGACCTGGTCAGGCCATATTCTGGATAATCACCCGGCACCTTGGGTATCCTAATGACTACTACATTAGAAACTCCCCTAACTTCTTCTATGATAGTTCCGGTACAGGTTTTATTGGAACAATACGCTATTTCGCACCCTGAAATTAATTCCGACGAAACGCTTGATGATCATTTAAATTTGATCGAAAAGGCCTACCGTTTCAGCTCCTTGCATCATGCTGACCAGGTGCGTAGATCAGGGGAACCATTTATGGTACACTGCACACAGGTGGTATTGACATTGATCAGCTTGCAATTAGATGCTGTTACAATTGCCGCAGGTCTCCTTCACGATGTAGTGGAAGACGTGGAAGAAGTTACTATTGAGCAATTAAAAGAGGAATTTGGTGAAGAAGTAGCCCTACTTGTGAATGGTGTCACAAAAATAACCGGACTTTCCTTCAGAAGTCAGGAGGAATTACAAGCAGAATATTTTCGTAAAATGTTAGTATCAATGGCCCAGGATGTCCGAGTTATTCTTATAAAATTGGCAGATAGACTACACAATATGCGGACTCTTTCTTTCCTGGAAGAAGAAAAGCAATATCGAATCGCACTAGAAACAAGAGAAATTTATGCCCCATTAGCTCATCGATTCGGAATGGCTAAGATCAAATCAGAACTGGAAGATCTCAGCCTAAAATATCTTTCGCCTGAGATCTATAAAGACCTCACAAGAAAACTGCATCAAAAACGTGAAGAACGTGAACAATTAATTGAGGACATCCAGGCCCCGATAGTCAAATCCCTGAAAGAAGCTGGGATTGATGCCACAGTGAGTGGAAGAGCAAAGCATTTTTACAGTATATACACAAAAATCCAGCGTCGGAATCTTCCTTTTGAAGAAATTTATGATCTTCTGGCTCTTCGTGTTATAACTGACTCTGTACCTAACTGTTACCATGCCCTTGGTATTATTCATACCTTATACACCCCCATATTCGATCGTTTTAAAGATTATGTTTCGCGCCCAAAAATGAACATGTATCAGTCCCTTCATACTACAGTTATCGCATCGAATGGCGAAATGGCTGAGATTCAGATCCGAACGCCCGAGATGGATCGGATAGCAGAGGTTGGCATCGCTGCTCATTGGCTATATAAGGAAGGAGGAGAAGGGGTAGTTAACAATGAAGAACAGCAAGCCTGGTTAAGTCAGGCTCTAGATTGGCAGACAGACATGACAGATCCAAAAGAATTTATGAATTACCTCCGCATGGATCTTTATGATGATGCTATTTTTGTATTCACTCCCCGTGGAGACCTTAAAGAACTACCTCAAGGAGCCAGCATACTAGACTTTGCCTTTGCCATCCACACCGACGTCGGGCTTCATTGCAGCGGGGCAAAAGTGAATGGGAAAATTGCTCCTCTGGCTACAAAATTAAATAATGGTGATACTGTGACTATCGTGACTACGCAACAACAAACGCCAAGCTCATATTGGCTAGATATCGTCAAAACAACCAAAGCATCCTCCAAAATAAGATCTTGGTTCAGGAAAACTACGCTTGATCAGAGCATCAATCTGGGTAAAGATATGCTTGAGAAAGAAATAAAACGCCTAAGGATAAATCAGCCGGTGCCTGAAGACTTAGAAAAACTAACAAAGGAATATGGTTTTTCAGATTCTAATCTACTTTTTGCTGCGATTGGCCAGGGAGAACATACCGTCACGCAAGTCGCTCAAAGATTACTTCCAATAGACTCTGACCTGGAAGCTAAATCAACTAAAAAATCAGCATTAACTCGTTTCATGGATCGAATGCGGCGTTCCCGGGGTGGCGTCAAAGTGAAAGGCATTGATAATTTACTCATTCGTTTTGCCCATTGCTGTCAACCAATACCTGGAGATCCAATTATTGGCTTTATTACCCGTGGTAGGGGAGTTACTGTTCACAACAAAGGATGTTTGAATATAGTAAATGATCTTGAGCGGCGCCTGGAGGTTGAATGGGATGTGGAGGAAGATCAGTTATTTATAGTGGGATTGCGAGTCCATGGGACCGATAGACATGGCCTACTTAACGAGATTTCTAGAACGATTACAGAAGCTGGAATAAATATTACTCACGCCGCGATGAAAACTACCGACGGGCTAGCTGATGGAAACTTTGGGATAGAGATAGAAAATCTTATGCAATTCGAGCGTCTAGTTGTTCGTATTAAAAAATTAAAAGGGGTAGAAAGTGTTATGCGGGAGTCAGGAATAAAACATAATGATATTTCTGAAAAGGTCTTTGATCATATTGAAAACTTTTCAGATACTTAATCAGATTCCAAAATCATAATATTACCGCATATTACATGGAATTTATCAAAAATTAAAATCTTAATGTAGTTTTGTTGCCGTTAACTATTTTTACAAGATACTTTCCCACAATTATAATGAATAATTACACCTTTAAAAATATTACTCCCTGCTTAAGAATATTAGATGAATATAAAGCTAGGGAGTTCTATATTGATTTTTTGGGGTTCTCTATTGTATTTGAACATAGATTTAGCCAAAATTTTCCACTGTATTTAGGATTAATCAAAGAAGATTTAATATTACATTTATCAGAACATTATGACGATTGTAGCATAGGATCCTGTGTAAGAATCGAAGTTGAAAATCTTGATTTACTTCATAAAGAGTTGAAGAATAAAGACTATAAATATTGTAAACCAAGCATCGAAAAAACAGAGTGGGGAACTTTAGAAATTAACATTAAAGATCCGTTTAATAATCGGTTAGTATTCTACAAAAATACTAACTAATTATCTCTGTAGAAATAAGTTCAGAAATTTATATATCGTTGTTTATCCACTTTACCCTTAATAATAAATGAAAATCTTAGCAGACAATCCTGTATCAAGGCGAGAATTTCTCCTAGGCGGCCTTTCTAGTACTGCAATTCTAGCTACTGGCATTCAATCTCGGGAATCAGCTCAGACCATTCTTTCTGGCCGAATGCCATCAGATATCAGCGGTATAGGTGTCCAACAGGGCAGAGTTCGCCTAGCTTTTAACGAAAACCCTTTGGGAGCTTCTCCAGCTGCTATAGATGCTGTAATGCAACATAAAAACTGGATGAATCGCTATGACTATACAAATACCTTACAGGCAGCAATTATTCAACACCATAAATTAGATATACCAAAACCATCCGGATTTGATTTTAAAGCTAAGGGAGAGAGGCATGGTTTAATCTTGGGAGTAGGTACAACAGAAATACTACAAATACTAGCCCTATATGCTTTTATGAAATTTGGAGAAACTATTGAAGCTTTGCCTTCCTACGGACAGATAACCCGTGTTGGCTCCGAGTTACTGGAAGCCGGTTTTAACGTTTCTGCAAATCGCTCACCTGTTTTAGCAGATGGGAATCATGATCTCCAACATATGAGTACCTTGATTAATGATCGTACTGGGTTAGTTATAATCTGTAACCCTCATAATCCAACCGGATCTCTACTTTCGCATAAGACAATACTTAAATTTATAGATCAGGTCCCACCTCACGTCTTAATAGCCATAGACGAAGTTTATATTCAATATGTTAGAGACAAGAATTACCTAGATTTTATTGAAATTGCTAAGGAAAGAAATAATGTTATTGTACTCAGAACATTTTCCAAAATCTATGGGCTTGGAGGTATGCGTGTAGGTTATGGAGTGGCCCATCGTAATATAATAGATCAACTATCACCTTTTTCTATGGGCCTTCTTGGCCGAAATATACTGTCCGTCTACGCCGCAACTGCGGCATTGGGTGACCATGAACATGTAAGGCTTTCTCAGCAAACTGTTTGGAAGGGTAACGACTACCTTACTGCTGAATTAAAAAAACTTGGAGCCAGCGTAGGAATTAGCCACGCCAACTTTGTTTGGGCGCGTTTTGGAAAGGAGACCAAGCAAATCGTGCGGCAATTATGGAAAAGGAAGGTGATGGTTCGTGCTGGAATTGACCAATGGGATTCCCCAAATCATATCCGTATCTCGACCGGTTCAAGGTCAGAAAATGAGGCATTTATCTGGACATTGGAACGAATTCTCAGATAAAATGCTAAAAGTAAGTGTTATTATACCAACCTTTAACGAAGCTACAGCAATCAAAAATTGCCTGAATCAATTTGGATTGGATTCAGAGATATCCAACTCAGAAGATCAAACAAACAAAACACCAATATTAAATTATTTAGAAATAATAGTTGTTGATGGCGGAAGTACAGACGCAACTGTACGTATAGTTAATTCATATCGAGCAGTAAGATGCATCGTTCTTAGTGAGCGGGGACGAGGATATCAAATGAACGCTGGCGCCCTCGCTTCGACCGGTGATTTGTTACTATTTCTTCACGCCGACACACAATTACCTAACCTTTGGCTAGAATGTATTGTTGAATCCATCTACACTCGTAATATGGCCGGGGGGCGATTCCGTTTTGAAATTGCTAATAAGAATAGAATATACCGCTTGATTGCATGGGGAACAAATTTCCGGTCACGTATATTGGGTATTACATATGGGGATCAAGCTATTTACACCAAGAGAGAGACATTCGAAACTTTAGGTGGATATCCAGAAATTCAAGTTTTCGAAGACACTATATTTGCCAACCTTCTTAAAAAAGAAGGGGGCTTAGATTGGATCGACCAACCTATCCTAACTTCAGCACGTCGGTGGGAAAATAAGGGGGTTTTTCGGACTTTAATGCTCACGTGGTTCTTAAGGTTATTGTATACCCTTTCTATCTCACCCAAAATTCTTTCCAGATTTTATGGAATTGTAAGGTAATTCTAAAATCAAATTCCTAAATTTTCTCTTATCCTTTCCCAGAAAAATAAAATTTTTGTCGACATAACCGAATATAGAAGGTAAATTAGCATTGATAATCGAATAGATACAGGTGGTGGTAAAATAATTATACCACTGAAAAGGGAAGATGGTTAAAATCCATCACGGGCCCGCCACTGTGTTCGGGGACGAAACTCAGCTTCGTCACTGCCGGCTAGATTATTCTGTGTGGCCAGCGGGAAGACTTGAGGAGTAGAACGATCCGTCAGTCAGGAGACCTGCCTGTATGCTTTGCTTTATGCTTCTCCGTGAGTAGAGAGGCGGAGCCAGGATTACCCCCCGCGCATTTTGGGTGTCCCGTCCCAGCCTTTCTGTCACGAGAAGGCTGGTTTTTTTTTGGAGTAATCTCATTTGGACACCGTTATAAAAGTTGAAAATATTTCCTGTGGATATGATCAACGTCCAGTCTTGAAAAATCTGAACTTTTCTCTTGGTCGAGGAGAAATGTTGGGCATAATGGGACCGAATGGGTCTGGGAAAAGTACTCTGATACGAGCCCTCACGGGCATACTTCAACTTAGTAAGGGAAGAATCAAGCTATATGGAAAAGCTATTGAGGAATACTCTGTAAGGGAGATTGCACAGCAAATTGCAGTAATACCTCAACAGACTCCTATAACGTTCTCGTTTTCCTCACTAGATCTTGTACTCATGGGGAGAACACCTTACCTTAGACGATTTCAAGGGGAAAGCTCTAAAGACCTTGAAATAGCTCTCGAAGCTATGCAACGTACTGACTCTATTTCTTTTAGAGATCGTCCAATACATGAGCTCTCAGGTGGTGAAAGACAACGAGTGATAATAGCTAGAGCTCTCGCCCAACAACCCTCTATTCTATTGTTAGACGAGCCCACTTCCTTTTTAGACCTCAATCACCAGGTTGAAATATTTGATCTCCTCCGCAGGTTATGTGACAATGATGGACTAACAGTGCTCTGCGTTTCCCACGATCTCAATTTATCATCGGAATATTGTAGCAGGCTGATCATGCTTAAAAATGGTTATACATATGTTGAAGGAACACCAGAAATGATTCTCACACATGAACATATTAAAGCAGTCTTTGAAACGGATGTCACTATTATCAAAAGTCCCTACTCCGGTGCTCCTCAGGTTATTCTTAAACCGAACAGCTGAAACATAGGAAAACTTATGAAACACCAAATCACCTTAACCGTTACTTTAGGAATACTGTTGGTTTCCTGTGCATTCTCTGTCGGGATGGGTGCCGTATATATCCCCCCCGAAAGTGTATTGGATGTACTTACTCAAGATATTTGGGCAACAAATACTCCTCTTGGATCAAAAAACAAAGTTATAGAGACTATCGTCTGGGAAATCCGATTACCCAGAATTATTCTTGCTATCCTAGTTGGAGCTGCACTAGCTGGTGCGGGTGGAGTAATGCAAGGGTTTTTTCAAAACCCCATGGCAGACCCCTATATTATGGGTATATCTGCTGGGGCTGCACTAGGCGCTACTTTAGCAATAACCCTTAATATGGAGTTCTGGATATTTGGACTTAACGCTGTTTCGATAGCCGCCTTTTTTGGAGCCCTATCTGTAACACTATTGGTTTATACATTAGCCCGACGCCGAGGTCGTGTGGCTTCTACGACACTACTTCTCACTGGCATTGCTATTGGTGCAATAGGAACTTCAGTCACCTCATATATGCTGATAATGGGTGGAGAAAATCAACGCCAACTGCTTTTTTGGCTGATGGGCAGTTTGTCTGCTCGTAGATGGGATCATGTCTGGATGTTGTTGCCATATGCAACGGTTGGTTTGGGAATCATTTTAATCTATGCCCGGGAATTGAATGTCCTATTATTGGGAGATGAACAGGCAGCGCAATTAGGTGTCCATGTAGAAAAAGTTAAACTGATCCTTCTAACAGCTTCTGCCTGCCTTGCAGCCGCAGCAGTATCAGTTAGTGGTATTATCGGTTTTGTTGGATTACTTGCACCACACATGGTCAGATTAATTGTTGGACCTGACTACCGTATATTAACACCTATGGCGGCGCTTGGTGGAGCCATATTATTGGTCTGGGCTGACCTTATTGCCCGAACAGCCCTAGCACCAGCGGAAATACCAATTGGCATATTAACAACAGTGCTTGGTGCACCATTTTTCTTATATCTTTTGCATAGACAGCGTAAAGTATAAACCTAGGAGGTTTTATGCCAAGGTTGACAAAGATCTATACTCGGAAGGGTGACGATGGGACAACAACTCTCGGGAACGGACAACGCTTACCTAAAGATTCTACCCGAATAGCGAGTTATGGTACGATAGATGAGCTTAATTCGGTTATTGGCATCGCTCTTTCATGTGATTTAAGTCCAAAGCTAGCTGAAAGTCTATCCCTCATACAGAACGAGCTGTTTCATCTAGGGTCAGATCTCTGTTTTCCCGAAAAAGATAAGTTGGAATTTAATATTCCATTAATAGAAAAACACCACGTCAACAACCTTGAAACGATAATTGATGAATTGAACCCTCTTGTTGGCCCATTAGAGAACTTTATCCTCCCTGGTGGTTCATCGGGATCTGCTTACTTACACCTAGCCCGTACAGTCTGTAGACGTGCTGAAAGGGAAGTAACGAGCTTAGCAAGAAACGAAGCAATAGGAGAATTTGTATTACCTTATCTAAACCGACTCTCAGATCTGCTTTTTGTTATGTCACGTTATGAGAATAAGGAAAAGGGGTTTGATGAACCACTCTGGAATTCCAGGTTGTAGTCATCAAGACCATACATAGACTTCATCATCTTCTTGAGAATAACCGATAAACGTTGCTAAAACAATGCGAGGGGCATCACCTAACACCGCTGGCACTTCATGAATCAAACGTGTATTAAAAAAATATAGATCACCCTGTTCAAGATTAACAGTGTAGTTGCTTATATTATTACGCCTAGCATATTCATGAAAGGTATTAGTGACTATATATTCCTCCACATCAGGATTCCACAGACAATTGTGAAGTATCGCCTGAGTACTAGATCCCTCATAGGTAGCATTCTGAAAACACAAAACACCTGCAAATTGGTCAGAAAAACGAGTAACAGCATAATCAAAACGCTTTTCACGTAAAGTGACGTGATCTATATGAGGAAGGTAAGTATGGCCACCATAGTGAACCCGAAAAATCGCTGGTCCATATTGCCGCCCATCCGGCTCTCTAGCTGTCATTACCCGTTTGGATCTTGCAAGGGTATCGAGTGTTCCATATAATAATTTTATAGGATCTTCATAACCCTTAAATAATGTTTCGTATAAATTGTGTGTGCCAGCTGCATGCTCAAGAAAGCTTTCCTTATTCGACCCTAGATTTGCAAGGCTAGTCCCAATATCGATTCGTGTTCGCTTAACACTAGCTCCTTGGTTAGTATCACTTGGATCACGGATAAGCCCTCGCTCAATAAACCGATCTATTAACATTTGACAATCTTTGCGAGGATAAGCCTGGCGACAGATAATAGCCGGAATCCGCCCTTCTGAAAGAGCTTGGAGTGGATCATTCTCTTGGGCAAGGATGTCTTCAATACTAGGGCCAAGTGGTTGCCATTCAGAGTTATTCTTCATTTTAATGTCCTTATATTTTCATCCTAAGCATGGGATGTGAGAATGATACACCAATATATTCGCCTGAATGAGATCGTTTCGTCCCAGGAGTCATATAGTGTATAGCAAAGGCCCTCCGAGGACGGTCGCTAAGGTTCGGTGGCGTATAATGTGCTGTCTGGCAATGATGAAACATAGCCCCTCCAGCCGGTAAATCCACGACCTTAGTTTGTTTTTTATCGATCTTGTTACCCAGATCAAGGAGTGCGTTAGTTTTGTTTGATTCGTCATGAGGGATTAATCTTCGATGGGTTCCTGGTGCAAGATGCATCGCACCATTTGTGCAATCCACATCATCCAACGTAAGCCAACAACTTACTAAAGTTGCTGGTAAACACTTCCAATAGCCATTGTCCTGGTGCCAAAAAACTGGGCCTCCTTGGCGTGGAGGTTTGTAAAGCGCTTGGTCGTGGAACAACTGAATATTAGGTCCCAACAATGATTCAACTACATTTAAAATTACTTCATCATATAATAATTTTCTAAATTCTATACTTCGTTCGCACATCTGCGTAATCTGAAGCATTTGTGAACGAGCATTTCTTTTTTTATTAGGGTCACAGGTATCATTAATAGAAAGATTTCGATAATTACCCTGTTCCCGAGCTACTCTAAAGACCCTATCATACTCTAACCTTAAAACTTGGATATGATCGTCCTTAAGTAACTTACCTGCTACCCAATAACCCTGCTCATTGAACAGATCAACTTGTTCCGCAGTAAGGCCATGGTTCATTTCTGATTCTCTAGCATCCATTACCAATTACCCTTAAACATCTTGCGAGAGATAAATCTACCTTGCCCTTAAGAACAATATTCTAGTATTATTACGGATTATTAACTTAATTTACCCCAGTAAGTATCACAGGCAAGGCTTTTAGTAAAAGGATATTAACATTGACAAGTACTAGGAATAAATTCGAACTCTACCAAACGTTATATCGTACTATGGCGATGATAAGAGCGGTTGAGGAACGACTAGCTAGATCTTTTATGGCTGGGTTGATTCATGGTGCTTGCCACACCTATATAGGGGAAGAAGCTATTGCAACTGGGGTTTGTGCCTGCCTGACAGAAGATGATTCTATTTTTAGCACGCACCGAGGGCACGGGCACGCTCTAGCAAAGGGAGTGCCCCCTAATAAAATTATTGCTGAATTGTATGGAAGAGAAACCGGGATTTCTAACGGTCGCGGGGGAAGCATGCATTTGTTTGCCCCTGAGATAGGTTTGATGGGGACTAGCGGAATTGTTGGCCCCTGTATCCTGCAAGCAACCGGTGCAGGGTATAGCTCTAAACTAATGAATACTGGTGCAGTTGGTGTTGCTTTTTTTGGAGATGGTGCTGTGGGGAATGGAGCTTTTCATGAAGGGCTTAACCTTGCCGCTATTTTTGATTTGCCAGTATTATTTGTTTGTGAAAATAATCTCTACGCAACAGAAGTACCCTTCTCCTATGCCTCTCGGAACACCAATATAGCTTCACGAGCATCAAATTACGGCATTCCAGGCATTCAAGTTGATGGGAACGATGTATTAGCTGTGCAAGCAGCAAGCAGTGAAGCTATCTCTCGAGCCAGAACCGGTGAGGGACCAACATTGATTGAAGCTAAAACCTACCGAACAAGACCTCACGCTGAAGGGATGAGCCCTACTGGAGTATATCGGTCAGAAAAAGAACTAGAGATGTGGAAAACAAAGGACCCTATACCTCGTTTTCGAGATGTTATTATTTCTGATAGAATCATGACCGAAAAAGATCTAGACCAAATAGATGCTGACGTTAGGTCAGTTGTAGATACTGCTGATAAAGAGGCTTCTGCCAGTCCATGGCCCGACAAAAAAACTGTCGCAAAGTACGTATATAAGGAGTCGAAATGAATGAATTGACCTTTACTGAGGCTACTCACCAAGCCCTTTCCAAGGCTATGGCTGAAGATCCAACAATTTTTGTAGTGGGAGAAGGGATTGGGGCTCGAGGGGGAAACTTTGAAACTACTGCTGGGTTATATGAAAAATATGGTCCTTTAAGACTCTGCGATACTCCAATATGTGAAAGAGGTTTCATCGGTATGTGCACTGGTGCCGCTATGACGGGAACTAGACCTGTAGTAGACTTCATGTTCCTGGATTTCATACTTGATGGATTAGGTGAACTTATAAACCAAACTTCAAAAATTCAGTATATGAGTAGTGGTCGAATCAGAATGCCGATAGTCCTTCGAGGTTGTATTGGTATCGGCCATTCAGCAGCTACACATCATTCTGGTAGTTATTATCCGATATTTACTCACATTCCTGGTTTTCGTGTCGTACTACCTTCTAACCCTAGTGATGCAAAAGGTCTTTTTACAACGTCACTCCAAAGTGACGATCCAGTTTTATTTCTTGAACACCGAGAATTGTTAAACTCTAGAGGGCACGTACCCACAGAGGATTATCAGATTCCTTTTGGAAAAGCTGCGGTAGCTCGGAATGGGACGGATGCGACCATCGTAGCTCTTTCTATTATGGTTAATCGAGTATTAGATATTGCTGAAGATCTATCTCTAGAAGGGGTCTCACTCGAAGTTATAGATCCACGTACGGTTGCTCCGCTTGATGTGGATACTATTCTTAATTCTGTAAAAAAAACCGGGAGACTTCTAATTGTTGATGAAACCTTCATGCCATGTGGGATAGGTTCTGAGATAGCTGCACACATAACAGAATATGGATTGGACGAACTAGATGCTCCAATCAAACGTTTGAATGGGGCCCATATACCCACCCCTTATTCCCCAGTACTCGAGCAGGCGGTTATACCAAATAAGAATTCAATTACTGAAGCCATTAAGAATTTAATTGCGGAGTAGGAAAAATTATGTCATACGAAATCCCCATGCCCCGTCTCGGCTGGAATATGGAAGAAGGGATGTTAGTCCAATGGATGAAAAAAGATGGAGAACTTGTTAAGCAAGGCGAAATAGTATGTGTTATTGAAGGAGACAAAGCAACAACGGAGATTGAATCATTTGAATCAGGAGTACTTAAAATTCCACATGACTCTCCAGAAATTGGCCAACTGGTTCCAGTCGGGACAATATTAGGTTATATCTTATCAGAAAATGATATTGATTCTTTTCAAAGCAACCTACAACAAAAAACTCAAGCTGATCAGAATAATTCTCCTGAACAACCAGAAGATAGCACTCAAGTGGACTCAGTAATTGACAGACCAATTGGCATAACAAATAGGAAAGATACTATAGCCAGCACAACACCCCGGAGCAAAGAAGAAAAACAAAATATTAGTCCGCGTGCACTCCGCTTAGCAAAAGAGGCAACTATTGATTGGTCTTCTTTGCAAGGAAGTGGAAAGACAGGCCGAATTGTAGAAAAAGATATACAGCGGGCCATCGATAACCGAGTAAATACCAAATCATGTGTAACGGAACCTCAACTCAGTTCTACAGAAAACCGAAGATCCGTTATTGCTCAGAGAATGGTAGATTCACACCAAAAATCAGCACCAATTACCCTTAACACTGAAGTGGATGTCACTACTTTATCTTCATTTTTCACTCATAGTACCCAGCCATCCTGGTATGCCCTCATGGCTAAAATTTCCGCTTTAGGACTCATCAAGTATCCTTCAATGAATGCTTCCTGGCAAGATGGAGTAGTAATGAATGAAGGTATCCATATTGGAATTGCTGTAGATACTCCGGAGGGAGTAGTTGTTCCAGTAATTCGAGATGTTCCTACAATATCTCTCCAAAAAATGTCACAAACAGCCAAGCAATTAATAGATTTATCCAAAACTGGAAAACTTAATTTTGCTAAACTTGAAGGAGGCACCTTTACTCTTACCAACCTAGGGATGTATGATATTGACGCTTTTACGCCCATGATAAACCTTCCCCAGTGTGCTATCCTTGGCATAGGTCGTGTTGCTCCAAAACCAGTTGTTATTAATGAATCAAGTGCCTCTATAGGCATTCGTAAGCTTATGACTCTAAGCTTAACCTTCGATCACCGAATTGTCGATGGGGCGCCTGCCGCCCGTTTTCTACAGGAGATAAAATATTTGGCAGAAAATCCAGACAAGGTATTCCAAGTAAATGAGATCTCTGTTAAATCAAACTAGTAAAAAACCCGCCCTATGTAATATAATATCATATAGATACCTGCTAACTTATAGGCTTGAAATAGTAAATGAGTGGCACAGTTCTACGACAATATTTCCCGACACCTTTTAGCAATGATTTGATCCTGTCCGTCCTGTAAATTTTGGGGATTAATTACAAATCCATTCTCTCCACACTCCTGTACCACAATTCTAGGAGTACCGCCCAGTAGCGAGGCTATCGCTTCTTTTCCACTAATCTTTGCTGTTGGATTTAAAGTGATTTCCAACTGCGGAACAATATAAGTTTCGCGAACTTCACTCCTTGAAAGTTTTAAATGAGGAATTTCAGAAAGAATTTTTTCAATATTTCTTATCTTATTTCCCCATTCTTTTTTATCGGATTCGTGATCCCTACTCAGATAGATTTCCAGTGCTTTAATAAATGCTAATATTTCTTCCCTACTGATTTTCATCGGTCTACCCACCGTAGCAAAGGGAGTTCCATTCGCGGCACAGGCCTTAATCAAATCTTTTCTCCCAACTATAAGACCAGTCGATTGAGGGCCCTGAAGACTCTTCCCTCCACTAAATATTACTAAATCTGCTCCTATTTCTGTAAAAGTAGTGAGGGTAGATACAGGTGGACATTCCGAAGCAGCATCGACAATAACTGGAATTCCCTTAGTATGAGCTATGGATATTACTTTATCTAATGGCACTGAGTTTTTATTTTTAAATTTCTTTCCTAGGTAAAAAATAGCGGCTGTTTTGTCGCTGATTGACCCCGTCATAGCTTCCAATGGAGGGCCATCAGTATCATCTATTTCAACCAATTTAGCCCCGGTTAAACGGATAGCTTGGTCGTAAGGTATTCGATGAGATTTTTGAATGATCACTTCAGATCTCATTCCAGCTGTATCCGGTAATTGACAAACCTTATTCTCATTAGTCCCTGTCATGCAAGCAGCTGAAGTTATAACGAGGCCACATGCAGCGCTAGCAGTAACGTAGGCAGCATCAACTCCTAGCATTTCAGCCACCCTTTCTCCAGCTTTATCGTGTAATTCGTCCAAAAGGCAGAATTCCTGCGATGCTATTTTCATTGTCTCAATAACTTCGGGAGCCATCAAGGCCCCTCCATACCGAGTTGCTGTTCCTATAGCATTGATTACTGGCCGTACACCGATATCTTCGTAAATTCCCATAGGGCCGAATCTCTTTCTTCAGTTTGTAATGTTCAACAGCCTGAAAAATCCTTGTTACTTCTAGCCTAAGAACATTAAATAGTTTGAATACCTATAATTCGCTACAGTTGCAATGTCAACTTGCCGATAGGGCAGCCTATAATCAAGGAATAAAAATGGACTTTGATACATTAACTCGAACCTTTGACTGTGCTCCTTCCCTCACTGATACAGAAGTGTTACGTTTTTGTAGAGATGGATACTTACACTTCGAAGGTATAATACCCGATGAGATTAATAAATATACTTGCGACTATTTAAACGGAAAAATTCCTATAAAACCAACTTATCTCCCTGATGGTATGACCATCCAAGATCTTGAAAGAATTCGAGATTCCCATGAACCAAGCTCAATACTTCTAGAAGATTGGTTTATTGATAATGTTCTTCTTAACCCTGTTTTGGTAGGCGCTATTCGTTCCCTTCTTGGTCACAAAGTAGCACTACCTGTCCTCGCAAGTAACCATCAAGTAGAGTGTCCCCAAGGACCCCAAACTTGGCACCATGATTCTGACCATATATTTGGACCAGAAGTTAACTTTGTCGAAGTATTTTACTTCCCGCAAGATACTCCAGATGCAATGGGACCGACCGAAGTCATACCTGGTTCTCATTTTAAAACAACTCATAAAAAGCCAGAAGAATCAGGAGTGTTATGTTCAGGACCGGCTGGAACCATAGGGTTACACCACCAAAGCATCCTTCACCGACGTGGAATGTCTACCCAAACTGGGTTACGGCATATGCTGAAATATAGTTATTGGCGTACTGAGCCTCCCAAACGAGACTGGATCATGGAGCAAGATTTCGATTTTCGCGATGCTGATTATGGTGGCCATAGGTCTGCACGTTACGCAGCTCATATGTTTTACTGGCTTTGCGGAAAAGCTTCTGATTTTCGAATAATTGGTGGTCAAGCTTGGCCCTGGAAAACAGTCAATCAAATTGGACCCTCTTATGGATTTGAACCTACGGAAGGTTACCTGCCAAATTGGCGAGGGAGTTCGACTAATATAAACAATGATGATTTTACCAAGTAGATCAATAAAGTAGGTTAGCAATTTTTATCGGTATGATTTCAGAAATCTAAATCATAAATTAACTTTAAAAACTAATGGGACATTAATGTCTTCTATAGCCGAAATGCGTCCTCGTTTCTCCCTGCAAGAAGCAGCCAAAATAGTTTTTTCCTTATTTGGGATATCGGGGACCCTACACGCTTTACCTAGTGAACGAGACCAAAACTTCCTGGTTGTGGACAAAAACAATAAACGTTTTGTATTCAAAATATCCGGTGCAGCTGAGAAATATGATGTACTTGACCTTCAACATAGTGCTCTAGATCACCTCAGTTCAAAGTTTAATGGGACCACATGGCCATTAGTTTGCAAAACTCAAAACGGGGAGCGTATAGAAGAAATAATAGGGGAAGGTGGATTAAAACATTTTGTACGAATGTTAACTTTCGTTGAAGGCCGCCCTTTTTATCGAACCAATCCCCAAGATCCCACCTTACTAAATGATTTGGGAATCTTTCTAGGTCGGTTAACCTGTTCACTGGCAAATTTTTCACATAGAGAAAAACAGACCAATCTTATATGGAATATGGAAAATGGGCCCTCTGTTATTCAGCAGTATCTCAACCACATTCCTACTAGTGCCAGGCAAGAACTTGTGATGAGGTTTTGTAAGCATTATGAAAAAAGTGTGGTCCCAAATCTTTCCTTATTGCCTCGCCAATTCATACATAATGATGCTAATGATCAAAATATATTAGTTCGTCGACTCAGGACAGAAACCATCGCAATAGACCAAACTGCAGTAACAGGATTGATTGACTTTGGAGATATAACCTATTCTTGTGCTCTTTTTGAGCCAGCAGTCGCGATAGCTTATATTATGCTAGGGAAAAGAGATCCGCTATTAGCTGCAACAAATTTCGTCAAAGGATACCATACTGAATGTCCTTTGACAGAATTAGATTTAAAACTACTCTATTCGTGTGCAACGATGAGACTGTCTATGAGTGTATGTATTTCAGCTTTTCAACAAATAGCTGAGCCTGACAATACCTACCTATCTGTAAGTGAAAAAAAGGCATGGGATCTCCTTGAAAAACTGGATAATATCCCACCGGTCCTTGCAGAATATCACTTTCGGGAAGCCTGCGACCTATCACCTAGTCCTCTAACCCCACGAATTGAATCGTACCTAAAATCGCAATCGCAATTATTTGCCCCTGTAATGGGTCCTAATGTAGATATTACGTCAGCTTTAGTTTTTGACCTAAGCGTAGGGAGTGCCCATGGGAACAGTTTCATTACTGGTGATATTAACGTAGATGAAATTAGCACAAAAATTTGGCAAGAAATGAAAATAGCTAAGGCAAACGTAGCGATTGGTAGATACAATGAGCCTCGCCTGATCTACACCACAAAAGAATTTGAACTCAATTCGGAAGAACTTCCTGAAAAGCGAACTATTCATTTAGGGTTAGATCTTTTTCGACCCGCTGGATCTCCAGTCTTTGCTCCATTGAAAGGTAAGGTCCATAGCTTTCAAAACAATAGTAAGAGTCTTGATTACGGGCCGTGTATAATACTAGAGCATTCATGCGATGACTCTACTGACGTGTTTTTTACCCTCTACGGCCATCTCAGCATAGAATCTCTTAATGATCTATACGAAGGGAAAAATATTGATAGAGGAGAACAATTTGCTACGCTTGGGGTCCCTTCAGTAAACGGCGGGTGGCCACCCCATCTTCATTTTCAAATCATAACAGACCTGTTGGGCCATAAGGGCAATTTCCCTGGTGTTGGTGGTGCTACTCAACGAAACGTATGGCTTAGCTTATCTCCAGATCCAAATCTTATGATAGGAATTCCACCTGAGGTTTTTCCACCGAAATCACGACCTGGTGAAGAGATATTATTATCTCGGAAAAATCATATTGGAAGCGCTCTTAGTGTCTCTTACCAAAGACCACTCAAAATCGTTCGCGGTCTTCTCCAGTATCTATATGACGATGAAGGAAGAGCTTTCCTAGATTCAGTAAACAATGTAGCCCACGTCGGGCACTGTCATCCCAAAGTTAATCAAGCAGGCCAAAACCAAATGGCTATATTAAATACAAATACTCGGTACTTGCACGATAATCTCGTAAACTACGCCGAGCAACTATGTGAAAGACTACCTGATCCTCTAAGTGTTTGTTTTTTCGTCAATTCTGGGAGTGAAGCAAATGACCTCGCCTTACGCTTATCCCAATGTTATACACGGCGCCATGATCTTCTTGTTCTCGACGGAGCTTATCATGGAAATTTGAGCTCACTAATTGATATTAGCCCTTACAAATTTGATGGACCAGGTGGGAACGGCCCTCCCCATAATGTGCATAAATTACCTCTTCCTGACCCATATCGTGGCTCTTATAAGGGATATTCTGAAGAGGCAGGTATCAAATATGCAAATCATGTGCAGGATTATATCAACTTACTAGCTAGGCAACAACGGGATGTTTGTGCTTTTATTGCTGAATCTCTCCCTGGCTGTGGTGGACAAATAGTATTACCTAAGAGATATCTTATGGAGACTTTCCAACATGTCCGTGATGGTGGAGGTATCTGTATTGCCGATGAGGTGCAGGTGGGTTTCGGAAGAGTTGGGACAAACTTCTGGGGCTTTGAAACGCAAGATGTTGTTCCTGATATTGTGACCATGGGGAAACCCATTGGAAACGGACACCCACTAGGCGCTGTGATAACTACTCCCGAAATTGCTGATGCATTTGATAACGGCATGGAATATTTTAATACCTTTGGAGGAAACCCAGTATCCTGCGCTATCGGATTAGCTGTTCTAGAAGTTATTAAGGAAGAAGAATTACAGGAAAATGCTCTGATAGTAGGAGAATACCTACTTGAAGGGTTACGGAACTTAGTTCCAAATAATCCGATCATAGGTGATGTAAGAGGTATGGGTTTATATATTGGCGTAGAATTAGTTTTAGACCATCAGACCTTGGAACCAGCTAATCATCAAGCCACTTATATATCAAATAGAATGCGTGACCACGGTATTTTGATTAGTACGGATGGACCTCTACACAACGTACTAAAAATCAAACCTCCTCTAGTCTTCAATAAAGAAAACGCTGATTATCTTCTGTATTGCCTTGCTAAGATACTAAAAGAAGACCCATTACAAATTTCACCCTAATTTGTAATGGGTTTTAGTGTATTTCTCCACCCACTAAATTGTTGGCTACGTGTACAGACCGGTAGAGCGTCTGCCGCAGTGGTGGCATATCGGCAAGAAGATCTGGATGAGGCTCCCAGTTGTGCCACCTGCTGTTGACCGTATTATAACAGCTGAAAATAGCTGCACGAGGGTGTTCAAGATTAGCCCATGGCCTTGCGCTATGAGTAAGGGCTTCAGTAAAAAAGACCAATGACCCAGGAGGGCACGTATAAGTATCCCAGATAGGCGAATCCGGAGATTGAATAGATTTTGGTGCTGAATAAACAGCTTTGTGGCTACCTGAAATCAAAAGGGTTCCATTCCCTTCTGTTACAGGCCCTAGTTCCCAAACCACTCGTGTAAGACCAGAGTTAGCTTTACCAGGGATACAACGGTAGAGATGGGAATCACCCGGCAGTCGTAGCATACCGTTACCATTATGGGGGCCAAATACCCCATCACCAACTTCTCGATAAAGGAGATTAGCAGATTCTTGTCGAAAACCGTAACAGATTTGACTCGACAACCCTGGATAAGCCAAAAATTCATTAAGGAAGCCTACAACAACTGGGTGGTCTGTTAAACTTTGTAGTGGTCCTCCTATGGCAGATCGTTCAGATTCAGAAATTGATTCTGGGTCCTTATGTAACTGTTCGCAGAAGGATCGCATTTCTGTTATTTCAACCTGTGAAAGAACTTCCGGGATCAATATCCAACCGTCTTTATCGAATAAATATTTCTGGTCCTGTGTAGGAAGAACTACTCGTCGACCCTCGGAATTCTCTCTAGGAAAATCTGCTTCATTTTGATCCAGACATTCCCCTAGATTTTTGTCTATAATAAAAGGTTCTGTTGATGTCATTAATTAAATCCCTCCTTTCAAAGTGATCTCTATTTAGCCCTATCTCACTTTTTAAACATCCGATTTTCCCAGGTCAAAATCTATCCCCTGGGCTAAGGGAAGGTCTGTCGACCAATTAATAGTATTTGTCTGTCGTCGCATGTATGCCTTCCACGAATCTGAACCTGACTCGCGTCCCCCACCTGTTTCCTTTTCTCCACCAAATGCACCGCCTATTTCAGCACCCGATGTACCAATATTAACATTAGCAATCCCACAATCTGAACCTATAGCCGAAAGGAACCGTTCTGCCTGACGGAGACTATCAGTAAATATTGAACTTGATAACCCCTGAGGAACATCGTTATGAAGGTGGATGGCTTCGTCTATCGTTTCATATTCAAGGACAAAAAGAATAGGGGCAAACGTTTCCTTTTTTACTATATCAGTTTGAGCAGGCATTCGAATAATCGTTGGCTCAACAAAGTTAGCACCAAGTCCAGGCAGCTGATTTCCTCCTGATATGATTTCGCCACCTTCCACTTTCGCCTGTTCTATAGCATACATCATATCATTCACGGCATCTTTCGTAATAAGAGGCCCCATTAGATTATTTTTGTTTAATGGGTCACCTATAGATATCTGACTATATGCTGTTTTAAGAGAGTTTAATAATTCCGAGATGTTATTTTTATGGATAATAACACGGCGTGTTGAAGTACAGCGTTGCCCCGATGTGCCAACAGCTCCAAAAACAATGCTAGAAACTGCGAGATTTAAATCAGAATTTTCTGTTACTATGATCGCATTATTACCACCTAGCTCTAATATAGTTCGAGCTAGTCGAGAAGCCACCTTTTGGGCAACACTAGTACCCGTGGCACTCGAGCCAGTGAATGAAACTAAAGGAATTCTATGATCTTTTGGTATGAGATCGCCTAATGCTTTGCCCTGACCAATAACCAAATTAAAAATGCTATCTACCCCATGGTCTGCCATAACACGGTTGCAAAGATGTTGTGTTGCTAAAGCTGTTATTGGCGTTTGGCTACTAGGCTTCCACAAAGTGACATCACCGCATACTGAAGCAAGAGCAGCATTCCACGACCAAACAGCAACCGGAAAATTAAAGGCAGTTATAATTCCGATGATCCCCAACGGATGCCACTGTTCGTACATTCTGTGACTTGGCCTTTCGCTAGCAATAGTCAAACCATACAACTGACGAGAAAGTCCTACTGCAAAATCGCAAACATCTATCATTTCCTGAACTTCCCCCACCCCTTCTTCCTTTATCTTTCCCATTTCTAAAGAGACCAGTTCCCCTAAGGGTTCCTTATATTCCCTTAGAATATTGCCCAGATCCCGGATCAAATCACCCCGTTTTGGTGCTGGGATCATACGCCAACTTCTGAAAGCTATGCTAGCTTTTTCAACGACCTGGTCATAAACTTCCGGAGTTACCTGCTGTACAGTTGATATTGGTTCATTAGTAGTCGGGTTATAAGACGTCAAGATTGGTCCATTACTAGATATCCAACCGTCTATCCCAGTACTAGCTCCTTCGTTCATCTCACTAATATTAAGCTTTTGCAGTAATGCATTCATGATTCCATTCTCTTTTAAAAAATTCCTTAGAAATTTTAAGGAATCTAAGTAAACCAATTTAATATAGGGCCGTGGTTAGATTCTTAACCTAAGTTGATGGATGCAGAAAAATCAACTTATTTATCTTGGGTATGGTTTGAAAAAATCTTGTTATTTAGCCCAATCAATCTCCCTTGCTTCTAATATCTTTAGAATATCCTGAGCAACAGGAGTTCGCCGATATTCATATATTTCTCCAGGAAATTCATCCGAAACTTCTTTATCTATACCAAGTGCCTCTGATACAGCTAGGATAATATTCTGAGGTCCATTGGCCTTTACTAGTTTTAAACGGTTCTGTAGTCCTTGGGACCGCCAATAACCAAGGAAGTCAAGGTATACTTGGGTGCCAGTAAGGTCATTACTAAAAATATAGTCTGGAGTTAAGATTCCTTGGCTTCCAAGATCTATTATTTCCTTACTTGCTGCTATTTGCCAATTTGACTTTAATTGAGTAAATCGTTCCTTGAGCCAACCTATTTCCTCAGGCATCCACTGCCCAGTTAGATGATTGATGGGTTTTAAATTCCTTATTGAATCTAATTGGAAATTGCACTCACGTCGTTTATTACCCCAAATTATAGAAGCAGTAATTTCCCATTTGGAGCTGTGTAATATTGTCGGGAAAAATTGGGCGATTTGTAATCCATACCGCTGTGAGGACTTAAAAAGAGCCATTGGTCCATCAATATGAACGTGGTATTTCCTTGTCCCTACCTTTTTTATCTCGTGCAATAGACGGAAAAATTTAATCTTTCGGAAAAGGTTCTGATATCTTGCTGGAGTTTCTCCTTCAATTACCAAATCGAATTCTGAGGCCCTGAATAGGACTGCTTGTACTAAAGCAACGTTATACCTACTCAACAACCATTTTGGTGCACATGGTTGAAAATTTTGTAGTCTTTCTACTTGTTTAAGATCGGCATAAAAAGCGTTATCAATCCCTTCTGAATCTATAGAAAATGTTTTACCGACGTTTTTCAAAATAGCCTGCCGATTAATAAATAACTTCGTCCTATCCCGATAAACAGCAGCTGAATATTTAAATATCCGTCTTCGTAATTCCACCGGAGGGATGGGTGAATCAGAAACAAATTCAGAGCGATCTTTAAGGAGTTTACTCAGACCTCGATAGAAAATAAAATTGGGCCCCGAGCTTGTAGTATCCGATAATTCTTCATCAAGCTCCTGGCGGGTTCCATTTTTGTTACTCTTAAAGATATCGATGAGCTTTTCCGCAACGGCTAGATTATCTTGATCATCCTCATTTATGTAGGGAAGGTGGATATTATTGTTTCGAACTCGCACTCGGACAAGGTCACTGGTTAACATATTACAGTCCTTAAGTCGACTGTTTTTGGTAAGCGCTATGCTTCCTTCGTCGAGAGCTTGCATACTCTTCAATAGTTTTTTCAGCTACAAGTTCATATAGAATGGCGTGTTTACCTTCCGCCTGTCGGAGTATTCGACCGAGACGCTGTACATGTTCCCTCACACTTCCAGAACCGGAAAGTATAATTGCTATATTAGCCTCTGGAATATCCACTCCTTCGTTTAACACTCGCGAAGTGACCAGAAAAGGGTATTCTCCAGCATTAAAAGCAGCAAGTATTTCCTGACGTTCTTTTACCTTTGTCTGATGGGTAATTGCCGGAACCAAAAATTTTCGAGAAATACGGTATACGGTTTTGTTATCGTTTGTAAATATGAGGGCCTGATCTTCCCGATGTTGTTGAATAAGCCTCTCGAGTACTCGTAGTTTAGCTTGTGATCCCTGAGCAATATTTTTTTGAGTTCGGTAAGCTGCGAAAGCCTCCCGACCATCCTCACTTCGAGATGTTGCTGCTAAAAAACGGACCCATCCACTTGGACCATACATAGATATTCTATGCTTTTTAAGGAAACCTCTATAAATTTTCCTAGCCTCCTGGTAATTCGTACGTTCTTCAGATGAAAGACGTACATTAATTTTTATTGTTTCGTATCCCGACAAATATTCGCCACTTAAAGATCGAATATCTTGTCTGTAAATGGTATCTCCTATAGCATCGATTAACAGATCCTGGGCACCATCCTCTCTTTCTGGGGTTGCTGTTAGACCCAATCGGTAAGGAGCTAATGACAGTTCAGCTATCGTGCGGAACGAGGGGCCGGGCAAATGGTGGCATTCGTCAAAAACCACCAATCCATAATAATTTCCGATTTTTTCTATATGCAGAAATGCAGAATCGTAGGTAGATATTGTTACTGGTCTGATATCAAAATAGCCTCCCCCTATCAAACCCACTTCAATGTCAAACTGGCTAGAAATTACCCCATACCACTGTTGCATCAGGTCTATTGTAGGAACGATAACTAATGTGCTACGCTGGGCTTGTACCATCGCCATCAGAGCTACAAACGTTTTACCAGCACCTGTTGGTAATACCACTACACCCCGTCCACCTACTTCCCACCAAGAGCTTAATGCTTCCTTTTGATGAGGGAAAGGTGATCTGTCTATATGAAGAGATAAATTTAGTTTCTCGTAAGCCCGAGCATTATCCTGGTACGGAATTTTTCTATTAGTAAGGAATGTAACAATCTCCCGGTAATACCGAGCTGGGGCACGATATAGCATAACTCGCTTATCAAATACGCAACCAGGCAAAATTAATTCACAACCATTATTATTAAGACCATCAATAAGTATTGTCCCAAGATTGAATTCGAGTTTAATCATTCAGATAAAACCTTTGTAGCTAAGCAAAATATATATATCGTTTTGGAACCAAGGCTAACTAAAATATCTTAACCCACTCGTCATATAACCTATTACATTAGGCTATATGACGAATGTCTCCTCTATAGAATTTTACTCTCCACGCTACGCGTCAGATAATGAATGAAAGTTGGAAGAGAAAAAATTAATGTCAAGGTGTTTAAAAATTAATACTAACATATTTTAAAAGGAACTTATCTTACCGTTGTTGACATAAAAATAAGGACACATAGTTTAGTAAATTATTCTAATCAAATAGAAGATATCATTATTGTATGAGAGTTAAGAAATGTCTTCCCCAAATATCATATTTATAATTGCAGATCAAATGCGTGGAGATTGCCTAGGTTGCGACGGACACCCGGTAATAGAAACCCCTAATCTTGATCATTTGGCTGTTAGTGGAATCCGATTCCCACATGCCTACACTGCAGTACCTTCCTGCATACCTGCTCGTTCAACCTTAATGACTGGTATGGATCAGTGGCATACTGGTGTTCTTGGCATGGGAAGTGGACAAGGGCCTATACCTAATGATTTCCCACATACCCTAGCTGGCACTCTTTCGGATGCTGGATATACGACACATCTTGTCGGAAAGGGCCATTTTAAACCGCACCGTTCGAATATGGGATTTGATTCCGCTGAACTGGACGAATCTGGTCGTATGACCGGGAAAGGCCTCCCGGATGATTACCGTCAATGGTTCGATCGGGAAAAAAAACGAGATATTACTCCTGATGATCACGGGATTAACTGGAATTCTTGGATTGCGCGACCCTGGCATACTGAAGAGTATCTTCATCCGACCGCTTGGACTATGAGCCGAGCAATTAATTTTATTGCTGACCGGGATCGAAACAAACCATTCTTTCTTAATATTAGCTTTGCCCGTCCTCATTCACCATATGTTCCTCCCGAGTGGTATTTTAACCTGTACTATAATAATCCGGAAACACCCAAACCATACATTGGTGACTGGTCAAATTGCCATGATATTTCTATCGAAGCAACAGATGTTAATGCCTGGCGAGGAAAACTTTCTGCTCAACGTATTCATCGAGGGAGATCTGGATATTATGGAGAAATCTCATATATCGATTCACAGATCGGTCGCCTGAAGAATTGGATGGAACGCTACGAACCCGAAACGTTAAGAAACACTTGGATCATATTTACGTCAGATCATGGCGACATGGTGGGTGATCACAATCTATGGCGCAAGACTTATGCATACGAGGGAAGTTCAAGAATACCACTAATCATCTGCCCTTCTGCTAACTCAGGATCGGTCGTAAAAAATTCTGTCCCTGATGCTGTTGTTGAACTCCGTGATATTATGCCAACTATAATTGAGGTTGCTGGTTTGAATGTACCACCTACTGTGACTGGAGCTAGTCTTCTTCCGTTAAAAGAAGGGAAACCTACAGATTGGCGATCATATATTCATGGCGAACACTGCTTGTGCTACTCCCCTGAGCAGGAAATGCAATACGTAACAGACGGTCATCGCAAGTTCGTATGGTTACCTCGACTTGACCAGGAACAGTTTTTTAATTTGGATGAAGACCCTGGAGAATGCTTTAATCTAGTGAATGAACCCTGGTATAAAAAGGAGATAGAAAAGTGGAAAAACTATCTTATAAATGAACTGGATGCTCGAGATTGTGGATGGGTAGTTAATGGGAAGTTACACTTCCCTGGAGAAACCCTTGTTTCCCCATTTAAGGACAAACGATATCAAGGCAAGGAAAATTAGATTAGTAATAATACATTTCTGGTTGTTCAATATTACTCTAAAATCATCTACTAATTTTATTATTTCATCTTACTAATTTTTTTAAAACTGTTTGCTTTTATTTGATTTATGGTTTTTGAGACCAATATTTTATTAACTCCTTTAAATTAAACTTGCTTGACGGTGAGGCTAATCTAGCGCATAATAGACGGCCGGTTCTAATCTAGAAACGAAAAATTATCACATGATGTTTTATTAAAATATGTTTGGGTTTAGAGTAACTTTTATAAGTCAGGATTAAAACAATTAATTCTCACTTTTTCACGAGAAAGGACTTATTGTGGATGAAGTCGGAAAGCACAAGTCGGAACTAGACACTCCTGTCCTATGGGTGGACCTAGATCATCTTGAAAACAATATTCGTGTCGTGGGCCAAAGACTTGCCAAAGCTGGCGTGAATTGGAGACCACATATTAAGGGTGTTAAAATACCTGCTATTGCCCACAAGTTACTTAAAGTCGGAGCTATTGGCGTAACTTGTGCCAAGCTCGGCGAAGCCGAAATAATGGTTTCTGGCGGCATCGAAGATATTCTGATTGCTAATCAAATTGTAGGTCAGCAAAAATATACGAGACTAGCTCATCTTTGCAAACAGGCGGACGTAAAAGTTGCAGTCGATAGCGATGCTACATTAGATAACTTAGGCAAAACAGCTACCGCCACTGGGGTTGAAATTGGTGTACTTATTGAACTCAATACTGGGATGGAAAGGGCTGGGGTTCAGCCAGGGGAAGCTGTAGTAAAACTAGCCCAGGAAATTCAGCGTATTTCTGGATTAAAGTTTCGAGGAATAATGGCATGGGAAGGCCATGCGTGTGTAGATGAAGAATTGGATTGGAAACATGAGGAAATCAAAAGAGCAGTAGGACAGTTGGTTTCTTCTGCAAACCTCTGTCGAGAGGCAGGTCTACCTTGTGATATTGTGAGCGGAGGAGGGAGTGGAACTCTGAGTGTAACTCCCGACCTACAAGGCATTACCGAGATTCAAGCTGGAGGAGCTATTTTTAACGATGTAATGTACACTCTTTGGGGTGTGAGGACACAACCGGCCCTATATGTACACGCAACAGTAACCAGCAGACCTATTCCAGAGCGCCTTCTAGTAGATGCGGGTTTCAAAACTATCCCGGCCTGGCATGGAATGCCTATGCCCGTTGGTGTGAAAAATGTAGAAAGTGTACGTATGTCAGCCGAACATGGTACAGTTACCTTTAATGAGCCAAATCACGAAATCGCCATTGGAGACCGACTTGATTTAATGGTAGCATATACCGATGTTACGTTATTTTTACATGATTACCTTTACGGTATTAGAAACGATATTGTTGAAACTGTGTGGCCCATTCTTGGTCGAGGGCAGCTCCGTTAACAGATCCAGGGAATATTCCTATTATATCCTTATATAGACCACTCACAGAATCTGGTTTCGGATTAGAAATTGCTAACACTGATCTAGCAAGGCCAGATGAGCTTGTAATGAAGGAAGTTCTAGAAGCCTTTCATAATTCGGGTGGGTTAATCATTATACGTAACCAGGAACACATTGATCCATACCACCTATGTCAATTTGTCAAAATGTTTGGGGATTTGGAAAAAAATGAGAAATATGACTCTCAATTTTTAGTTCCGGGATACCCTGAAATTCTACGTATTGGTAATTCTAAGAAAGCTGAGAAATACAGCGCGTTGTTTATCGAAGCAGACTCTCCTCCACTGCTTTGGCATATGGACGATTCCTTCCGAAATCCTCAACCAATTGGTTCTTGTATGTTTTGTGTCCACACACCACCAGAAGGAGGAGAAACTGGATTTGCTGGAATGACAGCTGCCTATGAAGCACTGCCAAAATCTATCAAGAATCATATAGAATCAATTCAAACCATCCATTCATATAACTATCTTAATGAACAACTTCGGATTAAAAACCCTCATCGCCCTAGGTTAAGTAAACAACTCCAAAAACAAATACCATCAGTGAAACGACCTTTGGTAGCGACACACCCAGAAACCAAAAAGAAATGTCTTTATCTTCCCCTATGTCATATTGAATCTGTTATCGGTATAGAAGATTCTGAAAGCAAACCCTTGCTGAATAATTTGCTAGATCATGCTATAAGCGATAGTTTTGCTTATATGCATAGCTGGATGCCAGGAGACGTGGTAGTCTGGGATAACCGTTGCACCCTCCACGCCCCAACCCCGTTTGATCATAATCGATACGAACGCCTTATGTATAGATTAACCTTTTTGGGTGACCAGATTTTAGGGTCTTAATGATAGAGTTTTCTAGTTAAAATCAACAGATCTTTCTAGTGCAACCCGCTGATTATACATACTTTAATAATAAACAAGGGATAGAATTACATGCGTATTGCTAAAGTTGAAGCTTTTGCTGTTAAGATCTCTAGGAATGACAACCTAGCCAAACCTAACTCCTCCCCATATACCATTCCGAAGGGACGAAACACGATAAAATCAAACATGCATGAAACTCTGGTAGTACGGATTAGTACTGATGATGGCCTAACTGGTTATGGAGAAGGACAGAGTCCTGTATCTCCAGAAACGACTGGGACTATTGTAGCTAATTTATGCAGCCCTCTGATGCTTGGTAAAGATCCGTTTGATGTAGAACAGATATGGCAATTATTATATAATGCTATGCGTGAACGAGGTCACATAACAGGTTTCTATTTAGATGCTATTGCAGCTTGTGATATCGCATTGTGGGATCTAAAAGGAAAGGCAACTGGAAAACCAGTTCACAAACTGCTAGGAGGCCAATTTAGGGAACAGATCCCCCTCTATGCGGGATGTCCTGGACGGAACATAAAAACAGTAATCGACCAGGCTGAGAAACTTATATCTGCTGGATACAAGGGTCTGAAACTTTCACCGGCAAGCGACAGAAAGGAAACTTTAGCTATTGTCAGTGCTGTTCGAGATCATATCGGATCAGACATTGCTATTATGGTAGATCTTCATTCTGATTTTGACGTCACTGAATCCATCAAACTCGGACGTGATCTTGAACTACTAGATATATACTGGCTGGAAGCCCCAACAGTTCCTGATGATCTACCAGGGCACGTAGCCATAACAGCGGCTCTCAACATGTTTGTTGCCAATGGCGAATGGTATCGTACCCGCTATCAAATGAGAGAAGCTCTCGAAAAACGGATCTGTGATGTATTAATGCCAGATATTGGTAGGACAGGTTTATCAGAGGGGAAACGAATTGCTGTTCTAGCTGATACTTATAATATACCTATTTCTCCCCATGTTGGTGGTGGAGGCTTACTTGCTATCGCTGCAACAATTCAATTTTCTGCGGCTATCCCGAACTTCCTTATAATGGAACACAATCACTCTTCCTATTCGAAATGGTGCCAGTTAGCATTAGATCCGCCATTACCAAGCCAAGGGAAGTTTCCTGTAACAGATAAACCTGGATTGGGTATCTTAATCGACGATACTATTTTGGAAAACTTTACTTTGGTCAGTTAATAACCATATTCTTAATCGAGAAAAGATTTCAACCAATTCCAAATTCCATAGTTAGTTGATTCTTTATCCTTCCGAAAATATCCGTTCATAAGTGTATCATTCCCCCAGATTTCCATACCCAACCGATTAGGTAATAGTGATGAACTATAGAAATTGGATTTCCATAATCGATGTTCAACCGGATGCCACAGGAAAATTCCTCCTACATCCTCAATAAGCCTCTGTTCCGCACTATGATAAATTGAATATCGGTCTTCAGCTGCCCCCATGAACTCGTTGCCCTCATACATTAATCGTTCAAAAATATCATCATGCCACGCATGGCGTCCATCTGATCGCCATATCCCAAGCAAATTAGCGGGATCAGGGTAATCTTGGCTATAAGCTACGATTGCAAGCGGTACCTCGTGATTATTCAGACTATCGGTAAACACTTTTCGTTCAATAACTCTGATACCCACATTTACATTTAAAACTTCAGCTAGCATGGCTTGAATAGCTTCGGATGGAATACGTGTATTTGAAATATCATTTGTCCGTATCCAGATATCTATTTGGGGAAAACCTTGTCCATCTGGGTAACCAGCTTCCGAGAGTAACTGCCGTGCTTTATCTGGATCGTATTTAAATGTTTTTTGGAAAGCTTCTGGATCCGAACCTGGGAACCCTGGCGGTAACATGGAGAAGGCAGCAACACCCACATCTCGTAGAGCAGAATTCATTAGGGCAGATCTATCAATAGAATGAGCAAAAGCTTTTCGAACACGGAGATCGTTAAATGGTGGATTATAGGTATCCATAGTCATATAAAAAGTTATAAAATTGACCATGGTATGGAGTTCTTTTTTGATGGAAGGATCACTTTTAACCCGAGCCAAAGCCGCTTGGCCAGATAATAAAATCATATCGACTTCATCAGCAGTGTAGGCTGAAAGCATGAGTGGTTGGGCAGCCGGTGAAAATACTCTAATAATTACCTTTTCTAAATAGGAAGGAGTCGATCCCCGGTACATTGGATTAGCATCCAGAATGATAACCTCATTTTTACGCCATTCAGATACCTTAAATGGCCCTGAAGAGATGTGTGTTTCTGCTCGAGTTGACCATTCATCGCCATATTTAGCGACAGCATGCTTAGGTGAAGCCCAGCTCATAACAAGGTTGTAGGGAAGATATGGTACTCGCTGCTCGGTATGTACAGCAAGAGTAGAATCATTTATAGCCTCCACTCCCAATGAATCAACCGGGAGTTGGCGAGACACAACAGCCTCCCAGTTTTTAATTATTTGGTAGTGCCATTCGAAATCATAAGCATTCTCTGGGTCAGCGCCTCGTTGAAAGGTATAAACATAGTCATGTGCGTTGAATGGGCGGCCATCATTCCACTGCATTCCAGATCGTAAATGGAATAACCACGTGTACCCATCAGATACTGCTTCCCATGATTTTGCTCCTGCTGCTACTAATTGATAGTCCTTATCCTGCCGAAGCAAAGGTTCAGATATTAAATCTGTCGCCGGACTTCTTTTATATATCGTCTTGAACCACTCCATGTATGTTCCATCCATCTCGAAAAATCGAAGCCTTTGCTCTTTCAGTGGGGCTGCATCTCTGGGCAGTTCCCTCCCAACTGAGTTCACTTGTTGGCTATTAACCCCTAGAGTTGAAAAGAAAAGAAACAGTAAGAGAAGATCGACGATCTTACGCATGGTGTTACCAGTGGAGGGTTAGGAATTTTCTACTGAAGAATAACGACTTAATCTGAGTTAAGGAACTTCATTCAAAATCATCTACCTGTCAAGATGGGATGTAAAATTTCATGCTAATCGTCATTAAATAAGAAAAGTTCCTCAAAAACAGTAGATATCAAAACTAACTATTCTAACAAACCTTTATAAATAATCTAGGCCCTTAATAGTCTAGCCTCCGAGAACAGCTCGTGCTGCCGCTAAACAAGCTATTGGAACACGGTATGGAGAACAACTAACGTAATCTAGATTCGCACGGTTACAAAACACTACTGACGCTGGATCACCGCCATGCTCGCCACAAATACCTACTTTTAGACCAACCCTAGCAGCACGGCCACGTTCAACACCAATTTTGACTAACTCACCTACACTACTCTCATCGATGCTAACAAATGGATCTTCACTCCATATTCCTGAATTCAGATAATCTGGGATAAATTTTGCATCATCACGAGAAAGTCCATATGTGGTCTGGGTCAGATCGTTCGTTCCGAAGGAAAAGAATTCGGCTTCTTCTGCTATTTCATTAGCTGTCAAAGCTGCTCGTGGTAATTCTATCATTGTCCCGATCTGGTAGTCCACTTTGATTTTCGTTTCCGACTCCACAGATGCAGCAACCTTACGGACCAGCTCAGTCTGTACCCGTAACTCATTTATATGGCCCACGAGAGGAATCATAATTTCTGGAATAGCTTTGATTTTACGTCTTAAACAATCACTCGCGGCCTCAAAGATAGCTCTAGCCTGCATCTCAGTGATTTCTGGATATGCTATTCCGAGTCTACACCCGCGGTGGCCAAGCATAGGATTCGCTTCTCTCAGATCCTCTACCTTCTGGGTTAACAACTCTGTTGAGATTCCCATCTGAGCAGCAAGTTGTTCAATGGCAGCTTGTTCATGAGGAAGGAACTCATGTAACGGCGGATCGAGTGTCCTTATTGTGACAGGATAACCATCCATAACTTCAAAAATACCTGCAAAATCACTCCTCTGAATGGGCAAAAGTTTAGCTAGTGCAGCCCGACGACCTGCTTCATTATCAGCTAATATCATCTCTCTAACCGAATCAATTCGATCTTCCTCAAAAAACATATGCTCGGTCCGACAGAGACCTATACCCTCCGCCCCAAAAGCTCGAGCTGTAGCTGATTGGTCGGGTTGATCCGCATTCGTCCGAACTTTGAGGCGGCGAGTCCTATTTGCCCAGGTCATCAAGTCCCGATATCGTTGAAAAACCTCTGATTTTTCCGCCAACATAGTTTTATTTAAAAGAACTTGCAATACTTCTGATGGAATAGTGGGAATCGCTCCTGAAATAACCTCTCCGGTGGATCCATCAATTGAGATATCATCTCCTTCCGAAATCACCTTATTGCCGACACTCATATTTCGGGCACTATAGTCTATATTGAGATCCCCGCAGCCAGCAACACATACCTTTCCCATCTGTCTGGCTACTAATGCAGCATGACTAGTCATCCCACCCCTAGCAGTTAAAATCCCTGATGCCGCATTCATCCCTCGGATATCTTCGGGAGAAGTTTCAATACGTACAAGAATGACTTCCTCCCCCTGGGAAGACCATTTTTCAGCGTCGTGAGCATTAAAAACGACCTTCCCTGATGCTGCACCTGGTCCAGCATTGAGACCTTTAGCAAGAATTAATCCGTCATTTTCCGCTTGCTGTTTCGCCCCCAAATCAAATACCGGACGAAGTAATTGTTCTAACTGATCTGGGTCCACACGGCGCAAAGCCTCTTTCTCATCTATAAGACCTTCTTTAACCATATCCACTGCGATGGTAATAGCTGAAAAACCAGTCCGTTTCCCATCACGGCACTGTAACATCCACAAATTGTTTTTCTGGACGGTAAACTCAATATCCTGCATATCTTTGTAGTGTGTCTCTAGGGTATCACAGATCTGGATCAGTTGGCGATAGGCGTCGGGCATTTCCTCCTGAAGTTGAATTATAGGCTTAGGGGTTCGGATCCCAGCCACAACATCTTCACCCTGAGCATTGATAAGGTATTCACCATAAAATTGTTTCTTACCGGTCGCTGGATCACGACTAAAAGCTACTCCAGTTGCACAGTCGTTACCCATATTACCATAGACCATTGACTGAACATTGACTGCGGTACCCCATTCATCCGGTATATTGTTAAGTTTTCGGTACACACCTGCTCGTTCGTTATGCCACGACCCAAAAACTGCTCCTATAGCTCCCCAAAGTTGCTCTCGGGGATCATCTGGAAAGTCGACACCTGTCCGGATCTTAATTTCATTTTTGAAATCCGTGACTAATAATTTAAGGTCATTAGCGTCGAGTTCTACATCTTGCGTTACACCCAGACTTTCTTTTTTACTTTCCAAAAGTGCCTCAAATGGATCACGGCCATCATCCGTCGTTCCTACTTTCATGACCACGTCACCATACATTTGAACAAATCGACGATAGCTGTCATAGCCAAAACGTTCGTCTCCCGATTGCGAAATTAAGCCCTTGACCGTTATATCATTTAGACCCAGATTCAAAATTGTATCCATCATACCTGGCATTGAAGATCGTGCTCCTGAACGAACAGATACAAGAAGTGGATTATCAGGACTACCAAACTTAGCATCCATCGTGGCTTCAACCTGCGCCATGGCTTCCCAAATTTGTCTATCAAGATCCACAGGATATTTGAAATTATTACTATCGTAGTATGTACAGATTTCAGTGGAAATGGTAAAGCCCGCAGGGACGGGTATTTTCAGATGACTCATTTCCGCCAGATTAGCACCTTTCCCACCTAAAAGATCACGTAAGTCAGCGCTACCTTCTGCTTCATCGGAACCAAAATAGTATACATATTTTTCCATAATTACTCTATGCTCCTTTAGCCACAACAAGAACAAGCTTTCTATCTGTTTTTTAAAGTCATCGAGACGGACACCATAACTTCTAACTCTCAGTATGTCAATTAGTTTGTAAGAATATGCGCTTATTAAGCGGTATGGTTAGACAAATGATTTTAAAACCAGTTTAATAATCGACATTCCTACGTTAGTCCCTACCTAAAGTTATTTTACTTGGAACTACTTCCTAAATCTCATTCCTTTGCTTAAAAACCTCGTAAAAGACTAAAGCTGCGGCGACGGATGCATTAAAGGAACCAGCATGACCTGCCATTGGAAGATGTACTACTTCATCACAATTCCGCTTCACCAGTGGACGTATCCCCTTATCCTCTCCACCAATTATGAGAGCGACTGGGCCTCTATAATCAATTTTATTAAAGGGGGTAGGCCCATCTGTAGCTAAGCCAATCAGCCAGAAACCATTTTCGCGGAGTGTTTGTATGGCATTATTCATGTTACCAACTCGGGCAACTGGCATATGAGCACTGGTTCCTGCAGAGGCTTTCACCGAAGCTCCTGTCAGCCCTGCTGCATTTCGACGGGGGATTATGATTCCATCTGCCTGTACAGCATCAGCGGTTCGAATAATAGCACCAAGATTTCTTGGGTCCTGTATGTTATCTAGCAAGACTAAAAAAGAGTTTGATTCACCGGTCCTAGTGGAACCAAGCAGATCAGATAGCTCCACATACTGTCCACCAGCGACCATAGCTATTATACCCTGATGCTTCCCGTTGGCTAAATAATCTAACTTTTTTTTGTCTGCAAACTGGTAAATTACGCCACGCTCTCTAGCAAGTTCTAATATTTCTGATATGTCATGGCGAGACACGCTATTAGAAATCACAATTCGGTTAAGACTACGACCTAATCGTAGGGCTTCTTGGACCGGGTTCCGACCGTATATTATCTCTGACAAAGTAATTCCTACCGATTTTAATGATACGGAATGTTGGATATCTAAGAAATTAGCTTACTACAATCTAAGATAAAGAAATTCATTAAAAATAACGAACTTTTTATCTCTAATGATATAATTTAAAAGGAACCAGTGTAAATATAAACCCATACTAGTATTATAAATATCTAGTCTTAATCCCTTGACGCCCTTTATTGTCCTAGATACCATAATAATAATTTATATTAGCATTCCTTGATCTCGGGAAATCAGTTTTTGCAAGAGAACAAAGTATTGATCTTAGTCAATAACAATTCTAAATAACAAACTTCTGACCATTTCAAAACAAAGTCTATGTTTCAGAGTATCAAACGACTGACAGCTCACTCCGCTATTTATGGACTTAGTGATGTCCTTGGCCGATCAATAGCATATCTACTAGTACCAATTTATACTCATGTAATGCCTATTGACCAATTTGGTTATTATGGACTAATCTACTCTTTTATTGCGATCGCTAATGTGTTTTTTCTTTATGGGATTGATGTAGCTTTCCTTCGATTCTACGTTATAGATAATAAAAAAAGATCGGAAATACTGAGTACTGCCTATCTATCTCTTATACTAACATCAATAGTTCTTGTTTTATTCATTGTTATCTTTGCGGAAAAAATTGCACCTATTATTTCTACTTCTTCATCTCTTACGAGTTACGTTAAACTTGCTGGGATTATTTTGGCACTGGATGCTTTGAATGCAATACCGTTTGCCAGGCTACGCGGAGATGGCAAAGCTAGCTCATTTGCAAGCCTAAAATTATTGAAAGTTTTTATCGAACTTGGCGGAAACTATAATCTAGTGGTCGTACACGATATGGGTTTAGAAGGGATATTAATTAGTAATATCATCGGCTCCAGTGTTGTTTTTCTGATTTTAACTATATTGACGTTTAAACAGCTTTCCTGGTCATGGTCTCGCAATATTATAGGGAAACTATTAAAATTCGGACTACCCTATGTACCAGCTGGTGCTTCAATTATAATTATAGAAACGATTGATAGAGTCATGTTAGAACGTATGAGTGGTACTGAAGTACTAGGGATCTATCATGCGGCTCGAAAACTCGGTGTAGGAATGTTAATCTTTGTCACAATGTTTAGGCAAGCCTGGCAACCTTTCTTCCTTGAAACATCGAAAGAAGAAAACCCAAAACCACTTTTCGCCCGCGTCATGACCTATTTTCTAGTTATAGCTGGTGGGCTATTCCTAGCACTTTCATTCCTTATGGATGATTTAGTCCGTCTTCAATGGGGCAGTTATACCCTTATTGAAGAATCCTATTGGGACGGAGTGAAAATAGTGCCATTTCTTATAACTGCGTACGTTCTTTATGGGATTTATGTCAATCTAACTGTTGCTATATACCTAAAGAAAAAAACTACTTTATTACCATATATTACGGGTACTGCAGCTCTTATCTGTATACTACTGAACCTGTGGTTGATTCCCAAATTTGACATGTACGGAGCGGCTACAGCATCAGTTGTGGCCTACGGTGTTATGGTAACTGGACTATATCTAGTTGGACGAAAGTACTATCCAGTTCCTTATGAATACTTACGACTATTTAAGGTAGCTTTAGTATGTGGTGGGCTCTATGGGATACATATAGTTATTAATAGCTCATGGCTATGGGAAGTCATCCTGGTGATAATTGGTTATCCTGTAATTTTGTTCACCATTCGCTTCTTTACCGGTGATGAAATCGCTTTTGTGAGACGACGCCTTCATCTTCACGGAAAGTAATCCAACGGTTCGGCTCGATTTCGGTAGCTACATCTTCCAATCCGGTAGGCCATTTTACAATAACAGAATCAATAATACTAGATGGACCAAGACCAAAGTGAACCCGCAGGTCATTCGCTGCTAAATAACTGTAGCCACTTCTAACCTCTCGACTTTGACGACCATTTTCTGCTACTACTATGACCTGAGCACCAATCCCATTCCTATTACTATCAGTACCCTCGGTCGAAACTAGCAGACTATTATTGGAGCCCTGGCCATTAACCCCTAGTCCCTCATTACGCAGTAAAAGAGGACTATCATTCACTGCTGTTACTAAAACATCAATATCTCCATCATTGTCTATATCTCCAAAAGCTGCACCACGATGAACCCGTTCTATCTGAAATGGAGCACCAGCCTTAGAACTAATATCCTTAAATCGTCCATCCCTCTGATTCCAGAACACTTGATTAGTTTGTGCATAATTAATCGTAGGATCAAAAAGAGCAATGTTGTCAATAACATGGCCATTTGCCGCGAAAAGATCTAACCACCCATCTTGATCAAAGTCTTGAAAAGAGGTACCAAATCCGAGGAAAAGAAGAGTAGGGTTACCCAGCCCTGCTGCAAAAGTAGTTTCTGTAAAAGTTCCATTACCATTATTTTTATGCAGAGAATTAGGTTCCAAAGAAAAATTTGTCACGTAGATATCAGGGTACCCATTCCGATCGTAATCTCCACTATCGACACCCATCCCGGCTCGTGCAACACCATCTTCACCATAAGCCACTCCTCCCCAAAGAGCCCTATCAGTGAAAGTACCATCACCATTATTTCGGTAAAGAAAATCGGGAGTCAAGTCGTTTGCAACGAATATATCCGGCCATCCATCTTTATCAAAATCACCAGAGACTACTCCAAGTCCCTTTCCGTTAGGATTTGCTATCCCAGCGTCTATGGATACATCAGAAAAAGTTCCATCGCCATTATTACGATACAATAAGTCCGGCATACCATCATATATATCTGGCCCGCAATAAGACTGAATACCGTCCCTAGAGCATTTTTTGTTGGTGTCAAAACTAAAGTCTACATATACACAAACATATAGATCTAGATATCCATCACGATTGTAATCTAAGAAAGCTGCACTAGTGGAGAACAAAGGGGAATTTTTTACTTCTAATTTTGCCTGAGTTGTAACATCTGAAAAATATCCACCACCCTCGTTACGATAAAGTACGTTCCTACCATAATTAGTGACAAAAAGATCATCGTCACCATCATTATCATAATCTGCTACGGCCATCCCCATCCCATAGTTACCAATATTTCCGACTCCCACCAATGAAGTCACATCAGTAAATTTTCCATTTCCGTCGTTTCGATAAAGAACACTAGATAATGACTTCTCAGATATATATCCAGGTATAGAGGTTCCATTAAGTAGGTATATATCAAGATCATCATCACCATCATAATCTATAAAACCACCACCGGATGCTACTGTCTCCAAGAAAAAGTACCGGCCTGAAGCTCCATTAGTATGCCGAAAGTTTATCCCCGAACTTTCCGTAATATCCGAAAATTCAACGAAACTGGGAACGGTTTCTGGTTGTTTTTCAACACGGGTACAAGAAAGGAAAATGATAAGGAATGAAGTTATAAGTATAATGGAAGGGCGGGGAAACGTCAGATTTCGGAATAGATCTAGCATTAAACTATCAACTCCTAGCATCCAGACGATCCTTTATTAACATTAACTTCTTTTTTTACGTTTTCTAATCAAAAATATACCTAGGCCTACAATGATCAAAATACCAAGAGTAATTCCCACCAAAATGGAACCAGGGACCGGTTCTCTTATCAATGGTACCTCAAAGGTTGCATTCGCTTTTTGTGATCCTCCTCGTACAGCAAAGTCAACCGTAACCTGGTGAATTCCCAAAGTCCGCCGTTTCCACATTATTGGCCGATCTATAGCCTCAGCTTCGGCACTATGGTAATGGGTATACACATTACCATGGGGATCCTCTATCCCTAAGCGTATAATTCCTGCAAAATATTCACCCGATATCTTTTTCTGAACGTATACAATGAACCGAGTATCTTCACCTAGATCATATGCCTTAAAGGTTAACGTATAACCAGCTTCGACATCTATAACAGTATCAACAACAGCCTGTTCCGAAAATGTATAACCAACGAAGGTTCCCCCAGCTATGCTGTTAGCATCTGGGGTGCGATTACAAGCCAAGGTTATAATCATTAGGACACTTACAATTTGAATTCCTCGCACTAGTTTAACTCCTCCGGGAAATTAAAGGAATATCTATAAATTCTATCTTGGTCCAAATCTGCAAAATAGATACGACCCTGCCGGTCAACATGCATTGGCACTCCGCTCACATCAAACTGCCCCGTCATCTCCCATTTTCCTTCTGGAGTAAAAAAGTCGTACCATCTGTCTAACTTGGTCATTTTTAACATAGGCATACCCATTGGGTTCCGTCCGACCTGTTCAAATTCCTGATACTGTATAGTATTCATAATTCGACCGTTTGGCATTACCGCAAGGCCTCCTGAAATCCCCACAGGGGGAGGGCGACTAGCAGCTTCCCATTGTTTCATAGGTTCCATTCTAAAGGGAGTTTCTCGGTTAAATTCTAGTTCGAGCCCATTTACTCGATCAAATTTACGAATCCAGTAAGGATGTCTTGCCGAGACAATAACGTACCCATCTTCTGTCGTTTCCATTGCCGCATCCGAATAAGCAATAAATTCTTTAATTGTCCCTGTACGACGCATGGTCTCCATAGGATTGTAAAACTTACCCATTGGGTTTCCATTGGGAGTAAACTTATAAATCTGATCGTGCTGAGTTATTACAAAAATAAGCACATTCCCTTCAGCATCAATCCGTATACGTCGAGGTTTGGAAACCTGAGTTCCCCAGATATCAGCAAACGTGAGATCTGGATTAAATACCGTCACTCGATCAAGTTCGCTATCTAAAACAAATAACATTCCCTCGTTATTTAACACCATATCAACAGGTGCTCTAAACTGTAAAGGCCCAACCCCTAACGAACCTACTGAAGCCAAAAACTTACCTGACTCATCAAACTTAAGTATGTGTTTCTGTTCAGAGTCAGCAATATAGATGTTCTTATCACGATCTGTAGTTATACCAAAGATTGAAGAAAACTTGTGATCTCCACGTCCGTCAATTACCAGATTTTCCAGAAGAGTAATATCTGCAGTCTGATCAGGTGGGTGCAGAATAGGCGATTCACTAATCACTCTCGAAGCTCCAGATATGACATCGATCCGGCCGCGCCACATTCCATCATCACCTCCATCTCTACAACCTGACACTAGGACTACGACTGCCAGGAATTGCAGCATACCGGCTTTCACCTGCCTCATCCGTTACTCCTTCCAAAGTAGAAATTCATGAACTTCCTCTAAGTTTCTTTATCTGCTCCCATTGTTTCTTTAGATTTGTATTCCCTTGGTCAATCTGGATCGCTTGTGCCATAGCCTCATCTGCTTTAATGTAGTCTCCCCTAGCATTCCTCACAATAGCCAATGTTTCGTAAGATACAACCGTTGGAGAAATTAGAACAGCTTTCTCCGCAAGTTGTAGTGCTCTATCTAAATCTGAGCCATGTTCAGTGTAGAGCCACGCCAGGTTCGTATAGGCATCCACAAATGTAGAATCTAAAACTATTGTTTGTTGATACGCGGTAAGAGCCTCTTCGTACTGGCCTAATTGTACATATGTTACCCCTAAATTATTATAGGCGTGAACAAAACGCGGGGCTAACTCTGTGGCTATTCGGAACTCGACAATGGCCTCCTCATATCTGCTCAACTGCGCTAAAGCTGTAGCCATATTATAGTGAACTTCTGCCACCCGAGGATGGAGTCTTACAAGGGATTCTGCCTGAGATAACTCCTCTTTATATATATTCAGGCGCTGAAAGGTTTCGAGAAACTTTTTAGCAGTCTCTTGTTTCCCTATCGTATTAAGGGTATTCCCAATAGCAAGATAGGCCTCAGCATATTCTGGGTTTATTTCTATCGTTTTTGAAAAAGCATCTAGGGCTTGTTCATACCTCTGCCCTGCAGCGTAGGCTGTACCCATATGATAATTCAAGGAAGCTGATTCTGGGTCCATAACCTGAACGTTTTGGTAAAGATTTATAGATTCTTCGATCTTTCCAGCTCTGAGCATAGCTTGTGCTATCCCAGCTTTTGCTTCCACCGAGTTATTATCTATATCTAAGGCTGTCTGGTACTCTTGAATTGCTTTATCAATGCTACCTTCGGCCATTGCTATCATGCCCAGTTGACAATATGCCTTAATCATACGAGAATCGATACGTAAAACTTCACGAAATGCATCCTGGGCCTCTTTAAATTTACGTTGCTTAAATAAAACGTTTCCCAACGAAAGATGGGCTTCCAAATAATTTTGATCGATGGAGGCCGCATTTGTGAAAGAAATTGCAGCATCACCCAATGCACCTAGTTTTTCCTCGGTAGTTCCTCGACCAAAATGAAATAAGCTGTTTTTGGGATCAAGTGTTGTGGCCTTGACAAATGATTTAATTGACTTAATCAACATTCCAGAAAGCTTATAGGCCTGTCCCAAATTATAATGGGGTTCCGCCCATTCAGAATTCATTCCCACAACACGAGTAAAAGCATCAATAGCTTCACTATATTTTTTCTGGCGAGCATAGACCATTCCTAGATTAAACCGAGCATCAATATCCTGAGGACGTAACTTAATGACTACTTCCAAAGAGGCTTCAGCTGTAGCTAATTTATCTAATGCTATAGCTGCTAATCCCAAATTAAAGTAGTTATCTGGTTCGCTTTTATTTTCCTCTATTTGCTGGCGAAAATAAATGATATCGTTGAGTAGCCGTTGCTCATTTTCCGGCGACAATGTTCTGAGAGCATCATCCTGCCGAACTGAAGAAACGAACGTGAGGTAAGGCCCTGTGTCCGTTAGTAATGGGGTATAAAGTAGAAAGACTACAAGAAGGAGATTGCGCATATTCTCATGCTGTACGGTATAGAGAAGGGTCTGTCATTATTTTAACAGGTTGCCCCAGAGAAGTAAAATGGATTTTGACAACCCGCGCTTACCGTACTTATTCAATCGAAATAAGATCGAATTCGATTGCGAAGGCTTAGTCCATCTGAAGGCACGGTAGCCTTCATTATTTTGACGGGTCGAACAGTGGTGACATCTGATGCCACAGTCATATCCTTCTGCGTCCACTTTTTAAGATCCGCCAATGGCTTGAATGCTCTTCTGTAAATTAGATTAGAGTAAATATCCACACGATCAGAACCCGCCGGTAAGTCGAATTTATAAACCGAGCGGTCAACTTCACGTGCTTTAATTCGAGTATCTTCGATAATGCGAGTTGCTTGCCAATCCATTACATGACTATTACCATTATCATCGCCAAACACTAGGGCAAACCCTTTACCTGGATAACCCGCAAAGTTTCCTTCAGACAGATTACCTTCACCCCCATAAATTGGCACTCGCTGATCCCCTTTGTATTGCAAAGTATCTCCATTTGAGAGTACAGGGGTTACTAATAACAACATGTTCCTAATAGTTATGCCTGATGGTATATGATGCCCGGTATTTACATTTCGGACATCAATTGTTACGGTCAATTCGTCGTTGGCAACAATAGCATCAATGGCCAGGGTTGCAGCATTGGCTAATAACCCTTCGGTTGCTCCAGGAAATGAATGAGTTTTAACTGTAGATGGATCTCGGGAACTTATGGGTGTCCAAAATTTCTCAGCATCACCGTTTACGAAAGAGCCAAGTTCATAGCCGTCTGGCTCAGGTTCCATATGGCAGTCTTGACATTCAATCCCCATCGCCGAATATGGGCTTTCCTTCCATTCTCTATATGTATCCATGAAAGGCAATCCATGCTTGTTCTTATGCTGATGGCAGGCAGAACAGTAATCACTGCTCGTATAAATTGGATTATAACTGGCTACCATGGGAGATGTCTGGGCTGCACCCGGTAGCGGTGTGAAATTAATAACATCATCATATGGTCCATAGACGAATATCGGGTGCATTTTCCCTTTAACCAACCGGTTCTCTCTGTCCTCGTCCATGCGAGGTCGGTGCAAGGTAATTGAACCATTTATACCAGCGTGTTCATTAACGTCAACATTCTGTATTTTATGACAAAAATCACAACTGATGCCAGCTGCATCAACCGACCCAGCAAGTGTTTCGTATTCCATCCGTTCTAAGGTTTTATATTCTCGTTCTGTAGGATAAGCCAGTGAACGATTGTATACAACTTTGAGATCCGTTTTGCCAGGAGAATTAACCGCGGCTGTAGGCGCATGACAATCAGCGCATTCTCCTGCCTCATCCGGAAAATCTAATCGAAAGCCTGGCCCCACATTCTCATTTCCATCGGCATCTGTTCCATCATAAAGATTTAGAGTCCAAGGATTTGTTACGCCTTTGGCATGTTGGGAAGAAGCCCATTGGTCATAAAGATCTCGATGACAGAGGTAACATGTCGGTTCAAAATGGCAAAGGTTGCAACCTTCCTCAAAACCAGTATGAGTACTGTTGCGTAATCTTTCTAATTCTTCAGGTTCTTCACGTAGATCTACTAGGGATTTATGAGGGGTAATAAAATCGTACGAGGTATCATCTTCATCAGGTACTTTTTTTATTACTATAGTCGTATATGATGTTGCAGGGTCTATCAACACACCGCCGTTAATCCAACCCTCCTTACCAGCAGTAATAGCATATTGCTGAACCGGTTCTTCAACAATATTTAAAGTAAATCTACCTTTAGAATCTGTAACAACAAAATCTCGTGCGCCGTGGTGTCGAACTCGGACACCCGAGACAGGATCCTTCCCATCCGTTACTACTCCACTGACTTGCAATGCCATTGAGTCTAGGATGATTAAAAAACAAAAAAATGTAGCGATTACGATTCTTGTCAAATTAGTAGGACTCATTATTTCTTTTTAATTGCCTCGCTAATCTACTGTTTACTATTCTAATCCGTCGGCTACATAAGAGAATCCCTCATCGAACCGGACTGAGGGATTCTTCCCTATGCTTCTTGCCTTGCATCCAGCGGTATATGGCTAATAATTCTTCTTAGAAGCCGACACCGACAGACACGCGATGCAGATCATCGAGCAATTCGAACTGCGTATACGCGTAATCAACGTTTAAACTAAGCTCACCTTGATTGAATCTCAGGCCAGCACCTGCAGAGAGACCTTCATCTTGGCCCCCGCTATAGCCGGCTTTCCAGCCGACGCGGCCTGCGATGTAATCGTTTACCCACCATTCCATACCTAAGTTAAGCACAGAAGCGTACTCACGAAGCTTCCATAATTCTGCGCTCATTGTTAGGCTACCAACCGGTAGTTCGGTTGGCTCGATAGCAGCACCGATACGGAAAGTAGTAGGAAGTTCAGCTTTGGCACTAGACTCTTCGATAAACTGCATATCGCGACCAAAGTTCTGGAACGAAGCACCAATTCGGAAATTTTTGTAATCGGTTGTATAAATCGTACCTACATCAAACGCTACGGTTCGACTGGTACGATCTACATCACCGGCACCACTGGTGCCTTCCGAAATGAACTTTAGAGAACCACCCACCGCGAAGGAGTCGGTTAGACGTTTCGCATAACTAGGTCCGATCGCAAGATCAGTTACTGTAAAGTTCTGACCTGCGGTATCGAACTGGTGGGTTGGATCAGTCGAAGTGGTAAAGGGAATGTCGCCAGAAAGCAGCGAATGCACACCCAGCCCGAAGGCACCATTATCTCCGAGATTCCAGACTAGTGCAGCGCTAAACAACGTCATCTCTGCGAAATACTGCGCATAGCTAACGCCGATTGCACCCTTGCCCTCAACATAAACCATGGTGGCTTGGTTCGAAAGAGCCGAGAACGCACCCAAATCCGTGTAGGATGTGGCGGATGATGCAACACCCGCAATGCGAGCATTGGAATCCAGCGTCAGAAACTTCGACGCGGCCGTTCCGGTCTTGGAAACCTGGGCTTGCGCAGGTGCTGATAAAACCATCAGCAATCCCGCAACAACGCCCCACCGTACAAATAAACTCATTAGATAACCTCCCTGAATCGGACGACTTGTCCGCGCTGCAGTAGTATTCTAAAAACTACAGCGCGGAATGTGCCGCGATTAACGCCGGACGTAGAGTTTCAACGTTTTCGCGTAACTCTCGCCACCGATCTCGGCTTCGATCACGCATATATACAAACCGCTGGCAACCGGCACGTTGGAATCGTTCTTCAGATTCCAGTTGGTTACACCACCGACCGTCGTTGTCTTATCACCAGGTACCCCGAACTGCTTAACTTGCAATCCGGCCGAATCAAATATCGTGACCCGAGAAGGTACAGGCATGTTGAAAAACTTAACGGACTGCGACTTAGTAGCTAAATCCCACTGCGCCTGAAAGACGAATGGGTTTGGAGCAACCGTAATCAGATTTTCAAACTCGGCTGTTCCAGCTGACGCAGTATTACGGGAGACCGTTGTTGGAATAACGTCCTGGCCAGGTACTTCAGGGCCAACAGTTAAGCCACGGTAAGGATACTGGCCATGCCAGCGACCATCTGTCCCGTTTGCGTTCATGGTGTAGAAGCTTTCAAGACCGTTTATCGTACGAGCTATTTGCTGCTGGGACGAATTCTGATCCTGTACATAGTTATCGAAATCATACTGGACGGCGCTTTCGTTATCGACGGCAGCGACATAATACCAGTAACTGAAACCGATCAGTACGGAACGGTCTTCAAAAATATAACCGGATTGCCCGACCAGGCGTGAATCTGTTGCAATATCACCAATGCTGGTAATTTGCGCATCGCCAGATCCAATTGTTGAGCCATAACGGTCTGAAAAACTTAGGGCAATTGCGGTGTCAGCTCCCAAGCCATTATTCGTTTCAATAATCTGAGCAGAACTTGGCTTAGTAGTTATGTTTTCTCCAGTGAACCCTGGGAGACGGCTGTCAGCATCATAGGGATTTGGATAGGTAACAGATTCTGGCACAACCAAAGTATTAGTCTGATTGCCACCGCCACCACCAAACTCGGCGATCTGTACATATGGGCCTGAGAAGTTCGGCGCTGCAAACCTTTTGACAAGGTCATCAGCAACGAAGTCGTAGACCCGACCTATATTGTAATCCGCACCCAAAGTGAGGCCTTCGTGAATGAACCGTCCGTAAGGATGGCTCTGCTTCACTGACGCAGCCGTAGGATCGGTCACATCCGTAATAGCGGAAGCACCGTCGCTAAGGCCCAGGTTCGGCGGAACTATCGTACTATTGTAACCTACTTCGTGAGCAACGGTCGATGTAGGAAACTGATCAATGAAACCAGATGCACGGTATAGACGATATTTAGCAAAGTCGACTGTACCTTTACCTGGGTCAATAGCAGTTTCTGCATTATTCGCCCAAGCCACAGCGATCGTACCATTATTGGTCGGGAAGACCGATAAGGTTGGAGGTGGGGCTGGGTGGAAAAGTGCACCACTGTCAGCAGCGCGACCAAAATTAAGGGTCTCGGTGACGACAGAGCCATCATCGTTCAGCTCGTAAGTACCATCTGGGTTATAGACAGGAATTGTACGGTCGTTCGAGCCATCCCAGTAGTAGGTGTTGTTTGCAACATTATATTTGCGCTGCATCCAGACATCCTGGGCACGGAGGTAAACATCATAAGCACCGTCTTTACCAGCACCGATAATGTCAACATGCCAGATTGTTAAATCTTCGCCCGGGGCTTTAGTATAAGGTCCCCATCCAAGTGCATTTCGAATACAACCAGCACCGGAGGTCTCTTCTTTTGTATCACTACCTTCGTACGGATCAGGTACGATGCCAGCGAATACGCCGTCGAGATCAAAGAGGGTAACACTGTCATACATACCCTTTTTGAGGCCAATACCTGCAGCGAGGCCTGGATTACCAGCTTGGGTTAAGTTACGGGGATCTCCCCATTTCTGGCCAAGACCTTCGCCGGATTGACCGGTTTGAGTTTTGGCTACCCAAGTACTGATGTCAGTGTTTCTTTCTAATGAAGAACCACTAAGAAACAGATTTGGATTAGGAGCACTACTACCACCTGGTACGTTGATTGTTTTGTTCTCAAGGTACTTAGTAGCAGAGCCTTCATACCAACCAAAAACGGTTCTCAAGTCAGAAATCCACCATTCATGGAGGTTGAAAAGGCCAACTGAGGGCGCTTCATAAATATCCAAAGCTGCTTTGGCATCCAAATCACCATTAGCACCATCACCACTACCTTCAAGAATCATCAAGGATGCTTCACCCACATGTAATGGGTTAAAGTTACCGTTGGTAGTATTCCAAACATAGGAATCAATACCAGGGTGTCCTGGATTATCCTCATCAAACATAGTGGAAAGACCTGAATAGAAACGTGGGCCGTATGGAGCTTGGTCGAAACGGCCTGAGTTAATTAGACCTTCAGGTACGGCCAAAGGCATTTCACGTCGGAACATTCCAGGTGGTGTTTTATCATCGCCACCCGTACCACCACCAGTAGCACCACCGGTGAGGAGTGGATTGTTCGTCCATGGTATATCAAAGTCATAATTGAAGATTGCAAAAAAGTTCTTAATTGGAACTCCTTGCTCCTCCAATGCGCCGTCCTGATTAACATCCACGTCACCATGTACGTTCAATACGTGACGTAAAAGGATGAAATCATTTGTATGGCCGTAGCCGTAGCTAAAGCTATAGGATTGGCGCAGGACTCGGATACCTGCATTTGTGTTGAATGTTGTTTCTGTAATAAACGGTTCCCGATAACCACCAGGACCGGTAGTACCACCAGCAAAACCTGGGCTAGAAGAACCACCCTGATCTGACCAAAAACCCTGAGGTGCTTGCTCGCGCTGGTGAGGCGGGGCACGATAGACGTTCGTGGTACCGATAAAAGAACCTTCGGCACGACTTATAGGCATACCGGCGACAGCATTAGGCTGGTAGGCCGTAATACCGAATGCCGATGCCCATAAAGGAGCATCTAAACCGCCCGCTGGAAACGTAAACGATGGATAGCCCATAGTAGGACTCATAGAACGTCCGGAACCTCTCCAGCCAACGCCGGTATAGGTGTCCGTTAGTTCGGAGTTCATGATAGCCATGTATGTCTGACCACCAATATAGGCATCCTGCCGCTCATCCACAGCCAGTTCGTTTGGGACTGGCACAATTCCAGTGGTTGCGGACCCGGCCGGCGCGTCGGGCAACGCCTTAAGGTATTGAGATACCCCAAGGATAGCTACCGACGTAAAAACAACCGCTCCGGCTATGACATATTGACGCCAATTCTTCAAAATTAACCTCCTTATGCCGATGGCGCTTGATTTAAACGCCACCAACCTTACGACGTGGAGCCTCGGTATTGAGCCGAGCCTCCACGGTTGGAATTACCAGGAGAAGTTGAGACCCATCCAAATGTCGCGCGGGCCGTTGTCCTGCGAACCAATTCCTCCAACAGGGCCACCTACGAGGCCAACAGGATCTCCACGACGTTCCCAACGGTCAGAAGCTGCGTTGGTAGCACCGCCTGAGATACTATAGATATTTACACGATCAAATAGATTATTGACCTGTGTAAAGACTCCAAGCCTGATATCACCCAGGTCAAAAGTTTTCTGGGCATACAGGTCTGTCGTCCACGTCCAAGGTGAGCGCTGTGATTCAGCCAGCAAGCCAAGTGGATCACTGGTTGTCTCATTAGACGTACGATATTGATTACCGCTCTGTGCTTTGGTCAGGAACGAAGCATTGATCCCATAAGGCAACTCAACCAACAAGTTGGCTACGAGACGATGCCGGCGATCGAAACGCGTAAACTCACGTATATACGTATCAGGTGCCGGTGTTCCATTAACAAAGTCATGGAAGGTAAGAATGGTTTCACCACCACGCTCACGAACGGTAAGTGGTGTGGTCAAATCAGATGTGAACGCTAATGTATAATTCGCACGGAGTGAGAAATTATTAGCCATCTGGCGACGCACCGATACCTCGAGTCCGCGTGTATCTTGAGCGAACGTCGGGAGTAAGATGGAGACTTCACGCTGTGAACCACCAATAAATGCTACATCTGGTGCAAACAACCAAGTTAATGGAAGGTTGTTAACATCACGGAAGTAACCAGTAACATCGAGGTAATAACCAGGAGATATCTCGGCCTGTAAGCCCATTTCATAGTTTGTTGACTTCTGGAATGGCAGATCGGGATTACCATGATTACGCTCGAAAGGTGAGGTCTGTACCAGGCCGTCGTAAAGATTGTTTAGCGGCGGACGCTGGTTGAAGATCCCATATGAATAATGCAGGGCAGCGCGGTCAGTAATTGGATGAGAGATACCAATACGTGGCGCTAAACCTGTCTTTATCGATGGAGCCAAAGTACGATACTCCGGATCGTCATGTTCTGGATCTGGACCAGGACGTGGACGGTACGGATTTATAGCGTTGGCATTAGCATCAAAAATATCAAGACGTAAGCCAGCGTTTACTACAAGGCTACCATATTCGATACGATCCTGGAGGTACGCAAAATACTCGATCGGATAGACGTGAGTCTGTCGTCCGGCGAGAGGCAGCGTACTAGCACTTGGATCGATGTTTAGATCATTGAAAAGAACAACAGCATTACCCATAGCTGATCCACGGGCGCTCTCCTCAAAATCATTCATAACCAAGCCGATACCACCTTTAATCTGGTGATTAGAGGTAACCTGGCTGGTAATGGCGAAGTTGATATCGGTCTTAAACGGATAACGACCCGTGTAGTTACCGAAGTCAGTAGTGCCATATGCTTCGTCACCATATACAAGGTATGGTACCTGAGAACCGCTACCCTGTTCCAAAGGTGAATAACCAACGGATTGAATAAACGCGTTGGACAGAGCAGGAAGTGGTTCTTTCCCATACTTTGGATTGTAGCTTTCATTGTACTCACGGAGGTGACTAAAACGAATTTCATAGAAAGTACGAGGACTTAGCGTATGGGTATAAGCTAGGTTAAGATGGAGACGGCCACCATAATGCTGGTTTAGGCCTTCCATATTATACTTCCAGCCGTAATTACCCTTCCGCTGGCCCTTCTTGCTGAAAAAGCCGGTGTCCTCAATAAGGCCGGACATTGACAATTTCATGCTTGTTTTTGGCCGGTAAGTCATCTTAATGAAAGTGTTCATCAGACGAGTATACTCGTTGGGGGTACGACCCCAGCTTTCATTAAAACGGCCTGAAGCAAACCAATTTAATTTGCTTCCAAGCGGTCCGCCTAAACCAAAATCAATCTGGACCGGGCGTTTCTCAGTCCGATTATTTCGGGCGTACTCGTTGTACTTATCCGGGGTGAATGAACGATCTCTACCAAAACTATTAGTTGAGGCTTCTGGGAGCCCATCCGTAAGGTAAGACCAGTTAATAGCCTCGACCTCTGGAATCACTCTATCATAGTCCCAATAATAGTTTTCCCGGCTGTAGCTTGCCACCCAACCCTCGGCTGGCCCGCTCATGCTAAGCCTGTCGAATGGATCCTTCAACAGAAGACCGTCATCTGCCCGATCTGCGTGGTTGTTGAACTCATCCGTTTTGTCAATAGCATCTTGGATAACCTTGCGAAGATCATCTTCAGACCAAGAACCTGCCCGATATGCATCAACGATATCGAGATCTGGTGGCTTAGTCCAATTGAGACCCTTTTGGCCTAACGTACGATACTCGAAGTTTCCATTGAAACTTGAGCCACCTTCACGCGTTACTACCGAAGTAATACCGGCCAAGGCGTTCACGTACTCAGCATTAAAGGTACCCGTTTTTACTTCTAATTCCTGGATCATATAAGGGTTGATAGTAAATGACTGACCCGTATTTTCGTGCTGACTCGTAACCGTTGAACCGTCAACGGTTGTCTGCTGATCCGACGCTCTACCACCGCGAAGATTACCAGCAAAACTACCTGCCGTGGTCATAACCACTTCAGCAATATTTACAACTGGGAGTGATTGAATTTCCTCGGCTTGCACGATCGTACGAGTTGAAGTCAAACTCTTTTCGACTAGGTCCCTGGTCGCCACAACTTCGACGGCCTCAGCAGATTCGAGTATCGTAGATTCGAGCTCGAAATTTATCGTTGAGGTTAAATCAGCGCTAACTTGAGCGCCAATAACACGCAAAGGAACATAGCCAATAACGTTTACCACCAAGTTATAGGTGCCAGGAGGTACATTAAGAATAAAGTACTCACCTACATCATTCGCCATCGCACCCAAAACTGTGCCTTCAACACGCACACTGGCTGCTGGCAATGCTTCTCGTGTCGCCTTATCAACTACGACACCCGAAACCTTACCTAACGAAAGCTGTGCCAATGCTTGAGTAGAGACACTGAGCAATAACGCAAAGACGAATGCGAAACGTAAAGCTCGTGAAATTGTTATAGACATCAAATTACTCCTCTTTAACAGAGCCCTTCTGATTGATTGTCAGCTTGCCCCGGCCTGCTGACGGAATCGTCATACATGCAGATTTTTTCGAAAACCAAATCTATCACGTTCTACTCTCAGTTGTCACCTCCCTCCATGCAATGGTAATGGGGCAATCATAAAAATTAAATGTATAATTCTCAATTCCTTACCAAATTATAAATCACTTGCAACACTTAACTGAGTCCACGTGCAAGGGCATGTACACGCGACCAAAACACCAAAACTTATAATAACTCCCAATACTACTACTGCAAACTGCGTGCCAACCTGACACCCAGCCGTCCTACAAAACCTAACACAACAAGCGAATACGGGGACGGAAAGACGAACACGTTCATCTGCGGAATAAACAAAAACCACAAACAACACGAAATAAATTTCATCTTTGCGAAACCACTGAAACAAATTTCACTACACAAACCAGCGACAGCCTCAATACCAAAAAATCCTCCCGCACCGCTAGAATCAAATCTTGCTTGACTTTACATACGGCCCAGAATAAGGTGTTGGGCTGGCTTAGCTCGTGAATAGTTATCGCTTACTGCGACTAACAAGTATATATTGAGGAATCATTGCAGTCAACTATTTATTTCATTTTTATAAAAAAACTGCTCTAGATGTATTCTTACAGTAAGGCATATTATGAAAAATAAAGCTTGGTTTCAATGCATTGAAGGCTGCAAAAAAACATATGCATTAAATGAAATTATTTATCGATGCCGAGATTGTGGTGGACTTCTTGAGGTTAGCCATAATCTAGAACTACTCAAAAAACACGACGCCGGAACTTGGAAAAAATTGTTTGATGAAAGATATCGCCGAACAGAATACCCTTACGGAAGTTCCGTTTGGGGGAAAAAAGAATGGGTCTGCCCTGATGTGGAGGACCACAACGTCGTTTCGATCTACGAAGGCGGCAGTAATCTTTTCTGGGCTGAAAGATTAGGTAACGAGATTGGGCTTAACGACCTCTGGGTTAAACAATGTGGGAATAATCACACCGGTTCCTTTAAAGACATTGGGATGACTGTTCTGGTCTCTATGGTAAACCAAATGATCAAAGAGGGCCAAGAAATCCGAGGCATAGCTTGCGCGTCAACCGGTGACACTTCAGCCTCACTAGCCGCTTACTGTGCTTCAGCAGGAATACCTGCAATCGTATTTCTACCACAAGACAAGGTTTCTATCACACAGCTCATACAACCTATCTCCCATGGAGCAATAACTCTCTCCCTTGACACCGATTTTGACGGCTGCATGGCTATTGTCGAAAAAATAGCAGAAAAAGAAAACATTTACCTAGCAAACTCTATGAACTCTCTTCGTCTAGAAGGCCAGAAGACAATCGGTATCGAAATTTGTCAACAGTTTGACTGGGAAGTCCCTGATGTAATAATTATACCAGGTGGAAACCTAGGAAATGTCTCCGCACTCGGGAAGGGATTTCTTCTAATGGAGGAACTGGGGCTAATAAACAAACGACCTCGGATTGTTTGTGCTCAAGCTGAGCAGGCTAATCCCCTATACCGAAGCTACAAAATGGGATTTCAAGAATATGAAGCTATCCAGGCTCAAACTACAATCGCAAGTGCCATACAGATTGGCAATCCTGTCAGTATTAAAAGAGCAATTCGTATATTGCAGGAGTTTAATGGCAAAGTCGAACAAGCGACCGAGAGCGAAATTGCAAATTCTGTAGCTCGGGGAGACTTGACAGGACTATATAACTGTCCCCACACGGGCGTTGCATTGGCAGCACTTTTCAAAATGGTCGAACGAGGAGAGATTCAGCGTTCTGATCGGGTCATCATTATTTCAACGGCCAATGGGCTAAAATTCACCGACTTTAAGGTGAATTATCATAAGAACCTGTTAGATGACGTCCAAGTAGAACATGGAAATGCCTCAAGGATATTGCCTGCTAATTATGATGAGGTTTCACGGGCAATCAACCAAATCCTGACATAATGACTAAACTGAGTTTGCCTTTTCTATTCATTCTAAATCTTGCTTTTCTCTTTTTGGGCTGTGTTAGCTCATCACAATTCCACAAAACAGAAATACCACCAGACCAACAACTAACAGAACAGCTAACGACCATCTTAGATCATCCCGATCTAGCTCCTATGACAATCGGCATAAAAATTATGTCGCCTATTACTGGGGAGACGATTTTTGCCCGTCATTCGGACCGACTATTTCACCCTGGTTCAAATATGAAAATGTTCACCGCAACAGGTGTCCTTCGTACGATGGGACCAGATTACCGATACATCACAAGTGTTTTTACGGAAAAAAATGCCTCTGTCAATAAAGATACCCTATTCACTTCGCTGTTCCTAGTCGGCAGAGGAGATCCTCTTTTAGAGTCGAAACATTTGACTAACTTAGCTAATACCGTGGCGAAAAAAACCACTGCCAAAGTTATCAAGGGGAACGTTATTATAGATCAATCCTACTTGGATTTAACTCCCTTCGGGGAAGGTTGGATGTGGGATGATATCCAATATCGATTTTCAGCACCAATCAATGCTCTTTCAATTAATGGTAACAGTATAAGAATACTAATTTCTCCGGGTGCCTCCATCGGATCTCCAGTATCAGTTAGAGTAGATCCTCCCAATGCCTCTATTAATTTTGACGTCCGAGCTAAAACAACGAAAGAATCCTCTCCTAATAGATTTACCACACCACCCATCAGAGTTGAGCGAGATTGGCAATCCAGAACTAACAAAATTCAGATAACTGGAACCCTAGGGATTAATGATCAGAAACAAGAGTTCTACAGGTCTATTGAGGAACCCGGGGTTTTCGCCGGTAGTCTCTTCCGTGATCAATTACATAGATTGGGTGTGAAAATAACTGGAAATATATATTACGGGCACACACCTCCCCTTGCTCAACCACTAGCCCACCACATATCAACACCGATCTCAAAAGCTTTGTCTCATTTGTTAAAAGACAGCGACAATCTAACTGCTGAATTACTTCTCAAAACCATGGGGAGATACAAAACGAGTAACCCCGGCAATTCCCTTGATGGACTGAAGGTACTTCGAAAAGAATTAGAAGACTATATTGGCCTGATCCCTGACAGTTATCGTTTTTCAGATGGCTCAGGCCTGTCATGGTATAACTATTTATCTCCAGATCAGATCACCAATCTACTGCTTAAAAACTATCATGACTCTTCAACCGGAAATATTTTCCGAGAATCTTTGGCTGTTGCTGGTGTGGATGGCACCTTAAAGCATCGTATGAGAAACACCTTAGCTATGGGAAATTTGAGAGCTAAAACCGGGACGCTGACCGGTGTCAGCTGCCTTAGTGGATATGTCTGGACTAAAAACAATAAACCTCTAATTTTTTCAATTATGATAAATAACTTTGTTGGTTCGAGCATGAGAGCCCGCCGCGTTCAAGACGAAATTGGTGTTGTATTAGCTAATTGCAGGCTAAATTAACCCGGAGGAGTTGGATATGTCAATTGCAACAGAGAACGATAAAAATGGCGAAATAGATCGAAGATACTTTACGAGTAAAACAGAAACAACTGCACGACTATTTGCCGTATTGAATCGAAAAAGTCACAATTGTGAAATAAAATTAACCACCCAAATTTCTCACATAGTAGGCCGAGGCGATGTCCTAGAATTAATCGTTACTACAAAAAGCGAAGCCTGTTCGAATTCTGAAATAAATAATGTCCATCATATAGGTCTTGTAGAAGTTTCCGAAACTGGGCTGTTATTATGTGATGATTCAGTTTCAGTTCTAGATAAGAAAATGGGAAATATTATTGGTTTCTACAAAAACCCATTATCTAACCACCTTAACATTGTTATGCAATGCGACAATATTAAAACCGGAAAAGAACTCGGACTACCATTGGATGCTCTAATAACTTTCTCAGGTATTCATGAGGACATAGACGATAAGATCGGGTTTTGATATGATTACCTAGAGCTATTGTTTGTCTTTTAGCTCATTACTCAAGGCTACATAGTTTTCGTATCGCTCAGGGGGCAAGATACCTTCAAAAAAGGCTTGCCGTACAAGACAGCCAGGTTCATGAACGTGAGTGCAATTATGGAATTTACAACCAACCAGGTAATCACGCATTTCTGGGAACAAACTAGGAAGCTCAGTAAAAGAGATATCCCACAAGCTAAGTTCCCTAATTCCTGGAGAGTCAATTACCATCCCCCCGAAATCAAGTTTGTGGGCAGCAAGGTAAGTAGTCGTATGCCTTCCCCTTCCTGTCGTTTTATTTACTTCTCTAACTCGGAGACCTAAACCAGGTTGAATAGCGTTTAACAAGGAAGTTTTTCCTACCCCAGATGGACCAGCGATTGCCGATAATTTATTTCGTAAAACAGATTTGATCGTACTTAATCCCACATTTGTCACCGAACTCGCTAAAATAACCCTGTAGCCACACCGTCTATATATTTCAGATATCTCAGGACAATGGCCGTTCTCCAAATCTATCTTATTAAGACAAATAACTGGAATCAGTTTTCCAGCTTCTGCTGCCACAAGCAACCGGTCTAACAACTGAAGGTTGGGTAACGGATCTCTAACCGAAAAAACGATAACCAGATGGTCAGCATTAGCTATCATTATTTGTTCGACTCGCCGTTTACCAGGAGCGAGGCGGGAGAGTTTTGACTTTCGTGGAAGAACTTCTTCTATCGCGCCCGTATGACCCTGAGTTTTTACTATCCGAACCTGATCACCGATGGCTACAGGATTTAAGATTCTGATTTTGGCTACCTGCTCTACTGTATGGTGCTGATCATCTCTCTCAGGATAAACAAGAGATTTCTTAAGCTTACTTCGGACAGCACAAGCAAAAATACCCTGCTCGGTTTCTACATCGAAAATACCCCGATGTTCCCGAATAACCATCCCAGAAGTGTTTTCCATCAAATATATTAACCCCTAATTCAATATCTGCTTAATAATTGCCCCACAGCTAGGATGGATCAATATCTTATAGGTCACAAGTATAGCCTGAAAATATCTCACCACTATACTACCGGGGAATCTTTTGTTCTTTCATCCAATTATGTCCGATCCACACATAATTCATACAACAAGTGGCGCATAATAATTTCCGGTTTAAATAAGCTTGTTTTTAAAGCTAAGTCGGCTTCGTATAATACTTCAAATCCATCTTGCAAAGTGCGGCCGGAAAGCAATTTTGATTGAGCAACATATCGGTCAAAAAACCTATTAAAACCCCAACCTAATTGCAATTTTTTCTTAATACTATCATCGGTCAATCGATCCCGTTTTAAAAATCTAATTTTCCATAGGATCATAAGGTGTCGGACAAAAAGACCAATCATTGCTTGAGGTTCATCCCCCGAATCAAGGGCACGTTCATAAGCACCCAAAGCCTTAGCCAAATTTTTCTCGCCCACGGCTTCGGTAATGTCAAACACTGAACCAGTCCGTATAGGGCCAAGGGTATTCTCTACATCCTGTATCTCTATAGTTTCCCGTTCGCCAATAAATATGACAAGTTTTTGGAGTTCACCTACTAACTCCCGGAGATCAGTTCCCACTATTGCAAGCATTTGTTGGGCTGCTTCGGATGTTAACCGCTTATTGTACTGAAGAATATGCTGTTTAAGCCAAGTTGGTATACGTTCTGGAAACAGGGTATAAAATACGACCGAATCTGAGGTTTCGGTCAACCGTTTGTAAATTTGTGTTTTAAGATTTATCCTATGACATTCAATTATTAGCACTGTACTTAGTACTGGCTGTTCGGTGTAAGTTACTAGCGCCTCTCTATCTTTCTGTGACAACCGATGAAAATCCCTTATGATTACCAATCTTCGGTCAGACATCATGGGTACTAATGATACAACCGGTAAAATATCTGCTGCGCCAACATCGTCCCCCCTAAAAACATCCAAACAAAATGGTTCAGTATCAGGTTTGACAACATAGTTAATCAATGATCGAATAGCTTCTTCCTTTAAGTATTCCTCGTCACCAGAAAAGAAATAAACCGGACTTATATTATTTTTTTGGATCTGTTCTTTCAGGTTTTCAGGTTTCATCCCAGTCAACTTCCCTAAAAAATGCCCCAGCATTATATAACTGTATAAAATAATTTCAGTTACAACTAAATCCCCTACACTATATATATTTAAGTAAGGAATGTTATAAAATACTAACGTTTTCTTATTTAATACATGATGAGATTATGTCCAAGACAGAAAAAATTATCCTAAAAGAGAAACTTGAAAACCTTTACCGATCTTTTGACCTTTCCATGATTTCGCCCGACCCTCTGGAAGTAGTACGAAGTTTCAAAAAACCGGAAGATCAGGAAATTGCCGGTATAATTGCGGCATCACTCGCCTATGGACGGGCTGAATTGATTACCGCTGCGGCCCGCGAGGTGTTAAAAAGAATGGGAGATAGTCCCTGGACCTTTGTCAAACACTATAATCCTAAAACAGATGCCCGACGATTTGATGGTTTTGTATATCGCTGGTCACGAGGACAAGATATTTCTCTCCTTGTTATGATCTTACAAAAAGCTCTTCAAAGCTACGGAACACTGGGTTCACTATTTTCCTCGGGGCACCTTCCAACCGCCCCCCATATTGGGGCAGCGCTTACATATTTTATCGAGACCCTATTAAGTTATATCACAAAAAACAAATTATTTCAACAACACAGAAGAAAGACAGGGATCCGTTATCTATTAACATCCCCAAAAACTGGTAGCGCCTGTAAAAGAATGAATCTATATATTCGGTGGATGGTTCGCAGAGACTCCTTAGATTTGGGTCTATGGAAAGATATTTCTCCTTCCAGCTTAGTAATGCCTATCGATACTCATGTAGCAAAAATATCTAGGAACCTAGGTCTAACCCAAAGAACTCAGGCTGATTGGAAAATGGCAGAAGAGGTAACCCAATCACTTAAATTATTTGACCCCAGGGATCCAGTCAAATATGACTTTGCTTTATGTCATTGGGGTATGTTAAATTATAGGAAACGCTGATATACATGTAGAAGTCACAATTTTATGGTTCTTTTGAAAACACTCTGATACATTGACAAATTAGTAACTCAACTAGGGAGAAAAACTTACTCCAACATTTATTTATGCTTGCCGAAGTCAAAAGATTCTTCCTATTTTACGGTATTTTAGCATAAGTCTAAAGAATATTGTTGGTAAAAGTTAGTTGTTGGGCCACCAAGGGACGGAGGAAACATGCTAGACCTGAGGTTTGTCAGGGATAATCTTGATACTGTAAAACAGGCAGCTATAAACAAAAATGAACAAGTGGATATTAATCAGTTTATAAACTTGGATTCCCGGCGCCGGGAGATTTTACAAACAAGCGAGTCCCTTAAACAGCAACGAAATACTGTATCTGAAAAAATTGCACTCATGAAGCGTAGTGGCGAAAACACTAATTCTGAAATTGAGGCAATGCGAAAAGTTTCAGCTCAGATTAAGGAAATCGATGCTGATTTAGTCCAAATTGAGGATCAACTGCAGGATATACTTGTTCGCTTACCAAATATCCCCCATCCCTCTGTTCCGATTGGTAGTGATGACCGTCACAATGTAGAAATTCGGCGATGGGGTGCTTCTCCCCAAGTAAAATTTAAACCTAAAGCTCACTGGGATCTCGCCGAAAATCTAGACATAATCGATTTTCAACGAGCGGGGAAAATATCAGGAAGTAATTTTGTCCTTTTCAAGGGTTATGGTGCGCGACTTCAACGTGCCTTAATACAGCTCATGCTGGATCTCCATATTGAAAAACATGGTTATACCGAAATTATTCCACCATACATAGTAAATCGTCAAAGTATGTTTGGAACAGGGCAGCTACCAAAAATGGAAGAGGATATGTATCGGACTGATTTAGATGATCTCTTCCTTATACCTACGGCCGAAGTCCCAGTTACTAACATGCATCGTAATGAAACGCTTTCTGAAGAAGACCTCCCTATCTATTACACTGCTTACAGTCCTTGTTTCCGGCGTGAAGCAGGTTCTTATGGTAGAGATACTCGAGGACTAATTAGAGTACATCAATTTGACAAGGTGGAAATGGTGAAGTTTGTTCGTCCCGAAAGCTCTTACGATGAACTTGAGACCCTTGTTACCGATGCCGAAGATGTACTCAAACTGTTAAATTTACCCTATCGCGTTATTGTTCTAAGCACTGGAGATCTTAGTTTCGCCGCGGCAAAATGCTATGATCTGGAAGTTTGGTCTCCTGGCGTAGATAGGTGGCTCGAAGTTTCCTCTTGTAGTAACTTTGAAGATTTCCAAGCTAGAAGAAGCAATATCAGATATCGAGATAAAGCGGGGAAAAGTCACTTTGTACATACCCTCAATGGATCTGGCATGGGTATGGCAAGAACTCTAATTGCAATCATTGAAAACTATCAGACTGAACACGGTAGCATTCGTATCCCTGAACCCCTAGTACCTTATATGGGGGGTCTGGAAGAAATAAGTTAAAAACTACAACTCGAAACCTATCTAATAATATTTTGATCTAGTAATGTCCGAAAATCTTAAAAAACAATCCCTCAACTCCTCTAATGCTGAGCAAACTGCCTATATAGGCCAAAGATTAGCACCTTTTCTAATGCCAAGTCACGTAGTGCTAGTAATTGGTGACCTTGGGGCGGGAAAGACTTGCCTAATTCAGGGAATTTGTAACGGCTTGGGGGTTAATGAGCCTGTGTTAAGTCCAACTTTTACTCTAGTGAATGAATATGCTGGTAATTTTCCTGTTGCTCATTTTGATCTTTACCGCTTAGACGACGCAGAGTCCGTCATGGATATCGGGCTAGACGAATATATGGATTCTCATATCTGCCTAATAGAGTGGGGAAATAAATTCCCTGAAATAATACCCGACGATGCGATTTCGGTTTTTATCAAAATTGAGTCTGAACAGCGAAGAGTACTAGAATTTATTAACCTCGATAATTTAATATCGGATTAATTCATCTAAATCTATATACCACTGCATCCCTAGATAATACTACCTAAAGGGGTTTCATAGGAGTTTGCCCGACGGATTGGTTTGATGGCAAGAGAGTTGGAACGTGGTTTTCTACAACTGCCAGCCCCATGGCTCGTTTTAAAACCTCATCCATGGTTGATACCGGTATCACATTTATTTGGTTTTTTATTTCAATTGGAACATCTACTAGATCCTTTTTGTTCCGGAGAGGAATTAAAACTTCTCGAACATTAGCCCGCAGGGCAGCAATCAATTTCTCATTCAACCCACCAATAGGCAACACATTTCCACGGAGAGTTATTTCCCCCGTCATAGCTATATCACACCGAACAGGAACACCAGCCAGAGCAGAACACAGTGCTGTTGCGATAGTGATACCAGCCGAAGGACCATCCTTGGGTATCGCTCCTTCCGGCATATGAACATGGATCTCAACATTCTTATAGAAATCATTTTCTAGGCCTAACGATAATGCTCTAGATCTAGCGTAGGTAAGAGCTGCCTGGGCAGATTCCTGCATGACTTCTCCCAGTTGACCCGTTAAAGTTAACCTTCCTTCGCCCTGACGGTTTAGAACACTAACTTCTATTGTAAGCACGTCACCCCCAGATTGTGTCCAAGCAAGCCCCGTAGCGAAACCTATCGAATCCTGCTTGATGATTTCTGAACCCAAATAAGTTGGGACTCCTAGAAAATTAGAAATCTGTTTCCGTGTTACCTGCTTCTGTTTCCATATATCTCCCTCAACTACCTTTCGAGCAAGCTTACGACAGACGGCAGCTATTTGCCTTTCAAGATCCCGAACCCCTGCTTCTCTGGTATATCCCCTGATAATAGATAACAAGGAATCTTTTCTAAAGGTAATCTGTTTGTCCTTAAGACCATGTGCTTTCACTTGTTTAGGCACTAAAAATCCCTGTGCTATAGCCAGTTTTTGAGTTTCTAAGTAACCTGGCAATTCAAGGATTTCCATGCGATCTCTCAATGCATGAGGAATAGTATCAGTAGAGTTAGCTGTCGTTATGAACAATACCTGAGAAAGATTGTAATCTACTTCGAGATAATGGTCATTAAAAGTGTTGTTCTGCTCAGGATCCAGTACCTCCAATAACGCTGATGCAGGGTCACCTCGCATATCCCTTCCTAGTTTATCAACCTCATCAAGCAATATCACTGGATTTACTGTTTTTGCACGACGCATAGCCTGAATAATTCTACCTGGCATTGAACCAATATATGTTCGCCGATGTCCCCGTATTTCAGCTTCATCATGCACACCTCCTAATGACATACGGACAAATTTTCGCCCCATTGCTCGAGCTATGGAGCGACCTAGTGAGGTTTTTCCTACCCCTGGCGGTCCAACGAGGCAAAGGATTGGTCCTCTTAGATGTCGGGTTAGCTGGATGACGGAAAGAAATTCAAGTATGTGCACTTTAGGCTTATCAAGCCCGTAATGGTCCTCATTTAACACTGACTCCACCTGAACAATATCCCGTTTATCTTTCGTTCGTTTTTTCCATGGGATCTCTGTTAGCCATTCTAGGTAATTTCGTATAACTGTTGCTTCCGGGGAGGTTGGGTGCATCTGTTGAAGTTTGTCTAATTCATTTAATGCCTTCTCATGAGCCTCTTTCGGTAGTTTAGCATCAGTAATCTGTTGAGCTAGGGTTCCCATGTTTTCTGGGATGTCCTCCAATTCACCCAATTCTTGCTTGATCACCCTCATCTGTTCTTGAAGGAAAAATTCCCTTTGTGATTTATGTATTCTATCTCTGACTTCACCATCGAGCTGATTCTTTATCTCCAGAATCTCCAACTCCGTCGTTAATATTGAAGTAAGCTCATCTAATTGCTCGATGATCGACGGCGCTTCAATAAGTTTTTGCTTTGTCTGAGGGGTCTGCTGTATAAAAGCCGACATTGTATCTACTAGGCGCTGAGAATCCTCCATGTTTTGCAGGGACAACAAGATTTCATCTGGTGCCTGCTGGTTTAATTTAATATATTCGGTGAACTGATCTACTGCTGTCCGTAACCTAGCTTGAACCTCTGCCTTGTTGTAATCTGGTTCTTCAATAAGAGCAATCTTAACCCGCATATAAGGCTCTACAGACAGGAATCGGGTGATTTTTGCTCGAACGATTCCTTCGACCAGCACCCGAATTAAGCCATTCGGCAATTTAACCACTTGCAGAATACGGGCCACGATGCCTGTTCTATGAATATCGCCTTTTACTGGATTTTCGATATCCGGATTTCGCTGGGCTGTTAGAAAAAGGAGACGGTCATTATTAACACCGTTTTCCAAAGCCTTTATAGAAGCTTCCCTTGCGATAATCAGGGGATACTCCATATATGGAAATACTACAACTTCTCGGAGGGGTATAAGAGGTAGTTTATCGTCAAATGTTATAGGTTCACTGCGATGTAAAGTAATCATGATAAGCACTCAGGAGATAATATATCTAGGAAGATCCCTATAGAAAAATTAGGCGCTCTGCTTGCTTTCTTTGTCTTGCACGAAAATAGGAGAAACTTTTTCCTTCACTGTTTCTTTAGTGATAACTACTTCTGTTAGACCCTTCTGTGTAGGGGCTTTAAACATCACATCCAACATCACATTCTCCAGAATGGAACGTAAAGATCGTGCCCCTGTTTTCTTGACCATTGCCTCGTCGACAACAGCTTGAAGTGCTTCATCGGTAAAAGTTAGTCTAACATTTTCCATTTTGAGTAATTGTTGATATTGCTTCACGAGAGCATTTTGCGGTTTTAACAAAATTTCCATTAAGGCATCTACATCTAAATCATTCAGTGTTGTAAGTACCGGTAATCTCCCTATCAGTTCGGGAATAAGGCCATATTGCAGTAGATCATCTGGTTCGACTCTAGCAAGAAGTTTTCCCGTATTGCGATCACTAGATTTTTTTGACGTTCCACCAAAACCTATAGTCCCTTCTGATACACGTCGTTCTATTATGTTGTCAAGATTGTCAAAAGCTCCACCGCATATGAAGAGTATATTTCGCGTATTAATCTGAACAAAATTCTGCTCCGGGTGTTTTCGACCACCCTTAGGAGGGACATTTACTATTGTACCTTCAAGCATTTTTAATAGGGATTGTTGGACTCCTTCTCCCGAAACATCACGAGTTATAGAAGGATTTGCAGATTTACGCGCTACCTTATCAACCTCATCTATATAAACGATACCACATTCAGCTTTTGATACATCATAATCAGCCGTCTGCAAGAGCCGAACTAATACACTTTCCACATCTTCACCAACATATCCTGCTTCTGTAAGGACTGTAGCGTCTGCTATACAGAATGGCACACGAAGCATCTTCGCCAGTGTTTGTGCTAGCAAAGTTTTCCCAGTACCGGTTGGCCCAATCAACATTATGTTACTTTTTTCTAATTCTACATCATCCTCGGAATTATCGTGCTGAATCCGTTTGTAGTGATTATAAACAGCAACGGAAAGGACTTTTTTAGCTTGTTCTTGACCAATCACGTATTTATCCAAGCCCTCTTTAATATCTGTCGGTAGAGGCAACGGATCAATATCTGAAAGAGTAGATTTATTCAGCTCCTCAGACAGGATGCCATTACACATTATTACACATTCATTACAGATATATACGTTTGGGCCCGTGATAAGACGTTCTACCTCATCAGTGTTTCTATTACAGAAAGAGCAACGGAGATCCTCTGTTTTTGACTGCTTCTTCATTATATCGCCCTACTTAGTTTTACTTTTGAGAGATTCTGCTATGGCTTTGGAAGCATCCGTTTCTACTAAATGGTCCACCAAGCCATATTCCACAGCTTGCTTGGGTGCCATCCAATAATCTCTATCAGTATCCTCTTCTATTTTTTCTACAGTCTGACCTGTATGATAGGCCATCACTTCATTCATGGTTCGTTTCATACGGAGCATCTCTTCAGCTTGAATCTCTATATCTGTTGCTGTACCTGCCATATGAGGGATCGAAGGTTGATGTATCAATATTCGTGAATATGGAAGGGCATATCGTTTCCCTTTTGTACCAGCAGTAAGTAAAAATGCTCCCATACTAGCAGCCATACCCAAGCAGTAAGTCTCTACATCAGCTTTAATGAACTGCATTGTATCATAAATAGCTAGTCCTGCCGTAATACTGCCACCCGGACTATTGATATATAACTTGATATCCTTTTCGGCATCTTCGTATTGGAGATACAGTAACTGAGCGATCACCATATTAGCTATGGTATCGTCGATTGGTGTTCCAATAAAAACAATACGATTCTTCAAAAGTAGAGAATATATATCATAGGCTCTTTCTCCACGACCTGTCTGTTCAATTACCATTGGTACTAACATGATGCTCTCCTTCTACTCCGTTTGTATATCGGCTTGCTGTACGAGAAATTCGACTACCTTTTCTTCTCTAAGGTCTGCTTCTATACGTTCTAGTCTCCCATTCTCTTGGAACATTCGTCGAACTTGGTCAACTGAAGCTTGACCCCGTCCTGCTATGGCCTCCAACCGTTCATCAATCTCCTTTGGTTCGACCTTTAACCCTTCTTTCTCACCAATAGCATCTAAAATAAGATGGCGCATAATCTGATTGGTAGCAACTGCCCGATACTGATCTCGAATCGAGCTTTCGTCTATTTCATTCTGGTCCTGAGTAGAGCGACGTGCATCTCCAACTACCTGATCTAGGTAGGCTGTTACCATAGATTCTGGAACTTCAAAGTCATGAGAGTCTACTATTTTAGTCACTAATTCCTTACGCATTTCCCAGTCTGGTTCCTTCTCTATTTCTTCTTTAAGCGACTCCCTAAGCCCATCTAAACTTTCCATACCTAAATCGACAGCAAAATCGTCATCTACTTCTGGTAGTTGTCGTTGAAGAACTTCTCGGACCTTTACGACGAAACATGCTTCCTTATCTGCCATGTTCTCATCAGGATAATCTGCAGGCAGTGTTGTTTTCACAAAACGATCCTCTTCAGCAGCAACACCGACTAACTGTTTATCAAATTCTTCTCCTAGTCGACCTGACCCTATCTGAAAAAATTGGTTCTCTTCCTTACGCCCGATTATCGGAACACCATTGTTATCAGCGTGCTGAAGATCAGCCCGGATAAAATGATCGTGCTCTGCTTTACCATCGATCTTTATAACTGTAGCATAACGTTCCCTTAAGGCCTCGATTCGTTTATTAATATCTTCTTCTGTAACTTTTACTATACGCTTGGTTACCCGAAGTTCTTTGTATTGTTTTAGTTCTATTGGAGGTTTTACTTCTACACTGGCCCGAAGTTTTAGATCATCACCTTCTTCGTATTCTATCTCCTCAATCACAGGCTGACTGATAGGTTCGATCTCTGCTTTTTCGTATGCACTCTTCAGATACTCGGGAATTTTTCTTTCGAGCACCTCTCCCCTAATTTCGTTCCCTAGACGAGCCTTAAGCACACTAATTGGCACTTTCCCACGTCGAAATCCTGGAAGACGCACTTCCCTACTATAGCGTTCGTAGTTAGTATTTAGTTCGGATTGAATCGCATCGGCAGGGACTTCAATCTCCACAATGCGTTTCCAAGTTTTGGGTTCAGATACAGTATATTTCAAACCAACACCTTCCTACTTTTTTGTGTTTTTAACATAACCTATCAACTCAGCAGCCTCTGGTTCCCTAAAAGCCACCTCGCGATAAACCTTTGAAACCGTGACAATTAATCTTGAAGTTAAGAGCTTGTCAACGGAAAAGAGCCCCAGTTCTGACTATTAAAGACTCAACTCTTATGAGAGTATGCGAGAGGGGGGACTCGAACCCCCATGGGTTACCCCACTGGATCCTAAATCCAGCGCGTCTACCAATTCCGCCACCCTCGCTAATCCAACTAAGCTTGCTCTCAACCCTTTTGTCGCGTTTTACTTTACTGATCTTGGTTATTTTTCAGAAGCGACTGATATTTTTGGGAATCTTTGATAATTTTCAATGACTCAATAATCTGCGAATCGTGTTTAACAGCGAACGCGTACCGTCCTGTAGGGCCCCAGAGTTTAGCGCTAATTTCACTACCAATATGGGCGACTAACAACTCCTTGTTCCTTAAATATGCCCTTTTCTGGTCCCTATTTAACTGAATCCTAAGGCCAGCTATTGATTCCATAGCCGTGGTGTTTGCTGACTGCTCCTCGACTATTTCCTCTAACTCATCTAGTGCCTGTATCGCGGCTGAAGTATATTTAAACGAGTGTGCTTCAACAAAACCCAGGAAATCCTGGAGAATTTCTTCTGTCACAACAAATGTGGATTGGTCCTCATTATATTCTTTTGAGAGGTAGTGAGAGGCATATTTTATGAAAAAACTTTGGTTATTCAAGGCTCTGATGAAGTTTGGGTATTTGTTGGGCTTTATCTCTATATCTGGATTAATTCCCCCACCCCCGTATACAGTCCGACCAATATTTGTTTTATATTTATCCCCTTTGGGTTGGACCATCTCCTCGGGAGATGGATTTTTGATACTATTATCAATGTCGATAAGTTTTTGTATCAATCTCCCACTGGGTGTATAGTACCGTGCAGTCGTCATTTTTAATGCCACTCCATTATTCATCGGAAAAATTTGTTGTACTGATGCTTTTCCAAAGGTGGACTGGCCCACAACTACACCACGATCCCAATCTTGGATCGCCCCTGCGACAATTTCAGAAGCACTGGCACTAAACCGATCAACAAGAATAACCAATGGTGCATTTTTGAGCGTAAACCCATCGGGCACATGATATGGCCGCTTATTTGTCCCTGTTCGCCCCATCGTATAAACTACAAGATTTCCTTTCGGTAGAAACTTCCCAGCAATACCTACCGCCTGCTCCAGTAAGCCTCCTGGATTTCCTCGAAGATCAAAAATATACCCCTTGGCGCCCTGATCCCCTAATTTTATCAGCGCTTGCTCAACTTTATGGGAAGCGTCCTCGGTAAACTGATTTAATTTAATGTACCCAATCCCACCTTCTAACATCCCCACGTATGGAACTACTGGTATGGTAATTATTGCCCGCGTCAAGGTATAGTCGATAGTATCTTGCTCACCATCTCTGCTCACCGAAATTGTTACTGAGGTCCCTGGCTTCCCTCGGAGAAGATCAGCAGCCTGGGCCACATCAATGTTGGCCGTTGTTTGGTCTTCTATCCCAACTATACGATCACCCGTTTGTAAGCCAACTTCATAAGCCGGTGTACCATCAAAAAGAGCAACTACAACAAGAGCATTGTCCTGCTTAGTAATCTTAATACCTAACCCACCATACTTTCCTTGGATCTGCATCATCTTCATTTCATCATTTTGTTTCTTTTCTAGAAACTCTGTATATGGGTCTAACGTACCAAGCATTCCTCGAATTGCAGCGTCTATAGCATCTTCTTCGTTTAAATCATCCACGTATTGTGCTTTTATCCGTTCTATAATTTGCTCTAATAATTTCAAGTCATAATTCTGTTTCCCAACAGCTTGGACACCATGAATATTAAGCAACCAACCCGTTCCCAAAAGACTTATTAGCGTAATTCCCGTCAAAATAAGGTTTCTTTTACGGATTATCATTATTCAAAAATCCAATCGTTTTTCCGAGGACTGTTGCCGCCCATATTATCAAAAACTGCCTGGTTCAACACAGTAGCATTTTAATGGTATTCAGCTAGCTTTTGGTATTTTTACTGATGTAAAAAAGCCGGGATATTGCCGTAATATTTGAAACTACCGCTATTAACACTAGTGCTATAGGGAGGTATGGTTCACCTAAGAACGCTCCAAGACCTAGACATATAATTCGTTCTGGACGTTGCATAAGCCCCACGGTACATTTCTGCCCAAGTCCCTCTGCGCGAGCTCTAACATAACTGACCATCAAAGAGCCACTGATAGCTAGGACCCCTGCTAATACGATATAAGCACTCAAATCTCTATCTTCTGCATTAAAGAGATAGAATACAATAATCCCACTTAAGACGGCAATCTCAGCATATCGATCTAATGTTGAATCGAGAAGAGCACCAAAGGTGCTTCGGGTACCTGTGGACCTAGCCAAGTGCCCATCCAAAACGTCACAACTCCCTCCGACGAACATGATTAGACCTGCCCATCTAAATTCCCCAAAACTAAATAAACAGGCAGACACCAGAGTGATACCAAAGCCGAGGATGGTCAATGTGTTAGGATTGATTCCTAAGCGCACAGCCGTCCGGACGAACGGCCCCAACAAACTAACATACCATGTCTTTACTTTGGACCTTAGCATGACATACTCCTACAACAAGCTTTATATTTCCCAGGTCTCCCGTCTTGTCCAAGCTAAATTTTAAAACGGAACTACAGGAAAGATTTTTTGTCGCGAGGAAATTCATAATTTAGGAACGTGATGCCAAAATATAGGTACCATCACCCTTTCAGTCAAGTAATAGTGATTATTATATCCGAGGCAAGCCCCTACTTAGGCCCAGCTTTTCGCTTGACAGACCTTGATAGAATCCGTAAATACAATTCCAAGTTTTCAACAGCTTGTAAAGTAATACTAATAACTCCAGATATTGGAAGGAAAGCATTTAGTGTGAGGTTTCAACTTTACCTAACACCTTCCTTTTTTTGATCCTCAGATCAACTACTTCACAGGATTGCAATGGCTGATACACTTCATTCAGATCGAGATAAAGGTGTTCTTCGGAGCCTTGTGGAACAACATGTCTCTACTGGCCAACCCGTAGGGTCCAATTCAATAGTTAATCGAGGATCTCTCGTTGTTAGTGCAGCAACTGTGCGCAAAACAATGGGAAATCTTGAGGACGCTGGATATATAACCCGACCACATCCATCTGCTGGCGGCATACCAACGGAAAAAGGTTACCGATATTATGTAGACACGCTTCTTCAAATAAATCCTATTAATAACAGGGATAAAGAAAGAATTCATAGGGAGCTGAAAAGTAAATGGTTCGATATCCCGGAGTTATTGGGCCATACGGCTTCCATACTGGGAATGGTTTGTGAAGAAGTAGGCCTTGCATTGGCTCCTAATTTTTATAATGGACGACTAGCCCGAGTGGAGCTGATCCCTGCATCTAACCGAAAAGTTTCATTAGTATTAACTCTAACGTCTGGACTTGTGAAAAGCATCGTCGCCGAACTGGAATTTGAGATCCCAGCCCAACGGTTGGCTGATACTAGCCGCTTCCTAAATGAACGGCTTAACGGATGCTCACTTCGGGAAATCAAAGAACAACTCGACGAACGACTGAAAGACACATCTCAATCTAGGCGACAGATTATCCAATTGTTTATTCAATACAGTAACTACCTCCTAGGCGTTGAAGAAAATGAGAAACCTCATATAGGAGGGACAACCTATATCGTATCAAAACCTGAGTTTGTTACGGACTATACGAAACTATCTTCTCTTTTAGAGTTTTTAGAACACAAACGAACAGTTGCCAATTGGTTAAATGAACGTCAGCAAAATGGCCATCTTTCGGTTACTATAGGCAGTGAAAATAGACAAAACGAAGTACAATCATGCAGTGTGGTTACGTCAACATATAGAATTGGTGACATGAAAGGTGTCATTGGGGTAATTGGACCAACCAGGATGCCTTATGCTCGATTAATACCTGTGGTAGGCTATACAGCACGTTATCTAAACAAGATGTTTGGCTGAGGGGATTCCGATTATGAATAACGAAAAAAATGTAGAGGTAAACTCGACCACACCATCAAAAAATAAAGGGAAAAAATCAGATACAATGCCTGAAGAAATTGAATCTGAAGATAGTGAATTGGGGAATTCTACTAGCATAAATGATAGTATTAAACCAGAGTCTGATCAAGTCCCCTCAGATAAAAACTTTAGTTCTAGTGACACACAAAAAACAGAAGAAGAAACAAACAACGAAGAGAATGGGCTTCCTGAAGACCAAACTGCTAAACTAATAGAAGAGGCGCGCCACTACAAAGACCGGTGGGTACGACTTGCTGCTGAATTTGATAACTACAAGAAACGAACCAATCGAGAATTTGGTAATCTAATTAAGAATGCTGGAGAATCACTGATTACAGAATTACTACCGATATTAGATAATATAGAACGAGCTCTCCAAGCTCCCCAAACTTCTGATGAGACTAGATCATTTGCACAGGGGTTTGAAATGATTAGTCAACAATTCCAGGAAAAGCTTGGAAAGGTTGGAATGAAAGAAATAAAGGCAGATGGAGAGATTTTTGACCCTACACAACATGAAGCTGTAATGGCTATAGAAAATGCTGAACAGCCTGCTGATACTATAGTAAACGTTGTTGAAAAAGGGTATACTCTTAATGATAAGGTCTTGCGACCAGCCAAGGTTATTGTAGCTCGACCTCCGGCTAAAACACCAGAATAAAGACGAAATGAGGCCAGCTAAAGATGGCTAAACAGGACTACTATGAAACCTTAGGTGTATCACGCTCAGCATCTGAGGAGGAAATCAAGAAAGCATACCGAAAACTTGCGATGAAATATCATCCCGACCGGAATCCTGATGACAAGGTTGCCGAAGAAAATTTTAAAGCAGCCGCTGAAGCTTATGAGGTTCTTAGTGAACCAGAGAAAAAATCACGCTATGATCAGTTTGGGCATCAGGGAGTAGCAGGGGATTTTGGTTCGGGAGGTTTTCAGTGGTCAGATTTTAGCCATGCTGGAGATTTTGACGATGTACTAGGCAACTTGTTTGGCGGGGGTATATTTGGTGATTTGTTTGGTGGGAAAGGACGTGGAAGACAACCTGGTCGTGGTGAAGACCTCAGAGTTAACCTTAGATTGACACTGGAAGAAATGGCCCAAGGCGCTAGTAAAACTATCCGTATAAAACGGTATGTTCCATGTGACCCTTGCCAAAATAGTGGTGCGGAAGAACCTAATAGCGTGAGAACATGTCCAACCTGTAGGGGGCAAGGACAGGTTCAACAGCGGGCATCATCTTTATTTGGAGTTGTTATGAATGTCACTACTTGTCCTAGTTGTCAAGGCCAGGGAAAAACAATAGATCGACCCTGTCGCTCATGTGATGGCCAAGGAAGACAAATGAAAACAGTTACCGTTAAGGTAGATATTCCTACCGGAGCTGGGGATGGAAACTACATGCGTTTGCAAGGGCAGGGACATACAGGAATCCGAGGTGCCACACCGGGAGACGTCCTGGTTGTTATTGAACAAGAACCTCATGAATACTTCGAACGTCAAGAAGACGATATTATTTTAGCTGTTCCACTTAGTTTTAGTCAGGCTGCCCTAGGTGACGATGTTGAAATACCGACTCTTACTGGGAAAGTACGACTTTCTATACCTCGCGGAACGCAGTCAGGAAAGGTCTTCCGATTACGTGGCAAAGGGATGTCCCACCTTAATGGATATGGCCAGGGAGATCAACTAGTTAAAGTGATTGTCTGGACACCTACAGGGCTGACGGATCGAGAGAAAGAACTGTTTCAAGAATTAGCCGGCCTTGACAATGGAAAGGTATCAGAAAATGACCGGGGGTTCTTAAAAAAAATCCGGGAAGAATTATTCGGCGAATAACTTTTCATATCACGGATTTCTATTGTTTCTATATTTTCGTGTGTTTCTCTCATGTCTAAATGGATTGAAATCACCATAACTATAACCCTTGAAACTCAAGAAGCAATCATCAATGCCTGCTGGGAACTAGGTGCGAATGGGGTTGTTCAATCTGGGAGTAGGCTTTCAGAAACCTCTGAACAGGTAACCGCATACTGGCCAAACCAAACTGATATCGGACAAAAAGTTCACCAAATCTCCATCCTCTGGGATAATCTACGAGATCTCGGTATTGCCTACGGCCCATGTCTGATCACAACCCAAGAAATTTGTGAAAATAAATGGGATCTGGTATGGAAAAAAGCTGTCCAGCCCGTTAGAATTTCGGAAACCCTCATAGTTGCCCCACCTTGGGCTCAGATATCGTGTTCTGAGGAGGTTAATATAGTTCGAATCAATCCCGGAACCGGATTTGGGACAGGAAACCATGAAACCACCCAGCTATGTCTACGCAAGTTGGGGAAATGGTTAAAAACCGGTGATAATGTTTTAGATATTGGCACTGGATCCGGTGTCCTATCTATTGCTGCCGCTATTTTAGGAGCATCTCAAGTTACGGCAATAGATAATGATCCCATGACTTTAGATAATGCTATCGAAAATGTCCAGTTAAACGATGTGGTCGACAGAGTAAACATTTTTACGGGTGATGTTAATCACTCTGAAATTAATGGTTGTTATCAGATTGTTATCTCTAATATAGACTACTCCAGTCTTACTATCCTCCTCCCTAAAATCATATGCCATTTAAAAAATAATGGCCGGTTGATTCTATCAGGGGTACTATCTTCAGAAACGAAAATTTTTGAGGCTAGATTATTGGATAATGATTTGGCTATTGTTGAACATGAAACTCAGGGAGAATGGTGGGGCGTAGTAGTAAAAAAAAATAACTCAGATTAAATTATTTGTGAATAGGTTAAATCACTTATGGAGTATAGTTACATCCCTCGTGAACATATCAAAAGAAATTCAGCGTTTATTTCTGATACTAATGAGCAGAAACACTTGACGAAGGTTTTGCGGAAAAAACCTGGCGATTCAATACTATTTGTTGATGGCAATGGTTGGATCTATGAGGGTTCTCTTGTGCGTATTCAACCTAATTTTGAAATTGAAATTCTCCAACGTTGGGAAGACCACAAGAAAAAACCCATTAATGTCACACTAGCGCCATCTCTTCTTAAAGGAAACCGATTAGATATGGTTGTAGAAAAAGCAACCGAGCTAGGTGTAACTTCTATAATACCTGTGCTCAGCTCTAGGACAGTAGCTGGTAGTCGTGAAATAGGGAGTCAACGCTTAAATCGCTGGCAACGGATCGCTTTGAATGCTATGAAGCAATCTCTTCGTTCCCGCTTACCCTATATTAGACCTGTGATGACTTTAACTGAAATTATTCAAAATGCTACTTCCTATGATCTGTCGATAATCGCTTGGGAAGAGGAATCTAAAATAAGTCCAGGCATGGCAATTAAGGGAAAATTGGATGTAAAAAATGTTCTTCTTATCATTGGGCCTGAAGGGGGATTTTCTCAAGATGAAATCATATCGGCCCGGGAAGCCGGTATGAAAACAATTTCACTTGGCAGTTCGCGACTTAGATCTGATACTGCTTCTATTGCCGGACTAACCCTGTTGATGAGTGAACTAGAATTACTGTGATACTAAAGCGAAACTATATAGACTATTAGTCATTGGAGAATAAGCTATGCCAAAATGTATTTTCTGTAGTATTACCGATCGGTCAGTGGCTACCGAGCTTATTTATGAAGATGAATATGTTGTGGCTTTTCATGATGTAAAACCAGTTGCTCCAATTCACATTCTAGTTGTACCTCGGGTTCATATTGAAAATGTAGCCGATCTTGGCCATGACTCAGACGGAGTTATGACTCAATTAACAAGAGTAGCTAACCAAATTGCTCGTCAATTTGATATTAAGACCGCTGGCTACAGATTGGTTGTTAATAGTGGCTCTGATGGTGGTCAAACTGTTCCTCACCTGCACATGCATTTGCTCGGAGGTCATCGTTTACCTGAACTAGCCAGGTAAATAAGGGTTTCAGGTACCGAACAAGAATCTCCTTGCTTTTTTAGCCAACATATGTCATATTTAGAGGGCAAACAGAGAGAGATCACATAAACTGGTTCACCCGATATTAGCATTATGAGAGGGGGTGGGAGGATGCCAGGTATTCGTGTCAGGGAAGGCGAGCCATTCGAAAAAGCCCTGCGTCGTTTTACCAAGACTTGCGAAAAAGTCGGCATCATGTCTGAAATACGCAAGCACCAACATTTTGAAAAGCCGAGCGCTAAACGAAAACGCAAGTTGAACGCCGCTAAACGAAAGAACCAAAAACGGCTCCTGCAGGAGAGATATTAATTAATTGGAGCAATATATGGGGTTAAAAGAGCGTTTAGCTGATGATATGAAATCAGCCCTCAGAAACCGAGATACCGTTCGTCTTGGATTGATTCGGATGGTTCGTGCACAAATCAAAAACAAGGAAATTAGTAACGGTAACGAGCTGGTAGATGGGGAGGTAACTGATATTGTCGCCTCTTTGATTAAGACTCGAAAAGAAGCGATGGATTTTGCAATAAAGGGAGACAGAAACGACCTGATCAATCAGGCGGAAGAAGAGTTAGAAATTCTTTACTCTTATCTCCCAGAACAGCTTTCAGAAGATGAAATTCGTTTGATAGTTGGGGAGGCGATTCAACAATCAAACGCAAGTAGCCCCAAGGATATGGGGAAGGTAATGGGAATTGTTATGCCTCGTGTTAAGGGGTGTGCTGATGGGAATATAGTCAATCGAATCGTACGGGAATCTTTAATGGAATAACCCGTTAAACCAAGGCAAACTAATCCTTTTTAAAGGCCTCTTCGAAATACCGGAGAGGCTTTCGGCTTTTATATCATGAATTGGATCGACATCGCTATTACAACACTGATTATCTATCAGATAGCCATTGGCCTTCGTAAGGGAATGATTAGAAGTTTTTTTGATCTAGCCGGGATCCTTTTAGTTGCTGTTATTTCCCTAAGCCAGTTTGGTCTGGTTTCAGAAATTTTGACTCGTTATGTGGAATTATCGTCCGGATGGCTGCATAGTATTAGCTTTTTGGGCTGCCTTGGAATTTCCCTTGCCCTTGTTAAAATCATGGTAGGCATAATAACCCGCCCGTTTCACAGTAACTCGCCTTTCCTTTTAAGCCGCTTATTTGGAGGGGTTCTGGGGGGGGTAAGGGGATTTATCATCTCAGCTGTTTTATTAATGTTAATGGTATTGATACCATTAACTGATTCAGCAAGACACCATTTTAATCAATCAAGCTTGGCCCCTGGAGCATTACCAATTATTAAAGGAATTATAGGTTCCATTCCAGGCTCCCAGCCTTTTATGGAAAAGCTGAAAAATAAACAAGACTCTATGCAACGCAATAAACCCGATAAGATTGCCGGAGAAGGGCTACCTGATTATTGAATTGATAGAATAGCCACGAGAAAGATCTATTTTATTTAAGTATAATGTTCATAGATTTCCTAATGCCTAAAAAGTGAAGTTGGATAATATTTGGAGAAGAGAAAAGGTTTTTCGAAAAAAGTCGCTGTCATTGTCTCTTTTTCAAGCAACCCGCATTTAAAAAATGATATATCTGACAACTCAGGCAGATTACAAACAGTCTGTGTAAGGCTAGCAATTATTTAAAACGTTGAGGTAGTTCCCTACTATGGCTAAGGATTCAAGAGTAGCGCTCCAGAAAATCCTCGATTCTCACCAAAATAGAATTTCTGAAAATAAAAACTATAACCAAGTTGCTGTTCAAAAAATTTCTCAGGAAAAGATATCAATAGGCGACACGGTATGGGTTAAATCAATTAGTCTGGAAGGTAAGGTTATTGAGAAAAGGGGAAATCGATACCGCATCCAAACTAAGACTATAGTAATAACCGCCTTAAAAACCGATCTCATCCGGCACAATCCTAGTGAAAAAACAAACCAGAGACGATCGCGAAAATCGTTCACCAGCAATATAAATTTGACTGGTCGATCTTTGTTAGAACTCAATGTAAGAGGATATCGTGTTGCCGATGCCATAGATGCCTTGGACCATCACCTTGACCAAACCGTTCTTGATGATCTTGATAAAATTCGTATACTCCATGGTAAAGGCACAGGGGCATTAGCCAGCGCAATTCACGAATTCCTAGAACATCATCCTTGGGTTAGGTCATATCATTTCGCCGAACAAAGAGATGGAGGGATCGGAGTAACCATAGCAATAATGACAGATTGAGAGGAAACTCCCCAAATTATTTGCTTGATTACCCTGAACTTGTTACGATGGCCACCTATGGTTTTTTCTATTGAAAGCCTTGACTATTACTTAAACAGCAGCGTATGAAAGCTTTCTATATCGTAACGAACTATATTCCTTGCCTGTAATGGCTTTTGCCTAGGGAGAAATACCATGGCACGGATACCCAATGACCTTATCGATTTGATCCGATCAGAAGCAGATATCGTTGAGGTTTTATCGGGTTTTGTAACACTCAAGAAAGCGGGCCAGAACTATCTTGGACTGTGCCCGTTTCATGATGAAAAAACTCCCTCTTTTAGTGTGAATCTACAACGTCAGATTTTTCACTGTTTTGGTTGTGGGAAGGGAGGTAACGTTTTTACCTTTCTTATGGAACACGAAAATATTTCATTTATCGAAGCTGTTCGACACCTTGCCCACCACCTTAACATAACAATACCTGAAACTAATAAAACTTCAGAAGCTGACAGCGAGGCGGAAAGCCTATCTCGTGTAACACAATTTGCTACTGATTTTTATCATCAGACCTTATTAAAAAGTGATCAAAAAGAATTTGTACGTCGCTATACTGTGAAAAGAGGCCTTGCAGAAAAGGTGATAAAGAGATTTTCACTAGGATACGCACCAGACGGGTGGGATCGACTCCTCAAAAGTGCAGCTAAGCAGGGTATTAACATTGAGTGGCTTACTAAAGCTGGTTTGGCTAAAACCAGTGGTAACCGGAGCTATGACACTTTTAGGAAACGTTTGATGTTCCCTATACAGGGCCCTAGTGGACGGGTAGTAGGTTTTGGTGGCAGAGCACTTTCTGACGAGGAACAACCTAAGTATCTAAATTCTCCGGAATCTCTAATCTATAGAAAAAGCCAAATACTTTATGGACTTTATCAAGCTCGCGATATAATAAGGGAGAAGGGGCAAGTTTTTATTGTGGAAGGGTACATGGATCTACTGGCGCTTAACAATCACGGAATTGAAAATGTAGTTGCTATTTGTGGAACAGCACTCACACGAGATCAAGCAAGACTTCTTGCACGGTATACTAAACAAGCATTTTTAGTCTATGATTCTGACCAAGCTGGAATAAGAGCTACATGGCGAGCTATCGAACCCTTGGTAGAATCAGGGATGTGGACCCAGATAGTTCGGTTACCGGAAAATACTGATCCAGATACATATGTAGGACAATATGGGGGCCCAAGATTCCTTAAATTGGTAGAACAAGCTGATTCTATAGCCGAATTTATGAGTCACCAATCTAATGTTCAAGAATCAGGTAGCCGAGAGGAAGTTTTTCGGACCTTGACTAACTTAATAAAGAAAACAACTAACTTGGTTCATCGGGAACAGTACAGAGAAGAGGCAGAACGATGTTTTCCTGCACTGCAAAGTCTTTTAGCCTCGGAATTACGTCAACCAGTAATGATCCGCCGAGATCTACGTCCGCCACAAACTGACCAAAAATCGCTTCTTGGTGGCGACCTCGTGGAACGTGGCTTGGTCCAATTAATGCTGATTGAAAAACCAATAGCTGAATTTGTTGAAAACCAATTGGAACTTGAGGATTTTAAAAATCCTCTTTATAAAAAAATTGCTGGATATATTTTTGGACAACTTACGGGGAGTACATACGACCCATCAAGCTTGATAGATACTATTAACGATGAGGCAATAAAACGGGTTATTTCTGAACTAATCAATATAGCTGACTCTGGTATTAACCTTAAAGAAAGAGCGCATGATCATATTACCCGTATTAAGCACAAATGCCTTAAAGAAAGTATGTCAAACTTAATAGGCGAAATAAAACAGATGGAAAAAGAGGGTAGAACCAATGAATTAAATGAGGCTATGGCAACTTATATGGAACTCAAAGAGCAGGAAAAAAACCTTTTACAATAATATATCCTAACTCTATTTTCTCGCTATCTTTTGCTTGACGATATACCTAAAAAGTCTATATTGGTGCTGTTTGATACGTATCCTAACTGGTGGCACCACGGGCCTGTAGCTCAGTTGGTTAGAGCATCCGACTCATAATCGGACGGTCCCAGGTTCGAGTCCTGGCGGGCCCATTGTTGGGCGCTTAGCTCAGCTGGTTAGAGTGCCACGCTCACATCGTGGAGGTCAGTGGTTCGAGTCCACTAGCGCCCATACCCTGAATCCAACTGAAGAAGCGAAGGCTTTGTGAAAGTCTTCGCTCTTTACTTTAATCCTGATTATTTATGTATCGTCTCTTAGCTTTGGATATCGATGGAACTTTAGTAAATAGTAAACAACTCTTAACGGATACTACGATAAAAGCAGTTCGGCGTGCAATAAGCCGTGGTGTTCTAGTAACAATCTGCACAGGTCGAAGTCTATCATCGGCAATGCCAGTTATTGAACGTTTATCATTAAATGCACCTTTCGTTTTGAATAATGGTGCTTTGATTTTTGATAACTTTATCAACAGAGCTCGATATATTCGGCATCTCCCGTCATATCTTGCCCAAAAAACTATCAACCTCTTACGCGATCTTAAGTTCCACCCTATCATATACGGACCCCTGCCTGAAGTCCGGAACTTCTATTATGACTCCTTCGATCCTAACAACCAGTCATTCATCAATTACACCAAGAAAAATAGAAATCGTGTCCATTTTGTAGACGACATATGTGATTTTCTCTCGCAGGGCCTAGCATGTATTTCTTGTGACGATCAGATCGAAAAAATAAAAGATCAAGAGAGTTATATAAGAAAACAACTTTCAAGAACCGAACTGATTCTTGAAATAAGTCCTTGGGATCCAGCTTTTTGCCACCTTACGGTCATGCCTGCTCGGGTATCAAAGGGTACCGGGCTTGAGAAACTGGCCTTATTACTAGGCATACACTCCTCTGAAGTGATGGCTATAGGCGATAACTTAAATGATTTAGATATGATCAAATTTGCTGGTTTGGGAGTTGCTATGGCGAATAGCCCTCCGGAAACGAAACGACAAGCAAACTATATCACCACTTCAGTAGATGAAGACGGTGTTGCTCAAGCCATTGAACGATATATTCTGTGATTAGAAACGACTTTTTGTTATGCCCTATGATATAATAGCGATTGATATTGATGGAACCCTACTTACATCTGACCGAAATATCTCGGAAAGAACACTCCGTGCTGTCCGTGACGCCGAATTAGCTGGGAAAAATTTGGTGCTTTGTACTGGAAGAAGTTTTAATTCTGGTCGGGCCACTGCAGAAAAACTTCCCGCATCTACCACCCTTGTCTTTCATAGTGGTGCCCTGATACTTGATTCACTTTCAGGGCCAATTCTTAGAACCATAAACATGAAGCAGCAACTAGCATCTGAACTAGTCACTTTGATCAAACAGTTGGGACACGATCCCCTCGTTTACGAATCTGTGCCAGCTAGTCGATATATATGGTACGAGCAACCACGATCCAAAAATGACTGGCGTGAGCGCTATTTGATCAGTAACAAGAATAATGCTCGTGAAGTAGAAAATCTTGAGCATTTTTTGGATGATCCAGCCCAAATAATTGTTGCAGGGGAAGCCTCCGCCATGAATGATCTAAAGATCAAACTGGAGGATTATAAGGATAATATTAGTATCATTTTTTCACTTAGTACTCTTGCTGATAATTATTGGTGTGTAGAAATTCTCCCTTCAAATGTGACGAAAGCAAACGCACTCGCATTCCTATGTAAATATTACTGTACAGATTCAAGCAAATTGATTAGCATCGGTGATAACTTTAATGACTTAGATATGATTAAATTTGCTGGCTTAGGGGTTGCTATGGGGAATGCACCCAAAGCGGTTCAAAAAGAGGCTAATCTTATTGCACCCACAAATAATTGTGATGGTGTCGCATATATAATAGAAAACTACCTACTGTAATTACTGATTGTATTCTGAGCCTCCATCAAGAATCTGTTTGTTTTTTTCAGTATTTACCGTATAATATGTTTAGCTTTTGGTATCGTTGATGTCGTATATAGCAAAATTTTATATACTGACCTAGGATAAGGAGACTTTAAATGATTCGCATAGGCCTATGTTCGGTAATATTTTTTTCACTAATGCTACTAATTGGTTCTGCCTCTGCAGTCTACGCCCAACATGATGACCCTAATATGGAGTGGGTAATGGATGGCCCCTTGTATGACCGCCTTGGAGGTGAGGAAATGATACGGGGAGTTATCGATGATTTCGTTGCTGAAGCTGTGGAAGAAGAACAATTAAAATCGCTATTTAGTGAAGTTGACCAAGAAGCCTGGAAAGAAACTCTTTTAGCGCAAATCACCTCTGCTTCTGGAGGGGAAATTGAATATGATGGCAATAGTTTTATAGAGAGTTTAAAGAATTTGGGGATGACAGAAAAATCAATGAATGTTATAGCGGATCAACTTACTATTGCTCTAGAGTTGAACGAAGCTTGGCCCGAAGATGTTGATGAACTACTGGTAGCCTTGGAACTGAAAGAGCCGCCACCCGAACAAGCCGAAACAGACTCTGAAGATACTTCTCAAAATTAATTAAAATTTATTTTCAGAAAGATCCTAACCGGGCGATTGGAAACTGATCGCCCGGTTATTTTATGTATAGGTAAGTTACATGGCAATTGCATACTTCGACTGCTTTTCTGGTATAAGTGGAGATATGATTCTTGGCGCATTGGTTGATGCCGGTCTGGATTTAGAGATATTAAAGGAAGAGCTTAAAAAACTTCCCGTGGATGACTATCGACTTACCCAAAAACTAGTAACTCGCCAGCATATAGCTGGTACTAAGGTAGATATTGTCATCCGAACCTCGGCTGGGGCCGAAGTAATAGAAGGGCCAAACATAGATATATCTCATAATCACGAGGGCCCTGGACACCACCTAGCTGATTTAGTATCGGTTGTCGAAAGGAGTACTCTAAAACAAAAGATTAAGCAACAATCCATAGATATATTTGAACAACTAGCAACTGCAGAGAGCAAAGTTCATGGCATCCCAAAACAGGAAGTTCATCTTCATGAAGTCAGTGGACTAGATGCCATAATTGATATCGTAGGTTCGTGTATTGGTTTAGCCCTACTTGATATTGAAAAAGTTTACTGCTCTGCACTACCAATGAGTAGAGGTTTTATCAAGTGTATGCACGGCCTTATGCCTGTCCCCGCTCCTGGAGCGCTAGAACTGATGCGAAATATCCCTATTTATAATACTCAAATTGATGGAGAACTAGTTACTCCAACTGGTGCTGCATTTTTAAAAGCAACAGCTAAAGAGCCCGGAGTTTTTCCCAAAATGGTAATCAAAAAAATTGGATATGGAGCCGGTACAAAAAACATACCGGGACATCCCAACCTACTCAGGGTCTGCCTTGGGGACCAATTAGATTAGAAAAAGAATTTTAAGATGGACTATCTCCAAAGGCATAACAATGTTACTCCAATTGGCACTAGATACTCCTGATGCCAACCTTGCGTATCGCTTGTTGAATCAAACTGGTTCAGATGTGGACATAATTGAAATAGGAACCCCTCTTTTAATCCGCTACGGAATCAATATTATTTCTAAAATTAAGCAGAAATATCCTCAAAAATTAATATTGGCTGATCTTAAGATTGTAGACGCAGGTGCCATTGAGTCTCGGTTGGCTTTCAACGCTGGAGCTGATATAGTGACTGTTCTCGCAACAGCTCATGGTGAAACAATAAAGGGAGCAAAAACGGAGGCAGAAAAAGTTGGCGGAAAACTAATGGTTGATCTGATTACTATCCTGGATTTAAAAACTATGGTTCACCTTGCAAAAACACATGATGCACTCGGGATTGATTATATTTGCTTGCATACAGCATATGATATCCAAGAGGGAAACAACCCAAACTTAACTTTTAATAGAGTCCGAAGAGTTAATGAGGCATTGAGTAGTACTAAACTAGCTATAGCCGGTGGATTAAAACCCGAATCCATCGCGTCAATAGTAGGTTTAGCGCCAGAAATTGTTATTGTAGGAGAATATATCACCAAACACCAATTGCCCCAAAAAGCAGTAAAAAAAATAAGGAGTATCGTTGACAATGAGTAACGAAACTTCTTCTTTTAAACAAGTTTGGCCTCTTATTATCAATGAAATTAAACACACATTGGAGGATATTTCTTCTAATGACATTCAGATACTAGTTCAGAATCTGATAAAAGCCAAAAATATTTTTGTCGCTGGCACAGGACGTTCAGGTCTGGTTATCCGGTGTTTTGCCATGCGAATGATGCAGCTGGGTCTTAAAACTTACGTAGTAGGAGAAACTAACTCTCCGGCTATAAAATCAGGTGATCTATTGCTTATTGGATCTGGTTCTGGGACAACAAATAACTTGGTTAATTACGCTAACCGGGCTGTTGCGGCTAAGGCAAGGCTTGCTTTGATAACAACAGCTTCTGATTCACCCATTACAAAGTTAGCAGAGATCATTATTCTTATATCTGCACCAACCCCAAAATCATCGAATAAAAACAACCTTTCCCACCAACTCTCCCACCAACCCATGGCTACACTTTTCGAACAAGTCCTGGGTATAATTCTAGACGGCTGTGTTATGTTACTTATGGAACAATTGGAAGAAACCGAGGAAGAGATGTTTCGTCGTCATGCAAACCTTGAATAAATATTCTTATACTTTTACATTGTAATTTCATTACTCTTTATAAGGACTAAAAAGCCTGCCCTAGACCAAAGTAAAAGAAAGTGCGGTCGTACAATCCCGAATTAGGCCTGTCGATTAACCCCTGTTGATGAAAGCCAACATCAGAACGGATTAAACCAATCGGCGAATTAACCCGCACCCCACCCCCATAACCCAATAAAAAATTATTGAGGCCTAAAGTTTCTACTGTCTTACCAATTCCTCCCCAATCTATAAAAAATGCTACAGTTATTCTGGATAAAGGTATGCGAATTTCATTCTGTGAATTAATGGCTATCAGCCCACCATCAGGTTGCCCTATTTGGTTAATGCCGAAACCACGTACAGAACGATCACCACCTATAAAAAGTTTCCTATCAAGAGGAATAAGGTTTTTATCTAAGGCCCTAACATAGCTTAGCGATAAAGACGTAGATAACTGGGGCATATTAGGTAACGAAAGATATTTTCTGACAACAGCCATAAAGGTAAAGATTGAGTTTCTATTTTGTGTAGAACTTCCCAGTACTGGGGTGGCAAGACTACTCTCTAGTTGCCCGTAAAAACCAGTCTTTGGATTTAGAATATCATCACGAGTATCGTAGGCTACTATTTGGGTTAAACTACCTTCTCGTCTTGATCGAAGACTATCTACAACTGTGCCGTTTTGGATAAGATTAGTTAATTCATCACTTAGAGAGGAAATCTTGACTTTTTTCAGAGTATATATTAACTGTCCTCTAAAAGCTCGCGATAGCTCGCGGTTTACCGTTGCTGAAACCCCTAACTCCCGTTCAGTATGACTTATACGATTTTCACGTCGAAAAAATGCTCTTATACTTCCTATTGTCCTAGTTTGAAATAACCATGGCTGGGTGATTCCACTCTCAATCTGTTGAAGTAGCGAGCTAATTTGCCCATTCGTTCCTATCGTAATTCCTCGACCTAACCAATTTCTATAGGCTATACTATAACTGCCACGAAATCTTTCTGCTGAAGCAAAACCCGCACCGAAACTAACTTCCCCACCGGGTAATTCTGTAACGTTAACTAAAAGATTTCGAACTGTTGAGAGACTATCAGTCCTTACTGGTGACAATCTGACACTTCGAAATAGGCCAGTCTGAAAAAGCCGGGCCTGGCTCAATGATATTTTTTCATTATTGTATAAATCCCCCGACCTAAGTTCCAGTTCACGGATCACCACCCTCTTTTTGGTTTTCTGGAGCCCCTGGACTAAGACAGAACCTACTTGTATAGGATATCCTTCAACAACCTCAAAACCAACGGTAACCGTCCGATCTTCTTCGTGGAGGAGAATCTTTGTTTCGACCGTCATATCAATGAGCGCTTTTGTATCAGCCTGGCTCTGAATATAACGTTTGTCAGTAGCAGCAAATAATCGGTAAAAGACATCCCCTTCTCGAGTTAACAAACTCTTTTTAATATCCGATTTGTCCAGGTAATGAAACCCTTTTAGGTTGACTTCACGTACGTAGTATCTCAAACCCTCATCAATGACAATACGGAGTAAGATATTATTAGAATTTTTCCTCTCACGAACCGCACGAACTCGGGCATCAAGAAAACCACTATTCCGATAAAAACTCTCTATAGCATCTAAATCAGTTAACCAAATAGTATTATTAAGGCGCCCGCTCTTAAAAATCCCCTCTGGTTGTGTTTGAAGAAGCCCTCTAATTCGAGTATCAGGGATAGATGAATTTCCTTCGATCAAAATCTGATCTATTATCTGGTCCTGCTGAGCTTCGATATTTTCAACAAATACATCCATTAGGAAAAAAAGAAACCATACTGCCCCTATTTTTCGGGTGACAGGGGATAATATCCAAACAGCAGTAAGGTGGACCAACCTTAAGAATAACTTGTTTTCCATTTACCATATCCAGATCGCAAAAATACTTGACTTAAAATTTACGATTTAACGAAATCGAAATTTAACTTTCAGATCTATCCCATTCTGGGGATGTTCGCCAGATTGTTCTGAAAAGGTTTCGATAAACAAAAAATCAGTCAATTGATAACCTACACGAAATGTATACTCTGAAGAATCAAAAAGGCGGGTATAGCTAACTCTGGCACGCCGATTTATACGTTTACTAAGGGTAATCTGAGCTGGCGTTCCAGTTGAATTACTATTACCTGTAAAAATATCACCCTCTAACTGTACTTCGTCTAGTTTTAAAAGTTTTTCTGCAGAAGCCCCCGTTGCCATCAGGATAGCGCGACTTCCGATACCCGCCATTGCATCTGCCGACCCCATGTTTGTTATTCCAGGTAAACCAAGAGTAAGTAAAGAAATGACTTCCGGTCCAGTTAGTTTTTTAGAACCAATATTTCCTGAACCACTTTCAATTGGAGAGGCTTGTAATTGAGGAGTTACCGTTGATACCGGCCCAGAAGTGCTAAGTTCCACGTCGTACTCCGTACCGTAAATATCTCGAACTCGCTGAGCAGTAGCTTGTAAAGTTAGGTCTGGATTTAATTGTTCTATTGGGTAATCAAGCATTGCAGAGAAATTTTCTAAGGGGAAGCGTCTTGTCAGGTCAATTCTTCCCAACTCTAGATTAAAGGTAGTATCTAAATACTTTATTTCTCCCTCATCTTTAGCAATAGCATTTCCCGTCACTATTGGATTTTGGGCACTATTAGTAAAAGCTACTCCTCCTTCAATAGTTAATTGAGCTATATCATTCTCGATAGCTAAATCAGGTATGTCCACAGCAATATCTAAACTCACGCTTTCCCAAAAAGGGCTAGGGGTACCTGGGGGACGTATAATGTCATTATCAAAAAGAAAGTCTCCTAGATTTAGTGGATGCATGACCACACCAGTTATAACAATCGGACTATCTTTATTGTAGATCCTGGATAGGCTCTGACTTCCTGTCCAACCTAATAATCCATTAAGTTCTAATTTGGCAGAACCAATTCTTTCTATTCCAGCATTCTCAAATTGGGCATCCATGTTTATATCCACAATTGATAGGCTACTAAGAAGCATATCACTGGAAATACGGATCTGCCCACCTCCTGCTTTAAATTCAACCGGATCAAGGTGGACTGAATTGCTATCGATCCCAATTCGAAATTCGTTGGACTTAAACATCGGGTTGAAATTTCTTAATTTTATACCTGGTGATTTTACCAAGACTTGGCCTATTGAATTTGGTGAAGAGGAAGATCCATTGATAGATAGTTGAATATCAGCCTTCCCTTCAAGCTCTTCTAGGTCGTAAACAATACCACTAAGGAAAGATAAGTTTATATCGTTCCCTTTTATATCTAAAGAGATATCCCTTGAAGGTAGAACCTCACCGGATAATTGGGAGTTTAAAGGGATAAACCCCTTAACATTAATCAGGTTTTCTTTTTCGTGAACACGTAGATCCTTGATATCTATTCCCTCTGCACTGTAGATGATATGGGAGACCACACTATCTATGGATGCCTGGTTATAACGCAATTGATCCATAAAGAGATATGCATCAATTGTTTGAGCTTTATTAGGACCTTTGACATGGACCTGGGCATCTATTTCTCCAGAAATAGGCAGATCAATATTTACTAATGCCGTAACCGCGTCCATCTTAATTTTCTCACCCAAAATTTTGAAATCAGATCTTACTTTTTCAGTTTTCTCCGCCCCATAAGCTAAACGTCCCTGCATTGTAAGAAATCCTCTTTGATCTCTTGGTTGATTGATGCTGCGTATTGTCGCACTCAGCAAATCTGTTTCAATATATTCCGAATCAAAGGTTAATTTTATGGGATCTAAATTAACAAATTCGTTTTGGAGACCAAAAAGCTTTAAAGAATCAAGGGCCACTATCCCAGTGATATCATGGCTATCATGAACCGCCCCCTCCACATCAATTCTCCCCCTAATATATCCATCTAGGTCAGCCGGAATCAGTTCAAAAAACTCTCTTAATGGTGCTACTGCTAAGTTATCCACAACCAGAGAGGCTGAATATCTTTCCTTTAATAAATTTTCTTCCTGAATAATTGATGGTGACCAACGTAAATCAACCGGATATGATAGATTTATCTCAGATCTACCAATTGGAGACTGAATAGCAAGGACAGGAACTTCCATGATCTTATTTTCGTAAAGCGCAGAAAGCGTTACCGTCCCTAATAAATTAGTTCGGTTTCCAACCTTATAATTAACGTCCGAAATGGTTAGCAGACTATTAATCTGAGGGTAGTCGGGAGTTCCTTTCAAATTAATTACTCCATCTATTCCTCCACTAAAAGTTCCCTCAGATACTAAAAACGGTGAAATAAATTCAAGGCGGACCCCTTCTAGAACCGTCTCTAGGTCAACTTGTCCGTTAGACGCTAGACTTGCAGTCCCATTAACCATCACCTGTCCAAAATCTCCTGTTAATCTAAAGTCATCAACGGTAATAACCTGGTTTTCAAGTTTTACTGTTGATGGAGCCGCGAAATGTAGTTCTCGACCTTCCATAACTATACCCAACGAATCCAAGGAAACCGTAATAGTAGACAGGTCTGGATTCCCTATTTTCCCTAAAGCGTGTATTTCTCCTGTAAACCAACCTGTACTTCTTGAAATAGGCCTCTTATAAAGGATTGATAATAATTGGGACAACGATGTATCATAAAGTTCGACGTGCAGATCGTATGGATACTGGGGATTTAATTGGATAGTGCCTTCTGCAAATACGGAAGGTCCTGGATTACGAATCATAGTAAAATCTATCTGATTCAGGCTCAAGGTTATATCTAAATCAGTTTCTCCTAAGTCCTCGTTCTCGATAATTAATTTTCGTACTTTCCCTTTGCCCAGAATGTGAGGTTGTTGAAAAGTACCTGTAATCTCCCCCTCCATCTCTAAGAGAGCATCAAATCCAAACTGTTTCTGCCCAATAAAATAATCACTAAGCCTTAAATTATTAACCTTGAGATATCCATTAATAGGCTGATTTCCTGCCATATCAACCTTAGTATGAAGAGTTACCTTATCTTCCATTTGCGCATCAAATAGTAAAACCCGAGTTTCATTTGTAACCGCTTCAAATTTAATTTTACCAATTTGGATATCAGAATAGGATGAATTGTCAAGCCACCCCAACACACCGATTGAATACTGATCTTGTGTGCCTACTATTGTCACTTCTAGATCTGCGGCCCCCTGAACATTGGGAATTCGCAAAGGTGGGGGTAACTTGGTAAGATCTCCAACTTTTATCAAACCTGATAACTGTATTTGCCCATTAGGATCAAGTAATCCTTCAGCGCTACTTTGAAAAGACTCGCTACTGTGATTTAATTGAAAATTACCGCCGAAGGATTTTATTGAACCTTTGATATCGTTTAGAGGGAACTGGTTTATTTTTATAAATTTAGAACTTGTTCTTAATTCAGCTAGACTCGGCAATTTTTTGAATCCATAACCTTCCATTCCAAAGTTGAATTCTAATTCGCCCTCTAGGTCAACATCGGGGAAAGGAGATAATTCTTGAAAGTCAGAGAGAGAAATTTTTGGCGACTCAACCTCTAACCGATAGTGGGGCAATTGATTGGTAAATTCAAGCAATCCGTGTCCAAAGATATCACCTGCTCTATGGCTTCCTTTAAAATTTGGTATTGTAATTCTATTTTTGCTATATTCCATATCGATCGTGACCAATTCAAATAATCCGTATTCTGTATTGACCGCTGGTGACGTCAACTGAATATTGATCTCTGGATCAGTAAGGCTGTTCTTAAGGGAACCAGTCATATTCAAAATTCCCGGCATTATTTTGTCAATTCCTATAATATCTAATACGGCTCCGACCTGTCCATTTCCTGAAAAATCGAGAGTAGAAGACTGACCATCCAGCATCGAAATTTCACCCTCAACATAATAAGTAATGGGAGAACCAAAGGCTGCTTCCATGGTTAAGTTATTGATCGTCAATGTTTTATCTTCGTAGTATATCACCGAATTCACATTCGCCACCTCATCCTTATAACCTTTTATATCAAATGCTATATTTTGTATATTAATTTCACCTTTGACATTAATGGGTTTGGATACAGAACCTTGGAAATCAACGCCCTTAGCAGCGAACATCGTCGAATCCCGTGGGTCAAAATATTGGAAAGATCCATTTTTGATTTGAAGATCATGTAACACGAATGGTAACTCAAAAGGCTTTTGACTAGATGAGTTTGTTTCACCATTCACTCCTAACGAACGATCCAGGATGATGTCGAAGGAACTTTTCCCATTTCCAATAATGTCTTCGATATAATTTATTTGGATACCGTCAATGCCTAGATTATAAAAAGGTGCATCGCCAACTAACCCACTCCATCCGTTAAATTTCACCCATACTTCTTCAATACCAGCGATTTCCTCGCCACCAAGGTTTTCCGGGAGGCTGATAGTGACATTATGCATTACGAGATGTTTTTCAGAACTCATCTCAATTCTTTCAAAATCTACTCTTCCGTTTAATTTGTCTTGGATCGACCATACTATGGCATCTCGAATGATATTCATTCCAGGGCCACCGGTAAGGAGAACTAATGAAGTAACTACTGATGCGATTGATGCAGAAATATTTATCATATTTCACCTTGGTATAAGGATTGTTTCAATTCCACCCCGAAAGCACAAATTTTATTATCTGACTGTCTTTCATCATTAAACTAAAATTAATATTTAAAGTCCTCAGCATATTTATCGAGCTACACTACAATTAATAATAGAACCTCTTACTTGATGTTATCTCTTATTCGTTCTTATAACATGCTGAGCAATAATTTTCATCCCAAAATATTGATTAACTTTTGGTATTTTCCAGCTTCAAATTTTTAATTGAGGGAATAATGTCTTTACAAAATATATTTATGCTCGTCGGAACACAACTGGAACCACTTGGAAGCTAATTTATTTAGTGCCCCAAAAAAAACTTGACTACCAAATAATATGTTCTATATTGCGTCCTAAAGTTAGGCTAGCCAAACATGTTTATGCCATGGGCAATTAGGGTTTGCCATAACAAAAGGGTAAGTCATGGATATTTGGAAAGAATTTGAACACAACGAAATAAGCCATAGTGGCGCCCATTACCTGATGTCAGTTCAGAAATTAATTGATAGCAATGGATACGCGCGGATTTCAGATATTGCTAAAGAAATGCACATCACGCCCGGCAGCGCATCGATTATGATCAAATCTCTCAGACAAAAAGGGTACCTTGAGGAAGATCAAAACCGTTTCCTTAAACTTTCGGAAGAAGGAAATCGGGTAGCTCATTCGGTTGCTTCACACCGCCAAATCCTTATCACTTTTCTGCAAGATGTCCTAAAACTTGAACCAGAAAAGGCCGAAATTGATGCGTGCAAAATCGAACATTTAATCAGCACAGATACAGGAGATCGACTCTTACTGTTTCTACAATTTCTTCTTTCAGACCAAACCCATGGGAAAAAGTTTCTTGAATTGTACTGGAATACTACTCATGCAACTATTTGTGATCTTGAATCGTGTCCTGTATGTGAGGGAAGCGGTGAATGCCTAGTAGGAAACCTAGAAAAGGGGGAGTAAATATGCAAAAAAAGGGACTATCGCTTTGATGGCCCAACAAGACCGGCGATAGTCCCTGAGCAGGACAAATTTAATGTCCCTGAGGGCAAGATTTTAACCCTCTACCAATAATTTACATTGGCCTCCCAAATAGGTCAATGAATTAGTATTTTTAAGGAAATATACAATGAAAAAAAGGTTATTTATCTCGATCTTCTACTTGGTCATAAGCTCACCATTACTTTTTGCTCAAGAGAATACCGAAGAAATAGAACGAAAGATTGAAGTATTAGCTGAAGAAATAGAACGAATAAAAATTGGGGAAGCACTCGTAACTGCTGATAAAAGTCAGCTAGGATTTGGGCCGGCCGCTTCAAAAATATATCGAACCGAGCGAGGAGTTTCGATCGGTGGGTACGGAGAGGTAGTTTATTTTAATTATGCCTCCGAAAAGGACGACGGTTCAGATGGTGGCAAGATAGATATGTCTGATGCTTTACGAGCAATTATCTATGTTGGTTATAAGTTCAATAGTAAGTGGTTACTTAATACCGAATTTGAATTTGAACATGGTTCTTCGGGTGCATCGGGCTCCGTTTCGGCTGAATTTGTTCATCTTGAGTATACACACAGTCCCGCTTTTAATATGCGTTTCGGCCTTCTTTTACTGCCCGTTGGACTTGTAAACGAAATGCACGAACCAACAGTTTACATTGGGGCTAACAGGCCGGATGTAGAAAAATATATAATGCCTAGTACATGGAGAGAAAACGGTTTTGGTATATATGGGAATACTAAGCTACTTTCCTATCGAGCATATATTGTAAATGGCTTGAAAGGGGAGAAATTTGCATCTAAGGGTCTTCGGGGAGGACGCCAGAAAGGGTCTAAGGCACTTACCGAACATTTTGCTCTCACTGGCCGTGTTGATTTTACACCCAGACCAGGTCTAATTTTAGGGGGGTCGTTCTATGCTGGAAATTCGGGCAATGGCTTATTAAATGGGAGCAAAAAACTCGGGGTATCTACCAACATATTGGAAGGGCATATTGATATTCGCCGCTCGGGGTTTTGGATTAGTTTACTAGCGGCTCAAGCCAAAATAGGGGATGTTACAGGATTGAATCAAGCTCTAGGTTTAACCGGTAATAAATCAGTGGGCGAAACTTTAAATGGATTTTACTTACAAGCAGGCTATGACTTGCTCCACCGGTCAGGCTATGGAGAAAAATCATTGATGCCATACATGCGTTACGAGAAAGTTAACACCCAAGCCTCTGTGCCTTCTGGTTACAATCTAGATCCCTCCAAGAATATGAGTAGTATGACTCTCGGTGTGGCATATTCACCTGAGCCAAGGATTGTTTTTAAAGCAGATTACAAAAATGCTAATAACAAGGCTGGGACTGGACTCGATCAAACGAGCCTACAAGTGGGGTATGTCTTCTAATTTATGCTATTGAATATTTTGCTTTTATCTGGATTATTACTTCACTTTGATCAACCACCAAAAGTGGTTGATCAAAGTGCTGTTCGTGTTGAACGGCACTTTAACTTGATGGGCACAACGCTTACCATCTCTGTCGAAGCCTTAGATCGAAGAATAGCCCTTTCCGCTAGTGAAGAAGCATTAAAGGTCCTGCAGAAGGCTGAAAAACGTCTTTCTACTTGGACTAATAACTCTGAGCTTGCTCGTTTGAATCAAACAGCTGTCGGAAAACCTGTCATTCTTTCAACCGAATTGGCAATGGAACTAACTGATGTTCAGCACTGGTGGAAGGTTACTGAAGGAGCATTCGACCCTGGCATCGGTGCCTTATCAGCTATATGGGGACTGCGAACTGGGGGTAAAATACCAACGGCGGAATCTATTCGCAAAATAATTTCCTCCCCAAAATTTGATGCCTTGCATATAAAAGAATCAATTGCAACTCGTCTACATCCGGATCTAAGTATTGATGAAGGTGGCTTCGGGAAAGGTGCCGGTCTGGATGATGCGATCCGATGCTTATCGGAGAAAGAAGTGACTGGGGCTGTATTAAATCTCGGCGGGCAGATAGCCATATTGGGTTCGAGCTCACCATACTTGTTCAAGATTTCACACCCCATCGATCGTAATATTCCTGTGTTAAGTTTAACCATAAATCAAGGAGCTCTTGCTACCTCAGGTAACAGCGAAAGGTTTCTTAAAATAGACGGCGAAAAATACAGTCATATACTTGACCCTCGTAACGGGCGCCCCGTACCCAACTTTGGATCGTTAACCGTATGGGCCGAAAACGCTTTAGCGGCAGACTGTCTGTCAACTGGCCTTTATGTTCTTGGTCCAAAACAAGCTCTAGAGTGGGCAAAAAAGAATGATGGAATTGAAATACTTGTACTTGAAATTACCCGCAACGGTCTCCTTGCCCAAGCAACTAAAGGATTTAAGAACCGAATCAAAAAGGAAGGACCAGATGTTGCGCTCACATTCCTATAAATACATATTTTTAGCAAAATTATGCCAAGTTAGTCGGTGGCTTTTTATAGCTATAGTTTCGTTAGCCATCTCGACTAATGTTTCTGCAAGTATTTATCTGACAGTGAGTGAAGCTCTAGAAATAGCATTTCCACAGTGTGATATTCAACGTCGCACAATCTACCTTACCCAAGAACAAAAAGTCGATGCTAATAAACTAACTAACGTATCCGTTAAGAGTTCTCTTGTTTATCCCTACGTAGCTTATAGAGAGGGAGAATTTGTGGGTGTAGCCTACTTTGACAACCATATAGTTCGGACGTTATCCGAAACGATTATGGTAGTGGTAGACCAAGACAACAGGATTGAGAGGATAGAGTTACTTGCCTTTAACGAACCTCCCTCTTACATCCCTTCGGAGATTTGGTATGACCAGTTTATAGGGCAAAAGCTTGACAAACAACTGGTCTTAAATCGTAAAATTCGTGGTATTCTCGGAGCTACTCTCACAACACGTCAAACGACAGCCGCAACTCGACGTATTTTAGCTATTCATAATGTTATTAAGGAGCAGTTAAAACTTTGACAAGGCTCGAAGCCTGGATAGTTCATATATCGACGATTCTTGTCGGTGTCAGTGGCCTGGTGTATGGAGTGATGAGATACCTGATGAATCCGGTTAATTCTTTTTCGGTAGTTAACCACCCATGGCAACCTTCGATTCAACATTTTCATGTTTTAGTCGCTCCTGCCATAGTTTTCGCCTTTGGTTTGATATGGAAGCACCATGTCTATGATAATTATAAAAAGAAAAGGGCCTCTGGGCGACGTAGTGGAATTAGTATGATATTGACTATGGCACCAATGATTTTATCAGGTTATTTAATTCAGGTTTCCGTGATAGAATTCTGGCGTAACTTCTGGATAGTAATCCATTGTGTCACTTCTATGCTCTGGCTAACAGGGTACCTGAGTCACCAAATTATCGATTTCAGAAGAAAAGGGATAATACCTACTCGGAAAAAACATCTTTCAGCCTAATAACTTAACTATAAACCAAAAGAGCTTTAAGGGACAAAGACAATGAATTCTGAGGTTTTAACGACGACTCCGATACAGCTAATTAGCCTAGTGGATCTGAAACCAGGGGATCGAGCTATTATTAAACAAATTAAGGGCGATACGGGGAAAGAAATATATTTAATGGAACTAGGATTACTTCCTGGGACTTCCATTAAATATATTAAACAAGCTCCTCTGGGAGATCCTATTGAAATTTGCCTTCGGAACTACCACCTATCAATTAGATCCGAAGACGCTGGGGTTGTTTTGGTAGAAAAACAAAAATAGTATAAAGTGAAGCCTTGAGATTTCGTAATTTGTTCTTAACCGAGGGATATTTACCTTGCTAGCCTAGTGATAATTCAAAAAACATGACTAACATAACAAACCACTCAATAAATCAAAACAGCTTTGATGATGTCCTTATTACTGGTAATCCCAATACAGGTAAAACATCAGTATTCAATTCACTTACGGGCCTTCATCAGAAAACAGGCAACTATCCCGGAGTAACCGTTGAGAAAAAAACGGGCATGGTTACTGGATCTGCAGGGCAAAAAGTCCGGCTGCATGATCTGCCGGGACTGTACAGCCTAATTTCGAAATCACCAGATGAATTAATCGCTAGAAAAGTTTTGTTAAATGAAACAGATGAAAAATTAAATATACGGCTTATTGTGGTTGTTGTAGATTCATCTAATCTTAACAGGAATTTATACCTGGTAACCCAGTTGATCGACCTAGGGTTACCTATCTTGATAGCTATGAACATGATAGACAATGCCAAAAACCATGGTTTCGAAATTGATTTTAAAAAGCTATCAGAACAATTGGGTGTTGCTATTGTTCCTATTGTAGCTAGCAAAAGCCACGGTCTAAAGCAGTTATCTGAGGAAATCTTTGACCAGGTACAATCAATTAAAAAACAGCCACCTAAACTTACCGATAGTCCGACCGAATCAAAAGAAACTAAATCAACACATTTGCCGGGTTATTTCAGTAATTTATTTCCACAGCATAAAGAAACTGGTGATCTGCTAGATGGAGCTTTATCCCCTGTTGTAATGTGGTTTCGTAGATACTCCAATTTGAATGAGAGTGGTCAACACTCTGAAGCCCTCCGAGTTATTTCGAGTGAGGAAGCTCTAGAAAACTGGAGTCCTCTATCCTCTGAGAAAACTAGCGACGGTGATCTAAAAACAATAATAAATAAAACTAGGGCCCAGCTTAACCGGATGCAAATATCATGGAAGATGCTGGAAACAATAATGCGGTACGATAAAATTGATAAAATATGTTTAAAAGTTATGAGTCAAAATCTTAAAAATGAAACTAATCCAGGCATGCGACTGGACAAGTTCCTTACTCATCGATTCTTGGGACCAGTTATGGCCCTAGTCATATTCTATCTAATTTTTCAATCTATTTTTACGTGGGCTGAAAAACCTATGGAAATGATAGAGGGAAGCATGGGGTATCTTGGCTCATTTGTGAGATTTTTTATACCAGATGGTCTTTTGCAGGATTTGTTTGTAGATGGGATCATTGGGGGCGTAGGAGCTATCCTAGTTTTTCTGCCACAGATAATCTTCCTATTCTTTTTCTTGGCACTGCTTGAAGACACTGGATATATGGCCCGTGTTGCATTCCTTGCAGACCGCCTAATGAAAAGCATAGGGTTATCTGGCTATGGAGTAATTCCGCTTCTTTCTTCCTTTGCTTGTGCAATTCCGGGTATAATGGCAACTCGCACTGTGCCTAATTGGAAGGAACGCATTGTCATTATTATGATCGCCCCCTTGATGAGCTGTAGTGCACGTCTACCAGTATATATCCTTTTGATTGGTACATTTTTCCCCTCGATTTCTATACTGGGAATATTTTCGATTTCGGGGATAATTTTGTTTTCCATGTATCTTTTCGGTATAATAGTCGGGATTGGTGTCGCATTAGTTTTCAACCGAATTATTAAAAATAATGCCACATCGACAAGCTTTGTTATGGAGCTTCCTCCCTATCGAATGCCTTCTCTAAAATGGGTTCTGTTTCAGATGTTCGAAAGGGCCAAAATATTTGTTACCGATGCCGGCCAGATTATCCTTGCTATATCTATTGTCATTTGGTTCCTAGTTAGCTTCCCAAAACCTGACAACCATGATTCTTCGTCACATAAATTGCATCTTCAACAGAGTTATGCTGGCCAGATTGGGAAACTAATTGAACCGGCTATTCAACCTCTTGGATTTGATTGGAAAGTTGGGATAGGCCTAATAACCTCTTTTGTTGCTAGAGAGGTACTGGTGAGTACCTTGGCTACAATATACAATGTAAAAGAAGCTGAAGAAACCTCGGTTAACCTTAGAATTGCTCTGCAAAATGAAACTAATGTTACTACCGGAAAACGTGTTTATACTCCTCTCGTAGCAGTAAGTATTATGGTTTTCTTTGCCCTGGCTTGTCAGTGCATGGCCACTGTAGCAATCGTTAAACGAGAAACAAATAGTTGGCGCTGGCCGATAATTATGGTTCTTTATATGACGGGGCTAGCCTACGTCAGTTCTTTTGTTGTTTACCAGGGAGGGTTACTCCTAGGCTTCACCTAGTTATTTAACAAATCACCCTTTTCTATTTTCTTAAAAATGGACCTACAAACTCTATTATTAATTATTCTTCTTGCTGTTGCTATTTTCATTGTTGGGCGTACTTTCGTGAATCAGTTTTCAACCAAATGTGGTAAGTGTAGCAATGGTTCGAAGAAACTAAGACACGGGGAAAAATTGATTGAGATAGACTCCCTATCAGAGTCGGATAGCGGATGAATGCTCTCTTAATCTTTTTTAGTCCCATATAGGAGATTAGCCCTAAAAGGTTTTGACACTATGTCTGTACGAAAGACTATCAGAAATAGAAGATCTATTTACGAATTCAAAATGGATAAGATTCCGAAAGCAACGATTACTCGTTTAATCGAAACTGCTGTTTGGGCTCCCAATCATAAACTTACCGAACCCTGGCGTTTTATTGTTATAACCGGCAAGGCAAAAGAAGCTCTGGCAGCAATATATGCTAAAATCCAAAGAGAGAAAGCCAAGTCTGATAGGCCTGATCTCTTAGTAAAAATAACCGAGAAGGGTTATGCTAAAATTTGTTCCAAACCGTTAATTTTAGGTATTATCTGTAAAAAGGATGATGACATCACCCGTTCCCGAGAAGATTACGCAGCTACGTGCTGCGCTATTCAAAATATTGCTCTAACTGCTTGGGAGGAAGGCATTGGTATACAGTGGAGCACTGGAGGCTTACTACGGGACTCCGAAACGCTAAAGCTCCTTAAGATTGATCCCAAAGAAGAAGAATTAATTGGTTTACTCTATTGCGGCTACCCGGCTTCAGTACCTGTCCAGAAGAGAACCCCGGGGGTAGATCGCACAGAATGGTTAGTCTGATATATTAAATTAACTTGGAGTTATTATGCCTGTTATTTCCAACGATCATTTTGCCTCCGGATTTCTCTGGAAAGAATACATACAAAACAGCGAAAAAAATCTGGAAAGGTTCAATGAAAATTACGAGAAAATGTTCTTGAATCCTGAAACCAGAAGCTTTTTTGCCTCAATAAGGAAGCCCCTGAAAATACTTATTCTAGCTGAAGATTGGTGTGGTGATGTTGTACAAAGCCTTCCTCCGATCATTCGTATGTTGGAATTAAGTCAATCTATCGACTATCGAATATTTCGTAGAGATGAAAATCCTGATCTAATGAATCAGTATCTTACTGAAGGTTCAAAAGCTATCCCTTACCTTGTCTTTATGGACTCCGATTTTAATGATTTAGCTCGTTGGGGCCCCCGTCCAGAGAAATGTCAATCAATCATGCGAGACAATAAGGGGAAAATATCTATGGATGAAATATATAAGAGAATTCGTTCGTGGTATGGGAAAAATGGGAACGAACCTCTGGTATCAGAAATTATGGATATTTTAAAGAATATAGCCTAATTGCTTTATGACTCGAAACATTACTGAAATTAAACATAATCTTAATAAACCCGATCAGTATTTTACATGCTGCCTACTATATTATGGCAACAGTAGAGTTGTACTTTCTTATCTAGCATCAGAAGAATATAAAGTGGGAAACACCCTAATTCCACCTGGAACGTTAACCTTAGGTTACTACGAACAAGGGTTAAAATATGTGCTATGGAAGATGACCAAAGGAACTGGTGGTCTCATTGGCTATTATATCCATCTTTGTGAAAATTTGGAAGTTAGCCGCGGCCACGTCGAGTATGACGATCAATTATTAGACTTGTGGTTCTTGCCGGATGGAAGCTGCCAGATTCTTGATGAAGATGAATTAATCGAGGCCTATGATAATGAATTAATTACGTTGAATATGAAGAGCCAGATAAAAAAATCAGCACAAGAAATTATAAATAATATAGACACAATAAAAACAGATTTTGATTCACTGCTTAGTACCCTCGATTTAACGATCAATACTACCTCCTAACTACTTTCTTCCTTTCCTCTTTAAGGCAGCGTTTTATATCTAACAAAAAGCTTAGCTGGTAAAATCTCCTTGACAACAGCTGCTTTGTTTGCTTAATTTCAGTGTCAGGCAAGCTTCTTGTTAGCCAGATTTTTTCGGTTTACAAGACGATTGGAACACATATTTCTTTCGTGCTGCGTACGTCTAACCTGCCAATTTATGTCATCAATTAAAAATACTGTTACTCATCGCTTGTCAGCTAAAGGTGTCGATCCAGTTGCTCTATATGGGCAATATGATTCTAGGATACGAACGATAGAAAGTGAGTTCGATGCTAAAATCACAGCTCGGGGAGAGGATGTTGTGATTACTGGCAGAGTAGAAGAAGTTAAACAAATTATAAATGTATTACAAGAAATGATCCATTCTATTCAGCAAGGACGAGTACAGGATGTGGATGATATTATTCGCGCAGCTCGGGGTGGCAATAAAGATAGAAAGGGAACGAAATCCTTTGCTGGGACAACTATAGATGTCCTTTCTCGGAGAGAAAAAATTCAGGCAAGAAGTTCTAACCAGCAGAAATACGTGGATCAGGTCACAAATTGCGATATAGTTTTTTCGATAGGACCAGCGGGAACTGGCAAAACCTATCTGGCAGTTGCTATGGCTATTTCAGCTCTTCGTAGAGGTGAAGTTGACAGGATAGTGCTAGCAAGACCAGCTGTTGAGGCAGGAGAGAGCCTTGGGTTTCTGCCTGGCGATCCCCGTGATAAAGTTGATCCTTATCTTAAGCCACTATATGATGCATTACATGATATGGTCCCTAATCATAAGGCAGGGCGCCTAATTGAAGACGGTACAATTGAAATCATTGCTATGGCGTATATGCGGGGCCGCACATTAAATAATGCTTTTGTTATACTTGACGAGGCACAGAATACTACGATAGCCCAAATGAAGATGTTTTTGACCCGCCTAGGAACTAACTCTAAAGCGATTATTACTGGGGATATTACACAAACTGATCTGCCTGATACAAAAGTATCTGGCCTCGTTCATGTCCAAAAGGTTTTAGCCGATATTCGTGGTATCGCCTTTGTTTATCTAACAGATACAGACGTCGTTAGACACCAACTAGTCCAAGATATTATTAAGGCCTATGAACAGCATGATAAACCATAAATTATTTTAACCTTGAAAATTGACATCGAAACAACCTTGCCTGTTCTTGATGTATCTAGAGAAAACTTATATAACACCGTCCGTCATATTCTTCAGGGCGAAGGGCAGAATAACGCGGCTGTGACGATAGTCTTGGTAGATGATCCTTATATCCGAAAATTGAATCATAAGTATCGACAATTGAATCGAGCTACAGACGTTCTTTCATTTAACCTGAACGATGAATTAGAATCTAATAGTGAAGAACTAGGCGATGTCTATATTTCTGTCGACCGAGCTCGGGAACAGGCCTATCGTTACCGTATTTCAATGGAGAACGAGCTGCATCGGCTGTTAATTCACGGGTGTCTACATCTACTGGGATATGACCATAAAAACTCACGAGATCGTAAAGAAATGAGAGACAAAGAGCAGTTCTATTTTCGTCAAAACTCGTCGATGACATCTTAGAGAACAAATTGGGAGATAATAGTTTTGGATGATGAAATTCCCCTATTGGTAGAATGGCTAATCTTTATTGGATGCACTATTTATGCTATGTTGATATCCGGGGCTGAATTTGCCTTTTCCAGTCTTTCTAAAACAACAATTCAAGAACTTAAGGTTGCACATGAAGGAGGAGAATCTAGTCGAGTTACACGGTGGCTAGATAACCAAGAACGTCTATTCATTACTATTTTAATAGGGAAAATTACTACGACAGCAGGGCTGATTGTTTCATTAGTGGCTCTTGCTGTTACCCTGCCACTTACCGAATCATTAGCCACGTTTTTGACTTTGATAGCTTCGGCATTGTTAGCTATAGGTATTTTGCTTATTCTTATAGAGTGGCTTCCCAGGATTCTGGTTTCAAATAATTCCGATGTGACCATTCGTATTTCAGCGGTACTAGTCTTGATCAGTTACTGGCTATTTTGGCCCCTTATTAAACCACTACTTTTACTTAACGAACGCTTGGGGCAAATAGGGCTTTTCAGTAGTGGACGAAATCCCTACTGGTTAGACGATGAACTGCACCGAGTTCTTGAGCTTGAAGAATCTCATGAATTGCAACCTGATGACAAGGAAATGATCAGTGGAATTATTGAAATGCACGACACTAGCGTTCGGGAAGTAATGGTGCCCCGAGTTGACATGATCTGTGCTGAAGAATCTCGACCAATCCCAGAACTCCTTGAACTCATACGGGAAATGGGTCATTCAAGGATTCCCATTTATGGAGAATCCCTGGACGATATAGTAGGAGTTGCCTATGCCAAAGATTTACTTCAACTAAGTGAAACCCCGGACAATCCTAAAAGCCTCAAGGACTTACTGCGCCCGCCATACGTTGTACCAGAAACTAAAAAAGCTGCAGAACTCTTGAAAGAATTCCAACGAACCAAAATCCACCTAGCTATAGTTGTAGACGAGCATGGAACGACTGCTGGTTTAGTTACTCTTGAAGATCTCCTCGAAGAAATTGTTGGTGAGATACAAGATGAATATGATCATGAAGATCCACTATTTGAACCACTCTCTGATGGATCTTTTCTAGTCCAGGCAACACTTAACATTGATACATTAAATGATATCCTTGACCTTGACATTATCCCTGATGGATTTGAAACAGTTGGTGGCTTGATTTTCAATGAACTAGGAAGAGTTCCCCATCCGGGCGAGGGTATTACTTTCCGAAATTTAAAAATTGTTGTCCGGGAAGTTGAAGGTCAGAGAATTATAAAAGTTGTGATCAGTCGGTCACCGCCTCTTTCAGAAAAGGATAGTTTTAGCTCGCTAGAAGAGAAGACCAAATAGTATAAGTCCTCATAGGATCTACTATATTTATTAAATATTATCCATTTTTTGATACTTAGGAGTGAATTAATGGCATTGGAACGCCCCAATATTATTCTTATTATGACTGATCAACAGAGGATTGATACTATCCACTCCTGGGATAATAATCATATGATAACCCCGGCGCAGGATCGATTAGTTAACGAAGGTGTTTCTTTTCGCCAAGCTTATTGTCCGGGGGCTACCTGTGTAGCCTCCCGAGCAGCTATATTCACCGGCATGTACCCCCATAACTCAGGAGTTTACAGCTTTCAACCTTGGGGTCAACACCGTAATTGGATCTATGATCTTGCCGAGAATGATTATTGGTGCTCGAGTATTGGGAAAATGCATTTCATGCCTCGGGACATCCCGGGTGGTTTTCACGAACGGGTCATTGTTGAAAATCCAACCAATATGGATCTAGCTAGTGGAGCAGCAGATGATGACTGGGGTCGCTATATGACCTTTCATGGGATTGAAAGGCCTAATGGCCGACACAAGAAAGATCCTAAGTGGGCTACCAAACTACAGGGTCAGGCCTGGCACGAAGATGAGAAGTTCCATAGTGATGTTTTTATCGGAAATTCTGCGATAAACTGGATTAACAACCATAAAGGGAATAAACCTTTTTTCCTTGAAATCGGTTTTACTGGTCCGCACGAACCCTGGGATCCACTGCCGAGGCATTTAGAAAGTTATGAAGGCGTCTCACTACCCAAGCCTATAACTAGAGAAAATGAACTTGCAGATAAGCCCCCTCAACAAGAAGCTCTAAAAAAAGTATTTTCCACTGCTGACCACGAATCAGGAATTAATATGTACTTGGCGAACCCAACACGTATTGATCACATGCGTCGCCATTACTATGCAAAAGTGACCACTGTAGATGAAAAGATTGGGGAAGTCCTCAATGCACTCGAAAATCGAGGGTACTTAGATAACAGTTTGGTTATTTTCTGCTCGGATCATGGCGAAAATCTTGGCGACCATGGAATGGCCTATAAGTGGCTTATGTATGATAGTATTACCCACATTCCGCTGATAATACGTTATCCTAATGGTGAACAGAGGGGCAATCACGTACATGACTTAGTTTCTCTTTTGGACTTAGGACCCACAATACTCGAGGCAGCCGGCATTCCTATACCTACCTATCTTGATGGCTGTTCTCTTATGAACTACTCCAAACCAGACGAAGCTGTAAATCCTCGGCATTATATTTTCTGCGAAGATAACTACCAAATTATGATGCGTAGCAAAACTCATAAACTAGTCTATTATATTGGCCAGAATGAAGGAGAATTATATGATCTCGAATCCGACCCGGGAGAATTGTGGAATAAATGGTCGGATATTAACTACCAAAAATTAAAAACTAAAATGAAAGAACAGCTCTTGGAATGGTTAGCAGGAAGTTCCTATTGGCATGGGGGATACAAACGAGACCGTTCTTCCCAGTATAGCATGCGTTGGCCTACCAAAAACAATGTAAACCTCCAGGGTCCATTCCCTAACGACTCTAAACGGCCCAAATCCTAATTTAGGATCGTAATATAATTACACGGAATGTCTCAGCTCACCAACCCAAGAAAATTATGTTGAGCTCTTATATATGAAAAGTCTTATAGATAAATATTAATCTGCAGTTGAACCTCCTCGGGATATGTCGTTGGTTACAACAAACTCTTTGTTTCGCATAGTAATCTGCCCCGAATGCTTATCTGTTACTCTTATAGTAAGTAAATATGCACCCGTAGTTGATGAGCCTGTATCGATTGATGTGTAACTGTATTCATCATTTCGATCTCCTTCATTCTCAAATACCATAAGAACTGCGTTTTCCCCATCAGTTCGCTTTACTAATCGATCAATCCCTTTGATTATCCGCCAAAATATATTTTGGGGATTACGGTTAATATTCTTAACTTCCATTTCTACTTGGTATGCTGTTCGCCCGGACGGATCTTGCTTTAAATTATAGATCTCGTAGTAGAAATGAACAGGATCTGTTCGATGATAAAGATGGGCAGGATTAGGTTCGATTAGAAGCCCATTACGAACAAAGTTAGTTGTGTCATTTTCAGCTGGGGATATAGAAACCGCTAGCTTTATGTCACTCATTGTCAACTGATCACCACTATATGCTGGAACAGTATATTCTTGTTCAAATATACCAATACGTCCTGTAACCTCATCACGAACTTCAATGGCGGCACGAAATTTACCAGGCGGTGAATCCATACCTAGTAATCCAGTATACAATTTAAGTACCGGATCATCTTTAGAGTCTGATTTTATAGGTCTTTCGAGTGGACCGATTCGCTTCGATACCTGGGCTATACGGTGATAGTCTACATCTTGAAATACTACATGACTATTAAACCAGGTATGCTTACCTCGGCCATCTTCAATAGTATCAAGTTGTACTGCCGGAACCATGTATGCGATTTCTATGTCTGCCCTATCACCATCACCTTTATAGGATACTATATCATAGAGATATTTTAATGGTTCCCCTCCGTAATTATAATCGTAGGACTCCGAAACTTTTCTTATCAATGTATTCGCTATTCGTCCTGGATTATATTCGTTTTGAATAAAAGCTTCCGTAATATTAGTTTCATGCACACCCAGGGGAAAATCAAACTTTCCTACACCAAGCTGATCAACAAAAAATAACTCCATATCATGCTCGAGATAAACCCAGCTTTCTGCAACATACCCTAATGATTGAGCTCTTTCTGTCCATTCGGTTATAGAGTTCCCTCTCATACTTAATTCTGGCAGGTAATTACCAGCATCTGGATCAATAGTTTGACGCTTGCCCTTGTCTCTCCAGACCGCTCCACTGTTGTCAATTTTTAGCCGATATTGTAACATGAAATTCCGTTCACGGATTGCGTCGATTCTAGCATTTCCTGTTGGCTGATAATATTTCATAGGATTTTCACCAGTTTGCATTATAAAATGCTGTTGGTCATCTGGCTCGCCATACCGAACATATATATCGCCTCGCCGATCCCATGGTTGCTTCCCGTTGGCATAATATTCTCGGGCATGCATCACCCTCCGATAATGCTCTACTAGTCGCTCATTTACAGGTGTAGCAGGCTGAGGATCCCGGGCAGCCCAAAACTTACGCCTATAATCTGCTTTAAGCTCCTTTGATCTAATTGTTGAGAAATATTGGTATTCCTTTTCTGGAGCGACGTAGGCTAAATCCATGTAGTATTCTAACTCTTTAGGTTCCAATTCAGCGAGAAATTTTTCGTAGGCAGTATCAGCCTCAGCAAATCTATTTTGAGACTGTAGCATTGTGGCTTCAAGTTTGTTAATCAAGGTGTGAACACTACCTGGTACATTATTTCCATGGGCTGTAACCAATTGTTTTAAGAATGTGATCCCAACTTCATACTGCTTGAGTAAATAACTACATTTTTCGAGGTGATAAAGAGCCTCCTGGTGGCCTGGTGTGATGTAAAGCTGTCGGCTAAACAGAGCTAGTGCCTTCTTATAATCTCGAGATGGATTTTCATAAGATAACCCCAACTGATAGTACGCATCAGGATGTAAAGGATTTGAGACTGCTGCTTGATTAAACGACTTTCGGGCCTGATAAACGTAAAGGGGCGCTGCGGGGTCTCTCTTACTTTGAGCAATGTAAGCAAGACCAAGGGTATAATGTGCTTCTGAATTGCGAGGATCATACCGGAGAGCTTCTTTAAAACTTTTCCGCGCATCTACCATGCGATTTTTCATTCGCATGTAAGTCCTACCCAAAGCTAAATGGCCTTCTGGATTTCTTCGGTCATGACGAATCGCTAATCTCAATTGTTTTGCTGCTTCTCTATAATCTCTAAGTTCGAAACAAGTCACACCCAACCAATACCGTGCTTCCCCCGATCTACCTTTAACCCGAACTGCTTTTTCAAAAAAAGTTTTCGCGTCCTCAAATTTGTCCTGGTCAAAAAGTGATTTCCCCTCCGTTATCACAGACTCTATTAGGTCAATACCCTCCGGTAAGGCTTGGGCTTTTAAACCTATTGTCGGTACCATGAAGCTTATTAGGCAACACAACCCTAGAATTCGAATAATTAAATTACGATCTTTGTGCGGAGGCCAAGATACAACGGACATAAATTAACGGGGATTGATTTGTAGATTAAGGTCAAAACCTCAATCGGTGAAAGCTCAAAACAACTTTGCATTATGGTCTAATATTGAACAACGAAACTTCGCTGTCAAGTCGAATTTCCGGGATTGGTTAACGAATAACTCTTATGCTTAATTGCCCGTAAAAGACGCTGGTATAGCAATGGAATAGGAGGTTTTGTATTTAGGGTTGTGGTTCTTTTAGATTGATGAGATGAAGAAGTAACTGACTGCTGGATTACCTGCAACATCCGTTTATACTGCATAGAAGAGGTAGGAGCATTACCTTCAATTATGGTTTTATTCGACAGTTTGGTATCAAACCACTCACCTTTCTTAGCGTTACCAATTTGAGAGTTCATTATCTGTATTCGGATGTTAAAAAATAGGGCTCGGTATGGATCATCTAAACACAGACGGATTGCCGCTTGGCTTCGTAGGCAAAGAAGCGATGGTAAAATTTCTGTATGAGGATTTAGATCAATAGCAAAATTAATATCTTCTATCAATAATCGCTTTACTATTTTCCTCGAAGGCATACCTGGCCACATTCGGGAAGATTCATCTAAAGGGATAACTCTAATTCTTTCGGATGGATTCAAACATTCAATAGCCTGGGATTCACCTACTACAAATACTGCTTCTGCTTTCAGGCTAGATACTAGGTCTGGTATAATGGGACTTGCTGTTCGGGCATCATCTATATTAGAGGGTAGTAATATTAATAACCTGACAGACTTATCTACTATGTCTGTTAGGTTAAATGATTCAGCCCCGAAACTGCCCCACCAGCTATATAGGCTGTAAATCCATCGATCTTTAAAGGATAATCTGACCATGCCAGTTAAGTAAATTGTACCTTTTCCGATGAAAAACTATTGCTAATATCTAGTTTGTTCTATTTTCCTGCTTGCTTCTGGATATCATAATTACTGTAAATCTGTCGAACCATGTCATTACTTAGGTTCGTCAAAGCATCCTCAACAGATAAAGAATATTCTTCCTTTCCCCTACTGAAAAATCCGATAGTCTCTGAAGCTATACCCATACCGGAAGCTATTACATTAGTGACTTGAACCATTTCTGAGTTATAAAAGTTTAGTTCCACCGTTAATGAAGTAATCCCCTCGGCATCGTCAACAAATTCCCCTTCATCCCTACTAAGTTGCACTCTTGCTGAGACTATCCTAGGAATCACTACAAAATCGATATTATTAGTTTGGTCAATATCTGTGGAAGGTAAAATGTCCAGGACTGATACTTGTGAAAACACCCGATTGACTGATTTAATGATGATTGATTCGATAGAAGTTCCGATATGGAAAATAAACTTGTCAAATTCAGCTCTGTCTGCTATTTCAAGTTCTCTTACCTCTTCAGGGATATAGATTCCAACACTTAAATCTAGAGGGCTTGAAATCCTAGCTGTTGGCCCAATGTTATTAGCCATATTTATATTGTGAGTGCAGCCAATCGCTACAAAAAGCAAGACTAATACATACCTTATTGAGCCCATAAGTCACTCTTCTCCTTTAGTGAGTCCATCAACTCTTTTCTCGAAGATGCAAAATATGGACTCGCTGGCTGATTCAATCTAAACGGACTCACCAATATGTCAAGGCCAGAGTCCAAAAGAAAGCACCCTATTAACACCTTCACAAATCTTGATAACACTTGACATATCAACGGATTATCCATATTTTCCTTTCCGTATATTAGTTCTATAATAACTGTATTTTGGATTGTTTTGGTTTTACGATTTTTGACTGATTACTATCCAATCAAGATGAGTTAATTATCATATGCGAAGTATCTATCTGGATCATAATGCAACCACTCCGGTAAGACTCGACGTTTTCAAGGCTATGGAGCCATTCTTCATCACTCGGTTTGGTAATGCTTCAAGCATCCATCGTTTTGGTCAAGATACTCGGTCTGCATTAGAAGTAGCACGGAGGCAAGTGGCAGAACTGGTAAATGGCAAGGCTGGGGAAATTTATTTCACTAGTGGGGGAACTGAATCTGACAACTTAGCAATTAAGGGTATAGCTTACACTCGTAAAAATCAGGGAAAACATATAATTACAACAAACATTGAACATTCAGCTGTATTAAATAGCTGTGCCTTTCTAGAACAACAGGGTTATGAAGTAACTTATCTCCCAGTAAATCAATATGGCAGAATTGACTCATGGCAAGTAGCAGAAGCTCTAACTGATCAGACTATTCTTATCACTATCATGCACGCTAATAATGAGATCGGTACCATACAACCTGTTGAAGAAATAGGTAAAATTGCTGAAGAAAACAATATCTGTTTCCATATAGATGCAGTACAATCCGCCGGGAAAATACCTATAGACGTTCAAGAATTTCATGCTGATCTTCTTTCGATATCGAGTCACAAAATATACGGCCCTAAAGGAGTAGGAGCTTTATACATCCGGGAAGGCATTATAATCGAACCCACAACACATGGTGGTCATCATGAAAAAGATGTACGGTCTGGTACGGAGAACACAGCTGGCATTGTAGGCCTAGGCAAAGCAGCTGAATTAGCTGCCCATGAATTACAATATGAATCAAAAAACCTACTAGGGATGAGAAACGCCCTCGAAGAAGGAATTTTAAACGAAATTGATAGGGCAAGTATAAATGGTCATCCAAAATGGAGGTTGCCAAGTACCTTGAATGTATCCTTTCCTGGAGGGGAAGGAGAATCCCTGATAATGAGCTTAGATCTTGAAGGGATAGCTGTGTCCACTGGTTCAGCCTGTTCATCTGGCGCTATTGAACCATCTCACGTCTTAATGGCCTTGGGTATCGATCCAAAAACAGCCCTTGGCTCAATACGCTTTAGTTTTGGACGAGACAATACACTTGAGGATGTAGATTATGTTATGCAAAAACTCCCAGGGATTGTTTCTCGAATCCGCAACTATTCCCCGGTATCATCAATCAGCTAAGGCAAATACTATTGTACTCATCCTCTGTAATGAACCATTTTCGTTTTCCTAGAAATGTAGGAGATCTTGCAGATCCAGACGCTATAGGTAAAGCAGGTAATCCTATTAGTGGAAATAATATCGTTTTAAATCTAAAGATTGTAGAGGGAATAGTTACTGATGCTAAGTTTAAAACATTCGGTTGTGCTGCTTCAATAGCTTCAAGCAGTATGACCACTGTTTGGTTGATCGGGAAAACAGTGGAAGAAGTTACTTCTATTAAGCAAGATACCATCGCAAATGCGCTGGGTGGTCTGCCTCCCACAAAAATGCACTGCTCCGCAATGGCTGCCGACGGTGTAAAAAATGCAATCCAAGATTATAGAACACGTCAGTGTACAAAAACTAATGAATAGTATTATGACTTCCAATGCCCAAATAGAACCGATGGGGAAACTTAACTTGAATATCAATCATGATCCAACCTTTAATCGATTCCCTCCCAGGGGATCGAAAGTAGTCGTCGCAATGAGCGGCGGTGTAGATAGTACCGTGGCTGCTGTGTTACTCAAAAATGCTGGTTGTGAGGTAATTGGAGTAACCATGCATCTTTGGGACTACCAAAATGTTGGTGGGAACCCCAAAATTGAACACGGTTGCTGCACAATTGAGGATCGCAATGATGCCCGTATTGTGGCGAACCTACTTGACATACCTTATTACGTAGTAGACTTTCGAGAGGAATTTGAGAAGGGAGTCATATCAAATTTTGTAGATGAATATATCAAAGGACGGACTCCTAACCCTTGTGTTGCATGTAATAGTAAGGTTAAATTTGGAGTTTTGCTTGATCGAGCGAGTGCTCTCGGTGCCGATTACGTTGCGACCGGACACTATGCTAGAATAATCTGTGATGAAAGCAAGCAACCAGGACAGTATTTCTTGAAGAGAGGACTTGACAAAAATAAAGATCAATCCTACGCACTTTGGGAAATGAATCAGGAGGAACTTGCTCGAACTGTATTTCCTGTTGGAGCCCTCACCAAAGCTCAGACTCGAGAAATAGCTAAATGTGTGTCCCCGAGTGTCGCCTCAAAAAAAGACAGTTATGAAATATGTTTTGTTCAGGATGATAATCATGAACGTTTTTTACGAGAATGGACGACTAAACATGGAAATCAAAAAAACAATGACTTGTTGACTGTTGAAGATCTTATTCAACCTGGACCTGTGGTCGATACTAACGGCCGAATCCTTGGTGAACACCGAGGTTATCCACTTTACACAATCGGACAACGAAAAGGACTTGGAATAGCTCTTGGTCGGGCAGCTTACGTAGTTGATATACTACCTGAATCAAATACACTAGTAGTCGGCCAAGAGGAAGATCTTCAAAACAATCGTCTTATAGCTGAATCTGTCAACTGGCAATCACTGGAACCACCCCTAGACCGTATTTATGGCCAAGCAAAAATACGCTACCGACAAGATTCTACGCCTGCTTTTATAACTCCGTTTGAGCCAAATTCGGCTAAAGTCATTTTTGAGAACCCTCAGAGAGCTATAACCCCGGGGCAGTCTGTCGTTTTCTACAATGACGAAATTGTTCTGGGAGGTGGCATCATAAGCGAATGAGGTCATTATGCAGATCGACACAAACTCCTTCCATTCCGAGCATCGGCGTCGACATTTGGAACTTTGTATTGTCTTCGGTTTTATTATACTTTTCTTCACTGTTTTTGCAGCCAAAGCAGAAACTTCTGAAAAAAGAATTGATGGATTTAAATTTTCCTTTGAACAGGCTGACACTGTTTTTGTAGAACACGTCATCCAAATCATCCGTGATATTACACCCAAGTTGGAGGCAACTTTGGGGCAACCACAGCGCGACACTATTCACATTCACATTGCTCCTACCCAGAAAGCTTTCTTGACATATACTCCTGGATCAATACCAGATTGGGGAGAAGGATACGCTGTCCCGGATCGGAAACTTGTTGTCCTTAAATCTCCTCGTATTAAAGGAAACTACGGCAAAATTCATGAAATTGTAATTCATGAAATTTCCCATGTTATGCTTCATAATTCCCTCAGGGGAATCTATATACCTCGATGGCTTGACGAAGGATTTGCCATGCATATGGCTCGAGAATGGGGGTTTTGGGACCGGGCTGGGCTATTGATAGCTGTGGTCTCCGGAAATCTTATCCCTTTGGGGACAATCCAAGATGTTAACAACTTTCCTGAACACAAAGCCCAGCTGGCCTACCAAGAAAGTGCCCTAGCAGTTCAATATCTAATCACAAAGTATGGCGAAGAAAGATTACACTTGCTTTTTGATCGCCTTCGAGTTTCTGGATCGATTGAAAAGGCAACTTTAGATGCGTTAGGAATAAGTATAGTCGAATTCGAACGAAATTGGCTAGAATACATGGAACGTACTTATGGGTGGCGAATGATTCTTGGTGATAGCTTTTCAATTATAATAACCCCGTTATTTGGTATCCTCTGTTTATTAGCTTACGTTCAGATCCGTAGACGAAAAAAAATAACGTTACGCCGGTGGGCCAAAGAAGAAAACTACTATGAATCGAAAGAAGACAGATGGCGTAGGCTAAACGAAGAACATGTTATGTTGAAAGAACGAGAGGAATAATTACTTTTCACTTCGGGCTTCTGGTAACCAAGCTAGTTTTTCTTATAACAGATACCTTAAGAACAAAAGAAATTAGGCATGAAATTATCGCATTTGTTTGAATACGTCGGGCTCCGGCTACTTATGTTGCTAACTCGGTGGTTATCCCCCCAATTAGCATCATTGGTTGGAAACAAACTGGGTGATCTAACTTTTTACGTTATTGGAATCAGGAAGCAATTGGTCCTCGCGCATCTAGCTAGGGTGTTTAACCATTCGGCAGATGACTCTAATTCAAAATATATGGCACGAGCTATATATCAGCAACTTGGGCAAACTGCCATTGAACATGTACGTTTACTTACCCAACGAAAACCAAAAGTCCTTGATCGACTAACTATATCCGGCGAAGAAATCATCGTGGAAGCGCGAAGGAAAGGGAATGGAGTTATTCTTGTTACAGGACACTTCGGTTACTGGGAACTACTTGGCGCTGCTGTAGCTGGCATAGGGCATCCTATTACAGTTGTCGGAAAGGATCTGCACAATCCAATCATCAATCATCTAATTCTAGAGGGTCGAGAACGACTGGGCATGAATGTAATAAATATGACATCAGCCCCATCCAAAATACTTAAGGAATTGCGAAAAAATAATTGCATTGGATTACTTATTGATCAAGATGCTGGCCCTGGTGGTGTATTTGTTAACTTTTTGGGCATTAAAGCTTCGACTTACCAAGGACCAGCACTTTTAGCTCTCCGAACTGGAGCACCTATTGTCCCGTGTTTCATTATTCGCTCAGGGCCAGAAAATCATCAAGTTCATTTTGAGAATCCTATTGAAACTACACCCACAGGAAATGAATCGGAGGATATCAAAAGGATCACACAAACATATACCGATATATTAGCTCAATACATTTTAAATTATCCGGACCACTGGTTTTGGGTCCACCGCCGCTGGAAAACCAAAGCTCCGGCAACCTAATTTTTGTAAGAAAAGGAGTTATCTAATGTCATTTTATTATCTTATTTCGACTTCCGCTGGATTGATATTTAGTTTTCTTTTAGCTTGTGGAAATGGCCAAACTTCATCTATTCCAAAATCATCAAAAGAACCAACAGATAAACCTGAAACATACCTGGTTTCAGATAAACCTAAAAACCAGAACGAACAAGCTTCTTTGGGCTCATCAAAACAAAGACAAACGGGCCAAACAGCGGGCGTAAGTTGGGAAATTCCTGGCCGATGGGAGATTCAGCCCCCAAGAATGATGCGCGTAGCTACCTACTTAATCCCTAAAACCACCAATAGTGAAGAACCTAGTGAATGTGCTGTATTTTTCTTTGGGCAAGGGCAAGGCGGAAGCGTGGATCTCAATCTGGAAAGGTGGCAAAATCAGTTTCAAACTGAGTCGGGTCAACCTCCAATGCTAGCTCAGCGTAAGTCAGTTATTAATAATATTGCTGTAACAACTATTTCTTTGGCAGGGACATACCTGGCCTCTATGGGGCCGATGTTCCAGTCAGGGAGTGTAAAAAAACCAAATTACAAAATGCTGGGGGCGATTGTTGAAGCACCGGAAGGGAACGTGTTCTTCAAACTTACTGGACCAGAAAAAACAGTAATGGGTACTGAAGATGAATTTCAGAAGCTTTTGAATTCTCTTAGAAAGTGATAATAGCTGACGAAAGTTCCTCCATCTTAATTAAAGGTTAGTGCATTTTGAAGGTACTTATAATACAAACTGCTTTCATAGGTGATGTGGTTTTATCAACGCCTTTGTATGAAGCCGCCAAAAAACGGTTAGGTGCAGACCACATAGGAGTTTTAGTTAAACCAGAAACAGCAAACTTGCTTCACAACAATCCTAATGTTGATGAAATCGTTACTTACGACAAGAAAGGTAAACAAAGGGGTATAATAGAGTTTATTCGACTTGCTTTAAAGCTACGTAATTCTTCATACAATATAGCTCTGATTCCGCACCAATCTTTCCGAAGTGCTTTACTCGCATATATAGCTAAAATACCTAATCGTGTAGGGTACAATCGAAACATCAACAAAAACTTTTTTACGACAAGTGTTCCCTATCAGGCTAATCACGAGGTAAAACGCAACCTATCATTACTTAATTCATGGAAAGTAGATACCAACCGACTTAAACCCACCCTTTATCCTGCCCAGGAAGACAAATTTGTTACCAAATCATTGGTCAAAAAATTTGGCATGGCACCCACAGAACAGATTTGTGGAGTCAGCCCTGGATCTGTTTGGGCAACTAAGCAATGGTTACCAGACCGATTTGCTGAATTTATAAAACGGCTTTTTGAAGAATTAGGATATCGTTCTGTAATTTTTGGAAGTATTGAAGATAGGATGCTATGTGAAGATATTGCTAGAAAGTCAGGGGTTAAACCGCTGAATGTAGCCGGTAATTTATCACTACTACAATCAGCTGCTCTTGCTGCGCGATGTACTGCATTTTTGTCAAATGACTCTGGGATGGGTCATGTGGCGGCAGCAGTGGGAACACCCGTAGTGAGCTTATTCGGTCCTACAGTACCTGATTTTGGGTTCACACCCTATGGAACCAGCCACAAGGTTATCGAAGTTGAGCTAAATTGTCGCCCTTGCAGTCCTCACGGGGGAAATAAATGTCCTCTGAAAACTCATGATTGTATGCAAAAAATTACTGTGAAGCAGGTTTTAGATGTCTTAGCTTCTCAATTCCAAGCAAAAAAAAACTCATGAAAGATCCTTCAGGGAATATCTCGTGCATATAGGTATTATTGGAACAATTAACCACGACAAGATCACCATGCCTAACGGTCTCCAGATTAATGACCTTGGGGGTATACTTTATAATATAACTGTGCTTGCAGATCTTATAGGGGAAAAGGATCTCCTTTTCCCGATCAGCCAAATTGGTGCTGATTATTACGATAAAATGAAGGAATTATTGGCCTTACGGGCCGGAGTAAAAACATGTGGTATCAGTATTAGTCCAAAAGGAACAAGTAAAAATGAAATTTGTTATGACTCTTCGATGGAAAAAATTGAACGACTTACAAATCATATTAATCCCATCTCTTTTGAACAAATAGAACCTAATCTGGGAGTAGATGCACTGCTGGTTAATTTTATTGTTGGTGATGATATTAGTTTAGATACTATGAGAATGATACGGACGCGATTCTCCGGACTGCTTTATTTAGATGTCCATAATCTATGTCTTGGTATTGACAGAAAGGGGTTTAGACAACCACGCGCACCAGATAATTGGCAGGGCTGGATAGAGATGTTCGATATTGTTCAAATGAATGACGTTGAAGCCCATCTTCTTGCGGGCCGGATACTGAACACGATTGATGATTACATAGATTTTGGGGAAAAACTACTTCCGCTCGGTCCATCCACTCTCATTATCACACGAGGGCCTCGTGGCTCTATAACTGTTTTCCGTGACAATAGCAAAATAGAATCTATAGTGACACCTCCTGAAAGGGTTCCTAAAATGGTGGATACGACTGGATGTGGGGATGCTTTTGCTGCTGGATTTTTAGTAGCCTATTTAACGACCAAAGAACTTAATCCAGCTATCCAACTAGGAACCAAAGTTGCTACTCTAAACTGTTCTATTGCCGGAATGCCTAATGTTGGATATTTTAGACACGTTCTCTAGTTATAATTTTTTTCTGATTAAATAATATGCCTTATCTCCCATCAAATAACATGAAACAACGATTACTATACTTGCACGCGCGAACACCCAATATTTTCTCGGAAATACTGGGATTTTCTCTAATTGAGCCAACCAAAAATTATATAGCAGAAATTACGGCCGAGATTCCAGAATGGCCCTATCGAGTTGTTCATGATGCCCTGATTGATGGTTGGCAAATCATACATTTTCCACATCTTCAAGCCCCCATAGATGATGATGAACTAGATGTTGTGGGATACGAGTTTATTTTGCAGAAAATGGAGGCTTTTGAAGATGAATAGGTCTGATCTACTCACAGATATAGACGTGGTTAATTTTTTAGTGAATGGTTATCACTTACTTAAATCCAATATACCTGCACAGCTCAATGCCCAGATAGCAAAACGACTAGATACCCTTGAGTATAACCCCGGCAATGCTATTAGTGATGTTGTGCCAGAATTATGGCAAGTAATCCAAAATCCTAGGGTGAAGGGAATCTTAGTTAGTCTCCTTGGCAAAAACTATGAAGTAATGGGTCACCGACATTGGCATTGCAAGCATCCTAAAACAAACTATATGGCATGGCATCAGGATGGGACCAACAATCGTGACAAAGGCATTGATAAGCTTCTCGGACTTTACTACCCTACTAATATTACAGCTGAAATGGGGCCTACTATAATCGTTCCTGGAACACAATTCCGGAATGCACCAACCGATCGTATGGCCACCTATACAAATATTCGTGGCCAAGTCCCTATGGTCCTCAAGGCTGGAACCATCGCCTTCACCCACTATGACCTATGGCATGGTACCGCTGCTAATCATACGTCTATTAAACGGCATATGATTAAGTTTTTATTTAGGAGAGTCCAAGACAACGATGAACCAACATGGAATCACAATCCCGAAACCATGAAAACACCCACTGATTGGAATGGAAAAAGCGAAAACCCAAGAAATATTCTGTCTTTCGGTAACCCTCTAGGGGTCGGCCAAAGTGATCATTATAAAGAACGAACGATACGGTGGGAATGTTGGAATAAACTTTTAGGAGTCGATAATGCATTTAACACTTAGTAACCATTCCTTTGAATATCTTAACTTAGAAGGTACGCTCGGATTAGCGAAAGCTATAGGTTTTCGAGGAGTTGATATCGCTGGTTTCCACAACCGAGGGCGATGTAGTCTAGAACCCGATGCTGTAGGTGCTGATCCCCAAGAATATGCGGATCAACTCAAGAACATTTTGGACAAATATGAGCTCAAAGCTTTCGATTTTTTCCCCCAATTCGGAAGCTCACTTGATGAACGTTCGTTCAACGATCCAAACCCAAAAATCCGAGATAAAAACCTAACCTCACTTACAGGGATTATAACTTTCTGCAAATGCGTTGGCATCCCGGGTTTTACTATAAGCCCTGGGATTCATCACCCGAATAAATCGTTTGAAGAAAATCTTGAAACAACTATTGAATCAATGGTTAATCTAATAAATGTAGCGAGGGATCAAGAAGTTACTGTCCGGTTTGAACCCCACGTACAGTCGGTTGTTGATACTCCTGAGAGAGCCTTATTGCTATTGCAAGCAACTCCGGGTTCGATGGTAACTCTTGATTATTCACACTTTATCATGCAGTACATTCCTGAGGAAAGAATACACCCTCTACTAGCCTATACCGATCATTTTCATATCCGTTCGGCTAGGCCGGGGAAATTACAGTCTAGGCTAGATGAAAATACCATTGATTTTATTGATATAGCGGATCGTCTTGACCGTTTGGCCTATAAGGGTTGTCTTTCTCTCGAATATGTTTATATGGATTGGTATGATTGTAATCAGATTGATTGCTTAACGGAAACTATACTTACAAAAGATTATATGCAGAAACATAAATCTGTATTTTTATAAATCTGTAACCTATCATTTCAAATTGCCTAGAATATAGTTTGTAATATCTAAACAAGGCTGATGGTTACAATAAATTATTTTTTTGGAGAAAAATATGGCTGATTTGTATGCTGGTACTAGCCGCCGAGTAATCAATCCGCCACTGGGAATTCGTACATTTGGTTTTAGTTCGAGAGAAGGAGTCGTCCAAGCAATAGAAAGTGATCTAACTGCCACCGCCCTTGTTTTGTCGTGTTCCAAGACAAAGATAATTATTGTAGCCACTGATACTGGATGGATGAAACTAGAGTTAATCACTAAGCTTCGAAAACAGCTTTCTAACGCTCTAGATACCCCTGTTTCAAATGTAATGATAAACTTGAATCATACTCATAGTTCACCATCAATGCCAGAATGGTTACCTGATGAACCCTCTCAGATATCTCTTCAATCGCAGTACCAAAAAGAACTTTTTAGATGGATAACAGAAGCCGTAAAAGAAGCTGATCGACGACGAATCCCTGCCCGTATCGGCATTGGATGGGGAGATAGTCAAATAGGGGTATATCGAAGAGAAACTGACCCACAAGGTGAAGTTTTTCTCGGGGAAGTCCCAGATCATCCTATAGATTCAGCAGTAGGAGTTTTGCGTGTGGATGACCTAAAAGGTAACGCGATAGCTACCCTTTTTAATTACGGGTGCCATCCTGTTACTATCGGCCCAAAATCTCTGGTAGCCTCCCCTGATTTTCCAGGTGCCGCCCGAGCTTTGATAGAAGGAACAATAGGAGGGACTACTCTTTTTCTGCAGGGTTGTGGAGGGAATATTATGCCACGAGGCGGTTTGAGTATGGACGTGGACTGCAGAGATGAGAAAAATAGAATTGGCTACTCACTAGGAGCTGAAGTAGTTAAAACAGCATCTACTATCCGCACTCATAGGAAAAGGGGAATACGCAAAACTATTGGTTCTCTATCTCGAATATCTGTCTGGCCTTGGGAAGATAACTCTGAAGAGCCATGTTCTGTGCTTAGGGCTCTTGATGAGACTCTTTCGCTCCGATTAATTGATCTTCCTCCGCTAAAAGTTGCTCATGCCCTAAAAGACGAATTTCACCAAGCGAAGAACCAAGCTGTGGCTGAGGGTAGGCGGGAATGGGAAATCCTAGTATCTAAAAGATTTGCCGACTGGAGTGATCAACTTGTTAACGCTATTGAAACTGGTAAGGATTCATACGATATAGTCATTCAAGCTTTAAGAATTAACAACATAATAATAGCCTCAAATAGTACAGAGGCTTTTTTTGAAACGGGTTTGGATATCAAATCTAGTTCGCCTTTTGATAATACATTAGTTCTTGGTTATACTAATGGATGTGTATGTTACCTGCCCAGAGCTGAAGATTTTCCACCAGGGGGATGGGATATTTACAAGCGTTGGTATGGAATACCCGATTTACTTTTTCAAGCATACAGTTTGCCCACAGCAATCCATCCAGAATCTGAAAAAATGGTTGTTGAACGAACGATTAAATTAATTGAAAGGCTTAAATGAGGTTCCAGATGGATAAAAGAAAACTTCAATATAGTACCGATACGCCCAAATCAACGGAACTATATTCTCGGGCACTTAAATCCTTGGCTGGTGGAATAGGGCACGATCTCCGTCGAGGACACCCCTTGCCCTTGTACATCTCTCGAGCATCTGGTTCCCGGAAGTGGAGCGAAGATAGTCAAGAGTATGTTGATTATGGTATGGGCAATGCAGCACTATTGTTAGGGCACGCTCCTAAAGAAGTATGCTCTGCTATCCAAAATGCCCTAAATCTCGGTTTCCATTTTGGTAATGACCATCCTATGCAAATAGAATGGGCTGAACTTATACAGAAATTAGTGCCTTGTGCGGAACGCGTACGTTTTGTCAATTCCGGATCTGAAGGGAGCATGCTTGCACTTCGAGTAGCTCGAGCTTTCACCGGTAAAACTAAAGTGTTACGCTTTGAAGGTCATTTCAGCGGATGGCACGATGGAGTAGGGAAAGGTGCAATGATTCCTTTTGACAAACCCACATCAGCTGGAATTCCTGTATCCACACTAGATACAATCAAAGTCATCCCTGCTAATCTCGAAAAAGTTGCTCATGCTTTAGAGGTAGATCAAGATATTGCGGCTGTGATGTTAGAACCATCTGGTGCTTCTTGGGGAACTGAACCGCTCACGGTAGATTTCAATAAGTCGCTTCGTAAACTGACAAAAGAATTTGGGGTATTGTTAATTTTTGATGAGGTTATTACAGGTTTTAGATATGCCCCCGGCGGATACCAGGAATACTCCGGAGTAATTCCTGATATGAGTTTTCATGGTAAAATTGTTGCTGGCGGGATGTCTGGCGGGGTTGTCACGGGTAGAGCTAATATTATGCAAGTATTTGACTACACGGGTAATAGTCAACAGGATAGATACGAAAAGGTTAACCATTTAGGGACTTTTAATGCTAACCCTGTTTCTGCTGCCGCTGGCATCGCTACTTTAAAACAGGTAGCTACCGGCCTACCACACACTAAAGCAAATCAAATGGCCGAACAATTAAGAGTCGGAATGAACGAAATTATCCGAGAAGAAAAGGTAGCTGGTTATGTATATGGGGATGTATCGATCTTTCATGTTTATCTCGAGGCCTTTCCAGGAAGTGGCGTAACTGATCAAGATCAGTTGCTGACTCGTGATGTAAATATTTTGAAAGGTATTCCAGCCTCTGTTGTCACTGCATTTCAGAAAAACCTTTTAGATAAAGGGGTGGATCTGGTTTCTTATACAGGCGGAGTTACATCCTCAGCTCATAGTAAAGAGGATATAGAATTCACTCTAGGTGCCTTTGGAGAAGTAATAAAATATCTAGTGAAAGAAAATATTGTTGCTAAACTTAAAATGAGTCATTCAGGCATCTAAATGAAGGAGACACCAATTATGCGATTAAAATTAATTTCACCACGCTCAATGGCGACAAGCCTGACATCAATCTCAGCACCTCAAGACCTTAATTCCCCAATTCTTAGGTTATCAAGACTTAATGAACCAACTATTCTTGCCGAACGAGATCCATTAAAACCAATTTATCATGCTATTATACCTTCTATGGAGGCTAATGAGGAAATAACTTGGGAAGTCACTAGCATTGACAAAGTAGACTCAATCTGTGACATAAGCTATGAAAAATTAGAAGATCAAGTAAATGTATCAATGGGGGGGACTCCATTTATGAATTTCCACCATGATCCTTCCTATCCTAAACCTTTCATAAATCCCATACTTACACCAGACGGGATTAATATGCTTAGGGATCCATTGCCCCCATACAGTGATGAAGAACATCCTTGGCATCGAGGGCTGACCTTGATGCAAGGTGCTATCAATGGAGTGGATTGTTGGGGGGAATTTGAACGTCCCGGGTTTGGGCGAACTACTCAGAATAATATGACTATTAATCAAGGTCCGTTATCACTTTCTATTAACACCCATAATACATGGTTCGAAAAAGATCGACCATTAATGTCCGATCATCGGTACTATCGTCTATTTAATACCAACCGAAATACTGTGGTCTTAGATATTCTTTTCACTATTATCACAGACCATGGGCCTGTAACTATCGGTCCTACGAAAGAAGGGGGGTTTTTGACGATCCGCGTTAATCCCAGTATGAATGCATCGGGAGATGGCCACATGGAAAATACCTATGGCGCGGATGATGAGGAAGGATGTTGGTCTAAACGAGCACACTGGATGGACTACAGTGGCCCAGTTGGTGACAACATTGCTGGATTTAGTGTCTTTGATCATCCAGATAACCCTAGATATCCAACCGCTTGGCATGTTAGAGATTACGGGCTTTTCGCGGCAAACTGCTGGATGATATGGGACGATTTCTACTGTCCTGAGAATACGGAAACTAACTTCCGATGGAGGATTATCATTCATACCGGCAGTGCTCAAGAAGCCGGTATATCTGATCATTTCTTAAATTATGTAAATGGTCCTCGAGCTACATGGGAATGATACTATAAGAAAATCCTAAAATTGTTTGGGGGGTTCTTATCTTCTTGGTCATTGTTATTTTGTATAGTATTTGAAATAAATTATCCAGAGATTTAATCACCCTATATTTTCATTTTGTGAAGGAAGCAAAAATGGCAGAAGACAAACGAAATGACGTAATAATTGTCGACGAGCTGAAAAAAGCCGGGGAACAAATACGAAAAGAAATTTCCAAAACTATCATCGGCCAACATGATGTGGTTGAGAATTTGCTTACGGTTTTACTTGCTAATGGGCACGCGTTATTAATCGGGGTCCCTGGATTAGCAAAAACACTCTTAATAAATACTTTGGCTAATACACTCGATTTAAAATTTAATCGTATCCAATTTACTCCTGACTTGATGCCTTCCGATATTACCGGAACGGAAATTCTTGAAGAAAATCGAACAAGTGGTAGCCGGGATTTCAAGTTTGTACATGGACCTATATTTGCGAATGTAATTCTTGCCGACGAAGTCAACAGAACGCCACCAAAAACTCAGGCGGCTCTACTCCAGGCAATGCAAGAACACGAAGTAACAGTCGGTGGGAAATCTATTAAACTAGACGAACCGTTTTTTGTTCTGGCTACCCAGAATCCGATAGAGCAAGAAGGCACCTATCCCTTACCTGAAGCTCAATTAGACCGTTTCATGTTTAGTATCCACATGGAATATCCATCTCGAGATGAAGAAATAGAAATTGTAGGGAGCACAACAAGTTCACATAAAATTATGCCCCGACATATCCTCACTGGGAGTGATGTAAAGAAACTACAACAGTTAGTCCGAAGGGTACCAGTAGCAGATCACGTTGTTGAATATGCTGTCACTTTGGTGCGTAAGACCCGGCCGAACGAATTAGATGCTCCAAATTTCATTCAGGATCGGGTAAGTTGGGGGGCGGGGCCCCGTGCATCCCAACACTTGATTTTGGGAGCTAAAGCAAGAGCTGTACTTATGGGAAACTATACTCCTTCGACTGATGATGTTCGGGCCCTCGCTCTTCCCGTACTTAGACATAGGATAGTAACAAACTTTAACGCAGACGCTGATGGTATATCTGCCCATGACCTCATAACACAGCTGGTCCATGAAACTAAAGAACTATAGATTGCGATTTATTTTACCTTATGAATAAAGATCATCGTAAATACCTAGACCCTTATACTGTATCCCAACTAACCCGACTGGATTTGAAAGCCCGGCTGGTTGTGGAAGGTTTCATAGCGGGGCTTCATAGCAGTCCATACCATGGGTTTAGTGTTGAATATGCCGAACATAGGCAATATATGCCTGGTGATTCTATAAAAAATATTGATTGGAAAGTTTTTGGCAAATCAGACCGATTTTATATCAAGGAATATGAAGAAGAAACTAATCTTAAATGTTATATTTTCTTAGATGTTAGTAAATCTATGGATTACTCTTCTAATAGCATAAGTAAATTAGAATATGGGAAGTACCTTGCTGCTGCCCTTACTTATCTTATGCTTGGGCAACAAGATTCGGTCGGGTTAATTTTATATGACGAACGTATTCGAGAGTATGTTCCACCAAGGTCTATCCGAAACCATCTACACTCCATACTACAACGACTAGACCCTATTACCACAGGCTCAGGAACGCGGAGTAGATCCACATTCCGTGCCTTATCAGAACAGATCAAACGCCGCGGATTGATTATTATTATTTCGGACCTTTTTGATGACCCTGAAGACATAATAGCTAGTATTAAACATTTTCGACACCGAAAGCACGAAGTCATAGTCTTCCGAGTACTTGATTCCTTGGAGAAGAAGTTTTCTTTTCGGTATCCTGGCCGTTTCCGAGACATGGAAACAGGAGAAGAAGTATATACCCGGCCTAATGCTATTCGAAATGCATACTTAAATGACATGAAAGAGCAGGAAAAACTATATGCTCGAATATGTCGAGAAAACTCGGCTGATTACCTTTGTGTTGATACAAGTACTCCTTTTGATCATGCTCTATTAACTTTTATCGCAAAACGTTCCAAGCTAGGATAATTTCTATTCAGAAACCAAACCGACGTTCTTGTTCTAATTTAACATCTGGATGAGCCATAATGTTTAGTCGAAAGTAGATTCCCTTGTTGATACCTGTTGGTACCCAACGGAGGGTAATTTCCCAGCAGTGTAGTTGGCGGTATAAATCTAAACTATGAGTTACGACCTTTCGGCGGCGGTAGTCAAAGTTTATAGCATGTTGAACCCGCCAGTTGTTAGTCAAGAGATTAGAAAGTTTAAATGGATAAAAAATATCGTTAAGTTGGAATCTATTGACAGCTCGAATTTCGTGACTGCTAGTACTAAAATTGTTATCAGGCCCCATCCGTTTAGCAAGGTATCGGTGAGTAAGTCGAATCATCCATGGTTTCTTTACTTGATCAAAACCCTGATCGAATCGATTATAGGCATCGTATAAACCTATGTCAGAGCTAAATTCTTGGGATCCGAATAATTCTGATGAAGACCTAATTATTTGATCATTCCCGGTCGGACCTGATTCATTGCCATACGAAGGTCCCCACAAAGTTTCTGTGCGATTGCCTCGCCCCCGACTACTCAATTTCGACCGCGAACTTCCTAAAAGATTTAGAGAGGTATTGATCACGAAACTTTCTAGCCAAGGCCTTTGGTATTTATCTGTCTTTGGATTATAAAAATCATGATTCAAATTTATATTCACGTTAAACCGGCGACTTGGAATTCTTATACTAGTTGTTAGATCTGACCAACGTTTTATATTTGCGTGCAAATTGTAATTCAGCGACGAATGTATGTAAAATAGATTATATTTCTTTTCTCCATCTTGTTGTCTTATTTTAGCCTGGAAAATATTATCAACTGAAAGTCGTATTGTTTTCATGGTATTGGGTGAGCCAACATGAGTAAAAGATACCAGTGGGGTTACCACGTGACGTATTGCTGAGAGGCGTCCAATCTGAGTTTGGAACAGACCATATACGGTCGTATTAGCTGCTATGCCTAATGAATGTCTATTGCCCCATTTTATGGGTTGACCACTAGTTTTTGTCCAAGTTTGAGTATAATTAGTTTGGGGTCGTATTTTTAGCCAGCCTAAAAGAGTCTGAGGTGCGCTAAGGTTGAATACATTACTTAACGTCCTATTGGTTGCGCTGTACCATTCGAAAGAACTTAATGGTGTGAATTCATCCTCTTGAATTAATGGGATCGTGTCTATGTCCCTCCGAAAGGTATCTCTTCGATCTCTCAACGTGTTATTAAATCCAAACAAAATAGAATGATACCAACGAGTATTATTACTTGTTGGTTTTTCATTAAAGCTGGGCATGCTGTCCCGGCGATATTTTTTGTTACTATCGTTTTTAAAAATTGGACGTGTTGCGAATCTAAAACTTAATTTCGTATTTGGACGACGGGGTTTACCATCTGAACTAGTTGATGCTATATTGAAGTTAAGGTTGTTCTGCCCCCATCGCCTATTTAAGGAGAAGCTAGAGCGTATCATAGGAATCAGGCGACCGGCATCTGTGCCTCGTGTTGTTGAATTTAGATATTTTAGTGACTTAGCATACGCTACCTGGCTCCTCAAAGTCAAACCAGGCAGAATCTCCTGCCAATGCCGAGCAAAGAAATCCCACCCTGTTGTTTTTCTACCAAACTCAGAACGCCAGGAACCGCTCACAGTTCCCCGTAGTTGGTTTGCCCGCCGATACTGCAACCGATTTTTTACTATAAACCCAGTCTTGGTTTCGATATCACCAGTTACTTTTAAATCAAAATATTCATTGGGGGCCCAATAGTACCCTATGTTCCGTAGATAATGTCCCTCGGTTTTCCCAGTTCCGTAGTTGGGTATTGTCAGTCCTGATTGCCTGCCCTGCCTAACTGAAAAAGCATAAGCGGGAAGATAAAAAACAGGCACCCCAAAGACATAACCCTTAGCATGCTTGACAATAGCCTTATCCCCAGGAATAATCTCAACTTGATCCACCTTAAGAAAGTAATGCTGGTGGGTCGGATTATTACAGGTGGTATATGTTCCGCCTTCAATCTTCAGAGAAGAATCAGAATTTAATCGAATTAAATTACCATTAAAAAATCCTTCTTCATATTTTGTACGGCCCTCCCAAATCAGACCCTCTCCTGTTTTAAGGTTGTACTGCATCCGTTCACCAACTAATGTTCCACCTTCATTCCTTAGCATCGCTCCTTGGGTTATACCTCTTGAAGATACCTCTTTATTGTCTTTGGGATTAGGTAGAAATCCGGCTGTTAGTAATTGTAATTTGGTATCGTACTTTACTTGATCAGCCTTAAGTTCCAATGTACCATAATTCAATACTACATCTCCTAAAAAGGTTATGGTGCTGTCAGTTAATTCGTAGGAAATTGAGTCGGCTCTAAATTCTAATTTTGGGGCTATCGAGGAACTATCGATTTCTTTAATGGGATCTTCACGGTCAAGAATGGCTTGGGAAAACGATAGCCCTGGGGTATAACTAAGTAAGATAAGAATAATTAAACGAAGCAGCATGCTGTACTCACCAATCAGACGATTGCAGCTTCATCGGTCCTAGAGAAGAAGTGAGCATTCGCCATATTAACAAGTAGAGGCATTTCGGTATTTATAGCTGGGGTTACGAAGGAGTCAACCCTAGCGACAAATGGGAACTGGCCCGTAGTCATGTACAAAAATGTCTCACTTCCCATAGGTTCGACTACTTCTACGGTTGCTTGTATCTGTTGAGCATCATCCCAATTTTTATTCGTATTTACCGTAGTAATATCTTCAGGACGAATCCCAAAAGTGACTTCCTTATCGCGCCAAGACGAGAGAGCTCCCTCCATACTAATCGGTATGGGTAATCTAGCCGAACCTTCTTCAAACGCTAGATGACCATTAATATCTACAATCTTTCCCTCCAAAAAATTCATTCCTGGGCTCCCTATAAAACCAGCAACAAAACGGTTCACTGGCTTCTCATAGAGTTCAAGAGGGGGCGCAAGTTGTTGTATTTCCCCATCCTTCATTACGGCAATACGGTCACCCATAGTCATTGCCTCTACTTGGTCATGGGTAACATAAACTATAGTAGCATCCAGACGAGAATGAAGTTTACTTATTTCTGTCCGCATCTGGACTCGTAGCTTAGCATCTAAATTCGATAATGGTTCATCAAATAAAAAAACTTTGGGTTTTCGCACTATCGCTCGGCCCACAGCTACTCGTTGCCTTTCTCCTCCAGATAGCGCTTTCGGCTTACGAGATAGAAGATGATCAATTCCAAGAACCTTAGCGGTTTCATTAACACGACTATCAATTTCTGTCCGAGCGAATTTACGAAGTTTTAGACCAAAAGCCATATTTTCATAAACTGTCATATGGGGATACAAGGCATAGTTTTGAAAAACCATAGCAATATCTCGGTCTTTCGGTGGAATATCATTCACACATTGACCATCAATAAAAATTTCTCCCCCTGTCACTTCCTCAAGGCCAGCAATCATTCTAAGAGTTGTCGATTTCCCACAACCAGATGGACCAACAAGTACAACAAACTCTTGGTCCTTAATTTCCATATTGACACCATGAACTACTGGGTTCTTATCGAAGCGCTTCTCTAGGTTTTTTAAGGCCACATCTGCCATGTCATTGTCCCAGGGATTAATTTATCAGTTTCTATTTGGAATTCCCGTATTGTGCCGTATACAACCTAATTTGTCAATAATATATCCCGTCAACCTGTTTACCAAACTGACTATTTTAATTTTTTAACATCTATAATTGAACAAATTATAGATACTTTTTTTTTGACTCCATAACCAAAAACCGTTATTTTTAACTTTCGTTTTATTTTTCTTTTTACGCTAGATGAAGCCAATGTTGTATATAAACAGGGGAAATTTTTATTATGCCAATCATAGTTGAACTTGAACGTATCAAAGAAGCTGTTAAGGGAATAGACGTTATTCAAGATATTGAAGATGGTTTCGTAGCTTATTCACAGGGCAACGTCCAAGTACCTCCTGTTGGGGAGATGCACTTTGATGATCCTCCCGGGAATGTTCATATAAAGTATGGAGCTATTAACAAGGATGATTATTATGTTATAAAACTAGCATCCGGGTTCAATGACAATCCAACCTTGGGCCTATCCAGAGTGCAAGGCATGATGTTAATTTTCAATCAACGTACCGGCGAACCGGTAGCTTTTCTCCTAGACCAAGGCTACCTTACTAATGTCCGTACTGCTGCGGCTGGTGCTGTAGTTGCAAAAATACTTGCCCCAAAGGTAATTAACCGTATTGGCGTATTTGGGACTGGGGTTCAGGGTCAGATGCAAATCGAATATCTCAAGGGTATAGTTGATTGTACGGATATCATTGCTTGGGGACGTTCTTCTGAAAGTATGTCATCATATAAACAAAGCATGGAAGCTCAAGGATATACTGTTGAAACCACCCAGGATGCGGGTGCCGTTGCATCAGAAAGTAATTTTATTATCATGTCAACGCCTTCTCTTGCTCCACTTTTAACTTCGGACCAAGTCCAGCCGGGAACGCATATAACCGCAATGGGTTCAGATACTCCTGATAAAATAGAACTTGAACCTGCTATTCTTAAAAATGCTGATGTAATTGTGGCAGATAGTATTCCTCAAAGTAAACTACGGGGTGAAATAGCTCAGGCAACTAGGGCGGGAGCTATTACAGAGGAAAAAGTGGTTGAGCTTGGAAACGTAATCCTAAACCCCTCTTTGGGACGCACATCCGACGACCAAACTACAATTGCTGATCTAACAGGTGTCGCGGTCCAAGACATTCAGATTTCTAAAGCTGTCTACCACGCTGTAAAATAAGTTTATAACTACTTGATAAGGAGCCCGGAGATGGCTGTGAATTTCCAACCTTTCGAATTAGAACGCATTATGTCAGATTGGGAACAAGTTGTCGATTATAATCTTTCCGAAAGTGGCGCTCATCCAGTAACTCTCAAGGATTTAATTGCCTACAAGCCAAGTATTTTGGATAGTATGTTGGAAACTGATCTTGGTTACGGTCACGCTAACGGATCACCAGAGCTCCGCGAGGCGATTGCTCAGTACTATCCCGGGGCGACAGCCGAAAATGTCTTAGTTACAATTGGGTGCGTTGAGGCTAATTTCATCACGTTCCAAACCCTAGTTGAAAGTGGTAAAGAGGTAGCTGTGCAAATACCTTGTTATCTTCAATCCTGGGGCATCGCCCATAACCTGGGTGCTATTCGAAAAACGTACTCTCTCGACCCTAACCACAACTGGGCCCTTGATACTGATAGTCTTAAAGCAGCAGTAACCAACAAGACATCATTAATATCGATCTGTAACCCCAACAATCCAACAGGGAAGATACTGACTGAAACAGAGATGGAGGATATTGTTAATGTCGCAGACCAAAGTGGTGCCTACCTTCTCGCTGATGAAATCTACGCTGGCTCTGAACGGGAATCTGAAGAAGTAACACCTACCTTTTATGGCCGTTACGACAGAGTAATCTCAGCAGGAAGTATGTCCAAGTCATTTGCTATGCCGGGACTCCGAATCGGGTGGCTTGTTGGTCCATCTGATCTAATCGAAAAACTTTGGAGAAGACATGAATATTTGACATTAAGTACAGCAAAGTTGTCAAATCATTTTCTGGCTCCCCTGGCGTTACAACCAGACGTCCGGAAAGATATCTTTGAACGAACTCGGGGTTACATACGTAGAGGATGGGAAAGTTTTGAACCTTGGGTTCAGAAAAATGAAGACATTCTTAGCCTTGTGCCTCCTCAAGCAACAGCGATATCGTTCATACGTTACAACCTAGATATTGACTCGGTAACATTAGCGAAACGATTAATTGAAGAGGAATCTGTTCTGATTGGTCCCGGAGATTATTTCGGTGTCCCCAAACATTTAAGAATAAGTTATGGCTTGCCAAAATCGTTTCTAACAGAAGGTCTCCGCCGCATTGGTAATCTGCTTCGTAAAATAGCTAAAGAAGAAGCTGATTAGATCGACAACATCTACATTGGCAGCCTCATTCCCTTAGATTTGGAAAATCATGCCTACTCAAATTGAGCCACTTGTTCCTATCAGTGAGTTCCCTGTGGCTCAAACCTGTACTTATATAAATGCTGCTAATGTCGCTCCTATGTACCGTCCTGCAGCGACTGCAATCACTGAGTGGTACCAGGATGTGGCTGAAAACGGTAGTAACCATTTTAATGAAGAAGCGGAACAAACTGTTTTTGATGACCTTCACCACCAGGCTGCCCGCCTTTTTAGCGCCTCGCCCACTGACATCGCTGTCGGCTCTAGCACAACAGAACTTTTAAGTTCTCTTGCCTGGGCCGTAATGCCTAATAAAAACTCTAATGTTGTAAGCACAGATGTTTCTTTTCCTGCCTCTGTATACCCTTGGAGAAGAGTAGCTAATCATACGGAATGTGAGATTAGACTGGCAGGATCCGAAGGAGACACAGTCAATCCAGAGAGAGTCAAAGATCTTGTCGATGACAATACCGCTGTAATTGCACTATCCCATGTCGAATTCCGAAGTGGTCAACGTTGGGACCTCCATTCATTTTCAGAAATTGCTCATCGTCATGGTGCTCTACTTGTCGTGGATGCCACCCAATCAGCAGGAGCTATCCCTATCGATGCTCCTGGCATGGGGATAGATGCGATAGCAACTGGAGCCTACAAATGGCTCTGTGGCCCCTTCGGGGCTGCTGTTATGTATCTTGCTCCAGAAATAGCTACTAGACTAGATCCAGGCCTGGTTGGGTTCCGAAGTCAGGTCGATATCTGGGATATTCATACTGATCCGCCCGACTATCCCCAAGACGCATCCCGATTCGAGTTTAGTACAATGGCCTACGGTTGTGCTGAAGGATTTGCAAAATCAATCGAGTTTCTTGTGGATACCGGTATTGATCGTATCTTTGCCTACAACCAGGTCCTAGCTGATAATCTTATCAATGGATTAATATCAATTGATGCAGAGATTACATCACCCCAGAATGTGGTAGATAGGTCACCAATAGTGACTGCTCGATTCCCGAGACATGACATTATTGAAGTGGCTAAACATCTCAAAAGGAATAGTGTTATGGTCGCTCTTCGAGGAGATGTAATACGTTTTTCACCTCATCTGTACAACCAAATTAAGGATGTGGATAGAGCTCTCAATGTTCTTTCAGAAATGCCATAAATTTATAAATCTTACTAAAGGTTTTCAAACCACTCTCGTCCGAACAATATCTCAGCTTTCTGTATACGGCTTATCTTGCCAAGATCCACCCACTTAACCCCGTCAGCCCTGAAAGCACATATTTTCTCTCCAGCACTCACCAGATCGAGAAAAAAATCGATAATTGAAAATTTTTCCACCTCTTTCATCAACCCGAAAATCATTGGAGACATAATAGAAACACCCATAAATGGAAGAGGGGTTAAATTACGGTCCTCATGAACCGGTCTAGTCTCATTTGACTGCCAACCACAGAGAGACCCTTCCGAATCAAAAAGTAATTGACGTGAACTCGTTCTTTCTTTAACTGCAAGAGTGACAAGTGCATTCGAGTTCCTATGAAATTCCATCATCCTTTTATAATCGAGATCCGTTAGGATATCAACATTATGTACCAAAAACTCTTCTCTATCCAAAAACCATGCGGCATTCCTCAACCCTCCGCCCGTGTCTAAAAGTTTCTCTTCCACTGAAACCCTTAGAGAAACTCCGAAGGATTCATATTGGTTTACAAAAGCTATTATCTGATCAGCATAATGATAGGCATTAATGATTATATCGGTAAATCCCTGCTGTTTAAGCCGAGCAATTACCCAGAACAACATTGGTTTTCCGGAAACTTCTACCAAAGCTTTAGGTCGCTCGTCGGTTAGTGGTTTAAGGCGAGTACCTAAACCAGCGGCAAAAATCATTGCTTTCACGCACCCTCCAGTTCCCGATGATGGAGCTGGATTATAATATTTGATTGTTTATTAAGGTGTTGTGCAATTTGTGATGCGAAATAAACTGAACGATGCTGTCCTCCAGTACAACCAAAAGCAATTGTTAAATCCGTAAACCCACGGTTCTGGTGGTGTTCAACTGCCTGGGTAACTATTGATTTAATATTTTTAAGAAGAGACTGAGCCTCATCTGATTCATCTAAAAAGTCAATGACTGGAGTATCTAATCCCGTCATATGCTCATATTCGGAAATTCGACCCGGATTTGGAATAATACGACAATCAAAAACAAACCCACCACCATTTCCACTGAGATCCCGTGGTTGACTTTTCCGATATGAAAAACTCCACATATTCACAACTAATTTATCATGAGAAGGCTTCCCCATGTCACGTAACTCAGCAGTAGCTATGATCCTATCCCAAACTCCTTGTAATTCAGGTAGATTGATAGGAAGGCTAGCTTTTCCATACAGAACTTCGAGGTTCTGTATACCATGGGATATACTAGTTAGAAAATGAGATTTTCCTTCATATAAGCCTCTATATCCATATGCACCTAAAGATTGCATTAAACGGACCAATGCATATCCATAATATCCATAGAGAAAGGACTCATGGCAAATGTGGGTGTGCCTAGACACTGCCTTAATGTAGTACTCGAGCAGATAGTCACGTATATCCCAAGGGATATCTGCTTTCCCATCTTGTAGTAAAGACGCTATATCGTATTGTAAAGGGCCTTGCCGTCCTCCTTGGTAGTCGATATAATATGGTTTCCCCTCCACTAACATTATGTTGCGTGACTGAAAGTCTCGGTAAAGAAAAAACTGGCTTTCAGTTTTTAGGAGGAATAGAGTAAATTTCCGGAAATCTTTTTCTAGGGCATCCTCGTCAAAATCTATATCTACTAGTTTCAAGAAATGATACTTAAAATAGTTCAAATCCCAAAGTATTGATTGCTCGTCGAAAGAACTTCGGGGATAACATTTTGAATAATCTAGGTTACTAGTGGCTTTGATCTGGAAATATGGTAGATCGTCAAGTACATTCCTGTAGATATCTATTAAAGTTTCGGGATACCCACCTGGCTCCTCACGAATTGCTTTGATCTTGTCGAACAACGTCTCACATCCAAGATCCTCTTGTAGATAAATACCTTTTTCTAGATCCTCACCATAAATCTCTGGAACAGACAACCCCAATTTATGGAAATGGCGAGAGAGATATATAAAAGCCACATTCTCTCGGTAATCCGAATTTATGGTTCCGACAACGCTTTGACCTTCATTTAAAATTCGATAATATCGGCGTTTTGAACCGTCAGCTCTTATAGGTTGTATCTTTGTTGGTTCTGTCCCAAATATTTGATAAAAAAACTGTTTCAGATCATTTAGGTTATCGATTGTCATAGTACTTATCTCTTTAAATCACCACAGGGGAAGATTTTTATTTAGGTTTTTGCATAACTAACAAAAGAGCTCTTCGGTCATCAGGGTACATTTTTCGGACATCGTTATTATTATCAAGGACTACATAAACTCGCTCGTCATCCATAGCGAGACCTTCCGCAGTCTTTCTACCATATTGTTTGTTTTTGTAGATGTATTCTGGCTGATCCACAATATGGCGAAATGACCATAGAGAGGGGAGAGTTTCTGCATCTAGGGGGAAGCGTGTTTTTCGGATAGTTGCGGAATCACGCTGGAGAATAAAAATATACTCTCCCTCCCTGTGTAAACCCGTATAACTTTCGACCATACCAAATTGGTTTATCTTCAAAATAGGGGATTGCTGCATTATAACAACTTCGATAAGGGCACATGGCTGACGCTCCGCACTTAACAAAAATCTGCCTTCTTCTAAAAATGTTATGCCTTCTAGAAATCCACCACGAGCTTGAAATAAACCTCTCTCTTCTCCTTCCCAACGCATATTTGGAGTCATCCAAGATGTATTGTGCCCTGTTGGTTCAACCTTAAGTATAGCGAAAGCCCCTTCGCTAATTAAATAATAATTCCCAACTTCGTCCCGGGTGATTCCCTCAAAGTCTAGCCGAATATACTTTGATATACCCGGAACATCAAAGTGGACGTGAGGAACTAAAACTGCTCTGTCAGGTTCTAAATCAATACGGAAAATTATATTATCATGTTTGTCAGATACTGTATAGAGTGTATCGTTACTCATAAAAAGCCCGGATGGTTGGTTGAAATCGAGACCCTCGATAGGCAAAGTTTGTATTTCTTCAAGATTTATTTCTATGTTTTGTGCACGGGTAGAATCGGGAATCCAGGCTAAGATAATTAAAAGGACTAAAAAACTTGAAACCCCCAATGACTGAATAGAAGATTGAACAATATTCAGATTGTTTTTAATTATTGGATTCAGCAACGTATAATTTGTACCAATGGAAAGGGCCGGCAGTTCCATCTTGATTTTTAGCATATCCTCTCACCCAGGGTTTACGGAGTTGCATAGCTAAACTGTGAAACAAAAAAACGGCTGGGTAATCTTCCAGCATTGATGCTGTTGCAGCCTCATAAAGTTCATCTCGTTTTGCTTGGTTCATTTCGGCTGCCGCTTCTTCTACAAAGCTATCAAAGGATGGATTAGACCAATCCTGACGACCATATCCTTGGGGCTGAGAATGCCAAATCATATCTAGTATATTACGTGGATCTAAAAAATCAGCACCAAAATTTAACAAACCAAAATTCATGTTCCATTGGTAAAGATGATGCATATAAGTACCTCTGTCAGCTGTCCGGATATTCACTTTTACTCCTAAATATTCCTTTAACATTGTCTGAATTCCTACAGCGACCAAAAGATCTGAAGGGTTCGGGGCCCTCAACCATAAGTCTTGCTCAGGGAATCCCTTGCCATTGGGATATCCCGCTTCTCGCATAAGTGATTTGGCCTTCCCAGGATCGAATCCTTGACTTTCTACGTAGGCACTCTTTTTGTATTCCCTAAAGCCCGGAGGAATCATACCATACGCTGGGACAGCTCCACCTCTTAAGATAATATCACATATGTTTTTACGATCTATTACTCGTGTGAATGCCTCTCTAATTCTAATATCATTGAACGGTGCTAATCGAGTACGGAAAAACATGTACCAAGTAGTCATACCATTGTAACTCACCAATTCTTTTTTTAGAGCAGGGTCCCGTTCAATTCTTTCTAGATCGTTCACATCCACATTTTCAATATCGACTTCGTTACTTTCATAGGGAAGAATAGTCGCTGAGCCAGGATCACGAAAAGGATGAATTACTTTTTCCAGATACGGTTTATGGGGGCCATTATAGTAAGGATCGGGAACAAGGGTCATGTGACTTCCATGAACCCATTCAGATACTTTAAACCCTGCATTTGAAACAATATTTTCAGGTTCAGTCCACTTACGACCATATTTTTCCACTATACGCCTGGGTACCGGAACCGCATCCCCGAAGGACACTATATGAGGAAGATAGGGTATGTTTTTTTCGGTTTCAATAACTAGGGTTGTATCGTCTACTGCCGTTACACCCAAAGAAGCTATATCGTCATTTCTACCTTTAGCAATTGCTTCAGCATTTTTAATATCGTAATAGAAAAAGGCATAAACATTTTGAGATGCTGGATCAACCATTCGTTGGTAAGAGTATACATAATCATGCGCTGTTAGAGGAGAACCATCGCTCCATCGCATACCAGACCTGAGTTGAAACGTCCATATCCGACCATCCTCAGATTCCCATTTATTTGCGGCTGCGGGTATTGGATTCCAAAACTCATCTTTATGCAGCAACCCTTCGAACGGGAAAATCGTCAATTCGGTATCGTAAGGATAAATACTCGGATCCAGACTTCTCGGTTCGGGACTCATGAAACGAATTACCTGATGACTAACGTCTGCCGCATCATCTGGTAGCACCATCCCAATCGAATTGACACGGATCCCTTTTTCTACCGTAATTCCTGTTTTTAATTCGTTACTATTTCTGTTGTCATTGGAACAGGAAAGCAACAAAACTATTAAAACAAAGTAGATGTGTCTATGCATGCCGGTATAGATCTATAGATGATGTATTTTCGAATAGGATCAAAATATATTCAACCTCTTGTTCGGACCATATTAGACCCGAATTAATTCCTTAGTAAGCAGATTATTAATGCGGCTAGCAAAACCAACAGGATCCTCTAGCTTGGAGCCTTCCGATACTACTGCTTGCTCATAAAGCAAGCGACCTATCGATTCGATTCGGCCATCTCCACTATCAGACTCGTGCAATTTCTGAAGTCCTTGAACAACCGTATGGCTTGAATTTAGTTCGAGGATTCGTTTTGCTGTATTCCCAGGACCGCCTTCACCCATGCGCTGCATTAGTCTTTCCATATGAGCACTCATTGCCCCATCTTCTGCAACCAAACATGAAGCACTGTCTTTGAGCCTTGTCGACAAACGAATATCCTGCACTTCTGTTATTTTGTTCTTTAAGGTATCAAGCAAGGGCTTATAAGTCTTTTCATCATCTTCTGCTTTAGCTTTGGCTGATTCATCAGCTGTTATATCTCCTTTATCCGCTGCTTTGAACTTTTTCTCTTTGTACTCTGAAACTGACGACATTACATATTCGTCGATAGGATCAGTCATAAAAAGAACGTTCCAACCACGATCCTTGAATACTTCTAGATATGGGGTTCTATCTAAAACGCCGCGATGTTCACCGATCAAATAGTAAATCTCCTCCTGGTCCGGTGGCATCTGGTCGATATAATCATCAATCGTAATAAACTGCCCAACTTCGGTATTCATAGATTCATATACAGCCAAAGAGGTTAGAATCTCTCGGTTCTCAAAATCTTGGGCTAACCCCTCCTTAAAAATCAGGCCTAATTCTTTGAAAAAATCGACATACTTTTCAAAATCTGCCTTCTTCATATCTTCTAAACTCGTGAAAATACGCTTCACCAGATTTTTTCGGATCCGATCGAGTACTGGATTCTGCTGAAGTATCTCCCTTGAAACATTTAAGGGTAAATCTGAGCAGTCAACCAGGCCCTTAATAAACCGTAAATAGGCAGGTATTAATTCCTCGCAATTTTCCATGATTTGAACCCGCTGCACATAAAGTTTAGGACCGACTTTGGGATCCCCAAACATCATATCAAAAGGCCGCTTGGCAGGTATAAAAAGGAGAACCTTAAATTCTGTGAGGCCTTCCGCTGTGTAGTGAATAACCTTGGCAGGATCGTTATAATCATTTGAAATTTGCTTATAAAAAGAATTATATTCATCTTCTTCAATCTCTTCTTTCGGCCTTAACCAGAGGGCCTTCATCGAATTGAGAGTCTCTTCTCTAATGACTGTTTCCGTTTTTGCATCTTCCCCTTCTTTTCCATCTTCTCCTTCTATTGGTTCATTTCGTTCTACATCCATAACAACTGGATATTCAATAAAATCAGAGAATTCTTTGACTACCTGACGCAGCTTCCATTCTTCAAGAAATTCCTTTTCTTCCTCCTTAAGATGAAGGATAACGTCAGTGCCATGACCCTTTTTTACTTCAGCTTTAACAGTAAATTCACCTTGGCCTGCGGAAACCCACCGAACCCCTTCATTTTTTGGATCACCAGCCAATCGAGACAATACGGTGACTCTATCTGCCACCATAAACGACGAATAGAATCCTACACCAAACTGTCCAATCAATTCGGGACGACTAGTATCGTCAGCGTTTTTTAAGGTTTCAATAAACCTTTTCGTTCCTGATTTCGCTATGGTGCCTAGTTGGTCAATAATTGTGCCCCGTGACATACCAGTGCCATTGTCAGAAATAGTCAGAGTATTCTTTTCCTTATCCACTATTAACTTAATTTTCCAATCGGTATCACCATCTAATAAATCAGTATTACTTATAGAATTAAAACGAATCTTGTTAATCGCATCACTAGCATTACTGATCAGCTCTCGTAAGAAGATTTCTTTGTTGGAATAAAGTGAATGTGTAATTAAATGAAGTATTTGTCGTAATTCACTCTTGAATTCCATAGTTTCAGTTTGTGTCTTAGATGCTTCTGACATTTGCTAACCTTTCCGTAGACAAACTACTCATTAAAATATGCCTGGCTCATATTATAACTGACTCTATTAAGACGGTTATAAACTTTTATCTTAATCTGATTGCAGTATATAATGTAAATAACAAATAACATGCTTATTATAGGTTTATATACCGTAAATGTCAACATGCGGGTTTCTCCAAAAAATGCTTTGGTACCTAGTTTTAAATACGTAAATTATTGAATAAGGACTGAGGATAATTCTATAACTATGGAAAAACTGTATCATGTTGAGTCAAGACCAAATTGCTAAGTTTCATAGGAATGGGTTTCTCAATGGAGGCTCCCTCCTAAGTGGTTCAGAAATTCATGAATTAAGAAATGAACTGGATCGTATTCTCAGTATTGGAGCTAAGGGGTTCCCCAAAGATGGACCTAGACCTGCAGCATTTCACAACTTGGGCAACGAAACCAATAGAGAAAGTTGTATCTGGCAGATAGTAAATATCTGGGAAGTATCAGATGCTTATTTTAAGCTTATAAACCACCCTTTTATAGTAAAAGCAATAAGTCAACTCACTGAAGCTTGCGATGTTCTTGTGTGGCATGATCAAATCCTGTACAAAACCCCGGGGAATAGTGGGGCAATTAATTGGCATCAAGATGCACCTCTTTGGCCTGTAATTTCCCCTATGACTCCTGTATCTGCTTGGGTTGCTCTAGACGACACCAATTTAGAAAATGGATGTCTGTGGATGGTTCCTGGAAGTCATTGTTGGGGGAACCAGATAAAGTTTCTCCGAACTCAGGCTCACCTGAAACGAGTCGAAGAATTTGGAGATATTAAAGGCTTTACTCCAAAAGTAGACCAAGTAATACCACAACCTTGGCCTGTTAAAAAAGGTGAGGTTTCATTCCATCATTCGCTCACCTGGCACGGATCACCACTCAACAAATCTCAACAACCGCGACGCGCGATAGCAATTCATTATATGACCGAAGAAACCCGGTTTATTGCCTCTGGGGAACACGTTATGAAAAGCCTTATTGATTTGCCTGACGGGGAATTTATGAATCAAGCAGGGGAGCATTTCCCTTTTGTCATGAAAGACGGAATAATGATCTGATTGGTTCTAGATAAACTATTTACACTTTTCGAATACTAGTCTTAAAGGAGCAACCCATGGACGTTGTACGTATTGGAATTATAGGTCTCGGTAATATGGGGAGACATCACATAAACTACTTAACCAATAATGAAATTTCAGGAGCAATCCTTACGGCTGTTTGTGATTCTGAACCAGGTCAAATTATCAATATTAAATCGATGATTAATAATAAAGTTAAGATCTATGAGGATCCAGATAAACTTCTTAATTCTAAGGAGGTTGATGCTGTTATAATTGCTACTCCCCATTACGATCACCCGCCCCTTGCTATTAAAGCTTTTTCCCAAGGGATTCATGTTCTTTCAGAAAAACCGGCTGGTGTATATACGGCCCAGGTACGAGAAATGAACATGGCTGCTAAGAGAAGTGGTTGTGTTTTTGCACTAATGTTTAATCAACGTACCCTTGGTGAACACCGCAAACTCAAAGAAATGGTTGAATCTGGGGAGTTAGGTGAGTTACGTCGAACAAACTACATCATTACCAACTGGTTTCGTGCTCAAAGTTACTACGATTCTGGTGGCTGGCGGGCTACTTGGTCTGGCGAAGGTGGTGGTGTCCTTGTTAATCAATGTCCCCATAATCTTGATCTCTGGCAGTGGATTTGTGGCATGCCTGTACGTATACGAGCTTTTTGTAAATTTGGGAAATACCACAACATTGAAGTAGAGGATGATGTTACCGCGTACGCTGAGTACAAAAATGGAGCTACAGGTGTATTTATAACGACTACAGGTGAAGCTCCCGGTACAAATCGTATGGAAATAACAGGAGACAATGGTAAACTATTAATGGAAGAAGGGATGATTAAATTCTGGCGCAACCGAATACCGGCAAATATTTTCAGTCGCGAATGGAAAGGAGGATTCGGCAGTCCTGAAACCTGGAAGTGCGAAGTCCCATTCCAATCTGGCGGAGAAGAACACCGAGGAATCACAAAAAACTGGATAAATACTATCATCAATGGGAGCCCATTGATCGCTCCTGGCATTGAGGGTATCCATGGTGTCGAACTAGCCAACGCTATGCTTTTATCTACATGGCTTGATGACTGGGTAGACATTCCCGTGGATGAAACTTTGTACTTTGAAAAACTCCAAGAACAGATCGGATCATCAAAGAATCTAAAAGATAATACCGGTAGTTCCAAGCTTAGTGTTGAAGGTACTTTCTAAGGGGAATTATCCAGACCTACCAATTCGGAAATCTGATCTATACCATCCCGATCCATTAGATGACAAAGTTCTTGGTTAATATTTTTTACTATACCTGGCCCGTTGTAAATGAGAGCTGTGTACAGTTGGACTAGTGTAGCACCTAAACGAATTTTTTTATAAACATCTTCTGCGGTAAATATCCCTCCTGTGCCCACAATTATGTGACGATTATGGTCCAACTGGGGATACCAAGCTTTAATAGCATTGTCAATCATCTCTGCTGTTGGTTTTCCACAAAGTGTTCCTGGCATACGGTCAAGAATACTATCTGATGTTTTCAAGTTCTTGTAAGGTTTGCCTGTCGGTAATCCGAAAATAATTCCTTTAACAAAAGGGAAAGGCATCATAGCCTCTATCGTCTCTTGTATAATTATTGGGTCCGTAGTCGGTACTACCTTTAGGAAAGTTGGTGGCATAGACTCGTATTGCAAAAACCTAGAAAGCAATAATCTTAAGTTGTTAGGACTATCAAAAGGACTTTGCCCTGATGTAGTATTGGGACAATTTAGGTTAAGTGTTACATAGTCAACAAGGCCAAGGAAAGGACGCACAGCTAGAATGAGTTCATCCATTACCTCCCCAGCATTTTCGGGTTTTTCACCGTAATTGGTTTCGACCAAATTAATCCCAACTGGGATTGGGAGCTTCGTAGATTCAAATCGCCGCGCAACCACCTCCGAACCTTCGTTAGGAACCCCATAAAAAACAACTATAGCTTCATCCTTTATCACACGGAAAAGGCGTGGCCTTTCCGTATTCCCAACAGAGGGATATGCCGATACCGAACCAACTTCTAGAAAACCAAACCCTACTGTTGATAGACCTTCTATAGCTACCCCGTTCTTATCGAAACCTCCTGCAAGTCCTACTGGATTTTTAAATTTTAAATTCCCCACCTCCACTCTAAGTCGAGGATCATCGACAGAAAAGAGGTAACGAAGCAGAGCTCGAATGGGGGATATTCCTCCTACTATCCTAACAGTAGATATTGTTGTCCGATGAATCCATTCAGGATCCATGTGAAAGAACAGAGGACGAAGAAACTTGTAAAGAGACATAGTAGAAAGATTGAAAAGTAAGTGTGGATAGATCAATTTTACGATTTATAATTCTCGGTCCTACAAGAAAGTCTTAATTAAACCAAAATACCTGATACTAAATAAACTTAACTCATAAAGATGGAAAAGGTTAAAAATAATCTTCTCTAGGTGTCACCCCAAATCCCGGTTGATCCCCGACCATTATTGACCCAGCAGAGACTACAGGCTCATTCAGCCAGATTATGCCACTAGGCTCTTCCATCCTTGCTGGATGTGTCTCAGCTAAATCTAGGCAGTCAGTTGCTACAACTAAATGTAAACCCCATATTTCACCACCCCGATGAGGACAAACTGGTACGTTATTGACCCTTGCCAGCTCTACAATCCGTAGACCGGCTGTAATACCTCCACACCATGTTATATCCGGTTGCCATATATCTAAAGCTCCAGCCTTAGCTATTGCACCAAAAGCATGATGAGAGAAATTATGTTCCCCACCGGCAAGTAGAATTGGTGATATTTTTACCCTAAGATTAGCTAGATCCTCAAGATGATTAGGCGTTAAAAGATCCTCAAACCAATAAGGTTCATAAATAGCTAATAATTCTCGCATCCGAATAGCAACTGTCGCATCCCATGACATGTAACAGTCAAACATAAGCAAAGCATCTTTACCAAATAAATTACGGAACCGCTCTGCCGACGCTATCGCCGTTTCATAATCAGATTCAGATTGCCACTCATGAGAAAATTTGAGCGCTGTGTACCCAAGATCACTGACCTGACTTGGATTTCCTCCTGTAGCATAGGCCCGAACCTTTTCTTTCTTCAATCCCCCGATTAAACTATAAACAGGTTTTTTCTCTGCCTTACCAAGTAGGTCCCACAAAGCTAAATCGATTCCACTGAGAGCCATAATTGTAATGCCTGCTTGCCCATAAGGTAAAGATTTAAGGTATAAGTAGTCCCATATTCTCTTTATATCGGATATATCATCCACTGCTCTGCCGATTAATAAATCCCGAAAATGCCCATTAACAATCAACCTCCCTGGATCACCACCCCCTCCATAACCATACCCTATGATACCCCGATTTGTCTCAACCCGGACGACTATCTGCCAATAATATTCCTGCCAGATCCCCAAGAATCTGTTCTTCCTAGTTGGGTAAACAGCCTTAATATCGGTAATTATCATAACTGGTTCTCTAGATTCTACAGAATGTTATGAGAAGAAAAAATAAAGTAGAGACACGGTAGGAACGGGGTATTTCAGGATTAAATTTCTGAATGGGCGCTAGTGGGATCGAACCACTGACCTCCACGATGTCAACGTGGCACTCTAACCATCTGAGCTAAGCGCCCTTGAATATATAATTTAGAATACTTTCACGACCTCGAATGCCGAGGGCCGGACTCGAACCGGCACGGATTATTGAGGTCCGGGAGATTTTAAGTCTCCTGTGTCTACCAATTCCACCACCCCGGCATACCCATTTTTATCTCCCAGTATTGCAACGAAATCTTACTTTAAAAAACTGCAAAAGTCAAGTGAAATTAAAAATTCACATTGAGTATAAAAATGTCTTGATATGCCCATTTTACTTAGCTTTTTCTATTTTGAATCATCTCAAATAGTTCAAAACTACCAAGCATTAAGATCTAAAACCTGATACCCTCTTAATTCTTCCAGAAAATCAAAATTATCCTGATTAAACCATCTAAGAGAACCGAGACTAACCTTGGCAACTATAAAGTTTTATAGCACAGACTGATATCCCCAGCTCTCAAATACTGGACTATTAATTTCCTAGGCAACCCCCGTTCTAAGTAATAAAGGATAATACAACAAAAGGCCAACCCGACCGAAAATGTTCGGGTTGGCCTTTTGAATAATGCCTTAATTTACGACGGATCTTAAAGAGCGTCTTTTAAGGCTTTCCCAGCCGTAAACTTAGCTACGTTTCTAGCCGCGATCGAGATGGTCTGACCCGTTCCTGGATTGCGACCTTGGCGAGCTGCTCGTTTCGATACACTAAACGTACCAAAACCTATTAAAGTTACAGAATCTCCATCGCTGAGGCTGCTTTTGATGGCATCGAGAGCGGCGGAGACTGCGCTATCTGCTTGTGCTTTTGACAACCCAGTAGCATCAGCAACCTTACCGGCTAATTCTGTGCGATTCATGATTACCCTCCAGACAAATTATGGGAGTAATGCACCCTTACGGAGTGCGAGTATTCCCGCGACAGACCGTTATAAGGAGCTGTGTTTGCGGGTGACTATATGAATAGATACGTGCAATATATTTCGTAGAGAAGAAAATATGCAAGTTTTTTTTACTCCTTGATGAAGGTTTCATTGCAAGGAAAGAGTGATTTTATTGATTAAATCTTCTGAAAACTCTATTTTCTGACTTATGAAACTCAATTATTATGAGACCATAATTGAGTTATATTTTATATTTAACACCGCCTAATTTATTTCTAATCCTCCGGTGTTTGGATTTAAAAAATAGTAAAAGGGTTTTATCAAATGGGAAAATACTACCGAAAAACTATGGGTATCTACAAAAATATTAATGACCTTTCTGGGGCTATGGCTCTTCTAGCTTGGGACCAAGAAACTTATATGCCTACCAAAGGGGCCTCCAGCCGAGGGCAACAACTTGGAACGGTTTCAAGCCTTATACATGACATGCTGACTTCAGTAGAAATGAGATCAGTTCTTGAAAAGACCCGTTCGGAAACACTTACCACAAATCAGAAGATCAACATTCGTGAAATATCCCGAAAAAGTGACCGGTCAATCAAAATCCCTGTAACTCTAGTAAGAAAACTGGCAGAAACAAGTTCAGCAGCTATCGGAGTTTGGGTAGAAGCCCGCAAGAATAACGATTTTAAGGCTTTCGCTCCCTGGATTGACAAACTGGTAAATTTGCAACAGGAAACTGCTGAAGCTGTTGGGTATGACGATGAACCCTACGATGCCCTGATAGATGAATACGAACCAGGGATAACAACAAAACAAGTAATCGCTATTTTTGATTCGATTCGTGATCCCCTAGTTGATCTAGTCAATAACATACAAAAATCACATTTTCGGCCCCGCACAGATTTTTTAGAAAAAAATTATCCTGTTAAAAACCAACAACAAATAGCATCCCATTTGGCGAAAATTATGGGTTTTGATTTTGAAAGCGGACGGATAGATATTTCAGCGCATCCTTTTTGTACAAATATGGGAATTAATGATGTTCGTTTAACAAACAGATACGATAAAAACCTTCCCACACAATCATTGTATGGTATTATTCACGAGGTCGGCCACGCCCTCTACGAGCAGGGGCTTGATCCAGCTCATGAAGGTACCCCTCGCGGATCATCCGTATCTCTCGGAATCCATGAATCTCAGTCTCGTCTCTGGGAAAATATGGTTGGACGAAGTCGTGCCTTTTGGAGATATTTCTTCCCTGTTTTCTCGGCGACATTTCCCGAAAATTTGATAGGTATAACCGAAGAAGAAATTTATGCTGCTGTCAACGAAGTAAAACCCTCGCTTATTCGTGTCGAAGCTGATGAAATCACATACAACCTCCATATTATTCTTCGATTTGAAATAGAACGAGGTTTATTCACAAAAGAATATACTGCTGCTGATTTACCTGCTATATGGGCTGAGAAGATGAAATCCCTCATGGGTTTGAAGCCTCCCGATTACCGTACAGGAATTCTACAAGATATACACTGGTCACATGGTAGTTTTGGTTATTTCCCAACCTATACACTTGGGAATATATATGCGGCACAGCTCTATAATACTGCTACCCAAGAGCTTCCTAAATTGAATGACGATATTGCCCATGGTAATTTTTTACCGCTTAGAGAGTGGCTTAAACAAAAAATACATCGGCCGGGTATGACCCATAGCCCTGCTCAACTTATAGAACATATTACTAGTAAACCAATCAGCACTAACTACTTCCTCACTTATATTCGAAATAAATATAACCCCCTTTATAGTTTATGATAAAAAATGGTAATTCTTCCCATAGTAAAACAACACCTAGGTCAGTCATAATTGGCTTAACACTTGCTATAGTTGTCAATATTTTTTCACTGTCTGCTCACTATCACCTGGGATATTTACAAATCACTTTTGCTCACATTGACCTGGGACTTATGATTCCCTTTTGTTTAGGTGTTCTAGCTCCCAACATACTTCTTAGAGCAACCCGCCCTTCATGGGCATTAAGCAATAGAGAACTTCTTTTTATCTTTGTACTAGGATGGATTGGATTCATGGTGCCAACCTGGGGCATGTCAAATTATATAATAGGCACAATGACAACACCGGAATATTATGCTTCGCCCGAAAATCAATGGCGTGAGCTTTTTTTCCCCTATCTCCCTGAATGGGCTATTCTTACAAACGAACAAAATGCTAACCGGTTCTATTACCAGGGGATACCATCTAGTATCCCGATCCCGTGGGCCGCGTGGATAATTCCCACATTTTGGTGGATGTCATTTCTTGGTGGCCTTATGGCTGTTGGCATTTGTTTCGTAATTATAATGCGCCGCCAATGGGTAGAATATGAACGACTTTCCTATCCCTTAGTCCAAGCACCTATCTTGATGACAGAACCAACTATTAATACAGAAACAGTTTTCCCGACAATTATGCGTAATCAAATGTTCGTCACGGGATTATTAGTCACATTTTCTATCATGCTCTGGAATACCATTTCTTACTGGACACAATGGTCTTCATTTCCGGTCGATGCTAACCACAGTTTTAGTCTCGAATTTGGAAACTATTTTCCTGGACTACCTGTCCGAATAAATGTCCTCGCTTTCGCTTTTTCTTATTTCCTTAATTTGGATGTGTTATTTAGTGTTTGGTTTTTTCAGCTTATAAATACCATAGAACAAGGTTTATTGGCAAGGGTTGGCATTGTTGGGGACTCAGGTACTGTCGTACCAGGTGGCTTGGTGGCTGTACAATTCGTAGGAGGCATGATAGCATTTTCTCTATGGGGATTCTGGATTGCTCGCCGACATCTTAGAACAGTTTGGCACCATATCCTTGGGAATAAAACCAACTTGAGAGATGATGATGAATTTATTTCTTACCGATCTGCCTTAGCTATAGGGATATGTGGATTGATATATATAACATGGTGGCTTAATGCTGTGGGTATGTCTTTCCCTGTAATTTTGGTATTTTTAATATTCCTTTTCCTTTTTTACTTTGCAACTTGTCGTGTTATGGCGGAGGCTGGGCTTGTTTTTTTGGATCTACCAATAAATGCCCACCAGTTTACGGTAGTCACTCTTGGTTCTGGTTCTCTATCACCCCAAAATTTAACTGCGCTTGGCCTTTGTAATGCTTTTGCCCGCAATTGGAAAACTTTTACTATGATTACACCCGCCCATGTCGCCCGATTGAAATCGATATTGGATATGCCGGGGAAAACTTTGTTTCTGTGGAGTACCGTAACCTTCGTTATTAGTGCCCTCACCGCTATAGCCTATACTGCCTACTCTGGATACCGGCTGGGAGGTGCTTCCAATTTCTATGCTGATGTTGCTGGTGACCCTGGTTTCTATAATCTAGTTGTCACCTGGATGAAAAATAGCACTGCTATTACAAGTAACGAAATTGTTTTCCTTTTAGTTGGGATAGCTACCGTTCTTACCATAACTATTGCCCGTTCTTACTTTAGTTGGTGGCCTATATCACCCATAGGGTTTGTCGTTGCAGCTGGAGGACCTGTTCGTAATGCTTTTTTTTCCGTCTTCCTTGCTTGGTTATTAAAAACCATATTGATTCGGATAGGCGGCATCCGACTTTATAACAAAATTCAGCCATTAATAATAGGCATCATGGTCGGGTATGTTTTAGGGGCTGCCGTAAGGATATTAGCAGATACTCTTTATTTCCCAGGCAATATACATGAATTGCAGTTATTCTAGATCCGTACAAAAAAGTTTTACTCATCCTAACTTAAATTTTTAAAAAATGAATGAACAAATAATCAAAAAAATTACAGCTTGGATTAATGAAGAGATCTTATCTCAAAAAGCCGGTTCTTCACTCCTTTATTGGTTAACTGATACAAAATTCATAAAATTCAGAGACAATCTTAAAACTCTTATTGATTCAAATATGACTAGTGAACTTGAAGATTCTTTTGGCTCGTTAATAACCTTTGGAACCGGTGGTATTCGTGGTTTGATGGGCCTTGGTCCAAATCGAGTCAACACTGTAACGATTGGGATGGCGGCGCAGGCATTGGCAGAGCATCTGATTTATAAGGCCACCACCCCAAGACGAGCGAATAGCAGAGAACTTAGTTCTTCCCTTAGCGTAATTTTAGCTTGGGATACCCGGCGAGATTCATTTTTGTTTGCAAAACAAACAGCGTGTGTGTTAGTGGCTAACAATATTGCGGTAAAGCTTTTTGATGGTTATCGATCCACTCCAGCACTCTCGTTTGCTATTCGAGATCTACAGGCATCAGCTGGAGTCATGATTAGTGCCAGCCACAACCCACCTGATTACAATGGGTTTAAAGTCTACGGTCCCCAGGGTGGACAAATCATTTATCCGCTGGACAAAGATCTATCCAAGAGAATGGGAAAAGTAACTGAGGTAAACCAGTTTAAATATGAAATTGCTATAAAGCGAGGCCTTGTTCAACATATTGAAACTAATATAGATAACAGGTACACAAATGTCCTTTCAGAATTATCTTTTAATAATACACGAGATATTCGAATTGTTTATACTCCACTCCATGGGGTAGGTATGACTTCAGTTGCAGTAGCTTTTCAGAAATTAGGTTATAAAGATATACATTACGTCAAAGAGCAACTAGTACATGACCCCTCATTTTCGACGCTTGAAAAGGGTATCGCTAATCCCGAAATTCCTATAACTTTCCAAATTGCTATTAAAAAAGCTGCATCAATTGGTGCCGATATTGTCCTTGCTAGTGATCCTGATGCTGACCGTATCGGATGTGCTCTTCCGTTGAAGAGTAAAGGCTGGGCAGCCCCTCTCAAAAATTTAGTACTTAATGGACATCAAATAGGGGTTCTCCTGTGCTACTATATTTTATTATCCAAAAAAAAGGCAGGAACACTACCACCAAAAGGATTATTCTGTAAAACTGTCGTGACCTCAGATCTATCCGCTATAATTGCTCAATCATTTGGTATGGAAATCCTAAATGATCTCCCTGTTGGATTTAAACATATTAGTGAAGCTATTGAAAAAATACGGCCTGGGACGACCTTTGTATTTGGTATGGAGGAAAGTCATGGTTATTTAGCTGACTCACGAATCCGTGATAAAGAAGCTGGCACTGGTATCCTACTTGCAGAGTACGCAGCCCTATTGAAAAAATCCAACTTAAGCTTACTAGATAAACTAAATGAAATCTACCAAATTTACGGATATTTCAACGAACTACAGAAATCAGTCTACTTGCCTGGCACACAAGGATTAAATAAAATATCATTAATTATGGAAGGTCTCCGTTCGAAACCTCCAACTGTCATAGGTGGTTACCCAGTATTTAAAATGATAGACCGACAAAACGCTAAATCACGAGATCTTCGGAGTGGAGTTATTACCTCTTTACCGGGGCAAAAAGTTAATATTCTTATTTTTACTTTTTCAGAATCTGATTATACCCGGGTTATAGTTCGCCCATCAGGCACTGAACCTACTATAAAATATTATGTGACCGCGACAACGATTGACAAACACCTTTCGAAAAGGACTAAACCGACTAGGAGAATGATCGATGAAATCTCCGAAAAGATACTAACTGGCTTTATTGCTTTCTGTGAAGAACTCTCAGATACTGAAAATTGCAGTGATTAAAAATATAATCGAACATCTATTTAACAAACAAATAAGAAGAGGAAACTACTATGAAAATCTTAGGAGAAGGTCGTCTCAGCCAAAGTATTCCAGGAACTGATCGGGCAAATCTCACTTTCCCCTCTATTTTGAACCTGTCAGATGGAACATTAATCGCCACCTGGCATAGTGGCACAACTAAAGACTGTCTGGATGAAAATGTAGAAGTCAGCCGTTCTTCGGATCTTGGAAAAACATGGAGCCAGCCCAAAAGACCGTTCAAACTGGAAAAACTTCGCGGTATCTGTGGTACTACCAAAATTGTTTACTTAACTGAACTTTCCCCTCAAAAATTGATTGCTGCAGCCCTGTGGGTTGATCGTGAAACTTATCCCGAGGCTGATGGACTTTTCAATCCTGATACTGAAGGATGTGTTCCCATGTTCATTCTTGTCGCTAATTCTGAAGATGGTGGACAAACTTGGTCATCGTGGCGGGAAGTACCCATGGTAGCTAGCATTGGTCCAGCCAGCCTAACTAATCCTATTATGAAAATGGCTGATGGCACTCTGATTATGACTATAGAAACCAACAAACACTATCTCGATACATCACAATGGTTCCAACGGGTTGTAGGACTCCACTCTAGAGACAATGGGCAAACATGGAGTGATCCGGTAAATATAGGCTTTGATCCAACTGGTCGTATTTTTAACTGGGACCTCCGTTCAGCCTCAAGCCCAGATAACAAAATTGGCTCTTTCGCTTGGACATTTAACACAGAAACCGAATCCTATCTAAACATACATCGACGTATTAGTCTTGATAGTGGACAAAATTGGTCACCAGCTGAAGACATTGGAATTACAGACCAGCCCGGGCATCCTGCGGTACTTACCGATGGGAAAACTGTTCTTCCTTGGGTGGACCGCTTTAATACCCATTCGATAAGAGCCCGGTTGGCACCATCTATCGATGGCTTATTTGACCCAAATTCTGAGGTGGTTTTATACTCGCACCCTACCTCGACTGACGATCCAAAGGGAGCCCTGGGTTTCTCGGTTTGGACCTTTGGGTTACCGTATGCAGAACCTTTGTCTGATGGTACTGTGTTAATTGTCTACTATGCGGGCATAGAGCAGGCAATGGACATTTATTGGGCTAAAGTTAGCCCATAATAATTTAGGAACTAAATTATATCATAATGAAACAAAGTTTTTCTAAATTTGGATTCCTACTTTTGAGAATGATATACAGTAGTTCGGGAGGACTTAGAGACAGAACTATTGTAGTTCAAAAATTGTCAGGCCTTAAACGATTTTCTCTGCCACCGTAGGGATAGAATGTTCATGGACTCAATCCATCACTCCCTCCATTATCTTTCTAACTATGGAGTAAGTTTGAACAGAGAATTAAATTCAGATAGAGCAACTAACTTTCTCAAAAATAAACAAATTTAACCCATAGATTATTTTTGCGATTAATGAAAACGGGTACGATGGCGTTTTTCTCGCAATTGTTTTCGTTTCCCTTTTTTCAGATTTTTACCTTTTCTATTCATTGATTCAATATCTGAACGGTTTTTAAGTCTCCAATTAATTTGCTCTTGAGAAGGCAGAGGTTTACTAGAGAGTAGTGCTATCCTTTTCCCAAGAAATTTTGCTTGTTTACTATTTAATTCACCTGAATTAAGTCTTTTGGTCATCTTATCAATAACTTTTGCACGATACTCTTTTACATCTTCAACCGTTCTGACCTCATTCCTTTTTAGATCCGAACCAGCAAAAACACTTGTGATGAAAAAAGTTGCGAAAAATGCAGACACTAGTCTAATTTTCATAATGACCTCCTATAACAGATGAGAGTGATGGATTGAGTCCATGAACATTCTATTCCTATCGGTCGATAACCTAATTAGACAGATAAACTTTAAAAAAGTTCCATGGAAGAAAAATATAAAAAGTTTTATCTCATGTTTGATAAGAAGGTTGATAGTCTCTTCGAAAACACTCAGTGACTGTGGAGTAGAATATTGAATTTTAAAAAATTTATGTAAAATATTAATTTCCTTTCAAAGATTTAAATATCTCTTTTCCAATCGCCGCTGCTAAATAAACAGGAACAGCATTGCCAATTTGGAGGTTTTTACTAGTCTTACTCCCAAAATTTTTATAATTATCTAGAACCCCTCGTAATCTCGCTCCCTCTCTTGTTGAAAGTGCTCTATTTTGATTGGGATGGATACATCTTGATGATGAGGGGGGTTTCAAATTTCCTTGTAAATTGGTGGGGATGGGAGATTTTTATTTAATCTTGCATATATAATTGTTAAAATTTGAATTTACTATAAAGTCTTTTGTAATTATTATTTAGTATAAATATAAATTATTATAGGATTTGATATGATTACCGTTCTTTCTCCAGCAAAAACACTAGATTATTCATCAACAGAGAATATTTCTGATTATTCTTCACCTGTATTTTTAGATAAATCAAAAGATTTAATTGGTGAATTAAGTAAAAAGAAATCTAGTGAAATATCTAAATTAATGAATTTGAGTGATAAGCTGACTTCTTTAAATGTTGATAGATATAAATCCTGGCAAGCCCAAAAAAAACCTTCAGACAATGCTAAACCATCTATCTATGTCTTTAAGGGAGATGTTTATCAAGGCTTAGATGCTGAAAGTTTCTCTAAAAAAGATATCAGCTTTGCACAAAAACATTTGCGAATTCTGTCAGGTTTATATGGGATGCTAAAACCCCTAGATATTATCGAGCCATATCGCTTGGAAATGGGTACTAAACTAAAAACTAAAAACGGTTCTAATTTATATGATTTCTGGGGAAGAGATATTGCAAAAGAAATTGAAAAAGAGCTCAACTGCATGAAATCAGAACTTTTAATTAATTTGGCATCTAATGAATATTATGACTCAGTCCAATCTTTATCTAACGAGATAAAGGTAATTACCCCAATTTTTAAAGATAAAGGTAAAGATGGAAAATATAAGATTATAAGCTTTTATGCAAAAAAAGCTCGAGGGTATATGGCTTCTTGGTTAGTTAAAAATAGAGTGAATAAAGAAAACGATATAACTTCTTTTTCTGAACAAGGTTACAAATTTTCACTAGACGATTCACAAAATGGTTGCCCAGTTTTTTTAAGAGGCTAATTTTTTATTGATATCATATCTTTGTTGATTGTTATCCATAATTTTGTAAAAGTCACGGTTCAAGGTACTAACCAACTAACCATGCCGGCACATCGGGGGTACCCGCAAGACACCCCACCAACTGCCGTCGGGAGATTGTCACAGCTGTGCGAGGCCGCCGTTCCCCTGTCACAGTTGAATCAATCTCCGATGCAGCCCGTAGGCCCGACTCAAAAGCTCCCTGCATCCAACCTCGATACCCCGAAGCATGCTCGCCAGCGAAGTGAATTGGACCCTCGGGTGATGCTAACTCAGGGTGCTCCGAGAATGGAGGATTAGATTGGGCGAAGGCGGCCCCAATCCAGGGCTGCTGTTCCCACGCGAAGTAAGTTCCTTGCTCCGCAAGTTCCCGCGAACCAGGGAACAAATGATCAAAGCGATTTATGAAAATGGGCACGATGACGCCGGGGCCCATTGCCGCGACCTCACGAGCCATTCCTCCGTACATGTAGGACATTAGAACACCTCGAGGGCCCTCTTGGTTCCAGGTGGGATGCCAGATCTCCTGGTACCCATCCACGTACGATAATCCCCATCCGTTCAATCCGTCTTCTTCCCAGATTCGGCCCCCATACTGGACGTAAACCCGGGTGACATCAGCATAAGATGTGGCTTCAAAGATGGCTCGCTTAGGCCCCGAAAGGAGGGGGTCGAAATTGATCTTGTTGATGACAGGCAGAGGGACCGTGCAGATTAGTTTACTACCCCTTAGTTCCTTACCAACACTGCTGTTTCCGTAGCTGACCACCACCCCATTTCCATCCCGGACTACTCTCGTCACCGGTGAGCCGATCTGTACGCGATCTCCAAGCGCTCCGGTAAAGGCCATCGGCAAAGAATCGGTCCCAGTTGGAATCTTAACCCACATATTCCGATTCCCACTTAGAAACGAACCCGGGGTATGCCGTTGCCGAACCTCCTGATTGGAAACAATGAGGTACTCACCCTCCTGTGTATAGAAAGGGGATGTCTCGATGCCGAAGTGATCAATGTAACCCAGTGTTAGATCATGATCAGGCGGAATGCGGGCCGGCCCCGCTTCGGCGATTAATCCGCTGTCAAAGGGTTCGCGAAGTGTTTGGGCTCGTCCCCCAGCCTTGTTGCTTGCTTCCAAAACTCGGACATCGTACCCAGCCCGGACCAACTCGTATGCGGCAACCAACCCCGACAGGCCGGCACCCACCACGATCACGTCAACCTGATCTTCACTTGCTGGTTCAGGCGACTGAGGTTCGGGAGACTGAGGTGGAGGCTGGTTACTGACCACCGGCCCTGTGACATTATCTGAACAACTGGTGTTCAGGAATAAAGAAGCTAGGAAACCGCAACCTCTGGCGAGAAAATTCCGGCGATTGAGATTTGCTTTTTGCTTGTTGACGGCCATCATGGGTATTCGATTTCTAGTAGGGACAATACACTGCTTTATCCTCATCAGTATAGATAACGTTTGGTTTTTATTACTCACCATATTCCCCTATATTTGACTTTTGACGTATTATCAACAATCATCAAAAAAGCTGATGTATCCCTGATGTTATGTATTCAGGCTTATCAGTCGAATGAAATCGGTAACGAAGTCGACCTTCTCGATCAACTAAGAAAAGAGAAGTGGTATGAGCTACAAGATAGTGTCCGTTTTGATTAGCTTCCTGAAATTTATAGAAAACCCCATATTTTTCTAAAACATCATCAATTTCTTCTCTCGATCCTGTTAATCCAAGAACTTCTAAAGAGGAGAAATACTCTAAATAGAGTTTTAGTTGCTTTGGAGTATCACGTAAAGGGTCGACTGTTATGTAGAGAGTACGCACATTCCCACCTGCGTTAATATTCAACAGGTCGTCGTATACAGCTGCTAATTTGGATAGCATCAGTGGGCAAGCATCAGGACAGTAAGTATAACCAAAAAAAATTAGTACTACATCGCCCCGATAACTTAATAGATCAAATTGTTCCTCATTATGATCAATCAAAACAAAATCACCGCCATATTTCGGACCATAATCTAGCAGGACTGGACTATCACTTTCTGGTGGCGATTTTTTTTCTGGGTTGCATCCTTGAAAAATCAGTATTATGAAGAGGAAAATTACGTTCGAGATATATCCAAAGCGTATTTGCTTAGAAAAGAATAACAAACTTACAACCAACAGAATCACCTCCTCTTTTTCAAAACTCTTGCTTCTACGTTCCAGATAGTATTATCAGCAAAGTACAGGGACAAAACGACCGAATCACCTTCCCCTAATCCTTTTCTCATACCGAACAGCATTAAATGAGTTCCACCAGGGTTCATTTCTAATTTGCCCCTTGGAGGGATTCTAAGGCTTTTCACATTTTGCATCTCCATCACATCACCAATATGTTGTATGATATGTAACTCCGTAGAATCTGCTGCTGGGGTATCTATGGAAATTAGTTCTCGGGAACGGTTTGATAGATTTTCAATAGTTAGATAGGCAGCAGAAACATTGTGTGATGGTGGAGTTGCTCGAATCCAAGCATCTGTTATTTTCAAGTTATCTTTTGAATTACAGCTGGCTAAAAACACTATCAGTATTCCAATAATTGATACTACCTTTGGAGTTATCATTTTCAGCATTAAAATATCCTACGGGCCTAAGGATGATTTAACAGAAGATTTTTGAATTGAAGCAACATACATAGCGATTTTAAATCGAACTTCATCAGTTAAATGGCTAAACGGTGGCATTGAAGGATTATCCACTATCCCCTCTTTTAATGTTTTAGCTATTGTTACCAAATCACTACCCATACGGTACCCTACTAGATCCCTAAAATCACGGGGAGGTGGATTTAAGGTCAAAGCTATTGGTCCATCTCCTTGTCCATTGATACCGTGACATACTATACATCCGTACTGGGAGTACAAGGCTTTGCCATCTTTCACAAAGGGCTCTGGGATTTTGTACTGTCCTATTGTCGTTGATGTTATCTTACCTAAAACTAACTGTTTCATAAGCCTCTGGGATCCATTCTGATCAGATTTGTTGCAACCAAATATTGTAATGTTAAAAATCAAGAAAAGTAAAATTTTTGCGGGCCATAGGATAAATAGAGGCAAAACAAATTTATATCTGTTGATAATACACATTATGCGACCAAGGCAATTTTCATAGGTTGTAAAAAACATACCAGAGAAATTACAAAACTTAATATAGGAACGCGAGGTTTTTATACTATGGGAAAATCTCTGTTGAGTGATGGACGGTTTGTCGTTACTTTGACCGACAGAACCAAATCATTGGTGGGTTAATAGTTTAATAATATCCAGAAACACTATGGAAGGAAATATTATGTACATAGGAACACAAACTCACTGTCGAAACGAAACAGATATAGAAAGATTGGCACAACTTGGCGTATTAAACGTAGATCAAACACCAGTTGAGCCATGGTCTGAATGGAATGTTGATTTACTAAAGTCCCTCCGGGATCGATTTGATCGTTATGGAATTAATCTCGAAATGATCCACATTCCTCTAGGTTCAGCTAACGCTTTTGAAAACGAGGCTGGAGCGATATTTCTTGGAGCAAGTTCCGCCCGAGATCGTGCTATGGATCGTATGTGCGAAACCGTACGTATGGCTTCACTAGCTGGGCTTCGGGGACTTAACTATAATATCACACTGCTCGGGCATCTACGAACAGAATCCCGTTACGGCAGGGGCGGTGCCCGCCTATCCTCTTTCGAGTATGATAAACTTAATAAGTCTGAACCTGTCTTTAAAGGTGGCCCGGCGGATGAAGATGAGATGTGGGAACGGATTGACCACTGGCTAAAATGTATTATCCCGGTTGCTGAAGAATATAAAATCCAGATGGCCTGCCATCCATCTGATCCTGGAATAGGCTCAAATAGAACTCACCGTGGTGTAGCCCGTCCTCTAGGAATGGCCGACGGCTTCAAAAAATTTATTGATCTCTATGACAGCCCTTACAATGGGTTAAATTTTTGCCAAGGCTGTATGTCAGAAAGCCTAGAGAAACCATCAACTGAAATTTTCGATGTCATTCGTTACTTCGGGACCCGTGGAAAAATATTTAATGTCCATTTCAGAAATATCAAAGGCCACCTGAACAATTTTGTTGAAGTATTTCCTGACGAAGGCGATGTCAACATGTTAAAAGCAATGCGAACCTACAAAGAAGTCGGATATAAATATATGATAATGCCCGACCACGTCCCCGGCATTTCGGGACCTGAAGCTGGGCAAGTAGGTTTTGCTTATGCTTACGGATACATCCACGCTGCCATCCAAGCTGCCAATCAAGTGGATTAGCTTACATTATTATAACTGTATTGAAGATTTTTGCTATTATGTCAGTGATACAAGTTGTGGTAGGTATGACGGGAATTCTTCTGGGAATTTTAATCTTCATCATCCCAGTAACCCTTATTGTTTTGGCTATGTTTTTTCTGCGCAAACCAGAGTCTATAGAAATTGGCTAATTTGATTGAAATTATGCTTGCTCAATCATGTGGGCAGCAGCTATCCTTGCTGTTTCAATAGTTGATGAAACGGAATGTTTTGTTTCCATTCGTAAAGACAACTTGAAGTTGATTCATAGAGTACCTTTCACAAGTTCTTATCTGGCAGCAATTATTCCTATTTCTACCGTAAAACTAGGGCTAGCAAGGCGAGGAGACTCAACGCATGCCCTTGCAGGTGCGTTACCACTTGAGGACCATTGGTCCCAAACTTCGTTCATCTCGGCAAAGTCATCCATACTGCATAACCAGATCGTGGCCGACAGAACTTTAGATTTATCTGTTCCGGCCTCAGAAAGCAAAGTGTCAATTTGTTCGAGTATTGATTTAGTTTGATTTGCAACACTTTCACCCGGTGCTTTAGATGCTACTTGGCCAGCTAAATATACCGTATCTCCAGCTATTACGATTTGACTCATCCTATCATTCGTATGAAGTCGTTTGATGCTCATTACTATTCTCCCTTTAAAGTTGTATATTGTTCGTAAATCGTATTATCATCTTAAAATAATTTATCAAAATTAAATCTATGAATAACCATACAAATTATTTGGACGTTTTCAAATGCCCGTACTATCGGCTACATGCTTTCATTAAAAAAACACCAATAACCTTTTGAAGTAACCGCGATTTAAACTCAAAATTAACATCACAACCGAGATTATCTTTCTCTATAAACTCCCAACTCGACTTTAAAAACTTAAAGGATCCGTCTAAGTATTCTGTTTCCATTCTCTTTGAGTCTGCATAGAGAATTACTTTAATTCCAAACCTTCTGGAACTATTGAGTGGGGGTATAATTTCTGAGGGCATCGGCTTCGATTGGTACCAGGGGCGAAAAATCTCTATTGTTTTGATACCAGGGCCTTATCACCTTCTTACAGGCATTTCCAACAGCATTGTAAATCAGATATAATATGGCTCGCCGCCACGGAGAAACATTATCAGCTGATCCATGGACAAGGTTACTATGGATTAGAGCAACCGATCCAGCACTACCAAGCAGAGGCACTATGCCATTAACTTCTGCCAGGTTTTGTAATGTTGACTGACTGATATGGTAAAGGTCATAGCCTCGACCCTGGGCATCTGGATGTAACTCTGAGTCTAACAATCCCCATTTTTGTGAACCTGGAATTATAAGTAGCGGTGAAGTAACTGCTGTACAATCATCGATGAATACTGATGCCATAATACAGTTGGGGGTCGGCATTCCATCTACTTGGTGCCATGGGGGGAAATCCTGGTGCCAAGTCCAAGAGGAACCACTCCCAAATCCCTGTTTTGGATTCATCCGTGTTTGATGGAGATAGATTTCGTCTTGCAACAATTGACGGACCGGATTTACCAAGCTAGGTAGCAAAGTGAGACGCCGGTAAGGCTCGGAATATCTATGAACCCCAAAAGCCAAACGAGCTGCTGTTGGATCTCCTTTCTCCCTCACTACCTCGGGTCCCTGACGACTTAAAACTTCTGGCACCGCTTTTTTGAGTATATCTACCTCTTTTCTATCAAATAGCTGAGGAAAGAACAAGTATCCATTTTCCTGAAAGTCAGATATTTGTTTTTTGTTTAAAAACATAATCTTTCCTCTTCCGAACCTAGAGTGTCTACTTTTTATTGATCTGTTGGACCCGTTTCATCATGCTCTCTCGTAATTTTTCCGGTAGATTTTTGTTATCATATAGGTACTGAAAAGGTTCAAGTCGAGCACCATCTGCATTAGCTACGGCATAACTTCCCCTTTCGGGAAGGATCTCTAAGTACTCGTCAGGGTATTGATACATAGTGGCTCCACCAAATCGACCATCTTTAGAAACAGCATAAAAATTTAAACTGTAGAGGGGGCGTCCTTTGGTGTCTAGTAACCGGTCTTCCGTCATGGATACGGCGCGCTCTAAGGCAGCGATACAAGCCTCCTGTGGAGACTTCCCTGCTCGCATCTGCTCAACAACGAAAAAAGCCCCGCAGATCTTAATATTTGCTTCACCTCTCCCGGTTGATCCTGCACCGCCAACATCATTGTCACAATATTGTCCGGTTCCAATGATCGGACTATCACCTACACGACCAGGGATTTTCCAAGAAAGACCGCTTGTTGTTGTAACACTCCCAATATTCCCAAAAGCATCAACTCCATTCATATTTATAGTTCCACCTGGTCTTTCAACTATGACATCCTCTTCATGATCTAACCAATCATCATCAGGATTGAGTTGGGATTTCCAACGTAACCAATCTTGCCTACTTTTTTCTGTTAGAAGGTTCTCTTCTTTAAAACCCATGTTGAGAGCAAAACGCTTTGCTCCTGGACCTACCAGCATAATATGGTCGGTATAGTCCATAATTGCCTTAGCTACTAGTGACGGGGTTGATATCCCTTCCAACGAGCCTACAGATCCTGCCCGTTTCGTTGGCCCGTGCATACAAGATGCATCTAGTTGGACCACGCCCTCTGCATTAGGTCTCCCACCGTATCCCACAGACTGATCGTCAGGATCTAGTTCCTGTATATTAACACCAGCAATTACTGCATCGAGAGGATCAGCCTGCTCCTTGATCATCATTTCATAGGCCTTGGCTACGCCACGTAAACCATTACGGGAAGAAACAACCGTGGGGGGCGCTGGGCTCGAATTATGGTTATGAAAGATTGATTCAGCCTTGGCGCTTTTAGCAACAGTTATACCGCTTAAGGCTAGAGCTGAAGACTCTAGAAAAGCTCGGCGAGTAACAGGCATTAGTAGACCTCATTTATTAGGGTAATGATTTGATAGGAATTAATATGTAGTATAGCTTTAGGACCATGATTTTTACAAGAAAAAGTTATTTCAATATATTTTATTCATCCACAATACTTTGCCTATTATAAACATCATATAGCAAAATACCTGCGGAAACTGCTAGATTTAATGAATCTGCCCGGCCGACCATAGGAATTCTCACAACGGTTTCACAGACATCAAAATTCCCTTTAGATAAACCCTTTTTTTCGCTACCTAAGCTCAGCAGTAATGGGGGAAAATACCTAGCATGTCGGTAGTCAATAGTTGCACTATCAGAAGTACCAATCATCGGAACCTTAAATTGCTCTTTCCACATTACTAATTTCTCCAATGATGTTCTAATAATCATTTGAGAAAATATTGACCCCATACTACTTCGCACGGATTGTGGATTGTATGGATCTGTTGTGTCGCCTAACAGGATTATACCTGCAAGACCAACAGCATCGCCTGTACGTAAAATTGCCCCTAAGTTACCCGCATCTCCTACTTCTTCAAGGACTACCCATCCGAGCCCTACATCCGGTTTTACTGTTTTTAAATCTGTCCAATCTTGCTTGACTACTGCCCCAATACCCTGTGGACCATCCCTATTTGATAATTTGTGGAAGACTGCTTCGCTTACTTCCAGAACTTCAATCTGCTCAGACCTTGCTCTATCAACTAACTTTTTCCCGAAATGGCTTTGGAGTTGATTTGGAACAACTACCAAAGTCTCAATTTTTGAAAAAGTCTGTATTGCTTCACCTACAAGACGTATGCCTTCTACGAAGAAAAGCCCGGTTTTCTGGCGTTCTCTTCGTAGAGTTAAAGCCCGTATATCCTTAATACGACGATTCTGTAAACTAGTCAGTAGCATTATACAACAACCGTAATTAATGATCAGCGGGGCGTCAAGGTTATCTTATACTAATATGGATTAGACATTGATCTTGACATAGACCTTAAAACCTCTATACCATTCTTTTTAAACGGTCTCTCCCGATAGACCGATGCGCGTCCGTTAAAATGCGCCTACCTGAAAGGTTTTCAAATGTTGACCAGGCAACCCCAAACTATCCCTGACCAAAATCCAACGGAAATGGTAACCCCACGAGCTGTAGTTTTTGGAATGATTTGTTCTTTAATCCTGGGAGTAGCTGACCCCTATACTAACATGATTGTTCAGGGTTCGTATCTTGGAAGTAATTTTACACCCATTGGGGTAGTTTTCCTTTTTGCTATTGTGGTCGGCATCATAAACACCATTCTTCGAATTTGTTACCCAAAATATTCCCTTACTCAGGGTGAGCTCACCGTTGTCTATATAATGTCGCTTATCGCATCAGCTATCCCATCTTACGGATTAGCCGAAGTCTTACTTCCAGCTATGGCCTCCATGTACTACGCTACACCAGAAAACCGCTGGCTCGATAACGTTCAACCTCTTATCGAACCTTGGTTGATGCCGCAACACCCGGAGACTATTCGATCGTTTTTTGAAGGTTTACCTCGAGGTGAGACGATCCCATGGGGCGATTGGGCCATTCCTCTCATTTCTTGGCTTAGTTTTATCTTAGTACTTTACTTTGTGTTATTCTGCATCACTGTTATTCTACGAAAACAATGGGTGGAAAATGAACGGCTTGCTTTCCCCCTGGTTAAATTACCTGCTGAGATGATTGATCCGGGGAACGAGTCAAAATCTTTGCTGCCTCCGTTTTTCCGAAACCGAATTATGTGGAGTGGATTTGCTATCCCTTTCATAATTAATGGGTGGAACAGTATTCATAACTATATCTATTTCTTCCCTACCATTTATTTTCAAGAATCAATTAGTTTTTTTAATAATCAAGTAACTCTTCCTATTAATCTTTCTTTTCCAATTTTGGGCTTTGCCTATCTTCTCAGTCTCGAAATTTCTTTTAGCCTTTGGTTATTTTTTATTATCAGTCGGCTTCAAAATCTAGCGAACTCGACCTTCGGGATTGACCTTGCTGGGAGTACAGTCCTACCAGGCGAATACCAAATGTTTGGGGCCCTTCTTGTTCTTGCAGGTTTTAGTATTTGGCTGGCCCGAGATCACATTTGCGAAGTCTTTAGTAATGTTTTTAAACGCAAACCTGTGGAGGATGAAAATGAAAGTCTTTCATACCGAGTTTCTGTAATTGGAGGTCTACTGGGTATAATTTTTCTGTTTTTTTGGCTTTGGATGATTGGCCTTTCTTTATGGGTTGCTTTCGTACTTCTGGTTCTTGTTTTAGCAATTTACATTGGGTTTACTAGAATTGTTGCAGAGGGAGGAGTAATTTTTGCAGAAACCCTTAACCCTCAAGAATTTATGATACATGGATTTACTGGTCCCATCCTAGGTTCGCAGAACCTAATATCGATTGGCTTAACAAAATTCTGGTTCACCCACACTCGTACTCTTATTATGCCCTCTATGGCAAATAGTTTAAAACTGGCAGACATAGTCAATATACGGAACCAACGGTGGTTAACTACGGCTATTGCGACTGCAATACTGAGTAGTCTTGTAGGTTCAATCTACACTATCATTTACCTAGCTTACGAATACGGCGGAATTAATCTTAACTGGCATTTTTTTGGAGAACTTCAACAAGATCGGTTTAGCTACTACCTGACAACAATAACCTCTACTTCTGAACCATTTAGAAGATGGGCTTTCTTTGGAATCGGAGCCGGTATCATGTGGTCCCTTATGTTTCTTAGGCAGAAATTTATCTGGTGGCCCCTCCACTTTATAGGGTTTCCAGTAGGGGCGTCTACTCCCCTTGTTACCGCTTGGTTTTCAATATTTCTTGCCTGGATGATCAAAGGTCTTATTCTCAAGTACGGCGGTATCAAGATCTATCATAAATTATTACCATTCTTTTTAGGCCTTATCCTCGGTGAATTTTTCAGTGCTGGGATCTGGGTAATAATAGATGGTTTGACTGGTATTACGGGACATGTCATATTTAATTAAGTCCATATTTATTTGTTTATTTCTAGCTACCAAATGTGTTTTTATTTATTGAGGGGTAGGTTATGGCCTATAACTGTAAGCAATATACGATCTGGGAAAGTGGCTTTGATGGATACCATACCTATCGTATCCCTGCTATCGTCGTCACAAACTCGGGAAGTATTCTGGCTTTTTGCGAAGGCAGAAGAAATAGTAAACATGATACTGGTGATATCGATATGTTAGTTAAACGAAGTCAGGATAATGGGCTAACGTGGTCGGACCAGTCTGTGATATGGTCAGATCTAGGAAATACCTGCGGAAATCCTTGCCCCGTCGTTGATAGAGAGACAGGTATTGTATGGTTATTAATGACTCATAATCTAGGAATTGACCATGAATCTCAGATCATTAACGGGACCAGTGAGGGAACTAGAACTGTCTGGGTCACCGCTAGTACCGATGACGGCCTTACATGGCACAGCCCCCTAGAAATAACTAAATCGACAAAACGCATTGATTGGACCTGGTATGCCACCGGTCCGGGGAATGGGATACAACTCTCCTCCGGAAGATTGCTCATCCCTTGTGACCATATTGAAGGATCCACGAAGCGTTATTTTTCACATGTTATCTACAGTGATGACCATGGTCAAACATGGCATATGGGTGGTAAAACACCTAAAGACCAGGTTAATGAATGTTGTATTGCGGAACTTAAGAATGGCGATATTATACTCAATACACGTAACTATGCTCGAGATTTTCGTACCAGACAAATATGCATTAGTACCGATGGTGGAATGACATGGGGGAATCAGCATTATAACGACGAATTAATTGAACCAATCTGTCAAGCAGCCCTCATTCGTTCCTCATCTCAAACTAATCAGTTACTATTCTCTAATCCAGCTAGTCGGGTATCTCGATGCAACCTAACTATACGACTTTCAGATGAGAATGGACTGTTATGGCCTCATTTTAGAGTTCTTCATCCCGGCCCAGCTGCTTATTCTTCGCTAACAATTCTTCCCGATGGGACTATTGGTTGCTTATACGAATGCGGGGAAAGCGATCCCTATGAAACTATCATGTTTGCCCTTTTTGACCTTGATTGGATATCTGATAAAAAAAACACAGCAGGTTTTGGTAAAAACCTGTCGAAATAACAGATTTCCCTATACCCAAAACCCGGGGATTTTTTCTCGAACATCCTATGGAGAGATCATTGATGAAAGGAATAATACTGGCTGGAGGCCACGGTTTACGTCTTTACCCACAGACAATAGCTATCTCCAAACAGATCATCCCAATATTCGACAAACCCATGATTTACTATCCCTTATCGGTGCTAATGATGGCAAACATCCAGGAATTTCTGATTATTTCGTCACCGGATCACATTGATCTATACCGACGATTGTTTGGTGATGGGAGTAGATTGGGGTTAAGTTTCGAATATGCTGTACAACCAAAACCTGAGGGAGTAGCCCAAGCTTTCTTGATCGGTGAGTCATTTATAGGGAACGAAGCTTGTGCTCTTATATTTGGTGATAATTTTTTTTACGGAAGCTATTTATCTGAAATGGTAGAAAAAGCTGCTCTGCATGAAGATGGGGGGCTTGTTTTTGCTTGTTATGTCAAAAGGCCCGAGAGATATGGTGTAGTTGAATTTGATAATAACCAACATGTCGTTTGTATCGAGGAAAAACCCCAACTTCCTCGTTCTAACTATGCGGTCACTGGATTATACTTCTATGACCATAATGTGGTATCTATTGCTAAAACACTACGTCCGTCCAAGCGTGGCGAATTAGAAATCACAGATGTTAACAATATCTATCTCCAACATGGAAATTTAAAAGTTGAACGTTTCGATAATGGGATTGTCTGGATGGACACAGGTACTCCTGAAAGTTTGTTGGAAGCAAGCAATTTTGTCCAAGCTATAGAACATAGGCAAGGACTTAAAATTGGTTGTATTGAAGAACTTTCGTTTCGAAAAGGGTATATTAACCGAGAGCAGTTAATAAAGATTTCTAAATCTGCTGAGGATAATTCTTATTGTGAGTATCTTCGCCAGTTGGCTAAAAAATAAATTTTAAAAGTGATCTATTATACCAAAATCGAATCCCCTAAACTTAGTCATTATTGACTATTTGGTTCTCGTTTTAGTCTAACTTCTGCTAGATTTGCTCCTTCGAGATGTGCACTCCGCATTTCCGTCTCATACATGTGGGCATGAGATAGGTTTGTATTTCTCAAGTCAACTCCAGTGAGATCCGCAGCACCAAAAAGGCACCAGGTCATATCGGCACCCTCGAAGCTGGTTGCGACCCCAAAGGGATCAACAGATTGAAAATTTGGTACGCCTATACGGGCAGCCCTAAGGTCTGCCTTACGGAAATTCGCCCCTGAAGCTTGTGTTCCGTTAAGAAAAGCCCCGACCATGTGAGCACTTGTAAAATTAGCCCCTATGATATGGGCTCCTATTAGCACTGCTCGGCCCATTTGGGCGCCCGAAAAATTAGCGCCATTCATTTTCGCATCACGAAACTCCGCTTCGGTCAAATTTGCGTTATGGAAATCTGTTCCTTTTAAATTAGCGCCTCTGAAATCTACTCGCGATAAGTTGGTTTTTGATAAATCTAACCCACTTAAATCTGTTCCAGTAAGATCGCTTGTTTCTGCTGCACGAGCTAGAGCTTTTTCTTTATTTAGTTTCTCCATTAATCCCTCTTTTATCAGAAAAAGTAATGTTATTGAGATAAGATGTATCGAGTAATTCCAATTATGAGAAAAATCAAACTACTTTAATCATCGGATATGATTTTTCAAAGTCCCTATACCGGCAACATAAGTTTCCATATAATCGCCGGCCTTAAGTAATATTTTTGGATCTCGAAATACCCCAACTCCAGCGGGTGTACCAGTCGAGATCACATCTCCTGGGAAAAGAGTCATTATCTTGGAGATACGCTCAATTAGGGTAGAAATATCAAAAATAAGATTATCGGTATTACTATCCTGTAAAATACTACCATTTAATGTCAATCTTACGTCTAAAGAATTAGGGTTGGGGATCTCGTCCTTAGTGACCAGCCATGGTCCCATTGGACAGAAAGTATCATAACTCTTGCCTTGATGCCACTGCTGTTGCCGAAATTGTATATCACGAGCACTAACATCATTAGCTACAGTGTATCCAGCTATGTAATTGTAGGCATCCTTTTTAGCAACATCTTTAGCTTGTCTTCCAATCACGACAGCTAATTCTACTTCGTAATCAACCTCTTTACTTTCTTCTGGCAGTATCACATCGGCAAAAGGACCAATTATTGAGGATGTTGCCTTAGAAAAAAGGAGGGGGTGTTCAGGAAGTGGCATATTCTGTTCAGTGGCGTGATCTAAATAATTAAGGCCTACGCAGATAATCTTTGAAGGCCGAGGAATAGGAGAAATTAATATCACACTATCCATATCCAAACGCTTTCCGGATCCACTTTCCACTGCCCGTGCTACATTCTCAATAGAGTTTTGTTCTAAAAGACCAAGGATAGTTTCGGGAAGTTGTGGATCAGCTGAATTAAGGTCAATAATTGCACCATCTACTACAACTCCTATACACTCATTCCCATCCTTTAAAAAGGTAACAAGCTTCATTTAGAAACTCCTATGACGTTTAATTAAAAAATTAGCGATATTGCTTCCATTCTGGATTCACGCAATTGGGTGGTTCCTGACCTCTAACCATAGCTAAAAGGTTTTCGGCCGCCTTATTGCCCATTCGAATACGGGTTGCTACAGTGCCACTACCAACATGCGGTAACATTACAACGTTATCCAAATCTTTTAAACCTATTTCTAGCTTGGGTTCACGTTCAAAGACATCTAGTCCTGCTCCTGCAATAGAACCGCGTTGAAGTGCTTTTACCAAAGCCTTCTCATCGACAACTGGTCCCCGAGCTGTGTTAATGAGAATCGCTGTTGGTTTCATCAAATCTAGCTCTTTACCTCCGATGAGATGTGTTGTATCTGGTGTTAAGGGTACATGAATAGAGACAAAATCAGATTCTTGAAGAAGCTCCTCCAACTCACAGTAAACGGCTCCCAATTGCTCTATAGGACTATGACGATTTCTACTCGTGTATAAAATAGGCATGGAGAATCCCGCTGCCCTTGCTGCTGTGGCTTCACCAATCCGACCTCCCCCTATAATGCCAAGAGTTTTCCCTGTGATATCACTTCCTAACATAAGTAACGGGCCCCAACCGGTAAATTTACCTGCCCGCACAAACCGGTCCCCTTCTACGATCCGTCTTGCCACGGCAAACATAAGTCCCCAAGCAATGTCAGCGGTTGTATCAGTTAACACATCTGGTGTATTAGTGACTGGAATACCTCTCCGGGTGCAAGCTTCTATATCGATATTGTTGTACCCCACAGCATAAATTGCTATCCCTTTCAGATTCGGTGCGATATCAAGAACTTCTTCGTTAATATCCTCCGTTAGTAGACACAGCAGAGCATCACGTCCTTCGACCGCTTCAAGAAACTCGCTCCGAGTCATTTCTCTATCGTGTGGATTTACCTCAACAACGCTACAAACATCTCTTAACATTTGGATAGACTCATCCGGTATTTTCCGAGTAACCAGTATATTAGCGCTCATTAGCTTTGTGAATCCTTTTCCCATTGTTTTAAAGCTGCCTCATATTCGTGTCTATAATCCATATCAATAAGCACCCCATCTGTATCGACAGATACGTGACGGACAGAATCAATATGGTGGTCCCGTAATTCTTTTAACCCTCCTGGATAAGAATTAAATAATAACTCTTCTCTATAAGCTGGAGATAGAATTATGGGATGCCCCTGTTTACCTTGATAGACGGGGACTACTATGCCCTCTGGACACCGTTGATATTCCTGGACTAATTGATTGACAATCTCTGACGTTACCAAAGGTTGATCTCCCAAAGCAATTAGGATAGCATTATCATGAGGGGTATAGGCTAACCCGCACTGTATTGACGAAAGCATATCCCCACCTGGATCTGGATTATATGCTATACGAACGGATAGCGCAGAAATTCTCGCTGTAATTTCTTTAGCACAGTGCCCAACCACTAATATTACATTCGACCTGAGACATGACTTTGTAAGTATCCGGCACGTATGTTCGATAACTGTTACTTCACCAAAAGGTAATAGTTGCTTTAGGGTCCCCATCCTCTCGGAGCGTCCAGCCCCAAGGATAAATCCAGTAATCATATTCTTACCCAGATATTCTTACTCAAGCTAGTTCCTTTTTATTCATCTACGTGAGTCACATCAATGAAATATACTTTGTCACGATCATACCACCGAGAATCTTCCTCACGAAACCAGGTATAGACTGTCTTCCCATTGGGACTAGTAGTGATAAAACGTTGACCTAAATTTGGTATAGTAGATCCCATAACTATATTTTCAGCTTGCACAGATTGAGGGTTAAAGGGTGTTGATATATCTGAAAAATTATTTTTGAAGGCATTAACCAGTAGTGCCACAGCTATTAATGTTAATACAACTTTCGTATATCGATCAATTTTGATTTCCATGAGTAGTGAACTCCTCACTTTTGACACATAAGCCAAATAAACAGAGCTCAAAAAAAGAGCAATCACATCCTGCTCGTCCATTTGCTTTATGTCTCAAGAAATTTATCAATTAATGTGGATTGCACGTTGATATTTAATCCTAGAACATGTGATAAATCTATCTTTTGTTGCCTGGCAAAGTCAATCAAAAAATGCTTGACGATATACCCTTGTACGTGTATGCTCCCAGGGTTATCAATTTTGATGTAAGTTGATCCTTTACAAATAACTTAGAACGAAATAAACGACACAAGAAACGGGATCTCAATAATCCCAGGAGCACTCCATGGCAACCGAAGTTATCATGCCTGTCCTTGGTATGACTATGGAATCAGGTATAATAGTGGAATGGATGAAGAAGGAAGGCGATGATATAGCTGAAGGAGAAATTCTCTTCAATGTCGAAACGGATAAAAGTGTTATGGAGGTGGAAGCTAAAGTTTCTGGTACATTGCTCAAAATTGTCCACGATTGTGGTGACGAAGTTCCTATTCAGCAGGTGATCGGCTATATCGGCAATCAAGGCGAAGATATACCTAATATTGTTGGCTCTGAGAGCGATGAGAAGATCTCTCATCATACAGTTGAGCCTGCCAGAAACGATGATATTAGAACGGATATAACTGGGGACGTTGAAAAAGATCAACCTTTACCAGTTCCGATCGGTCCTGAAGCTAATAAACCTAAAGGCCATATTAAGATCTCTCCAAAAGCACGAAAACACGCGCAAAAACTCGGCTTCCCCATCGAAAAAATAGTGGGAACTGGTCCGGGAGGTCGCATCGTTTTTTCGGATGTTGAAACCTATGCCCTTAAACAAAATACTGAATCTGATTTAACCTCACGAAGAAGCGATGATAACGTTGGAACTAAACAGGAGGAAAAACGAATACCCCTCAGCGGTCTTCGGAGGATAGCAGCAATAAGATTGGCTGAAAGCGCTTCAACTATCCCTCACTTCTACCTGAGTATGGATGTTGACATGACAAGGGTTATTGGGCTACGTGAACAACTCTTAACATATGGAGAAAAACATAACCTGCCCCGGGTTTCTGTAAACGACCTTATTATAAAGGCGACGGGGAACACACTTAAGGCCTTCCCTGATGTGAACTCTTCCTTGGTGGGTGATGAAATTGTTCAGTACATAGAAGTAAACGTAGGGTTCGCTGTTGCTCTAGATAAAGGATTAGTTGTCCCTGTAATAGCACGTGCTGATGAAAAAACAATCTTTGAGATCGCTACTCTAACCAAAACTTTGGGTGATAAGGCTAAAGATACTGGCCTTAGCCCTGAAGACTACGGTTATGGGACGTTCACAATTTCTAATCTGGGTATGTACGGAGTCGATCAATTTACTGCCATAATTAATCCACCTGAAGCAGCTATACTTGCGGTAGGACAAATTAAGGAAAAAGCAGTACCAATAGATGGCAAAGTGGAGATCAAAACAATGATGACAGTTACCCTTTCATCTGACCACCGTCTAATCGATGGGGCAATCGCAGGGAAATTTTTAGCACATTTGAGAGATGTACTCGAACAACCACTTGAACTTTTAATAGGGGAAGATAAAAATTGATATTTTAAGTCTGTTTATGGGAATATTCAGGGAATTCAATCGGTTTTAGTAGCTGAAAAACGTAGCCGTATATAATCGGCTACCCATTTCCCATGGCCATCATATAACAGAGGCTTCATTTCCTCACGAACCTCCCTAATGAAATCGGATCGGACTGTATCTGGAACTTTAGATATAAAACTGCCCGCAAAAGTGTCCAGCCAACCACTTATATCCCCCGGCAGAGGTGTAGGACGAGATATAAGACCAATATAATCCACCGCAAAGCCATGTTTTAACAAACGACAGCAATACTCTTCATCCGAAGGGAAGTACCAAGGATTTATATTATCCTCCCATAATCCTCGTCTTTTCAAGGATCTTGTTAGAATATTTATGATAGTCTCAACGCACCCACGGCCTCCACATTCAGCAACAAATCGACCCATTGGCCGCAGAGCTCGGTGGACTCCAGCAATAACCTTGTCTGGATCCAACATCCAATGAAGAGCCGCGTTACTAAAAACAGCATCATATTCATTATTAAAGTTTAGGTTCTGGCCATCCATTATATATGCATCAATTCCTATATTACGGGCTGCCTTTATTAGTTCAGGGCTACTATCCACTCCAACTACACTACAACTCATTTCTGCCAATTTAGCTGTAAGGATACCGTCACCGCATCCTAGATCTAAGATTTTTTCTCCAGGTTGTGGATCTAATAATTCAACTACTGGCATACCTAGATCAGCGACAAATCGAGCATTATGTGCATACTTTAATGGATCCCAATTTTGTGACATACTCAAACCTTTACTAATTTCATAAAAATGATCAAACAAAATTCTTATCAATCTTTATAGCCATATCAATATATATATAGTATATTCAGTTATTCTTAGGGATTTTTTTTAAAAAGAAAATTTTTTATACTATCGGAAAACTAACCACTCATAAATTTTGCCCTTGGAGTCTATATTAATGGCAGAACTTACCATCAAAACGACGCTAGTAGGAAGTTATCCAATCCCGGCATGGCTAGCTGCTTATCCATCTACTCCCAACCTTATTGATGCTGCCAAAGTAATCCTTAAAACTCAAGAATTAGCAGGCATTGATGTTTTAACTGACGGGGAGCTGACTCGATTTGATGTTAGCCACCCTGAGACTAATGGTATGATTGAATACTTCATCAGTCCGATGTCTGGTATTTCCAACAAATTTTCCCGGCAAGAGCTGGATGATTTCAAGTCAGGTGCTGGCATGACTTTTCGAAGTACACCGGGTGGTATAGTAAAGGACAACATTAAAGAAGGGCATTTGAATCTTCCTGCTGCCTGGCAGTTAGTAAAACCTTTGACAGAACGTACTCTTAAATTCACCGTAACTTCTCCTTATATGCTCGCGAAGACGCTTCTTGATAAACATTACTTCGACCTGCAGGCAATGACTATGGATATAGCTGAGGTGCTCCGCAAACAAGTTGCCCAAATAGATGCTTCAGTTGTTCAATTAGATGAAGCAAATCTACCAGGGAATCCAGAGGACAATAATTGGGCTCACGAGCCTATTAATCACGTACTAAGTGCAATCAAAGGTGAAAAAAGCTTGCATTTATGTTTTGGCAATTATGGTGGGCAAAGCATACAAAGCGGTTTTTGGCAAGATATGATACAATTTCTTAATAAACTAGATGTAGATCATCTTATCCTGGAATTTGCGAGACGAGGGTATGACGAGCTTCCAATGTTTCGAAATCTCCGAGATAATATAAAATTGGGGCTTGGAGTGATAGATATTAAAGACAATGTTGTTGAATCACCTGACCTGGTAGCTCGCCGTATTCAAAATGCGATTGATATACTCGGCCCAGATCGAATAGCATGGGTACATCCCGATTGCGGTTTTTGGATGCTTCCCCGTACTGTTGCTGATAGGAAAATGTTTAGTTTAGTTGCTGGGCGTGACCTCCTACTTGGGAAACAATAACCAGAAATCTATCTTAGGACAACAAGACTGTTTAACTAATCATCATTGAAAATAGTCTTCCAGCAATGCTTCAGTTCCCTAAGATCCATATCATGATGGTATAGGTTAATAGTGTTATCAGGGCCATACCAATAAAATTTAGAAATAAACCTGCTCTTATCATCTTTTGGATAGTTACGTAACCAGAACCGAAAATAATACTATTGGGGGGAGTTGCTACCGGGAGCATAAATGCACAACTGGCAGCCATAGCTGCTGGTACAATTAACATGAAAGGGTGCATATTAAATCCGGTGGATAAAGCAGCTAGAATAGGGATCAATGTCGCTGTTGTGGCTGTATTGCTGGTCATTTCAGTAAGGAAAATAACAAGACCAATAACCAAAACTACAAGACAAAAAGTAGGGATACCACCCAACCCACTCAACTGATTGCCAATAAACTCGTCAACTCCGTTTATTCTGATAGCATTTGCAAGACTAAGCCCGCCGCCAAAGAGCAGTAACACTCCCCACGGAGTTTTAACAGCTGTGTTCCAGTCCAAAACAAAAATTCTACGCTTTAATTCTACTGGCAGAATGAACAGCATGAGTCCTGCACTCATAGCTATGACAGAATCTGTTAATTTGGCAAACGGCTGAATATCTCCAAAATGAATTCCGTTTAATATTGGCCGAGTAATCCATGCCCCAGCTGTCAATAGAAAAACAGCAAGTGTCATCACTTCTCCACGACTTATTGGTCCTATTAGTTTGAAGGTTGAATCTTTAGATTTTATACCAATTCCAATATCCAAATTTCTTATTGGATATATAACCTTAGTCAGTATAAACCAGGTTATAGGAATAAAAATTACCACTAGTGGAACTCCTAAACCCATCCACCTTACAAAGCTGATTTCGAGATCATATGTATCCTTAATGAAAGAGACAAGAAATATGTTGGGAGGTGTCCCGATAATCGTACCAATTCCACCGATAGAAGCAGCGTACGCGATGCCAAGCAGTAGTGCTACTGAAAAATTTGAAATTGATTTACCATTGAGCTCTTTCCTATTTAAATCTGTTTTGTTACTCTCCACCATCTTGATAATACTAACAGCTATTGGTATCATCATAATCGTAGTAGCCGTGTTAGAAACCCACATACTCAAGAATGCGGTTACTCCCATACAACAAGCGATAATTCCGAGTGGCTGACCTCTTACTGTCATTAATGCTCTAATAGCTATACGCTGATGAAGTCCCCAACGCTCCATAGCTAATGCTAAAAAAAACCCCCCTAAGAAAAGAAAAATTAGTTCATGGGCATATGGCGCAGAAGCGGCCTGGAGGGGAACAGAATCAGTCAACGGAAGAACAACCAATGGGAGAAGAGCAGTTGCGTAAAGTTCGATAGCCTCCGTCATCCACCACACCGCCATCCATACCGCTAATGCTGCGGTCGCTCTAGCTGCGGATGAAAAAGAGATTAATGTACCACTTCCGTCAGTATAAGAAGATGGCAAATAGCTATAAATTAAGATCGCTAGTAATGGACCAGTAATTAAACCGAGCCACTTTGCGAAGTTTTTGATTTTGTAAGTTTTATCCAATTTTAAAAATCACCATTAACTTTTAGAGAGAGACACCTAGGGCTTGCTTTTTAATGAATTATCTGAATGACCTGTATTAGCTTTAGGGGATGTATTCATTTTATGAAAAAGGGCCTTAATATCCTTAAGGCCCCCCAGGCCTACATAAATAGCGACTCCCGTAAAGAGGAGAATACATAATATAAAAATAACCATCCATAACCTGATCCAGAGATCCATTATTCTACTCTCCTCCGATCTGGAAAAACTAGTGACCCAATAAACATCATTACTAAAGCAACCAATGTCATTGACAAACCAATTTCAGCACTTGAATATTTTTCTAGGTTAAGAGCTTTGTTTACAGGTCCTAATCCTGCCACAGCACCTACCCCCACAACAAGAGCTAGATATGCACCGACTGTACTTGCTCGCTTCCAGTAAAGTCCAGTCGATAATACAGCGAATGCTCCTATAAAGTAAATTGCCCCACTCACGGCCATATAATCCCAAAGATCCTGCCCAAGATCGTAAAGAAAACCCCAGACAAGTAGAAATAGACCAATCACCAAGATAAAAATTCGAGAAATAATTAGGCGTGATTTTGTTGTAAGTTTGTCATTAGTAATTGGTGCTATAACATCTTGGGTCAGAACTGAGGCCCAACATAGTAAATAGCTGTCATGGGTTGACATAAAAGCAGCTAGAAAACCAGCTCCGATAAGACCTATGATACCTGTTGGAAGAATCTGGCTCAGGAAGAGGGGCATGGCCTGTAGGGTAATAGTAGGATTATTACTTGGATTTCCAGTTTTATCAAAGAACAAATCCCTGAATTCTGAAATATTAAAAAAATATGTAAGGGCACAAATTCCCAAAAACTGTGGTACCATAAACCGAATAAGAAAACCAATGGAGGACCACATATACATTCGCCGGACCACCACCACACTCTCGGCAGCACAGGCCCGCATGACCGATGTCTGCCATACAGCACAAGATACAATCCCTGCCGTAAAAATCATCCACATAATATACGTTGGACCAAATCCTGAACCTTCCAGAACAGGGTTAAAACCGGATTCCCCGTGGACTGAAATAACAGTATCCACTATGGTAGACCAACCAAGAGCAAAAACCGATATACCACAGATTAAAATCATGCCAAAAGACAGTACCACAAACTGTATATAATCGGTTACAACAACTGAAACCATTCCACCCATAATTGTATAAGCAATTACCAAACCAAGCATTATTGTCATAACAATGGCTACTGAATTGGTGTCTGTCAGACCGGTCAGACCGGTCACAAATAATGCCCCAGCTTTTAGAAAAAGTCCCATATTAAGTACACCAGCGAGGGCAAGGAGTAATCCTCCAAAGACTCGAACTCCTCGGCTAAACCGTTTTTCATAGAATTCGGGTATCGTCATCACCCCTAGTCGCCGAAGAGGTACTACAATGAAACCTGTTATCCCCACTATAAAGGTAACCAGACCAGCTATGACTGCAATGTGAAAGGCCGCGAAACCACCGGTAAATCCTTTTTGGGCTGAATACATTACAGTAACCAAGCCTAACTCACTACCAATCATCGTAGCTACGGCTAGACGAGTCTTAAGTGCCCGTCCAGCTACTAAATAATCTTCCATGTTCTTTATGTATTTGTTCACATAAAGACCAACGCTCAACGTAATCGTCATGTACACGAAAACGATTAGCCAGTCTAATAACCCAAAATTGGAAGGGATTAAATGCATAAGAGACGATTAGGTTTTTAAAGGGGTTAGATCTTTTCTTTTTTCAATTCTTACCTAAAGTGTTCTATCCTCTTTGTCGGTATCTATCCGAGCTATATGTCTAACTAATTTAGGTGCTAAGCCAACATAACTTGATGGAGACATTGACAACAAGCGTTGTTTGTCACTAGGAGAAAGGTCAAGACTATTAATCAAGTTTTTCATGATTTCTTGAGTAATAACTTTACCTCGAGTATGAGATTTTAACAAATCGTAAGAATCCCCATGCCCTGCCTTACGGAGAACCATCTGCACCGCTTCTGCTAACACTTCCCATGAACCATCAAGATCATTCATCATTACTTTTGGATCTACTTCTACCCTATTCAAACCCTGAAGAGCTGATTTAATAGCCAGCAACGAGTGACCAATTGCCACTCCCATATTTCGGAGTGCAGATGAATCACTAAGATCTCTCTGTTGCCTAGATACTTGAAGTTTACCAGCTAGGTGACCAAGCAGGGCATTGCTAATGCCCACATTGGCTTCAGAATTCTCAAAATCAATCGGGTTTACCTTGTGAGGCATTACGGAAGATCCCACTTCGCCTTCAATAACTTTCTGATGGAAGTAACCGAAGGAAATATACGACCACATATCCTTATCAAAATCGAGCAAAATAGAATTAAAACAACTTATCCGGTAAAAAAGCTCCGCCATATAATCGTGAGGCTCTATTTGGGTTGTTAGGGGATTGAACGTAAGTCCCAAATGATCCTCAACAAAGTAACGAGCCAATGATTCCCAGTTTACATCAGGATAAACTACAAGGTGAGCATTGTAGTTTCCTACCGCACCATTGAACTTCCCAAAATAGTCGCTCCGAGTTATCTGCTGAATCTGACGTTGCCACCTAGCAACAAAAACTGCTACCTCCTTGCCAAGTGTTGTTGGGGTAGCTGATTGGCCATGAGTGTGACTGAGCATAGGGATATTTTGTGTCTTTTGGGCTAAATTGGTAGCCGATGTGATAAGCTCCTTACTTTTCGGCAACCATTCGTTATTTATCCCATCTCTAAGCATTAGGCCATAAGCAAGATTATTAATATCTTCTGATGTACAACAAAAATGAACAGCTTCTATAATGTCAGCTAGGGTAGTATTGGCGATGGATTCTCTTACAAAATATTCTACTGCCTTAACGTCATGGCGCGTTTCTTGTTCAAAAACTTTTACTTGTTTTGCTTCTTCATCACCAAAATTATTAACCACCGACCGGAGGTAATCAATCTCCCTAGAGGAAAACAATCGAACGTGCTCGATCTCAGGCTGCTGAGCGAGCGTTATTAACCATTCTATCTCTACATGGACCCTGTATTTAATAAGTGCCCATTCGGAGAAATAGTCTGTCATGCCGTTTAAATGATCTTGGTAGCGCCCGTCTAAAGGCGATAAGGTTCGGATAGACATTGTTTACTCCAAATCTTTTAAAGATATTCTTTGCCAGGGCTAAACCGTTTTCCCAAAGCAAAATGGCTTAGGCTTCAGGTACCAATATTCCAGTATACCTTTCAACTACTAGAATCGGCAAGGTTCTTTCTTATTCAAGACTGTGAATTATCATTTTTGAATACGATATGCTTGATATGATCTTCTCTGGAATCTATATTCATCTTGTACTATAGTTAACTGCTAAAATTAGATATTGAACCTCTTATTCTTTCACTTTCGATTGTCCCTAGGAAGATTTTTAATGAATAAGTCGGACTCAACCTATGATGTTATTGTAATAGGTGTTGGAGGAATGGGCAGTGCCACGGTGTGGCAACTAGCTCAGCGAGGGTACCGTGTACTAGGTCTTGAACAATTTAATATTCCTAATAATCTTGGATCTTCCCACGGCCAGACTCGTATTATCCGCTTAGCCTACTCTGAACATCCATCATATGTACCCCTGCTTAGGCATGCATACAGTTTGTGGAAAGATATAGAGGATCGAGCAGGTGAGAAACTACTACATATAACGGGTGGACTAGATGCTAGTGCACCTGAAGAATGGGTATTTCAGGATTCAAAAAAATCATGTGAAGAATACGGATTGCCCCACGAGATTCTTACTGGATCGGAGGTCAATTATCGGTTCCCTGGATACCAAATACCAGAACATACTATGGCTGTTTTTCAACCGGATGGAGGCTATCTCCTTTCAGAACGTTGTATTGTTGCTCACATCGAAGCAGCCCAAGATAAAGGAGCGGAAATTCATGGCTTTGAACCAGTACTAGAATGGTCATCCAACAATGATTCTGTGACTGTCACAACATCTAAAAACATTTATAATGCTTCTCGATTGATCATCACTGCTGGAGGCTGGATGGGAAAAGTTGTAAAAACACTTGGTCAAACTGTACAACCCGAACGGCAGGTTCTAGCCTGGATTCAACCTAAACGCCTTGATTACTTTCAACCCGAGCATTTTCCAGTATTTAACCTTCAGGTCCCTGAAGGGCGATATTACGGTACTCCAGTACACAACATACCTGGTTTTAAGGTCGGTCGATACCATCATCTACAAGAAACAATAGAAATGGATACCATTGACCGATCGATACATTCCCGTGATGAGACCGTGCTTCGTGATTTCGTAGAATACTACTTTCCTGATGGGGCAGGGCCGACTTTGAGCCTAATGGTTTGCGCCTTTACCAACACTTCGGATGGTCATTTTATACTAGACACTCACCCCGAACATCCTAATGTTTTTGTTGCTTCACCTTGTTCCGGACATGGTTTCAAATTCTGTAGTATAATTGGCGATATTATGGCAGACCTTGCAACCACCGGCCAAACTTCTCACGATATATCCTTGCACCAGTTAGCGCGACTTAATCTGTAGCAATCTTTCTATCATCTTGCTACAGACATTAATTATAAAGACAATTTGCTACTTCTTTCACTCAGCTTTTATTGCAATATGAGATAGGTAACCGTAGCATGGGCAATCAATTTATCAAGATCATTGGTGATCAAAACTTCACCGTATATTATTCTCCTGCCATTCTTTATCACTCTAGCTTCGGCACTTAATGCTTCTTCACTGGCAGAATTTAAATAACTTACATTCAAGTTGGTGGTTACAGTATTTTTTGTTATTCCATTCAGGGTTGCGTGGGCCATGTATAGCATCGTATCTGCAAGAGATGCCGTGACACCTCCATGGACTAGGTTGTAGTACTGAGCAAAACGGGATTGATAGGGTAAGCGGGCCCGACAAATACCGTCTTCTACGCCTGTGATCTGTAACCCCAAATCATTGACGAAGGGGACCCTACTAACAAATTCCTGCAATTCTTCTAAGGTTACTTTAGCCATCGTAATTGTCTATTCTACTTCTTCGAAATTTGGTATGGGTTTGCTCTGTCAAACTGATAATAAACCTAGCTAAAAGTAATGTCCAATATAAATTAAGGTCTTTAATACTCTAGTGCTTATTAATTGATAACTCATGGTAAGAAATTTACATTAAACCTACTGGATCCACATCAATTTTCAGATTTAATTTCCGATTATCGATGCCTCGTTCCCAAAGCTTCCTTACTTCCTTTATAGTTTCTCTCAGATGTGTTGATTTGGGATTTCGCACCATAATCTGCCATCGATATTGATTCCTAACCCGTGCTACTAGTGAAGGTGCGGGGCCCAGAATATCCTTCTCTTTAAAGTATTTTCGAATTAGTTTAGCAAATCGTTGAGCCTCTTGCTTCACATATTCCTCTTGCTCTCCCTGGAACAAAATCCCTACCATACGTCCAAAAGGAGGATACTTTAATATTTCTCTATCCATTATTTCTTGGGAATAAAACCCTTCATAATCATGCTGTTGTGCACAGACCACACTGTGATGCCCCCGTGAATACGTTTGTACAATCACTTCCCCTCCCAGCTCTCCTCGTCCCGTCCTTCCTGCCACCTGAGTAAGAAGCTGAAATGTCCGTTCACTAGCTCTAAAATCAGGTAGATTGAGTGAAGTGTCTGCCGAAATAACACCTACCAATGTTACATTGGGGAAATCAAACCCCTTGGCTACCATCTGGGTACCTAGCAAAATATCAGCCTCATGGTTGAGAACCCGGTGGAAAATATCTTGATGAGATCCTTTTCGGCTGGTGGTATCCATATCCATTCGTACTATACGTGCGGCTGGGAACCTTTCCTTTAATTCTTCTTCGACACGCTGGGTGCCAATGCCTCTGTACCCGATAGAATCAGAATCACACTTTGGACACGATTCTGGAGCCTTCTCTCTAGAATCACAGTAATGACACCGCATTAATAAACTATCGGCATGGTATGTCATTGTCACACTACAATTCGGACACGATATTGAAAGACCGCAGTCATAACATTGAACGAATGGGGAAAACCCTCTCCGGTTTAGGAAAAGAATAATCTGTTCTCGCCTTTCAAGACGATCTTTGATGAGATCCGCTAGAACAATTGAAAGTATCGAACTTCTGCCTAATTTCCGTTCTTCTCTCATATCAATAACCCTAACCTCTGGTAAAGGGCGCCGGTCAATACGTTCTGTTAAGCGACAACAACTGAATTTGCCATTTATTGTATTTGTAAAAGTCTCAAGAGAAGGTGTCGCACTTCCCATAAGCGTAACGGCATTTAACATTTTAGCTCTTACAACTGCTACATCCCGGGCATGATAAAGAGGATGGTCATCAAATTGTTTATAGGATGGTTCGTGTTCTTCATCAATAACGATAAGGCCTAAATTAGATAGCGGAGCAAATACAGCCGAACGGGCACCTACTACTATGCGGTAATCTCCATCATTGGTTTTTCGCCAGGAGTCATATCGTTCCCCAGGAGATAATCCACTATGCAGAACGGTTACCAGGTCTCCGAAATGGGCACGAAATTGGCGAACAGCTTGGGGTGTTAGTGCAAGTTCTGGGACAAGTACTATAGCTGATTTGCCCGAATTTAAAGTTTTCTCTATAGATTTCACATATACATGAGTTTTACCACTACCAGTTACTCCAAAAAGTAACAAAGATTTAAATACTCCATCCTCTATAGCCCCATGTATATTCCGAAGAGCGGTAGCTTGTTCCTCGGTCGATTTGACTGGCTTCGGTTCAGGAAGATCTGCATCTCGGTAAGGATCTCTAATCTTCTCAATCTCATCCAGTGCTACCAATCCTTTTTTCTCTAATCTCCGTATCACAGCCCTTTCAATCCGTCCCAAATGACGTAATTGGTCGGTCGTCAATCTTCCATCGTGACGCAGCAAAAGATTGATACAACTCGCTTGTCGGGGTGAACGTTGCGATAATTTACTTATGATCTGTTCGGCTTCTTCATTAGACACCAGTAATTTAACCCATGTCTCGTAACAAATAGCTACACCAGTACCGGGAGTTCCAACTGAAATAGTTACCAATCCTTTAGCTTCGAGGTTTCGTAGCAGATCGAAAGGTTGCCTGAGGTCTGTTTTTCGACGAAGACTAGAAAGTTTAATGGATCCAGATTCCGGGATAAGTTCGAGCATCTCTGCCTGCCTAGGCGCACTCCGACATAGCGAAGCTATAGTATCAGGAGACCAAGACTCTCCTCGAGTAACGGTCTGATCGCTTTCTGAAAGTAATCCCGCAGGAAGAACCGTTTTTATTACATCCCCCCACGGACATAGATAATATTGCCCTATCCATTTTGTGAGTTTAAGCATTGATGAATCAAGGACAGGTTCTTGGTCTAATACGTCTAAGAGAGGCTTGCACTTTTTGACGGGAGAGGTGTCAGAGAGTCGAGTAATAATACCTGTCATCCTACGATTCGTGAAGGCGACAGACACTCTGCAGCCTGGCCGTGCTACGGTGAGTAGATTATCCGGGATAAGATAAGAAAAAACCTGATCAACTGGGAGAGGGAGAGCTATCTCGGCAAAACGAACAGTAGCTACCATTTCAATTGACCCGATAGAGCTGGTATCTTCCATAGCCATCAAAGTCGACGAACATAAAGCTACGACTTATACTAGTGTAATGCCAGATCTGGTATGGATATGAACGAGACTCAAAGGTGTATCTTTCTATTTCGTCTGGTGGACCATATACTATGTAAATTCTGCCCTGGTCACTACGCCAACCCTTACCGAGTCCATCATTAAAATTTTCATTGGCATATTCTATTCGTCTATAGTACATAACCATATTCTCATTACGAATAGTACCAGGAGTAGGATCTCGCCTACTCCAGAATGCCTCCAAAGCTAATTTTTGATCATCAGCCGGTGCCTCTTTCAATTCCTTTAACTCATCAAACTCCTCATTTTTGGCTACATATCTTAATTGCTCCGTAATTTCTTGGAAGTTTTTTGCTGTTGTCAAAGGAAGAAGGAAACGCCATGTGATAAAAAATTTAGATTTGGTTTTAGCTCGTTTCCTCACAGCCTGGTCATCAACTTGTATTTCAAGGGTGTATTCTCCCTGTGAAAAGTCACCAGTATCAAATTTACCACTATACCCACCTATGGATCCTTGGCGCTTAAGTTGCTCTTCCCGCTTTAATACAACTCGTCCGGTTGGCGATTTGATCTTGTATTCTACAGTCAGTGGCCGTTGATTATCAATGGCCGCTTTCGTATAGACCTCGTAATAAATGTACATATCGGAATGATCCTCCCCGAAAGCATGGGAAAGATTCGGTACGACCCGCATTCCTCTGCGGTCCACTCCAATATTGGAAGATTCCTTAATAATAAGGCCCGCAAATTGTATATCACTTAGGCTTAATCGCTCTTTGTGATAATTAGGAACTTCAAAAGATCTAGCCATTTCTTTCTGATTACCCGAATCTAAATCGTAGAGCTTAATCTCAAGCCTGAACTTTCCAGGCGGAAGATAGGTGGTGTACAATTTCGCTCTAGATTCGTCCATAAAAAATGTTTCATCAGCGGTTTCCACTACTATTGAATCCGTAACGGTCTCAGCTGAAACCTGATAATCATCATCATCTATGACTAGGATCGAAAGTTCAAATTTTGCTACGAATTGATCACCTGATTTGATAAAATTAAAAATTTCATTTGATAGACGGTAATAACAGTCAATACGAGTACTATCAATTGTTGTTCCTCGGAAAGTAACAATATCTACCACTGCCTGACCTGGATTGATATCTGTCTGGTCTTTACTTTCTGTGCTGGACCAAGCCATCGCTCCCGAAAAAGACGCGAACAGCATTAAAAACATAACTCCCATATACTTGATGGTCCTATTGACTATTTGAAACGACATAATCATCACTAATCCTTCGTAGCCTGTTTTTTTACCTCTTAATAGATCCTAGAGTGTTAACACGGTTGTAATGGGATGTTCTAATTAATATATTTGTATATTACTGAGCCACAAAGTTTTATTTGGCAAATGGTGACGATTTGATAAACTTAGAACAGATATATTAATTTTTTCGTAACCGTCTAATTCAGATCTACCTCTGTAGAACTGAATGACCGGATAATTAGTTCCGATATTAATTTATTGTTATTATTTAGAAGATGATTTAATAGCGATCTATGATACTATTTTGGATGAGTACACAACGTTAACAAATAGTATGAAAGAAAGGATAAATAAGGTGGCCAAAATAAAAATAGGCTTTATTGGGGGCGGTGGAATTGCTCGAGAACATATGAAACATCTATCTGAAATTGAAGACGTAGAACTTGTAGCTGTCACTGATATCAGTAAGCCGGCCCTAGATCTCTGTCAAGAAACTTACGGTATTCCTCACGGCTTTACCAATTACAAAGAAATGCTTGAAATGGATGCCATTGATGCAGTGACCGTGGGCACACCAAATAGTGCTCATTTTGAACCCACAATAGATGCTCTTCGATCTGGTAAGGATGTTCTAGTTGAGAAACCTATGGCTATAACAGCAGAAGAAGCCGCAGAGATGGTAAAAACATCTAGGGATACGGATAGACTCCTAGTGATAGGTTTCCAGTACCGTTTTTCTTCCGAAGCTCAGATGCTAAAACGGTTTATTGACCGTGGAGAATTTGGTAAAATTCTTTACGGGCGGTGCCTTGCTTTAAGAAGGAGAGGCATACCTAATTGGGGAGTTTTTGGCCGTAAGGACCTTCAGGGTGGTGGCCCATTAATTGATATCGGGGTGCACATGATTGAAGCTGCGCATTATCTTATGGGTTCTCCACAACCCATAAGTGCTTTCGGAAGTACCTACACTTATCTTGGAGACCGGCCCAGTGAAACTGTTTCTATGTGGCCTGACTGGGATCACAAGACATACTCGGTTGAGGATTTAGCGGTAGGAATGATACGATTTGATAATGGTGCAACACTCTCGGTTGAATCTTCATTTGCAGCACATATTGGGAAAGGGGAATGGAATTTTTCCCTCATGGGCGAAAAATCCGGTGGTCAGTATAGTCCACCCATGGTTTTTAAAGATCAATCTGGAACAATGATTAACATGACTCCGGATCACCTGCCAGATATTAATCCTTTCCGTTACAAAATGGAACACTTCGTGGAATGCATCAAGACCCGACAACCATCTGAAGCTCCAGGAGAACATGGTGTCCTTGTTCAACAGATTTTAAACGGGATTTATCGCTCTGCTGAAACAGGTACCGAAGTCCCCATTGAACCTATTATATAAACAAAATTATTTAAAGTGGGAGCTTTTTAGTTCTCTAAAAGCTAAGGAGAAAATTACTAATACAACAGTCACAAGAACTGCCGGGAAAAACCAAAATAACTGCCAATCTGATAAACTCAAAGTATCTTTAGAATCTAGGAAGAGGTTGTAGACCCAACCAGCGATCTGGGCGCCAACCAGCATCCCCATGCCATTTGAAACAAAAACAAACAACCCTTGTGCCTGTCCACGACTAGCTGGGGGCACTTGTTTATCCATGTAAACATGTGCTGTTACAAAAAAGAAATCGTAACAGATCCCGTGGAGAATAATACCCATAACAATCAGACCCCAAATAATATCTGGTGCTCCAAGCGAGAAAAGACAGTACCTCATTATCCACGCACCCATTGCTATTAATAACATCCGTTTAACACCAAGCTTTCGGAAAAACAAGGGCATACAAAGCATTAACAACACTTCTGACACCTGGCCTAGTGTTTGGACTCCCGCTATACTTTTAAAACCAGCAACCTCTAGGTATATCTGTGTAAAATTATAGTAAAATGCCAATGGGATACAGAGTAGAAAGGCACTAAATAAGAAGATATAAAATGACTTACTCCCCATTTCCTTAAGTACATCTAGACCAATTAAGGAACGTATTGATGCTCTTCTTCCTGATGCTGGAGGGCGAGTCCTTCTGAGTGAAAAGCTATACCCCCCCAAGACTAACCCGGCTATACTGGATGTGTACAGAGGCAAGGAAGTTTTCTCAGGAATTATTTCGTACGAAAAAAATCCTAAAATGAAACTGATTAATAACCCCGCGGAAATCCACCCTATCGTTCCAAATACTCGAATTTTAGGATACTGTTCTTCACGCCTTTCTATACGGTGAAAAGTGATGGTATTGACTAAACCCAAAGTCGGCATGTAGAATAAATTATAAACCAAAAGAAGGATTATAAATAGTACTGGATTATCTACTGTCCAAGGCACTATCAACATAACAAAACCAGCAAGAATATGTAACCAACCGAGAACTCTTTCTGGTGGGAAATACCGATCTGCAATTAATCCTAAGAAAAACGGTGATAAAATTGCTGCCACTGGGTTCACGGTATAAGGCCAATGGGTAAGATTAGCCATTCCATGAGAGGCCATAAAAACAGCTATTGTCGTGAACCAGGAACCCCAAATAAAGAATTGGAGAAACATCATCAAACAAAGAGATGGGAACATTGTTATGGAGGCCTTTTACTGGGAGTATCCCGCACTAGATATTACCCACCTATTTTATAACCATAACCTACATCAATCCATGCCCTTATAGGTTCTTTTCGTAAAGTGGCAGGATGATACTGAGAAGCATATATCTTCTCTAGTAAAATTTTATCAATTTCTATATATCCTGTCGATTTAATCATACTAGCATTAATAACTTTCCCATATTCATTTATCAATAATCGGAAACGTACTCTAATATCTTTCAGATGTTTTAGTTTATTAGGAATTTCTTCCTTAGAGATAGTCATGTTGATTCTACTTGGTTTTGGTTTTGTGTCATAAATCCATCCACCTGATTTGTTGCTATTGTCAATTGTATTAGTCATTTGACCTTTGGCAGAATTACCAGAACCCACTACCCCCCTGAGGCCTACTTCTTTTTTGATAGTAGTGTTAGTACCTTCTCCCAAGTCATTTTTAGGTTTCTTATTAACTTGAACAGAAGTCTGATGTATTTCTACTATCAAAATTTCTTCAAGCGGCTTGGGTATTTGGAAGACTAAAGAACTTTCTTTAGGTTGAACATCTTTACTTTTATTTTCTGTGGGATCTGCAAGACTCCTTTGGTGTGTGCCACGGCTAAGTTTCAACGCTGTCATGGATTTTGAGTCAACCATATTAATCGTATGAGAGGGATATGGAACGATAACTACTTCGACGGTTGGTTCAAAACTAACCCAGTCGTAGCCCTGGATTATCAAAACAGCAATTACGTGGATAATAATAGCACCCCAAATCCCAACCCCGATAAAACTGGAAGAAAATAGTTTAAGTGGGTAGGGGATAAATTGAATTCCGCCTAGAAATTCTAAAAATCGAGCAATGGAACAAGGGGATTTTATTTTTTTAGAATTCATAATTATTTTTATCGGAATCTTGCTTTGAATATATTAGATTTTAACTAGATTGTTAGTCTAACTTCCACTACAGGAAATCTACTGTCAAGGTGTTTCGGGCATAATAAATAGCTCTGGTTCCAGTCTTCAATCCCCCATAAAACGCTTGACACAAGACTAACCCCGTTTCATCATCCCTTACGGATTGATTGTTATCCGCACTACAGACCTCAAAACTACCTGATTATAATTTGTGACGATTATGATTCATAGAAACGGGATGAATACGTTTCCATCTAAGCCAAACCAAAATGGTTGAGGGATATAAGCATGAAAAAAAACAAAATATCACTTAAACTATCTATTATTGTGATAATATTAATTGTTTTATCCTATGTGTTGATTCGTCCAAATGAACAAAATAATCAGATTCCCTTAGCAATCTTGACCGAGCTAGGCCCTATTGAAGTTATTTTAGAACCTATCAAAGCTCCTGTTACTGTAGCTAATTTTTTACGTTATGTAGATGCCGGGCAATATGATGGGGGAGTTTTCCATCGGACAGTTACTTTGGCTAACCAACCTCAAAATGATATTAAAATCGAAGTTATACAAGGTGCAATTCGGCCAGAAGCTAGTGATGGCAGTTATCCCCCAAATAGTGGCTTCGATCCGATTCTTCTTGAACGTACTTCTATAACTGGACTTAAACATGTGAGTGGGGCAATTTCTATGGCACGGCTGGCACCCGATACTGCAACCTCTGGGTTTTTCTTCTGCATTGGGGATCAACCGGAGTTAGATTTTGGTGGAAAACGAAATGGGGATGGCCAAGGGTTTGCTGCTTTTGGAAAGGTAACTCGTGGTATGGAAATCGTCCGTAGAATCCAGAATTCTCCCCATTCAGGGCAACAACTTACACCACCAATTTTAATTACTAGTATAAAACGGAAACTAAACTAATTATTGACAGGAGTTCTATATGTCCAACAACGTTACATGTCCTCAAACTTTTTTTGGTTTTCGGCTTGGTGACGACTACAAAATGGCTCGTTGGGACAGTATCACCGAGTATTTCTATCGACTAAACGAGCAAAGTGAAAACATCCGTGTAATCAACCTGGGGCCTACAACTGAAAACAATCCATTCCTCTTAGCTATAATTAGTTCAGCTAACAATCTTTCTAATCTTGAAGAACTTCAGGAGGTTAATGCACAAATAACTGACCCTAGAGGCCTTTCGGAAGCAGCTATTAATAGCCTTGTTAATAAGGGGCGAGTCATTGTTTGTCAGTCTATGGGCCTTCACGCTAATGAAATTGCTGCGACACAGATGGCTCCACAACTAGCTTATGATCTAATAACAAATGATGACGAAACTACAAAAAACATCCTTGAAAACGTTATTTTCTTAATGATTCCCTGTTTCAATCCTGATGGACAGATAATGGTGACGGACTGGTACAATGAGCATCGAGAGACCCCTTATGAAGGCTGTGATCTCCCGTGGCTCTACCACAAATATTGTGGACATGACAACAACCGTGATGGCTTTATGCTTAATCTTGTGGAATCTAAATATATGGGTAAAATTTTGTTTGAAGAATGGCATCCTCAGGTTTTTCAAGACCACCATGAGATGGGAGGATATCAGCCTCGTCTTTTCGTATGTCCATACTGCGAACCAATCCACCCCCATGCTGATCCTCTTATATGGCGTGAGATCAACTGGTATGGTGCGCACATGATATACAAACTAGAAGAAGAAGGGAAACAGGGGGTTATTAGCGGTGCTATGTTTCCTGCGTGGTATCACATGGGTTTTCACTGGCTAGGTAATTATCATAATATAGCTAGCCTGCTTACTGAAACAGCCCAAGCTAAACTGGCAAGTCCTCTCTATGTCCATCCTCATCAGCTTAGACCCCTCCGAGAAGATGGTAGTGTCTTGCATAATTTCCCACACTATAAACCCCAGACCAATTTTCCCAATCCCTGGCCAGGTGGATGGTGGCGACTACGTGATATGGTAAACCAGCAACTTATAGCTGCTACTGGGATTATGGATATAGCCGCTCGCTGTCGAGAAACCGTCCTTAGAAATGCTGTACATAAAGCCCTTAACCAGACTAATAGGGGAAAAGAAGATGACTCTGGGGGCTTCTTTATCCGTCCAGATCAACATGATCCATTAACTGTGACTAGATTGATAAATATTCTAGGGCGACAGGGTATCGAAATACAACGTCTACAAACTGAGGCTACCATCAACAACAAAATATACCCGCAAGGAACATATTTTATTACCTGCGCTCAACCAAAGCGTGGTGCAGTTAAAACACTTTTGGAACAGACCTTTTGGCCGGATGACGCGTGGGCTCGACGCCCTGATGGGTCTCCTACTAGTCCTTTTGATACGGTTACTGATACCTTAGCAGAAATGATGGGGGTGACTGCAGAACCTACTGAGATATCTCATAAAGATTTAATGGAAGAAGAGTTAAATTTTAAACAAATTTCAACTCCAATAGCTATTGAAGGGAAGATTAAAGGGAATAGAGGGAAAACTATAGTTCTAGATTCCCGCGAAAATAGTGCCTTTCGTACGGTTAATAAAATTCTAAACAAGGGATCTAGTGTCAGCAGAGCCTTAAACCCTCTATCTGTGGAAGAAAATAATTTGCAATCTGGTTGTTTCATCATCAATAAAGGAGATAGTGATCAGGCGGAAAAAATTGTTCAAACTACTGGTACAACTGCGTATTGGATCGATGAGGTAGCTTCAACCGATGGTATTTATCAACCACGAATTGCTATGTACCAACGGTTCTGGGGCGGTAATATGGCAGAGGGCTGGACCCGTATGACATTGGAAAACTTTGATTTTAGTTATAAAACGGTACGAGATAATGATATTTGTGGTGATCTAAATAAACTTTATGACGTATTCATATTGCCTGATGATACTATGGATAAGATGGCTGGCACAGATAAGGAAATTGAAGACCGATTAAAGGTCATGCCACAACCTGAAAAATATTGCAGCAGGCTTGGCGAAACCGAAATTGGGGTTATCCGAAATTTTGTAGAAAACGGAGGAACTCTTGTTGCCGTTAACAGGGCAAGTCAACTGGCCATTGAGGCATTCGGGTTACAAATAAGCAATGTGGCTGCTTCGTTACCTAATAAACTCTTTTACTGTCCCGGTTCAATGTTACGGATACGTATTAACAATACTAACCCGCTAGGATTTGGAATGCCTAACCAGGCCCTTATAATGCACTACAATAGTCCCGTTTTTTCAATCAACCCATCTTATTATAATGATAGATATGAGGCAATAGCTACCTACCCAAAAGAAAATATATTAGAAAGTGGTTGGCTTATTGGAGAAGAGTATATCGCGGGCAAACCCGCTATGCTTAATATTAAGTGTGGTAAAGGTCAAATTGTTCTTTATGGTTTTCAGGTCAATTTTCGTAACCAAACGCATGGAACTTTCAAACTACTTTTTAACGCTCTATATAGAGTGAACCAAGGAGGGTAGTACTATAACCATTGTCGATTTTCACAACCACGTATATCCCTCACAATATGTCGATGAAATTCGTAAGGGACCAAGTGCATATACTGTAACCGATGATGATGCTGGCAATCCAGTGCTTCATTCTCCTGGCGATTACAATATATTGGTACCTGGACATCGGCTTATGGAAGCTCGTCTTCAAGCTCTCAAAGAAGCTAGAATCGATATGCAAGTTATAACTTTTACTGCCCCTGGGACGCTGATCGAAACCCCGAGCCGGTCTGCGGAATTGAGTAGCAAGGTTAACGACCATTTTGCTGAAATTCAGCAAAAATATCCTAAACAATTCCCTGCCCTAGCAACGCTCCCTTTAAATAACCCAAAGATTTGCGCTTCCGAACTGAGTCGAGCTATCAATCAACTTGAACTGAAAGGTGCCTGTATTTATAGTAATGCCAATGGCATTCCCTTGAGTGACCCTCAATTTTGGCCTATGTACGAGGTAGCTAACGACCATAACATGGTTATTTTTATTCACCCAACTTTTCCTCTAGGGGTAGAGGCTATGAAAGAGTATATGCTCATGCCAGCTGTAGGTTTTCTAATGGATACAACACTGGCTACAGCTAACCTTTTATTTAGTGGTGTTGTAGAACGTTTCCCGAATATCAGGTGGGTCTTGGGTCATTTAGGAGGAGCTGTACCTTATTTGGCAGAACGATTCGACCGGTGCTTTGAAGCTTTTCCTGAGTGCCGTATTAACCTGAAAAGTCATCCGACTAACCATTTGAAGACCAAATTCTACTATGATACGGTAAATTTTGATGTTGATGCACTAAACTTCGCTGTACAATTCGCTGGTGCCGAGCATATTTTAGCGGGCAGCGATTATCCACATCAGATTGGTAGTCTCGAAAAGATGGTTAGAAGTATAAATTTAATGGACCTAACTACCAAAGACCGTACAGATATCCTGGGGAAAAATACTATCCGCTTACTGGGACTATAGGATAAGATAGCTTCAATTTCATCTTTTAAAACAATTGATGTGCTTGGGTTAGCAAAAATTACAACTTTTATATAATTATGGACCTTAATCTACGTGGGAAAAATGCCATAATAACTGGCGGTAGTCGAGGGATAGGCCGTTGTTGCGCAATAGCTCTTGCTCGGGAAGGTGTTCGGGTATGTCTAACAGCCCGCAGCCAAGACCTATTGGACGAAGTAGTCCAGTCTATAAAAGCCACAGGTGGGACCGGACATGCTGTCCCAGCAGATCTACTTTTGTTGAAAGATTGCCGCAAAGTAATTCGAGAAACTATTATAACCCTCGGTGGAATCGACATACTAGTAAATTGTGCGGGAGCTGCTAGGGGTGGTGATATTCTAACTCTCCCTAAGGAACAGATTGACCAAGGATTAAATCTTAAACTCCATGGTTATTTGCGTATGTCACAACTGGCAATCCCTTACATGAAAGCAACCCAATGGGGAAGGATAATCAATATTGCTGGGGGAGCTGGAACTAACCCCAACCGACAAAATATCCCGATTAGCCTTGCTAATATTGGCGTTTTGAATTGTACTCGCGCACTCTCAGATGCTGTATCTGGAGACGGTATTTTAGTGAATGCTATTTGCCCGGGCCTGACCAACACGCAAAGAGCAAGGGATGTTCAACGAACGGAAGCAGCTAAGCAAGGCCGTCATATAGAGGAACTTATTAATGATCTTGGGGAGAAACTTCCCGCTGGTCGGATTGCAGAACCGGAAGAAATTGCTGACGTAGTCTGCTTCCTTGCATCAGAACGATGCTCTTACATGTTCGGTAACGCTATCTATATGGATGGAGGAGCATAACAAAGCACCCCCTAACCCCAGAAAGCTCTGATGGGTTTTCATAAAAAGGAGTATTATTAATGACTGCACCTAGTTCAAAATCTTTTGCTGCTCATATTAAGGAAGCAGATTGGGCAAAGGGGTTGAGACCTCATTTCCTATATCGCGATTTAGGGATGAAAAATGCTACTCATGGGCGTGTAATGGCACATGTCATTAAGGCAGATCAAAGCTGTGACGGCCCTGGCGGATATCATTCTCATAAACTTGAATTTCAGATGAACTATCTTCTCAACGGCTGGGCCCGGATTGACTTGGAGGACGCTGGAGAAATTCGCGTGGAAGCTGGGGATGCATGGTATCAAGCTCCTGGTATCAAGCACGAATTATTAGAGTTTTCTGATGATTTTGAAGTTATAGAAATCACTATCCCCGGTGATTTTCCAACATTCGAAGAAAAACGATAGGCCCTAATATGAATGTAGGATTTATTGGCCTGGGCAACATGGGTAATCCCATGGCAGAAAGCCTATTAAGAAATGGCTATACACTCCAGGTCTATGATATATGTGCCAACAACGCCTCAGATATACTAAATAATGGGGCTTCTTGGTGTCCATCTCCTTGTGAAACAGCCATAGGAGCAGACGTAGTTGTTACCTCTCTACCAAGCCCAGCTGCGGTAGAAGAGGTAGTCTTGGGTGAGAATGGTATATTTGAAGGCCTTAGAGATGGATCTGTTTATATAGATACAACTACAAATGAACCTGAATTAATGCGCCAGATAGCAGACAAAGGAATATTAAGAGGAATTGATGTGCTTGATGCTCCTATCAGTGGTGGAGTTGTCTCTGCGAAAACGGCTACTCTGACCATATTTGTTGGTGGGGAAGAAATAGTTTTTAAACGTATGGAATCTTTTTTACGCTGTATTGGCAAAAATGTTATAAGAATGGGAGATATTGGCAATGGGATGACAACCAAACTTATTAACAATATTATGATGTTTATCAATTTCATCGGAGCCTGCGAAGGAATGGCCATCGCTACTAAAGCTAACCTTGATCCAAAACAGTTTGTCGATGCGATCCGACCCAGTATGGGGCAAAGTCGAATGATGGAGAGAAGTTTGGATCATTTTTTGGAATGTAAACCATTGCATTCGGCTATAAACCTTGGTGTTAAGGACATGTATCTAGGAAATAAACTTGCGAATGCTATGAACGTCGAACTAGAAATTAGTCCGATCATCGAAAATATTCTTAGAGAGTTTCAAGATAAAGGCAATGCTCAGGCCGACCTTTTCGATTACATCCAAGATTACCTAAAATAATCGGCTCCTCTGATTTAGTTATTTTACGTAATCTCACTTATCTCTGTTTTTGTCACCCCTCGCATTTTGGCATTTACTCTAATTCCTGAAAATTAATTACTTAACCTCTTTTAAGCCTCCTTTAGAAAATAAAACAGCCCTCGGATATTATCTAATAAATCCAGAACTATTAACTAAATAATTGCTATTACTACTAACTTATAAATGTAAACGTTGACTTTCGGTTACCAAAAAGCTTATTTTCCCCGAGATTAGTTTATGGCTAATACCGTTTAGGAAATTAAAAATGGCATCCAATGCAGTAATCGAGAAGATGAAAAAAACTGTCGGGATAGAAGCTGCCCAAATGGTTGAAGATCGCAATGTGATTGGGCTAGGGACTGGTTCCACTACTGTTTATATGATTGAAGAGTTAGGGCGGCGCGTACGCCAAGAAGGTCTCAAAATTATCGGGATACCCACGTCTTTTGATGCATCAGTAATTGCTCGAAACCATGGTATTCCTTTGCGTACATTGGATGATATAGAGAAAATTGATATAGCTGTGGATGGGGCAGATGAAGTTGACCCGGAGAAGAACCTCATAAAAGGCAGAGGGGCTGCCCATCTTCGTGAAAAAATAGTAGATAGTATGGCTACTAGATTTATTGTAATTGTTGATGAATCTAAACTAGTAAATAAATTGGGCTCCCGTTGCCCGGTTCCATTGGAGGTTTTACCTCTGGCCGTTGGCCCTGTTATGAACTCTATTACCATTCTTGGAGGGACGCCTTCACTGCGTATGGCCACCCAAAAAGATGGGCCCGTCATTACAGATCAGGGGAATATGATAGTTGACGCCAAATTTATTGACATTGAAAACCCAGCCGAGATGGAAAAGAACCTAAATAACATACCAGGAATCTTGGAAAATGGTATTTTCTCTGGTCTTGCAACTGAGATAATAATTGGAAAGATTTCCGAGGAGATGGAGATTAAAGTAGAAAGACAAGGCTAAATCTCAATAGTTCACTGTACACCAAATAATATGCGAGAAGATAAATGCACGAAATAGGATATTTCAGCCTACTACTTGCTTTCATGACAGCGACTTATGGTGGGGTCACGAGTGTTGTTGGCGCTCGAGCTCGAAACCAACAACTAATCATCAGCGGTGGGCACGGAGTTATAGCTACGTTTGGAATGCTTACCCTGGCTACCTTCTCGATGGTATACCTACTTTACAATGGTAACTTCCAAGTAGAATATGTCGCTTCGTATACAAGTACTACCCTGCCAGAGTTTTATAGAGTCACAGCATTATGGGCTGGGCAGAAAGGGTCTCTACTACTTTGGGTATGGACATTGTCTCTTTTCGGATTAGTTGTCCAGATTACGAATAAGAACCGGAATCAACTACTCTTGCCCTACGTTCATGCAGTAATGATGTCGGTTACATTATTTTTCATTTGTTTACTTATTTTTGTTGCTGAACCTTTTGAACTTTTGCCTTTTGTACCCAATGAAGGTCAAGGCCTGAATCCTGTCCTTCAAATGCCCTTAATGATTATTCACCCACCTATTCTCTATCAAGGGTTTGTAGGTACTGTTGTCCCCTTTGCTTTCGCTTTTGCTGCGTTAATTACAGGAGAACTGGGAGATACGTGGATCCGCACAATACGTCGGTGGACCATTTATGCCTGGTTTTTTCTCGGATTTGGACTGATGTTGGGTGGACGATGGGCTTATGTAGAACTGGGGTGGGGTGGTTATTGGGCCTGGGATCCTGTAGAAAACGCTGCTCTTATGCCGTGGCTGACGATAACAGCATTTCTCCATTCGGTTATGATACAAGAGAAAAAGGGAATGCTAAAAATATGGAATTTTACTTTAATTATATTAACCTTTGGTCTGGTTTACTTTGGTACTTTTCTTACTAGAAGTGGTGTTGTTTCATCAGTCCACTCTTTTACTGAATCGGGTATTGGCCCAATGTTTCTTGGACTTGTTTTATTCTCTATGATTTTATCTTTCAGTCTACTTTTTTTTAGACGGCATGCTCTTAAGGCTCATAATGAACTAGATTCCTTTGTTTCTCGAGAAAGTAGTTTTCTTTTAAACAATCTAGCTCTTGTTGGTATCTGCTTTGCTGTCCTTTGGGGAACGATATTCCCTGTACTTTCGGAAGCTGTGAGTGGTGAGAAAATAACTGTCAGTGCACCTTATTTTAACCAAATCAACATACCATTAGGCATCTTTTTACTTTTTCTAACAGGGGCAGGTCCTCTTTTTGCCTGGAGAAAAACTTCCTTAACTGCTCTTAAAAAACATTTTACAGTCCCTATCATCTTTTTTCTGACCACTGCGGCTGTATTACTTATTTTTGGCATTCGTCACGTGTACGCACTATTATCCTTAAGTATGTGTGCTTTTGTTGTTGGTGCTATTAGCCTTGAATTTTATCGGGGGGTTCGGGCTCGGCGTTCTACAACATCCGAATCCTCTCCCTTAGCTTTTATTCGTCTTATCCTAGGTTATAAACGGCGATACGGCGGTTATATTGTACATCTAGCGATTGTACTCATGTTTGTAGGTTTTACGGGAAAAGCTTTTGACCGGGAAGAAAACTTTGCTGTAAGGCAAGGCGAAAGTTTCACTATTAAGAATTATACTCTTGAATTCGAATCTCTTACGGAAAAAAATGAAGGCGAATATATTTCTTATGCTGGCCTTCTTCGTTTGTCTGTCGACGGCGAACCCGTAACTAGAATGGCACCCGAAAAGCGTGTCTATCCGATACAAGACCAAGTAACTTCTGAGGTTTCTATATGGTCTACCCTGAACGAAGATCTCTACGTAGTTCTCGCTGAACTTAATGAAACGCTTGACGTCGCTACATTTAAAATCTACATTAACCCACTAGTTAACTGGGTATGGGGTGGCATGGTACTGCTTACTATTGGGACCTTAATTCTCCTTCTGCCAGATCGTTTTGGAAGAAAATCTACAGCGCCTGAATTGCGATCTGAGGTTAACTAGGAAAATTGGCTGTAGATACTAAAGATACAGAAAAGTAAATTTGTATTATACTGGCGTGACATAGGTAGTGTTTATAAATATCGGGTCTCGTCGAAATATAACACGGAGAACAAACTGATAGGCTACATTAGATTGATTTATTGAATATGTGATAAGAGGGTGCAATCTCTATTTTAGGCGCAACTGGGGTAAAACTATAAACGGGAAATATTATTAAACTTCTGTGGGCCGGTAAAAGTTTCAGAATCATGTTAAATTTGTGTATGGATCACCGGATAGGTATTTCAATCTTTTCTTGGCATTCATTCAATGTATGGCTAAAATAATAACTAAATAAGTTTGTCGAGAAAAATCACAACCTCACCCCCCGTGTGAGTGATTCCAGAAATGGGAATACTGTCCCATATTCGGGAATAAGAAAGACGCCCTCCTTTCTTGCTTGTTACTTTTGCTTCCGATGGACCATATCTAATAAGCTTATCGAGATATACAGGCCAGACACTTTAGGATTTTAGTTTGTGATGACCTGGCTGTAACACTTACGGAACAAAACTGTTATCCTGCAGCATGATCACAAGATCTGTAGCTGTCCTATAACAGAAGAAAATGTTTTTTATAGCGGGAGTAAACCCATGGATTTTCAATTGGCTGAGCTTAACGAGTTGATAACCCCTCTGACTATTTTTATAGTTCTATCTATGGTGGTTGGAGTAATTATTGGAATTATGCTACGACGCAGTAGGGTTGGTGAAATGGAAGACAAAATACAGAAAAGTGCGCAACGTCTTTTTAGAGAAATGGAAGGCAAACACCGATCTGGATTACTTGAAGAAAAAAGAGTATGGCACCAAGCAAGGGGTATCCAGGAAACAGAAATTAATGACCGAAAAGCTAGTTTAGAAACCCAAGAACAGGAACTTTTAGATCATCAGAAGAACTGTGAACAACGTAATGATAGTTTAAGAGAACGTGAAGAAAATACTAGACATAGAGAAAGCGATCTAGAAAAACTTGACGGTCAGTTAAAACTCCGCGAAAAACAAATTGGGGAGTCTGCAGCAGAATACCGAAAAAACTTGGAGTCTTTAGCTGGCTTAACTTCCGAAGAAGCAAAGCACCAACTTAACGAAGAGCTTATTAAGGATGTTAAGCAAGAAGCTGAACATAGGGTCCGTGATATTCTCAAATCTGCCCAAACTAATGCTAATAGAGAAGCAAGAAAAATAGTCACCATGGCTATCAGTCGTTGTGCAGCAGACCAATCTACCCAAACCAGTGTAGCTGTAGTACCGCTCCCTAATGATCAAATCAAAGCGCGAATTATAGGGAAGGATGGTCGTAATATTCGGACTTTTGAAGCAGCTAGTGAAGTCAAAGTAATGGTTGATGATACCCCTGAGGCTGTAGTTATTTCCTGTTTTGATCCGATGCGAAGAGAGATTGCCCGATCAGCTATGGTAGATCTCGTAGCTAGTGGCAAGATTACCCAGAATAGAATTGAAGAAGTTATAGGTAGGGCACAGACAGAAATTGACCACCGCTTACTTTCCGAAGGGCAACAGGCTGTTGATAAGCTTAAGCTCAAACCAATGCATCCTGAAATGATGAAACTTGTGGGACGATTACGTTTCCGATCTAGTTTCGGTCAGAATGCTCTTGAGCATTCTAAAGAAGTTGCTTTCCTGACCGGTATGATGGCTGTGGAAATCGGCCTTGATGAGATTCTTGCCAGGCGCTGTGGCCTTCTCCATGATGTTGGGAAATCGTTGGACCACGAGATGGAAGGCTCCCACCCTGAGATCGGCCTATCTTTTGCTGAAAAATATGGTGAACCTGAAGAGGTAAAGAATGCTATAATTGCCCACCATAATGACGAAAATGAGGAAATCACCTCCCCGTTTACATTTCTTGTCGCTGCAGCAGATGCTATTTCTGGTGCTCGCCCTGGAGCAAGACGGAATGACCCTGAGGAATATGTGCGTCGGGTAGTTGAACTGGAAGAACTTGCCCGATCTTTCGATGGAGTCGCCGAAGCATACGCTATTAATGCGGGGCGAGAGATTCGAGTGATGGTTAAACCCGATAGTATAAACGACGATCAAACTCACACATTAGCTTTTGAGATATCTCAAAAGATACGAAATGATCTGACATATCCCGGCCATATTAAAGTAACCGTCATAAGGGAAAAAATAGCCCACAAAATGACTACCAATAAAAAGAATGATCATAAACCTTATGGGGGACGCCGACGCAATAACAACCGAAATCGAAACCGAAATCGACGTCATTCATCTACTCCCAGCGGTCAAGCGGCTGGTTAAGTATATCAGACTCAAATTCTTGTGCTATCATCTTTTACCAATAAAGTTAAAACTCAAGCCTTAAATCTTGGTTTCGATCTTGTTGGAATCACATCTGCAGATCCTCCTCGCCACGGGAATTACTATGCAACATGGATTGAAAATGGAATGTCTGGAGAAATGTCCTATTTAGAACGTCATATAAACCATAAACAGAATCCAGATAAAGTTCTTCCGAATATTCAATCTCTTGTAGTCGTGGCAATGAACTACCGCTGCCCTGATTCAGAGCCCATTCCTGATGGATCACACCGGGGGAAGATTGCCCAATATGCTCGAGGTGATGATTATCATAGGTTGATGAAAGATAAACTCCAGGAATTACTTCAATTTATCCAGGAAAAAGCTGATCGACCCGTACAAGGTAAGGTCTATGTAGACACCGGACCTGTATTAGAGCGAGAATTTGCAGTTCGCGCAGGGCTAGGCTGGTTTGGCAAGCATACTAATCTTATTAATAAAAACATTGGTTCCTGGCTATTGATTGGGGAGATACTACTGGATCTTGAATTGATTAAAGACAAAACTACAACGGACCACTGCGGCACATGTACAAAGTGTATCGAAGCATGTCCCACAGATGCTATTCCTGAACCCTACGTGGTTGATTCTCGCCGATGTATTTCTTATCTAACTATTGAATTAAAAGGGGAAATCCCGTTAAAATATCGTGAGACGATAGGCAACCATGTTTTTGGATGTGACGATTGTCAGGACGTTTGCCCATGGAATAGGAAAGCTCATATCTCGCAACATCCTGAATTTTATTCCCGACCTTGGAATGAAATGCCTGATTTAATTAGTATGCTTAGGTGGTCATCAAAAGATTTTCAAACCCGTTTTAAAAATAGTCCTATAAAGCGAACTAAACGAAAAGGCCTTCTTCGAAATGCTGCTGTTGCTTTAGGGAATACCAAAGATCCAGCGGCTATCGCTCCCTTGGTAATATCACTTAGTGATGAAGAACCATTGGTGAGAAGCCATGCAGCTTGGGCTCTGGGGAACATCGGGGGGGATAAGGCTCTTTCGGCTCTTCTAATGGCCAAAAATACAGAGAAAAACCCCGATGTAATAAGGGAAATAGAAATGGCCTTAACTTCAACTTGAAATCTATTAATAAAAAGAAACGTTCTTTCAGGAATTTTGAGATTGAACCTAGAAGATATCTTATAAAACTTCTTGCTTACTAGTCAATCAATTGTATTTTCTAATTCGTTCCGTTGAATATGAATGTCTGAAACATATTTCTAAGTTATTATCTCGGAAACTGAATCATTGCGTTCATAATGTACAGATACTTCTCTTTAATTAGCTTGCTGATCTTAAGTGGGTGTGCGGGGTCCAAAAACCTTGAAACTCCTCTGCGTGATAACGCCTCTGTCATAGCCGAAGACAAGAAAATATCCACTATGACTGAATCGTGGAACCCTGGCTTGAATCCTAGTGACAATATCGAGAATGATTCTAAAGAAACGGGGAATCTACCTCTTTTCCTTAAAGATGCGCGAGCACGTTACAACCTAGCTCTTAAAGCATTGGAACAGGCTGACACTACTGCTGCCCGTGCTGGAGTTCACGAGGTTCTTAGCTTACTTATAGATAATTCCATCCAGGATACAACACAGAATCAACCAGATTTGGTAAACCTACTTAGTAACCTGATTGAACGAATCCGCACAAAACAAGATGATAACGTGGATATGAAAGGGGCCATTCCTAGAACACTGAACCGAAGTGTAGAACAACAAATCAAGATTCACCTTAAAAACCCCGATTTCCTGCTTGCTTCTTACCAACGCTCTGGACGTTATACTACGATGATACGTGAGAAACTAAGAACTAGCGGACTACCACAAGAACTTCAGTGGCTACCAATCGTAGAAAGTGGATTCAAAACGAGAGCATATTCAAGAGCATCCGCAGCTGGAATCTGGCAATTCATCTATGAAACAGGTCGAAGATATGGACTTGATCGATCTGGTTGGATAGATCATCGAATGGACCCCTATAAAGCAACAACAGCTGCGTTAGGATACCTTACTGATCTTCACAAAATGTTTGATGACTGGTTCTTAGCTCTTGCTGCCTACAATTGTGGCGAAATGCGAGTCCTTAGGGAAATAAACCGTACCGGAAGCCGTAGTTTTTGGAAACTTCGTCTTCCACGGGAAACCCGCCAATACATACCCAAGTTTTTAGCGGTTTTACATATTCTGGAAAATCCAGATAAATATGGTATTAAATTACCGGAGCCCTTCCCACCTTATCTCTTTGAAGAAGTGCATCTCAAAAAATCAGTTACACTCAAGAATTTGGCTGAACACCTAAAAATGTCCCAAGACGAGCTAAAAGCAATGAATTCTTCGATCCGTTATGGCGTAACGCCACCTTCCGGATATTCGGTGCGGGTTCCCTTAGGCGCTGGCCTAACTATTCTAAGTAATCTAGATAAAATTCCGGAGTCAAGTTTTAAGCCTCCACCAGAAGTTGGGAAATACCGTGTTAGAAGAGGTGATACTCTCGGGCACATTGCTCGTCGGTTCCGAACATCAGTAAGTTCGCTTCGCCGGATGAACCGTATCCGAGGGAGCCTAATCCGTATTGGACAGGTATTGCGAGTTCCTGGTCGAAACTACCGGACATTCGGTACTTCAAATTTCGTACGAATTAACACAGAAGCAACCACCCACTCTGTGCGAAGAGGTGACACCTTAACTCGTATAGCACGAAATTATGGAACAACAATCGCTATATTAAAACAAAGAAATAACCTTAAAGGTAATACTATTTATCCCCGTCAAGTTTTACATCTGGATAGACCTGGAAAAAGTATCGATGGCTCGGTAGGTACTAATAACCTGGCTACCTACAACATTCGGTCTGGGGATACTCTAGCCCGAATTGCACGAATCTTTAAAGTATCATTATCGGCCCTAATCAAAGCTAACCCTAATCTGCAGGCAAGACGGCTTCAAATTGGGCAACAAGTTATTATTCCTGGTTGAATTAAGGATATATTCTTAATCAATTTTTACTATTTACAGAAGAGGTGTTATTATGGGTTATATTAAAGCAGCGGATCTAGATGAACTTCAACCTGGCCAGACAAAATTAGTTTCAAACGAAGGGACTGAAGTTGTTCTTTGTAATGTAGATGGACAGTATTATGCTGTTGATAATTTCTGCCCTCATATGGGAGCACCGCTTTGCGAAGGTGAACTGGACGGATCTGATCTTTGGTGTCCTTTTCACGGGGCTTCCTTCGATGTCAAGACTGGGGACGTACTCACCCCCCCTGCCTACGAGAATCTTAAGTGTTTCCCGGTCCGGCTAACAGATGAAGGTATTGAAATTGAAATTTAGAGCTAGCTTCTAAAGTGTTCGTACCCTTTTGGTAAAAGAGAATAAGTACCTGTCTGGTCGGTAATTTTGTACCCCTGATCTTGGGGTGTAATTTCTCCTATGGGAGTTAGGAGGGTGCCTGTTTCTGTCCCGACTAGGTCTACTAAACTTGCTAAATTTTCTGGATCAACAGTACAAAGAAGCTCAAACTCTTCACCGCTTTCAAGTGCTGTTTCAATTGGATCAAGCCTTAGTTGCTCTAGTGCTAACTTCGTTTCATCGGCAATGGGTAATGCTGTAACATCCAGGTGCAATCCCACTTTGCTATTTCTGCAAATATGTAATGCATCAGAACTTATTCCATCACTCACGTCGATCATAGCGTGGACCCATCCTGTTCGCGACATTAGAAGCCCCTCACGAATTCGGGGCAGGGGAGTCCGGTGCCGAGTTAAGGTTTCTTCGAACTTATCCAAAATTCTCTCTAGCGATGGCTGGTCCTGCGCCTTTTTTATCAGATGGAGTCCTGCTTGGCTCCCACCAACGTGTCCAGTTACACAAAGAACATCTCCTATTTTAGCGCCACTACGTTTAATTATATTTTCTCCGTCAATTTCTCCGATTAATGCTATAGATATTACTGACGGGCCATCAATAGAGCTTAAATCACCACCAACCAAAGATAGAGAAAGCCCCAAGCGGTTTGCCAAATCATGAAACCCTTGGTACAAATCCTCAATTTCTTTATAAATTCGTTGTACAGGTAGACAAAGAGTAACTAATGTATGCCTAGGGGAACCTCCCATAGCTGCTATATCACTGAAATTTGCGGCCATACACTTCCATCCTATTTGCCACCATGAAGAAAAATTAACATTAAAATCAACACCCTCCACAAAAGTATCCGTTGTCAAAACGGTTTGCAATCCCAGTCTCGGTTTAACCACCGCTGCATCGTCGCCAACTCCAAGAATGACGTCAGGGTCAGAATCTGACAAGAGATCTTCAATTTTTTGGATCAATTCGAACTCGCTGGGCAAACTTATGTTTTTATTCTTATTTGGCACGACTTAACCACCTCTTTTTTATACTAATGTAGATAATTGAAAATTTATTTTGAGAATAGTTTTTAAGCTTTTCCTCTATGAGTACTACTTACTATAGGCATTTGGGTATGGGCATATAGACAGTTAAAGTAAAATATAATCTTGCTAGAATTATTTGTCTAATATTCCAATTTTAACAAATCAGTTTGTTCGACCGCATCATTCATGTTTTATTAGTTACTAGACAACCTAATTGAAATAGCAATTTGAGAATATTATAAATATGACATCTCCCCATTATTTACCAAAAGCTGTATTCCAAATCAAGAGCCTTGCTCTAGATATGCTGCCTAACGATGATGACCAGTCTTTGGACTCGGCTCATAAGTACTGTAGATCACTGGCACTCCGGCATTATGAGAATTTTTTTGTAGCTTCTCATATGTTACCCCGAAAGCTTAAGCGTCATTTTTTTAATGTATACGCCTATTGTAGATGGTCTGATGACCTTGCTGATGAGGTAGATGATAAAAATTTATCCTTGAAATTGCTAGAATGGTGGGAAAAAGAATTACAAGCCTGTTATAAAGGAGATATTCGACATCCAGTTTTTGTCGCTCTTAAAGAAACTATAAATCAATTTGAAATACCAATAACTCCCTTCCGAGATTTATTGAAAGCATTTCGTCAGGACCAAGTCGTAAAACGATATCAATCTTATGCCGATCTATTGGAATACTGCTGTTACTCTGCCAACCCTGTAGGACATCTTGTACTGTATCTGTGTGGGTACAGGGACAGCCAAAGGCAAAGCTTTTCAGATAAAACTTGTACTGCACTTCAATTATGTAACTTTTGGCAGGATATCCGACTAGACCTTGCAAACGATAGAATCTATCTTCCGTTAGAGGATCTCCACCACTACCGTTATAGCGAAGAAGACCTTAAGGCTGGAATTTATAATGATAATTTCAAAAATCTCATGATGTTCGAAGTGAATCGCACTCGGAAACTACTCGAAGAGGGACTTAATTTATCCGACCTAGTTAACCATAAGCACAAGGTGGACATTACGCTTTTTAACCGTTTTGGTTGGGCGATATTGGATCAAATGGAAAAACAGAATTTTAATGTTTTAGCTCGAAGACCTAAACTGTCAAAAATACGAAAAATTAGTATCTTTTTAGAATATTTTTTTAGAATAAAACTACTACATAAGGATTAAAGTTTCTCATACAATATGAAATCTAATTATTTTAAGAATACTGATCATAAAATAATTAAAAGTTCTTATAAATTTTGTCAGAAAATAGCTAAGTCGAGAGCAAAGAACTTTTACTATTCGTTTACCGTACTCCCAAGCAAAAAAAAACGTGCGATGTGTGCAGTTTATGCTTTCATGCGTTATTGTGATGATATTGTCGACGAGGCCGCTGAACCGAATGAGAAAAAACGCCAACTATTGGAATGGCGTGGAGTATTAGATGATGCATATAGTGGAAGAACTGTGGGAAAGATAAATTTGTTGCCAGCGTTTAGGGATTCCATCGAAAACTTTAAAATCCCTAGAACCTATTTTGACGCTATAATCGATGGCGCAGAAATGGATCTCACTATAAACCGTTATTCTACCTTCGATGACTTGTACCAATATTGTTATCGGGTAGCTTCAGCTGTGGGATTAGTTTGTTTACACATTTTTGGATTCAAGAGCAATGATGCCAAAAAGTATGCCGAATATTGTGGTATTGCTTTTCAACTCACCAATATTCTTCGCGATGTGAAAGAAGATGCTGAAATGGGTCGAATTTACTTGCCTCAGGAAGATCTTGACGAATTTGATTACACAGAGGGAAATATACGGAATGAATTATTAAACGATAATTTTCGACGATTGATGGCTTACCAAGTTGATAGAGCAAGGTATTTTTACGAACAAGCTATCCCACTCCTGCCATTAGTTAACAAGTCTAGCCAGGCTTGCCTAGCAACTATGATTGGGATTTATCGGCAATGTCTTGAAGAAATTTCCCGGTGTCATTATGATGTTTTTGATAAACGCATCAGACTTTCTAGCTGGAAGAAAATTAACATAACCATCCAAGCACTAATACGAAGGCGAGTATGACTCAGGTAATCGTTGTTGGTGGAGGTTTAGCTGGTCTATCTAGTGCTGTAGCTCTAGCCAACGCCGGAATTATAGTTAATGTGTATGAAAGACGCTCAGTTCTGGGGGGACGTGCCTCTTCTTTTATACATCCATCAACTGGTCGCCAGATTGACAATTGCCAACATGTCCTACTAGGCTGTTGTGTAAATTTAATTGATTTCTTTAACCAACTTGGAGTATCGAATCAGATTACTTTCCATGAAACTATTCCATTTATTGATGAATCCAATCAGATTTCTGTCATAAAATCTTCTCGCCTTCCCCTCCCCCCACCCCTCCACTTGCTCCCATCTTTTTTACGGCTTAAAACTATGGGGATTATGGACAAGCTTTCTGTTTTTAATACTGTTAGCCGTATGATTCGACACGTCATCATCAATCGTAAATTTGAACCCTTGAGCCCAGAAAATCCAATTTCTATGGAAAATTGGTTAAAATCACATGGGGCTTCTTCCCGGGCTATAGAAGCATTTTGGAAACCCTTCCTGATAAGTGCACTTAATGACGACCTAGATGATATAGATGCTAATTACGGAATCAACACAAGTGCGAGGGCTTTGATGAGTAACCGTTCAGGCTATCAAGTGGGACTTTCAACCGCGCCACTTGCTGATCTATACGTTCCTTGCATCGATTATATCGAACAAAGAGGAGGAAGGATATTTCTAGATCAAAGTATCTCAAACATTTCGTCTCAAGGAAATAATATCTCCTCACTAACATTACAGGATGGAAAATCTGTTACCGCCGAAAATTATATTACCACTGTACCTTTTGACATCCTACGCAAGTTATTACCTGAGAACTATACTTCACACCCTTATTTTTCAAGAACAAATGAACTCTCCATGTCTCCTATAACTTCGGTTCATGTCTGGTTCGATCGTCCGGTTACCGATCTAGACTATGCAGCTGTAATTGGTAAAAAAATACAGTGGATTTTTAATCAATCAATACGAAAACAAAAAACCAGCGACCAGAAGGATCAAAGTACCTACCTTGGTTTAGTGGTTAGTGCATCAGATGCATGGATGAAACTTCCCCAGAATCAGATCATTAATCAGGCTATGGATGATCTCAAATCAATTCTGCCAGAAACCCGAAAAGCCAAGTTGTTAAAAGCTATCGTTGTTAAGGAGGGAAAAGCAACTTTTGCTCCGAAACCTGGTTGTGATTTACTTCGTCCTGATCCTTCTACCCCTCTTTCTAATCTCTTCATAGCAGGAGATTGGGTCCAAACTGGTTGGCCTGCAACTATGGAAAGTGCCGTCCGAAGTGGTTATCAAGCTGCCGAAATATTGCTAAAAACCCTAGGAACTCCGACAAAAATTCTTAAACCTGAATTGTCACTCGAAGGTATATTAAAATGGTTAATTCAGCGCTAGGGAATTAGATAGTCACGACACCTTGACCCCTTAAGAGCTTTGGTTTATATTTTGAAAGACTAGTTCCTGCTTATAATATATTTCTTTTCCCGAAAGAAGGTAACCTATGCCGACCAATTTGCTTGCATGCCGAACAGCAAGTTATGGCAAGTTTTCCGATGCTGCCTATGAACACCTACCCAAAATAGGGGTATATCACGTAGAAATTGATGCTCCGGGACCTAATAAGGTAAAGTCGGTTAAGACAAAATTAGATAATTATGGCCTCTCGGCCAGTAGCCTACAATGCTCTATAGAAATTGAAACTAATAACCCTGCTGAACGTCTTATTCCTGTTCTAGAGACAGCAAAAATACTTGGTGCTAGTACTCTCTTCGTCAGTATTCATACTGGAGGTCTAGACAAGGGCTTAGTCTACGAACGATTACACCAAGTAGGAATAAAAGCTTCTCAGTATGATATAACCGTTGGCCTGGAAACCCACCCCGATTTAATAACCAATGCGAGTGTAGCATTAGAAACTATGCTTGGTGTTAATCATCCAAATATTCGAGTAAACTACGACACTGCCAATATCCACTACTACAACCATAATACAAACCATGTAGACGAAATGGTAAAAGTTATAGATTATATTGGAAGCATGCATCTTAAGGATACCAATGGGCTATACAAAACCTGGTGCTTTCCCACCTTTGGGGAAGGGATTGTCGATTTTAAGACAGTTTTTGATCGATTAAACCATTATGGGTTTTATGGACCATTCACCATGGAAATTGAGGGAGTAGAAGGGGAATCTTTAAATGAAGAAGAAACCTGCCAGAGGGTTGCAGATTCTGTAAGTCATCTAAGGGGAATTGGGTGTGATTGTTAATAGGAGCTAAGTTCCATTGCTTAGGCAACCATTAAGTAAGTATGTTAGATGGTTCGTCCGACCTCAAATGACCTTCCTGACACAATTATACCAACAGGATTTCTCTAGTATCCCATCAAACTAGTGATGAATTAACATGATCCAATGCCATAAAAATTCGATTAGAAATATATTAGATTTCTGAAATTTTCCGGGTACCCCTCACTCAAAAAAGAGCTTAAATACCCGACGGTGAAAAGGATCTGTGCTAAACCTAATTCCAGGGAGGCGAGGACTAGGAAGTCTTGTGATATTAGTGGTTCTGCACTTTATGAATGATATTAGTTTCCAGCAATCAAGACTTATATCAAACTTGGTTTCGTTCCTAGCTACAACGGACGAAAGTCACAGCTTGAGTTAGTCCAAAATATTCTCAGAAAATGAATATCAAAAAGCCTTAGCTTTCTTTCGTGATCCAAATATTAATAAAAACTAATTGTGATAACAAATTGGAGGAGTTGTATGATACAAAAAAATTACTTGATCGAGAATCCACCAGATACTGACCGGCAAGAAACCCGCCGTTCATTCATTAAAAAACTAGCTGGAGGGATGGCAGTTGGCAGTTCCCTGGTCTATGGTGCTCCTGCTATGGGTTCAGGTTCACCCGTCGATGATTTAGATATCCTGGCTCCTAAGAATCATTCAAATAACGAATCTTACTGGAAAGCAATCCGAGCCCAATTTATACTTGATAGTGATCTCGCATTAATGAATGCAGCAAATCTATGCCCATCCCCCTATCAAGTAATGGAAATGGTTTTTAATTACACAAGAGACTTGGATCAAGATGCATCCTTTCAAAACCGAGGGAAATATCGAGAAATCAGGGAAGAAACTCGTGAAAAGATGGCGTGGTTTTTGGGTGCTCAGCCGCAGGAAATCGCCTTGGTTCGTAATACGAGCGAAGCTAATAATGTTATCAGTTCTGGATATCATTTAAAAGCGGGAGACGAAATCTTACTCTCGGATCTTAACCATCCTTCGAACAAAACTTCATGGGAGGTAAAAGCCAGGCGGTATGGATTCAAAATAAATTATGTTTCGGTACCACTAATACCTGAGAGCGAGGACGATATTGTTAAGGCTTTTAACCGCGCGTACACCCCTGCTACAAAATTGATTACCTTCACCCACGTTTCTAATACTACCGGGTTAGTTATGCCTGCCAAGAAACTTTGTGCGGCTGCTAGACAACGTGGGGTATTTTCCCTTGTTGATGGAGCTCAGAGTTTTGGTGCGCTACAGATTGATCTTACCGATATGGGATGTGACGCTTATTCCGGTAGCGCTCACAAGTGGTTTATGGGACCTAAAGAAGTTGGTGTACTATACGTAAGGCATGATAAACAGAATGAAGTGTGGCCTAGTATCGTGTCTGCCGGCTGGAATGATGACATAGATAATGCCCAAAAGTATGAGATTCTTGGTCAACGAGACGATGCCGCGCTAGCAGCAACTGGCAGGGGGGTTGATTTCCATAAAAGGATTGGTCGAGATCGTATTGAAAATCGTATGCGTCAGATTGCAACCGCTATTAAAAAAAGACTTTCGGATCTACCAGAAATTAAACTATCAACATCCCTAGATCCTTCTCTTTCTGCTGGAGTAGTTATTTTTAAACCTGGAAATCTGAATAGTCGGAAAACTTTCCAAAAATTATACGGCAAATACCATATTGCTGGGGCTGCTATGGGACCGAATATTCGACTTTCACCTCATATTTATAATACGTTAGACGAAGTGGATCGTGTGATTTCGGCTGTCGAAGAGATGCTTAGGGAAGGTATTTGATTCCACTCTTTCGAGTTGAACTAATTCCTGTGACAGGCTCATGTCAAAACGAAATGCTGCAGCAATCCTTTATGCCGCCCTTCTGATCGCGAGTATAGTTCAGATATTTCAGGGTATTATCCTTGCTCATTATTTCGAGCCAGAGAATCAAGCACCCTACCGTTATGGTATTCTCGTAATTTCGTTTGCGTACCTATTTGTGAGCGGTTTTGTCGAAAGTATTTTCTACTTTATATCTGGCAGGTACACCCCGAGCGCGAGGAAGTACGTCGGCAATACAATTCTCTATTGCTTATTAGTATTCCTTATACTAATCCTAATATTTCATTTAGTTCTTGAACCGTATGTTCTTGTTTCTACAGAGCTAAATCCATTTTTTCGGGAAATTGGTGTATACCTTTTCATTTCCTTTTTTCTTTTCTTTAATCTTACGGCACATAATGTACTGGTTGGGACAGAAAAATCATCTGCCGCAAGCGTTCTTAGAATCTTCCAATCTACTTTCCGATTGATTATAATTACGACGACTCTTATTTCCGGGATTATTGTATCTATTTACGAACTTATTCTTTTAATAGTGCTCCTTGAAGCGTTTCAGTCTTTTCTTTACGGTATTGTGTTATTAAAAAAGAATCTGTTATCTTTTCATGTTCGGGACACAAAGATTAAAGAACAATATAGCTACGCTTTTGCCCTAGGTATTGCTGGAGTAATTCCCTTTATTAATTCGAGCTTAGATAAAATCATGGTTAGTACCTTTCTAGGAGCTCCTAGCTTTGTAATTTATAGTATTTCAGCTGTCGAATTACCCTTGGCAGGAATTATCACCAGTGTTTTTGGATCTGTTTTTTTTTCAACCTATGTAAGATATGCAGATTCTACTAATTACCTTAGCATGGCTAACCTTTGGCGCAAATGTTCCTTACATGGTGCAATCATTAATATACCTTTAGGCGTATTCGTTTTTCTTTTTTCGGACGAACTCTACCAGCTTATTTTGCCTAATACATACTTCGAAGGGCACCGAGTATTAGGTATATATGCTCTATTGCTTTTATTACGATTTAATAGCTCAGATGTATTAGCTAAGTCATTAAACCGAAATGTTATCATTATTCAAGCTGCCCTAATTATCCTAATTGTTAATATTTTAGGGAACCTATTTTTTATCAATTTTCTAGGCTTATGGGGTGCAGCCGTAGCTACTTTAGTGGGTATTATTGTGGGTTGGATTTATTACATTGCTCGGTATGCAAAATTGCTAAAAACAACCATCGGTCACCTTTTCCCTTGGAAACCGTACATACGATTGCTCACTCTTTCAGTTATTTTCTTTGGCGGGGCCCGATTATTCTTTTATCGTATTGAGATTAGTTTAGCTTTGATTCTACTAGGACTAGCTATCTATAGCTTCTATGGATTTTCCCTGTTGGACAGACCCGAAAGAGAATACGTGAGAGGCTACATAGATAAAATTATTAATCCTCTAAGGGCATTGTTTAATCAAAAATAAGTGGATAACTTAATTGAAAACTAACCAAACGTATCCACACGTTACAATCATCATACTTAATTGGAATCAGGAAAAGGACTCATTGGAGTGTCTTAATTCAGTATCACGAATTAATTACCCAGCTTTTTCGATCGTTGTCGTAGATAATGGTTCTACGGATGGATCACCTGATTCTATAGAAAAATGGAGCCACTTGAACTCACCTGTAAAATTAATTCGAAATTCTAAAAACAGGGGTTTTGTCGCTGGGAGTAACCAAGCGATGCGCTTTGCCCTTACTACTCTAACAAATTATATGTTTTTACTAAACAATGATACAATTGTAGAACCCAATATACTAACTCATCTTGTTGCTGAAGCAGAGCAAGACGCTGATATTGGGATGGTCGGTCCAAAGATCTACCAGCACGGGCAGAATCTGATTATTGATTCTGTGGGGACCAAGACTTTAAATTGGTTGGCACAAGCATTCTTGGTAGGTCATAATGAAAAAGATACCGGCCAGTATGATATAACCGGTGATATGCCATATATCACCGGTACAGCTCTTCTGGTTAAACGCTCTGTTCTACATACTACGGGCTTAATGGATGAAGACTATTTTAACTACTTTGATGATTATGATTGGGGATTTAGGGCCTGTATGGATGGTTTTCGGCTTAAAATTGTTCCCCAAGCTATCATTCACCATAAGGGATCAAAAGCTATTGGTTTTGGCAGTCCTTTTTATATTTATCATATGGTACGTAGTAGGATATTATTCGCCCGGAAACATATTTCCTTAATCCCTTTTAGTTTGTTATTTCTGCCCTATCTTTTCGTATACCGATATATTCGGCCGATTATCTCCATAATTATCTGGCAAAAATGGGACCATCTACGTTCACTTCATCAAGGTATCTGGAACGGATTCAGTACAAAGATCACAAAACCATAAATTTGGGAACATACTCTAACCACTATATCTCTGTTACAATTTTTAACCTCTAGTACTGACTTTATATAGTTTAAAATCATATGGTTTCTAGACTGATAGCCCAACTTTTTATGATAATTGAATTGTGAGTTCAGATTGATCTCTATAGTATATACATTGCAGTTTCCAGATTTTAGAATCGATGATACTTAAAACTAGGCTGGTCTACCTTATAGCCATACAATATTCCAGCTACTTAAATTATATATGTCAAAAAATTATTTAACCCAAAAACAAATCTTGCAAAACTATATTAGATCAACTTTTAAAAGCTTAGGGCAAAAACTAACTTCTCCAGATATTATCCTTTGTTTAATTGTTTTGTTGTTAGCTATCTTTATCTACCGTGATTTCATCATCGCGGGCAAGGTTGATATCACACCTGACACTATCAGTAGCAGTGTCCCTTTTGATCAATTCACAAAAAGATTTCAAAAAAATTCCCAAGAGACTCCTCTTTGGTATCCTCACATATTTAGTGGTATGCCTTACCAGGCAAGTGGATCCTATCACAATTTACAGTATAGTTTTGAAGCCTTAGTAAATGCGATAATTCCAAAATCCCTCGTTAGTGCTATACATGGGCGTTATTTTTTGCATCTGATTCTTGGGGCTTTTGCCATGTACAGCCTTGGTCGTACCTTGTCACTTTCGCGTAGTGCTTGTTTTGTTATAACATCCGCCTTTATATTTTCGACCCCAATGATGGCTACTGAACATGCTAATCGATTTATTTGTTTCATGCACATCCCATTGGTTTTTCTAGCAACTTATCGTGTTTTCAACCGAAGTAGCATATTTGATGCTGTTTTACTCGGTGGTGCATTCGGTTCACAGTTATGCTCATTTCATCCTCAGATTGCATTCTATACAGCCTTACTCATTGGTTTTTATGCTACTTTTACGTTGACATGTCAGGCCAGAGACAAAACTCCTCTTTCTATTTTACTTAAAAATCTCAGTCTTTTTACGGGTGGTGTCATCTTAGCTATAGCTGTGGCTGCTGTCCTAGTTTTACCTTTGCAAGAATATGCTCAATATTCTGCTCGTGGCCTGTCCGTAGGTGGAAACAATGTGAATGTTCCCTTTGCTACAAGTTGGTCATTCCCTCCTATCGAAATATTGACCTTTATTATCCCTTCATTCTCGGGTTTTGGTGGGCAATTATACTGGGGAGATATGCCATTTACTGATTTCCCACACTATCTAGGTATTGTTGTTGTTGTACTAGCTGTTTTGGGAGCTGGTTTGCACCGGTCTCGATTTACCCTATTTCTAATCATAGCCGCTGCACTGGCACTCCTAGTATCCTTCGGTCGCCACCTCCCGCCGGTGTCCTATGTTATGCTTAATTTTGTGCCCTTCTTTGGTAAATTTCGTGCACCCGTTATGATCCTTGTCATACTACAATTCTGTTTAGCACTTTTAGCTGGGTATGGTTTAAATGCCTTGGAAACTAGTATAAAGACTAGTAAGAAAACCATCACCTCTTATGCGAAAAGACTAATTGTAATTGTGGGCCCTGTAATCTGTCTGGTACTTATGTTAACTTTGTTTGAAACATCGTTTCAATCTTTTATGACCAATATTTATGAAGTTTCTGACCAAGAACATGTCTCACGACAGACTTATTTGAACAATCCAGATTATCATACTTTGATTAATGAAACTCGATTTGGTCATTTAATAAATGATCTCTGGGTTATGGTATTTTTCCTTTGTACGATGAGTATTCTAATCTTGGCTGTTCGAAATAAAAAACCGATGCGGTTGTATGTTATAGGAATATGTGCTTTGGCTGTCATCGATCTACTTTTAGTCGCTATAAAAGTTGTGAACCCCGAAAATTATCCGCAGCAGATTGAAACGTATTACGCAGCTCGTGAAAACGAAATAATAAAAACACTTACGGCTGACTCTAGTTTGTACCGAATACTTCCTATACCCAATCTAAACTCTAATGAATATGCCTATTTTGGGATATCTACTGTTGGTGGTTATCACCCCGCAAAATTAGGGATATACCAGGAATTAATGGATCTTGGTGGACTCAATAGTTTGCCTGTATTAAATATGTTAAATACTCGCTATTTGGTATCAGATAGGCCTCTTCAGACTAGAAACCTCATGCCTGTCTTAGCTTCGGAAGACGGTTATCTATACCGCAATAATTCAGCCCTACCTCGAGCCTTTCTTGTGGATAGTGTAAAAATAATTAAAGATAAAAATGCTATTTTTAATATATTGAAAGATTCCAGTTTTAATCCTGGAGAATACGCTATTCTGGAAAAACCAATCGATGGAACACTTGGCCCCCTACGAACTTCTACTGCAGAAATTACCGAACATACCCCGCACGAAATAAAGATAAAAGTTAAGGCCGATTCACGTTGTTTACTAGTTATTAGTGAAATTTATTATCCAGCAGGTTGGCACGCTACTATCGATGGAGATCCAGCAGAAATATACAAAACTAATTACGTTCTTCGTTCCTTAATTGTGCCTAAAGGAAAACATGAGGTCGTTCTGACCTTTAATCCTTCGAGTTTTACAATTGGTCATATGGTGAGTCAAATAGCTAGTTCTCTTATAATAATTATATTAGTCATTGGTGCTAGCCTTCGCATTAGAACGACTAAAATGAATAAACCCTAGATTCTATTTATATTTATTATGAAACCTCTAATTATCATTCCGACATACAACGAATTAGAAAATATTCAAATACTCTTACCAAAACTATTAACTCTTGATCCTAAAATCCGTATCCTTGTGGTTGATGACTGTTCTCCTGATGGTACGGGCGATTGGGTCGATAAAATTGCCTCAGAGAACCCACGAATTTCGATTCTTCACCGTTCGGAAAAACTTGGATTGGGATCTGCCTATGTTGCAGGCTTCAAATTTGCCTTACAGCAAGATGTAGATTATATTTTTGAAATGGATGCTGACCTCTCCCACGATCCCGCTATGATCCCTGTATTTATGGAGGAAATTAATTTTTGCGACGTTGTTTTAGGATCCAGATACGTCAAAGGAATTAATGTGGTAAATTGGCCTTTGTCACGGTTACTACTTAGTTATTTAGCCAATATTTATACTCGTTTAATTACTGGTATGCCTATAAAAGATGCAACCGGGGGATACAAATGTTTTAGGCGGCAGGTACTTGAAAATATTGATCTTAATAATATTCGGTCTGATGGATATGCCTTCCAAATCGAAATGAATTTCAGGTGTTGGCAAAAAGGGTTTCGTTTATCCGAGATACCTATTACTTTTGTAGACCGGAGATCGGGCACTTCAAAGTTATCTAAAGGAGTAATAAATGAAGCGATATGGATCGCATGGTGGCTGCGGTTTCAGAGCTTATTTAATCGCCTGTAGTTCTGTTTGGAGGTTCTTTTCATGTTAACTACAGAACAGTACCAGCATTATCAAGCTTTTGGGTTCGTAACTCTCCGCAATGTGTTTAACCCTCATGAATTAGTAAAAATAAACAAAGAGTTTGAATCTGGCCTGAAAACAGCCTATCATCATATGCCTTTTGACGGGACAACCCGTCACTGGGTTACGATGATGGGACAATCAACACCTTGTTTCGCTGGACTGTTGGAAGACCCTAGATTGTGTGACGTTGCTGAGCAACTTTATGGCGACGATGTTCTAGGAATTGCAACTGATGCAAACCGTTACGTTGGTAATACTAAATGGCACCCAGATACTCATAGCATCCATCAATACGGTGTAAAATTTGCTTTTTACCTGCAACCTGTTGGCCCAAATACGGGAGCTTTAAGGGTGATACCTGGTTCCCACAGGAACCCTTATCATAATACCTTAAAACAGGTGATACCAGACCTGAATATGTCGATTGAGAATGTGCCATCCCATATCTGTGATTCAGAGCCAGGTGATATAGTTGCTTTCGATCTCCGACTATGGCATTCTAGTTATGGCGGTTCTAGCGATCGACGCATGTGTACTTGTGTATACTATAACAATCCTCGAACTAGGGAAGAAATTGAAAGCACAAGACTCCAGGGCACCAATATGAGTAAGACGACCGCTCAATACCATCGGCCCAATGATCCATTAATTGATCCTACATGGTTTTCTAATACCGAAGGGAATCCCAAACGAAAAAGATGGCTTGAACGCCTTTATGAACTTGGATATTTTCAGGATGCAAAATCTAATAATTTATGATAATACATAGCCGCCTAAAAACACTCCTAAGAGATGAAAAACCCGCCTTTGGCATACAGTTGAGGTTTGGTTCCCCTGCCATCGCTGAACTTGCTGGATTGGTAGGATATGATTGGATCCTGCTTGATACGGAGCATGCTCCCCAAACCCCCACCACAGTTCAAAGTCAAATTCAAGCTATCTGTAACACACCTGCTACCCCCATTGTTCGTGTCACTCGGACTGATCCAGATCTAATTAAATTGTATCTGGATATGGGAGCTATGGGAGTCGTGGTCCCGTTCGTTAATACCCCAGAAGAGGCAAAAATTGGAGCAGATGCTTGTCGATACCCACCACGTGGGACTAGGGGATGGGGCCCCCATCGGGCTTCTAATTACGGACTTAATGATGAAGATTACACGGCAACTATTGATGATGTTGTTCAATACATACCAATTCTTGAATCAGCTGAAGCCATCGAAAATATTGATGAAATTTTGGAGGTTGAAGGAGTTGATGGCTGTATTGTTGGTCCGGTAGATCTTTGTATTTCTCTTGGAATTCCATTTCAATTTGAACATCCTAAATATCTTGATGCACTCAGGCTAGTACGAAAAGCTGGGCAAGATTCGGGAAAACCAGTAGGACACCCTATAATTGGTTGTTCCAGCGACAAAGAAAAAATTAGACAACAAATAGCAGAAGGAGTTCGTCTGATGTTGATCGGGGGGGATGAAGGGTTTTTGAGGGATACTCTACGTTCATCAATCGATGAATTGTCTTTCTTGCGGAACGAATAACAAAAACTTAATTTCTTACCTTGGTCTCAAATAAATTTCTACGAGTTGTGATATCTGACCATTTTTGTTAGTTGCTTTTGTTTATTTTCGCAAACACGCTACCACATTTATAAATAGTTCTCTACTTATTCCGATTAAACTTCACTCGCCTTTATCCGGTTTGTCGCACGATTTAACGATGCTTTAGCCCTTTCGATATTGATATCATCTCCACCACTTGACTCAAGACGCTTTCGAGCTCTTTCAGCCGCTTTACGGGCCCTATCTATATCAATAGAACTCACTTCTTCGAGAGCTTCTGCTAGAATAGTTACCTGGTTACGTAATACTTCAATAAAGCCCCCAGATACAGTGTATTGCGTCCTTCCCTCGTCACTCTGTATAGTCATGACACCTGGTCGCATTGAAGTTAACATTGGCACGTGCCCGATCAGCACCTCAAAATAACCTTCGACACCTGGGGCAAGAAGACTCCGGACTTCACCTTCAAAAATCATGCTCGAAGGTGTTACGATAGCTAAAGGAAACTCACCTGCCATATTTACTGAAGCTCCTTGGCTTTATCAAAGGCCTCATCAATTGTGCCGACCATGTAGAAAGCCTGTTCAGGCAACTCATCACACTCTCCATTGACCAGTCTTTCAAAGCCATCGACAGTATCTTCTACTTTGACATAACGCCCCTGAATCCCTGTAAAAAGCTCAGCAACAAACATAGGCTGAGTCATAAACAACTCGATCTTCCGAGCTCGGGAAACCACCTGTTTGTCGTCATCTGATAACTCATCTATACCTAATATAGCAATGATATCCTGGAGATCTTTATATCTCTGAAGGTTTTGTTGAACCGCTTGAGCTACGTTATAATGTTTTTCACCAACAACCGCTGGATCTAGGAGACGTGAGTTAGATTCGAGAGGATCTACTGCTGGGAAGATAGCTCTAGCAAAGAGATCACGACTTAAAGCTGTTATAGCATCAAGATGAGGAAAAGCTGTTACTATAGCAGGATCAGTATAGTCATCTGCCGGGACATATATAGCCTGAACGGATGTAATCGCTCCCTGCTTCGTTGATGTTATACGTTCCTGGAGATCACCCATCTCTGTACTGAGAGTAGGCTGATACCCTACTGCTGAAGGCATGCGTCCTAGTAGAGCTGAAACCTCGGAACCTGCTTGCACGAAACGAAATATATTGTCGACGAAAAGAAGAACATCACGTCCCTCTTCATCACGAAAATACTCAGCGATTGCGACTCCCGTAAGACCTATTCTGAGACGTACTCCTGGCGGCTCATTCATCTGTCCGAAGACTAAAGCAGTTTTATCAAGTACTTTTGCCTCTTCCATCTCCAACCAAAGATCATTCCCTTCCCGGGTCCTTTCTCCCACACCGGCAAAAACTGAATAACCACCATGTTCTCGCGCTATATTGTTGATTAATTCCTTAATTAAAACAGTTTTACCTACACCTGCACCTCCGAACAGACCTGTTTTTCCTCCACGCGTATAGGGCTCAACAAGATCAACCACTTTGATCCCTGTTTCAAACATCTCAGCTGATGTTGTAAGATCTTCCTGTTCTGGAGCACTCCTGTGTATAGGATAATGGTGTTCGGATTCTACTTCCCCTCTATCATCAATTGGTCGACCCAGTACGTTCATCATACGTCCCAAAACATTCGGACCTACTGGCACCTTAATCGGTCCTCCAGTGTCTATTGCTGTTACCCCTCTAATCAAACCATCCGTTGCTTCCATAGCAACACACCGAACCTTATTGTCTCCCAAGTGTTGCTGGACCTCAAGCACTAAAACCTCACCACTCTCGATAGAAACTTCTAGTGCATTATGTATTTTAGGAAGCCCACCCGAGCCAAATTCGACATCGACTACTGCGCCGATTATTTGCACTACCGTACCTTTGTTCGTTCCTTCCATGGTATCCCTTCCCAGTCATTGGTTGAGCCAGTCAGCATTATTTCAATGCTTCCGCTCCACCCACGATATCCATCAGTTCGGATGTAATGGTTTCCTGACGGATCTTGTTAGCCGTCAGAGTCAGTTCGTCAATAAGATCATTCGCATTCCTTGTAGCATTATCCATTGCTAGCATTCGAGCTGCTTCTTCCGCTGTATTTGATTCGAGCAAAACTCGCCATATTTGAAAACGAATATGTTGTGGTACAAGTTCATTCAAAAGGAGCTGTTGTGAAGGCTCATACTGGTAACCAGTAAAGCCCGGATCACTGTCTATTAACATTGGAGGGACCGGTAACAATTGCTCAGTAACCAGGCTTTGCTGACCAGCTGATTTGAACTCATTGTATAATAAATCTACTTGGTCAATGCCACCATTGGTAAAAAGGTCTATAACATGGTCAGCTATCTCACTAGCCTGGCCATACTCTAGGGCTTGAAAAATATTTGTATACTTTGAAATGATTTCTACACGCTCACGATTGAGCGTATCTGAGCCTTTTCGACCAATACAGATAAGTCCAAGGTCTGGCTTACCTTCTTCAACAACCCTGCCCAAGGCACCTCGCACTACGTTCGAATTAAATCCCCCGCAGAACCCCCGATCCGCTGTTATAACAATCAATGCAGACTTATGAACCTCCCGGGACTTCATTAATGGATGATTTTCATCTGCCGTTTGTGATGCCAGGTGCTTCATCATCTCATCCATTTTCTTTGCATAGGGACGAGCAGCAAAAAGCCTACTTTGGGCCCTTCGCAGCCGGACACCTGCTACCGTCTGCATCGCCTTAGTAATCTTTTGTATATCCTTCGTACTTGCAATACGTCGCCGTATTTCACGAAGTGAAGGCATAATTCCCCTTCCTACTCCTTAAAGGTTTTCCTGTATGCATCTACGGCATCCTTAATACTTTGCTCGGAGCTTTCATTTAATTCTTTTGTCTCCACTATTGCACGGCCCACTTCGGGGTGGTGACTATCCATATACTCAAGCAAACCCGATACGAAAGGTTGGACTTCACTTACTTCCAGTTCATTTAAAAGTCCATTCACGCCAGTGTAGAGGGAAATAATCTGATGCTCTACTGACATAGGTCGGTATTGCGCCTGCTTAAGCAACTCGACTAATCTTTCTCCTAAATGCAGCTCTCGCTGTGTTGTTTGATCTAAACCTGATGTCCCAAAACGCGCAAATGCCTCCAGCTCCCGGTAACGAGCAAGAGAAGTTCTTAGCAATCCAGCGACTTGCTTGGATTTCATCGCTTTTATCTGTGCTGCTCCGCCCACACGGGAGACTGAAAGACCCACATTTACTGCTGGACGCTGTCCCGCAAAGAAAAGGTTCGACTCTAAGTAAATCTGGCCGTCAGTTATGGAGATAACATTAGTTGGGATATACGTAGACACATCTCCAAACTGTGTTTCTATTACTGGCAAAGCTGTTAGAGATCCTCCCCCATATGTGTCGCTCATTTTGGCCGCTCGCTCTAGAAGACGGGAGTGTAGGTAGAACACATCTCCGGGATAGGCTTCTCTTCCTGGCGGACGACGTAGATTTAGGGATAATTGCCTGTATGCTACAGCGTGTTTGGTAAGATCATCATAAACTACTAGTGCGTGTTTGCCATTATCACGGTAGAATTCACCCATAGTCGCTCCACCATAGGGTGCAAGAAACTGCATCGGTGCAGGACTACTAGCTGATGCGACAACGACAGTGGTATATTCCATTGCACCTCGTTCTTCCAAGGTTGCAACAGTCTTGGCAACCGTTGAACCCTTCTGTCCAATTGCTACATAAATACACGCAACATCTTGACCCTTTTGGTTAAGAATAGCATCTATTGCAACAGCTGTTTTACCCGTCTGTCGATCACCAATTATTAACTCACGCTGTCCCCTTCCGATGGGGAACATACTATCGATAACCTTTAGACCAGTATACATAGGTTCATCTACTGGTTGACGTTGCACCACACCCGGAGCCTTTTTCTCAATAGGCCGTGCTTCAGCTCCTTTTATGGGCCCCTTACCATCAACAGGGCGTCCTAAAGAATCTACCACACGCCCCAACATACCATCCCCCACGGCACACTCAGCTATGCGCTGTGTTCTTTTAACCGGATCTCCTTCTTTAATCAACTGATCATCCCCAAATAGGATACAACCGACATTATCTTCCTCGAGATTAAGTACCATACCAATCACACCATTGGGGAACTCGACAAGTTCATTGGCCATCACATTAGATAGACCTTGAACCCGGGCAATTCCATCACCAACTTGAAGCGCTGTACCAGTTTCGTAAATATCGACCTCGCGCTTAAAATCGAGAACCTGCTTTTTCAGAAGTTCGGAAACCTCATCCGCACGAATTTCTATTTCATCAAACGCCATTTTCATCTCCGTCGATAGTCGTTATTTAACGAGCGACTCCCGAACCCGCTCGAGTTGTGTGGCTAGACTGCTGTCGAAAACCTGATCATCTACACGCACCACGAAACCACCAATTAAGTTTGGATTTACTGCTGTCTTCATCCGTATGTCTTTGCCTGTAAATGTTTTCAAGCTGGTTTTCAAATTACTTTCTTGCACGGAAGAGAGAACCACCGCGCTCTCAACAAAAGCATTCACAATTCCATCCCATTCATCCAGAATTTCTCTACTAGCTTCCAAAACCTCAGGTAAAAAACGTTCACGCCGCCTTGAAATCAAGAGGAACAGGAGATTGATACTAATTTCTTGGAACTTGGATTCAAACAATTCACCCAGGATACGCTGTTTTGCCTCCCCTGGGATCAATTTATCCATTAGCAAATCCTGGAACGGCTCCGAATTCTGACAAAGATCCTCGAGCACTGTGATTTCACTACGGACCGGTTTTAACGATTCTTTCTCTGCTGCGGCTTCTAGCCAAGCTACTGCATACCGGTAAGCTATATCTTTAGTACTAGCCATTGTATCCCACTATTTCTTCTGAGAGGGCAATTGTGTTATGAATTCGTCTACAACTTTCCGATGTTCCTGGTCGTCTAAAGAGCTATTCAGGACCCTTCCCGCGATATCTACTGCCAAATCCCCAACCTGTTTCCGAAGTTCGGTTACGGCATGTTCCGTCTCGCGTCGAATGGTATTACGGGCCTTATCTAACTCACGGGCTACATCCTCTTGTGTTTGTTCTAAAATTCGGTCGCGTTCTGTATTCGCCTGGTCAACAGCAGTCTGAATTTTCTCTCTGGCCTCGGCTTCAATTTCTTCCAACCTGCTCTTAGCCTTTTCACGCTGTTTTTCAAGTTCCACTCGGTCAGCATCCAGCCCTGCTATACGTTCCCGAATGTCACGCTTCCTGTCTTCGATAGCCTGCCCTAGCTTACCGAAAACATATTTCTTCAGAACAATAAACAAGATAAAAAACCCGATTATCTGAATAATCAGGGTACTTAAGTCAATCCCGAGATCGTGCAAAATATCTAACACGCGTTTTACTCCTTCAAACTCTGACCCACGCTTCACGCTATATTACGTTTCGCGAGAGCCGCTTGAATATTACTGGCCGAGTCGAGTCAGCTCCAGAACTTGCTCAAAAGATGGCAACTGGCCCTGTAGCATGAAAAACACTAACAAACCATAAATTGCTAATGATTCCATAAATGCTAGGCCGATAATCATTACCAACTGGATTCGTCCAGCGGCTTCAGGTTGACGGGAAATACCCTGGCAAGCTAGCCCAGTAGCTATACCCTGTCCAACACCAGCCCCAATCGCGGCTATGGACACAGCAAGGGCAACCCCAAGTCCTAAACCCATGTAGTACAACATGAAAAAGTCTCCTTTCCAAGAAGAAATTGGATTAAAACCACAATATACACCCCTTAACAGCAAAACATCAATGTTCTTCGTCTCCATGACCATGATCCAAAAACTGTGCTACGTACACAGCACTAAGTACTGAGAAAATCATCGCTTGTATTGTCCCTGAAAATACAGCGAACATTAACATTGGGACTTGTAATGGCAGATATGGAACTTCGAGAGCTCCTATAAGAAGCACTGGAGATAATCCTGCTAATACCAAAAGGATCATCTCTTCCCCAAAAACGTTTCCAAATAGTCGTATCGACAGAGAGACAACCTTGGCAAACTCACCTATAATGTGAAGAGGACACATTAGCACCCCCATCCATTTAGGTTCACCCCAGAAGTGCCAAAGATAAGCCTTTATCCCTATTTCACGAAGTCCGATCAAATGAGCAGCCACTACAGATATTAGCGCAAAACCTAGTGTTGTATTAAGATCTGCCGTGGGTGATTGAAACCCTGGAATGATACCTAGCATATTCATAAACCATATATAAATGAAAAAAGAAGCAAAAAACGGTATGTATTTCCTACCTCGCTCCCCGACAATATTAACAAAGAAACCCGTGAGGCCCTCTACCGCCATTTCGAATAGAGTTTGAATTGACCCTTCAGGGATTCTTTTGAATGTCCTTATTAAAATTGTAACGAGTACGAGAATTGTTACAAATACAAACAATGTATTTAGTAAGAGATCTGGTTGCTTTTCAGGCCGAGGAACCCATTCTGCCAAAGGGCCAAGCAATAGGAATAAACCATGTAAAATCGAGTAATGTGCATCCCCTACTCCGCCTTCTGATGCTAAGTTCAAGGAGAGAACACTCGACCACGGTGTAATCACTAGATAACCCCCTTAATAATAAAACGAGTTTTTAATTTTGGATTCTGCAAACCCCTATTGCCTTTTTTCAGGTACATTCTTTTTCAGAAAAAAAATCAAGCCACATAAAGTTAATACAAAAAGCGTCATAGACAAGCCTAATAACAAACCTATAGGTTGAAACCACTCTGTTCTTGTCACAAAAAACAAAACTATTCCCAATATCGGTAGTTTGGCAAATAAAAGCAAAAGTAGTCGAATTCGATTCTTTTTTAATTGTTCGCTCGGCATCATATAACGACGAACAAGCCGGGCCGTAGTATAAAGCATCACTAAGCCTATTACTACTCCAACAAAATAATTGATCGCTAGCAAATCCGCCCCTGCCACGCGTGCCGCAATTACTCCTAAAATAGCAAAAAGTGCAGTGAGGCGATATGTACGAGACAAAAAATTTATGGCTGAATCGTTTGTCTCAGCCGACCCTAGATAATCACTAGCTATACCATCAATAGATATTTCGCTACTAGGTTTGTGGCGAACCATCAGTTTTTCCTTTTTCTGCTGCTTCGATTTTCCTGTTTAGTCGTTTAAGCGTCCTTATCATTTCCAAAAATCCTGCCACAACTCCTAACATCGCTCCGATAACTCCACCCCAAGGTTTCCAATTTGGCCAGAGCAACTCGCCCTGATGCCCTAGAAAGTACCCTATCGCTGTGGCGAAAACCAGAGTAAGACCAATTACCGCAAGTTCTCCAGCTTCCCGCATATATTGCCATTGACCATGTATTTTTTTTCCAGGCTTCATTGTTCAGGATTTATCGCTTTGAAATCTTGGGTCGTATCGGTTGTGCCAAAATGAGAACCTTCAGAAACCGGTTTGGTTTCTGATACGGCCGAATTTCCATGAAACACCGCTCCCTCCTCAATAACAAGAGACTTGGTTTTCAAATCACCGACCAGCGATGCCTTGCTTCCTAAAACCACACGTTCAGAAACTTTAAGAAACCCTTCGACATAACCGTGAATTACTGCTGTCTTAGAATCTATCGATTCCCCTATTATGCGTCCAGACTTGCCGACCTCCAGTCCTTGGGTAGCTATTACATTACCATGGACCGTACCATCAATACGAATATTCCCCTCTATTTTCAGAGTACCGCTCACTTCCGTACCTTTGGCGATGATCGTCATTTGACTCTCCTCATTTCATACTCGCCTTAACCTGATATTCTTTCACTTACGAGTAGTTCCTCCCAATGGATCATCTCTGGGATGTAACCACGCGGATTGACAGGCATATCATCCTTCCAAACTTCGTAATGAAGATGAGGTCCAGAACTTCGCCCTGTGCTGCCGACCAAAGCAATTATTTGTCCACGTCTAACTATTTGACCGGAATCAACTCTAATACTAAAATTGTGCCCGTAACGTGTTGAAAAATTGTACCCATGATTAATCTCTACCAACCAACCTAACTCTGTATCCCAGTCCGCAACGGCAACGACACCGTCAGCGGCTGCAACTACAGGGGCCCCTTCACGTGCAGCTAGATCAAGGCCATAATGTACACCTAGAACGGAAGAATTGTTCTGTTCTTGAAATTCTCGAGTCACCCAACCCTTCGTTGGCCATATCGATGGTGTGAAACGAAATAAAACATTTTGATCTCCAGCTAGATCGCTCTCCCCTAAAGGGAAAATACCATTGTGATTCAAAAACGACAACTTATTGTCGTGAGTACTAGAAATACCCTTTAAATTAGCAAGAGATTCTGTTTGAAAACTATCTAGTCCTGCCAGCATTCTAATTGAGCTAGCAGTATTTTTTAATTCTTTCAGTTGGATCGATAGCTCCATCGAACGATCCTGCACCGTTTTAATTTGTTCTTTCAAGGAATGACCAAAGTTTACTTCTACAACCCCAGTAACCTTTTGCGAAAGAATCAAAAACACCACTGGCATAAGCAGGCCCAAGAATGCTACTGACGCCAGTGCTACAAACATAAATCTTGGCATCCGTAACTCCCTTGACCGGCCGGATTGGTCCGAAACTATTACCAGCGATATGTTTCGCATTCTAACCATATACCAAAGCCCCAAGGCTATTATTGTTATTCCCCATTGCTTCCTTTTTGCCTTAAAAAACACAACAGCATAAATATAGGTTGCATGTATTAAAAGTCAAAGAATATTGGTAAAATTTCAGGAGGAAAATAATTAAGGGGAAAATCCATAGTTCGATAGGTATTAAGAGCTGTTATAACCGTACCTTCAACAGTTCCAGAATACGATTAAGGTCATCCGCAGAATAAAATTCTATTTCTATTTTTCCTTTGTGCTGCTTACGGTTAATATTAACCTTAGTACCAAGTATGCGCTGCATTATAGATTCAGCTGCTGCTATATCATGAGACTTACGAACTGGTGAGCTTTTCTGTTTGCCATCGAACTCTTGCTTAACTAACTCTTCAACCTTACGAACAGACAGCCCCTTTTTAATAATTTGATTGCACATGTCTGTCTGGTTCGTGCTATTTTCGAGCCCAAGTAACGCTCTTGCATGCCCCATAGATATCTGATCTTCCAGAAGACACTTCTGGACTTCCTTGGGAAGTTTTAATAGTCGTAATGTATTCGCTACTGTGGTTCTTTTCTTCCCAACCCTACTAGCAACCTCCCCCTGAGTTAGGTGGCATTCTTCTTGTAAACGCAGATAAGCCTTAGCTTCGTGGACTGGATTAAGATCATCGCGTTGAATGTTTTCTATCAGTGCCAATTCCATCATTTCTTCGGGAGATGACACTGTCATGATAATTGCTGGTATTGTTTTATAGCCAGTTTGCCGAGCTGCCCGTAACCTTCTTTCTCCTGCAATTAGTTCGTATTCATTTTTTTTATCTTTTTTTCGGACTGTTATCGGCTGAATTACACCTTTTTCTAAAATAGACCGAGCCAGCTCATCCAGCTTAGCCTGATCGAACGAATGACGTGGCTGATAGGGATTGGCTGATATATGCTCAATTGGCACATGAAGAACGCTCTGTTTACTTTCCTGATCTTCTGACAAATCAGGTATCAACGCCTCCAGCCCCCGTCCTAAGACTTTCTTGGCTGCCATTCGCTATAACCTCCCTAGCTAAACTCATATAACTTTCTGCACCTGAAGAGAGAATATCATAAAGGATTATTGGACTACCGAAACTCGGGGCTTCGCTCAATCGTACATTTCTTGGTATTGTTGTATCATAAACTTTTTCCGCAAAGTACTGCTTAGCTTCTAACTCTATCTGTCTTGAAAGATTAAGCCGTTTATCATACATTGTAAGAAGAATACCTTCAATTTTCAAGTTTCTATTTAAGTGCTTCTGTATTTTCCGGATAGAGTTTAATAGTTGGCCAAGTCCTTCCAAAGCATAGTATTCACACTGTATCGGTATTAATACCGAATCAGCTGCGGTAAGTGCATTCAGTGTTAAAAGGCTTAAGGAAGGAGGACAATCAATAAGAATATATTCGTATTGGTCTCGCAAAGGTTTGATCGCTTCTTCTAGTTTTCGCTCTCGAGCGATGGCTGATACTAATTCAATCTCTGCACCAACTAGTCGCCGGTGGGCTGGCACAACTTGAAGTGCAGGTATTTCAGTCTGTTGAACAGCTTCTTCAATGGGACGCTCTTCTACAAGTACTTCATAAATCGTTACGTCTAGTTTTCGATCCTGGAGCCCTAACCCCGAAGTAGCATTCGATTGGGGATCTAAATCAACTAATAGGGTTTTCTTTTCAGCTACACCCAGGCAGGCGGAAAGGTTGACGGAAGTTGTCGTTTTTCCTACTCCACCCTTTTGATTAGCGATCGAAATGACCTTTCCCATAGTACACCTCAAAACACCGGGTTAATTATTATCACCCTTAGCAGGATCCGATTCATGTATAGAACAGATCAATACAACTGCGTGAGCCGCGATACCTTCTTCCCGACCGGTAAATCCGAGCTTTTCGGATGTCGTCGCCTTAATTGATACTCTATTTTTGGGCAATTTAATAGCAGCACTTATTTGGTTTTGCATCTGAGATACAAACGGAGCCAATTTCGGCCGCTCTGCTACTATAGTTGCATCTACATTCGACATAGTATAACCAGATTCAACCAACACGTCAACAATCCGTTGGAGGAGGACTAAGCTGGATATACCTCTATAATGCTCATCATTTTCAGGAAAATGAACCCCTATATCGCCCAAGGATGCAGCACCTAGAATCGCGTCACCTATAGCGTGCGAGAGTACATCCGCATCGGAGTGTCCTTCGAGTCCCCGTTCGTGGGGAATATTTACCCCACCTAAAATACATGGCCTATTATCAGCAAAAGCGTGTACATCGTACCCTATCCCCACACGTATATCATTCATGATTCCACTTTTTCTCAAAATTATAATTCAACCTAATTAAATTCTACCCTGGCGCCTTAATATATGTTCAGCTATATCTAAATCTTCAGGAACTGTCACTTTAATATTATCTGGCGAACCTTTTAAAACTCTCACCATGTACCCAGCCCGTTCCACCAATTCGGCATCGTCTGTACCTACAAAACTGTCCTTTTGTGCCTGTTCATGGGCCGTCCTTAGTACCTTATACCGGAACGTCTGGGGCGTCTGCGCCCCCCAGACAGTTGAACGGTCTGGGGTTACTTTAACCACCCCATCATTAACAATTTTCATTGTATCAGCAGACGGAATAGCAGAGATAACCGCATCGTATTGACTACATCCATGAATAGATGCCTCAAGGGTATTCTTATCGACACATGGACGAGCAACATCATGAATTAGAACTGCCTCGGTAGTTTCGTCAAGCGTCATTAAGCCACTATAAACCGACTCCTGACGGGTACTCCCCCCAGATACAATATCCAATAGGCGCCTAAAAACTGAACCTTGCCCTAATAGGTGATCTCTATAGGACTTTATTTTACTTTTTTCGACTACTAGTATGTATCCATGCAAAGCGTCGCAATTTTCGAGAACTGTCAACGAGTGCTCCACAATTGTTTTCCCGCCTATCTCTATAAGGGGCTTTACTTTTTCTGACCTCATACGCAAACTGCTTCCTGCAGCAAGAACTATTCCTATGATGGGTTTCAACCCTCCTAGCTCCTTTCCAATAATATATTTGAGAATAATATCGATAACCTAAGTTCCTAGATCCTAATTTTTCTCTCTATTCAAACAATTAACATAGCATCCCCGTAACTGTAAAATCGATATCCTTCCTTTATTGCTTCACTATACGCTGAAAGAATTAATTCTCTCCCAGCAAAAGCACTCACTAATAACAACAAGGTTGATTTGGGGAGATGAAAATTTGTTAACATTGTGTCGACCAACCGAAAATTGTAAGGGGGATAGATAAAGCAACCAGTGTGACCTTCATAGCTATCTAGGGTCTTTTCCATTTCAAACCCATCTTGGGCTAGAGTTTCTAAAACTCTAACTGTTGTAGTTCCGACTGCTATTATACGGCCCCTCGTAATGCCTTTTTTAATTAATTCGGCCTCTTTCCTATTCACTCTATAATATTCTTTGTCCATTACGTGTTGTTCAACTGTCACAGATTTTATTGATTGAAATGTTCCAGGACCAACATGAAGAAGTATCGGAACAACTGATGTCCCTTTTTGCCGGATACTGTTCAAGAGCGGAATGGTAAAGTGAAGCCCCGCTGTTGGAGCCGCAACCGCACCATATTCTTCGGCGTAGACCGTTTGATAACGTTGACTATCAGCTGGAATTGTATCGCGCCGTATGTACGGCGGCAACGGAACATCCCCGGAATCTTCGATCCAATCCACATCTAATTTTTTATTGAGACGGACGAGCCGAATCCCTGAGCCCGGTTCATCCTCAACAGTAGCAGTCAGTAAATTAGTTTTAAGGTCGACAATCGTTCCTTTAGTAAGTCGACCACCAGGTTTTAACATAGCTTCCCAGAGAAGGGGAGCTACTTTACGAATTAAAAACACTTCTACTCTGCCACCAGTTTCAGCACGAACACCTTTAAACCTTGCTGACATCACACGTGTACTATTAAGTACTAGCGTATCAGTTGGAGCAAGATATTGCACTATATCTCGAAATTTTCGGTGTTCAATCTTTCCACTTGACCGATGCACTACCATTAACCGGGCAGCATCACGAGGCTCGGCTGGATACTGAGCTATTAATCCCTCTGGTAGTGTATAATCAAATTTTTCTATATTCACGTTGATCAAAATTGGGCTGGATAGTTTCTCTGGTTGCTAACGGATATAACAATAATACTCTTATTGTTTTCACACATCAAACAATCCAGCTTGTGATTTTTCTTTAAAATTAAATCCAAGATGTTTATAGGCCAGTTCGGTCGCCACTCTACCACGGGGGGTTCGATTTATAAGTCCCTGAACAATCAAATAGGGTTCATATACTTCTTCAAGGGTTCCACTTTCTTCCCCAACTGCTACAGCCAATGTGTTTAAACCAACTGGGCCACCTCCATATTTTGCAATAATGGTATTGAGAATCTGTCGGTTCATTTCGTCCAAACCCATATGGTCTACACCTAACATATCGAAAGCTGCCTCTGCAGTTTCACCTGTTATCCGTCCATCACACTTTACCTGCACATAGTCGCGTACCCGTTTCAGATATCGATTCGCGATACGCGGGGTTCCACGAGAACGTCGGGCTATTTCCATTGCTCCAGCATCATCAAATTCGACACCAATAATTGCGGCAGCACGAGAAACAATCAAAAAAAGATCTTCTGCGGTGTAGAAATCGAGACGAATAGGTATTCCAAAACGAGCCAAGAGTGGAGCTGTTAACAGTCCAGTACGTGTTGTCGCTCCAACTAGAGTAAACCTATCAAGTATAAGAGATAGAGATCGAGCGCTCGGCCCCCGATCTACTAGTATATCAATCTTGAAATCTTCCATGGCTGAGTACATGTGTTCCTCTACAACATGATTAAGCCGATGAATCTCGTCTATGAAAAACACATCTCCAGCTTGCAGATTAGTCAAAAGACCAGCTAAGTCTGCTGGCCGTTCCAGTACTGGGCCTGCTGTTTGACGAATTTCCACTCCCATTTCATTTGCCAAAATGGCAGCCAAAGTAGTTTTTCCCAACCCCGGCGGCCCATGTAGTAAAACATGGTCAATATAATTTTCGCCCCTGGTTTTTGCAGCTTCTATATATAACTTAAGTTCGGCCTTAGCTTTTTCCTGCCCTGGGAATTCTTCGAAACACCCTGGACGTAGAACATGATCAAATGCAGCATCCTCATCAAATCGACCTGGATCAGTTACAGGGTATTTTTGATCATCCATCTAGTGCCCTCCCTGATTTGACAATACCGATCGGATAATCTCTGTTGCTGATTGTGTTTCTGTCTCTTCAGATATTACTCTAACTACTTGCCGCCGAGCTTCCGATTGTTCATAACCTAATGCTACTAAACCTAAAATAGCATCATCAACTTGTGGAGTATCTTTTATTTGGGTAACTGGCAATGTATTAGCCGGGTTTGTATCCAAATTAGTCATCTTATCACGTAATTCCATTATCAGTCTTTGAGCGGTCTTTTTGCCTATTTTGGGGAGCGAAACAAGTTTACTAATATCTTCGTTAATGATTGCTGTGATAAACTCCGACACGGCTGCACCTGAGAGGATATTTAAAGCCACCCCTGGGCCAATGCCTGGAAGTGAGATTAACATTTCAAAAAGTTGTTTCTCCTCTTTAGTTGCAAATCCGTAAAGCTGCATACCATCTTCGCGAGTATGGAGAACTGTTTCTATACGTACCGGAGAACCTAGGGCCCCCAAAGCTTGAAAAGTGGACATTGGAATATCTATGAATAAACCTATTCCACTGACAGAAACAATGATACCATCAGGCTTTTTATCGACTAGTTCACCTTCTACGAATGCGATCATCAATCCGAACCTTTCCAGATATTCTATAATTGTGACAAAGTGCAACCGCCGTCGCGTCAGCTGCGTCTTCAGGGATGGGATCCCGCGGAAGATTCAGCATTGCATGAACCATAAAATTAACCTGTTGTTTCGATGCTCCACCACTCCCAACAATAGCCATTTTAACTTCTCGAGGAGCATATTCCCAAACTTGAAGACCATAATTAGATCCCGCTAGAAGAGCAACTCCGCGTGCGTGTCCCAAGACCAGAGCTGCCTTGGGGAATCGACCACCAAAAGCGGTCTCTATAGCTAACATTTCAGGCTGAGTTCTCTCAATAACGTCACACAAACCATCATATATGACCTTCAGTCTTTCTGAAAGGACCTTGCGCGACCCCGTTCTAATTACCCCAAGATCGACAAGTTCACAGTTTTTGCCTCGGGCTTTGATCACACCATATCCCGTATTTATACTCCCTGGATCAACTCCTAATATAATCATGAATATTCGCTAACCGTTTAGTCCTTCTAATATTGTATCATCCACATCAAAATTAGCGTACACATGTTGCACATCGTCAAGATCTTCAAGGATTTCCATCAACCGAAGAAGTTGTTCCACATCTTTTCCCGAAACTGCTACAGTGGTTTGAGGCAAACGGTCGATTTCTGCTCGAACAGATGTCACTCCGTTTTTTTCAAGTTCATTCCTAACTGACTCGAAATCTGTTATTGATGTCAAGACATCAAGTGTTTCTCCTTCGTCTAAAATATCTTCCGCGCCTGCCTCGAGAGCAACCATCATTACTTCTTCTTCATTGATACCTTTCTTTTCGACAACGATTATGCCTTTCTGGTCAAACATCCACGACACACAACCAGTTTCGCCCATATTTCCATTATTCTTGGTGAAGGCGTGCCGGATTTCCGACGTGGTTCGATTTTTGTTGTCTGTAACCACCTCAACCAACATGGCCACCCCTGCTGGTCCATAACCCTCATAGATTAACTCTTCATAATGTACTCCATCCAACTCACCTGTACCCCGGGCAACTGCTCTATCTATGTTGGCCTGAGGAACATTTTCTGATTTAGCTGCAAGTATAGCTGTTCGGAGTCGTGGATTACTATTAACTGAACCGCCCCCCTGACGCGCAGCAATAGTTATTTCTTTGATAATTCGTGTAAATATTTTTCCTTTAGCTGCATCTTTCTGTTCCTTTTTCCGCTTAATTGTACTCCATTTAGAATGTCCGGACACCTTACCTCCTCAAGGAATTGTTATTACCCGTTTTCCCATACCTGTATTATTAGATGTATCCCTGGCACGGATGGCTAGGGTATATTCACCGACTTCGAGTACCCCTAAATCTATTTCAAAGTTTTCTTTTTTCGAATCAGTTACACCGTCCTGGGGATAAATCACTTTCCATAGCTCCCCGTTAAGGGAATATTCAACTCGGAATAATGGGCTGGCAGCATCTTGGACCTGAAAGGAAAGGATATTCGCTGTCTTGTTGATCTGACTCACCCTCGGGTTAGTATTATCCACCAAAAAAAGATTACTGAAGTGTTCTGCCACCAAGGCCCGACCAGGTGGATTTGTTGGAAAATCACTTGCCATTACTCGAAGGACGTAGTAGCCATCTGGAAAAGTTTCGGTATCCCATGAATAGGAAGAGTTATGTCGTTTTTCCGCAAGTATTTTCCAGACTTTTTCTTCTTCTCCCCTAAAGAAAATATCAAAGGATAATTTGTCACCGTCGGGATCACCTGCTTGAATCTGCATCGTCCGCATGCCCTTCTTATATGTGCGTAACCCCGTCGGAATTTTCTTAGCAATTCGGTTGCCACGACCTGTTATTTGCACTGATATTTGTGAGGGAAGATCTTTTTGTTCCATAAGGTCAGGCGACGGTGTTTGGAGATAAACACCAGGTTCGTAGATTATTACCGAATCAATTATCGGGGGATTGTTTCGAGTCAAATAAGAAACTGAAACCGACGATATCAAAGGAGTCTCCACATTCTGAGTAGTAAGAACAGCTTTCCATTGGAGGTACCGGGCAGGAGGAGAATGGATCAGTTCCCCTTGAGCCATTGTATATGGCCCTACCCAATTACTCCACGTTTGACCTGGAGAATCGGTGTTGCCTGAACGAGTATATAATAGGACAGCGGTCTTTGGAGGAGTAACACCCTTCCACCTAATTGTACCCCACATTGCTGATCCTTGTGTATCTAGAACTTCAGAAATATACTCAGCTTTTCGGACTGGATGGGAACGTAGAATATAAAGATTTCCACGATTGCTCGTTGCAGTAACTATATTCCCTGAAGAGATAGGCATCAGAGTTGTAACTTGAGACTCATCTAAGTCTATTAGAAGTGTATTATAACCTCTTTCCAAAACACTGAAAACTCTGCCTTGAGGTCCTGTACCGACTAACAGTTGGCCGTCGTCACCCATAGCGAGAGACAAACACACATCAGTTTTAGACTTCCACCATTCTTCTACTTGCCCCGTCGGCTTTATTCTGTATACAACACTACCACTCGCACCTAAACGACGAGGAGAGCGGTCAATCATGTTTGTTGTCGTCTTGGTATCGGCCCTACTAGCTCTTGTTTGACTAACTGACTCTTCAAAACTTGAATAGAGAGATGGTTTATCAGGTCCATGGTTTGTTTTACTTAAAGCTCCAGCAAATACGAACCCTTTTTCGTCCACCCATAAAGTATTTACTTCGGTATGAGGAGAATCGTAGAGGACAGAAAGATCCCCTGTCACGCTGATACGGTAGATACGTCCCTCAGGTGCCGTACCAGCGATTAAAGCTCCTGTTTTCTCCCAAGCTAGAGCCATTACATGTGCTTCTTCGAGTTCAGCTAGAAGAGAAGAAGTTCCATTTTGACTAATCCGATATATGCGTCCCTCATCACCAGTCCCTACATACAAGTTTCCATTTGGATCTAATGCTAGTGACCAGATATAATTACTTTTACTATTATCAATATTACCATCGCCAGGGTCAAAAAACAACGAATGGCTTCCATCTGCTTTAATCTGGTAGATCCGTCCGTTAGGAAACGTCGCAACGAATAGTTGATCCTTATTATCAACTACGATGCTTCGAATTTCTAGTTCGTCCGCCTCAAAAAATATCTCGGATTCTCCATTGGGTTTAATCCGGTAAAGTTTACCATCATTTCCAGTCCCAGCATAAAGATTTCCTTTCGAATCATATGCTAAACACCATATTAGCGCCTCATCAATTTCTAAAATAAGACTGATATCAGGCGAAAGTACTAGGTTGCCCTTGCCAGTAATCGATATTCCTCTAGTTTCCCCTTTAAGGAAATCTCGGTGTCCTGACTGATTCCATATCACTGGAGATGAACCATAAGTGATATTCGAAATCAATAGTGATATAGAGACAACTAAGAAAAATTGGTATATTAGAAACTGATTCAATTGTTAACCCCTACCTCTTTATGATCAACCGGCTCCATTTTTGGCCATCTATAACAAAATCTGTTTTTATCTCTCTTTCTACTACTACCTTCTCACGAATCGGGACAAAGCTTCCTTTTGTTCTCTCCGATTGCATTACCGCCAGAACTGATGGAGGCAAGCCTGGCATTTCTCTTCCCTTTAAGATACCTCCTGATCCGTCTTGATATATCTTAAGATAAACCCCATTCCTAGTCCGTCGATTATTAAGCAATTCGATTAGACGAGCCCCATCAGCTGGTCGATATCGCTGAGGAACAGTATTTAGGTCATGCCGGGTTACCGCTGTTGCAGAACCTATTAGCACCTGTATTGACCCCGCAGATATATTTTTCGGAATAGGGACTTTTAATTTTTTTACTACTCGATTCCCTCTGTAGGGTTTCAAGAAAATACTAACTTCTAATATATCACCGGGGGTAAGAATATCTGAAGAAAACCAGACATCTTCGATAACAGCTGTCTTTCGTTGATTTAAGGAACCAATCTCGATTTCTATAGAATCTAGAATTGGTGTTATAAATCGGTTATCAATAACAAAATTCAGCATATTACTAACTTCCCTAGCTAAAGCTGCCATTGATGTTTGGCCTGAGAATTGATCCTCAAAAACCACTGAAGGATAGTCTTTGAGTACTATTTGACCACTTATATTTATAGTTCTTTCACCACCAAGCCAACCATTTGTAAGAATGCTATTGGTCACCGCCATGTTTACTAACATAGGAGTCCAGCCTTTTGCCATCATTACATCAAAGTGATAGCTTTCTAAAGATCTCCCAAAGTCGCTATAGGAAAGTTTAACTGGAATCATTTGAGCTGGGTTACCTAACTTACCGTATAATCCATCCGTATGATCCCAAACAACTGATCCGACTTCGGCAGCCACACTGCTTATTTTTGTGGATCCCGCTTGGTCAGGTATAATTGTAATTATATCGGCCTGAGTCATCGGTATATCTAGAGCTCCTGCCCAGAGGAAAGGATGCCCAAAAGCTAATATCGCATCCTCATCTCTCCAAGTAACTGTCCCCGTACCCGACAGATTAAAATCTCCCCTTATAAGTTGAGCACTAACGGCTGAACCAGGTAATAGTGTTGGGTGAGATAAAATAGCAGCTGGATCTTTTTGATTTTCATTAAGAAAATGACTATCAGATTTGCCCCCATGCATAGCAAAAGTATTGCCGAGTCCGATACTTCCAGAACCCGATATAGGAACCAGGCCACGACGACGCATTTCATTTTCGAAAAGATTAACCGTCATTGGATGAAACCCTGAAAAAACCAAAGGGACAGCAATTGGTTTGATACTATGGGATACTGGATGTGTTTCCATATGAGACGCTGAGTCAAGGCTCGAATATTTATCTAAAGCTACAGAGAATTCGGTTTCAAAAGAATTATTATTAGTTTCGTTACTATTAAATATCTTATCGGGCCTATTCTGATCTGATTTTTCTTCACCATCTAAAAATTCACGAATGGCCAGCATCTGGCTTATTGGAGTAATACCTCCTATCGGTTTTTGGGGAAATTGTCCGAAACGGTATGCTAGAGCTCCCACCAATTTTTGGTTAATGTAAACAGGACTACCGCTCATCCCTGCAATAACCCCTGCATCATCAACATAGGGGCCGGAAAGACTTACCATAACAATGTTATGATTAGTATAAAATGTATTTCTCATCACGCCCAAAACTTCAACTTCGAACGTGTCTATTTTTGAATTCTGGAAAACGGTAAGCCCATATCCACGCATCCCTGGTCTTACATCGTCGATCCCCATAAATTTCTGGCCATAAACCGATGATATAATCAGAAGATGAAAAACAAAAAATATAAAAAATCTTGTAAAGTACATTGGTAACCACTTTTTTCACTTGGTAAGATATTAACCGGTAACATCTGCAATATAAGGCAGCCAAGCGTCTTCTGGCAATAGCTTTGTAAGGAAGTTATAATGAGCGTTTGCTAAACAAATATCTTGACTTACCGATAATTGAATTTCAAGATTGGGTTGCTGATAAAACAAGCATCCGACATTTGAAAGTAATACTCTTGTCGGTTCATAAATTTGCACTTTGGAAGCTAGGAGATAGTATTAGTGAAAACCTCTAAGTCCCACAAACCTATTGACAAAAAGAAATTATCAGGCCGTAATCTGACTGAGTTTGAAAAAAGAAAACAACTTAGTACCGTCGCTTCTCAGATGATCGCCTCATATGGTTCAAAAGGTGAGCTTAATCAAAAAGATTGGACAAATCTTCCTTCTAGAGATCGAGTTTATGGTATTTTGCAAAAACTCCTAACCCTCTTTTTCCCGGGATTTCGTGGCAATGAAATTGGAGTAACCAATAAATTAGCTATCTTTGTTGACCATTTAGTAGACGACATATATAGCCAACTAAGAGAAGAAATAGCTAAGAGCCTCTTACAAAAATCTTCCAAAAGACAGCATGCCCTTTCTGTGGAGATAGCCGACACGGTTACTCTAGAAATATTGGAAAAAATTCCTAAGATCAGGAAATTGCTAATAGGGGACGTGGAAGCTGCCTATGAAGGTGATCCAGCTGCTGCAAGTTATGATGAGATTATACTAAGTTATCCCTGTATTGAAGCTATAGCAACCTATCGAATTGCCCATGAATTGTATTTACGCAAAATACCACTTATTCCTAGAATAATGTCGGAACACGCCCATAGCCGAACGGGAATTGATATTCATCCCGGCGCAAAAATTGGCACTCAATTTTTTATAGATCACGGGACGGGTGTGGTAATTGGTGAAACAACCGTAATAGGCAACAATGTCAAATTGTACCAAGGCGTAACACTTGGAGCCCTAAGTTTTAAAAAAGACAATGGTGGCCGCCTTCTCAAAGGTGGTAAACGACATCCCACAATAGAAGACAATGTTGTAATTTATTCTGGGACTACTGTTCTTGGAGGTGAAACAAAAATTGGACACGACTCTGTAATCGGGGCTAACGTTTGGATAACAGGCACTGTTCCTCCCCTATCCAAGGTAACTTTTGGCAGTCCAAAACTGGATGTAATTAAACATGAGCCACGAACTGGGTGACTTCTTTTTTTACTAGAACAACGTAATTGGCTTTGATAGGGATACGAAATATTATTCTACACGTTTAATAATATGAAAGCCCATCGGAGTTTCGATAATCCCACTCAATTCATCTATCTCTAGTTTCATAGCCGCCTTTTCAAAATCTGGGATCATTTCTCCAGGACCAAAGAATCCCAGATCCCCCCCACTGTTTCGACTTGAATCTATTGAATTCTTCCGTGCTAGCCCAATAAAATCAGCTCCATCCTTTAATAGTTTCATCAACCCAACCGCTTCTTCCCTGGAAACCACAACAATTTGACGAACACGAATCTTGTTGGAGCTAATAGCCTTTGCCCGATCTTCTGTGATCTGTTCAATACGGGTTAATGCGGATTTTAATTGTGCCGATTCTGGGACTAGCGTAAGAGCTTTTTTATAATTACTGATTGCTTTCTTAAAATCCTCCTGTTGTTCTTGGATCAAACCAATTTCTGCATAAATGCGGGGATCTTCAGCACCCATCTCTAAAGTTTCTTGGTAATATTGTATCGCATCAGACAATCGACCTTCTGAACCAGCTAACCGAGCTAGGGCTACCCGAGGAAGAACTGATTGAGGACTAATTTCTAGTGCTTGTTCCCAAACAATCCTAGTACTATCAGACATGTTCTTTGTCTGGTAAGCCGCTCCAAGATTCATATACGCGTCCATGTAATTAGGCGATAATCCAATGGCTTTTTTCCATTCTATTATAGCCTTATCAACCTGTTCTATTCCCATGTAGGCAACTCCAAGATTTAGATGAATCTTTGACAATTGGGCTAGAGGGGGTGAAAGTTTTAGAACATTTTTATATATATCGACGGCCTTTTGGTATTCTTTAGTGTCAGTATATACTTTACCAAGATTAGTATTGGCATCCATATACGAAGCATCATCGTTAATCGCCTGCCGATAGTGATGGATCGCTTCGTTGAGATATCCACCTTGATTATAAACGATAGCCATGGCAGTATGGGCGACTGCTAATTTAGGGGAACCTTCCAGGAGTTTATCAAATTGACTCCGTGCCCATGTATATATAGTATCTGGTGGGACCGTATCCATCCGAGCGAGACTGACCGTATCCCCTACTACTGTCTTTTTGAAAGCAGTAAGAGCACCCGTTAAATCTCCTTTATCATGACGAATTAGTCCTAAAGTTAGATGTGCTGCGGTAAAATTGGGCGCTATTTCAAGAGCGTTTTCTATATGTACTTGAGCACTATCATACTGCGCATTCGCGTAATAGACAGCACCTAGGTTATTTTTGGCGAGTGCAACCGCCGTAAGAAACTTCTGAAGGGCTAATTTTTTTCGGGCTTCTTGTGTAAGTGTAGTATCCTCTGGTGTAACGGTCTGATTTTTTGTTTGCTGTTTATTAAGTCCTGACTCTCCAACCTGAGCTACAATATCTGAATAATCCTGGCTGCGTGCTATCGATAAATCAAGGATAGAGCAAAAAACACAAAGGAAAATTTTTATAGTGAAACCGAATAATATTGCTCTTAATTGCTGAGTATCATAACACATAAATTGCCCCTTCCGGTAAGTTCTACAAACGACTTTGTGTTTCCTCGGGTTCCAGATGATTTAGTACTTCTAAGGCCTCACCTACTAACGCAAAACTCCCTGTAATAAGAACCAAATCCTCTGGTCCCGCAAGTTCCTTGGCTGATGCTATGGCGTTCCCCACTGAAGAAGTAACTCGGGACGGTTTTCCAAAATCACGACAGATTGTTGAGATCTTATGGGGGTCAGCCTGTCTTCCTCGTAAAACACGCCGCTTTGTAACAATTATCTCGTCAGCATAACATGCGATCAATCGACACAGGTTTTCAACCGCTTTATCTTTGTGAACAGATAACACTACAATAGTTCGCCTAGCTGCAAAAAGTCGATTTAAGTTTTTCGTAAGGTTTTCAACAGCTAAGACATTGTGAGCACCGTCCAAGATCACCCACGGTCGTTTTTCCAAGACTTGCATTCGTCCCTGCAGAGTTATTTTTGAGAGGCCCTGGCGGATTCCCTGAACATTTATATTAATTTCATGTTCTTTTAGTGCCTCTAATACGCCCAAAGCTGTGGCAGCATTGCCCGCCTGGTATTCCCCCGAAACTGCTATTGATACATCCTTATAAAACTGATTATCTGTCTGAATGTCAATTACCTGCCGCCCTACCTCTTCTTTTTTAAGCTTATATCGGATATCTATACCCACCTCTTTTAGGGTATTACCCCAACGTTCACATGTTTGTCTGATAATTTTGGATGCCTCAGGAAGTTGACAGGCGCTAATAATAGCGGCTTCCTTTTTTATAATACCTGCTTTTTCACGAGTTATTGCCGGAATTGTTTCCCCCAGACGATCTGTATGATCAAGTCCGATTGGAGTGATAGCACAAACCACAGGACTAATAATATTCGTTGAGTCTAATCTTCCCCCCAATCCACATTCAATCACTGCCACATCAACTTCTTGTTCTCTAAAATACACAAAAGCTAATGCTGTGAGTATATCAAAAAAAGATCCCATATTGTTTGAATGAAACCCGACTTCTTCAATCACGGGACGGATCCATTCCGTAAGTTTGGAAAATTTTTCTTCGGAAATTGAGACTCCATTTATCTGGATACGTTCACGCAAAGAAACTAAGTGTGGAGATGTGTATAAGCCAACTTTGTATCCACTTTCACTAACTATTGATGATATCATCGTTGCTGTCGAACCCTTGCCCTTGGTTCCTGCAACATGGATTGATTTCCAATATTTTTCAGGATGCCCTAAGCCTTCCGCTAGGCTATATATACCAGAGAGTCCCATACGCTTAGGAGCCGCTCCAGGCAATTGTTCGTAGTCCACAAAACTATAGAGATAATTTAATGCTTCTTTAAAAGTCATTTTAACCCCGGATTACCCACCAGAGTCATTGCGTATTCGAAAGGCCGAGAAATCGCTATATGCCTCTTTTTTTCAAAACGTAAACGCACTGAAGGTGATACATCGTTGCTGTTCGCAATACGTTTGAAAACATTACGTCCAGGCTTGGCGTTAATTTCAATTACCCAGGGAATGCCGGAACTATCTGGCAATATATCAATTCCTAATTCTCCAACCGATCCCAACTTTTTTTCCAGTAATCTACAAATAATCAGAGCTTGTTCCGTAGCCTGAGTCAAAATTGTTTTTCTAAGTTGATTTCCATAACGGGAATCGAGCTCCGACTCAGCTTCTTCTGCACGAGCCCCGTTACTTAAATTACTAGTAGGTCCGTCGGTTTGGCTTACTCGCGCAACAGCACCTGTTAAGAGCCATCGAGCATCACTATCCTTCTGCATAAGCAAGCGCAGATCATAGCGAGGGAAGTTTCGTTTATCTGGAGGTTCTGAGGATATACCCTGTTGAACTAAATAACAACATGAATCAGTAGACTTGATTTTATTCAGATTCATGATTGTATGCCGCACTAATGCTTTATCTTTTACTTCATGGGTTTTGGTCAAAGTCCTTATAACATAATTATCTCGTTTATCCCGGACAATCTCTAAAATTCCTTGTCCTTGAGATCCATTTCTTGGTTTTATGTATAAGTGGTCATATCTATCCAGGAAGGCTTTGAGAGTATTTTCATTAAGGCATTCTGTATGAGGGACGTACAAATCCTCATTTGCTATTTTGTGATACGTTTCTAGCTTATCCGACATTATTCGGATAAAGGATAACGGATTAATGAAAGGTATACCTTCCCTCTCGAAAAGATATCGAATTTTGTCAAAAGTTGGGGTTATCACTGGATCAAGAACTGGTGCCCGATCATATATGACTTTTGGCCATGGTTCAGCAATACACTCTACCCACCGGCCATCTTGACCAACCGTAGCTGGAGATATTGTCTTTTGCTCTCCATCAACATCGTTGTGATCAAATACAACCACCCGTATCCCTAAATCGACTGCAACTCTACAACACTCCTCAAAAAAACTTGTCGGCCGTCCGAACGGTTGTTGTTGTTCATTTGGCAATCTACTACTTAGAATTCCTACTGTGGTCATTAACGTTTTCCAGATGATTAAATTAATTACCTGTTTTCCACTTTATGTTGGCTAACCATTCGTTCTATCTCATCTAAAGTCGACCACGTTATGTCGCCTTGTTCCGAATAAGAAACCGCAGCTAGCGCCGTCCCATATAACAGACCCTTTTCCAAATCGTTCTGCAGTATTCCATATAGTAATCCAGCATCAAAAGCATCGCCTGCACCCAAACGGTCGACTTGTTCAACTAAATGAGGACTAGTTTGAAGAAAACCTGTCTCTTCCGACCATCCGACAGCCCCTCCTTCTGAGAGAGTTAATACAATTATCTCATTTTTGAACCGATCTCTCAATTTTTTTATCGATTCTTCTGGGGGGCCTTCCATCCCAAAAATTACTTCTACATCATTAGCTGTTGAAATTAAAATATCAACCTTGCCTAGCAACCTATTTAAGACTCTATTAGCCTGTTGAGGGGTCCATAATTTTGCCCTGTAATTAATATCTAGGGAAGTTCGATATTCTCTTTTGTCCCGTTCCCTTAAAACATAGGTAAGTGTTTTCAGGCAACTTTCCCCTAGTGATGCCGTTATTCCCGTAGTGTGAACTATTCTAGCTCCAGCCTGTAATGGGCGTTCCAAAGCATGAGGAGTTATTTCTGTAGCTGCAGAACCAGCTCTGTCATAAACAACCCTACTCCCTCGTGGCGGCATACCTGATTCAAGAAAAAAAACACCTACCCTTTTATCTGACCAAACAACATATGACGTATCGACGCCGTGCAAGGATAATTGAGATGTAATCCAATGTCCTATAGGATTATCAGGCAAAATGGACACCCAAGCTACATTTGCTCCCATTCTGGTTAGTGCAGTGGCTGTATTGGATTCTGTCCCAGCCGCATCGACTCGGAGGAACTCCGCTTGTTCCAACATCTGTCCTTCAACTGGGGACAAACGAAGCATCGTTTCGCCAAAGGTGATAACATCATGCCGGAATAGGTTCGGCTGGCCGGGAAGAAAAGATGACATATGAGTCTTAAGGAATAAGGACTTCAGGCATAGTGACAAGCAACCCAATGGTTACTGTCGTTCTGCTTAAGTTCTGGTTCGTGCTCGGCGCAATCTGGCTTCGCAATCGGACAACGAGGGTGAAATCGACAACCGGAGGGCGGATCAACAGGACTCGGAACATCACCGGTAAGGTGAATACGCTGTTTCTGGCGTCTTTTACTAATTTCTGGCACCGCGGAAAGAAGACTTTGGGTATATGGATGGAGGGCATTTTCTGTCACATCTCCAGTCTGACCCACTTCGATAAGTTTACCAAGGTACATCACACCGATACGATCACTAATATGAGCAACAACAGCTAAATTATGAGCAATGAACATATAGGTTAAATCCATATCTCGCTGCAAATCTTGGAGCAAGTTCAAGATCTGTACCTGGATGGAAACATCCAAAGCTGAGACAGGTTCATCACATATGATCAGATTAGGATTTAATGCTATTGCCCTAGCTATACCTATTCTTTGTCGTTGTCCTCCACTAAATTCATGGGGATATCGGTCCATATAGTCTTCACCCAGACCTACCATTCTGAGAAGGTTAACTAGTCTTTCCTTTCGTTCGCGCCTATTACCCACTCGATGAATATCAAGGGGTTCTTGAACTATATTACCCACTGTCATGCGTGGATCAAGGGACGCATATGGATCCTGGAAAATCATTTGTAATTTACTACGGATTGGTTTTAGTTCCGTTTCTGACATTCCTGTCAAATCATTTCCTTCAAAAAGAACTTTTCCAGATGTTGGTCGATAAAGCTGAAGAGCAGTTAACCCGAGAGTTGATTTTCCACAGCCGCTCTCTCCTACCAGACCGAACGTCTCTCCTCGACTAATATTAAAGGAAACACCGTCAAGTGCGCGGACAACACCATTTTCTTTCTTACTACCAAAGCCTTCCTCAAGCTCAAAATGTTTAACAACATTATCTAGTTCTAACAGAGGTTCAGTCAACGTTTCCTCCCCGCGTAATTTAGGCGGCTGGTTTTAATCAGTATAGCCAACAAGCACATTCATGGTTTTGTCCAACTTCTTTCAATATAGGCTCATCATTACACTTATCAAATTTTTTGGAACATCGTGGTGCGAACCTACATCCTGGGGGCAATGCTACCAAATTAGGTGGCACGCCATGTATTGGTTCCATACGTTCCTTCACTGTTGGGCCAAGTTTTGGCACAGATTGTAATAATCCGTGGGTATAAGGATGTTTAGGGTCGTTCAGTAAGTCATCCACTGAACCGGATTCAATTATCTGGCCCGCGTACATAACAAGGACTCTATCACATATCTCGCCAACCACACCTAAATCGTGGGTAATGATCACCACAGACATATTTAATTCGTCCTGGAGTTTCATCATTAGTTCCAAAATCTGTGCTTGTATAGTAACATCTAATGCTGTGGTAGGTTCATCGGCTATGAGCAATTTCGGATTACATGCTATAGCCATAGCGATCATCACTCGCTGCCGCATTCCACCACTGAATTGATGTGGATAATCGTTAAGACGTTGTGCCGGACTCGGGATATTGACCAATTCAAGTAGTTCGATACTACGATCTTCAGCTTCTTTTTTGTTCAAACCAAGATGAAGTTGGAGGGGTTCTCTAAGTTGCCAACCAATAGTGAGCACGGGGTTTAATGATGTCATCGGATCTTGAAACACCATAGATACGAGATTCCCCCGTATCTCCTGCATTTCAGATTCTGAAACGGTGCGTAAATCTACAGGCGGATTACCTTCATTACCTTGAAATAGAATATCGCCGTGGACTATACGACCAGGAGGATTAGGAATAAGGCGCATAATTGATAAAACGGTAGCACTCTTCCCGCATCCACTTTCACCAACTATACCTACCGTTTCACCTTCTGCTACATCAAAACTAATATTATCTACAGCTTTTACTGTACCACCACGGGAATAAAAGTAGGTCGAAAGGTTTTCTACTCTTAATAACGATTCCATGTATCTTTACTTTCCCTTCAATTAGTCTGTATTTGTGACATAATTCGAGTCTGCGTCACAACAATATTTGCATGTCACTCTTTTAAAACTTTTTTGGAATCCTTAACAACTTCGTTCTCTATTTCTCTCGGCATTTCTTGATATTAGACAGATAGTCTTCCGTAGTTTCCCCAGGGGTTCAAAAACACTCCCCTTTGATCTTTCGAAACTACCAATCCCCCAAGTATTGCCAGACACATATCATATGTTTTAACACGATATTTGCTCACGAATAACCACCCCTTTTTAGGAAAGTTTTTCGACATTTTCAAGGGGTTTCATAGCTGATAAACAATTTACTGTGAGAACTCTCCCTATGTTATTGACCGTCCCACTATCTGTCAAGTATTTCGGCCCATAAGCAGAGTTTTAAAAGGTGAGATGATTTCCAAAATAGAAAAGGCGCCCGATATAATTCGAGCGCCTCTCAAGAATCCCCCGGCAGCGTCCTACTCTCCCACAAGGTCACCCTAGCAGTACCATCGGCGCAAGAGGGCTTAACTACTCTGTTCGGAATGGGAAGAGGTGTTTCCCCTCCGCTATTACCACCGGAAGAAATGTAATGCAATTACACGGAATGCGAAAACGACGACGTATTTAGGGGCATTGGTCAAGCCGCACGGCTATTAGTACCAGTCGGCTGAATGGCTCGTTACCTCACCACTTACACCTCTGGCCTATCGACCTTGTAATCTTCAAGGGGCCTTCAGGAGCTTTCGCTACGGGACATCTAGTCTTGAGGTGGGCTTCCTGCTTAGATGCTTTCAGCGGTTATCCCGTCCGAACATAGCTACCCAGCGATGCAGTTGGCACCACAACTGGTAAACTAGCGGTTCGTCCATTCCGGTCTTCTCATACTAGGAACAGATCCTCTCAAATGTCCTACGCCCGCGACGGATAGGGACCGAACTGTCTCACGACGTTCTAAACCCAGCTCGCGTACCGCTTTAATTGGCGAACAGCCAAACCCTTGGGACCTTCTCCAGCCCCAGGATGCGATGAGCCGACATCGAGGTGCCAAACCTCCCCGTTTATGTGGACTATCGGGGGAGATAAGCCTGTTATCCCCGGAGTACCTTTTATCCGTTGAGCTTCGACCTTTCCACAAAGAATCGTCGGATCACTAAGCCCCACTTTCGTGTCTGCTCGACTTGTATGTCTCGCAGTCAGGCTCCCTTATGCCTTTGCACTCTACGCACGATTGCCAACCGTGCTGAGGGAACCTTTGGGCGCCTCCGTTACATTTTAGGAGGCGACCGCCCCAGTCAAACTGCCCACCTGACACTGTCCTTCATCCGGATTCACGGACTGAAGTTAGAAGCCCAGCAACACAAGGGTGGTATTTCAAGGTTGGCTCCCGAAAAGCTAGCGCTCTCCGTTCACAGCCTCCCACCTATCCTACACATGAGTTGTCGAGATTCAATATCAAGCTGCAGTAAAGGTTCACGGGGTCTTTCCGTCCTGTCGCGGGTATCCGGCATCTTCACCGGAGCTACAGTTTCGCCGAGCTCCTCGTTGAGACAGCGCGCAAGTCGTTACACCATTCGTGCAGGTCGGAACTTACCCGACAAGGAATTTCGCTACCTTAGGACCGTTATAGTTACGGCCGCCGTTTACCGGGGCTTCAGTTTAGAGCTTCGCTCGAAAGCTAACTCCGCCCTTTAACCTTCCGGCACCGGGCAGGTGTCAGTCCCTATACATCGTCTTACGACTTAGCAGAGACCTGTGTTTTTAGTAAACAGTCGCTTGCGCCTGGTCACTGCGACCCCGTTCAGCTCACCTCGCGAAGAGGATCACTTACGTAGGGGCACTCCTTCTCCCTAAGTTACGAAGCTAGATTGCCTAGTTCCTTAACGAGGAATCACTCGAGCACCTTAGTATTCTCTACCTACCTACCTGTGTCGGTTTGCGGTACGGACACAGATGAAACTCGCTTAGAGGCTTTTCTTGGCAGCATGATTAGGATCAGTTGGCTTGCCCGAAGGCTCGTTTCCCGATCACCTCTCGGAGTAATGTTCGCGCGGATTTGCCTACGCAAACCTCCTACAGGCTTCGACCAGCACTACCATTCGCTGGCTGACCTTTCACTTCTGCGTTCCCCCATCGCGTCTTGAGCGCTTCATCAGTGGTACAGGAATTTTAACCTGTTTTCCATCGCCTACGCCTTTCGGCCTCGGCTTAGGACCCGACTAACCCTGAGCGGACGATCCTTCCTCAGGAAACCTTAGGTTTTCGGTGAAGGGGATTCTCACCCCTTTTATCGCTACTCGTACCGGCATGATCTCTTCTATTTCGTCCAGCCAGCCTCACGGCTGACCTTCAACCTAGCATAGAATACTCCCCTACCGATCATCGAACCCAATGGGTCCGATAATCCCGCAGCTTCGGTGGTAAACTTGAGCCCCGATGAATTGTCGGCGCAGAATCACTTAACTGGTGAGCAGTTACGCACTCTTTAAATGATGGCTGCTTCTAAGCCAACATCCCAGTTGTCTGGGTAATCCCACCACCTTAATCACTTAGTTTACACTTGGGGACCTTAGCTGACGGTCTGGTTTCTTTTCCTTTCGCCTGTGGAGCTTATCCCCCACAGCCTGACTCCCGCGGAGCAAGTGTATGGCATTCGGAGTTTGATTGGGTTTGCTAAGCTTGTGGGCCCGCTAGCCCATTCAGTGCTCTACCTCCATCACTCTTCCCACGAGGCTAGCCCTAAAGCTATTTCGGGGAGAACCAGCTATCTCCGAGCTTGATTGGCCTTTCACCCCTATCCACAGTTCATCCCCTAACTTTTCAACGTTAGTGGGTTCGGGCCTCCACGTGCGGTTAGACACGCTTCACCCTGACCATGGCTAGATCGCTCGGCTTCGGGTCTAATGCATGCAACTACGTCGCCCTATTCAGACTCGCTTTCGCTTCGGCTCCGTCTCTGAAAGACTTAACCTTGCTACATACAATTAACTCACCGGTTCATTATGCAAAAGGCACGCAGTCAGTCCAATTGCAACCTATCACTGCTCCGAAGAACAGTAATTTGGTGTATGCAATCTTTCCTCCTACAGCTTGTAAGCAAACGGTTTCAGGATCTATTTCACCCCCCGCCAGGGGTACTTTTCACCTTTCCCTCACGGTACTGGTTCACTATCGGTCGTCAGAGAGTATTTAGCCTTAGGAGGTGGGCCTCCTAGATTCCCACGGGATTTCCCGTGTCCCGCAGTACTCGGGAATTCATTAAGAGAGGGTTTATGGTTTTCGTCTACCGGACTATCACCGTCTATGGTTGAAGTTTCCACAACTATTCGACTAACCAAAACTTTTGTAACTCTCCGACCAGGCTGCATCCTGGCCTAAATGAACCCCACAACACCGATGTTACAACGTATGCAGACTTACATAAAATCGGTTTGGGCTCTTCCCTTTTCGCTCACCACTACTCAGGGAATCGCAATTGCTTTCTCTTCCTGAGGGTACTGAGATGGTTCAGTTCTCCTCGTTAGCATCGACAGCCTATATATTCAACTGCCGATGGCGCAGTATGACCCGCGCCGGGTTTCCCCATTCGGACACCCCCGGATCTGTGCTTGCGTGCAGCTCCCCGGGGCTTATCGCAGCTTAACCACGTCCTTCATCGCCTTCTGACGCCAAGGCATCCACCGTATGCTCTTAGTAGCTTGACCAAAAATTTTGCTACATTTGTGCTTGAATGCTCCAATGTACAACGCCGTTCCCGTCATTCCTATGTAATTGTCAAAGAGCGGGCACTACTTTCCATTTCTTTGTGCCCTAGTGGAGATAACCGGGATCGAACCGGTGACCTCCGGCTTGCAAAGCCGGCGCTCTCCCAGCTGAGCTATATCCCCCCGGCTTCCGGATGGTGGGCCTAAGTGGAATCGAACCACTGACCTCACGCTTATCAGGCGTGCGCTCTAACCATCTGAGCTATAGGCCCCCCCTTCAAAAACATGACAGTGTGCACGTCTTGCGTTAGACAAGTCGACCTCGAGTTTATTAACTCTTTAGAAAGGAGGTGATCCAGCCGCACCTTCCGGTACGGCTACCTTGTTACGACTTAGTGCCAGTTACCAGTTTTACCTTCGGCGCACTCCTCCCGAGGGTTAGAGTAACGACTACGGGTACTCCCGGCTTCCATCACTTGACGGGCGGTGTGTACAAGGCCTGGGAACATATTCACCGCGGCATGCTGATCCGCGATTACTAGCGATTCCGACTTCATACAGTCGAGTTACAGACTGCAATCCGAACTGAGACCGACTTTTTGGGATTAACTCCACCTCGCGGTATTGTAACCCTTTATATCGGCCATTGTAGCACGTGTGTAGCCCTGGACATAAAGGCCATGAGGACTTGACGTCATCCCCACCTTCCTCCGATTTATCACCGGCGGTCTCCTTAGAGTGCCCAGCATCACCTGATGGCAACTAAGGACAAGGGTTGCGCTCGTTGCGGGACTTAACCCAACATCTCACGACACGAGCTGACGACAGCCATGCAGCACCTGTGTACTCGCTCCGAAGAGGGGCACTATCTCTAGTGCTTTCAAGTACATGTCAAATCCAGGTAAGGTTCTTCGCGTTGCCTCGAATTAAACCACATGCTCCACCGCTTGTGCAGGCCCCCGTCAATTCCTTTGAGTTTCAGCCTTGCGGCCGTACTCCCCAGGCGGGGCACTTAATGCGTTAGCTACGGCACTGAAGGGGTCGATACCTCCAACACCTAGTGCCCAACGTTTACGGCTAGGACTACCAGGGTATCTAATCCTGTTTGCTCCCCTAGCTTTCGCGCGTCAGCGTCAGTATCAGGCCAGAGAGCCGCCTTCGCCACTGGTGTTCTTTTCGATATCTACACATTCCACCGCTACACCGAAAATTCCGCTCTCCTCTCCTGTACTCAAGTGATGCAGTATCAAATGCACGTCCCCGGTTGAGCCGGGGGATTTCACATCTGACTTACACCACCGCCTGTACGCCCTTTACGCCCAATAAATCCGAACAACGCTTGCTCCCCCCGTATTACCGCGGCTGCTGGCACGGAGTTAGCCGGAGCTTCCTCTGACGGTACCGTCAAACCCGTTCACTATTAATGAACGAGATTTCGTCCCGTCTAACAGGGGTTTACGCTCCTAAGAGCTTCATCCCCCACGCGGCGTCGCTGGGTCAGGCTTTCGCCCATTGCCCAAATTTCTAGACTGCTGGCTCCCGTAGGAGACTGGGCCTTATCTCAATCCCAGTGTGGCCGGTCACCCTCTCAGGTCGGCTATCAATCGTAGCCTTGGTAGGCCATTACCCTACCAACTAGCTAATTGAGCGCGGGGCCATCCTCAAGCGATTGCTTCCAAGGAGAGGCTACCTTTAGTTGCCAAACCATTCGGTTTGGAACCACATTCGGTATTAGCCCGCCGTTAGGCGGGTTGTCCCCAACTTGAGGGCAGGTTCCCCACGTGTTACTCACCCGTCCGCCACTTTACTCGCGTTCCGAAGAACACTTTCTCGTTCGACTTGCATGACTAAGACACGCCGCCAGCGTTAGTTCTGAGCCAGGATCAAACTCTCCATAAAGAAAAGTCTAATCATAACTTTAAATATACAACTTGTGAACTCTTCAGATAATCCAGAAGAGTACTTGTCAGACGACAAAAGGACATGCACACTGCCATGTTTTCAAAGATCATAATCCTTACTGCAACCGAGCCAAAATACAGGGTTAGATGTATTAAGTCAATATATTTTTAAAATAAAACAACTTTAATTGAAATAATGTTGGAATTGGAATCCAATATTCGTACATATTTTGACCCGCCATTGAACCAAAAAACACTAGGTCAGGGGTTTTAAAAACTTTCTAACGGCTCGATTGATAACAAACTATTATCGTTCGAACTATTTCTACTACTGAGGTTGTCTACTTGGTCAGCTGCGTGGTATGAACTTCGGACTAGAGGACCAGATTCTACGTGAGGAATACCGAGATTCTCACCTATTTGTTTAAACCGGTTAAACTCATCAGGTTGATAATGTTTTTTCACCGGAAGGTGTTGTTTGGTTGGTTGTAGATATTGCCCGATCGTAAGAATGTCACAATTTACCCTTGCTACATCACGCATCAAGTCACTGATCGCTTCTTCTGTTTCACCGAGCCCAACCATGATTCCCGTTTTGGTTTTTGCTCCCTTTCGTTTAGCACTATCGAGTAAGCTAAGGGATTGATCATATCGGGCTTGAGGCCGAACCGTTCGATAAAGACTAGGCACTGTTTCCAAGTTATGATTTAATAAGTCAGGTTGAGCGTCTATAACGATTGAAAGAGCTGATTCAGAACCCTTAAAATCTGGAATCAGGACTTCAACTCCCACCTCCGGGCATCTCCGCCGTATTGCCCGAATTGTCTCTGCAAAAATAGGAGCTCCGCCATCATCCCTTTCATCTCTGTTAACAGATGTTATCACCGCGAAACGAAGTCCAAGTTTCTCAACCGCCTTGGCTACACGCTCAGGCTCATCCCAATCCAAGACACTGTCTGGGCGGCCTGTTTTCACTGCACAGAAACCACAACTCCGAGTGCAGATGTCTCCTAGAATCATAAAAGTGGCGGTTCGTTGTTCCCAGCATTCCCAAATATTAGGACATTGCGCGCTCTCACAAATTGTATGGAGATTATTATCGTGAACTAATTGTTTAAGTTCCTGAAAATTGGGCCCTTGTTTTAAGCGGACCTTCAGCCACGGGGGTTTGGTCATTCCAAGATTTCTGGGTTTGTGCATAATGATATAAAATAAGTGATAAGAATTGTGTTAAGGCACTCCCCAACACAAATATTCTCAATAACTAATCTAATAAAAGTCTCTTGTTGTCTGGATTACGGTCGAGGCCCGACCGGTTTCTTAGATCCTCATCCAGGTTTTAATTCGGGAGCTCCATCATCACCAGGAGAAATTACCACGACTGGCCCGTCTAAATGTCCGGCTATTTTAGCTGAAAGACTGTTCAGGTCCGCCCGACAAAATCCGGTATTACTATCCAGTATTCGACCACCCTCCTCTACGAGGAACCAAGTTGGTACGTTTGTAAGGCCATAATCTTGAGAGGCCCAGCAGGTTGTATCATACAAATTGGGGTATGACGCTCCATGCTCTGACATAAAAGCTTCAGTATCTTCCGGAGAATCCTGGGATATACCAATCATTTGGAATCCTGGGTAATTGCCGAAAGCCTGGTAAATTTTCTCAAAATATGGAGCACTAAACTTACAAGTCCCACAGCCGACCTTAAAGAAGACCAATAACAACCACCCATCGACTGAAAGGCCACCTAGAACCTGCGGTTGACCATCAGAATTTTCCAGGGTTACTTGCGGAGATATAGCTCCGGCTTCCAAAAACGCCATAAATTACTCCCGGTAACAGTTAAACTTTATCAAAAGATAAAAAATTAATCTTGTAAGGAATATAAAACATAACTGATCCCTGTCAATAATTCCCTAGACATATGTGAGGCTACCCTAAAAAGCGTATTGATTGTCCGAAGTTACATAGATGGTTGAATTAACGTGACAAGGTATGTCTGGTAATTATTAAATTAAATCATTTCAAGAACCCAAAATAATGTTTGCTCCCTAGGCCTGTTTTAACGTTGCATAGGAGATTTATGAGGTATATATTAAATCGTTTTGTTTCAAGTAAATTTGCTAGAGTTTAATTCTTTATTACCTAAGAGGTTACCTTGCCAAAACGTACCGATATTGAATCTATTCTAATTATCGGATCAGGCCCAATCGTTATTGGGCAAGCTTGTGAATTTGATTATTCCGGAACCCAGGCCTGTCGAGCACTAAGGGAAGAAGGGTATCGAGTTATTCTGATTAATAGTAATCCTGCTACTATAATGACTGACCCAGATATGGCGGATAGAACTTACATAGAACCGATTACTGTAGAATATGTGGAGAAGATCATCCAACGAGAACAACCCGATGTACTTCTACCAACCCTGGGAGGCCAGACTGCTCTCAATGTGGCTGTTGAGCTCGCTGAGTCTGGAATTTTAGATCGTTATAGTGTCGAACTAATAGGGGCCAAATTAAAAGCTATAAAGATGGCGGAAGATAGAGAACAATTTCAGCAGGCTATGGGACGTATTGGCATTGATGTCCCTCGGGGTGGATTCGCTCGAACTGTTGATGAAGCCTGGGAACTTGTAAAAAATACTGGTTTCCCAGCTATCATACGTCCAGCATTTACCTTGGGCGGTGCTGGAGGCAGTATCGCTCGGAGTGAATCAGAATATGCCGCAGCAGTGGAATGGGGCTTAGCAACTAGTCCTATTACTGAAGTATTGGTTGAAGAATCTGTGATAGGTTGGAAAGAATATGAACTAGAAGTAATGCGAGACCTAGCTGACAACGTAGTGATAATCTGCTCTATAGAGAATTTTGATCCTATGGGTATCCATACTGGAGATAGCATCACTATAGCCCCAGCACAGACTCTCACTGACAAGGAATACCAGGCGCTTCGAGATGCTTCAATCAGAGTGATTAGAGAAATTGGAGTAGAGACGGGAGGATCGAACATTCAATTTGCCGTCAGCCCAGAAGATGGACGAATCTTGGCTATTGAAATGAATCCCAGGGTTTCACGTAGTTCTGCTCTAGCGTCTAAAGCAACCGGATTCCCAATAGCAAAGATCGCCGCAAAACTTGCCGTCGGCTATACTCTAGATGAAATACCCAATGACATTACCCAGAAAACACCAGCTTCTTTCGAGCCTACTATCGACTATGTAGTAGTAAAAATTCCTCGGTGGGCCTTTGAAAAATTTCCAAACGCCGACCCTCAACTTGGAACGCAAATGAAATCCGTGGGCGAGACTATGGCGATTGGTAGAACTTTTAAAGAAGCCATACAAAAGGGGTTACGTGGACTTGAAATAGATAGGTATGGCTTCGGAGGAGATGGCCAGGATAAGATTGATCTTGACTTACTTGCACCTCAGCAAAAACTCGAAAAAATTGCGGAACTTAGGGATGAGATACAACGGCCTACAGCCGAGCGTATTTTTCAGATTAAAACGGCTCTGGATTTAGGCATGTCCATAGAAGAAATTCATACATTGACGGGTATTGATTCTTGGTTCCTCCATAATCTTAAGGATATTGTTGAGATCGAAACTCAGATTAGTGCTCATAATGATCATTTTATCCCTAGGGAACTTCTGTACAGAGCCAAGCAGGCGGGATTTTCTGATGTACAATTAGCCCACCTAACTGGTAGTGATGAGATTTCTATTCGGCATCAAAGAATCGAGGCTCAGGTTAGTCCGGTTTTTAAAACAGTCGATACTTGTGCTGCTGAGTTTGAAGCTATGACACCCTATTATTATTCAACTTACGAGACAGAAAATGAAACGCGAGCTAAAACACGTAAAACAATAATGATCCTGGGAGGAGGCCCAAATCGTATTGGGCAGGGAATTGAATTTGATTACTGTTGTGTCCAAGCTGTCATGGCATTGAAAGAGGATGGATATGAAACAATAATGGTGAATAGCAACCCAGAGACTGTCAGTACTGATTATGATATCTCAGATCGATTGTTTTTCGAACCTCTCACTTTTGAAGATGTTATGAATATTATTGAGACAGAAAAGCCTGACGGTGTAATTGTTCAGTTTGGTGGCCAAACCCCTCTAAAGTTAGCTATTCCATTGGAACAAGCTGGTGTCCCCATCATTGGAACATCGCCGGATAGTATCGACCTGGCTGAAGACCGAAAACGCTTCGGGGCCCTGACGACATCCTTGGGGATTCCACATCCGCCACATGGAACAGTTTTTTCCTTTGAAGAAGCTCTAATAGTGGCAAACGAAATAGAATACCCTGTTCTGGTTCGCCCATCATATGTTCTAGGTGGTCGTAACATGGCTTTGGTTTATGATGACAAGTCGCTGAAAACATATATGCAAACTGCCGTCCATGTATCACCAGACCATCCTATATTAATTGATAAGTTCCTGGAGGACGCATTTGAATATGATGTAGATGCTGTCTCAGATGGGAAAACTGTCATTGTTGGTGGCATAATGGAACACATTGAGGAAGCTGGTGTCCATTCTGGGGATAGTGCCTGTGTTTTACCTCCGTACATGGTTAAACCTAGACATATTGAGACTATGAGAAACTACACCCATTCTTTAGCTAGAAGCCTAAATGTAATTGGTCTAATCAACGTACAATACGCTATTAAAAAGGATGTAGTATATGTACTAGAAGTTAATCCAAGAGCATCGAGAACTATACCTTTTGTATCTAAAGCAATTGGGGTACCACTTGCCCAAATCGCTGCTCTAGTAATGGTTGGGAAAAAACTTAGTGAACTGGGATTTACAAAGGAAATTATTCCTCCTTATACATCAGTTAAAGAAGTGGTTCTTCCTTTTGTAAAGTTTGCTGGTTCAGACAGCCTACTTGGACCAGAGATGAAGTCAACAGGAGAAGTGATGGGAATATATGAGGAGCCCGGGATAGCTTTTGCTAAGGGACAAAGTGCGGCAGGTGGTTCTTTGCCTCTTTCAGGAACTGTGTTGATTAGTGTGAACACTTTTGATCATGAAAATGTAATTGATATTGCTCGAGAGCTAATCTTACTAGGTTTTTCGATCATGGCTACTGATGGAACGGCTAAAACTTTGGAGAATTCAGACCTAGAAATCAAACGAGTTAATAAAATTTGGGAAGGGGAACCACATATAGTAGACCATATACGGCGCAATGACATTCAATTAATTATCAATACGCCTCTAGGTAAGAGTGCACGGGATGACGACTATATAATCCGACGAGCTGCTATCGAAGAAAATATACCGTGCATAACGACCCTATCGGGGGCTTGGTCAGCTGTAACCGCTATCAAGGCACTAAAAATCGAAGGTAGAGGCGTAGCCGTCAAGAGCTTACAAGAATGGCATGCCATTGTAAAAGAATCAAGGAGCCAATAATGCAAAATATAACAGGGGGAGTGCTTGCTCCAAAAGGATTCATAGCAACTACTGCAAGTTGTGGTATCAACAGTCCCAAGGGTACCCGTAAAGACTTAGTTTTGGTAGATGCTGGTAGAAATGGATCCGCCGCGGGAGTATTTACTACTAACCGAGTTCAGGCCGCTCCTGTTATTCTTTCGAAAAAACATCTCCAGAATGGTATGGCCCGTGCCATTGTCATCAATAGCGGCAATGCCAATGCTTGCAACGGTGAAGAGGGTATGGAAAATGCTGGAGAAATGGCTATTCTCATTGCGAGGGAACTTAACATTCCATCGAATGATATTCTAGTTGCGTCTACTGGAGTTATTGGCCGTCCCTTACCAATGGATATTATTCGAGATGGAATTAAAAAAGTTGCCTGCTCTAAAAACCTGGGATCGGCTAAGGATGCTGCAGAGTCAATTATGACAACAGATACAACACCGAAATCTAGCGCGGTAAAATTTGATCTTTGCGGGGCATCTGCTACCATCGGTGGCATGGCAAAGGGAGCCGGTATGATTTGTCCAAATATGGCTACAATGATTGGAGTACTGACTACTGACGTCGCTATCGCCCCTGGGGCTCTTCAATCTGCTCTTAATCAAGCCGTCGCTAAATCATTCAATTGCATCACTGTGGATGGTGATATGAGTACAAATGATACTGTTTTCGTCTTGGCCAATTACGCCGCAGAAAATTCCGTTATTACCCAGCCCCATGGAGATGATTATAAGCTTTTTTGTGAAGCATTAGACATTGTTTGTATTGACCTAGCAAAAAAAATAGCCAGAGACGGGGAAGGTGCCACAAAACTCGTGGAAATCAAGATCAAAGGAGCTCAATCAGAAGAAGATGCCCGCACTATAGGTATGAGCATCGCTAATTCTGCTCTAGTAAAAACTGCTATTTATGGCCATGACCCTAATTGGGGGCGAATACTTTGTGCTATTGGATACTCTGACGCTAAATCAGACCCAGATACTATCGACCTGTTTATGTGCGAAAAACAATTAACAAGAGATGGTAAGGGGTTACAACTAAACGAAACAGCTATGCGGAAAGCTCTTTCTGCCGAGGAGATTCCCATATTGGTTGATCTAAAACTTGGTGATGGGTCGGCAACGATTTGGACCTGTGACATGTCTCACGAATATGTTACTATTAACGCAGAATACACTACCTAATTTACTTGCTGTTCCCTGGGTAATGTTCCATGACAAATTTTAATAATTCCCACCACAAAAAAATTAAGAAGAAACGCTCCACTATTTTTTTTGTATTAATCCTTTCTATTATTTCCCCTGTTTATTTGGTTAATGCTTTGGAAAATAACGATGTGAAAATGGTAGAATACCCCGAGCATGTATCAGCGACAGAATTAGCATTAAGAAGAGATAAAGTCCGTCAAATAATGGGTAAAGGGCTGATGGTCCTATTCTCTGCGGAGCCTAAAGTATTTAGCAATGATGTTAATTACCCTTTTCGCCAAGAAAGCAATATTTTCTATTTAACTGGTATAAACCAACCTGGAACTATACTAATACTCCTACCAGAAAATCAGGGCCAAAAGGAAATACTCTTTCTTCCAAAAAGAAAACCATCGTTAGAAATTTGGACTGGAAAAATGCTCGGACCCCAAGAAGCAAGGCGCATGACTGGCATAGAGCATATTTGGCCAGCTAAAGAATACAAAGGCTTTATTGATACTATACTGAACGGATCCATCTATCGGAAACGCCCTCCCAGTAATAAAGCGGATTACCATTTTATCATTGAACGGATTAAAGGAGGAAATATAACGGACGTGTGGCTTCTAGCAGATATTCGGCAGGAATTTGGATTAAGGTATCCCAATGCTTTCAGGTTGGCTTCGGAGCTTTCCCGTTTCCCAGCGATGCAGCCCCGACTCGCTACGTCGATTTTTCGTAACCTTAGACTCATTAAATCTAAGTGGGAACTGGCAAATCTTAAACGGGCTATCGACATTACCTGTCTAGCTCAACGCAATATTATGATTCTTTCTGGACAGATTGATAATCCTATCAATGAATCTACCTTGGATGGTAGTATCCTTTCCACTTACCGTAGACATGGTGCCCACTGGGGCTTCCCCTCTATAGTAGCTTCAGGCCCTAATACCACGACACTCCATTATGAAGATAACAGTCGAGATATAGGTACAGGCGAGCTCATCCTAGCAGATATTGGTGCTGCTGTAGGGAACTATACTGCTGACGTAACCCGAACATTTCCAAGAAATGGTATATTTAGTAAAGAACAACGGGAAGTTTATGAGATAGTACTTCAGGCTCAAACTCAGGCGATAGCTGCTGTTCGACCTGAAACAACCCTCCGTCAGGTGCACAATGTAGCACGTAAAATAATTGTTGAAGGGCTTTTGGAGCTGGGTTTAATAACCAATAGGACGGAGGATCAATATCGAATGTGGTTTATGCACAGCACAAGTCATATGCTTGGCTTGGACGTTCACGACGTTGGTGGAAGCAACATACCCCTAAAGCCAGGCATGGTTCTTACCGTCGAACCTGGAATCTATATTCGGGAAAATACACTTGAAAACTTGAAGAATACTCCCATGAACCGTATACTTACTAAAAAAATACGACCTGCATTCGAACGTTATCTCAACATAGGTATTCGGATAGAAGATGATATCTTAGTAACAGAAAATGGAAATCAGATTCTTTCAGAGTGTGTGCCAAAAACAATTGATGCCATTGAAGCTCTTATGGCAAATCATTTAAAGTAACAAGAACATATTTTGGGTATGAAATATGACTTATGAACGTATGTTAACAGTGGAAGAAGCCCAGAAGACGGTGTTGGATTCCATCTCCGTAGCCGGTATTGAACGGAGGGGCCTATCAGATACAAGAGAATATATTCTTGCCGAAGATATAGCACCTAAATATGATGTACCGCCCTTTAATAATTCCTCTGTAGATGGTTATGCTGTACGAGCTATGGATACAGAGGGAGCATCGGCTACTAGGCCCAAGCAACTTGATATTCTCGAAGAAATACCCGCTGGTGCCGTCCCAACTGAAACAATCATTTCTGGCATGGCTTCCAAAATTATGACCGGAGGCATCCTCCCAGAGGGAGCAGACGCAGTTATAATGGTAGAAAATACCATGCAAGAACGTAATAGAGTGAGCATTCTTAAAAAGGTAGAAAAGGGCCAGAATGTCCGTTACCGAGGTGAAGATGTCAAAAAAGGTAAAAAAGTGTTATTAGCTGGGACTAAAATAGGCGCTGGTGAAATTGGGCTCTTAGCTGCTTTTCAACGTTCTCAAGTAAGTATAAGAAGAAAACCTGACGTTGCTATTCTTTCTACTGGTGACGAAATAGCTGCTATTGATGAAAACCTTGTACCTGGGAAAATTGTCGACAGCAATAGCTATTCGTTAGCTGCCCTCGTCCGGGAATGTAATGCTCGACCTATTAACCTACCAACAGCACGAGACGACGAAATCGAAATTCGAAAAGTAATTCAGTCAGCACTAAATGCGGATATAATTCTCTCGACGGGTGGGGTGTCTGTTGGCGATTATGATTATGTTAAAAAAGTATTGGGAGATTTAGGTGCGGAAATAAAGTTCTGGCAGGTAAAAATGAAACCGGGGAAGCCCCTAACTTTTGGGTTATTGCAGAATAAACCTTACTTCGGACTACCCGGAAATCCTGTATCGTGTATGGTTTCATTCCTTCTTTTTGTTCGGCCCGCTATACGAAAATTAATTGGTTATGATTCCCGTTACTGGCACCTACCCGAATTTTGTGCTTTGACAGAAAATGATTTGAATACGGCAGGCGATAGGCGCCAATACCTCCGAGGAAAAGTTACTTATACAGATGGTCAGTTTCGAGTGTCTACAGCCGCTAATCAGGGTTCTGGCATGCTAAGTTCTATGACCGGTACAAATTGTTTAGTGATATTGGAACCTGGAAAAACTTTAATTGCCCGTGGTACAGAGGTCAGGGTTCTACTTATGTCGAATTTAGTGTAGGCTGGTTCTGGGAGGGTTTATTCATGATCTCCGTTATTGAAGCCCGTGATTCCATATTAGAGCTTATAAGTCCTTTGGGAGTGGAACGCGTTGATATTATTTCTGGACAAGGGCGAGTTCTAGCAGAAAACATCTATGCAACGAGGAACCAACCACCATGGGATAATTCTGCCATGGATGGGTATGCTGTTCGGGCGGCAGATACGATCCCTTCCCCGCCGGATAATTATGTGGAATTAGAGATAATCGAGGACCTGCCCGCTGGTTACCGGGCAAACCGAGCTGTGAAGCCGGGGCAGGCTACCCACATCATGACGGGAGCTCCTATACCTAAGGGAGCAGATGCTATCGTCAGAACCGAACGGGCTACCAGAGTAGAACCGAAACTGGTTAGAATACTTGAACCTGTAGATACCGGAACAGATCTCCGTAAGACCGGGGAGGACATTCGTGATGGAGATCTCATGCTAGTCTCGGGTAAATTGTTGAGAGCAGCAGAAGTTGGCCTACTGGCCTCTACTAACCGTGCTTATATACCTGTTTACCGACGTCCTCGAGTGGCTATATTATCTACAGGCGACGAAATAGTCGACATGGATACACCCCTCACCGATGGCAAGATCGTTGATAGTAATGGCTATACACTGACAGCACTAGTTGCTGATGCTGGTGCTGTCCCTATAAGGCTTGGTATCTGTCCCGATAACCAAGAAGCTCTTGAACAGGCCCTACTTGATGGACTCGTAGCCGATATTATAATTACATCAGGGGGAGTATCTGTTGGAGAATATGACTTTGTTAAAGGAGCTCTTGAAGCTGTAGGAACCTCTATGGAATTCTGGAAAGTTAATATGACCCCAGGGCGACCATTAGCTTTCGGAACCATCAACGATGCTATCGTTTTTGGCCTGCCTGGAAACCCTGTCGCTTCCATGGTGACTTTTGAGCTTTTCGTACGTCCAGCTTTATTAAGAATGCAGGGTTACACCCATATCTACCGCCGCACCGTCAAAGCCATTCTTGAGGAAGATCTCACAAAATCCCTCCATCGAAAACAGTTCATTCGCGTAAACCTGGAAAAACGGGGTGACACATTTTTTGCCTCAAAAACAGGAGCTCAGGGTTCTGGAATTCTTAAATCTATGGCCCTGGCGGATGGCCTCGCTATAAGTCACGAAGACCAAGAATTTATGATGGCTGGTGATATAATAGAGGTTATGTTACTCGGTGGCTACAGTGACCTATCGATAGACCGTAATTGTTAATTTTCAACAACTTATATCATTTATTATAACTGATCTCGAGGCGACATTTTTATTATGTAAACCTGCTTATGGATCGTAGTGCCTGATCGCATGAGCACAAGGGTCCTTAGGTGGGGGAATTGGGGCCATAAGAAACACAACTGGAAGAATTTTTATTAACAATTATCTTTTTTAAGATCACCAGGGTTGGCGAAGCACTATCACTTTTATTGTAAGAACATATGTCATCTAAAACCATTCCCTTTGTTTTCATAGTTAAAGCCGCCTGACTTATTTCGTTTTCTGGATTTGCGCCCTTGTAACAGATTAACCTCCCATGGTTTTTCAAAACATCGCTGGCCCAGATGGTTAATTGTTCAACAGAACTGACCGCCCGTGAAACTACCATATCATATCTTGCACTACTCTTAATCCCTCTCAAAGCTTCCACCCTACAGCTTTGCACAGTAGCATTTTTAATTCTGAGAGTTCTTATGACATGACGGAGGAAAGTGCTTTTTCTACGGTTTGCCTCAACCAAATAGAAATTAGAATTAACAAGAATCATAGCTAAGGGAATTCCAGGGAACCCCGCCCCACTACCGATATCTAAAATACTACCGTCAAGGCTGCACACATCAAGCACAACAGGCATTAGGGAGTCCATAAAATGGCGGCTCGGCATTCTATCTAAATCATTTTTTGAAACAAGTCCTATCGTGTCGTTCGCTCGTTTTATTTCATTCAGGTAGGCTTTGAACTGCGCAATCTTTTGCCGGTCTAGTAATTGACCTGAAGAACCTAATTCATAAATAAATTGGTCAAATGTTTCCATATGACTTGCCTTAGTGTTTCACGTGAAACACTTTAAGAATTATTTTTATATCTTTCTAAATGAACCATAAGAATAGAGAGGTCGGCAGGGGTTACTCCGGCTATTCTCGATGCCTGGCTAACATTTTCTGGTCTGAACTTACTTAATTTTTCACGACTCTCTATAGATAATGCTGTGATGCCAGAGTAGTTAAATTCCGGAGGAATCGCGCGTGCCCCCCAAGACCTCATCCGCTTTATATCCTTGTGTTGGCGCTCGAGGTATCCTGCGTATTTTATACTCGTTTGGATCTGGGTTATAATTGACTCCGTGTGATTCATTGGCTCCGGATCAACACTAACAAGATCAGAATATTGAATTTCAGGCCGGGATATAAGCCGATAAAGTGTAACGGATTCTGAAATCTTGGCGGATGATTTAGCGATCAACTTATCATTAACCTTGTCTGGGGACACAAACACTGTTTTTAATCGATCAATTTCATGTGTGATCAGATTTCGTTTTGCAACCGTAGCACTATAGCGGTCCTGGGATATAATCCCAACTTTATAGGCCCTTTCACATAAACGTATATCGGCGTTGTCGTGCCTTAATAGTAGGCGATATTCGGCACGAGAGGTAAACATACGATAGGGTTCATCTGCCCCCTTGGTTATGAGATCATCAATCATAACTCCGATATACGCTTCTCCCCGGTCCAGGGTAAACTTTGGCTGATCCCGAACCATCAAAGCAGCGTTGATCCCAGCCATTATGCCTTGGGCTGCCGCCTCTTCATAACCCGTAGTACCGTTAATTTGGCCGGCTAAAAACAACCCTTTAATTTTATGTGTCTCAAGTGATTCTGTTAAACTTTCGGGAGGAATAAAGTCATATTCTACGGCATAGCCATACTGCAGAATAGTTGCTTTTTCTAGACCCTTAATTGTATGCAACGCCTTAGCCTGTATAGCTTCTGGCAAACTAGTTGAAAAACCGTTTACATATACTTCCGTAGTATTCCAGCCTTCGGGCTCGAGAATTATCTGGTGATTTGCTCTATCTGGAAACCTTACTATTTTGTCTTCGACCGAAGGGCAATATCTTGGACCACGGCCTGTTATCTGCCCAGTAAACATCGGAGACTGATCCAAGGCCGAACCAATTATATCGTGAGTTTCTTGATTAGTAAATGTTAGATAACAAGGTAATTGCTCATCTGCTGCTCCTAATCTTTCACTAGAAAAAGAATCTGGAAAATCATCTCCGGGGATCATCTCTAATTGGCTGTAATTTATAGTTTTTCCATCAATTCGTGGAGGAGTTCCTGTTTTTAGACGCCCTAGTTTAAAACCAAGACGCCTGAGAGAATCCGACAAACCTGTAGCCGACTGTTCTCCAAGCCGTCCTCCTGTTGAATTGGCTTTGCCGCGATGCATCACCCCATTGAGAAATGTGCCCGACGAAATTACTACTGCTCGACATTTTATAAACCTACCATCACTTGTTTTTACTCCGACGATCATGTCATCATGAACCTCTAATTCCGAAACCTCCCCCTCTACTACGGTAAGCTTATCGGTATTATTAATGACTTGTTGCATATATTCACGATACGCGACCCTGTCGTTCTGCGATCTTAGAGATTGCACCGCAGGTCCTTTTCGAGTATTTAACATTTTTACCTGCAAAGCAGTAATGTCAGCCGCCCTTCCCATTTCCCCACCAAGAGCATCGACTTCTCGGACTAACTGTCCTTTACCTAATCCGCCTATAGATGGATTACAGGACATCTGCCCTATCTTTGAAGAATCTAGTGTGATAAGCACTGTACTAATACCCATTCTAGCCGATGAAAGCGAGGCTTCAATGCCAGCATGCCCACCGCCAATTACTATTATATCAACGAAACTAATCATATCTGTCACTTTCGATCATAAGTAATGTTTCACGTGAAACATTACTTACCGATACAAAACTGAGCAAAGACACGGTCCAAAATGGAATCTCCAATGTCTTTCCCAAGAAGTCCCCCTAAATATTGGACACAATCACGCAAGTCAATAGCAGCTATTTCGGCACCAGATCCTTCTTTTAACACCTTAATACCCTGTTCCAAGCTAACTCGGGCGCCCTTAAGGAGTTCAACTTGACGGGCATTGGCTACCAATCCTGTTTCAAGCATAGCTGGATTATATTGTCCTATATTAACCACGGAATCTATCAATTCTTCAATACCTACCCCGATTGTAGCAGAGGTTTTCACAATCTCACCAGATCCAATTAGATTTGAAAAAGCCTCGGTATTGTATGTTTCTAAATCACATTTATTTAATATAGAGATCGGGGAATATTCCGCCAATAATTCTATTAAACTCTGATCATCTTTGTCTGGTGGGTTGGACGCATCGAAAACTGCTAGTTGAATATCGGCTTTTTGTAATTCTTCTCGGGATCTAGTTATTCCTTGCTGCTCAACAGTGTTAGAAGACTTGCGAATTCCGGCTGTATCAACAAATGTTATTGGTACTCCCCTAATATCGACTGTTTCCTCTATAGTATCACGGGTAGTTCCTGATTCTTGGTGAACAATAGCCCGGTCTTTGGATACTAACCTATTCAAAATACTAGATTTACCAACGTTCGGCTTTCCTATTAATGCGACACGGAGACCATCTCTAAGAACGCGGAATTCGTGAGATGACTTGATTAACCGTACTAAAGAATTTTGAACAGGAAGAAGCTGTTTAAGGAAGGTGGTATTATCCATATCTGGCAAATCCTCTTCCGTAAAATCCAGCGTAACTTCAATTAATGCAATTATTTGAATCGTTTTTTCTCTGATTTCTTCTATCTGGGCAGAACACTCTCCATCTAATTGTCTAAGTGATGCTCGAGCACAAGCATTAGTACGGGCTCTTATTAATTCACCTACCGCTTCTGCCTGTAACAAGTCAATCCTACCATTAATAAATGCGCGCTTAGTAAACTCCCCTGGTCCTGCGAGCCGTGCTCCCGAATTGATTAGCACCTGCAAAATCATACTAGCCGGGACAATACCCCCATGCCCACTAATTTCGATTAGATTCTCGCAGGTATAAGTACGTGGCGCCTTAAAAAGTGACAAGAGAACTTCATCAACTCTTTCACCAGTTTGAGGATCAAATATATATCCATGGTGTATTGTGTGAGTATCACAGGATGATAGGCGTTTCCTCCCCGTGAATATACGATCAGCAATTGCAAAAGAACTTGGGCCGCTCATACGGACAACGCAAATGCCACCTTCGCCAAGCGGTGTACCTATCGCGGCAATGGTATCATTATTCAGGAACTGCATATTCATAGGGATATCGAAATGTTTTGCCCCACACGTTTGTTACGGAGCAACAGTCATTTTGAAGGTTGAACCGGGAAATAACGGTTCTGTATAGCCTGTTGTGCTATGGTAAGTACATTAATCATGGTCCAATAAAGGATAAGCCCAGCGGGCAAATTCATCATTATGAAAAACAATACAACCGGCATAATATAAACGAACATTGCCTGCCTAGGATCTTTCATTGTCATTTTGGACTGGAGCAGCATCGTGACTGCCATGAGGATTGGTAAAACGTAATATGGGTCCCTCAAGGATAGATCCTGTATCCATCCAAAGAAAGGTGCATCTCTTAGTTCTATTGTACTACTAAAAATAGTATATAACGCAATAAGAATTGGCATTTGAAGGAGCAATGGAAGGCACCCACCTAAAGGATTTACCCCAGCTTCCCTATAGAGCTTCATCATTGCTTGGTTTAGTTTTGTCGAATCATTTTTGTATTTTTCCTTGAGGGATTCCATTTTAGGCTGTAGTTGGGCCATGCCTTGGGTAGCCTTCATACTTTTGTGAGTAAGAGGGAAAAGAAGTAGTTTAACAAAAATAGACAGAACAATAATTACGATACCATAATTAGAAATGAACTGATGCAGCCACACCAATGAGATTAAGGTAATCTTGCTTATTGGCTGAATTATAGCCCACCCAAGATCAACAGATCCCTCTAAGCCATACCCATACTGCTCTAATGTACTATAGTCTACTGGCCCCAGGTACAATAAGAAATTATCTACAAGTGGAGAGGCTAGGGACATCGATAGTTCGGTTGCAATTTGTTTCTCATCATAATTAGGTCGTTGTACTGGCCGACCGTTTAGACGGTATCCCCTAGCTTTTTTATTTATAGGGACCATTGCAATGAAGAAATATTTACTTCGCACACCAACCCAATTAGTTTCGCCTGTAGTTTCAGGTCTGGGATCTTCTAGTTCTGTCCCTAGATCTTCTTCGATTACTGTTTCATTTAATGAGGCAAAACCTCGGAATGCATAGAGGTCTTGATCCCAGTCTTTCTCTGTAACATTGATGCCACCACCCCACCTAAGGTAGTACTTGCTTCCCAAAGCTAAATCACGCCCACCTTCGATCTTAACCCGTAAATCAACAGCATAATTATCACTACTAATAACGAAGGTTTTTGTGATAGTCAAACCACCCAGTGTTTGTCCTATTAGCGTCACTGACGTTGCGGGCTGTCCAGACCTTATCTGTACCTGTTCCTTATCAGCCAGGAAACGGATAGCTCTTGTACTAAAAGGACCCTGTTCTGTGGTTATAATGATATCAGGGCCTGGTTCTTGATCAGGTGAGATTAACTCAACCCCCCCATTTTCGGTTCCTCTATATTTTTTTAGTTTCCAACTAGTAATGACTGCTCCTTCAGTATTAATTATCCCCCGAAAATATTGGTTTTCAACAACAATTTCGCGAGATTCTGGGGTATTATCTAGGGGAGAAAGTAATTGAACACGCTCGGACCGATCCCAACTTTGAGCATCTAAGTTTAGGCTGGTTAGATTATTATTTCTTCGCGACGGAATTTGTACTTGTTCAAAATTTCCTGAGCTCTCTTGAGCTTCATAACTCTGTTTATTTGTTTCTGAACTAACATATTCTTCTTTATTTTGCTGTACAAAATTTTGCTCACGAGGGGCCAGCCCCTTCGGTGCATACATGGGGTAGATAATATAGTAGTAACCTATCCATGTGAGGATTATTAATCCGAAAGCACCCAGTACCCTTTTTTCCATTGTATTTTAGTCCAAAATTGATAGCCGCTACTTTTCGGCTATTTTATGTGGCTTCTCCAGAGGATCATATCCACCTGACTGGAAGGGATGACAACGAAGCAAACGTTTTAAGGACAGATATATTCCTAGAAATATACCTCTCTGTTCGAGCGCTTGAATGGTATATGCAGAACAGGTAGGCACAAACCTACAACTGGGCGGCAGCAATGGAGAAACTAGGCATTGATAGCCACGGACAGACCATACGAGCACCCAGGTAATTGCCGCAATCAGCTTTTTACACATAATCGTGTCACCGCTATATCATAAAGGGAAAGGAATTCTTCGTTCATCTGGCTATACGAGGCTTTTTGTCCGGAATTTCGAGCTAAAACGACCAGGTGTATTCCTTTTTCCAGTCGGGTTTTATTAAGTCGGTATATTTCTCGCATTCTTCTACGAACCAAGTTACGCTTTACAGCATTACCATATCGTTTGGTTACGACGAACCCAATTCGACGTTCAAGACGATTGGGGCACAAAGCCAAAGAAAGCACCATGGATTGCCCCTTTATGGTCAATCCTAGTTTTTTTACCCGTTCGAACTCCCAACGATGTCTCAAACGTTCTCCGTGAGGGAAACGAAGGTCACTAATAACTATAGCACTAGAATCTTGCAGCATTTCAACGACACCTAAACTGCAACCCGAGCTCGCCCTTTGGCACGGCGCCTACTCAGTATTAATCGTCCGGCCTTAGAACTCATTCTTTGGCGAAACCCATGCCTGCGGTGTCGTTTGAGATTGCTTGGTTGAAAGGTCCGCTTCATTAACTGCCCCCATTTTCTTTCTGTATTTAATAAAGATCACAGCCCTCCATATTACTCAATATAGTGGATTATGTCAAGTTGTTTTTAGAGGATGAGAACGTTTCATTCTTCCCGATATATTTCTTGACAGCCCTTATTAGAAACTACATACTTATATGCAGACAAGACGCCAACACTTTTTCGTCTACCGTGGATTTGGCGTAGCACCTTTTACCACCTTAAAAAGTATCACGTACAATACATTTAGCATATTACATGCGATATATTAGGTATGTTTTAAGCTTGGCGTTGTAGGGATTTTATTTTTCTGGGGAAATTAAGGTTATCTGAAAATGAATCAGGAAGATGCTGCAAAGCTCTGGTCAATATGTTTAGTAGAATTAAGGGACATGATCCCTGCACAGACCTTTGCAACCTGGTTTGAGCGGACGAAAGGATATCGTGTAACCCCTGACACCTTTACCATAGAAGTCCCAAACCCCTTTTCCGGTGAACGAATACTTAAACGCTTTCATGATAAAATCCGTCAAGTTGTAACAACCCAACTTGGGCGCCAAGTCTCTATTGACTATCATATCTTCGAAGGCAATACGCCAATTCTGCCAGTACCATCTGAACTTCCATCATATACTAACGGAACAAGTCAACAGGTCGTCACCAAAGAAGAATCAAGCAATCTTTATGACAACTATACCTTTGAAAATTTCGTCGTGGGGGAATGTAATGACTTCGCTCATGCCGCATCTTTAGCGGTGGTTAAATCACCAGGCCAGCAAACCTTTAACCCCTTGGTGATTTATGGAGGTGTAGGATTGGGAAAAACACATTTAGCTCAAGCAATAGCCCATGAATCTAAACGTCTTGGAACCGTTGATCAGATTAGGTATGTCACCTCTGAGACATTTTATAATGAATTTATCGAATCAATACAGGAAAAAAAGACAAAAGAATTTGCTCAAACCTACCGTAATGTTGATCTCTTAATTGTTGATGACATTCAGTTTTTTTGCAAAGGACACAAAGATCGAACCCAGGAAGAGTTTTTTCATACTTTTGATGTGCTCCGCCAGAAAGGGAAACAAATTGTCCTGACAAGTGATAGGCTACCCAAAGAACTTTCCGGCCTTGAAGAACGCCTAGTCTCCCGCTTTGAATGGGGCTTATTAGCCGACATGAAAGCTCCTGACTATGAAACAAGAGAGGCCATACTGCAAAAAAAGGCCGACAAGGATGGTCTTTCCCTAAGCCCCGATGTGATCACTTATATCGCTGATCGAGTTGCATCAAACATTAGAGAACTAGAAGGAGCAGTCCTAAGCCTGCTAGCTTATGCATCGTTAAGTCATTGTGATATTACAATTGACGTGGCAAAACGGGTTCTAAGTAACAAGATTCGCAGAAAACAGAGATCTATTGGCATTGAAGACATACAAAAGGCCACAGCCAGGCATTACGGTGTAACAATTGAGGATATTATCGATAAGACACGCAAAAAAAATGTAGTTAATGCCCGACAAATAGCTATGTTTTTGTGTCGAGATATGACCAACGCTTCCCTCAAGGACATAGGCGCTATTTTTGGAAACAGAGACCACACAACAGTCATGCACGCTTGCCAGACAGTCAAAAAACTATTATTAAACAATGAAGACATTCAAGAAGATCTTGATGTCGTCAAAAATTCCCTTTCATAAACCCAATACACACACCAATTAATAACTATGTGGATAAACCTTCATTTATCCACATAGTTATTAACATAATATTTTATTAAAATACCTTCGGTTTTTTAGTGGTATCAGCCAAAAAGAATGAACATTATCCACATTTTTTATTAACAAATAAATTCACACATGTGGACAAGTACCCTCAAAATAGGTTTGACTGGTTGAGAATAGTAAAAAAAAAATGTTTATTTCCACGAAAAGGACTCTATGATATTAATGTGGATAAGTAGGGGGATAGGTGGAGATGTATTGTAGACTTAATGTTAATAAAGATATGGAACAAAGGTTTTGGGGTGTTCTTTGGGGATAAGTGTGGATAAACATGTGTTTAGTTGTTTGGTTTTCCACATAATATTATTCATATAACTATTTAAAAATAAACAACTTGTTCATTTTTTCTTGTGTTTTTACACATATCCACAACCTTTATTAGTATTTATATTATTAAGTACTTATTTATAATAAATAAAACTAGTTTATTTTCTATATATTGTATTTGTTGGAATTTGGTCCTAAAATATTATACTACATGAAGTAGTTTTACCTCAACAAACCCCTTGCACTTTGGTAGTAGTTTTCTGTATAATGATCAACCAATTGATATGGTTACTGTATATCCTTCCAGCCTTGTTATATATGGCTATTAATTCAAGTATGTAATGGGAACCTGGAAACAATCGCCCAAAGGAGTATGCCCAGTGAAGGTTACTATACAGGCGAGTTCCACCCTAATGAGCGGTATACAGACCGTTCTAAATGTAGTGCCGCCAAAAACCACTCTTCCTATCTTATCTAATTTGTTGATTGAAGCAGAAGATGGTCACCTGACAATCGGAGCTACAGATCTAGACATATCTATAGTTACAAAGATTACAGCGGAAGTAACAGAGGAAGGTTCGATAACAGTCCCGGGAAGAAAGTTTGCCGAGATAGTACGTGAACTTTCTGATGCACCGGTCGAAATCGAAACAGATGGTGTTAAGGTTGTCGTTCGATGTGACCGTGGAATATTTCGCTTAGTGGGTATAGACAAAGAAGAATTTCCAACCTTTCCAGATGTTTCTTCTGGTCAATCTATAACAATACCCGCCTCAGCCATCCAGCGTTTGATTCGTAAAACGGTCTATGCCGTTTCTAAAGATGAAACACATCCTAGTTTATGGGGAGCTTTTCTACGGATAGGAAGCAATGCAGTAAGGATGGTAGCAACAGATGCCCATCGTTTAGCAAAAACAACAATTCCAACTGAAGTCTCTGACACAGTAACAGAAGGGATTATAGTTCCCCCTAAGGCACTAAACAACCTTTCCCGATTAATTGGAGATTCAGATACGGTTTCACATATGAAAATAGGTGAAAATCATATAGCATTTGAGTTAGAGAACGCTCAACTTTTTGCCCGATTAATAGAAGCAACATATCCGGATTACGAAAAAGTTATTCCTGCTGGAAATGATAAAACAGTGAAGGTAAACCGAGAGGCTTTAGAGAGCGCTGTTCGGCGCGTATCTGTCTTGTCTAATTCAAACACCCGACAGATCAGGTTTTCTGTTCGGCCTGGGTTTATTGAATTAAGTTCCTCCAGTCACGAAATTGGAGGCGAAGCTCGTGAAGAGGTGTCGGCTATATATGAAGGAGACCCAATAGATACAGCTTATGATTTTCGATATCTTCTTGATGTTATAGAGCGAATAGAGGGTGAAAATATTGTGTTTATGTTGGATTCACCTGTCAGTGCTGGAATTATTACACCCGATGAAGACGGCTCGGGTAATGAAGAGTATCAATGTCTGATAATGCCCTTAAGACTTAACGACGCGGAAAATTGACCAGGTGTATCTTCAAAAGTTGTCCCTAAGTAATTATAGGAACTACGAATCACTGACTCTAGACTGTGACCCACAGACAAATATCTTTATCGGAGCAAATGGACAAGGAAAAACCAACCTGCTGGAAGCAGTATATTACCTGTGTGTTGCGCGCTCTTTTCGCGAAGCACCAGACAAAGAACTTGTGCGCATGAACTCAGATTTTTTCGTCGCTCAAGGAAATGGTTACTCTGCAGACGAAACTAATGTGGAGTTACTTATTAGGTATGCAACTCAAACAGGAAAGAAGGTTTTTGTAAATGAATTGCCGCAAAAAAACTTGTCTGATATTTATGGGCTCATGACAGCAGTGGTTATATCACCAGACGACCGAAGGCTTGTTCAAGGGGGGCCAAGCACTCGTCGGCGATTTATTGATATCGCTATATCTCAGTCTAATGTACCATATCTCTCTACTTTACAGGAATACAGGCGAGTGGTTCGGCAACGGAATGAGGCGTTGCGGACCCAACAGGCAGATATAGACCTTTGGAATACTCCACTAATTGATCTGGGTTGTCGAATTATTAGAAAAAGAGTAGAGGTAGTTGCGGTGCTAAAAAAAGAAGCTCAACGGATACATGCTAATATTAGTGACAAGGGCGAAAATCTTGAAATAAGTTATTCACCGTCTTTTAATTTTGAGGCAAATGAAAGCATTGAGTCAAGTTTTCGAGATGCCCTGATACGTGCTAATTCTAGGGAAAGAGTTAAGGGTATGACTGAGGTTGGTCCACACAGGGATGATATTTCCATTGAAATGAATGGGGTATCGCTACAATCCTTTGGGTCTCAGGGGCAGCATAAGACAGCTGCTACAGCCCTTAAATTGGCAGAAGCGCACTTTCTCTGCCATCAGGGGCAGGCCCCACCCTTGTTGTTGTTGGATGATATATTTGCAGAAATTGATATAGCAAGGACTTGGCGACTCATGGAAATGATCCCCGAATATGGCCAGACCTTTATTACAACGGCAAAGGAAGGTGATCTTGGGGGGTTTTGCCAGGACGTTACACGGTTTCGAGTTAGTGATGGTGTGGTGGCCCCATATAGTTAAAGGTTGGGTATGAAGAAAAAAAAGAAGGCTGTTTCGCTTCGAGATGCTCTAGAAGGGTTGATTGGCAGCTTGGGGATGAAGGGCAAATTGGAGGAATGCCAAGTTGTGGAACGGTGGTCCCACGTGGTTGGTGAGCAGATTGCATTGCACGCTAGGGCGGTGTTTTTTGATGGTGGGAAGTTATTTGTGGAAGTAGATAGTGCAGCATGGAACCAAGAATTATTCCATATGAAAAAGGAAATCCTTAAGAGGCTAGATCAGTCGTTGGGAAAGACACTAGTTGAAGATATTATATTCACCAATTCCAGAAGGTAAAATCGATGTCAGAAACACGGGAAACAACGCCGGAATTTCAGGAAAATGAACCTGAAGCCCCACAAAATGACCAATATGAAGCCGAAAACATACAGGTTTTAAAGGGGCTTGAGGGAGTACGCAAGCGACCAGCAATGTACATCGGTAGCACCAGTTCTACAGGGTTACACCATCTTGTTGAAGAGGTGATGCAGAATTCAATAGATGAACACCTTCAAGGGTTCGGAGATACTATAAAGGTAAATATCGAAGAAGGTGGGCAAATATCAGTAGTAGATAATGGTAGGGGTATCCCCGTAGAGGTGCACCCCACCGAGAATAAGCCTGCTGTGGAAGTAGTAATGACTATGCTTCACGCAGGGGGGAAATTCGATAATAAGTCCTACAAGGTTTCAGGTGGATTACATGGGGTTGGTGTTTCTGTAGTAAATGCTCTTTCCGAATGGCTAGTTGTTGAAGTACGCAGGGATGGGAAGATATACTACCAACGTTATGAGCAAGGTTTGCCAGTTTGTGATTTAGAGGTTCGGGGGTCAACAGACGAAAGTGGCACCACTATCTCATTCAAGCCAGACGATGAAATTTTTGATACGACAGAGTTCAACTTCGACCACATTGCACACCGTTTCCGCGAGTTGGCCTTTCTAAATCGCCACATGCGTATTGAATTGCATGAAGAGAGTAAGGAAAAGTCTATTGTTTTTGAATACAAGGGTGGGATAGTCGAATTTGTTGAGTACCTTAATGAAAACAAAGCGCCTATTCATGATACCGTAGGGATCCGCCAAGAGCGAGGTGACAACCAGATTGACATAGCGTTTCAATATAATGACGGTTACCAGGAGAACATTTATTCATATGCTAACACAGTCCGAACGTCGGAGGGTGGATTCCACTTGGTTGGATTCAAAACAGCATTGACAAGATCCATAAATAGCTATGCCCAAAGGAACAACCTTTTAAAAAATGTAAAAGTCAACATAACAGGGGACGATACCCGAGAAGGTATTACAGCTATTGTAAGTGTTATTATTCCTGACCCTCAGTTTGAAGGTCAGACCAAGGAAAAACTAGGGAATAGTGATATTCGGGGGGTTGTAGAATCGGTTGTTGGCGAAGGACTTTCTGTTTATATGGAGGAAAACCCAGCTACAGCTAAGAAAATAGTCGAAAAATGTATTCAGGCAGCCATTTCTAGAGAAGCAGCCAGGAAGGCCCGGGAACTAACTCGTCGAAAAAGTGCATTGGAAAATACTACGCTGCCTGGTAAGTTAGCAGATTGTACATTGAAGGACCCCATGGCTTGTGAAATCTATCTTGTTGAAGGGGACTCTGCTGGTGGCACAGCAAAATCTGGACGAGACAAAACCTTTCAAGCTATCTTGCCTCTCTGGGGAAAACCACTCAATGTCGAGAAGGCACGAATTGATACAGTGTTGAGTAATGACAAACTCCAGCCTATCATTACAGCACTCGGAGTTGGCATTGATGAAGATTTTGATCTTAGCCGTCTTCGTTATGGGCGTGTTATTATCATGGCTGATGCTGATCACGATGGGTTACATATCCGGACCTTGTTATTGACATTCCTTTTTCGCTATATGCGCCCACTAGTTGAAAACGGGCACGTCTTGATAGCCCAGCCCCCACTATACCGAATTAGAAAAGGCCGAAAGGAAGACTACCTAAAAAATGAAAGAGAGCTTTGGGAATATCTTCTCTATCAAAGTGTAGACCGTACCCGGATACACCGGGCCGACAGTGAAGATAATGGACATTCACTTAAAGAAGATAACCTACTTTCTCATCTTAGAGAAATGATGGATTTTGAGGAACAGGTAGGGCGTCTTGTAAAAACAGGGTTGAAACGTGAACAGGTTTTGGAAATGCTGAGGGACAGAGACAAGTATGATCTATACAGGGAAGAGGTACGATCTAAGTCTGATATTCGGAAACAACAGGAAGAGGCCGGGGAAGTTCCTGTGCCGATCGATCCAGTAGAAGAGGTTTTAGATCCTTCTTTATACGGAAGATTACGACAACTTTGTATCCGTTTGAAGGATGTTTTAGAGAACGAAATGGTTGTTCGAACAGAGAAGTCTGAAAAACGAGTTAAAGGGATCAATAATTTGATTGAGGCAGTATTAGACGTGGGGAGAGAAGGTGCTACGATTTCCCGGTATAAGGGTCTTGCGGAAATGGATGCGGAAGAGCTTTGGAATACAACAATGAATCCCGAAACTAGAACTCTCCTTAGGGTCACTTTAGACGATGTGGTGGAAGCTGATCGAATATTTACAATTCTTATGGGTGACAATGTTGCTGCAAGGAATGATTTCATCCAGAGGAATGCTCTGTTGGTAAACAACTTAGATCTTCATTAATCAATTGCCAACTGGGAGTCTAAAATTTATGGAAACGCCAAATTTATGGCATAACACGTTCAAGGGGAAAGTATGGCGGTAGAACAACACGATAATATTCAGCCCATTTTTATCGAAGACGAAATGAAAAGTTCTTATCTCGACTTCTCCATGAGCGTAAATCTGTCTCGGGCGATTCCAGATGTACGGGACGGATTCAAGCCATCACAACGGCGTATACTTGTGGCGATGCGTGATCTGAACCTTACACCCAGCAGGCCCACCCGTAAATGCGCCAAAATCGTCGGGCAAACAATAGGTGATTACCATCCACATGGTGATCTTGCTGTTTATGATACCCTAGCTCGGATGGCACAGCCTTTTAGTATGCGCTATCCGATGGTTTTTGGCCAAGGGAATTTCGGGTCCATAGATGGCGATCCACCAGGAGCTATGCGTTACACTGAATCTAGAATGTCCCGTTTGGCTATTGAAATGATGGAGGATATTGACAAAAACACAGTTAATTTCATGCCTAATTATGATGAATCTAAAGATGAGCCTACGGTATTGCCGGGGAAGTTTCCTAATCTTCTTTGTAACGGGTCTCTTGGTATCGGTGTTGGCATGGCTTCTAGTTTACCTTCTCATAATCTTAGTGAGGTAGTAGATGGAATTGTTGGGGTAATAGAAAATCCTGAGATATCGATAGATGAAATCGCTGAGAAAATAAAAGGACCAGATTTTGCTACAGGAGCTATAATTTATGGTCGGAATGCAATACAAGAATACTTCAATACTGGTCGTGGCAAGGTTAAGGTCCGTGCAAGAACCCAAATCGAAACTCACGAACAAAACGAAAAAGAAACAATCGTCATAACCGAGATTCCTTATAAAGTTAACAAATCAACTCTGATTGAAAAAATTGCTGATCTAGTTCGTGAAAAGCAAATACTGGGAATTACAGATATCAGAGATGAGTCTGATCGATCTGGCCTCCGAATTGCTATAGATGTACGAAGGGATATTCCAGCCAACATTATACTAAATCATCTTTTCAAAATGACTCCTCTCGAAACAACTATTGGGGTCACAATGTTGGCTTTGGTTGATGGTCGACCTAGGGTATTAAATATTAAGGAATGTATTCAACACTTTATTGACCACCGCCATGAAGTATTAGTCAGGCGTACATCTTTCGACCTTGAGAAAGCCGAACAACGTGCTCACATTGTTGAAGGTTTAAGGGTGGCTCTGGATAATGTGGATCGTGTTATCGAGATATTGCGAAGTTCTCAGACCGGCGAGGAAGCTATGACAGTTCTTTTGAGCGAATTTGGATTGTCACGGGCTCAGGTAGAAGCAATTCTAGATATGCGACTTCAGCGATTGACAGGTTTAGAAAGAAATAAACTAGAGGACGAATACAATGAACTTGTCGCTCAAATTAGTGATTTCAAGGATATTCTATCTCAGTTGCCCCGCCGGATGCAAATTATAAAAGAAGAGATGATTGAACTTAAAGAAAAATATGGCGATGATAGAAGAACCGAATTAATCGATATAGAAGGTGATCTAAGTATTGAAGACTTAATAGCAGATGAGGAAATGGTTATAACCATTTCTCACGCTGGTTACATCAAACGGATCCCCATGGATACTTATACGAGCCAAAATCGTGGTGGTAAGGGTATTACAGGAATGAAAACGCGCGATGAAGATTTTGTAGAGCACCTGTTTTCTGCATCAACTCATTCGTATATACTGTTCTTTACAAACCGTGGTAAATGCTACTGGCTGAAGGTTTGGGAGATACCAGAAGCTGGACGAACTGCCCGTGGCAAAGCGATGGTGAATTTACTTGAACTTGGTCAGGGGGAAAGTATAGCAGCTTTCCTTCCAATTCGGACCTTCGATGACGAACATTATATTATGATGGTTACACGAGGCGGGCTTGTGAAAAAGACCGTTCTTTCGGCTTATGGAAATCCTCGAAAGAACGGGATTGTTGCTTTGAATATCCTCGAAGGAGATGCACTTATCGAAGCATTATTAACTAGTGGAGATAATGACATTGTTATTGCTAGCCGTAATGGCCAAGCTGTTCGATTCCACGAGGCTGATGTTCGGACAATGGGAAGAGGTGCCCAAGGTGTTAGGGGCATCCGGCTTGCAGAGGGAGATAGAGTCGTTGGAATGCTAGCTTCTGATCGGGATGCTACCTTGCTTTCCGTTACTGAAAATGGATATGGTAAAAGAACAGATATCGAAAATTATCGCTTAACCCGAAGAGCAAGCAAGGGCGTTAGTAACATCCGAACCAGTGAGCGGAATGGATTGGTCGTATCGATCCATGCAGTTGCTGACAAAGATGAACTTATGATCATTACTATGAATGGTCTGATTATCCGTCTTTCAGTCAGTGACTTACGTCCTATAGGTAGAAATACCCAAGGTGTTAAATTGATAAACCTTGGTGAGGGAGACCGAGTAATAGATATTTCTAAGATTACGCCCAATGAAGAAGAAAAATCAGAAGACATAGAAAACACTAATTCGTCAGAGCAAGCAGACTAAGCGAAATAATAAAAAGCCCTTGACACAGTTGCCTCGAGCAATATATTGCGTCCGTTCTTACTCAGGAGACTTTGCAAAACCATCGATGATATAGCATAAAGGGAGGAAATTATGGGAGCCTGCCCGGAATGTGGTGCTGCGACAAACTTAAATGATGATGTTGTGGAAGGCGAAATAATAGAGTGTGAAGAATGTGGAGCAGAACTTGAGGTAGTAAGTATAAATCCCCTGGAACTTGCGTTGGCGCCTGAAGAGGAAGAAGACTGGGGAGAATAATTTTTGGTTTGTAATAGATTAACTTCGTTTTCAGAAGGAACAAGAGAGATTGAAATGAGCAAACGAATGAAACATAAACATGAAAATCATGATTGTGATTTACGTTTGTCCGCTCATCACAGTCCAGGTTAGTTCAAGAAACGGAAAACCTGGATAAAAAGGAACTGATAGGAGCCGCGTTCCTCTTCAGATTTGAGCGAAGAGGCCGGCTCCTTTTTTATGTTGTTAATCGGGGATAGGGTCAAATAAATGGAAATAGGTATTGTATTGTCAAGGATCCGTAAGGATGAGAAACGACTGATTTCAGAGGCTAGTCATCGAGGATTCGGTGTTACAACTATTGACAACACTCAACAGGTATTCAAACTGAATAGTTGTCCTGACAGTTTTGATGTAGTGCTAGAACGTTGTGTAGATCACCATAGGGCGGTTTATGTGCTAAGCTTATTCGACTATTGGGGGATACCAACAGTGAACCAACAGTCCGTTGTTGAAACTTACGGAAATCGTTTGTTGACAAATCTGGCATTAAAAGACAATGGAGTACCTTTTCCTGAAGTCAGGTTAGCTTATACGCCAGGGTCTGCCTTAGAAGCTATGGAAACTATTGGATACCCTATTGTACTGAGGCCGGTTGAGGGATCAGGGAATCAACTAGTCTCTCGTATCCAAGAAAAACATACGGCAGCCACTATCCTAGAGCATAAGAGGATTTTGGGTACCTATCATCATTCAATATTTTTTATTCAAAAATATATTGAAAGCCCAGGCCATGATATCCGCGCATTCGTTGTTGGTGATCAAACAGTCGCTGCCATATCCGTATTAACCCACCACTGGATAGGATCAATTGCTGACGGTGGTCTAGTAGAGAACGAACCGGTTACAGAAGAATTAAATCAAATTGCTGTTTCTGCTGTTAAGGCTATTGGTGGGGGCATAGCTGTTGTTGATATGATCCGTACAAAAACCCAGTGGTATGTTCAAGAGATGGGCCCACCAACAGGGCTGTCTGAAGCATCTGATGTTACGGGAGTTAATATACCCCAGAAAATCATTGAATATGTGGCTAATATTGTGGAACAAGGAGGGAAAGTATAATGAAGATAGGCATGTTACTTTCTATTGTTTCCAAAGAACAGAAAATGTTATTTGAAGCTGCTAGCAAACGTGGTGTTTGTTTCGAAAGATTGGATGACCGGCGCCTCATATTTGACCTTGAGAATCAAAAGTATAATCATGATGTGATTCTTGAAAGGTGCATCAATCACTCAAGAGCCCTCTATTCTTTAAGAATACTTAATGCTAGCGGCATTAAAACTGTTAATTCGTATGATGTAGCGCGTATCTGTGGAAACAAATTTTTGACAACGATGGCATTGGTTAATAACAATGTTCCGACACCCAAGGCTTGTGTTGCTTTTACGGCGGAGTCTGCCCTTGATGCTATAGAATCTATGGGATACCCAGTTGTGCTCAAACCACCCATAGGTTCCTGGGGTCGCCTAATCGCGCGGATTAATGACCGTAATGCAGCAGAATCGGTGCTCGAACATAAGGAGACATTAGGATCTTTTCATCATTCAGTGTTTTACATTCAGGAGTACGTTGATAAACCAGGACGGGATATACGTTCCTTCGTAATTGACGGGCAGACTATTTGTGCTATTTATCGTTATTCCGATCATTGGAAAACTAATACTGCTCTGGGAGGAACAGTAGCTGCTTGCCCAGTAGATGGAGATGTAGGAAAATTGTCTATTCAGGCTGCCGAGGCAGTGGGCGGGGATGTTGTAGCTGTAGACCTGCTGGAATCTCCAGATGGTATAGTTGTCAACGAAGTTAATTATACAATGGAATTTCGGAACAGTATACAACCTACCGGGGTAGATATTCCGGGACGAATTATCGATTATTTGATAAAGGTAGCTCAATCATGATTAAAGTCTCTATCGTTGGTGCTTCTGGATACGGCGGCGGAGAGTTGTTACGTCTTCTTCTTGCTCACTCTGAAATAGAGATTCAGCAGGTTACTTCTGAATCGTTAGTTGGTAAACCTGTTGGACGTTCTCATCCAAATCTACGTAGGCTTACTGACCTAAAATTCCATGCTATGGATGATTTAAAACCCTGTGACGTTATTTTTCTATGCCTACCGCATGGGGAAGCTATGAAACAATGGGACTCGCTGTCTGGTCTTGCTGATCGTGTTATTGATCTAAGTGCCGATTTTCGCCTTCGCAATCCATTGGACTACCCAATTTGGTACGGGCATGAACATACCAAGCCGGGAGTATTGAATCACTTTGTGTATGGTTTAGCCGAATTATACCGAGAAGAAATTAGGAATGCTGAATTTGTGGCCTGTACGGGATGCTTAGCTGCTACAGCCATCCTATCTTTGGCGCCTTTGGTCAAGACTGGTAGTATCGATCCTTCAAGGTTATTTTTGGAAGGGAAAATTGGTTCGTCAGCAGGTGGTAATAAATCAGATCACTCCACTCACCATCCCGAGCGGAGTGGCTCTGTACGATCATTCAAGCCAACAGGCCATAGGCACACAGCGGAAGTAATACAGGAGTTAACTGTCGATGGGCAGGTTCCCCAGGTCCATTTTTCTGCGACAGCAATAGAAATGGTGCGAGGAATCCTGATGACAAGCCATGTTTTTGTAGATAAGGATTTATCCGAAAGAGAAATTTGGGAGATTTACAGAGAAGTTTACGAAAACGAGCCTTTTATTCGTATTATTAAAGAACGGAATGGTATTTACCGATATCCCGATCCAAAAATCCTCTCAGGTACTAATTTTTGTGATATTGGATTTGAACGAGATAAGCACAGTGATCGTTTAGTAGTCCTAGGTGCCTTAGATAACCTAGTTAAAGGAGCTGCTGGACAGGCTGTTCAGGCTATTAATATAATGCATGGATGGGATGAGCAGACAGGTTTACAATTTCCTGGGTTGCACCCTATATAGGAATTCATGATGAACTACAAAGCACCTAGAGGCACCTACGATATCTTGCCCGAAGATCAATCCTATTGGCGTTACGTGATCGAAACAACACATCGTGTTTGCCGGCTTTATGGTTACGAGCAAATAGATGTTCCAATATTCGAGCAGACGAACCTCTTCAAAAGGAGCGTTGGTGAATCCACAGATATTGTAGAAAAAGAGATGTATACCTTTGTTGATCGTAGTGATGAGAGTATGACTTTGCGTCCTGAATTAACTGCGGGCATCTGCCGAGCCTATGTTGAACGTAAACTTCATGGGCGGCCACAACCGTTAAAGTTTTTTACGATTGGCCCGGCGTTTAGGTATGAACGTCCTCAGGCTGGTCGTTATCGTCAGTTCTATCAGCTAGACGTTGAGGCTTTAGGTAGCCAGGATCCAGCTATAGACATAGAGATTATGCAAGTGGCATGGCAGATTTACGAGGAAATTGGTTTAGGTGGATTATCTTTCCAAGTTAATAGTACCGGATGTCCCGAATGCCGTCCAGGATATCTTAGCCTTCTTAAAGAATGGTACGAATCCCGTATATCAGGTCTTTGTCAAGACTGCCAGCGACGCTACGGACAGAATCTACTCAGATTGTTAGATTGTAAAAATGAAGCCTGCCGAGAAATATCTGATAGAGCTCCGAAGATTACCGCTGCATTATGTGGCGACTGTGGCAATCATTTTGAAGAATTGAGATCTTATTTGGATATATTGAAACGTCCGTATGAGGTTAATCATCGGCTTGTTCGAGGATTAGACTACTATACAAAGACGGTATTTGAAGTCTGGGCCTCTGGCATTGGTGCTCAAAATGCGGTAAGTGGAGGTGGACGTTATGACGGCTTAGTTAAAGTGATAGGCGGTCCCGAAACCCCAGCAATAGGTTTTGCTTCGGGGATAGAACGTATTATCCTCGCAATGAAACAAGAAGGTATTATTCCTCCGGAACTGGCTAACCCAAAAGTTTTTATCGCTTACATTGGAACGGCTGCAAAATCAGCTGCTGTCCTTTTAGTGCAGGAACTTCGAAGTGGAGGAATCAGTGTGGCTGCTCTTTGGGATGATCGTAGTCTAAAATCTCAAATGAAGCAGGCAGATCGGGTTGGAGCAACATACACTGTAATCATAGGTAATAATGAAATAACAAGTGGCAAATATATATTGCGAAGGATGGGAGAAAGCGCCCAGATTGTTTTAAGTCCTTCGGAAATTTTGCCAAGGTTAAAAGATGGAGATTTCTCATGATCGTGATCAAAACAGGAGGGAGTAGAGGTATTAATATTGATTACGTTCTTGCGGATCTTGCTTTTCAAACAGAGCCACTTGTGTTTTTGCATGGGGCGTCTGACGAATTAAATCAAATATCCGAGCGGCTAGGTAAACCTCCTCGAATGGTCACATCGCCTTCTGGGTACACCAGTAGGTACACCGACTCAGGAACCCTTGATATTTTTAATATGGTATACTGTGGTAAAATAAACACTCGTATCGTTGAAAAACTTCACCAACTGGGGGTTAATGCTGTTGGACTAAGTGGTGTTGATGGTAGACTTCTTGAGGGTAAAAGAAAATCTACTGTCCGTATCATTGAGGAAGGGAAGAAGAAACTGCTTAGAAATGATTTTACGGGGCGTGTTGAAAAGGCGAACGTAAATCTTCTTACACTTCTTCTTGGCCAAGGTTATCTACCAGTCGTCAGTCCTCCGGCTATTAGTTATGAAGGTGAAATTATCAATGTCGACGGCGATAGGGCTGCTGCCGTGATAGCAGAGGGACTCGGAGCTGATAGGTTAATTATACTCTCTAATACACCAGGTTTTCTGAAAGATGCGGATGCCGAAGAGACCTTAATACCACGGCTTAACCGAGATGATATTGACGATGTGATAAGGAAATATGCAAGAGGCCGGATGAAGAAGAAACTACTGGGTGCTCGGGAAGCCCTAGAGGCAGGTGTGGGTACGGTGATTCTTGGTGATGGTCGTATACCCAATCCAGTTACATTAGCTTTGCAGGGTAAGGGCACCGTAATTACGTAGGGAAAATAAAAATTAATGGTTGTATAGCATAAAGATTGGGATGATAACAGGGGGCAAAAGCCATGATACAGTACAAGGAGATGGAAGATAAAGTCTCTATGGGAATTTTGCCAAAGAGAGACGTCGTAATTGTCCGTGGGAAAGGTACCAGATTATGGGATACCGAAGGCAAGGAGTATATTGATTGTGTAGGAGGACATGGGACAGCGAATATCGGTCATAATCATCCGGTTGTTGTAGAGGCGTTGGTTCGTCAGGCGGAGCAACTTATGATATGTCCCGATATGTTTTATAATAATGTAAGGGCCAAATTAGTAACAACATTAGCCCAAGTAGCTCCGGCAGGACTAGACCGTCTTTATTTGTGTAACTCAGGGACAGAAGCGGTGGAAGCAGCATTGAAATTCGCTCGTGTGGCAACTAAGAGAACAGGAGTGATCGCAGCGCAAAGAGGTTTTCACGGGCGGACTTTTGGAGCTCTAAGTGCAACCTGGAATCCTAAATATCGAAAGCCATTTCAACCTCTTGTACCAGGTTTCTCTCACGTAAAGTATAACGACATGCAGGCGATTGATTCTGCTATAGATGATGGCACAGCCGCCGTTATTTTAGAAGTAGTTCAGGGAGAAGGTGGTGTGCGCCTAGGTACCGAAAGCTACTTAAAGAAAGTGGAAGCCCTTTGCCGAAACCGGGGTTCATTATTGATATTAGATGAAGTGCAAACAGGTTTTGGCAGAACAGGTACTATGTTTGCCTGCCAGCACTACGATATACAGCCAGATATTATCTGCGTTGCTAAAGCAATGGCAGGTGGATTGCCAGTAGGAGCGGTCCTCTGTTCTGATTTGGTTAAAGAAATTCCAACGATGTCTCACGGTAACACCTTTGGTGGTAGCCCTATTGTCTGCGCGGCTGCTTTGGGTACGTTGAGTGTACTACAAAACTCAGGGATAATCCAAAATGCCCGAGAGATGGGGATCTATTTTAGAGAACGACTTGAAACACTAGACCTCAGGATTATCCGAGAGATTCGAGGTCTAGGCCTTATGATTGGACTAGAACTGAAAAGCCGAGTTTCACCGGTATTGAAAGGTCTTATGGACCATGGTATATTAGCTTTGCCAGCAGGCAACACAGTACTACGTTTCTTGCCACCTCTATCAATAACAGCAGATGACATTGATCAGGTCGTAGATGCTCTAAAAATAGTACTGAAGCCACTGGATAAAATTTCAACAGAAGAATCCACAGAATAACTAGGATTAGACTGTTCTGTAGGTAAAGATCAATTTAGGGTAGGGAATATAAATGAGTGTTCAATGTGACGACCTGGACTTATTGCGTGGCCTAGTCGATCATTACAGTCCTTCTAGGCAAGAAGAAGATGCAGTATCTTTTCTAGTCGAATCGATGGAACAGAGAGGTATAAATTCTTATATTGATGGGGCGGGAAATGCAGTTGGGGAAGTGGGTGATGGTTCCCCACATATTGCTCTCGTCGGGCATATAGATACTGTGAAGGGGATTATTCCCGTCCGAGAGAAATCTGGTCGTCTTTACGGTCGTGGAACAGTAGATGCTAAGGGTCCCCTCGCCACATTTGTGGCGGCCGTGTCTCGGTTTACTAAACTCGATCAAGGTAGGATTACAGTTGTAGGTGCTGTGGAAGAAGAGTGTCCGACATCACGAGGTGCCCGATATCTTGTTAATCAAATGAAACCAGATCATGTATTTATTGGTGAACCTAGCGGTTGGGATAGTATCACTATAGGATATAAGGGTATCGTTGGTTTCAATTTCAAGTTAAAACAATCTAATGCTCATTTTGCTGGCAATAATTTACGTTCGGGAGACAAAGCAATAACATTTTATAACAATCTTTTATCCTACCTTAACCAACATGAAATCAAGAGTGAATTTGGATCTCCTCGACTTGAACTAAGGAGAATTAATACTCTTGATGAAGGGTTAACAGAAAATGTAGAGGCCTATTTTTCAGTGCGCATTCCTCCTGGATATGGAGTGGAAAATCTTATTAACTTTATAGGAGTTCAGTCAGGAGATGCTGAAATAGAATGTGATCAGAAACTAGAGGGTATTATTGCGAAAAAAAATACTCCGCTAGTCCGGGCTTTGTTGCAAGGCATTCGTCAAGAGGGTGGGCAACCAACTTTCAAGAAAAAGACTGGCACTTCAGATATGTGTGTCATCGGTCCGGAATGGAAATGCCCCATCGTAGCATATGGTCCAGGAGATTCTAGTTTAGATCATACACCAGACGAACATATAATACTCGATGATTATCTTCGATCTATCCAAGTAATGACAAATGCGTTAAAATCCCTAATATTATGAATTAACCTCAAAAGTAAAAATTTTGATACAATCTTCCAATGTTTTTATAACTTCTTTTTTAATAAACCACTCTCCTTAAGTCCTAAGAATTAATTCTCCGATTTCCTTAAGTTGGCCTAAGTTTCTACATTCAAGAACATGGTCACAGTATGGATGGTAGGTAGACATGACAGAATCATCGGTGTTCCAATATTGTTGAGGTTCAGGGTTCAGCCATATCATTTTGTGAACCCTGTTCTGTAACTCATCTAGAACCCAATCTTGGGGATCAAACCAGTTTGTCCGGGCGTCGCCGAGTATGACTAGTACAGTATTCTTAGATAGCGAAGGAAGATATTCGTCGTAGAACTGGTAAAAGGCCCTTCCAAAATCACTTAGTCCAAAAAAATTGAGCGTATGATCATTTTTAAAATTTTCGACAATTTCTTCAAATGTGTTGTGGTCAAAATTGTCCGTGACCTCTGTGATACGATCTACGAAAAGAAAACTACGGGCTCGACGGAATTGACTTTGCATTTCATGGACTAATTTTATAAAGAAACGGGCGACTTCCCAAACAGATCCTGAAACATCACATAATACAACCAATTCATTTTTCTTGATTTTCTGATGTTTGTGTATTATGTGAAAAGGCAGATTACCTGTGCGAAAACTTCTTTGAATAGTTTTTTTAATATCGACTCTTCCATGGCCTGACTTTTTGAAGCGTAATGACTTACGTGTGACAAGATTTCGGGCTAAGTCTTCCACCGCGTCGTAGAGGTTTTCAATTTCACCTGATGGTAATTCCTGGTAAAGATCAATAGTATCGGAGCTTTTGTCCCTTTGCACTCCTGGTTCGGTGGCATTTTCTGAGGTTTGTTCACCCAAATTAATACGGGCTAGGATTTTCTTGAGGACATCATCTTCTGATTCTTGGCTATCAGAAGTCTCTTCGTTAGTCGAGGTATCATTTTGTTTATCTTCGTTATCTGGGGTCCCATTTTCATCATTTTCTGAATGATTTTTAGAATCAGTATGATCTTCGGAACTTTGGTCTATGTCGTTTGGCAAATTATCACTGTCGTTATTTTGATCCTCTATCTCAACTAGGAAAAATTGTTCAAAAGCTTCTTCAAAAGTGGGGATATCCTCATTAGATTTTATCAAAGTAGTTCGGAGCGAGGTCTTGAATGTATGGCGTTCAATGAGGGGAGTATGCCTAAGCATTTCAGCTGCATCGAGGGTTTCTGCCATAGAGATGCGAATACCAGACTGCCGGAGCATTCTGACAAATTCAACGAGACGACAGATCATTGTAATTTTCTTTCATGATCCGATCAATATCTTCTCTATCCTTCATAAGTACGTTCAAGGTACTTGAAAGAATATCGCGCGACAAATTTTCTGCATTAAGGACCACTAATGCCATTGCCCAATCAATTGTTTCCGCAATGCTTGGTGGTTTGCGGACGTTCAGTTTTCTAATTTTTTGAACAAAACGGACTACTTGGTTCGCTAGATCTTCGTTAAGGCTTGGGACTTTGCAAAGAACAATCCGAGTTTCCTGGTCAAACGGAGGATAGTCTATATAGAGATACAGACATCGTCTTCTCAAGGCTTCAGAAAGACTACGATTAGCGTTGCTTGTCAATACTACCAGTGGCCTTTGAGCAGCAGTCAACGTCCCTAGTTCTGGTATGCTCACCTGAAAATCACTGAGTATTTCCAGGAGGAAACTCTCAAATTCATCGTCAGCTCGATCTATTTCATCTATTAGCAAAACAACGGGTTCTGTCGAAAGTATAGCTTCTAGTAGGGGGCGCGGGAGCAGAAAATATCTTGAAAAGAAAGCTTTCCCTTCCTGGTTTAGTGTTTCCACCGCATTAGCAATAGTCTCAGTCTCGTTTACTAGGTCCCCTATGCGGTCTTTTAGGATCTGTGTGTAAAGTAATTGTTTTGTATATTCCCATTCATAAAGTGCCTTGGATTCATCCAGGCCTTCGTAACATTGTAATCTAATTAAACGTCGTCCAAGGGTTACCGAAAGCGTTTTTGCAATCTCGGTTTTGCCAACCCCAGGGGGTCCCTCAACTAGTAGTGGTTTCTCTAGGCGCTCCATTAAAAAAATTGGCGTAGCCAGATTTGAATCACAGATGTAACCGTGCGATTCAAACTGCTGTAAAACATCTTTGGCAGATTTGAAAGAAGCCATACTACTCCTGAAAGGATAACTAACCTGTGGGATTATAACGGTCAAAACAAAGGAATTACAGTACCTCATTCTCTGAGGATAATAACTGCTCGTGCATCGCCCAAAATTACCAATTATATGACATAATGTCAAGTATATTTGATAAGGTTTTTACGAGACGTCATGCCGGCAAAAAACCCACCTGATGGGTGTTTAACGTGTTATTTTATAGTTTAAATAGTCCTTGCCGAAATAAGTCCCAAAGCCTATATTGCGTCTGTCTAGATAACCTTCCAAGGTAAGGGTGATTTTATGAGGAAAAAACAGAAAAAATTTTTAGTTGGTTTTGGGGTTGTAATAGTAGCGATAGGATACCTGATCTATACTGGGGTAACCGATGCTACGATGTATTACTTAACTGCGAGTGAACTAGACACGGCTATAACAGAAGGGAATGTTGACTACGGCGAAAATATGCGGTTGCACGGTAGGGTATTAACTGGATCTATCGAAAAGGGTGAGGTGGGTTCCTTGCAAATCAGCTTTATAGCACATGAGGGGGGCACACAGATCCCTATCGTCTACACTGGGGTGGTTCCTGACACGTTTAGAGACGATTCTGAAGTGGTTTTGGAGGGTGGTTACGGGCAGAATGGTACATTTACAGCTCACACATTGTTTGCCAAGTGCCCATCTAAGTATGAAAGTGACCAAGGATATGGCCAATATGAGAACCTCAAACCAATTCCGCCAGAATCCTCGACTAAGTCTTGAACAGATTAGCTCAGAATTACGGTGTTGTTTACTAGAGGAGTAACATCTGGCTATGACATTGTTCGCTTGTGGACTGCTTACATTGGGCGTCCTTGCTTTTATGATCGTTCCAATGTTGGAGGGATCATCTCAACGTCGTCCTTGGGCTGTTCGATCTCGGCAGGATGATTTGCTTAAAAAGAAAGATTTTATCTATGCGTCCATTCGTGAACTAGACATTGATTTTAATATGGGTAAACTGGCTGCTGAAGATCACAAGTTACTACAGCAAGAGTATATTAATGAGGCATCGGAAGTGCTAGATGAACTGGACCAATTTGTTGAGATTGATATGCCCATTGAGGAAAAAATAGAAAAAGAAGTGTTAGATCTCCGAAATAGGAACCCCAAAAGTCCTATCAAATCAGACAATAAAGAACCAACACTGGACCATATTGATGGATTAGATGAAACGGAAACTAGTAGTACAGGGAAGGTTGTTCTGTCTGAAGGTCAGCTTTTATGTAGACATTGTGGCAAACATAACGAGGAATATTCCAATTTCTGTGTCGAATGTGGAACTTCCTTAGAAACATACACTTGTGGAGGTTGTGGAAAGGAAAATCAACCTTCAGCTAATTTCTGTTCAGAGTGCGGAGAGAAATTGGGTTGATGGAGATCTTATGAAGTGCCAATGGTATTCTAGCCCTTCGGGGCTTTTTATTTATTATATCAATATTCTGGTTTGCATTTTCTGTTGGAGTGGGGTGACAAAAGCTCAAGAAACGGGAAGCATTGACCTTGTAGTTTTAAATAAAACTACTGGCCTGCCAATAGCAGGGCACGAGCTGACATTGTTACGTCACAATAGTGAAGAGGAACAAGAAGAGACTCTTTTAAAAGTTGTAACAGATAGTAACGGACAGTATAAATTTGCTGGCCTACCAGCCGATGAATCCCACTACGTCATCGTTACTCGTTACCTCGAAATACCTTACCTTACAGAGCATATTACATTGGGCCCCGGGGAACAGCAAACAATAGTACTCGAAGTTTACGATATTACAACAAACGAAAATGAGTTAATTCATAGTGCTATTCATTTGGTAATAGAGACAACTCCAGATATTCTTAATATTATGGAAATTATTGTTTTGGATAACAAAAGTAATATGACTTTTGCTCCACCACCCAATTCAGGCTTGGGCCTTATCTACTCTCTTCCTTCTGCCGCATTTGGTCTCCAACCTATGGTCCAGGGTCTTAGGCATACTGATCGGGGACTTTTATTTTCAGCGCCAGTAAAACCTGGCCCTGAACGAATCATTTATACCTACAGCCTTGATAGGACTTCAGTAGACCACAAATTTGTAAGACAGATGGATTACAATATTAGTAGGGTCCAGGTATTGGTTTCCCCAAGTACCGAGATTGTAACAGCTGTAAATCTGACCAACGATGGAGAACAACGAATTGGTGATAAGGATTATCTTTTACTCTCGAATCGTGTTGGCCTCCAGAAAGGGATGTCAGTAGAGGTTGCATTCCCTTATATATTGACTTGGCAGGTAGCTCTGAAGTGGGGAATGCTTGGGTTTGTTATATTAATTTTAATTGGTGGCATCTTTGTTGGGATTCGAATTAAGCCAGAAAAGTTGAAAAATTTTGATAACACAACCGGTGTCGAGCCAAAAAATAAGCGAAAATACACCGCGATCCTCCATGCTATAGCTAATTTGGATGATCAAAAAGACGCTGGAATATTAGACGCTAGGACATATAGAAGTCGTAGAGATGGTTTGCAAAAAAGGGCCTTAAGGCTTCATCAAAATGGAAGTAAAAGTGAATAATCAATTTACTCCTAGTATAAGATTACAAAACCTAACTAAGGTATACGGTCGTTTTAGGGCATTACGTGGAGTAAATCTGGAGATTGCACCAGGAACCTTTTTGGCTCTTTTTGGTCCCAATGGCGCTGGGAAGTCCACCTTACTTAATATGATCGCTGGCCTTATTCAGCCATCTCGTGGAGCGTTGTTCTTGGATGATATCAATGTTACCCATGGTCGAGACGAGTGCTTAGGAAGCCAAGTTGGAGTATTATCATATGATACTTATCTATACGATGAATTGACCGTTAATGAAAATCTCCAATTTTATGGGAAATTATACGACATTGTAGATCCTAGTAAAAAGATAGAAGAAATGTTAGTTGCGGTAGGAATGTCTAGCAGAAGTGAAAGCCGGGTTTATACTCTTTCTCACGGAATGCGGCAGCGAGTAGCTATAGCAAGAGCACTTCTGCATGATCCAGATATTTTGTTACTGGATGAACCTTATTCTGGGTTGGACCAAGATGCCCTAGTCACCTTAAAGGCAATCCTGACAGCTTATAATAAGACAGTTATTTTAGTAACTCATGACTTGGATCGGGGACTTGAATTAGCTGATCGAGTCGTTATTTTAAACCGTGGATATGTCGTTTTTGATACCCCCAAGAACGGTTTGACCAGTGATCAGATTAAATGTTTCTATAAGGAGCATTCTGTTTAAGCCTATAAAGAGAACAATCTGAATGAGATATTTACTTGCTAAATCATGGCAAATATACCGAAAAGATATGATAGTAGAATACCGAACGCGCGAGCGTGTTGTGACTATGTTTGTTTTTTCGTTAATTGTAATGGTCATTTTTAATTTTGCTTTTAACATTGGGTCCAACTTTATAGAAAGGGTTGTACCTGGAATGATCTGGGTCGCATTTTCTTTTGCAGGAATGCTGTGTGCGAGTCGATGTTTCGCTTCTGAAAAAGATCGAGCTACTTTTGATGGCCTACTCCTTGCTCCCATAGATAGAGGATCTATATTTCTTGGTAAATTATTTGGTAATATTACCCTTATTAGTTTAGTCCAATTGGCAGTACTTCCCCTATTTATTATTTTTTTCAACATGACAATCTTCCCTTATTTAACTAAACTGTTAGTTATATTTTTCTTGGGAACAATTGGATTTTCATCAATTGCCACGCTGTTTGCAGCTGTGGCTATCAATACAAGAATGCGGGATGTTATGTTGCCAGTTTTACTGCTACCTGTGGCATCACCTATTTTAATTGCCTTGGTAGAGACAACAAGGACAACTTTTGAGGGTGGAGACTGGCAGGATATGACAAACTGGATAAGATTACTTTCGGTATTCACAGTCGTTTTTTTGGTAGCGTCGGTCATGTTGTTCGAGTATATCCTGGAGGAATGAACCATGGCAGAATTAACAACTCGTTTGCGCATAACACCGTTCGGAGTTATTTGTCTCGTTGGATTAATTATATCGTTGTACCTTTCATTAATTTGGGCACCCAGGGAGCGGGTTATGGGGGACGTGCAGCGGATAATGTATTTCCATGTTGCTACAGCATGGATTGCAGAGTTAGCTTTTCTTTTAGTGGGTATTTCGAGTATTATTTATCTGTGGCTTAGAGAACGTAAATGGGATATTGTGGCTTATAGTGCTGCCGAAGTGGGCTTTGTATTTTGCTGTTTCGTAATGATAACTGGACCAATCTGGGGGAAACCAGTCTGGGGGACTTGGTGGACATGGGATCCACGTCTCACGTTTTCAATGATATTGTGGCTTATATATGTAGGTTACTTAATGCTTCGGGTTTATGGTGACGATATCCCTCAGGTGAAAACCTTTCTTGCAGTACTTGGCATATTAGGTACTTTAGACATCCCGTTTATTCATTTCGCTACAATGTGGTGGCGGGGGTTACATCCCGATTCTCTAGTTATGAGCGAGGAAGGATTGGGGGCAGGGATGGAAGTTGATATGCGCATTGCTCTGGCTGTGTCGGCTATTGTTTTTACCTTGTTTTTTTTCTATCTTATGGGACGTCGAATGGCCTTGGAACGTTTACGAGATGAAACCGAAGATCTGCGAGATCGTTTAGAATATATGAATAATGATAATATCAGAAATTAATTTGTAGTTCAAAGATATCAGGAATCATTTTTGTTTAACAGTCACCAAGGATAAAATGTTTAAAGGAGTTAATAGTTTTGGATCAAAATTTCTGGTATCTATTTTCTGCTTATACCTTAATATGGGTTGGACTTTTCGTTTACCTTTTCACCTTAGCAAGTAGAGAGAAAAAGTTAGAGACAGAAGTGGTCCAACTAAAGAAGTTATTAGAAGAGTTGGAGAAAAAATTTAAAGAGTAGGCGATCTATACCATATCAGCAGAGTCATTTTTTTCTTCTCTAGAGGGCTGGCCAGGTCCTTAAAAGTGCTCGGTTCCATCTGTTTACCCCCTGGCTTTTCTTAATACACCTGGAAGTATCCCCTATGGCGGATCGGTCAGCAAGCATAGCACCAGACTATTTTTCAAATATACATATAGTCCTTGTAGAACCTAGTGTCCCTGGCAATATTGGTGCGGTTGCTAGAGCAATGAAAACAATGGGTCTTTCAAGTCTTATTTTGGTTAACCCAGTTGAGTTTCGTCATGAAGCAGAGGCTCGTTGGATGGCCCACGGTGCTGGTGATATTCTTGATACGGCTAAAGTAGTCTCTACCGTGGGGGAAGCAGTTGATGAATTTGCTCTGGTTGTCGGAACAACTAATCGCACGCGAAGTCCTTGGTTAAACCCTATAAAACCACTTGAAGAAGGTCTGGCCGAATTAATTGCTGTAGCTTGGTCCCAACCATCTGGAATATTATTTGGACGGGAAAAAAGTGGATTGTTGAACGACGAATTGCAACGGTGCAATCTTATTGTTAGAATTCATTCAGCAGTAACCTACCCCTCTTTAAACTTATCTCAATCAGTTATGGTGTGTGCCTATGAATTATTTCGTTTAAGTTGTGAAGCACCACAACAATCTAAAACAAAACTAGCTGACAATGAAGATGTAGAGAGGATTTGCCATCGAATGAACCAGGTGTTACTCCGTATAGGATTTGTTGGCCAACCAACAGAAGATACTTTTATGCGATCTATACGGCGGGTTTTTCGCCGCAGTCTGCGCCTCGAAAAACGTGATGTAGCAACTTTACATAAGTTTTGTAATGAGATTGATTTGTATGTAGACCACTGCAGTGGATCATCAAAATCTCATTTGTCGAATTCAAAAGAATAGAGTATCGATTCCAGACAAAGTCCATGAGGAGGGGCATTAATACCGGCAATTTTCCTATCTTTGGCACTAAGAATCTCGGTCATTGCCTCTGGAGAGCGATGTCCTCTACCGATATCTACAGCTGTACCTACGATGGTTCGTACCATATGATGAAGAAATCGGTTCGCTTCGACTTGCAGACGTAGTTCATCTCCCATCTCTACCCAATCAAGTTTTCGTATTTCGCAGTTCGTCCCGTCGGTTATAGATGAGGCCTGGCAGAACGACGTGAAATCATGTTGGCCAATCAGAGCTTTACAGCTATTACGTAAGGCTTCAAGATCTAACGGATAGGTTACATGCCAAGCAAAATGTCTATGGATAGCACTAGGTCGTCGTATGATTCGATAAATATACCTTCGCCCTAAAGCACTAAAGCGAGCATGGAAATCTTGAGAAACTTCCATTCCGTCCAATATGCGTAAATCAGGTGGTAAAACACCGTTTAAACTTTTCTTAAGTTTGTTTATGTTAACATCCAGGGTTGTCTTGAAATGGACAACCTGTCCACTGGCATGCACTCCAGCATCAGTGCGTCCAGCTGCAGTTACTCGAGTTTCCGTTCTGAGGATGGTCCGAATTGCTTCTTCAAGCACCGATTGAACCGTGCGTCCTTGTGATTGAATCTGCCATCCTAGAAAATTGGTTCCGTCGTATTCAATTTTGAAAGCAAGGTTTGGCATAATGAAAAACAAAAGTCAGTTCAAAGTTATGAAAACATTACCAAGAATTAGTATAACCAAAAGTGCTGCAGTAGTGATTATAGCGAAGTAATCGTTTCGGGTTAGGATCATAACACGGTACTGAGTGCGACCTGTACCTCCGCGGTAACATCGAGCTTCCATAGCGACAGCTAATTCTTCAGCTCTCCGGAAGGCTGAAATCATTAACGGAACCAATAACGAGGCTATTTTTCGTAGTCTCTTTATTGGATTGCCAGTAAAATCAGCCCCTCTGGACATCTGAGCTTTTTGAATACGGCCTGCTTCTTCAACTAAAGTTGGGATGAATCTGAGTGCTATAACCATCATTATTGCCAACTCATGAGCTGGTAAGCCAATTTTTTCAAAAGGTTTAAGAAGCCGTTCAATCCCATCTGAGATATCTAATGGGGCTGTGGTCAACATCAAAAGGGCTGCGATTAGTATAATGACAATAAGGCGTATACAGAATAACATACCTTGCAATATTCCTTCCCAAGTTAAACCTGGAATCGTGATTTCGTAGATGATTACATTTATACCAGGCGTAAAACAGGCGTGGGCAGCAAAGGTGATTATAAGTAAAAATCGGAAAGCTTTTAGGTTATTTAAAGCAATGTTCATTGGAACTTCAGAGATCCGTATGACAATAAGGACCACGGTTAGTATAAAAATGAATAGGAACAGTGATTGTGCCCAGATTAATATCCCCATAAATGCTAGGCACATACACAGCTTAGTTCGAGGATCGAGACAATGGATCATCGACACGGCTGGATAGAATTGTCCCAGAGTAAGATTCTGTAGCATGATTAAAAGGATGGAGGTTGAGTGGTTTTAATTTATCGATCCTACAAATTTAGGTTGTAAAAAAGAAAGGCAAACAAGAACTCTTAACTGTTAAGGTAAGAGTTAGGTTAGTCTAATAGATTGAAAGTTAACCTTGGTTGACCGAAATCCCTTTTATCTTATTCAATTTTAGTTTAGGAAAACCAGATATTTTGTCTTTTTAAAAAATATTAAAACAAAAACACCATCCATAACGACGGATGGCGTATATTGTCTTTAGAAAGAGTTTCTCCCAACACAGGTTGGCATAAGTATTTTTAGGAGAACCTGTCTGGAACAGTGGTTGTCCCCCCAAGTATTTCTGGCGTCCTCTATTCTGGTGAGGCATGTCATAGATACTCAGAGCAGGATTCCCTATAGTAAAGCAAAGGTTCTTTTAAAATAACTTTGCCCTTTACCTGTGTTGGATTCTCCAGATTATATTATGCTTAACAAAGGAAAGCAATACTTTAATTGGGCTATGTTTTCCGTTTCTTTTTCTTTGCTGCCGGGAAGAGAACATTATTTAGAATAAGGCGGTATCCAGGGGAGTTTTTGTGGAGACTAAGATTTGTTGGGGGGTCGCCTACGAGATGTTCTTCATCTTCTGGATCGTGCCCTCCGTAAAATGTGAAAGTTCCCGCTCCGTAGTTCCCATGTATATACTTGATGTAGTCAGTCTCCGATTCCTTAGCCAGAACTACTGTCGTAGGTTTAAGGACCTGTCTACTGAAAGTGGTAGATAGTCCATAAAAACCAGCAATATAGTTTACGTGGTTTTGTGTAAGCATCGACGGAACAGGGTCATATTTAGCCGAAAAATCAAAAAGAGTAAATGGACCGGTTGGTATCTTAGTAGCGTTAACCTGGTTGACATCAATATTCGAAAAGGAACCGATAAAAGGGTTTAATTGTAGAGTAAAATCTTTAAAAGCAAAAGTTTGATCAAATTCCAACTTAGATTGGGCATCCGGATCAATAGGAGTATGATCGTATTCTGGTGCAACTATGTCGGTATGATAGGAGGATAGAGCGATTTCTATGGTTTCTGTTGCAGCACACATTGCAAATAAAAAACCGCCGTTCCCCACATATTTTTGAATAGATCGTGCAACTGCTTTTTTTAATTCGGCAACTGTAGGATATCCCTGGTCCCTTGCTAGTGTTTCATCAGTCAGTTGCTGCTGTTGGTACCAAGGCATTCTGTGATAGCTGTAAAATTTGCTATATTGGCCAGTGAAATCTTCGTGGTGAAGATGTAACCAATCGAATTGATTCAGTTTCCCACCCAGTACCTCTTTGTCAAAGATGGTTTGGTACGGTACCTCAGCATATTTCAACGCCATGGTTACAGCGTCATCCCATGGGCGCTTATCAGGGCGAGTATACACTGCTATTTTGGGTACTTTTTCTAGTATTACGCGGTCCATATTGTTGTCTTCAATAAGATCGTAAATCTGAGTTAACTCTGCTCCACTAAGGATTTTAAAACTAACACCTCGTAAATAACATGAGCGAGCCCGGTCAGTTGTTGGGTCCATAATAAATGAACCACCACGGTAGTTTAGTAGCCATTCGACGGTATAACCTTTTTCTAAAGCCTGAAAAGCAATGCCATAAGCTTTGAGATGATCCTGCTGCTCCAAGTCCATTGGTATTAGTATCTTTTGAGCACTAGTGGTAAGCGGTACTATACAAAATCCCACAAATAAGAGAATGAGTTTAGACATTTCTACTTCCCTAAGGTATGCCAACTAATATTAAATTAGCGTTATTTATTAACAAACTTCAAAGTGATGCTCCGAAATAAACAAGTATTGGCCATATTATAATAAAAATTGATTAGGCAGTAAGGAAATATTCGGTCTGTTGTTAGATTTCAACAAGTACTATAAAAGTGTTTCCATATTGTCTACATATTTATGCCCACTCCCCGTATTGAAAAGGACAATTTGTTCTGATGAGGTAATATTTCCCAGTGCAAGCATCTTCTTAAGAGCAGCTAAAACGGCACCTCCTTCGGGGGCTGCGAAAATACCCTCGGTTTGTCCAAGCTCTTGAACACCATAAATCATATCCTCATCTGGGACAGCTAAAGCTGTCCCCTTGCTCTTCCTTATAATAGAAAGCATAAGTCTGTCTCCTACAGCGGAGGGTACGCGAAGTCCACTAGCTAGAGTCTTAGCATTCTCCCATTCGGGAGCCTCCTGCCAATTTTTTTCCCAGGCTCTAACAATAGGTTGGCAACCAGTAGCTTGAACGGCAATCATTCGAGGGCGTTTGGTTCCAATCAATCCTAGGCTTTCCATTTCAGAAAAGGCCTTCCACATACCAATCAGACCAGTACCCCCCCCAGCAGGATAGTATATAGCATCGGGAAGATTCCATCCCAACTGTTCTGCTAGTTCATAACCCATGGTTTTCTTGCCTTCGACTCGGTAGGGTTCTTTTAGGGTTGAAACATCAAACCACCCCTCACGATCTTTTCGTACGGCTATCTCCTTGCCACAATCTGTGATAAGTCCATCAACTAGTTCCACCTGGGCGCCATGAGCTCGGCATTCTATGATGAAAGGCTTAGGGGTGTCTCGAGGCATAAAAACATTAACTGGAATACCAGCCTTAGCACCGTAGGCTGAAAGTGCTCCACCGGCATTACCTGCAGAGGGAATCGCTAAAGATTTTACACCTAGTTCAAGAGCCCGTGACACCGCCATAGCTAATCCACGAGCCTTAAACGAACCCGTAGGGTTAACAGATTCATCTTTGATATAAAGATTGTTTATACCAAGACGGTGCCCCAGATTTCGAGCATGGATAAGCGGAGTTCCGCCTTCACTTAGTGTGACGATAGATGATTCATCTCGAACCGGGAGCATTTCCCTGTAACGCCAGAGAGTAGGCTCCCTTATAGCCAATTTTTCTGGAGTTAGAAATTTTTTCGCCTCTTCGGTGTCATATTTTGCTAGAAGTGGCTTGGCACAATCAGGGCATAAATTTAGCAACTGCTCGGCTGGAAAACGCTGGTTACACGCACTACATTCTAGGTCAATAAGGAAAGTCATAGAGTATTCCCATCGGTATGAGTTGCATTCAATACACTTTTATATAGCTATTTATAGTTCGAAGAACATTCCGAGTCCTAAGTAATTATCTTCCATTTGATGGAATTGTCCGTGCTCACTCCGGCCTAGATGGAGTACCAGAGCAATTCGTAGGCCTCTCGATTCTTCATTTCGTAGCATCATTCCAATGTGTGCTGTACTGTTTGCTACTAGTCCTTTATTTCGAAACAACCGTATGTCATAAGCCAAATAAGGTCGAGCGTTAAGAATTTTGAGAGGGTAGGAAATCAGTTCGGCACCGAACTGAGCTTGCCAACGTCGTATATTTGGAATTGCATGGTTAGACCACTGTAGACTACTATATATACGTGTTGTGCTTTGATTCAAACCTATTTTGTAGTCACCATAAATGGTAAAATATTCTCTGCTATAAGTAAATGCTTGGCTTGGATCGTCGTGTCCATCAACTAGGTGTGCGCTTAAGTGTTCATATTCAAATCGACCAGAAAATTGATTAGTTGCTAGATCAGCGTGAAATCCAATAATATAATCTGATGTTTCGAGAGGGAAGAATGTTCCAGACCAACGGAGTTGTGAGAAAACACCAGCATGAATTCCGGTTCGGAAACGGAGTCTTACATTTTGGTTTCCCTCATAATCGAATGCTTCCCATGAACCTCCAATATCTCCATTCAGTCTATTAACAAAGTTAGTAGTAATAGCAAACTGTGTCTCTGTAGGGTCAGCCAGCAGTGGTTGAAATAGTCTTTTTTGGGGGGAAGCAAAACGCCAAGTTCCTGCTTCGGTTTCGAAATCTAGGCCTGAAAACAAGAAAATTAAGCCTGTAAAAAACACTAGGCGTGTTAATTTCTTTAACCTATGGCAACTGTTTGTTTCAAGATTTTTATAAGATAAACTTTTACTAAATTTCAAAAACATTTGGTGTCCGAGGTGTATAAGTGAGTTATTATTGACCAGTCCGGTAGTCTAGTTAAGTATTGCAACCAGTACAGGTGATGAAATAAAGTAAGGTAACACTACCTTCCATAGTAGATTGGAAATTACTCTTTTAATTCCAAAGATGATAGATCATTCAGCCCCATCATGTCAAGTTTCTATTACCCATCGGGTGCCTATATAGTGGGCAATAGGGGATTCTTCAGAGATGGAATAGACTTGACATAAGTACCGATTCGTTGTTATTTTTTAATAGACTTTTAACATTAATCGGGGGATTATTATAGTGTCAAGTAACCTCAATAGTTTTGGCGCGAAGACCCAATTGCTGGTGGCCGGGAAACAACAAACCTACTATTCGCTTTATCGTGCAGCGGATGGAGGTGCAGGCGATAGTTCTAGGTTGCCATTTTCTCTTAAAATAATGCTGGAAAATCTACTCCGTCACGAGGATGGTCTGACTGTTTCCGCGGAGGATGTGGTTGCCCTTGTAGGGAGTGTAAGTGGAGGGGCTGTCGAGAAAGAGATATCCTTTCGGCCAGCTCGGGTACTAATGCAAGATTTTACAGGTGTCCCTGCCGTTGTTGACCTGGCAGCTATGCGAGATGCCATAAGAAAATTAGGTGGGAAAACGGACCAAATTAATCCTTTACAGGATGTAGATTTAGTAATTGATCATTCTGTGCAAGTTGATGAATATGGTACTCAACAAGCTTATGCAACTAATGTAAATCTTGAATTCGATCGTAACCAAGAACGATATCTTTTCCTTAAATGGGGGCAACAGGCTTTCGACAATTTTCGTGTTGTACCTCCTGGTACAGGTATAGTTCACCAGGTTAATCTTGAATATCTGGCAAAGGTAGTTGTCACCCGTAAACAAAGCGAAGATTGGATAATATATCCTGATACCCTTGTAGGAACAGATTCCCATACAACGATGATTAATGGTCTTGGTGTGGTTGGTTGGGGTGTTGGGGGTATAGAAGCAGAAGCAGCTATGCTGGGGCAACCAGTCTCGATGCTTATCCCATCGGTAGTTGGTTTCAAGATGACCGGTGAATTACCAGTCGGAACCACAGCTACTGACCTAGTGCTTACGGTAACCCAGATGCTTCGTGCTCACGGCGTTGTTGGTAAATTTGTTGAGTTTTATGGGTCTGGCTTGGAGAATTTGACACTGCCTGATCGAGCTACTATAGCTAATATGGCTCCCGAGTATGGGGCCACTGTGGGATTTTTCCCAGTAGATGATGAGACACTTTCATACATGGAACTAACAGGTCGATCTAAAGACGATATTGCGCTAGTTGATGCTTATATGAAAGAACAGGGTCTTTTTCGTACTATCAATACTCCAGATCCCGTATTTTCAGATAGCCTGGAACTTGATCTGAGTACGATCGAATCGAGCATGGCAGGTCCGAGGCGACCACAGGATAGAGTAGCATTAAGTAATGTTAAATCATCTTTTAGAAACGAATTAGCTAATATGCTTGCTGATGAAAATCCTGAGCTTTCGAAAGATGAAATTACTCAATGGACTAAAGGCAACGAAAGTAAACCTGAAAAAATGGGAACACTGACCAAAAAAGTGCCGGCTTCTTTGGGTGGTTCGTTTTTCGAATTAGGCCATGGGTCGGTCGTAATCGCAGCGATTACAAGTTGTACGAATACTTCTAACCCAGCAGTATTGGCGGCCGCGGGAATTTTAGCCCGAAATGCTGTTGAACGTGGCTTAACGACGCGCCCATGGGTCAAGACCAGTCTAGCTCCGGGATCGAAGGTGGTAACAAGCTACTTAGAAGATATGAAATTACTTCCTTATCTAGAAAAACTCCGTTTTCACGTGGTAGGGTATGGGTGTACAACCTGTATAGGAAATAGTGGTCCAGTTCCAGGGCCGATAAGCGAAGTTATTTCTAACGCAGAGCTTGTCGCAGCTTCTGTCCTTAGTGGTAACCGAAATTTCGAAGGGCGTGTTAATCCTGTTGTTAAGGCTAACTATCTTGCTTCACCTCCACTAGTTGTTGCTTATGCAATTACAGGCCGTATGGATGTAGACTTTTCGAAGGAACCTATCGGAAAGGATAAGGAGGGGTATGATGTTTTTCTGCGGGATATATGGCCAACACCGAAAGAAGTTAGGGAAGCTGTTGAAGTTTCGGTACGTAGAGAAATGTTTCAATCGATCTACTCTGATGTTTTTACGGGAGATGATCGTTGGGGTAGCCTGGCTGCGACAACAGACGAGTCTTTTGCATGGGAAGATTCTTCGACTTACGTAAAACAGCCTCCCTATTTTGAAAATATCCAGGTTGATCCACCTGGAATCGTTGATATCACAGGCGCCAGAGTATTAGCTGTGCTGGGGGATTCTGTGACTACGGATCATATTTCGCCTGCAGGATCAATACAAATTGATAGCCCCGCAGGGCAATATTTGATTGATAGGGGTGTTGCTCCTAAGGAATTTAATTCTTACGGTTCCCGACGTGGTAATCATGAAATAATGATGCGTGGAACTTTTGCAAATATTCGGCTCCGCAATCAGATAGCACCGGGTACAGAGGGAGGGTGGACGAAAACTTCTCAAGATTCAACCCCAGTAACTATTTTTTCTGCCGCTATGGACTATTGTTCTTCAGAAACCCCTCTGGTCGTAGTTGCTGGTAAAGAGTATGGCACTGGGTCTTCGCGAGATTGGGCGGCTAAGGGACCTAGGCTTCTCGGTGTTCGTGCCACTATAGTAGAGAGTTATGAGCGTATTCACCGAAGTAACCTTATTGGCATGGGAGTTCTGCCACTTCAATTTGAAGATGGGGAAAGCGCTGATTTTCACGGAATAACTGGTTTTGAAACTTTTGATATTGAGGGGCTAGATGGGGGAATTACACCTCGTCAACAAGTAAATGTCCGTATTACCTCAGAAAATGGTGCTTCAAGAGTGATCAGAACTATTGTTCGTATCGATACCCCGGTGGAAGTAGAATATTATCGTCATGGTGGTATTCTTCAATACGTGCTGCGAGGGTTATTAAAGAATTAATTCTAGTTATAACTCCGAATTTAAGGATAAATATGAGCTTGACAGTAGGGATTAATGGTTTTGGTCGTATTGGCCGTATGGTTTTTCGTGCTATAGCAGAAAGATCAGATTTAGAGGTGGTTGCAATAAACGATCTTACTGATAGTAAAACACTTGCCCATCTTCTAAAATACGATTCGGTACATGGCCCATTCGATGGATCTATTGAGTCAGGGGAGAACGACATCTATGTTGACGGGAAAAAGATCAAGATCCTCTCCGAAAAAAGCCCAAAAAAATTACCTTGGCAAAAACTTGGCGTAGATGTTGTGGTTGAATCGACAGGGTTTTTCTTAGATGGCGATAAAGCCGCGGAACATTTATCCGCTGGAGCCAAAAAGGTTTTGATAACTGCACCAGCAAAAAATGTGGATGCAACGATAGTTATGGGAGTAAATGACCATTTACTAAAAAGTTCTCATCGTATTATCTCGAATGCTTCATGTACCACGAATTGTCTAGCACCAATGGCGTGGGTCCTCCATAAAAATTTTAATGTTCTTCGGGGATGTATGACAACAATTCATGCCTATACCAGTGACCAACAAATTATTGATTACCCTCATTCAGACCTACGAAGGTCACGGTCGGGTGCAGTATCTATGATCCCAACAATAACCGGGGCTGCTAAGGCTATTGGTGAAGTTATTCCTGGGTTAGAAGGTCGTCTTAATGGTATGGCAGTACGAGTGCCAGTGCCCAATGTATCCATGGTTGACTTCGTAGCCCAGGTCGAGCAAACTCCAACAGTCGACGAAGTTAACCAGGTTTTTTCAAAGGTGGCTGAAGGAAAATTAAAAGGAATTATTGAATACTGCAATGACCCCATCGTTTCTATTGATCTAGTGCACAATGCCGCTTCTTGTATTTTTGATTCCCAAATAACTATGATTGTAGATGATAGTTTAGTCAAAATATGTGGTTGGTACGATAACGAATGGGGTTATTCCAATCGTTGCGTAGATCTTATAGAGCGTTTTTCCGAAATATAACTATGGTAGAACTAAGAAGGACTGGTTCAAAGATTTCGTATAGCTAGGTAAGTAGGAACAACTTCAAAATCTAAATCATTATTAATAGTTTCTAAATAACCCACTTATCTCTCGTTCGTTTAAGGCGAGTAGAACAGGGGCCTATTGTGTGTAAGCGCGTTTTTTTTAGCTTTGTTTTGTTACTGGTCTATTTTGATTTATTAAATGCTCAATCATCAAGCTCAGTAGCGAATAAACAATATCTGCCACCGAGAGTACTGATTGTAGACTATGCCATGGCCTACCCTAAGGAAAACGCGGGCTTGGTACGAATATTCAAGGAAGCAGGCTTTAATGTCAACCTCCGTTCATACTATCCTGCAATGGTAGGAAAAGACGTTTCTACTTATGATATTATAATTTTGCTGGGAGGCGGTGATCCTGGAATGAGCACTCAGGAAATTGATCTAGCTATCAATTATGTCTCCCGAGGGAAAACATTAATACTTGGAACACCATCCAATGGATTTTACGGAAAAAAGAGAAAAACTAACCCAGGTGTTCATGATCGGTATCAATTCAATAACTTACTTAATCGGCTGAAAATTAATCTTTTTGTGGTTAATGCTGATAATAAACTTAGCAAAAACCTGAACTCGGTAGCGAAATTTAACCCAGTTATAAACGATTCAGTTGGGAATAACCTGGGTGATGAAATATCTTTTCGTCCTGGCACTCGTGTGTTAGTTGGATCGGGGGCTAAGCCCTTACTTGTAGAGTCAAAACTAATAAAAGCCAACAAAGCTAATCAACAGGAATCAGAAAAGGAGCCTAAATACCGATTCATTCGCCGCAACCTCCGCATTCTTCCCTCAAATGCAATACCAGGAGAGAATATAAATTTGTTACTACGGGGCCGCCAAAAATTTCGAACAAATTTGTACTTCAGGAGGCGAGAACGTTCAAAACCTGTAGATTGGGAGACATCAAAATTTAAGGGAGTAGTGGAAAGTATATCAGAAGCATTAGATACGCTCAAAATACGGATGCCTGGTAACCGTTGGGGTGCTGAATATGCGAGATTAAATGTTCCAACAAAAGTGATTGCAGATGCCTTTGTTAGTCGGGAAATTAGAGAAGTTATCCAGTCTGAAGATAGTCTTAAATCAATATGGGTTGATGAGGAAACCTATGGGCGTATGGCGATAGCTGCGGTGGGTAGAACAGGCCGCTTGAACAAGGGTTTTGTATTGGTGGTGGACCGGGATATTCTAGCCGGAATTGATCTCCCCTTGCCACCACTAGGGATGCCTGAGGCAGAAACTGAAATTTTGGAGCAATTTTTGGGTATCCTTGCCCAGTATACTCGATCACTCATCGAAAATCCTACAAACTGGTCCTCCGATCACGACTATCCAGTGGCCCAGTTGCCAGGTAATCCGAAGTCCAATATAGCAATCAACAACATTTCTGTACTGGCTGATTTACCCGGTCGGGCGCAGAAAGTGCCATTTGTATCTCCTAGTATATCAGCTTCCGGTATGAAAATTGATAACATTCCAATACAATCTTATAATTCCCCATTGCGAGGAGTATGGGATTTTGTCACACGTCAGCATGATCATATTACTACCCTAGCTAATATTTTGCCTGAACTCAAAATGGATTTTTTGTGGACTGTAGCCCCAGTAGAAAGCTACCTCGGAGAGATTCCGATAGCAGGAGGGGTACGGTTTAAGTCATGGGCTGTACCAATTTCAGATTTACTAAGTAGTACTTCAACCGATTGGTACGTGGGGCTTACAGCGTTTAGTGCCATCGAGGGAGATTATGAACAAGCTTTAGATGTTCGCGGTAAACCAACAGGATTACCTTCAAGGTTTGACATGGGTTATTTGAATAGATCTCTCTTTGAACCGTCTCGTATTATAGCTCGACATAGTCTTAGTTATAATAATTTGAAGGGCATTATTCATGATTGGGAACCTCACATTAATAGGTTATTCAGATCTTATGGAATGATGGATATTTTTGATGATTTACATTTCCAATACTTCACCCGCCATCTTGTTCAAACAGGATTTTATCAGGGAGAGGAACTTAAATCGTTTATACAACTTGGTCGGGACAAACGTTTCGAGTGGCTTCTGAAATCCGGATACTTAGCGACTTATTTCTCGATCCTGGAAACTAATGCAGAACGGCTAGGTATTCTTTATCGAAAAACGTTAGACGAAATAAATCCAGGCTTAATCCATGGAGCTTTTGTCCAATCCTTAAAACTAGATTGGTACTCTCTTGGTTTTTGGAAAGGAGTCGGTACACCAGATCGACCTTTTCTGATCTTCTCTTACCAACGTCCTCCAATATGGTTACGGCAGTTTCTTCGGGAGCGGAATATTTCAGCCCGAATACTTCCTGTTGGCTTGCTGGGCCTCCTAAACGAAAATGATATTGCCAATCTTCACATAGCAACCTCTGATTTAGGAGGATATGCACTAGAGCGTGGCATATGGCTCGTAGAAGATCCACCCAAAGATGTTGAGTTAAACGCTTTGCCGAAAAGTGTTCCCCGAGATGCTTTGCTAGATGTTATCCAGCGATCAAATGAGTATAGTGAATAATAATTGCCCCTGTCCTATTATATCTTAAAAAAATCCCTCAAATTCGACTAGAAAGTAATAAAAACCTGCACTTTTGTACGGCACAGGAATTTGGGTTCATATATTTTTAGTTTTTATAACCAAGATAAAATTAATCAGCTCCACGAATGAGCAGTGGAATAATTCTACATTATTGCCTGAAAAATACTTGACAAAACAGACTAATGTCTTCTTTATATTTTAGTTATCTGTTTAGGTTTCTAATTTTTTTAAAAAAACCTCAAGGATTTTGATATGGCCTATACTTCTCCTGGAGAAACCAGGAATAAAATCTACAGTTTTGTAAGGGAGCAGATCCTAAATGGAACACCACCCACAACTCGCGAAGTTCAATATGCTTTTGGATTTCGAGCAGTTCAGTCAGCTCGACAGCATTTAGAGAAGTTGGTACTTGAGGGTAAGCTCGCTAAAGTGGATGGAATGTCACGAGCCTACCGATTACCGGAGTTTGGAAAAGTTAGTCCTCCCCAGTTAATCCCTATGTTAGGCCGTGTCCAAGCTGGAGAATTAACAGAGGCTATGGAGGATCCTTCAGAATATATAATGGTACAAACTCGTTTTGATGACAGTGAGCTTTTTGCACTGACGGTAGAGGGAGAAAGTATGCTAAATGCAGGTATTATGCCCGGAGATATGGTTGTTGTGCGCCGACAACCTACTGCTAGTTCGGGAGACATCGTAGTAGCATTGATTGGTGAGGAAGCAACAGTCAAGCGGTACCGAGAACGAAATAGTAGTATTGAATTACATCCGGAGAATGACACTTTTTATCCAATAATTCCCGAGGAACTAGGGACATCATTTTCAATTTTGGGTAAGGTTATTGAGGTCCGACGGTGTGTAGAATAAAGTTAATATAGAAAGAAAAATCGAAAAGTGTTCTTCGATAGGTCAAAGAAATATCTAAGGAGTTTTCATGTCAGGTATAAGTGTTCTGGATCTGCAGAATCACGATCTCTATTTTAAGCGAATTCCACGTGTAGATAAGAAAAAGAAACCGATATGGTCTCGGAAAGAACTGGCTGGACGTCTCTGCGAGTTGTCCTCTATCTATGGTACGGCACAGTTAACAGCTGCATTCCAATTGGTTTTAGACGCACAATTTGAAGGCGAACCAACCGCTTGGATCACAACGACGTTAGATACATTTTTTGCTCCTGATGCAGCAGAGGGTGGTGTGGACCTAGATGCTCTTGTAGTCATCCATGTCCCCAATACGGCAGCCGCAACGCGTGCGGCTGATCGGATTCTACAATCCGGGGGATTTGGATTGGTAGTAATGGATCTTCATGGTGATTCCAGAATTCCAATACCGATGCAAATGCGCTTAGTTCAGCAAGTTAGGGAATACAATACAGCCTTTTTATGCCTAACTATCAAGTCCAAAGATATGCCTTCATTGGGACCGATGGTTTCTCTTAGAGGTCAGACATCTTGTCGTCGTCTGACGGTTGGACGTTTTCAATATGAAATCGAAGTACTTAAGGACAGAAGTTATGGGCCAGGCTGGCATTATGCCGAAATCTGCCGTGGTCCGGACGGCTTGCATTAATATCTGGGACTTGCCATTACAGATCCTATTAAGGAACCACCCAGAGTGGTGTAAAAAGCCAGTAGCTGTGGTAGAAGAAGAACAACCTTTGAGTCCTATTTTGTGGCTCAATGCAGCTGCTATCCGGGCTGGTATTAAACCAGGGATGCGATATTCCTCGGCTCTATCTCTAGATCAGGGCCTGTGTGCAGGAACGATTTCAGATCAAGAAATACATTTTACAATACAGAATATCCATATGGTACTCGATCATTTTAGCCCCTGTGTAGAACCAAGCAGGGAGGATCCTGGTATTTTCTGGTTAGATGCAAGTGGATTAAATTTGCTCTACAGTTCCCTCAAAAATTGGGCGAGTCAGATTCAATCTAGTATTTTGCGTTTGGAATTAAAAGCTAGTATAGTAGTTGGCTTCAGCCGTTTCGGTACTTATGCAATTGCCAAGGGAAAAAAGGCAATGGTTGTAATGCCCACTATGGAAGTAGAAAATTACGAGAGTAACAGAGTCCATTTACAGCACTTTCAACTTCATTCTAAACTAAAAAAACAGTTAATCAAATTAGCAATACATACTGTAGATGACTTCCTCGCGCTTCCGCAAGAAAGTATAGTACAACATCTTGGTAAGCAGGCCAGAGATTTCTACCACTTCGCAATGAATGAACAATCTCTACCTCTTCAACCCCAAAAACTCCCTGAATCTTTTCAAGCCCAGATAGAATTAAGTAGAAATGAATCTAACTCTCAGAGTTTACTACTTCGAACATCTCAATTGTTAATACCCTTGCTAAATAAGATAGGGAATAAAGGGCAAGTAGTTGTGGCTCTTCGGTTAGAGTTTCGGTGTGAAAATGGAACTAGGTGTTATCACCGTATCCAGGCTGCAGAGCCCACCTTAAATGCCAAAATTTTGTTGGAACTTGTTGGTTTGAAACTGGAAACAATAACTTTTATTTTCCCTGTGGTAGAACTTTATCTCGAGGCAGAAGGTGTATGTTTTACAGATAAAAAAAGGAGTTTGTTTCGAGAGAACCCAATCCGTGATAAGAGCTCAGCTATGCGTGCATTAGCACGAGTGCGTGTTGAGTTTGGTACTAATTCAGTACTCATAGCCCAACTTAAAAAAGGACACCTACCAGAAGCTCGCTTTGAATGGTATCGCTTTGATAGACTCACAATTGCCAAGCCACGATCGGTATCCATACGTTCTCTGATACGTCGTACTTATACACACCCTAGAGCGGTAGGTGATTTGCTATTAAAATATCCGCCATCCCCAATATCTTCCCACGAATATTTAATAAACGGGGGTTGGTGGTGTCGAGAAATCCGGAGAAATTACCGTTTTGTAGATACTAGAAAGGGTGAAACCCTTTGGGTTTATTATGACCACCGGAAACATAGTTGGTTCGTGCAGGGTTGTGTTGAATAATTTCGAATAGAGTGTTTAACATTTATAATCATTATGAATGATAATGTAACTGGCGTACGATCTTTATCGAACTCAAACAGTATGGTATCTCCAGCTAAAACTTATACCCCCCTTTGGTGCAAAAGTAATTATTCATTTCTGGAAGGAGCAAGCCATCCCGAAGAGCTGGTCGATTCCTGTAAGAATTTGGGTATTACTTCTTTGTCGTTAACCGATCGTAATGGAGTTTACGGTATTATTCGTGCTCATGTCCGTGCTCGTGATTTAGATATCCATTTGATAGTAGGATCTCAAGTTAGTCTTCAGAATGGCTCAGATATTTTACTCCTAGCACAGAACCAGGAAGGTTATTCTCAACTCTGTCAGCTTCTGACTAACGGCCAACTACGTTCACATAAGGGAGAATGCCGTGTGAGTTGGGAGGAAGTTTGTCATCATAATCCGGGGTTAATTGCGCTGTGGATTGGTGAATCCTATCCGATTAAATCAACTTTATCCGAAAATTATAATTCGACATTCATCTTGGAGCAACTTAAGTCAAACTTTGAAGATCGTTTGTACGTTTTGCTAGCTCGTCATCACCACGCAGAAGAACCCCTAAGAGAAATCCAGCTTCGGGAACTGGCGAACAAGTTAAGGGTGCCTACCGTAGCAGCTGTAGAAGTTCTCTATCATGTACCTGAACGTCGGCGTTTGCAAGATGTACTAACATGTATTAGGGAGGGGGTTACACTACCTGAGGCAGGACAATTAATCCGCCCGAACGATCAATATTTTATGAAAAGTATGGATGATATGAAACGCCTATTTGCTGATGATTTAGTGTCACTCGAGCGAACTCGTGAGATATCTGAACGTTGTAATTTTCATCTCGGAGAAATACACTACCGTTACCCACTGGAACGCCTTCCGAAAGGAAAAACCTCTATTCAGTACTTAGAAGAGCGAACCTTCGAGGGTGCAGCTCAACGTTTGGGTGACAAATTTGAAACTCAGATTCCTCAGTTGAGAAAGGAACTTACATTAATAAGAGAATTAGAGTACGAAGGGTATTTCTTGACTATGTTCGAGATAGTAGAGTACTGTCGTCGTCAGAATATTATATGTCAGGGGCGTGGATCGGCAGCAAATTCTGCCGTATGTTTCTCCCTAGGTATCACAAGTGTTAATCCGACACAGGTGAATCTTCTCTTCGAACGTTTCCTATCGAGAGAAAGAGCTGAACCTCCAGATATTGACTTAGATATTGAGCATGATCGCCGAGAAGAAGTAATTCAATATGTGTACAGGAAGTATGGACGCTCGCATGCAGCTATGGTAGCTAATGTCGTTCGCTACCGATATCGTTCAGCTATTCGGGAGGTGGGTAAAGTGTTAGGAATTCCGGCTACTTCCTTAGATCAATTAGCCAAGCAGGTATCTCATGGGAACTGGAATGGAACCCTTTTTCGGAATACTGGTCTTGACCCAGAGAACCCAATCATACGTCACTTAAATATCCTAGTGAGAGAGATTCAACATTTCCCGCGCTATCTTTCTATTCATCCCGGAGGATTCCTAATAGGCCACCTTCCTATATACGAATTGGTACCGATAGAAAATGCTACTAAGAATAGGCGAACAGTAATCCAATGGGATAAAGAGGATGTGGAAAATGCAGGACTTTTTAAGGTTGATTTATTAGGCCTAGGCGCTCTAAACTTGTTGCATCGCGGATTTGATCTCTTGAGTCGGTACCGTCAGAAAGAACTTTCACTAGCTACGATCCCCAGGGATGATATTGCTACTTTCGATCTTATTTGTCGAAGTGAAACAGTGGGTGTGTTTCAAATAGAGAGCCGAGCCCAGATGGCTATGTTAAGACGAATGAAACCCCGAAGTTACTATGACCTTGTAGTACAGATTAGTATTGTCCGACCTGGTCCAATAACGGGAGGTATGGTTCATCCGTACCTACGGAGGCGCAATAGGGAAGAATATGTGACATATCCTCATGAATCACTTATACCTGTCCTTAAAAAAACCCTGGGCGTTCCACTTTTTCAGGAGCAAGTGATGCAGTTAGCTATGGTTGCGGCAGACTACACGCCTGGAGAAGCTGACCAACTTAGACGGGATATGTCCGCTTGGCGGTTTTCAGGACGGATCGACCGGCATCGGGGACGTTTAATTTCGCGCATGGTGAAAAAAGGTATTGAAAAAAAATTTGCAAAGCAAGTATTTGAGCAGATTCGTGGGTTTGGTGAGTACGGGTTTCCAGAGAGTCATGCGGCTAGTTTCGCCCATATTGCTTATGCCACAGCATATATGAGGTGTCACTACCCAGCTGAGTTTATCTGTGCCCTACTTAATGCCCAACCTATGGGATTTTACACGCCAGCAACTATTGTCAATGATGCCCGGATACATGGAATAGAGATACGATCAGTTGATATACGTCATAGTCGATGGGAATGTACGTTGGAAAAGATTGAGGATACGTCTGGAAAAGCTAATATCAAAAATAGTAATGTTGGTACTAAACACAAAATATTTGCGGTCCGAGTAGGTTTACGTTATATCCGTGGATTTGGGAAAAAAGATTGGGATAAATTAGAATTAGCTATGTCTAAAGCACCTTTTCGTGATATTCAAGACATTGTTCAGCGAAGTGGTATTAACAAGGGGAAATTGGAATCTCTCGCAGTAGCTGGAGCTTTCAATTGCTTTGGCAAGGAACGTCGTTATTCTATCTGGGATATTTTGGGAACCAAAGAGTACTATCAATCTCCTTTGCTTTTAAAAATGGATAACCCTCTTCCTAAATTTAAGTCTTTAGGTGACTTAGAAACTATCTGCTGGGATCACCAAACTTCCGGGCATAGTGTTCAAGGGCATCTCCTCAAGCCACGACGCTCTGAACTAACAGCTCAAGGTATACCCACAGCACGAGAACTCAACAGGATGTCGGATGGTGATACAGTTAAGTATGTAGGGTTGGTTATTAGCCGTCAAAAACCGAAAACAGCTCAAGGCGTTACGTTTATGACATTAGAGGACGAAACAGGTTTTGTAAATCTAGTGATTTGGAAACAGGTTTTCGAAAATAATATCACACTGGCAAAAAAACTGTATTATATGGGAGTTACTGGTAAACTTCAGGTAGGAGAAGGCCTTGTTCATTTAATTGTAAAGTCAATTTGGAACCCAGCACTGGATGATCAACTTCTCTATTTACAAAGTAGAGATTTTCGTTAAACAGAATTTTCTCTTAAAAACCACCATTTTTAAATACTTCAATAGTTTATCAAAGCAAACGGATATCTTGCTTACTAGTCCTATTAGATATATACTACCCTGAAGTCCTTTATAACAAGTTTAATAACCTCAACAGAGATCCTCATTTTTTGTAATCTTTCAGATTTATAATTCTAAGACAGCCTGTTCGAAAACGACATTACCCTCAGGCTCACACGGAGACTTGTACCTATGGGTTCGGAAAAAAACATCATTAGTTTTGTCAATAGTCAGGCGGCTAGATTATCTGCAATTGCCAAGGATATCTGGGATCATCCACAGATTGCATTTCAGGAGACCTACGCTTCTGAGTTGATCGCGGGAGAGCTAGAAGCAGATGGTTTTTCCATAGAATGGGGCGCAGGTGGAATGGCTACAGCATTTACTGCTACTTGGGGCTCTGGAAGTCCTATCATAGGTTTTCTAGGGGAATATGATGCCTTGCCGGGTTTGTCGCAGCAGGTTATTGCGGAACAAAAATCTATCGAATCAGATGCACCGGGCCATGGGTGCGGGCATAATCTGTATGGTACAGCCTGCATGGGTTCGGTAATAGCCCTCAAGCGTGAAATGGAAAAAGAAAATATAGTTGGAACAATAAGATTCTACGGTTGTCCTGCGGAAGAACAAGTAATTGGTAAAGTTTTGATGGCACGAGATGGCGTTTTCAACGATTTAGACGCTGCTATAACGTGGCATCCTGGTTCCACAAATCTAGTGTGGAATGGTTCATCCCTTGCCCTAAATTCTTTCAAGGTGAACTTTTATGGAGTAGCTTCTCACGCTGCTGCTGCACCCCATCTAGGACGCAGTGCTCTTGATGGGGTAATGTTAATGGATATCGGTATGAACTATCTAAGAGAACATGTGGCATCAGAATGTCGTATTCATAGTGTCGTGACGAGTGGTGGTGATGCTCCAAACGTGGTTCCAGCCTATGCCCAGATCTGGTACTATATTCGAGCTCCAGAACGAGAACAAGTAAACTTGATGTACGAGAGAGTAGTCGATATTGCTAAGGGGGCGGCTCTAATGAGTGGTACTTCTCATGAAATTGAATTCATAGCTGGTTGTTATGAAGTTTTACCCAATAATGCACTGTCTGACCTAATGTTAGCAAAAATGGACCGAGTTAATGATCTTGTCTTTACTGCTGAAGAGCGACGTTTTGCACGCCAAATACAAGCTACTTTCCCTGATGAAGCAATTCAGGGGGCCTTTGATCGGCTCCAAATGGCAGTACAGAAAGATACTATAGTCGAAAGTATTGAGAATCCCCTATGGACCCAAGTTTTACCTCACGATGAAGACGGGCCATCGGTCGAAGGGTCTACCGATGTGGGTGATGTAAGTTGGATAACACCCACTGGACAAATCACCTCGTGTTGTTGGCCTCTGGGAACACCACCGCATAGTTGGCAAATGGTTGCTAGTTCTGGATCTAGTATTGGTAGTAAAGGAATGCTCTTTGCTACTAAGACTATGGCTTTGGCTGGTCTCGATCTCCTAAGAGATCCGGATATTCTTAATCAAGCTAGAAAAGAGTTTGACGAAGCAAGAAATGGATTGACCTACAAGAGTGCTTTGCCAGAGAACAATTGATAGATTTTTCTTCCAATAGAGAGAAGTAGCCTTTCCTTTAGTGCTCAATTCCCCTACGGTAATAGCCTGTTATAAGTTTATTTATCCAGTCAGCCTCAGTATACATAAAGAAAAGGAACAATTACAGCGCTAACGATATCAGCGGAAACAGAGACTTGAACGCCCCATAATAATTTATATAAGATGAAAAATTTTTATGGAATTAACAACTTTATTGCGTTCCCACTTTAAGGACCGTTAAATCAGATTAAAAGGTTTTTGAAATACCTTTGGGGTTAATTTTACAATAGGTTTGTTAGTATTTTATTCTTAATCTGGGGAAATTGTAACCTTTTGCTTGACTTTCATTTGGGAAACATTAGCTTGCTGACCGAAAATAGGCCTATGTTTGGATAATTTAGTGAAATTTATTAGCTGTTATTAATTATACTTAGCCTCCAAGCGCTATTCCCGCAGAAAGATCTCAAAGGAACCCCATGCCGTTGTCCGACTCTCTGCCGGACCCAATACACAAGAAAATTGATCCGATACTCGATCCCAATGAAGAAATTCGATTGGCGTTGGAATCTGACTTAGATTCGGAAGGAAAATTTGTCCCTTCCTGGTTAGTTATTACCGACCGTCAGGTTATGTCTCTCGGCCTTAACGGCAAAGGTGATGATATAGCCGTGCCGCTAGAGGAATTGAATAAGGTGTCAGTGGAGCCCCTTGTAGGTGGTTCATGCCTCGAAGTATCAACGAAAACAGATACAATACCATTAATACGATACTCCCATAGTAGGAATGATCGTTTTAATGAGGCTCATCGGGGCCTAGAACAGCAGATTAAAGATAAACCTTTCCTCATTAAGACGGATTTGCCACGCATTATTTGTGATAATTGTGGCCGTCGTTTACCGGTTAAAGATGGGTTATGTCCAGCTTGCGTTAGTAAGTGGAGTATGCTAAAACGAATATGTTCTTATTTGAGAAGTTACAAAAAACATGCGATAGCTATGGTAGCTATATTTTCAGTATTAAGCCTTGCTGAGTTAGCCCCTCCCAAAGTAACACAGCTAATTATAGATGATGCTTTTGCCAGTAAAGATAAAGGACTATTGTTTTTTTATATCATAATAATGGCTAGCTTGTTGGCTTTGCGTTGGATCAGTGAAATCTCTAATGGCTGGTTGTCGGCATGGTTAGGAGCTCGTGTGGTAGCAGATATACGGGATCAGGTCTACCGTCACATAGAGTATCTGTCATTAGGGTTCCATGATAAACAGAAAACGGGGGCACTCCTTTCACGGGTAACTAACGACACCCGTAACGTACGAGGTTTTCTCGTTGATGGGATGCCTTTTATCGTGCTTAGATGTTTCACGACGTTGGGGATTATTGGTATGTTATTTTATACTAACTGGATTTTAACTCTTTACATCCTGATTCCTGTGCCACTGATGATACTTTGGGGTAAATTTCTGTATCGCCGTCTTCGGATATTTTACACACGTCTTTATAGGCAATGGGAAGGATTTTTTGCGCACATTCAGGAATCCTTGTCGGGAATCCGTATCGTAAAGGCTTTCGCACAAGAAACTAAGGAAGTTAACCGATTTAAAAGTAATGCTAGGGCTATGTTCGAACTTAGGTATTGGACAGAAAAGCAATGGATTAACTACTTTTCTACTATGGGACTTATAAATTTCCTGGGATTCGTTGTCGTCTGGTTTATAGGAGGCCAGCAGGTTTTGGGTCAGGAGTTAACACTCGGTGAACTTATGCTATTTTACTTCTATCTACAAATGTTTTATGGGCCTCTACGCTGGCTTGGTAGAGTAAATAGTTGGATGACTCGGGCTATGAGCGCAGCTGAACGAATATTTGAAATAGTCGATACAGAACCGGAAGCCTATTCTAATCAAAATGCCAAAAGGATGGAAAACACACAGGGTGAAATAATTTTTGATAACGTAAGTTTTGGATATGAATCAGCACTGCCGGTTCTCAAGGATATCAGTTTACACATTCGCCCTGGTGAAATGGTAGGATTGGTTGGAAAGTCAGGTGCTGGAAAAAGTACAATGGTTAATTTAATATCTCGATTTTATGATGTAAATTATGGATCGATAAAACTAGATGGAGTAGACCTACGAGATATTCGATTAGAAGATTTGCGGGGACATGTTGGTGTCGTCATGCAGGAACCAATCCTTTTTAGCGGGACAATTCGTGACAACATTGCTTATGGAAGGCCAGAAGCAAGTTTTGAAGAAATAATGACGGCTGCTCGAGCAGCAAACGCTCATACTTTTATTTTGTCCAAACCATCAGGGTATGAAACATTTATTGGGGAGAAGGGGGCAGATCTTTCGGGTGGTGAAAGGCAGCGAATCACCATTGCCAGGGCAATTCTTCACGACCCTAAAATTTTGATCTTAGATGAAGCGACCTCATCTGTAGACGCACAAACGGAAAAACAATTACAAGAAGCCATAGGGCGTTTAACCCAAGGGCGTACGACCATTGCTATAGCTCATCGGTTATCTACTCTTCGGGACGCAGATAAATTAGTGGTATTAGATCAAGGTTCTATCGTGGAAATTGGTACTCATGAAGAATTAATAAGAAAGCGAGGCCATTTCCACCAACTACTCCGGCTTCAACAGGCTGCCTCCCAAATTATGAAGAGAGTTAAATGATGTTTTTTAGCGCGTGGTACGGTCTAACAAGGTGAAGTTTTTCCACCAATTCGGATAGCATTGACAGGGAACTAATTTTACTGAAGAGATATGGAAATAGAAGAATGCTAGGAAATAAAATCTACAAAGAAAAGATGCCGGTAATATTAAAAGAAAGTATCGAATCGGTTCTGCGTAATGGAGAAACCGTTATTATTGCGGCTGAAACTGACCTATCCAAAGATCTTAAATTTGAAAAACGTTGGTTAATAGTAACAAGTCAGCGTCTTATAGAGTTCGATCCAGGAAAGAAGAATATTTCTGAGGTTATTGAACTAGTGAATGTCCGTAAAATTTTTATAGAAGATTTAGTTGGTTCGGCCAGGCTCAATGCAGAGATTGGGAATGAAATTGTTGAAATTGTACGTTTCACTCCCTCACTTCGTTCTAAGTTTGGGAACATTGTTCAAGGTATAGATCAGTTAATCAAGGATAAGCCTGTAAATTTAGATGTTGATATTGAAAAAAAACGTTGTGATAAGTGTAAAAGGCTTCTGCCCGACTCTTCGGGGTTTTGCCCATCCTGTCCAGATCGATTAGGGATGCTTCGACGAATTACGGGTTACATGGCTCCTTTTAAGGCTCGGGTTATAGTAATGGTTTCAATCTCGCTTCTGTATTCTCTTGCTGAACTTGGGCCACCTTACATAATGAAGAATATAATAGATGGTGTTCTAATCAATGCAGGTAGTGATGTGTCGGAAGATGGGACCACCCTACTTTATCTTTTAGTCGCTGGGTTTGCGGTCATTCGACTAATTTCTTACGTATTAGAAATCATAGGCACCCGGCTCTCTTTATGGCTTGGAGGGCGGGTTACAGTATCTATTCGGGAGGAGCTATACGAAAACCTGTCGCGACTAAACATGAAATTTTATAACAAACGTAAAGTTGGATCACTGATTTCTCGTGTTTCTAATGACACAGAGAGCATGATGTCTTTTCTAGTAGATGGTGTGCCCTATATTCTGACGAATGCCCTCCTTCTAGTTGGAATATTGATTCTTCTTTTCGTCACGAGCTGGAAATTAACATTGCTCGTCCTTATTCCCATACCCTTGTTAATAATTGGTGGATGGTTCTTTTGGTATCGGCTGATCCGGGCCTATAGGAACAAATACTATAGGTGGAGCAAATTAATTGGCTTAACAAGCGAAATGCTCCACGCAGTACGCTTAATAAAAACGTTTGTGCAGGAAAAAAGAGAAATGGGACGTTTTAACGAAAACAATGAAGGTGTATTTAAAGGGGATTTTAATAGTGAAAAAGAAGCAGCTCTTTTCTTTGGAACGATTAAAGTCATAACTTCTTCTGGCTTGGTTCTCGTCTGGTTCTACGGTGGCGAGGCCATTATCGATGAAACCTTCACACTGGGTTCTCTTATGATGTTTATAAGCTACTTATGGATGCTTTATGAACCTTTACAGTGGTTTGGTGAACTTAACACGTGGTCGAGTCGAGCTATGAGTGGCGCGGAAAAAGTTTTTGAAGTAATCGATACTCCTGCTGAGACAGAAGATCAGAAAAACCCTGTTAAGATTCCTAGGATAAAAGGTCAGGTAGAATTTGAGAATGCTTATTTTTCTTATGAGATTGGCACCCCAGTACTCCATGGAATAAACTTGTTAGTAAAGCCTGGAGAAATGATAGGTTTGGTAGGAAGATCAGGATCCGGAAAGTCCACATTAGTAAATTTATTATGTCGATTTTACGATATAGATGAAGGTAAATTATCTATTGATGGTATTCCAATCAAAGATGTTAGATTAGAAGACCTGCGGCGCCAAATTGGAGTAGTATTGCAAGATTCTTTCTTTTTTAGTGGATCTATCGAAGAAAACATTCGGTATAGTAATCCCCAAGCTACTCTTGATCAAGTTATGACTGCAGCTCGAACAGCAAACGCTCATGACTTTATTTGTAGTAAACCAGACGGATATGATACTCGGATAGGTGATAATGGTAAGGGTTTGTCCGGAGGGGAAAAACAACGCTTATCAATAGCCCGAGCCATTCTACACAATCCCAGCATCCTAATTTTGGATGAGGCAACTTCTTCGGTTGATACCCATACAGAAAAACTGATTCAGGAAGCGATCGCTAACCTTGTCAAGGGTCGAACTACTTTCGCAATTGCCCATCGACTTTCTACACTACGAAGTGCTAATCGCTTGGTAGTTTTAGATGAAGGGAACATTGTGGAAACTGGGAGCCACAACGAATTGATGGATTTGAAAGGCCATTTTTATCGTATGGTAGAAACACAGAGGAAAAGCACAGAAATAGTTGCTGTTAGTGGAAAGAAAAATTTAAGTAATAATCAAGTCATCGAGGTTAATAGATGAAAAAAGCAACAAAAACAGAAAAAGTGGAAATCTCTGAATTAGATATAGGGATAGAAAACGCCCCGACTGAACCTTATCTCGCCCATGAAATTAGGGTTTTCAGGGCTCCAAGTAATTCTGTCCGAATGACTGTACGCAATGAACGGTCCTATATAAGAGTCCGACCTGTACGAGCATCCCCAATAGCTCATCCCGAAACCTATGTTTCGCTACTTGATATTAAGAACGAAGAAGTTGCTTTCATTAAAAATCTTGGTGATTTAGATGAAACATCACGAAAGGTTATAGAGGAAGAGTTAACTCATCGTTATTTAAAAGCCAAGATAGAGTGTATCTATTCTATACAGATGGAATATGGTATTACTTACTGGGATGTAATGACGGACCGGGGGAAACGAGAATTCGTTATTAGGGGGTATGACAGCATACACTGGGTTACTAAAACCCGCCTTCTAATTACAGATGTAGATGGAAATCGTTTTGAAATTATCGACTACACCCAATTAGATCCTCTCAGTATCAACTTAATCGAAACTCATATCTGATCAAAGCTTTATAGAAGATTTTTTGTTTTGTACTGAAATATGAATAGCTTAGTATTAAGGCATAATATGTTATTGGAAGGGCGCTATGGCAGACGAGGCAACCCGGAAAAAGTACAAACAACTTATTAAAAATGGATTCTGTATTTTTGATCAAGTCCTCGATCCCACCATGTTGGATAGAGTCCGGATGGTTTCTGATCAGTTACTCAATCGTCAATCACAAGCTCATTTCAGGGAACAGAAATCCACTGGAAGTATGGTAAGTGTCTTTGATGATGTTTTTTTTGCTGAATTGGTATCGTACCCACCTGCACTTTCTATTCTTTTTCGTCTTGGATTTGATCAACCTATTTGGTCCTCCGGATATATAATCAGCAAACCTCCAGGCAGCCCAGCCCTTTTTTGGCACCAGGATTGGTGGGGGTGGAATCATCCCTGCAGTTATAAACCTATCCCTCAACAAATTTTCCTTATGTATTACTTAGCTGATACAACTAAAAAAAATGGATGCCTTAGAGTTATATCAGGATCTCACTTAAAACGTCATCCCATGCATAATCATGTTGATAAGGCACACACTGATGAACTAAGATCAATGGTTGACCCTGAACATCCAGCGTACCAGCCAGTTGAGGGTGAATTAGATATTCCCGTTAAGGCTGGTGATTTGGTCATTGGGGATTCCCGGCTTCTACATGCAGCTCACGGCAATAGTAGCGACTATCGACGAACAGTTATCACACTCTGGTATCTTCCATTATATTACCAATTGCCGGAGCCTATCCAAGCTTTTGTTGGGCGAAATGTTCTTCCAGAAAAATGGTTAAATAGTGATGTGGGCCAAATAAAACCACTGACTGCTGTTTATGAGGGGTGTGAAGAGCCTATTGTTTGGAACCGAACACCGAGTTCAGCTCTTAAGTAAGTAAACGACCCAATTTAAACTTTGTACTTAAGGGTAGACAGAAATTTCTTGTTATAAGTCCAAAGGACCTCCTGATTTGGTAGGTTTGTTTATCACAAAGGGTAACAGTTATTATTATGAATAACTGTATTATGTATCAAGAAGCTTTCAGACCACAGTTCCACTTTACGGCTAATAAACATTGGATAAACGATCCAAATGGATTGGTCTATTTTGATGGGGAATACCATCTTTACTTTCAACACACGCCAGGTAGTATGGTCCATGGTAGAACTACCTGGGGTCATGCTATTAGTACAAACCTCATTAATTGGGTTCAGTTGCATACCAAAGCATTAGACGTTGATGAAATGGGTTGGATGTGGTCTGGATCAGCAGCGGTTGATCATACTAATACGGGTGGTTTTCAGATTGGTAAAAACCCTCCTATGATAGCATTTTATACTGCAGGGGGAGCCAAAATGTATCCCACTAAACAGTGTGTTCAATGTATCGCTTTCAGTAATGATAGGGGGCGCTCCTGGACCAAATACGAGAGAAACCCTATTCTCGGGCATATCATAGGAGAAAACAGGGATCCAAAGGTTATTTGGCATAAGGGATCTCAGCAGTGGATTATGGCACTATTCCTTGATAATAATGACTATGCTATTTTTTCGTCTCAAGATTTAAAAACTTGGCGTCACCTACAAGATTTGACTTTACCTGGTGTTTCAGAATGTCCAGATCTATTTGAATTACCAGTGGATAACGATAGTACTAATACAAAGTGGGTGTTTTGGGGTGCAAGCGGGGGATATGTTATTGGAGACTTTAACGGAAAAGGTTTTACACAACAAACTGACGTACTGCAATCAGAATTTGGTAGCAACGGTTATGCAGCTCAGACCTGGAGCGATATACCAGATAAGGACGGCAGACGAATTCAAATTTCCTGGATGCGGGACGGCCAGTATCCAGGGATGCCTTTCAATCAGCAGATGTCATTTCCTGTAGAGTTGACGCTCCGAAGAACCATAGCTCAAGAAATTAGGTTATTCAGAGAGCCAATTCGAGAACTTGGATTACTTTATGCTAATACCTACACCTGGCCAGCAGGAGATCTTGCTGAGATGGCAATAGAACAATTTAATCTACGATACGCCTCAGGAAGTATTAGTCCTTATAGAGTTACTAATAGACAGGAAGCCGAATCTGTACTCATTATAGCTGATGAAGGAGAATTATTCGATGTACATATGGAACTTGAGTTAGATCAAGGGAAGAGCGTAGAAATTGAAGTGCAAGGGCATCCTTTAAAATATGATGGACGAAAAGAACAATTAGTATTTTCGGGAAAAAACGCACGTTTGAGAAAAATAAAAAAAGTTATTAAACTACAGCTTCTTGTGGATCGAACCTCTATAGAAATTTTTGGTAATGACGGAGAGGTTACGATGTCGTTCTGCTTTCTTCCCAAAGCAAACAACTACCCATTAACAATGAGAACTATAGATGGTGGTGTCCGTATAGTTTCCTTAACAGTCCACCGCCTTCGATCTGCCTGGGAGGATAGTTAGTTATTAGAGTATAACCCTTTTTAAGAAGCACTTCAGATTGATTTAGCCTCTGCCAAAACCATTTTATGTTCTGTAAAATTGCGATAGCTATCTGGTTCAACCAAATGCATCACAAAACTTTTGTGAACGGGTGTTCAGAAGGTTGTAAAAAGCCCGAACTTCTGAATCAGGGTGGTCTCGCCAGAAACCTGTGGGTATAGTTGTAAACTGGCTAAGGACACCACCGTCTCTATGCCCATAGTATAACTGAACAGTTTTACGCTCATGAATGGTACGTCGCACTGTAGCAGCATGTACCACCGAGAGATTGAAAAGTATTACCGTGCCAGGTGGCCCATAAATGTGTACTTTCCCGCGTTGTTGGATCTGTTCCTTTATAGGGAGGATGGGACTATCATAGGATTCTGGTGATATTGAAAAACAGTGAGTCTTTTCATTAACTTCTGATAGATACAACATCATGTGAATAAATCCGCAGCGGTATGGCCGGTCTTTTATATGATCATGATCTCGGTGCCATTCTTCAACAGGTTCTCCATCATGGGGGGTCATATGACGTAGGCATGCTTCTGCAAGACAACTTGGTCCCTTCAAGATAATTTCAATTGGATCTAGAAGTTTAGGGTGGCGAATCAAACTGTCAAAGTCTGGTGAAGAGATTAGGGGATCACAATTTACCCTTTGGTGTCCATTAAACGCTATAGGGTGCCAGAAATATTCAGAATCAGATAGATCTCGATCATAAAGTTCGGTATAATATTGCAATTCTGCATCAGAGAATACGCCCTCCAGTTGGACATACCCGTTACGTTCAAAAAAATCGAGATCTACCATGATAGTCAGTTCCTTACACTATTTGAGGATCTATCTTAAAGTGATGGAAACTATAGTTAGTTGGGAACATTTTTCTTTAATCGAAATCAATAATAGCCTGGAAGATTTTTAAAAAAAGTGCTCGATCCTCTGGTTTTCCTATTGTTACTCGGATAAGCTGATCTAATTCAGGGGCAGAAGGTTTTCTCAAAAAAATGCCTTTCTCAGTAAAAGCTTTCATTGCCAAATTAGCCTGTGCGCTAGATCCAAAATCAAAAGCTACAAAATTAGTCTGAGAAGGTACAGTTGAGATTCCATTTTTTTGGGCTATCTCTTGGTATTCTAGGCGTCCTTGATCAACAGCATTAACTACGTTTCTAATAAAGCTCGAATCATGAAGCGAAGCTAGAGCTCCGATTTGGGCTAAAAGGTTAACACCGAAATGCAGACGGACTTTATCAAAAACACGAATTATGTCTTTGTTTCCGATAGCATACCCGACTCGAGCTCCAGCCATTCCATGGGCTTTGGAAAAAGTACGTAAACGAACTATTCTAGGATCAGTCATGTCAAATGGAAGCGTTGTATCAGAGGGAACAAAATCTATGTAAGCTTCATCAAGTACAAACAAACAATTTGGAGGCATACGATCTAAAAGATCACCTATTGAGTTGTAGCCGAAATAAGAACCAGTAGGGTTGTCAGGATTTGCCAAATAAAGAATAGAGGGGCTATATTTTGTCGCAACGTCCGTTAGAGCAACCAAATCATTCCTATTATGACGGTAGGGTACTGTTTTTAGTGTGCCGCCGAAACCACGGACATGATAGGCGAATGTTGGGTATGAACCCTCCGATGCTATTACAATATCACCGGGGTTCATATACATCCGAACAATTAAACCCAATAGGTCGTCTATTCCAGCTCCCAAAACTATATTTTCGGATTTAACCCCGTGATGAGTAGCCAATGCAGCTCGAAGCTCATACCCTTCTGGATCACAGTAAGAGGGAATACCACTAACGGCATCCCTCATAGCCCCAACAGCCAAAGGTGATATACCAAAAGCACTTTCGTTGGCTCCGATACGTACAATAAACTTTTTACCTTGTTGGCGTTCAATAGTTTCCGGCCCGATAAAGGGAGCATTCGAAGGTAGATCCGAGACTATTTTGGAGTAGGGTATTTTGGGCATCTTTTTTATCAGAGTTTATAACATATTGTGACGAGGAGAGTCCCTTAATTATTATTATCTACTGGAACTTCTTTAAACATCAAGTTCCATATCATTTCTGTACTGGCCTGTCCGAGCTAAACTATTACAAAGAGCGCGATGATAAAATGCTTTCTGCCCTGCTGTTATATTACTTGAATCGCCTCCCCAAGATCGAATAGGTGCAGCTTGAAGTGCTCGCCCATAGGAAAAACTAAGCTCCCAAGGTAAATCTTTATACAGGGCATTCATAGCATTAAGATGTTCCGTTGCTTTCTCAGAAGATTGGCCGCCAGAAAGAAAAGCTATTCCTGGTACTTGCTTAGGTACATTATTCAAAAAATTTCTTACTGTGCGGTGGGCAACTTCCTCAATTGTAGATTGCTTTTTGCAATCTGATCCAGATATAACCATATTTGGTTTGAGAATTGTTCCTTCCAAAGACACCTTGTATTCTCGAAGGGCTGAATATACACGTTGGAGTGTAATGTTGGTTAATTCATCGCACCGTTCAATTGTATGGTCCCCATCCATTAGAACCTCGGGTTCTACTATTGGAACAATACCATTTTCTTGGCAGATCGCCGCATATCTCGCAAGAGCATATGCATTGGCATTGATACATACCTCAGAAGGTATAGTTTTACCAACTGTAATTACTGCTCGCCATTTTGCGAAATTAGCGCCTAGCTCTTTGTATTCTTTGAGCCGATACCCAAGACCATCGAGCCCTTCGGTGACTTTTTCGCCTGAAAAACCTGGTAGGTCGTGAACTCCGGTATCAACTTTTATACCGGTCAGGATGCCACGGTTAGCTAAGAGTTTTGGGAACGGTGTTTCCTGTTCGTCGAGAGCTTTTTGGCGAATGGTTTCATCATAAAGGATAATACCACTTATAAAATTATTGATACCTTCAGTAGTAAAAAGCATATGTCTGTATTTACGGCGATTTTCCAACGTGGAAGGTACGTCAATAGCATCAAATCTATCTTTAATAGTGTTAGTACTTTCATCCGCCGCAAGAATCCCTTTATCGGAGGCAACCATTTTTTGCGCGATATCTTTAAGTTTATCAAGCATCTTTTATAAATCTCCTGGGAAGTGATAACCTTTCAAATTAAGATGTATTGATTTTTAAAAAACAATTATAACCCGAATGCTTAAAAAAGATTTTTGAGATGTACCTGTCAATCCCTTTTGGCTTGAAACCATTGATCGGGATCCTTATAATACTCTCTGTAGCTGGTAAATATTTTATCTTATCATGTCCCAGGACCAATTTCCTTCATCAATTTGATTCCAGATTAATATCATGATCCGTGAACCTATAAATCTTCCTTGTGTTTTAACCATCGATATAGGGACCTCATCTGTTCGAGTTATTTTATTTGACCAGACTGGAAAGATGGTTTCTTCTATTTTTAGGAATACCTATAATATGAAGACTTCATCAGATGGTGGGATCTACATTAACGCGGATTACCTAGAGCAAGTAGTATGCTCTGTTATAGATGAATTTTGTTCCGCGGGGGGACATCCACCTATTGATCATGTAGCAATGACAACTTTTTGGCATAATGTCGTGGGTGTTAGAGATGGACAGGCTATTACTCCTCTGATTAGTTGGGCCGATACTCGACCAGATTCCATATTATCTGAATTAGGTGAACGATTTGACCAACAATCTTTACATCAACGTACTGGTTGTGTTCTGCACGCTTCCTATTTACCAGCGAAAATATGTTGGTTTGAACAGAAAGATGCTAAACAATTTAAGCAAGTCGAACGTTGGATGTCTATCAGTGAATATTTATTTCTAAAATGGTTTGGTACACCAACCTGTAGTATTTCTATGGCCTCTGGTTCAGGTTTATTCAATCAACATGTTTGCGATTGGGACGATGAAACATTAGATGCGCTCCCAATAACCCGATCGCAGTTAACAGAACTATGTGATATCGATGAACCCGTTCACGGCTTGATGGATTCTTATGCTAGCCGTTGGCCAATCTTAGCAGAAGCATCGTGGTATCCTGCTATTGGTGATGGTGCCTCAAACAATATCGGGAGTGGTTGCTACGATGATAATCGTATAGCTTTAATGGTTGGGACTTCGGGGGCCATGCGGGTAATGAGAAAGGTAGAGACCTTTACTATTCCGAATGGCCTTTGGTGCTACCGGTTAGATCGACGAAGAACCCTATTCGGAGGTGCTCTTAGCAATGGAGGCAATATATATAATTGGCTAAGCCATGTCTTATCTTTGAGCAACAAAGAAAATATCGAAGAAGCACTTTCTACTATGTCCCCTGATAATCATGGTATTACTGTTCTTCCATTTTGGGCGGGAGAGAGGAGTCCGGGTTGGCATTCTAATGCGACAGCATCTATAACAGGTATGACTTTGCATACAACCCCTCTAGATATTATGCAGGCGAGCCTTGAATCTACAGCTTTCTGTTTCGCTAACATATATAATCGATTATGTTCTTCTAGGCATGTTTCCGGAGAAATTGTAGCTTCTGGTGCCGGGCTTTTGCAATCCCCTACTTGGTTGCAAATGTTGGCCGATATCCTGGAACAGCCAATTACAGCTTCCTCTATTGCAGAAGCTTCGAGTCGGGGAGCAGCACTTGTTGCATTAGAGGCTTCGGGTATATTAGAAGATATTTCTTTAACATCAGTCCCTAGGGACAAAACCTACAAGCCCGATTTATCAAAACGTGCTCGGTACCGTAAAGCGTTAAAACGACATAAAGATTTTTATGATATGATGATGGACAGTTAATAAATAAATTTTTATCTTAGCTCTCCCTTAGTTGTAATTAATTTGGGAACTGGTATTTTACATTGCATAAGTTTTCTATTGGATAATTCAAGAAAATTATAGAATAGATTTTTGAAGGTCAACACTTCCAATTCATTAGATAATACTAGGAAAAACGGAAGGGAGCAGATAGTGCCTAAGGACGATCTAGAAAATAGAAGTATAAATGCTATACGGATGTTAGCTGTCGATGCTATTCAAAAAGCCCAAAGTGGCCATCCTGGGCTTCCTATGGAAGCAGCAGCTATTGCCTATGTTTTGTGGATGAGAATCATGCGATATAATCCTAAAAATCCGGATTGGCCAAATCGAGATCGATTTGTGCTATCGGGAGGACACGGATCAATGTTGCTCTATGCTATGCTTCATCTTACCGGCTATGATCTTTCTCTTGAGGAACTTAAAAACTTTCGGCAATGGGATAGCTTGACTCCAGGACATCCGGAATACGGACTAACGCCAGGCGTAGAAACAACCACCGGCCCCCTTGGTCAAGGTCTGGGTACTGCAGTGGGACTAGCTATGGCCGAAGTACACTTGGCAGCTCGATATAATCGACCTGGATACGATATATGCCAACATAATACGTATGTGATAGCGAGCGATGGTGATATGATGGAAGGTGTAGCTTCAGAAGCCTGCTCTCTCGCTGGGCACCTTGGACTTGGTCGATTAATTGTAATTTACTTGGATAATAGTATTACTATTGATGGTGAAACCAACCTAACATTTTCTGAAAATACGGGATTGCGATTTGATTCCTATGGTTGGCATGTGCAAAGAGTAATCGATGGCAATGACATTTCGAGAGTTGAAGCTGCAATAGAGTTGGCACGTCAAGAAACGAAGCGCCCATCAATAATCCTTTGCAAAACAGTGCTTGGATATGGCAGCCCTAATAAAGCAGGGACATCAAAAGCACATGGTGAACCTCTAGGTGAAGATGAAACTAACCTTACCAAAGAAAAACTTGGATGGCCATTAGAACCAAAATTTTTAGTCCCAGATGACGTTCGAAATCATTTTCAACAAATGGTATTAAATGGGAAGGGATGGGAACTAGGTTGGCAGAAATCTTTTGATGAGTATTCAGTCGTATATTCAGAATTGGCAGAATCTTGGCAGAACAATATGGATGGAGAATTACCAACAGGGTGGGATGAAAAACTAAAATTGTTTGTCCCTGAAGAAGGCCCTATGGCTACGCGACAGGCTTCGGGTGTAATTATTAATGAGCTTTCTAATCGCATATCATCGTTATTAGGAGGTTCTGCCGACCTGGCAGCCTCTAACAACACGATGGTGGAAACAGAAACTAATTATAGCCCTGATAATTATAGTGGAAGGAATCTACATTTTGGCGTTCGTGAACATGCTATGGCTGCTGCTATGAATGGCTTAGTCCTTCATGGAGGGCTTCGACCTTATGGTGGAACTTTTCTTGTTTTTTCAGACTACATGCGTCCCTCCGTTCGCCTAGCCGCAATGATGAGGATCAACCCAATCTATGTTTTCACCCATGATAGTATTGGTCTTGGTGAAGATGGCCCCACTCATCAACCTATAGAACACTATATAGCGTTGCGAGCGATTCCAAACCTAACAGTAATTCGTCCGGCTGATGCTAATGAAACAACACAAGCTTGGATTGCCGCAGTAAGGCACACAACAGGACCAGTAGCATTAATTTTGACTCGTCAAAAACTCCCAGTACTAGATAGAAAAATATTGGAACCTGCCGCAGGGCTCCATCGTGGAGCATATGTTTTAGAATCGACAGACGATAACCCGGACATTATACTTATTGCCTCTGGATCTGAAGTTGGGCTATCTCTAGAAGTAAGTAAAGTTTTAACAGCAGACGGGGTTTCTGTACGGGTTGTAAGTATGCCTAGTTGGGAACTTTTTGAAGCACAGTCAGAGCAGTACCGTAGTTCAGTCCTCCCTAAATCCTCTCCTAGTCGTATAGCTTTGGAACCCGGCGTGAAACTAGGCTGGGATCGATATGTTGGCCCTAAGGGCGTTGTTATAAGCCAGGAAAGTTATGGAGCTTCCGCTCCTTATGAAACTCTGTTTGAGGAATTTGGATTCACTACCATGAAGATCGTTGAAAAAGCGAAGTTTTTACTTGCGGAAAATGCTTAAGATTATAATACCAAGTCTTTTTCAATTTTTGTAAGGTTTACCGAGTTTTTTTCGGTGATAATTATATTATCTTCTATTCTTACTCCCCCTCCCAAATCTGGGTAGTAGAGGCCCGGTTCTATAGTGACAGCGTGACCAACTTGTAGAGTCTGGGATATGGTAGAAATTCGGGGGGCTTCATGGATTTCTAATCCAAAACCGTGGCCAGTGCCATGAAAGAAACCCTGCATGCGTCCATTACTTAAGCCTGTGTTGTAACCTTGCTTCTTGAAAAAATTATTGATGCTTTCATGTATGACCCTGCCATCAATACCTGGTTTAACTAGCGAAATCGCTTTTTGCTGTGCTTCTAAAACAGTATCGTATAACCGGAGGAAAATATCAGGAACAGGTCCTTTAGCTACAGTGCGGGTGATGTCTGCAAAGTAACCGGTTTTTGTAGATTTAGGAAACAGGTCGATAATAATAGGTTCACCGGCTTTGAGTGGTCCTTTCCCTTCATTATGAGGGTCACAACCTTGGATTCCACCAGCAACAATAGTATGTTGGGCAATACAGTCCCGTTCAAGTAGAAAGATATGTAGTTGGCGTCGAATGTACTCTGATGTTATCTGCCCTTCTGGGCCCTGAAGGAAACCATTTTTTACGGTGCTCTCCGATAGGATACCAAAGACCATTTTTAGTGCATCTTCTGTGGTTTTTGAAACCTCTGATATTGCTGTCACCTCATCATGGGTTTTCAGTGGCCGGTCATCCCAAAATGGGTCATTTTTATAGTTTACGGAGATTCCTCTGTCCCGAAGCTGTTCGGCATAACCGAAGGGGAATCGATTAGGCACGAGTATTGTATGGACATCCCTCTCATGTAGTAGTTCAACAACAGAATTTATTAAACTGTTTTCTTTCCCTTTAATTTTATCTGTATATTCTGTTAGTGAAACCACTTCGTCAACTTTTGCCTGAGATCTAGCCCGATCAATTTCCAGATCATTCATCATTATAATCTTTCGGTCTCTTAACTGCAGCAAAGTGAAAGGATCTGGCACAAAAATTCCAGTGGCATACAACATGTCCGCATCGTTTTCACTATTTGCAATAATTAAAATAGGGTCTTGGTTAGATTTGGAGTCGAAAGAGCTCATAGACAAACCTTTCAAAGTAATTTTTTCTGAACGACTAAATTGGTAACTGACAGGATTTTAATCTTAAATCATTTAGTATCTTAACAAACAGATGTTCTAGAGAAGAATAGCTTTAGACTTTAATTATATTTGTAGAATCCTTGCCCACTTTTTCTTCCTGTAATTCCTGCGGCAACCATCTTGCGAAGTAAGGGTGGGGCGGAATATCGATCAGAATTAAAAGCTTTCAAAAGTACGTCAGCGATATATAACGTGGTATCTAATCCGATAAAGTCTAGAAGTTTGAGTGGCCCTAATGGGTGTTCGCAGCCTAAAATCATTCCAGTATCGATATCTTCCTTCGTGGCAACTTCCGATTCAACTAGGCGAACAGCATCAAGTAGGTAAGGAATAAGAAGGTAATTTACAATGAACCCAGGGGTATCTTTAGTTTCAATAACTTCCTTTGCAAGGGACTTCCCAAAATGATGGCCTATTTCAATAGTCTTTTTATTTGTCTGAAGCCCTACAACCATCTCAATAAGTCTCATAATTGGAACGGGATTGAAAAAGTGAAGTCCAAGAATACTTTGGGGTCGGTTTGTTTCAGCAGCTAATTCAGTAATAGAAATAGAAGAGGTGTTACTAGCAAGGATAGCATGTGGTGGAGCAATACTATCTATTGCCTGAAAAACAAGCTTTTTCTCGTTGAGGTTTTCGGTAACAGCTTCAATTACAAGGTCACAAGAAGCAAGGTCTTCGTATTTTGTGGTGGATGTGATCCGATCAAGAGTTGCAACCTTTTCAGTGTTTGTCAATTTATCTTTAGACACATCCCGTGATAAAAAGTTGTTGATCCGCCCCATACCCAACTCTAAACTGTTTTCTGAAGATTCCATTACGATTGTCCTATAGCCAGCCTGGGCACATACCTGAGTAATGCCCGATCCCATGAGCCCACATCCGACTATTCCCACAGTTTCTATTGTCATATCTAGTCCTCCGCGACCTGGTTTTTGTGATTTGTATTATTTTTCGATTTTCTATCAAGTTCTATAACGGCGGCCTTAAATTTATTTCCTCTTTCTTCAAAGTTGACAAACATATCATAGCTGGCACATCCAGGCGATAACAAGACTGTATCTTTAGGTTGTGCGATTACTGAACTTACGTAAACCGCCTCATCAAGTGTTTTTGCGCGTATAACTTCAGTGTTATACGAGGTGTTTTTCTTAATAGCTTGTTCTATCCTATCACCGGTAGATCCTATCAGAATAACAGCCCGAGCACGTAGGTTTATTTCTTCCGCCATATTGTCAAAATCTATACCTTTATCATAACCACCTGCGATTAGTATTAGCGGGTTTTCAAAAGCCCGTAGGGCTGTAACTGTTGATGTAGGTGTGGTACATGCGGAATCATTATAATAGGATATTGCATTTATAATACCTACTTTTTCTAGTCGATGTTCAACAGCTTTAAAATTTTCAACAGTAGACTGAATTAAGGGAGGAGGTATTCCTGCTAAGCATGCGAGAGTTACAGCAGCTACAAGATTAGCTTGGTTGTGCCTACCAGGAAGTTGAAAACTTCTAGATGAACAAACTATTTTTTCATCGTTTTTATCGCGGTAGATAATTTGTCCATTGTGTAAATAGCAACCTTTTTTGACGGTTCTTTCAGTACTAAACCACACAACCTGACCGGGGCAAAAATCTTTCCACATTCGTAATTGTTTATCATCCGCATTTAGTACAATTTGATTATTGTCATTTTGATAAAGGCCTATATACCTTTTCGCCTCTTCGTAGGATTCGAAAGACCCATGCCAGTCAAGATGGTTTGGTGATAGGTTGGTAACTACAGCTAACTGCGGACTCTTCTGTATCCAGGAAAGACGTTGCAATTGGAAACTAGATAGCTCTAGTACTAAAGGAGTGGGGTCATTCTCTCCACTAGTATAACTAGGGCTTTTCTTTGAATCTAACAGATTTTCGAATTTTGGTTTAAGAGCTACATTTTTCGATTCATTATTTAGTTCATTAAGAACAGATTTTCCTATGTTGCCACCAACAAGTGTTGTAGGATAGACGGAACGTAATAATTCTCCAATTAACTGAGTAGTAGTAGTTTTTCCATTACTACCTGTGATGCCGATTATCGGCCGGTTCGACAATTGAAAAACTAAATTTGTCTCAGTAGTGAGTGGTATCCCTCGGTTTTGAGCCAGTTGGACAAAAGGATTTTCGATTTTTATCGCTGGATTAACTACCACCAAGTCTGCATCTATAATATCTTTTTCTCGATGTTCCCCAAGGACATATCGAATTGGCCAATTGGAGAGTGACTTTATGGAAGTGCTTAGCTCTTTATCGGACTGGAGGTCCGTGACAGTAACATCAGCCCCTTGGGCTGCAAAATAACGGGCGGAGGAGGTTCCACCGGAGAATACTCCGAGGCCCAGGATAGTGACTCGACGGCCCGCAAATTCTCTTGACACTTTGACCATATCCAGTTTAACTTTTGGTTATGAAATTAGCATCATAGCTTTAGAATAAATCGCTCATTTAATGTTTTTAGAAAAACATTAGTATGTGGTGCATCTGGGATCGTGGGACTTTTTATTAGTTTTGCTAAGTCTTCGACCGTGTCAATATCTGATAAATGATATTGATTAAGTACTTGGTGCGTAATTTTACGATTTCTAAGTAAAGTAATAGTATCCTTAAGTTCTGTTCCAGAGCTCCAGTTTGGTATATCAAATATGTTATAAAGCTTCCTCATTCCGATAAGATTGTAAGCTCCATCTTCAGCAGGAACAAGTACTATATCGTGAGATTCAAGAGAGGAACAAACGGTTTGGATAATAATTTCATCAAGAGATGGAATATCGGTGCTTGAAATAAGAACAAATTGGTACTGGGTTAGGAGCTTTTTGAAAATACCAAATAACATATCTCCCATTTTAGCCTTTGATAAGACATGATAAGGAACTAGATTGCCGGTAATAGACCGAAAGTTGGATGTTTGCTCAGGTTCCGAAGTAGCTAGTAGTACGTCGTAATATTTTTCTTGGTGAGCTTTAAAACGATCCCTCAGAAATGCAGCGTACATTTTGGCCGCCAAATCATACGCTTCGTTTTCGCTAATGATTCGGCCAGACTTGTCGGATATGTTTTTGAGGCCTACATACCCATTCCTAGATGTACCATTAACTAATCTGGTTTTGACATTTCTAGGTACAGGATACTTAGCTAATAGTACCAGGGCTGTGGACGGGTAGGAGGTCATTGGTCAGATAGATCTTAACACAAGATGGATGGCGTAACAATGACACCATTAAAACTATGAATATCAACAAAGATAATATAGGTGAGTACGTCCACACAAGACATCTTTTAGGATCGTCACGAAATGACAACTACTCAATTGAGGAGTTGGGGGGGGGATTCCTGAATACTGTATTACGGGTATCGAATGGTCCTCATTCGATAGTGGTAAAACAGGCCCTAGATTCATTGCGTCTTTTCCCAGACCTTAAAGTAACAACAGAACGAATAAATTACGAAACCAATGCGTTAAGATTACTAGATAACTTATATCCATCCGGAACTGTTCCATCAGTTTTATATTTTGATGATAAAAACCATATTTTAGTAATGTCTGATCTAGGGCGGCGGCAATCTCTTGAAACTGAACTAGTAGAAGGGATAGTGAATCTTTCTGTAGCAAAAAGGTTAGGGCAGTTCTTAGGTAGCCTTCATCGGGAAACGTGGATTAATTCGGAATTGAGAGAGCAATTTAATAATGCTGCAATGCAGGATCTTAGATACAAGTATTGCTTCTATTTTGTTGAAGATAGTGATTTAAACAAAATTGCTTACCAGTTATCAGAGACTTTCACCGCAACCAAACAAACTCTGCTTCATGGTGACTTCTGGACAGCAAGCATAATCACTACAGAAGAAAGGGTTCATACATTTGATTTGGAATTTGTAAACTATGGTCATCCTGCTCAAGATGTTGGTTTCATTATTGCTCATTATTTGTTGCATGCGTATAATAACCCATCTCTAACGGTTGACATTTTCAAGGCAGTTGAATATTTGTGGGGGGAATATAAAAAAAGTATGGGCAGATTGTTATTAGATGTGGAGGATATGGAGAAAGCAGTAATTCGGCAGGCAGGCTTAGAAATGCTTTTCAGAATTGACGGAATCAACCAAGTAAACTACATTTCAGATAATATTGTTAAAACTAATATAAGGGACACTGCTCGACTGATGATGATTGATGAAAACCCATCAGTATTGAGATTAAAAAATATTGAGGTAAAACCAAAATCTGTTGGGCAATGATGAAAACAATATTCGATGTTTTTAGAGAATTTTCACACATGGAAAGAGGAGCGATATTTTGAGTAACTTAAGATCTTTACTGTTTTTAGTATTTTTTGTGGCATTAGCGATGTGGATCGCTAGTGGCTTCTGGGCGAATATTTTTGTAGAGGCACTTTGGTTTGATCAATTAGGTTTCAATGATGTTTTCTGGACTACTATTAGTGCGAAGTTTTTCACTGGTTTAGTGTTCGGTCTGACGGCTATGATTGGTCTGGGTGTTAATGTCTACCTAGCGCGTTATTTTGCCTCCCGGCTAACCGAAGTACATTTAGCCAATGAAGAGATGTCAGAATTAGAGCAGCTATTTTCTTCATCCAAAGTAATAGGGATTGTAACGATTATAGGGGTATTGGTTTTATCTGCTATCATGGGTTTAATTGGATTAGCAAACTGGGATGGCATACTCCGGTATTTTAGCCAGGAGCCTTTTGGAGCTACGGACCCCATATTCAATTTAGACATCGGATTTTTTGTTTTCTCTTTACCTATATTACATTTTGTAAGGTTCTGGTTACTGCTACTGGTAGTAGCTTCAGCGATTGCAATAACCCTCTACTATCTCTATCGCGGAGCTATAACAATTGAGGAGCGTGGTGTCCAGATACGGTCGTACGCCCGTAATCACATATGCATTTTAGGAGCTATTGTATTTGTGCTGATGGCCTGGGGTTATCGACTGGATATGTACCGATTACTATATTCCGAATCTGGGTTTGCGTTTGGGGCAGGGTACACTGACCTACATGCTCGGATGACTTCTCTCTGGATCCTTTTATTTGTGGCTTTGGCAGTTGCTGTCCTATTCGTAATCACCTTGTACTCCAGGCGTCGCAATCTACCATTTATAGGGATAGGTGGAATGATTGCTTCATCTATTCTTGTCGGATCTTTGTATCCAGGTGTTGTTCAGTACTTCATAGTAGCTCCTAACGAATTCGATCGAGAGGCACCCTATATTCAACATAATATCGATCATACCTTAAAAGGTTATGGATTAGATAATGTTAATCAGGTCCCTTTTCAAATCAAAGAAACCCTTACTGCAGATGATATTCAAGCTAATATAACAACAATAAATAATCTAAAGATACAAGACAAACGTCCATTACGTAGAACCTACCAGCAACTTCAGGAGATTCGTACCTATTACGATTTTTCTAATGTAGACGAAGATAGGTATATTATTGATGGACAATACCGTCAGGTTATGTTGGCAGCTCGAGAGTTGTCTTATAATCAGATACCTTCACCCACCTGGCAAAACCGACATCTTTTCTATACACATGGCTATGGTTTATGCCTTAGTCCAGTAAATACATCTACTCCAGAGGGATTACCAGATCTCTATGTCAAGGACATCCCACCAGTTTCTATCAGTGAGGATTTGGTTGTGCATCGTCCTGAGTTGTACTTCGGTGAGAAGATGGATGCTTATGCTGTTGTAAAGACGACTCAAGAGGAATTTGACTATCCTGAGGGAGACCAAAACAAGTTTAGTCGGTACGAGGGGGATGGTGGCGTAGAACTTAGTTCGTATTTTCGTCGCCTTGCCTTTGCACGTTATTTCAGTGAAGCTAATTTTGTTATTAGTCCACTGATTTCTAGTGAAAGCCAGGTGATGTTTCATCGCCGTATCTTAAGTCGAGTGGAAAATATTGCTCCTTTTCTTGACTATGATCACGATCCATACTTAGTCATAGCAGATGGTAAGTTATACTGGATGATTGATGCATATACGACAACAGGATCTTATCCCTACTCTCAGCGTTTCAGTGGGTTGTTACAAATGCCAGATCAGGGAGATTTGGGTAGTGGGGCACAGGCAGATATCCCGGGACTTAATCAACCACCGCAAAGGCGGTTTGTCCAAGACCAGCCTACGCTCCAACAGATAAATTATATTAGGAATTCGGTTAAGGTTGTAATTAACGCTTATTCTGGTGACACTAATTTCTATCTGGCAGATGAAAAAGATCCTATTGTATTGACCTATCAGAAAATTTTTCCGACGTTGTTTCGACCGTTGAACGAAATGCCTCAGGAATTACAGGACCATATCCGGTATCCCCGCGACATGTTTGCTATTCAAGCAGCTATGTACCGCATATATCATATGGGTAATCCCCAAGTGTTCTATAACAAGGAGGATATGTGGGCTGTTCCTCAGCAGGTTTATGCAGAACAGGAACAGCAGGTTTATCCTTACTATGCCGTAATGAAAACTGCAGAGATGGATAAGGAGGAACTGCTCTTATTATTGCCTTTTACGCCAGCTAACAAAGAAAACATGATAGGCTGGATGGCAGCTCATTGTGATTCTCCGTTGTATGGGAATATACAGGTATATAACTTTCCCAAACAGGAATTGGTATATGGACCTATGCAAATTGAGGCTAGGATTACGCAAGATGCTGATATAGCTAAAGAACTCACTTTATGGAACCAAGAAGGTTCTCAGGTTATACGGGGTGATATTATAGTCGTCCCAATTAGAGATTCGCTTCTTTACATTGAACCATTGTATCTTCGGCAGCGTTCCAGTCGGGGAGGCTTACCAGAGCTCAAACGGGTTATTGTTGCATACGGAAATCGTATAGCGATGCGGGAGACACTTGATCAGGCGCTTTCATCTATTTTTGCTTTCGATACCGATATAGATTACCAAGCGGCGATACCCGAAAATAGGCAAGGTGAGGTTAAATCAAGAAGAGAAATACTAAATGGACTAATCCAAAGAGCAGTATCTCAGTTTGATGAAGCACAGACTTTCCAACAAGATGGGGATTGGTCCAATTATGGCAAGTCACTACAAAAGTTGGAAGACATTCTAAAGCACCTTTCTAACGAATCTAATCAGAAAGAGAATTAATTTAGGTGACTTTGTTAGAGAAGTCCAATTTTCGTTAAATATATTTCTTTCCCAATTTTTGCGCGACTCAGGCTACTAACCAAAGACAGCCTGAGTCGCATATTATATATTATGCCTGTTTTTGACAGGTAATTAGAACCCTTATTATCCCAAGTGATTAAATGAGGGTCTCAAGTTCCCATACCTTAGAGGTATAAGGAACAATCCAGGGAATAATAGTAAGAATAAACAACTGTCGCAGTATAATATCTCTAGTAGTCCTACAAAGGCCCAGAACTCTGTTTTGCGATGATCCTATCTATACTGTAAAGGAGTCCCCCTGCCGTGATTTCTCAAATAAATGAGAATCAATGGAAAAATTTTGAGCAAAAAGGCTATCTGCATCTTGGTTCGGTGATGGATAATGGTGAACTGGGTCGACTTCAGCAGCGGATCGATGAAATCATGTTGGGGACAGCCGACATTGATTATAGTCAAATCATGATGCAGCTAGATCGAGATCCTGATCGTGAAGGGAAACAACCTGGTCCCCAAACCAAGGGGCACAAGGGTTCTACTCTTTGTTACCGCAAGATTCAGAATTTAGAAATAGATCCGTTATTTTTATCTTTTATGCGTAAGCCTATTTTTAAACAAATTTGTGAAAGAATCTATGGAAATAAAACGCCAATTTCTAGCTATCGGGCAATGTTCATGAATAAACCAAGTGGAGAAGGTACGCCACTTGTATGGCACCAAGACCGATGGTCGGAACTTAATATCGATCCCCTTATCACAGTTTGGACAGCACTCGATTCTTCTTTTGAAGCAAACGGGTGTGTAAAGATTCTACCTGGTTCACATAGACAACTACTCAATCCAAGTCATGGAGCAGGGTTTTTAACCCGTGAGCAGGCTAGGGAAATAGAATCTTCCCAGGAAACTATTAGTATGGAAGTAGAGATCGGTGGAACGGTATTAATGCACAATTGGTTATTACATAGTTCAGGCATTAATCGGACGAACAAACCAAGGCGGGCTTTTAGCGTATGTTTTATGGACGCCAAAACTAGATCCCGAGGAGGACAGCCCTTTCCTATCATTTTTGGGAATAGAGATGTATCAAGTGAAACGGAGTAAGGGCTATAAATATTGTAAAATGCCAGTCCAATATTAAGAAGAGTGAGAGGAATTAAAGAATATGATATTTAAAAGTATAAAGATTCTGACTATTTTCTGTATGGTGGCAATAGTCAACATAGATTGTACTTCTACTTCGGAATCATCGCGTCCTAGTTTACTCAGTCAAATAAAACAAAGAGGCACTATACGAGTCGGTTTATCTACCTTCGTTCCATGGGCTATGCGGAATAAAAATGGGGAACTAGTAGGTTTTGAGATTGATGTCGCGCGGCGATTAGCAGAAGATGCTGATCTAGAAATTGAGTTTGTCCCTACAGCCTGGGATGGGATTATCCCGGGACTTTTAGCAGGGAAGTTTGACGTTATAATAGCTGGCATGTCAATTACTCCCAATCGAAATTTAAGTGTAATTTTTACTAGACCTTATGCTCATTCCGATCTGTTGTTGACGGCAGGGAAGCAAAAAGCTAGATCTTTAATTAGGAAGGAAGACTATAACAGCGCAGATGTGACAATTGCTGTCCGTCGAGGATCTACGTCTGTTGAAGCAGCCTATAAGAACTTTCCCAAGGCGACAATCCAGCAATTTGATGATGATATTCTTGCTTTTCAAGAGGTTCTAAATGGAAATGCTGAAGCTGTTATTTCCGCAACGCCAAAGCCCGAACATGAGGTTCTGCGAAACAGTGAGAAGCTTTTTATACCATTCAACCAAACCCTTGGCCGAGGAGCAGAAGCTATAGCTATACGGCAAGGTGAATTAGATGCTCTAAATTTTTTTGACAATTGGATATTGTTGCGAACCGAGGATGGTTGGTTGGAGGAAAAACGAAATTACTGGTTTAGGTCACTAGATTGGCAGAATGATGTGAATCTTGAACAATAGAAATAATTCTAGGGCTAATTTAAAACTATTAACAAATAATTTGCCACCCTAGATAGATTTCCAGCTTGATATTGAGTAATCATCAGTGTCGTTTATAGCAGTAGAAAGCGAAGTAATGTTAATGGAGTGTAAAAATAATGTCCCTAGTTTTGTACGATACCTATACACGTAGTCTTCGTGAATTTAAACCACTTTCTGGGAATGATGTGGGCGTATACGCTTGTGGCCCGACGGTCTATGACTTTCCACATATTGGTAACATGCGTACATATATCTTCGGAGATATTTTACGACGAGTATTAGTTTTCAATGGCTATTCCATCCAACATGTAATGAACGTTACTGATGTTGGACATTTAGTTTCCGATGCTGATACTGGCGAAGATAAGATGGAAGCAGGATCTAAAAGGACAGGAAAGACAGCTTGGGACCTAGCTGAGTTCTATACTTTAGCTTTCAAGAATGACATGTTTCTGTTAAATATTTTAGAGCCAAATATTTGGTGCCGAGCAACCGACCATATAGCTGAACAAATTCAAGAGATTCAGTGTATTGAGGGGAAGGGATTCACTTACAAGACTTCGGATGGAATTTATTTTGACACTGCAAAACAGTCCGGATATGGTTATCTAGCTCGATTAGATATTGAAGGATTAGAGGCTGGCGTACGGGTTAATATGGCCGAAAAACGTAATGTAACCGATTTTGCGTTATGGAAATTCAATTTGACTGACCAAAAACGGCAGATGGAATGGGAAAGCCCCTGGGGTGTGGGATTCCCAGGATGGCATATTGAATGTTCAGCTATGTCTACAAAATATCTCGGGTCTTTTTTTGATATACACTTAGGCGGCGAAGATCATATTTCAGTGCATCACTCAAACGAAATTGCCCAATCTGAAGCATGTCATGGAACTAGACTAGCTAATTTTTGGATGCATGGCCATTTTTTGCAACAGGAAAACTCAAAAATGGCTAAATCAACCGGTGATTTTTTGCGAGTTCAGACGTTAAGTGATCGTGGTTATGATCCTCTCGTTTATCGTCTTTTTTGCTTGAGTGCAAGTTATAGGTCCAAATTAAACTTTAAATGGGAAAGTATAGAAGGTGCCGCCCGGCAATTAAATCGACTTCGGCTAGCAGTCCATAGTTGGGGAGACCCAGGTTCAGAAATTAATGAGGCGTATATACATAAATTCACCAAGTTTGTTAATAATGATCTTAATATGCCACGTGCTATGTCTGTCACTTGGGAACTAGTAAGAAGTACACTCCCTAACCAGGAGAAAAAGGCCACCATAATGAAATTTGATGAGGTGTTGGGATTGCGTCTCGCCGAGTGGAAACCGGTAAAAACATTAATTCCAGATCATATCCTTTCATTAGCATCAGACCGTCGAAAGGCCCGAACAGAAAAAAGATATGACGATGCTGATGCAATTCGTGACCAAATTATTTTGGCAGGGTATGATTTAAAGGACACCCCCAAGGGGCCTGAGATTACTTTAAGATCTGAGACAAAAACTAAGGCTACCAAGTCATGAAACTTCTATTAGTTGGTGGCTCCGGACTCGTAGGAACCGCTGTAATACCTTATCTTCGTCAACAGCATCAATTAAGAGTGTTGGACCTGAAACCATCACAACACGATGGTGTCGAATTTGTAAAAGGATCTATAACTGATCCAAGCGCAGTCCGGCTTGCCTTGGATGGTATGGATGGGTTCATCACTATGGTAATGAAGAGCGGTCAGGGTGGACGCGATCGTCATCATACGATGGATCAGATTTTTGATAATTACAAAGTAAACTGTCTGGGGCACCATATTCTATTGTACACTGCTTCTGAATTAGGCGTTATGCAAGGGATTTATACAAGTACAATGAGTGTGCATAATAGAAATAGAACCTATTATGCATCAGAAGACAAAGTACCTTTAGATGGTCCTGATGTTTATGGTTTGACTAAAGGATTTACTGAAGGAGTGTGCAAATATTTTTCGGACGAGTACAATATGAACATCTTAGTATACCGGATCACCGGGCCTTGTACGAGAGATATGTTTGTCGACCGTATAAAACATCCACCAGACGGTGTGAAACTTTATTATACCGATGAGGAAGACCTTGCTAGAGCTTACCTGGCTGGTTTAGAATTACTCAAAAGTGGTAGTAGCAACTTTGAAGTATTTTTTATTTCTGGTGACGAGGAACAGAAAGAAATGAACATGGAGAAAGCCCGGATCCTTTTAGGATGGGAACCCTTATCCCGGAAGAAGTTAAGTATCTGAACTTAGCAACGTTGGGCTGACATACATGCCATTTTACCTGCCTGTATTTCACACTTAAAATTAAAAAAATTCAAACGAGAAAGTAGATTATGGTGAATCTCAATAGGCAATCTGCGAGGTTGTACAGGATTATCTTTTTTGAAAGGTATGACAAAATCTGCATTAACTAAAATCCCTCCCGGAAAAAGAATGCGGTAGATTTCTCGGTATAATTTTTCAAGAGCATCTACACCGCCAAGATCATGAAAGGTTTGGAGAGAAAAGACTGCATGTACATTATGAACTTTATCGATCCAACTGTAGTCTTTCAGATCAGTTTGAAAAAATTGGATATTTCGGTGGCCAGCCGAAACCAGTTTTTCTTTGGTATTTCTGATCAGGGCAGGTTCAATATCGATACCAATATATTCGACTAATCCAGGTTTTATAGCCGCAAAATTATCAAGAACGGTATTGGCAAGTTGTCCCGTACCGATACCTAATTCTAGTATTCGGATTTTTTCTAGAGGTTTTAGCCTACAGATGTCTTTCCTGAGCCATTCGGTTAATGTATGTATAACAGTTTTGGATACAGGGATTCGCTCAGGCCATTCTTGGTCCAGACCTGAGGTCCAGGAGTCGATAGCATCCCGGTCCGTAAATTTGGATAGCGACATTTCTTGGGGTTCTCTAATCAGTTTGAGTCGGTTTGCGTCCGTGGCTAAATGAATCAAGTCTCGGCGTGTCGGGGGGCCAATACGGTGATTGGACATTTTCTTTCCACGGATTCCCACAAAGATTAGAAATTATATGCCATTCAGCAGCACCAATATCAGGATCTGGATGGAAAAGAAATCGCTTAAGGCCAGCATTTTGGGAGGCAGTTAGAATGCCGTGTAAATCACGGGCTGGCATAGCATCGCCGGCATGAGGACTCCGACCAGTCGAAACCCAACATATAACTTTTTCTGGATCACCAATAGCCTCTAATGCTCGGTGGGTTTCACCATAAACAATCGTAGAGTAAAATTCTTCAGGGAATCCCATTTCCATATCCATAAGTGAATTAACGCCGGGTAAATCAATACCGAAAAGTAGTTTTACTATGGCGAATGCATCTTCCTCACTTATTGATGGGTTCCAAACCTGAAGTCGTTGGATCCACCGAGCAATTGTACCATACATCCCATCAAAGCCCCTATGCCAGTAGTAGTGTTTGGGGAAAATATAATCAAATAATGGTGCCATATTATAGTAATCCTGGCAGGTTAATGAAGAAAAGGCAGCTGTTCGAGGAATACCGCCAAGCTCAACCCTACGATTGAGGTTTTTAATTTGTTTGGCTATCGCTGTCATTGAACCTATCGCTGTTTGACCACGAGCCCGGAGCCAATATAGTGCATCTTCATTTATATCAAAAAGTTGGAGTCCTGCCAACATTCCGCCGGGCGCTCGGTAGCGTACCTCAGGGGGAGTAAGGCGGTGAAAACGATTCCTTAGGTGTTCAATACCTCGCTGTAGTCGATCCATATCGTACCCCAGTGCTGAGAACCGGGCATCCTCGCCAGGGCGTATTTCAAAGAGTTCACCACCATGATGGAAGGCTAGTTCATAATGTTGTTCTCCAGGTCCATCAATAATCATGCCGTGAGCTTGGGGAAGTGCATTCATAGCATCTTGAATAGTCGCCGATTGACCAATAACTCCATAAGGGTCCTCGTCGACCGGTAAAGAGCCTCCACCCCTTCCCGCCCCGAAAGTTAGAATATGCCAACCTCGGTTTGCAGCATCATCAAGCATAGCCATAAAAAGACGTTCTTTTTTGAGATCTCGGGGAGTGTTTGTGGGTGGAGTGACACCAAAGCTTTGATAAACTGAAGGATCATTTTTGAAAACAGGTGTTGCACTACCATCTTCAGAATCAAAGTAAAGGTTGCCTACCACGATACCAGTAACTCCACCGTCCTGCCAAGCGTCAAAGGTCCTCTTGTAATTAGCCATCCATTGTTCTAGTGGATTATGAATGAATATCCAAGCTTCCATATGTTTGCTCCTTCAGCTTGTTGGGAACATGATCTATTAGAAACCCAATTCTGCTCCTACCCATATGGAGCAGTAATGTTTTAAAAACTAAAGTTTCTTTATTTTGGTATTCAAGTTGTCGCATAGATTAGTAATGAAAAGTCGATTATCAGCAGCTGTATAAACTAATTCACCACCCATCCGACTAAAACTTTTTCCTATCCGGTTATAGTAAGCAGCATTATCTACTGGAGGTTCGCCCTTGGTCCAGTCCCAATTCTCTTCAATAATATCATTAACAGCTATGTACGGTTGGAGTGGCCCCAATTTATCCTGACGCCGCAAATTATTAACTATTGAAACTGCTTTCTCAAAGATCTGAGGAGCCATAACCGAAGATCCAACAGAAAGGAAAACACCTCCATCAAGATTAAAAACGCTTTCCGTAAATATTTGAAAATCGATACCACCAGCTCTACCATAAGAAGCTCCACTAGCGAGGGGATGGGTGTATATGATATCATAGCCGATCCCGGGGTGAACGGTTAGTGGTATACCAAGTTTGTAAGCGTTTCCTGTTATTGAATGTTCTTTATATTTGTGCTGAACAGAATGATTGCCCGGTTGTATTTTGTGTCGTAAAATGCCCTGTAGAAGATCGGCTCGAGCCGGAATAGTTTCATTATCTTTAGGATGTTTCGACCAATTAGTGAGGCTTTTTTGAAGATCTTCCTGGCTAGGAATATGATATCCATCCTCAATAATCATTTTCCCGATTGATTCACCGTACCCAAGACCGTCGAGGTTACCAGTCATTACAGCTAGGGCCGTATGCCTTCCCGTCTCGTCCCATGTGCCAAAACATCCTTTAGAAACATGAGATTTGACATCTTCTTCGGAGAATCCATGAAATGCAAATTCCCAATCATGAATTACACCGGCACCGTTTGTAGCTAAGTGTGTAATCCAACCAGATTCCATCATACGAGTAACAATCGGCACTAGACCGTTCTTAACGAGATGAGCTCCGTAAGCTAGTATGACGGGTGCATTTTGTGCCCTGGCGGTTTGGATACGCCTAGCTATAGAATGAATTCGTTGGGTTTGAGCTTGGGATGCAGGAAGCGGTGGTGCATCAGGATCAATTTCAATTTCACTGAAGTGACATTTACTGACCCGGGCCTTGAGAGGGGCAACTAAAACCCGACGGCCATCAATGCGTGGGTAGCCCATGAGTTTAATTTCCTGATAGTTTTGTGTTTATTGGAATTTTCCCTTGGTCCCCAAGTCCAAATTTATGAATGAGGAACGGACAGCTTGTACTTTTTCTCTAATGAAGTAAATAGATAGTTCTGAGTCAAATACCAATTTCGACACTTTTTACTAAAAGTCCTTGATTGGTGATTTCTAGATCTATTTTACAAGACTTAGTGTCTATAACGAGTCGGTACGAACCAGGTGTTCTTGGGGCGAAAGAAACAGTATCAAGTTCCTGCCCTTTCAGAGATGAAAGTGCTTTATTGGTTTCAGTAATAGTTTTTTTTACCGCAGCACCTCGTGGGGTTGCATAAAAAATCCGTTGAAAGCTTTTTTCAGCCTGAGGGCTTTGTTGTCTCCGGACATGGCCGGACTGGAGCGTTAGTTCAAGGAGGTTTTCCAAAAATTGAATATTGTCATAAGTTACTTCTCCATTGCTAATATCGTTTTGGAGACCCATATATGAGGTTTTTAATTTCGTATCCCCGAGAGATGAGATAAAGCAACCGAGTTCTTCCAGAAGTAGTTCCCTTTCTTCCTTGTTAAGACTAATAGTTAAAATTTTAGGATCTACCATTTTCAGATCTTTCAAGAAACCCCTGAGATTCTTTACTGGCCTGGATAATATTTGGGTATAGGTCATTTGTACCAGTGGTTAGTAGAATTTCTTCAGCACCACCGAGATGCTGGGCCGACTCACAGACAATCTTTCTCATTTCGTGGAGCCAAGTTTTGGTCAGGTTGTTCATTTTTTTACCTCGTCGCCTACTAATACTTCAAGCTCATGTTCAAATCCACCGGTTTCTACCGGACAATGCATCCCACATTCCTTCGGAGCATTTTTCTCCCACCACCAACGTCCTGCCCGAAGGTCCTCACCGGGCTTTGTTACTCTTGTACAGGGAAGGCAACCAATGCTAGTAAATCCCTTATCATATAAAGGATGCTTAGGGACATCATAGATTTCTATATAATCCCAAACTTCATCTTGTGTCCAATCAGCCAAGGGGCTGATTTTTGCCAACCCACCGTGGTCGTGATCAATTTCAATCTTGCGAATATTTGCTCTACTAGCCCATTGGTCTCGTCGTAAGCCAGTGAACCATCCATCTAAGCCCTCAAGAGCTCGTCGTATAGGTTCAACTTTACGTATATTGCAGCAAGTAAAGCGGGCTTCTACTGATTTGTAGAATAAGTTTGGTCCTTTACTGCGAACCATTGATTCTACCTGAAGCGAATCAGGGAAATACACCTGAATATCGTTTTCATAGTGATCTCTTACTGTTTCTATAAAGTCATAGGTTTCCTGGTGTAATCTTCCGGTATCTACTGTAAATACGTGAATATTAGGGTCAATCTGCCAGGCCATATCTAGCAAGACCATCCCCTCAGCCTGAAAGCTTGTACATAAACCAACCCGACTACCCCATCGATCTAGTGCCCATTCAATCACACCTTCGGGGGATTCTCCATCAAAATTTATTGCTAATTGCCCGGCTTCAAATTCATCCAGGAAATCATGATCCTGGTTTTCCATGAAGTTTATTCCTCTCCTGTTGCAATCGATATGAGCTCGTCATCACTATGGCGGTGAAAAAAATGTTGGATAGTCTCATTCTCTAGATTACGGTTTAGGTAAGCACGGTAAAGACGTTCGGTATAGAGATGTACGGATTCTGCCGGTACCCGCCTTAACACAGGCTGCCCGATGTCACTTTGGCCACTAAGGCCACCACGGAGAAAAAGATCATACCCTCTCAATCTTTCTCCATTTTCACCCCGTTCACGGAGTGTTGTTGCCTGGAAGCCAATGTCACCAATCCAGTGATGAGCGCAGGCATGAGGACAGCCATCAAGATTTAACCGCAGTCCTTTTGCTTGATCTCCGAAAACTGTTTCCATGTGTTTGACTATCGTTGCCATACGGGTCTTTGTTTCCCCGACAGAGTAGTTACAGAATGGTTCTCCAGTACATGCGATACTAGTTCCTCGAAGGTCATTTACTTCCATGGGGAATCCAATTTCTGCCATGGCTTTTGTTACAGATACTAATTGACTGTTAGGTATATCTGTAAGAATGATATTTTGGCGCCTAGTCAAACGAAATTCGCCTCCATATTTTTCTGCTAAATCTGCCAATTGAATCATTTGTGTGCCGGTACACAATCCCAAAAAAACAGGAAAACCAGCATAGGATAATTCTCTTTGGTTCTGTGGATGAATTCCAGTGTGGTCATGTTCCGTTTCTGGTGGTTTAGGAGCAGCTACTGTCGCAAGTTGGTATCCTAATCGGCCTTCTACTTGTTTTCTATACATCTCAACACCCAAATCAGCGACCATAAATTTCAGTCGGGCTTTTACTCTAGACATGCGATACTTAAGATTTTCTTTCCATACATCGATGATAGCCTGAAGGACAGGTATTACATTGTCGACAGGTACAAAGATTCCAAGATCGCTAGAAAGCCGAGGCCATGTTGATAATCCGCCTCCCACTCGTACGGCAAAACCATGAATTCCGCTTTGCACAACACCTATGAGGCTAATACAGTTAATTTCAGGAGCGTTACATTGATGGGGGCAACACGAAATGGTTATCTTGTGCTTACGCGGCAGATCACAGTAATCAGGATTACCGTAAAAGAAATCAGCAGCTTTCTCAATAATTGGACGGGCATTGAAGAGTTCATCTTCAGCAATACCTGCGACAGGGCACCCAGTAATGTTCCTAACGGTGTCACCACAGCCTCCACTCGTGGACAAACCAGATCTATTAAGGGTTTCAAATATCTCCGGGAGGTCATTCAGTTTCATTCCGTGTAGCTGTATATTCTGTCGGGTTGTCAATTCTCCATAGTCATCCCCAAACTTCTGTGATACTTCTCCTATAGTACGAAGTTTTTTGGGTGTCAGTTTACCGCCCGGTAATTTGACACGCATCATGAAGTTTCCAACCTTGGGCTTGTCATGATATAATCCATACCACTGCAAACGTACAATGTCTTCTTCCGAGATGACTTCATAGCCTTTTTCGATTAAATCTGGAATATCATGGATCACTTCCATCGGAGGTTTTTCAGCTTTAAGCCTCTCCACATAATTACGCTTTTGCACCAACTCCCAGGTGGGTTCCGGTTGTTGGCGTTTCGGCCTTCGGATAGCTTTTGGCATAAGTGGACTCCGAGTTTCTTTATCTCAAGGACATAATAGAAACGAACAGACTTCCTGATGATATCGATGATATAAATAGATGTCAACAAAAAAATAACTATGTTTATCAATTTAGTCATTATTGAGACTTTACAGGAATGTATAAACTGTAGAGTTAGACAATTACGGGGGAACATTTTATTGGAATTTTAATCCTGATACAGAATTAAATAGAACAAAGTTATTTTTGATATCTGTTCCATATGAAATAGCTTGGAACACCTATTCCCGTGATGCCAAGGCCAATCAGTGTGTGGGTAGGATTACTGACAGTAATTGAAATAAAGAAAGTTACACCAATTAAGACGAATATAGCAGGGGTAATAGGATAACCCCATGTTTTGTAGGGCCGTGGAACTTCCGGTCGTATGCGGCGAAAGATAAAAACACTAAATGTAGTAGTAATATAAAATAACCAAAGGGAGGCTGTTCGGGCAGCAATGATAGTTTGCCAAGATCCTAGAAAAAGTATAAAGCATATACTTACGGTAGTCATAAGGATAATAGCATTACCCGGTGTCTTGTAGCGGGGATGAACCTTTGCTACCCATGAGAAAAACATTTTTTCTCGGGCCATAGCGAAAAAAATTCTTGGTCCCACCATCATATTGGCATTAACAGTTCCAAATGTGGATATTATTGCAGTAAGAGCGATGAAAGCTGCACCAGTAGGGCCGATAAGTTGCTGTACCGTATCTGAAGCGATTCGTTCACTTTGGGCAACACCATTATTGGAAAGGACAAGTATGTACGCAATGTTAACAAAAAGGTAAACAATTGTTGTGATGGCAAGACCCAGAATTATTGAGAGGGGCACCCAGCGTCTAGGGTTTTTTATTTCTTCAGCAACGTAGGTGGAAGCGTCCCAACCATCGTACGCACCAAAGGCAGCTAACATGCCAAGACTTATCATACTCAAAAAAACGGTGTTTGAGTCAAAAGAAGATGACCATAACGGTTCAAATTGACTTGTATTGGGTGTGAGTCCAAAGGCCAAAGCAACCATCAACAAAAGGCCTCCAACTTTAAGGAAGGAAGAAAGATTTTGAACCAGACCACCAAAACGGACTCCAAGATAATTAATAATTGCGAGAACTAACAAAACCAACACAGCGACCCCTCGCATCATCCAATCAGGATACGGGGCAAACTGGGTTATGAAAAAACCTAAGTATGAAGAGAAAACTATCGAGATAGCAGCTAAATCAGCAGGACGTACAACTAAAAGTGAAGTCCATCCGAAAAGAAAGGCCCATAACTTTCCATATGCCTCTCGGAGAAAAACGTAAAGACCACCGGCTTTTGGCATTAAGCCACCTAATTCAGCAAAACTTAGGGCACCGCAGAAGCACATAACACTACAAATAATCCAAACTAATAGATTCCAACCGGAAGACCCAGTATATCCAGCTACAATTGTTGGCCCCACGAAGATGCCAGATCCTATGATGGACCCTATAATCATAGTAGTAGCGGTTACCGGTCCTAGATCTCTTTTAAGATCAGTTTTTTCGCTAAAAGAATCTGATAGTTGCCTGTTTTGATCTTTACTCATGGTATAACTTCTATTTTTTTAATTATAATTTTGTTAATAGTCGGTCTTAATGTGCAAACCAATAATTCTATCAGCATTCTGCCAAAATAATTTTTCACAAATTTCATGGCTAATACGGCCCTCATCCCGTTTAGTTCGGAGCCATTCGATATGTTGAAAATCAAGTAGAGCATCTGTATGGTCAAGTCCGACCAGCAGTTGATCTTGAAATTCATCAACAAACTCGAATGTGAATTCAGGGTCCCGAGTTAAAGCGTTGAAGCCTGAACCAGCTGATAGATCTCCGCAAAGATTGGGGTAGTTTCGGAAAAGTCGGATAAGGGTTCCCCCAGGAGTTATTGGGGTTTTTGGGTAACCTTCCTTGGAGTCAGCTGTATTGTCACCACTGATCTCGCTCCAAAAGGAGGCACTATGACCAAAGAAATATAAATTAGGAAAGGTTTGCAAAGTTTTTTCTAGCCGTGGAAATCCAAGGTCATCAATTAATCCGTAGGTAGGTATCGATGGAGGTGATGTATGAAAGGTGATCGGCAATCTAAGTTTGTCACACGCGACGAACAGATTCCAGAGGCGAGGATCATCCCAAAGAACTCGGCAAGTTAGTTCTCCAACACCTTTAACTCCGCGAGCTACGTACTGTTCCAAGATTTCTCGGAAACGGCTAGAACTATCAAGATCACTTCTTCGAACATCAAAATCGCAGAAAGGGATAAACCGACCAGGATAAAGTCTGCAGATGTCAAAAATTTCCCCCATGCTTTGATGTTCACTCGTTACTTCGGCTGACGTTAACGGAAGTATAACCGCTTTATTAATACCTTTTTCATCCATACGTCGAATTTGTTCCTCCGCAGACATGAAAGGTAAGCCGTTCGAAAACTTTTTTAGTATTGGCCAACGTAAAACATGAGAATGGACGTCAATAATCATGGCGTATGAACTCTTTTGAAATAAAATTCAACAGATTTTAGGTCGATTAGGAATGATCAAAATAAAAACTGGATCTACAGCAAAAAATTGTTTGAGGCAGCTAGATTAGTTTCCATAACTCGGCAGCTGTACCGCCCAGCAACCGGTCCTGCTGATTTTCTGTCAAAAATGTATATCCCTCCCGAACAAGACGTAGTTCATCGGCGAGAGATAGCCAATTATTTTTTTCTCGGTGATGGCCAGGATACCCAGTGCCCCACATTGCTCTTTCAATACCAAAGACATTCAACAAGTTTTTGATGAATGGGTGCACATCGCTAAATGGGAACGCTAGCTTGGAACGCCCTTTTACATCTGATATCTTTATATAAATATTTTTGTGTTTGGCTAATTCTAGAATTGGTTCAAAGGGTTCCGGTCCAGTTTCAGGATCAGGGTATCCCATATGATCAATTATTAGCCTCATTTCAGGATATCGAAGTGCGATTTTATTTATCTGGAAGGCATCCCAAGGTTTCATATGAAACTGAACAATAGCATCTCTATGTGCTAGTTCTTCCCACATGGGGCGATTACGTTTATCTACTAGTACTTTCTCTTCCGGATAGTAGAAAGGATGAAAACGAAAACCTACAAGTCCGTAATTATCCATCCAGGAACTGACTTGATCTGCATTTCTACAGAAGTCCTGTGGGTCAATTAGCCCGTGGCCGATTAGTCTCTCAGGAAATCTATTTTTAGAATCTGCAATATAGCCATTATCCCAGGTGGACCAGGACATCTGGACAATTACACTTACATCTACACTATTTGTATCCATATCTGTAATCAACTCATCTGCAGTCGCGGCTTCATCAGGTTCGGCTGTCCAAGAAGGCGCAGTCGGTCCGACAGGATATTTAGGTGAGTTAAATTCCCAAACGTGTACATGAGTGTCAACGATCATGTTAGGTACCTTTCTAACCGTAAACATAACAATTTTTATGTCTGAAGAGAAATAAACTCAGACGTTACAAGTATCATAAGTTTCCTTCATAGATACTATAGGGTCGATAAGTGGTACAAATTCATGCCCAATATATCCTTCATAGCTTGTTTCAGAGATCGCATGTATTATTGGTGGATAATAGATTTCCTGATTTTCATCGAGATCATTACGGCCGGGATTCCCTGCTGTATGAAAATGGCCAATATAGTCAATATTTTTTCTAATGGTCCGAATAAGATCTCCCTCCATAATCTGCATGTGATAGATGTCATACAATAGTTTTACTCTGGGAGATCCAATTTTTTGACAGATGGATACTCCCCATTCTGTTCGGTCACACTGGTAATCAGGATGATCTACCTTACTATTCAGGAGTTCCATGCAAAGATTAACTCCTTTTTCTTCAGCAGTTTTAACAACTCGGGATAATCCCTCAACACAGTTTTCAAGTCCCTCTTCCTCAGTCTTATCTTCTCGGTTGCCTGAGAAACAGATTAGGCTGGGAATCTTATACTCAACAGCTAAGTCAATATTAGCGAGTAGTTCATCTTCAATGCGATTGTGGTTCTCAATCTTGTTTAAACCGTCCGGAAGGGAAGCATGCCCTAATACAATCGCAATTTTCATTCCCGCATCAAGGACTTTATTCCAATGTTCTCGGGGAAGCATTTCCACAGAATCGTAGCCAATCTTTGTTGCTGCTTTGATCAACATTTCTGGACTAACTCCGGATCGGTTGAAACAACCGAAGCAGATGGATTGCTTTATTAAACCCATAATAAACTCCTTAATCAAATGTCCTTAACACGTTAACCATAAGGTCCATGTTCAAGGAAGCCTAGGAGACGTTTCAGGCGTGGAGAAGCATCCTTGTAAATATGATCGGGCATGGTATAGTTCATGAACGGGTAGTACTTATGTCCTATAACACGCCGACCATAGGTCACCTGAGTGATATAGCGGGTCAATTTACTGTTATTGGGCCCGCCACGGTGCCAAACTTGGTTATTAAACATTACGACACTTCCAGCTGGGCCAAGGTTATAATGAATTCTTTCCTCCCATTCCGTTCCGTCTAGGGAATTAGGGCAGGGTTGTCCAAAATAATGAGAGCCCGGAATAACTTCAGTACTACCAGCTTCAGGGGTTAATACATCAGTCAGATAGTAGTTGCATGTAAAAAATAGAACCGGAAGTTGGATGTTTTCAGGTGGTTTCCCATCTGTTACCAGAAAATGTGGTTGGTCATCTTGATGCCATCGAAAAGATCCACCGGGTTGAGTGGCAAAGGAATTGTTATGAATAACATGGCAGTTTTCAGCTACCAGTGCTTCAGCAAAACTTACAATTGGTTCTAGATCAAATAGACCTAAATTAGTATTGCTAAATTCAAACATCCTGTGACAAAGTTCTATATTTTCGCCTATAGAGTTTAAACCGTTAGGGTTTTTACTCAGTCCGTAGTCTAGATCTCTCCGCAGAGTACTACATATATCAGGAGGAATTACGTTTTCTAAAAAAAGAAAACCCTGTCGATTAAAAGTCTCAACCCACAAATCAATCTGAGATTGAGCTACTTCTTGACCACCGAGGAAGATCGTTTCTTTATTCATCCCAATTACACCTGTTAAACAGAGTAAAACAAATTTAAACGCACCGAATAATCCCATATACAGATTACTAGTAAGAGATCTTTATGTCAATTCCAAGATCTATTCATGCATAAGACGTAAAACTACCAGGCCGGTATTCAAACTTGGTTTTATACATTCTCTTCCTATTTTATTTTTATATCTTAAGTTAATGGATGTGCCTTAAAAAATCAAAAATTGCTAAATTAGTCATGTTGGTATTTGGTCTAAATATTTTCCATAGGAAGGTACGATACTATGTATGAAATTGAGGCAATTGCTAATTTTGATAGGGATTTAGTCAAAGATATTAAAGATCGCCAAGATTATATCAATACTCGGGGCCATGATGCTGGGCACAAAATAAAGAATGTTCGAACTTATCGAGTATTAATGCCTTGGCGTGGCACCAAGCGTTGGGATGGATCGGCGGAAGGTTTTTCTTTCGCAGAATTTGAAACTGACCAAGGTTTAGTTGGTATAGCAGAAGGTATAGCTTGTGAAGGTGAAGAACTCCGAGCCCATACCCTGGGGAAAAACCCTTTTGACCCTGAAATTCGGGGGCTTTTAGGTCTCGCCTACTGGGATTTAGTTGGGAAAATAGCAAGTAAGCCACTTTATCAATATTTAAGAGATGTTTTTGATCTTGATACACCAGTAGTTACTAAGATTCCTATAGCAGCCTATACATGGTATAGGTTCCCTGATATTAATGGAAAGCACCAGGTAGATTTCGAAACTTATCCTCAGCATATAAAATCACTGGTAGATGACGAATCTTTCCGGATTATAAAACTATCTATGTGTGATTTTGAACCTTTTCGTTATATAGAACTGATTCATAATATCCGGGATCTTGTCGGTTACGATATTGATATAAGAGTAGATCCTCATGCGTCATGGAGTGAAAGTGAAGCCTTAAGGTTTATGTTAGGAGTAGAGGATTGCCGACTAGAATGGATTGAAGAACCAGTCGGAGGGCGTTTTGAAAATATTTTTCGCGCTGGTGATCGTTTACGAAAAATAAGTAGTATACCCATATCATCTCACGCCTGGTTGCCCCCGTTAAAACGAAATGCAGCTCCTCCTCGTCCTGAAAGTATTCCTTTTTCGGGTCGTTATGGGGATGAAACATTAGATCAACAACTTGATATAAAAATAATGGAGCGTTACAACCCTGCAGATGTTTCTTCTCCAGATGCCTATGCCGGACCACTTGCCCTTAAACGATACTATGACACAGCCCGATTTGCGGGTATGGAGCTTGGCATGCATAGTGCTTACGAATTGGGTCCAGGGACCGCAATTCGACTCCACATTGCTGCATTTACATTTCCCTACAAAATTCCATATCATATTGTATGGGGTAATGGTACAATGCCCATGTCTCTTCATGGCTTAGATTCCCACTATAACCAATGGGTTGGTGATGTAATTAAGGGTGGGAAAATGTGCTATGAGGATGGATGTCTCAGTGTTCCTGAAGGGGAGGGATTAGGAGTCGAGCTAGATAAAGATTTACTAGAGCATTTCCAGTGGACGGAAGAAAAACAGTTATTGCACAACCATCATATTGATAGTATTAGGGAAAACCATCTTGATAAATTAGGATGGCGAAAAGACCGTATGGGATGGTACCGCTAAAAAAATTTTTATGAAATTATGAGGGGACCGGTCAGTATGGAACTTTTTGCTTATCGCCAAATCGGTAAAATACGGTCACTATACCCAAGCAGGCCATACCAGCAGCCATCGAAAGGGCTATAGGTGCCCCAGCAAATCCGGCTAATGTTCCTATGAGTAGTCTTCCGGGTGGACCACCTCCGATAGCAAGGACTAGCAAACCCATTACTCGAGCTCTCATGGGGTTGCTGGAGGAGCGTAGGATAATTGAGGACTGCATGATACTAAACCCTGTCTGTCCGATACCCAAAATTATTAACATGACGAGAGATAGCTGGAAAGATATAGAGATAGCAAATATAAATGTGGCCAAAGCATTAACGAGGGAACTTATCGTAAAAATAAAATTTTCCTGAAAATAATGGCCAAGTCGATCGATAATAATTATTCCCATTATCGATCCTATCCCCACCCCCGCCCCTAAAATACCTAACTCAACAGGTCCCAGGCCAAGTACATCTCGAACGAAAACAGGCAGCAAGACTTGGTAAGAAAATGCTAAGCTATTCATTAGGAACGTTATAACTAACACACTCATAATTCTGTAATCTTTACGGGAGTATCGAAAAGCTAGTAGTAGATCTTTATATGGAGTTAGATGGTTTTTAGATTGGACTTTTTGATCTGTTTTATTTGAAAGTTTAATAATGACTAATATTTGAACGGTATACATTAAGAAAAGAGCAAAAAAACCACCAGCAGTCCCTGTATATTCGAGTAAAATACCACTTAATAAGGGGCCTAATAGACGAGAGACATTTTGTGGAACGGTCTCCAAAACCATCGCGGAAGTTGTTCTATTTTTTCCTACCAGGTCGGGTATTATAGCTCTTCGAGAAGACCAGTCGTAAGCACTCCCCAGGCCTATGAATAATGAACCGAGAACTATGTGCCAAAAATCAAGATAATCCAGAAATGCAAGAGACCAAAATATGCCGTTAACAATGCAATTGATAATTTGAGCATTGACAATTAACCATCGGTAACTAAAATATCGGATGATCGTGCTAAAAAAGGGACCCAATAACATAAAAGGGGCCATCCGACAAAAACTAACAAGAGCTACTAAACCAGCTGAATCTGTAAGTTCTAATACTACCCAACCCACAATCAATTCTTCCATCCAGCGGGCTTGCCACCAAATCGAACTGGAAATCCAAAGGTAACGGAAATCTGAAATGCCAAGTAGCTCAGTAATCTTCCAGCTCGAGTAGTATTTTTGAAACATAAGAACCTTACAGGAAAAACCTATTGACGGAGCGGTAGGACTATCTATATTCCGGTTTGGTAAGCTTAATTTTAGATCGCGATGCCAATTGCTATTTGCCGTAGACAAGTAAGCTTTTATTTCTACGACAGTCAAGCATTCCACTTTCCCCTCCTTAAAGCTTGATTGCTTCGTTTGATAATATGGGAGAATTATTATGGATGATAAGCTTCGTATTCTTTCTATTGGTGCCCATCCAGCTGATATTTTTGACCAATCCGGTGGCACTATGCTTCATCATACTAAGCGAGGTGATTGGGTGGGATGTGTGGTTTTGACCCATGGAGCTCGTATCCACGATAAAATTATAAGCGATGAGATGTTTCATAAGGAAGAAGTACCGGGACAAGAACAATTAAATCAAATGATAATAGAGCGGTCGGATGTAAAGGCTGAAGAAGCTCGAGCAGCCTGTCAGCTGCTCGGTGTTAATGACGTTTATTTCCTCGGTGCTGATGATGCGGTACTCCTCCCAGAGCGTCCGGTAGTTCAAAAACTTTCTCGTCTTATCCGTGAATTAAAGCCAGATGTTATTATTACCCATTTCCCCGATGAGGGAGGGGGTATATGGAATCAACATGCGGCAGCTGGACGCATAGTAATGCTTGCTATGGGTCTAGCGGTATCAGTCGATCCAGGTGATCAACATCCACCTCATAAAGTTGCTCAGGTATTCTATTGGGGTTGTGGAGCGGCAAGTTTGCCTCGGAACGTATGGGAGGCTCGGGGCGGATATTATAATGATGTTTTTATAGATATTACGGATGTTGTTGAAACAAAATTAGCTGCCCTCGACATGCTAGTAAGCCAGGGTTATGGTGGATCATATGCCCGTAAACGTATCGAAACATCTGATGGAGCATTTGGGAATGCTGCTCATGTAAGTTATGCTGAAGGATTTATTTCACTTAACGCTGAAACTCATTTTTGTTTGCCGGTTTCATCCTACGCTCTTGAAAAAGCCCGAAAGTCGGATCACGAGGTTATCAAAGGCCTTAGCTATAAGATTGACACTGAGGGGGGGTCAATATGCAAAGAGTAGCATTTATTTTAAAAGTTAAAGAAAATATGATAGAAGAATACAAAAAGCACCATAAAGAAGTGTGGCCAGAAATGCTGGATGCCCTTCGTGATGCTGGTTGGGGTAACTACTCCTTATTTATGCGAGAAGACGGATTACTATTTGGTTACACTGAAACACCTGATTTTGACAAAGCACTTTCCATGATGGCTCAAAAAGAAGTTAATAAACGCTGGCAGAAGTTTATGGCTCCTTATTTTGAAAATCTGGATGGAAAAAATGCTGATGAGATTATGGTTCCGCTAGAACAAGTTTTTTATTTAGAGTAGATTTTATCACCCTTTTAAGGAAATAATAAGATTACCAATACTCATACAGTCACTTTCCCTGTTCTTTCGGACGACGAAAAGCAGCTGGTTAGAGATATTACCAAGGCATTAAAAGAAAGCAGTAATCCTCATTCCGTACATTTAGAAAAGCTGATTAGGGAGTCGATCGATAGGTTGCACGACCTTGCACGAGTTATGAACGCCTATCCATCGGTACTAGAAAGCCAGTCCCTTGGTCAGCAGGAACGGGACAATAGTTCGCTTATTGAGGCGCTTTCAAATTCTACTTTATTTACAGTAGATATGTTGCTTCCTATGCGTGCCGCAGTGGGGCAAGTGTATGTTATGGCCCGGTTAAATCTCTTCCGATTGTTACACCAGGTTGTTCAGGAGGCTTTAAGTGCGGCAACGGAGTTTAGGGACGTAGAAGATAGTATTGGTTATAAGATAAGCCAGAGCGTATATAGTAAGGTCATTGAATCGTTACTGATTGCTATTGTTAGTGATGAAAGCCTTGATCGTTTGATTCGAACTAATGCAGCTACAGCACTAACTATCTTTTGGGAAGACCGTTTTTCTAGACATTTTGAGAACTTTGTTCCTGTTTTGGAAACAACTTGGGAAGCTCGCCGTCGGACGACTGTTCAACTAGGTACGTTGATGGGAGCATCTGAAATATTTGCTTTGATGCGAGCCGGCGGAGATATTCAATTCCTTGATTATTTTTCCAGACAAACCTGTTCCCCAGAGGAACTTCAAGCTTTTCGGGAATTTCTGTTCAGTATTTCTACTGAAGAGCTTGACTCTTTAAACGAAGATTTTTTAAAAGAACAAAAAAAGCCTATTAAGGGGAGTTCGTTAAGTACTACACTTTCCTTGCCATCAACTTATCTGTATAATCATACAGCTACTGACTTTGTAACTCAACTCTACCTGTTTTTTGTCAAGCGACACCTCCAAGCTCATGCACGTAGGATCCAGAATTTACCCGGCCCTAAACGAACAGCTGAAGAGTACGTCATGGTCTATTTCTTAGAACATTCTTTTCCAGAAAGATAAAAAACAATAAACAAGTGAAGAGGAACACAATATGATCAAACTTGGTTGTATGTCTCTTAGTTACAAAAATGCTATGGCGGAAGGACGCCTAGATCTGTTTGAATTTATTGATAAAGCTTACGAATTAAGGTTGGATGGCATTGATATCCATTCTGGGGCCCTAGAGTCAGAAAAGGATACATATCTTCAGAAAGTCCGCAGACATTGTCTACAACGAGGTTTGGCGATCTCTTATCTTGGAATAAGTAATGATTTTGGTAAGTGTGATGAAGAAATCCCCGAAGAGATAGATATGGTAAAACATTGGATTGATGTGGCAGCGAAGCTCCATATACCTATGGTACGTATTTTTGCTGCTTGGGAGCGTGATGATACACCGAAGGATATCACCTGGTCTCGTATGATTGATAGTATATCAGAGGTTGTGGAACATGCGGATAATCAGGGAATAGCAGTAGGCCTTCATAATCATAACCATGGTTGTGTTACACGTACAGGTGATGATGTCTTACAAATTCTTAAGCAGATAAATAAAACAAATTTTACACATATTCTAGACACTGGACAGTACGCTGGTTCACCCGGGGCATCTGGTGCAAAAGGTAAACCGGACCCGGCTTACGATTTCTATGGTAGTATAAAAACAACAGCGCCATACGCAGCACATGTCCGAGCAAAAATATACCGAATAGAGTCTGGTATTGAAGCGTGGTTGGACTATCCCCGTATACTTGAAATCTTAAAAAAAGCAGGTTTCAACGGATGGATGTCAATTGTATTTGAAGGACAAGACGTAGAGAGAGAAGAGATTGCTATTCCCAAAGCTGTTAATTATCTACGAGATTTATTAGACCGTACCCAACTTTAGGGGATAGTCAGTAGCTGAGATATGTGATTACAGAGCTTAGGGTTTAGTTCTACTGTTATACAATTTCGGTCTAGTGAACGGGCACTAAGGGCTATAGTCCCTTGTCCAGAAAATGGGTTTAGAATAGTTTCTCCATGGTATGACCAGAGCCGAATAAGGCGCTTGTACGGAGGATCAAGGTTTTCATCAGGCATCCACACGGCATTCTTGCTGGCTCTCCATTCTTTTTCTGGCACATAACTTCTTTTAACAATATCAGGTTCAGGTAAGTCAGATTCCCCTGGTTTTCGGTATATCAAAATTGATTCTGCGTGTACTTTTGGGCGACAACTCAACGGAACACGCTCCGTGTTTTTACTGGTCATTGGTTTTTTGCGGGGTTCGAACCAATAGTATGTTGATTCATAAACAAAACCAGCTTCCTGAAGGCTGTGGTGAGTATCGGCTACTAATGCCACTGAATTATCTCTCCATAACAAGTCAGCTATCCAAACAATAATTGCTCTGCCGGGGAGCAAGCAACGGTAACAGTGAGCCCAAACCTCATTGAGGGAAGACATAAATGCAATATAGTTCTGCCCAAAGCCTATTTGGTCCGGGTGATCATAATCTCCACTATCCCACCATGGTGGGCAAGTAAGTACCAGTCCGGCACAGGCATCCGAGACCTGATTCATCTTTCGTGCATCTCCATGCCAAAGTTGAACGCGATCATCATGGTAAAAAAGCTGCATGGTGGGGAAAACTCCATCTAGGGAAAACAGATTAATAATTTAGAAGAAAAATAAAACTTCTAGCCCCCATAGTATTTCTTGGTAGGCTAATTCTTTGGCCATATATCCGCTAGATCTGTCGATATTATAACGGTATTTGGACCATCTACCCTATAACATTGCTCTGAAGAAAGAGCTTCTTCTATCAGATTTCTTGTCATCGATCGGGGCCAAGGAAACCATCGATAGATAGCTTTCTCATCAACGGCTCCAGTAGATTCAATAGTGCTAACCAATAGGTTCAACATTGCTGACCTTCTGGTTAGAGAGGCAGCCTTAGCTAGAGTCTTCTTTGGTACCAAACGGATCGTTAATTCCCACGTACAAGCAGTGGTGTTTTGAAAATTACAATTCGTTTGGTGAGGAAGAATTAGCCATAATTTTTTGAGTTCTTCAAGAGCTCTTTGTAATTTCTGCCTCTCTATTCTTCCACTTCTACCAACATTTTCAAAAAGAATTTGACCTGTAGTAGGGCCCTCTTTATCTATATAGTCAGATAGCCTGAAAGCTGTTGGCGAGATCCTGTTTTCTGCTCTTGCATCCTGAAAACCTCCCTTCTCAATTGCTACAAGGTTTGCCCAGAGGTTTTGGGTGATCAAAGTGGGTTTCTGCTTCAGAAATGTGCCGAAAAGACACGGAACAAACTCCGGAAGATCCCTTAACCAAATACTGGCAATTCCCTTGCCACTCCTTATTCGTGTTTGATCCTGTGGATTGTCAGGGAAGCCATCTATAGCATCTTGAATACTGGGAAGTTCGGGATCCGAAAATACAGAAACGAGACCTCTCTCTAGTATAAAATCTTGGGCCAGTTTTCTGTTTTTAAGGCGACAAGAAGAGGACAAGCGGTGGTTATTAACTATTTGGGTACGAACTTTTTGGGGCAATAAAGAAAATAGTTTCAACTTATTCAGTGGTGGCATATAAGTAGTTTTCAAAAAAGTTCAAAAAGCTGCCTCGGCTGCTATAGCAGCTCCAATAATTCCCGCCTTGTTTTTTAAACGGGCCTGAGTAACCTCGGTATCTACAGTAAAGCACGGTGAAAACTTTTTGTAATTGTTGCTCACTCCCCCACCTAATATAATCAGATCCGGTCGAATTAATTCATGCAGTTTGCAGAGATATTGGTTAACACGACTACCCCATTCTATCCAAGTTAATCCTTTTTTCTTCCTCACGCCTCCCGCAGCATATTTTTCAGCAATGAAACCCATCATTTCTATATGTCCAAATTCTGTATTAGGGAGAAGTTTTCCATTAACAAAAATAGACGTCCCAATGCCAGTACCTAGGGTAACTGTAATGACAACACCACTTCTATTTTTCCCTGCTCCAAATTTCATTTCTGCAATTCCTGCAGCATCAGCATCATTTAGCAAAACAATAGATCGGTTAGTAGCTTTTTCTATCAGGTTGATAGCGTTGATCCCAATCCATGATGAATCAATATTGGCTGCGGTCAGTACCTCTCCATTCTTAATTACAGCAGGAAAGCCAAAGCCCACAGGCCCCTTTAAATCAAAGTGAGCGACGATACCTGCAGCAGCATCAATAACCTGATCTGGTGTAGCGGGTTGGGGGGTACGAACCCTGATCCGATCCGACTTTAGTTCACCGGTTTCAACACATACTGGTGCACCTTTTATACCGGTTCCACCTATATCAATGCCTAAAAAAATCATGGGAGTCAGTTAGAGATAGTCTCGTTGCCATCAACCATGGGTTCGATGTGGCTGCGAGGGGAGGTAATTCGCCATAGGTAGCCATCAGGATCAAATATTCTGAAATCAGTGGCTCCCCATGGCTGTTTCTTTAATGGCTCATTTATAACTGTTTCAGTTTCCTGTATAGAAGAATAGAAATCATCAATATCAGCAATTTCTAAAACTAGCTCGATTCCTATCCCTCGAACAAGAGGTTCAATTTCATTTTCACCAAAGCTTGGGTGCCACAAAAGTTCGTCTGTTTTCAGACCAAGAGTAAGAGTGTTTTTTTTTAAAAGAATATAACCAGGATCATTTGCCAATTCTCTAAAACCTAATATGTTGGTGTAATAAGGTTCGGAGACTCCTAAATCTTTAACGGCTAGATTGATTTGAAGTTGGGCTGACTGGCTCTGGACCTGAATTTGGTCAGCTCGAGGACCACGGGAGGTTAGCAAGAGGGTATAGGTAACTTTATCACCTGGCTGAAGCACAGCAAAATGGCCTTCCTTCATATTCGATCTATGAAAAAAAAGATCGTCATTATCAGGTGTTTGGATGAAGCCATAACCTCTAGACTGATTGGTTTTTAATATAGTTCCCTGAGGCATTAGGGTTCCGCCCTGATCCTATAGGTCTAAACTTTTTGAGATATGTTGTAATAGAAATTGGTTGAGATTTCCTCGTTTTGTGTGCGGTCCAATGAGGAGATATCGTGTCCCGAATAAATCCCCTGCCAACCCAAAAAATGGAAACCAGATACCAGGATCATGTTAGGTTCAATTAGTCTCCCAAGTCAAGGTTTTTCTTCCTATCACCCAAGGTACATACATGTTGACAATGATCGGGGCTTAGTCTAGACTATTCGGAGAACTAAAACATTAAAAATGAACCAAATAGTAAAAGAGTTAGGATGGGGCGTAAAAATTATGCGGATATTTAAATTAGAATTACTGATCTTTAGTTTGATAGTATGGAGTGCTTGTGATCAAAATTTACTGCCTCTGCCGGATAATCCAAACCAGAATTCAATCCAGAGTTCTCTTTCTCAAGCTACGAAACCAGATGAGAGCAAAAAAGTTATTATATCTGGCATGATCGATATCGATCCGAAGCTTTTTATGCGCCTGAGAGGTTCTGAGACTCTATATATAACGGCGAGACGAGGTCAAAATGGTCCTCCGGTTGCTGTCAGGCGAATGAAACAGCTCCAGTTTCCCATTCCCTACACGCTTACTAGCGATGATCAGATGGTTAAGGGACAGGCTTTCAAGGGGGAAGTTTCTGTCGTTGCCCGAATAGACCTAGATGGAAACGCGGGTCTTCCTCAGACGGGGGACATGGAAGGGATAATAAGACAGGTACTTATAGGAACTGATAACGCAGATGTAACAATCGATAAACTTTATTAACAAACCTAAGTTGATATTACATTTAATTCCCCGGGCCTAGTTACGCCCGACACAAGATTAGTGGAGTGATATGAAAAAGGAACAATTAACAGCACCAGAATCCTTAAGGCGGCTCGTTCTTGATCTGCGCCAAATGGAAACTTTTATTAAAGACCCCCTTGTCATCGATAAAGCTGATGGTGTATGGTACGAGAACATCCATGGACAACGAATAATGGATGGAATATCTGGTATTTTTACAGTGAATGTAGGGCATAATAATAAGCGTATTATCAACGCGATAAAGTCTCAATTAAATTCAATAGCATTCGCTCCACCACTTCATGCTACGAATCCACCAGCAATTGAATTGGTCAAAAAGTTGTCCGAAGTCACTCCCGGTGATTTAAACACTATTAAATTATTATCTGGAGGATCTGAGGCGACTGAATCAGCCATGAAATTGGCCCGACAGTATCATAAACAAACAGGAAGTCCTGGTAAATACAAAGTCATCTCAAGATATCTCGGTTATCACGGTGCAACTATGGGAGCCTTGTCGGCAACAGGAACAAGGCGCCGGAAGACAATGTTCGAACCTACCCTTAACGGATTTTTGCATGTTCATCCCCCTACCTGTTTTCGATGCCCTTTTGAGAAAACTTTATCAGACTGTGAAGTTTTCTGTGCCCGGACAGTAAAAAATCTTATTGAACTTGAAGGCCCGGAAACGATAGCCGCCATGATTTTGGAGCCCATCGGGAATACAGGGGGTGTTATTGTTCCCCCACCGGGGTATCTTTCTGAACTTAGAGAAATTTGTTCCGAAAACAATATATTGCTAATTTTCGATGAAATTATTACCGGATTTGGACGAACTGGAAATATGTTTGCTTCACAAACCTTTGAAACTACACCAGATATCCTCTGTATGGGTAAGGGTATGTCCAGCGGTTATATTCCTCTGGCTGGAATAGCATTCAGGGATTCTATAGGGGCAGCTTTTCTTGGAAGAGAAGAAGACGAATTAGAATTTTCTCATGGACATACTTATGGTGGAAACCCACTAGCAGCTGCAGCTGGTCTCGCAAATCTTAATGAGATTCAGGATCAAGGCCTCTGCACTCGGACTCAGGAAATGGGTGAATACCTTTTCGATAGATTAGAGGACTTTCGAGAACTGGGTATCGTAGGTGATATAAGGGGATGTGGTTTGTTAGCTGGGATAGAATTTATGGAAGATCCAGAAAAAAAGATTCAATTCGGTCCATCGCTTAACTTTGGTGTAGAAGTTGGTCGTATTGCTTTAGAAAAAGGCCTATTAATAAGATATGATCCCAATTGGATAGCTTTAGCACCACCACTGATAATTTCCCGTAAAGAGATTGATTATATGCTAGAGATGTTATGGGACTCCATTAAGGAAACGGTAAAGAAAAAGGTTAATCAAAAAGGGTAAATAGCAGGATGGAGTGCGATAAGATAGATCCTAATGTAATAATTCCCCCTAAACTAAGCTATAGCGGAGTCCCTGTCAGCCGAGCTGAAGATAAACGGAGAGATATCAAATGGCTGAATGAACGCAAAGCTAGTGGTGATAGTGGCGTCGTTCCTATTTGGCGGGATCGTAATCTCATTAATAGCTCAGAGCCCAACCCGTCAGTTTACATTGGGGATGTCGCCTCTCGGTTATTACGTGAGGGGGATGAAATTGTTTTTCTGGGCATACAGGATGAAACCGCAATTTTTGGGGTTGATATCTCAAGCTTTGAAGAATCAGCCGCAGTTGCATTAGTTGGGGCAGGTTCGTTTTTGGATCTTCGGTATGTAGGGCCAACTATTAATGCAAAAGAAGCGGCCTTAATGTCATATGCCAGAGCGATGGTTTATTGGCACCGAAACAATGGTTTCTGCAGCCGATGTGGGCACGTAACAGAAAGTCAACAGGGGGGGCATCGAAGAAAATGTATGGATTCAAAATGCAGTACCATAAACTTTCCTCGTATGGATCCAGCAGTAATTATGTTAGTTGAATATCGCCCGAATGATGGACAATCTCCCATGTGTCTCCTAGCGAATCATTACCGTTTTCCTGGAAATATATATTCCACTTTGGCTGGTTTTGTGGAACCAGGAGAAAGTTTGGAAGACACCGTAGCTAGAGAAGTATATGAAGAAGTGGGGCTTCGGGTGAACTCAATCGGTTACCAAGCATCACAGCCTTGGCCGTTCCCGTCTTCCATTATGTTGGGATACAGAGCCCGAGCAGAAATGACAGAAATAAAAATCGACAGAGAAGAAATTAAAGATGCTAAATGGTTTACCGTTGAGGAAATCCGAGACTTCGGTGAATGGGGCGACAAATCTGTTCCTCGGGCTCTTCCTCGCAAAGATTCTATTGCTCGATTCCTTATCGATTTATGGGTGTCAGAATTAATAAAATAATAAGAAACTATAACTAGAAAGTATAAAGCACATCGACATATCACATAGAACCTACTGAGGAAAGAAAAATACTATGGATGACTATACCTCCCGTGTTCCGTACTATACCTTCCCGGATAACTCGCTTGAAGATCAGGAGATAGCTCTTCAGAGTAACCCGCTTATGAAACGTCTAATAGCTTCGCGAAAGAGTTATGAGGAGGATTCCCACCGACCGCATTACCACTATGTGAATCCCGAAGCCAGGCTTAATGATCCTAATGGTTTATGTTTCTGGAAAGGTCACTGGCACCTGTTTTACCAGGCTTATCCACCTGAAGATACTAGACAGCATTGGGGGCATGCCATATCGGATGATCTCGTCCACTGGCGTGACTTACCCTACTGCATCTATCCAAATCCAGAGCGGTGTTGCTACTCAGGAAGTACTCTGGTAGAGAAAGATCGTGTAATAGCGATGTACCATGGAACGGAAGCTGGTAACATGGTTGCAGTTTCAAGTGATCCCTTGCTGTTAAACTGGAAAAAAGTTTCGGGTGGCCCGGTAATACCATTGCCAAAAACTCCGATCAACTACTTTTCAGGATTGCAGAAGAATGGATTGCGCCCCGCTTACAACGTATTTGATCCATGTATATGGATGAAAGATGGGAAATACTATTCACTTTCTGCAGGAACCAAACCAGAAGGACCAGGGGGAAAACCGATCCGTGCTAACTTTTTATTTTCCTCCGAAAACTTAATTGATTGGACCTTTCTTCATCCGTTTGTAGAGGATGACCACTATTCCTTGGTAGGTGATGATGGTGCCTGCCCGTATTTTTGGCCTATCGGTGATCGTTACATACTTCTTTTTTTCAGTCATATGAGTGGTCCTCAGTACCTGATAGGAGACTATGATACAGAAAGAAACAAATTTGTTGTCTCTAATGGTGGCAAATTCAACTTCGGAGCGTTCAAGCCGTCAGGGCTCCATGCCCCATCAGCTACACCAGATGGGGAAGGGGGGCTCGTTGTTATTTTTAATATGAATCATGGAAAACCAACAAATAATTGGGACCAGATCATGTCTTTACCGCGGCGTCTAACGGTCCAAGGAGATGATCTTTATATGGAACCAATTGACGCATTGAAATCTCTCCGCGGTAAACCGTATGATTTTGGACCTATTGCCCTACCAGCCAATAAGGATGTCATACTCCCCTCTATTGGAGGGGGCAATACCATGGAATTCGAAGTAGAGATCGATTCGGGAAATTCACCAATGGTGGAGATGAATGTATTGCAGTCTCCCAATCGAGAAGAATTCACTAGAATAGCTTTCTATAGAGGACGGGGTTTTAAGGGAAAAAGTTTGCTTTCAGTAGATTCTTCCTACTCTTCGACGGCTGGTGATGTGATATCTCGTGCTCCAGAAACAGCACCTCTAGCCTTAGATGATAATGAAAACCTTAAGTTACGGGTGTTTGTGGATAAGAGCGTAATGGAAGTTTTTGCCAATGATCGTCAGTGTATCGCGCTAAGGGTATATCCAGACCGCCCAGATAGTACCGGTATATCATTTCGGTCCCAAGGGGTTGATAGCCAATTAGTTTCATTTAAGTCGTACAAAATGAAATCTATATGGATTTAATATTCGAAAAAATGGGAGTCTCCGATGGGAACCTCAGGCAATATAGAATTAAAGCAATTAGTATGTAACAATACATTTGTTCCACGTTGGGAAAATTATGTTTTGTCGGACCTTGGCCCAGATGAAGTTCGGGTCCGAAGCGAATTTACGGCAGCTAAGCATGGAACAGAAAAAGGAGAAATAACTGGGGAATCTGTTTATTGCAATGTGCCTATGGACCAAGAACATAAAGTTTTTGACCGTACTCGTACTGCTTCTTATGACCCAACAAATTGGAAACAGGTTGGTAATACAACCGTAGGCACCGTAATAGCGGTTGGGAAAGAAGAGAAAACTCTTAAAGAAGGTGATCGGGTCTACGGCTATGGAGGCTTTAAAACAGTGCATCAAGGTTCCAATTTTAAACTATTACAACCTGGGTTAACCGAAGAGGCAGCCTGTTGTTTAGACCCAGCTAACTTCGCCTTAGCTGCTGTAAGAGATGGACAGATTCGGATTGGTGAGCGAGTTATAATATTTGGAATGGGTGCGATAGGTCTTTTATCCGTCCAATTAGCTAGATTATCAGGAGCGATTGAAGTGATTGCCGTAGATATGATCGAACACAGACGTGAACTTGCTTTAAGGCACGGAGCCACATTAGCAGTTAATCCAAACAAGGTCGGAGATTTTGGTATGGCATCACGGAAATGGCTCAAGGATGGAGCTGATGTTACTATAGAGGCTAGTGGAAGTTACAATGCTCTTAATCAAGCCATCAGAGCTACTCGATATGCTGGGAAAGTGGTACCTTTAGCGTTTTACCTAGGAGAAGCTAAAGGTTTATACCTAGGGGAAGAATTCCACTTCAATCAAATTGATATCATTTCTGCCAGGGCATGTAGCCATCCTCAGCGGGGGCTTTTTTGGGAAGAGGATAGGATGCTTGACACCATTATACATTTATTCAGAGAAGGTACATTAAAACCATTTGGGTTACCCGACCCTGTTGTTACACCAGATGAATTACCTGAGGTCTATGGCAAGATACAACATGCCCCTCACGAAGTTCTAAAAGTCGCTGTGAGATATTAATCGTCGACAGGGTCGTAGGGGAAGAGTACTTGGTCAAAACCCTCCGAATTATGAGTATTCTTTAATTATCGAATCAGGCATTGTAGATAGTAGGTTTATTTTGAAATATATCGCTGGTGAAAGACGTCAACACTTAAATCCTTGTACTACCCAAATACTAAAGAAGGAACCCTATGGCTCCCCCATTTTTTAAGAGAACCCTATTGTTGGTAGGGCTTTTCATTTCCGCCGTATGTTCCGAACCTCCAAATCTAGAGAAATTACCTAATGGACCATTAACTACAGAATATACCTATGAAGTAGTTAAATCTTATCCACATGATCCTAACGCTTTCACTCAAGGATTAACGATAATCGGGAACAATCTCTATGAAGGTACGGGGAATTATGGTCAGTCTTCACTACGTAGAGTCCTTTTGGAGACGGGAGAAATTAAACAAGCTCGCAATATTTCGCCAACACTCTTTGGCGAAGGGATAGCTCTCTTCGATGAAAAGATTATCCAGTTAACATGGAAATCTGGAATAGGTTTCATATATGATCAGAAGACCTTTAATCTTTTGAGAAGTGTTTCTTATCCAGGGGAAGGTTGGGGGATAACATACGATGGACATCAGTTTATTATGAGTGATGGTACATCTACTTTATATTTTCGTGACAAGGTCACCTTCGAAGAAACTAAACGAATTACGGTAAGAGATGATAAAGGAAAAGTTTCCCAACTTAATGAATTAGAATATGTTGATGGAGAAATATATGCAAACATTTGGCAAGAAGACCGAATTGCTTGTATTAACCCTTCTAGTGGTTGGGTCAATGGATGGATTGGGCTAGAAGGGCTACTTCAACCGAAAAATAGCTCTCCCGGTTCGGATGTACTTAATGGAATTGCTTATGATAATGCAAGAAGGCATTTATTTGTTACGGGTAAATTGTGGCCCAAACTCTACCAGATCCGCCGGGTCAAAAGGGAATTTTAAAAGTTAATAGCGAGAGTAAACTTGGTTATGTTTTGGAGTGTCGACGCTGTCGTATAACTGAAATCGAGACAATATTTTTGCCATGTAAGACCACCGCCGAAAGTGGGTGTTTTTATATCCCCTTCTGGGTCATAGATATAGCCAGTTCTTAGAGCTATAAAACCTTTATACCAATACTCCATTCCAACATTTAGGATATTCCCATTATTATGGAGCAATAGTCGATTAAGATCAACCGCTAATAAGAATTGACTAGACTCTAACTTAATGGCGTAAAATTCCGCCCCTATTTTAAGATTTCTTGACAAATGGTCGGCACTATCCGAATTAGTAAAGCTAATTTTCGGACCCAGATTTTGAATTGCCCCGGCTATTGAAAAACGAGATGAAATTTTTCCCTTGATGCCAATATCTATAGCAAAGCTAGTCCCTGCCTGTTTATCTACGTTCGATAATGTTGTTCGAATAAGTTTAATATTAGCACCAATTCCTATTTTTTCGTCAAGTAAGGTTCCATAGGATAGATAGATCGCTATGTCCGAACTTTTAAAAGAACCTAGGATTTCTCCAGCAGCATTAACATTTTTCTGTTCCCCCAGAGAAAGATAGGGTAGACTGAGACCAAAGGTTCCCAAACCGTCTACAGGAAGAACATAGGACAAATTTAGGAAATAAAGGTCGTCCGCAAGGTATGGAAGCCATTTAAAGTAACTTGCAGAAAAACTACTTCTCACCAGGAAACCGAGATTGCCTGGGTTCCAAGCTGGAATCGTTGCTCCTTGAGCGTGGGCAACACCAGTTTCTCCCATTGCCGTTGAACGGGCGTCGGGTGCTATCTGAAGGAATAGTCCACTAGTTTGGCCGATCCCTGCTTCTGTTTCATTTACAAGAGCTACTAATAGGAACCCTATAATAAAGTAACGTATTCCGTTCACGGAAATTCTCCTTTATCCCTATTTTATGTTGAAAAAAAATATAGGGTTCTTATCTTTAAATCTTTAGTACAGGGACTTAACAGATATCTCTCTGAGCGCTTATCCCTCTGCTTAAATAATAAGGAGGAAGGAATTTATTAGTATCATTTCTAGTCTATTTAACCTGGCACATCAATCCAACGTCTAGTTTCCGATGCTTCCAATATAGTTTCTGCTACTATTTGGGAACGCATCCCATGATAAAACGACGGAACACATTCTCTTCCGTCACGAATGGCGGTTATAAATTCCCAAGCTTGGTCAAAACGAAAAGTCTGAAAAGTGTTGCCTTTTTGAGGATCACGAGGTGACCCAGGCAATTTGAGAAACTTTTTAGGGACATCTAGACTCTGATATTTCTCACCTCGGGATGCTATCATTATGTTATGAGGCTTATGTAGTTGGTATGTTGCAGAGGCTTGACTACCATTCAACTCACAGATGTCATGATCACCTTCAGGTCCCCATCCCTTAGTTAATTTACCCATTTCAAATACACCAGTGACCCCTGATTTAAATTCGGCGATCCAGGCAACCCAATCTTCCACATCCTGTGGTTCACAAGATTTCCCTTCTATCGTCTGGGTTCTGGAGACTACCTGTTTTAATGAAGCACATACTGTCTTAATTGGACCGAGAAGATTTTCTGCAAAATCAATACGATGGATTCCCATGTCTCCAAGCTCTCCCATGGCAGCCATACGTCGATATTGACGCCAGCCTACGTAATCATCACCCCAATCTTGGAGCCGTTGGAAACGAGCATGCCGGATATCGCCAAGCTTTCCTTCATCCACTATTTGTTTTAGGTATCGCATGCCGGGGACGAATCGGTAAGTAAAGGCGGTCATATGCCTAACACCCCGGTTGCGTGCTGCTTTATACATATTAGAGGCTTCTTTAATAGTCATTCCTATTGGCTTTTCGCAGAGTACGTGACAGCCTGCACCAATAGCTTTAAGAACAAGGTCATGGTGGTATACGTTGGGGACAGATATAGCCACAGCTTCTGGTTTTACATGTTTTAGGAAGCTGTCTATATCAGTATAACCCTCAGTGATATTCCACTGTTTTTGTTTCTCAGATAATAAGGGTTTATTGACTTCGCAAAGGCCAACTATTTCTACTCCAGGAATACGAGAGAATCCGGGGTAATGTACCATTTCACATACCGCCCCAAGTCCAATTAGGCCAATACGGATTTTTTTGATAGACATACTATAATTCCTTTTGAGTGGGTATTAATTCAATTGAGATCCCACAATTTAAGCTGTTGGGAAATAATTTGAATAACTTTTTCAAGCCCTCCAGCACCAATTACAGTCGCCTGTTCTTGGTATAGTCCTTTTCCGTAATCTCCCTCTGGTAAGAGGTATCCACCTGTACCATTAGTATTACACATAACAACAACAATTATAGCTGTTTTGGGGAAATGAGTTCGTAATTCACGTTGTAGTAAATTATAAGGTTCTCCGTTGACCATCACTAGTACCGCTTCCCCCATGCGCCACAAAGTAATACCATAAGGCAAAATTTTTGAACCTGGAGGAAGATTTTTAATACGTTTCATTGCCCTAGTGATACGTTCAATCTTTGCACGACAATCACCGGCCTCCTTATTCTGTCGATTAGATATTGCTATTTCCTCTTTTTGGCGCCACTCCGCAAACTCGTCATCAAGTTCTTTCTGGGTTGGCAAATCTAATAAGGGCACATTCAAAGTTATAACGGTAGAACTGAAATGCTCCTGTTGGTATTTGCGATTGGCATCCACCGCAACGTGCCGCCAGACACCAATAGTAGCACCAGATATCACTGGACCATCATAATGCATTTCGTGCCCACCAGGGAGGAGTCCTTCCAGAGCAGAAAGAGCAGCATACCCTAACTGTCGCCCGTTCTGATCAGCCACCTCGGTTTCCCCTACAAAACCGAAGCGAGGCCCGATGTCTCCACAGGCACCAAGCAAAAATACACACGGAGAACCTGTTTCCTTTTCGATTATTTCTCGCATTGCCCCCGGATAATCGGGGCTAATTAAAGTATTATCCCAAGCCAAAGTTGTTGGATGGCAACCGTAATTAATTATAGTGGCAACAAGGTTACCGCTCTCTTGATCCTTAATCTTGGTTACTAAGATTGTATTGTCGCCGGGACGATCAGGATTAGTGCCACAGACATAAAATTGGTTGTCATTATCCCAATAATCTCGATTATAAGCAAGGTCGCAACTTCCATATCCGAAAGAAATTTCCACTGGTTTGATTCTAGAAAGAGCTTTTTTAATTGTTACAGCAAGATCTGATGCAAGTCCTTTCAAGTATCCAGGAATTAATGACCCTCCCTCTTTGTTTATTCGGTCTGGGTCAAAATTACCAGCTGCATGGGTGTGGGAGAATGTAATAACGATACATTCTGATGGTAATCCGGTATTCGAAGAAAGATTATTTGTAAGTTGTTTTAAATCACCGGGTTGTAACCACCCGAGGTCAAGACTAATTAGGAGATTGACCTCAGTTCCTTTAAGCCCTTGAAAAGCTAAAACTGAACCAAGGAGTGGTTTATGTAAACCAGTAGATGCATCGTGTTTTGCGGCACCCCAGCTTCGGTGATTTATTCCAGTGGGGGGAGTGATATCAACCCTCTCTAAACCAAAGTTGCACCGAGCCATCGGCATCGTGATAGTACGTTGACTCATTATTTTAACCTTTATGTTTTTCGGAAAAAGTAGTTGCTGAAGAATTACTAGTTTAGCAGCAAAGGCTCCGCCGAAATTAGATACTAGAAGAGTTATTGTCAAGGTTACTCATGAATATCCAGGATTTTTACGGCCATGCCTCTTTGCAAACAACCTGGGTCATGGTGTAAAGCATTTTGGCCAAAAGTAGGACTTGGTCCTTCAAATATTCGGTATTTTGCTAAGGTCCTCAATGGTTCTTTGTCAGAAAGTCCTGTCTCCTGTTCAACGAGGATTGTGCTGCAACGCCCACAGGGTTTTACTATATCCAGATCTACATCTCCAATTTGTATTTTTTTCCACTTGTCTTCGGCATAAGGTGGGCAGTCGGCAACAACAATATTGGGTCTAAATCGGTTCATTTGAACCGATTTTGCTAACCTAGCGTTCAAGTCAGCTAGTGAGCCTTCAGAAATTATAAGAATAGGAAAGGAATCAGCAAATCCGACCTGATCTTCGGAGCCAGAAGCATAACAGGGATCTACAGATCTAACAAAATTTGGATTAAAAAATAGGAGACGACTGGAATTTCCCAAAAATGTGCTAAACCAATCTGCTGCCTCATTTCCCTGATCAATCCCTTGGCATATATCGCCCCAAATATCCACTTCGTGAGTAGTTCCTGTTATTTGGCATGAAACTGACAAGGCTTCCATATTGGGGGCTGATATTGAGAGATCGGAATCGTTTAAGATCGGCTGTACGGTTGATAAAGCTGGAACTTCTCTCTGTGTTATTATTTTCCCCATTTTATTGATGATAACCCACGATCGATCTAGATATATCCCTCGGGAGTCTAAGCTTGCTTTTTGCAATTCTTGTCCTGCACAGGACTTAATGGGATAGATATGTAGTGAGGAAATGTAGGGCATTGAAGTTCCTTTCCAGGAAGAATATAGCGATTAATCTCTCTTGTTTCCTAATCCTCGAGTGGTGCCTTTATATATAACTCTGGTTCTTTGCGGTTTAATAGCAATCTGTGTTATTACTGTTCCAGGACGTTGATCTAAGGCTTGAGCCACAGCGTCAGCAATACATTCCGGAGTAATATATTCATCAGGTTCTTCCCCAGGTTTAAAGTCTGCACTATCGTAAAATGGTGTTTGTGTCATATCTGGGTACAGCGTTACAACACGGAGCCCCCTTTTTCTAACTTCACTGAAAAGTGATTGCCCAAATTGATGTAGACCTGCTTTAGTAGCGCTGTAAGCGGATCCAAAAGGTCCCGGGTTTAAGGCTGCGGTTGATGCTATATTGATGACATATCCCTGCGATTCCTCCAAGTATTTTAAGGTCGCCCGGGTTAATATCATAGGTGCTATCAAGTTTGTTTTTACCATTTGTTCTATTCGTTTAGGAGCCATCGTAGCATGGGGCCCAAAAATCCCTATGCCAGCATTGTTTACGAGCACTTTTAAGGAGCCAGTTTTTTGGATCAGGGTCTTTGTAGTTTCAAGCAGTAGCTGTGTATCTGTGATATCGCATTCAATAGGATGGAATCGGTTGTGGTTATAAGATATCTTAGATTTATCTCTAGTATAACCGTAAACGTTAAATCCCGATTCTACCAGACGTTGTGCTATAGCCAAGCCAATTCCTGAAGAGGTTCCGGTAACCAGTGCTACTTCCATATACCTATTTGCTCCTCTCTAAAATAGTTCTTCAAGCACTGACGGATGAATTCGGTTATCTTAGAGCGTATTTCCACTGGATAAGTCATAGTAGACCCTTCTTGAATATAATTATCAAACAAAATGGGAGTATCCTGACGCTGTTTTTTTAGGCGTTGGAAATAACTCTTTGTCATACGAAAAACCCCAATAGTAACGTCACGCACAGTTGCTGGATCAATTTGTTTAAAAGTTTCTTCAAACATTTTTCCATATATCGATCGCCAAGATGGTACAGCCAGAACTGGATCGAAACAAAGACGAATTGGCCAACCATCTTCTATAGCTAATTTTATAGCATCTAAGCGCTGTTGGAATGGAGGTGCTCCTAACTCATAATGGCGGGATATCTGGTCGGGAGAAATTGTCCAAGCTAATATAACTCGCTCAGAAGATTGGAGCGTCCGGATAGCATGGTAGGCAGCACTCTTAGTTCGTATTTCAACTAGTAGTTCTGGTTGTTGTTGCACAAAGTTTATCCATTCTTGGCAGTAGGGGATAATGGATTCAAATGCAAGTAGGTCTGTATCATAAGAGATACATAAATACAAGGGCTGACTCGGTATAGTTCTATTCTTTATCCCCTTCTGTGTAGCTGAAAAATAATCTTCTAAATTAACAAAAGCTACTATGTTTGCTGATGGATACATGCCTTGCAGGTAACAATAGTCACAATTATACACACAATTTAACATAGGCGTGTTATAATAGAAATTCTCAAGATTGAAATTCTGGCTATTATTCGAACCTTTATACAGGAAATTATCTTTCTTGACAGCCAAAATCAGTTTCATGCTAGCTTTTTGGTTTTGGAAGTGTTGTCTTGGTCGGGCAAAGATTGTTTTATAGTCGTCAACATCTACTATAATTGCTTTGGGAAATCGATCCCGAACCATTTGGGTTAAAGGGAATTCGTATGCAGCTCGTTCGATATAAATATGGGAAAAATTATTTAATCGAGAGTTTTCTAAGAAGTTTTTCAAAGTAAAATTCACTTTCTCGCTTGGTTGAAACTGTGGTTTCTACAAAACTTGATAGAACAGGGAGATCGCCCCCTGTTTTTAGCTTGTACGTTCTAACCTGGTCAACTAATAATTTCTTGCGGTTGGCTGTTAAACGCAGTTGACAACTGATTTCTTCTATTATCTGGAGGTCAAAATTAGTTAAAACATCGGGTTTTTTATCAGAGAAATTTTGATAGGCCGCTATGGTTAAATCTATATCTTCTAAGGCCTGTTTTATTAATGTATTAACAAAGTTTTTTTCAATTCGTTGTATATCAAGGTGATCAGACACGACTTTGATACAACATATACGATGTGGTGGGAGGAAACTAGAAGCTGCCTGAAAGAACCCAGCAGCTTCCATGTCTACCAGTCCAGTAGCCAGAATCTCAGTATCTCTATTCTTTAGAGGATGGTCTACAGTAGTGAGGCTGTTTTCGGCAAGGGGAGTTTTTATAAAAATATCAGGGAGAAAAGATTTTCCGGTCGTTTGTTCCATAATTTTATGGATGAGAAAACTATCTCCAATCTTAACGGTTCCTTCTCCCGATTTTTTTGTGTGGCCCGCTATCCCTATATTAAAGATCACGGCCTTGTTCCAGTTCTGGACATTTGCTATTAAATACGAGGTTGCTATGGCAGACTTTATACGTCCAACTCCTGTTATAGCTAACCAGAAATCATTTCGTCGAAAAATAGGCAGGGCAAAAGAACTGTCCTGCTTCAATTTGAAACGAGCAATTACAGGCTGAGCTTCAGCATGAAGTGCGATAGTCATTAAGACAGGCATGAAATATATCCGAGCTAAGGGATATTGGTTTAGATTTAAACTGGAAAACAAGACAGTTTTTTTCTATTCTCACAGTTTTAACACGATTTAAAAAGTTTTTTAAAATTGGATCTTCGTATAGTTGTTTTATTAAATTATTTTTACGAATATCATTCATAAACTCTTCAGGAAGAGGTTTTCCAGAGACGACCAGTCTGTCGATAGTGATTTGAAGTTTGGAATCAATAATAACCGCTTTAAGGTCCGCAATACCATTAAGGAATTTGTCTTGATAACGATTATTAAAAATCCCTAGGGGAACCCTGATTTCTGCTGTAAGATGGTTATTGTGAATCATTACTCGTCCCATCCCTCGTAGTTTGGAAAAACTCTTGGAATATTCCAGTAAAGCATTGAGATCATTGTCCGAAAGAGAAAGCTCTTTAATTTCTGATCCTGAAATTAAGGAATCAATACAAGTTTCAAACAGGTCTAAAGATAGCTGGGCTTCGGCCCGAGTTGACACATTACGAGAAAATGCATGGGGCTTCGAGCTAGCGTAACGGTTGACGAGATCCAGACTCGTTTTATTTATAAAGTAATAAATTCCAAAAGCAATAGAGGTAAGCAAAACGATTATGAGAAGGCATCCACCTATCCCAAGGGGTGTTTTCATAACATATTATCCACAGTGTTTTTATTAAATATGATGTCACCACCCAGGAGAGTCATTTGACAGGTAAGACGGAACGGCCATAAACGAGTATCTCCATGGGAATCAGTAAACTCAAAATTTTTCTCTTCGAGTTCAAATATCGACACATCAGCAGTTGAACCTGGAGACAGAGACCCTAGTTCTGGTCTACCAATAACTTTGGCTGGTATCGAAGAAGTAGAGCAGATAATATCTTCAATTGGCATACCAAGGTTCAACATTTTTGACATAGTAGTTGGTAAATCGTAAACTGGTCCGTTAACGTTCATGGTATACAAATCTGTGCTTATGGTATCAGGAAAAAATCCATGCTCAAAAGCTGATTTAGCGACATCAAACTTGAAACTTCCTGCTCCATGCCCGACATCCATAATTATTCCCCGGGTCCGGCCTTCTATAACGTCTTCCCAGATTGAATGATGATCATCCAATATTCCATGAGAATGTCCATGGTAGATATGAGTAATTATATCACCAGGTCTTAAAAGGTCCATTATTTCCCCTATCGAGCAGGGTGTATTGCCAATATGAACCATGACCGGGACTCCCACCTGTTGAGCTGCGTTTATAGCAAGTTTTGTGGGTTCAATCCCATTATTGCCGATAAGGTGCTGGCCTTGTCGTACTTTAATCCCAGTAATTATGTCATGGTTATCAGTTACTGTGGTTGTAGAACGATCTACATCGACAAAACGAAGGCTTGCCAATTCAGGTGTGTCTGCTGTCGGAATACCTACCCTAGAAATATTTGAAAATCCTAAAACTCGAGTTCGTGATTTGTTTACGACGCTACTTCGAAAAGCATCAACACTAGGCCAACTGGAGCTACCAGCATCAACAATTGTTGTTACTCCGGTTGATGGGCAAAAATCGTCCGGGACTAATCCAATATCTGTAAATTCCCAACATATATGGGCGTGGAGATCGATTAGTCCAGGAAATACATATAGGCTAGATACGTCTATTACAATATGATCTTCAACCGGAAGGTTATCTCCGATTTTTGAAATTGAACCATTTCGAATAGCGACATCGCAGGAACGGTTTATGTTTTGTGATGGATCAACTACAGTGCCACCTTTAAGCAGTATATTTGATTGGTTGCCAGATTTATTGATCATAGATATACTCTTTTTAGAAAATTAACAAATTATCCCCAGCAAATTTTATCATTTTGTTTTGCAATAGTAGGGATCAGCTTTTTTCGTCTGTTATGTGTATCCAAGCTTTTTAAGCTCATGCTCTTTTTTTCGCCATGAAGGTCGGACCTTTACTTGCAGGTCAAGGTAGATCGAACGATCAAGAAAATCTTCGATGGCTTTTCTTGCGGATGTGCCTATATGTTTCAACATGTTTCCGCTTTTGCCTATAACTATACTTTTTTGTGAGCTTCTCTCAATAATGATGTTCGCCTGGATAAAAGCAGTGCCGTTGGGTCGGTCAGTAAAGCTCTCAACAAATACAGCTAAAGCATAGGGAAGCTCATCATGTAAGGCAAAGAATAAATGTTCGCGGATTATTTCACTTACAAAAAATCTTTCAGGTTGATCAGTTAGCATATCTTCTGGATACAATGCGGGGCCAATTGGAAGAAGACGAATAATAGCATCTAGTAAAGGAGCTAATCCATCTTGTTTAAGAGCTGAAATAGGCACGATATCGGTAAAAGGGAAAGACTCTTTAGCTTGTTTTATCATGGGCAGCAGGGAGTCTTTGGAGATTTTGTCTATCTTATTTATAGCTAGAATAATCGGTCCCCGACAGTGCTTAAGAAAGTTAATAAATTGTTCGTCTAAACAATGAGTAAATCTCGGGGCATCTATGATCGCTACAGCCATATCAGTATCGTTCATAGTTTGGAGCGCAGATTGTAGCATATATTCTTGGAGTCGATATTGGGGTTCGAGTAGTCCAGGAGTATCCAAAAACAAAACTTGGGTTTTATTCTTTGTAAGGATCCCCAAAACTCTTTGACGCGTAGTCTGAGGTTTGGAGGTAACAATAGAAAGACGTTGTTCGAGTAGGGCGTTCATCAGGGTTGATTTCCCCACATTTGGCTTTCCAACAAGGGCTACAAATCCGGCCCGATTTGATTCGACTTTTGTAGCACCTAGCATATGATTAGCATTTTCCATTCGAAACTATCCTTTTCTCATAGTAATATAGATAATCAGCGATAATTCCAAAGAGCGGAATTCCCCTTCATAACCCTCTGGCAAAAACTTGATATACCGGTAATCCTATATATTACCCTTATTTAATGCCGTTGTTGTAAATAAATATAAACATTTGCTTATAAGATATAGAATTTTAAGGAGTTGTGTGCCTAAATCTTAGTAATGAAAGTATATGAGTCCGTTAGGTTTTTATGTCAGTAAGATAGGTATTGCCTTCTTCAAAAACTTAATCGTATTCATTCCCCCCAGTTTTGCAACGTCTTTGGACTTGATAAATACATGAAAGAACAATATTTTATCATATCTTGATTAGTAAGTAATAGGGAGTACTTATTTTCCTAAAGGGGTTAATACTATGGGCATCTACATTCTTCTTGGAATGATTCTGATCGCCTATTCAATTTCTGCAGTATTCTACTTTCGCCATTTTTTTAATAAAAGCTCTAAGGTGGGGTTGTGTGCTAGTTTTTGCCTGATACTTGCGCTAGTGTTACAAAGTATTTTCCTTCTCTCTCGGGCAATCGCCTCGAGCCACGCACCTTTTGTGGGATTGCACGAATCGACCAGTTTTTTCGCATGGCTGGTCGCTTTCGTTTATATATTTCTTGAACGTTATTTTAATGATAGGTCGCTCGGCATATTAGTCTTACCCTTAGTTCTAGCAGCAAATATAGTGTCTGTGCTGTTTATTAGCCCTGTAGATCCTCTGCCAGCCTTGTTGCTTAGCCCATGGTTTAATTTTCATGTCACAGCTAGTTTTTTCGCATATGCAGCTTTTTCTTTCTCTTTCATTACTGGATTGCTTTATCTGACACAGATGTACTATATCCACCATCGTCGGGTCGGTTTAGTGTTCTCACGATTACCTGCATTGGGGATGCTGGACGAGATGAATTTAAAAGCTACGTTGGTAGGGTGGCTGTTTCTATCTATTAGTATAGGTACAGGTATCTGGTGGGCGACTACTGTTTGGGATTCGGTCTCATCTTGGTTTTTGGATCCTAAAATTCTCTGTGTATTGTTAAGTTGGTTTATTTACACTTCTCAGTTGATTACTCGTTATATGATAGGTTGGCAGGGTAAGAGAGCAGCTTTCCTCTCAATAGCTGGCTTTGCTTCAGTGCTTTTAGCCTATCTCGGTGCAGGAATTTTAACCAGTTACCACGTTTTTGAATAAATTTAACGAAACAGTTAATTATGAAGAAGTACTATCCAGCGTTTATAGATATAGAGAACCAGCCTTGTCTAGTTGTGGGAGGAGGTTCCGTTGCTGAAGAAAAAATAGAAGCCCTACTTGAATGCAAAGGGAAGGTTTCTATCATTAGTCCTGAATTAACAAATGAGTTGAGCAAAAAAGTTGAAAATGGTGATATTTTATGGGAGTCAAGGAAGTACATAACTGGTGCCGTCCAGGGGTATAGGATAGTTATTTCCGCAACAGATTCACAAAAAGTTAATGAACAGGTATATCGGGATGCTGAAATCAGGGGTATAATGGTGAATGTCGTTGATATACCACCCCTTTGTCGTTTCATAGTTCCTTCCATAGTACGCCAACGTGATTTGTGTATAGCAATTTCCACCGGAGGGAAAAGCCCAGCATTAGCTAAAAAGATTAGAGTTGAACTGGAAACAAAATTCGGGGATGAATATGCTGATCTGGTAGATTTATTGGGGGAATACCGACCTCTTATGCAGAGAAAATATCCAGATGATATAAATATTCGCGCGAGATTGTGGACATCACTAGTAGATTCAGATATCCTTGATCTTATACGCGCTGGTCATTTAGATAAAGCACGCGATAGGGTTGAGTCATGCATCTTACACTTGTCGGATTAAGTCACCATACCGCACCGATCAATGTGCGTGATCAAACAGCACTGCCAGATAAGCTTCAGGAGAAAGTTCTCTCTTTTATCGACTCCTCTAGTGATATTTTAGAAGCTGTTTTACTATCAACCTGTAACCGTAGTGAGATCTATACGACATCGGTTGAAGAACAGATTGATTCCAAGTCTATTGAAGTGTGGTTTCATGAAATACACGGTGTAAACCAAGGAGTTTTATCTCCCTATCTATATAATCGGAAAGAAGAAGAGGTTATCAGGCACCTTTTTAGGGTTGTCTCAAGTTTGGATTCTCTTGTGATAGGAGAGCAACAAATTCTTGGCCAGGTCAGAGATGCTTATGTGCAGGCATTAAATACGAAAACTACAGGCACCGTCCTTAATCGGATGTTCGAGAAAGCATTGGCTGTTGGGAAATCTGTACGAGAAACAACAGAAATTGGTGAAGGATCGGTGTCGGTAAGTTCTGTCTCAGTGGAACTTGCTAAAAAGATATTTAAAGACCTGAAGCAACACACAGCTATGTTGATTGGTGCCGGAGAAATGGCCGAATTAACTGCAGAATACCTGGTTTCACAGAACATAAAAAGGCTTATTGTTGCAAATCGAACATATCAGCGAGCAGCTGACCTTGCACAGCGTTATGACGGTATCGCTGTGTCATTGGACGATGGCCTATTGATGATCCCAGATGTAGATATCGTTATCAGTTCTACAGGGGCAAAAGAACCAATATTGCGTAAGGAACAAATGGTTGATATCATGCGTGAAAGGCGCAATCAACCGATTTTTTTGATTGATATAGCAGTGCCCCGTGATGTTGATCCCCGAGTGCGAGAATTGTACAATGTTATCCTATATGATATTGATGATTTGCAGTCAGTGGTGGCCGAAAATTCTAAGGCCCGTAAAATCGAAGCGCAGAAAGTAGAATCGATCGTGAATTTGGAAGTGGAAAAATTTCTAGAGTGGTATAAAAATCTTGCCGTTGCGCCAACGATAGCACAACTAAGATTTTTTGCGGATGAAGTCAGAAACAAGGAATTAAACCGGGCTATGGCTCAATTAGACCATTTAACTGACAAAGATCGAAATACCGTAGAAGATATGAGCCGGGCGATCATTAATAAGTTATTGCATGAACCTACTGTTCAGCTTAGAAAAACTTCTGAGTCAGAATATAAAGACTATCACCTCTTAAGCCTCCGCCACCTATTTGGCCTGGATGAAAAAGAAAACGAAAAAACCAGTTTAGGTGGCGACTAGTATTTCATTTTACTGCTATTAATTTTTTAAACTCATGAATAAGACTCTCTCTATAGGTACCCGGGGAAGCCCTCTAGCACTTGTTCAAGCTCAATCTGTAGCTCGAGCGATTGAAGTAGCAAACGATGGTATTTCTGTAGAGGTACGTATAGTTAAAACTAAGGGTGATACTGTTCATGATGTCTCTCTCGAGACTTTTGGCGGCGAGGGTGTTTTTGTTAAGGAATTGGAAAGAGCGTTATTGGAGGAGGAGATAGATTTAGCAGTCCATAGTCTTAAGGACCTCCCAACAACTCTTCCTGATGGTTTGGTCATTGCTTCTGTTCCGGAACGTATAGATGCCCGTGATGCTCTTGTTAGTAAAAATGGATATAAATTTGAACAATTACCTGAAGGAGCTGTTGTGGCTACAGGAAGCATAAGGCGTCGAACTCAGTTACAATACAGTCGCCCCGATCTAACATTTACCGGTATTCGGGGAAATATTGATACTCGTTTAAAGAGGTTGAAAGAAGAAAATGGTCCTGATGCAATCATCTTAGCGGTTGCTGGTTTGCATCGGTTGGGCTGGTTAGATAAAGTAACCCAAATTCTCTCTCCAGATCTTTGCATGCCAGCGGTTGGCCAGGCAGCACTAGCGATTGAAACCCGACTGGATGACCTGTTACCATTAGAAGCGGCTCAGCGTATTGAACATCATCCATCACGACTAGCCGTGACTGCTGAGCGATCTTTTCTTCATGGGATTGGTGGTGGTTGCCATTCTCCTGTTGGAGCCTGGGGGAGAGTTGAAAAAGGTTTATTTAAATTAGATGCTGTTGTAGGGACGAATGATGGTAGTGAGATTATTCGTCATTCTACCGACGGTAAACCTGAAGACGCACAAAACCTAGCAATACAATTAGCTAAGCTTATCTTAGTACAGGGACGAAATTAAATTGAATGTAAAGCAACATCATATGCGAAAAAAAACTTCTAAATCTAATGGTAAGGTTTACTTAGTAGGTGCTGGCCCAGGCGATCCTGGATTGATTACTGTGAAGGGCTTAAATTGTATCCGTGAGGCTGATGTTATAATAGCAGATTATTTGGTTGATAAAAACTTATTAGGTGAGGCCCCTGAGGACGCTGAATGTATCCATGTCCCATGGTCTCAAGGCCGGCAAGAAAAGATCAATGAGCTATTGGTATATTATAGTAGAGCAGGAAAGATGGTGGTTAGATTAAAAGGTGGGGATCCTTTTGTCTTTGGCCGCGGTGGAGAAGAAGGTCTGCATCTTCGAGATCATAGTATTCCATTCGAGGTTGTCCCAGGAATAACGGCAGCGGTTGCCGTCCCAGCATACGCTGGGATCCCAGTTACCCATCGTGAAATTACTTCAACAATGACTGTTATTACAGGGCACGAATCGCCAGGAAAAGATCGGACTGACCTCGACTGGGAGGCTATAGCCAAACGGATTGGTACTCTTGTTTTTTATATGGGAGCTCGAAACCTAGCTGTTATAGTAGAAAAATTAATTAAACATGGGCGTGCACAGGAAACTCCTGTTGCTCTAATACAGTGGGGAACAACATATAAACAAAGAACACTTGTTGGTACCCTAACTGACATAGTGTCAAAATCCCAAAAATCTTCTTTTACTCCGCCTGTTCTCATAGTAGTTGGGGAAGTAGTTGCTTTAAGAGAAAATTTAAGTTGGTTCGAATTAAAACCTCTATTTGGAAAACGGGTCTTGATAACTCGAGCTCGTGGCCAGGCTGGTGAACTCTCTGAATCTCTTTTGCGGGTAGGCGCTGAACCAGTGGAAATGCCACTGGTTCGAATAGAAAAACTAGATGACTGGTCGAAAATTGATTCATTCCTCTCTAATCTTTCTAGTTTTAATTATTTGGTATTTACAAGTGTGAATACTGTCGATGCATTTATGGATCGACTCTACAAAATTGGTTTAGACATTAGATCATTAGGTGGTCTTTTTGTCGCCGCAGTGGGAGAGGTTACCTCAGAGGCTCTCCGTAACTGGGGTATAGAGGCTGATCTTTGTCCAGAAGAGTCCCGGGCTGATAAGCTAGTTGACGCCCTGAGGAGCACTTGTGATTTACAAGGTGCTCGCATATTTTTCCCATCATCAGATATTGCTGGAACTAACTTATTGGAGGGGCTAACTGGCGCTGGTGCATTTGTGACAGCGATTCCATTTTACAAGACGAAGCTGGAGAGCCGCTTGTCTGATGAAGTAGAATCTATGTTTATAAACAAAGAAATTCACATAGTGACATTTGCAAGTCCCTCGGCAGTGTCCGGTTTTACAAAAGCATTAGGAAGAAATATATCACAATATACGAGAGATGTCCGGATTGCTTGTATTGGTCCAGTTACCGCTGAAGCAGCTACCAGAGCGGGTCTATCTGTAGATATTATCTCCGGTCAAGCATCTATCCCTGGGCTGGTAGAAGCGATAGTAAATTACAAACTGGCAACATAAGATTCAGAATAATAATTGCTTTGTAAAGAGGCTCTTGCATATATTCGGTGGGCTTGATTAAAAATAAGAAAATAGATTGTATAAATATATTTAGTGTCCCTTTTAACAAAAAATACATATGCCTTACTGTCCCGAATGTGAATACGAATATCCAAAACGGCTTGAACAGTGTCCTATCTGTGCTAGTTCTTTAGTAGATCGTCTAAAAGATGAATCAAGTTGGCTTTGCGACGAGTGCAAAGAAGAAGTTCCAAAGGATGCCATGTTTTGCCAAGTTTGTGGCACTATATTTATAGAAAGTTTGAGGTGTTTTAGCCATCCAGATGATCCAGCTCACGGTAGTTGTGTGGTTTGTGGAAAGTACCTATGTTTAGAGTGTGGTATTCGTCGCTTAGGGCAGTATTTCTGCAAAAAACACGGATTACTTGAAGAGCTACCACTCAAGGATGAATTTCTCCAAAAGGCTGAGGATAGAGAAGCATGGTCCCTTCACGGGTTTTTTGTCAAGCACGGGCTCGAATGCCGAATATTATCGAGAGGTAAGGATGACGGTTTGTTTTTGGGAAAAGAATTTCCAGAACTAGTTAAAGTAATAATTCCGTCGAAAGACAGGACTAAAGCCCAGCTATGTATCAAAACCCACTCTGTCAACGAGGAGCAGGTATTGTTCCAGTGCGAACGTTGCAGCGCTTTGAGTAAATTTGAATACGAAAGTTGCACTAATTGCGATGGACCTTAATTGATCGACAGCAGATAGGAGATAATGGATGCCATTTCCACTTCATCGTTTACGTCGTTTACGTCGCAGTGAGAGCCTTCGTCGGATGGTCAGAGAAACTCACCTCACCGTAGACAGCCTAATATATCCAATATTTATTTGCCCAGGGGAAAATGTTAATTATCCTATAGATTCTATGCCAGGGGTCTGTCGATTATCGGTAGACCAAAGTGTTGAAGTGTGCCGGGAAGTAGTAGATCTGGGTATCCCGGCAGTTATGCTTTTTGGTGTTCCAGAATATAAGGATAACTACGGTTCTGAAGCGTATGCTGAAAATGGAGTAGTTCAGAAAGCTATTCGGGCGATTAAGGAAGCCACTCCAGAACTGATAGTCATTGGGGACGTATGTCTTTGTGGGTATACCGATCATGGACATTGCGGCATAATTAGTGAAGAAAAAGTGGAGAACGATTCTACATTAGATCTTTTAGCTAGAATAGCTCTTTCTCAAGTAAAAGCGGGAGTTGATATCGTGGCTCCCTCGGACATGATGGATGGGCGAGTAGGTGCTATACGAAATGTTCTTGATAAAGAGGATTTCATGCAAATCCCAATTATGGCTTATTCAGCTAAGTATTCTTCAGCATATTACGGACCATTTCGTGATGCTGCAGAGTCCAGCCCTAAGTTTGGTGATCGGCGTTCCTATCAGATGGATCCGGGAAATACTAATGAAGCACTTAGAGAGGTAGAACTAGACCTTGAAGAAGGATCGGATATAATAATGATAAAGCCTGCGCTAGCATATCTTGATGTAATTTACCGGGTGAAGACCACCTTCCAAGTACCATTAGCTGCTTATAATGTGAGTGGGGAATATGCTATGATTAAAGCAGCTGGGAAAATGGGTTGGATAGATGAGGAAAGTATCGTTTTTGAATCATTAACAGCTATCAAAAGGGCTGGGGCAGATTTGATTTTAACCTACTTTGCTCGTGATATAGCTCGTAACCTCTGAAAATAATAACAGGTATCCAATTACTAAATTATTGCCCTATAACAATATTCGGCTGCCTATCGGCTAACCATTTTTAATGGGCATAGAATACATGGAGTCACTTCAATGAATCGTTCTCGTTCTATTAATCTCTTTGGAAAAGCGCAACAACTTATGCCAGGTGGGGTAAATAGTCCCGTACGAAATTTTGGAAGAGTTGGCGGGAATCCCATTTTTATGGAAAAGGGCGAGGGGGCGAAGGTTTACGATGTAGATGGTAACGAATATATTGATTATCTGGGCTCATGGGGACCTCTCATACTTGGTCATAGTAATCCAGAAGTTGTAGAAGCTCTTAAGGTTGTTTGTGGACAGGGTATAAGTTTTGGTACTTCTACAGAAGCTGAACTTCGGCTAGCTGAACAAGTCCAAAAGGCTTTCCCATCCATCGAGCTAGTCCGAATGGTTAATTCAGGGACAGAGGCAACCATGAGCGCGTTACGTGTCGCTCGTGGTTATACGGGCCGTGATTTGGTGGTAAAATTTGAAGCAGGATACCATGGCCATGGAGATAGTTTTTTAGTTGAGGCTGGTTCAGGTGTCGCCACTTTTGGTATACCTGATAGCCCCGGTGTGCCGGCGAATCTGGCTAAGATGACCATAAGTCTTCCTTACAACAATATTGAGGCTTTTCGCCGTACCCTTTCAGAGCAAGGGAAGAAGATCGCTTGCGTAATAGTAGAACCGGTTGCTGGTAATATGGGTATGATCCCACCAATCCCTGGTTTTTTGGAAACTATCAGAGAAGAAACCGAGAAAAATGGAATAGTTCTAATATTTGATGAGATCATTACGGGGTTCAGGATAGCTTTTGGTGGTGCCCAAGAAAGATTTGGGGTCGTTGCTGATATGACCTGTCTGGGGAAAATAATTGGTGGAGGACTTCCTGTTGGTGCTTATGGAGGTCGCCAAGATATTATGGAATCTGTAGCACCTGTTGGATCTATTTACCAGGCTGGGACACTTTCAGGAAATCCATTAGCCATGACTGCGGGTTATGAAACATTAAAGCAACTTCAGGCCCCTGGTGTATACGAACGACTTGAAACAATAGCTGGGCGCCTGGGTGATGGGTTGCGTGCAGCTGCGGAAGAAGCAGATGTGCCAATTCATTTGAACCGTCTAGGCTCCATGTTAAGTATTTTCTTTACTGACCAACCGGTTAAGGATTTTAATTCAGCGACTACATCGAATGCAGATCAGTATGGACGTTATTTTTGGAATATGCTAAATAGAGGAAATTACTTAGCTCCATCACGCCTAGAAACTGGATTTGTATCTCTAGCTCATACTGAAGAACACATTGAGTCGACTCTTATAGCCGCCAGTGAGAGCTTAAAAGATATAGCGAATTAATGTTCAATAAAAATTAATAGACTATAGTAGGTTAAGGTGATTAAAGTAATTTTCCCCTTCCTTTCAAGGAGATCCGGAGTGAATAACAAGAACAGGTCTGTTGGAACGGGAATAGCAGCTTATTTAATCATAACGATATTAATACTAAGTTGTGGAGGCAATACTAGTCCGACAAAGTCATCTCAACCTTCCTCGCCCCCACCTTCTAGCCCCCCTGCTCCTCCTATCCCAACAAGAATAACGATTGATCCATCTACGACTACCTTGGAGACAATTGGAGGGACCATGCAGCTTACTGCCCGAGTTATGGATCAACGGAATAATCTTATGACAGGGCAAGTATTAACTTGGACAAGCAGTAATACGGCGGTTTCGACAGTAAGTTCATCTGGCTTAGTAACAGCAGTAGGGAATGGGAGTGGTCTGATTTCGGCTCGTATTGGTGCAGCCTCAGGCAGTGCAAGTATTACCGTTTCTGAGCCTATTCCAACAAGAATATCAATAACACCCTCTTCGACATTACTAGAAGTGATAGGCCAGAGTATACAGCTCTCTGCCAGTGTTCGTGATCAGCGTAACAAAGTCATGGTTGGATCAACAGTAACTTGGCTAAGTAATAATGAGACGATAGTAATAGTAAATAACGAAGGTATTGTTACAGCTGTTAATGAGGGTACCGCGGTTGTTACAGCCAAGTTAGACAGTATTATTGGTACCGCAACTATCAATGTTTCAGAGCCAGTCCCAACGAGGATCACTATCACACCATCTTCGGCTACTTTGGGAGCACTCGGCGAGCAGATACAATTAACTGCATTAGTCAAAGATCAACGTGGAAACGAAATGCCAGAAGCACTCGTAGCCTGGTCAAGTAGCAATGAAAATATTGCCAGTGTCCAGGAAGGTATTCACCAGAATAAAATAGCCCTAGTAACAGCCCTTAGTAATGGCTTAGCCGACATATCGGCACATATTGGATCGGGTCCGACTGGTAGCATATCAATAACAGTTTCCCAAGTTCCAGCGTTTGTTACTCTAACTTCAAATAACCAGTTGCTAACTGATTTTTGGGAAACGGTTCAAATAGAAGTGGAACTTAGGGATGCTAATGATGCAATTATTGAAGATCCCGTAGTTACATGGATGAGTAGTGATGAAACGGTAGTTGCGGTAGATGATGAAGGTTTAGTTACTGCAATCGGAAATGGCATTGCAGAAATTATAGCTCAGTCTGGAGGAGCAACTCAGGAGATTTCGATAGCTGTCGAAGGACCAAGCATCGACAGGAGTGCCGTAATAGCTATATACCAAACGTTAGATGGACCAAATTGGAACAGTCAAGCAAGCTGGATGAGTGATGAATCAATTCGGGTTTGGGAAGGCATAACAACAGACGAAAGGGGACGAGTCACCCGGTTAGATTTGGGAAATAATAACCTTAAAGGGGAACTTCCTTTAGAACTTGCACAATTAGAAAAACTTCTTGTGATAGACCTTTCTGAAAATGAAATATCTGGGTCAATTCCTTCCGTATTGAGTGCACTTTCTGACCTCGAAGATTTTCATTTGCAGAATAATCCTAATCTCCTGGATCCTCTTCCAGATTCATTTCTCAACCTGTCATTGGCTTCTCTAAGATTAGATAATACCCAAGTTTGTGTGCCTGCTTTATCTAGTTTTCAAATTTGGTTAAGTGAAATCATCGATCGTCAAGGGATTATTACCTGTGAAATAAACTATCTTCCGTGGGTGGGCTTAACAGTAACGCAAGGGAGGATAATTTTTGCTACCGAAGCTTTACCAGAACCGGTTGAGTTGTCTATTTGCCTTCCTTTACAAGATTTTGAGTTTTCTGGCACAAGTATCACAGTGCATGTTTCTAAGTGGCAGAGGAGAACCGATGAAAGCAGCCCATGGGTTGATATCGAAGATACTGTGAAAACCTTTCAAGTATGTCCGTACACGGCAACTATTGCCGGGGACTATAGATTGGTGGGAGACGCTACTATCGATGGGGAAAGAAATATGTATGCCAGTACAAATTTCTTTACCTTCGAGTAATTCTCAACGGGCAAATAAAAATTGAAAAATTTAGTAGAATAAGTATATAGTGAACAAGTAATTTGTTAGATTAATAGCTTACACTTACTTCAAGCGTTCGGGATTTAGCCCATCAAGTTCGGGCAAGATGAATCTTCCATTTTCTCTAATTACTTGGCCATCAAATTCAATTGTCCCCCCACCGTATTCGGGTGTCTGAATCATAACCATATCCCAGTGTACTGCTGACCTATTTCCATTATCAGCCTCTTTGTAAGCTTGGCCTGGTGTTAAATGAAATGCCCCAGTAATTTTTTCATCGAAAAGGATGTCGAGTATAGGTGTGGTAATATAGGGATTGAAACTGATGGCGAATTCTCCGACAAACCGAGCTCCCTTATCCGTCTCTAGGATTTCGAGTAGTTTTTCAGGATTATTTCCAGTTGCGTCGATAATTTTTCCATTTTCGAATGTTAAACATACATCTGTAAACATCGTGCCATGGTACAGTGTTGGTGTGTTAAACCGAATAATACCATTAACGGAATCTCGGACGGGCGCTGTGAAACATTCACCATCTGGAATATTCCGGTCGCCCGAACATCCCACAGTCGGAATATTTTTTATACTAAATCTTAAATCTGTTCCAGGGCCTGTTAGGCGAACTTCATTGGTGGCGTCCATTCGTTCTTTCAGTGGGATGAGCGCGTTTTTCATCTTGCTGTAATCCAGATTGCAAACATTAAAAAAGAAGTTTTCGAAGGATTCTGTACTCATGCCAGCTTGTTGAGCCATAGAAGGAGTTGGCCAACGAAGGACAACCCAACGGGTTTTAGGAACCCGAATGTCAAAGTGGACTGGCTTTAACCAGTTTTGTTCGAAGATTTGAATGGCCTGACTTGGTACATCTGACATTTCCATCACATTAGGGTTCCCCCGTAGGCCGATATAGGCTTGAATCTGTTTCATTCGAAAAGACTCATAATTGCCAGCGGCCTCAATAGTATCAGGGTCCCCAGTATGAATCAGTTCCCGCATAATAGGTTGATGCTTAATGGAGACTATGGGGACACCACCCCTTTCACGGATTGCCCGGATTAGAGAGATAACCATCTCATCAGGAACATCAAATGCCTCAATTAGTACGCGGTCCTTCGGTATTATTTTTGTAGAATGTTCTGTGAGTACCTTCGAAAGTTCATCATATCGTGGGTCGCGCATTGATATTTATTCTCCATGGTTTATTATATTTCATATCAAAAGTGATGGTACGTTGATTATTTAGCTACAATGCAACGACAACACCAGCAGTTATATTTAGCAAAAATAGAATTTCCGGTTACGGAAGCCAAGATAATTTATACCGGAATATTAAAGGTACGATATATTATCTAAGAAGTATGATGCGATAAAAATTAGGAATATAATTCATTCAAGTAGATTTTTATAAGGAGTGCTTATGGAAACGATCGCGTTTAGAAATTCTTATTTTACCTTTCGAGTAGATTCAGAAAAAAAACCCCCTAAGACAGTAACCCAGAAAGTACCATATTCGCTCAATAATGCCCGAATACCGATTGATGCAAGCCTATCTATTAAAGAAAAAGCAGGAAATTTTAAAGAAAATTATGTTGTGGGCACTAGTTGTAAAACTGAACAGGTCGGTGTGGATCAAGATATTTGGCATATCCCTAACGCAGATTTCATCCCTATCTTTTCCTCGGATACTTTTATGTCCATAAAAACGTACGAAGTCGCTAACCGAGGTGCTGTGCTTTACCCTCCCTCCCTTGGTGAACAGCCGGAGCGACAAATTGTTCCTATAGAAGAAACATTTGATGACGTTCGTATCGATCTCCCCCGTATCGAAGGACAGTATCTGGAGACACCTAAGGAGGTGGTCGAGGCTGTTCTTAGTAATCAGCCCCTCAATGCCCGTACTACAATCGAAAATGAAAGATATACAGCGATTCTTGAATATCCGATTAAAACTATTAATGCTAACGAGAAAGACTGGATATACCAACCAGATACAGGCCCGGTACTTCTACCTGATTTGGCCCAAGATCCAAAAGGAATGTTAGAAGGCATTCAGCTAGCTTTTGCTGCATTTAATACCTTAGAATGGGTCGAGTTTATTGTTCGTGTTCCAACACCTGTAGCCCCTGGAATACTTGTAAATCATTATTCAGAATCGGTCCGGTTTGACAGCATGAACGAAATATTAATTCCACTTTATGGGTAACTTTTTGAAAAGGAACTCTATGCTATCTTTTGTTTCTTTTTTGGAGATACGGCTGTATTTGTTTTGTTGCATCATAACAAGCTTAATGATCACCTCGGCCTGGGGGCAAAATCTAACTGGGGATTCTCAACTGCATAATGATTTAATATCTGCCGATAAGAAAATCTCCAATGAGGATCCAGTACTTAGGATATTGCGGGAAAGGGTTGATGAACATGGACATGCTGTGGGTATTGTTGCTGGAATAATACGAGGTATAAACAGATACGGGTATAATTATGGAACATTACATCAGGGCACAATAAGGCGAGTGAGCCCTATGACGGTGTTTGAAATAGGGCAGCTAAGTAGTCTCTACACCACAGCTATGTTGTCTATTATGATTCAACAGGGAGACCTAAACTTAAATGATAAAGTCGAGACATATCTCCCTGAAACCGTAAAGATGCCATCTGCTACCATGGGGAAACCTATCCTATTAGAACACTTAGCTACTCATACCTCGGGCTTACCGGATCTGCCGGGAAATCTTGTTTCTACTGACCAGAAAAATCCTTTGAAAGATTATACAGTGGATTTGATGTATGATTTTCTTACAAGTTATGCAGATCTGCAGCCATCGTGGGAAGATGCCATTCCAGAACAAGGCGAGCAAGTAGAGGAAGATTCCTTAACAGTTGAGGGCGATTATTTGTATTCTGCACTTGGTATGGGCCTATTAGGCCATATTTTGGAACTGGTGGCTGGTAAATCTTATGATAACCTAATGCGAGAACTTATACATTCTCCTATTAAATTAGCTAACACGGCTAGTGTACCGACGGCTTCTATGCGGACGTATACAGCAACTGGCCATGACGATGGAGGGCGGCCGATTGAGCCATGGTCCGATAAGGTTCTATTGGGAGGGACAGGGCTACGATCAAATCTTCTTGATATGATGGCACTTGTATCAGCTAATATGGGCATAATATATTCACTGCCAGAAGAATTTAACGAGGAAGATTCAACTCGTTATGATATTCCCATTGAAGAACTTATTTTGCTTTCAAATCGTTATCACATGTCGTTTGATGATCTTATTATCCCCAGGAAAAGAACTAATATATCTGATGTTGAGATGGCCATGGGGTGGAAGGTAAAAAAAGATTATCGAGGTCGTAATATCCACTGGCTTACTGGTCAAACTAACGGTTTTTTTGCTTTCGCAGGTTTTGTTAAGGAATGGAAAAAAGGTGTTGTTGTGTTGGCTAATAGTTCGGTTAGTATCGAGGACATTGGGTTTCATCTCTTAAGTTCTCGAAATCCTATAAACCCACCGTCAAAAAATGTTGCCCCAATGAGTCCAGCTGCTTACAAGGTTTTAGTCGGAACCTATAAGTTCATGCCAGAGTTCATTATAGATATTAGCTTTGTTGATGGCAAACTTTATGGTCAGCCTCCTGGGCAGCCAAAAAGTGAACTGATCCCAATGCCTTCAGGAGATTTTTATCTTAAAGAGGAAGATGCTCAGATCACTTTTGTTAAGAATGAAATAGGAGAGGTAGATTATTTTCTCTTTCTTCAAGATGGTCGGACGCATAGGGCTCAAAAGATCAACGGGGGTAATTAAATATCTATATAATTTCTATTAGATAAAATTCTCCCGTTCTAAATCAATTTTATATAGCAGGTTTTGAAATAGAGCCCTATTGGCGAAGCTTAGAAGTTCTCAGGATAATGTGTATCGTAATGGTTGCTAATTTAAAATTGCCAACCACCCAAACCGGGTGTGGGTAACCTAAGGTGGCTGTCTAACTTTTCAAGTAGTTCGGGGGGGGCTTGTAAATCATCAGTTGTAGCCAGGCCAGAAGCTGGTCGAACACCGAGCCATAGACGAGTAAAGGCTCCTACAGATGCTTTCAGGGTCTGTAAATTAGATGCCGAACCCACGCTTGCCTTAGATTTATTCCCCAAGGTAATAATATACTCTCCACTAATACCCCGCCATGGCATACTTGGGGTTAGATATTTTTCAATTGGATCTTCTAAGACAAGGTTGAACTGAATGGTTGGTCCATCCAAACAAGTTTTGGCTATGCAAGCTTCAATGTTGCAGATCCTGGCTTGCCAGTATCCAGATCCCTGAATCATCTGATTAAAATCACCCTTTTCAGAGATCATTCTACCACGGAATGGTTGTTTAATGAGGTCTTGCAATTGGATATCTTGGGGTTCCTCTAGGGTGAACAAGCGGACCTGGTCACCAAGAGATTTAATAAGCGCAAGTAGTTCAAGGAATTGGCGGTGATTTTGGTATGCAATAAAAGAAATATCGCAAGGGCCATGTTCCCCTCTATTGTCAGTTGCCCAAAAGAAGTGAGTTAATTCCCCCTGGGCTTCATCACAATAACCCAGAGCAAATGATTTATCTCGATTATACAACTCTGCTCGCATTAGTGGGGCAGAGTTCAATCGGCAAGCTCCATGGATAAGTTTACGGTTCATCATAGAAGAGTGGATCATAGACCAGTCTTCGGCGGTAAGCCGTTTTGGTATTCTGAATGGAATGTTAATCATTAGGTCTGCAGGGTCAAACCGGACAGTATGGCCATAGGATCCAGTGCCAAACCCCATTCTATCATAAAACCCCTGTTCAAACATGGTTAGTATGCATAAATCTGCACCGCTAGCAGTTTCTTCGGCAATTAGCTGGGCGGTAGTTTGTTGTGCGAGACGCAATTTTCGAGCGATCCTACTTGTAGTTACTCCGATAATCGCACACATAGGAATATCTTGTTTTAGGTACCGGAATGTGCCATCAATAGATGATGCTTGGCATTCTACCTGGCCATTTATTTCTGCCACGTTGGTTCGGGATGACTCGAAGAAAAGAGGGGCCCATTTAGCCTGTTCTTCGTTCTTTACCCAATGAACTTCACGCCAGATTTGGACAACAGCTTCACAGTCTCGGGCCGCGTTATATGATCTAATATGTGACATGTCTTTTAACGGCTCTTAGTTGAATGTTTGATGGTGGAGGTTTTAGTTGAGATGCTGTTGCTAAGCATCCATACGACAGGCAATACTAAAGGGGTTGGGTAATTAAGAAGAAGATCTATTTTCTGGTTTTACGATAAGTCCACACCAATTTCTAGTATGAGGTTGCATAAAAAATTTGTTGGGCTTCTTTTCCTTTAGATAATTATGGTCACGACTAAATTTTGTTAGGTAACTGGCAATTATAATGGCAAACCCCGCAGGTAATAGTCAGATTCTCCAGTGCAGACTTTGTTGCGACTACGGAGCCTTGTTCAGCTGCTGTAGCTAAATCTTCTACTCGGACTTGGAAATCTGAAGCGTAGAAACCGTATCTCGTTGCATCATACTTTGGTGGGATCGTAGCTACTTCTTTCATGATTTCTTTAAGGGATCGTGCATCACCCCTAATGGTTTTCAGGGAACCATTGTCAACTGCTCCAGCAATTACTTCATAGAGTTTAGCTAGTTCCCTCATGTGTTCTTGTCGGGAGTCCTTATTTGAATCAGGTTTTTCAGTTTTGGGCAGTTCTTCCACGTGTTCCACTTCGTTGTTTCCGCAACCCACATCAACTATTGCGGTAATAAAAAATAACACAAATGTTGCTACTATTATTTGGTAATAGGGCCTTTTCATTTTTATAGGTGCTCCTCATAGGATGTTGCTATTGTTCAGCAAAATTTTAAGCCAGATTGACCAATGTGCGGTATCCTCTGCAGCAACTCTAAATGGTTGAAGTTCTCCGACGTTTAGAATTGCCATGCCACGTCATGGTAACCTACTAAATACTTAATTGTCAACCTGTTTTGCTAAGATATTAAATACTAATTGGTGCGGTGACTGCAATTAATGACTAGCACATAGAAAAACTTCTAATCAACTTTCTAATTCCATTCTTTGATATATGCCAAAAAGGCAGCCTTTCTTCTTGTTATGCCAAAAAGGCACCATTGTTGAGAAAATAATGATTTGCCGCACACAAAAATGGTTTTGGCATGATATTTGCAATTTTTAGTCTCTAGAATGCGACTTTTCGTTAATTGCGGCGTATAAAGGGTAGTTGAATTGAGAAATTTCATTTTGATTGAACTTAGGCGACGAAGTTCAAAATAGAGAAAAGAGGTATAACATGAAAGATGAAAAAGGAATCGCGGAACAACCGCTAAATCTGCCACATAATCAAATTATTGATTCAATAACAGTTTTGCCAGTATCTAATCTGGTGGTATATCCTCATATGGCTGCGGCTATTGTTATTGATAAATCTCATTTTGTAAAAGCATTAGAAGAAGCGCTACAGCATGACGAGATGGTTATGATTCTGTTACAACGGGATTCTGAGACTGAATCTCCGTCAGCTGAGGATCTACACAAATATGGTATTTTGGTTCGGATCGAAAAGTTGATGAAATTACCCGAAGAAAATCTGCATGCGGTTGTTCAGGGTGTATCCCGTGGACGCGTTCTTGGGTTTTTAGAGGAAGGGGAGGCTATCCGGGCCCGGATTGAACTTCAATCAGAAAAAATTGATGATAATATTGAGAGTAAAGCTTTAGTGCATAATCTCGTGGAGCAATTTCAGCGTCTAATCAAACTTGTCCCTAAAATGTCTGAGGAATTATGCATACCACTAATTAATCTCGAGAATCAACCATCAAAACTGACTGATTTTATAGCATTTAACCTTAAAATAACAATCGAAAACCAACAAGCTCTTCTAGAGTTAAGTGATGTCAAAGAAAGATTAAAAGCTTTAACCTTTCTTATTACTAGGGAAATCGAAGTTGCGGAAACTGGAAGCCGTATTCAGTCCAAGGTAGAAGACAAGATGGGCAAAGCTCAACGCGACTACTATCTCAGAGAACAGATGGAGGCTATACAGCAAGAACTTGGAGAAGGTAATGGTAGTCATAGCGATGACTTAACTGATTTGCGTAAAAAAATTGAAGAGGCGGGCATGACAGAAGAAGGTCGCTTAGAAGCTGAGAGGGAGATCAAGCGTTTAGAACGTATGCCAGTAATGTCTCCCGAGTACCCAAGTACTCGGAGTTACCTTGAATTACTTTCGGAGCTTCCTTGGTCAATATCAACCAAAGATCAGCTTGATATTGAAAAAGCTAAGAAAATACTCGATGAAGATCACCTTGGTCTTGAGAAAATAAAAGACAGAATTTTGGAACACTTGGCAGTTCGGACCTTAAAACCTGAAATGAATGGTTCTATACTATGTTTTTCGGGGCCACCAGGAGTAGGCAAAACCTCTCTAGGAAAATCAATCGCGCGTGCACTAGGTCGTAATTTTGTACGTATTGCCTTAGGAGGTATCCACGATGAAGCAGAAATTCGAGGACATCGGCGGACCTATATCGGTGCGTTACCGGGACGGATACTTCAAAGTATCCGGAAAGCAGAATCTAATAATCCTGTAATCTTACTAGATGAGATAGATAAATTGGGACGCGATTTTCGAGGGGATCCATCAGCAGCACTCCTCGAAGTATTAGACCCAGAGCAGAACAATACCTTTACCGATAACTATATTAATCTACCGTTTGATCTTTCAAATATCATGTTTGTCACTACAGCTAATATGCTTTCTGCTATTCCCGAACCACTTAGGGATCGTATGGAAATTATAGAGTTGTCAGGGTATATGGAAGAGGAAAAATTAGAAATAGCTAAACGTTACCTTATTCCTAAAGAACTCAATGATCATGGCCTTCAGGTGGAAAAAATTGTTTGGGATGACAAAGCAATAGTTCAGGTCATCACTGACTACACTAGGGAGGCTGGTCTTCGAAACCTACAACGAAAAATTCGTTCTGTCACCCGTAAGATAGCACGGCAAGTGACAGAGGGTGAGCTGGATCCTTTCCATATTAAAGAAGAAAATATTCAACAATACCTTGGTTCTGCTGAATTTTTATATGAAACCGCTGAGCGTATTGATGAACCTGGTATCGCAACTGGCTTAGCATGGACTCCAGCCGGGGGAGAAATAATGTTTATTGAAGCTAGTAAAATGATCGGAGGGAAAGAACTGACTCTGACCGGGCAATTGGGAGAGGTGATGAAGGAATCTGCCAAGACAGCATTAACTTATGTTCGATCCCAAACTCAGGATTGGAATATCGATCCAACTATATTCCGTAAAAATGATATTCATATTCATTTACCGGTCGGAGCAATTCCTAAAGATGGACCATCTGCAGGTGTAGCTCTTGTAACCGTACTTTTGTCGCTTTTCACCGGGCGTCCAGTAAGAAACGATTTAGCGATGACAGGTGAAGTTACTCTTCGAGGGAAGGTAATGCCTGTTGGTGGAATTAAAGAGAAAGTCTTAGGTGCTATGCGAGCTGGTATAACTACAATCATTATTCCCCGTCGTAACGAAAAAGATCTAGATGATATCCCAGCTTCTATAAAAGACAAACTCAGCTTTTGCCTTGTTGATCACGTAGAACAGGTTCTAGAGTTCGCACTTATGGAAAAACCAGAGGGAAAATTAGAAGGTAATGGAACCTGGGTGTCGCATCTTGAAGAAGGGGTTTCTGTCTCAACCAAGAGCACTAATTTTAACTGAGTTAGCTTCCTAGATACCAATGCAATGAATAAGATATTTTAATTCGTAAAGAATTGACGTCTTAGCTTACACACGGTATTATTGCATAAGAATCATCTATGTTCCAAAGACGAAAAGGGAGAAAGACTATGAAGGAAAAGAAAAATAGCAACCGTTGGGATGGTAAAATAATGCTTGTAATCGGAATGTTGCTTGGAGGTTTATTCATATCAAACTGGGATGCTTTCGTCATTCAGGATAACTTTGACCAAGCAGATTATAGGTCGATAACACCTGTTGTGGCGGCTGACCAAAGATCGTTGGGAGATTTTAGCAGTACCTTCGCTAGTATTGCCGAGAAGGTAAAGCCTTCAGTAGTACTTATACGAAGTAAGCGAGTCGCTAGAAGAAATCAGCAACGGTTTTTGAATCCTTTCGAAGAATTTTTTGGAGGAAGGTCGCCTAGGAATAATGAGCCGCGGCCAGACCGTGGTCTGGGTTCAGGTGTTATCGTGTCGGAAGATGGATATATCTTAACAAATAATCATGTGGTTGAAAATGCCGATGAATTAACAGTACATCTTTCAGATAAACGGAAGGCCAAGGCGGAAATTGTTGGCTTAGATCCTCGTACTGATCTCGCAGTTATTAAGGTTGATTTCGAAAATCTACCAGTATTATCGTTTGGAAATTCAGATAAACTTCGAGTGGGGGAGTGGGTTATGGCAGTTGGGAATCCATTTGGATTGGATCATACCGTAACTGCAGGGATTGTTAGCGCCAAGGGGCGAGGTAATGTTCTAGATCGAAACTCTTATGAGAATTTCATCCAGACAGACGCAGCTATTAATCCAGGGAATAGTGGGGGAGCTCTGGTCGATTTAGAAGGTAGCCTAATGGGAATTAATACCGCTATCTATTCTCGGACTGGTGGATATCAAGGTATCGGTTTTGCGGTACCAGCTAACATGGCTAGAAGTATTATGACACGGCTAGTAAAAGACGGACGTATTACTAGAGGTTATTTGGGTGTCCAGATTAGCAATCTTGATGAGGACTTAGCAGCAGCAATGGGTCTTGATAACTCAGCTGGAGTGCTCATCAATGAGGTCATGGAAGATGGCCCAGCCAGTAATTCGGATCTCCAAGTTGAAGACGTAGTTATTGCACTGAATAATACAGAGGTTGAAGATGTCGACGATTTACGCACCAGGATAGCAGACATTGCCCCTGGTACAGAGGTAAAACTTAAAATCGTTCGGGATGGTGAACAGAAAACTATTTCGATTGAACTAGCAGAATTACCAGATGGAGATCCGACAAGTACGGCCTCTAATAATGAGTCTCGTATTAGTCCCGCCAGCCAAATAGGTATTGACGTTATGGATGTTTCGCGAGAATGGACGCGTTATTATGAAGCTGGGTCAGGAGTAGTAATTACCCGAGTTGTCTCAAACAGCGTAGCACAGGAAAAAGGGCTTCGGAGGGGCGATCTGATTCGAGCGGTTAATGGCAAACGGATTTCTAACGTTGGAGAGTTTGTTTCTATTGTTCGCCAGTTTGAAACTGGGCAAGCTGTACGGTTTCGAATACAAAGAGGCAATTCCCAATTTCTGGTAGGGCTACGTATACCTAAGGGATAACGCGGAAAATGGGATGGAATATTTAAAAATTTGAGAGAAAATTCAATTTGTTATGAAGAAAACCGAATGTTATAAAAGAGGTTTTCTTCATAACAGTATTTTAAAATGTATCGAAGGCTATATCTGCACAAAAGTGACTCCCACCAAAATGAAATCTCCCGTTTTATTAGTGATTCTAGACGGTTGGGGTATTAATCCCAATAATAAAAACAACGCGGTCCATTTGGCTAAAACCCCCCATTTTGATTATATATGGAATCATTACCCTCACACTCAGCTCAATGCTTCGGGTGAAGATGTTGGACTGCCATCTGAAATTATGGGGAACTCTGAAGTAGGCCATCTTAACCTCGGTGCCGGAAGAGTTGTCCAACAGAAAGTAACACAAATTGATAGAGCTATCGAGACCGGAGAATACTTTAATAATATTGCATTTAACCAATTAATGAGTAAAGTTCGCTCTACAGGTGGCAGGATACATTTAGTGGGATTAGCTTCGAACGGGTTAGTTCATAGCTCAGAAAAGCATTATCTTGCATTACTTGAACTTGCTAATCGACACGGATTTAGAGGAGATCAAGTCCAGTTTCATGCGATAGTTGATGGGCGTGATACACCACGTCAAAGCGCCTTCGGATACCTGAAGAAGATCGAGAAAGAATTAAAAAGATGGGATCTAGGTTCAATAGCAAGCGTAATTGGTCGCTACTATGCTATGGACAGAGACAATCATTGGGATAGGATATCAAGAGCATACGAACTATATACGGCGGCTCAAGGATATCGGTCAATCACGGTGGATCAGGCTATCCAAGCAGCTTATGACCGAGGAGAAACAGATGAATTTATCTCGCCTACCGTGATAACATCATCAGAAGATATTTCCACTAATATCATATCCGACGGAGATGCTATAATTCTATTTAATTATAGGGCGGACCGCAGCCGTCAGTTGATAAAAGTTTTTACGGATACTGATTTCCGTGAAATTAATCGGGAAAAAGTGTTAGATATCAGTATTGCTACTATGACGATATACGATAAAAAATTTAATCTGCCGTGTGCGTTTCCACCAACAGAACCGATGGAATCTCTATTAGGGAATATAATTAGTCAAGCAGGTCTTAGTCAGTTGCGGGTTGCCGAGACAGAAAAGTATGCTCACGTTACATACTTTTTTAATGGTGGTTCTGAAAACCCTTTTCCAGGGGAGGACCGAATACTAGTTCCTTCCCCAAGAGATGTCTCAACTTACGACGAAAAACCTGAAATGAGTGCAAGCAAGGTTTCTAGATCAGTTGTTGATGCTTTACATCAAAATTCATATGACTTCGTGCTTGTAAATTTTGCGAATCCAGATATGGTGGGTCATACTGGATCCCTTTCAGCAACAATAAGAGCGGTAGAAACAGTTGACCGGTGTCTTGGTGAGCTAGTTGAATCTATAGGTTTCGTCGGTGGTTCTGCAATTGTCACAGCGGACCATGGCAATGCAGAAATGATGATTGATCCAGTGACAATGGAACCTCACACAGCTCATACAACAAATCAAGTGCCATTTGTCCTAATTAATGAAGCTCATAAAAATATTCGATTGCGTAAAAACGGTCGATTGGCGGATGTTGCTCCGACTGTCCTAAGTCTACTTAATATATCTGATTCAAATTTAATGTCTGGCATGACTTTACTATAAATGGATAAGAAAAATGAACAGTGATATGGTTATCGGAGTAGATTTAGGAGGGACTAACGTTAGTAGTGGCATTGTAGATAATCAGGGATTTATTTCCCACCAAGCGAAATTACCGATATCAGGAAGTAATTCCAACCAAGAGGTAATCAACCGATTGGTGGCTTGTATTAGAAAAACAATAGATTCCTTTGGAAGAGATAGAATAATTGGTATAGGTGTGGGAACCCCTGGGCTTATCAACGAGGAAACCGGGACAGTCATTTACGCCCCTAATGTCCCGGGATGGGAGGATCTTCCACTGCAATCAATACTTCAAAAGCGAATGAATCTTCCAGTAGCCATAGAGAATGACACAAATGCAGCCGCAATTGGTGAGCATTGGGTTGGTGGAGCCGTTGGATACTCTAATATTATCTGTTTAACTTTAGGGACAGGAGTTGGAGGCGCTATTATTCAGAACAATAACGTTTGGAGAGGTTCTAATGGTGCAGGTGGAGAGATTGGCCACATGACAGTAGTTCAAAATGGGAGGAAATGTGGTTGCGGAGCACCAGGGTGCCTAGAAGCCTACGCATCTGGTTCAGCTATTGCAAACCAGGTCCGCGATCAGTTAAGAAGTGGTCGAGAAAGTATTTTAACTGATTTAGTTGGGAGTGATTTGGAACAGATAGATACAGCTATGATAGCAGCGGCAGCCAGCCAAGGAGATAGTTTATCTCAAAAAACAATGAAACGTTCAGCGACTTATTTAGGAATCGCGGTTTCCAGTCTTATTAACCTTCTTAATCCTCAACTTGTCGTCATTGGTGGTGGGGTTATAAAAGCAGGCAATTTAATTTTCGATCCGATTCATGTTGAAGTCGCACGTCGAGCCTACAAATGGTCTGCTAATTTAGTGAAAATAGTCCCAGCAAAACTGGGTGATGATGCCGGAATTATTGGAGCTGCCCGATATTTTATGACTAAAAACTAAGTGAAATGATAGCCCTACAAAAAATACTAGCTCCTTACTAAATTGGTCCACCCTATCCAAAGGAGGAGTAATTATCAACATTACAAATTCCTTTTATCCTCTCTTGCCTTAAGATATCCTTGTAACTCTAGGTGACGAAGGTAGACTTCTATACACCGTCTCGCAGTGATACAAAGGTCAAGATCAGAAAGTGCTTGGTGAGGATTGATAAAACGAATTGCCTGGCCCTCTCCAAGTGTTAATTGTGTTATAGGTAATACAATTGGGACAAGATAGAGATATCTAATATCAGGTCCGTCAAAAAATGTAGCTAACAAACAGTATTTTGTTAAAACGAATCCAATTTCCTCTTTTACTTCTCGAATAAGCCCATCTTCTGGTTTTTCTCCTGGTTCGACATGTCCTCCTATAAGACTCCATTGATTCGGGAAAATAATTTCTGGATCATTGTCACGAAGATTAACAAGGATTTCCCTATTGGGATTGACCAAAATCGCAGTAGAGATAGTAATCACGTTTGGTCCTTATCTGATTTGGAAGCTTTTTGTTGAAGTCGATAAAGGGCGTTCATAGCTTCAACAGGGGTCATAAGATCTAAATCAAGTTCCTTTATATCTTCTATTACAGGATGATCCTCAGGCATGAATAATCTAAGTTGATAATCTCCAAAATCAGGTTTAGGATTTCTATGGTTAGGGCCACCTGTCGGGGCTAATTCATCATCCTCAAGGTTAGCTAAGATAACCCGAGCTCTGTCAATTACCGGCTTTGGTAATCCTGCCATACGGGCTACTTGAATTCCATAACTTCGGTCACTTCCACCGGGTTTAAGTTTACGGAGGAAAATGAGTTCGTCATCTTGCTCTCTAATTGCTACGTTGTAGTTAGCAATCCGATCGAGAGTTGATGCTAATTCAATCAATTCATGGTAATGGGTAGCAAAGAGAGTTTTTGCTGTTTTTCCCTTCGTATTATGTAGATACTCTGTTACGGCCCATGCGATACTAAGTCCATCAAAGGTACTGGTCCCACGACCAATTTCATCAAGAAGAATTAAACTATTTGAAGTTGTATTATTAAGTATATTGGCTGTTTCATTCATTTCCACTAGAAAGGTACTCTCGCCTCTGGCTAGGTTGTCGGAGGCTCCAACGCGAGTAAATATTCGGTCTACTATACCAATTTTTGCAGACCTTGCGGGAACAAAGGAACCAATTTGAGCCATAAGAACGATCAGTCCTACTTGTCGAAGATAAGTACTTTTCCCAGCCATATTGGGGCCGGTTATTAAGGCAATCTGTTTATCTGTGGTATCTAGTTGTGTATCGTTAGGGATAAAGAGCTCATTCTCTAATAGTTTTTCCACAACGGGATGGCGTCCATCATTAATTTCGAGATTTGAACTGTCATTTATATCTGGGGCAACATAATTATTTTGGAAGGCTAGTTCACCCAGTGCATTTAGAAAATCAAGTTGGGCTATAATTCGAGCATTATTCTGAATTTCACCAAGATTCATGACTACTATTTCTCGTAATTCTAAAAAGAGAGTGTATTCTAATTCACCAATTTTTTCCTCCGCACCAAGAATTTTTTCTTCGTACTCTTTTAACTCTGGTGTTATAAACCGTTCGGCATTCGTTAAGGTCTGCTTACGGATATATTCTCCATCAAGTCGGTGAAGGTTTGGTTTAGTAACTTCTATGTAGTATCCAAAGACCCGGTTATAATTAACTTTTAGGGATTGTATCCCGGTACGATCCCTTTCTTTCCGTTGGAGTTCCGCTATCCACTGTTTACCACCTGAACTGACAGTTCGTAAGTTATCCAAGTTGTTATTATATCCAGCCCGGATGAGTCCACCTTCCGTCAATGAAAGAGGTGGATCATCCACAAGAGAAGTTTCTAGCTGACCCACGAGTTCTTTTAGTTCTTTAAGGCCATTTTGAAGGTCTGTAAATAGTTGAGTACTTAAATCTGTTAGTAATTCTTTAATTTGGGGTATCGTGTGTAAGGCATGTTTTAAGGCGATTAAATCTCGAGCATTAGCACGTTCTGATCCAGCACGACCAGCAAGGCGCTCCATATCTCCCACTGATTTTAACAAGTCTGAAAATTTTTGGCGGGTTTCGTGTTCTGTAAAAATTTCAGATACAGCTTTTTGCCTGGTTAGTACACTTTCAACAGAAACCAGTGGTCGAGTAATTGCCTGGCGCATAAAACGAGCACCCATTGGGGTAAAGGTCCTATCCATTATGGAGAGTAGTGTCCCTCCACGACCACCATCGTTTAAGGAGGATATTAGCTCTAGGTTACGTTGAGTTGCCGTATCCATTACCATTGAATCTGTAGTATCGTATCGTGCCATTGTTTTCAAGTGAGCAAGGCGGTTTTTTTGTGTTTGTCGAAGGTAGGCCAGTATACCCCCAGCCGCGGCTACCCCGACAACCATGGTGTCACAACCAAATCCTTTAAGTGTTAATACCTCAAAATGATCGAGCAAATCCTGATAGGCATGATCATAAGAAAAAGCCCAATCTTCTATACAACTTATAGCAATATTGGGCGAATAGGGTGTGAGAAAACCTTCTAACTGATCGGCCTGTTCGTAGGAGACTATAATCTCTGCCGGGTCAAGGCGATTAAGTTCACTGACTAGTTCGTCGTGGTTAAGCTCTGCAACTCGAAATTCAGCCGTAGAAAGATCAAGAAATGCCAACCCATATAAATTCTGATGGTATGCCAATGCTACCATATAATTATTTTCACTTGGATCGAGGGTTTGTGCTAACATTGTCGTCCCCGGTGTTACCACCTCTACTACATCTCGTTTCACGACCCCTCGAGCTTTCTTAGGATCTTCAATCTGTTCACAAATAGCGACTTTGTGTCCAGCGCGAACGAGTTCTGCAATATATTTTTCTACGGCATGATATGGGACACCAGCCAACGGAGTTTTTTCAGCAGCCCCTGAACCAGAATTTCGTGAGGTAAGGGTAATGCCTAGTATCTTAGAGATGAGCCTAGCGTCGTCATCAAATGTTTCATAGAAATCCCCCATACGAAAAAAAAGAATCGCATCTTTATGCTGATCTTTCATTCTGGAATATTGGGCCATTGCTGGAGTAAGATTCTTTTTTTTTGGGTTCATGAGTAAGTGACGATTGGGCAGGTTAAATTAATTGGCTTGGTTGATATATTTTATTCATCAGAAATTAGGGAGGGGAAATTCATTACTTTGAACCGTCGAAACCTATTGTATGACCCAGGATATTAGTATGTCTAAACCATAGTTGTTTCGGCCGTAAGCGTCAAGCAATTTCTATAATGGGAAGAACAGTGGAATGTCCCTACATTAAGGGTTCGATGACTGCCTAAGAATACGAGTTCCAGATTGACATTTGGACTTAGAACAAATTAAAAAATGAGCGAAATAAGTATAAATATAATATCTAGAGAAGATCAATTAGGAAAAGAATCAATACTTGACTTTCTAGGAGTAAAATACAAGCTTTCATTGATAATTGTTATTACGCAATAAATTTATATGAGTAATTTAAAACTAGCAACCATTGTAATTTTTGAAACGTCTTCTTTGAGAAACAGATTAAATTAAGTTGCTAGAAATTTTCTAACGGCTAGAGTGGGGGAAGATCTAGTGTTCTAATAGAGGTAAAACTGCAGCTTCCAAGTTTTCAAAGGACATAAAACCAATATGTTTTTTACGAACCGTCCCCTCTCGATCAATTATAAAGGTAGTAGGAATGGCATTGATGCCACCGAATTTTGCTGTCGCCAGATTATTTGTATCAATTAGAGAGAGATAGGTCATGTTAATTTTTTTGACGAATGGCTGAACAACTGTAGCTCCCTGTTCGTCAAGGGCGATACCGATCACTTTAACGCCATTTTTTTGGTATTTTTCATGAAACAATTGAAATTCTGGTATCTCATCACGGCATGGAGGGCACCAAGTCGCCCAGAAATTTACTACCCTGACGTTTTCGTCAAAATCGTTAATTGAGATCTCATTCTTATCAAGGTCATGTAGTACGAATTCCAGATCAATTTTTGAAGATTTACCCAATACGGAGGTGTCTGATTCATCCATCAAAATAAGAATCAATCCTGTTGAAATAAACAGTAGGACGAGGCTGTAGGTTATTTTTAGGCGTAATTTGGATTCCATCTATAGCTTGTACCTTCGGATGACCGAAATATTCTACTTTTATTCATAACCGAATAACTGACGGGAAGATAGCATGATTAAGTAGCATTAGCAAGAAGATTAGAGGTTAAACAAAATGTGGAATATTCAATCGAAAATAATTATAGTATCAGGCTTAATAAGTTTTAGCCTTTTAGGGACAACCGATCTCCAAGGAGGTAGCATGGTTGACCATTCGTTATACAATAAATTGTTGAATAAATATGTTAATAATAAGGGCCTAGTTAACTACCGTGCATGGAAAAATCAGGATGTAAATACGTTGGATACATACTTGGATATGATTAAAGGAGCAGATACTAGTAAGTTAGAAGTAAAGAACGAACTGCTAGCTTTTTGGATCAATACTTATAACGCTCTTACTATCCGGGGGATATTACACTTCTATCCAACTAATAGTATTAAGAATCATGTAAGCGTTGTTGGGTACAGTATCTGGAAAGATTATAAGATAAATATTAATGGCAACGATTACTCCTTAGATGATATAGAACACAAAATTTTGCGTAATATGGATGAGCCCCTTATACATTTTGCTCTAGTGTGCGCGTCAATAGGATGTCCACCTCTATTAAAAGAAGCTTTTAGGGCTGACAATTTAGAGGAGCAATTAGCTGATAATGCACGTGTTTTCTTTTTAGACCCTACAAAATTTGATGCCGATTCTGAAAATAACATAATTAAATTGTCGCCAATTCTAGACTGGTACAAGGATGATTTTGGAAACGATCAGCGAGAACGTCTCAATTTTATTATTCCATACATTCCTGATAATATCGCTCGTAACCTGTTACAAGATTCTGACGTTACAGTGGAGTACCTAGACTATAATTGGGGAATTAATGAGCAAAAAAATTACTAACTCAATAAAGAAAGAACAGTGCAAATACTAGATCTAGAAAAAGGAAAGAGCCGAAGGAAATCTGTAGTTAAATTAGCTATATTGATTATTATCGCCTTTTCCGGCTTTATGGTATACACCATAACACCTCTTAGCAACTATACCCAACCAGCAAAGCTGGAGGTTGTTTTTGGGTCAATCAAAGATACTTGGTGGGCTCCACTAATTTTCATTTTTTCTTATGCTTTTTTTACGGTTGTAGGTGTTCCGATGGTGGTTCTGACCATCTTTGCAGGGTTTACCTTTGGAACGGCTAAAGGCACCCTTTATGTCTTAATAGGGGCAAATTTAGGAGCCAACCTGGCGTTCAATTTGGCGCGATTTCTTGGACGTGATTTTATTGCTAGATACATCAAGGGGCCGATAGGAAAAATCGACCGGCAACTTAGAGATCAAGGTTTTCTCAGAGTCTTACAACTCCGTTTGCTTCCAGTGATACCCTTTAATCTTCTAAATTTGGCAGCGGGACTTTCCGGTATTCGCAAAATACATTATGTTTTTGGAACCATGATAGGTGTTATTCCCGCTAGCTTCATATATGTTTACACAGCATCATCATTTATGCAGGTTTATATCGCTGGATCGGATATGGATGAACTCTCTCGTATCTCTATGCGTTCTTCTGCACTAATCAATCTAGGAATTGCTCTGACACTCTTAATAGTAATCTCTACAATTCCCCTTATTTTTGCGAAGCTTAGACGGAAAAATGAATAGTTATTAAAAATCTAACTCCCAACTTTTGGTTATAAAGCAGAAATACTACATGCCATCTGTCAATCTAGGAATCTCCGAATCGTAACGAATAAAGATCAGCATCCTTCAGCTGAAATTTGATTCGAATCGGCTTACCATTAAGTTGAGAAAGATTAGTTGAACTTTTCCAAAGTACAGGTGCATCAAGTTCATCGCCAAACATGGGTGCCATATCCCCCAAATTGAAACCATCCAAAGAATGACCATCCATATCTTGAATTTCGACTGAGATACTACCTACAGCAGAAGTGGAATAGTTAAGAAAAAGTGTTGAACCCGAGAAATTCAGGCTTTTAGTAACCAGCTCTCCACCTTTATAACCCGTTCGAATAGAGCTGAATCCATGAGGGCGGATAGTTACTCTCCTTAATCCACAAGTATCCCACCCGTAGTGTTCAGAAAGGTACATTGACCATTCCTTTGGTCCGGTCGTAAATAGCCCAACTGCGGGCGTCTGGTTTCGATGAGTCCAGTTCCGTTCCTCAACCCCCGGACGTACCCAAGCTTCCATAAAAGTTCGGTCCCAATGTACCCCATCTCGACTTGTCATAAACACAGCATCAGATATACCATCACCGGGATATTCCATATATGGTTTTAGGTTCTCTACAGTTCGTTCTGGCACGAAACGCATAGGGAAGGACAGAAGGATATGTTCTGCCCCTGGACATGGCATGGTGGCATTAGTATAAAGATGTTCCAGAGGGATCCCATCATCATAACGGTGAGGTTCAGGGGATGTCCACCGAACAAAATCCTCAGAGGTACAGCTTTGTATTGCCCGGAAACCGGAATACGGGCTACTCCCATCTCCATTTACGAAGCAGCGGCTAAAGAGACGGTAGCATTTTGAGTAGTTATCCCAGAACGGGACATTAACTGAATCAAACATTCCATTGACTTTTAGAGGTCCTTGATGAAATGGTTCCCAATGAATACCATCTGGGGAACAGAAGCCATGCAGAAGATTCTGGCCTTCCCCTCCAACAGCTTTAAACCTCTGTTCGGGTGCTGCTGCTGGATTTTCATCTATGAAGACACAGAAGTTATGTCCTTGTCTACCCCGAAAAAGGACGTTATTCAATGTTGATCCTTCGACGTCGACTAATCCCAGTTCTGGTCGTTTAAAATTGACTCCGTCTTCACTTATCAGCAGATTTCCTGTCTGTTGATCCTCAAACTTCTGCGGATTATCAGCTGGGCTTGGAGGAGAATAACCACGGTAATATAATAGAATTTTCCCATTTTCTTGTACCAAGTTATAGCAGCCAGCAGTGGAATTCTCCACAGGTTTTTTTATCTGGTGGACTGTTTCCCTGGGGATTGGCTCATGCAGATAAAGTGAGGCCCCATTTAAAGTTTCTATCAAATAACGATCATTAAACATTTCCCGACGTGTACTGAGGTTTATAGGTTGCATTTTTGAAGAAATCCTTTTGTTAAAATTAGTAGTACGACTTTATAAGACACTCAAGAGGAAACAGTGGTTGTAGTTCCTAAAATTAAAAGTACCAATCCCTTAATGTTATTTTTCAACAAAATAGCTAGTGAGGACTAAGAGATATAATAACTAAACCCATTTTATCATTCTGGTTTGTTCACAGCATAATCATCCCCGTAGTACTTGCTTGTAATCCGTGTATGGAAATCAATAGCGGAAATCGGATTATACTTTGGAGTACCGGTATTTGGAAGCACTTCAAGGAGTTCATTTTCCCAAACGTAAATTCCCATAGGGATGCTGACTCGGGGAGATAGGAAATTATTTTTATTGACTGGCTTACTTACTCTGTGGGTAGTAGAAGGTAAACGATCATTAGTTATACGTTGCATATAGTCTCCAGTATTAATGATGATGCTACCTTCTGGAGGATTAAGCCGAATCCATTTCATATTTTCCCGATTTAAGACCTGCAATCCATCTACGCCGTGAGATGGTAAAATTGTAAAAAGGTCAACGTCTTCGTGCCCTAGCATTCGCCCAGCCCCAGAATCATCATCTTCGACAGAGATTGGGGGATAGTAATTGAGACGAAATCCAAAATTTGTTCGAGTTAATTTTTGGTTGTAAAGTGAGGGGTCACAATCTAAATAAGTGAGGATACTTTGCATGATTGGAAGTATTAGTTCTTCATGGCGAATCATAATCTCCCGAAAAAATGGTTCGTACCCAGCCATAGGCCAGAAATTGGTTTCTTGGTAAGATGAGGTCTCGCTGAGGTTGAATGCCCGTCGGCAAAAAACCCAACCTTCGACTAGGTCGGGATGCATTCTGCTCGTCTGCTTCATAGGGAAGTACCCTTGGTTAACAGATCCAAAACGCTGAGCCTTGTACTTCATCTTTTCGTCCATTGGTATTGTAGTGAAAAATTCTACTACTTTCTTTTCAGCTTCAAGGTAAAGGTGGAGCGGTATGTCATGCCCTTTTAAGATTACAAAACCAATCCCTTCCATAGCCCGACCAATTTCACGGGCGAACTGTTCTTTCCCTTCCTTCCCACCATTAAAGAATTGACCAATATCACAGGTTTTTATTTCAGTTTCATTGTCAAAAATTTCTTCATCAGCCCCTTCGGCTAAGTTATATGTTTGTTTTTTATTTACTTGATCATATTCAATATATTCCTGGTTTACAGCTTTAATACCATCTTTTTGCTTAGATTTCATGCTATATCTCCTAAGACCAACATAGGGGCCATGCAATGTGGTGTAACAATGCTTTTAATATTTCATTTTCTTAAATGAACTAGCAAGATTTAAAGTAATTTTTTATTCAACAGTTATCTCATTTACTAATTATCTTTTTGTTAACAAGGCGATAAAGAGTAATCTAAAAACAATATGAAAATTATTGACATTAACTTACCTCTGCAGGTACATAGTTATATAGGAAAATTCAGACCGGTTTTAATATAGTAATTATCAAAGGGGTACTCTGATCATGCTTATAATAAAGCCAATTTAGGTTTAACAACAACTAATCTTCTATTTAAAGTTAAAGAATTATGTCAAACCAAAATTTTGTTCCACCTCTCCCCTATAACGAGCCAGTTTTAAATTATGGACCAGGTTCATCAGAAAGAGCAGCTGTTAAAGCTAGTCTTTGTCAAATTAAATCGACCCCAGCAGAGATACCATTAATAATTGGTGGCAAGGAAGTAAAAACTGGTCGAACAGCTCCTCTAAGGGTTCCTCACGATAATTCTATGAACCTAGGTTTCTACCACAAGGCGGGAGAAGCTGAGGCCCGTTTGGCAATAGACGCGGCTTTAGAAGCTCGAACAGCATGGACAAACATGCCATGGGAACAGCGAGCTTCAGTTTTTATCAAAGCTGCAGATCTTCTCTCAGGACCCTGGCGACAAACATTAAATGCTGCAACCATATTGGGCCAGTCAAAAACTCTATACCAAGCTGAAATTGATTCAGCTTGCGAATTAATAGATTTTTGGAGGTTTAATGTTAATTATCTAGCACAGTTGATTTCTGAACAACCATCTTCAGCTAAGGGGATGTGGAATAGGACCGAATATCGGGCACTAGAGGGTTTTATCTTTGCAGTAACGCCGTTTAACTTCACTGCTATTGGGGGTAATCTTCCTACAGCCCCCGCCCTCGTTGGCTGCACTGTATTATGGAAACCAGCATCCTCCGCGGTATACTCAGCTTATTTAGTAATGCGATTATTATTGGAGGCTGGACTTCCACCGGGTGTAATTAATTTTATCCCTGGTTCTGGAGCTGAAGTAGGAGATCCCGTGCTTAATAGTCCAGATCTAGGAGGCATCCATTTTACTGGATCGACAGAAACATTTCGGAAAATGTTTCTGTCAACTGCGAAAAACCTATCTCGTATGAAATACTATCCTCGTATCGTAGGTGAAACAGGAGGAAAGAATTTCATATTTGTTCATTCATCCGCAGATATTGATACTTTAGTAGTAGCAACTCTTCGGGGTGCCTTCGAATACCAAGGGCAAAAATGTTCAGCTGTTTCTCGTATGTATATACCCAAATCACTCTGGGCGGAGTTCCGCAGGCATTTTACGGCAGAAGTTGCAAATATTACGTTGGGTGATCCCGAAGAATTCTCTCATTTTATGACTGCGGTCATAGATGAAGCTTCCTACACTAAAATAACAGAATATATCTGTTATGCCCAATCAGCTCAAGATGCTGAGATTATAACCGGAGGTAACTATAGTCAGGAATTAGGGTGGTTCATTGAACCAACGACTATTTTGACAACAAATCCACACTTTAGAACTATGGAAGAAGAAATTTTCGGACCAGTACTTACGATATACGTCTACGACGATCAGGAATTGGAAGAAACCCTCGCTCTATGTGATGAAACTTCAACGTATGGCCTGACAGGATCTGTTTTTGCCCAGGATAGAGAAGCTATAGTACGAATATCAAATTATCTACGTGACACAGCAGGAAATTTTTATATTAATGATAAACCCACCGGAGCAGTTGTAGGGCAGCAGCCATTTGGGGGAGGTAGGGCTTCTGGAACAAATGACAAGGCCGGAAGCGCCATGCACTTATTGCGTTGGATGAGTCTTCGGACAATCAAAGAAACTATGGTTCCACCAAGGGACTGGCGTTACCAATTTATGGAAAAAGAATAAATAAGCTGCATTAGTGATAATTATTAGAGAGAGTGGATTTCAAGGAGCAAACTAATGAATAAAGAGAATTCTTTGAAAGTACATGTAACCGGTGCCTATGGATTAATAGGTAATTTGGCTTACAGTCATTTAAGTGGGAAGAATCAGTATGATGTATATGGCAGTGGTCGTCGTAAAGCTTCATCAGACCGAATTGATGATGAGTGCCTAACTTCAATCCCAGATGACCATTTTACTATTGCAGATCTTACTGATAGGGACGCCATATTTGAAGCTCTTTCAGGCATGGATGTCGTTATACATCTAGGAGCTGTACCTGATCCCGATGCATCTTTTGAGGCAATACTTAATAGTAACATAATAGGCGTTTATAATGTGCTAGAGGCTTGTAGAGAATTAGGAATTAAGCGTCTTATTTATGCAAGTTCTATTATGGCAAGTTGGGGTTACGGTAAGTACGAAGAACCCTATATATCAATAAAAGACGGTCGTCTTAACGATCTCCCGGATTCTATTCCCAAGATCAGTATAACCGATCCACCAAGACCTACAGAACCATACTCAGTCAGTAAAATTTGGGGAGAGAGTATATGCCGGACATACCATGATGCTCATCAATTGGCGGTTGTATGCCTTCGTATTGGTTGGGTAAATAAGGAAAATGAAGCTACCGAACCATTTATGCAATCAGTTTGGTGCAGTCAAACCGACATCAAGCAGATAATCGATTTAGCAGTACAAGCAACAGCTAACCCCATTTACGATATATGTTATGCAGTAACTGAAGGGCCTTATCGGTGGGTCGATATAGAGCACTCTCGTGAAAGTCTAGGTTACATTTCTCAGGGTTGAGAGATAATGGATAAATATTTGTAAACGTTAAATTATAATTTTCTAAAATGAGGTTGTGAATATGATCAAACTGGAGATAGATGGAGAAAGACATGAAGTTGAGAAGGGGCAGCGTTTAGTTTTAGCGATCAAGGATGCAGGAGTTAACATTGGCCACCGGTGTGGTGGTAATGGAAAGTGCACAACCTGCCGGGTTACCATAACTAAAGGTGAGCCTGAGAGAATGACTAAAGTCGAACAAGAAGTACTTTCTCAAAATGGACTTTTAGGGGAGGTGCGGTTGTCGTGTCAGATAACCTGTGACAATGATATTTCTGTCGAAGCCGGGATACTACTGGAGAATGAGCCGAAATGGAATGATACAGGCCCAATGCCAGAAAAAAATATAACTCCAGAACCTGAATGGGTCACCTATCCTTAATCTTTTTAGAGCTAACAACAGGAGTATTTTCATGCAAGAAATCAACTTCGGGGCAGGTCGCCCCGATCCGGGGTCTTTTCCAAAAGAAGCCTTAGCTAAAGCTGCTGAAAAGATAATTTTGGATCATGGGACCGAACTAGTCAACTATCCGGACGGTAGAGGGTACGAACCCCTCCGGGCTATAGCTGCCCAGCGTTTTGAACGAAATGAAGGTTGTTCAGTTCCCATAAATGAAATTGTTCTTACGTCAGGTTCTATGCAAGCACTTCAGTTGATTTCGGAAACCTTTGCATCACCTGGAGATACAATAATCACTGAAGAGGTCAGTTATGGTGGGTCTTTGAGCGTATTCAGAAAGCACCGGTTGCAAATAGTACCAGCACCTATTGATGAACAGGGCTTAGTTACGGATCGATTAGAAGGCCTGCTAAAAAATCTTAAATCGAAAGGTACGCCACCCAAGTTTATCTATACAATTCCAACTCACCACAATCCTACTGGTTCTATTCTACCTTTGAATCGTAGAAAACACTTGATTAAATTAGCTCAGCAATATGATACGATAATAATTGATGACCATTGTTACGGGGACATAGTGTTTCAGCCAGAACCATTGCCGGCTAATTTATACCATCTAAGTAAGAATGATAGAGTCATTTATGTTGGGTCTTTTTCCAAGATCCTTGGCCCGGGGGTTCGCCAGGGTTATTTAATAGCCCCAGATTCTTTACAGCAGCATATCTTAGCCAATAAGATTGATGGTGGAACAAATGCCCTATCGAGTATGATAGTTGCTCAATTCCTTGGTGGAAATATGTGGGGTCATATCAGAAAAATTAATGGTATAATGGAAGCTCGCAAGAATGCGGTAATCGAATCACTGGCTTTACACTTCAGTGGCTTTGGTGGTGAAGTAAGTTGGACAGATCCTCCCGGTGGAATGTTCGTATGGGTTCAGATTCCACGTACTACGGATACAAAAAAAGCCCTACAACTTGCAGCCGAACGCGGGGTCTACTACACCCCAGGGCAGGCATTTAGTGCTACGGGCCGCGATATTCCTTTTCTCCGTATTGCTTTTGGATTTCCTACGATAGATCATATTCGTGATGGAATACCTATTCTAGCAGAATGTATTAAAAAAGCTCAAGATGGTAATAAGCATCTCGCAGCATAGTTTTATGATCTTGGCAAATCAGTGTTTAAATACTTCGAGCATATGGTCAATCTTCCTTCGTATTTCGAATTCCATCCTCGTAATATACCTTGAAATCATTTTTGGGAACAGAAATGGCACGCATAGCCATTTCACCATCTGTCACAAGTGGTTCAGTTTTGATAAGTAATTCATCTAGTGATTCTTTTGGTGACTTATTTGTCGTATCTAGTGTCACAAGATGCCCATTACGAGTTAGGAGGGACCGATCAACCTCATCCTCAAATCGTTTTTTTATATCTGAGATATCTTTCTCGCGGATAATTTGGTATTCGTGAGGAGCCTTGAGCATTCGTTCTTTTATAACTTCGTCATCCGCAGTAAGGTGAATTAAAACAACATCAGGTAGCCGTGCTTCAAGTACCATTACCTCATAATGTCGTTGATTGTGGTAAATATAATTAGGGTAATAAGGGCTCCGTGGCTCTTTGCCATAAACTTCACAATATACAGCCTCTTCAATATGCCATCCGCTAATTAACGTATGGGGATAATTGCGGATTACTTCTACATGATAGTGAATCTGCATTCGTTGCATTCGTTCTTTAACATCATTAGGGTAAGAGATATATTCTGCTCGAGAATCAGGACTTAGTGATGAATCTGGTATAGTAAAATGATCGTCAAGATGGGTTCGGCGCCCTCTTTGCCGATAATAGATATCTAAGAGATTAATAAGTGTAGTCTTTCCTACGTATTCAATGCCGACAAAAATAGACCGCATTCTTTTCTCCTTGAAAATAGTTTTTATCCTAGAAGTCGTAGTTGGTAAATCCAAGGTCAAAACATGTTAAATTCTCACCTCAAATTGATCAGTTTCGATTGGGTAGTTTTATTTTACTATAGTTGCGTTATTATCCGTTTTACGGCGAGGCCATAAGTTTTAGTCAACCATTTCGAGATTAATCATGGTACCTTGTTGTAGGTAACCAGAAATTTTATAATCTGATAAGGGAGATTGTTTTTTAAAATAATTAAACTTCATTCTAACTTCCTTCCGTTAATTTTCAGCGATATGGTTGTAATGGTCGACATCTAGTCCGTGGAGTTTGGCCCATTCCCGAATTGGCCAGTCTATGCCATCAGGTGCTTCACGGTTATCTGAATCCTTGGTTGCCCCCAAAAGTTGGCGTCCCAAGTCTGTTGTTGCTTCCAACAATTTATCCTCAGGTTGTAGAGTATTATTATAGTAACGCATGTAATGATCTGGCTTAATCCAGCGATAGTGGTAGCCAAAAATTACTACCTTTGCTATCTGATTAGTATAATTCGGGGCAGGAGCATGGTAGGTCCGGCTCTCAAAAAGAAAAGCATCTCCAGCTTTTAAGATAGGTTGCTCATAAATATCCGGATTAGTTTCGCCGCGCGAGATTGGAAGAGCAGTCTCCATATGGTTACTACCACTGACGAACATCGTTCCTCCTGAATCTGGAGAAGGAAAGTCCGTTAAACAATAACCTATCTTAAGGCCAACACAAGGCAAGCGTTTATGGCCGATATCTAGTGACACACCTACATCCCGATGCCAATTACAGTGAATCAATGACTCGGGTGATTGGGGATGTTTATAGATAAGAGCAGTGTTAGTTATATGAATGTTGTAGCCCAAGAGTGCTATAATTAACGGAACCGTTTGCTCATTTGTAGTAAGTGCAAGGAATGGTTTTTCCTGCAGGAGTCCAGCGCGTCGATGGGCGTAGGTGCCATCATAATCAAAATTATTCATAAGCTGGTCTCCCACAACTTTTAGAGCTTCAATTTCTAAGCTAGTAAGTGCATTGGGAACAACCAGGTAACCATTTTTTTTAAATAACTTTCTCTGCTGGTTTGTAAGTAGTTTAGGGCACATAGCTTACTCTATTTATAAAAGTTACATTAACTACTAAATATCTTTCTTATGGATGATAATAGGTTGGGCTAATCAATAAGGTTCCTTCGAAATTCAAGAGTACAATACTAGCCTAGCAACTGGCCCAATTGTTCTGTAATGCACTCCTGGTCCAAACTCAAATTATACTGTTTTAAAGTAAGATGGTATGAAGTTTAGCTTTAGTTATTTTGGAACTTGAGAGCGTTCATAATCAACTATCTGTTGCTCATATTGCAGAGTCCATCCAATTTCGTCCAGTCCTTTAAGAATAAAGGTTTTTTGAAAGGGGTCAATTTGGAAATTGTGGCTGGATTTGTCGGGTAGCATTACTATTTGTTTCTCAAGATCGACTGAAAGGATATAATCTTGACATCCTGAAGCCCCATTAAGAATCTGAAGCACAGTATCGGTATCCAAAACGACAGGCAGTAGTCCGTTTTTGAAACAATTGTTGTAGAAAATATCTGCAAAAGACGGAGCAATAATAACCCGAAATCCATAATCTTGTAAAGCCCATGGAGCATGTTCACGAGAACTTCCACACCCAAAGTTTTTTCCAGTAACAAGAATAGTAGAATTTTGGTACTGATCTTGGTTGAGCACAAAGTGGGGATTAGGAGAGCCATCATTTTTAAAACGCCAATCGTAGAATAGGAACTGGCCAAAGCCTGTACGTTCCACTCTTTTTAGAAACTGTTTAGGAATAATTTGATCTGTATCAACGTTAATTTGGTCCAACGGAGCAACTAGACCACTGTGCTGAATAAAGGGTTCGGTCATAATTTGAATCCATTCTTTGTTGTTCTACCAGTGTCTTACATCTACAAAGTGGCCAGTAACAGCTGCAGCCGCAGCCATAGCAGGACTTACAAGGTGCGTTCGTCCATTCCGTCCTTGACGCCCTTCAAAATTACGATTGGATGTACTTGCACATCTTTCACCTGGTAGCAAGGTGTCTGGGTTCATCCCAAGGCACATACTACAGCCAGCTTCACGCCATTCGAAGCCAGCATCTAAGAAAACATGATTAAGACCCTCAGATTCAGCTTCCTGTTTTACTGATTGAGATCCAGGAACTACCATGGCCTGTACGCCAGGGGAAACGTGATGGTTTTTAACAATTTCTGCCGCTGCCCTTAGATCGCTGAGTCGAGAATTAGTACAACTACCAATAAAAACTCTATCAATTGGAATATCTGTTATAGGGGTATTAGCTTCTAAATCCATATATTTTAAAGCGTTTTCTGCAGCTCGCCGGTCGTTGTCACTAACTATTTTACCAGGATCCGGCACTATACCCGTAACATCAGTTACCATGCCAGGATTTGTTCCCCATGTTACTTGAGGAGCAATTTCGTCTGCCCGAACTGTTAGATGTTTATCATACACAGCATCATTGTCAGTCTTGAGAGAACACCAAAACTCTACAGATTTTTCAAAACAAGCACCATCTGGTACAAAATTACGACCTGAAAGATAATCAAAAGTTGTTTCATCAGGAGCGATAAGTCCAGCTCGAGCCCCAAGCTCTATAGACATGTTACAAATAGTCATTCTTTCGTCCATAGAAAGATTTTGGATAGTATCTCCAGTATATTCAATGATGGTGCCAGTTCCTCCAGCTGTTCCCGTTTGACCAATAATATTAAGGATAATATCCTTGGCAGTTACTCCTTTACTAAGTGAACCCATAATACATATCTCAAATGTTTTGGAGCGTTTCTGGAGCAGGCATTGGGTAGCCATGACATGTTCTACTTCGCTTGTTCCGATGCCAAATGAAAGGGTACCAAAAGCCCCATGAGTAGAGGTGTGGCTATCTCCACAAACTATTGTTTGTCCAGGTTGGGTAATGCCAAGTTCTGGTCCAATAACGTGAACTATGCCGTTGTGTGGGGAATTTAAGTCATATAAGGGTATGTCAAATTCATTGCAGTTCTGTACCAACATATCCACTTGCAGCTTTGCAATATCATCAACCATCGGGAGAGACCGGTCGGTTGTTGGTACATTGTGGTCCATTGTCGCAAAAGTTAGATCTGGTCGTCGGAGTTTTCGGCCTGCAGATCGAAGACCTTCAAATGCCTGGGGTGATGTAACCTCGTGGATTAGGTGAGTGTCGATATAGAGGATAGCTAGCCCATCGGGCATTTCCTTAACGACATGGTTATCCCATATCTTTTGGTACATTGTTTTAGCGGACATAGTGAATTCCTATATTAATCTCAAGGTCTCAGGCTTGTTTAGATAATTTTAACTTTCCCCAAAAATTTTACATTAATTGATAAAAGTGCAAAATGTCAAGTTTAGAAGAATTGATTACTAACTCCAGGCAATATACGCCCAAAATAGGACTTCTAGCAAGCGAAAAGTCTAACGGAAATTTAGGATAAAACATTAATAAAATGTTATCTGTTCAGCCCGAATTAGATCCCCGGGCTGCCTTGACACCAGGGACCTTAGTCGCTATATTGTCAAGATTAACAGATTGTTAATAGAAAAAGTTAAACTAAAGCTTGCATAAATCTATATTTACCGAAGAAAATTAAAGTGTTATGCCATATGCGAATAGAAGAAGTTCGTCCTAATAGTATTGCGGAAGACGTTGGATTGGAACCTGGCGACCGTTTGGTAAGAATTAATAAAGCAAGGGTTAGAGATTCACTAGACTACCGATTTTGGTCCAGTGAAGAAGAGCTTGAATTAGATATTCTTCAGTCGGATGGCCGTAGGGTGTTGATAGACGTCGAAAAGGATCCGGGTGAGGATTTGGGGTTATCGCTCTATGAGCCCCCTTATCAGACTTGCGCCAATAAGTGCGTTTTCTGTTTTATTCACCAGAATCCGAAGGGAATGCGCAAAGCTATATATTTTCAGGACGAAGACGTACGTCTTACATTTTTGTATGGTAATTATGTTACATTGGCATTTGCCTCGGACGCGTATTTAGAACGGATCATAAAACAGCGTCTGAGTCCCATCTACGTATCCGTCCATGCTACTGATCCAGATTTACGGCGAGTATTATTAGGCTCTCCAAGGGCAAAAGAAATTATGCCGATTCTGCGGCGATTGTCTGAAGGAGGTATACTTATTGAGACCCAAATAGTTCTTTGTCCAGGACTAAACGATGGCATGGCGCTAAGAAAAACAGTAGATGATCTGGCTTCTTTGTACCCGGCAGTAGAATCGGTATCTATCGTACCGGTAGGGTTGTCCAAGCACCGGCATGGCTTATATGACCTTAAACCAGTAACCGTCGAGTATGCTAAAAAAATGGTCAATACAGTTAGCGAGTGGCAGCAGGAAATTAGGAATAGGATAGGACACCCGCTGGTTTATCTTTCTGATGAATGGTATATAATGTCATCTTCGCCATTTCCACCAGTATCATTTTATGAAGAATGCCCTGTTATTGAGAATGGAGTGGGTATGGTGGTTCTATTTGAAAAAGAAATGTCGGAACAGGTGAAATCACTTCCTCTCCAAGCACAGTCATCACTACGAGTGACACTTGTGACAGGTGTTCTCGCTGCCGATATAGTCAGGTCATCAATAATAGAACCACTAAACAAAATAGAGAAAGTTGAATCCAATTTGGTTGTGGTTCAAAATCATTTTTTTGGGGAAGGAATTACAGTATCCGGACTATTAACAGGTAAGGATATTCTCAATGCGTTAGAGAAGGAAGAAGAATTGGGAGATAGAGTATACCTTCCTCCAAACGTACTTAACGACGACAATAAATTACTCGATGACATGACTTTGTCTACATTGAGTGATCAGTTGGGCATATCAGTCGAGCTATTTCCAGATCACGTGTGTAACCTCCCGGGGCTTTGTTCCATTGAGCAGTAAATCTATCACTTTAGTGGTTGCCATTATTGGCCGACCTAATGTTGGCAAATCAGTGTTGTTCAACCGAATGCTTGGTCGTCGTGACGCAATAGTCCATAATTCGGCAGGCATAACCCGTGATCGTCATTATGCCGATGCAGACTGGTTTGGAAAGAAGTTTACCGTCGTTGATACAGGTGGATTGGTGCCAGAATCAGATGAGCCTATGGAGATGGCTATAGAACAGCAGGCAAAGATAGCAGTTGAAGAAGCAGATATGATTTTGCTGGTCACGGATGTTCGTGCAGGGGTTACGCCGTTAGATAGAAAGGCTGCCGGAATTGTCCGAAAAGCCAACAAAGAAGTTATTGTAGTAGCAAATAAGGTGGATAGTAGCGCCCAAGAAAATCATGCCTACGAGTTTACCGTTCTGGGTTTAGGTGTACCAATAATGATTTCTGCTCTGAAAGGGAGAAATACGGGCGACCTAATGGATTTAATAGCAGACAAGATACCTGAACCTATTAGCTCAATACCAGTAGAAGAAGAGGGTTTTATTCAGGTAGCTCTAGTGGGGAAACCCAATGTTGGCAAATCTTCCTTGGTAAATGCAATTATAGGTAAGGAAACAGCTATTGTTTCGGACGTACCAGGCACAACGCGGGATTCAGTTGACACAAAAATAATTCGACAAGGGGTGAAATTTAATCTGATAGATACAGCTGGACTTAAGCGTCGAGCTAAAATTGCTAATGATATTGAATACTATAGTTTCAATCGTTCACTTAGGAGTATAGAACGTTGTGACGTTGCTATTCTGTTGGTAGATGCTATTGATGGACTTGCGGCACAGGAGCAACGGATAGTATCGATGGTGGACGAAGCAGGTAAGGGATTGGTTATTGCCTTTAATAAGTGGGATCTTGTTGATAGAACGCCAGAATCGAACGAAGAATATGTCCAGGCAGCTCGAGAGTATCTACGTTTTGTTGATTATGCCCCGATCCTTTTTGTGTCAGCTGAAACTAGACGCGGAGTAACCCAGATACTACAAAAAGCGCGTTATGTAAGTGAAATGCGCAGCTTGAGGGTATCAACAGGAGAATTAAACCGTGTCGTCGAACAAATCACTTCATATTATCCTCCACCAGCGACTCCAAACGGCCGAGCGACTCGAATTTTGTATTGTACCCAGGTCCAAACTAAACCACCTACCTTTGCTTTTTTCGTGAACCAAGCAGAAGGCATACCAGATTCCTATAAAAGGTATTTATCCAATAGGCTTCGAGAGGTTTTCCTTTTTGAAGGTTCCCCTATAAGGGTATTAGTTCGTGAAAAAGAAGGAAGAGAAAAGTAGTTGTGATGTATTAATGGAGAAGAATTTAAGAAGATAAGTAGGGGCTGGTAGAATTAATAGGAGTAGTTGCTCATGAGTAAAGAGCCAACAGGAAAACTTTACTATTCCAGCAGCGAGGTTTCGACTATGCTAGATTTGGAACCGTCCGTGATACGATTTTGGGAGGACCAATTTAGTCAGCTCCGTATCAAACGAAACCGGGCAGGGAAACGGATGTATCGGGAAAAAGATATTGAACTCATACGAACAATAAAAGAACTTACCCGAAGCCAGGGCTACACAATTGCTGGTGCAAAGAAGAAACTTCAGGATACAACATCAGAAATGGGTAAAACTGTTGCTCCCAATGCGCCATCGGAATCCGAAATTATTGGGTGGATCCGGACAAACCTAACAGAAATACGAAAAATAATCGACTAAATATTATAGCTTTCCGACAGAAAACTCCTCTAAGAACACTATCAATTTATTTTAATTCACCTGTAACCCTTGCCTCTAAAAAGAGGCTGGGACAGATATAGAGATTTTCCCCCAGTTATTTCAGCCTATGTATTTCTGTTTGAGCTTTTCTTGCTTGAACAGTTCTAGGATACAATTTGATCAAACGTTGATATACAAAATCAGCTTCAAATAAACGTCCAGCCTTCGACAAACAATTTCCAGCGTTCCAAAGAACTGTTTCAAGAGAATCTGCTTGAGGGAAATCAATTTCTAATTTTATATATTCTCGGGCGGCATCGATAAAATATGCTTGATCACGATAACTATCAGCTATCCCACGTCGGGCCTGTAGTGAAAGTATCGAAGAAGAATTCGATGGGAGGATTTCCTGAAAAACAATTCTAGCTAAGGCTGGCCGGGATTCAGCAAGTAAAGCTTGCCCTAATAGTAGGTATGTTTCGTTAATAAGGTTAGTGTCTGGATAGGTTTTTAGAATTTTATTACACTTGCTGGCTGTTTCTTTGTATTTTTTCTGAGTGAAATTGATACGGGCTAATTCAAGTAATGCATCATCAGCCAAGTTATGCTGTGGATTAGATAAAATAACCTGCAGGAAGTACTGTTCTGCAGATATCAGATCAGTATTGATATGCCCTAGATAAAATAGTGCATTCGGCTCCTTAGGTTGTGTGTCCAATATATGAAGAAACGCTTCTCGGGCTTGGTCTAAGTCGCCAGTTTTATATAGTGCGACTGCATCCTTTAGGGCAGTCGTAGAGATTAGTGAAGTTTCTAAATCGACGGTTTTTTCCAGAGGAACTTGAAAAGGTAGTAGACACAACAGAAACCTACCTATAAACCGTCGAGCAGAACTAGAAAACTTTGGGCAGATGACAGGAGGCAAAAAATGCATTTTACTCATCTAAGGGGGTTCGAAGTGCTACCTTTAATAATTTTCCAGGCTTAAAACGGGTTTTTTTACCAGCTGGGACATATACGATATCGCTTGTACGGGGATTACGCGCTGAGGTCCGAGCTTTCGTGTCTTTGACTTCAAAAACACCAAACCCACGAATTTCTATTCTGTCTCCTTGAACCAGTGATTTCCGCATGGACACAAAAACATGGTCGACTATGGAAAATACCTGCTCCTTCTTTAGTTTTAGGCGCGTACTTATTTGATCCACCAGTTCCTTCTTGGTGGTGGTCATTAGAGTCTCCTTACTGCAAGATTTTATACCAGTTAAAAAGAGATGCTATCCCTATGGTAACTACTAACTTACTCGGCCAACCTATTCTAAGGACTGGTTGTAATTGTGTCAACGGATTTTGTACAGGTTTTCAAGACAACAGCAAAATTGAATTTACGAATAAATTCAATTTTTGCTATTAAATTCAGCTACCATTATACAATTCCCGTAAGGAAAAGGTGTTCCATATCGACCACGAAGTGCTTCTTCCTTATTACATTGTGACCATTGGAGATAGGCATATCGTCGGAAATATGTAGCATGTAGCCACCCTAAACTATCGTTAGCTATAAATTTATCCATGTCAGGATTATAACCTAAGGGAACAGTCATTATTAATATACCATCAGGTTTGAGCATCTTTCGGCATTTTAAAATGGCTAAAGGGATTTTTTCACGGCTCTCGCCATCATCATCAAATCCAATATGTTCAATGGTTGATATAGATATGATAAGATTAAATTTTTTTTCGGTGGTAAACTCAATAATATCTTGATCTATAATTAATTTTGTATCCTCTGGTTCTTCGTATTTATCAAGAATCAGGTGTTGTACATCAAAGTATTGCGACGTGACATTGCCTATTTCCAAAACAGATTTTTCTGAGTAATAATCAAGATAAAATTTTGCGATAGAAATTTCTAATGCTCGTTCACTTGACCATGTTGCGCCGTGTTGATGGTAAGTTAAGGATAGGGTCTTTTTTTTGAATTCAAAGGTTGATTTTCTAAGATGAGGAATAATGAATGGAGCAAGAATTTGGCGCATAGGTTTCAACACTATTTCTTTCATACCAAACCGACAGATGAACCAAAAAATTTTTTTTATTAAGCTAGCTCTATAGAAATGGGAGTTTCTGGTCATGGTTGATAGAAATAAAAAGTCAGTATGAAACTATTATTTAGTCCATACCAACTGGGGGAGTTTTGTGAAAGGGAAAGGATCCTTCAAAGGGTCTGGGACTTGAGACATACCACACACCTTCATACATCGGGCACGTCTGGTAATGACATACGACATTACACCGTTCCATGCCATCATCTTCTTTAGCACCTTGGTGTGGAATATGACTAAGAAAAACAACAGCATCACCAGCTTTGGGATGGAGGACTTCGTGTGCTTGGCTATTACACCACTTTTCAAACTGAATATGGTCGACCCTAGGATAAAGATGGGGCGGTTCTGTTAGATGTCCTTTTTGTACAAACTTGAGATGTCCTTGCCCTGGGATGTTATCTTGGAAGTAGAAAGTTGTGTTGACACTACTAGGCTGTATAGCAAGTCTTCGTTTTTGGGTTTCTCTTTTTTCATTCCAGTAACCATAGAAGTCCATGTGCCATTCTTGTAGGTATGGTCCAGGATTGATATGGGCTCTGAAGCTTCGAAGCTGACATTGCTTGCCCATTAGGGCGTAAAGTAAAGGGGCTACACTAGGATGGCCAACAAGTGGCCTAAAGACATCAGGCTGACGGTCTAATAAGGTATCAAACCACATGTTTCCGACAGCATTTAGCCCTTCCTCCCAACCATTTTCTTTAGCGTGAAAGATATGGGATTTTATTTGTACTATTTCTTTCTCTGACAAAGCTCCTTTAATTAGGACAAACCCATCTTGCTCTATTTGGTCAAGTGTTAAATCAAGATTTTGCACGGCCCCTCCTCCTTATTTTACCTATTTCGTTCAGTAATCTTGACCTCATTACGTTTAGCTAACTGAAAAGAACTACCGATTTGGGAAACCATAACCTGCAGAGTTGTTTGTGTCAAGCCATATGGGAATAGTTTTGTCGGAGTAGCTCCAACAAGGATGAACAGTTCTTAGATTTTTTCAAAAGGATAAAGCGGCCTTCGTCTATTTAGGTAAGATAATTTCCGCATATCTGCTGTTGTTGTTCCAGGAGTATCTACCCGTATTAGTTTTTTGCTTACTGGAGCGTAAGCAGCTATTGGAGAATGGACTCCCTTAGCAATAAGAATATCAAATTTTGCTGGATCTAGTCCAATGCTAGTCATCATGCCAAGACTAACAGCTACTGTACGAAGTGAAGTAAGGCTCACAATTAAATTATTTTCTGTCTTAACAACAACGGTTTGCCCCATGTCAAATTCTGTTTGGCCACCATGACGGACGGCTTTCTCTGAAAACTTCCCCTTATATACTCCTAGTACACGAACCTTAGTTTTGATAGGTGGTCCGTGTTTATTATCTGTTTTTCCTCCCATTGCTAACTCTACCGATCCTCCAATACCTATTGAAATAGCCTGTCGCACAGATTCAGGATCGTACAAACAAATAAATGCTTTCGCTCTCGCTTCACCATGAGCTAGTAATTGATGGGCGATAAATGTTCCATCAGCAGCTGATCCACCTCCCACATTATCTCCCATATCTAACAAACACACGGGGCCTTCACTTTGGAGTGCAAGTTTTACAGCATCAGACGTTGAGACAAAATCACCTACGAAGTTATGTTTTTTATCGACGAGAGAACTAGCTAGTGAATCAGCAATTTGTTGAGCTAATTTAGGCTTGCCATCTGTAACAGCGATAAAAGCGGAACCCATTTCAGGAACATCAGCATAGGGAAAACCTAAAACAATACTATTCGATAAAACACTTTTTTGGGTTAGCCATGAATTGGCTTTTTCATAGAGAGAAAGGCATGGGTTTGAAGACGTATCTTGACATTCAATGCCGATTGCTATGGGAGGGAAAGCTGCAGCTTGAACAGGTCGAATTTCATTTCGTAATGTTCGAGCCATTAGCATAGCTGCCTCTAGCCCGCACTGTTTCTGATCCAGGTGTGGATTAGTCCGGTAAGCAATTGTAGCATCACAGGCTGTGATCATGCGGGGAGACAAATTTGCGTGAGGATCTATAGTGCAAATAATAGGAATATCGGGGCCAACTTCAGCTCGTAACTTGGACAGCCAGAATCCGTCAAGATCATTATAGTGGGCTCCATCACCTACGCTAGCTCCATGGGGAGCGACCAATAGGCCATCTAACTTCCCAGCTCCATGGAGTTGGTCGAACATTAGTTCTAGTAATATATCACACGTATTTTGAGTGATTCGTCCTGATGGTGTAGTTGAAGCGTAGAATAGGGGAAGAGCCTCGATGCTCAAATTATCAAGACCTTCAAGAAAGCCACTGATTTCATGGTTTCCATTCCAGAAATGGCTCGATATAGCCTGGCCTGTTAACAAGCCACCCTTTTTGAACAGCTCAAAGCTGGTCGGAGCTTGGATGAAGGTATTAGATTCATGGCTTAATGAGAGAATTCCTACTCGCACGAAATAGTCCTTTTTTGGGCCTAGATCATTAAGTCAGTAGCGTTAAAGGATTTTTTTAGTTTTTCTACTTTGGGGTCAATTATAACAGAACAATATGGTTGATTAGGGTTATTAATATAATAATTATGATGGTATTGTTCAGCCTCAAAGAATTCCTTTAGAGGTTCAATTTCCGTGACGATTGTATTATCCCAAAGATCTGATTCATCGGTTTCTTTTTTAAGGTCCCTGGCTAATGACTGTTGTTTATCATCTTGATAAAGTATTATCGAACGGTATTGAGTCCCAATATCAGCTCCCTGGCGGTTTAGTGTGGTAGGATCATGAAACCGCCAGAAGATGTAGAGAAGGCCAGAAAAACTAATTGCCGTAGGATCAAAACTAATCTGCACCACTTCAGCATGCCCGGTTGTGCCGGAGCACACAGATTTATAATCTGGATTTGGCGAATGGCCTCCAGCATACCCAGGGATTACTCTTTTAACTCCTTGAACTTGCTGAAAGATAGCTTCGAGACACCAAAAACAGCCCCCACCTAGAGTTGTTATCTCGGTAAGTTGTGTCATTTTTATTATCCTTTATTGAGCGCATCAAACTTCAAAATTTTAACATTAGTTTATTGTCAGTCATAGTGTTTTCTTGTTATCCGCAAAACGGCAAAAATGAATATCGGAATTGCGAGTGCTAAAAAAATCCAAATTAGTATTCGATCATCTTCAATTACTCCTGTCATAGCTAGGAGTGTTGAGATTCCAGCAGCTGGGATACTTGCTGTAAAAATAGATATAGTAAGACTGAAAAGCAGTGATTTAATCATAGGTTTCATGAAGTTTATCATTTCTTCAAATTAGCTTTGACATATTCCCAAAGATCTTTGGAAACAGCACCATCCGGTTCATGGTTAAAAAATGAATTTACCATTTCAAGTAAATCTTTTGGCTGGAATCTCCGTCCTTCACGTATTGTACATGTTATATTACTGATATCTTGTATGTTTTCAATGGGATTACCTTTGACAGCTAAAAGATCAGCACGGTGACCAGGAATGATGGATCCGGCCTTGTCGTCAATACCCAATACTTTGGCATTAATCGATGTGGCTGATCTAAGTGCGTCTATTGCCGGTATACCAGCATCGAAATACATCGCGAGTTCGTCATGAACGCTCATGCCTGGAACTAGGTTAGGAAAGGGGGTGTCTGTTCCTAGTGCTATGGTAACATCTCGTTCGTGAGCTCTACGGAGGAAACGTTTTAAGTGCACCATAGCTCCCTGATAACGCCATCGATTTTCCTGCGGTGCATTACGACTTTGATAGTTTTGCCATATAAAGAGGTGATGAGGATGAACCCAGATCCTACGGTTATCGTGAAGAAAACTATGATCTAGAATTCTTCCAAGACGATCCCACACAACCAAGGTAGGGTCGATAATAGTATTGTGCGCTAAAAGTTGATCAATCATGAGATCATCTTCTAGTTGAGTTGCAGGGCGCCAAGCCACTTCGCAACCAGATAGGTGTTCGAATTCATCCAATCCAAATTTTATCGCTTCTTCAGCAGAAGTATCTTGGAGATGAGCGACAACAAATTTCCCCAATTTATGAGCCGTTTCAACAGCTACTTTCATCAATGTGGGATTTACGCCGGCATAAAGCTTAATAGCATCTACACCAGATTCCACATGATGTTGAATAGATGCCTTAATATCTGTGGCACTTCTGTGGGCGTAACCCATATGGGGCCAATATATATCGGGCCCATCGAGCAAATTCCCACAGCATAGGATAGACGGTCCAGCGGAAAGGTCTTTAGCATGTCGGTCTCGTTGCTGAAGAATCCATTCTAAATTATTCCCAACATCCCGAATTGTCGTCACGCCAGCAGCAAGGAACGCTGGTCCCATGACTGAACTATAATGTACATGAGCATCCATCAGGCCAGGTAATAGCGTGCAGTCATTCAAAAAAATTTTTTCCATAGACACTGGAATGTCACCAATCGGAACTATAGCATCGATAAGATGCCCTTTCACAACTACTGCTTTTCCTAATTGAATCCTATCAGAAATCCCATTCCATAGTCGCTCAGGAATAACTGCGTAGGTGTTTTGGGAAGGATCTTTATTCATTGTTGGGTGGTGTTATGCAATCTATCAATACTTATGCCAAAATGCTATTGACATAAGTTAGTAAACTATTATTTGCTTGCTCATTTAAGATTAATATACCTTATTTAAGTCAATATGATAATATCTTAATGTTATTCTACGTTCTGTCAAACATCTAATGTTTAATCCCCTTAACATAAGCTGGACTAGAGTCATAGATGGGCAAGGCTTTGAAGTTGCATTTACTGGCATGGTCATAGTATTTATAGCCCTCACGGTAATCAGCCTCTGTATTACAATTTTACCTAAAGTTATAACCATTTTACAATGGATTTTACCAGAAAATATTCAAGCTGAATCGGAGCAAGAACCGGCAGATGATGAAGTTATGGCAGCTGTTATTGGGTTTGTTCTAGATGATCAAAACAAACATTGACCACAAAATGGGTAACTGTTAATGACTATGTTTTATGAATTTATAGCTTCCTCTGGTTGGTCTAGCGCGACACCAGGACATGGACTCATGGTTATCGTGGGGCTTATAATGATACTATTAGCTATTATACGTCGCTATGAGCCGTTGTTGTTAGTTCCAATGGGTTTTGGGGTTATACTTGGTAATATACCAATGCCGGGGGGTGAAGGCCATGGAGTATATGATGAAGGTAGTGTGTTGTACTACATCTATTTTGGAGTGAAAGAGGGCATTTTCCCGGCGTTAATTTTTCTTGGTATTGGAGCTATGACAGATTTTTCTGCTATGTTTTCTGCTCCTCGCCTAGTCCTACTTGGGGCAGCAGCACAGATTGGTATATTTGTAACCATGATAGGGGCCATGGCTATTGGCTTTACTCCTGAGGAATCTGGGGCTATAGCTATCATAGGCGGGGCGGATGGTCCAACTGCTATTTTCTTATCTTCAAAACTGGCTCCTCACTTGCTTCCTATTATTGCCATAGCATCTTATTCCTACATGGCCCTTGTACCAATAATACAACCACCGATTATGAGATTATTGACTACACGAAAAGAACGGTTGATCCGTATGCAATCTCCTCGAGTAATTTCGCAGCGGGAAAAAATTATTTTTCCTATTCTAGCCTTTCTAGTAGCAACATTAATTGCTCCAGACTCAATTGTCCTATTAGGGATGCTTTTCTTTGGTAATCTGCTAAAGGAATGTGGTGTGACAGAAAGATTAGCTAACACAGCTCGTACATCAATGGTTGATATTGTTACAATTTTGTTGGGGTTTTCAGTTGGTGCCAGCACTCAAGCTGATACCTTTCTTTCTTTGGGATCGTTTTTAATATTTGTTCTCGGTGTTTTTTCTTTCTGCATTGCTACAGCAGGTGGTATTATCTTTGCTAAATTTATGAATCTGATAACAAAAGAAAAGATCAACCCATTAGTTGGAGCCGCGGGAGTTTCGGCTGTTCCTATGGCAGCGAGGGTTGTTCAAGTAGAAGCTCACCGGGAGGATCCCAAAAATTTTGTTTTATATCATGCAATCGCACCTAATGTGGCAGGGGTAATTGGTTCTGCTATCGGTGCGGGAATACTTTGGTCAGTCTTGTTAGGTAGCTAGCTAGTTTATGGAAAATATGAATCTTATGCAACCTCGAAGCTAATTATCAAATTGCCAATTGGTCAGGGGAAAAATCAGTGAAAAAAAAAGTAAATTTCATGTGTACGGCGTTCAGAGACGGATTTCAATCTGTCTATGGTGGACGAGTGTTTACTCAGGATTTCCTACCAGCCGTCGAAGCTGCTAAAAAGGCAGGAATTGATTACTTCGAGGCAGGTGGAGGAGCGATGTTCCAGACTCCGTATCTTTATAGTAATGAAGATGCTTTTGATCGTATGGATGCTATAAGAAACGCTGTAGGTCCGGATGCAAATCTGCAAACACTTTCTCGAGGAGTAAATGTTGTTGGGTTAGATTCTCAGCCAGGTGATGTTATTCGATTACATGCTCAATTATTTCGGAAGCATGGGATAACAACCATAAGAAATTTTGATGCTTTAAATGACGTGGAAAATCTAATTCATAGTGGGAGATGTATTACTGAAGCCGGTTTAAAGCATCAGGTGTGCGTTACAATTATGGAATTGCCTCCTGGATGTTCCGGAGCTCATGATGTGGACTTTTACATGGGGACAGTTCGAAAAATTCTTGATGCTGAAATTCCATTTGATTCGATCTGTTTTAAGGATGCATCGGGAACGGCTATCCCATCTAAAGTTTACGAAACTATTAAAAGTGCTAGAAAATTTCTTCCTGAAGGAACTCAGATTCATTTCCACACTCATGACACTGCAGGTATAGCCGTAACAGCTTATCAAGCAGCTCTTGAAGCTGGCGTTGACAATATTGATCTGGCTCTAGCACCAGTTTCTGGGGGCACTTCTCAGCCTGATATCCTTGTCATGTGGCATGCGCTTCGTGGCACAGAATATGAATTGGATATAGACATCGATTCTATTCTTGAAGTGGAAGAAATTTTGAAAGAGTGTATGAAAGATTATTTCCTTCCCCCTGAAGCCGTTGCGGTAGAACCACAGCTTCCGTGGAGTCCAATGCCAGGTGGTGCCTTGACAGCAAACACACAGATGCTGCGAGATAACAGCATAATGGAACATTATCCAGCAATTATAAAAGCTATGAGCGAAGTTGTAGCAAAAGGAGGCTTCGGTTCATCCGTGACACCAGTTTCCCAATTTTATTTCCAGCAGGCCTTCAATAATGTTATGATTGGACCATGGAAAAAAATTGCTAAAGATTATGGTCGTATGGTTCTGGGGTATTTTGGAAAAACGCCGGTGGAACCAGAAACTGAAATAGTCAATATAGCATCGGAACAGCTTGGCCTACCAATTAATGAGAGCCCAATTTTAGAACTTAATGACAACGACCCAACTAAGGGAATTTCAGCAGCTCAAGAACAATTGGAGAGGGCCGAGTTAGAGACTACCGAAGAGAATATTTTTATTGTTGCGGCCTGTGGTGAACCGGGATTAGCTTTTCTGTTGGGGAATGGAACTATCGGTATACGGAAGAAAAGTACTATAAATAACGAACAAAACAGTCACGAGACCACAGGTAGTTCCCCCAAAGATCTAGGGTTATATAAGTTGTTAGTAAATGGGAAAAAATATGATGTAAGTATTGATGGAGAAATAGCAAATGTCAATGGTACAAACTATAAAGTAGAGCTTAAATCTAAAACGAAACTGAGTATGGCGGAGCCGCAAACAAAAAATGGAATAGTACTGGTTAAAGCACCAATCCCTGGGAAAATTCTTACAGTCAAAGTAACTTCTGGTCAGGAAGTTAAAGTTGGGGAAGTTGTAGTAGTAATGGAAGCAATGAAAATGGAGATGCAGATAACCGCTGAGGTTGATGGGATAGTTGCCGATATTTCTATTTCTTCTGGTATGCAGGTTGTTTCGGGGCAAACATTGCTTTCTATTAACTGACTCTAAGGCTTAAAGATAGTTGGAGTGCCCAATGGGGTATCTTGTACTGTTTGGAAGGTCTACTCTGAAATCAAATCTGATCTTAATTTCAATACTTGCAATTTCACTATTTTCCGGTACACCCCAGGTTTTTTCTCAAGAACCTTTAGCTGGTCCATTTATGTTACGTGATCAGTTCCCGATTAGGGCATTATTTCTTGGTCTCCGACCCGAAACGGGGCATCTTCTTCCTTTAAAAACAAGCCAATGGGTAGTCAGATTCTGCTATTCTAATACCTATGCATCTACCCGGCCTTTAGGGGATCCTATGGTAGCCGGAGATTACTATAAATCAGCCCCACTTAACGAATATCGGTTATTTGCTGATACTGAGACGTTGCGTGTTGCATTAGATTTAGATTGGAGATTAACCTCAATGTTACAGATTGGGTTGACTCTTCCATTTATAAGACATAGTGGAGGTTTTCTGGACGGATTCGTGGAAGATTTCCATAAATTATTTAAACTAACTAATGGGGGAAGAGAGGAAACACCCCGAAATAATCATGGTGTCTTCGTAGTACGGAACGGAAAGTTTTGGATAGAGAATACTAAAGCAGCATCTTTTAATCTGGGAGATATAGTTTTGCGTATTAAGCTACCCCTTTACCACCATAAGGATATTTTTAATATATCTATGTCTGGTGCTCTAAAACTGCCCACAGGTAATATAGATAAACTAACTGGGAGCGGAGGGATAGATGTTCAAGCAGCGCTATTTGCGAGTTGGTCGCCATACAAAAAACTAGCTGTCCACTATAACCTATCTCATAGTTGGTTAGGAAACCCGTTACAAACAAAAGCCTTTCCGGTTAGATCTATCCTTACAAATTTAATTGCTTTCGAATACCTGGCAACTAATCGATTGAAGGCTCAGGTTCAGATAAATAGTAATACGGGACCTTTCCCAGACAGCAGGTTGGGTCCCCTAAATCGTACTGCATTTGAGGTTAGTGGTGGAACTAAATATGGATTTTCAGATAATATGACGTTGGAATTGGCAATAATAGAAAATCTAAGCCAATATCAAAACACCCCTGATATCGGTATTCATGTAGGTATCTTATGGAGATATCCTTAGATGAATAAAAAAAGGAACATGTCTCGACCTCGCCTACTTTTCAATTCGCACAGTCGCTTGGGCGTCTTTGATCTAAGCAATTTGAATGAATGGTACCCAGAAACAAATATCCCAGGGATGGAGAGTTGGAGTTGGGGCCCTATGTTTGATGATGGACGGAGAATAATTATTGCAAGCTACGAACAAGGGAAGGCCTGGGAAGGGAAAATAGGAGTTCATCTATGGATATATGACCTAGATGAACAATCCCTTTTAGAAGAAATTGCTGTCAAAAAACGGCCAGCTCCCTTTATAACGTGCAGTCATATCCTGCCAGGAGAGACTCGTCTTTTGACGCATCCTATCATTGATGGCAAACAACGTATATGGACTATAAACCTTGATGGTACCGAACCAAAAGAAATCACGAGGGAGGAAGACGGTTTTATTTACTGTGTTAAGATAAGTCCCGATGGTCAGAAACTAGCATATCATTCGACAATGCTGGAAGGTCGGGATAGTTACTGTATTTTTGTTATGGATATTGATGGGGGCAATCGGGTTGAGGTTGCCTCAAAACAAAACCATTTATATTTCGCTCCTATATGGTCTCCAAATGGTGAGTGGTTGATTTACCAAGATTGTTATTATCCAAACGATCCAGGGCACGACTGGGCAGATCTATGTTTAGCTAGTAAAGATGGATCAATAAAACATACGATAACAAGTGGTCAGCGTCAGTGGTTTTCTACATCCTATGGTGATCTAAAAACTCGGGGAGGTGGCTCTAATATTGCTGATTGGACGCCGGATGGAAAAAGAGTCACTTATACTCGAGCTGAACCGGGGTCGAGAACAGCTTGGCCTTATCAGATTGACCGGCCTGATACTGATCATTTTAACCGAGATTATCACCCAAATGATGCTGTTGGAGGCACTGCTATTTGTCTTTTAGATCCCTTTACAAGGGAAGAAACCGAATTCATTCCTTGCCAACCTAGGGTATGGAACTTCCGTTCAGCCTGGTCGCCCGATGGTTCTTTGTTTGCATTTTGTCGTGCTAAGGTTGGTCTTCCAAGCAGTATCTGGGTGGTGAATGCTAACGGTAATAACCAGCAGTTACTGACGGATGGTTACAAACACCAAGGTGCAGATCATCCAGTATGGGTTGCCTAGCAGTTTTTAAATAAGTGGAATAATTGTGTAATACCAAGTCCTGACATTAGTCTATAAAGGTTTAACTTAATCGTCTAAGCCAAAAACTCTGTTAGCTTTTGACTAGAGTCATCCAACCATGGATATCTGAGGTCTGTCCGGTTGTAATTCCGAAGAACAACTCCTGAATTGTTTTTGTTACTGGTCCACGAGTTCCGGAACCGATCGTAATTCGGTCGATAGATCTGACAGGTGTTACTTCCACCGCACTACCAGCGAAAAAGACCTCGTCAGCAATATAAAGCATTTCACGCGGAATTTCTTGTTCCACAACTTCGAACCCTGCCTCTCGAGCGAGGGTCATAACAGAATTACGGGTAATCCCTCCTAGGACGGAAGAAGCTAAACTATTTGTTATAACTGTGTTGTCTTGTACAAGAAAAATATTTTCACCACTTCCTTCGCTAATAAGACCGTTAGTATTTAAAGCTATACCTTCGCTATATCCATTCTCTATCGCTTCCATTCGAATCAACTGAGAATTTAGATAATTGCCTCCTGCTTTTGAAAGAGCAGGATGAGTATTGGGAGCCGGTCGGGTCCATGAAGAGACGCAAACATCAACCCCATTTTCAAGTACATCGGGCCCAAGATAGGCTCCCCAGTTCCATGCACCTATTGCAACTTCTACTGGGCACCCTAAAGGGTCTACACTTAAAAGCCCATAGCCGCGGTAGACTATCGGACGAACATAACAAGAACTAAGTTTGTTGGTTCGAATTGTTTCAAGTATCCCTTCTTTAATTTCCTGTTTGCTAAAGGGAATCTCAACTCGATAGATTTTACAGGAATCGAAAAGTCTGTCTATGTGTTCATCTAATCTAAATATAGCTGCTCCTTGATTAGTTTCATAACATCGCATCCCTTCGAAGAAGCTTGAGCCATAGTGGACAACATGTGACAGTACGTGAATCTTGGCTTCGTGCCAAGGTATTAACTTTCCATTGAACCATATAAATTCTGCTTCAGGAAGCTTGGCCATGTTTTCCCCTCTTTCCTGTTAATTATTACCCATTAACAATGTCGCGGAAACTATTGGGTTAATCCCCTATTGTCAAGGGAAAAGGCCTTGACAAGCTCTTTGGAATACATCTAGCTTGTTCCATTATGACCACTGAAAAAGATTTAGTCTATATGGGTCAAGCTCTTGATCTTGCTAGGAAAGCTGTAGGTCGGATTAGCCCAAATCCTATGGTAGGTTCTATAGTAGTACAGGATGGGTCTGTGGTAGGGCGTGGATATTATCATGAGTATGGGGCTCAGCATGCCGAACCTCAAGCTTTATTGGATGCTAGCGGCCAGACGAGGGGTGCAGTAATGTATGTTACCTTAGAGCCCTGTTGCCATCAGGGGAAAACCCCTCCTTGCACAAATGCTATAATCAATGCAGGGATAGAAAGTGTCTATATTGCTATGGTTGATCCAGATCCGCGAGTGTCGGGCAAAGGTATAGAACAGTTACGAGCAGCAGGTATTTCGGTTGATATAGGGTTATTGGAAGCGGAAGCCCAAGATCTGAATAAAACATATATTCACCATCGAAAATCTGGAAACCCGTATGTGTCATTAAAACTAGCCCAAACCCTAGATGGTTGTATCGCGGCGCAGAATGGCAGTTCAAAGTGGATTTCTGGAAAAGCGGCTCGGGAACGGGTTCACCTAATGCGTAGCAGAGTCGATGCAGTGCTCATTGGTATTGAAACTTTATTGAAGGATGATCCTCAGCTAACGGTTAGGCATGTCGATGGTCGTCAACCTCGAAGAGTAATACTTGATAGCCTTGCACGGACACCAATTAATGCCCGTTTATTAACCAACGAGGCTCCTACAACAATTTTTGTGTCGAATAAAGCATCTTCGGAGAGGATAGAGGAACTTAGACGAGTAGGAGCAAATGTTATGGTCATGCCAGATGACAATGGCCGAATTAGGTTAGAATCGGTCAAATATGAACTAGGGAAATCCGGTATCACAACTCTATTAGTAGAGGGTGGACGTCAAGTAGCAACGTCCTTTCTGCGGGAGGGTGCTGTTGACAACATTACTTTTTTTATTTCACCCCGACTGCTCGGTAAAGGAATCTCATCTGTCGGTGATCTTAAAATCAATGACCTTTCTGAAGCGTTAGTTCTTGAAGATTGGAATGTTGAAGTATTAGGTGAGGATATTCTAATAACCGCAACCCCTCAAAATTAACTTAAGGGTTATAATTTTAAATAATGGTGAAGAAAAAGACGGCAACAAAAGATAAAAGGCTATCTAGTAAGGAGAGGTTTATGTTCACAGGTATCATCGAAAATACTGGTGTTGTCCAAAACTTGGAGAGCAAACAGGGTGGTCTTAAGCTGACTATAGAAGCACCCTTAATGCCAGCAAGCTTCGATTTGGGAACAAGTCTAGCTATTAACGGTGTTTGCTTGACGATAGTAGATAGTGGAGATAACAAATTTTTGGTTGAGATAGTTCCAGAGACAGTATCAAGAACGACTTTTGGTAATATTCAAGTCGGAAATGAAGTAAACTTGGAAAGACCACTGCGTTTATCGGACCGTATAGACGGTCATTTAGTCCAAGGGCACGTAGATGGAGTGGGGCGTGTGATAGATCGGAAACAAAAAGGAAATAGCCTGTGGGTCGAATTAGAAATACCAAAAGAGCTTTCCCCCTTGGTAATAGAGAAAGGTTCAATTGCATTGGATGGAATTAGCTTGACAATTGCCAGCCTGACGGGTAATTTGGCAGCCGTATCGATCATACCTCATACCGCATCGGTCACAACATTGGGTAGCAGGAAGATAGGTGATGAGGTAAATATAGAAGTAGACATGATTGGTCGGTACGTCGCTTCTCTCTTGACTTCGGAATGGAAACCGAAAAATAATGATGTTCAAGAAACATCTTCCATAACCGAAGCTTGGCTAAAGGATAATTTGTAACGTCGGCCAAATTGGCAGCGATGGGTATGTTTTTAATAGGCGTCGTGCTGGTTGGTCGAAAAAATGGTTGAACCGCATGTCTTCCCCCTTTTGTTCCATTCCAGAAGCAATAGATGAAATTAGGGCTGGTCATATATTGATCGTGATAGATGATGAAGATCGTGAGAATGAAGGCGATTTTATTATGGCAGCCGAAAAAACAACCCCATCTGCCATTAATTTTATGGCTCGATATGGTAGAGGATTAATCTGTCTTCCAACTACTCGTGAGCGCCTAGAACAATTAAAGGTGCCAGCCATGGTAGAAGAAGAAGTAAATACAGCACTATTAGGTACTCAATTTACGGTGTCTGTTGATGCAGTTAACGGTACTACCTCCGGGATATCAGCTTCAGATCGAGCAGAAACGGTCAAAGTTTTTGTTCGTCCAGAGAGTAGACCTGAAGATCTAGCACGGCCAGGCCATATATTCCCACTTCAAGCCTTCGATGGAGGCGTTTTACGACGTGCTGGCCATACTGAGGCAACAGTTGATCTCTTACGAATGGCAGCCCTGTATCCGGCTGGAGTCTTGTGTGAAATTATGGATGATGACGGTTCAATGGCTCGGTTGCCCCGATTAATTAAAATCGCAGATGAACATAATCTAAAGATATTAACAATAAAAGATTTGATTGAACATAGGCGCGCCAGTGAAAAGCTTGTCAAGCGCCTAGTCACGACAACAATACCAACTAAACATGGTGAATTTAAATCTCATCTTTTTGAGGACCAATTGACAGGTGACCACCATGTTGTTCTGGTAAAAGGAAATGTAAAAGGGGAGAGCAATATTCTGGTACGTGTTCACTCCCAATGTCTTACCGGGGATGTATTAGGATCTATGCGATGTGATTGTGGAGATCAACTTCAGCAGGCTCTTAAGCGTATTAGTATAGAAGGTCGAGGTGTTCTCCTGTATATGCGCCAGGAAGGTCGGGGTATTGGCCTTGCTAACAAACTCAGAGCGTACGCTTTACAAGACCAGGGTCATGATACCGTAGAGGCAAATCAAGCACTTGGCTTACCTGCTGATGCCCGTGACTATGGCATTGGCTCCCAAATTTTGGCTGATTTGGGATTAACGACTATCCGAATTATGACTAATAACCCGGCAAAGCGGGTTGGAATTGAGGGTTATGGGCTTGAAGTTATAGAACGGATTCCGTTGCAAACCTCCCCTAATAGATATAACATGAATTATCTTAAAACTAAACGGGGAAAGCTCGGCCATCTGCTTGAATTAGAAGATCCACCAGAGGATGTTGGTATCGATAGCTTATTGTGATTTAGGAAGTGCTCATGGGGAAAATTAGTTAGCAGTATTCTAAATACTGACAAGGAGTAATGGCGTGGTAAAAGTATATCAAGGAGACTTGACCAACGTTAGTGATGCAAGATATGGCATTGTTGCTAGTCGTTTCAATGGTTTCATTACAGAATCTCTACTCAAAGGTTCTTTAGATGGTTTTCGTAGTCATAGGGTTGAGGAGCAACAGATTGATGTTGTGTGGGTCCCTGGAGCTTTTGAAATACCTTTAGTAGCCAAAACCATGGCAGAAAGTAGGTCATACGCAGCAGTAGTCTGCCTTGGATGTGTTATCCGGGGTGCTACAACCCATTTTGAATATGTTGCTGGTGAATCGGCCAAGGGTATAGCATCGGTAGCACTGGAGACTAACATTCCTATAATATATGGTGTACTTACAACAGAAAATATCGAACAGGCTCTAGAGCGCGCCGGAACAAAAGCAGGGAATAAGGGTTGGGATGCCGCCTTATCCGCTCTAGAGATGGTCGATGTAATGAATCAATTAAGGAATCAAAAGTGAATGTGCACGCAGGAGAACGGCGATTTGGTCGTGAGCTAGCCCTGCAGTCCCTTTATCTTGCTGAGCAAACTACAGAGGATCCCGGGAAGGCCCTTCCAAGACTTCCTGGATGGTCCATGGCATCGCCAAATACCAAGCGATTCGCCAGGCTGTTGATTGATAAGCTAGAAAATAACAATGAAATTGTTAACAAGTACATAACCAGCGTCGTAAACCATTGGGACCGTGGGCGCGTCGCTCGTATTGATGATTGTATACTCCGGTTAGGCGCTTGTGAATTAATAGCTTTCCTTGAAATTCCAACGGCGGTCTCTATTAACGAAGCTATCGAATTAGCCAAGAAATATAGTACCGAACAGTCAGGCAGTTTTGTTAATGGAATTTTGGACGCCGTAGCATCAAGGTTTCTAACGAAGACTGATTAAACGTGATCCCTTCCTTTTGGTTTAATGTAAAATATACCAGGGCAGTCTCGAGCAAAATACTAATTATAACCGGCATGAATAGAAAATAGGAACTCTGGATTAATAATGAGGCCCTATCGCTATAAAATCTAATTTATGGGAGTCAAAATTAGCTGTTTTAGCTTTAAGAGGTTTTGTTTTGAACTGTAAAATCAGCGCACTGATGTTACCTAGTAAAAAAATTAATGAGATATTCTTGGTTAATCTCATTCGCACGAAAATATTAACAAGGACTTAAATTAAAAGTGCGAACCCATAATTTTATCTCTAAAGTGGGTATGGCGGCATCCTTTATAATATCATTGGCTGTTTATATTAAAACCATTGCCCCAACTGTTCCGTTTTGGGATGGTGGTGAATTTATTGCTGCATCTTATATTCTTGGTATTCCTCATCCTCCAGGGTCACCTCTTTACATATTAGTTGGACGTCTTTTTTCTATACTCCCGAACCTAGGCTTTGGTATTGCATGGGCAGTTAATTTTTCTTCCTGTTTTTTCAGTGCAATAGCAATTGCTGTTGTTTATCAGGTAATTTTGAAGTCAGTTACTCTAAATAAAGATAGAAATACACTTTCAGGTTCTAAGAGTATAGTTAGTTGTTGCTGCGCATTTTCTGGGGCACTGCTTTTGGCGTTCTCCGACACTTTTTGGTTTAATGCGGTAGAAGCTGAGGTATACGCACTTTCTATCCTGATTATGATGGTATGTACGTGGATGATATTACATTGGATAGAACGACGCAATGAACCTAGCAGTGAACGTTATATTTTTATAGTGGTTTATCTTGCCTTTCTGGGTATTGCAGTACACATGTTTACAATGCTAGTCCTGCCGGCATTTTTTCTATGCGTAATTTTTTCAGACCGTAACATCTGGACAAATCGAAAATTAATCCTGCTTTGTTCTGTAATGGGATTAATTTTATTTAGTGTTGTTGTATCTATAGATATGTTTTTCATATCTGTTCCCCTAACTCTTATTGGATTATTCTTATTCAGGGGGCGAGTTTTTTGGGCGCCTTTGTTATTTTTGTCCCTCCTAGCAATTATAATCATACTTTTGGGTTTGGATGGCTTAGGGGGATATAACAGTCAACTGTTAATAACAATAGGAAGTTTCGAAGCCTCTTGGGGAACAGTTATGGGCAGTTTGGCTTTGGTCAGTTTAGCTCTAGCTTTAATTTCAATAACAGAACCTGATCCGGGGTATTATAAATGGCCATTTTGGGCAACGATCCTTTTGTTAGCTACTTTAGGATATTCTGTTAATTTTTATGTACCCATAAGGGCATCTCACCAACCAATTATCAATGAAAATGATCCTTCCAGTTGGGAAAATTTTGAAAGTTTTTTGGAGCGTAAACAATACGGACAAGAAAGCATGTTCGAATCGATGTTTAAACGTAAAGGAAGTTGGTCCTCTCAGTTTGGGAATGGCGAAAATATAGGTTTTTGGAGATTTTTATCTCGCCAATTTAGTCCTACCAATTTTCCTTACTGGCTATTCCCAGTTTTACTAGGTTTTTTCGGCATTTTTGCCCAGATGAAACGAGATCGAAGAAGTATTTTGTTTTTGGGTTTAATGTTCCTAACATGTAGTGTGGGTTTAATTCTATACTTGAATTTTTCCGATGGGTCGCGTGGAATACAACAAGAGGTTCGTATTCGAGATTATTTTTATACCCCTGCCTTTGTTTTTACAGCCGTTTTTATTGGTATTGGACTTCAGTTCTTAGTTAGGCAAGTTGAATTGTGGCTAAAACAGTTCAATATTCTTACTAGCAAAGGTCCAGCTTGTATAGCCCTCCTATCACTAACTTTGCCCTTAGTACCTTTTTCATATCATTATGATTCTCATTCTCGTGAAGGAAACTTTATACCCTACGATTATGCTTACAATATTCTACAGTCTTGTGACGAAAATGGACTTATTTTTACAAATGGAGATAACGATACTTTCACTTTATGGTTTCTTCAAGAAGTGGAAGGTATACGCAAAGATGTTCGGGTAATTAACCTTAGCCTACTTAATACCCCTTGGTATATAAAACAATTAAAATATCAAGAACCCCGAGTATCTATTACTCTACCAGATGAATTAATAGACCAACTAAATATTCAACGATGGGATGCTAGAGAAATAGAAATTGGTGGAATATCGTGGATAGTACCTCGGGCGGGGACGATCGGGGAAAACATAGGTTTTCTTAGAGTTCAAGATTTGATGATTTTGCATATTTTGGAACAAAATAACTGGGAAAAACCAATCTTTTTCGCGGTTACAGTTTCCCCAGAAAACGATGTAGGATTAGATAAGTATATGCAACTTGAAGGTATGGTATGGCGGGTAGTCCAAAATCCGAATGAGGATTTGATGGATTTGGATCGGACGTATCATAACCTATGGAACGTATACCAGTATCGAGGCATCGCAGACCAGGAAGTTTACAAAAATCAGCAAGTCCGCACTCTGCTACGTAACTATACTGTTTCATTTCACCAACTTGCTCTAAATTACTGGCAAAAAGGTGACATCGATCAAGCAATTTTGACTGTGGAAAAATATCTACAACTTGATATAAGTAACGGTGTACTTGAAAGATTAATGCTTATCCAATTTTATTCAGATAAAGGTGAATTCTTAGAGGTCGAAAATTATGCTTCAGAATTAGCTAAATCTTTCAATACCTTCGATGGTTATATTACATTGAGCCAAGCTATGGGGAAGCGTGGATTATTAGAAGATGCTATTAAGTTGCTGGAACGGGGTCTAAAAAATTATCCAAAATATACTATCGGTTATGATCAGTTAGTAAATCTTTATTATCAAATAAATGATACAGCAGGAATTTTAAGAACTCTAGAAAAATGGGGAGAAGTGGCACCAGATGATACCGTCATAAAAAGCATGATCGAAGAACTTGAGGTTATTAAGAAAAATGCTAACCCCTAGCCTTTGTACCTACTTTCTTTTAGCTTTTCTACCTAGGTCTTGGGTTAGAAAAATAATCGGTTAAATAAATGCGTATTCTAATAATTAACTGGAGGGATATCAGGAACCCAGAAGCGGGGGGAGCCGAAATCCATTTGCATCAGACTTTTACTAGGATTGTTGCATTGAACCACGAGGTTACCTTACTTTGTAGTAAATTCCCTGGAGCGAAAGACCTAGATCAGATTGATGGGATTGATATTATCCGTTATGGTGGGAAGTGGACTTTTAATATAACAGCTCTCTGGTACTATCGTAAGTATTTGGTCAATCGAGAATTTGATATTTTAATTGAAGATATAAATAAAATACCATTTTTCCTCCCTTTGTTTTCAAAGAAACCCCGGGTTATGGTTTTACTTCACCATCTCTTCGGGAAAAATTTCTATCGGGAAACTAATCTACTTTTTGCTACATACTTATACTTTATGGAGTGGTTAATACCAAGGGTGTATCAACACTGTTGTTTTGAGGTAGTATCAGAAAGTTGTCGGGATGAACTCTTCCAAAAAGGTATTCCTTTAGATAATATCAATGTGGTCTACAATGGATTAGATGTAGCGTTTAAAAGAGTCAGCAACAATTTTGAGGATAAAGATCCCAACCTGGTAGTATATCTAGGCCGTTTAAAAAAATATAAGAACGTTGATCACCTAATCCAAGCGATGGTAATTGTGCGTGAACAAGTCCCCGAGGTTAGGCTAATTATTGGGGGAACAGGGGATCAACGAGAATCCTTAGAAAAATTAGTATGGTCTAAGAATTTAGAAGAAATAGTAAGTTTTACTGGTTATGTGTCAGAATCCGAAAAAATAGGTTTATTAACAAGAGCCTCGGTAGCAGCTTATCCTTCGAACAAGGAGGGGTGGGGTATAACTGTGATAGAAGCTAATGCTTGTGGCACTCCAGTAGTGGCGACTGAAGTCCCCGGACTTAGTGAAGCTGTATTAGACGGAGAGACGGGCGTGTTAACTCCTCTAGCGGATCCGAATGCTATGGCGGAAGGATTGATAAGATTGTTGAACAATCGGAGGGAACGGGAACGTCTTGCCCAAAATGCTATAGTAAGAAGCAGACTATATGATTGGGATAATACAGCACAGAAAACGGTGGAGATAATTGGGGAAGCCATGGGGGAATGTTAAGATGCAGCAGATTGAGGTGAAGAGAGAAGAAAAACATAGAAAGGACGTATCAATTGTTGTTCCATTATTCAACGAAGCGGAAAGTTTACTTGAACTTTACCAAGGTATTATAGAAGCCCTTGAACAAACAAAATTTTCGTTTGAGGTACTTTTTGTTGATGATGGTAGTCGAGATGGATCATTTGATATTATTCGTGAGATTAGGCAAAAAGATGATCGTGTTAGAGCTGTTCGCCTTCGCCGGAATTATGGTAAATCAGCCGCGTTAGCCGTAGGGTTTGAATCAGTTAACAGTAATGCAGTTGTAACAATGGATGCAGATTTGCAAGATGATCCAACAGAAATTCCTGCTATGGTTTCTTTGCTAGCTGAAGGCTACGATTTGGTTTCAGGTTGGAAGAAAAATCGGAAAGATCCTTTCTCTAAGAGATTTCCATCGAAACTTTTCAACTGGGTAACGGGAATTGTCAGTGGCCTCCGCCTGCATGATTTCAACTGTGGCTTGAAAGCCTACCGTAGACAAGTTTTGGAGACGATCATTGTTTATGGAGAACTACACAGGTATTTGCCAGTCCTAGCACACTGGGCAGGTTTCCGAGTGACGGAAATGCCAGTTTTGCATCATCCAAGGAAACACGGAATTAGTAAGTTTGGCTTGGGTCGGTTCACTCATGGTTTTTTTGATTTATTAACGGTGTACTTCGTGTCAAATTATACAAGACGTCCTCTGCACCTTTTCGGAGCTTTTGGCTTCCTATCATTTGGGTCGGGTTTTATTATCGCTCTTTACTTGACTTGGTTGTGGGTAAGCGATGTTGGTATTGGGACTCGTCCCCTTTTGCAGCTTTCTGTCCTCCTTATGGTTCTTGGTATTCAGTTAGTTTCAATGGGTTTAATAGCTGAAATGATGGTACATCATGCTCGGCGAACTGAAGACTATTCTGTCCATGAACGTTTAGAATGAGGCTTGAATGAAGATACTTGTTGTTGGTGGATGTGGGTATGTGGGATCCGTTTTAGTCCCTGTTCTAGTAGAAAAGGGATATGAAGTAGATGTTGTTGACTTACTTTGGTTTGGAAACCATCTGCCTGAGGGCATCCGTGTTATAAAAAAAGATCTATATGATTTATCTGTGGCTGATCTTGTCGGTTATGAACAAATCATATTTCTCGCGGGACTATCAAATGACCCCATGGCAGATTATTCTCCTCGTGATAATTTTATTCAAAACGCTGCAGCTCCAGCATTTTTGGGGTATCTAGGGAAGAAAGCTGGCGTACAAAGATATATTTATGCCAGTTCCTGTTCAGTATATGGTTTCACATCAAACGAACAATACGACGAGGATGCGCCAACAACTTCAAATTATCCTTATGGAATTGCTAAATTGCAGGGAGAGATGGCAGCAATGAAGCTAGCAAACAAAGACTATTCGGTCATATGTTTGCGGAAAGGTACAATCTCAGGGTATAGTCCACGAATGCGTCTCGATCTTTGTGTAAATACTATGCTCCGATTTGGGTTAGAAAAAAATGAAATTACCATCGATAACCCGAACATATGGCGGCCAATCTTAAGTGTACAGGATGCTGCAGAAGCCTATGTGCGAGCTATAGAAGGCACTCCAACCTTGTCAGGAATATTTAACGTAGCGTCTCGTAATTATCAGATTGGAGAGGTAGGTAAGATTGTTAGTAAAGTAATAGAAGAAGAAACAGGATTAGATATACGTCTAAAAATTAATCACCGACATGATCTTCGCAATTACCGGGTTAGGTGTGACCGAATAACAGACCAATTAGGATTTAGAGCAAAACATGATGTCCGGACGATTGTTTGTGATCTGATACAAAATCGGGCTGCGTTTTCCGACTTTGACAACCCAAACTACTATCAGATAAGAGTTTTTAAGATGCTTAAGGGAACCCAAACAGTTTGAATCAGAGGGAAAACTTCTTTTACCAAAATCTGTTCCAGAAAAATAATAGATAATGACAAATACAGAGACTCGGCGAATTTGTTTCTTTGGTACATACGAAAAGAATTATCTCCGTAATCGTACTCTAATTGAAGGCCTAAGATGTTCGGGTTGGCAGGTCTTCGAGTGCCACGTGCCTCTGTGGGAAAAGGAACGCAATAAAACCGGGAAATATTTAAATTTACCTTCGTTAATAGTTCAAGCTTTCCAATTAATAATAGCCTACATAAAGTTGATATTTAAATACATTTTTAAGATTGGGAAATATGATATAATGATCGTTGGTTATATTGGTCATCTTGATATTCCTCTTGCCTGGTTGTTAACTAGATTATCACGGCGGCCACTTGTATTTAGCCCTCTTATCTCTCTGTATGATACTCTCGTGTGTGATCGAAGCTCATTTAGGGAGGGTTCTTTAATGAGTTTATTCCTCAGGTGGTTAGACCGGTGGGCCTGTGCAAGATCTGATCTCGTATTATTAGATACTAATGCACATATCAATTACTTTTCTGATACTTTTAATCTGAATAAACATAAATTAGCCCGGGTTTTTGTTGGGGCTATAGAACCAGATATTAGCTCATATCAGCCTAATTGGGGGCATTTGAAAGGTAGAAAATTCCGGATTGTTTCCATAGGAAAATTTACCCCACTCCACGGATTGCCCTATATGTTAGAGGCTGCACAACAGTTGAATCATTTGTCTGAAATATCTTTTCATTTTATCGGGTCAGGGCAGTTAGTCAATCAGATTATCAAAAAGGCCCAATCTTTAGCCCTCACGAATGTTCACTTCCCAGGGTGGATTTCTTATAACCTGATCCCTAATTATATTAATCATGCCCATGTATGTTTGGGGATTTTTGGGATGAGTAATAAATCTAGTCGAGTTATTCCAGGGAAAGTCTTTGAAGCATTATCAATGGGTAAGGCTGTCATCACTGGTGATTCACCAGCCATGAGAGAACTACTTATAGATGGAGAAAATGTTATCCTTTGTCCTCGAGGAGATCCTAAGACACTTGCAAAAAAGATTCTTCAGCTTTATCAGGACCATGACGTTTTACAAAAGGTTGCTAGGGGGGGCTATCAGGTCTTCTACCAAAAGACAACTCCGGAAAAAATAGGTATTACAGCATCACAAGCTTTAGAGAAACTATTAATAAAGAGCCCAATAATCTGATGAAAAAACAACAAGAAGAAAACGATAAATTATAATGTCTTGATCATAACTAAGGCGTCTTCTTCCGGATTCGAATAAAAAAGTTTTCTTGTTGCTATTGAGCGATATCCAAGTTGTTTGTACATAATTAGGGCAGCTTGATTAGACTTTCGTACTTCTAATGTAGATGAAATACAGTTTTCTTGTATCGCTTCAGAAATTAACCATTTCATTAATTGGGTGCCAATTCCACAACGACGATAACCCAAGTCTACAGCTATATTAGCGATGTGTACTTGGTCCACTACAATCCAGGCTACTAGATAGCCGACAACAGTGCCCTTCGACATAGCTACAATAGCAAGGGAATAATTGGACATTATTTGATTTTTAAAAGCAGTTTCTGACCAGGGTGTGTGATAGGACTCACGTTCTATTTCTAGAACCCGCGAAATATGTCTAGAGGTCATTTTTTGTATAATAAACTGGTTCTTGTGGTACATTTAGTTAAATGTTCAGAGCTATTATAAAGTTCAGTGCCATTGGGTGTTTCTGCCGACTTTGGTTTATTTCTGTTTAATAAAATTAGGTTTTCGTAAATATAAAGGTTCAAGTTCATTTAGTGGCGATTGGTGTCCTTTTAATAACTTTTCCATTCCAAGAAAGGCTGTTGAAGCGGCCATTAGTCGGCCAGTACCCGGGGGGCTAAAACAAACTTTGTGACTACCCAAAATTGTAGTGATTTGTGACTGATAAGCATCAGCCCCATTACCAATAAATAATGATTTATCCTTAATATTTTCTATCAATTCTTCAAGTAGTCCGACTCTAAATTCAGTAATACGTTTTGGTTTTCCACTCGTAGTGTCATATTTAGCTTCATAAACCCGACCTCTTCGTGCATCTGTAAGAACATGTACCGGATAGTGGCAATAGGGAATTTGATATGCTATCGAATCGAGCGTGGGGACAGCAATAATTGGACGTTTAATTACATAAGCAAATCCCTTTACTAAACTTAACCCTACCCGCAAGCCTGTATAGGAACCAGGGCCAATCGAAACCGCTAATCCATCTATATTGGTCCAATTTAGATTAAGGTCCACCATAGAGCGTTCTAAAATTTCTGGAAGTTTCTCGGCATAGACAGCACCAATTTCTAACGTTACATCTGTCATTACTTGGGCATCTCGAATTATAGCGATACCCGCTGTTACTGAAGATGTCTCAATACCTAAAACGGTCATGATCGGTTTTCCTATACCATCTCAAAATTGTTGAAGTTAGTAAATTTTAAAAACTAATATGTAATATTAGCACTTAGAATCCTAATAAAGATCAAAAAATTCAGATAATTTATATTGAAATGAAGGAACATTTTAGTAACGGAATTTTGTCAATAGCCATCCTCCAATTATCAATACAAAAAATGGGGATAAATCAATCTGTAAGTCACATTTAGGGATTTTAATAGGAGGCATAATCCGTCTTATTGGTTCTAGGGCAGGCTCAGTAAGCCATGCCAGAAAACGGACGAGTGGCGCTTTGGGATCCGGATTAAACCAAGATATAACCGCACGAATAATAATTAGAGCAAGGTATATACGAATAAGTTGAAGAAGGATCATAGTACTTACTTAAGCTCCGGAATCTATAATCGTAATGAGTGTGTTTCTGGTTTTCTCATTGAGTGGGAAAATTTCCATTTTTTTCCAAAAACAATAAAGATCTGAATACAAGAGTGACATTATTAATAGGAATGTATTTTGTCAACGATCAAGATAAGGAAAGGATATCTAGGTTTTAGTATTGGTTTCAACCCTTACTCAGTTTCTTTTACCATTATCGATATATAAACTAACTACTGGTGTGATGCTAACCCAAGTGCTATCTTACAACGCAATAATCGTCCTCCGGTTGTTGTTTTTGTTAGAACCAGATGAAATTATCAGAAAGGACAGTAAATGAGTGAGATTAGAGTAGATTGGAATGTTTTGCAAGGGTTTACTACTAAGTTATTTGGACATGTTGGATTATCACCAGAAGACGCAGCTATCGAATCGGAGGTATTGATCTGGGCCAATCTTCGAGGTATAGATTCTCACGGAGTTCAACGTGTAGCAGGATATATAAATATGGTAGAATCGGGCCATTATAATACACAACCAGCGATACAGGTCGAACGTGAAACGCCAGCAACGTTACTTATAGAGGCGGATTTTGCATTTGGCCCTGTGGTGACTACCTACGCAATGAAACAAGCAATTATTAAAGCTCGTGAAGTTGGGATCGGTTGGGTTCTGATTCGAAATACTACTCATCAAGGAGCTATGGCCTACTATACACAGATGGCAGCCAAGGAGAATATGGCTGGTATTGCTTCAGTTTGTAATCCCCCTAACATGGCGCCACCAGGTGCTCGAGCTGCCGGTGTCCATAACAGTCCTATTGCTATCGCCGTACCAGGAAATGATGGACACCTTATTTCTCTTGATATGGCTACTAGTGTAGCTGCTTTTGGCAAACTGGAGGTGGCTATAAATCGAGAAGAGTCAATACCAATGACTTGGGCCCTTGACAGGGATGGCAAACCAACGACAGATCCTCATAATGCTAAGTTACTGAGTCCAGCTGGAGGTTACAAAGGGTATGGCTTAGCTCTTATTTTTGAGTGTTTATCAAGTTTAATGGTCGGGAATCCTCTTTTGACAAAAACTATCACCGGGCCGGGTTCTAGGCCCGGAGCACAGAATAGCTTTATTGCTGCTATCAATATTGATGCATTCACTGATCCGTTAGAATACCGAACCCATATTGATGAACTTACTTCGGCCATGAAAGGGTTACCAAAAATTGAAGGGACCGATGAACTTTTTGTACCAGGAGAGCCAGAGGAGAGAGTTCTTAAGGAACGTTTAAAAACAGGAATTCCTCTGCCGGCAGCAACCCGCGAAAAACTTAGTGAAGTAGCTAAAAAGTATGAAGTAAAAGTTCCATGGGAAGATCGTTAGGCATAAAAGCTTATATCCTAAAGAGATAGTAAGTGAAATGGTAGCGATTTGATAGGAGGTTTATAGTATGGAAAATAATTATGGATATTCTGAAGATGGCTTGAAACACTACACGAGTTATCGAGTTAACGAACCTATAGTTGTCGATGGCAATCTTGACGAGTCGTCATGGCAGGTAGCTCCTCGGTCTCCACGGTTTGAGGATTTAGAGGAACCAGAGAGGCCAGCTTTGTTTGATACCCAAGCAGCAGTATTATGGGATGATGATTATTTGTATGTTGGTTTTTGGCTTGAAGAACCTGATGTGAGAGCAACCTATACTAACCGTGATTCGATGATTTGTGACGAAAATGATGTTGAAGTATTTATAGCAGGGAAGGATGGTTACTACGAATTTGAAATGAATGCTCTGGGTACAATAATGGAAAGATTCTATGTCTGGCAAGATGCCTATATAGAAGCAGGTTACAGCACATTGCCTGAATTTGATCTGCAAGGTACTAGCTTAGTAGATACGCTTGGTGGTACCAAAACTGGACATGCTCATCCACGTGGAAGGCGGTGGGCGTTTCGTGAATGGGATATGCCAGGATTGAAGTGGGCTGTAAAAGTCGATGGAACTATCAATGATCCTAGTGATAAGGATAGAGGTTGGACAGCCGAGATAGCGTTTCCGTGGCAGGGCTTGAAGAATTTGGCGGATGGACGTTCATTGCCAGCTGAGGAAGGAGATATTTGGCGGATGGATTTTTCCCGTTTTCAGTGGATAGAAGAAGCGGGTATAAAAGCTTGCCCAGGATGGGCCTGGACAACCCATGGCATTTATGATTCGCATATACCAGACCGGTTTACTATTATTCACTTTACGAAAAAAGTTGTCGGAACGGAAGGAAGTAATAATGACCACTAAAAATGAAGACGTAAGGAGTAAGAGTTCGCGATATCTTTGCGGTAAAGCACTGGATACTCTTTTGATTGATGGTTGTTTACAAGAGCGTTCGTGGATGGAGGCACCCCGTTCACCTTGTTTTAGTGATCACACAGGAAAACGTCCATTATTTGATACTTATGCCTCTCTAGTATGGGATGACCGATACCTCTATGTTGCTTTCTGGCTTGAAGATCACGATATACAAGCAACTCAAGAAATTAATTCTCTCGATGTTCGGCAGGATAGCCACGTCGGGGTTATTTTTACTGGACAAGGAACTTACTATGATCTAGCTGTTAATCCATTTGGTGCAATATCCGAAGTTTTTTCGATCCACAAAAATACCTACAAGGAAGATCATCGTTATAGACAAGCAGAATTCAACTTGGCAGCACGTAGGCCTGAAGTTGTAGGTGGTGGCTCAGGGACAAATTATGATGCTATGCGTTGGGTCTTTTCCGACTGGAGGTTCTCTGGTTTACAGATTGGAGTACATCTAGATGGAAATCCGAAAAGAAGAAATAGTATCGATAAAGGTTGGTATGTAGAATTAGCTTTCCCTTGGGAAGGATTCAAATGTTTGTCCGGAGTAAATCAGAACTATCCACCTCCAACAGGGGAGCTATGGAAAATAGCCCTCCTACGAAGACAAAAAATAAATCAGCGGGGGCAAATATGGCAAGCTACATGGACGTGGAAACCGATAGAGTATAGTAATATCAGAGTACCAGAAACTAATTTGGAATTAGAATTTGGTACCTAGAATCTTAAGGTAACTATACTTATTTCTAATATAGATTTTAGTTACTTTTTAACCATAAATCCAGAGAAGAAATCATTGCCTTTATCATCAACCACGATAAAGGCGGGAAAGTCTTTTACTTCAATTTTCCAGATTGCTTCCATGCCAAGTTCGGGATACTCAACCACTGACACTTTACTGATAGAATCTTTTGCTAGTCGGGCAGCTGGGCCACCGATTGATCCCAGGTAAAAACCCCCGTTATTTTTGCAGGCATTAGTTACTTGGGCAGATCGATTCCCTTTGGCAACCATAATCATACTTCCGCCGGCTTTTTGAAATTCATCTACGTAGGTATCCATTCGGCCTGCCGTTGTGGGGCCGAATGATCCAGACGCGTATCCATCCGGTGTTTTAGCGGGCCCTGCATAGTATACACAGAGATCCTTAAAATATTGAGGGAGTTCTTCACCCCGGTCCAAACGTTCTTTAAGTTTAGCGTGAGCGATATCACGCGCGACAACCATCGGGCCAGTAAGTGATAGGCGGGTCGCAACAGGATAACGACTAAGGGTTTCCCGGATTTCTGACATCGGTTGATTAAGATCTATCTTGACTACCTCCTTACCAAGATTTTGATCTTCGATTTTTGGGAGATACTTGGAAGGCTCAGTTTCTAGTTGCTCTAAAAAGATTCCTTCACGAGTAATTTTAGATAAAATTTGGCGATCGGCAGCACAGGATACAGCAATAGCCACGGGACAAGAGGCTCCATGTCGTGGCATACGAATGACACGTACGTCATGGCAAAAATACTTTCCTCCAAATTGTGCACCGATCCCAATATCTTGACTCATTTTAAGCACCAAAGATTCCATTTCTAAGTCGCGAAAAGATCGACCAAGTTCATTGCCATGGGTTGGCAAAGTATCCAAAAACCGAGCACTAGCTAGTTTAGCTACTTTAAGGGAATATTCTGCAGAAGTTCCACCAACGACAATACCCAAATGATAAGGAGGACATGCCGCTGTTCCGAGAAGGCGGAGTTTTTCTTCTATAAAAATTAGAAAACGCTCAGGGGTAAGTAGTGCCCGAGTCTCTTGAAAGAGCATACTTTTGTTTGCTGAACCACCCCCTTTGGTCATGATCATTAACTTATATTCGTTGCCTTGGTCTGAATAGATCTCAATCTGTGCGGGAAGGTTATTTCGGGTGTTTGATTCGCTAAACATATCTAACGGTGCTTGCTGGCTATACCTAAGATTAGTTTTTAAAAAAGCGTTCATAGCACCTAGTGATAATGCTTCTTCATCATCTCCTTCCGTCCAAACCTGCTGTCCCTTTTTACCCATCATAATAATCGTTCCAGTGTCTTGACACATTGGCAAGATTCCACCAGAAGCGATATTAGCATTTTTTAGCATTTCAAATGCTACAAAACGATCATTATCAGAAGATTCTGGATCATTAAGAATGTCCCGTAGTTGAGCTAGATGGCCTGGTCTTAGAAGATGGGCACTGTCCCGGATAGCTTGATCTGCCAGCTGAGTTAGACCTTCCATTTCAATCTTTAAGATCTCTTTTCCTTCGAAATAGCCAGTGGAAACAAAATCACTGGTTAGGTGACGGTAAGGAGTACTGTCTTCGCCTATAGGAAGAAGTTTTTGGTAGACAAATTTATTCAATTATTATTTGCTCCTATGCGAAGTTTACTTCTGTAGTCTCAAAACAAGAACGTTTTATATTACATTCTGATGGTCCAACAATCTTTTCGTCCGGGCCAATTCCTGCTACAGACTGGATACACCAAAAAGATCTGCCTGGAGATTCTTCCCTTAAGGTTTGTTCATTCTTTTCAGCTGTATAAAAAGACTTAGTTCTCAAATATTGACAAACGGGTTGTGACATTACCCAATACTCCTTTACTCCGATTGACTCAAATAATTAAACTGTACATATTAATATCCCTAGATGAATTTAGGCATTTACAAAGCTAATTTTAGAACCATTTCCTTAACTAGGTTTTTTGCAATCTCCACCTTGTAACCATTATCAGGCATTGGTTTAGCATCTTCCACAGCAGCTTCAGCAGCACTTTCTGCACGTGACTTTGTTATCTTTCGACCTCTAAGATACCTTTCAGCTTCGAGAGCACGCCAGGGGATGGGAGCAACTCCACCTAGAACAAGGCTCGCTTTTGTGCATACACCGTTTTCAACAGACAATTGTCCTGCTAGGCTCACGAGAGCAAAGTCAATCGAATCTCGTTCCCGAACTTTCAGGTATTGCCCCTTACTATTTACTTCTGGTTTTGGTATTACTAATTCAGTAACAACTTCATTTGGTTTGAGTATATTCTCTCTTCGTATATTTGTTTCCGGCAGTGTAAAAAAATCATCCATTAGAATTTCTTTTTCTCCAGTGGGTCCCTTTATTCTAACTTTAGCCCCAAGAGCCATCAGTGCTGGTGCAGCATCTGAAGGATGAACAATATAACTTGGTCCAGACCCAAAGATAGCGTGGTAAGTATTAATACCTCCTACCGCATAGCAACGAGCGCCTCCTTTTTTTAAACACGGGAAATCTTCGCTACGGTAGTACCAGCAACGAGGTCGTTGGAGAATGTTTCCAGCAATAGAGGCCATATTACGAATTTGTGGTGAGGCAATTACCGAAATAGCCTGGTGTAGAGCCGTGTAATCATGTTTTATAATGGTATTGGTTAGGAGATCTGTTAGGGAAGTCATCGCACCAACCCGTAACATGTTCTTATCCTCCTGAATATAGGTCAATCCATCAATAGTTTTGAGGTTAACCACACGTTTGGGAACAGTACTGTAGTCTTTCATTTCTCCTATTAGATCGGTCCCACCAGCCATAAGGACAGCGTCGTCCCACGAACGCCCTAAAAGGGTTGGAACCTGTTCTAAGGAAGTAGCATTAATATAAGAAAAATTCTGCATGGTTTATCCTCTTTGGGCTTTAGCTATACCGTCTAGTATTTTATCCGGTGTGAATGGCATTTCTCGGACACGAGCACCACAGGCATCATAAATGGCATTAGCAATCGCTCCTGGTGTTGGAATTGTCGCTGGCTCCCCGATCCCAATAACACCACGCTCTGGTTCATTATATTGCAATATCTCAATTTTAGGGACATCAGCAGAACCTATGATTTTGTAGTCTACCATATTAGCGTTTACCATATAGCCTGTGGCATGGTCCATAATCCGATTTTCATAAAGGCCATAACCTATTCCCATTAACACTCCCCCATTAACTTGACTCGACCATGTCAATGGGTTTAAGATTAATCCACTGTTATGGACGGCCACAACTTTTATCACTTTGACTACACCTGTCTCAACATCAACATTGACTTCTACAAAGTGGATCCCAGGCACTCCACTATCTGAATAACCGGGTAACCATTGGCCATGGAAGACAATAGGTCCATCATTAAGTTGAGCAGTTGCCTGAGTCCAGGTCATGCTTTTGGAAAGATCGTTTTGGACATAAATTTTGCCATCTTTAGCAATAAGGTTTTCAGGCTTCACACCAAACTTAGGAGCTATTTTTTTGAATAATTCTAGTTTGGCTAACATTGTTGTCCCTTTTATAGCAGGTGACACAGAGGCAGTTGTAGTACTTCCACCACTGCCTCCTGAGAATGGATAGGTAGTATCCCCAATCCGAACCGTAATGTCTTTTGTATTAAGCCCAAACTCTTCCGCTGCGATCATGTGTACGAAAGTCAAAGTTCCAGTTCCAATATCCTGTGTTCCGCACTTCACTTCGACACTGCCGTCCGGATTTATAGTACATTCAGCCTGAGTCTGTCCACCCCCTCCACCCCACCTACACGAACCCATTCCAATTCCTGATTTGATACGATTTCCTGTAGTATCTAATTTGTAAGACTTTTTGGTTTTCCAACCTATCTGTTTTGCACCCATCTCCATCATTTTGAGTCTAATATTATTAGGGTCATTCTTCTTTCGGATCTCTAGGGGATCCATTCCTAGTTTTTCAGCCAGCTCATCCAAGATAGAATCCATAGCAAAAGCTGCTTGGGGATGGCCGGGAGCCCGCTGAGCGGCCATTGGTCCAGCGTTTGTATAAACGCTGGTTTGTTCAACTCGGTAATTGGGAATATCATACAGATAAGGTGTGCTCGGGATGGTAGCACTGCCAGCGATGCCCGGTGTCCCATAGTTTGAGCGTTCGTATGCTGTTAGCTTACCATCTTTTGTTGCTCCTATTTTTACATGTTGGACAGCCGAAGGCCGGTTTCCAGTCGTTAAATGTTCTTCTTTTCGAGTTAACATCAGTTTAACGGGTAATCCTGATTTTCGGGCTAGTAAAGCACAGATCACTCCCTCGCGCCGAGCACCAAATTTAGCCCCAAACCCTCCCCCCATATATTCGGTAATAACCCGAACATTGGTAGCTGGGATTTTAAAATGGGTTGCTAGCTCATCTCTAACACCAAATATCCCCTGTGTAGAAGCCCAAACTGTCAACTGATCGCCTTCCCATCGACATACATTTCCGTGGGGCTCCAGTGCTATGTGGGATTGTACTTGGCAGCGGAAGGTAGCTTCCACGGTTGCATCCGCAAGTGCGAACCCCTCTGTTATATTTCCTTGCTCTCGAATTTGCGGTTCAGTAACATTGCTCCGATCACTATGTACCTTTGGTGAGGCTTCATCTAGTGCGATATTTTCATCCACAACAAATGGGAGAATTTCATATTCGACTTCAATTGCACGGATAGCATCTTCGGCAATCTGGGGTGTTGTCGCAGCTACAGCTGCGATTTCCTGGCCTGCATACAAGCATTCCCTTGAAAAAACGGCAGGATCTTCTCGGGGCAACAAAATTGTTTTAACTCCTGGCAAAGCAGCAGCTTTCGCTGCATCGATAAGTTTGACCCGGGCCCTTGGATGACTTGATCTTAAAATTCGCCCAAATAACATCCCTGGTAGGTTAATATCAGCAGTATACTTGGCTCGGCCAGAAACTTTATCAACTCCATCAACTCTGATATGACTCTTGTTAATGTAATTATTCTTAGACACATTACCCCAACCGCCATCACCAGTATCGGGGACTTCTATTTCAATTTCTTTTGGCTCACCATTTTCCTGGATGGTAATTTTTACTTTCTTCATCTTTTGCTGCATTGCTTCAACCTCCATTCCGCATTTTTTTTGCAGCGGAATTAACAGCTTCAAATACATGGGGATAGGTACCACAGCGACAGATGTTTCCCGATAATCCTTCTTTAATCTCTTCTGGGGTAGGATTAGCATTAGTTTCTAGGAGAGCTTTCGATGACATAAGAAAGCCTGGAGTACAGAATCCACACATAAGAGCATCTTTTTCAATAAATGCTTCTTGGAGAGGATGGAGTTCTTCGCCGTCGGCTAGTCCTTCAACGGTCTCTATTTTTTTACCATTGGCATCAAGAGCTAGGGTCATGCAACTAAAAACGAGTTTACCATCCAATATAACTGTGCAAGCCCCGCATTCCCCTCGGTCACATACAACTTTGGGTCCCGTAATATCAAGCTTATCTCGAAGAGCATCAGCAAGGGTATTTCGAGCTTCTACCTGAAGGTTGTGGGATTGGCCATTTATTTCCAATCTAAGTGTCGCTGTCAATAAACCATCATCATCTGAGGGTGTGGGAGAACTATCACCTGTAGCAAAAGTAGCAGCAGGAGTCACAGCAGCAGTAACCACACCAGCCCCTGCTCCTTTTAGAAAACCTCGTCGAGTTAAACCGTTGTTTAAATCATTTTTCGACGTGTTTGATTTGTCTGTTTCAGTTTTATTTTTTCGATTAACCATAGTCGCTTCCTCTTTCGAGAGGGCTATTTGAACATAACACGGAGTAGATTCCATAGAACAAGGGGGGCAATAATAGGTAAGATCGATAGCTCATCAATTCTAGTCAAGTTCTTTATTAGTTGAGGAAATAAAAAATAGTATGTGAAATTCATTTATTAAAACCAGCATTTTCTCTTGCAACATTGCCCTATTTAAATATAGATTCATTGGTTAATAATCTTCCTTTTGATTGGGCATATAGATGGAGAGAAGGCATGAAGCGGCATACCTTTCTTACTATGGCCGGTGCAGCAGCAGCCTCAATAGCTGGAGCGGAATTTTACCTTCGTCGCCAAGATCATGCTGAAAACCGGAATAAATGGTTTCACGAAGAATACGATGGTGCACACCCTTACATAGTATTCCATAACCGAAGTGGTTGGGAATTAATGCCAGGTTATAATGTAGCGGGTATCAGGATAAATGACCATGGCTTCAGAGGAGAAGAATTATCTCAGCACAAAGACCCTAATTCAGTTCGGATTATGTGCCTCGGAGACTCGTGTACATTTGGTGCTCCCGGAGATGATTCTCCTTATCCCCATCAATTAGAAAATCAGTTGGGGAATATGGGGTTAAATAGTACTTATCAGGTCATCAATGCAGGCGTTGATGACCATGCTACAATAAACGCTCAACTACGTTTACCCCGTCTTTTGTCTTTTAAGCCCGACATACTTATTGTTTACATAGGGTGGAATGATATGTGGGCCGGAAATCCAAGTCACTATCCTGATATGCGTCGGAGAACTAAATCATACTGGCACTATTCTAATGATGGCAATACAGGAATGCGATTGCTAGATAAATTGAAAAAGTTTCTAGAATTAAATACATCGTTGCCCATAGTTTCCTTTGATCTCAAGGATTTCAAACCAGCCAATTTTGAGTATAATTTGCGCAAAATTATCCGGGCAGCTAAGAGTCGCAAGGTGCGTGTTGTATTAACAACCCTACCGTCACCCATCTGCCAAGATAAAACGGCCTCTTCCATACAAAACCTAACCAAGCTACGTTATCCTACCTTTTTAGAACATGGTGACGTTGAAAGTCTCAAAAAGCTCTACGATATCTATGACTTGTCTATCCGACAGATGGCTATGGGAGAAGATATAGATCTTATTGATCTGAACGAAGCTTTCACAGGAGTCGATATCGACAGCTATTTCTCAGATACCTGGCACCCCACTATTAAAGGTAGTAAAGTCATAGCAAAGGCACTGGCTAAGGGACTAAATAAGCGAAATATTGTAGAGTAATCTATCTTCGTTGAAATAATTTAATATGGACTGATGTAAAAGATATCTGTTTGGGTTTGTTTGAACGATCTATTAACCCCTGATTAATTCGATGGTTTTTATGGCTCTAGACATCCCAAGTCGTATTTATTTCGCTTATGCTTTCGAATGTCGCTACTTTCCAAAGGCACCTCGAATAAATGGTAGACTTGATGATTGGTATCCAGAGTATTTGGTGCCAGACCTTAGTATAATGGAGGGACGACCTAAAGTAGCTGAGGTTTATATGGGTTGGAACGAGGATGGTTTATATTTTGCTGTGAAGGTAAAAAAACGTCAGCCAGTCCGATCTTATTTTGATCGTCATTGGGCTGGGGACAGTTTGCAAGTATGGCTCGACATGCGAGATCTTAAGTCATCTAGAAGAGCAAGCCGATATTGTCACCAGTTTAATTGTCTCCCTACCGGTGGTGGTGCTAATAAAGATGAACCTATAGTCAAACCTTCGCAAGTGGATCGTTCTCGTGAACGATGGACAATGCCAGATCCAGAAATACTAACAATTGCTTCAATAATATCAGACAGTGGTTATAGTATCGAATTATTTTTACCCAAGGAAGTTCTTAATGGCTATGACCCTGTTGAATTTCCTCGTTTGGGGTTTACCTATTTTCTAAACAATTCAGAATGGCCAACTCAGTGGTGGAGTGCGGGCCGTGACCTCCGTGTACATATCGATCCAAGTACTTGGGGAACAGCAGTTTTAAGTAAGTAGCGCGAATAAAGAAATTGAGTGACCATGATAAAAATCAGCAGGCCATTTTTTATCTTTCAGAGATATTTTAATTTAAAAACAGTGTCAGTACTGGTTTAGGCTCCTGGCTGACTTATTCTCTGAATAATATTTTGCGCTGAGGAATTCTATTTCATGCTCATCCCTAGTAAGGAGATTAAAATGAGGAATGAACCCGCTAGTAGTGTTACGGACCATACTAATATATCAAGAAGAGGTTTTTTGAAAGGAACTTTAGCTGGTGCGCTGTCAGTAGGAAGTTACGATGTTTTAGCTCAAATAGTTGGAGGGTCTTCAGTAAGGGGTTGGGGTGTACCAAGTGGTTTAGTCCGCCTAGATAGCAATGAGAATGCCCTTGGGCCATCTCCCAGGGCTTTGGAAGCAGTCGCTGGTCAAATTTATAGTATTAATCGGTATGGTAGGAACCCCGACCTTCTTGGTAAAATTGCCCGACGACATGGGGTGCCTGTTGTAGAGTGGACTGATAGTCCGTTCGAGCCAGCTTCTAATGCTTGGATTGCTGTCGGAGCAGGTTCATCAGAATTACTTTTTGCTATCGGACATAGTTTCCTTCGTGAGGGGCAAGAGATTGTAGAAAGTCTACCAGGGTTCGGATTTATGACTAACTTGGCTGCTTTACAGAATGCCAAGTCGGTAAGAATACCTCTTGACGGTAATATGCGGCCAGATCTTGTAAGAATCAGTGAAGCAGTTAACGAACGAACATCTTTGGTGGTAATCACGAGCCCTGGAAATCCAACAGGTCAACTTACCCCAATCTCGAAATTAAAATCATTTGTTGAATCTATTCCACGACAAGTATTAATACTTGTTGATGAAGCATATATCGAATTTGCTGGAAGAGCTGAAGACCGGATTGGTGCGGCAACTCTCACTGAACATTATCCGAATGTAATTGTAACTCGAACTTTTTCTAAAATATATGGATTAGCTGGATTACGGGTGGGATATGCAGTTGCCCAGCCAGAAATCATAGAAGCCGTTAATAAACATCGGGGCAATACGCTAACTGGATTATCCACCCACGCTGCATCTGCCGCTTTGGATGACGAAACTCATCTTCGCCGATCTCGGGAAACGGTTATCAAGGGAAAACAATATTTATATGAACAATTAGACTCGATAGGTATAGATTATCTGCCTAGTGAATCTAGCTTCATGATGATTAATGTCAAAACGGATGTAGATCAACTAGTACTGAGATTAAAAGAAGAACACAATGTACTAGTAGGTAACGCCAAGCTACGTTGGGGGATTGAAGGTTGGATTAGAGTCACAGCAGGATCACCAGAAGAAAATGAAGCTTTTATCACCGCTTTAAAGATGGTGTTGGTTAAGAGTTAGTAAAATATTACTTTCCCCCTGATATGGCAGTGGATAATCCGACAGTACTTCAGCTAAGAACATTTTTGGTAGATTTTAAAAACCTTAGGTGTTTACCATAATACTCCAAAGAGTAATCCTCCAGCAATGGCTAAGTATCCCAGAGCTAGTATGCCTGGCTGTTGAAAAAAACGGAGCCTACCAGCCGAAAGGGTGGCTGGAAAAGCTCCACGTATTGGAGATTCTGCAAGAGTTTTTTGCAACCATGTACCATTTAATGCTTCCAATCGATTCGCCATACGTGCTCTTATAGCGGGGATGTTATTCTCCCGAGCGTATATTAATCCTTCCAAGTCGCCATCTGAGACAGGTCCACGCCAGAAAGTTAAAACAGTCGACATTATGAACATTCCGGTAGCGGGTAAAACAATATTCCATAGATAGGTCCACCAAGTATTAGTATACCAAATTGGTAACTCCCATCCCAAATTTTCGCTCAGAAGGGCAGAAATTCCGTAGATTAAGCCAATGAGCAGACCTACAATACCAGTCGACCTGTGAACACGGGTAAATACCCCCATTAGAATAACTGTCATAAGTGGAACAGCTATAGCTCCTGCAAGCTTGAGGTAGAATGCAAGCATCCCTTGTTGGATAAATGGTACGTACGCGAATCCAAGAGCTATGATAAAGGGGGCAGTAATACGACCTATTTTAGTGTAATGAGCGTCGGTAGCACGCTTGACAATAAAACGGGCATAAATATCCCGGACGAAAAGGCTAGAAATTCCAATTCCAATAGAATCAAAGGTCGAAAATCCTCCAGCAATTAATCCGGCCACCACCAATCCTATGAGGCCAGGGGGCAAATAAGTTTGGACCATTAGGACATAAGCTTGGTCAATAGACTCTAAATAAGGAAAATCAGCTCGAGCCATAGGCCCCATAGTAATATTAAACCAGAGACAAATAGCCGTCGCAGTACTTGCCACTACTGCAGCCATCTTGATATCCCACTCGGATCGCGCTCCTAGAAATCGTATAGTTTCATATTGGTTAATTACAGCATACATAGTTAGAACAACAATAAAACTGAATATAACTACTAAAACTGGAACCCCAGGTGGTGAATAACCACCAACATGTAGCAGTACCTCTGGTAATTGCGGATCAACTGTGGCTAGGCGTTGGTTTAATCCAGTCCACCCGCCCCCCCGGACCCAAACTACAATCCAAAGGATGAAAGACCCAACTATCATAGAGATACTCTGCACCGCATCGGTAAAAACCCCAGCCTGTAGTCCGCCTCTAATAATGTAGAAAATTGCTGAAGATGCAATCACTACTACTACTAACCAACTCCCTGTGGGTGAAAACCCACCTAGAATACTTAGCACCAGAAACATTGAGTAGAAAATATTAGCGAGGACGTTTGTTCGAGATTGTATGTTAATCAGGACTGCCATGACACGTACCGAGGGGCCGAAGCGAAATTCGAGCCATTCCGCGTTGGTAAAAACTCCTGAACGGTACATAGGGAGGATGACAAAAAAGCTGAGAACGAACCACCCGATGGCAATCCCAAGCCACCATTGTGAAAGCTGGGAAAGGCCAAATTGATAAGCACCCCCGGCAATAGCTACATAATCTCCACTATCTACAGCAGTACCGAAAGCTGAAAGTCCAATAGCCCACCAAGGCATAGATTTTGCTGCTAAGTACCAATCAAAACTATCATGCTTTTCTCGAAAGGCTAATAGACCGTAGAGAACAATACCGCCGTTGATGACAAAAATAATAATCCAGTCAAAAAGTGTCATGTTATATTAGTTAAAAAGGGTTGCGAAATTTTTCCTTGTTATTTTGACAAGTCAGGTTAAAGGTCCATAGATCAGTTCTTGGGTAAATGGTAACCTGGTTTTTTTACAGAAATTCGATATAATCCTTTCCCAGCAGTAATATAAAGAATCCTATTATGATTGCCTCGGCCAAAACCAACATTGGTGGGAAGTACTTTAGTAGGAATGAAGGCACGTTCTATACCTTGCGGATCCCTTATAGAAATACCTGGCCGTTGGACGTTACGTTCAGCTACGTATAGGTTCCCTTCAATATCTACTACTAAGCCATCAGGGCCATCTTCAGGCAAGTAATTTACGAGTACACGCCTAAAGGTAGCGGTTCCATTCTTTTTCAGATCATATGCTAATAGAGCCATCCTTCCTTTTGTTACGGGTATTTCCGGAGTAATTTTCCCAAGATCCATAGAGCCGTTGTCGTTACTGACCACGTATAACGTTTTTTGATTTGGTGAAATAGCCACACCATTTGGTTTACCAGCATCTGTAATGATACGGTGAATCGATCCATCTATATCAATACGGTATACAGCCATAACAGGTTGCTCCACAGACTCGTAACCAATATACTTTGGATCGCTGAAGTATATCCTGCCCATTTCGTCAATGGTTATATCATTAGGGGCGTTAAGAGGTCGACCATTGTACTTAGAGGCAAGGATATAGGATTTACCTGTTGTCATATCTGTGCGTGTGATGCGACGTCCACCATGATCAGCTCCTTCAGCCGCAATCAGTCGCCCTTGGCCATCAAATTTGATTCCATTTGACATACCACTTGGTGATCGGAAGATAGTTGTCTTGCCTGATTGCGGATCGAACCTCCAAATATGCCCAGCTTCTACACCATCCGGTCCAGCTGATGTTGTAAAAGTAATATCACTAAAATAGATCAACCCATCAGGCCCTTCAGCTGGGCTTTCAGTCAAAACTAATCCATCATTGAATAATCTTTCCAAGCGGGCCTCAGGTGAGATGTATTGTGTGTCACCGAATGGAGGAGGTGTTTCTTGGGTTGTTACAGAAACTGATGTTAACAAAATCATCGACAGAAATATAAATTTTAAGAACATTTTGATAACTCCTTTACTGGCGTGTTCTAATGATTATAACCTCAATCGGGTGAAGTAATTATCATTAACGATTAAAGAACCACGACAGGAATTTTTTGATCAACATGGGGTATTATGGAACGTTATCTGATTTTATAATTACCGTCAAGTAAATTAGAAAAGATCAATGACAGCAATATTTTGCAAGATAGATACCTCTTTAATAATGGTACCCACTCAATAGTTATATTACTAAAATAGCCTGTAAACTCAATACTCTATAATTATACTTTTCACAATTTTTTCCCCATACGCCAGTAGACAACGATGGTTTCTGCGACAAATCCGGTAAAAAGAGCTGCTACACCACAGGTTGCGCCGTGAAAGCCGAATAGCATTAAAAAGTTCACGACAACTACTATAGCCAATACACGGGCTGGTCCACTTAGGGTGATTGTACTAGTTCTGTGATCTCGTAGGGCAATTCCATGCAGGTAGGACCTGATTGTTACGGCAAATGGGAAAAATGAAAATATTATCAAAGGAACAGTACATTTTATTGCTAAATTATGACTGACTCCAATGAGTGTTTCGAGTAGGAAAAACCTAATAGGAGTCCAGAACATCAGAACCATGAAGATAAAAGCTAAAAATCCACAAGCCACCGTAAAACGCCGAATAAAACGGGTGTCAGGGTCGAGTTTCTGGAAAGCTGGAGGTAGATTCTTGAGTTCATTAAGCCATCCATAAGGTAGATGTGCTAGGGCATAAACAATAGTAAGAACAGCCAGCCCTTCAGTGCCTTCAATCCCACGGGCTACAAATAGGTTAATTATAGGACGACTCATAGCCTGTATGCCTATTGTTACAGCCAATGGCCAGTAGAAAGATAAGGCATAACGGGTGGTCAAAGGTAAAGAAGCTTGAATAGGCGTGCCGATTGAGGGATTTTTCTGTGGGGACTTTAATGTCTCATGCACAAAATGCCAGTAGGCGTAGATAATTACTAATAACTCTGTAATTAGACCAGCATAGGTGGCTATTATCGGTAGGAGGATCGGTTGAGATTGAACAGTTTTTGTGGGCAGGAATAAAATGACAGCAATGATGCTAACAGTGACTCCGGCCATCATGGAATAGCTAACTATATCAGTCCTACGTAACTGTAATAAAAGGCCTGATAAAAAACGTGTTAATCCAATAAGCAATGGGAAAGGAACTAAAAAACCCAGAGCTTTTCGAACAATTTTCCCGAGATCGGGGTCTATATCATGTAATCCATCAATGACTAAAACACCTATTGGTGTTAGGGAAAGACAAGCTAAAAGTATTAAGTGGATGATTCCAAAACCTAAAACACATCGAAAAACTGTGTTGAACGAAGCTCGGTCATGTACGAGGACCATCGACATCTGTCGTGTCTGATTAATAGTTCCACTCAAAAACGATGTCAATCCCCATGCTATACCATAGGCAGCCAAAGTTTGAGTGGGGTTCGGTATGCGTGCAATCCCGCCATTAGTTACTTGAATACCCAGTTCAAAAATTAATTCTGTAACAAAAAGCGGTAGGAGGAACCAGAAAAGAGTCCGGTACATATTAAAGTATTATAATATAATGCATCACAAGGGTCAAGTTTGAGCAGATCAGAGTATTGAGATATTCGAAAAGTATTAACTTTGTCGGGCATAATTGATAAATTACAAAATGGATGCAACATCCTCAATCTGGGATAAAAAGAAACCGTTAGACATACATAATTATGAAAAATAGCTTAATAGCTACTCTTTTGGAAGATACTTGTTAATGGACTAAGAATAGTTTATTATGGCCTATTCATTTTAAAGGCAGACCATTTTTACAAATGATCATGCATGAAAGTAATAATTTGGAAAATTCAATGGAAATAATCCCATCAAATCACTGGATTATTGGCTCCAATGGTGTTTATCATGGAACCCCCAGAAACTCATGGACTAGGGTCGGGGCTCAAGAATACGGGATTTCTAGCTTGATCCGTGAGCCAAATCGACTACTTGCTGGAGCGAGTTGGGGCAGTGGGCTTTGGGAATGGACTGAAAATTCGGACCGTTGGAAGCAACTCCATGATGAAACATTAACAGAAGTAATAGCTATAGCTTCAATAGGAGGTAATCCTGGTCTAATCGCAGGGTCACCATATGGTGTTGCTACGGGTTCTTATGATGAAATAGGAGCGGTTCGGTGGACCCACCACTCAGATACTCTCCAGGTAAATGAACGATTTACAAATGCGATTCTTGTTCACCCCCGAGATACTTCAACATGGTTAATTGGAACCGAATCAGGAGTAATAGTAACAACAAATTCCGGTTCAACATGGAAACAGACAACAATTACTGATACCCCTGTACGGGCTTTAATATACGGCCAGAATTTATTTTGGGCAGGTACTGATAATAAAGGAATTTGGTGCAGCGAGGATGGTATTCATTGGCTTTCCGTGGGCCATACAGTTGATGGCGGTGCGATCTTTGGTTTAAGTGAAGCGGGGAACTCTATCCTTGCCGGTACAGAGCATGGAGTAGCTATCGGAGATAGTTCAGGGAAGTGGAACCGAATGGGGCCTCGCTATCTTTGCGCTTCGGTAGCTTGTCACCCTAGGTCCTCTTTAAGCTGGTTATCTGGGGGAGCCCCCGGAGGATTATGGTATACGCAGGATGGGGGTGAATACTGGTATCAAATAGAAGGTTTTGTCAATGTACATAGCATTCTGGCACCGAGGGAAGCATGAGCAATATTATTCAGGAAACTTATAATGGCGAGGTAGATACTCGGGTGGAAAAAATAATCCGTTCAAGAGTTGCAACTAATATCGGAGGCCTCTGGGATCTAAATGCCCTTTTGAAATTTGAAGAGAACAATACACAAATAGATGCCCAGATAGTTCAAATAGTTAAGAAATCTTTATCTGATCAAACAGATGGATGGGGCGGGAGGCCTGCAGGGGGCCCTTTCCATGTTTTTCCTTGTGGAGCTCTTATTGCCCGATGGTCTGATCGGTTGCCAGAAGAAGCAATAATGATTATAAAAAATTTCATGATAGACGGAGTTTTGGAACGTGGTAATACTGAAAATCACTGGTTAATGTTCTATGTAGGTAGTCTTTTGGCCGCACAATACTGGTCTGGCGAAGATCGGATGTGGAATGATCTGTCACCGGAAGCTGTGAAGCGGGAGGCTACTCGATGGATCCTAGGTATGATAGAGCGTACAGCAGTAAATGGGCACCATGAATATGATTCTCCACAATACCATACCGAGCATTTGGTCCCGATGATTATTTTACTAGAGCATGCTGTGGATTCCAACTTACGCAAGCAGGTAGAACAGGTTTTGGCACTCTATGTAGCTGATATGGCTCTCGAATATTATTATGGGGCGTGGGCTGGAGCTCATTGTAGGGAAGGATATAGGGAAAATACATGGAAACGGTCTGGTTCAATTTCGGGATTACAGTATTTATATTTTGGTGATGAACCTTTTAATTCTATATATCACACTCATCCATTCTGCATACCAGCTGTTACAGCGAAATACCGTCCCCCTGCTCTTTTTGCAGAAATGGCTCTAGATCGAACCCGTCCTTACATAGTCAAGAAAACCAAAGCGCCACGTACAATTTATCGCCGAGTAAAAACTGAAGCCAAGCCTGTTCGAAAGTATACTTATATGAGTCCCTCTTTTGCATTGGGTTCGTCTCAAACAGGATTGCCTGGACCAGGATCAGGTCCTATTGATCTGATTTCCTGGGATCTGACTTGGCAGGGCGAAAACCAGGAAGCAAAAATCAGTTGTAATCACCCTTATCGAAGCCCTGAACGGTTTAGTGCTTTCTTAGTAGGGTATCCCCAACAGATTGGGCGCCAAATTGGATCGGACAAACCTTATTTGCAATGGCCAGATCGTCTATTTGGGGCATCGCCATATGAAAGAATAATGCAACACAAAGGGACTATTATCGTATTGTATAAAATTCCGCCAGATGATGAAACTCCCTATATCAATCTATTTCTCCCTCGTAACATTGCTTGGGTAGAACGCAGTGGATGGATTATGGGAGATACGGGGACAGGAGCTTATATGGCTCTTTTCCCGATAGGTCCCTATGAATGGACAGAAATCAGAGAAGCCGGATCAGCCCGTTTTCTGGCAAGTAATCCAAACCAGATTGACGGCTGGCTATTAAGGATTAACGATATTTATAGTGGGCTCATATTAGAAACCCAAGAATCAGAAGGCCATGAATCATTTGAAACATTTTGCACTAGCCGTAGTGCATTACAACCAGATGTAGAAAGTTGGCCTGAACAGAACATGGTCTCTGTGGATACGTTGGAAGGCTCTCGAATGGAAATGTCTTATGACAGTGTTCACAAGGTAGACGGTGAACCGATTGCCTATGACGATTACCCTTTGTATGGCGCACCAGGAGTTGATGCGCCCCTAGGTACAGGCAAAATGAAATTTTGTCGAGGAACCCATGAAATCAATTTGGATTTTTGTGTTGATAATTCTCAGCCGCTTTTACCCATAAGGGTCATTGGATAACCGACATATTAATTTGGAAATCCCTCTTTCTTAATTCTCTACTAATCCATCCCAAGCAACATCAGCTCCAAGTGTTCGAAGATTTTCAACGAAATTTGGATGAGCCCGCCTTATTGATTCAGCTCCTTTGATAATACTAGTGCCAGGTATACTGGCAGCTGTCATATAGAGAGCTACAGCTGCTCTGATAATGTAGGGTGCTTCAACAGTGGCTGGCTGTAATGGTAAATTGCCGAATACTATGATTCGGTGGGGATCGTTAATAACCACATGGGCACCAAATTTTCCTAGTTCAGATATCCAAAAAAAGGCTCCTTCGTAGACCTTGTTCCAAAACATGATAGAACCTTCCGCCCGTATCGCAAGAGGGATCATTAATGGCAAAAGGTCGGCAGGGAGGTATGGCCAGGGAGCTGCTTCAATTTTTGCTAAAATATTAGACGTAAAGGGGTTTTCTATTTGGTGGATTTGGTTTCCTTTGACTAGAGCAGTGTCATCTTCATATTCGATAATTACGCCTAGCTTCCTAAAACATCGGTTTATTAAGTCAAAATGTTGGGGGATAGCTGTTTTGACTCGAACTTCGCCACCAGTCATCGCCCCAAGTGCCAGAAACGTAGTGATTTCATGATGGTCTGGTGTTATGGTCACCTTGCCACCACCAAGTCGATCGACCCCCTGGATTTGAAGTATATTCGCTCCGATACCCTCAATCTGAGCCCCTAACTTGTTTAGAAAACGACACAAATCTTGTACATGTGGTTCGCATGCAGCATTTATCAGTGTTGATTTTCCTTCTCCTAAGACTGCAGCCATGATAAAATTTTCTGTGCTGGTAACGGATACATATTCCTGCCAGATCCGGTTTCCTTTGAATCGCCCCGTAAGTTTAAATTCTATAGGATCTTCTGATAAAACTTTAACTCCGAATGAACGTAAAACGTCAACGTGAGGATCAATTTCTCTCACACCAAGAGCACAGCCTTTGGTGTTTAAAAACTTGATTGAACTAGTACGATAAAGAAGACCTGGTAGAAGTAAGAGGGCGGAACGCATCCCTTCAGGCAGAGCCACTTCACCAGGTTCGACATGAAAGTTGGAATTGTTTATTTTAAGTATTCTTGTTGATCGATTCCAATCAATCTGGGATCCCAGAGCTTCTAAAAAGGAAACAATTTTTTTAATATCAGTAATATTAGGAACATTGTATATCGTTACAGTATCGTCGGTTAGGAGAGTAGCGCAGAGTATTGGAAGGACGGCATTTTTGTTCCCTGATGGAACAATTGTTCCAGAAAGTGGTTTGCCTCCTTCAACAACTAAACTAGCCATATGATTTCCCTATGAAGATATAATAACGTTTCTTTCATAATATATAACTTTGGTTATATATTATGAAAGAGAGTTATAAACAAGAAAACTTCTTATTGAAATAGTCCTCACTCCTAATATAACCCAGATCTTTTATAAATTCGAGCCAAGCTTAAAAACCAATAGTTCTTTAACTGGGGGAAATTCCACAAGCGCAATTTCCTGAAAGCTACCCGGGATGGGTTCTAATTTTGCTCGACTTAAAGTTATAGCTTGAGCAATTTCTGCCGGATTAATATTAATAGTTACTGTACAATGCGGTACCCAAAAATTAGGATAGTAGTGTGTCATAGCGAAAGTTTCAAAAATTTTTAGGTGTTGATGAAACTCCTTATGTACTGTTAGTAATTTTTGAGAAACTATAGGGGCTAAATATACAACCCCCTGGTTGCCCGGAAAGGTTCCAACACTATTAAGGCAGAATTCGAATGGTTCAACAGATTTGGCAAACTTATGCAGTTTCTCCTCAAACTCTTCAACATTAAGGCCATCATCATATACAGCCAGAGAAACATGAGGTCGGATATCCCGATCTGAAAGGGAAGGTTTTTCTAGCCTCTTAGCTAGAACATTACAGAAACGTGTTACAAACAGGGTGCTTTCATTATCAAAAAAGAGTTCGACCGCGTATCCCATAAGTACTCTCTTAAATCATGTTTTTAATAGTGAGTCGTCTATTCCAATTACTACTAGTTATTTAACGTGTTTAGTGGAGGGCCTCAATTATTTTTCTACTATTCAAAATAAAGTTCGGGCGAGACAAGTCAATAATCGTGACAAGGTTAAGTTATGAAACTAATATTATAAAACAGCTTTTCTTAGCAGGATAATAACACTTATCTATCTTGGAGAGGAATAATTTCCCTTCCCGATCAGGATTTGATAACCCACTTTGTAATCTTATTAGCAACCTGCAAGAGGTAGTACCTGCAGTTATCCCTAGGAGGTAGTAGAGGTGAAGATTACAGCGATCAAAACATTTGTTGGGACATTTAATAATCGTTCACGCGGATTAATAAAAGTAGAAACAGATGAAGGTTTGTACGGTTGGGGGGAGGCTTATTCAATAGGGCCAGATTTATCAGTCGAGCCAATCGCTAACTATATTTTCGAAATGATCAAGGGAGAAGATCCTCGTCGTATCGAATATATTATGCTCAAACTTTTTCAACAGTTTCGTTTCCCTCCAGGAGGAACAGGTCTTGCCGTCATATCAGCGGTAGATCACGCTCTTTGGGATATAAGTGGAAAAGCCGCAAATTTGCCCGTGTATATGTTACTAGGGGGATCTGTTCGAGACAAAGTCCGTGTTTACCATAGCATTGGGGGCAATTCTCCTGATGCTATCGAGCGAAGTCACTCATTGCACAGCGAATGGGGATTCACAGCTTTTAAGACCAGTCCTTACCAGGGTGATACTGAGAACGAACGCTGGGGCAATGTCTGCCATAACGCTGCTCAATATTTTGAACAATTGCGGCTAAATACCCCAGCAGAATGGGAGATAGCATTCGATCCACATGCGAAAATATTTGAACCGGTTAGAGCTTTACAATTGGCAAGCGCGTTGGAACCATTCGATCCTTATTTCTATGAAGAACCATTAAGACCCGAACATCTACCTGCGTGGTCCCGGTTGAGATCCCAAATGTCGATTCCTCTTGCTACCGGTGAATCTCTCTATACCCGATTTGAGTTTTTAGAACTTTTAGCAGCCCAGGGTGTTGATATTATTCAACCTGATGTGTGTGTCTGTGGTGGGTTGTTAGAAATGCGAAAGATAGCAGCTATTGCAGAAGCTCACTACGTTAGTATTGCACCGCACAACCCCATGGGGCCTATAGCGACGGCTGTTAATGTACATTTTGCTGCAGCGACACCTAATTTCAAGATTCTTGAGTACGTTCTTCCTATTCAGACAGAATGGGAAGAAATAGTTGTTGAACCTTATCTCCCTATAGGTGGTTATCTACCATTAAGTGATCTTCCGGGTTTAGGTATTGATGTGGATGAAATAGCTCTTCTTAATAATAAAAGGGATAAAGGAGTAGTGCATTGGCAACGGACTTGCCAAATTCGATCTGATGGTTCTACCGCTTATATTTGAGAATAATGAAATCAGCCCTGGCGGGTATAAGTTTGTTACTAAAATTCTGCTACGAGCCAATGTAATTGGTAACTCAATGGCATTTTATGAAAGCTAGGGCTGCAGTATATAACCATCCCTACTAGGATGCACTAGCTTACCTTATATAGCTTTTGGGTTGCCCAAAAGTCTCAACATAATAGCTTTCTGGGCGTCTAATCGATTTTCTGCTTGATCATAGATAATTGATTGTTCATGCTCAACCATATCTTCAGCTATTTCAAATCCGGGATGAATAGGCATGTCATGCATGATTTTCGCCTTACTTCCCGCAAGCATGGAGCTATTAATCTGATAAGGCATCATAATCTGACTTCGTTTTAATTTTTCGGTTTGATAGGCTGGATCATTAAATAATTCCATATCAAGCCAGGTATCTGTATATAAGTAGTCAGCTTCTTCAACAGCAGTTTGGATGTCCAATGTTTCTATCAACCGTCCCGTTTTGAAAAGCCTTTCTCTACTAGTTTCGTCAATAATTTTTTGTTCTCGAATTGGACAGACTAAAGTTAGGTGCAAGCCAAGGGGTGCAGCTATAGAGACCAATGAATTAACCACGTTATTGTATACCCCAATATAGGTAAGTCGAGCACCGCTAACACCCTGGGGTCGATCTTCAGCAATAGTTAGCATATCAGCTAATGCTTGGCATGGGTGATATAAGTTACAGCATCCGTTAATGACTGGAACCGTTGAAGCTTTTTCCATTTCTAGTAGATCTCGGTTATCTTTTAACCTAGCCATTATAATAGCTGCGTTTCTTCCTAGGTATCGAGTCTCAAATCGGACCTTGCTCAGGGTGAAATTAGTTGCCATCCAATCTAAGTTAATAGCATGCCCCCCCAATTCGGTCATCCCAGCTTCGAAGGAAACACGAGTTCGTGTAGAGGTCTTCTGGAAAATCATAACGAGGGATTTGCCTTGCATATTACTTTGGTAATCCCAACGGTGTTTCTTCAGATAACATGCTAAATCCAAGATTTCAACAATTTCATCATCTTTCCAATACTTCCAATCGATCAGGTGTTTGATAGCGAGGCCCATTGCCATATTCTCCATTTTCCCTATTGTTATTTGGGTTGTTCAAAGACCGTTGGGGGGATATCAGGATTTATTGTGACCGTCTGAATAGAAAATGTGTCAGCCTGTTCTCCGTTATGAGTATTTGTTATCCTGAAAGGGAGTTTCATACCGTTAATAACGCGATAATCACTTAGCATTGTTTCTATTAAAATTGGGCCTTGTTGTGAAATGTTTTGACGGGATATTTTAAGAGGTATCATAGTTTCTTTATCCAAAAATAGTTTAAAAGGATTCAGGTTGGGTGGTGTAATAAGTAGTACTTCAGTTTCTCTTCCCTCAACATGGTCGTTGCCAAGCGATTGGATCTGCATGTTTTGATTGTTTATGTGGCAGTAGAGGAAGATCAAATTATGCCATAGCCCCTCAGTCATAGAATCTTTAATTCTTGGTGGAGCTTGTTGGCGTGCTCCTGTAGGATCTATAATCCAAGCTTGGTTTCCTATCAAAAGCCTGGTAATTTTTCCCATTGGAGTTTCCATAATCAAACGTGCCCGATCAGGAAAAGAAACTAGTGAACGCAACTCTATAACTATCTCGTTTTCTGATCTTTTAATTTTAACTGTCGCGGTTGTCTCGATCGATTGTACTGATCCAAAAGCATCAAAACCACCCATGATCTCAGCTGAATTCCGGAGAATAGATCGGCCTTTAATTGAAGCTTGAGGCCCAGCATTCGGAACTTCAAGAAGTGGGGCGTTTATTCTTACATCAATCTCATTTACCGGACCCAGGAATGTCAATTCCTCATCAAAGGTTTGATCATTTCCTACAACTATGATTTGCGTTTTGTCTGGTTGTAAATATTTCCTAGCTACTCGTTGAACATCGGCGGCAGATACCTTTTCTACTTTATCCTTTGTTTTTTCCAGAAAATCTGGAGGGTAACCGTAATACTCATAAGTCATTTTTCGGTTAATTATTTCTCTTCGGGTATCAAAGTTGAAAACAAATGAATTCAAAAAACTTTCTTTAGCTAAACTTAATTCTTGTTCCGTTATTTTATCAGTCTTCATCCGTCGTATCTCGTTTAATAGTGAGCGAATAGCTTGACCAGTCGTTTCAGATTTTGTTATACATCCTACATAGAAAATACCAGGGTACGAGTAATTGGCACTGTAGGTGCCAAAAACAGCGTAGGCTAAACCTTGTTCTGATCTAACGTTACGAAAGAGGCGTCCGGAAAAGCCACCACTAAGTATATCATTCATAACCTGCAAAGCGAAATAGTCAGAATTATTCATCAGGCCACCTATATGGCCCAGAACTACAGTGCTTTGGTTAATATTTCCCCGGCGAATTAAATTTATAGAACGGTCAAATTTGTAATCAACAGGAGGGAACGTAGGACGCCTAAATCCCCCACTCTCCCATTTGGAAAAGGCTTCTGAAATCTGTTTTACCATCTCATCCGAATCGAAATCTCCCCATACTCCTAGCATGGTATTATTAGGGTGGAACCACTTTTGGTGAAAATTAATAAGGTCTTCCCTAGTAATTTCCTCAATAGTAGCATATTCAGAATGCCGAGCATAAACACTTTCAGGGCCATAAATCAGTTTACTAAATTCTCGGAACCCTATATTCGTGGGATTATCATTTCTTCGGGCTATAGATGATCGAGCAGAAATTTTTTCAAGTTCAATCTTATCATCGGGAAAAGCTGGATTCATAAGGATATCAGCTAGAATAGGTAAAGCAATATTAATGTTATTTTTAAGAACTGACATAGAGGCAAACCCAGAAATTCGTCCAATGCCAGTCTCCACTGATGCACCGATACTCTCTAAGGTTTCATCAATATCATCACCCGACATGTTTGTGGATCCCCCTGTTCGCATAACAGAACCAGTTATTCCAGCTAATCCAATTCTGTTTGCCGGTTCATTAACAGCTCCTACTCCTATTCGGGCGCTTAGGTTAATCATGGGAAGCCGATGATCCTCTACTAGATATAAAACAATTCCATTCCCTAAAACAACTCTGGTAGGGGACTGGGCTTGGATATCGTTGAGGGGTGGATATTCCAGATCCTTATAGTTGTGTTGCCCATAAGTTGATATACTGGGGAACAATCCGATCGCCAGTAAACTAAATATAGTACGGGTCAGACCAGTCCATCGCATGAGTTTAACTCCTGTGTTGCGGCAAAGGATATTTAAATAGGTCGTATTAGCGTTCAGTAGGATTGCTTCCCATTGTTACTATTGAAGCTATTGTTCGGTTATTAGTTACTAGATATTTATTAGCAACTCTTTTTATGTCTTCTGGGGTCACATTGTTTATTTGGTTTATACTGTGAAAAAGTTCCCGCCAGTCACCTTTCAAAACATGGAAATAAGCCATTAAAAGGGCTAACCCCATATTCGAGTCAAGTTCACGGATCAGGTTGACACGAGCCCGTACTTTAGCTCTTGCTAATTCCTGTTCAGATACATAATTGTTCCGAATATCGTCTATTGCTTGGTTGATAGCCTGTTCACAATCGTCCGCCGTATGATCTTTACTGGGGCGGGCATAAAACACCATCATATTCGGATACTTACTACCGGGAAAGTCGGTAAAGGAAGTTACATCAGTAGCTATTTTTTCCTCCTTTACAAGTGTTTTGAACAAGCGGCTAGTTCGACCATTCCCCAGAATATCAGACATAACATTGAAAACTAAATCATCATCGTGTTTAATATCAACCTTATGGTAGCCCATTAACAGAGCTGGTTGTGATTTGTCATTCATTACCACCCGGCGTTCCACTTGTTGTTTGGGTTCAATTGTTTCTACAGGTTCAGTAGGGGCTCGTTTAGGCAATCGGTCGAAATATTTATGAGCCAGTTTTTTTACGTGCTCAGGATCAGCATCCCCAGAGATAACAATTGTGAGGTTATTCGGTCCGTAATATTTTTTAAAAAAGTCCATAGCCTCTTGACGAGTCATAGAGTTTAAGTCTGACATATGGCCGACCGTTGGTTCACCGTAGGGATGAGCTTTATAAGCCGTACTAAGCATTTCCTCAACCAAACGGCCTATCGGACTATTCTCCGTACGCATTCGTCTTTCTTCCATAACTACATCTCGTTCGATGTAAAATTCTCGGAGGACTGGGTCTAAAAACCGACTGGACTCTAGTGCAAAAAATAGTTCAATTTTATTTGATGGTAGGCTATAATAATAACGAGTAGCGTCGACGCTTGTTGTTGCATTCAACCCTGTCCCACCGGCTCGTTCAATAGCCTGGTCCATTTCGTTAGACATAGCCAGTTCGCGCGCTTCTTTTTTTGATTTTTCAAAGATAGTCTGTAATTCTTTTATTCTCTCAGGGTTTGCGTGGGAACCTTGATGATATTCACTGCGGAGTTCATTATAAATTTCATCAACTTCCTTCATTGCAGCGTATTCTTTAATTAAATCTTTTGCTCCAACGGACGTAGTACCTTTAAAGGCCATATGCTCGAAGACATGAGCTAACCCAGTAATTCCTTTTACCTCATCTACCGAACCAACATCAGCGTACGTCAGTAGTGAAACTACGGGAGCTTCATGATTCTCAACCACTATAAAAGTAAGACCATTACTAAGAGTAAATTCTGTCACTCTTTTTTCAAAGGATTCCAGGTCCTGTGATTTTACCGAGGAAACGACAGAAAACATCATTATCGTCAGTATTATGGTCTGTATAAAACGGGTGATCATTTATGGGTCTCCAAATCTGTTTACTTATATGGCGGTCAAACTTGATAGGTAGTATTGTTGAATTCAATCAGTTGGTGTAATTTTTTGCCCTTTGTTAATCTCATCTAAATAAAATTTTACTGCCTTCTTTAAACCCATATCTAAGGCATCAGCAATCAATGCATGGCCGATGGAGACTTCTAATAGATGGGGTACTGTCCCACAGAACAACGCTAAATTATCCAGATTAAGATCATGCCCTGCGTTTATACCTAAACCAAGACTTTGAGCATATTTAGCTGCTCCAATAAATTTAGGAAGTACCTCCTGTAAATCCTCTGAGCCACCATCAAAAGCATTAGCGTATGGTTCTGTATATAACTCGATTCGGTCCACACCGATATCAGATAATCTTTGGATCTGCTCTATTTCTGGATCCATGAAAAGACTAACTCGACAACCCAAGTCTTTTAATTCTTTAATGATCGGTACTAGCCGACTAGTATCTTCTTTGGTATCCCAACCATGGTCCGATGTAAATGCTTCCGGTGCATCAGGAACCAAAGTCGCTTGTGTTGGCCTAACCTTGCGGAAAATATCCATAACCTGATGAAATGGATTACCTTCGATATTATATTCAATTTCTGGGTAGTCTTTCAGGATTTGAGCTAAATCATCCACATCACCTGGTGTAATATGGCGCTGGTCCGGCCGTGGGTGTATCGTAATTCCTTGGGCCCCAGCCTCAATAGCAGCCTGTGCCATACCTGTTACACTAGGTATTCCATGGGTCCGAGTGTTTCGTAGTAAGGCCACCTTGTTCACATTCACACTGAGTTTAACCATTTGTTTATCCCCCTCCCTAGAATTTCAGTCTAGGAAGGGATTTAATCAAATACTTTCTTGATAATTCTCTATTTAGACTCTAGCATTCTTAATTTTATAAAATGAGGAATTATAAATAATGTTACAATTACAAAAAGGATACAAACAAGTGTTGGGCCTGTTGGCCAATCTGTGGCTAAAGATACCACCAGGCCTATAATTAAAGAAATTATTGAAATACTGTATCCGAAAACTAACTTATTTTTGTAAAATGCTGCACCTATAGCAGGTAAAATTAAACTGGCAAAAACAAAAAATACCCCAGATAATTGTACGGATATTGTTATTGCTAAGGCAAAAATAAAAAAGAAATATCTATTGATAACCTTCTTAGTAAAGATAGCTGGTATTAATAAGATATAAGCGATGGCCGCCATGACAATTTGTTGCCAGCTGATCCATAATAGTTGGCCTGAGAGGAGGTTTTGAACTTCTTCCGCGCCGTGCGGGTGGTTTGCCAGCAAGAGTAAGGCTAATGACGAGGAAAACACATATACAGAACCTATAATGGCTTCTTGCAGTTTAGGTGTATATTTTTCAAACAACATAAAACCGTAGGCAGCAGATATAGCAAATAAGAATGCCATTAATTGAGTAATTATCAGATTTTCTTCCGAATGAAAATAAAGGCTAGCAACAATAACGCCAAGTCCAGCAATTTGTGCCACGGCTAAATCAATAAAAATGATACCACGCTTCATCACCTCCAAGCCAAGAGGAACATGAGTACATACAATCAGAAAACCTGCTAAAAAAGCAGGTAGTAAAATATAAATTCCGTCCAATGATTCTCCTCTTTCAAGTAGCACAGGCAACCAGCTAAAAATTGGCTGGTTGCCTGTGCAGAATTCATCCGTTAATTTCCAGTAATTGTCCTATCATATAATCAAATAGCTCATACAAATTGGTAGATTGGTTGTTGCCACCCACAGTATACGGAAACACCAAATTAGTTATACCAGTTTGTTGTGAAAGCCATGCGGATGCCTTAGGGTTTTCAAATGGGGTACTGATAATAATCCTTGCTGGCTTTTCTTTGAGTTGGTTAAGGAGATTTTTTAGATGAGATGGAGAAGGTGGTATTCCAGGCCTTGGTTCTAAAACGCCCACTTCAGACAAACCAAGCCAATCACTAAAATAACTCCAATTTTTATGATACACGACAATGGGCATATTTTTTAAAGGAGTACTTTGGCTTTCCCATCGACTGATAGCATTTAGCCATTTTATCTTAAAGGAAATAAGGCTTTGTGTATAAAAACTAGCATTCTTGTCATCAATTCGACCTAAACGAATTGCTAGTATTTCCGCAACTTTCAGTATATTATGCGGATTTAAATGTACATGTGGATTACCACCAGGATGTATGTCTCCTTGTGAGCGGTCTAAGATTGTAGGAACTTCTAGTAAAGAAGCATAATCTGAAGCCATAATGTTGCCAATTTGGCCTGGTTGAACACTTGACTTTGCCCTCTCAAGCAAGATAGGCAACCAGCCAATTTCTAGCTGGTTGCCTGTGCAGATTACCAAGTCAGCGTTGCGTATAGCAGCCAGAAGACTTGGTTTTGCCCTTATAAAGTGAGCATCAGAAAACGCATTTGTGGCAGTCTTAATATTAACGTTACTCTGCCCAATTTCTAATACTAAGGATGTCCATTCAGGTTCGCACGAAAACACATTAACTTTAGCGAACGTAGTAAGTGGGAATATTGTTAGGCCCCACAAAAATAAAAGCATACACAGTTTTTTCATTAGGAGTATCCTAGTATTTATGCGCACCATGCGCTCCAATACTCATAGTATATTGCAATATTAACTGGTTATCCGTCTGCCCTTTAGCAGTTTTATCGTTGTTATATTGAAGCCTTATGCGTGAAAATTCACTATTAGTCCAGTCAGCCATTATAGAGTGGATATAAGGATTATGCCCCTCACTATCTAAATCAGTCCCAATTAGTCCAGTAGGAGTCCCAGGGCTTCTCAAGGCTGTGTAGCGATAGCCTACACGCCATTGTTGTTGAAACTTATAAACGCTCTGTGCATACCAGCCACTTGCACTGTCATCGAAAGCAACATCATATGCGTTGCCTCCTTCGTCATTATAAGTCCCTTGCTCACTGCGGAAAAAAACTTCACCTTGTAGTATTAGTTCTTTATTCCTTTGGTTTCCTGTTGGTGCCCATGTATATCGGAAGTCAACAGCGTATAAATCACTTCTACCATAAAAACTAATATTATGTTCATTGCTTTCACGACCTCTGACATTACTTCTGAGCCAATAACCACCAATACGCCAGGTCTGATTCATACCGATATCACCACCAAGACGTGCAAACAATGAATATGCACTAGCTCCTTCCTCAGTATGGTTGTCTTCCTCATGATGGTCGTCTTCCTCATGATGGGCGTCTTCCTCATGATGGTCGTCTTCCTCATGATGGGCGTCTTCCTCATGATGGTCGTCTTCCTCATGATGGTCGTCTTCCTCATGATGGGCGTCTTCCTCATGATGGGCGTCTTCCTCAGTATGGGCGTGATGTTCATTACTAGAATTCCCTCCGGGGAAATCAGCTCCTCGGAAAGCACCACCACCAATTTCAAAATAAAGTTGTGTCGGGAAAATAAATGAAGCCTCTATCCCATCATCATTAAATGCTTGATTCAAAAACGCTCGGTAGGGTAGGGGCCTATCAGCAAAATCATCAGTATGGGCGTGATGTTCATTAAGGTAGCCCAGCGTCCAAAAAGCACGACCAGCTTTTATACTTAAACCAACAGGTAAATTGAACCCAGGCGATGTTTTAATATAAGCTTCTTCGAGCTCAACATGATCTGAACTACCATGACTTGCTATAGCAGCCGTCAGACTACCTGTAAACTTATCATCAATGGACGCGGAAAAGTTAAGTTCAGAATGATCCACAGCTAACCCTTCAGAACCTCTCTCACCTTCATGTCCAATACCAAAACCTTTAATTTCGGAATCGGATTGGCTATAGGCTGAATATTTACCGTTTAGAATAATACCGATGGATGGATTAAATTCATTGCCATATATTTTTCGGTTGCCGGCTTGGTCAACTTTACTGCTAACTTTTGCCGCCTGATTTGCTATTTTAGATATTTCCCCTTCATTTTCTGATAAACGTATCTTATTGGCAATACGATTTTTATTTAACTTGTCACCATAGGTTTCAATAACTTCTTCTTTGTTAGAGGCGAAGAGCGTTGAGGTGCTTACACTTAATGTTATAGCTAACCCTATAGCTCCAGCAATACTACTTTTAAATAAGAAATAACTCATTTTAAAATCCTAAATAGTTTTGTAGCCCCCATAGAGTCGGTAACTACAATAACGGGAGGTTATACAACAAAGTTAAAAGAGAAATTGTTCTTCTTAGGAGGTTAAAGGAGGAGCCCGAGGCTGGGCTAATAATTGTTTGTCAGCAACTAGCAATGGCTTAGATGTAGGCCAATATGCAATATCATCCCCTGCAAATGAAGAAGATAGAGAACTTAAAACTGGGGTGATAGCACTGAAATTATTGGTAGCTAAACAATCATCACATAGTTGAGAATTATGTTCGTGATCTAGGCGGTCATGGTGGGCCGTTTCCAATATAAATGAGGCTTGACCTGCCAAAAAGACTAGAAGAAATATTAGTTTATATAACGGTCCGAAGTTTTTTAAAGTCATCATAATATAATGGCCTAATTAGGATTTCGTTGATGCGCAGAACCATGTTGGCCAACATATAATATGTTTATGTCCTTTCTGTCAATCTCCATTTTCCCAAATCCAATTATTTTAGGCTCTCATATCACCCTTAGGTTTTATTGAGGTATCCAAGGGGGCAATGATCCGTGCCCTGGTAGTTGGATTGATCGAGCATAATTAATAGCAGGATTTTTCATTACTTCTTCTATAGCCTTATCGGGCGGAATATCATCCAAGTTAAGTACTCCCACAGCCTCACCTCCAGGAAGATTTCCTAGTCTCCCAACAGCCATCTGAGCAATATTTACTTTATGTCGTCCAAATGTATCTCCAATAGCACCAATAATACCAGGGACATCATTGTGATTGAAGATCAGAAGGTTGCCATCGAGGTAGGCTTCCATTCTATGTTCCCCTAGCCGGATCAATCGCGGCATGTTATTGCCAAAAATTGTTCCATCGGCTCTGCAGGTCTTATTCCCATAATCAATTTCTGCACTGATCGCGGAACTAAACATACCAGCTGTAGTTCGGGTTTCTTCAGTAAGATGAATTCCTCGTTCCTGGAGTAATATCTCACCGTTAATAATATTTACCTCTTCATCAAGAGCATTCTCAAGTAACCCAGAACAAAATGCTGACGTAAGTAATCGGGTATTTTCATCAGCTACCTTGCCACGGTATGTTAGCCGGCAGGATTTTGGACCACCAGATTGCCACTGGGAGAACAATATACCAAGGCGATATGCCACGTCTAAATAGCCTCCTAGTGAACGAAAGGTATTAGTATCTATAGTTGTAGAATTGACCGCATGTCGAACTTCACCAGTTGTCAGAAAATTGATTAACAGCTCAACAGCTTCAATTGCAATATCAGTTTGAGCTTCTTCGGTACTTGCACCGAGATGTGGAGTGCAAAGTACGCCAGGCATTCCAAACAGAGGATTATTTGTGCATGGTTCTTCTTCAAAAACATCCAAGGCTACCCCTGCTAATTTCCCAGAGATTAGGCCTTTTTGTAGGGCTTTTTCATCATAAATTCCACCTCGAGCGCAATTTATTAATCTAGCTCCAGGTTTAAGTTGATCAATTTCGTTATAGCTGATTAGGTGGTGTGTTTCTGGTGTAAGAGGTGTATGAACGGTTAGATAATCTAAATTAGGTAACAATGTATTTATATCATTTGCATATTCCACCCCTAGCTTAGCCATTTCTTCGAAAGAGAGGAAAGGGTCAAAGCTAATTACTCGCATTTCGAATGCCTTCGCTCGAGCAGCTACTGCTCTCCCGATACGTCCCATTCCAATAATTCCCAATGTTTTTCCAGCAAGTTGGACCCCAGTAAAACGGTTCCGGTCCCATTTGCCCTCTTGAAGGCTACCAAAAGCTGGTGCAATATTTCGTGATAGGGAGGATATTAAAGTTAGGGTGTGTTCTGCAGTACTGAGTATATTTCCTGTTGGTGTATTCATAACCACAATGCCCTGTCGGGTTGCGGCATACCGATCGATATTATCCGTCCCAACACCAGCTCGGACTATTCCACGTAGTTGTGTATTGTCTTTAAGAATTTCAGCTGTAATTTTAACACCGCTTCGGCAGATGGCTCCGTTGAAATCTAAAAGTGTATCTCGCAGATTTTTTCCACTTAGACCAGTTCGAACTTCAAAAAAAATATTTTCCGCTTTTGCGAGGCGATTAAGGCCCTCACTTGCTAACTCATCCAGCACGATGATGCGATGCATGAAGATTTATTACCTTTGTTTATGCAACCTATGTTGCAGTTACATCAATAAACCTAAACCTTAGGGTGAAAGCACAGACCAATACAATCTCAACCGACTCTAAAATACCTTGCGCAGACTATCAGTATCAACCTATTTTTAATTTTATCTTTAGTTTGATCATCCAATAGCTGTCTTTTCGCTAGCGTTTCAAAAAATTCCGTCAAAGCTGATCAAAAAACGGAGCTTCAGGAGATACTTTTACGTGGCTTCTTTTGTACATCTGCATAACCATACTCATTACAGCCTACTTGATGGTGCCAGTAGGATTGGAGATCTTGCTACAACAGCTAAGGCATACGATATGCCAGCTATAGCAATGACCGATCATGGTAATATGTTTGGAGCCGTGGAGTTTTACAAGACGGTTAAAGATGCTGGGTTACAGCCAATCATAGGTTGTGAGTTGTACCTGGCGCCAGGCAGTCGAAAAGAAAAGCGGCCTATCCGAGGTGGTGCACGAGCAGATCAGACAACTCATTTTGTAGTATTAGCAAAAAATACAACGGGTTATAAGAACCTAATGAAACTTACTTCAGCGGGTTACCTTGAGGGGTTCTACTATAAACCTCGGATTGATATGGAGCTACTTGAAAAACACAATGAAGGTTTAATCGCTCTTTCTGCATGTGCTAAGGGGCCCATAGCAAACCTAGTTGTAGATGGACAGATTGAGCAAGCACGGGCTAAATGCCGGGAGCTTCATGACATTTTTGGAAAAAATTTCTACCTGGAAATTCAAGATCATGGATTAGATTTTGACAAGCCGATAAACAACGCTATGATTGATTTCTCCCGTGAACAGGATATCCCAATCGTTGCAACTAATGATGCTCATTATATAAACCGAGGTGATGCTCCTGCTCAGGATGTGTTGGTATGTATTCAAACAGGTAAGGAATTAAATGACCCCAAACGACTAAAATTAGCAACCGATTCTCTTTATTTTAAAACGGCTGATGAAATGGATCAGTTGTTCGGGCATGTATCAGGTGCTTTGCAAAATACGTTGGCGATATCAGATTTAATCGATTTTGAATTAGAAATGGGTACTTTCAAATTCCCCCATTTCCCTCTTCCCGAGGGGTATGATGATCCGAATGTGTATCTTCGTAAATTATCTTTAGAAGGTATGAAGACGAAGTATCAAACGGTTACTCCAGAGTTGACAAGCCGACTTGAATACGAATTAGGTATAATCAATCAAATGGGTTATCCAAGCTATTTCCTTATAGTCGCTGATATAGCACGATTTGCGGCGGAGCAAGGTATCCCCCTAATGACTCGAGGTTCAGCACTGGGATGCATGGTGGCGTACGTTTTGGGCATCACAAATATAGATCCCATAAGCTATGGACTTCTTTTTGAACGTTTCCTCAATCCAGAACGGGTTAGCATGCCTGATATTGATATTGATTTAGCTGACCGTGAACGTGATAGGGTTATCAACTATGTGGTGGAAAAATATGGGAAAAGTAATGTTGCTCAGATAATTACTTTCGGTACAATGGGGGCGAAGGCTGCGATCCGTGATGTAGGCCGTGTTCTAGGCATGTCATATGGTGACGTAGACCGTGTGGCTAAACTAGTGCCAACAGAGCTTAAAATTACACTGGATCGCGCAATAGACCAGGTGCCGGAACTTCAACAGATGTCCGAAAATGGCACGGCAGAAAGCCAGTTGATTCAGTATGCGAAAACATTAGAAGGCCTTGCTCGACATGCATCAGTACATGCCGCTGGCCTTGTTATAACTCCAGGAGAACTTACCGATTTCGTACCTCTCTATAAACCAAGCAATAAGGACACGATCGTAACTCAATATTCCGGTGAAGTTATGGAGGATATTGGACTCATCAAAATGGATTTTTTGGGATTGCAGAACCTTTCAGTCATTCAAGATACAGTTGAGACAATAAAAGGACTGACGGGTGATGAAATAGTGTTAGATGAGATTGCTCTCGATGACCAGGAAACTATGGATCTTTTTCGCCGAGGCGAAACAACAGGTATATTTCAATTTCATAGTGGATGGTTACACGACTTTCTGCGAAGATTACAACCTGATAGCATAGATGACCTGATTGCTATGAATGCTCTTTGTCGTCCTGGCCCTCTAAATGGGGGAGTTGTCGATGATTATATCGACCGTAAGCATGGCCGTAAAGCCGTAACTTATCATCACGTTGTGATGGAGGAGGCGCTAAGAGAGACTTATGGACTTATAGTATACCAAGAACAAGCAATGCAGATAGCTAGAGATATGGCTGGATATACATTGGGTCGAGCTGATTTTCTCCGGAAGGCTATGTCAAAAAAACAACCTGAAGTTATGGCGGAAGAACGACGTTCTTTTATTGAAGGGGCTCTTAAGAAAGGGGTAGAGAGGAGTGTCGCGGAAGAAGTATTTAGTTTGATAGAGTATTTTGGTGGATATGCCTTCAATAAGAGTCATTCCGCTGGATATGCGGTTCTAGCTTTTCAGGAAGCTTTTCTTAAAGTTCATTATCCAGTGGCATTTATGGCTGCCCTGCTGTCCAATTCAATGTCTAATACTGAAGAAATTGTAGTTTTGATAAATGAATGTAGAAAAATGGGAATAGATGTCCTTCCTCCTGATGTTAATGCAAGTAACAATACTTTTATTGTCGAAGGTAATTCCATCCGCTTTGGCCTTTGCGCTATCAAAAATGTTGGGCAAGGAGCTGTTGAATCAATAGTAAGAGCTAGGGAATCAGGTGGTTTTTCGAAAGATATATTTAGTTTCTGCGATCATATTGATTTAAGACTGGTCAATAAGCGGGTTCTTGAAAGCCTTATACAGGCTGGGGCATGTGATGGCTTGGAAGGACACCGGGCCCAACTCATTGAGGTTCTTGATATTGCCATAGAAGGAGCACAGGCTCGGCAAAGTGACAGGGAGAAAGGACAAACATCTCTGTTTGAATTAAGTGAAACTGGAGAGGGTATAGGCTTAGATCAACACAAACCGGTTTTGCCCTTAATTAGTGAATGGCCTATCAGTCAAGAACTTGGCATGGAAAAGGAATTGCTAGGATTTTATGTAACCGGTCATCCATTAAGAGAATTTGAAGAAGATCTACAAGCTTTTACGACCTGTGAAATCCGGCGACTAGAACAGGTTAAAGAAACTAAAAATGGGGTAGTAGTAGGCGGAATTGTTACCGAGGTTAAGTCAATTGTAGATCGAAATGGAAAAAGTATGGCTTTTGTCATGCTAGAAGATTTCTCAGGAATGGGAGAAGTATTAGTTTTTTCTGAGCAGTTTGCTCTACATCGGAATCTTTTAACATTAGATTCTCTGGTGCTGATAAATGGGCAGATCTCTAAGAAAGAGGAGGACCACAAAATAATTGTTTCTGAGATAATACCTCTTGTTGATAGTAGAGATAAACTTGCACGTTCTATAGTAATTACGGTGGAAAATGATCAAGTAACTAATGAGAACATTAGTTTATTAAAAGATATTATGGCTCAATTTCCGGGGAATTGCGAAATAGTTATAAGAGTTTCTATCCCGGAACACGGAGAAATTGGGGTAAAGACAGGGAATAATTTCAGAGTTAGGCCGACGGATGAATTATTAGGAGCTTTACGATCCACTATAGGGGTAAATAGAGTTAGTTTAAACGGTGCGAATCCACAAAGTCGCGATAGTGGGTGGAAACCTCTAGAAATGAATGGTCGGGGTAGGAATGGTCGCGGGTCTAGAAATGGCAATGGAGCATAGCCTAATTTTAATGGAACGATCCCACAGATCATTCGTAAGGAGTCTTGACATTTCAAGTGGGTAATTCCAGGGAGGAATGAACTAAGGAGATATAAGATGTCACGTCAAATTCGACTAACATTCATCGATGAGGGAATATCAATCGGTGCTGAGATGCTTGATGACCAAGCACCGAAAACATGCCAGATAATTTGGGATCTTCTTCCGCTGGAAGAAGATGCGGTACACGCAATATATTCTGGTAGTGAAATAGCTTATTTCTTATCTCAAGATATTAAAATTCCCAAGGAGAATCAGACTAGCCGAGTACTTCCTGGCGATATCTGCTATTTTCGCCTCGAGCCTGGAACCATGCAAGAATGGTCAAATGGAATTACCGAACTATGCTGGTTTTATGATAGGGATGGGCGGCCTAATATGCCAGATGGACCTGTTGCTGTAAACGTTTTTGCCCGTATGAATCATGACACCACAGATTTTTTCAAAATGTGTCGCCGAATCAGGCGAGAAGGTATAAAGCGTGTAAGGATTGAGCGGTTAGTCTGAGCCAGTAGTTTTTACTTTTCAAGAGACAACAAATCGATAGGGTTCGACCAAGCTTTTTTCCCATCGGGTCCTATGATTTCAAACCTGACCCACCTAAGATTAGGTCGTAGTGTTAAAATAGCCTTTTCGAATGTTTTCCCATCTTTAGATCGATATTCCATGCCATGGAGGTTATCAATTGCAAAAATATTTTGTGCCTCCGAACATAGGATAGTTGCCTCAATACATGTATCCTTATTATTTAAGTCATTAACGCGACGCAGTTGGATGTCCTGAATTTCAGGTCCATTAGTAACATACCCACAGCCGTTCTCAAGTGCGTTTATAATGGCCTCAGCAGACCGTTCTTTTACCTTTACCATGTTCCAAGCTTGGTAAGTATCTCTGTGGTCAGATTCAAGAGCGTGGGAGTCGTCATTAGCTAGTGCAGGAATTGGCCTACCTATCAAATCCATCCAGTCATCCCAATGGACAGATGATTCACCTCGCCCCATACATCGGCAGGTAGTATTAAATACTTCAACACCTGAAAGTCCTTGCAAGGGTATGGTGTCTCGAAGAATATTAACCGCACTCCAGTGGGGATGAGCTAGCCATATTGATCCATTCTGTTGTTTGACCTCATCAATTACTTGTTGAGGCGACAAATTTTTTGAATCTATATCATCATGAATATTGTAGGCAAGAAAATGGTGTGTTTGTCCACCGAACGGGTTTTCAGGATGCAATTCAGCCCCCTGCACTAAAACAAAATCATCCGGAGCATTAAGAGTATCTATCCGAGTGATCTTGTAATGGTCAGAAATACACAAGAAATCGTATCCCTGGTTAATATATCCGTTCAGTCGTTCCTGAGGTGGCGGCAATCCATCAGAATTAGTTGTGTGAGAATGCAGGTTCCCTTTGAGCCAGAAGTAATCCTTATTATCTATATCAAAGGGGTTTATTAGCCTATCGTTTGCCATGATACTCTCCCTTGAACATTACCGGAATCAATTTTCCATGATCATTAAGGTACTTTTAATATTGCGTGTTTGGTTTCAAATAAACAATATGTCTTTTTGAGAGAATGTTCAAATATACTTTTAATCGAATATTACAAAATCCCAACAACATAACACTTTAATTTTACCATTTCGTAATTTGGTTATTGGTTTATCTGAAAGAAAAAAGTAGAATACGTTCATTATATACTATTTGAGCCTTTCTAAACAGAAATTAATGGAAAAAGAAGCTCGCTTCCCCAAAATTATTCTTGTTAAATTTAATACTTGATGGGAAAAGTCCAGGATCATCTAATTTCATGGATAAATCTTCTAAATCAACCGAACACATATCAATACCCGAAATTACTGGAGAGTACTCGGAGCCTTGGTCATGGAGAAAATTTAAGCAGTTGCTAGGATTCTTTGGTCCAGCAGCTCTTGTAGCCTCTATAGCAGTTGGTGCCGGTGAGACTATTTTAGTTACAGGCGTTGGAGCTTGGGCTGAGTATGGGTTAATCTGGCTTATTTTGGTTAGTGTTTTAGTCAAAGGAATAACAGTTACTTATTTATTGGGGCGTTTTACGTTAGTTAGTGGTCAACCTTATGGTCGTATAATGGCGAAGTTGCCTGGACCGAGAGGTTGGTTCATCCTTACTTTATTGACGATCGAACTTCTTGCCCTTAGTCTTGCACTAACAGCGGTTGCAAAACCCTGTGGAAATTTAGTTGTTTATATTCTTTCTGATTCTTTACTACTAGGTGCGTCGGGTACGGTTTGGGAAAATTTAGTTACGACACTTTTTCTAGCATTAGCTCTAGGGTTGAGCCTGCTTATGTCATATGAAATTTTGGAAAAACAACAAGTTTTTATATGTGGACTTCTTGTTCTAGGTACAATTCTAGCTACGATAATAGTATGGCCTAATTTGATAAGTATTTTAGTGGGTATGTTTTCTATTGGAGATTTTCCAACTGCCCCAGAATGGGCTCCGCCAGCTGCACAGAACAACTATTTTCTCAATATAGTTACTGTTTTCGGCTATGTTGGAGGTACCTTGTGTACTTATCTAGCTTATTCTGGCTGGGTTAAGCTCCGAGGCTGGGGATTGACAAGGCATCCCGAGATGGAACGATTGGGCATGCAATTAGATCAAACACTAAAAATACACTACCTTAGCGAAGACCCTAAAGAAGTAAAACGAATGCGTATCCTCTTGAAGCCTCTCAAATGGGATGTATCCATGGGAGCAATTGTGCTCTTTGTCGTAACAGCCTCGTTCATGATAGCAGGAGCAGTTGTTCTTTATCCACAGCAAATAGTTTTGCCAGGCAACGCTTGGGATCTACTCACCAGACAGTCTTCCATATGGGAACAAATACACTCGATGTTAATTCCAGTGTATTACGTGGCTATCCTGGCAGCTCTTTGGGGTACTCTTGCGGCTATACCAGAAGCTTTTACTCGTTTTGCACACGAGTTTCTTACTGGATTATGGCCTGGATTTGCTTCATTCCCTTATCGGCGCTTACAAAGTATTATTGTTATCTGGTTCTTTCTATCTTCTTGTGTAGCAATTTGGAGTGATATGAGTTTCGATCTTATTACTCAAATTGTTGCTCTTTTAGCCACTAACTTGGGTGTCGGATTAATCTGTCTCACAGCAGTATATTTGAATTTCAAGCTCCCTCCTTCTTATCGAGCTTGCCCAGCTATACTTGTGAGTGGAGTGCTATCTACAGTGGTTCTTCTAACCGCGTTTGCTCTAAGTGCTGCAGGAATGTTGCAGAAATGATCAGGAACCAAACCTGAGGACTGAGATTGTGTTGCTTTTCTCTTGCATACGACTCCTGATCACTTTACTATGAGACCGTAGCCTCAACGGTCAAAAATCACTATCACTCCGAGCCTAAAACCAGTTAGCTACATTTTTTTTCTTGGCTTCCACTAGCTGTCGTTACCAGACAGGGAGTAAATTAATGCAGACGTTTTCGGCTGTACACCAGCGAGATAAAGAGTTATACAAACTACTTGTTGCAGAAAGAGAGCGACAGCGACAAGGAATTGAATTAATACCCTCAGAGAATTACGTGTCTCCAGCAATTTTGGAGACAATGGGATCGATCCTTACTAATAAGTATTCGGAAGGATACCCTGGTAAGCGTTACTATGGTGGACAACAGTATATAGATCAGATTGAAAATTTAGCAAGGGAAAGAGCGAAAACTCTCTTTGGTGCTGAACATGTTAATGTTCAGTGTTATTCAGGTAGTCCTGCCAATACTGCTGTTATGTTTGGGTTGCTGAATTACGGTGACACAATTATGGGGATGAAATTAGACCAGGGAGGACATCTAACGCATGGATTACATGTCAACTACTCTGGTAAGTTTTATAATGTTGTCTCATATGGTGTTCAGCAGGAAACGGGCCGAATAGATATGAATGCGGTGCGAGAATTAGCACTAAAATATCGACCTAAAATGATCATATCTGGGGCTACAGCTTATCCACGTTTGTTTGATTTTAATGACTTTAAGAATATTTCTGATGAGGTTGGTGCTATAGCTATGGCTGATATTTCACATATTTCGGGACTGATAGTCGGTGGAGTCCACCCTAGTCCTCTCCCTTTTACTGATGTAGTTACTACTACTACCCACAAAACCCTATGTGGTCCCCGTAGTGCTATTATTATGTGTCATAAAAAATATGCTAAAGATATTGATAGAGCAGTTTTCCCAGGCTTGCAAGGTGGGCCACATGACAATATCACAGCAGCTAAAGCTCTAACTTTTAAAGAGGCTATGCGACCAGAGTTTAAGCAGTATGCTCAACAGATAGTAGCAAATGCAAAAGTTTTAGCTGAGTCATTACTTGAGAAAGGTTTCGATCTTATATCTGGTGGTACAGATAATCATCTTATACTTATCGATTTAACAAATAAGGGTATCATTGGGAAAGACGCTGAAACGACTCTTGATAAAGCAGGTTTGACCGTCAACAAAAACTCGATACCCTATGATACAAGATCTCCGTTCAGCCCAAGTGGAATTAGAATAGGCACACCTGCAGCAACAACAAGGGGGATGAAGGAGCCTGAAATGAGGTTAATAGGAAATTGGATAAATCAGGCAATAGAAAATCATGGAAACGATGAAAAACTGGCTTTAATTTATAATGATGTCAAAACTTTATGTGCTAGTTTCCCTGTGCCAGGAATATCTTCGACAGAAGCATCCATCGTACAAGAATTGAGAACTGGTTAGCTTTTATGTCCAAATTAAAAGTTGTTGTTATCTTTGTTTTATGTATAACCGGATGCCACTCGGATATAGCAAAACAGGAAAATTCAATCAGCAATGAAAAAATTCTTGCAACTCAAAAAGTAGCCATCAGGGTATTCTCTCCTGATGACACCAAGGAGGTGTTAGTTATGGTAGATAAGATGATAAAGACTAAAGAAGAGTGGAAAAAAGAGCTTACAGAACAACAGTATTATGTGACTAGAGAAAAGGGAACAGAACCGGCCTTTACTGGGGAATATAATAGACACAAAGAAGAAGGAGTTTATAAGTGTATAGGGTGTGGAACCCCATTGTTTTCTTCTGAAACTAAGTATGATTCAGGTACTGGCTGGCCGAGTTTTTATAAACCAGTAGCCCAAGAGAATATTCTTGAAACAAAAGATAGTAGTTACGGCATGATACGGACTGAGGTTCTATGCAAGCGGTGTGATTCTCATTTAGGTCATGTATTCACCGATGGTCCAAAGCCTACTGGACTCAGGTATTGTATGAACTCAGCATCACTCGATTTTGAGGCAAGGGAATAGAAGGCCTTTGAGCTTCAAGTTAGCTTCGGCTAAAATCTAACAGAGGATTGCAAGTAGTAGTATAATATGGTGAATAATATTGATGAGAACTTACTTGTCAGGGACAATAGAACTCTTTGCAATTTTTGTAGTAGATATTCCGGGAATAGTAGGCTCTTAAGAGTTTTTATATGCAAAGATATTTCATTCTCCGTATTAATTGGCAGCTATTAATTAATGATTCCCATGTCTAGTAATTATAAGTTTTTCAAAATATTTAATCTGCTAATCTGGTTAATTTTTTTGGCCTTGCTTTTGCCAATTTCTATAGAACCAAACGTAATTCAAGCAGACCCCAAGATTATTGATTATCAAAAAAATCTGCCTAATTCGTTCAGAAAGCGATCTAGAAAATCTACACGTTTCATTGTTATCCATAGTACAGAATCTGGCTTAAAAAGTGCCTTAAGAACCTTGTCAAGGAGAGGGAATACCAATTATCTTATTAGTCGGGATGGGGTAATTTTTCGGATATTAGATAAGCGTTTTCGGTCGAATCATGCAGGATTGAGTATGTGGAGCGGCCTAACAGATATTAGTAGTCATTCGATTGGAATCGAACTTGTAGGGTATCATAATGATCCTTTTACTACATCGCAGTATAGTTCCCTAAAGTGGTTGATCGAGGTAATGCAAAGGGTATACAAGATTCCTGACCGAAACGTGTTAGAGCACTATCGAGTTGCTTATGGGCGGGCTAACCGATGGGTTAAAAAACTCCATCGTGGACGTAAGAAAGATCCCGGTGTGTTTAATTTTAGTCGGGCTAGAGCAGGCTTAGATTCCAAGGATAATCGTAATAGTATACTTTATGATCCAGATGTGAGAGCAGGTAGACTAGTCCCTGATCCTGATATCGACATCGCTAGGGTTAAGCAAATTGACAAAAAAAAGTATGATGTGGCGGTTGCTCAGCTGTCTGGAAATGTTATAACAAAAAACAACACAGCTTGGCGTATAGCTCGGGGTCATTATAATGAGAGTACGACAGTTTATCATTTTCCGAATGGCAAGGTGAGCAGGGGAAACCAAATTAAGAATTGGGATAGGATTCCTGTTGGAACAAAAGTCTATCTTAATCGAAACCGGAAGGAAGATATACTTGCGGTTACTCGTATTATACCAAGTATTGAACGAGGGACAACAGCCTTTGATATAGCAGGTCCAGCCTATAGGAGGTCCGACACCTACTACATCTTTCCCAAGGGGACGATAAAACATGGGAAGCAGGTTCGTAGATGGTCTCGAATACCATCTGACACTAGAGTTCTTATTGGGTATAATCCCCCTGTGTCATTGGATAAGGTGCCAAGGAGGAATGTCGACTGGGGTAATGCAGTATTTCTAGTACCTCCTCATGGTGAGATTGTCGTCGCTGGGAACAGATTAGATACTTCTCAACTAAAATTAGGAACTTTACTTTTTACAAAAAAATAGGTCTTTTCCAAAAGAGTGAAATTATGAATTTTATAGAACAAGGAATTATTTTATTCGCTGATATTGTTTGGGCATACCTACTCTATCTGCTAATTGGTGGAGGGCTTTTTCTTCTTCTTTTTTCCCGATTTATTCCTTTCAGATATTTTAAACACTCACTTCAAATCATTCGTGGAAAATATGAAGACCCTGAACAACCCGGAGACATTACACATTTCCAGGCACTTGTAAGTTCCTTAGCAGCAACTATAGGAATGGGAAATATTTCAGGGGTGGCGATAGCAATCACAGTTGGGGGGCCAGGAGCGGTATTTTGGATGTGGATCAGTGCCTTAGTTGGCATAGCAACTAAATTTTTCACTTGTTCTTTGGCAATTATGTATCGAGCCAAAGATAGTGTTGGAAAAACTCAAGGTGGACCTATGTATGTTGTTCAAGAAGGATTAGGTCCAAAGTGGAAACCCTTAGCCATATTTTTCTGCATAGCGGGTATCATTGGATGCCTGCCGATATTTCAAGTCAATCAGCTTGTTCAGATAATCCGGGATGTGATATTTGAACCTATGGGGATAGTTGGTGAAGACCATTTCTGGTTTGATATGGTGGCAGGAATAGGATTAGCTTTATTAGTAGGCACGGTGATATTTGGTGGTATTACCCGTATCGCGGATGTAGCTTCGCGAATAGTCCCAGCGATGGTAATACTTTATATGATATCAAGTTTATGGATTATAATTACGAACCTCGAAGATGTTCCTCAATTCTTGTTTTTTATAATTACAGATGCATTTTCAGGCGAAGCAGTTGCAGGAGGAGCAATTGGGACGGTTGTCATAACTGGTGTTCGTCGAGCTGCGTTTTCAAACGAGGCAGGCATTGGTACTGAGTCATTAGTCCACGGGGCAGCAAAAACTAAAGAGCCCTCGCGTGAAGGACTAGTAGCAATGATGGAACCCGTCATAGACACATTAATAGTGTGTACATGTACGGCACTTGTAATCCTTATTACTGGTGTCTGGCAGACTAATACTAGCGATGGAGTTACTTTAACAGCACAGGCATTCGAATCGGCAATGCCAGGATTTGGTTCTTATATGTTAGTGATCTGTGTCTTTTTCTTCAGTACTAGTACAATATTCACTTATTCTTATTATGGGACCAAATGTCTTGGCTACCTAATTGGAGCAAAAAGAAAGTATTTGTATAACTATTTCTATGTAGGTTGCTTAATCTTAGCATCAATAGCATCATTAGATGCAGCGGTTAGTATGATAGATGGTATGTTTGCTATGATGGCTATCCCAACGATGGGCTCAGCCCTTATACTGTCGCCTAGAGTAATGGCTGCTCTTAGAGATTATCGTGCTCGTCATCTAGACTCTTCTAGTTGAACCCAACGAGGAGCTGAGAAAACTTTAATTTCTAGTAGGTCTCATCAACTACTTGTATTCTATTTAGATTAGCGTGATGTGCTTGGCTTCCAGAAAATATAAAAGGATTACTTTATGGCAAGTGCTATCAAGCTTAAATCCACTACCGTTACAGGTACTGTCCCAGGCGCAAAATTGTTAATCCTTGGTGGTATCCACGGTGATGAATTTGAATCTATGGCGGCTATTCGGCGTTTGCGGCAGACCCTAGTACCTGAACAATTGCAAGGTAGTGTTACTTTGATACCTGTAGTAAACGAGGAAGCCTATTGGATCGGACAACGTACTGCTAGGGATGGGAAGGATCTGGCCCGAACATGTCCCGGGAAGATAGATGGGAGTGTTACTGAGCAGGTCGCATTTGCAATAAGCAATGAGATTCGTTCCTCTGACTACCTTATTGATCTTCATAGTGGTGGGTTAGTATCAGAATTTTACCCGACAGTTGGGTATATGTTGCATCCTGATTCTGAAATTTTGGAAAAACAGCGAGAAATGGCTAAAGCATTTAATATGCCAATCATTTGGGGTACCAATCCTAACCATGAAGGACGCACTCTTTCAATAGCTCGTGATTCACTGATTCCAGCTATATACGCAGAATGGTTAGGAGGTGGACATAGTGACCCAGAAGGTGTTGATAGATATTATGAAGGTTGTCTAAATGTTATGGGATTATTAGGAATGATCAGACACACCCAACCACCAACAAGGACAAGATTTACGATAGAAGATGATCGTCAGGGGTCAGGGCATATACAATTGAACTATCCGGCTCCATTTTCGGGGTTTTTTGAACCTTGCATCAAACTAATGGACCATGTTAAACCCGGCGATTCATTTGGAGTTATCACCGATCTTCTGGGGGATCGTCGAGAAGAAATCCTGTGTACACAATCTGGATATGTTCTTGTCCTACGAAGATTTAATAGAGTTCACGAAGGGGAAACATTGGCTGCCGTGCTTGAGGTTTAATTTGATCAAGTCCGACTATTTTCCCCATTGTGTCCAATATTTCAGTTAAGATTTTACAAAAACTTGGTGGGCACTACGATCCTTCTCACCACTATCTTGATTGTGTTGGTATTTGCGGTGGGCTGATGCCTTGCCTAGTGCTGTGAAGCTAAGCATTTTCTCCGCTGTCTTTGTGGCAACAAACGGCCGCCGAATGTCTGTCGGATTCGCCTGTAAGTGCTTTTTCCACGCGCCCAGATCGGTCTTCGCCTGAATCAACCCCTTTATCATACCCATGTCATTTAATAATGCTACGTCATCAGCCTGACCGAGAATAATAGCCCCAGAGATAATAGTGCCATTCCATATAAGCTTTCGATAAGTAGGACGATTTGCATTAATAACTTCGGTAACGTCATCGTTAATTGTCCAGTTACCAAAACTTGCACACTGAAGGCCACAGACATCAAGAATATTTATTGATAGGCTCCCAGGGTATGTTAGATCTTGACCGGCCATATTGGCTCCAGCAATGCGGCCGTGATCGACTGCTGTCGGTTGGATAGCGTGAACGACATTCTCTCCTGATAAAATCTCTGGCCCTTCAGCTATATCACCTGCTGCATAAATATTGGGTATATTAGTTTGACAACGGTTATTAACTAGTACTCCGTTATTTGTTTCTATGCCTGAGCCTTCAAGGAAACTGATATTGGGTTTGATTCCAGTCGCTATAATCACTACATCAGCACGGGTCGAGGATCCATCAGAAAGTCCTATTGTTTTTACTCCATCACTACCATGTTCGATACCCTGGACACTAACCCCGGTGTGGGTCTCTATTTCGTGAGATTCTAGCCAAGAGTTAACTAATGAAGCACCTTGAGCATCTAACATTCTTGGTAGTATTTGGTTTTCCAGTTCAATAACTTTTAACCGAACCCCCAGCTTTTGCATAGCGTTAAGGATAATAAAACCGATAAAACCTGCACCAACAAAGACTACTTCAGTATCGTTCCCCAAGCTGTCCACAACCTTATGTGCGTCTTCTATTGTCCATAAATTGTAGACACCTTCTCCATCTGCTCCTGGGATATCAAGTTTTTGTGCCGAAGAACCTGTAGCAATCAGTAGGTTGTCAAATGGGACCATAGATCCGTCTTCAAGTTTAACCGTATTAGCATAGGGATTAACTTCCGAAACTCGTGATCCCAAACGAGTTTTTACTCCCAATTGTTTAAAATAATTTTCGTCTGCGGTATTTACCTGTTCGGCCGGGACATTGCCGCAAATATAATAGGGCAGTGCCATTCGAGAGTATGCCGGTTCGTCAGATATAAGAGTAATGGAGGCATCTGCATCATAACTGCGTATGGTTTCGATGGCATTCATCCCACCAGGGCCACCTCCTATAATCACGTGTTCTGTTGCCATAATCCGTTCCTCCAAACAAAGGAATAAAATTCAGTACTCGATTTATCCTAAGGCAATTTGCATAAGTAGAGTCAAACTAATTTCTGCTCCGACATTATCCAAGGCCAAGCGAGGCCAGTTTTTCCTTCGTCGGTTCTCCTTCTGAGTCCCAGCCTCGGAGTTTGTAATATTCTGGTAACATTTCACCAAGTCTATTAACTTCACCCTTTGTTGGGCCATCCGGGATTGGTTCTTCTAAAAGTCGTTTGGGGAGAGTGTCATCCTTACCCGAGAAACCAGCCCGCTGATTCCACATTCGCTCTATATTCCAAACCCGCTCTCCTACTTCCAGTAGTTCTGAAACAGTATAAGGAATCCCTGTAACTGCCTCAATCTGCGGTTGCATTTCTTCAAGTCCAACGCCAAAAGTTAAAAACAGGCATAGACCCGAAGCATCTACAGTGCACGTTGCGTCTTGGAAAATTTTTGTAATTTCTGCTTTGCCTTCAGTAACACCAGGGTCCATTTTTTCTGGAATACCCAAAATTTCTGGTGCTACAGTATAACTTTTTAAGTGGCAGGCTCCGCGGTTTGAGGTCGCATATCCTAGCCCCATCCCTTGGATTGCCCGGGCGTCATAAGCTGGAAATTCCTGTCCACGAACACCCATGAAAAATTCGGGTTTGTTAAACTTAGCCGTCATACGCTTAGATCCTTCAGCCAGTTCATCACCAAACCCCTCTCGGTAAGCTGCTTGTTCGGTCATTGCTATCAATGCATCACTATTACCAAAATTAAGTTGCATGCCAGTTATTTCTTCACTAACCGCTCCACTTTCATATAACTCCATTGCTGCAGCTAGTGTTGCACCGAAGGAAATTGGGTCCATGCCTAGCTCATTGCAGAGTGCATTAGCCTTGATAAGCGCGTCAAGGTCATTGATTCCACAGTCAGCACCCATAGCCCAGGCGTTTTCATATTCGGGTCCTTCAACAGCTATTTTCCAGTTATGGGGTCGAGTGGTAACAGTAAATTTATCCTGTGCTTCGCCAGGTAATTGGGAAACACGGCCACAAGCTATAGTACAGCTAAAACATGCTTTGTTAGCTACCAACCTCGTGTCGGTTAGAGTTTCACCACTAATATTATCAGCTCCGTCCATCTGTGATGCCTGGTGATTGTTTGTCGGCATCGCCCCACTTTCATTTATTATATTAACCAGTACGGCTGTGCCATAGGCAGCCAGACCCTCACCAGTGACGGGGTGTTCAGTTAACTTATTCTTCATTGCCCACATCGAGGACATAAATTTTTCTGGATTCGCGACTGGCACACCTCCAGTTCCTCGAACAGCAATCGCTTTTAAATTTTTCGACCCCATAACTGCTCCAACACCCGAACGCCCAGCAGCACGGTGCCGATCATTCACAATGGCAGCAAAACGAACAAGATTTTCCCCTGCTGGCCCAATACAAGTAACAACGGTATCGTGTTGCCCAGATTCTTCTCTGACGATGTCATCTGTCTCCCAGACAGTTTTCCCCCAAATATGTTCAGCAGAGCAGATTCGAACATCATCGTTGCAGATTGATATGTATGAAGGAGTAGGTGCTTGCCCCTCTACTATTAGCATATCGTAACCAGCAAATTTTAGTTCTGGGCCCCAATGGCCTCCAGAGTTTGATGTTGTAATAGCGTTTGTTAACGCACCTTTTGTGACTACCATGTAACGAGAACTTGTTGAGGCATTGGTTCCGGTCATAGGCCCTGTTGCAAAAATCATTTTGTTTTCCGGGCTGAGGGCATCCGCCTTAGGGTCCATTTCCTCATACAGGTATTTGGCAGCAAGGCCCCGGCCACCAACAAAAGCCTTAGCCCAATCCATGTTAAGAGGTTCTTTACTAATCTGGCCATTAGTAAGATTTATGCGTAAAATAGTACCTTTCCATCCTCCATTAGTCATGCTGTTTCCCCTCCTTCTATGGATGCTACATAGGAAGAATTGACTTTCTCTGCCCATCCTCCTAACCAGTCTGCAGACTCACTCTCGGTATACTCAATTGCTCCTGTGGGGCAAGCAACAACGCAGGCTGGATTGCCATCGCAAAGATCACATTTGAAGGCTTTTTGAGTGTCAGGGTTATAGAAAACTGTGCCAAATGGACAGGCTATAGTACACAGTCCACAACCTACACAATTGCTATCTCCAACAACTTTAGCACCTGTGCTTTCGTTAACACTTATAGCATTTACAGGACAAGCCGTCATGCACCAGGCTTCGTCACACTGAAAACATGTGTATGGTGCGTAACTTGCCTGTTCGTCGAATACATTTACCCGGATCAGTGATCGGGACGGTTGAAACATACCCGTCTGAACCCACGAGCATGCAAGTTCACACTGCATGCACCCCGTACACTTTTCTGGGATTATGCGTAGAGATTTTGCCATACCCACTCCCTTCTATAAGACCTTGAGCTGCATTCTTAGGCGTTTTTAATCCTTAAAACTCAAAATCTGTAACACCAAGCCTTGACTGTAAGTCAGGACATGGTTCAAATACGGTATCGCTAGATGAAGCGACAGTAGTTTTTTTTAGATTATTTCCCCAAACAGTATCAAACGGAAAGATGTCACATCCGTTGAAAAATATAAAAGGGATTGTCTTGTTGGGACTATTATAAGTATAATACTGTTGGAAATTAATAGCAAGCAAATAACCCAAAACACAGATTTATTTTTAAGACGAATGCTCTCAAATACAAAAATGATTGGGGCATTAGGTGAACAAGGACACCCTGAATAATTTGCTAAAAAGTAGTTTGTTTAAATTTGTAAGGTGCTCTCTATCACTTAGCAAGGCCCTTAAGTATCATCTCCCAAATAGTCGTACGCAATTTCAGCATAACTCTCAATATAGCTGCACTTAACATAGAATGCATTACCATAAGCAAGAGGTGATAATTTGGTTAAATCGCATTGAGGGGAAGCTCCAAAGGTGATCTTGCCGTGCCCTGTGGCAATGTCGTATATTTCTAAATTTTGAGTGGTTTTACTGCAGTCAATTAACTGCTTTATGGCAGGCCCCGGTCCATCCGCCTTAGGAATAATCTTCAATCGCCAGGAAGGGTTGAGAGAGGGCATTTGTTTATTGAGAGGAACAGTGCTCATGGTCGAGTCGATGTTTAATACCGGAACTCCTCCAAGTGATGTTTTTGTAGCCATAGACTGATCTGATTTAGATACCTTTAGTTCAGCATAAATTTTTGGTGTTCCGTAAATTTCTCTTCCCGCAGCAATGCCAGCCGGTCCGTTATGAAAAACGTGTGAGCAGTAGAATCCAGTCTGATTTCTGAAATGGCATTTCAGAACTATAAATGATTCTTCAAAGGGGCCATAATTTATACAGACAGGGACTGCCATTCCGGTTCCCACGCATAACCCATCCTCGGCTGCTTTCAAGGGGCTTGGAAGGAACTTCTGGACAGCCGTCGGGTCTGCATAGAAGAAGACATATTGAAAACTTACATTTTTATAGATAGCTGGCAAAGGGGGATAAAATGAATCATCAGTTGGCATACTCCAGCCATCATCATGCTTAAGTCCCATTATAAAAGCTCTCTATCAACAGTTGACATTGCACTATCCTGGGTTAATATCGCCATCGATGAAAAAGGTTAGAAAAACTTTTTTCTTGAGTTGCCTTTATTATCTGAATTTAGGCTATCTAAGCTGTTAATTCGATAGTTTGGAAATTTATTGGTGAACAGAAAAATATGTGACTCTTCTATAACGATACAGTTAATCGTACATTATAAGCATTTTTAATTTTTTGTATAGAAGTTATAAACAGATTATTTAGTTCCTGTATGATTGCTGGTTTTAATCAGTTTGAACTAGTAGAACCTATAAATTAGTTTTATATTAACCGACATCGGGCACTCAAGACTGATTTCACTTTAGGGCGTTAAATTAAAATTGATTTAAAGAACAGTAGAGGTTTTCAGTATGTTTTGGGCTGCAACTATCAAAATGGTCCGGGCGAAGTTTCCTGAGGTTATGCAACTTTCGACAGAAACACTAGCTTCCTGGCTTGAGGGAAGTGGTGACGGTAAAAATCCCTTAATTTTGGATGTTAGAGAACCAATAGAATATAATGTTAGTCATTTAGGGGGAGCTCTTAACATAACTTCTAAAGAGGAATTATTAAAAACAGTTGAGAGTTTAGAACAAAATCGACCTATTGTCCTCTATTGCTCGGTAGGATACCGCTCTTCTAAGATGGCATTATTTCTGATAAATGAAGGGTACCCTAACGTCTACAATCTTGAAGGTTCTATTTTTGCTTGGGCTAATGAAGGTCGTAAAATTTATCACGGCAAAAGGGAAACCGATAAAGTTCACCCCTATGACAAAATTTGGGGCCGATTACTAAAGAATTCCTTAAGGGTTACATAATGTTTTCTCTAGGGAAGAGTAATCATCGTTAGGTTCCCCTGTTCAGTATAATATAAGAGACTGGGTTGAACGTACTTTTCACCATTCTAGAAATTTTTTTTATCAAGTTAAACCTAATAAGGTTCGGAGATTATAGATATGCAGGACGAACTACGGATAGTAATTCCAGGAGACGATCCACCTCAAATGCAAGGTTCTTTGCATTTGGAGCGACTTAAACGATATGGTAAAGTTATTGTTTATACTGACCGTCCAGAAACTTCAGAAGAAAAAATAAAACGAGCCCAAGGGGCTAAGGTTATTATAAATTCTCGGGGGCTAGTAAAGTGGCCAGGGGATGTATTAAGAGAACTTCCTCACCTTGAAATGATAGCTACATGCTCGATTGGTGTAGACAATTTCGATCTAGATACGGCTCGGGAAATGGGTGTCGTTATCTGTAATCAACCAGGCCGCACAGCCCCAGTAGTGGCAGAACATGCTTTCGGACTTATGTTTGCGGTAGCAAAAAGAGCGGCTTACTTTACGAAAACCATGAAAGCAGGGCAATGGCCACGACTAGATAGTGTTTTCTTGCGGGGAAAAACCCTGGGTGTGCTAGGTACAGGCCCAATTGGTTCGGAGATGGTAAGACTAGCAGTAAGTATAGGTATGAAGGTGATTGCTTGGACCTATAATCCATCGGATGAAAGAGCGAGAGATTTGGGAGTCACTTACGTAAGTTTAGAGGAATTGTTTAAACAATCTGACGTAATATCTCTTCACGCAAAGCTAACAGATGATAGTCGGCACCTCATTAACAAAGAAACTTTAGCTAAAATGAAACGAAACGCAATCCTCATAAATTGTGGCCGAGGAGGTCTTGTAGATACTGAGGCGTTAGTCGAAGCCCTACAGTTAGGTAACCTAGGTGGGGCTGGATTGGATGTTTTTGAAACCGAACCAATTTCTTCGGATCATCCGTTGCTTCAGATGGAACAGGTAGTGTTGACACCTCACTGTGCAGATATGACACCCGAAGGTGTTGATATGTTAAACGAGGGAGCGGTCGATAACGTCATAGCTTTCCTTGAAGGTAATCCTAAAAATATGGTATATTAATGACTAATCTGAATTACTTTTCTGCCCGATGCCGGGCTTCTCTTCCCTTATCGGGGGTGGGGTCTTTAACTAGACCGTACATTTGGCGACCTTCGTGGTCTTCATCCAAATATTCGGTTATTGGAAGTCCCTCGGGAGTAACGAAAAGTAGACAGTGGCAATATTTATAGATCTTCATCTCGTCACACGCACATACCCACTCACGGCTGCGCTCAAGTTCTTCTTGCTTGTTAGGATAAAAGTTACATGGGCAAAGAGGGCGACCAAGTTCATCAACATGAGCGGCAAGCCCTTTAACAACAGAATTTTTAACTTCCGAGTTGGGGTGAGGTGACGTTCCGGTTTTTTCCCAATACTTTTCACAATAACGTTCCATGCGCTGCATGCTTTTCTCGGTTGGCTTTTTTTCATTCATTGCACACTCCTTCTAAAGTGGGGAATATAGTTTTGACTTATTCTGAAAAACCCAAGTTTCTAATACCAAAATATTAAATATGAAATTCTGTGTCAATTTATCAGTGGGTCGGTTCGATAAGGAAACATGCCCTATCCCACTATAATGATCTAGTCGTCTGCCGTCTAAGCGGCTTGCTATTAATTTAAGAATAATTTTGAAATTGTTTAGAAAAAAATAAACACAAGAAATAATATTGACATTAGTTTGGTTGTCCTATATTCTTAGCTACGTTGTTTTAAATCTAGGGGTCGGTTGAACATTTAACAGAAAGCAAAAACCGAAAAATTATGCCGCAGATTTTTTCTCCCGCCGCAAATACCTGGCTTAAGGCAAGCATAGTAGGTGGAGCGCTAGTCATCCTAACAGTCTTTGGTACAATTTTTTATCTTGGGTCAACTTCGTATGTTACTCGACAACATCAAGTGAGGCCCCAGCCTGTTCCTTTTAGTCATAGGCACCATGTAAATCAACTTGGTATTGATTGTCGCTATTGCCACACCTCTGTAGAAACCAGCGCTTTTGCTGGGCTTCCTCCAACAAAAACTTGTATGACTTGTCACTCTCAAGTTTGGACCGATGCTCCAATGTTAGAACCTGTACGTGAGAGTTATGCAACCGGAGTTTCGTTGGAATGGACCCGGGTTCATGATTTGCCTGACTTTGTATATTTTGACCATAGCATTCATCTCAATAAGGGAATAGGTTGTGAGTCATGTCACGGAGCCGTCAACGAAATGGCACTCATGTGGCAAGAAAATTCATTGCAAATGATGTGGTGTCTTGATTGCCATCGTGGTCCGGAAGAGTTCATTAGAGAACGAGCGGATATCTATAAGTTTGAATCTCAACTTGATTATTCAGCGCCTGCAGACCAAATGGCACTCGGTGCCCAATTAACTAGGGGTTACCGGGTTAACAAAGATCAATTGGAAGATTGTTCCATCTGTCATCGATAGTTGGGAAAACTTACGGTAAAACTACATGAAACAGATTAAAGAGTTAAAAATCAGGAAGGCCGATGGGGAAATGGATGTAGAAAAGAATACGAAGCCAGAATATTGGCGCAGCCTGGATCAGCTAGCTGAAACAGCTGAGTTTGAATCTTTTATGCAAAGAGAATTTCCGCAGCACCTGGAAGAGGTCAAAGCAAATCCAGTTACTCGGAGGAAGTTTTTGAAGTTGATGGGGGCCTCGATTGCCTTGGCTGGTGCAACTGCCTGTACCCGTCAACCAAGTGAAAAGATAATTCCTTACGTTCTCCCCCCCGAAGAGGTGGTCCCAGGAAAGCCGTTGTACTATGCTTCAGCCTATGTGCATGACGGAATAGCAAACGGAATTTTGGTTGAAAGCCATATGGGACGACCAACAAAAATTGAAGGAAACCCGGAGCACCCAGCAAGTAAGGGGTCAACAGATGTTTTCGCTCAAGCATCTATACTTACTATGTACGATCCTGATCGGTCACAGTCAGTGATAAGACGGGGTCGGATTTCTACTTACGATGCTTACATAGCTGAATTGAACGAAGCACTTTCCAAACAGGCAGAAAAAAATGGTAGTGGACTGCGTATTCTAACGGGGACTGTGACTTCACCAACTCTGTATAGGCAAATAAAGGATCTTATCGCTGAGTACCCTAAGGCTAGATGGCATCAGTACGATCCGATCACTTTGGATAATTCAAGAGAAGGTTCTCGCCTAGCTTTTGGTGAAATACTCTCCTGTCATTATGAAGTTGAAAAAGCTGATATCATTTTGTCTCTTGACAGTGACTTCTTGGCCAGTGGCCCAGGGGCAGTTCGATATTCTAAAGACTTTGCAAGTCGAAGAGATGTAAACAATATAGATAATATGAATAGGTTGTATTCTATCGAGAGCACCCCCTCTCTTACTGGATCCCAAGCTGACCATCAAAAAACGAAAAATGCTGGGGAGATTCAGAAATTTGCTAGAATGATAGCAACCGGTTTGGGGATTCCTCTTGGTGGTTATACAGAGATAGATGAAGAGACCGATCTTTGGATATCTGCCTTGGTAGATGATTTACAAAGCCACAGAGGTGCTAGCCTTATTGTTGCTGGAGATCGTCAACCACCAGCGGTTCACGCTCTTGTTCATGCTATGAATGAAGCATTAGGGAATATAGGTAACACTATCGTGTATACCGAGAGTGTTGAAGCCTCCCCCGAAAACCAGGGTGAATCGGTAAATCAGTTGGTAAATGATATGGAAAATAAGGCGGTTGATCTTTTAGTCATAATAGGCAAGAACCCCGTTTATTCAGCGCCCGCCGATCTAAATTTTGCAGAAGCTATGGAAAAGGTGGAGCTGCGTATACATGCTGGTTTGCATAATGATGAAACGGGAGAACTTTCTCATTGGCACATACCTCTTACTCATAGTTTAGAGTCGTGGGGTGATGCCCGATCTTACGATGGTACAGTTACCATTGTCCAACCGCTTATAGCTCCCTTATACAGAGGGAAAAGTGAATATGAAATAATAAGTGGGCTTTCAGGCAATGCTTTGAAAAAGGGATATGATCTGGTTCGTGAGCATTGGCAGAGTGAAATCGAGCTCAAAAACAACTCATTCGAAACCTTCTGGCAGACGACAGTACACAATGGTTTTATCTCAGATTCTGGATTACCAGTAAAACCAGTTGTTGTTGGTAATATAGGTGCGATGTCTGGCGAAAATCTGGACCCAGAGGTTGGTTTAGAGATCATCTTTGCTGCGGATCCAACGGTATGGGATGGGGATTATGCCAACAATGGTTGGTTGCAAGAGCTTCCTAAGCCACTCACCAAGCTTACCTGGGATAATGCCGCAATTGTGGGTCCTTCAACCGCGGACGTACTTGGAGTAAAAAACAATGATGTTGTTGAGCTAGAATACCAAAATAAAAAAGTAAAAGCACCAGTTTGGATTTTACCTGGTCAGCCTGATAATTCCGTGACAGTTCATCTAGGTTATGGTAGGCGAAATGCAGGCCAATTAGGAAGCCATGCAGGATTTGACGCTTATACTATTCGTCCATCCAGTAGCCCCCATTTTGGGCGAGGGCTGAAAGTTACGCCAACAGGGGATACATTCAAGATTTATAGTACCCAGGATCACCATGTAATGGATCTTGAGGGGCTGGGAAGTATGTCTCGTGATCGAAACTTAATTCGTGATACTGATGTGGAGACCTACAAGGAAAACTCTAATGTAATCCAGGAGATGTGGGCAGAACCCAACCCAGAGAGTAATCTATATCCTAATGATCATGAGTATGATGGTCCAAACGCTTGGGGAATGGTTATTGATTTGAACAAGTGTAATGGTTGTAATACCTGTACTATCGCGTGTCAGTCGGAGAATAATATATCCGTAGTTGGGAAGGAAGAAGTAGGTAATGGTCGTGAAATGCACTGGATACGGATTGACCGTTATTACCGTGGAGACCTTGATACACCAGAGACATTTCATCAACCTGTGCCATGTATGCAATGTGAGAATGCACCTTGTGAATTGGTGTGTCCCGTAGGAGCAACAGTACACAGTAAAGAAGGTTTAAATGATATGGTGTATAATCGTTGTGTCGGGACTAGATATTGTTCAAATAATTGTCCATACAAAGTTAGACGTTTTAATTTTTACTTGTATTCAGATTTTGAAACTCCAAGTCTTCAACTTGGTAGAAATCCTGATGTAACAGTACGTAGTCGAGGCGTAATGGAGAAATGCACTTATTGTGTTCAACGAATTAATGTTGCCCGGATTGAAGCTAAAAAAGAAGATCGCGAGATAGCTGATGGAGAAATTCTAACAGCTTGTCAGCAAGCTTGTCCTTCCGAGGCAATTACATTCGGAAACACCAAAGATAAAGATAGCAGAGTTTCCAAAGCTAAAGAAAGTCCGTTAAATTATGGAATGTTAACTGATTTGTTGACAAAACCTCGGACTACATATCTGGCTCGAATTAGAAATCCGAACCCAGTGCTTGAGGTCTGATTAAGTAAAAAATTGGTTCGAGAAGGCATGACGGCAAAACATGCCATTTAAAAGGGATTGGTCCTTGTCACAGAAAGCGACAGATATAGAACAAGTGGAGCCATATAAGGGTGATAGTGTAGTCGCTCCAGAATATAACAATAGTACTATAACCCAGAAAATAGCTAATATCGTCCTCCGGGCGGAGACACCGCTATGGTGGTATTTAGCATTAGCTTTCTTGCTACCAGTCGTTGGTCTCTTAGGTATCTCTGTTACCTATTTGGTTTTGATAGGAACCGGCGTCTGGGGTTTGAATGTTCCAGTTGGTTGGGGCTTTGCCATTATCAATTTTGTGTGGTGGATTGGAATAGGGCATGCTGGAACGCTCATATCTGCAATTCTCCATTTAATGCGGCAGGACTGGCGAAATTCTATTAATCGATTTGCTGAAGCAATGACAATCTTTGCTGTAATGTGTGCAGGAATGTTCCCACTGCTACATGTTGGTAGACCGTGGTTGGCCTACTGGCTGTTGCCGCTTCCAAACACCATGGCTCTGTGGCCGCAATGGCGTTCTCCACTGGTATGGGACGTTTTTGCGGTATCGACCTACTTTACTGTGTCCCTAATTTTTTGGTACATGGGTATGATCCCCGATCTCGGTACCCTTCGGGACCGAGCTAAGCATCCAGTTGTCGCCCGCATATTTGGAGTACTATCCTTAGGTTGGCGGGGTGCCTCTTCCCATTGGGCTCGTTATGAAAAAGCTTATCTCATTTTAGCAGGACTATCTACTCCTCTGGTATTATCCGTTCACTCAATTGTCTCGTTTGACTTCGCCGTTTCCTTAATACCGGGCTGGCATACCACTGTTTTCCCGCCATACTTTGTTGCTGGTGCCATATATGCCGGGTTTGCTATGGTGTTGACATTAACTATCCCAGTCCGAAAGATTTTTGGGCTTGAAGGACTTATTACTACTCGACATTTAGAAAATATGGGGAAGGTTACTTTAGCTACCGGATTTATAGTAGTGTATGGGTATGCCATGGAAATGTTTATATCCTGGTACAGTGCAAGTCCCTATGAAGGCTTTATGATGTGGAATCGCATGACGGGTCAGTATGCTCTAGTATACTGGGCTTTGATCTTCTGTAATGCTGTTAGCATTCAGATTTTGTGGTGGAAACGTGCTCGAAGAAATCCAATTATTCTGTTTATAGTATCGTTAATTGTTGGGGTGGGTATGTGGCTCGAAAGATTTGTTATTGTGGTTACGAGTTTAGCAAATGATTATATGCCATCATCATGGGACTATTATGCTGGCTCGATATGGGACTGGAGCTTATATGTAGGCACTATCGGATTTTTCTTGTTTATGATGTGCCTATTTATTCGGTTTCTACCTATGATACCTATGTCCGAGATGAAAATGATTATACCAAAACACCGAAAGAAAGATGTTTGATATGAATAATGGACATGGAATAACTACACTTAGAGGTTTTGTCGCCGAGTTTAAAGACGAGGAAACTATTATAGATGCGACCAAAAAAACGGTGGATGCCGGTTATCATAATATAGAAACCTACACCCCATATCCACTCGAAGAATTGCTTGATGTCCAACATCTACACAGAAACAATGTGGCATTGGTTATTTTAATAGGTGGGTTGATAGGTTGTGCGGTCGGTTTTTTTATGCAATATTTTGCTTCTGTTATCCATTATCCTATTAATGTAGGTGGGCGTCCTTTTAATAGCTGGCCGGCCTTTATTCCGGTGATGTTTGAATGTACTGTCCTATTTGCTGCGATTAGCGCAATGGTCGGAATGATAATCATGAACAGACTTCCTCGGCCTCACCACCCGATATTTGAGCTTGATCGATTTAGGTTGGCTACTCAGGATCGATTCTTTCTTTGTATTGAAGTGGAAGACCCATCTTTTGACACGGAAAAAACCTGGAAATTTCTTGAGGACTTGAATCCACACGAGGTAAATAAAGTTGAATCGTAGTTTTGGGGTTTTCATAAGCCTATTTATGCTCAATGTGCTTTGTCTCATCGTAATGGTGGGATGTCGGCAGGATATGCACGACCAACCGAGGATTGAGCCCTTTGAAGAAAGCGATTTCTTTGGTGACCGGCGCGCCGCACGTTCCACAGTGGCAGGAACTATCCCTAGAGGTCACTTGCAATTAGATGAACATTTTTATAAAGGAAAAATTGATGGGGAACTAGCAAAAACTTTTCCTGTTCCAGTGACTATAGATTTGTTGCGAAGAGGTCAGGAGAGATACGACATATACTGCGCACCATGTCATAGTGCAGTTGGTGATGGCCTGGGAATTATAGTTCAGCGTGGCATGAAACAGCCTGAATCGTTCCATAGTCAGCGCCTTATCGAAGTAGAAATTGGTCACTTTTTTGATGTAACGACTAACGGTTTTGGAAACATGTATAGTTACAACGACCGTGTCAATCCCAGCGATAGGTGGGCTATTGCCGCCTATATTCGGGCACTTCAGTTAAGCCAGGGAGCGAACCTTTCTGAGTTGCCGGACTCAGACCAACGACGTATACAACAAATAATCGAAGTGGAAGAATGACAAATATCCCTAATATCCTATACAATCAACTTAGTAACCTCCAGTCCCGTGCAATAACGATAGGCGCTTTCCTTGTTATGGGTGCGCTAGCATATGCCTTTTCTACCGAGGCAATGGGAGAGTTTTACCAAGCATATTTGATTGGTTATATGATTTGTGTCGGAATCACTCTAGTGTGTATGGCATTCTTTATGCTTCATCAGCTAATTGGCGGCCGGTGGGGTTTTCTTATACAACGGCTTCTCGAAGCGGCAATGGGGTCACTACCCATATTACTGGTGTTATTTATACCAATTCTCTTGGGTATGCACGATTTGTACCATTGGACCCATGGTGAAGCGGTAGCTTCTGATCCAATTTTACAACACAAAGCTTCTTATTTAAACGTTCCATTTTTTATCTCTCGTACCCTAATTTATTTTGCTATCTGGATTATAATCTCATCACTTTTGCTAAAGTGGTCAATTGATCAAGATAAATCAGGCGATCCAAAATTACTTGATAAGATGCGATCGATTAGCGGTCCAGGAGTTGTAATATTCGCATTAACGATGACTTTTGCATCTTTTGACTGGATTATGTCAACAGATCCACACTGGTTTTCGACACTATATGGGGTAATGATGATAGTGAGCAGTGGCGGCGCGGCTCTGTCTTTAATCATTATTATGATGACCTATTTGCGGAACCATTCTCCTATTAAAGAACTAGCTGATGACGACCGCTTTCATGATTGGGGTAAGTTGCTGCTAGCTTTTACATTACTCTGGTTCTATATGATGTTGTCCCAATTTCTCATCATCTGGGCCGCCAATCTACCAGAAGAAAATCCTTGGTATGTGCATCGTATGCATGGTGGCTGGGAAATCTTGTCGGTAGTTCTTGTTCTTGGCCGGTTTGTAATAGCCTTCTTTCTACTTCTGTCAATTCCGAGGAAGCGGGATCCTCGTAGGCTAGTACGGGTTGCTTGGTTCATATTTACCATGCACCTAGTCGATATCTTCTGGCATGTAGCCCCCAATTTCCGTCATGATGGATTCGCCTTCAATATTATGGATCTTATAGTGCCGATAGGGCTTGTGTGCATATGGTTGTTTTTTGTAATAAATCGATTGAAAAAGAATCCGCTGATTCCGCAAAAAGATGCTCGATTTACAGAGCTTGTAGAATCGGTCTCATAAAGTAATGGTTTAAGGATCAGGGAAAAATGAATCACGGTGTTAACCATAAAGACGTAGATAAAGAGGCAGTTGATAGGGGGCACGAAGTCTTAGAGACCAACGTACCTTTGGTAATCAAATTTGGTATTGGTTTAGCCGCCCTAGCAGTTATATCAATGGTTCTAATGTGGGTTATGTTTATAGTTGTTGAAGATTACATTGCGCTGTCATTCGAAACACCAGCCCCAATGTTCGAAGAAAATATACTACCACCTGAACCTCGGCTGCAGGTCATCCCAGAAGAAGATCTTATTGCACTCCGTAAGGAGGAAGAAAAAAAGTTAAATAGTTATGGTTGGATTATTCGCACAGCGGGAATTGTTCAGATACCTATTGATCGTGCCATGTATTTAATATCAAATGACGATCGATATAAACTGCCGGTGGTTCAAGTTTCTGGTGAAGGAAAGTAAGATCTATGGTTAAATCTTATGCCATCATATTCAGTATTTTATTAGCATTGTCACTTTCTATGTTACCTAATATAGGCTATGGACAAGGAGGGGTACGGAATCGACCTACAATCTCTAAGGATGTTGGGGTTGGTCCTGGCCTTGAAGCGACAGCGACTCCAGAGATTCTTAAAAATGTTGGTGTTGAGCAGAACATTGGGAATTTGTTACCTCTAGAACAAAATTTTTATAATGAAAAAGGCGAATTGGTAAAATTAAGCAGTTTTTTTAATAACAAACCCGTTATTCTATCAATGGTTTATTATGATTGTCCAATGTTGTGCACCGAAATTCTAAACGGTCTTAATAGGAGTCTAGCTCCGCTGAAATTTACAATTGGGGATGAATTTGAGGTTATATCAGTTAGTTTCGATCCTACGGAGAGCTATGAACTTGCGGCAGAGAAAAAAGCTGTGTATACCCAACGTTACAATCGTTCAGGAGCTCAAAAAGGTTGGCATTTCCTCACAGCAGAGGCGCCTGCCATTGATAAATTAGCGAAAACGGTTGGTTTTAACTATGTTTATGATGAATCCACAGGAGAGTTTGTACACGGTAGTGCTATCATGGTAATAACCCCTACTGGCAAGGTATCTCATTATTTTTTCGGTATCGAATATCCATCAGAAGATATTCGACTTGCCTTGGTCGAATCTTCGGAAGATAAGCTAGGTAATATTTTTGATCAGGTCATGTTGTACTGTTTTAACTATGATCCAGAACAAGGCCGATATGGCATAGTAATTATGAATACTATACGAGTGGCCGGTCTATTTACTTTATTAGCAATGGGTTCTTTCATGATAATTATGTTCAAGCGGGATCGACGAAAACGAAAGATAAAAAAACAATCTGATAACTGAGCAGCTAATTTGGCAATAAACATGGGTCTTTTGGTAGAAAAATTCCGAACAAACAGTAAAGTGAGCGTATGAAAAACCAATTCCAGTTACATCCCGAAATAGCATCAACAGTAGCTTTAGATGTTGACTTACTGTATTTCTTCGTGGTAGCGATCAGTGTATTTTTCATGGCACTAATTTGTGTGCTTATTTTTGTTTTTGCTATGAAGTATAGACGTAAAACCGAGGACCAACAGGCGGAATCGCAGAGTCATGGCAACCTACTTCTAGAAATTGTTTGGTCTGCCATACCTTTAGTTCTTATGCTAATAATGTTTGTATGGGGGGTCTATCTCTTTTTCAAAGTTTATCAGATTCCGAATGGTGCGATGGAGTATTACGTGGTAGGGAAGCAATGGATGTGGCACATACAGCACCCAACAGGTCAGCGAGAGATCAATGAAATGCATGTACCGATTAATACGCCTGTGAAACTAACGATGGCGTCTGAAGATGTTATCCATAGTTTTTATGTGCCGGCTTTCCGTGTAAAAAATGATGTTATCCCTGGCCGTTATACATCGCTTACCTTTGAGGCTACTAAACCAGGGGAATATCACCTTTTCTGTGCGGAATACTGTGGTACTGAACACTCTCTCATGATAGGAAGCGTATATGCCATGGAACAAGAAGATTACCAGAACTGGTTGGGGGGAGGATTAGTCGATGAATCTCCCGAAGAAGCTGGGGCCCGTCTGTTCTCACAGTTAAACTGTATTACCTGTCATAGTGATCAAGCTGGTGCAAGAGGACCTTCGTTAAATGGGAAATTTGGAACCGAAGAAGTCTTAAAAAGTGGCGAAAGAATTTTAATCGACGAAGCCTATATTAGAGAATCTATTGTTAATCCCCGTATACGTCTCGTGGCTGGCTATCCAGCAATTATGCCAACTTACCAGGGGCAGATAACAGAGACCAATATATTTAATCTGATTTCTTATATCAAATCATTACCGAGTACGGAGGGAGCCCAATGAGTACCGTAGTAAAAAAGGGAGCTCCCGAACACCGGATGCCCCTTCATCACTTTCTAAATGCTACCTACACGGTTAAGTCTTGGTTCTTAACCATGGATCACAAGCGTGTGGGGCTTTTGTACTTATTTTCGATAGGGTTTTTCTTTTTAATCGGAGGGACATTCGCTAGTCTGATCCGGCTAGAATTAGCTACACCAGAAGCTGATCTAATGGAAGCGGACCAGTATAATGTCGCATTCTCGATGCATGGAATTGTCATGATTTTCTTTTTCTTAATTCCATCAATCCCTGCTGTGTTCGGGAATTTCATTATGCCTCTTATGATTGGAGCGAAAGATGTTGCATTCCCGAAATTAAATCTTACAAGTTGGTATTTGTTTATATTTGGCGGCAGTTTTGGAGTATTAACCACGTTGCTTGGGGGAGTGGATACAGGTTGGACCTTTTATACTCCTTTTAGTAGTACATATTCCAATACGAATGTGCTTTTAGCAGGAATGGCAGCTTTTATAGCCGGTTTTTCGTCTATATTGACAGGTCTAAACTTCATGGTTACTATCCACAAAATGAGGGCTCCAGGTATTACCTGGTTTAAAATGCCGTTGTTTGTGTGGGGGATGTATGCAACTAGTCTGATTATGGTCCTTGGTACACCAGTTATAGCCATTACTTTAGGTCTCATGATGGTAGAACGGGGCTTCGGCATAGGTATCTTTGATCCTGCTTTGGGTGGTGATCCAGTCCTTTTTCAGCACCTTTTTTGGTTTTATTCTCACCCAGCGGTATACATCATGATTTTACCAGGGATGGGAGTTATTTCTGAAGTGATAGCAGCTTTTAGTCGCAAGAGAATTTTTGGTTATGATTTTATTGCTATGTCTAGTGTGTCAATAGCGGTTTTGGGATTTTTTGTTTGGGGACACCATCTATTCGTTAGTGGGCAATCGATTTATGCTGGTATGGTTTTCTCTTTTATAACTATGTTGGTGGCTGTTCCATCAGCAGTAAAGGTTTTTAGCTGGATGGCCACTATGCATAAGGGATCCGTTTCATATGACGCTCCTATGCTCTATGCTCTAGGTTTTATCGGACTTTTTTCTGTTGGTGGTTTAACAGGAGTGTTTTTAGCTATAATGGGGTTAGACATCCATATGCATGATACATATTTTGTGGTAGCCCATTTTCATTATGTGATGGTTGGGGGTGCAGTAACTGCTTTTATGGCTGCTATACATTTTTGGTGGCCAAAAATGACTGGCCGTATGTATCCAGAGGGATGGTCACGGTTTGCGGCATTCCTTATTTTTGCTGGATTTAATCTGACTTTCTTTCCGCAGTTTATCGTGGGTTATCTGGGGATGCCGAGGCGATACCATGTCTATCCGGAAGAATGGCAACTCTTGAATGTAATGTCCTCTGCAGGAGCTACTATTTTAGCAGCTGCTTTTATTGTTCCGTTGATATATATGATATGGTCATTAAAAAATGGGAAAATAGCAGGGCCTAATCCGTGGAGAGCAACCGGGCTAGAATGGATTCTTTCATCTCCACCGCCAGAACACAATTTTCCGAGTACCCCGATTGTCCGTGAGGAGCCTTACGATTACGGAGAAGTTATAGACAATCCGGTCCATAAGGAAGAAGATGAAAAAGTTTAAATATTTACATTATCACTTTGGTAAGGAGTTAGACCGTGTCAGTTAGTACAGAAGCTGCTTCTCACAGCCATGATGTACATGCAGACCATCCAGAATATATGCGTCATCAGTTTGATGATATGGATCAGCAGAATGATGCAGCCAATCTGGGAATGTGGCTGTTTTTGCTGACGGAGGTCATGTTTTTTGGTGGATTCTTCCTAGGGTATTCAATTTATCGAACTGAATACTATGATTCTTTCGTTAATGGTAGCCATCACCTTGATGTTTTTCTGGGAGGGTTGAATACAGTAGCTTTAATAACCAGTAGCGTAACTATGGCTTTTGCTGTTCGAGCCGCGCAGCTTGGCAAAAAGAACCATATTATTATGTTTTTGGTTATGACCCTTGTGCTAGGTGTGGTCTTCATGGTTAATAAATATCTTGAGTATTCCCACAAATGGCATGACAATCTAATCCCAGGACTAGATTTTATCTGGACTGAACCAGGAGATCCAAGAACGATCCAATTGTTTTATGCCTTTTATTTTTGTATGACGGGAACTCATGGATTACATGTCCTGATTGGCCTGGGCCTAATAATTTGGTTAGTTATCCGTACACAGCAAAATAAGTTTACTCCGCAATACTATGCACCTATCGAAAATTTTGGTCTTTATTGGCACTTTGTTGACTTAGTATGGATCTTTTTATTTCCACTTTTGTATCTAATCGGTGGACTACATTAAAATGAGGTTATGACACAGATATGTCTCAACATGCTCCTCACAGCGAAAATACCCCTCACATAGCCTCAGTTGCAAACTATCTGACTATTTTTTCTATTTTATTAGTTTTGACTGCAGTAACTGTTTGGGTGGCTTTCCTTGAACTTGGTCCTTTAAATACCCCGGTTGCGATGGCTATCGCTAGTGTAAAAGCTATAGTAGTAATCCTATACTTTATGCATTTAAAGTTTAGTCCGGGGCAGACTAAACTAGCAGCAGCAGCAGCTATTTTCTGGCTGCTGATCCTCCTTATAGTAACGTTTTTTGACTACGTGGGCCGTACCTGGCAGGATAATCCGGTTGGTTGGTAGAGAAATTAATAATAGCTATCAAAACCTTCCTGAAATAGTGGTGGCTGAGTACCGCATTCATAAGGTTACCCAAAACCGACCAAAAATTTTTCTAAACTTTGGTGGGGTGAAATTTGAAAAGAAGCAACTAGAAACCATCTACAAGAGTGAGAGGTATGTATTTAATTCGTAGTCAGTAACCTGCGAGCGGTATTTTTCCCACTCCTCCCGTTTGTTTTCAATTAGTTTCGTAAAGATTTCTTGCCCAAGACATTCTTCCAACAACTGGCTGCCTTCCGCTAATTTGATTGCCTCATTGAGATCTTTGGGTAGAGATTTGACCCCTAACTTTTGTCTCTCTTCATGGGTCATAGTCGAGAGGTCGTATTCTGCCGGAGGCCCTAATTCATAACTATTTTCTATACCGGCTAATCCTGCAGAAAGGATAACCGCAAAAGCTAAATAGGGGTTACAAGATGGATCTGGAGCACGATATTCCACTCGCATTGCTTCATTTTTTGCAGGGTTATAAGTAGGTAGTCGGATCATATCAGCCCTATTCCGTAGTGCCCATGAAACGAACATAGGTGCTTCATATCCAACAATAAGGCGTTTGTAAGAGTTGACCCATTGATTAGTAACAAGCATAGTTTCGGGAGCATGTTTCATTAAACCAGCAATGAAAGCTCGACCCGTATCAGAAAGATGGTAATTTTGATTGTCATCAAAAAAAGCATTTGTGTCACCCCGGAACAGGGACATGTGTATGTGCATACCACTACCGTTATGGCCAGCGTGAGGTTTAGGCATGAAGGTTGCGTAGACATTGTGTCGTAAAGCTACTTCTTTCACCACCAACCGGTATGTCATAGTGTAATCAGCCATTGTCATAGCATCCGTATATCGAAGCGAAATTTCACTCTGACTCGGACCGCCTTCATGATGACTATATTCTACACCGATACCTATTTCTTCCAAGGCTATTACAGTATCACGCCTTAGGTCAGTTGCCCAATCCAAAGGAGTAAGATCAAAATATCCACCTTGATCTAAAGCTTGAGGTGTTCCTTCACTGGATTTCAGATAGTAATATTCCAATTCTGGCTGAACGTAAAAAGTGAACCCGAGCTCAGCTGCCTTTTGGAGACTCCTTCTGAGAATTTGGCGTGGGTCACCTTCGTACGATCTGGTGCCATCGGGATCAAGGATATCACAAAACATACTGCCAACAGCACTATTTTTAGAGTCCGATCTCCAGGGAAGAATTTGGAAAGTACTAGGATCTGGCATAGCAATCATATCCTGTTCGCTATGTCGTATAAATCCTTCGATTGAAGAACCATCAAAAACTTCACCATCTTTCAGGGCATCTTCTAACTCTTCAACAGTGATAGAAAAGCTCTTAAGAAACCCAAGTATGTCGGTAAACCATAACTGGATTATCCTAATGTTGTGTTCCTGGGCCCTTTGGAGAACATAATCTTTCGGATCCTGGGTCATATTAAAACTTTCTCCTTGCCCGTAACCGATTTGTCTTCTGATTTATAGCGAATGTCTCAAGTATCATTTAGTCGAAGTTTAGTTATTTGGTTGTTTTTATTTTTCTCTTTAACTTCATTTCACGGACAACTGCTTTTCGCCTTTGTTCTTTGCGGAACCGCTGTCTTCGAAGTTCCTTTTGACGTTCGCGCATTTCTACTCCCTTGTTAAATTAATTAGAGTGGACCAAATGGGACCTGACGTAATACAAGTTAGAAACATTATAATATCCCTAATAACATCATAAATATAGTTATTGATTCTAGATGCAATGATGATTATACAATCTAAATTAAGGATACCCAACCGGGCAACTGGTTTCTCACTAGTTTTAATCAAATTGCAAAGGAAATAGTCTCGTGCATCAAATACGCCTCCTATCTCAATCAGATATGGCCGGTATTCTTGATATTTCAGATGTAATAAACGTAATAGAAGAAGGTTTTCGTAAAGTTGTATCGGATGATGATTTACCGGATCGTACATCTCTGCAGATTAGTAAACAGCCTGGAGTTGCTTTGCTTATGCCGGCTTACCTTTCAGACCTCAATATACTTGGAGTTAAGATTGTTTCTGTTTTTCCAAATAATCTTTCTCTAGGTTATCCCATGGTTACAGGATTTTATGTGCTCTGTGACTCAATGACGGGTCAGTTGATGGCTCTCATGGAAGGAAAATATCTTACGGGAATAAGGACCGCAGCAGCTTCGGCTGTTGCTACAAAGATTCTTGCTAGGGAAGATGCCAAAATTTTGGGGGTGATAGGAACAGGTGTGCAGGGACGTTTTCACGTGGATGCAATAAGATCTGTACGAAAAATCGAAAAAGTAGTTGTTTACAGTCGGACTCCAGAAAAAAGACAAAAATTTGCTAACGAATTAGAAACAGCAGGGATAATCTGCCAACAAGTAGAGCATGTTTCCCAATGCACTGCAGAGGCTGATATTTTGGCTGTTTGTACATCGAGCAAGAAACCTGTATTTGATGGCAATCTAATCCGTCCCGGGACACACATAAATGCTGTAGGCGCCTTCACTCCAGACACGAGAGAGCTAGACACAAATTTAATCCAAAAGGCTCAAGTTTACGTTGATACCTATGCAGGCGCTTTTAAAGAGGCTGGAGATATTCTTATTCCGTTTCGATCAAAAAAAATCCAGAAAGGGCATATTCGAGCCGAATTATCTGAATTAATTTCTGGAAAAAAGAAGGGACGAACACACCCAGAAGAAATTACTGTTTTCAAATCGGTAGGCTATGCTATGGAAGATGCAGTAGTTGCAAAATTTGCTTACGACCAAGCAAATGCGGCAAACATAGGTTGTGTTTTCGATATCGATTCATGAAAAAAATACTTATAATTAGGGCTGGGGCCCTTGGGGACATGATAGTCACTCTTCCGGTCCTTTCGGCTTTGAAAAAGCAATATGATGGGCTATCAATAGATATGATGGGGTATTCAAACCGCTTAGAAATCTTAAAATATTGCGGTTATGTGAAGAATATTTTTTCGATAGATAGTCGATCGACCGTTCCTCTTTTTATGAACACTACCAAAATCGATTTTTCGTCATTGCAGTACCTCCAATTATATGATTCTATTATTTCCTATATTCCAGATTCCACCGGTATATTCGAGAAAAATATTGGTAAAATATCCTCCTGCTCGATACACATAGGGCAATCAAAGCCCAATTTTATTGATAATAAAAATCGAACCCATATTACCCATGTTTTAATGAAGGGACTTTCTCCTTTTGGAATTGCTCCCGTAGCTGAACCCCCAAAATTGAATGTTTCGTGTTTACCAAATCCAGACCGTACCGAGATATTAGACTCGGATAAAAAATTGATAGCTATTCATCCAGGTAGTGGAGGAATAAAAAAATGCTGGCCGGCGAAGAGTTATATCAAGCTGATTGAAGCTCTTGTTGAAAAGCATTATATCCCTGTCGTCATTTTCGGACCTGCTGACGAAAATGTAAAAGGTCAGATATTACCGTGCATAAAAAACAAAAAAATACAAATCGTAGAAAATACTTCTCTAGTTAGTCTGCATAAAATCTTGACTCGTTGCGGTGGTATGGTAGGGAACGACTCAGGAATTTCTCACCTGGCTGCAGCTTTGGGAGTACCAGTCGTAGCACTTTTTGGGCCAACTGATCCAGCAATTTGGGGTCCGAGAGGAGAGACTGTTCGAATAATATGGGGGGATGAAATAATTACCGAAGATATTGGTAAAACAAAAAATACAAAGAAAATTAATACCAAAAAGATCACGGATGTAGCTTTAGAATCAATTCTAAATACTATGATTTCTACAAAAATAATTTGTTAAAAGTAATTATTATCTTTCATGATTTTGTATTAAAATACCATACCGCTTTCCCTTTTTTATTAACTACCAAATAGCAATTATCGCCGAATTGGTGGGTTGTAGTGCAGGTAACAGGATTGGTATTCATAGTAAACGCATAAATACCACCAGGTTGATTAACATTGTTTTTGTCAGATAAATCTTTAGGTGGTAGTATTCTATCTAGAACAATATCTAAATCTGGTCCTCGATACGTAATGCTATTTATACCTTTTGCAGGAGTCTTTTCAAAGTTAGTTGTTCTTGTTTCCAGATCAATAGACGGGTTAGTTGAGGGCACCATGTAACCGAATGTTTTGAGCTCATTTTCAAATAATGTTGCTTCGTTAGACGGCAAGGAAATATTTACTGAAATAATATCACGAAAAATTTGATTAGAAAAATCGTCATCGATTGCCGACCTATATCGGTCCAAAAAAGCACTACGGGAAATATTGGATGTGTTCACTCCAAACTTTTTTGAAGATAAATCAGGCCTCCACTGAGTTAGAAAATCTGGTTCATATTCCATTACCCAAGAAACAAACCCAGCATCATTTTTACGAGGAACTTCTACAGTCCAAAACCAGGGGATATCTTTTTTCAAGTGTCTTCTCGTCCGTTTGAACAAACTTATCTGAAGATTCAAATCCCTTTCTAATCGGCAAGCAAGATTTTTTGCTCCACCCTTTTTTTCAATACTGAAGGCCAATCCATCACGAGGGTTCCAAGAGGTCATAGTCGGTGTCATAAATTCAAAATAAGTGGAATGACCGTAGTAATAACGGCCGGTCCAAGACATTCCTGTTCTTTGATCGAACGTTGTTCGCTCTTCTGAACAAGCAAACTGTTGGTTCAAAAACTTCGACGCCCCTATAGATTCATAGGTATCCAAATTGACGAAACAAAGTAAATGATTCAAGTATATGGGAGTCATGGAGCCCTTAGATTAATAGGATCTTGGGAAGGTGAAAGGTCGGTCGTTTGATTAATCATACTTGGAGTATCTGGTGAAACAATATTATTATCTACCAATGGGTCAGACGTGGATAACATCCAGGACTTCAGACGGTTTCGCATTTCTTTTTTTATGTTAGTCATAGCAAATTGGTTAGCTAGATTATTAGTTTCTGACGGATCATAAATAATATTATAAAGTTCTTCCTTAGAAGTTTTCTTTTCCCTCCAACCCATTTTAATAAGGGCCGATTTTGTGATTGAGTCATCGCAGTTAGCCATAATAGGAAGATTGTAATCGCTATAACGACGTATATACTTCCAATTGTTAGTTCGTATTGCACGTTGAGGTTCATAAGCCGCATGGTAATTAATTTCGGCAAAAACTTCTTCCCTTACCTCTTTGATTTGTCCCATTACAAGAGGGTTAAACGAAATTCCCTGCAACCAGTCAGGGGGAGTTATACCTGCCAATTCGCAGATAGTGGGAAAAACATCAATTTGACTAACTAATCCATCAATAACCTTTCCTCCATTATACTCTTTTGGGCCTCGGATAATTAGCATAACACCCAATCCTTGGTCGGTAAGATTACACTTCATAAAAGGGAAGGCAATCCCATGGTCAGTGGTGCATATAATAAGCGTATTTTCCTTCCAATTGTAACGATCAATAGCATCTAATATTCGTCCAATTTTCCAATCGAGTTGGCGGGCTGCATCTATAAAATGAGCCATGTCTTCTCGAAAAACTGCGGTATCCGGAAATGGTCCAGCTGGACGTATGAAACGGGAATCTGTATGGTCTTCTCCGGATGGTGGATTTGCAAAATTTTCGTCTTTTCGATGAGTTTCATGGAATCCTACATCAAGAAAAAACGGTTTTGTATGAGATTCTGAAAGAAAGGATACAGCTAGTTCTTCGGCTGGTAAATCATCATTCTTGTTTATAATCCGTGACCAACCAGCTTCATTAATATTCTTAACCACATGTTGGATGCCTGTTAATACTGTTTCATATCCAGCCCTTTGTAGGGTATGCATAATTAATCTCTCAGGATGATGAATTGACCAACCACGGTTGACCAATCCGAACATTCCGCAACTATGTGGCCATTGGCCTGTGAGCAAGGCACCTCGACTTGGCGAACATGTAGGGTTTGCACAAAAAGCTGATCTAAACAAAACTCCTTCTTCAGCTAATTTCTGAAGCTCCGGGGTTGGTATGCCGTAACCATAGGGTTGGATATATCGGCCGGTATCATGTGAATGAATGTAAACGATATTCATAATTAAATTATAGTAGTTACATACGTTTTGGAACTTCAATCCCAAGAAGGTTCAACAAACGTTCAAGAGTTTTTAACGTTACCTCAGATAGGGCAAGCCAAGAAGCACGGCACTCAACATTTTTTTCATTAAGGATATGATGAGCGTGGTAAAAACTATTGTAGACTGAGGCTAATTGAAAAGCGTATTCACATAGGTGATTAGGAGATCGGGTTTCAAAAGCTAAATTGATAATAGCTGGAAATTCGGCCAATTTTAGATCCAAATTTCGTTCTAGTTCACTACGGGGTGCTATAATTTTCCCGGGGAGATAACCAGATTGCTGCGCTCGCCGTATAACTGATTTAATACGTACTGCTGCATACAGTATATAAGGGCCTGTCCTACCTTCGAAAGAGGAAAAACGATCCAAATCGAAAATATAATCCTTAGTGCGGTGATTCATCAAATCCGCATACTTCAAAGCTGCGATACCTACGATTTGGGCTATGGTGCTCTTTTCACTTTCTTCATATGTTCGGATAGATTCAATCGTATCAATCCGTTCTCTGGCGTGGTCTGTGACCAATTGGATGAGGTCTTTTAGTTTCATAATTCCCCCCTCTCGGGTCTTGAATGGTTTCCCATCCTTCCCATTCATTGTCCCAAAACCATTATGTTCTAGTCGTGTCGAGTTGGGGGTGATCCCTGTTTTATAGGAAGCTTTAAAAACCTGTTTAAAATGCTGTTGTTGTCGATTATCAACGACGTAAAGGATATAGTTAGGTTGAAAATCCTCGACCCGTTGTTCAATAGTTGCTAGATCTGTCGTGCCGTACAAAACTGCTCCATCAGATTTTTCAAGTATCAGGGGAGGGATCGATTCAGCTTCATTCGAGTCACCTACATTTATAACTACCGCTCCTCTACTTTTCTGTGCATGGCCTTCTGTTTTTAACCTTTTGATCAAATTTTTGATACGGTCACGGGTATCACTTTCACCAAGCCAAAGATCAAAATGGATATTCAGCATCTTGTAGTCTTTTCTCAGAGAAGCAACTGAAACATTCCGAATATGTCGCCATAAAGCAATATAGCCTGGTCGGCCATTTTGGAGTTCCAGTGTAACTTTTCGAGCAGCTTCTGCAAAATTGGCATCTGTCTTTTCTCTTTCACTAGCTTTCGGATACATTTCCTCCAAATCAGAAATATTTACAGGCGGATCCTCTGGGAAAGGTCCTGTGGATTCGGGATCAAAATAGGGCAATTCAGGGTGGCGTTCCTGGATAGCTAGAATATTTAGCCCCATCTGGACTCCCCAGTCACCAAGATGTACGTCCCCTATTACTTGATTGCCAACAAACCTAGCAAGTCGTGCAATGCTTTCTCCTATTATAGCTGCCCTAAGATGTCCAACATGGAGTGGTTTAGCTACATTAGGACCTCCATAATCAATCAGAATTATACTGGGAGTTGATAGGATATCGCAACCAAGGCGATCATTATCGTATACACCCTGGAGGTGTTTAACAATGAAAGCATCGGTTAGTAAGATATTTATAAAACCAGGTCCAGCTAGTGATAGGTTCTCAAAAATATCGGGCGACGATAACGAGTTAATAACCTCTTGAGCAATCTCTCTTGGATTAGTTTGATATTGCTTAGCTGCGGAAAGTGCACCATTACATTGAAACTGACATAGATCAGGCCGATCGGATACCCGAACTACCCCATACTTCTGATCATACCCTGCTGCATTAAAGGCATTTTCAAATATTATTGTTAATTTTTCTGCTAGTGAGCCCATATTAATTCCTTCTTAATTTCCATAGATAGTGATTACTAGACGCCTAGCCCCTCCATTGTTTCTGTGTTCGCAAAGATAGATCCCCTGCCACACCCCTAGGTTAAAATACCCGTTTGTTATAGGTATAGATACGCTGCTTCCCATTATTGAAGCTTTAATGTGCGCTGGCATATCATCCGAACCTTCTTGGTTGTGTTGGTAATACGGTTGGTTTTCTGGGACTAGAACATTTATATGGTACTCAAGATCGTCACCCACTTCAGCGGCAGCGTTTTCGTTAATAGTTAGAGATGCAGAAGTATGGCAGATGAAGATATGTGCTATACCTTTAGTGATTTTTGCAATTTCAGGCAACTGGTTTATAATATCACTCGTTACCAAATGAAATCCTCTTTTTCTAGGTTGCAACAAGAATTCTTTTTGTATCCATTTCAAACTAATTCGTCCCCTTAATTAGAGTTTTCTGAAATAAAACCTAACGGGAGTATTATCTCTTCATAGCTAAATAATCAGTTTTATAGAACGTAATCACTCAAAAACTTTTCTACATCTTCATAAAATTCTATTATAGTTTCCATTTTTCGCCAACCGTGCCCTTCGCCCTCATATAATCGGTATATATGAGGGATATGATTGTGTTCAAGGATTTTAACTATTGATTCTGCCTGGTCTTTGGGAACCACCTTATCTTCACTTCCCTGGAAGATGGCTATTGGGTCATTGATTTTTTCCGCATGGAAAATTGGAGACCACGCCCTGTACCTATTGTGGTGTTTTGGTAATTCTCCAACCATCAAGTCTAGGTACTTTTCCTCAAACTTGTGCGTATCGGTCGCCAAATCAAAAAGATTGGTCACGCCATAAAGACATAAACCTGCTTTAAAAAACCCAGGCCTATGTATAAGCGCGTTAAGCACGGTATAACCTCCCGCACTACTACCCTTAATAACTATTCGATCTGGATCCACAAGTCCTTTATTAATAAGTGTTTCGGCACCACTAATGGCATCTTGTACATCATATTCTCCCCAATGTCCTCGCAGGGCTGTCATGTAAGAACGTCCATATCCTGTACTACCCCTATAATTTATAAACAAGCAAGCGTAACCCCGACTGGTAAAGAATGGAATCTCAGGCGAAAAGTCAGTTTTATGTTGACCGGTCGGGCCACTGTGAATGTTGATTATAGCTGGAGGTTTACCTGTGCCAGAAAAATTACCGCTTACTGGGGGATAATAAAGACCGTAAATTTTTTCGTCTGATAAGGTTCTCCAGGATATGGGTTTAGGACTGGATAGATCAGACGCTGGTATAACTAACGACTGGCTACGATAATGGATGTTACATACATCATCTCCAATAGTTACTACTTGATCAGAAACTGTTGAAGAAGAAGCAATGCAAGCTAAGGCATTTTTTACTGGTGAAACAGAAATTTGTGAAAGCCATGTGTATTGGTCAGTTTTAATTTTAATATTTTGGCCGGTTTTAATAGAAAACTTCCAAAGTGATGCGAATCCCTCTTCGTGTTTCCGATAATACAAGGTGTCGCTATCTGATCCCCAACCATAAACCCTTATCCCTTGCACCCATGCAGGTTCAGTTAACGTGGTATCCTCTACCAGAACCTGTCGTTCATTTGTCCTTAGGTTTAGTATGACTAGTTTATCCCATTCCTTGTCAGTGATGATGTAGGAAAGCCACTTGCCATTTGGGGAAAATAAAGGTTGAAAGACAGGAATATTAGTGTCACCCGCTATTAGCTGCTCCTCACTTATGGTAGGGTTGGCCCAATTATTAATCCGGGCCATTTTTAATCTTGTTCCATCCCAGGGCATTTGTGGTTGATCCCATTCAATCCATGCTACCTGTTCGTTGTCAGGATGCCACACCGGTTGCATGTAAAAATCAGAGCCATGAATAAGTCGAACTGGAGGAAGGACACCGTTACTGTCTACTAAAGCTATTGTGTCTATTAACTTAAAAGTATAAACATAAAGGATCCATTGTTCATTTTTTGATACAGTCGGAGAAGCAGCGAATCCAGATTTTGGTAACAGTGGTTTAGCTAAGCCACCCGATAGCGATTTATGGAATAGTCGCCCATCTTTTTCAACAAAAATAACAAAATTGGAGGCTACGGTGAAGTCACCACCGCCGTAACCGACGCCACCTTTAACAGATTGCTCTTTTGTAAGATCGAAAGTAGTTTTGTTGTTTCGGCAGCAGACTAAAACTCCCTTATTTGATCGCATTTCCAACCAAACCAGTTTGTTCCCATCCTGAGTCCACTGAATATCATATACGGGTTTCCTGTCACCAAGCATCATTGCTGATATGACGCTTTCCCAATGGCCGTATGGTACAGGAATTTTATCTCTAGTTTTGACGTCTTTATCCTTGGTTTTTATCCGAAAATTATGGCTTGGCGATATAATGTATAAATTATAACTACTGCCAAATATACCCGAATGTAGTTCCAATGTAAATGTTAATAAACATCTGTGGAAGTGGGATCTTGAACGTTAAAACCTAATATAATGTCCCATCAAAAATCACCTGATAAACAAACAAAACCCCCTTATTTTATAAATTTTCATTGAGATAAGAGATAAAAAAATATCAGAAAAAGAAAAGCAGGACTTAATTTCCAGTATCAAATTGTCTGGAATTTAGGGATTTGTGGAGTTTAATAGTTCTGTAAGGTTGTGAGTTTGGAAGTAGTAATTTTGCTTGGTTTACTTTCAAAGTATTAAACGGTGATCAAATAATATTGACACCGACCTCAGTAGCAATTTTTCTAACGTTGTTAACAGCAGTAGATATCTTCTCTTCGGGTAGATGTTCAACGAGCATATAACCAAGAGGATGGGAGGCTTCCCACCGCTTAAGTGCAGTTCCTAGATCGAGTAATCCAGCACCTGGAATTTCTTCGTTCATATGTAGGACAAACCCGGGTTCAAGGCTAATGTCTTTGACATGACATATCGGTGCAATAGGTCCCATAACATCGAATATATGGTTTAGACGTTCTGTACTGTTGAAAACCTGGTCCAGAGATTGAAAATGATTTACAAAATCCATAACAACACGGAGTCTGTCAGAGCCAACGTCATCTATCACTCGTTTATTAATCTCTGGTGATCCCATTATGGTAAGGACGTGGGTTTCGATCACGACTGTTAGTCCTTCTGCTTCTGCCTTACCTGCGATACGGGAAAGGGTGTCAACTAGTCTATTGAGGCATTCTGGTCTGTGATTTTCTGGAGTGGGATCATAAGAACCAGATGGATTGAGACTTCCTGTCCGAATCAAAACATTTTGTGCTTGGAGCTCTCGGCCGACCTCGATCCCTCGCTGTATAGTTTTTATAACTTTGTCACGAACTGCCTTGTCAGGATCAAATAAACATTCTTGGTATCCAATACCAAATTGGGCTAGTTCTAGTCCCTGACTACCATATAAGGCGTTGGTTTTCTTACAATCTGATGCTGAAATACTGTTCAAAATCTCGCCGGGCCCGTGATAACAAACCGATGTAATGCCCAGTTCAACAGCAGTTTTTAATATTTCTGCCGTAATAATCCGAGGGTCTCCCGGAGCAAAACCTACAACACCCAGACGCATTGTGCTGGTCCTCTCTTTTCTTTAGATAGTTTTGGTTAATCCTTTATAACTACTAAGACACTATTTTTATCCACAGTGTCTCCTTCTTTAATCCGAATTTCACTGACAGTACCAGTCCTTTGAGATCGAAGCTCATTTTCCATCTTCATAGCCTCGATGGTTACAATACCTTGACTGGTATCAATGTGATCCCCGACAGCCACATGAATAGCAATAACACGACCCGGCATGGGAGCAATAATCTTTTCTCCTCCAGCTTGAAGAGGAGATTTTACTTGGTCCCGTAGTAGAGCAAGTTTCTCTTCCTGGACATCTACAACATACGAAATGCCATTTATAATAATTTCATAATCTGATCCGTGCCTCGTTGCTGTCGCTATATATGATTGTCCATTGACCAACAGGGAAAATGAGTGTTGATCATTTAGAGGCTCTATGTCAACTTGAAAAATATTTTCATCGACATTGAGTTTGACGCATTTCCCCTCATCTTCGACACTCACTCGATGGGTATCGTCCGATATAGTGATCAGGTAACTCAATTTTAACCCTTTCAGAGTAAAACTCATTCTCCAAAGCACAGGAAAGTCAAATTATTTCAGCGTTCTCGCCTCAAAGCATCTCGTCTACCAACAAGTTTCCAGGGACTACCATGTTCTTCGTTTCTACTGTCAGATTGTTCTATGCTAACAGGTTTTTTCCCTTCTCTATGTTTTACAATCGCAGCAAAAGCTGCTATGATATGACGATCATCTTTTTGAGTTTCATTCGCTGGAGGCATGTTGTCGACGAATGCTGTGGAATAATTCCCGGATGTAAATCTAGAATCTGATAGGGCCCGTAAATGAAATGGAATTGTAGTTTTAATACCCCCAACGTCATATTCCGAGAGAGCTCTTTTCATACGGGCGATCGCTTCCTGTCTATTTTCAGCCCATACTATCAGTTTGGCGATCAGCGGGTCGTAGTAAAGTGGGATGTCATAACCAATACAGAACCCGCTGTCAATTCTAACACCAGGGCCACTAGGTTCAGTTAGGCGTGTAACGAGGCCAATAGACGGCAAAAATTGGTCATCGGGGTCCTCTGCAGATATACGACATTCCAGAGCAGAGCCATTCATCTGTATATCTTCTTGTTTAAATGGTAGAGGTAGACCAGCAGCAATTTCTATTTGTCTTCGGACAAGATCCTGTCCGGTTCTCATTTCGGTGACGGGATGTTCAACTTGTAGTCGCGTATTCATCTCAAGGAAATAAAAATTATGGTCTTGATCAACGATAAACTCAACTGTACCAGCATTAGTATAGTCTACAGCTTTAACAACTTTTATAGCAGCTTCACCCATATCGTGCCTCAGTCCTTCTTTGAGAACGCAGGAAGGAGATTCCTCAATAAGCTTTTGATGACGACGTTGTACGGAGCATTCTCTTTCCCCGAGATGTACTATATTTCTGTGGTGATCAGCAAGAACCTGAAATTCGATGTGGCGAGGCTCTACAAGATATTTTTCTATGTATACCGTATCATCTCCAAAGGCGGCTTGCGCTTCAGAACGAGCCGTACGTAACCCTCGAGAAAGGTCGGCTTGGGATTCCACTATACGCATACCTTTGCCTCCTCCTCCCAGAGCTGCTTTTATCAAAATAGGATATCCTATCGATGTAGCAATTTCAATAGCCTCTTCATCGTTTTGTAGGCCATCTTCAGTTCCAGGGACGACAGGTACACCAGCTTCTATCATAGTTTTCCTTGCTGATGTTTTACTCCCCATCGCTCGCATGGCTGAACCCTTGGGGCCTATGAAGGTGATGCCAGCAGTTTCACATTTGTCAGCAAAATCTGGGTTTTCAGAAAGAAATCCATAACCGGGATGTATAGCATCAGATTTTGATTTTAGTGCTGTCTCGATAATGCGATCTATACAAAGATAACTTTCTAAGGATGGAGCCTCACCAATCCAATAGGCCTCGTCCGAACATCGCACGTGTGGAGCTGTCCGGTCTGCTGTAGAAAAAATCCCTACTGTTTGAATATTCATTTCCCGACAGGTTCGGATAATGCGGACCGCTATTTCACCTCGGTTTGCAATTAGTATTTTTCGAAACATTTAACCTCTTACAGTGGTATATTACCATGTTTTTTGGGTGGATTCAGGTCTCTTTTATTCTTCAACATCTCTAGGGCAGCTATGACGCGGGGACGAGTTTCCTGCGGTTGAATTACTTCATCAAGATAACCTTTTTGAGCTGCGATATAGGGGTTATCAAACTTATCTCTAAAGTCGGCCGTTAATTTTTCTCGCATGGCTTCGGGATCATCTGCTTTAGCAAGATTTTTACCATAAAGTACATTAACAGAACCTTCGGGTCCCATTACTGCAAATTGGCTAGAGGGCCATCCATAGTTAATATCAGCCCGAATCTGTTTACTATTCATTACGCAATATGCTCCACCGTAAGCTTTACGAGTTACTACAGTTATTCGAGGGACGGTACATTCGCAGAAAGCATAGAGAAGCTTGGCTCCTTCTTTAATAATACCTCCATGTTCCTGACTAACTCCGGGAAGAAATCCTGGGACATCCTCGAAAACAACAAGGGGTATATTAAATGCATCACAGAAGCGTACGAAACGGGCACCTTTTACCGATGCATCAATATCAAGAACACCAGCTAGAGAAGCCGGTTGATTAGCAACAATGCCAACTGATCGCCCATTAAAACGAGCAAAGCCAACAACTATGTTATTAGCAAAATTTTTGTGAACTTCGAAAAAATCGCCGTGGTCAACGACTCGGTTAATCACTTCTTTTATATCATATGGTTTATTAGAATCCTCAGGGACTATTTGGGCCAGGTCATTATCCATCCGGCCAGGGTCATCCGTCGCCTTCAGAAAAGGTGGATCTTCCATATTATTAGCCGGTAGGAAAGTTAACAGTGTTTTTAATGTAGTTAGGCACGTTGGTTCGTCAGGAGATGAAAAGTTAGCAACACCAGTTACAGAATTGTGGACCTGAGCACCCCCTAATTCCTCAAAAGTTACCTCTTCATGAGTAACAGCCCGGATGACATCTGGGCCAGTTATAAACATATAACTGGTATTTTCTACCATAAAAACAAAATCTGTTATAGCAGGGGAATAGACTGCACCTCCAGCACAGGGCCCCATGATCACTGAGATTTGCGGAATTACCCCAGATGCTTGAACATTACGTAGGAAAATATCTGCATAACCAGCCAGACTGACAACCCCTTCCTGAATGCGGGCACCACCAGAATCTTTAAGGCTGATTACCGGGGCACCATTTTTCATCGCTAGGTCCATAATTTTACATATTTTTTCTCCGTATGCTTGACCTAGTGATCCCCCAAATACAGTAAAATCCTCAGAAACTATATAAACACTTCTTCCTTCTATTGTCCCATAACCCGTCACTACTCCATCACCGAGTATTTTATTTTCGTGCATTCCAAAGTCATTACAGTTGTGGGTAACAAAAGCTCCAATTTCCTGAAAACTACCTTCATCTAAAAGGAAAGTTATTCTCTCCCTTGCCGTCCATTTTCCTGACTTATGTTGACGAGCGATTCTGTCTTTCCCACCGCCTTCTGCCGCTTCCCTTCTTAATTTTTCTAGGTATTTTATTTTATCTGACATGGACATGGATCTAGAGTCTCCAGCCTAAATTTGGGAACAATTTTAGCTTTTCATTATTATTTTTATTCAACATCGAAACCTAGAGCATCTAACCCCGTCTTTAGGATGATCTCATTTGGCCTGGACATCCTGTTTGTCGGTGGGCGCGGTGGGCCAACCGGTATGCCTTGCCAATTAAGCATCATTTTGATACCAGCCAGGACGCCCACAGATATTAGTAATGCTATAACGCGGTTAGCTTGCACTTGCATTCTTGTCGCGTCTTCTAAACGATTGTTCTGAAAGTACTGATACATCCGGAGGAATATTTTTGGCATAATATTGTAAGTTGAACCTATGGCACCATCGCTTCCCATTGCCAATCCGGCTACACACATCTCATCTGGCCCAGTTATAGCGTTTATTTTTCCTTCTGACAGGTCTATGAGCTGTTGAAAAATAAAAAAATTGGGATCAGTAAATTTTATTCCTCTGAAGTTCGGCACAGAACTCATTGAATCCAGAAACCGTTTCGCAGTAATCTGGCTTTCTACGTCTCTCGCAAGCCAGTAGACATAAAATGGAACTTCAGAAGCTCCTCCGATCGCTGTGTAGTGCCTAACTGCGGCTTCAAGATTATTAGGTCGATCAATAGGTGCTATTGAAGCTACAGCGTCAGCTCCCAGGGATCGAGCTTTTGAAGCCAAGGTTACGGCATCTTCTGTAGTTGTGCCTCCGACGTGAAAAATTACCGGTACCTGGCCACCAGTTTCATGCGTTACTGCTTTACACATTGCACTTCGCTCAGAAACAGTCATTTCACGTCCTTCACCGGTACCTCCACAGATAAAAAACCCATTACTGCCAGCATCGATTAGATGCTGTACTAAAGGTTTTACCGAACTGATTGACAGTTCGAGTTTGTCATTGAAGGGAGTACAAAGTGCGGGCCAAATACCTTGGACTAGTTTGGACATAATAGTTGATTTGGGAAATTTAACAAAAGACGACAAAAGTTAATGTTTTCGGAGTGTTTGTTTCTTTCTTTCTCAACTCCGTTTATTTTTCGTTCGAACTAAAATTCAACCGTTAAATTAAAATATCCACTTCCATTGTCAATATATTAGATCCTAAAACAGGTTTTTGGCTATTAATATTTTTTGATGATTTAATTAAAAAATTAATAAATTTTCTAAAATAAACAAGCTTATAGCCCTATATATCAGTAATTATAAAAATAATAAATATATAATATATTATTAATTGATTTGCGTTATGACTTGTTAAATGAATATTAACATTATTCAAAACATAAGGTGTTAATGGGAGCCTAATTAATATCATAGAGGATTGTCGCAAATGATAAAAATTGGAATAAATGGGTTTGGTCGAATTGGAAGATGTTTAACCAGAATTATCAGCCAGCGTGATGATCTAGTGTTAGTTAGAATAAATGCAAGTGGCGACCTTAAACAGAATCTTCATTTGCTAAAATATGATAGTATTCATGGTAGATATAGCAGAGAATTAAATGGAATAGAATGGACTCATTCTCGAAATATTGCCGACCTAAGGTGGCCTGATGTGGATGTGTTGTTTGAATGTACAGGGGTCTACAATAATGAAAAAGCATATAAACACTTAGAGAACGGAGCGAAGACAGTTCTTATTAGTTCACCAGCTGAAGGTGTGGACAGGACTGTTGTCTTTGGAGTTAATCACAAGAGTCTATCAAAACATGATAAAGTTATAAGCAATGCCAGCTGTACTACAAATTGTCTAGCTCCAATTGCTAAAGTTTTAAATGACAAATTCCTTATTTTAGGTGGGTCAATGACAACAATACACAGTTATACTGGGGACCAACGCGCGATAGATAAGCCTCACAAAGATATGTATCGTAGTCGGGCAGCAGCTATAAGTATGATACCTACAACAACAGGCGCAACAAAAACCCTTAGTAAAGTAATTCCAAAATTAGAAGGGAAAATTATGGGGAGTGCGATAAGAGTTCCAACCCCTAATGTTAGTTGTCTTGACCTAACGGTCTTTTGTGAAAGAGAGGTTAACAGAAACAAGGTCAATGATGCCGTATTGGAAGCAAGCCAAAATGAAATGAACGGTATCCTTGGATATGAAATAGAGCCATTAGTCAGTATAGATTTTAATACGACCACCGAAAGTTGTATTTTAGCTGCAGATAGTACAATAGTGTCGGACTCAGTAGTAAGGGTTTTATGTTGGTACGATAATGAATGGGCTTTTAGTTCTCGTATGTGTGATGTGGGATCTTATATTGGAGAGTTAAATGATATTCATAATTGATATCGATGGAACTATATGTAAAGAAGTAGTCATGGCAAATGGCAGAAAAGATTATGCTAATCATGTTCCGTATATGGATCGGATTGAACGTATTAACAAAATGTATGATTCAGGTCACATTATTAAATACATGACAGCTCGCGGAGCAATCAGTGGTGTTGATTATCGGCAACTTACTGAAGATCAATTGGTTAGGTGGGGCGCAAAATATCATGAGCTTGACGTCGGCAATAAACCGCATTATGATGTGTGGATTGATGACAAAGCTTTCTGGAGTGAAGACTTTTTCAGGAAAACAGGTGATCCATAAAAGACGGAGAAAAAGTAGGATTAGGATTCAGAATATAATAAACCATGTAAAAGATACCACTAGAATGGGAGCTATCCTGGTAATCAATTTTATAACAAAAGGGTAACTAAGAATGTTCATTTCTTATCTATTCTATCAGTTGGTCTGCAAAATGAAGGAACGGAAAAAATGGAGATGAGGTATCCAAGGCGAAAAACTAGAGAAGTTTGCGTTGGAGATGTAACAATTGGGGGGCAAAACCCGATTGTTGTCCAATCGATGATAACTGAGAACACAAGGGATGTTACTGCCTGCATTAACTCTATTATACGTTTGCATAAGCTTGGTTGCGAATTAGTACGTGTCACTACACCCACATTATCTGATGCCCATAGTCTTGAGGAAATTAAAAAAGGTTTAAACAAAAGGCGAATAAATATCCCTCTAGTTGCTGATGTGCATCATCAGGGGACTAAGATCGCGGAAACCGTGGCTAGAACAGTTGACAAAGTACGGATAAATCCAGGGTTATTTGTTTTTCAGCGTTTATCAGATTCTATTGAATATACACCGAAGGAATATGATGAAGCTAGATTAAGGGTAGAAGCTGACCTTGTGCCGGTCGTCAAGGTATGCCGTGAGCGAGATATAGCTATGCGTATAGGGGTTAATCATGGTTCTCTTTCAGATAGGATGACTGTAACTTTTGGAGATACCCCCCTTGGAATGGTCGAATCCGCACTTGAATTCATAAGAATATGCGAAGAACATAACTATCATAACCTAATAGTTTCACTCAAAGCATCTCGTGTCCCAATAATGTTAGAGGCTAATCGTTTAATGGCTAGTCGGATGGAAGAAGAAGGCATGGATTATCCCCTACACTTGGGGGTAACTGAGGCTGGTGATGGTGAATATGCTCGAATCAAATCAACATCAGGTATTGGTACATTGCTTGCTGAAGGACTAGGTGATACTATAAGAGTTTCTCTTGCTGAAGATCCAGCAAATGAAATTCCAGTGTGTTATGATATTTTGCAAGCGCTTAATTTAAGGCGTACCAAGGTCGAATTTATTGCCTGTCCATCCTGTGGCCGTACCAAGTTTCATCTAGAAAATGTTTTAGCCGAGGTAAAATCAGCCACCAATCATTTAGTAGGGTTGGATATTGCCGTAATGGGTTGTATTGTAAATGGCCCAGGAGAAATGGCCGGTGCTGATTACGGTTATGTTGGTAAAGCTAATGGCATTATTTCACTATACCGTGGTCATGAGTGTGTGAAAATGAGTGTGCCTCAGGACCATGGTGTAATAGAGTTAATTAATCTGATTAAGTCAGACGGGCGCTGGGTTGACCCCTAGTCAGGAAGTTTTTCCCAGCATTTCTATTATATCATCTAACTCAAATATAAAACCAAAAGCTAAAGAGACACGCCAAAGTGCAATAGCTTTATTAGTTTCGGTAGAAGCAGTTTCTTTATTCTCAACAGCAGTTACAGCCTGAGGAATAGTCGAGCAAATTACTCCGTATCGGTCCATATCAAGCATCCCGCCGGGTGACATAAGGAGACACCAATTAATAGCGAACCCTAGATAAATTAAATGGTTAATACCGTGATCTTTGCACAAAGATGCCAATTGCTTACTATCTTCAGCGATACCTTCTTTATCTGTGGGATAGGTCTGAGGAGCAAAATCTAACCTAGCAAAACCTTTGTTAATATCAGATATATTATGTTTTCCAGGAAAAACCCGGTCGTATCGAAACTTTTTCAGGTTTTTATAAATAGGGTCATCAGTGATTTGTCCTATAGAGTCAGAATCACTAACTGCTATTTTAGTCGGTTTTTTAAAACCTGGGTAGTTTTCATAGTATGTCCCCTGGCGAACAACATGGAACAGTTCCATATCACTAGCTCTGATTGATTTTATTAGTGGTGGAAGGACTTTTTGGCATATGGATTCAGCTCTAGAAAAATATTCGACAGCTCGGTGCCATCCAGCAAATTCTTTCTGAGTTCCAGTGTCCCAAGCATGCATTAGGACAAAGGCAGTGTGGGAAGTATCTATTTTAATTAATGCCTTTTTCCAACCACCGTATCCTTGCCCTGGTACTTTAAGCGCGAAATCAGCATCATATTGTTGATAATAGCTGGTAGGTATTGAAATGATAGCCATAGTACCCTTTGAAATGTTTTTGAGTTTTACAAGGATTACAATTTTGTTCTTACTAATGTGATGATATAGAGTTGTGGAGAAAATAGAAAGAATGATGTTAAAACAAAGATTATGAATATATTGTTGACCATTTAGTTACTATTAATTAATATGTGGGTCCGACAGAACTAATTTCATGCTTTTATCTGTGTTCGAAGTATAGGTGGGGAGGTTGTACTGAATGCCAGATACGTTGACAGTCATAGATAATCGGACGGGAAAACAATATGAAATACCGATTCTCTACGGGACATATTCTAAGTATGGTGCGGCGATTCCAACAGCAGAACTTCGCAATATAAAAATATCTGAAGATGATTTTGGTCTTTTAGGATATGATCCCGCATTCAACAATACAGCTTCATGCCGAAGTAGTATCACTCATATAGATGGTGATGCCGGAATTCTTCGTTATCGAGGCTATCCAATAGAGGTTTTGGCAGAAAAAAGCTCGTTTTTAGAAGTAGCTTTTTTAATTATTCATGGAAAATTGCCGACGGTAGCCGAACTGGAAGGATGGACTTATGATATTACTCACCACTCGATCGTACATGAAAATATAAAGAAATTTATGGATGGTTTCAGATATGATGCCCATCCCATGGGGATCTTGATAAGTACTGTTGCTGCACTATCTACTTACTACCCAGATGCCAAACAGATCCGTGATAAAACGGTAAGAAATGAACATATTCATCGGCTAATAGCTAAGATGCCTACAATTGCAGCATCGGCATATAGACATAGCCAAGGTTACCCCTTTACTTATCCAGATAATAGTATGGATTATTGCGGAAATTTTCTGTCGATGATGTATAAAATGACAGACCAATACACACCTGATCCAGTGCTTGAAAAGGCCCTCGATGTAGTATTTATGTTGCACGTTGACCATGAACAAAACTGTAGCGCTAATGCGATGCGGAATGTTGGCAGTTCCCTTGCTGATCCTTACGTGTCAGTGGCTGCAGCGGCAGCTGGGCTGTATGGTCCACTCCATGGAGGTGCCAATGAACAGGTGCTACAGATGTTACAAGAAATAGGCCATGTAAGTAAGGTTACAGCCTACGTAGAAAGGGTTAAGCAAGGGGAAATTCGGCTCATGGGGTTTGGCCACCGTGTATATAAAAACTACGATCCTAGAGCAAAAATTCTAAAAGAGATGACCCATAAAGTTTTAGGGGTTACCGATACAAATACATTACTTGACATTGCGTTGGAGCTCGAGCGAATAGCTTTAGAAGATGATTATTTTGTCAGTCGAAAACTATATCCCAACGTAGATTTTTATTCAGGGCTTATTTATCAAGCTATGGGTTTCCCCCAGGAGATGTTTACTGTTCTTTTTGCAATCCCTCGTACCGTTGGCTGGCTCGCTCAATGGTCCGAAATGTTGAATGATCCAGATCAGAAGATAGCACGCCCCCGGCAAGTTTATACAGGGGAAGATGTTAGTCAGTATATTCCAATTGAAGTTCGTTAGAATCTCAAACTCGAGCTATCCATTTGTAGGCTTCCCTACTATTTCCCCACATGATTTTTTCTACGGCTTTAGAGCCCTTAGATCGGAAACAGGCTAAGGCTAGAGATTGCACTTCCTTGTAAGAGGCAAATCTCCACGAAACAGGCCAGTTACTGGCATATAACAGCCGCTCCTCACCGAAAGTTTCCCAAAGGACATCGAGTACAGGCTTATAAAAATTTGGATCATCTGGAGGTGGATGAACTTCGGATAGTTCTACCATTCCTGATATTTTACAGAATACATTTGGATGTTTAGCAACAAGTTTAATGCTAGTTATCCATTCCTCATTGGGTTCCCCACCTGTTATGGGGACATGACCGAGGTGATTTATAATGATCCTAAGGTCAGGAAATTTTGTAGCGTAGCTAGCTACATTTTGTAAGCAATCCATTCCAATTAGCAAATCTAAGGAAAGATCTTTAGCAACAAGTTGCTCCAAGGCCTGAAGATAAGTTGGGGCCTCGGTTGAAAATTTCCCTAACCGAATGCCATAGAATAAATCATGTTCAGCAAATTTTTCTAATTCTAATTCGAATTTCGGGTCTGTAGGTTCTAGGTGCCCTACTAATCCAAGCAGGAATGGATCGTTTTCGGCTAAATCGAGGATCCATTGATTATCTTGGATCCATTTACTAGCTTCTACTACGATAGTTCCAGTTACTCCCTCAGATAATGATTCCTTCTTGAAGTTATCAGGCATTATAGGTCGGTACAAGAACTTGTCATCAGGGTTGGGCCAGGGGACCCCTGATGGTCGAGTAGGGTCGTAGAAATGTGTGTGTGTATCAATTATCAAAGTAAAGTCCTTTCTGAAACTTTTTGACAACTTTTCAAGTAATCTTGGTTAGATGTAGTAAACCCAAATTGTTGCTCAATTTCACGGATAGCTATTTCAGTAACGAAGAGATTATCCAATGTATCAGGAAACTCAACTCCGGCCGTACAATCTCGTAGAAAAACGATATTGTATCCACATTTAGCTAGTGCTCTAATACCATAATCTTTGCCAAGAACACACCAATTTGTAGCAAAACCAGCATAGATTAGATGCAGGATTTTTCTCCTAGCTAATATATTTTGCAACTCCTTACCACAGCCCACGATCATATCCTCATCCTTGATTTCTATTTGGGATGAGATAGATAGATTTTTTCTTATAGAATCCCAATGGATACCAATTCCTGGCGGTTGATCTCGGGGCCCTCTGTAGGCTCTGTATTTCCCCTGGCGGGATCTAAATTCTCTCGGTGGCCAGGGTGTTTCTTCAGTTGATGAAAAAGATTGATCAAGGCTTTTAGGAGTTTTAGATAATTGTTGAGCAATTTCCTGAGAAGGGGCATGTATTACAGTTATGCCTGCCTTACGAGTCATTTCTACAGCGGGGGAAATAGCCTCACTAATAATACAACTTGCTCGTTCCATCCAGCTTTCGATAAAATGAGAATTCCAGAGGTCTACTAATATGAGAGCTGTTTGTTCAATAGGTAACGTCATTTGAATTTCTCTGCGAGAAAAATTTTCTTCCCTACAGGGTATCTCAGAAGGAGTACTATCTTGATAATATCTTACTTTCAATTTGAGAGTTTCCGTGTCAATTTTCATAACTTAGTTCCTAGCAATTTTAATACTTTTTGGTATACTACTACGGGGTATTCTTCAAGCGTTGAATGATTTCTTCGACGTCATATACACATCCCCCCCAAGCTCCTCCACTAACTTGTTGTAAGGCTGCCCAAAGTTTTGTGTCGTCAGGAAGATTAGGGTCTTCTGCTAAGTCATTTCTGGGCAGGCGTATGTCGAGTTGTTTAGCCCCTTCTTCAGCGCTAACCTCTTGGTTTTTGTTTCCAACAAAATTAATCGAACCAGTCAGATTAATTTTGTCTATAATAATTTCAACTAAATCTCCGTCGACTAATTTCCCTATAGGTCCACCAGCAAGAGCTTCAGGTCCAACATGACCAATACAAGCTCCAGTAGATACTCCAGAAAACCGAGCGTCAGTGATTACCGCAATATGTTTACCAAAAGGAAGATATTTTAACGCCGACGTAATTTGGTATATTTCCTCCATACCTGAACCGAAGGGACCTCGGCAGATAAGGATTAGGATATCCCCTGCCTTAACCTGATCTTTGTTTCGACTTTTAATAGCTGCAATAGCATCACGTTCGCTAGTGAACACCCTAGCAGGCCCCGTTTTCCTATATACACCATCCGAATCTACTACACTAGGATCAATCGCGGTACTCTTGATAACCGCACCTTGTGGAGCTATATTCCCCCGGGGAAAGGTCACAGTGCTAGTAAGTCCCCGGTTTCGTGCTTTTTCGGGAGACATAATGACATCATCCGGATCAATTCCCTCTACTGTTCTTAGTCGTTCTCGAAGAAGGTTTCTTCTTTCGGAGGTTTTCCACCAATCTAAAACTTGACCCAAAGTAGAGCCGGTGGCGGTTAGTACTTCTTCCTTTAACAAACCAGATTCCCGGAGGTGTAGCATCACTTCTGGTACTCCCCCAGCAAGGAAAACCATTACAGTAGGATAGCCTACGGGGCCATTGGGCATTACATCAACCAGTCTTGGAGTTTGTCGGTTGATTCTTACCCAATCATCTATAGTAGGACGGTCCAACTTGGCGGCATGGGCAACTGCTGGTATATGCAAGAGAAGATTAGTTGATCCACCGAAAGCCGCGTGAACAGTCATGGCATTTTCAAGAGAGTCCTGTGTAAGGATATTTTGGACAGCAAGTTTTTTGTTTTCAAGTCGCATTAGAGCTCGAGCTGAACGTCTAGCTGTATCTATCCAAATATTTTGACCTGAGGGGGCTAAAGCACTATGGGGAAGAGAAAGTCCTAATGCTTCTCCAACAACCTGAGAGGTAGCAGCGGTTCCCAAAAATTGGCAACCCCCACCTGGTGAAGCACAGGTCCGGCAACCCATATCTGATGCATATTCAAGAGTGATCTCATCATGGGCGTACCTTGCGCCAATAGATTGTATTTTCCCGGCATCCTCACCTTCGTCTGGTGGTAGTGTCACACCACCTGGAACTAATACACATGGTAAATTATGACTTGCCGCTAGTGCTATCATCATGGCAGGCAATCCTTTGTCACAAGTAGCTACACCGATTACTCCCCGACGTGTGGGTAATGAGCGAATTAAACGACGAAAAACCATAGCAGCATCATTCCTGTAGGGTAAACTATCCATCATACCAGTTGTTCCCTGGGTCCTTCCATCGCACGGATCTGTAACATATCCACCGAAAGGAATTCCACCCAGAACCGATAGTTCTTCAGCTGCCGCTTCCATCAACAGACCAACTTCCCAGTGCCCTGTATGATATCCTAGTGCTTTTGGTGAGCCATCTTCGGCTCGAAGTCCTCCTTGGGTACTAAGTATTAGATATTGTGAACCGGTTAGTTGGCCGGGGTCCCATCCCATTCCAACATTTTGTGATAGCCCAAACAGATCGCCACTAGGACTTTCTTTCAACATGCGATCAGTTAGAGGTAGATTGCCTTTTGGCCCAGGAGAACTTGCCTGGATCTCATACAGGCTAGGATCAGAGTCACTAATTACCGCTTCGAACGAAAAAAGATTTCGATTTTTCATATTGGTATCTTTCATATCTTGGTTGTAATTTTTAAAAGAACAACAGGTTATTAGAAGTACTTTATCATATTATATCAAGTTTAATTCATCTCTAGAATCAATGCCGTATTTTAATTTGACTTTGTAACAAAAAAAAGATTTGATTATTAGTCAGAAAAATGAGTTAGTAGATTTGTCGTTGGCAATTTATAAAAGAATATATTGAATAATAATGAATTTAACCATAATCGATTACCAAATTACAATTTAGAACGAAACAATATCAGTTTCAAGGTTTCGGTTGGGAGGCGGAAACTTGGTTCTCCTTGACAGAGATAATTATAAAAAATACATTGTTCGTGTTTCACGGGGTGTAGCGCAGTCCGGTTAGCGCACCTGCTTTGGGAGCAGGGGGTCGGAGGTTCGAATCCTCCCACCCCGATTATTTTAATTAAATATCCCTTTAAGAAAATAGGACATAAAATGATAATACAGGTCGTAAATTTTAATTTGGAAGGTATCACTCACGAGCAATATGTAGGAGCTGCTACTGAATTAGCACCCGCCTTTAACAAATTAAAAGGATTAAGATCTAAGGTATGGTTAGCAGATAAAGATAATAATATCTATGGCGGTGTATATACTTGGGAAAATCTAGAATCAATGGAAGAATATGTAACCAGTAGTTTCTACAATGAAGTATTGGATAGTAACCCTAATTTAGTAAATATTTCTTATAAAGCCTATGAAGTATTAGATGACCCTACACAAATAACTAAATAAATTTTGCAGGGCAACTTTTACTTCTTGATTGATACCTTTGGATGATGTCCTTCTTGCTCAAGAATAGAAATGAGAAATCCCTTTTGTTTATAAGGATCAGACAAAAACTCCTCTCAGATAAATAAGGTCTATTTCCCTCTGAGCTCTTGCAAACTTGTTCGTTTGGGTTACTTGCAATCCTAGTGACAAGAAGTATTGGTAGTAATTTTCTTACAAAGACTCCAGAATATCGGAGAAAAATTAGATATTAAAAGAGTGTATTTTGAGAATACCTTTCTAGTATATCGGGGGTATTATTTAGCACCTTATTTACTTTGTTGCTAACAGGACAAATTTCGTATAGGTCCTCAGAGCGTGGAGAAATTATTTCCTGAAGTATTATCACAGATGTTTTAGGGTCGAGCCAGTCTTCAAAATCTTTGCAATTAACCACGACTGGTTGACGCGGATGTATCTCGGCAAGTGAAGGGGTTGCCTTTGTTGTTATGATGGAAAAAGTTTCAAGCAATTTTCCATTATGAATCCACCGATCCCAAATTCCAGCAAATGAAATTGGCGAAGCATTTTTGTAGGTGATAAAAAACGGTTGTTTCCCATTTCCAGATTGACGCCATTCGAACCAACCGTTTGCTGGTATGAGGCATCTCCGTGAATGGAAGGCTGATCGGAAAGCAGGCTTTTCATGGACAGTCTCTGACCTAGCATTTATCAATCTTACCCTCATTTTTGTATCCTTAGCCCAGTACGGAACCAAACCCCAAGACAGCAATTCGATTGTTTTCAATCTATTATCATTTAGTCGGCACAAGGTGAATTCCTGAGTTGGAGCTCCGTTGTAAGTCTTAGGTGAAGGAACCTTCTCTGCAAAATTTGGTAGCGAATACAAAGATTTAATGTCTTGCCAAGTTAATGATTGAGAAAAACGACCACACATAGAAATATTCTTTCGTCTGATGATTTTTGAATTAGGTGAATCCCTAATCTAATTCTTTAATATATATCACTATAAGAATACAGAAAATATCTCAGAGTTAGATTGGTATCGCTTACAAGGAGAAAAGCTCGGATGAGTTAATATAAGTAGTAGTTCAACACACTATTTAAAGTTACTTTGCACCGGACTTTTCAAACTGGGGTCGGTATTATATAGTATATTTAGGGACTACCTTTTCTAGTCCGGTGGCTGGATTGATTGCGGGAGAAATTCTCAGTAAGCAAAAGTATAGATCGGGTTAGTTTAGCCATGCCGGACGAAAAAAATAGGTTAATATCCTTTTTAATGACAGCGTAGGAGTCAATTTATTTATCCTGATTATCTTGATCCAATTCTGTTTCATGAAACTTTATTTTTTCTTGAACTTCCTTAATATGCTTTAGGATCCTATCGGTTTCGGTATCTCCTGACAATTCTGTAACTTTATCCTCAATAACTAATTGATGAACGCGACCACCTAGTTCTGCCAAAAGGTTTCGGGTCTCGTTTCGGGCAGATTGTAGCTCCAATTTTATCTTGCCTTTACGGGTTAAATCTTCTGCCACATCTAATGCACCAGAAATACTTCTCCGAACCGTTTCGAACGGACCATCCAATTCCGATTTTAGTGTTTGCCAGAGATTCATAGTATGACTCTTTTCCTCTTGGGCTCTACAAGAGTTGTAGAATGTAATTAATTAAATTTCTAGTAAATAAATTTCAGACGAAGTGTTCAGGATGAATAGAAGTTAGTATAGTTCCAAAACGTTACTTAGTCAACGATATAGGGCATAAGCAAAAATATTTACACCCATTTTAAAAGCAGATTCTCGTTTATCTGGTGGATCTCCGTGGGTTTTTGCATCAGCCCAACCATCGCTTATATTACTTTCGTAGGTATAATATACTATGAGACGACCATCATGAAAAAGTCCAAGGCCCTGGGGTCGTTTACCATTATGTTCGTGATGTTTAGGGGGACCATCCGGAAAACTATAGATTATATGGTAGATCGGATGGGTAAATGGCAACTCAGTAAATTCTTTGTTTGGAAAAACTCTCTTCATTTCTCGTCTGAAGGCTTTATCCATGCCATAGTCATCATCAGCATAGAGAAATCCTCCATTTTTGAGATAGGAACGAAGGTTAAGAACTTCGGAATTGGTCCACCGTACTTCGCCGTGCCCAGTTAAAAAGAGTAGAGGTGACGAAAATAATAGTTCATCGGTCAGTGCAACAACACGTTGCTCGATATTTGTCTCTATACCAGCCCTAAATTTAAGTTCCCGAGCTAGATTCGGTATAGCTTCGGGATCGTTATACCAGTCCCCGCCACCATTGTACTTCACACGAGCTATGGTTAATCTTGCGTTTTCGCCAAAAGCATTTAGTCTGTTTTCAAAAAATAAGAAAATGACACACAGAGATAAAAAAGCACTTATGTACAAACGGGGTGAGATCATTCCCCAATGACTCCGTTTTACTTTTTAGCCAGCGGCTGTATTAGATCATGTTTTAGCCACAGTTTTACGGCCGTTGTTACTCAAACGTTGGCCTTTTCCAGCGATTGCCATTAAATACACCAACCCCAAAGCAATAACGCCCAGAAGAGCTGTTCCAATTACACTGAACCCGATAGTCGCTAACATACTCACTCCTTGTGTTCAAATAGAAAATAGTCGTGCTAAAGATACATGCTTTTTAATTCATTAACCACTAATTTGTTTATCCGAATTGATGTTTTTCAAACTCCAATCTAGTAATCTGCGCATATCGGTAAAGCGAGTTCTACTAGTAGGGCCACCAAGAATAACAGCATATATTTCCTCCCCCAAATCCCCATGTGCCCTAAGGACAAGGCAATAACCAGCTCTACGGATGTATCCAGTTTTACTTCCGACACATTCCCAGTTCCTTTGAGGAGCTATCTCACGCACGAGGCGATTAGTGCTCCGTATTGTATGAATTCTACGGTTTGTTCCAAATCTATATTCTTTGGCTAATAGTATTTCAGCTAGTACTTCATTCTGAAGAGCATTCCAAAGGAGCACAACACAGTCAAATGCTGTAGATATGTTGCGAGCATCCAAACCGGTTGGTTCAGTAAATTCGGATTTAGATAACCCTAGCGAAATAGCGGTTGTATTCATTTTCTCTACGAAATTTTCCATCGATAGCCCCGTAGCTCTAACTAGTGCCCGTGCAGCTGCATTATCCGAAGCAATCAAAGTAGCATAAAGTAAATCCTTAACAGAAACTTGTTCCCGGTATCTAAGTTTAGTCCAATTAGCTCGGTATACGTCTTTACGGGTGATTTCTATATGTTTTTTTAAATCCGGTTCTAAATCCATAAAAGTTACCACAGTCATTAACTTAGTAATACTTGCGATTGGGAAAGGGGATGTCGCATTCCTCTGGTAGATTACTTCCCCTTTTTTCATATCAAGGACAAGAGCTGCTTTAGCCCTTACAAGAATAGCATTGTTTAGTCGTGCCTGATTTGAATTATTTTGAATAATACCAGAATAAATATCTAAAAAGGGTTTTTCATCTAATACTGCTGTCGGGGGGATAGGCGGGCGGTTGAGTATGGGCGAATATCCAGATGGTGCAGTTATAGCTAAGGAGTATGAAACAAAAATTGCCAAGAATGTAAAAGGCAAAGTAAGTTTGGTCATTTTCATCTGCTAGTCAAATCGAGGTTACCATAAGAAGTTAAATTCGGGCGTTCATAAATATCTTTGGAAGCTGAAGGATTGTCACTTGCGGGTTGCAAAACAATTCGTACTTTGACCTCACGCTCTTTAATACTGAATGAAGAATAAGAAAAATTTTGAGGAAGAATTTTGAGACGGCAATCAAAGATTTGGCTGGCCGTGAGTTTAGAAAGGTCTATTGAAGGAGATGTTACAACTTGTCGTATCTGGTCAAGTTCCATTTCTCTACCTGTAATTGGGATCGAAGGAGGCTCAACAGAGATCCGGGCAATTTCAAAGCCATCCGGGAGTTCCCCTGTCATATCGTGATCAATCATAATACGTCTATTAACAATACGATCAGATTTGATTGTCAAAACTCTAGGATTTATAGAAGTAGCTTCAATGCCAAAAGGTAATCGTAGATTCGCCTCTGTAAGAGCAATAGTCAGAGTGCCAGGTTCAATATCCTCTAAATTAACCATCACACGAACTTGATCTGCTGTCAGCGTAGAAATACTGCCGGCTGGTCCCCGAACACGCACGTTGACTTCACTAGTAGAATTGCTTATCAACTCGATGCTGGTTGGTATATTCTGAAACTCTAATGCGGCGGTTATAGCTATTTCAGAGCGTTGTTGTCCGATCAGTGTAAACCAAAGTAGGCACGAGACCCCTATAGAAGCTAACTTAGGAGTAAGGTTTCGTCGATTAAACCTATAGCCCGGCCATAACGAAGCAATTTTTTCCCATATTTCACGCAGTGACATTCTAGCGCCAGGGATTTCCGCTGGTAATGTTGATTTTTCGAGCATCTGCCATAATCTTTCGCGGTTTGGTATTGGAGTTATATCACCTTCAAATGCTATAGATACCTCACCGCTTTCCTCAGATACAACAACACAAAAAGTATCACTAATTTCAGAAATACCTAAGGCTGCCCGATGACGAGTACCATAGCGGGGCGGAAGGTGTTCTCTGGTCGAAAGTGGTAGATAGGTAGCAGCGTCAACTACCCGGTTTTTTTCTATAATTATAGCACCATCGTGTATAGGGGAAGAGGTATTGAAGATACTAACAATCAATTCTTGACTAACAAGACTATCAAGTTTGACTCCTCTTTGAATGGCCCCAGAAAAACTAGCCGTCCTGGGGAAAACGAGAAGTCCACCAATTTTCTTTTCCGAAAGTTCGAAACAAGCTTCTGTGATTTCTTTTAAAATTCTCCGCGATATAGGACTCCCTTTCATCCTAAATATAACGGAGGGGCTAACTTTTTCTAGCAATTGTCTGATTTCTGGCTGAAAAACAACGATAATCAATAGAAGAGTAAGGCCGAGGATGTATTGAAGGATCTGGCTAGTTAAGAGCATGCCACTCCAACTGGCAATACTATATAGAATGCCCAGGCCTCCTAGTCCGATCAGAATATGGTAGGCCCTAGTCCCTTTCAACCACATATAAAGGCTGTAAATTAGAACAGCAATAAAAAAGATATCTAGAAGATTAACTAGGTTAATCAAATCAAACATTAGAAAGAATCCCTCAGGACAAAATTTGTTTATCCTAATATGTGTTTTTCAAAACACATATTCAATTGAAAGATCAAAGAAATTTCAACTTTTAGTCAATTACTTAAAAATATCGGTTGTTTGTCCTTGTTCTACAACAAGTGTTGCAATCAGGAAACAAAATTATACCTTAAATAATTGCCCCATCTTCTTGCCGAGCACTTTGCTAGTGAATAGTAAGCTACATGATAGTAATATCATTCCTAACATCCCCATAGCGCTTGCCATATAAGGGCCATCTGCTATCCGCCCCATGAGATTATAAATAGCTTTTGTAATAGGATAGTACTGTTCTTTAATTGCTAAAAGCAAACTATCACTAACTTCAAGCATTGCAAAAGAAAAAGCTAGTATTGCACCTGCAGCAATATTGGCCAGGATAAGCGGCATCGTCACTTTCCATAAGGTTCGGATGGGGCCAGCTCCCATATTCATAGAGGCTTCTTCTAAAGTAACACTCATTTGTTGAAATCCAGCGTAAGCTGCCCGTACCATATACGGTAGTCTGCGGACAGCATAAGCTATTATCAAAAGTGGTATGGGAGAACCGCGAACATCTAGTATAGTGCCAGAAAACCCTGAGATGTAACCGAACGCCAGTACTAAGCCGGGTAAGGCTAATGGAAGCATAGCAACAGCATCAAGAATGTTTTTGAAAGGTAATCGACGTCTGGTCAAAAGATAAGCAATGGCAATCCCAAGCACAATATCAATCAACGTACTCATTACGCTTAAACCAAGACTATTTTTGATAGATAGCCAGGTTAGGTCATGTTCAAAGATCTGACCATAATAATTCAGGGTATAGTCACTAGGTAATACGGTCATGAACCAACGTTCCGTGACGGAAGTAAGAATAACGCTTAAATGAGGTATTAAGGCAATACCAGTAATAGACAAGATTATGCCCCAAATTAATACAGTTTCAAAAGATGTTGCCGATCGATTCCCAGATGTCACATGACCCCGGACAACCATCTCATAGTGCCGTCCACCAAAAAACTTTTTAGACATATAAAAAAGGACCAGCGTAATTAGTACTACAAAAACTACAAGTGCATATCCTAAAGGATTAGCATAAACATCAGTCGACATATTAAATATTTGTACTGCTACAACTTCTCTAAATTCGAATATCAAGGGAGTACCTAAGTCTGTAAACGCCCAAATAAATACAATGATAGCACCAGCAAAATAACCTGGTAACATTAGAGGAAACGTGATAGTACGAAAAAGTCGAAAACGTCCAGCTCCTATGTTACTTGCTGATTCTTCAAGGCTCGGATCGACATTAGCTAAGCCTGCCGCAATATTTAGGTACATGATCGGATAAAGATGGAGGGCTTCAAGAATAACAACACCCCAGAATCCTCCTCCTCCAAACCAATCAATGGGCGTGCTAATTAATTCATTGTCTAGTAGGAATAAGTTTATAGAACCGAATCGGGCAAACATCTGTTTCATTCCAATAGCACCTACAAAGGGCGGCATTATCATAGGTACTAAAGCAAGCCCACTAAGTAAATTCTTTCCCAAAAAATTATATCGAACGAGAGCAATAGCCATCGGAAGACTAATAATGGTGGTTAAAGCCGTGGTGACAATACCAATTTCTAAACTGTTTAATATTGCCCGAGTTTGAATAGGATTCTGTAACATTAACCCGAAGAATTCTAAAGAAAACTGTCCTTCATTGTAGAAAGCCCCCATAACAACGTGCACGAGTGGATAGAAAAGAAAGATTCCAAAGAAAAGAGTAAGCAATCCCAGAATAATTAGTATTCCTGGAGTAAGGTCTGATAAGTCTATTTGAGTGCGAGGCATAGGATAGTTTTCTAGTTTATTTTCTAGGTTTTCTTAGCACGACGACTTGATTTGGGTCACATTCCAGGTAAATAGTCTTGCCTAATTTATTGTGACTGTATTCAGGTTGATGATCAATCAATTTGATAACCGTCCCATCATTAAGCTCGACCAAATAACGCTCATGGTCACCGAGATAGATAATCTGTTGCACTATCCCAGTAAATTTGTTCGGGTTTTGACTATCAGGATCCCCTAGATCTGAAAATCTGATTACTTCTGGCCTTATTGATAGAATTACTTCGTCGTTTTGTTTCAAGTCATCTGAACACACAATATTTGAACAAAATACTCCCACGGCTGTCTCAACTTTTATAGGCAATTCCTTGCAAGTTAATTTTCCAGCTAAAAAATTTGTTTCCCCGATAAAATTGGCGACGAAGTCACTTGCCGGCCTATTATATATTGAACGAGGGTCTCCTGTTTGGATGACGGATCCCATATCCATAACGGCAATACGATCAGCCATGGAAAGAGCTTCTGTCTGATCATGGGTAACATAGATCATTGTTACATCCGTTTCGTCATGGATCCGTCTAATTTCATCACGCATCTCTAGCCGAAGTCGTGCATCAAGATTAGAGAGAGGCTCATCAAGAAGTACAACATCAGGTTCAATAACTAGAGCTCGGGCAAGAGCTACTCGTTGTTGTTGCCCTCCCGATAACTGATTTGGTGAACGCTCTGCGTAATCGGCCATTCGTACCATGCGGAGTGCTTCTGAAACACGATCTTTTTGAGCAGATAGAGGGATTTTCCGAACTACTAATCCATAAGCTACATTCTCCCAAACGGTCATATGGGGCCAAAGTGCATAGTTTTGAAAAACCATTCCGGTATTTCTTCTATGAGGTGGTATCCGAGTTACCTCATGATTATCAAAAAATATCCGACCTTGATTAGGGGAGTAGAATCCGGCTATCAATCTAAGAAGGGTAGTCTTACCACAACCTGATGGGCCTAGAAGAAAGAACATTTCTCCCTTTTGGATTTCGAGTGAAACATCTTTAACGGCCTTAACATCTCCAAAAAGCCGGCTGACTCCTTCTAGTTTTAAACTGACCATAAATTGGAATCCTAGTATATGAAAATACTTTCAGGCTAAAACCCTAAATGTTGTTGAAAGTTAACAAAAAGATTATGGTTCATATCCCGTTTTGATTTGTTTTGGAATAGTTTGTTATCGATTACGTTTCTTTAAACGCCATAGATATGCTACTATCCCAACCAAAAAGAAACCGCTTCCAGAAAAAATCAATAATCTGGGGCT